>VFQP010000018.1_pt1 | contig 790512 bp, 795 predicted proteins | sample 3512351 | NCBI WGS metagenome assembly VFQP01 (sample SAMN10412372, study PRJNA504923) | tailings metagenome | isolation source: Relicate 1 Philex TSF1 revegetated site | place: Philippines: Tuba, Benguet | collected 2017-08-29
TCCCCTCATCCGGCGCTACGCGCCACCTTCTCCCCGACGGGGAGAAGAATACCGAGAGTGCAGCGCTCCCCCTCTTGTTCCTCTCCCCGTCGGGGAGAGGGTGGATCGGCCGAAGGCCGAGACGGGTGAGGGGTGGCGGGCACAGGCCATCCCTACCACCTGGCTCAACCCTATGGGATGACATCGAGGGTCGGGCAGCTCATCGGTGAATGCTGCAGTAGTATTCGACGAACGGATGAACCGAGCCGCGTGACAAGTCAGTAAAGCTCGGCTACAACCCCGCTCATGAACCTTCGCGCCGCCTATTCGTATTGGTATTTTACCACCGGAAGCCGCTGGCAGCCGAAGGGGCGCGTTTGACGTAAAACACCAAACCGAAAATACCCAAAAAGCCGCCAGACCACCTGGCGGCTTTTTTGTCGCCGGTGCCCAGAACCCGAGGAACCGACGAGAATGCTGAAATCCACTGACGACCTGCGCATCAAACAGATCCGCGAACTCCGAACCCCCGAAGAGGTGATCCGCGAGTTCCCGCGCACCGATGCGGCAACCCGCACCGTGATCAGCTCACGCCACGCGCTGCACAACATCCTGCATGGCAGCGACGACCGCCTCGCCGTCGTGGTGGGCCCCTGCTCCATCCACGACCCCAAGGCCGCGCTCGACTATGCCCGCCGCCTCGCCCCGGTCCGTGAGCGCCTTGCCGGCAGCCTCGAGATCGTCATGCGCGTCTATTTCGAAAAGCCCCGCACCACGGTGGGCTGGAAGGGCCTGATCAACGACCCCAACCTCGATGGCAGCTTCGACATCGACAATGGCCTGCGGCTCGCCCGCTCGCTGCTGCTCGAGATCAACAATCTCGGCCTGCCCGCCGGTTCCGAGTTCCTCGACATGACCACCCCGCAATATTTTGCAGATCTGATTTCCTGGGGGGCCATCGGCGCGCGCACCACCGAGAGCCAGGTGCACCGCGAGCTCGCCTCTGGGCTGAGCTGCCCGGTCGGCTTCAAGAACGGCACCGACGGCAATGTCCGTATCGCGCTGGACGCAGTGAAATCGGCGAGCCAGCCGCACCATTTCCTGGCAGTGACCAAATCCGGCCACTCTGCTATCGCGGCCACCACCGGCAATGACGATTGCCACATCATCCTCCGCGGCGGCAGCAAGGCGACCAACTACGACGCCCAGAGCGTCGATGCCGCCTGCAAGGAAGCCGAAAAGTCCGGCATCCGCCCGGCGGTGATGATCGACGCCAGCCACGCCAACTCATCGAAAAAGCCCGAGAACCAGCCGATGGTGCTGGCCGAAGTCGGCGCCCAGATCGCCGCCGGCGACCAGCGCATCGTCGGCGTCATGGCCGAATCCAACCTCGTCGCCGGCCGCCAGGACCTGGTGCCTGGCAAGGAGCTGGTCTATGGCCAGTCGATCACCGACGGCTGCATCGACTGGGACTCGACGGTCGCGGTGCTGGAAAAGCTGGCCGAAGCGGTGGAAGAACGCCGCCGGGTGACGGGGCAGTTGGTGGCGTAGCGCCTACTGAAGCAGACGGCCCCCTCCCATCCTCCCCCATAATGGGGGAGGTGCCCTGCCGGTTCGCTTGGCACAATCGAAGACAGAGCCTCGACTCTTCACCTCCCCCTTCATGGGGGAGGCCGGGAGGGGGCCGTCTCTATCAGTCGGGCTCAACCATCCCGCAACCCTCTCCCCCCGCCCGCCTTGACCGCGCCACGGCGATAGCGTCTTCTTCCGGCATGCAAATCCCGCCGCAATTGATGACGCTTCCCAACCAGCTGACCATCGGTCGCATCCTTGCGATTCCGGTGATCTGCCTGTTCCTCGTTTCCGGCTGGGAATGGCTGCGCTGGATCGCGCTGCTGCTCTATATCGCCGCCGCCGTCACCGACTGGCTCGACGGCTTTCTCGCCCGCCGGATGAATCTCAACTCGGCGCTCGGCAAGATGCTCGATCCGATCGCCGATAAGCTCTTGGTCGGGGCGCTGCTCATCACCTTCGCCTGGACCCGTGACCTGAACGGCTGGGACCTGATTCCCGCCATCGCCATCATGCTGCGCGAGATCTTCGTTTCGGGCCTGCGCGAGTATCTGGGCAACCGCTCGATCAGCGTACCGGTCACCTTTCTCGCCAAGTGGAAGACCACCGTGCAACTCGTGGCGCTCGGCCTGATCATCGCCGCGCCGATGCTGCTCGGGCTCGGCTTCATCAGCCATGTGGTCCTGTGGATCGCCGGTGGCCTCACCGTCTGGACCGGCTGGGAATATCTCCGCTCCACCTGGCCGCATCTGTCGGGACCTGAACTATGAAGATCCGCTATTTCGCCTGGCTCCGCGAGCGTCTCAACCGCGGTGAGGAAGAGGTGTCTCCGCCCGCCGAGGTAGTCACCGTCGGCGACCTGATTCAGTGGCTGAGGGATCGCGACGAAGCCGCTGACCTGGCGATGCAAAAGCCCAGCCTGATCAAGGCGGCGCTCGACACCGAAATCGTCCCGCACTCGACCCCGATCGCCAATGCCAAGGTCATTGCCCTGTTCCCGCCGATGACCGGCGGCTGACCATGTCGGTCCGCCTGCAGGAGGCGTCCTTCGATCCCGGCGCCGAAACCAACGCCTTCCTCGCCGCCTCCGCCGGCGCCGGCGCCGCCGTGACCTTCACCGGCCTCGTCCGCTCGCGCCCCGACGATCCGGTCAGCACCCTGACGCTCGAAAGCTATCCCGAACTGGCCGAAGCCCAGATCGGCAAGGCCATCGCCGAGGCGGTGGTGCGCTTCGGGCTGATCAAGGCCTCGGTGATCCACCGCCATGGCCGCCTCGCCGTGGGCGAGCCGATCGTCCAGGTGATGACCCTGGCCCCGCACCGGCAGGCCGCCTTCGACGGCGCCTCCTTCCTGATGGATTACCTCAAAACCGACGCCCCCTTCTGGAAGAAGGAATCGACCCCTGAGGGGGAGCGCTGGGTGGAGGCCAAGCCCGCAGACGACGACGCCCGCGCCAAATGGAACAAGCCATGACCGATAGCCGCCCGCCCTTCTCCCTCGTGGGCATCGACCACGTCGTCTTCATCGTCGACGACCTGAAGAAAGCCACGAAGTGGTATGCCGACGTGCTCGGCTGCCAGCCCGGCTATTCCTACCCGACCCTCGGCATGGAGCAGGTCTGGTGCGGCGCGGCGCTGATCGTCCTGTGGGACATCACCCATCCTGGCGCCGCCTCGGCGATCCCGCCGGTCAAAGGCGGCCGCAATGTCGACCATGTCTGCATTGCGCTCTCGCCGTTCGATGAAGCGGCGATGCGGGCCCATCTTGCCGCGCACGATGTCCGCATCGAGCGCGAAGCCCTGCATGGCGGGGCTCGCGGCATGGGCAACTCGTTCTATGTGCTCGATCCCTGGGGCAACAAACTCGAGCTGAAGGGCCCGGCGGTCTATCCGGACGGACGGGACTGGCCGAAGAACTGAACCGGAGAGGGCCGATGAACGAGACGGACCACAAGCACCTGGTGCGCTGCGCCGAGCTCGCCGAGGCAGCGCTGAGTTCGAACAACGACCCGTTCGGCTCGATCCTCGTTTCGGCTTCCGGCGAGGTGCTGTTCGAGGAGCACAACTGGGAATCGACCGGCGATGCCACGCGGCATCCCGAGATCGATATCGCAAAGTGGGCCGCGGCCAACCTGAGCGCCGCCGACCGCGCCGCTGCCACCGTCTACACGTCGGGCGAGCACTGCCCGATGTGCGCGGCCGCCCATGCCTGGGTCGGCCTCGGCCGCATCGTCTACGCCGTCTCTTCGGCGCAACTCACCGCGTGGCGCACCGCCATGGGCGATGGCCCCTCGCCGGTCAGCGGCCTGCCGATCAACGCGATCGCGCCGGGCTTGCCGGTCGATGGCCCGGATCCGGCGCTGGAGGAGCGCATGCATGAGCTACATCGGCGCCGGCATGCGATGCGGTCCAGGGGATAGATCGCCGCCGGCGCCACATCGCCCCCTCGCCCCTCTGGGGAGAGGGCCGGGGTGAGGGGCGCCAAGCGCGCCGACTTCGAACAAAACCGTAGGGCCACCGGCACGTCAGTGTGCTTGGCTACCCCTCACCCTTACCCTCTCCCCAGAGGGGCGAGGGGACGCGGGTTGCACCGTCGGCACGACTCCCCGCCTACAGCAACCTCACCCCACCCGCCCCCGCTCCGCCAGGAAATCCAGCAGCACCCGCACGCGGGCCGGCAGGTAGCCGCCCTGCCCGCTGAATACCGCGTGGAAATCCTCGAGATCCCCTGGGTTCTGCGCTTCAAGCACCGGCACCAACCGCCCCGCCGCGAGATCGTCGTGCACGGTGAAGGCCGCGAGCCGGGTGATGCCGACGCCGGCCACCGCCATCTGCCGCAGGGCCTCGCCGTCGCTGGCTTGCAGGTTCCCCGCCACCGGCACCGTCACCAGCTTGTTCCCCTCCTTGAGCGGCCAGCCTTCGACCGTCCGCCGGTAGCAGAAGTTCAACCGGTTATGCGCCTCCAGCTCGACGGCGCTCGCCGGCGTACCATGCCGGGCGAGGTAGGCCGGTGAGGCCACGATCACCATGCGCGTAGTGCCGAGTTTTCGCGCCATCAGGCTCGAGTTCTTCAGCGGCCCGGCCCGCACCGCCACATCGGTGCGCTCGGCATAGAGGTCGACGATCGCGTCGGTCTGCACCACGTTGAGGGTAATGGCTGGGTAAAGCGCGAGGAACTCAGGCAGCAGCGGCGTCAGGATGTGGGTGCCGTAGGAGGCGCTGGTGTTGAGCCGGATCCGGCCGGCCGCCTGCTCGGCCGCTCCGGCACCGCGCTCCGCTTCCTCGAGATCGGCGAGGATCCGCAGGCTCGACTCGTAGAATGCCGTCCCCTCCGGCGTCAGCTGCAGCGTCCGGGTCGAGCGGCTTAGCAATCGCGTGCCGAGACGGGTCTCGAGCCGCGCCATCAGCTTGCTCACCGCCGAGGGCGTCATCCGCAGCGTCCGCGCCGCCGCCGAGAAGCCGCCCATGTCGACCACCCGCACGAACACGTCCATCTCGCCGAAACGGTTCACCTCAGTTCGTGACATGTGAACTCAACTCACAAAAGCTGTTCCCTCCGGCAGTCTAGTTCATCGACCGCGCGAGGTCCATTTCTGCGCCCTGACTTGCTTCAAGGTGCATCATGCCACTCGCTCTCTATGCGCTCACCGCCGGTGCCTTCGGCATCGGCGTCACCGAATTCGTCATCATGGGCCTGTTGCTCGAGGTCGGCGCCGATCTCGGCGTCAGCGTCGCCACCGCGGGCCTGCTGATCTCCGGCTACGCCCTCGGGGTCGTCGTCGGCGCCCCGCTCCTCACCTCGCTCACCGCTCGCTGGCCGCGGAAAACCACCCTGCTGGTGCTGATGGCGATCTTCACCCTCGGCAACATCGCCTGTGCCATCGCGCCGAGCTACGAGACGCTGATGGCGGCGCGAGTGCTCACCTCGCTGGCCCATGGCACCTTCTTCGGCGTCGGGTCGGTGGTCGCCACCAGCCTCGTCGCCGCGGATCGCCGCGCCTCCGCCATCGCCGTGATGTTCACCGGCCTCACCGTCGCCAACATCCTCGGCGTGCCGTTCGGCACCTGGCTCGGCCAGCTGACCTCGTGGCGCACCACCTTCTGGGCCGTCGCCGCTATCGGCATCGTCGCCATGCTGGTGATCGCGTTCCTCGTCCCCAGGGGCAAGGCCGCCCCGGAGGCCGCCGACTGGCGCGCCGACCTTCGCGCCATGCTGCGCGGGCCGGTGCTGTTCGGGCTCCTCCTCACCGTGCTCGGCTTTGGCGGCGTCTTCACCGTCTTCACCTACATCGCCCCGGCACTGACTGAGGTCAGCGGTTTCCCCGAGGCCATGGTCTCGCCGATCCTCCTGGTGTTCGGCGGCGGCCTGGTCGTCGGCAATCTCTTGGGCGGCAAGCTCGCCGACCGGAACCTCCTCTGGAGCGTCCTCGGCACTCTCGCTGCCCTCGGCATCGTCATGCTGGCGATGAGCCTCGCCCTGCCCAACCCGGTCACCGCGGTCATCGCCGTCGGGCTCCTCGGCGCGGCGGGCTTCGCCACCGTCGCCCCGCTGCAGCTCTGGGTGCTGGAAAAGGCGGGCGGCGCCGGCACCAGCCTCGCCTCCTCGCTCAACATCGCCGCCTTCAACTTGGGCAACGCGCTGGGCGCCTGGCTCGGCGGGGTCGCCCTCGAACAGGGGCTGGGGCTCACCGCCCTGCCGCTGGTCGGCGCCGTGCTGCCGCTCCTCGCCCTGGTCCTTCTGCTGCTGAGCCTGCTGCTCCGCCGCAACGCGCCGCTCGTCCCCTCCAACTGAAAGTCGACATCATGGAATATCGCACTCTCGGCGCCTCTGGCCTCCAGGTCCCTGCCCTCAGCTTCGGCGCCGGCACCTTTGGCGGCTCCGGCCCGCTGTTCAGCCACTGGGGCACCTCGGACGACGCAGAAGCCCGCCGTCTCGTCGATATCTGCCTCGAAGCCGGCGTCACCCTGTTCGACACCGCCGATGTCTATTCCGACGGTGCCTCCGAACGGGTGCTCGGCGCGGCGCTGAAGGGCCGCCGCCACCAGGCGCTGATCTCCACCAAGACCGGCCTGCCGATGGGCGATGGCCCAGCCGAGGCCGGCACCTCACGGGCGAGGTTGATCGGCAGTGTCGACGCCGCCCTCTCCCGGCTCGGTACCGACTATATCGACCTGCTGCAGCTCCACGCCTTCGACGCCGCAACACCTGTAGCCGAGACGCTCGGCACGCTCGACGACCTCGTCCGCGCCGGCAAGCTCCGCTATATCGGCGTTTCCAACTTCGCCGGCTGGCAGCTGATGAAGTCGCTCGATCTCAGCGAGCGGCACGGCTGGTCGCGCTACGTCGCGCACCAGGTCTATTACTCGCTGGTGGGCCGCGACTACGAATGGGAGCTGATGCCGCTCGGCCGCGACCAGGGCGTCGGCGCCCTGGTCTGGAGTCCGCTCGGCTGGGGCCGGCTCACCGGAAAACTGCGCCGCGGCCAGCCGCTGCCCGAAGGCAGCCGCTTGCACAACACCGCCGAGTTCGGCCCGCCGGTCGATGATGAAAGGCTCTACGCCATCGTCGACGTACTGGACGAGATCGCGGAGGAGACCGGCAAGACCATCCCGCAGATCGCCCTCAACTGGCTGCTGCAGCGCCCGACCGTCGCTTCAGTCATCATCGGCGCCCGCAACGAACAGCAGTTGCGCCAGAACCTCGGCGCCATCGGCTGGTCGCTCGATGCCGGCCAGATCGCGAGGCTCGATGCGGTCAGCGTGGTCACCCCGTCATACCCGCGCTTCCCGTATTACCGGCAAGCCGGGTTTGCTCGGCTGGATCCGCCGGCGGTGTGAGCGGAGCGGTCGGCGTCTTCGCTCGTCAGGATATGGCGAGAGGCACAAATATCCCCCCACCCACGGTGTCACCCCGGCGAAGGCCGGGGCCCATCCTGAGGTGGTGCGGTTACGCGGGCGAGCCGAAACATCTCAGGATGGGTCCCGGCCTTCGCCGGGATGACATCGCGTTTGTGGCGCTGTTCGCTGGCGATCTCACCGATGGACACCCGGTGGTGCGAGCCCAACCGGTGGGCCGAATGCTCGACCCTTCGCCCCAAACAAAAAGGCCCGCTGCAACAGCGGGCCTTCGAACTTCACTGATAACCGAGCTTACTCCGCCGCGACCTTCTTCGGCGTCACGGCTTCGGCATAGGCGTTGATCAGCGTGGTGCAGGCCTTGGCCGGCTTGAACTTGTACTCGCCGATCTCCGAAACCGGCGTCACTTCCGCCGCGGTGCCGGTGAGGAAGCACTCCTCGAAATCGGCCAGCTCCTCCGGCTTGATGTGGCGCTCGACCACCTTGTAGCCATTCTCGCGCGCCAGCTGGATCAGCGTCTGCCGGGTAATGCCGTTGAGGAAGCAATCCGGGGTCGGGGTGTGGATTTCGTCGCCCTTGACGAAGAACACGTTGGCGCCGGTGGCCTCGGCGACGAGGCCGCGATAGTCGAGCATCAGCGCATCGGCATAGCCATTGGCCATCGCCGCGTCTTTCGACAGCGTGCAGATCATGTAGAGGCCGGCGGCCTTGGCCGAGGACGGGATGGTCTCCGGGCTCGGGCGCTTCCAGCGGCTCCACTCGAGGCGGATACCCTTCAGCTTTTCCTCGACCGAGAAATAGCTCGGCCAGACCCACGAGGCGATGGCGAGGTGCACCTTGTTGTTACGGCCGGGAACCGACAGTTCCTCCGAACCGCGCCAGGCGACCGGACGGACATAGGCGTCGACGAGGCCGTTCTTTTCGAGCACCAGGCGCTTGGCCGCCTCGATCTCTTCGACCGAGTAGGGAATAGTGAAGTCCAGCGTCTTGCCGCTCTGGATCAGGCGCTCGGTGTGCTGGCGCGACTTGAAGATCTCGCCGCCATAGGCGCGCTCGCCTTCGAACACCGAGCTGGCATAGTGCAGCCCGTGCGTCAGCACGTGGATCTTGGCCTCCTTCCACGGAACCATCTGACCATCGAACCAGATCCAGCCATCGCGCTGGTCCATCGGCAAGCCTGCCATCTCAATCTCCCACTCGTCTGGTGCGGCCCTTGGGGTCCGCCGTGTTGTTGCCTGTGATCCTGCCCCACCGGCTTGCTATTGGCAAACCGGAACGGCTTTGGGATAAGGCAAAGAGTTGTGTTTTCGATGGGGTGATGATGGCATCGGGCAAAATAAATGTCAACAAGGCTGACATAAATTTGGCGCGGGCCGGAGAGCCTGCCATGCCGCTCGATGTCATGGGGCTGTTCTTCTTCGCCTACCGCGACTTCGTGGGGGATGCTGATGCACTGCTTGAACGCCAGGGTTTTGGCCGGGCTCACCACCGCGTGCTTTATTTCGTCAACCTCAGGCCCGGCATGCCGGTCGCCGACCTGCTCGATATCCTGAAGATCACCAAGCAGAGCCTGGCCCGCGTGCTGCGCCAGCTGGTCGATAACGGTTATGTCGAACAAAAGACCGGCGAGACCGATCGCCGCCAGCGCCTGCTCTATGCCACCGAGAAAGGCCGCGGCCTGTTCGAGACGCTGTCGGCCACCCAGACCAGCCGCATAGAATCCGCCATCGCCGCCCTGCCCCCCGAAGGCAAGCGCACCGTGCTCAGGTTCTTCGTCGGTATGGTCGAACCGGAAGATCGCGGGTTGCTGGATCGATTGAAGCTGACGGAAGAGCTTTAGGGCGTCGAAATCCGCCCTTCGGGCACCTTCTCCCACAAGGGGAGAAGGTAATCACATCAGCTTCTTGCCGTTGGGCACGCCGCGCTCCACCGCCGCGAGCACGATCGCGCCATTGGCATCCTCATAGCCCAGCGTCAGCACTTCGCTGCGCACCGGACCGATCTGGCGCGGCGGGAAATTGACCACCGCCATGACCTGCCGGCCGACCAGGGTTTCCGGCGTGTAGTGCACGGTGATCTGCGCGGAACTTTTCCTGACCCCGAGCTCCGGGCCGAAATCGATCAGCAGGATATAGGCGGGCTTGCGCGCCTCGGGAAACACCCGGGCTTCGACAATGGTGCCGACGCGGATATCGACCTGCTCGAACTCGGCATAGGTGATCTCAGCCATCAGCCCGCCACCGACCTTCAGGCCCGCCCGAGTTCTTCCGAGCGCTGCCGCGCCGCGCGCACCGCCCGGTCGAGCAGCGGCTCGAGCCCGTCCGGCGCCATCAGCACCTGCAGCGCCGCATAGGTCGTGCCCTTGGGCGAGGTGACGTTCTCGCGCAGCGTGCCGGCGGGCGAGGGATCGGCATCCATCAGCGCGGCGGCGCCGGTGACGGTCGCCCGCGCCAGCTGCATCGCCTGTTCCTCGTCAAAACCCTGGCGGCGCGCCGCGGCGGCCAGTGCCTCGACCATGTAGAACACATAGGCCGGGCCGGAGCCCGAGACAGCGGTAACGCCGTCGATCTTGGTCTCGTCGTCGAACCACATCACCTGGCCGGCAGCGCTGAGCAGCGCGTTGGCGGTCTCGCGATCTTCTTCGCTGATCGACAGCCCCACTGCCCCGGTAATGCCGCGTCCGACCTGCGCCGGCGTGTTGGGCATGGTGCGGATGACCCGCTCGGTCTGCAGCCCTTCGCTGAGCCCGACCAGCGAAATACCGGCGGCAATCGACAGCACCAGCGTATAGCTGCCGACGATCGGCTGGATCTCGGCCATCACCTCGTAGATCACCTGCGGCTTCACCGCGAGCACCAGCACGTGGGTCAGGACGCCGATCGGGCTCGCCTGCAGCCGGATACCGTGCTCGGCGGCGAACTGCGTTGCAAACTCCGAAGGCTGCGGATCGCACAGCACCAGCCGATCGGCCGGCAGGCCGCCGGCGATCCAGCCGCGGGCCAGCGCCAGGCCCATCTTGCCGGCCCCGACCAGAACGACGGGGCCGATATCTGATAAGTTCAAGCTTCGCCTACCGTTTCGAACATCACCTGGCTGAGCGCCTCGGCGGCGCTCTTTCCAGCCCATATCACGAACTGGAAGGCCTGGTAGTAGAGATCGCAGCTATCGGTAGCCGAACGCAGCAGTGCCTCGCATTGCTGGGGGCTGACTTCCGCCCCGCCGGTGAGCAGGTGCGAATTGCGGAACAGCACCACGCCTTCGTGGTTCCACATGTCGAAATGGCCGATCCACAACTGTTCGTTGATCAGCGAAATCAGCTGCTTCACTTCGGTGCGGCGCGTATCCGGCACCTTCAGGTCGAACGCCGCCGCGATGTGCAGCGACTCCAGGTCTTCCATCCAGTTGAACGAAACGTGGTAGTCGGCCCAGTTCCCGCGCACCGAAATGGAAATCTCGTCGGCATCCTGCCGCTCGAAGTTCCAATCATTGATCGAAGCAATATGCTCGATGATGTCGACCGGATGCACCGTGCGGTCCGGTTCCAGTTCCAGAAGGTGTGCCATTGGCTGAGCGTCCCATTGGGCGAAACGTTTGAAGGCCGGCCGGTTTCCCGGTCCTACGCGGTACTTGCAAAGAACTCGCACGCATCAAGCCTACGAATCGTCCCTATGGAGGAACGCTACACTGGCGCCCCGATTCCGGGGATTGTGCCGCCAGAGCCATCCAAGGCTTTCTTCTGTGGATGATCCGGCTCGAAGGGTTAACAGGGTCTTAACCGGCCGAGTCTGTCCCCACCCCATTTGCGCGATTTTGGCACATCGCCGGAGGCCCGACTCGGCATAGAATGCGCGGCGCTGCATGACGAAGCTGTCATAGATGGTTCGTCGGAAATGCAGGCCCTTTTTCCTCACCCACCGGCCGTCGGCTCCCCTCCCCCTTGAGGGGAGGGGTGGGGGGTGGGGGTCCATCGGTGATCACAGAACCACCCCCACCCTCAATCCCTCCCCTCAAGGGGGAGGGAAGCGACCGCATCTGGCTGCATTTGCTCAGGCGAACCCTCAGAACAACCCGATCGCGCTCGCCCAGCCGGTGCGGATCGCTTCGGCCCAGTGCGGGAAGCCATTGGCGATCACCTGCTGCGCCGCGGCCTCGAAATCATAGGGCACCGCCCGGATGCTGGCCGACCATTGTCCGCCATGCCGCTCCAGCACCGCATAGCGGGCGTCTGGCGCCCCGTAGTTGAACTGCAGCCCGACCGAGCCTGGATTGACCACCAGCCGACCATCGCGCAGCCGCACGATGCGCGACACATGGGTATGGCCGCACAGCAGCACCGGGAAATCCAGTCCGTCGGCCTTCGCCGTCACGCTCGCTTCGCCCGGCATGGTCACCGTCCGGTCGGTCCACCAGGCGTCGAGCCATGGCTCCTCGTCGCTGTCGGGAGTGCCGTGGCAGAGGAACACCTCGCCTTCGATGTCGCGGGTCGCCGGCAGGCTCCTCAGATAGTCGAGATGCACCGGCCGCAGCCGCTCGCTGACGAACGCGTCGACCGCAGCCTTCGAGGACCGCAGCCCATCGGCGATATAGCGATCGTGGTTGCCGATGACGGTGGGGTAATTGCGCTCGATCAGCAGGTCGGCCGTGCCCACCGGGTCGAGCGGCCCGGCAAACAGGTCGCCCAGGTTGATCGTCGCATCGACTCCGACCATGGCGATGCTGGCCTCGACCGCTTCCAGCGCCAGCCGGTTGCCGTGGACGTCGGAAATGACCGCGATTCTCATGCCTGCACCGTTCCCAGCAAATACGGCGACGAAAAGTCGAGGGAGCCTATAGTCGTTTTGGGCTGGCCCAGCCCCAGGTCAACGCTTCCGCCCAGTCTCACAGCCCTTTTGGGCTGGCCCATCCCCAGGTTAGCGCTTCGGCCCAGACCGGATAGCCCTTGTCCAGCGCCTGCTTTGCCGCGGCGGCGTGGTCGTAGGCAACCGCGCGCAACTCCGTATTCCAGCCGGCGCGGCGCTTCTCGATGATGGCGTAGCGCGCGTCGGGCGAACCGATCTCCATCGGCAGCCCGACACTACCCGGGTTCACCACCAGCCGGCCGTCGGCGAGCCTGAGGCTGCGCGGCACATGCGTGTGCCCGCAGAGCAGCACCTCGTGGTCGAAGCCCGCCGCTTCCGCCTCGATATAGTCGCGCGGATGCATGGTCGGGATCGTGCCGACCATGGTGTCCATGAAGGAGGTGTTGTCGTCGCGCGGCGTGCCGTGACAGAGGAAGACGTCGCCTTCGAGCAGCAGCGTTGCCGGTACCGAACCCAACCACCGGTGCTGGCGCTCGTCGAGCAGGCCGCGCACCAGCGCATCGATGTGCCAGTCCTTCTCCCGACCATCGGTGATGTAACGATCGTGGTTGCCGCGTACCGAGGGCAGCCCCAGTTCGATCAGGCGATCGGCGACGCCGACCGGATCGCTCGGCCCGCTGAGAAAATCGCCGAGCGCCACCGTCGCCTCGACACCCTGCCCGGCGACATCGTCCAGCACGGCATCCAGCGCTTCGAGGTTGCCGTGGACGTCGGAAAGAACCGCGATCCTCACTTCGACTTGAGCGTCTCGACCGCTGCCTTCAGCTCCTTGAGCTCGGCGCTCTGCGCCTGCACCAGTTCGCGCAGCGCGTCATAGTCCTCGCGCTTGACCAGGTCCATGTCGGCGACCAGCCGCTCGAGCTGCGATTTCACCGCCGTCTCGATCTCGCGGCGCACGCCATCGGCGACACCGGCGGCGTTGTTCATCAGCTTGCCCAGCTCGTCGAATATCTTGCCACCCTGGGTCATCGTCCATCCTCGCCTTCGCAATTTCTCGCTCGATATCTAGGCTGCCGCCCCTGCCTTGACCAGACCATAGCGGTGGCTAAAAGGTCTCAGCCTCCTCGTTGCAATCTGCCCCGCCCCGGCGGGCAATGCGCGCGAGGCATGGATTTCCCCGACCCGGAGCGCGTTTCGTGCCCTTCCCCAATATCGACCCCATCGCCTTCGCCGTCGGGCCGGTCGTCGTCCGCTGGTATGCGCTGGCCTATCTCATCGGCGTGCTGGGTGGCGCGGCTTACGCAACGACACTGCTGCGCCGGCATGGACTGTGGAAGGACAACCGCCCGCCCTTCGAGCCCGCAGCCATCTGGGATTTCGCCTTCTGGGCGGTGGTCGGCATCATCATCGGCGGCCGCGTCGGCTATGTGCTGTTCTACAACCTCGGCTACTATGCCGCGAACCCCGGCGAGATCATCGCGCTGTGGGATGGCGGCATGAGCTTCCATGGCGGCCTTGTCGGCATCATGCTGGCCATGGCGCTGTTCGTGCGCTCGAAGGGCGGCAATATTCTTTCCGGCATGGACCTGCTCGGCGCCATCGGCACCATCGGGCTCTTCCTCGGCCGCGTCGCCAACTTCATCAATGCCGAGCTTTATGGCGCGCCGACCACCCTGCCCTGGGCCGTGGTGTTCCCGACCGATCCCGAACAGCTGCCGCGCCACCCCAGCCAGCTCTACGAGGCGCTGCTCGAAGGTGTGCTGCTGTTCATCGTCATCCGCATCGCCACCAACCACCTGGGCGCGCTCAGAAGGCCCGGGCTCGTCGCCGGCATTTTCGGCATCGGCTATGCGCTCAGTCGCATCTTCGTCGAGTTCTTCCGCCTGCCTGACGCCCAGCTCGGCTATCTCTATGGCGGCTGGCTCACCATGGGCATGGTGCTGAGCCTGCCCATCCTCGTCGCCGGCATCGGCCTCGTCGTCTACGCCATGAGGCCGGCCCGTGGCTGATCCGCACTCCCTGGGCGAAATCATCGACATGCAGCTGAGCCAGACCGGCCCGATGTCGCTCGCCACCTATATGAGCCTGGCCCTCACGCATCCGCGCTCGGGCTACTACACCGGCACCGACCCGCTGGGGGCGAAGGGCGATTTCATCACCGCGCCCGAGATCAGCCAGATGTTCGGTGAGCTGGTCGGCTTTTTCATCGTCAACCTGTGGCAGCAGCTGGACCAGCCCAAAAGCTTCACCCTGCTCGAGCTCGGCCCCGGCCGCGGCACTCTGATGCAGGATGCGCTGCGCGTCGCGGCCAAGGCCGAAGGCTTCCTCGATGCCTGCCACCTGCAGCTGTTCGAGACCAACCCGGCGCTCAAGGCGCAGCAGGCCGAGCGGCTCGGCAAGTACAACCCCTACTGGGCCGACGAGGTGGACGCCGTCGCCGACGACCCGCTCTTCGTCGTCGCCAACGAGTTCTTCGACGCCCTGCCGATCCGCCAGTTCGTCAAGGCCACCGACGGCTGGCACGAGCGCCAGGTCGGGCTGCGCGACGGCAAGCGCGCCTTCGGGCTCAATCCGACGCCGATCCCGGAAGCGGCAATGCCGATCGAGCTGGCGAACGCCAGGCCCGGCGAAATCTACGAGGTCAGCCTCGCTGCCGCCGAGATCATGGAAAAACTCGGTCGCCGCATCGCCGCGCACCAGGGTGCCCTCCTCGCCATCGACTATGGCTACGCCACCACTCAAACCGGCGAGACGCTGCAGGCGGTGCGCAACCATGCCTTTGCCGATCCGCTCGAGGCACCCGGCGAAATCGACCTGAGCGCGCATGTCGATTTCGGCGGCCTCGGCAAGGTCGCCGGCGAACTCGGCCTCACCATCGAAAAACTGTCGACGCAGCGCGATTTTCTCGGCGGGCTCGGCATCGTCGAGCGCGCCACGGCGCTCGCCAAGGCCAATCCGGGCCAGATCGACACCATTGCCGCGGCGCTGAAGCGCCTGGTCGACAGCACCGAGATGGGCACCCTGTTCAAGGTGTTCTGCGCCCATTCCGGCAACCTCGAGCCGATCGGTTTCCCCTCAAGTGGTTCCGCGAAATGAGCATGCCTTTCGAAACGAGCCGCGCCCTCGAGCGCATCCCCGGCATCCGGCACGGTTTCTTCGGCCGGCGCGGCGGCGTGTCGACCGGCGAGTTCTCCTCGCTCAACGTCTCGCTGTCGGCGGGCGACAAGCTGAATCATGTCATCGAGAACCGCGCCCAGATCGCTGGTATCCTTGGCTTTTCATTGAACCAGCTGGTGACGCTGAAGCAGGTGCACTCGGTCACCGTGCTGGAAGTCACCCGCCAGCCCAATCCCGATGACATCCCCGAGGCCGACGCCTTCGTCACCCGCGTCCACGGTCTGGCGCTCGGCATTCTCACCGCCGACTGCACACCGATCCTGTTCGCCGACCCCGAAGCCCGGGTGATCGGCGCGGCGCATGCCGGCTGGAAGGGCGCCACCGGCGGCATCGCCGAGGCGACCGTCGCCGCCATGGTCGATCTCGGCGCCCGCCCCGACCGCATCGTCGCCGCCATCGGCCCCACCATTTCCGGCCCCAACTACGAAGTCGGCCCCGAGTTCGCCGCCGACCTGATCCGCGAGCATCGCGACGCCGAGAACCGCATCACCAAGCCCAATGGCGGGCGCGAGCATTTCGACCTTCCCGGCTTCGTCTTCGATCACCTGATCGCCGCCGGCGTTGGGCTGGTCGACGACCTGGGCATCTGCACCTATGCCGAACCCAAGAAATACTTCTCGCACCGCTACGCCACCCACAAGGCCATCACCACCGGCCGGCAGCTGAGCGTGATCGGGCTGGGCGGGTTGTAGCTCGTCTGCCGATGCTGCCGTCACCCGGGTGGTGTTGTAACTCCGGCCACACCGCCCAACTTCCTTCATCACTCCGTCACAAGGCGCATTGCGCGCCGCTGCGCCCCAAGCTAAAGACCCGGCGCAATGGAGCCGGCAACTCCCCGGACCGGCTCGATACCGGAGCGCGCTCGTGAAACTTGTCACCGGCAATTCCAACCGCGCGCTTGCCGAAGCCGTCGCGAGCTATCTCGAAGTCCCGCTGACCGACTGCACGGTCAAGCGCTTCAACGACAAAGAAATCTTCGTCGAGATCCACGAGAACGTCCGCGGTGAGGATGTGTTCATCCTGCAGTCGACCTCGTATCCGGCCAACGACAACCTGATGGAACTGCTGATCCTGTCGGATGCGCTGCGCCGCTCCTCGGCCCGTCGCATCACCGCGGTGATCCCCTATTTCGGCTATGCCCGCCAGGACCGTAAGTCCGCCTCGCGCACCCCGATTTCGGCGAAGCTGGTGGCGAACCTCATCACCGAGTCCGGCGTCAATCGCGTCATTACGCTGGATCTCCACGCCGCGCAGATCCAGGGTTTCTTCGATATTCCGACCGACAACCTCTATGGCGCGCCGGTCATGGTCCGCGACATCCAGGAGCGCTACTCCCCCAACGGCAACGTCATGATCGTCTCGCCCGATGTCGGCGGCGTGGCCCGCGCCCGCGCCACCGCGCAGCGCATCGGCGCCGACCTCGCCATCGTCGACAAGCGCCGCCCCAAGGCCGGCGTCTCCGAAGTGATGAACATCATCGGCGACGTCGCCGGCCACGCCTGCATCCTCATCGACGACATCGTCGATTCCGGCGGCACGCTGGTGAACGCCGCCGAAGCCCTGCTGAAGGCCGGCGCCACCGAGGTCTCCGCCTATATCACCCATGGCGTGCTGTCCGACGGCGCCGCCGAGCGCATCGCCAAGAGTAAGCTCAAGGAACTGGTGATCACCGACTCGATCATCGCAACCGACGCCGCCAAGGCGGCCAAGAACATCCGCATCATCTCGATCGCCCCGCTGATGGGCGAAGCCATCGCCCGCACCGCCAGCGAACAGAGCGTTTCGAGTTTGCTGGACTGACGGTGGCTTGGGGAGATCTGCCGGTCACCCCACCCACCCCGCCCGCCGGCCGTCACCTTCTACTCATCGCATACCACCACCGGCCGTCATCCCGACGAAAGTCGGGACCCAGTGCTCAGGGCTATCCAGGCGCACAATCTCGCCGACCTTGCCGTGATAGACCGGTGAGTTTCGCGTTGCACCAACGTTCCGCGCAGTGGGTCCCGACTTTCGTCGGGATGACGGCAGGTGGGTAGCCGGGCCATTGAAGCCTACAAAATCCTCATCGCCCCTGTCGAAATCCCCTCCCCTCGCCCGACATTGCCCTGAAGGGCTATGCTGCCGAACGAGGAGACACCGATGCGCTACATGCTGATGCTCTATGCCGACGAGAAAGCCGGCGCCCAGATCCCGCCCGATCAGATGCAGAAGGCGATGGAGACGCTCTATGCCTACCAGGAGGCGCTGACCAAGGCCGGCGCCTTCGTGATGACCGCTCCCCTCGCCCGCACGCACGAGGCCCGGACCCTCATCATGGAGGGCGGCGACGCCAGCTATCGCGACGACGGCAAGGGCGGCGCCACCTTCGTCAACGACACCGGCGAGCTCAAGGTGCATGACGGCCCCTATGCCGAGACCCGCGAGCAGTTCGGCGGCTTCTACATCATCGAGGCAGCCGACATGGACGAGGCGCTGGACTGGGCGAAAAAGTGCCCCGCGGCGCAGTGGGGACCGGTGGAAGTGCGCGCCCTGATCCCGGGTTTTTGAGCCTCGGCAGATTTTTCTGAAGTTTCTTTGCCCGGGAGTCGAAATGCTCTGCGCACCGCCGTCATTGTCGCATCAGGGCACGGGGTCCTGACGCTGACGCGGCCATCGCCGCCAGCCCAATGCCAGAGGAAAGACCGATGCAGATCAAGCTGACCAAGGTGTATGTCGACGAGCACGACAAGGCGCTGAAATTCTATACCGAGGTGCTGGGCCTAGAGAAGAAGGCCGACTTCGGCAATCACGGCTATCGCTGGCTGACCGTCACCTCGCCTGACGATCCGGATGGCACCGAGCTGCAGCTCGAACTGAACAGCAACCCGGCGGCCAAGGCGTACCAGCAGGCGATGTCCGCCGAGGGCCAGCCCGCGCTGCTGCTCCACACCAAGGACGTGAAGGCCGACTACGAACGCATAACGGCCAAGGGTGGCGCGTTCATCATGCCGCCGACCGACGTCACTGCCTCGATCATCGCCCAGGTGAACGACACTTGCGGCAACATCATTCAGCTCGTGCAGCTGAACTGGTAAGCGCTGAGCAAAGGAGAACCGAAAATGGCCACCGCGAAAAAGACCGTGAAGCGCACCGACGCCGCCGCCGACAGCTTCACCGCCGAAGAAAAGGCAGCGATGAAGGAGCGCGCCAAGGAGCTGAAGCGCAACGCCAGCGCCGCCGAGGACGAGCAGGCCGTGCTCGACAAGATCGCCGCCATGCCCGACGCCGATCGCCACCTCGCCGAACGCATCCACGCGCTCGTCAAGGCCGCGGCGCCCGAGCTGACCAGCAAGCTCTGGTACGGCATGCCGGCCTATTACAAGGACGGCAAGAGCATCTGCTTTTTCCAGGATGCGGCCAAGTTCAAGGCCCGCTACGCCACCTTCGGCTTCAACGAGGCGGCGAGGCTCGATGACGGCAATATGTGGCCGTCGAGCTTTGCCTTGCTCAAGCTCACCGCCGCCGACGAGAAGCGCATCACCGACCTCGTCAAGCAAGCCACCCGCTGAGGATCGCCCGATGCGTTACATGATGCTGATCCATCACGACGAGGCCGCGCTCGCCAACGCTCCGCAAAAGGAGCTCTGGGCCGACTACGCCGCCTTCAATGAAGCGCTGCAGAAGGCCGGCGGCGGCATGGCGGCGGGCGAACGCCTGCAGCCGGCTTCGGCGGCCACCACGGTGCGGGCCGGCGACGGCCGCACCGACGTGCTCGACGGCCCCTACGCCGACACCAAGGAGCAGCTCGCCGGCTATTTCCTCATCGAGGTCGATAACCTCGATGAGGCCATCGCCTGGGCCAAGCGCTGCCCGAGTTCGCGCTACGGTTCGATCGAGATCCGTCCCCTGGCCGAGACCTACCCCAGGCCCGACCTGAGCCTCAGGCGCTGATGGTGCGGAGCGAGAGCAACGAGGCCGCCCGCGCTGCCGAACGGGTGGCGCGCGAAAGCTATGGCCGCCTCGTTGCCTTCCTCGCCGCCCGCACCCGCGATGTCGCCGGCGCCGAGGACGCGCTGGCCGAGGCGTTTGCCGCGGCGCTGCACACCTGGCCGACCGAGGGTGTGCCGCACAACCCCGATGCCTGGTTGCTGACGGTCGCCCGCCGGCGGCAGACCGACGCGCTGCGCCGCCGCACCACGCGGCAGACCGGCGAGGAGCATCTGAAAATGATCGCCGACGAAATCGAAGCCGCCGCCGAGGCGCCCGAGGACATCCCCGACCGGCGCCTGGCGCTGATGTTCGCCTGCGCCCACCCGGCGATCGAGCGCGGCATGCGCGCCCCGCTGATCCTCCAGACCATTCTCGGGCTCACCGCCATCGATATCGCCGCGGCCTTCCTGATCCCACCCGCCACCATGGGCCAGCGCCTGGTGCGCGCCAAAGCCCGCATCAGGGATGCCGGCATCCCGTTCGGCATCCCCGACAAGGAGTTGCTGCCCGAACGGCTCGATGCGGTGCTCGAAGCCATCTACGCCGCCTATACCAAGGGCTGGGCCGAGATCGGCGATGCCGCCTCGATTGCACTCGCCGAGGAGGCCATCTGGCTCGGCCGGCTCGTCGTTGGCCTCTTGCCCGACGAGCCCGAGGCCAAGGGCATGCTGGCCCTGATGCTCTATACCGAGGCGCGCCGCGCCGCCCGCCGCTCGGCCGACGGGGCGTATGTGCCGCTCGAACAGCAGGATACAAGCCTCTGGGACGACTCGCAGATCGGCCTTGCCGAGGCGCTGCTGAAGGCCGCCAACGCCGCGGACCCCTCGGGCCGTTACCAGATCGAAGCGGCGATCCAGTCGGCGCACGTCGCCCGCCGCACGCTCGACGCCAATACATGGCCTGCGATTCTCGCGCTCTACGATCACCTCCTGGCGCTCAGCGCCTCACCGGTGGTGGCGCTCAACCGCGCCATGGCACTGGCCGAGCTCGAAGGGCCGGACGCCGCGCTCGCCGCCCTGGCGCCGCTCAGCGCCGACAAGCGCATGGCCGACTATCAGCCCTACTGGGCAGCGCGCGGCCACCTGATGGCGCGGGCGGGCTTGAAAGGTGAGGCGCACGAAGCCCTGACCCTTGCCAGCGGCCTCGCCACCGACGACGCCGTTCGGCACTATCTGCGCGGCCAGATCGCAGCACTGGCGGACGGGTGAAGGGCGCGGTCTCTCGGTGATGCTCCCAAACGTGACGGGTGAGGGGGACCGCCCGAAGGGTGGTGGAGGGGGCGGCAAGAGTCGCAGTGAGTCTGGCCGCCCCCTCCACCAGCTTCGCTGGTCCCCCTCCTCCGCCACGCGGGGGAGGATTCGGAGAGGCCCCTGCCCCTTGCCCGAAACCCGCACTTCCACTATAGCCACCGCCCATGAAGCGCCCGTCACCCCTGGAGGACGGGTGCGTGAGCTTTGATGTCTCAAGGTTCACACCAACCCATGAATGGATCATTCAATGGCTACTGCTGCTAAGGAGCTCAAGGCTCAGGCGCGGAGCGGGGTGGGCAAGGGGGCCGCTCGTGCACTGCGTCGTGAGGGGCTCATTCCTGCCGTCATCTATGGTGACAAAAAGGCTCCCCTGCCGATCTCGATCTCGTACAACGAGGCGATGAAGGCGATCTACGCCGGTGGTTTCCTCTCCCACATCGTCACCGTCGATGTTGATGGCGAGAAGCACCGCGTCATTCCGCGCGACTACCAGCTCGATCCGGTCAAGGACAAGGCGCTGCACGTCGACTTCCTGCGCGTCGGCAAGGGCACCAAGCTCAACGTCCAGGTGCACGTGAAGTTCATCAACGACGACCAGTCCCCGGGCATCAAGCGCGGCGGTGTGCTGAACATCGTCCACCACACGCTCGACCTGACCGTCGATGCCGACCACATCCCCGAGGAGGTCGTTGTCGATCTCGCCGGTCTCGATGTCGGCGACAGCGTCCATATCTCGGCCATCAAGCTGCCGGCCGGCGCGTCCGACCACAGCCACGAGGCTGACCTCACCATCGCCACCATCGTTGCTCCGTCGGGCCTGCGCGCCGAGGAAGCCGAGGAAGGCGCTGCCGAGGCTGCTGCTCCGGCCGCCGCCGAAGCCGCCAAGGAATAATGACCTCGGGGCGGGCTGCGGCCCGCCCCTATCCTATCCCCTGCTGCCTGGAAGTTAGCCGATGCATCTCATCGTCGGCCTCGGCAATCCCGGGGACAAATACCGCAACAACCGCCACAATATCGGCTTCCTCGCGGTCGACGCCATTGCGCGCCGCCACAGCTTTCCCGCGTTCCGCGAGAAGTTCCAGGGCCTGATTTCCGAAGGCAGCATCGAGGGCGAAAAGGTGCTGCTGCTGAAGCCGCAGACCTACATGAATTCCTCGGGCGACAGCGTCCAGAAGGTCACTACCTTCTACAAACTCGGCCCCGCCGACGTCTCCGTGCTCTATGACGAGATCGACCTGGCGCCGGGCAAGACCCGCATCAAGGTCGGCGGCGGCAATGGCGGGCACAATGGCCTGCGCTCCATCGATCCGCAGATCGGGCTCGGCTATCGCCGTGTCCGCCTCGGCGTCGGCCACCCCGGTCACAAGGACCTGGTGATGCCCCACGTGCTCGGCGATTTCTCCAAGGCCGAACAGCAGGCCTGGCTGATCCCGCTGCTCGACGCCATCGCCGACAATGCGGTGATGATCGTCAAGGGCGACGATAACGGCCTGATGAACAAGCTCGCCATCGCCGTGCAGGGCGATGGCGCCGAGCGCACCCAGCGCCCGGAAACTGCCTACCCGACCCGCAAGAAGGCCCCGGCACAAAGCCACATCCGCGCGGCACGCCCGGCCGCACCGCAGGCCAAGGTGCCGGAGACAGGGCCGATGGCAGATATGCTCAAGAAGCTGTTCAAGAAGGACTGACGCGGCGGCCGGTGCGGCCTCGCGTTCCCCTCACCAAACCAATTGACTTCCGCCTTCGATCAACCGATGTGAAGCGCAACGATTGGCGCGGCTTTCCTCGCGCCGCCAACGACGATTTCCGGAGACTGTCATGGGTTTCAAGATGGGCATCGTCGGCCTGCCCAACGTGGGCAAGTCGACGCTTTTCAATGCGCTGACCCGCACTGCCAACGCGCAGGCCGCCAACTTCCCGTTCTGCACGATCGAGCCGAATACCGGCGAGGTCGCCGTCCCCGATGCTCGCCTCGACAAGCTCGCCGCCATCGGCAAGTCGGCGCAGATCCTGCCCGCCAAGATGAGCTTCGTCGATATTGCGGGCCTCGTGAAAGGCGCCTCGAAGGGCGAAGGGTTGGGCAACCAGTTCCTCGCCAATATCCGCGAATGTGACGCCATCGCCTATGTGCTGCGCTGCTTCGAGGACGGCAACATCATCCACGTCGCCAACAAGGTCGATCCGCTGGCCGACGCCGAAGTGGTCGAGACCGAGCTGATGCTTGCCGATCTGGAAAGCCTCGAGAAGCGCCGCGCCGGCGTCGAGAAGAAGGCCAAGGGCGGCGACAAGGAAGCCAAGGCGACGCTCGACCTGATCGATCGCTCGCTGGTGCTGCTGCGCGACGGCAAGTCGGCGCGCCTGGTGCAGCGCTCGGCCGAGGAAGAGAAGGCCTTTGTCGAGCTGCAGCTCCTGACCTCCAAGCCAGCACTCTATGTCTGCAACGTCGACGAGGCCTCGGCTGCCTCGGGCAACGCCATGACCAAGCAGGTCGAGGACTATGCGCGGCAGCACAACGCCGCGGTGATCGTCATCTCCGCCGAGATCGAGAGCCAGCTGGCCCAGCTGCCCGACGAGGAGCAGGCCGAGTATCTGGAAAGCCTCGGGCTGCACGAGCCGGGCCTCAACCGCCTGATCCGCGAGGCCTACCAGTTGCTGGGCCTGCAGACCTATTTCACCGTCGGCCCGAAAGAGACGCGCGCCTGGACCATCCACAAGGGCGCCCGCGCCCCGCAGGCCGCGGGCGTCATCCACACCGATTTCGAGCGCGGCTTCATCCGCGCCCAGACCATCGGCTATGACGACTTCGTCACCCTGGGCGGTGAAGTCGCCGCCAAGGAAGCCGGCAAGGCCCGCGACGAAGGCAAGGAATATGTCGTCAAGGACGGCGACGTGATGTTGTTCAAGTTCAATACTTAAGGGAGCGCTTTCCGGAAAAGCTGCAGGCCTTTCCACCTCGAAAGCGCGACCAGATCCAAGTCGTTTCCGATCGCTAACTCATAACCCCTGAGCTCTATCATGCTCGAGCAGATCTTCGGCTCCTGGTGGCCGATGGTGTCGTCCTACTTCGCCGGACCGTTGGCGCTCGCCAACGGCACCGTCAGCCCCTTCACCGTCATCCCGACGGTGGGGTTCGCCCTGCTGCTGCTGGGCCTGCTCGCCGCCTTCGTCTGGCGGGAGAAGGAGGCGGTGTGGGTGATCGGCCCAATCGTCGCCGCCGCGCTGACCCCGGTGGTTCTGGCCATCGGCAACATCCTGGGTGGCTGGTTCGTGGTGATCTTCGCGCTGGCCATCGGCGTCGTCGGGCTGCTGATCTGGATCGGCGTCATCTCCGCCAATGCCACCCGCCGCCTGCCGGTCTGGCTGCTCGGCCTGTTCGCCGTGAACTTCGTCGTCTACTGCACCGCCGTCAGCGTCGCGATCATCTGGGGCCTGGCCTGATCGGAGAGGCGCGCCTTGAGCGGTGTCCGAGGGCACCAGCGCCGCCCCAACCTCGGTGTCATCCCTGCGAAAGCAGGGACCCAACTCACCGCCTGCACCAGCCGATAGATGGGTCCCTGCTTTCGCAGGGATGACAGCCGGAGGCAGTGTCCAGATCCACTTGATCCACTCTGCTCCACGCAGCGCCCACCCACCTCCTTGCTTCTCGACCACCCGTTGACGTATACGTCAACCCGCCATGAACGCCGTCACTGCTGACCGCCGCCATTTCGAAGATCTCGTCGTCGGCGAGACCGTCGATCTCGGTTCGACCCTCGTGACCCGCGAGATGATCCTCTCGTTTGCCCGCGAGTTCGATCCCCTGCCCTTCCATCTCGATGAGGCCGCCGCCAAGCGCTCGCTGCTCGGCGGGCTGGCGTCCTCCGGCTGGCAGACCGCGGCGCTGACCCTGCGATTGCTGGGCGACAGCTTCCTGTCCAGGATCGCCTCGGCCGGCGGGCTTGGCTTCTCCGATCTCAAATGGAAGAAACCGGTGATGAAGGGCGACACCATCTCGGCCACCGCCACCATCGCCGAGCTGCGCCGCTCCAGGCATCACCCAGACTGGGGCATTGTCAGCATCGATCTCGACGTGAAGAACCAGAAGGGCCAGCCGGTGATGAGCATGCGGCTCGCCAACCTGGTGGAGACGCGCAGTCTCGAAGAGGGAACCCAGGCGCAGCCCGAACAGCCCTACGATGTCGAACAGGGCGGTGCCGCATGACCCGCTGGTTCGAGGACATCACCATCGACGAGCCGTTTCCGCTCGGCAGCCACACCTTCACCGAGGATGAGATTCTCGCCTTCGGGCGTGACTACGACCCGCAATATTTCCACGTTGATGCCGCGGCCGCGGCGCATAGCCATTTCGGCGGCCTCATCGCCTCGGGCTGGCACACCGTGCTGATGGGGCACCGCAAGATGGTCGATGCGCTGGATGCCGAGGAAGTGCGCTTGCGCGCGCTCGGCCAGCAGCCCGGCGTCTCCGGCCCCTCCCCCGGGGTCAACAAGATGGACTTCAAGGCGCCGGTCCGCCCCGGCGACACCGTCACCTACACGCTCACCGTCACCGGCAAGCGCCCCTCCAACTCGATTCCCGGCTGGGGCCTGCTCTTCAACAGCCTCGATGCAGTGAACCAGCGCGGCGAACAGGTGTATCATGCCGAACTGGTCGGCTTCTCCAAGCTGCGCGACTATCGGACGCCCCTGCATTTACGGGTTCTTGAGGCGTTGACCAAAATCCCCGGATTGGGGAAGTTGCTGACCCAACGGAGTTGAGTCACGCCATGCGCCTTGCCCTTGCTTTTGCCGCCCTGCTGCTCGCTGCCGCGCCGGCCTCGGCACAGTCGCTCACCGGCGTCGGCGTCGAGGGCAACTGGGGCTGCCGCGCCAATATCGATGGCACTCGTGCTGGCCTGCTGACCATCTATGCCGGCTCCTACGGCTACGCCTCGGCCAATTTCGGCAGCGCCGCCTCGGGCAGCGGCAATGCCGAAATGGCCTCGAACGGCGTCACCTTCCTCGATGGCAACCTGGTGACCGGCGCCGGCATCACCAGCGCCATCCTCGGCTTCGACGATTCCGGCCGTGACGTGCTGCAGCTCTATACCGCCGACAAGAACGTCCTGACCTGTACCCCGCGGGGTTAAGGCACAGACTGCCCGGCGGCGAGCAAGGACGCCGAGCTCCCGACGAACCACGCAGCCATCCTCAACCTCGATGTCACCCCAGCGACAGCTGGATGGTCCCTGGTCGAACGCGGGCCATGCATCTTGACCTTCACTGCCTGCAGCGCTAAACAACGCGCCTTCCTGAGGAGTATCGCCCGAAAATGATCTGAGCACTGTTGCGGACGCCCGAGACATCGCCTCCCTCGCTTTGCGAGCGGCTGCTGATGCGCGGATGCCGACCACAGCAATGCTCCAGATGACGGGCTGATTCTGTCCGGCGCCTCGGGCGTCCAATCTCTCCTGCATTTCATCGTCAACCGCGACACCGCAGAAGCACTGCTTCGCGCCGCGTCGCAACTTGAGCTCGTGCGCGCGTTACTACGTCGCCGCGGGCAAGGAGATTGCTTATGCCCAAATTCATGACCTACCAGCGCCCTGCCCCGGTCAACAAGACCAGTTGGTCCGGCCGCCCCGGCGGCAACGCCTATCAGCCGGTTCGGCGGCCGCCCGCCCGTCCGCTGCCTGGGCCGCAAGCGCTGACGCTGCCGCCCCTGCCCGGCGGGCCGAAGTCAAGATAAGCCATGGGCGCCCCGCACCTCGTGTGCCGGGGCGCCCAGCGCCACTACCAGGATGAAAACTGTCCCCGCGTCGTGGGAGTCAGTGCCCCTCGAAGGGGATCAGCGCCTCGACCTTGACGCCGGTTGCCCGCAGCTTGTCCGCGCCGCCCAGGTCGAACAGGTCGATCACGAAGCCCGAATGCGACACCTCGGCGCCGGTGCGGCGCAGCAGCGAGACGGCCGCCACCGCGGTGCCGCCGGTGGCGATCAGGTCGTCGACCAGCAGCACCTTGTCACCCGCCCCGATCACGTCGGCATGGATCTCGATCGTGTCGACGCCATACTCGAGTGCGTAATTCTGGCCGATCGTCTCGCCCGGCAGCTTGCCCTTCTTGCGCACCGGGATGAACCCGACGCCCAGCGCGATGGCGACGCCGGCGCCGAAGATGAAGCCCCGGGCCTCGATTCCCGCCACGTGGGTGATCCCCACGTCCCGGTGCAGTTCCGCCAGCCGATCCACACTTTCGCGAAACCCGGCGGGATCCTCGATCAGCGTGGTGATGTCACGAAACAGGATGCCCTTCTTGGGATAGTCGGGGATCGTGCGGACGAGCGATTTCAGATCGAGCATGAGCGTGCTTCGGCTGGTTGACGACGAGGAAGGGATCGGGCGCGGGTCAGCGCTTGGCGCTGTCGACGATCTTACGCGCCAGCTGGCCGGCCTTGTAGGCGGTATTGAGCGTCGCGTCCTTGGCGGCTGCCTTCACCTTGGGCGTCAGCAGCAGCGGCGCGGCGGCAATCCCGGCGCGCACCACCGGATGGGCGATCACTGTCCGGGCCAGGGCGGCTGCCGTTACGGCGCTGCGAATGATCGACATGGGCTGGCCTCCGGATACGTCGTTCCAATGAAGCGGTGAAACGCTGGGCGAACTATCGACGATGCGCTCGCGGTTCGCAAGTGGCGTGGGCCCCCTGCGACAAACACAAAGGGCCCCAGCGGGGCCCTTTGCAGATCATCGGGACGGGGCCGAGGCTCAATGCTCGACTCGCGACCACAGCTTGCGCTTGACCAGGTACATCAGCCCCGCGAACAGCACCAGGAATGCGATCACCTGGAAGCCGGCTTCCTTGCGGGACACGAGGTGGGGCTCGGCCATCCACATCATGAACGAGGCAACGTCGCGCGAGTACTGGTCGACGGTCAGCGGCACGCTGCCGCTCTCGCCTTCTTCATAGGTGATGGCGCCATCGCTGAGCGGCGGGGCCATGCCGAGCGCGTGGCCCGGGAAGTAGGTGTTGTAGTGCTTGCCTTCCGGCACCTCGGCGCCTTCCGGCGGCGGGTCGACATAGCCGTTCAGCAGCGCGTGGATATAGTCCGGGCCGCCTTCCGAGTAGGCGGTGAAGTAGTTGAGTATCCACCACGGGAACGGCTGCGTGGTGCCTCGCGCCTTGGCCAGCACCGAGAAGTCCGGCGGCAATGCGCCGCCATTGGCGTCGCGGGCTTCCTGGTCATTGGTGAACGGCGACGGCCAGCGATCGGCCGCGATGCCCGGGCGCTTGCCGCCCTCGGCATCGGGATCGGTGATCTCGTACTCGGCGGCGAGCGCCTTGACCTGCCCCTCGGTGAACTCGGGACCGCCCGGTTCGCTGAGGTTGCGGAACGCCATCAGGCGCGCCGAGTGACAGCTCGAGCAGACTTCCTTGAACACCTGGAAGCCGCGCTGCAGCTGGTTGCGATCATAGGTGCCGAAGGGGCCGGCAAAGCTCCACGGCTCCTTCTTGATCTCCGGGGTGGCGTGCCCTTCCTGTGCCATGGCCGGAGCCGCGGCAAACAGGATGCTCATCAGCAGGGCGCCGATAATGCTTTTGGTCTTGATCATTGGCGTTGGGCCCCGGGTCAGTGCGACGTCGACGCTGCGGCAGGCTGAGCCGCCGCCGGCGCCTTGTGCTTGGCGAGCACGGACTCAGTGATCGACGTCGGCAGGGGCCGCGGCGTTTCAAAGCGTCCGAGCAGCGGAAGCACGATGAGGAAGTAGAAGAAGTAGTACGCGGTGCAGAGCTTGGAGAACGTCGCCACCGGCAGCCCCAGCACGGTGCCATCGGCCGCCGCGGCACCAAGATAGGCCAGCATCACGAAGTTCGCGACGAACAGCCAGTAGAACCACTTGAACACCGGACGGAAGGTGCCCGAGCGGACCTTGGAGGTATCGAGCCACGGCACGAAGAACAGCACCAGGATCGCGCCGGCGAAGAAGATCACGCCACCAAGCCGGCTGTCGATGAACAGGATGTTGAAGTCGATGGCGCGCAGGATCGCGTAGAACGGCAGGAAGTACCATTCGGGCACGATATGGGCCGGCGTCACCTGGCTGTTCGCCATGATGTAGTTGTCGGGGTGGCCCAGGATATCGGGCGCGAAGAACACGAACCAGGCGAACGGGATGCAGAACACGATGATCGCGAACAGGTCCTTCATCGTGTAGTACGGATGGAACGGCACCGTCTCGCGGCTCGACTTCACTTCCACGCCGATCGGGTTGCTGTTGCCCGGCACGTGCAGCGCCCAGATATGGAGCGCCACCACCGCCGCGATAATGAACGGCAGCAGGTAGTGCAGCGAGAAGAAGCGGTTGAGCGTCGCGTTGTCGACGGCGAAACCGCCGCGCAGCAGCTCGAGGATCGGCGTGCCGAGCACCGGGATGGCGCCCAGGATGTTGGTGATCACGGTGGCGGCCCAGAAGCTCATCTGGCCCCACGGCAGCACGTAGCCCATGAAGGCGGTGGTCACCATCAGCACGAACAGCAGCACGCCCAGGATCCACAGGATCTCGCGCGGCGCCTTGTACGAGCCGAAATACAGCCCGCGGAACATGTGGATATAGACCGCCGCGAAGAACATCGAGGCGCCCGTGGCATGCACGGCCTGGATGATGCGGCCGCCATTCACGTCACGGCGGATATGCTCCACCGAGTCGAAGGCGAGGCTGACATGCGGGGTGTAGTGCATGGCGAGGATCACGCCCGTCACGATCTGCACGCCGAGCATGAAGGCGAGGATGGCGCCGAAGGTCCACCAGTAGTTGAGGTTCTTCGGCGTCGGGTAGTCCATCAGGTGTTCTTTGGACCACCGGATGATCGGCAGGCGATCGTCGATCCACTTCTCGACGACGTTACCGGGGACGTAGCTGGATTCGTGAGCCATCTGGTCTGGTCCCCTTAACCGATCTGCACGAGCGTGTCGGTGACGAATTCATAGGGCGGCAGGACCAGGTTGGTCGGCGCGGGGCCCTTGCGGATGCGGCCGGCAGTGTCGAACTGCGAGCCATGGCAGGGGCAGGCCCAACCGTCATAATCGCCCGACTGGCCGACCGGGATGCAACCCAGATGCGTGCAGTTGGCGATCATGATCAGCCACTGCTCGTGCCCCGGCTTGGTGCGCTGCTCGTCGGTCGCCGGATCCTTGAGTTCCGACATCGGCACGGCTTTGGCCTCGGCGATCTCGGCGGCGGTGCGGTGACGCACGAACACCGGCAGACCGCGCCACTTGATGGTGACCGACTCGCCTTCCTGGATGTTCGACAGATCGAACTCGATGCTGGCGAGCGCCAGCACGGACGCGTCCGGATTGAGCTGGTTGATCAGCGGCCAGGTCACGCCGGCCACGCCCACCGCGCCGACGGCGCCTGCCGCGATATAGAGGAAATCGCGCCGACCCGGTTTAGGGGCGTCCTGATGTGCCAGATTGGATTGCGTCGCCAAGGTAAGCTTCCGTCTGTTGTGTCTTGATCAGCGCCTCGGTGCCCGTTGGCATAGGCCACATAGCCAAAGCCAACCCCCGCCCTCAACAGCGCGTGATTTGGGCGTTCTTTTGACACTATGAATGGGGCTTGTCCAGCCGGAGACAGGGTGACTTTCCCCCGATGCGACACTATAGCAACCGTCAAAAACTCAACCAAGAAGGTCAGGAATAATGACCATCGATCTGGCCCTCTACCAACCCGATATCGCGCAGAACACCGGCACCCTGCTCCGCCTCGGCGCCTGCCTCGGCGTCATGGTGCACATCATCCATCCGACCGGGTTCCAGTTCTCGCCCCGTTCGATCCGCCGGGGCGCCCTCGACTACCTCGAACACGCCCGCTTCACCGAGCATGACAGCTACGCCCATTTCGACGCCTGGCGCCGCGGCGCCGGTCGTCGGCTGGCGCTGCTGACCACCAGGGCCGGCACCTCGGCCTACGCGGTGAGCTATCAACCCGATGACATCCTGATGCTGGGCCGCGAGACCGCCGGCGTGCCCGACAGCGTCGCCGCCGACGCCGACCTCAGCGTCCGCATTCCCATGCGACAAGATATGCGCTCGCTCAACGTGGCCGTGGCCGGCAGCCTCGTGCTAGGGGAAGCGCTGCGACAGACCAACGGTTTTGCAGCCCTCACATGACTTTGCCCGCCGACATTGAATCAAAAAAGCAACGCGCCGCGGCCTGGTTCCGCAGCTTTCGCGACCAGCTCTGCCAGAGCCTCGAAGCCGTCGAGGCCGAGGTCACCGGCCCCCATGCCGACCGCCCGGCCGGCAAGTTCGAGATCGAGCCCTGGGCGCGCGCGGCCGGCGGCGGCGGTGAAATGGGCCTGCTGCACGGCCGGGTGTTCGAGAAGGCCGGCGTCCATATCTCGACCGTTCACGGCCATTTCTCCGAGGAGTTCGCCCGCCAGATGCCGCATACCGAGGCGGGCGCCGAGTTCTGGAGCGCCGGTGTCTCGGTGATCATCCATCCCTGGAACCCCCACGTTCCCGCCGCGCACATGAACACCCGGATGATCGTCACCGGCAAATGGTGGTTCGGCGGCGGTGGCGACCTGACCCCGGTGCTGGATCGCCGGCGCACCCAGGATGACCCCGACAGCATCGCCTTCCACGAGGCGTACCGGGCCGCCTGCGAGGCCCATGGCGTCGACTACGCGGCCTACAAGAAGTGGTGCGACGAGTATTTCTACCTGCCGCATCGCAAGGAGCCTCGCGGCATTGGCGGCATTTTCTACGACAACCACAATTCGGGGAACTGGGACGCCGACTTTGCCTTCACCCAGGATGTCGGCCGCGCCTTCGACAGCGTCTATCCCGCCCTGGTGCGCCGCAATTTCGAGACACCATGGACCGAGGCCGACCGCCACGAACAGCTGGTGCGGCGTGGCCGCTATGTCGAGTTCAACCTGCTCTACGACCGCGGCACCACCTTCGGCCTGAAGACCGGCGGCAACGTCACGTCGATTCTCTCCTCCATGCCGCCGGAAGTGCGCTGGCCGTAAGCCACCTTACCAACCTTTCCGAAGCTTAACGCGCCGGAAACTACCGGTGGCCAACCGGCGCTCCTAAGTCTCAGGCGCCGGTGCAAAACCGCACCCCCGAACGGTTCCAGCCAGCGCAACGGAACCGCGCTTCAGCTTCGCTGCTTGTGGAGTTCAAGATGAACAACGCTCTCCAGGGCAATCCTCTCAAAGGCTTGGGAGCCACGGCTGCCGCCGCGGCAATCCTCCTCGTAGCCGCTCCGGCCTTCGCTTCGACCCCGGCTTTCTCGCTCGCCAGTCCCAATACCGGCATGTCGGTCGACAGCTTCGACCAGCAGGTCCAGGTCTACAACCGGCAGAACATCGCTGACCTGTTGCACGCCAAGACCGTATCGGTGGTGAAGTTCGACAATGCCTGGAGCGATGGCGGCGACGCCGAGAAGGCGTTCGACGCAGTCAATAACAGCGACCAGTCGATCCACCTGCTGCGCGAAGCGCTGAAGGCCGATCCGGCGGCGATGCGGCTGCTGGCCCGCAACCATGTGGCGGTCGACCAGGTCATCGACATCGCGCCCACGGGCAGCGGCTCGGTACAGCTCTACATCTCGTGACCGCGAGGTGACCCGCTCTGGAGCATTTCGCCGCCGCAGTGGCGAGATGCTCCAAGTCGCGGGGCTGAGACCGCTCCCGCTTCATTCCACCGGCCAACCGCGCTACACCTCTGCCACGAGGGGAGTGCAGCCGGCCGATGACGCTGACCGATATCGAGATCAAGGGTTTCCGCTCGGTCCGCAAACTCCGCCTACCCCTGCGCCAGCTCACCGTGCTGATCGGCGGCAACGGCGTCGGCAAGACCAATCTCTACCGTTCGCTTGAACTGCTGCATGCCGCCGCCCGCGGCACGCTGGCCGACGAGATCGCCCGTGAGGGCGGGCTCGGCTCGATCTTCTGGGCCGGCGGCCGCAACCTCACCGCCGATGGCAGCTTCGATCCGATGTATCGCACCGACGGCTACCGCGCGCACGAAGGCGGCAACCGCCTGACCCTCGAGGCGCGCCTCGAGCTCGATGCGTTTCTGCCCACCTACCGGATCGAGCTGGGCTTTCCGACCCCCGATGCCGCCGCTTTCGCCAACGAAGCCCAGATCAAGCAGGAAACCATCGAACTCCGGCAGGGTGGCCGCGCCATTGGCCTGCTCGAGCGCAAGAACAATGCCGTGTTCGCCCGGGCGGCCGGCGGCCAGCGCGAACTGATCGACGAACGCGCACTCGCCAGCGAAACGGCGCTGTCCACCGTGCGCGGCGGCTATCCCGAAATTGCCGTTGTCCGGCAGGAACTGAGCAACTGGCGCTTCTTTCACGGTTTCCGCACCGACCGCGAGTCGCCGTTGCGGCAGCCCTCGCGCGCCATCACCTCGCCGATACTCGCTTCCAGCGGCGGCAATCTGGCTTCGGTACTGGCCACCCTGCGGCACGTGCGTGGCGAAACCGCCGACCTCGATGCCACGATCGATGCGGCCTTTCCCGGCGCCGAGCTGGTGGTCCCGGCTCCCGGTGAGTTCGCCAGCTTCGGCATGATCTTCCCGGAAACGCCGAAACGCACCTTCTGGGCGCATGAGCTGTCCGACGGCACGCTGCAGTTCCTCGCCTTGATGGGCGCCCTGCTCTCCTACCGGCTGCCGCCCTTCATCGCGCTCAACGAACCGGAGGCGAGCCTCCACCCGAGCCTGTTGCCGGCGCTTGCCCACACCATCGTCAAGGCGGCCGAGCGGGCGCAGATCTGGGTGGTCACCCATTCGCAGCCGCTGGCCGATGCCATCGCCGAGGCCAGCGGCATCGTGCCGCGCGAAGTGATCCGCACCGAAAACGGCACGGCGATCCGCGGTCTCAGCCCGTTGGGCGTGTTCGATGACGACTGATCAGCCGTGCGGTCGGGTCACGGTGAAGCCGCGCACCACGTCGCCGAACCGCTCTGGCAGCGGCACCCCGAAACTGCCGCCCAGCGTGCGCACGGCGGCATAGTCGACCTTGCTGCCGATGCTCATGTCGATCAGCACGTTGATCGCCTCGCGCGGCGTTCGCGCCTCTTTATAGGGGCGGGTCTCGACCAGCGCCGCGAAGATATCGCAGACCGTGAGGATGCGCGTCAGCGGCCCGATCTCGGCGCCGCGCAGCCGGTCCGGATAGCCGCTGCCGTCGAGCGCCTCATGGTGGTGCCGCACCGCGTCCAGCACCAGCGCCGACACGTTCCCCTGCTTGCTCAGATAGTCGAAGCCGGCGCCCGGATGCAGTTTCACCGCCTCGAACTCTTCCGCCGTGAGCTTTCCCGGCTTGTCGAGGATGTGCCGGGGAATCACCGCCTTGCCGACATCGTGCAGCAGGGCCGCATTCATCAGCGCCGCCGCCTGCCCGCCTCCGAGCCCCGCCCCCTTGGCGAACCCTGCCGCGACGCCGGTAACCAGCAGGCAGTGCTGGAACGTCCCTTCATGGTGCCGGCGCACCGAGGCCAGCCACGCGTCGGCGCCCACTGCCCTGACGCTGGCCAGCACCCCCGCCGCCGCCTGCGATACCGCCTGCAGCGACACCGGCGCATCGCTCAGCATCCCCTCGAACAGCGCCTCAAGCGAATGCTCGGCCTCGGCGATCGAGGCGCCGCCGGCATCGGCCCGCAGCGCGGTTTCCGCCGCCGCGGTGCGGCGCGCCCGTCCCGTTACCGAATATTCGCGGCGCAGCTCGGCGAGGGCAAACTTCCGCACCATATGGCGCGTCGCGCCCAGCGCATTGGCCTGCACTTTGAGCAACCGCTCGCCGGAGCCTTCGTCGATCAGGAAGGTACGCGCCCGGATCGCCGGCACCCGATCGAGCGCATGCTTCAGCCGGCCCACTGAATCCATGTCGCGCAGGTCGGCGTCGACCACCACCTGCTCGGCATCGGCCAGGTCGTCGAGCCTCAATTCGGACAGCAGATGGATCGGCGCGCCGAGCTTTCCAGCTATCGCCCGCCCGTGCCCCTCCCAATGCGGATCGCACACGAACACCACGGTTCCGCGATCTGCCGGCTCTATTTGTGCGTCTTTGTCCATCGCCGACGATAGTCTTGCCCCATTGCGGCAATCGTCGCTGCACATTCGTAGCTGTTTCGTGAATCTTTGAATGCAATTGACCGCGTAGCGCGAGGCAACGCGGCCGTGGCCCCGCCCTTGCCGCATTCCTGTGACCTGATGGCCTGCCACCAACGATGGAGCAAGATCATGAAATCGTTCGAATGTGGCACCCTGGTTCCCGGCTGCACCTGGCACACCCAGGCCGAGGACACCGCCGAAATCGTCCGCCGCGCCGCCGACCACCTGCGCAATGCGCATGGCGAAGAGGTGATCCGTCCCAACATGGTCGACGAGATCAAGGCCCGCGTGCACGAAAAGGGCGAGGCCGTGCACTGAGGCGATAGCTCTCCCGCCTTCGAGCAGGACTATCGCATATGGAGCACCGACAGTAGTTGGATGGCCTTCTCCCCTTGTGGTCAGCGGACGAGGGCAAAGCCCTCGCCGCGAGGTGGCCGAAGGCCGGATGAGGGGTATCTCTCCGCGTACTCATCGTCCGTCGCTTCGCTCCGACCGCGCTACACTTCGTTGCGCGGACCCCTCATCCGCCCTTCGGGCACCTTCTCCCACAAGGGGAGAAGGCAAGGAGTGCCTATCGCCCGCATGTGCGATAGCCCCGCGCTTTCGGGGAGGGAGACCGGCAAAGCTGGTGGAGGGGAGCTCCCGCACCGTCAGGGAGCGTCCCTACCCCCGCGCCATCTCCAGCAGCGCCTCGCGGTCGAGGGTGAAGCCGCTGGCGATCCAGGCTCGTTCGAGCCGGTCCAGCGTGGCGCCCAGCTCCCGGCCGGGCGGCATGCCGAGGCCGACGAGGTCGTTGCCGCGGATCGGGAAGCGCGGCACGTCGAGCCGCTGCAGCTGCTCGACCACTGCCAGCTTGCCAGCATCCCCCCAGTTCGACAGGCTCGCCGCCACGTCAATGGCATCGGCAAGCGCTCCGGGGTGCCGGTAGGCGGCCTCGTTCAGCCTGAACTCCGAGATCAGCCGCGCCGCCGACAGGATGGATTCGGCCGTGCCGATGTCGTCGTTCGACAACCGCCACATGGCCCGCAGCCGATCAGCGCCGACTTCCGACATCAGGATCGCCAGCCGCGCCGCGTATTCGGGCTTGCGGGCCCGCCGTTCATAGCCGTGCAACAGCCGGATCATCGCTTCGGGCAGCGGCAGGATCTCGGCCTCGCGCATCGCCCTCAGCGTATTGGCGATGCGCGGCAGCGCCAGCATCCGCCGCATCTCGGCGCCGACCCGTTCGGCCGCCAGCCGGTCCAGCGTCCCCGCCGCCGCGGCGCAGGCGGCGAGCCCGTCGGGATCGAACTGCTCGCCGGCATGGCTGGCCGAAAAGCGGAAGAACCGGTAGACCCGCAGCCGGTCCTCGGCGATGCGCTCGGCCGCCTTGCCGATGAAGCGCACTTTTCGCGCGAGGCAATCCTCGACCCCGTGCAGCGGGTCGAACAGCGTGCCGTCCATCCCGGCATAGAGCGCGTTGAGCGTGAAGTCGCGGCGCCGGGCATCGCGCGTCCAGTCGGTGCCGAACCGCACCACCGCGTGCCGGCCGTCGGTTTCGACATCCTCACGCAGCGTCGTTACCTCGGCGGTGAGGCTGTCGAGCTTGAGCGTCACGGTGCCGTGCTCGATGCCGGTCGGATAGACCGACAGCCGCGCCCGTTGGGCCCTGAGGGTCACTTCCTCGGGCCTGAGTTCAGTGGCCATGTCGATGTCGGATTGGTCGCGCGGCAGGTCGAGCAGCGTATCGCGCACGATGCCGCCGACCACCCGCGTGCGCCCCTCGGCGCCATCGAGCAGGGCGAGCATGCGCTGCGTTTCCGGCCGCATCAGCCAGTCGGCGCGCCTCAGCCGTTCGTCGATTTCCCCCAGCTTGCTCAACCGCCCTCCGCGCTTCGACCGGTCTCCGGCTGCAGCGCCAGATCGTGGAAGCGACGCGTAAGGTTCGCTGTTATGCCCCAGATGACAAGCCCGCTATGCTCGATTTGCCAGGTGCTGTGTTCCCGGCCGCCTCGCTTGATGTGGAAGGTCGAGTAGCTGCCGGGCGTCATCAGGTAGTCGAGCGGCACCTCGAACACCGAGCGCACCTCGCCCGGGTTGGGGATGAAGGGCGCCGTCGGTTCCACCACCGCCACCACCGGGGTGATCAGGTAGTTGGTGCCGGTATAGTAGAGCGGCATGAAGCCCAGCACCCGCGCCTCGCTGCGCTGGAGATGGACCTCCTCCCAGGCCTCGCGCAGCGCCGCATCGGCCGCGTCGCTGTCGGTCGGGTCCACCTTGCCGCCCGGAAAGGCGATCTGGCCCGAGTGCGACCGCAGCTCCGGCGAACGCTCCGTATAAAGGATCGACAGCCCCTCGGCGCGCCGCACCAGGGCGATCAGCACAGCTGCCGGCACCGGCGGACGCCCCGGCGGCGTATCCGGCACCCAGTCGGGCAGCATGCCGGCCGCCGGGTCGAACGCCTCCGGCTCGCGCAGCAGCCGGCTGCTGATTCTGTCGATGATGTCGTCGCCCATAGCCGTTTGCATGATCCGCCAGAAGGTGATGGCGGATCAGCCGTGCGGCAAGTGGTCCGTCTTCAGGAGCGTTTGCCGGCGCCGAACGCCTTGATCGGGCCGGCGAGCCGAACCGCCATCGTGGGGTCGTTGGAGTAGACCAGCACCCGGCTCGGATCAACCGGCCCGGGGAACTCGATGGCGCCAAGCTGCGTCGGCACCCAGCCGAGCGGGCAGTAATAGTCGCGATCGCCGACCAGCAGCACGAAACTGCCCTGCCCCCGCTCGAGCGCAATACGGGTGACTTCCTTGGCCAGCAGCTTGCCGGCGCCACGCTTCCTGAAATCGGGATGCGTCGCCAGTGGGCCCAGCATGTAGCCGTCAATACCGCCGACACTGATCGGGGTCATCCACACCGAACCGCATGGCTGCCCGTTCACTTCCGCGATCAGGCTGAGCGTGGTGTCGATGGGGAAGCGCTCGCGTACCCGGAACGCCGTACGGGCAAAGCGGCCGGGGCCGAACGCCAAAGCCTGCAGGTCGTCGACGAACTGGTCGTCGGCGGCAGTGGCAAAGCGAACGGTGGGCAGGCCGAGTTGCGGAGGCGCTGCTTCAGCAGCGACGGAGACGGAAGGCGCGATCATGTGACTGGTCCAGGAACAAAGAAGACGAGGACAAACGTGCCGGCCCACTTAAGCCGGCTGCCGACCGATTACGGTCGTCGGGTCACCTGAAAAGCCTTCTCCATCCTGGACGCCTCCTGACGTCTGAAAAGCGCATTAGCATCGTGTCGGCCAACGCGTCCACGCAAAATTATGGACCTGCAGTCAAATTTCAAGACCGCCTCCTGCGATTCTGCCCGCCCGCACGCCAACCTGTTCTGTCGCTTGGCCTATCGGCCGCTCGTGGTGATTTCGAGGCGAGCCCGGAATCAGCGCTCCAGCAGCCAGCAGAACGCCTCGCGCAGGAACGCGTCCCCCCGCTCGGTCACCGGCTCGCCGCAGCCCATCAGCACGCGGCCGGCCCGCCAGGCGAGGATGCGCCGCAGCGCCGCCCGGGCGGCCCGTCGATCGGAAAATGCCAGTCGGAATCGCCGCGGCACCGATGGCTGGCTCGCGACTATCAGGTCCAGCCGCGCGGCCACCCCGCGCCAGCCGGTGAACCAGCCCGGCGGCACCTGCTGCAGCAGGTCGGCAAAGATCGCCGTGCCACTGGGCCGGTGAAAGCCCACCGCCTCGCTGGTGATGCGGTTGCCCCGCACCACCACTACGTCGAGCTCGCCGCTCCAGCCGGCCAATGCCACCTTGCCGAGGTCGCCGCCGAAGCGGATGTCCTGCCGCTTCTCGCGCAGCCCGGGCGGCGCATGCACCTGCGCCACCGGATAGGCTCGGTGCCAGTTGCCCACCGAGCTGTGCCGCAGGCCGCTCGGGGCCACGAGGTAACGCACATTGCCCAGCGCCTCGATTTCGCGCCGCAGCGCATCGGAGAGCTGTACCGGCGACCACAGGACCAGGTCGCCGCCCGACAGCCGCATCACCGTCATCCGCGTGGGGTAGCGGAAGCCGGCCGCGCCACCGGCGACCGGCCCATCGGCGACCCAGATCTCGGGGCCGAATGGCCGCAGCAGCGTGGCCTCACGCCCGCCGAGCCGCGGTTCGGCCCGCCGGGCGAGCATCGATCTGGGTGGTCCAGTCAGCAAGCAGCCGGCCTCAGCACAACCGGTCCGGGCTGGCGCGGAGCACCTGCGCCTCGCCGCCCGCGATCAGGGGGCCGGCACGGTCCGGCGAGAGATCGGGCCCGCTGCCGAGATCGGCGTCGAAGCCGGCCTTGAGCGACAGGGAGTTCGTGGCGGCGGGGGTAGCTGCGATACCGAATGGCGAGCCGCCGAGGAACCCGAGTTGCGCGGTGAGCGCCTCACCAAAACCACGACGCCAGCCGATGCCACCGCTGAATGTCGCAAGACCACCCTGGCCCACCGCGAATTGATACGCACCACGCCGACCGGGCGTGGCGAGGCGGGCGCCCATCGATACCGCCATGCGGCGCGCGCACCGCAATGCGCCGCCCACCGTCACGGTGCTCGCTGGTTGGTCGAACATGAATCGCCCCCTGCCCCGGATTCGGGGCCGAGACCCTCATCTCACTGCCGGTGCGCCGAGTCTTGAAAACAGCCGGCCGGCATTCTGAAATTTTTCTGAAATTCGTCTCTTTCTCGTGCGGCGCTTGTAATCGCCGGACCGGCGGGGCATCGAGTGCCGCGGGAGTTTTGGGGCATGGCGACGACCCGGTTTGCCGGATTTGAGCTGGATGACGAACGCGCCGAGCTGCGCGGCCAGGATGGCTCGCCCATTCGCCTGCGCCCCAAGACCTTCGAGATGCTGCGCCTGTTTGCCGCCAATCCCGGTCGGGTGCTGAGCAAGCAGGAACTGATGGAAGCGGTCTGGCCGAACATTCATGTCGGCGAGGACGGCCTGTTCCAGTGTATCCGCGAGATCCGCGCCGCGCTCGGCGACGAGCAGCGCCGGATCATCAAGCTGGTCTCGGGCCGCGGCTACCTGTTCGCTCCTGAAATGGCCGAGGAAACGGCGGCGCCTCAGCCGACGGCTCCCGCGCCGGGCCGGCTGCCGCGCCGCCGCCTCGCCCTCCTCGCCGCCGCGGTCGCCGTGGTCGCCGCGTCCGCCATCGGCCTGGCAAACCTCGTCGCGCCTTCGCACCCGACCATCGCGGTGGTGCCGATCGTCGATGCCACGGCAGGCAGCGGCACCGCCCTCGCGGCGGGGGTGACCGACCAGCTGGTGGATGGCCTCGCCCGCATCGACAACCTGCGGGTGCTGGTGCCCGGTGCCGGAACGACCCTGCCGGCGCAGTTCGAGGTCCGCGGCGAGCTGCTGCGGAACGCTGACGCCTGGAGCCTGAAGCTCAGGGTCGTCCGTACCGCGACCGGCGTGGTCGAGTCCGTCGCCACGGCAAGCGTCGCCGCCGGCCTCGCCCCCGACCTGCAGGAGGTCCGGCTGGCCGCCGGCGCCGGCGATCGGCTGGCCCGCTGGCTCAACGACCTGCTCGAAGGCGGCAGTGCTGGCGCGGCCGAGCCGGCGCCCGGGGTCCGCGTCGCCATCGAACAGGCCTCCGCCTCGATCAACCAGACGACGCGCGAGCGCTTTGCCGTCGCCCAGCTCATGCTGAAGACCGCTCTCGCCACGGCGCCCGACAATGTCGACCTGCAGGTGGCGCTGGCGGCGCTCCAGACCCGCGGCATCCAGATGGTCTGGTACGACGAACCCGAAGCCGCCGAGGCCCGGGCCAGCGGCGAGGAAATGCTCCGCCGCGCCGTGGCCCTGCGCCCGCGCTCGATCGCCGTGCTCGAAGCGCAATGCCGGTTCCTGTCGGCCACCAACGAGTTCGTCGAAAGCCTCGTCGCCTGCGCCCGGGCGGTGAGCTTTGATCCCTGGAATGGCTCGGCGCTCTATCAGACCGGCCTCGCGCAGCTGTTCCTCGGCCGCTTCGAGGATGCGCTGGCAAGCTTCCGCGAGGCCGACCGCTACGATACCCCGGCCGTGTCGCGCTGGACCTGGCTGTTAGGAATCGGCTGGGTCAACCTGCTGCTCGGCCGCGACACCGAGGCGGCCGACTGGCTGGAGCGTTCCATCGCCATCACCCCGGCATCGGGCCGCACCCACCTGATGCTCGCCATTGCCTACCAGCGGTTGGGGCGAACCGCCGAAGCCAAAGCCGCTCTCGCGACGGGCCTGCAGTTGCGACCGGGCTCAACCATCGCCAATGTCCAGCCGCCCGGCCGCAATGTCAGTCCTGCCTTCCTCGAGGCATCGGGGCGGGCGCAGGCGGTCCTCGCCGAGCTCGGCCTGCCCGAGCGCTGACCGGCCGCGCTAGCCCCGCCCCGCCTGCTGCTCGGTCCGCCCGATAAACGCCTCAACCAGCGGCGCCACGGCGGCCACGTGAGTCTCGAGCAGCAGGTGCCCGCCATCGAAGACATGAGCTTCCATCCGCGGCAGATCCTGCATCCAGGACACGGTTTCGGCGATATCGAAGAACGCATCGTGCCGCCCCCACAGCAGCAGCGCCGGTGGCTGCCGGCGTTTGAGGTAGTCGGCAATCTCATCGAAGCGGTCGGCATAGCGCCCATAGTCGCGCAGCAACTCGCGCTGGGTCTCCATCCGTCCCGGCAGTCGCAGCACCCGCCAGTCCTCTTCCCATTCCGCCGCAGGGATCTGCGCTGCGATCTCGGGCGGCACGCCCATGACATACTGGTCGCGCATCCCCTTGAGACTGAGCACCGACATCACTTCGGCGGTGTTCTCCGGCGTCGGGTGAGCCCAGAACTCCAGCGAGTTCTCCCATAGCGGGCCAAAGCCGGTGCGATGCGCGTTGGCGTTCTGGATGATCAGTCCCAGCACCTGCTCCGGCGCCTGCATAGCCACGTGCAGCGTCGCTGCGGCGCCGAAATCATGCACATAGAGATAGCGCGGCCCGACCCCGAGCTGGTCGAGCAGTTCGGCAAGCGCATCGCCGAAGGCCGTGAACGATGGCGCGGCCAGCACCTCGGATTCGCCATACCCAGGCAGATCCGGCGCGATCAGGTAGGCGCGTTCCGACAGCGCCGTCATCATCGGCTCGAACATCCGCGCCGCATTGGGAAAGCCATGAACCAGCAGCAGCGCCGGCTTCGAGGGCTCGCCCGCCGTAAGGAAGGACAGCTCGCTGCCGCCCGAAAGCCGCAGTCGTTGCCGCATTGGAGGTGTCATGTTCGGGCTCCTTTCCGGTCCGCCTGCCGGGCAAACGTCTCCCGCTCAGCTTGGCTCCATCGATTTGGAGAAAGGCCGATGCGTGGACGCGGGCCCGGGGGGCTCCGTCACAAAAGGGGTTGAGCGTCAACCTTGGTTGCGCCCTACCACAGCCCCTGCGTGTCCTCGGTCCCCGACGCCAGTTCGGCAATGCGCCGGGCGGTGCCGGGGTCCACTCCCTCGGGGGGCTGGCTCAGCGGGAACCAGCCGATCTCGGCGATCTCGCCATTCGCCCTGAACGGCTTCACCATCTGGAACTCTCGCGCCACGTACACGGCAACGTGGTCGCGGTCGGTGGCCTCGCTGCGGTGGAGATAGAGCCCCAGCAGCCGCATCTGCCCATCGACGCGGAACCCGGTTTCTTCTTCTGCCTCGCGGCGCGCCGCCTCGGCGGCGGTCTCGCCCGGCTCCACCCCACCGCCTGGAAAATGCCAGCCCGGCATATAGGTATGGCGCAGCAGCAGCACGCGGCCGTCGGCGTCGATCAGCACCGCGCGGGCCCCGATCACCATCCTGCGGCGGATCCCCACGAGGAACAGGTGGGCGCCCGTCCGGACGCGCTGCCAACGGCTCATGGTTCTGCTCATGGGTATGCTTTCGCTGACGTTCAACTGGCGGCGGAACCATTTAGGGCATTTTCTTGCCACGCGCCGCATGGCATTACGCCCAGCAATGATAACGCTCGCTCATCTGTCCGACGTTCACCTGGCCCCGCTGCCGCCCGTCCGGGCGCGCGATCTGATGAACAAGCGGGTCACCGGCTTCCTCAACTGGAAGATCAAGCGCGAGCATACCATGGCCGGCGACGGCCTGACCAAGCTGGTGCGCCACATGCGCGAGCAGAACCCGGATTTCACCGTGGTCACCGGCGACCTGGTCAACCTGGCGCTCGATGCCGAGATCAACACCGCTTACAACTGGCTCGAAACCGTCGGCCCGCCCGAGCAGGTCTGCATCTCCCCCGGCAACCACGACGCCTATATCAAGGGGCAGTTGCAGAAGGCGATGGATCGCTGGGACGGCTACGTCATGGGCGAGACCGTCGACGACCACCCCTTTCCGTTCGTCCGCCGCGTCGGCGACGTCGCCATCGTTTCGTGCAACAGCGCCGTACCGACTGCGCCGTGGATCGCCGCCGGCCGCTTCGAGGACGACCAGGCGGCCCGCCTCGCGCGCTGCCTCAAGCTGCTCGGCGACGGCGGCTATTTCCGCGTCGTGCTGATCCATCATCCCCCCAACCAGGAGCAGGCCCATCCGCGGCTCGGGCTCTACGGCGCCAAGGCCTTCCGCCGCGTCGTCGCCGAACACGGCGCCGAGCTGGTGCTGCATGGGCACACGCACCAATCTTCGATCTACGCCATCCCCGGGCCGCGCGGCGATGTGCCGGTGGTCGGGGTCGCCGCGGCCGGCGCCGCGCAGGGCGATGCCGGGGGGCACGATCCGGCGCGCTACAACCTGTTCTCGATCCAGCGCCTCGGCACCGCCTGGCAGTGCACCCTGCGCGAGTTTGGCTTTCAGCGGCTTTCGACCGATATTGTGCTGAGACTGAGCCTCAGGATCTATTGAGCGTGACCGAAGCCTTCACCATCGAGCAGCCCGCTTTCGACGCCGTGACGGGTGTGGCGACGTTCCGTTACACCCTCGGGGAGCTGAGCTTTTCCGAGGTCGTGACCTTCCCGTCGGGCAGCGACCCCAGCGTTGCTGCCACCCCTTCGTTCCTCAAGCTGCTGCAGCTGACCGCCGTCGTCCTCGGCGTCAGCTACTTCAAGCTGCGCGCGCCCTACCGCATCGTCATTCCATTTCCGCTGACGGTGCGCGAGCACGATTTCGCCCTCGACGTCTACGAGAACGGCCTCGGCGAATTCTATGCCCGCAACAACCTCAAGCGCTTCGGCGAAATCGAGATCGACGACCCCGAGGATCACGGCCCTGCGCCGGCCGCCCCCGCATTGCGCGACCGCGCCCTGCTGCCGATCGGCGGCGGCAAGGATTCGCTGGTCAGCGTGGAACTGCTCGAAGCCGCCGGGCTGGACTTCACCCCGTTTGCCGTCAATCCCAAGGGGCCGATCATCGGCTCCGTCGACAGGATCGGCCGCTCGCCGCTCTATGTCACCCGCAAGCTCGACCCCGAGATGATCCGGCTCGGCAAGGAGCCGGGTTACTATAACGGCCACGTCCCCTCGACCGCCATCAACTCGATGATCGCCGCGCTCACCGCCCTGCTGTTCTCCTACAACCGGATCGTCCTCTCCAACGAGCGCTCGGCCAGCGAGGGCAATGTCGAGTTCGACGGCCGCGAGGCCAACCACCAGCATTCCAAATCGCTAGATTTCGAGAACCTCATCGCCAGGGTGCTCGAGCATGCCACCGGCGGCAGCCTCGGCTATTTCTCTTTGCTGCGCCCCTATTCCGAGGCGAAGATCGCCGCGCTGTTCGCCCGCGTCAGCCGCTTCGACCACGTGTTCTCGAGCTGCAACGAGAACTTCAAGCTGGTCGGGCACCAGGGGCCGCTCTGGTGCGGCAAGTGCCCCAAGTGCCACTTCGTGTTCCTGATCTTCGCCCCGGTGATGGGCAAGGCCAGGCTGGTCGGCATTTTCGGCCAGAACCTGCTGAGCCAGCCCAGCCACGAGCGCTCGTTCCGCGAACTCACCGGCCTTGCCGGCCAGAAGCCCTGGGAGTGCGTCGGCGAGATCGAGGAAGCCGCGGCCTGCCTCTGGGCCCTCACCAGGCTGCCTGAATGGGCGGATGAGCCAATCGTTTCAATGCTGAAGCCCGATCTGCTGACTCAATATGGCAGCCCGCGCCTCGAAGACGCTCTTGCCGAACTGCTGATCGATAGCCCAGAACACCTCATCCCGAAGGACATCTTCGAGCGAGTCGCCCCGCATGCGCTTTGACGAACCCGTGCTGCTCTACGGTGCCGGCCGCGAGGCCCGCTCCACCCGCGCCTTCATCAAGGCCCGCGCCCCGGCGACCAAGGTCTATGTCACGGTCGACAGCGGCGAAGCCGATATCGAGGACGCGACCTTCATCGCGCCCGCCGACCTGACGCAGGCCATTGAATCGCGGCTGTTCTCGACCATCGTCAAGAGCCCTGGCGTGTCGCGCTACCGCCCGGTCTTCGCCATGGCGCGCGAGGCCGGCATCGCCGTCACCTCCAACCTCAACCTGTGGGGCGAGGCCTATCGCGAGGGCCGCAAGGTCATTGCCATTTCCGGCACCAAGGGCAAATCCACCACCGCCACCCTGGTGCACCTGATGCTCACCGAGTCCGGCCTCGACGCGGGCCTCGCCGGCAATGTCGGGCTGGCGCCGCTCGAAATCGCCGACAAGCATCCCATCGTGGTGTTCGAGCTCTCGAGCTACCAGACCGCCGACATGGCGTTCACCCCCGATATCGCCGCAATCACCAATCTCTCGCCCGAACACACCGACTGGCACCGCAGTGTCGAACGCTACTACCAGGACAAGCTGAACCTGATCGATCGCGACGCCCCCTTCCCGGTGGCGCTGGGGGTCGGCGCGCTCGGCAATCCATTGGTCATGGAAGCGCTGCGCGACCCCAGCCGCCTGATTCCGCCGCTGGCCCCCTTCATCCAGGACCGCATCGCCGGTGCCGCCGCGCGCTCGCGCCTCAAGGGCGAGCACAACCTCAACAACGCCTTGCTCGCCGCCGCCATCGCCATGAAGGCCGGCGCCGATCTCGAAGGCGTGGTGCGCGGCATCGGCAAGTTCACGCCGCTGCCGCATCGGCTCGAGGAGCATCAGGTCGGCGCCGTGACCTTCGTCAACGACTCGATCTCGACCACGCCGGAAGCCACCAAGGCGGCGCTCGCCGCCTATGAGGGCACCCGCATCGCGCTGATCGCCGGCGGGCACGAGCGCCATCAGGATTATTCCGAGCTCGCCCAGTTGCTGGCGCCGCGCGGCGTCACCGTGCTGGTCTGCCTGCCGGTCACCGGCGATCGCCTCGCCACCCTCACCTACGCGGCCGCCCCCGAGATCGAGGTGATCGAGGCTGGGACGCTCGAGGACGCCGTCAAGGCGCTGGCCGGGCGGCAGGGCAAGTTCGAGACGGTGATCCTCTCCCCCGGCGCGCCGAGCTACGGCCAGCTCGAAACCGTGGGAACGGTGTTCAGGAATTTCGAGGAACGCGGCGCCGCCTTCGTCCGGCTCGCCGGCAAGTATTTCGGAGCCGCGGCGTGATCGCCTATGGCTACCTGGCGGTCGCCATCATTGCCGAGGTCATCGCCACCACGGCGTTGCGCGCCGCCGACGGCTTCACCCAGCTCTGGCCATCGCTGATCTCGATCGTCGGCTATGTCGTGGCGTTCTACTTCCTGTCGCTGACGCTGCGCAGCATGCCGGTCGGCGTCGCCTACGCCATCTGGTCGGGCGTCGGCATCGTCCTGATCTCGCTGGCCGGCTGGCTGATCTACAAGCAGTTGCTCGACCTGCCGGCCCTCATCGGCATGGCCCTGATCATGGCCGGCGTGATCGTCATCAACCTGTTTTCGAAGACGGCTGCGCACTGAACGGCTCCCCTCCCCCTTGAGGGGAGGGGTGGGGGGTGGGGGTGGTGCGGAGATCACCGATGGCCCCCCACCCCCAGCCCCTCCCCTCAAGTCGGCGGATCCCTCGGATTGATGATCACCCGCCCTGCGATCTCGCCCTCGAGCAATCGCGCCGCCAGCCCCGGCAGATCCTCGAGCCGCGCCTCGGTCAGCATCGGTTCGAACGCTGCCGGCACGAACAGCGTGGTCAGCCGGTCCCAGGCGGAGCGCCGCGCCTCGTAGGGCTGCATCACCGTGTCGATGCCGCACAGCGAGATATTGCGCAGGATGAACGGGATGACGCTGGCATCCCAGCCAAGACCGCCGGCATTGCCGATCGCCGCGACCGCCCCGCCATAGCGGATTTTCTTCAGCACTTCGCCGAGCAGCGGTCCGCCGACTGCATCGATGGCGCCCGACCACTGCTCCTTGTCGAGCACCTTGCCGGTCGACTTCAGCACTTCGTCTCGCGTGAGGATGCGGGCGGCGCCCAGCCTGGTCAGCTGCTCCCCGAGCTCGGCGCGACCGGTCACCGCCGCGACATCGTAACCCAGCCGGCTCAGCAGCAGCACCGCGATGCTGCCCACGCCGCCGCCCGCGCCGGTGACCAGCACTTCTCCTTCGCCGGCCCGCACCCCTTCGGCCTGCAGCCGGTTGACCGCCAGCATGGCGGCGAGGCCAGCCGTGCCGAGCATCATCGCCGTGCGGGTCGAGAACCTTTTCGGCAGCGGCACCAGCCAGTCGGCATCGACACGCGCCCGCTGCGCATAGCCACCCCAGTGGAGTTCGCCGACCCGCCAGCCGGTCAGCACCACCGCCTGGCCCGGGTGGTAGCGCTGGTCGCTGCTCTCCACCACGCGACCGGCAAAATCGATGCCCGCGACATGCGGATAGGCCTTCACCAATCCGGCCTTGCCGGTGAGGCACAGCGCGTCCTTGTAGTTGAGCCCGGCCCACTCGACGGCCACCAGCGCATTGCCCCGGGGCAGTTGCTCGTCAGCTATCGTTTTGATGCTGCTGCGCAATTCACCGTCGGGGAGCCGGTCGGTGACAAGGGCGCGAAAACTCATGAGAACTCCGGGACTACAAGACCTGCCTGCACTCAGTACGGCCCGTTGAGAGCCGCCTGTTCAATGCCCGCAGCAGCCAGTTCGTTGCCGATCTCATCCCGCAACGCGGGATCGCCCAGCCGCTGGCGAAGCACCGGCAGGATACCGAAGCGGCGGAAGCGCGTCACCTCGAGCAACTGCGCAATCGAACGGTTGAGTGCATCTTCCGAACCCAGCCGGCGCGCCGCCGTCACCGCAATGGCCGAGGCGAGCTCGGCATCCCCGGTTGCCAGCGCCTCCGCCTGGATCAGCGCCTCGGCGTAATTGCCATCGCGCAGCGCGTTCACCGCCGGTGCCTCATGGTACCAATAGGGCGGCGCCAGCGCCCGCCGCAGCGCCTCGCTCGCCATCATCTCCCCCTTGTCGGATTTGCCCTTCAGCGACAGCAGCCGCGCATAGCCGGCATAGGCATCGACATTGGAGGGGTTCAGTTGCAGCGCCGAGGTGAACGCCGCCTCGGCCTCACCCACTCGCCCTACCTGTTCGAGAAAGAACGCATATTCCCGCCATACCGGGCTCGAGGTCGGCGCCAGCGACAACGCCTCCTCGATCTGCCGTTCCGCCTGGGCGATCGGTTCGGGGTCCCGCGCCGTGGGCGGCTGCGTCCGGCGGGTAACGTCGAGCAGCAGCGTGCTGCTCATCGCCAGTCCGAACGGCGATTCCGGCTGCTGCCGCAGCAGTCCGTTGACGCAGGCGCGGGCCCGCTCGTTGTCGTCGGGGCGGCCACTGCCCCGGTAGCGGGTGAACAACAGGCCGCACAGATACTCCGTCTCGTTGCCGGCGAGGTCGGTATTGGTCGCCAGCCATTGCAGCGCATCGGTGTGCAGCGGGCCGTCAACGGCCCCCAACTGGTCGGCAAAGGCTTGCGACAGGCGGTCGATGCTCGACGAAAACTCCGCCGCCGGCAGCTTCTGCGTCATGCTCCAGACGGCGGCATCGGTGCCCGAGCGTTTCAGGCTGGCGGTGATCTGCATCTCCGTCCCCTCGGTCCGCGAAATCCCCGAGAGCTCGAAATCGGCGGGCTTGGCCGGGCGCCCCGCCGCGCCGTTGCGCTGCAGGTAGACCGCATCGATGAACGGGAACAGGCCGAGGTCCGTGACCAGCTCCACCGCCAACCCGGCGACCCCGGGATTCGGCGCCCCGCCGCCGGCCATGGACGTGAACTCGCTCACCGAAACCACCGGCGGCTGCGGCACCACCACGCGGACCTGCCGCGGCGCCAGCACCTGGGTCATCACCATGGCTATGCCCAGCGCCACGAACACCAGCACCACCAGCAGCACGATATCGTCGAGGCGCGCCAGCCACGGTCGCTCACCGGCGGCGGCCAGCGGCGCCTCGGCGGTGAAACCGGTTACAGCCGATTCATTCGTTTGCGCGGCCGCTTCGCCCGACGGAACCCGGAATTCGGGGATGTAACGTCCCACCGGGAGGTAAAATGTGACAGGCTCGGACGCCCCATCGGTGGCGTAATATTCCTCGAGCACGGCGCGCAGCCGGCGCGCCTGCACGCGCACGATCGGATCGTTCTGCGGATCGAAGCTCGCCGGCCGGCCGAACACGTCTACGGCGATGGAATAGGCCTTGATGCCGGCCTCGTTTCCATCCAGCCGCGCGGTCACTATGTAGTTGAGAAACTTGGCAAGTTGCGGCGAACGCGCCAGGCCGGGCCACTCCTGGATACGCGCCAGGGCAGCCTCGATCTCCGCTCGTGGCGGCATCGCCTGTGACAACGGTTCCCCCACGCGGGCACCTCCCGGCCCGAACCTCATCGATTTACATGTTAATCGCAAGCCTCGTTACGGCGTTGTTACATACCTTTGCCTATGCGGGGGGTCATCAAACCATCATATCCCGCCTCGTCGCAGCATGACGCAGTCAGCCACGGGCATGTTTCGTGGTGGTGAGGGGACGGTAGTGGCGCTCCCCCAGCTTTCCAGGCCGCCGACAGGTTACCGACTACGGGATAGAGCTTTGGGCCATTGCCGCGGCCACGCGGCAAGAAGGAACCATTATGGACGCTATTGGTACCGGCCAGCCCTTCATGGCACTGGTCGACGACGACTCCCATTCCGCCCGGCTGATGATCCGGATGCTGCTCGCCCATGGCGCGCCGTCCGTGAGCTGGCTCAACGGCGAAGCCATTGCGACAGCCGAAATCCATCGGCTGCTCGAGGACGATCTCGCGACCATTCCGGGCCTCGTGATCGTCGACCTCAAAGCCTCGTCCGGTGCCACCCTGGACTTTATCGCAAAGCTGCGCGCCATGCGTGACGGCCACTCGCTGCTGATCGCGGCGATTGCCCCGACGCTGGAGCGCGAGCCGCGAGAGGCCCTGCTTTCCGCCGGCGCCGATGCCGTGTTCGAGCGGCACGCCGATATCAATTCCTACCGTCGCGAAGCGGCGGCCATCGTCAGTTTCTGGGTGCGCAATCAGCACCTGGATGCGGTTGGCACGTAATCACTGCGTCCACAGGTTACGTGCCGGGCGGGGAGCGCGTTGCATTGAGGCAGGCCACTGCCGATTGCATTCCCAAATGTGCTCCCCGTCTCTTCTTCTGGATGGATCCCGTTCGGTTCCATTGACAAGCTACCGCCCGACCGCCGATATCCCTGCGGCGACCCGGGCGGCCCTGGGCCGGAGACCCCAAGCTCCGACCCAACCCGGCGGCCCGTCGCGTTCCCTCACGCGGCGGCCGCCATACGACGACGGAAAGACGGGGCGCGACCTCCTGACGCTGCCCCGCCTTCCCGTTCTCTCAGGTCCTGCACCCGATTTTTCGGTGTGCGGCGACCGTTCGGGCCGCACGCACCACCCTGAGATGCGGCCCGTTTGTTCGGTGTGTACCCAGTTGCGGCGGGCCACTGGGGCCAGCAGGCGAAGGCGCGGTTGCGGATCGTTCTCCCACCGCAACCGCGCTTCTCCTGACCATCAGAGGCCCCTGCCCCTCCCCTCGGTTTTCCCGGCGGCTTGACCACCGGGGGCGGATCACCGCACTCTCCGGCACAGTTTTTCGGAGGCCTCCAGATGTTCAGGATCTCGATATTCGCGGCCGCCGTGCTGGGGCTTCTCGCCATGCCGGTGCTGGCGCAGGACGAGGAGGCCGTCGACAATTTCGTGCTGCCCGCCTTCAACGGCATCGCCGTCTCACAGGCGCCGGAGGCCGGTCTCGGCGTCTGTTTCGGCCCCTTCGCCAGCGATGCAATGGATTGTGCGGTGGCCCAGTGCGTGCAGCAGAGCGGCCTCGGGCCCGATGAATGCGCGCCCAACCTCTGGTGCTATCCGGCCGGCTGGGTCGCCGACGTCTTCATGCAGCACAGCGAAGGGCCGCACTGGCACAAGTTCGTCTGCGACCAGCAGGACCAGGTGAGTCTCGAGGCCATTGTGAAAACCGAATGCGCCAAGGATTACCTCACCAGCTGCGAGGTAGTGCGCATCTGGGACAATGAAGGCCAGCAGATTTTCGGCGAAGGCGCCGACCCGCAACTGCCCGAGCCGCCGACCGCCATCGAGTAGGCCTCGGCGACGCTGTCCAGCGGGACGAGAGGCAGGGCTAGTGCTTGGTCTTGCCCTTGTGCTCGGGCAGGCCCTTGCGCTTTGTCTCGGCAAACTCTTCGAGCTGGGTCTCGTTCATCGATTTGTACATCGACTTCGAGGCGCCCTTGAGATCCTTGACCCTGGTATCGCCGCGCTTGGCGGACAGGGCGGCGCCGGCCGCCTTCTGCTGGGCTTTCGAGGTTGCAGGCATCTGGGCCTCCTTTGGCTGGGGAGGAATCAACGATCCTGCTGCGGCTCCGTTCCCGCGCCGACCTTGCCGTTCTCGGCGCTGACCACCCGGTGCGAGAAGGCCCGCATCGCCGCCAGCACGATCACCGCGAACACCGCCACCACGGCCGCGACCAGGTAGTAGCCGAGCGCCGCGCAGACTCCGACCGCTCCCGCCAGCCACATCCCTGCCCCGGTGGTCAGCCCCTGCACGCTGCCGCGCTGCTGGAAGATCGCGCCGGCGCCCAGAAAGGCGATGCCCGCGGTCACCGCTTCGATGGCGCGGATCGGGTCGGAGTTGCTGCTGCCGCTCTCCATCGCCTCCTGGTAGATCTCGAATGCCAGCGTGGTGAACAGCGCCGCCGCCAGCGCCACGAGGATATGGGTTCGCAACCCTGCCGTACCGGCCTGCGAACCGCGCTCCCAGCCGATCAATCCCCCCAATACCGAGGCAATCAGCAGCCGGATCATGATGATGTGGTGCGGGGTATGCGTAGGCTCGTAGCCGAGGCTGGTGACGAGATCCATGTCGGGGGTCCTGTTGACGCGTCCCCCTCAACGGCCAGCCCCTGCGCCGGTTCCCGTCAGCTCCTGTAGCTGTCGTCGCCCTCGCGCATCAAGCGGCGCGGCCCGCTGCCTTCCTCGGCCAGCCGATCGCCGGAGTTCATCAGCGGACAACTGCTGGTCGACAGGCAGCCGCAGCCGATGCAGCCATTGAGCTCGTCGCGCATCCGCGTCATCAGCACGATTCTCCTGTCGAGCTTTTCGTGCCAGAGCTCTGACATCAAACGCCAATCCGCCGCGGATGGCGTATGCCCCACCGGCACGTGCCCCAGCGCCTCGGCCACCTCGGCGAGCGGAATGCCCAGTTCGGTGCCCATGCGGACGATCGCCAGCCGCCGCAGCACGTCGCGATCATAACGCCGCTGGTTGCCCGAGGTGCGGTGGCTGCGGATCAGCCCCTTCTTCTCGTAGAAATGCAGGGCCGAAACGGCAAAACCGCTGCGCTCCGCCACCTGCCCCACAGAAAGTTCGCGCGACATCGCTATTCCCTCTTTACCTGAAGTTAGGTTGAGGTTGTAGCAGTGACGTCCCGATGCGGCCAGAGGGCTGGCACGGCAACAAGGCAGCGGTGGACTAGATGGCGACGAAGAACGGTTGGGGCGAGATATTCAGCGGCGGCAACGCCCTGCCCGTGGTGGTGTTCGCCGGCGGCGTCGGCATGAACGCCATCGAAGTCTATATCGGCTCGACCCTGATGCCCTCGGTGGTGGCCGAGATCGGCGGCCTCGACCTGTTCGCCTGGGTGACCACGGTGTTCATCGTCGCGTCGATCGTCGCCTCGATTTTCGCTGCGGTGCGCCCGTTCGGGCTGGGGCCGCGGCAGAACTACCTGATTGCCGCCACCATGTTCGCCCTGGGCAGCCTGATCTGCGGCCTGGCGCCGTCGATGCCGATCCTCCTGGTCGGCCGCGCCCTCCAGGGCTTCGGCGGCGGCCTGCTCGCCGCCCTCACCTTCATGATGGTGCGGCTGGTGTTCCCCGAGCACCTGTGGGCCCGCGCCTTCGCGCTCGCCTCGGGTATCTGGGGCATCGCTACCCTTGTCGGTCCGTCGATCGGCGGCATCTTCGCCGAACTCGGCATCTGGCGCTGGGCCTTCTTCATCCTCGTGCCCTTCGCCGCCCTGGTCGGCCTCCTCGCCGTCAAGGTGGTGCCGGCAAGGAGCAGCGAGGCCGGCATGACCAGCCTGCCGATCCGCCAGATCGGGCTGATGATCGTTGCTGTGCTGGCGCTGTCGACCGCCGGCGCGCTGTCGCACGACATCGTCGTCGCCGGCAGCCTGACTGCCCTCGCCATCCTGGCGCTGGTGGTGTTCGGGCTGATCGAGCGCAGCGCCCCGCAAAAGCTGTTCCCCACCGGTACCTTCCGCTTCGGCACGCTCCTCGCCTCGCTGTTCGGCACCATGGTGCTGCTGCAGATGGCGATCACCTCCGACATCTTCATCCCGTTGTTCATGCAGACCCTGCATGGCCTCGGCCCGCTCACCGCCGGCTACATGGTGGCGCTGGTCGCCGTCGGCTGGAGCTCGAGCTCGATGCTGACCGCCGGCTGGACCGGCAGCCGCGCCCGCCTGATCATCGCCGGCGGCCCGGTGCTGGTGCTGATCTCGGCGATCGGTCTGGCGCTGTTCGTCGGCCACCAGAACCCGACCTCGAGCCTCGGCTTCATCATCCCCATCGGCTTGTCGCTCCTGATCATGGGCGTCGGCATCGGCACCGCCTGGACGCAGCTCACCCCGCGCGTGATGCAGGCGGCGCCCGATGGCGAACACGACGTCACGTCCGCGGCGCTGAGCACCATCCAGCTTTTCGCCTCCGGCCTCGGCGCGGCGCTCGGCGGCCTGATCGTCAACCTCGCCGGCCTCGCGGCGGCGGTGCCGACACCGGTCGCGGCGGCCAACTGGCTCTATGGGCTGTTCATCATCGTCGCGATCCTGGTGGTGCCGATCGGCTTCAGCATCGCCCGGACCGAGGCCCGCCTGCCCCGCGCGGCGCAGCCGGCGGAATAACGAATTTGCCGCCGGAGCAGCTTCCGGCGGCATCCCGACTGGCCGAGGGCGCGATGCTGCCTGCGCTCCCGGTCGGACTCGCGGTGTCGGCGATCATCGCGCTGGGCGTGATCGACCGGCACCGCGAAAACTTTTTGTCACTGAGCTAGGCACCGCAGAGCTTCACACCGTCTTCAACCACCCGCCATCGACGAAATACGTCGACCCGGTCGAGTAGCTCGCCTTGTCCGAGCACAGGAACACGAAGAAGTTCGCCATCTCCTCGGGCGTCGCGAAGCGCTTCATGCCGCCGGCTTCGTCGGCGACGCTTTGCAGGTGCGCTTCGAACCCGTCTTCGCCGGCCAGTTGCTTGGCCGTCTTCACCCAGTCGGGCGTCCGCACCAGTCCCGGGTTCACCGTGTTGACGCGGATATTGTCGCCCACCACCTCGTTGGCGAGGGTTTTGGAAAACATCATCAGCGCCGCCTTGGTGGTGTTGTAGATCGGCTCGTACCAGAGCGGCTGCACGGCGCAGATCGAAGCGTTGTGGAGGATGGCGCCGCCGCCATGCGCCTTCATCTGCGGCACCAGCCCGCGGCCCAGCCGCACCGCCGCCATCACGTGGAGATCCCAGTAATACTGCCACTTGGCATCGTCGGCTTCGGCGATGGTCTCGTTCGAGCCGGTGCCGGCATTGTTGATGAGGATATGCGCCCCGCCCAGCTGGGCCGCCGCCGCCACCACCTTGGCGCAGCCCTCGGCGGTAGCGACGTCGGCCGCCACGCCATGCGCCTCGACCCGATACTTCGCCCCGATGCGCGAGGCCTCGGCATGCAGCCGCTCCGAGCCCCGCGCCGTGATCAGCACATTGGCCCCCTCCGCCGCAAACCCCTCGGCCACCGCAAGGCCGATGCCGACGCTGCCGCCGGTGATGACGGCGAGTTTTGATTTGAGACCAAGGTCCATGGTGGCTCCGTGTGCTTGGCGCCCATCACCCTGCCCCTCTCCCGGAGACGCTCTTGCGTCCCCTAGGAGGGGCGAAGGGACGTTGTGGCGCGGTCCATAGTCATGCCTAGGGCATAGCGCTGGCCATCGCCCCCTCTCCCCTCCTAGCGGACGCGAGAGCGTCCGCGTGGGGAGAGGGTTGGGGTGAGGGGCGCCAAGCGCTCCGGCCTAGGCGTCCATCAAAATCTGCAGCTTCACATCAGTCGGCCGGGCTTCGACCGCCCGGTCGAACGCCTTGATCGAGTCCTCGAAGCTGAACGTCTCGGAGATCAGCGGCTTCAGATCCACCCGGCCCGAGGCCATCAGCGCGATGGCCCGGTCATATTGGTGGGCGTAGCGGAACACCGAGGCGATGGTGATCTCCTTCACCGACAGCGAAGCGATGTCGAAATCCACCGGCTCCACCGGCAGGCCGACCACCACGATCGTGCCGCCGGGCCGCACCACGTCGACGATGCCCTTCCAGGCGCGCGGGCTGCCCGAGCACTCGAACACCACATCGGCGCCCCAGTTCTCGGTAAGCCGGTTGACCTCATCGACGAGGGTCTTGTCCTTGATGTTGACCGGGATGATCCCCTGGTATTGCCCGGCAATGTCGAGCTTGGGCTGCGCCAGGTCGGTGATGATCACCCGCGAGCAACCGCCGGCCAGCGCCGCCAGTGCCACCATGGTGCCGATCGGGCCGGCGCCCATGACGATGGCGGTATCGCCCGGCGTGATCTTCGCCTTGGTGGCGGCCTGCATGCCGACGGCGAAGGGCTCCACCATGGCGCCCTCGGCAAAGCTCACATTGTCGGGCAGCTTGAAGGTGTAGTTGGCCGGGTGCACCACATAGGGGGTGAGGACGCCGTGGATCGGCGGCGTCGCCCAGAAGGTCACTGCCGGGTCGATATTGTACATCCCCAGCCGCGACGCCTTGCTGTTCGGATCGGGAATGCCGGGCTCCATGCAGACGCGGTCGCCGACCTTGAGGTGGCTCACTCCTGCCCCGACGTCCACCACCGTGCCGGCCGCCTCGTGCCCCAGCACCATCGGCGCGTTGACCACGAACGGGCCGATCCGGCCATGCGTGTAATAGTGCACGTCCGAGCCGCACACGCCCACCGTATGCAGCTTGATCTTCACCTCGCCCGGCCCGACCTCGGTCGGCAGGTCGATATCGCGGAGTTTGAGTTCGTGCTGCTTCTCGAGCACCAGGGCGCGCATTTTGGTCATTGTAACTGAGGGGCCTCGCCGACTTCGTAATGTTGCGTCGGGCCGGTGGCGCCTGCGACCGGGGGCTTCATCGCCCCGGTCATGATCGCCACTGCGTCCGACATGGAGAATTCCTTGGGGTTGATGATCGCGATGCGCTTGCCGAGCCGGTGAATGTGGATGCGGTCTGCGACCTCGAACACGTGCGGCATGTTGTGCGAGATGAGCACGATCGGCAAGCCGCGCCGCTTCACATCCAGCATCAGTTCCAGCACCCGGCGGCTCTCCTTGACGCCCAGCGCCGCCGTCGGCTCGTCCATGATCACCACGCGCGAGCCGAAGGCAGCGGCTCGCGCCACCGCCACGCCCTGCCGCTGCCCGCCGGAGAGCGTTTCCACCGACTGGTGGATGTTCTGGATGGTGAGCAGGCCCAGTTCGCTCAGCTTGTCGCGGGCGATCCTGGCCATCCTTGTGCGGTCCAGCCGGCGGAACAGGCTGCCGGTCCAGCCCGGCTTCCTGAGCTCGCGCCCCAGGAACATGTTGTCGGCGATCGACAGCGCGGGCGAGAGCGCCAGGTTCTGGTACACCGTCTCGATGCCGGCATCGCGCGCATCCATCGGCGATTTGAAGTGCACCGGCTGGCCATCGAGCAGGATCTCGCCGCTATCGGGGATCACGGCGCCGCACAGCGCCTTGATCAGTGTCGATTTGCCGGCGCCGTTATCGCCGATCACCGCCAGGATCTCGTTGCGGCGAAGGTCGAAATCGGCATTGTCCAGCGCCACCACCCGGCCATAGCGCTTGTTGAGGCCCCTGCCCTCGAGCACGATGTCCCCGGCATTGCCTGATGGCAGCGTCGTGTTGGTCAACTCGCTCATGCCGAAATCTTCCTGATCCACTGGTCGATGGTGACGGCGACGATGATCAGAACGCCGACCGCGAAATCCTGCCACAGCAGCGCCAGGCCCGAGAGCGCCAGCCCGTTGCGGAACACCCCGACGATCAGGGCGCCGAACAGCGTACCGATGATCGAGCCGCGTCCACCGAACAGGCTGGTGCCGCCGATCACCACGGCGGTGATCGAGTCGAGGTTGGCGGTCTGCCCGGCCTGCGGACTGACCCCGCCGATGCGGCCGATCAATACCCAGGCGGCGATGGCGCAGATGAGCCCGGCCAGCGCGTAGACCGCGAGCAGCACCCGGTTGGTGTTGATGCCCGAGAGCCGCGCCGCATCGGGGTCGTCGCCGGTGGCGTAGACATGCCGGCCGAAGGCGGTGCGCCCCAGGATGTAGCTGAGCACGATCGCCAAGACGATCATCAGCACCGAGCCATAGGTCACCACCCAGCCGCGCAACCACGGCAGGTCGAGCCCGAAGAACAGCCCGATATCGTAGAGCTTGAACAGCTTGCCCAGCCAGAGCAGGAACGGCGCCGCCGCCTCCATGTCCTGCGACCGGATGGTCTCGCTGTTCGAGTAGAAGGTGTTCAGCGCCCCGAAAATGCTCCAGGTGCCCAGCGTCACGATGAAGGGCGGCAGCCGCAACGCGGTGACCAGGATGCCGTTGAGAAAGCCGCAGGCGATGCCGGCCAGCAGCCCGAGCGGAAAGGCGATCCAGACCGGGACGCCATAGGTGACGGCGGTGCGCCCCATCACCACCGAGCACAGGATCATGATCAGCCCGACGCTGAGGTCGATGCCGGCGGTCAGGATCACCAGCGTCTGCGCCATGCCGAGGATGGCGACGATGGTCACCTGCTGCAGCACCACCGACAGGTTCAGCGGCGACAGGAATTTTCCCGGCGCTGCGATGGCGAAGATCACCGTGCCGACGACGAGGACGATCAGCGGGATGAGTGTGGGATATTCGTGCAGGATGCCCTGGATGGTGCGGACGATCCCCTTGCGGTCTTCCTCGAAGCTCGCCACCTCGCTGGCAGCGCCCTTGAGTCCAGTTTCAGCGGCCGTCGAGCCGGCGGCGTCGTCACTCATCGGGTCCCCTCTCCCCTCAGCAGCGTTTTCAGGAAAGTCGTGCGACCTTTCCGGTTCGAAAGCGCGACAGATCAAAGCACGGATGCGGATAGGAAGGCTCCCGCGCTGCTGCGCGAGAGCCCATCACAGACTCGGCCGATCAGCCCCAGCAGAGCTCGGCGCCCTTGGCGGTGTCGATCGAGTCGACGCCGGCCACCGGCTTGTCGGTCACCAGCGTCGCGCCGGTATCGAAGAACCCGACCTTGGGATCGATATCGGGCAGCTTGCCCGTGGCGATCGCTTCGAGCGCCATCGACGCCATCTTCAGCGGGTATTGCTGGCTGGTCGCGCCGATCACGCCGGCCTTGACGTTAGCGACGCCGGGGCAGCCGCCATCGACCGAGACGATCAGCACCGAGCCGTCATCCTTGCCCACCGCCTTCAGCGCTTCCCAGGCGCCGGCCGCCGCGGGTTCGTTGATGGTGTAGACCACGTTGACGTTCGGGCACTTCTGCAGCGCGTTCTCCATCGCGGTGCGGCCCTTTTCCTGGTCGCCCTGGCTGATTTCGTGCGTGCAGATGCGCTTGTCGTCTTCGTCGCCGTACTTGTTGGGGTCCTTCACGTCGATGCCGAAGCCGGCCATGAAGCCCTGGTCGCGCAGGTAGTCGACGGTCGGCTGGTTGGTGGCGAGGTCGAGGAACACGATCGAAGCGTCCTTGGCCTTGTCGCCGAGCGTACCGGCGGCCCATTTGCCGATCAGGTCACCCGCCTTGCGGTTGTCGGTGGCGAAGGTCGCCGTCGCCGCATCCATCGGATCGAGCGGGGTATCGAGCACGATCACCATCAGGCCGGCATCCTTGGCCTTCTGGATCGTCGGCACGATCGCCTTCGAATCCGACGGCACGATCGCAAAACCCTTGGCGCCGGCCGAGATCAGGTTCTCGATCGCCGCCACCTGGGCGTCGTTGTCGCCGTCGAACTTGCCGGCGGCGGTGATCAGCTTGAGGCCGAGTTCCTTGGCCTTGGCCTCCGCCCCTTCGCGCATCTTGACGAAGAACGGGTTGGTTTCGGTCTTGGTGATCAGGCCGACGGTGATCTCCTGCGCGAGCGCTACGCCGCTCATCAGGCCGCCGGCGACGATGGCGCCGGCCAGCGCCATCTTCAGATAGCTAAGTCCCATGTAGTCCTCCCAAGGTTACGATAGTTGCCATCGTTATGATCCGGTCCACCGGCGTTCCGCCGCTCCTCAGGACCGTTCGATCAGGGGCCGGAGCCCGCCTTGTGCAAGGCGCTCCTCCCCGAACCGGAGGCGATATTCAGCGCAACCTTTGCGGCCTGTCAATAAATTAATCCACTTGATTTATTAATTGACAGCCGACCCGTGAGGGATAATCCTTTCGTTCGGGAGGGGGTGAGAACCCCATGTAATCGATTGCCGTTTTGCCTCCGACGTGGCTTTTGTGGCCGCGACGGAGAACGGACGAATTGTCAACAAATGCAGTCGAAGCGAGGTCGGGAGTAGTGGTCACCGGGCCGACAAGCAGACAGGCCGGCAGCTCAGCCGGCCGCAAGGCGGGCGCCGCCAGCCGCGGCACCAACCAGACCGGTGTGCGGCTCTACAACGAGCGCCTGGTGCTGTCGCTGATCCGTCGCCACGGTGAGTTGCCCAAGGCCGACATCGCCCGCATGACCGGGCTTTCGCCGCAGACCATCTCGATCATCACCAATGCGCTCGAGGCCGACGGGCTGCTGCTGCGCGGCAAGCCACTGCGCGGCAAGGTGGGCCAGCCGCTGGTGCCCTATTCGCTCAACCCCGAGGGGGCGCTGAGCTTCGGGCTGAAGATCGGCCGGCGCAGCGTCGATCTCTACCTGATCAATTTCACCGGCCAGATCCTCAAGCTGCTGCACAAGACCTACCCCTACCCCACTCCCGACGGCATCCGCGAGTTCGCCCGCAACGGCATCGACGAACTGCTGGCCGGGCTGCCGGCGCCGCTGGCGGCGCGCATCGCCGGGCTCGGCATTGCCGCGCCCTACGAGATGTGGACGTGGCACGAGGAGATCGGTGCGCCCAAGCCGGAGATCGATGCCTGGCGGCAGGTCGACGTGCGCGCCATGATGGCCGAGATCTGCCCCTGGCCGGTCTACTTCGCCAACGACATCACCGCCGCCTGCGCCGCCGAGCTGATGTTCGGCATCGGCGCCGACCACATCGACTACCTCTACGTCTTCATCGGCTCGTTCATCGGCGGAGGGCTGGTGCTGAACGGCCACCTGTTCCCCGGTCGCACCCAGAACGCCGGCGCGCTCGGCTCGATGCCGGCGCCCGACCCCGGCCATGTGGTGCCGGCGGGCAGAACCCCGCAATTGATGAACGTCGCCTCGATCTACGTGCTGGAGCGCGAATTGCTGGCCATCGGCCGCAACCCGGAAATCCTCTGGCAATCCCCCGATGACTGGGGCGACGACCTCGGCCAGGCGCTCGACCGCTGGATCGACGAGGTGGCCGAGAGCCTCGCTTACTCGATCGTCGCCGCCATTGCGGTGATCGATGTCGAGACCGTGCTGATCGATGGCGCCTTTCCCACCCATGTCCGCAGCCGCATCATCGAGCGAACCGGCGCGGCGGTGGGACGCATCAACCGGCAGGGGCTGTCGCCGTTCCGGCTGCTGCCGGGCAGCATCGGCAATGCTGCACGCGCCATGGGCGGCGCCTCGCTGCCGCTGCTCGCCAACTTCACCCAGGATCGCGAAGTGCTGTTCAAGGACAATGCGTGAGCCGACCACGGCCTTCGGCAACTTGCGCCGATCAAATTTCGCCGCACCTTCAAAAGGGTAACGAGTTCGAAAAGCTTGCCGGGCACAGTGAGATAGTTCCTCTCCTCGCAAGGCCCGATGTCCAATACTCACCGCGCCAGGTTCAGACGCACGCTCTCGATGCTGGTGCTGGCCTCGTTCGTCGTGGTCTTCGCCGTCGCCGCGGTCTTGCTGGGCGGATTTCTGCTGTGGTCGGCGGCGCAGATCGACGATAACGCGGTGAGCCGCCAGGCCCAGCGCGTCATCCATGCCGTGGAGGCGCAGCGTTCGACCACGCCGCGCGAGCAGGAAAGCGTCGCCATCTGGGACGACGCGGTGACCGCCGCCCGCGATGGCGACCAATCCTGGCTGCGCGACAATATCGGGCGCTGGATGTTCAGCTATTTCGGGCACGACGAGAGCTACGTGCTACGCCCCGACGATTCCGCGGTCTATGCCTCGGTCGATGGACGCACCACGCGGCCGCAGAGCTTTGCCGACCGCAGCGGCGCGGTACTGCCACTGGTCGAAGACCTGCGCAAGCTCACCGCCGCCGGCTATCTCGATGTGCCGCCCAGCGTCTCCGACTACGTGCTGATCAACGGCCGGCCCGCCGTGGCCAGCGTCATGCCGCTGGTGTCCGACACCGGCAACATCCAGCAGCCGGCCGGCCGCGAAGCCGTGCTGGTGTCGATCGTCCGTCTCGATCTCGATTTCGAGCTCAGGATGATCGATCGCTACATGACCGAGGTCGGCCGCTTCACCACCACGGCCGATACCGCCGCCGATATCGAAAGCTTCCCGGTCACCAATCGCGCCGGCCGGATCGTCGCCTTCTTCGAGTGGTTGCCCTATCGCCCCGGCCAGGACCTGTTGCAGCGCACCGCGCCGGCGCTGGTGGTCGCCTTCATCGTCGTTTCGATCCTGGTCTCACTGCTGATCTATCGCCTGCAGCGGGCCCTGCGCGCCCTCGAAACCAAGCGTCTCGACGCCGAGCGCCAGGCCACCGAGGACAACCTGACCAGCCTCCCCAACCGGCTGAGCTTTGAACGCCAGTTCAATACCCGGCTCGATGCGACGGGCCTGCACGACCCGCCGGTGGCGCTGCTGATGCTCGATCTCGATCGCTTCAAGCAGGTCAACGACACGCTGGGCCACCACGCCGGCGACGACCTGATCCGAGCCGTGGCTGACCGGCTGCGCGCCGTGATCGGCCCCACCGATACGCTGGCGCGGCTCGGCGGCGACGAGTTTGCCATCGTCCATGCCTGCTATGCCGGCACCATCGAGGTCGCAGGCCTGGCCCAGCGCATCGTCGACAGCATCGCCAAGCCGTTCCGCATCCAGGGCAGCGAGGCCTTTGTCGGCGTCTCGATCGGCATCGTCGTCGCCACGGCCGGCCTGCGCGACCGGCACGAACTCAGCCGGCGCGCCGATATCGCGCTCTATGAGGCCAAATCCGCCGGTCGCAACCGCGCCGTGTTCTACGAGGAAGCGATGGATGAGCAGGTGCAGAACCGGCACACCATCGAGGCCGAACTGCGTGAGGCGCTGCGCAATCCCGACCAGCTCTGGGTCGCCTTCCAGCCGCTCTGCGGCAGCGGCACCGAGATCATCGGCGCCGAGGCGCTGCTGCGCTGGTCGCATCCGCAGCTCGGCGCCGTTTCGCCGGCGCGTTTCGTGCCGGTCGCCGAAAGCACCGGCCTGATCGAGCAACTGGGCGAGTTCGTGCTGCGCCGCGCCGCCGAGTTCGGCGCCCGCTGGCCCGGCCGCAGCATCGCCGTCAACATCTCGCCGGCCCAGCTGCGCAATCCGACCTTCGCGGACCGGGTGTTCAGCCTGCTGACCGACACCGGCATGCGGCCTGCCGATCTCGAAATGGAGATCACCGAGGGCATCCTGCTCGATGACGAGTCGACGGCTGCCGACACCATCCGCAGCTTCCGCCGGGCCGGCATCCGCATCGCGCTCGACGATTTCGGCACCGGCTATTCCTCGCTGAGCTACCTCAAGCGCTACCCGGTCGATCGCATCAAGATCGATCGCTCGTTCATCGCCCAGCTCTCCACCGCCAATGCTTCCGACGCCATCGTCCAGGCCATGGTGACGCTCGCTCACGCGCTCGACATCGAAGTGACCGCCGAGGGCGTCGAAACCGAGGAACAGTTCCGCGCCCTCATCGGCATGGGCTGCAACACTTTCCAGGGATACCTGTTCTCGCAGCCCCTGACGGTGGCCGGCATCGACGCCCGCTTCGCCGACCCGCTGCCGCAGGTGGCGGCCTAACAGCGCCCCCTACCCCGCCGCCTCCAGCACCGAGGCGAGCCGCACTTCGCGCTGTCGCACCCCGTTGGCGCCGTCACCGCCCGCGGCCCACAGCGCCGCCAGCCGCCCCTTGTCGAACAGCGCATAAAGGCATGGCGCGACATAGCTGGCGCGGCTGATCGCCGGAGTGTTCTGCAGGAACGCCGCCACCTGCCGCGTCACCTCTGCCATCTGCCGCTTGCGCGCCGTCACCGAATCCGCCGGCTCGAGCCTCGCCAACGCCTCGGCCGCGAGGGCGCTGGCATGCAGCGTGCGGAAATCCTTGGCGGTCACCGCGACGCCGGCGATCTGCTTGAGGTAGCGGTTGAGGTCGTCGGTTCGCAGCACCATGGGCTTGCCGTCCTCGTCGCGATACATCAGCAGCCGCCGCCCCGGGATCGCCTTCACCTTGTCGATCGCCGCCGCCAGCCGCGCATCGGTGAACCCGTAGCTTGCCTTCTTGCCGCTCTTGGCCGGGAACCTGACCTGCACCGCATCACCATCGACGATGACGTCGCGGCTGTAGAGCGTCCCGGCGCCGCGCGTGCCATGCGCATCGAGGTAACGTTCGCGCCCGACCCGCATGGCGGTACGGTCGATCAGCGCCACCCCAAGCGCCAGTGCCAGCTGCTTGCTGCCGGCCTCGGCGTCGAGGTCGTCGCGCACCCGTCGCCGGATGCGCGGCAGGGCCGAGGTGAGCAGGCCGAGCTGCTGTTGCTTGTGGCGAACCCGCCGAGCTTCCCAATCCGGATGGTAGATATATTGCAGTCGCCCGGCGGCATCGTTGCCGCACGCCTGAATATGGGCTCGCGGACTGGCCGCGATCCGCACCTCGCTCCAGGCCGGTGGAATACCGAGGCTGCGGGCGCGCTCGCGGATATCGGCATCGCGGATCAGTTCGCCCTGTTCATCGATATAGCCGAAGCTGCGGCCATGCCTGCGGCGCCGGATCGTCAGTTCGTCGCGGCTGACCCGCTTCAGTCTCGCCACGGCGCGCCTACACGCCCGTCGTGGTGTTGGGCGGCGGCGCCATGGCGTAGAACACCAGGTAGATCAGGCCGAAGGCGAGGATGATTCCCAGCAGCGACCAGATCAGCACCCGGAAGTTCATCAGCCGCCGACTGCCCTGGCGGACTTCGGTTGTCGACTTCTCGGCATCATAGGTTCGCATGGCGCTACTCGCTTGCAGATGAATGTGAAAATCAACGCGTCCGCGCCTCCGCAGTTCCGTCCCCACTTGACCATGACGAGCTGAACGCAGACGTTGGGACATGCAGATCACGGCCACGTCATGACCATTTCACCAGAGCTCCTCACCCGCATGATCAAGGCGGGGGCCGGCGAGGTTCCGGCCGATGTGGTGATCAAGAACGTTCGCCTCCTGGACGTGATCTCCGGCTCGGTCACCCACACCGATATCGCCATCGTCGCCGACCGCATCGTCGGCACCTACGGCTATTACAACGGCAAGCAGCTGATCGAAGGCGAGAACCGCTTCGCGGTGCCCGGCTTCATCGATACGCACCTGCATATCGAATCCTCGCTGGTGACCCCGTTCGAGTTCGATCGCTGCGTGCTGCCGCACGGCGTCACCACGGTGATCTGCGACCCGCACGAGATCGCCAACGTGCTGGGTGCCGACGGCATCCGCTACTTCCTCGAGTGCGCCGAGCGCACCATCATGGATATCCGGGTCAATCTCAGCTCCTGCGTGCCGGCGACGCCGCACGAAACCTCGGGGGCGCGGCTGGAGATCGCCGACCTCGAGAAGTTCCGCCACCACCGCCAGGTGATCGGCCTTGCCGAGATGATGAACTATCCGGGGGTGCTCGCCGGCGATCCGGGGATCATCGCCAAGCTGGTGGCGTTCCAGGGTGAGCATATCGACGGTCACGCCCCGCTGGTCACCGACCTCCAGCTCAATGGCTATCTCGCCGCCGGCATCCGCACCGACCACGAGTCGACCACCGCCGTGGAAGCGCGCGAAAAGCTCGCCAAGGGCATGGCGATCCTGATCCGCGAGGGCTCGGTGTCCAAGGATCTCGAGGCTCTGGCCGAAATCCTCGATGCCAACACCTCGGCCTATGTCGCGCTCTGCACCGATGACCGCAACCCGCTCGATACGCTCGAGGAAGGCCACCTCGATTCCTCGATCCGCCGGCTGATCGCCCGCGGCCGGCCGCTGCACCATGTCTACCGCGCCGCCTCGCATTCGGCCGCCCGCATCTTCGGGTTGAAGGATCGCGGGTTGGTCGCCCCCGGCTATCGCGCCGACATCGCGCTGCTCGACGATCTCGAGGGCTGCCGCGTCGCCGAGGTGATCACTGCCGGGCGGCTGGTGCGACCCGAGCTGTTCGCCGCCCGCCAGCCGGTGCCTCCGGTCGGTCTTGCCTCGATGAAGGCGCGGCGCGTCGGGCCGTCGACCTTCATCGTGCCGCCCAACCCCAGGCAGAACGAGACCCCGGTGATCGGGGTCAGGCCGGGGCTGATCCTCACCTATCGCGAGACGGCGACGCTGGAAGTGTCCGACAAGGGCACCCTGCCCGACATCGACAGCGACGTGATCAAGATCGCCGTGATCGAGCGGCACGGCATCAACGGCAATGTCGCCCTGAGCTTCACCAAGGGGTTCGGGCTGAAGCGCGGCGCCATTGCTTCCTCCGTCGGCCATGACAGCCACAACATCACCGTCGTCGGTGTCGATGACGAGGATATGGCGGTGGCGGTCAACCGGCTGATCGAGCTGGGCGGCGGCTTCGCCGTCGCCGATGGCGGCCGGGTCACCGCTGAGCTGGCGCTGCCGATCGCCGGGCTGATGAGTCTGCTCAGCTTCGAGACAGTCGCCGACAAGCTCCATCACCTGCGCCAGGCCGCCTATGACCTCGGCTGCACGCTGCCCGAGCCGTTCCTGCAGGTGGCTTTCCTCGCCCTGCCGGTGATCCCGCATCTGAAGATGACCGACCGGGGGCTGTTCGACGTGGACAAGTTCGACTTCGTCAAATGAGCTTTGCCAGCCGGTTTCTTGCCGACCTCTACAAGCTCCCCAGGCGCAAATGCGGGATCGTGCGCACCCGCAACATCCGGGTGCCGATGTATGATGGGGTGAGGCTCGCGACCGAGCACTTCGCCCCGAAACTGCCCGGCAAGCACCCCACTATCCTGATGCGCGAGCCCTACGGGCTCTCGGGTTTCGCCACCATCGGCGAAGTCTATGCCGAGCGCGGCTTCCATGTCGTGCTGCAGGCCTGCCGCGGCACCGACAAATCGGAAGGTGAGTTCGACCCCTTCGGGCACGAGCGCGACGATGGTCTCGCCACCATCGACTGGATCAAGGCGCAGCCCTGGTTCGATGGCCGGCTCGGCACCTCCGGCCCGAGCTATCTCGGCTACGCACAATGGGCGATCTGCGATGCCCTGCCCAAACAGTCCGCCATGGCCATCAAGGTGACCAGCGCCGAGTTTCGCTCCATCGTCTTTCCCGGCGGCGGCCTGGCGGTCGGGCTGTGGCTGAGCTGGATCCAGACGGTCGAGGGCCTGCGCGGCAATCCGATGCGCACCGCCCAGCGCATGTTCACCGGCGGCATCGAGCGCGCGACGCTGCGCGCCACCATGAAGCTGCCGCTGCGCGATGCCGACAAGCGCGTCACCGGCCGCGAGGTGCCGTTCTGGCGCCGCTGGATGGATGAGGCGATCGGCAACGACGCCTTCTGGCAGCCGCTCGACCACACCCACCGTATCGGCGCCCGCACCCCACCGGTGAGCTTCACCTCGGGCTGGTACGACTTCATGCTCGACCAGCTGCTGCGCGACTACACCACGCTGGTCGATGCAGGCCACACCCCGCAGCTGACGGTCGGGCCGTGGTTCCATGTCAGCCCGGACCTGCAGATGGAGAGCGTCAAGCAGACGCTCGAATGGATGAACGCCAAGCTCATCGGCGACGCCGCTGGCCTCAGGGCCAAGCCGGTGCGCCTCTACATTGGCGGGCTCAATGAGTGGCGCGAGTTCGACAGCTACCCGCCGGTGCACGCCGACAACCAGATCTGGCACATCCACCCCGACAAGGTGCTGTCACAGCGCCCGGTTCGCGCCTCGGCGCCCGATACCTACACCTATGATCCTGCCCAGCCGACCCCGGCAGTCGGCGGCGCCATGTTCGCCTTCAACGGCGCCGGGCCGGTCGACAACGCGCCGCTCGAAAAGCGTGGGGATGTGCTGGTCTATACCTCCGAGCCGCTGTTCACGCCCGTAACCATTCTCGGCCAGGTGCGTATCGCGCTCCACGCCCGCTCGAGCCTGCCCAATACCGATTTCTTCGTGCGGCTCTGCGACGTCGACGAGAAAGGCCTGTCGATCAACATCTGCGACGGCATCATCCGTAAGACCTCGGCCGACCCGGCGGTGCCCGACGATATCTGGAAGCTGAACTTCCGCATGCACGCCACGGCGCACCGCTTCAACCGCAACCACCGGCTGCGCGTCATCGTCGCCAGCGGCGCCCACCCGCGCTACGCGCGCAACACCGGCACCGACGAGCCACTCGGCGAAGCCTCGCACCTCGCCTCGGCGGATATCGAAATCTTCCACGACCCGGCGCATCCGAGCGCCATTCACCTGCCGGTGGTGGAGTTGGATCGGGTGTAAGCACCGAGCCCGCAGCCGGCGCTCCCTCTCCCGCTTGCGGGGGAGGGGGGACCAGCCGAAAGGCTGGTGGGAGGGGGGTGCCACAAACTCTGGCCCCTACCCAGTCCGCGCACGGCTAGTGCGTTGGGCACCTGCTACGGTCGGTGCGCGCCAGCCCGCGATCAGCGCGTGGGGCTCCCCCCTCCCACCACGCTTTCGCGTGGTCCCCCCTCCCCCGTAAACGGGAGAGGGTGCGCCGACTGCACTCTCAGCGTTACACCCCCGCCTTAACCCGCTCCCGCGCCGCATGCAGCAACGGTTCCGTATACCCCGACGGCTGCACCGCGCCCTCGAGCGCCAGGTCGAGCGCCGCCTGGTAGGCAATCGACCTCCCGAAATGCCCGGCCATCGGCTGGTACAGCGGGTCGCCGGCATTCTGGCCATCGACCACTGCCGCCATCTTCTCGAACGAGGCCTTCACCTCGGCCTCGCTGACCAGCCCGTGCTTCAGCCAGTTGGCCACCGCCTGCGAGGAGATGCGGCAGGTGGCACGGTCCTCCATCAGCCCGACATTGTTGATATCGGGCACCTTGGAGCAGCCGACCCCCTGGTCGACCCAGCGCACCACATAGCCCAGGATGCCCTGCGCATTATTGTCGAGCTCGCGCAGCACCGCCGCCTTGTCGAGTGTTGATGTGTCCAGCACCGGCATCGAGAACAGTTCGCCCAAGCCCGGCGTCGCCTGGTTGTGCCGGCGCTTCTGCGCCTCGAACACATCGATCTGGTGGTAGTGCAGCGCATGCAGCGTCGCCGCCGTCGGCGACGGCACCCAGGCGGTGTTGGCGCCGGCATTGGGATGCGCGGCCTTCGACGCCAGCATTGCCGCCATGTCGTCGGGCCGGGCCCACATGCCCTTGCCGATCTGCGCCTTGCCCGAGAACCCGGCCGCCAGCCCGATCAGGACGTTCCGGTCCTCATAGGACTGGATCCACTTTTCCGCCTTCACGTCGTCCTTGCGCAGCACCGGGCCAGCCAGCATCGAGGTGTGGATCTCGTCGCCGGTGCGATCGAGGAAGCCGGTATTGATGAAGAACACCCGCTTGCGGGCGGCATGGATCGCCGCCTTGAGGTTGGCCGAGGTGCGGCGCTCCTCGTCCATGATGCCGATCTTGATGGTCTCGGGCTTGAGCCCCAGCAGCTTCTCGACCCCGGCGAAGATCTCACAGGCGAAAGCGACCTCGTCCGGCCCGTGCATCTTGGGCTTCACCACATAGATCGCCCCGGTGGTCGAGTTCACCTTGTCGCTGAGGGCGCAGAGCGCGGTGATCGCCGCGTCCATCAGCCCTTCGCCGATCGGATTGCCCGCCGGGTCGAGCACCGCCTTGGTGGTCATCAGGTGGCCGACATTGCGCACCAGCAGCAGCGCCCTGCCCTTCAGCACCAGCGGCTGGCCGCTGACATCCTTGTACTGCCGGTCGGCATTGAGCTTGCGGGTGAGCGGCTTGCCGCCCTTCTCGAACGTCTCGCTGAGCGTGCCGTTCATCAGCCCGAGCCAGTTGCGATAGACCCCGACCTTGTCCTCGGCATCGACCGCCGCCACCGAGTCCTCGCAGTCCTGGATAGTGGTCAGCGCCGACTCGACGATCAGGTCGCTGAGCCCCGCCTTGTGCGTCGCGCCGATCGGGCTCCTGGGGTCGATGATCAGGATGACATGCAGGCCATTATGGCGCAGCACCAGCTCGCCGCGTTCCTCGGTGCCGCCGTAGCCGACGAATTGCGCGGGGTCCTTCAGCGCGACGCGACCAGCCGCGGTATCGGCAACGAACACGCGACGGTCGCCGTCCTTGATCACATGATAGCCGGTGACTTCGCCATGGCTGCCCGAGGCCAGCGGGAACGAGGCGTCGAGAAACTCGGCCGCCCGCGCCACCACCGCCGCCGCACGGGCCGGGTTCAGTCCCTTGCCCGGCGCCAGCTCGCCCTCGCGCGAAATCGCGTCGGTGCCATAGAGCGCGTCGTACAGGCTGCCCCAGCGCGCGTTCGCAGCGTTCAGCGCATAGCGCGCGTTCGACACCGGCACCACCAGCTGCGGGCCGCAGATCGAGGAAATCTCGGGGTCGAGCCCGCTGGTCTCGATGGTGAAATCGGCCGGCTCGGCAACGAGGTAGCCGATCTGCTTGAGAAACGCCTGGTACTTCTGGGGATCAGCGCCGACCGGGCCATTGGCCTTGTGCCAGTCATCGATCTCAGTCTGGATCCGGTCGCGGATCGCCAGGAGCTCGCGGTTGCGCGGCGCAAAGTCCCGCACCAGCCCGGCAAGCCCGCTCCAGAACTGCTCGGCCGAAACGGCAGTGCCCGGGATGGCTTCCTTCTCGACAAAATCCACCAACAGGGGATCGACCTTCAGGCCGGATTTCTCGATGTAGTCAGCCATTTCAGTTCCTTCGTTCATTCACCGGCGTCATTCCCGCGCAGGCGGGAACCCAGTGGGATATATCCAAGCGCCGAGCGCGTGGCGACCCCGCACCAGGTTCCCGCCTGCGCGGGAATGACAGCAGTGGATATGCCCCCACGTGGGGAACGGCATCACCGTTTTTGCACCCCAGCGCAATCCCCCAAACAGCGCAATCGGCGTCACCTTCGGCTCACGCCGCCAGCGCCGACTTCATCGGTTTGCCCATCACGTAGGTTTCGACCACCGCCCGGTCGTCGCCGCAGGTCTGCAGCAGGAACAGTTCCTGCTCGAGCGAGCCGCAGGTCTCCATGCGCAGCGCCATCTGCGGCGTGGCGCCCGAATCGAGCACCACGATATCGGCTTCCTTGCCCGGCTCGAGCGAGCCGATACGCCCATCGAGGCTCATTGCCCGGGCATTGCCCAGCGTCATGTGGAAGAATGAGCGGAACGGGGTGAGCCGCTGGCCGCGCAACTGCATCACCTTATAGCCCTCGTCCATGGTGCGGAGCATCGAATAGGAGCTGCCGCCGCCCACATCGGTGGCGGTGGCGATGCGCACGCCACGCTCGTGCTGACGCTCATAGTCGAACAGGCCCGAGCCGATGAACAGGTTTGAGGTCGGGCAGAACACCGCCACCGAACGGCTCTCGGAGATCACCTCGGTTTCACGGTGGCTGAGGTGAATGCAGTGCCCGAGCAGCGTCTTGGGCCCGAGCAGATGGAACTTCTCGTAGATCCCGACATAGTCCCCGTAGTTCGGGAACAGCTCATTGGCATAGGCGATTTCGGCGAGGTTTTCCGACACATGGGTCTGGATGTGAAGGTCCGGGAACTCCCGCGCCAGCGCCTCGGCCATCGCCATCTGCTCATGCGTCGAGGTGATGGCGAAGCGTGGCGTGATGGCATAATGCGCCCTGCCCCGCCCGTGCCACTTGGCGATGCCGGCCTTGGTGTCGTCGTAGCCGGATTGCGGCGTATCGAGCAGGCCCGGCGGGGCGTTGCGGTCCATCATCACCTTGCCGCCCACCATCAGCATGTTGCGCTTTTCGGCCTCGCCGAAGAACGCGTCGACCGATTGCGGGTGCACCGAGCAATAGGCCGCCGCCGTGGTGGTGCCGTGCCGGATCAGCTCGTCGAAAAACCGCGAGGCGATGCGGGTGGCATGCGCCTCGTCGCCAAAGCGCTGCTCCTCGACGAAGGTGTAGGTGTTGAGCCATTCGAGCAGCGCCGCCGCATAGGCGCCGATCACCTGCATCTGCGGGAAATGGATATGCGGATCGATGAAGCCGGGCAGGATCAGGTTCGGGCGATGGTCGATGATCTCGGCGGCGTCGTGATGCGACGCGGCGCGTTCGTTCCACTCCCCGACCATCAGGATCTTGCCGTCGCCGATCACCACGGCGCCGTCTTCGATATAGCGGTAGGAGGCGTGGTCGTCACGCCCCTGCGGCTCCTCGAGGAAGCTCAGCACGCGCCCACGGAGGATCGTGATCTTCACTGCGCGTCCCCGCGGAACCACGCCACCAGCAGCGCCCGCTCGTCGTCGGTCATGTCGGTGACATTGCCCGGCGGCATGGCGTGCGAGTAGCCGGCCTGGATCGCCACCTGCTCGGCGTGGTTGGCGATGGCGATGTCATTGTCGAGGATGACGTTCTTGGGCGCCTCGGCGATGCCCTCCCACACCGGCTCGGCGGTGTGGCACATGGTGCAGCGGGTCTGCACCACCTCGGACGCCGCCTTGAAATGCGGCGACTGCATCAACAGCGTCGCCTGGGGAGACGGCACGGTCTCGGCCCCGGTCGGCAGCTTGGGGCCGCTCGACAGCCAGGCGCAGACGAGGAAGATCACGATCACCAATGGCCACACCCAGGTCGGGTTGCCCTTGCGGCCGTGCCGGGTGTTGAAGAAATGCCGGATCAGCACGCCTTCGAGGAAGATCAGCGAGGCGATCAGCCAGTTCCACGGCGTGGCGAAGGCCAGCGGGTAATGGCTCGAGAGCATGAAGAAGATCACCGGCAGGGTGAGGTAGTTGTTGTGCAGCGAGCGCTGCTTGGCGATCTTGCCGTACTTGGCGTCGGGCACCCGGCCGGCCTTCAGATCCGCCACCACGATCTTCTGGTTGGGGATGATGATCATCGCGACGTTGGCCGCCATGATGGTCGCGGTGAACGCGCCCATATGCAGCATGGCGGCGCGGCCGGTGAACACCTGCGTATAGGCCCAGCTCATCGCGGTGAGGATGGCGAACAGCACCACCATCAGCCCGCCGGTCGAGTTGCCGATCGGCGATTTGCAGAGCGTATCGTAGAGCACCCAGCCCAAAACGATCGAGCCGAGCGAGATCAGGATCGCCTGCCAGGCCGCGATATCGAGCACATGCCGGTCGACAAGGAACAGGTCCGCGCCGAAGTAGTAGACGACCACCAGCAGCATGAACCCGGAAATCCAGGTGAAATAGCTCTCCCACTTGAACCAGGTCAGGTGCTCGGGGAGGAAATCCGGCGCCACCAGGTATTTCTGGATGTGGTAGAACCCGCCGCCATGCACCTGCCACTCCTCGCCATGCGCGAGGGGCGGCAAGCTCGGCGTCTTCCGCAACCCCAGGTCCAGCGCGATGAAATAGAAGCTGGAGCCGATCCAGGCGATGGCGGTGATCACATGCGTCCAGCGCACCGCGAAACTCAGCCATTCCCAGAAGATTGCGTAGTCGGTCATCGTAAGCAGTCCTGATTTTATCCCAACCCACCGGCGTCATTCCCGCGCAGGCGGGAACCTAGTGGGATCGCCCAGCAGCCGGCGGCTTGGAGTTTAGTCGGTGGCACTTCCGACCACGCCACTCGCGTGGCGCCCCTCACCCTGACCCTCTCCCCAGAGGGGCGAGGGGACGCTTGTGGCACCGCCGGTGAACCTATCGCCCCCTCGCCCCTCTGGGGAGAGGGCCGGGGTGAGGGGCGCCAAGCACACCGGGCCGTGAAAAAGGGCGAGCCGAGGCCCGCCCCCTTTGATCGCGCGAAGCCTTAAGCCTCGACGCCTTCGGCGTACCAGTCGACGGCCCAGAACTCGCCATCGTCGATGATGTCGCCGGCCGCGACGCGTTCGGTGCCGGCATTGTCCTTGATCGGGCCGGCGAACGGATGGAGCGTGCCGGCGCTGATGTCGTTCTTCACCTTCTCGGCGGCGGCGACCACGTCGGCCGGGATCTTCTCGTTATACTTGCCGATCTCGACTTCGCCCGACGAAATGCCGTCCCAGACGCTGCCTTCGGCCCAGGTGCCGTCGAGCACCGACTGCACCGACTTCACGTAGTGCGGGCCCCAGTTGTCGATGATCGCGGTGAGGTGCGCCTTGGGTGCGAAAGCGCTCATGTCGGCGCCCTGCCCGAAGCCCCCGACAATGCCGCGCTCCTCGGCCACCTGCAGCGCCGCCGGACCGTCGGTGTGCTGGGTGATGACGTCGACGCCCTGGTCGATCAGCGCGCGGGCCGCGTCGGCTTCCTTGGCCGGATCGAACCAGCTGTCGACATAGACCACCTTGATCTTGACCTCGGGGTTCACCTTGCGCGCCGCGATGGCATAGGCGTTGATGCCCATGCGCACTTCGGGGATCGGGAACGAGCCGATATAGGCGATGGTGTTGGTCTTGGTCATCATGCCGGCAATGGTGCCGACCACGGCGCGGCCTTCATGGAACTTGGCGTTGTAGGTCGAAACGTTCGCCGCGGTGGCGTTGCCGGTGGCCCACTCGAACTTCACGTCCGGGAACTGCTTGGCCACCTTGTGCACGTAGTCGCCGAAGCCGAAGCTGGTCGCGTAGATCAGCTTGTGGCCCTGCTGCGCCAGCTCGCGGAACACGCGCTCGCTGTCCGGACCTTCGGCGACATTGGTCACCACGGTGGTCTCGACCTTGTCGGCGCCGATCTTGTCGAGCATGTACTTGCGGCCGGTATCGTGGCCAAAGTTCCAGCCATTGTCGTCCGGCGTGCCGATCAGCACGAAGGCGACCTTGAGCTTTTCCTGCGCGAAGGCAGCGCCGCCCAGCAGCGGCAGCGCGGCGGCGGCGCCGCCGATCTTGATCAGAGTGCGTCTGTTCAGAACTGTCATTTGTCTCTCCTGCATGACGTTCGTTATGCGAGCAGGTCCCTGGGCCTAGCTCGTCGGAAGAAAGGGCTTGCCGAGGCAGGCCGGTGCGCTGGAACTGCCGCCGCGCCGCATGGAAATCAGCACCAGGACCAGAATGGTTGCGAGATAGGGCAGAGCTGCCCAGAGTTCCGACGGCAGCACGCGGAAACCGCCGCCCGCCGCCTTGGCATAGACCTCGAGCGTCATCACCAGCCCGAAGAGGTAGGCGCCCCCCAGCAGCCGGAACGGCCGCCAGGCCGCGAACACCACCAGCGCCAGCGCGATCCAGCCGCGCCCGGTGGTGAGCCGCTCCACCCATTGCGGAGTGAGGATCAGCGGGAAGCAACTGCCGGCAATGCCCGCCATGGCGCCGCCGAACGCCACCGCGAGGTAACGCACGCCGATCACCGGATAGCCGATCGAATGGGCGCTGAGGTCGTTCTCGCCCACCGCGCGGAGGATCAGCCCGGCGCGGGTCTTTTTGAGGAACCACCAGATGACGAACACCATGATCAGCGAGAAATAGACCAGCGGCGAGTAGCCGAAGATCACCCGCCACACCGGATCGGCCGCCAGTTCGGGCGGGAACGGCGAGCGCAGCAGCGGCACCGCCTTGCCGGTATAGGGCTGGCCGAACAGCGCCGAGAAGCCGGTGCCCAGAATGGTGAGCGCGAGGCCGGTCGCCACCTGGTTGGCCGAAAGCGACAGCGTCAGGAAGCCGAAGATCAGCGCCGCGGCGGCAGCCGCCAGCGCCGCACAGGCGATCGCCAGCCAGTGGTTGCCGGTGACCAGCACCACCGCCACGGTGATCACCGCCCCGATCAGCATCATGCCCTCGACGCCGAGATTGAGGACACCGGATTTCTCCACCACCAGCTCGCCGAGCGCGGCCAGCAGGATCGGTGTCGAAGCGCCGACCAGCGTGATGATGATGGCAATGACCAGATCGAGCGTCATGCCGATGCCCTCGCCGGCTCATTGGCCACCCGTCGGATGCGGTAGCGCACCAGCACATCGCCGGCCAGCAGCAGGAACAGCATCATCGCCTGGAAGATGCCGACCGCCGCGAAGGGCAGCGCGATGGTGGTCTGCGCCACCTCGCCGCCGACAAAGGTAATGGCGAGGACGATGCCTGCCAGCAGCGCGCCCAGCGGGTTGAGCCGCCCGAGGAAGGCGACGATGATGGCGGTGAAGCCGTAATTGGTCGGGAATTGCGGCACCAGCCGCCCGAACGGCCCTGCCGCCTCGAGGATGCCGGCCAGCCCGGCAAGCCCGCCCGAGACCAGCAGCGCCAGCCACACCGTGCGGTTGGCCGAGAACCCGCCATAGCGCGCCGCGGCCGGCGAAGCGCCGACCACCCGCACCTGGAAGCCGAATACCGAGCGGCTCATCACGAACCACACGAGGATGGCGACGAGGATGGCGATGGGCGTCCCCAACTGCACGATGGTGCCGGGGATCACGTAAGGCAGCGACTGGTCGGCCGAGAACAGCACGGTCTGCGGCTGGCCCATCGAGGTCGGGCTCTTCCACGGCCCGAACACCAGGTAGTTGAGCAGCTGCACCGACACATAGGTCAGCATCAACGTGGTCAGGATCTCGTTGACCTTGAACTGGGTCCTGAGGAACGCCGGGATCGCCGCATAGGCCGCGCCGCCGGCAATGCCGGCGAGCAGCATCAGCGGCAGGATCCACGGCCCCGTCATGTCGTAGGTGAGGAGCGCCACCCCGGTGCCGGCCACCGCGCCGACGATGTACTGCCCCTCGGCCCCGATATTCCACACATTGGCGCGGTAGCTGACCGCCAGCCCCACCGCGATGATCACCAGCGGCGACGCCTTTACCGCCAGGTCCTGCCATTTGTAGGGGTTGGTCAGCGGCGTGAAGAAGATCTCGCGTACTGCCCCGAGCCCGTCATAGCCGAGCAGCGTGAAGATCAGCGCCCCCAGCACCATGGTGATCAGCACCGCCGCCACCGGCGTCGCATAGAGCATGAAGCGGCTCGGCGCCGCCCGTTTCTCAAGCCTCAACTGCAAGCTCGCCCCCCGGCGCAAGATGCGTCTCTTCTGGCGTCCCGTGGATGCCGCCCATCAACAGGCCGATCTCCTCGATCGACACCGAACCGACCGTCATCGGCGCGCTGAGCCGGCCGCCATTGATCACCGCCAGCGTATCCGACAGCGCCAGGAGCTCATCGAGATCCTGGCTGATCACCACCACCGCGGTGCCGGTCGCCGCGAGATCGACGATGGCCTGGTGGATCGCCGCGGCGGCACCGGCATCGACGCCCCAGGTCGGCTGGCTGACCACCAGCACCGATGGCTTCTGCAGGATCTCGCGACCCATGATGTATTTCTGCAGGTTCCCGCCCGACAGCGAGCCCGCTGTGGCCCCCGGCCCCAGCGCCTTCACCGCAAAGGCCGCAATCACTTCGCCGGTATAGGTTCTGGCCGCCCCGGCGCGGATCAGCCCGCCCGACACCATGCCCAGCCGGTCGCGCGCCGTCAGCACGGTATTGTCGGCGAGGCTGAAATCGGCGATCGCCGCGTGCCCATTCCGCTCTTCGGGCACGGCGCAGAGCCCCAAGCCTCGGCGTGCCGTCGGCGACAAGGCGCCGGCCGGCTTGCCGTCGATGACGACCGCTTGCGGCTCGGTCCCGAGCTCGCCATCGAGCGCCAGCAGCAGCTCGAGCTGGCCATTGCCCGCCACCCCGGCAATCCCGAGGATTTCCCCCGATCGCACGGAAAAACTGATGTCCTTGAGCGAGGTGCCGAAATGCGAGGTGGCGGCGTGGCTCAGCCCTTTGACCACCAGCTTCTCGCCCCCGAAGCTCCGGCCGGCAACCTTCTTCGCGTCCTTCAGTCCCGCGCCGATCATCTTTTCGGCCATCGAGCGCGAGGTCTCGACCTTGGGATCGCAGGTATCGACCAGCTTGCCGCCACGCAGGATCGTCGCCGTGTCGCACAGCGCTTTGATCTCGTGCAGCTTGTGCGAAATGTAGAGGATCGAGCAGCCTTCGGCCGCCAGTTGCCGCAGCACCACGAACAGCTGCTCCACCTCCTGCGGGGTGAGCACCGAGGTGGGCTCGTCCATGATCAGCAGTTGCGGGTTCAGCAGCAGCGCGCGCACGATCTCGATGCGCTGCCGCTCGCCCACCGACAGGGTCGAGACCACCCGGTGCGGCTCGAGCTTCAGCCCGTACTGGTCCATCACCTCGCGGATTTTCGCCTCGAGATCGCGCGACTGGATCTTGCTGTCCATGCCCAACGCGATGTTCTCCAGCACCGTCATCGCCTCGAACAGCGAGAAGTGCTGGAACACCATGCCGATGCCGAGTTTTCGCGCGGCTTTCGGGTTCGACACCACCACCGGCGCGCCGTCCCAGCGGATCTCGCCGGCATCGGGCTGCATGATGCCGTAGATCATCTTGACCAGGGTGGATTTGCCGGCGCCGTTTTCGCCGAGCAATGCGTGGATTTCGCCGGGGCGGACCGAGAACGAGACGTTGTCGTTGGCCAGCACGCCGGGAAAGCGCTTGGTGATCCCGCTGAGCTGCAGGCGCGGCGCGATGCTACTCTCCAACGACGGCTCCCGACTTCTTCGTTGTGGCCGGCCGCGCCTTCAGATCTTCGACTTCCCGCGCGCCAATGTGGACCAGAATCTCGGCTGCCGCCAGCGCGGCGATCACTTCAGGCCGCTTGTCCCCAATCCCCTGCGGGAAAGCCGCGCCGCCGATCGGCAGCACCAGCCGGTCGAGCGCCGCCGCCGGGTAGCCTTCGCCCAGATACCAGGAACGGAATCGCGCCTTCTTCGTCTTCGAGCCGACCATGCCGATATAGGGGGCGTCAGCCCGCTGCAGCGCCTCGGCGGCGATCAGGAAATCGAGCGCGTGATCATGCGTCAGGATGACGAAGCCGCTGCCCAGGGGGGCCGAACGCACCACCGCCTCCGGCATCGCGACGGCATGGGTTTCGACATTGTCCGGCAGGTTGGTCAGTTCGTCGGGCCGCGTATCGACCACATGCACCCTGAGCGGCAGCGCCGACAGCGCCCGGGCCAGAGCATGCCCGACATGGCCGGAGCCGAACAGATAGACATGCGGCCGCGCCGCCGCCTCGGCGTCGAGCTTGGCGGCAAGCCGCGCCGCCTCCGCCGCGGTGACCCGCTTCAGCGCCACGTCCACGCGCCCGCCGCAGCACTGCCCGATCTCGGGCCCCAGCGGGATATCGAGGCTGTCGCCGTGCGCCCCGGCCCGCAGCACCTGCCGCGCCCGGTCGATCACCATATACTCGAGCGCCCCACCGCCGATGGTGCCGACCTGCGCGTCCTCGGAGATCAGCATGAACGTCCCGGCCTCGCGGGGCGAAGAGCCACGGACGGCGGTGAGTTCAGCGACGATGGCCGCGGCGTTGGCGGCGAGGAAGGTGCGTATCTCCTGTGAGGAGATGCTCATTTGACCCCGCCACTATGGATGCAGCCATAGTTCCTGCCGGCCTCGTCCATCATCCAGACTTCGCCAGCGTCGCCGCTCACATCATAAAACCCAACTCGGTGTCGGTAAGCCCGATCGATCACCTTGTGGTAGGCGGTCTCGGCCACGGACCACGCGAATGCGACATAGATCATCGACCGTCCCACACTGTAGTCGGTCAGCAACGGACCATCGACCTTAGTGCTGGCGAACGGCCCGTTCATCGCTGGGAAGGCTTTGATCATGCTCATGAACCATGAGCGAAGCTCAGGCGAACTGACTGCCGGATCGTCGTACTGGTGGCCTTCGGCCCATCTGGTTTGCTCGTCGTACCAGGCCAGAAAGGCATCGCGCTCTCGCGGTGCAACCGACATATCGAACACTGCGAGGTCGTAGCTCACGCAGCTGCCCCTTTCCGCATCCGCTCGACCCCCATCAGCACCCGCTCGGGTGTTGCCGGCATGTCGAGCTGCGGCGCGATCTTGTAATCGGCCACCGACGCCACCGCCATCGACAGCGCCTCGACCACCGAATAGCCTAGCACCAGCGGCGGCTCGCCCACCGCTTTGCTGCGGCCGATCGCCGGCTCCTTGTTGATGCTCCATTCGGCCAGCCGCACGTTGAAGATGCGCGGTACGTCCGAAGCGAGCGGGATCTTGTAGGTCGAGGGCGCGTGGGTGCGCAGTTGGCCCTTGCCGTCCCACCAGAGTTCCTCGGTGGTGAGCCAGCCCATCCCCTGAATGAAGCCGCCTTCCACCTGGCCGATATCGATCGCCGGGTTCAACGAACGGCCGACATCTTCGAGCACGTCGGAACGGTCGACCTGGTACTCGCCGGTCAGCGTATCGATGGTCACCTCAGACGCCGCGGCGCCATAGGCGAAATAGTAGAACGGGCGGCCGCGTCCGGTGCTCCGATCCCAGTGGATCTTCGGCGTCTTGTAGAACCCGGCGGCGCTCAGTTGCACCCGGTTCATCCAGCACGAGGTCGCGAGCTCTTCGAACGGCACGAATTGCTGGCCGGCGCGCACCCCGCCGAACTCCCACTGCACGTCCTTGGGTTCGACCTCGTAGATGAAGGCCGCATGCGCCGCCATCCGCGCCTTGATCTGGTTGGCGCCGTCGAGCGCCGCCATGCCGTTGAGATCGGTGCCGGACGAGGCTGCCGTCGCCGAGGTGTTGGGCACCTTGCCGGTATTGCTCGCCATGATCTGCACGCGCTCGACCGGCACGCCGAAGGCATCGGCGACGACTTGCGCCACCTTGATGTGGAGCCCCTGCCCCATCTCGGTGCCGCCATGGCTCAGATGGATCGAACCGTCGCGATAGACATGCACCAGCGCGCCGGCCTGGTTGTGCCAGGTGGCGGTGAACGAGATGCCGAATTTCACCGGCACCATGGCGATGCCCTTCTTCAAGACCTTGCTGGTCTTGTTGAATTCGAGAATGGCGGCGCGCCGCGCCTGATAGTCGGAACTCTGTTCGAGGTCCTCGATCACCCGATGGATGACATTGTCTTCCACCTCCTGGTGATACGGCGTCACGTTGTTGCTGTCGGTGCCGTAGAAATTGGCCTTGCGGATCTCCAGCGGGTCCTTGCCCAGCGCGTAGGCGATATCCTCGATCCAGCGCTCGGCCGCGATGATCCCCTGTGGGCCACCGAAACCACGAAAGGCAGTGTTCGACACCGTATTGGTGAACAGCGGCAGCGAGTTCACCCTGACCGTCGGATACCAATAGGCATTGTCGCAGTGGAACAATGCCCGGTCGGTCACCGGGCCGGAGAGATCGGCCGAATAGCCCGAGCGCGCCGCATAGGTGGCGGTCACTGCCTGGATCTTGCCATCGCTGGTGTAGCCGACATCGTAGTCGACCACGAAATCATGGCGCTTGCCGGTGATCTGGAAATCGTCGTCGCGATCCGGACGGATCTTCACCGCCTTGTTGAACTTCTTCGCCGCCACCGCAGCGACCACCGCGAACAGGTTCCCCTGGGTTTCCTTGCCGCCGAAGCCGCCGCCCATGCGGCGCATGTTCACCGTCACCGCGGCATGCGGCACGCCGAGCACCTGCGCCACCATCACCTGGATTTCGGTCGGGTGCTGGCTCGAGACCTGCAGGGTGACCTCGTCGTCCTCGCCCGGGATGGCGAGCGCCGCCTGGCTTTCGAGGTAGAAATGCTCCTGCCCGCCGATCCGCACCCGGCCCTTGGCCCGGTGCTGCGACGCCGCAAAGCCCGCCGCGACATCGCCGCGCTCGAGCTTCAGGGGCTCGGTGACGAGCTTGCCGCCCGCCGCCACCGCCGCATCGACATCGGTGACATGCGGCAGGTCGCGATACTCGATCTTGGCGAGCTTCGCCGCCCGCCGCGCCGCCTCGCGCGTCTTGCCGATCACCGCGAACAGCGGCTGGCCCCAGGTGACCACGCGGGTGGTGGCAAACACCGGCTCGTCATGCTTATGCACCGAGCTCACGTCGTTCTCGGCCGGAATGTCCTCGGCCGTCAGCACACCGACGACTCCTGGCGCTGCCCGCACCGCATCGAGGTTCATCGACGCGATATCGGCATGCGCCTTGGTCGACAGGCCCAGATAGGCGTGCAGCGTGCCCTCGGGCTCGACCAGATCGTCGATATAGTCGGCGCGACCGGCCACCTGCTTGATGGCGGAGTCATGCTTGACCGAGACATGCAGCGGCGAGGTGGTGATCGGGGATTGCTTGTTCATGGCAAGCTCCGGTGCGTGGGCACCCCCCTCCCGGCCTCCCCCACAAGGGGGGAGGTGAAGAGTCGAGCGTGTGGCTGAATTGTGCCGAAAACACAGACGGGCACCTCCCCCCTTGTGGGGGAGGATGGGAGGGGGGTGCAGCGCGCGCCGGAGTCGGTCATCATGCCACCTCCCTCGTCAGCCGCTCGCCCTCGCCGGTGGTCTCGAGGAAGAACCGGCGCAACAGGTTCTGCGCCGCCAGCAGCCGATACTCCGCCGAGGCGCGCATGTCGGTGAGCGGCTGATAATCCTCGGCAAAGGCCGAGATCGCCGCTTCGACCGTCGCGACACTCCACGCCTTGCCCATAAGCGCAGCTTCTACCGCCTTGGCCCGCTTCGGCGTTGCCGCCATGCCGCCATAGGCGATGGTGATGGCCGCCACCTTGCCGCCCTCCAGCCTCAGCCGGAACGCCCCGCACAATGCCGAGATATCCTCGTCCTTGCGCTTGGTGATCTTGTAGCAGGCGAACTGCTCGCCCTCGGGCAGCGACGGAATGGTCACTGCCTCGACGAACTCGCCGGGCTGCCGGTCCTGCTTGCCGTAGGCGATGAAGAAATCTTCCAGCTTCACCTCGCGACGTACGTCGCCTTTCCGCAGCGTGATCGCGGCGCCGAGCGCGATCAGCGGCGGCGGTGTGTCGCCGATCGGCGAGCCGTTGGCGATATTGGCGCCAACAGTGCCCATATTGCGCACCTGCTGGCCGCCGATCCGCAACCAGAGTTCCGTGAGCTGCGGAAAGCGCCGGGTCACCGCCGCGGTGGCGGCGGAATAGGTCACCCCTGCCCCGAGCTTCAGCGCGCCCTCGGTTGCCTCGATGCCCTGCAACTCGGCGATGTCGCCGATGAAGATCATCGGCCCGATATCGCGCATGAACTTGGTAACCCAGAGGCCGACATCGGTAGCGCCCGATACCAGCGTGCCCCCGGGGTTGGCGGCATAGACTTCGGCGAGATCGTCGGCCGAGGCCGGCACGATGATCCGGTCCCTGCCTTCGCCCAGTTCCACCCGCCGCCCGTCGCGCAGTTGTTCGAGCCGCGCCTTGATCGATTGCCGCTCGATCACCAGCGGATCGGCCACCAGCTTGCCATAGGCCGAGATCGACTGGCCGGCCTTGATGATCGGCGAATAGCCGGTGCAGCGGCAGAGGTTCCCCTGCAGCGCCACTTCGATGTCGTTCACCGAGGGATCGGCATTCCGCATCCACATGCCATAGAGCGACATCACGATGCCCGGGGTGCAGAAGCCGCACTGGCTGCCGTGATGCTCGACCATCGCCTGCTGCACCGGGTGCAGCGGCCCATTGGCGGCCGACAGATGCTCGACCGTCACCACATGCGTCGCATCGAGCGAACCGACGAAGCAGATGCAGGCATTGACGGATTCATAGACCAGTTCGCCCGACGTCACCCGCCCGACCAGCACCGTGCAGGCGCCGCAATCGCCCTCGGCGCAACCTTCCTTCGAGCCGGTCATGCGCCGGTCGAGGCGGAGGAAATCGAGCAGCGTACGGGTCGCCGAAATCTCGTCCAGCACGACGTCCTGGTCGTTGAGGATGAAGCGCAGCTGGCTCCGGATTTCGGTCATCAGCTTCCCCGGTAAGTCGAATATCCATACGGCGAGACGAGCAGCGGCACGTGGTAATGCGCCGCCTCGCTCATCGTGAACCGTACGGGCACCGTGTCGAGGAACGGGTTCTCGAGATTGACCCCGATCCGCTCGAAATACTGCCCCACATGGAAAATCAGCTCATAGCTGCCCAGGTGGAAGCGGTCGCCTTCCAGCAGCGGTTGGTCCACCCGCCCGTCGGCATTGGTGTGCCCTGACCATATATGGTGCGTATGGTCGCCATGTACCATCAGCAGGTCGAGCCGCATGCCGGCGGCCGGCTTGCCGTGTGTCGTATCGAGTACGTGCGTCGTCAGGCGTGCTGAACCCGCCATAGTCTAGTCCCTTCACCCTGCGCGCCGGATCGCCCCCCGGCTCCCGCTTGCCGTTGAGGCATAACCCTTGGATTGCCCGACTATTGAGCATATTCGCCTCCGTTCCAAGGGGGTGCCGGGCAGAATTTTACCAACTGGTCCACTTTTGCCGGCCTTGCATCGCGGCGTGGCGCTCGTGATAAATCGGGAACCAACCATGAGGTGCCCATGATGCGTTATCCCCGGAACCTGCAGGGCTACGGCCCGAATCCGCCGGATGCGCAATGGCCCGGTGGGGCGCGTGTCGCGGTGCAGTTCGTCCTCAACTACGAGGAAGGCGGCGAGAACAACATCCTGCATGGCGACGCCGCCTCCGAGGCCTTTCTCGTCGATGTGATCGGCGCCGTGCCGTGGCCCGGCAAGCGGCACTGGAATGTCGAGTCGATGTACGAATACGGCGCCCGCGCCGGTTTCTGGCGGCTGCACCGGCTGTTCACCGGCCTGAACCTGCCGGTCACCGTCTATGGCGTCGCCACCGCCTTGCAGCGCTCGCCCGAGCAGGTCAAGGCCATGCTCGACGCCGACTGGGAGATCGCCAGCCACGGTCTCAAATGGATCGACTACAGGGATTACGACATCGAGCATGAGCGCGAGGATCTGCACGCCGCGATCAAGCTCCATACCGAGGTGACCGGCAGCCGCCCCACCGGCTGGTACTGCGGCCGCACCTCGGTGAACACCGTCGACCTCGCCAGCGAGGAAGGCGGCTTCACCTATGTGTCCGATACCTATGACGACGACCTGCCCTATTACCGCGAGCATTTCGGCAGCCCGCAGCTGATCATCCCCTATTCCCTCGCCACCAATGACATGCGCTTCACCACCGCATCGGGCTTCGCCAATGGCGAGGAATATTTCCAGCTGCTGAAAGACAGTTTCGACGTGCTCTACGCCGAGGGCGAGGCCGGCGCCCCCAAGATGATGTCGCTGGGGCTGCACTGCCGCCTCGTCGGCATGCCCGGACGCTTCGCCGGGCTGAAGCGCTTCGTCGACTATGTCATGAGCAAGGAAAAGGTCTGGATCGCCAAGCGGATCGATATCGCCGAGCATTGGCTGAAGACACACCCCTATGTGAAGCAGGAGATCGTGCCGTCCGAGCTGGCGCTCGACGATTTCACCCAGCTGTTCGGCAATGTGTTCGAGCATTCCGAATGGGTGGCGGAGCGCGCCCACAAGCGCGAAATGGGCCCGGTCCACGACACGGCAACCGGCCTCCACGCCCTGATGAGCCAGGTGTTCCGCGCCGCCACCGGCGCCGAGCGGCTGGCCGTACTGAACGCCCACCCCGATCTCGCCGGCAAGCTTGCCGCCGCCAAGCGCCTGACCTCGGAATCCGAGTCCGAGCAGGCCTCGGCCGGGCTCGACGCGCTGACCGACGCCGAGCGGGCGAAGTTCGGCAACATGAACGCCGCCTATGTCGCAAAGTTCGGCTTCCCGTTCATCATCGCGGTGCGCGACAACACCAAGGCGCAGATCATGGCAGCGTTCGAAAAGCGCCTGGCCAATGATCGGGACACCGAGTTCGCCACAGCCTGCCGGCAGGTGGAGCGGATCGCGGAACTGCGCATCCGGCAGATACTGGGCTGACTGCTTTCCGAGAGGCCGGTGCGGGAAGAGTACGCCCACCCCTGTCCCCTCCCCGCAAGGGGGAGGGAGACGCCAACTCTGACATCAGTGTTTTGGTCTCCTCCCCCCTTGCGGGGGAGGGACAGGGTGGGGGGTGTTCTTCCCACGCCAGCCTATCGTCGCGCTCACACACCTCGCTTGACATCCGCGCACACATCCATCATAACCATATCGTTATATAGCGAACAGGTTATGAAATGCAGCCGAACCCGAACCAGCTCGATCTCACTTTCGCCGCCCTGGCCGATCCGACCCGGCGGGCGATTCTCGCGCGGCTCGCCGAGGGCGATGCGTCGGTGAATGAGCTGGCGGCGCCGTTCGAGATGAGCCAGCCCGCCATTTCCAAGCATATCAAGGTGCTGGAAAATGCCGGCCTGGTGTCGCGCGGCAAGGATGCGCAGCGCCGCCCGGTGAAGATCGAAGCGCTGCCGCTGGCCGATGCCGTGGGCTGGCTCGAGAACTATCGCAAGTTCTGGGAGCAGAGCTACCAGCGGCTCGACACCCTGCTCGACGAATTGCAGCGCTTCGCCCCGAAAGGCGACAAGAAGAACTAAGAAGCTCACGAGGAGACGCCCCATGCAGCCGCCTTTGACCATCACCCTGCCCTCGGATCGCGAGATCGCCGTCACCCGCACCTTCAAGGCCACCGCCGACCTGGTGTTCGACTGCTGGACCATCCCGGCGCTGATCCGCCGCTGGCTGGGTCCGGCCGACTGGGTGTTCGTCACCTGCGAGTTCGATGCGCGCGTCGGAGGCAAGTGGCGCTTCGTCACCAAAGGGCCCGGCGGTTTCGAGATGGGTTCGTCCGGCGAGGTGCTGGAAATCACCCGCCCGGACTGGATCAAGACCAACGAAATCTACGACATGGATTGGACCGGCGGCCAGACCATCGTCACCAACCGCATTACCGAGGCCGATGGCATCACCACCTCGGTGGTGACCATCCTCTACGCCAACAAGACAGCCCGCGACGGCGCCCGTGCCACCCCGATGGCCGAAGGCATGGAGATGGGCTTCAAGCGGCTCGAGGAACTGCTGGCCGAGATGCCCGCCGACTAGACGTCCGGGGCGCCGACCGCCCCAGGGCAGACCGACTTTCACTGCGACGAGCCTGGCCCTGAAGCGTTTCGCTTCCGGGAACGGGAAAACTCAACCCAACCAAGGAGACCCAACATGCCCAAGATCATGCCCTGCCTGTGGATCGACGACCGGATCGAAGAGATGGTCAATTTCTACATCGAGACCTTCAAGGACGGCGAAATCCACAAGGTCGACCACTATCCGGATGGCCGCATCATCACCATCACCTTCCGCCTCAAGGACCAGGAGTTCATGGCGCTGAACGGCGGCCCGATGTTCAAGTTCACCGAGGCGATCTCCTTCACCATCGACTGCGACGGGCAGCAGGAAGTCGACCACTATTGGGACACCTTCACCGCCGACGGCGGCGAGGAGAGCCAATGCGGCTGGGTGAAGGACAAGTTCGGCCTCAGCTGGCAGATCGTCCCCAAGCAGTTGGGCGAGGCCCTGGCCGGCAGCGACCGCGCCGGCGCCGGCCGCGCCATGCAGGCCATGCTACAGATGAAGAAGATCATCGTGGCTGACATCCAGAAGGCCTACGCCGGCAGCTGAGCCGGCCCCTTCAATTCCCCACATCGCAACGCCCTGCCCCGCGCGCCACCCGGCGCGCGGCCGGGAGCGGCTTGCCGACACTCCGGAGATCGACAAATGCGTCGCCGAACTTTCCTCCTCACCGTCAGCGCGCTGGTGCTGGCCTCGGCCATCCCTGCGCTCGGCCAGCAAACAACCTTCGACCCTGCCGCTCTTGCCGCCCTCAAGGGCAAGATCGAAGCCTCGATCGCCAAAGGCGACATGCCCGGCGCCATCTGGCTGCTCGCCAAGGGCGACGAGGTGATCGTCGATACTGCCGGCAGCACTGCCTATGAGGACGGCGTGCCGATGCGGCGCGACACGATTTTCCGCATCGCCTCGGTCGGCAAGGCCGTCGGCACGGCGGCGGTGATGATGCTGGTGGAGGACAAGAAACTCAGCCTCGACGAACCGGTCGACCGGCTGCTGCCCGAACTCGCCAACCGCCAGGTGCTGAAGGACCTCAAGGGCCCGATCACCGACACGGTGCCGGCCACCCGCCCGATCCTCGTCCGGGACCTGATGAACTTCACGCTCGGTTTCGGCGTGCTGTTCGACCCGACCTTGCCGATCCAGCAGGCGATCGACGCGCGCCAGCTGGTCAATGGTCCACCGGTGCCGCCGACGCCATGGACGCCGGACGAATGGCTGGCGAAGTTCGCCGAGCTGCCGCTGATGCATCAGCCGGGCGAAACCTGGATGTACAATACCGGTTCGCTCCTGCTCGGCGTGTTGATCGCCCGCGCCTCCGGCATGCCGCTCGAGGATTTCCTCGCCACCCGCATCTTCACCCCGCTCGGCATGGTCGATACCGGCTTCTACGTGCCGCCGGAAAAGCTCGAGCGCTTCCAGCCGGCCTATGGCGTGAACTTCGCCAGCAACGAGCAGTTTCTCGAGGATCCGGTCGATGGCGTCTGGAGCAGGCCGCCAAGCTTTCCCTCCGCCGCCGGCGGGCTGGTTTCGACGCTCGACGATTATCTTGCCTTCGCCCGCATGTTGCTCAACCGGGGCGAGTACAAGGGCACGCGCCTGCTCACCGAAGCCTCGGTGGCCGAGATGACCCGCAACCAGCTGACGCCGGAGCAGAAGCAGGATGCCGGGTTCGTTCCGGGCTTCTTCGACAAGCTCGGCTGGGGCTATGGCGTGCTGACCTACGACACGCCCGACGACATCACACCGACGCCGGGCCGCTATGGCTGGGATGGCGGCTACGGCACCAGCTGGGCCAACGACCCGGCGACCGGGCTGATCGGCCTGATGTTCACCCAGTCGGTGCAGTATTACATCGCCTCCAACCAGTTCCGCGACTTCTGGCGCGGCGCGTTCACCGCCATCGGCGCCGAAACCAAGGGAGTGTCCGACGTGCCCGAACTCATCACCCACGACGTCGCCGTGACCCGCAGCTTCAATGCCTCGCCCGAACGCGCCTGGCGCGCCTTCGCCGAGGATGCCGAAGTGATGAAGTGGTGGGGCCCGCGCCCCTGGACCAGCCCGGAAGCCCGCATGGATGTCCGCGAGGGCGGCTATTCGGTGGTGCTGATGCGCTCGCCCGAGGGGCACGATCTGTGGATGCGCTGGGAATATACCAGGGTGATCCCCAACCAGCGGCTCGAATACATCCAGAACCTCTCCGACAAGGACGGCAACCCGATCGACCCGACCAGCGTCGGCATGCCCCCCGAGTTCCCCCGCGACGTCGCGACGGTGGTGACGCTGACGCCCAAGGGCGATGGCACCGAGGTCACCATCACCGAGCACACCACCACGTCGAAGCAGATGATGGAGTATTCGAAGATGGGGCTCGAGCAGGTGATGGACCAGATGGGGAAGAGCTTCGATGGCGCCGCAAACTGAACCGGGCGCCGGCTGGCGCCGCCGCCACCTCATCCAAGGCGCCGCCGCATTGACGCTGGCGCTCGCTGCCGGCCCGGGACGGGCCCAGGAGACAAAAGTGGGAAACTACCTGAACGTCGATGGTCTCGACCTCTATTTCGAGGATCACGGCGCTGACCGCAGCCTGCCACCGGTGGTGTTGCTGCATGGCGCCCTCTACGGCATCGAAACTGCCTGGGGCGACCTGCTGCCGCGTCTTGCCGACCGGCGGGTCATTGCCATCGAGGCCCAGGGGCATGGTCACACGGCCGACCGGGCGACGCCCTTCACCGAGGCGCAGATGGTCGCCGATGCTGCCGGTGTGCTCGACCAGCTCGGCATCGCCGGCGCCGACATCGTCGGCCATAGCATGGGCGCAATCGCGGCGGGCGGTCTCGCCATTCGCCGGCCCGAGCTGGTCCGCAGCCTGACGCTGCTGGGGCGGAGCTTCAGCCCGGAGGGCACGATCCCCGAACTGCTGGAAATGCAGCGCAATCCGCAGCACCTGCCCTCGGCCGAACTGGCGGCGATCCTGCCGACGCAGGCGGAATTCGGCGCCTGGGCCGAGCACTATCGGCGCACGGCGCCCAACCCGGGTGCCTTCCAGCAGGTGGCGATGAAGGCACAGGCTTATGTCAGCGGCTGGCCGGGCTGGAGCCACGAGCAGCTTGCCGCCATCCCGGCCCCTGCCCTTATCGTCATCGGCGACCGCGATTTCGTGCCGCCGGCCCACGCGGCCGAGTTGGCCGCGCTGTTGCCCGGCTCACAGCTCGCCGTCCTGCCGGGAACCACGCACACCTCGATCCTCAAACGCGGCGCTTGGCTCGAGCCGATGTTGCGGGCACGCTGGGATCGGCTCGGCTGAACGCCGGCGTTGGGGGGCGACATGGACCTGACTGCTGAAACCATCCTCGCCCGGCTGCAGGAACTGCGGTCGGACGAGGAGCGGAAGAAATACCACCGCTACTTCGATTTCGAGGACGATGCCGCCGACACCTTTATCGGCGTGCGCATGGGCCAGGTTTTCGCTCTCGCCAAGCAGGGTCTGCTGACCCCACCGGCCGAGATCGAAAAGCTGATGGAGTCCGATATCCACGAGGCCCGCGCCGCCGCCATGAGCATCATGGCCAAGCAGTATCAGGCGAAGAAGACCACGCCGGAGCGCAAACAGGAGCTGTTCGAGCTCTACCTGCGCCGGCACGACCGCATCAACGACTGGGACCTGGTCGATCTCGCGGCCTATTACGTCATCGGGCCGCATCTGCTCGAGCGCCCGCGCGACATCCTCTATCGGCTGGCCAGATCGGAGAACCTGTGGGAGCGGCGCACCGCCATCCTCGCCACCTTCGCATTCATCCGCCGCGGCGAGCTCGACGACACCTTCGCCATTGCCGAGCTGCTGCTCGATGACCCGGAGGATCTGGTGCTGAAGGCGGTCGGCTGGATGCTGCGCGCCACCGATACCAACCGGCCGGCGCTCAACGCTTTCCTCGACAGGCACGCCGCACGAATGCCCCGCATCATGCTGCGCAACGCGCTCGAGCACTACGCCCCGGAGGAGCGGGCCCACTACATGGCGATGGGCAAGGGTAAGTAGAGCGTAATCTTCGCAGACGGTATTCGCGGCTGGGCCGTTGCAAGGCTGCAGCAGCGCCAGCTACTCGATCTGCTCCCCTCCCCCTTGAGGGGAGGGGTGGGGGGTGGGGGTCCATCGGTGATCACAGAACCACCCCCACCCCCAACCCCTCCCCTCAAGGGGGAGGGGAGCAGAGGCATCAGTCGCCGCCACCATCCCCGTCGGAATCGCCGCTCGAGAGATCGCCGCCACCGCTGCCGCCTCGGCCCGCCCGTTGCCAGAAGCTCCCCGCCAGCCAGCCGAGGCCGATCAGTGCGGCGACAGCCAGCACCGGCCAGAACATGGTGAGAAATCCGTAGACCGGCTCGCGGAACGACTGCTGCAGGTCGCGGAGCCAATCCAGCATTCAGCGCCCCGGATAGCTTCCGTCGCGCTGCTCGTGGTGCGGTTCGCCGTCTTCCCACTCGATATCGGTATTGGCCTGGGGCTCGGCGTGGCCGAGCAGGCGGTCGATCCACTGGCGCAGCGCGCGGCCGGCCTGTTCCAGCTGGATCGGGTCGATCAGAGGGCGCTGCTCATGGTGCGGTTGCGTTGCCATGCGCCGAATCTGCGCCCGATTCCTAAACTTTTTCTGACGGTCGGCGCTGTGCCGACCGTCATTGCCGGTGCGCTCACCAGGCGTCGGGTTCGCGCACCATGTGGACGATCCCCGCCGGATTGAAGAACCAGCCGCCGCGGAAGTCTTCGCCAAGCGGCTCGATCGCATCGTTGCGCGTCATCCCCGCGGCGCTGAGCTTCGCCGCGGCCGGGGCGAAATCCGGAGCGAACAGTTCGAGCCATACCTCGCTCTGCGAATAGCCCGGCGCTTCGTCGATCCACAGCTGGTTCGGCCCGAACAGAAAGCCGACCTCCGCCCGTTCCGGCACCCGCTGGAGCTGCAGCACGTCGCGATAGAACGCCACCGTCTGTGCGTAGAGGTGGGTCGGCACCTTCATGGCGATGTTGATGCCGCCCTGGATTGAGCTCGTCATGGGCATTGGTCCCGTCGTCACTTGTAGAAGCCGTCGCGCAGGTTGAAGCCGTGCTCGAGATAGACCTTCATCGCGCACAGCATGCCGGTCCAGCCCTCGGTGTTGCCGATACAGGCATCGAGTGCCTGCTGCGTTGCCGTCCAGCCCGCTTCGGTGATGGTCACCAGCGTGCGGCCATCTTCGAGCGCCTCAAAGCTCATGGTCACCGTAGTGTCGCCGCTGGGGTCGGCACCGGTCCCTTCCACGGCGCCCCATCTGAGGACGATCCGCCTGTCGTCGACCACCTCGACCACATGCACGGGGAAGGCGCCGGGGAAATCGGCGAAGTCCCATGTCACGGTCGCGCCGGTCGTCAGCCGGCCCTGAGCGCCGCCGGTGGTGAAATAGCCGGAGAGCTTCCTGGGATCGGCCACCGCCTCGAACACTTCATGTACCGGCTTGGCGATGCGTCCCGACACTTTCAGCTTCACATCCATCCCGCTTCTCCTTGCATGACGTTTTTCCTTGTCTTCCCGGCCATTATGTTATAAAAATATAACATGTCAAGCGACGACGAAAACGACAAGATTTTCAAGGCCCTGGGGAACCGGGTGCGTCGCAACATGCTGGATCGGCTGAAGGATAACCCGCAGACCACCGGAGCGCTGTGCGACGCCTTCCCCGAGCTCGACCGCTGTACGGTGATGCAGCACCTCAAGGTGCTGGAGGATGCCGAGCTGGTCATTCCCCGCCGCGAGGGGCGCGAGCGCTGGAACCACCTCAACGCCATTCCCATCCAGCAACTGCACGAACGCTGGATCGGCAGCTACGCCGCCTACGCGGCCCAGGGGTTGCTGAAGCTGAAGCAGGGCCTCGAAGGCTGATGCCGATACGAAGTCGCCGCCGGCCTCTCCGCGATCGCGACGACTGACTGCCCGCTTGGCCGAAACTGCACGTCATTTGGCAACCGCTGTCGTCGGCCTGCCACTAGCCTCCGCTGATCCATTCGGAGGACCGACATGCACAAGCGTGCCATCTTCGCCGGGGTCGGCGCCATCGTGCTGGCGGCCCTGGTCGTCATCCCGATCGTGCTGGCGCCCGGCACACCGGCCGCGGCCTTGCCGCCCGCCGAACCGATCGCCGCCGACGAGCAGGCCGCCACCATCGCCGCCATGCGTCCGACCCGCCATACCGACCGGCCGGTGATCGCCATCATCGCCTGGAACCAGGCGACCGAGCTTTCCGACTTCTTCTCGGCCTATGGCGTCTTGAAGCGGGCCGACATCGCCGAGGTCACCGTGGTGGCCGAACGGGCCGACCCGGTGCAGCTCTACCCCGGACCGAAGATCGCCCCCGAGGCGACCATCGCCGCTTTCGATGCGCAGCACCCGCAAGGCGCCGACTATGTGGTGGTGCCCGCCATGGATCCGGGCACCGATCGGGTCATCGCCGACTGGCTGGTCGCCCAGCATCAGAAGGGCGCAAAGATCATCTCGATCTGCAACGGCTCGCGCATGCTCGCTTTTGCCGGCCTGCTCGACGGCCGCCGCGCCACCGGCCACTGGAGCGCCGTCGCCGAATTGCGCCAGAAGCATCCGACCATGACCTTCGTCCCCGATCGCCGCTACGTCGTCGACGATGGCGTCGCGACCTCCACCGGCATCACGGCCAATATTCCGATCATGCTGGCTTTGGTGGAGGCCATTGGCGGGCGGCCCGCCGCCGAGCGCACCGCCGGCGAACTTGGTGTCGCCAACTGGGATGCCCGGCACCGCTCGGCCGGTTTCGAACTCACTCTCGAGCACAAGAAGACCTTCATTCGCAATGCCCTGACCTTCTGGCGGCGCGAGACTGTCGGTATTCCGCTCGCAGAGGGCGTCGACGAGGTAGCGCTGGGGTTACTCGTCGACGCCTATGCCCGCACCAACCTCGCCAGTGTCGTGACGCTCGGCGCCGGCGGCGCGCCGGTGGTGAGCCGACACGGCCTGACGATCCTCTCCGACCGCCCCGGCGAGAGCGCCGGCGTCGACCACCTGCTCTCCTCGCCGCCCACCGAGGCGCCGGCCCAGACGCTCGAGAACGAACTGCCGGTGGTGGCGGAACGCTACGACCTGCCGACCGCCAGGATCGTCGCCCTGGTGATGGAGTATCCTTGGGCCGGCGGGGGACGGTAGGCCTCGGTCACCTCTCCCTCTGGGGGAAAACTGGCTCCGCCCGTGGCCCAATCCCCTCTCCCCTGAGGGGAGAGGGCAAGTGGAGCTAGGACCTTCAGGTCCGTAGCGGAACTAGGGTGAGGGGTTCAGCTTCTCAGCGAGCGCGTATTGCACCACCTCACCCCTCATCCGACGCTATGCGCCACCTTCTCCCCTGAGGGGAGAAGGGACATGGAGGCCTGCACCGTGAAATCGGGAGCGCCCGCCTTCCCCCGGCGTTCCAACCATTCCCGCCGCATACTAGGATGAGCTCATGCCAGCCCCCGCCCCCCTGCCCCCGAGCCACGGCATCACTCGGCGCATCGTCATCATCGGCTACGAGGGCTTCCAGTTGCTCGATGTCACCGGCCCTGCCGAAGTCTTCGCCAAGGCCAACGACTTCATGCCCGAGCTCGCCGCCCGGCCACTGCATTACGAGATCGTGGTGGCCAGTCCGGACGGCGGCACCATCACCTCGAATTCCGGCCTGGCGCTCGCCGGCACCGTGCCGCTCGCGGCGCTCGGTTCCGACATCGATACGCTGCTGATCTCCGGCGGGCCGGAAGGCCCGGTGCGTCGCGCTGCCGAAGCGACCGCCCTGCTCCCCTGGCTCGCCGCCCAGGCGCCGGGGATCCGGCGCGTCGCCAGCATCTGCACCGGCGCCTTCCTGCTCGGCGCCGCCGGCCTGCTCGACGGCCGTCGCGCCACCACGCACTGGTCATCCACTCGCCTGCTCGAAACCCTGCTGCCGCGCACCGAAGTGGTGCCCGACGCGATCTTCGTCGGCGACGGCCACATCTTCACCTCGGCCGGAGTGACTGCCGGCATCGACCTGGCGCTGGCCCTGGTCGAGTATGATTGCGGCCCGCCGGTGGCCTTGCGCACCGCGCGCGAGCTGGTGCTCTACCTGCGCCGCGTCGGCGGCCAGTCGCAGTTTTCCAGCAGCCTCGCGGCGCAGGCCGGCGCCGGCGACGGGTTGCAATCGCTCGTCACCTGGATCGCCGGCAATCCCGAGGCCGACCTCAGCGTCGCCATGCTGGCCGACCGCGCCATCATGAGCGAACGCACCTTTGCCCGCAGCTTTCGCGCCCAGACCGGCATGACCCCGGCACGCTATGTCGAGCTGGTCCGCCTCGACCGGGCGAAGCAACTGCTGGAATCGACCCGATGGCCATTGGCCCGCATCGCCGAGCGGGCGGGGCTGGGCAGCGCCTCCACTCTGTCGCGCGCCTTCCGCAGGCATCTGGGCACCACGCCCGAAGGCTACCGCGAACGTTTCCGCATCGAAGGCAGCCGGCGCTGAGGCCCGCCCAGTCGCCGCTTCCCTCCCCCGCGGCGGGACGGGAGCAGTGCCCCACTGTCCGGCCACCGGCTTTCGCGCTAAGAGCACTGACCACTCACGTTAGCTGAAGTCCGATGGCCCCCACCACCTATGCCGGCCCGAGCGCCGGCCTGCCCGACCAGACCGCCCTCCATACCGGCCGCGCCGTATTCACCGAGGCCTATGCGGTGATCCCGCGTGGCGTCATGCGGGACATCGTCACCAGCGCGCTGCCGCATTGGAAGAGCACCCGCGCCTGGGTCATCGCCCGGCCGATGACCGGCTTCTCCGAGACCTTTTCGCAATACATCGTCGAGGTCGCCCCCGGCGGCGGCAGCGACAAACCGGAGCCCAATGCCCAAGCCGAAGGCGTGCTGTTCGTCGTCGATGGCGAGCTGGCGCTCAACCTCGACGGCCAGCCGCACCGGCTGACCGCCGGCGGCTATGCCTTCCTGCCGCCCGGCGCCCGCTGGACGCTGCACAACACCGCGGCCGCCCCTGCCCGCTTCCACTGGGTGCGCAAGCGCTACGAAGTGGTCGAAGGCATCGATGTGCCGTCGGCCTTCGTCACCAACGAGCAGGACGTCGCCATCCGCTGGATGCCGGACACCCGCGACACCTGGGGCACCACCCGCTTCGTCGAACCCGACGATGTTCGCCACGACATGCACGTCAACATCGTGACGCTCGAGCCCGGCGCGGTGATCCCGTTCGAAGAGACGCACGTGATGGAGCATGGGCTCTACGTGCTCGAAGGCAAGGCCGTGTACCGGCTCAACCGCGACTGGGTGGAAGTGGAAGCCGGCGATTTCATGTGGCTGCGCGCCTTCTGCCCGCAATCCTGCTACGCCGGCCCGAACCGCTTCCGCTACCTGCTCTACAAGGATGTGAACCGGCACGCCCGTTTGGGGCTGTGAGCCCGGCGCTCACACGCCGCTGAGCACCGCAAGCAGCTCGTCGAGTTCGTCAACGGTTGCATCGATCAGGTCGTCGGGCGGCAACCGGCTGGTCTCGGCGACCAGGTTATCGCGATTGCCCCTGATCTCGCGCTGCAGCTCGGCGAGCCGCAGCTCGGCAAGCTCGTGCGCGTCGGACCCCGTTGGGTGCAGCGCCAGCTGTTCGGCCAGATAGGTGGCGCGCAACTGCCACCCTTCGATGAAGCGCCGGTATGGTTGGATGATCGCCGAGGCGTCGGCCGTCGCGAGCAGATCGGTGGGGCCGGCGGATACAAGATGAATCTGATTGTGCATTTTCAAGCCTAACTCACGAGCCCCACAACGTTTTCCTCGCAGCATGGTTCAGCCCGGCACGTAGAAAATTGCTTGCAGGCCGAAGCAGCGGCAGCCATCGTCGTCGCACCTTCGCGACAGGGAGAACGCGATTCAGATGACACGATTGAGAATGCTGGCCGTATTGGCCCTCCTGGCGTCGCCGGCGATCGCCGAAGACCTGACGCCGCCCAGTTACCAGAACCTGCTGACCCCGCTGCTGCAGGGCGGCAGCGACGTGCTGGGCACCCCGCTCGCCTACCCCGCGGGTACGCCCAACGTCACCTCGGCCATCGTCACCATTCCGCCCGGCGGCGAAACCGGCTGGCACGAGCATGAGGTGCCGCTGTTCGCCTATGTCCTCGAGGGCGAGCTGACAGTCGATTACGGCAGCAAGGGCAAGAAGACCTATCGCGCCGGCGAAGCGGTGCTGGAAGCGGTGGGCTGGCCGCATAACGGCACCAATACCGGCAACGTGCCGATGAAGCTGGTGGCGGTCTATATGGGCGGCGGCAGTGCGGCCAACACCGTCAAGGTCGACGCCTCGGCCCGCAAATAATCCGGCAACAGTCCTCGCCTAGCCTCCTTCCCGCGAAGCAATTCGCCTCAGGGAGAACGCCATGGCCGACCGGTTGCCTCAGGAGTCCCCAGCCCGACGCCCCGGCGTTGCAGCTGGCCCCGCAATGGCGGCGCTCGTGACGCTGTCGGCTTGCAGTGCACAGGGCGCAGGTCCACGGGTCGACCTCGCACAGCTGACGGCCCCGGTGGCGGCGGTCGTCAGCCCCCTGCTGCGGGCTCCAGCAACGCCCTGATCTGGTCCGGCACCACCGAGGGCCCGTAGAGCTGCTCGAGGTGATGCGCCAGACCGCGCAGCAGGTTGCGCCGGTGCCGCGGGTCCTCGTATTGCCGCGCCGAGGTCATGAGGATGTACTCGAGGCTGAGCCGCCCTCCCTCTTCGCCCAGGCTGGCAAGGAATGCATGGCTCTGCGCCGTCAGCGGTTCGCCCTCCAGTACGCAGAACGGCGCCACCGTGATCAGCGTTTGTGGCGCCGCCGCGTGCAACTGCTGCAGCACGATGTGAAGCCCCGCGTGATCCTCGGCGGCCAGCTTGCCGCCGCACAGCACCACCAGGATGTAGATCCAGAACTCGGTGCCCGGCTCGGCGATGTCCGCCGCGCGTTCGAGCAGGTCGATGCCCTCGGCCAGCCGCCCGCGCATCAGCCGCGCCTGCCCCAGGATCGCGAATGATGCGGCAAACGCGGTGCTGGCGTCAAACGCCTCCTCGGCCAGCCGTTCCGCCATCGCGGTATGACCACGCGCCACGAACAGCAGCAGCTTTGCCACCGACAGCTTCAGCATCGGGTTGTCGGCGACACCCGGCAGCGCGCCGAGCGCCGCCGCCTCGATCTCGTCTTCGATCGCCTGGCGCTCGGCGTTGGGCGCGCTCTGCCCGTTGCTGCCCATGATCGCCTGCACATAGAGGCTGAGCCCCCACATCAGCCGGGCCACCGGATCGTCGGGATTGGCGGTGAGGCTGGCGCGCACCTGCTCGATATTCTCCAGCCAGCTGCGCGCCTCGGCCGTGATCAACCGCCCCGCATTGTGCATCGCCACATAGAGCGGCGGCGTCGCAGGCGCCGGCGCGTCGATCATCCCCAGCGCCTGCCGGTGCCAGATCAGCGAGCGATATTGCTGCACCACGTCGGCGACCAGGCCCGGCACCTCGCTCGACTCCGCCACCGCCAGCCGCGACATCCCGACCACGTCGCCGCCCGGCATCTGCCGCAGCACCAGCCCGCATTGCAGCACATCGCCTTGCGGGAAGACGCTGATCTCGAGGTTGAAGCGCGTCTTGGTCGGGCTTTTCGGTGAAAACTTCTCCTCGAGCCGCACCGCCTGCTCGGGCGGCGTGGCGGCATCGAGCTGTCGCGCCAGTTCGGCCGGCAGCAGTGCGGCCATCGCGCCGAACCGGCCGGCGCGCGTCAGGCCATGCACCGGCCCCACCACCACCAGGGCGTCGGCCGGCTCGGCCGGCTCGGCCACCCAGACATAGCCCTCGCCATAGCGCGTCGCGATAAAGCGCGGCGAGCGCGCCGGATCGCCCAGCTTGGCCCTGAGCCGGTTGATCAGGAAATCGATATTGCGGTCGGAGGCGTCCGAGCCCACCCCGGAAATGGCGTCGAGCAGCGTATTGCGGGTCAGCACCCGCTGCGGATGCGCCATGAACGTGGAAAGCACCGTCCGCTCGGCACGGGTGAACGTGACTTGATTGCCGCCCCCGTCGCGCGCCGAAAGCAAGTCCTCGTGAAACACCAGACTGTTGAACTGATACTCTGCCATCTTCGCCTTCAGTATTTCCGCCGCGCGACAATTGCCTAACCGCGGACGGATTTCCAGCGACTTCCGAACCGGGGTGCGGGCTTCCGTGCAGCCGCACATCGGCTAAGCTCTCCCCAACCATCGGGAATCGACATGACAGCCAGCCGCACACTCTTCATCGAGCCACTCACCCAACAGGCCTATGCCCCGTTCGGGCAGGTGATCGAGACCGAGGGCGCCCACCACTATCCGATCAATGGCGGCATGACCGAGCGCTACCATGACCTGGCGAGGGTCGAACTGGGCGGCGTGCACCCTCGCCCGCTGATCTCGATCGCCCGCGGCCAGCCCTATGCTCTGCCGCTGACGCTGAGGATGGTGGAGCGCCACCCGCTCGGCAGCCAGGCCTTCTATCCGCTGGCGCAGCGGCCGTTCCTTTCCATCGTCGCGCCGGACGAAGGCGGCATTCCTGGTCGTCCGCGAGCATTCCTCGCCGCGCCCGGCCAGGGCATCAATATGGCGATGAACACCTGGCACGCCGTGCTGACGCCGCTCGGCGAGACCTCGGACTTTCTGATCATCGATCGTGGCGGCGAGGGCAACAATCTCGAGGAATACTTCTTCGACGAGCCCTACCTCGTCGTCGAGCCCGATTGATTTCTTTTACCCATCCACTGCTTCGGCGTCGCAACTGCGTTGCAATTGCTCCATAATCTACCGCAACGCGTATCGGGTGGAGGCAAATCATGCGTATCGTTCTGGCAATGGTGGCGCTCTTGCTGGCCCTTGCGAGCCCGGCGCTCGCCGCCAAGGTGACGCTCAAGGGCGATGTGACCTATCGCGAACGCATCGCGCTGCCGCCCGGCGGCACGCTGTCGGTGTCGCTGATCGATCTCGCCGCGCCCGACAAGCCGCGTGTTTCAGCCAAGGCGGCGATCGCCGGCCCCGGCCAGGTGCCGCTGACCTTCACCCTCAATTTCGACGACACCGTCATCGTCGCCGGCCACAGCTATGCGCTGGTCGCCGAGATCGCCGGGCCCGACGCAGTGTGGTTCCGCAACGCCGAACCCTATGCGTTGGACCCGCTGGCCCCGGCCGCGCCGATCCTCATCATCGTCAACATCGTGCCCAAGGACACTGCGGTGGTAACACCGGAGCCGGTGGTGGCGCCGCCCCCGCCGCCTATCCTCGACATCACCTGGCAGGCTGAAACCATCAGCGGCGCCCCGGTGGCGCGCGGCATCGTCTCCTCGCTGTCGATCGCCTCCGACATGCGCGCCGGCGGCCGCGGCGGCTGCAACTCGTGGTTCGCACAAGCCGAGCTCAATGCCGAACGGCTGATCTTCAGCGCCGTCGCCGCCACCCGCATGGCCTGCGTCTCCGACGAGGCCACCAAGCAGGAAGACAATTTCTTCGCCACCCTCGCCGCCACCCGCTTCTGGCGGCTGGAAAAGGACCACCTGATCCTGCTCGACGCCGGCGGGGTGGAACTGGCCAACCTGGGCAAATCGCGGTTCTGACAGCGGCTGGTTGACCTCAGCGTCCTCCACCAACTCGGTGTCATCCCTGCGGAAGCAGGGACCCAACTCGCAGCCCGCGCAGATGGATGGATGGGTCCCTGCCTTCGCAGGGATGATACCCGTGGGGGATTGCGGGTCCTGATGACATCCCCCGCACTACCGCGAACCCCGTTGACGTCACGCCCACCTCCCGACAGGCTCACACCACTCAACCGGAGCCCCTCATGCCGACCCCCGACCTGATTTCGCGCCTGCTCGATGTCATCGAACTCGACCTGCTGCCCTTGACCAGGCGCGGCGTCGGCGGTGGCAACAAGCTGTTCGGGGCGGCGATCCTGAGGAAATCCGATCTGTCGCTGGTCATCGGCGAGACCAACAACGAAACCGAGAACCCGCTCTGGCACGGCGAAATGCACGCCATCAAGCGCTTCTACGAACTGCCGGCCGCCGAGCGTCCGGCCCCCAGGGACTGCCTGTTCCTCGCCACGCACGAGCCCTGCTCGCTCTGCCTCTCGGGCATCACCTGGTCGGGCTTCGACAATTTCTACTATCTGTTCAGCTACGAGGACACGCGCGACAGCTTCGGCATTCCGCACGACATCCGCATCCTCAGGGAAGTCTATGCCGTGCCGGATCCCGACCGCGACACCGTCCCCGAGGACCGGCCGCTCTACAATCGCAGGAACGCCTTCTTCGAGAGCCACGCCATCCAGCAGCTGATCGCCGGCATCGATCGCTCGTCGCGCGAGCTGCTGGTGGCCCGCGTCGACGACCTCAACGCCGCCTATAACGACCTCTCGGCCGTCTACCAGAAAGACAAGGGCAAGAAGGGCATCCCGCTGAGCTAGGGCATTTCACGATTGAGCTGCATCGGTGCGGCTCGACGTTGCCCCACACCGGCCGTCATCCCTGTGCGGGTGCCTCGCGCCGCTGCGGCTCGCGCTACACCAGCACCACGCTCGCTGCTGCAAACGCCAGCACGGCGAGGGCCGTGGCGAACAGTACGAGCAACAGGATCTGGGTTCCGGTGCTGATCGCGCCCGGACGGTCGTGGCTATGGTCCTGGTCGGTATCCACGGGATCAGCCTAGGTCGGCGAGTTGGGCCACTGGTGCGGTTTCGACCGGCAGGACCGAGGCGGCGATGGTGAGCGTCGCCATCGACATCACGAACAGGGCAACCAGAGTGAGCTTGAGCATTTTGCCCCCCAAGGGCGAGGCCGGTACGACCCCGGCGGTTCATCTTGAGGGCAACAATGCGGCACCGCGTTTGAACGTTCCCGGAATCCGGCGTTTAGCTGGCGTTCAGGAATGAAGCTTTCGCCACATTTCCAAGGTTTCATGTATCCAAGACGTAATGCAGCTCTCCAACTTGTAACTGAGGGATCGCCCGCCCCCTTCTTACATCGGGCTCGTACCCAAGAGACGGAGACGAACCCATGCCCACCCCGTTAAGCCGCCGCGACGCCCTGCGCCTCGTCGCCATCACCGCCGCCGGCGGTGCCCTGATGACGCAGCAGGCCTTTGCCGAGGAAGCCAGCGCGCAATCCACCACCGAGCTGATGCCTGGCGCCGATGTCTGCGTGCTCACCCCCGAGGTGACCGAGGGGCCATACTACTTCGACCCCGCGCTGCAGCGCGCCGACATCACCGAGGGCACCGAGACCGGCGTCGCCACCACGGTGCGCCTGCAGGTCGTCGATGGCAGCTGCAAGCCCATCGAAGGGGCCCGCGTCGATATCTGGCACTGTAATGCCGAGGGCCTCTATTCGGGCTATGCCAACCAGACCGGCGGCGTCGATACAACCGGCCGGACCTTCCTCAGGGGCACGCAGTTCGCCGGCGCCAACGGGATCGTCGAGTTTCAGACCATCTATCCAGGCTGGTATGCCGGCCGCACCACCCACATCCATTTCAAGGTGTTTCTCGACGACAAGACCGTGCTGACCGGCCAGCTGTTCTTCCCCGATGCGCTGAGCCAGTTCATCTACCAGAACGTCCCGCCCTACACCGCGCACGGCCATGATCGCGACGTGCTCAACGCCAACGACAATATTGCCAGTCAGGCAACCCGCGCGTCGTTCGCCTATGTGAAGGAGCTCGAGGAGCGCTACCTCGTCGCCATGATCGTCGGCGTCGACCCCAGTGCCGAATCCGCCACCGGCTTCGGCGGCGCTCCGGGCGGCGCCGGCGGCGAGCCTCCCAGCGGCCCGCCACCGGACGGCGCTCCGGCCGATGGCGCGATGAGCGCACCGTCGACCGAAACCAGCGTCAGCCTGGTGCCGGGGATCAAGGGGATCCGATAAGCAAAAGGGCGGCCTCACGGGCCGCCCTTTCAAATCTCTCGGCAGGCAGAAAGTTACCCCGCCGCGCGCTCGCTGTCGCTGCGGCGCTGCCGGCCGGCGTCCTTCTGCTTCTTGTTCCAGCGCTGCTTGGGCGCCGGCGTGCCCTGGCCGGTCGGCTTTTCCCACCAGCCGGGAATCGTCGGAGCCGCGCCGCCGTTCTGCGACACGTTGCTGCCCTTACCGACCCCACCACGGACCTGCTGCGCGTTGCCGCGCTGCGGCTGCCCGTTGGCAGGCGCAGCGGCAGCATGGCCTTCACCATGCCCGCGCTTGCGGCCATCGACGATCGCCGCCTTCTTGGCCCCCGAGAAATGCCGGCTGGCATTGGCATGCTTGCGCTGCCCATCGGGACGCGGCGCCTGCGGCCGCGGCGGCTGCCGCTGCGCGCGCACCTGCGCAGCGTCGATCACTTCGCCGCCATTGCCCTTGAGCTCGCCGGTCACCGGCAGGGTCTTGCGGATCAGCCGCTCGACATCGCGGAGCTTGCCGCGTTCGGTGCCATCGCACAGCGTGATCGCAAAGCCCGAGGCGCCGTTACGCGCCGTGCGGCCGATGCGGTGCACGTAGTTCTCCGGATCGTCCGGCAGCTCGAAGTTGATGACGTGGGTGATGTTCTGCACGTCGATGCCACGCGCCGCGATATCGGTGGCGACGAGAATGCGCACCGAACCATTGGCAAAGCCCTTGAGCGCCGCCTGGCGGGCATTGTTGGATTTGTTGCCGTGGATCGCCGCCGCCTCATGCCCGTCGATGGCGAGGTTCTTGGCCACGCGGTCGGCGCCATGCTTGGTGCGCGAGAAGATGATCACGCGGCTGAGGCTCTCGTCCTCGAGCAGCTTGTTGAGCACGCCGCGCTTTTCCTTCGAGCCGGCGAGGATCACCCGCTGGTCGATGGTACCGACGGTCTGCGCCGCCGGGTTGGCTTCGACGCGCACCGGATCGTTGAGCAGCCCCTTGGCGAGTTCGGCGATTTCCGGCGCCATGGTGGCCGAGAACATCGCGGTCTGCCGGCGCGGGCCGATCGCCTTGGCGATTTCCTTGACGGCGTTGATGAAGCCCATGTCGAGCATGCGGTCGGCTTCGTCGAGCACCAGCCAACGCGTCTCGGTCAGCTTGAGCTTGCGATCGTCGACCAGGTCCTTGAGGCGGCCCGGCGTGGCGATCACCACGTCGACGCCGCGGGCGATCTTCTGGATCTGCCCGCCGCGCGAGGCGCCGCCCAGCACCAGCACGGTCGAGAGCTTGGCGCCCGCCAGCTTGTGCAGCACTTCGTCGATCTGCACCGCCAGTTCGCGGGTCGGCGCGAGGATCAGCGCGCGGGTGGTCATCGGGTTGGCGCGGCCGCCGAGCGCGGCGAGACCGGCAAGGATCGGCAGGCCGAACGCCGCGGTCTTGCCCGAGCCGGTCTGGGCGATGCCCATGATGTCACGGCGCTCGAGCTGCGGCGGAATGGCTTTCGCCTGGATGGGAGTCGGGGTGGTGAACCCGGCGGCCGTGAGCGCGCTGACGAGCTGCGCCGAAAGGCCGAGTTCGGAGAATGAAGTGGTCAATGGTCAAACTTTCATTGGCGCGCTCCGGGCCAATCGGTGCGCGTGGGTCGCCGGAGGCCCATCGCGGGCTCGGCGTGATCAATAGATGCAATGGCGACGGGATTGCCGCACGGTTGCGCTGTCTCCCGGTGTTCCCGCTACTCTCGCGGGGGACATTTCCGGGGCACTTCGCCGCTCACCGTTTTTGGCCAGTAAGAAGAGAAGTCCATCGCCATCATCGCGCGTGTTTCCCATGGAACGGGACAAGTGCGCGGGGCGAATGATCCGCATATGGGCGATATGTGCCGGATTGGCAAGGGATTTCGCCGAAATGGGCTGCAGGGGAGCTATGCGGGGAGGCTCATCGGCCGGCGCGTGCGGCCCCACCCCACCCTTAATCCTTCCCCATCAAGGGGAGGGAGAGACGACTGATAGTCCCGCGAACTCGATGTATCTCCCTCCCCGCGGGGCGCCACTGCGTCCCCCTTGTGGGGAGGGATTAGGGGTGGGGGGCCGCAGCCACGTGCCTGTCATGCGGCACGCCAGATCCCTCTTGCGGCCAGCGCGACGCCATCACCGCCCACAATGACGTCACGTTGGCATTGACATGACGCCATCATGATGTCATTTCTCACGCCATGGATCTCACACCACACATCGACAGCCTGCGTCGGGACCTGATTGCTGCGGCGGAAGTCGCGGCACCCGAGACCCGCGCTGCCACTGAGCGCCTGTTATTCGCCTTAAGCCCAGCCGTGCGGCTGGCGCTGATGGATGCCATCAGCCAGGCTGCCGCTGAGATTACCTCGAGGATGCCGAGCGGCAGCGTCGAGGTAAGGCTTAACGGCCGCGAGCTGGATTTCGTACTGCAACTGCCGCCCGCGGAGATCGCCGGCCCCAGCCTACCGCTCGAAGATACCGATAATGACGGCAGCCTCGCCCGCATCTCCCTGCGCATGCCGGAGACGATAAAGGTGAAAGCCGAGGAACTGGCGGCGCGTTCGGGCCAATCGCTCAACAACTGGCTGGTCAACGTCGTCAGGGCGGCAACCCGCAACGATCTTCCGCCGGGCGGCCTCGCCGATCCGCTCGCGTCCGGCGACCCGTTCGGCGGCAAACGGGGAAACCGCCGCATGACCGGCTGGATCAAACCGACTGAACCCTGAGCCGCAGCTTCCCAACAGGAGAGACGAAATGACCATGCATCGCTTTGAAACGCTGCAGCCGGTGCGGCTTGTCACCGAGATCGCCAAGGGTCCGGTGAAGGTTGTTGCTGCTGAGACCACCGAGACCATCGTCGAGATCACCGGCCGTGACGCCGACCAGGTCCGCGTCAGCCAGGACGGCGACGAGATCATGGTAATCGGCCCCAAGCAGCACGACAGGTTGTTCGGCGGCGACACGCGGCTCGACGTCGTCATCACCCTGCCGAGCGCCAGCGCGGTCGCCGTCCGTACCGGCAGCGGCGACATCACGCTCGTCGGCAGCGTCGGGGAGACCCATCTGAAGAGCGGCTCTGGCGACCTGGTGGTCGACACAGCTACCGGCGCCATGGTTCTGGACACGGGCTCGGGCGACATCCGCGTCGTGCGCGCCCATGACGACGTCAAGGCGAGAAGCGGTTCCGGCGACGTGCTGGTGGCCGAAGCAACGGCAGTGGTCGAGGTTTCGACCGGTTCAGGCGATGTGCAGCTGGGCATGACGCATGGCTCGACCGCGGTGAAGACCGGGTCGGGCGACATCAAGGTCGGAGAGGCCGGTACCGACGTGACGCTGAAGACCGGGTCGGGCGACCTGACGATCGGTACCGCACGCCGTGGCCGGGTAACCGTCGAGGGCGCTACCGGCGATGCGCATGTCGGAGTGCCCGCCGGCATTCCCGTGTGGACCGATATCTCGACGGTCACCGGCCGGATTCGCTCGAGCCTGCGCGGCGCCGGCCAGCCTGCCGACGGCGCCGATCACCTCGAAATCCGCGCCAGGATGGTCACAGGCGACATCGTGCTGACCGAAATCTAGAGGCATTTCGCGATCGGGCTACAGCGGAAAAGCCATTTGGCCTCGACCGTCGCCTCACCCACCGGCTGTCATCCCAGCGAAAGCTGGGACCCAACTATCCTCCAGCGCTGATGGCGAAATGGGTCCCAGCTTTCGCTGGGATGACATCGCGGGTGGGGCGATTGCGGAGCTTCACCTCGGTCGTAAGGCAGCTGATCGACGTCGCCCCCTCAGATCCCGCCATACCAATCATACCCATGGTCTTCCCAGTAGCCGCCCTGCCCCAGGCCGAACTTGGCGAAGCTGTCGACCAGTTCGATGGTGTGGACATATTTGGGCTGCTTGTAGCCGAGCGCCCGCTCGATCCGGATGCGGACCGGGGCACCGTTGGCGACCGGCAGCGCCCCGTCGTTGAGGCCGAACGCCGCGATGGTCTGCGGGTGGAAGGCATCGATCAGGTCGGAACTGGTGTAGTAGGCCTCGGGCGCCGAGAGCCCGCCGCCCATCTGGTCGTAGCAGTGATAGACGGCGAACTTCGCCGAGGGTTGCACCTTGGCCTCGTCGAGCAGCCGGCTCAGCGGCACGCCGGTCCACTTGGCGATGCAGCTCCAGCCCTCGACGCAATCGTGCCGAGTGATCTGGGTGCGCGCCGGCATGTTCCTCAGCTCGGTGAGCGAATACTCCTTCGGTGTCTCGACCAGCCCGATGATCCTCAGTTTGTACGCAGCAAAGCCGCTCGCCTCGAGATCGCGATAGAGCTCGATATTGCGCGGGTCGGTCGAGCCGTTGGGCCGTTGGCCCTGGCGGATTTCGCTCTGCGAGAATTCCCTGGCCAGCGCCTGTTGACCGACCAGCGCCCGTTGCGCGCTGTAGGTCAGCTGGTTGGCCCGCTCGAGGAAATCGCGCACCGGATGGTCACGCTGGCCGAGGAAATCGAACTGATCGCAGCCGGCCAGCACCAGCGAGCCGGCAGAGGCCGCGCCGAGCCCGAGCAGCCGCCGGCGGTTCAGGATCAACCGGCTCATTTCGACTTCTCCTGCTTGGGCGCGTCGGGTTCGGTGCCGGGGCTGGTGCGATAATTGCCGGTGATCATCGAGCGCAGCTCGTTGATCGGCCCCGCCAGCACCACCATGGCGATATGCACCACGAAGAACAGCACCAGCAGCACCATGGTGATGAAGTGAATGGTGCGCGCCGTCTGCCGGCCGCCGAACAGTTCGACCAGCCATGGCCAGCCGGCATTCATCGTTGGCGACATCGAGAGCCCGGTGAGGATGATCAGCGGGAACAGGATGAAGAACACCCCGAAATAGGCCACCTTCTGCAGCGGCGTATAGCTGCGGCCGTGATGGAACTTGAAGCGCAGATGCGCCCAGATATCGCCGGGCAGCTCCCTGAGGTCACGTGGCTTGAGGATCACGTCGCGCCACAGGTGGCCGTTGAACAGGCTCGACAGCAGCCAGATGGCGAGCGCCCCGACCAGCACCCAGGCAAAGAAGAAATGCACCACCCGCCCCGTCGCCAGGTCGCGGAATGACGGGATGGTGGCCCAGCCGGGAAAGCCGACGAAGTTGGGGTTCCCCCGGAGGTCGCTCATCCCGAGCACGCCGGTGGTATCGAACTTCTGGCCGAACACCGTGGTGAAGCCGCGCGGCCCCGCGTCGGTGTTCTCCGCCCCGATCCTCAGGATCGCATTGTCGAATTCGAAGCCCGACTGCTGCCCGACATAGAGCGCCGGATGGGCGTTCCAGATCTGCAGGCCACTCAGCAGCAGGAAGAACATGGCGATCGCCCAGACCCAGTGGGTGACGCGGGTCAGGACCGCCTGCCGATAGATCAGCGGCCCCTTCGCCTTCCGAGGTTTCCCTACCTCGACCCTGTCGATTGCCTGATCGGTCATCGTGTCCCCGATGGTTTCCGGCGTCGCTCCCCGCCTGCCCTCTTAGGAACGGCAGTTCGGGGAGCGATTGCAGCCTATCACGGATAGTTTATTGCGCCGGTGCCATCGCACCATCGGCCATCGGCGTGGCGGACATCGCATCACCCTTCATGGCGTCGCCCGCCATCGGCGTGGCGGTGTGGCAGGCCTTGGTGGCCTCATCCTTCTTCATGGCGTCGGCCTCCATGCCGGCTTTGTCGAGACAGGCCTTCAGCACGTCGGCGGGGCTCATCATCGCACCGGGCGTGGCGGCCATGGCGTCGCCGGCCATCGGTTCGGCCGCCATCGGGGTGGCCATGGCATCCTCGGCGGCGACAGGACCGGCAAGGCCCAGTGCGGCCAAGAGGGCGAATGCGGAAAGTACGGTCTTCATCTCGGGTCTCCCGTTGGCCGCTCGATGCGGCGGTTACGAGGAGGAGTTCGCGCCCGGGTTGCGCTGGGTTACCGGCGTCACGCGTTCGTGACAGCGCGACAGATCTCGCCGTGAGGTGTAACCTTTCCGGCATCGCGAGCGAATTCAGGATTCAATGAGCGTCACCTCGGACATGGAAGCGCGGCTTCGCGCGCTGATGCTGAAGGCGCTCGACGGCGATGGCGGCGCCTATCGCACGCTGCTCGAAGAGCTGCGCCGTTATCTGCGGCCATACTTCTTGCGCCGCCTCACCCCCGGTCTCGCCGCCAATAGCGACGACCTCGTGCAGGACACCCTGATGGCCATCCATACGCGACGGCTGACCTATGACCGCACCCAGCCGCTGACCGCCTGGGTGCATGCCATCGCGCGCTACAAGCTGATCGACCATTTCCGCCGCAGCAAGGTGCGCGCCACCGTGCCGCTGGAAGATGATGCGGCCCTGTTCGCCCGCGACGAGGCCGGCGACGCCAGCGCCAGGATGGATGTCGAGGCAGTATTGGCAACCCTGCCCGCCCGCCCGGCCGAACTGATCCGCCAGACGCGGCTGGAAGGCGCTTCGATCGCCGAGGCCGCGGCACGCACCGGCATGTCGGAATCGGCGGTGAAGGTCTCGATCCATCGCGGGCTCCGGTCGCTCGCCGACCGCTTCGGAGGGCGCTCCGATGAGTGACGAACTGCTCGACCGGCTGACCGCCGAGCTGCAGCCGACTCCGCGCCGGGCGCTGCAGGCGAGGCTGTTCGGCTGGGCCGGCATCGGCACCGTGCTGTCGGCGCTGCTCATGCTGGCCTGGCTCGGCCCGCGGCCCGACATGATGGAAGCCCCCGGCACCATGATGTTCTGGACCAAGTTCGCCTACACCGCGATCTTCGCCGTCGTCGGCGGCATTGCCGCGCTCAACCTGGCGCGCCCGGCTGGCAAGCTGCACCTGCAGGTGATCGGCCTCGCCGTGCTGGTGCTGCTGGTCGGCGCCGGCGGCCTGGTCCAGCTCATCCTCATGGGCCCCGACCAGATGGGCCACCTGGTGATGGGCAACACCGCCCTGCGCTGTCCGTTCTACATCGTCGCCCTGTCCGCGCCGATCTATGCGGCAGTCATCTTCGCCATGCGCCGCGCCGCCCCGACCAACCCGACCCTGGCCGGCTTCGCCGCCGGCCTGTTCGCCGGCGGGGCCGGCGTCTGGGTCTATGCCTTCCATTGCACCGAAAACGGCATGCCCTTCATCGCCATCTGGTACACGGCGGGGGTGCTTGTCACGGCGCTGATCGGGGCCGTGATCGGCCGGTTCGCGCTGCGGTGGTAAGAGATTTTGCAAGCCGGATGGCTCCAACTACCCCCTCTCTTGCGAAAACTAAGGACTTAGCTGCGCTAAGCCCAAGTTTTCGCTTTCTCCCCCGCCAAGGGGGAGAGTCCCGACTGATACTCCGATGCAGATGGAAGCCACCGCTCATCTCCCCCTTGGCGGGGGAGAAAGCAAAATCTTAGGTTTAGCCGCTTGGCTAAGCCTTAGATTTTGCAAGAGAGGGGGTCCTGGAGGGCGCGCTGGCTCACCCCTCGGCGCGCGCCGCCCAGTTGATGCCGCGGCGCAGAATCGTCGCCATCTGCGGGTTCTCGAACTCGGTGGCCTGGTGCCCCAGCGTCGAGTGGAACACCTTGCCGGCGCCGTAGAGCCGCTTCCACACCACCGGCATCACCACGCCCTTGGTCCAGGGCGCGTGCTGGCCGGAAAAGGTGGTGGTCGCCAGCACTTCGACCGAGGGGTCCATGTGCATGTAATATTGCTCGGAGGTGTAGGGGAACGAGGCAGGGATGCCCTGCATGATCGGGTCTTCGGGCTTCTGCACATCGACGGTGTAGTCGATGATGTTGCCCGGGTGCGCCACCCATTGGCCGCCCACCATGAACTGGTAGTCGACCGCGTCGCGGAAGGCATCGCTCATCCCGCCATGGTGCCCGGCGAGCCCCACACCGCCTTCGACGGCCTTGACCAGGTTCGCCAGGGGTTCTTTCTCGATCTTGCTCATGGTGTAGATCGGGATGATCAGGCTGAGCTCGTGGATCGCCGGATCGGTGAACACCTGGAGGTCGGTTTCGACCCGCACCGAATAGCCGTCTTCGTGCAGCCAGCGCCGATAGATGGCGGCGCATTCCTCCGGGTCGTGCCCATTCCACCCGCCCCAGACGATCAAGGCACTCCGCATAGTCCACTCCCATAAAGCGTGATCGGAAAGCTGCTGGCTTTTCCGGGCTCGATCACGCGACAACCGGCGACCGAAAACGGGCGGAGAGTAACCGAACCGGCCGTGCATGGAAGCCCAAAAGCGTCGCCCCATGCCCTTCCGCTGCCGCGCTTTCTATAGTTAACTCAGCGTTCCACTGGAGTTGCGGATGACGGCCAGCGGCATGCCTGATGCTTGTTACACCGGCGTTGCAATGCAGTGCGAGAAGGGTCCGGACCAACCGGATTCCACGCAAAGGGACAGAGATATGAAGAAGCTGTTGTTCGGCGCCGCGGCGCTGGCGCTGTCGGCCGGATTGACCGGCGCCGCGCAGGCCGAGTTCTCGCTCAAAATCCTCCACATCAATGATTTCCACTCGCGCTTCGAATCCATCACCGGCACCGACTCGACCTGCAACGCCGAGGGCGAGCAGAAGGGCGAGTGCTTCGGCGGCATCGCGCGCCTGAAGACCGCCATCGACGCCGAGCGCGCCAAGGCCACCACCGCCGGTGAGAACGTCGTGCTTTTCTCGGCGGGCGACGAGTTCCAGGGTTCGCTGTTCTACACCCAGTACAAGTCCGAGATCGTCGCCGACTTCATGAACGACATGGGCTTCGACGTGGTCGCCACCGGCAACCATGAGTTCGACGATGGCCCGGCCGAGTTCGCCAAGTTCATCGCCTCGGCCAAGTTCCCGATCATCGGCGGCAATTTCGACACCACGAAGGATCCGGACCTGAAGGGCCTGCCCAAGGGCGTGATCGTTCTCAATATCGGTGGTGAGAAGGTCGGCGTCGTCGGCGCCACCACCGAGGATACCCCCGATATCGCCTCGCCCGGCCCGAACGTGGCGTTCGAGAGCGTCACCGAATATGTGAAGGGCGCCGTCGAGGCGCTCGAAGGCGCCGGGATCAACAAGATCATCGTCGTCAGCCATATCGGCTACAATGTCGACCAGGACCTCGCCAAGGCAGTGTCCGGCATCGATGTGATCGTCGGCGGCCACACCCACACCTTCCTCGGCACCGGCGAGGGCGAAGCCGGCCCCTACCCCACGCTGGTCAAGAACCCCGACGGCGTCGACGTGCCGATCGTCCAGGCCGGCCAGTACGGCAAGGTGCTGGGCGACCTCACCGTCACCTGGGACGATGCCGGCAAGGTGGTCTCGGCCACCGGCGCGCCGATCCTGCTCGATGCCTCGGTGACCCCCGACCAGGGCTTCCTCGATCGCGTCGCCGAACTCGGCAAGCCGCTCGAGGCGCTGAAGGCCGAAGTGATCGGCAACGCCACTGCCGCCATCGAAGGCGATCGCAATGTCTGCCGCGTCGAGGAATGCTCGATGGGCAACCTCGTTGCCGACGCCCAGCTCGATCGTGTCGCCGACCAGGGCGTCACCATCTCGATCGCCAACTCGGGAGGGCTGCGCGCCTCGATCGACGCGGGCCAGATCACCATGGGCGAAGTGCTGACGGTGCTGCCCTTCTCCAACACCCTCGCCACCTTCCAGCTCACCGGCGCCGATCTCGTCGCCTCGCTGGAGAACGGCGTCAGCCAGATCGAAGAAATCGCCGGCCGCTTCCCGCAGGTCGCCGGCCTGAAATACACCTTCGACAAGTCCAAGCCGGTCGGCTCGCGCATCTCCGACGTGCTGGTCAAGGACGGCGACAACTGGGTGCCGATCGATCCGGCCAAGACCTACGGCATCGTCACCAACAACTATGTGCGCGGTGGCGGCGACGGCTATGAGCTGTTCGGCACCAAGGCGGTGAATGCCTACGACTTCGGGCCGCCGCTGGAAAAGGTGGTCGCCGACTACATCGCCAAGCTCGGCGGCGACTACACCCCGTACACCGATGGCCGCATCACCGATGCCTCCCCGGCAGCGGCGCCCGAGCCGGCCCCGGCCGAGACTCCGGCGGCCCCGGCTGAAGCACCGGCGACGGCTCCGGCGGCTCCGGCCGAGGCACCGGCAGCTGCTCCCGCGGCTCCGGCAGCGACCCCGGCCGCTCCCGCCGAAACGCCCGCCATGGAGGCTCCGGCTATGGAGGCTCCCGCCATGGCCCCTGCTCCGGAAGCGCCGAAGCAGTAAGCACCAGAACTCGCAGTCGGTGCCCATGGATGAGGGCCTCTGGCCCTCATCCTCCCCCTCTCCCGCCGACAGCCCGGTGGGAGGGGCCCACCCTCCGGCCACATTCCTTTGAGGCCATCTCCGTGAGGGAGCTCGCCGCAAACTCGTGTGGCTCCCAAAACCCCCTCTCTGGCGAAAACTAAGGACTTAGCTGCGCTAAGCCCAAGTTTTCGCTTTCTCCCCCGCCAAGGGGGAGAGTCCCGACTGACACTCCGATGCAGATGGAAGCCACCGATCATCTCCCCCTTGGCGGGGGAGAAAGCAAAATCTTAGGTTTAGCCGTCTGGCTAAGCCTTAGATTTTGCAAGAGAGGGGGTCTTGAAGGGCACGATGGCTCGGGCCGTTTCCTCCCCCGCCACGTGCGCTCGCTCAGCGCTCGAACAACACCACTTTGTCGTCGCCATAAATCGTGCGCGCGAATTCCTTGAAGCCCAGCCGCCCGGCGACCCGCATCGAGGCGAGGTTGTCGACATTGATCAGGCAGGTCATGCGGCGGCCCGGGAACTGCGCTTCGGCCCAGCCGATTGCCGCCTGCATGGCTTCGGTGGCATAGCCCCAGCCTTGCGCCGACGGCATCAGCGCCCAGCCGGCTTCGAGCGTGCCCTCGAGCGGCGGCTCGATGATGCGGCGCGCTTCGTGGAAGCCCGCTTCGCCGACCAATTGCCCGGATTCCTTTTCGAACGTCGCGAAAAAGCCAAAGCCGAGATGCTGCCAGCCCCCTGCCCGGGTCAGGAAGCGCTGCCAGCTCTGCTCGCGGGTGAACACCCGGCCGCCGATGAAGTGCACCACATCGGGGTCGGCCCACATGGCGGCGAAAGCGTCGAAATCGGTTGGCGCATAGGCGCGCAGGATCAGCCGCTCGGTCTCGATCACAGGAATGTCCATGGCGTCAGCGCGGCCGCGCCAGCTGCCGCCAGATCAGCAGCACGATGACCGAGCCGACGATGGCGCCCAGGAAGTTTGCCGGCTCGCCCTGGTGCAGCCAGCCGATCTGCTGGCCCAGCCACGTCGCGACGAACGCGCCGACGATTCCGAGCACCGCGGTGAGGATGAAGCCTCGCGGTTTCGGATCGCCCGGTGTGATCAGCTTGGCGATGAACCCGACGATCAGACCGATAAGGATGACGCCCAGAACTTCCATGTAAGCCTCCTGCCGGTGCATAAATGGACCTGCGGTCAACGGGTTGCAATGGGGGGCGGAGCGTAGCGCCCAAGAGCCAATGCCCCCTGCTCTGCCACACACTCGGTCGTCATCCCGGCGAACGCCGGGACCCAGTGCGCCGAGGCTTCAGATCGCGACGGTCGTGCCGACCCATCTGCGATGGACCGGCATGGTTTGTGTCCAGACTACCCGCCGGAGCAGTAGGTCCCGGCTTTCGCCGGGATGACGGCCGGAGGATGGGCAAACACCCGCGGAAACCGCGAGCGATCCCCCTCAGTGCGTCGGCAGTTCCTTGCGCTGCTGCTCGGACACCGTCGCGAGGTCCAGCACCTTCTGCAGCTCGGCGGCGTGCCGGAAGCTCGGCTCCTGCATCTGGCCGGTCTTCACGGCCTCGGCGAAGCGCTGGTAGTTGGTCTGCACCGGCGGTGCCTCCACTTCTTCCCAGGTGCCGCTCTCGACATTGTCGCCGAGGCAGACGCGCAGCGAGGAACCGTCGTGCCGGTGCAGCACTTCCACGCCGCCCTTCTCGCCATAGACGCGCAGCCGCAGCTCGTTCATGTGGCCGGTGGCCCAGCGGCTGGCGTGGATCACGCCCAGCGCGCCATTGTCGAAATCCACCGCCATGGTGAAGCTGTCATTGGCGTCGAGTTCATACTCGCCGATCTTGTTACCGTCGGCCTTGTCGAAGGTCTTGAGCCGCGCGAACACATGCTCGATCTCGCGCCCCGAACCATAGGAGGCGAAATCGAGGATGTGGACGCCGATATCGCCGAGCACGCCGTTCGAGCCGTGCTTCTTCGAAAGCCGCCACAGCCACTGGCTTTCGGTGCGCCAATCGCCCCAGGCCTTCGACACCAGCCAGCTCTGCAGGTAGCTCGATTCCACGTGCTTGACCGCGCCGATGGCGCCCGACAGCACGATCTCGCGCGCCTTCTGCAGCTGCGCCACGTTCCGGTAGGTGAGGTTGACCATATTGATCAACCCGGCCTTTTCGGCCACGTCGACCATTTCGAACGCCTTGGTGGCGTCGGTGGCCAGCGGCTTCTCGCAGAACACGTGCTTGCCCGCCTTCAACGCCGCGATCGAGGTGGCGTGATGGATCGAATCCGGGGTGACATTGGCCACCGCATCGAAGCCGCCCCAGGCGATCGCCGCGTCGAGCGAGGCGAAGCCGTTCGGGATGTTGTGGGTGGCATTGAACTTTTCGAGCCGGTTCGGGTCGACATCGACGCCGGCGACGACGCTGACGCCTTCGATAGCGGCAAAGTGCTTGGCGTGCTGGGCGGCCATGCCGCCGGTGCCGAGGATGAGCATGCGCATAGTGGTATTCCTTCGAGATGGGGCGGTTCGCCCGTATGCGTTACGGTCGGGTCAGACCCGATGTTCTTTCCGGTCGAGATCGGCGACGAGCGCCAGGTCGAGGATTTTCTGCAGCCCCGCGGCGTGGCGGAAATCCGGGTCGTCCTGCACGCCCGTCCGTACCGCCTCGACGAAGCGCTGGTAATTGGTCTTCACCGGCTCTGCCTTCACCTCGCGCCAGGTCGAGGTGGCGACGTCCTCGCCGGCGCAGACCCTGAGCAGCGAGCCCCAGTGGCCGTGGCTCAGTTCCAGCCCGCCCTTGTTGCCGTAGACGCGCAGCCGCTGGTCGTTGGAATGGCCCGAGGCCCAGCGCGACGAGTGGATGGTGCCGATGGCGCCATTGGCGAACTCGGCCGAAATGATGAAGCTGTCATTGGCATCGAGCACATACTCGCCGATGCGGTCGCCCGACACCTTGTGGAAGGTCTGCAGGCGCGAGTTCATCGCGACGATCGGCTGGCCGACGGCGAAGGTGGTGAAGTCGAGGATGTGGATCCCGATATCGCCGACCGTGCCGTTCGAGCCGTGGCCGGTGCTGAGCCGCCACAGCCAGGTGCCGGCGAGGTTGGCCGCATCGTTGAAATCACGCAGCGCCAGCCAGTGCTGCAGGTAGCTCGCCTCGATATGCTTGACCTCGCCGATCGTGCCCGCGGCGATGATCTCGCGCGCCTTGTGCAGCTCCGCGACGTTCCGATAGGTGAGGTTGACCATGTTGATCAGCCCGGCCTTTTCCGCCGCCTCGACCATTTCCATGGCGAGGTCGTAGTTCGGCGCCAGCGGCTTTTCGCAGAACACGTGCTTGCCGGCGGCGAGCACTTTCAGCGTCGTTCCATGGTGGATCGAATCCGGCGTGATGTTGTCGACGGCGTCGAAATCGCCCCAGGCCAGCGCATCGTCGAGCGAAGCAAACCGGTTGGCGATGCCGTAACTGTCGCAGAACGTCGCGAGGTTCTCCGGGATCGTGTCGACGGCGCCGACCATCTGCACGCCTTCGATGGTCTGGAAGGCTTTGGCGTGGCTCTGGGCCATCCGGCCGGTACCGAGAATAAGTAGACGCATCGCTCTGTCGGGGTTGGAGGTCGAGACGGGATCAGGGCCGCCCTGAGGCGGCCCTGCAGAGATCAGCCGAGCGTCACTTGGGGTGGTGCGTCAGCTTGGCGCCGCGCTCGACGATGTGCTCGATCGCCTTGTCCACCGGGGTGTTCGGCGCCTTGAGCAGGTGCGCATGGTTGTCCGGGTTGTAGGCCCAGTTCACTGCGTTGCGCAGCACCTTGCCGACATTGGCGTCGTGATAGGTCGGGTAGGTTTCGTGGCCCGGGCGGAAGTAGAAGATGTTGCCGGCGCCGCGGCGATAGGTGAGGCCCGAGCGGAACACTTCGCCGCCCTGGAACCACGACACGAACACCGTCTCGAGCGGCTCGGGCACCGAGAACGGCTCGCCGTACATCTCTTCGTTCTCAAGCTCGAAATAGGGGCCGAGGCCCTTGGCGATCGGGTGGCCCGGGTTCACCACCCAGATGCGCTCGCGCTCGCCGGCTTCGCGCCAGTGGAGGTTCGCCGGGGTGCCCATCAGGCGCTTGAACACTTTCGAGTGGTGGCCGGAATGGAGCACGATCAGCCCCATGCCTTCCCACACGCGCTGCACCACGCGCTCGACGATCTCGTCCTTCACTTCGCCATGCGCGGCATGGCCCCACCACACCAGCACGTCGGTGTTGGCGAGCTTGTCGACGGTCAGGCCGTGCTCGCTGTCCTGCAGGGTAACCGTGGTCGGGACGAGGTTCTTGTCCTCGCCGATCAGCGCGGCGATCTGGCCGTGCATACCCTTGGGGTAGTTCTCGGCCACGGCCTTGTTCTTCTGCTCGTGGACATTCTCACCCCAGACGGTGACGCGGATCGGCATGGCGGGTCTCCTTGAATTCGTGGAAAGGGCCGGACGATGGCTCCGGCCCAGGCTTCGAAAATGGTCGCTCAAAGCGGTTTGGTGGTCGGCGGGATTCACTGCATCGCGGGCCTGCAATTGGCAAGCAAGTGCGGCGAAAATCGTGGCAGGCGCAGCGAAACTCGCGGCGCCTGCGGTAAATTTATCAGTTCCTGACCGGCTTGCCGGCCTTGTCGAAGCGATAGACCTTGCCCGGGATCGGCGCGATCGAGATCGCGGCATCGGGCTGGTGCAGATGGGTGCCTTCCTGCCGCACGATCACCGGATCGCCGCCCACCCCGATATCGACATAGACATAGCTGTCCGAGCCGAGGCTTTCGGAGTGCACGACCTTGCCCTTCCAGGCGCCCTCGCGGTCGGCGATCTCGATATGCTCGGAGCGCACGCCGATGGTGTTGGCGCCGAACTTCGAGGCGATCTCGCCATTGAGGAAGTTCATCTTCGGCGAACCGATAAAGCCGGCGACGAACAGCGATTGCGGGTTCTCGTAGAGCTCGAGCGGCGTGCCCACCTGCTCGACGAGGCCATCACGCAACACGCAGATGCGGTCGGCCAGCGTCATCGCCTCGACCTGGTCGTGCGTCACGTAGACCATGGTCGAGCTGTTCATCTGGTGATGGAGCTTGGCGATCTCGAGCCGGGTCGCGACGCGCAGAGCCGCGTCGAGGTTGGAAAGCGGCTCGTCGAACAGGAACACTTTGGGGTCGCGCACGATGGCGCGGCCGATGGCGACGCGCTGGCGCTGGCCGCCCGACAGCTGCTTGGGCAGACGGGCCAGATACGGGGTGATCTGCAGCAGTTCGGCTGCCTTCTCCACCCGCTCCTTGATCGCTTCCTTGCTCGACTTGGCCAGTTCCATGCCAAACGCCATGTTCTCGTACACCGTCATGTGCGGGTAGAGGGCGTAGGACTGGAACACCATGGCGATGCCGCGCTTCGACGGCGCCAGCGCGTTGACCAGCGTGCCATCGAAGGTCATCTCGCCCGAGGTGATGTCCTCGAGCCCCGCCATCAGGCGCAGCAGCGTGGACTTGCCGCAGCCCGACGGGCCGACGAAGACCATGAACTCGCCCGAGAAGATTTCGAGATCGACGCCCTTGATCACATCGACGAGGCCAAAGGACTTCTTGATGTTCTTGAGTTCGATATGCGCCATGGATTTAGCCCTTTACGCCGCCGGCGGTCAGGCCGGAAATGATCTTGCGCTGGAAGACGAGGACGAGGATCACCAGCGGTACGGTGACGATCACCGACGCCGCCATGATCGCGCCCCACGGGATTTCATGCTGCGTGCCGCCCGACAGCAGCGCGATGGCCACCGGCACGGTGCGGGTCGCGTTCGACGAGGTGAAGGTCAGGGCGAACAGGAACTCGTTCCACGCCCCGATAAAGGCGAGCAGCCCCGTCGTCACCAGCGCCGGCCACATCAGCGGCATGAACACCCGGGTGATGATCACCCACGGCGTTGCGCCATCGACGATGGCCGCCTCTTCGATCTCGATCGGCAGGTCGCGCATGAAGGTGGTGAGCACCCACACGGTGAACGGCAGCGTGAAGATCGTGTAGGAAAAGATCAGCGCCCAGGGCGTGTTGTAGATGCCGAGGAAGCGGATCACCTCGAACAGGCCGGCGAGCACCGCGATCTGCGGGAACATCGAGACCGCGAGGATGGTCATCAGGATCAGCCCCCTGCCCCGGAACCGCACGCGGCTCAGCGCAAACGAGGCGGTGACCGCAAGGAACAGCGCCAAGAGCACCGTGACCGAAGCGACGAAGATCGAGTTCAGCACGTTGCGCGGGAAGTCGCCCACGTTCAGCACTGCCGCATAATTGTCGAGCGAGAACGAGGTCGGCCAGTAGCTGACCCGGAACAGGTCGGTGCCTGATTTGAAGCTGGTCAGGATCGCGTAGTAGAACGGGAACACCGCCACCACCACGATGAACAGCACCAGCGCATAGAACGCGACGCGCTTGGTGATCGCCCACAGGTCCATGGTCATCAGCGGTCTCCCCCGTCGAACCGGACCTTGCCCAGCCAGATATAGAGCCCGGTCATCACGGCGATCATCAGGAACAGCAGCGTCGACTGCGCCGAGCCGTAGGCGAACTTGTCGAAATCGAACAGGTTCTCGCGCGAGATCACCGACATGGTCTTGGTCGCCTTGCTGTTCGGCGTCAGCACATAGATCAGGTCGAAGATGCGCATGGCGTCGAGCAGGCGGAAGATCACCGCCACCATCACCGCCGGCCGCACCAGCGGCAACGTCACCTTGAAGAACACCTTGACCGGGTGCACGCCGTCGATCTTGGCCGCCTCATAGACATCCTTGGGCACCATCTGCAGGCCCGCGAGGATGAGCAGCGCCATGAAGGGCGTGGTCTTCCAGATGTCGACGATCAGCACCGCGGTCATCGCCGTATCGGCCGTGGCCGTCCAGGCGACCTTCTGGCTGATGATGCCGAGGTTGAGGAACAGGTCGTTGATGATGCCGAACTGGTCGTTCAGCATCCACGACCACATCTTGGCCGAAACGATCGTCGGGATGGCCCACGGGATCAGGATGGCGGCGCGGACGATGCCGCGCCCCTTGAACTCGGCGTTGAGCACCAGCGCCACGATCATCCCGATAACGGTCTCGAGCGTCACCGAAATGACGGCGAAGCGCAGCGTATTGCCGACCGCGTTCCACCACGCCGGATCGACCAGGAGCCCCGAAAATACCGTGCGCCCGCTCTTCAGCGTGGTCCAGCTCAGGTAATTCTTGAAGCCGACGAAGTCGCCGCCATAAAGGTTGTTCAGCGACGTGTTGGTCAGCGAAAAATAGATCGTCCTGAGCAGCGGCCAGCCGGCGACGATGGCCAGTGCCACCAGCATCGGCACCAGGAACCACATGGCCGCGGCAACGCGCGACTTCATCAGCTCGGACTGGATCTGTGGCTGCGTGCGAACGACGGTACCGGCTGTGGCTTCAGCGGTCATCGGCTCCCCCTGCTGCAGAGATAGAAGGCACGGGCAGCCTGCGCCGCCCGTGCCGGATAGTCCAGTCGCGTTACCAGGCGTCGCCCTTGAGCTCGGTCAGCTTGGCTTCGAGAACTTCGAGGTTCTCGGCGCCGGTACCGTTGCCCGACAGCGTGTCGTGCACGGCCGACCAGAACAGCGAGGACACCTCGTTGTACTTGAGGCCGGTCGGGCCCGACGGACGCGGCACCGCGTTGAGGAACACGTCCTTCCACAGCGGGATGATCGGAGCCTTGGCGGCAACATCCGGATCGTCATAGGTCGCAACGAGCGTCGGCAGGTTGGTCTGCTCGATGGCACGACGCTTCTGCTCATCCGGCGACGAAAGGAACTTCACCAGACGAATGGCGGCTTCCTGGTCCGGCGAGTACTTCGACACGGCGAGGTTCCAGCCACCCAGCGTCGCCGCCGGAGTGTCGCCCTCGGCGCCGATCGGCAGGGTCGTCACGTCGAACTTGCCCTTGACGGCGGAGTCCGCGCCATTGCCCAGGCCATAGGCATACGGCCAGTTGCGCATGAACACGGCATTGCCGAGCTGCCACACGCCGCGGCTTTCCTCTTCGCCATAAGCGAGGACGCCATCGGGCGAGATGGTGCCGACCCAGCCCTTGGCCCGGTCGATGGCCGCAGCGGCCTTCTCGTTGTTGATCGAGATCGTGCCATCGGGCTCGACGATCTGACCGCCACCCGACGACTTGACCCACTCCAGCGCGTCGCAGGTCAGGCCTTCATAGGCATTGCCCTGCCACACGAAGCCCCACATGTCCTTGTTGCCGGCAGCGCGTTCGCCGTCCTGGATTTCCTTGGCCGTCGCCGCCAGCTCGTCCCAGGTCTTGGGCACGGACTTGCCGTACTTCTCGAGCAGGTCCTTGCGGTAGTAGAGCGCCGGAGCGTCGGTGAACGAGGGGAGCGCCACGAGCTTGCCGTTGGCGGTCTGCGACTCGACGATCGCCGGGAAGTACCCGCCGATGATGTCCTTGGTCGCCTCGGTCAGGTCGGTGAGGTGATCGGCGAGCTGCGGAGCCCAGATCACGTCGGTGGTGTAGACGTCGATATCGGTGTTGCCGGCCGCGAGCCACAGCTTGTACTGGCCGAACTGGTCGGAGGTCGACGACGGCATCGGAACGATCGTCACCTTGTCTTCCGGATTGGCGGCCTGGTAGCGCTCGATCTGGCCCTGCAGGAACTGCAGGCCGGTGCCGGTGTCGCCCAGCACGATCTGCAGATCGGCGGCCTGGACCGTCGCAACGGCCGACACGCCAGCCAGCAGGCCGAGCATCAAGGACTTCATCTTCATTATTCTTCCTCCCAAAGGACAGACATGACCGGGAGGCAGCCAAACGCGATCGACGCCTTGCGGCGCAGATCGGCAGTCAGTTCCTCCCACCAAAACGCCAGGACCGGGGGCTATCCACCCCGCAAAAGTTATCCAAAGCGCTTTGAGTCAAACCTATCCAGAGGGGTCAAATGCTGTCAAGCAGGATTCGCCCGTCATTCCTTAACGCCATAATCGACGCGCCGGATACGCGTTATATTTCAATATGTTGCAAGCATCGACCTGTTAACGCCCGGAAACCGTCGCAAAAGCGCCTGAGGTACGATCATCAGAAATGGTAGTGCCGGACGGCCCCTGCGCCGGCTTTTCAAACCGCCTTGCGTTTGCTTCTCAAATCGCTTTGAATGCCGATCTTGGTGAGGAGGGCGTCCGGCTGTAAGCTCCGCTTCGGGGCTTGGTTCGCGAGTGGAACACCACCGCGCGCCGCAGTGGGCGCGATACGAATTTGGTGATGAAACTCAAAGACTTGGCGGCAGAGCTAGGGCTGTCGCAGACAACCGTCAGCCGTGCCCTGAACGGCTTTCCGGAGGTCAACGAGGCGACCCGCCAACGCGTCAGCGAGGCGGCCCGCCGCCTCGGCTATCGCGCCAATGTCAGCGCCCGTCGCCTCGCCACCGGACGCTCCGGCGCCATCGGCGTCACCCTGCCGCTGCAGCGTTCGCTGCATTTCGGCCCGCACACCGCCGAGTTCCTCTCCGGCATCAGCGAGCGGATGGCCCAGCACGACATCGATATCGTCGTCACCCCGATCGACGCCGACGACGAAGTGCCGGTGTTCCGCCGCCTCGTCGCCAGCAAGCGCGTCGATGCGCTGGTGCTGTCGGCCCCGACGCCCAATGACGAGCGCATCGCGGCGCTTACCGAACTGGGCATGCCCTTCCTGATGCATGGGCGCGCCGACAACGTGAAGATCCCGCATGCCTGGCTCGACATCGACAATGAAGGCGCCTTCCGCCGCGCCACCAGCCACCTGCTCGACCTCGGCCATACCCGCATCGCCATGATCAACGGGCCGGAGGACCAGACCTTCGCCATCCACCGCGACCGCGGCTTCCGCAGCGCCATGGCGGCGCGCGGCCTCACCCCCGATCCGCAGCTGATCGGCGGCGGCCGCTTCACCGACGAGAACGGCTTCCGCCTGGCCCAGGCCTTCCTCGAACGACGCCCCCGCCCTACCGCCTTCCTCGCCGGCTCGATGATGACGGCGCTGGGGGTGTTCCGCGCCATCAGGCTGGCCGGGCTGGAACTGGGCAAGGACGTGTCGATGATCGCCCACGACGACGTCTTCCCCTATCTCAACGCCGACAACATGGTCCCCTCGATGTCGACCACCCGCTCCTCGATCCGCGCCGCCGGCGCCCGCATCGCCGAACTCCTGCTGCAGATGCAGGACGGCAAACCGCCGGCATCGATCCACGAACTCTGGCCGGTGGAACTGGTGCTGCGGGAATCGACGGGGCCTGCGCCGAGGTAAAGACACCCGGAAGGTGCAGTAGGCGTCCCTCTCCCGCTTGCGGGGGAGGGGGGACCAGCCGAAAGGCTGGTGGGAGGGGGGTGCCACAAACACTGACCTCCGCCTAGTCCTCCAACCGTCTGTGCGTGGGGCTCCCCCTCCCACCACGCGTTCGCGTGGTCCCCCCTCCCCCGCTTGCGGGAGAGGGTACCCGACTGCACCGCTTGTGGAGCTTTCACCCCGACGGCATCAGCCCCATCACCGGATTGTCCACCTGCCAGGCAATCACCGTGGCGCTGTCGGTGCCGCCCAATCGGTGCACCTCGGCCAGCAGCGAGGAGATCGAGCCTGATACCCCGGCCGGCGACAGCAGCTCGCGGCTGACCCGCGCCGGATCCTCGAACGGCCGGTCGCCGACCTCGAGCAGCCCGTCGGTCACCATGGCGATGGTGTTGATGCCTTGCCGCAATTGCCGGATGCCGGTGGCGTAGCACGGCACCTCCAACGCGAGGCTGCTGCGCGCGCCGACCCACTCGAAATAGTTGCGCACCGTGAGGGTGAACTGCCCCAGCCGCTGCAGCTCGGGATGCAGCAGATAGAGCTGGTTGTCGCCGATCGACAGCCACATCAGATAACCGCCCTGCTGGTAGCAGACGAGGCAGGCGGTCTCGCCCCGCACTTCCGCCAGGCGCGCCCCGCCCTCGAGCAGCAGTTGCGCTATCGCAGCCTGCACCCGGGCATGCGCCGGCCCCGGCTGTTCGATCAGCTCCAGCAGCTCCGCCTTCCCCGCTTCGAACAGCTCGAGCACCGCATCGGCGCTTTCCGAACCGGCATGCGCATCGAGGATGACGGCCAGCACCCAGTCCGCCGCGGCCCAGACCAGCGCCGCATCCTCGTTCTTTTTGGCGCCGGCCGCGGCGTTGCCGCCACAGAGCCCGATCGCCACCCGGCCCGCGGTGTGGATGCGCGGGCCGTCGAGACAGGGATCGACGCTGCCGCTCCAGACGAAGTTCTGCATCATTGCCCCTCCGGTCCGGTACGATAGGTCGTCCCGATCCGGCACCACAAGAGCCCGAGACCGCTGCCTCGGGCCCGGATGCCTACCCCTTGCAGTTCGCCTCGAGCCTCGGCGCCAGCCATTCGAGCGCCGGCACGATCTGTTGCTGCCAGGTGTCCCAGTAATGACGGCCGGCCGTCACCCGCAGCGTCGTATCGATGTCGAGCTGCTTGAGGCCGTTGTGATATTCGGCCGAAGCCAGGATCAGGTCGGGAAAATCGGCGTCGCCGATGGTGAAGTAGAAGGCCGGCTGGTCGGCGGCGCGCCTCAGCCTGGGCATCAGCGTGAAGGCGTTGGCGGCGTTGAAGCGCTTGGCGTCGAACGGCGCGCCGAAGACGTTCTGGTAGAGGCCGGGTAGCCAGCGGCTGCGCGGGTCGTTGCGCTCCAGCGGCTTGTGCAGCGCGCCGGAAAAGCTCATCGCCGCGACGTAGGTGTCGGGGTGGTTGATCGCCTGCAGCACGGCGCCGACCCCGCCCATCGAGACCCCGCCGATCGCTCGCCCTGTTCGACAACTCGCCGTCGGGAACTTCGCATCGACCGCCGCCACCAGGTCGGTGGCGAACGCCGTATCGATGAGGCCAAAACCGTCGGGATCTGGATTGTCGACATACCAGCTGTCCCCTGCCCCCGGCGCCACCACCATCATTGGCGGAATGCGCCCGTCGGCCATCGCCCGGTCGAGGATCGGGCCGAGATTGCCCCAGGTGAACCAATCGCCATCCGCGCCGGTCAGCCCGTGCAGCAGATAGACCACCGGCCAGCGTTCGCCCTCGGCCGGCGCCGGGAACGGCGTATAGACCGCGTAGGGAATCGGCCGCCCCAGGGTGGGGCTTTCGGCTTCGAGCCCGAACGTCACAATCCCCGCCCCCTCGGCCACCGTCACGCCAAGTGCCATCGCCGCCGCGCCCAGCGCGGCAAGAAATCCCAGTCTCAAGCTATCCCCCCGATCACCCTCTTCCGGGCGATTTTCCAGTTTAGGAAAACGTTTTCCCAGCAGCATCTTACGGACGTCGAGCAGGCGGAGCAACTGGTCGAAAGGTTGAGTGCGCCGATCCCGATGCGCACTCGAAATGTCCGGGGATGCGCCCCGCTCAGCGGCGCGGCTTGGCGTATTGCGACTGGCGCTTGGTTGCTTCGAAGACGAAGTAGCCGTCGACTTCGTGCACGCGGCAGCCGCCGAAGATGGCGCCGAGCTTGTTGCGATACCAATCGAGCCGCTTGGTCACCATCCACAGCGTTCCCCCGAGCTTCAGCCTGTTGAAGCCCTTCTCGATGAAGTGCTTGGGGACCGAAAAATCGACGTGATAGGGCGGATGCGAGATGATCTTGGAAAAGCCGGCCTCGAGCAGGTCGGCGAAGCCGTCGCTCAGCAGCACCGATATCTCGGGCGCGCCGTTGCGCACCGCATTGGCGCGGGCGGTTTCGACCGCGATGGGATCATTGTCCAGCATATAGACCTGGGCGGGCGCCATGTGCCGGGCGGCGACGAGGCCCACGAGCCCATAGCCGCACCCGAGGTCCAGCACCTTGTCGTCGGGCGCGAACGTAATCAGCGACAGCATCGCCAGCGTGCCCGGATCGGCCGCCCTGGGCGCGAACAGCCCGGGCTCGGTCTGCAGCTCGAGCGTCGCTCCGCCGATCGTCACCTGAATCATCCGCCAGCGTCCCCCCGTGCCATCGTGGTAGCGCGCACCGCGCCCGCGGGAAAGCCCGCCGGGCGCTAGCCCTCGCTCCGTCTCTCGCTCAGCAAGCTGTCCAGCAGCCACTGCCCTGCCGGGCCGGGCGGCGACATGCGCGACCACAGTACATCGACCGGCAGCAGCCGCGGCCAGCCGCGCGGCAGCAATTCGCTGATCGTGCCGCCGGCATATTGGCGCACCAGCCAGTCCGGCAGTTCGGCCCAGCCAAAACCCTGCTGCGTCAGTTCCAGCAACATCAGGTAGCTTGGCGCCGACCAGGCGAGGCCCAGCGGCCGGGCGCCGCCGCCGACATAGCTGTTGAGGTAGATCTGCCGCGTCGCCGCCAGGTGTTCGGCGCCGGGGCTGCCGATGGCGGCGAGCGGATGCGTGCGCGCCACGAACACCCCCATGCGGGTCGGCTGCGCCAGCCGCGCCGAGGCGATGCCGGCGGGGTAGGACGGCGCCGCCGCGGTGACCGCCAGGTGGGCCCGCCCCGATTGCAGCAGGTCGATGACATCGGGCCCTTCGGCAATCAGGCATTCAAGTTCGATATCGCGATAACGCTGCTCGAACTGCTGCATCAGTTCGAGGTGGTCGCTCTGACCATAGGTGTCGGAGAGGACGATGGTCAGTCGCGGCTCCACCTTGTCGGACAGCCTGAGGCTCAGCGCCTCGAGCCGGTCGCTCGCCGCGAGGATTTCCTGCACATGCGCCAGCACCCGCCGTCCCGCCGTCGTCAGCACCGGCAGGCGGCTCGAGCGGTCGAACAGCGTGAGGTCGAGATCGGCTTCGAGATTGGCGATCGCCGTGCTGATGGTCGACTGGCTTTTGCCGAGCTGGCGGGCAGCGGCGGAGAACGAACCGAGCGCCGCGGCGGCGGCGAAGGCTTCCATGGCTTCGGGGGAGTACTGCATCTATCGATTTTCTCGATGGTACGTATCTTTGAGTACCAGAAAAATCGATGCTAGGTCGAGGCGAAATCAGTCAGCTGAAGTGTGACAACACCATGCAACTCCAGAACCGCTCCTTCCTCGAACGTATCGGCCACGCGGTCGGCTTCGAAGTCATCGCGCTCGTCGTCTGCGCGCCGGTCGCCGCCTGGCTGCTCGACCGGCCGCTCAGCCATGTCGGGCTGCTCGCCATCCTGTTGTCGACCACCGCGATGGGCTGGAACGTCGTCTACAACCTGATCTTCGATCGGCTCTGGCCGGTTGCCCGCGTGCCGCGCACTCTCGGCATCCGGGCGCTGCATGCGCTGGGCTTCGAAGGCGGGCTGATCCTCGCCGGCGTCCCGCTCGCCGCCTGGCTGCTGAACATCTCGCTGACCCAGGCGTTCCTGCTCGATATCGGCTTCTTCCTGTTCTTCCTGCCCTACGCGTTCGCGTATAACTGGGCCTATGACGGGCTGCGGCAGCTGTGGGTGGAGCGGAAGGTGGGGGTTTAGGTTTAGGCCCCTCACTGACGGTAGTTGGAGAGCCTTCTCCCCTTGTGGGAGAAGGTGGCCGAAGGCCGGATGAGGGGTTCTCTCCGGATACTCCAGCCGCTCGTCGCTTACGCTCCAAGCGCGCTACACTTCGTTGCGCGGACCCCTCATCCGCCCCGCGGAGACGGCCTTCGGCCGTCTGCCGCTTGCGGGCACCTTCTCCCACAAGGGGAGAAGGCAAGAGGTGCCCATCGCCCAGCCCTGCCTGTGGAGGGCACCTTACCTCTCCCCCCCTCAAACCGCCTTCAACAACCTCAAATGATTATCAAAATTCAGCTCGAACGTGGTGAGCGGCGCGGGCGAGCCGGCGAGGCCGTCCAGCGCCCCCATGCCGCTCGAGGCCAGCAGCCCGACGCTGTCGGGTGCGATGCCGCAGCCGCTCTCGAGCCCAAGGCTCGCGACCACCGTCGCTGTGTCGGGGTCGATGGCGAGGATGGTATTGCCCTCCGGCGAGGAGACCCCGATCAGCCCGCCATCGGCCGAGGCGGCGACCGAGCCGATATAGTTGCGCAACTCGGTCAGCGTCGCGCGCGGCAGTTCGATCAGCCGGATCTCGCCATCGCGGGTGGCATAGCCGACCAGTTGCGGGCGATCGACCGCCGGCCCGCGGAACTGGCAGCCGAACCAGACGCGGCCCTGGTGGTCGAAGGCCATGTGGCGGATCGATAGCTGGTGCAGCCCGCCATCGAGCCGCAACTGCCCGATCAGGTCGCCCGAGCGCCGGTCGACGAAGGCGATCGAAGGGTCCATGGTCTCGAGGTTGAGCTCGGTCCGTCCGTAATCGGGATGCGTCTCGATCCCGCCATTGGCGACGACGAAGGTCTCGCCATCGGGCATCAACAGCATCTCGTGCGGGCCGGTGCCGAACGTGTCGAACTCGCCGATCCGCTTGTAGCCGCCGGCGACGTCATAGATGCCGATCACGCCGCGCGCATTGTCGAAGTCGTTCTCGGTCGCATAGAGCAGCTTGCCGTCGGGCGAGAAGGCCCCATGCCCGAAAAAGTGCCGCCCCTCGATGCTGGTCAGCGTCTGTGGCTTCACCGCTCCACGAGGGTCGAAGATCACCGCGAAGGTGCCGGGCTGACGGGCGAACACCACCCCCTGCCCCGTGGTCGGCGAAAAGGTGATGTCATGCCCGCGGTCGGGCAGCTCGATGGTCGAGATCACCGCCCCCGCCTCGTTCACCAGCGCCGCGCCGAACCCGCCGGCGCGCTTCTGGATCGACGAGGCGAAGATCCGTTCGGCCCGCTCGAGCGCTTCGGCCCGCCGCGGCAGCAGCGAAGCGGCAAAGCCCACCCCCGCTGCCTTGAGGAATGCCCGGCGCTGCCACATCTTCAGTCTCCGTCCAGGGACGAAAAGCCCACCGACAGGCCCAAAGCCGCCGCGAGATTCTCGCCCAGGATGGTGTCGAGCGACTGGGTGACGATCACCAGGTAGTCGAGCGCCTTCTTCTGCCTGGGATCATCAAGCGCCTGTTCCAGCGGCGCCGTGACCACTTTGCCGGCGCGCTCGGCATTGCCGAACTCGAAGCTGGCGCTGTTGGCAACCCAGAGCTGGTCCGGCGGCGCCGCCTCGGCAATGCGGGATTTCTCCAGCAGCGCCTTCAGCCCTTCGAAATTCGCATTGATCGAGGGCACCGTCATGTCCGAGCGCCAGAACAGCGCCGATTTCGGCTTCGGCGCTGCGCCGTCGCGGCCGAGAAATGGCAGCAGCCGCTGGTCGCGGATCGCCTCGGTGCCATGCGCCAGGAGCCCCGCCAGCGCCTCGGCCACCTCGCGGAAGCTGCGGTAGTCGGGATCGCTCGCCGAGGGTTCGAGCAGGCGCTTCGAGATGCCCTGCGGGTCGTTCCACTCGGCCGACAGCGTCGCCGCGGTCGCCGCCTGCAGCGTCGTGATGGCGTGGGCATAGCGGCAGCGGAAATCGCCTTCGGCGCCGGTCAATTGCTCCGCGCCGGTGCCGAACAGCAGGAACTCGAGCGCCCCCAGCCCCTGCATGGCGACGCTCTTGTTGCCGAGCTTGTCGGGATCGGTGGCGTCCGGATCGGCATTGGCGAGCACGCCCTGCACCTGCTTGAGCGCGATGCCCTTGCGGTCGGGCCAGAACAGCACCTTGTCGTAGCGGTTCTCCACCATCAGCGGTCCGAGCCGATAGAGTTCGACCCCCGACCAGGCGACGACCGCCGCCTTGAACTGGTTGCGCGCCGTATCAAGCGTTGCCGCCGAAGGCGCCGTGCAGAGCCCGGCGACGTCGCGTTCCAGTGCCGCCGTGTCGGCGGCGTATTGCGCGAAACCGGGGCGGATCGCCTCGTCGATCGCCAGCGACACCACCTGCTCGGCGGTGAGCTTCTGCTCCTCGGCAACGACCGGCGCGACGGTGAGCGCGACGAGGACGGCAAGCAACAGGCGCATCACAGCGACTCCAGGAAGGCGATGAGAGCATCGCGCTCAGATTTCGGCATGTTTGCGAACGCATCGCGGGATTTCTGCGCCTCGCCGCCATGCCAGAGAATGGCCTCGGTGAGGTTGCGCGCCCGCCCGTCATGCAGGAACTCTGTGTGGCCGGAGACCGCCTCGGTGAGCCCGATCCCCCATAGCGGCGGCGTCTTCCACTCGTAGCCGTCGGCGTCGCCCTCGGGGCGGTTGTCGGCCAACCCCTCGCCCATGTCGTGCAGCAGCAGGTCGGTATAGGGCCAGATCAGCTGGAACTTGTGCGCGTCGATCGGCGCCTGGCGCGATGTCACATATTTCGGCGTGTGGCAGGCGGTGCAGTTGGCGGCGTAGAACGCCTGCTTGCCGCGCAGGACCTCCGGATCGCCGACCTTCCGGCGTTGCGGCACGCCCAGGTTCTGCGAGTAGAAGGTCACGAGGTCGAGCACCGGATCGGGCGCTTCGGACACCCCCAGCCGCGCCTGCTCGCCGGTCGGCGCGCCGAGGCACTCGGTTTCAGTCGCGGTGCAATCGCCATGCGGCTTCATCACCAGCGGCGTCGAGATCCCGATATCGCCGGCAAACGCATCGGCCGATTGCGCCCGGATGCTGGCAGCGCCCGCCTTCCAGCCGAAGCGGCCCACTTCGCGCTGCCCGCTCACCGGGTCGAGCACCATGTTGGGGCGGCCCGAAATGCCGTCGCCGTCGCGATCGTCGGGGTCGGCTCTGGCAAGCAGGTCTTCGGGCGGGATCTGCTCCAGCAGCCCGAGCCCGATCATCTGCGGCGCCACGCGCGGGCTCAGCATCACATCGGCGGCCATCGGTCCATAAGCGAGGTCGGCGACCGAATAGCTCGGCCGGCGCAGCGTCACCACCGTGCCGTCGCCCAGCGTCACCGGCTCGTCGGCATAGCTGACCACCATCCGGCCCTCGGGCCTGATCCCCTGGATGGCGAAATTCTGCAGCTGACCGCCATAGGTCGGCTCGGCAATCACCTTGGCGCCGGCAGCCAGCGCCGCGCGGTCGGCATCGTCGCGTGGTGGGATCGACAGCCTGAGGAACATCGAAGCCGCATCGTCGTCCGGCCCGGCCGGGGTGTGGCCCCGCCCGTCCTTGAGGTGGCAGTTCTGGCAGCCACGCGCGTTGAACAGCGGGCCCAGCCCGTCCGAGGCCTCGGTCGAAGCCGGCGCCGACACCCAGAGCTTGGTGAACAGCCCGTTGCCGAGCTTGAATGTCTCTTCCTGAGCAAAGCTCAGATTGGCGGATGAGAACGAGAAGATGTCGCGATTGACCCGCTTCTTCACCGTCGCGGCGCCGGCCGACAGCTGCTCGAAATTCTCGGGCCTGGCAAAATCGGTGGTCGGCGCGGTGACGCTCCGGACCCGCTGCAGGTCCTCGGGCGTCAAATCGGAACGGGTCCCGCCGTCGCTGGCGACGGCGAGACCCGCGATAAGGGTTATGACCAGGAAAACGGTCAAGCGCTTGTGCATGTCTCGCACTCTGGGCTTCCCGGCCATAGGCCAGGATCAAATGCAGCAGCGCGGATTCTGGCAACCCGCGATGCCGATAAAGCTTTGGAAAACGTGTCCTTACTGGAACACGGCATCCGGATTGGTCAGACTATCCGACTGCTCGATGGTCACCGTGTCGCCCAGGTTGAGCAGCGCCACGGCGCGCTCGATGCCGCGCGTCTGGGCGATCAGCCCGTCGATCGCCGCCTGCACCACGGCGTTGCCTTCGGTGTTCCCCTCCCCGATCATCTGGTCGTATTTCTCGACCGTGTCGCCGCGGGTCTTCATGATTTCCATCTTGGCGACGGTGTCGGCCAGGAGCCCCTTGATCTCGGTGTCGAGCGCCGCGTCCTTGGCGGCGATCAGCTCGGAAATCGAAGCGCCGGAAACGACGCTGCCGTCGATCCGGGTGTAGCTTCCCAGATAGACGTTCTGCACGCCGATCGCGTCATAAAGGTGCGAGATGTAGGTGTTGTCGGAAAAGCAGTCATGCTCCTCTTCCGGATCGTGCAGCAGCAGCCCCAGCTTCATGCGCTGGCCGGCCACTTCGCCGAACGACAGCGAACCCATGCCGGTGAGGATGGTTCCCAGCCCGCTATCGGCGAGGGCGAGGCGCGCCGCGCCCCCCTCCTGCCAGTTGCCCACCATCTCCTCGAGATCGGTGACCAGGAGGTCCGTCGCCGCATTGAGGTACTGGGCGCGCCGCTTGGCGTTGGCCTCGGTCGAATAATCGGTGAACGGCCGTTCGCCGGCGCCCGGGCCGGTACCGTGCAGATCCTGCCCCCAGAGCAGGAACTCGATGGCGTGGTAGCCGGTCGCCACATTCGCTTCGATCCCACCGGCTTCCTGCAGCGTATCCTGCAGAAAGGCCGGAGTGATCTCCGACGCGTCGACGTCCTTGCCGGCAATATTCAGCTTGGTGTTGGCGATGACATTGGCGGTGTAGAGCCCGTTCTCGTCGCTCTCGGTGCCATAGGACGCATCGACATAGTCGATCAGACCCTCGTCCAGCGGCCAGGCATTCACCCTGCCCTCCCACTCGTCGACGATGGCATTGCCGAAGCGGTAGGCCTCAGTCTGCTGGTACGACGGACGCGAGGCCCGCCAGGCGTCGCGCGCCGCGTTCAGCGTCGCCTCGCTCGGGTTGGCGATCAGCGCATCGGTGGCGGCGTCGAGCGCCTTGGCCGTGGTCAGCGCATCTTCATAACCGGCGAGCGCGATGTCGGCATAGGTTTTGAGGACGGCGTCGGCAGTGGGTTCGGCTGCGTTGGCAAGGCCGGCGCCCATCGCCGCCATGCCGATCGAAAGGGCAAGCGTGCTGATCTTCATTTGCGGGAAATCTCCTGGAGCAGGCCGATGCGGGCCCTTTGCTCAGCGCGGCCTATCAAAGTGGATACTCGCCTTCAAGAAATATCGACCCAGCTTGGAACGGCTCTAAACTGCAGCAATTGGCCCCATCTCGACTCGTCCAAGCAAAACGGGCACTGTCACAATTGTCACAATTGGCTTCGGAGGGGGTCCGAACGCTGTATCGCCTGCGCCGCCTGACTTTGCCGGGGCCGTCCAGCGCCCCGCATTCCACTGTTCACCCTCGGGGTGTCACGTGGCTGTCACACGGCCAAAATAGGTGAAGCGCGGCTTTAGGGGCTCCTCCCGAGTCAGGACAAGAAGCCAAAATTCCAGGGAGACTTGAGAATGATCTTCAAGAATGCGCTCGTCGCTTCGGTTTCGGTCGCGGCCCTCGCCGCTTCGACCTTCACCGTCTCGGCGCAGACCGACCTCGCCGCGCTCTACGAAGCCGCCAAGGCCGAAGGCCAGCTGACCACCATCGCCCTGCCGCACGACTGGTGCGGTTATGGCGCCGTGATCGAAGGCTTCAAGGCCAAGTATCCGGGCATCACCATCAACGAGCTGAACCCGGATGCCGGCTCGGCCGATGAAATCGAAGCCATCAAGGCCAACAAGGGCAATACCGGCCCGCAGGCTCCCGACGTGATCGACGTCGGTCTCAGCTTCGGCCCCTCGGCCAAGGCCGAAGGCCTGATCCAGCCCTACAAGGTCTCGACCTGGGACACGATCCCGGACTCGGCCAAGGACGCTGAAGGCTACTGGTACGGCGATTATTACGGCGTGCTGTCGTTCCTCGTGAACACCGACCTCGTCAGCAAGGTCCCGACCTCCTGGGCCGACCTCAAGGCCGCCGACTACGCCAATGCCGTGGCCCTCGCCGGTGATCCGCGCGCTGCCAACCAGGCCATCCAGGGCGTCTACGGCGCCGGCCTCGCGACCGGTGCCACCGATGCCAAGGCCGCTGCCGAGGCCGGTCTCGCCTACTTCGCCGAGCTCAACAAGTCGGGCAACTTCGTGCCGGTGATCGGCAAGGCCGCTTCGACTGCCCAGGGCACCACCCCGATCGTGGTGGCGTGGGACTACAATGCTCTGGCCTGGCGCGATGGCTTTGCCGGCAACCCCAAGGCCGAAGTCGTGGTGCCGTCCGACAGCGTCGTCGCTGGCGTCTATATCCAGGCGATCTCGGCCTTCGCGCCGCATCCGAACGCTGCCAAGCTGTGGATGGAATACCTCTACTCCGATGAAGGCCAGCTCGGCTGGCTCGCCGGCTATTGCCACCCGATCCGCTTCAACGACCTCGCCGCCAACGGCAAGGTTCCGCAGGAGCTGCTCGACAAGCTGCCGCCGGCCGAAGCCTACGCCAAGGCCGTGTTCCCGACCCTCGACGAGCAGGCTGCCGCCAAGGAAGTGATCACCGGCCAGTGGGACGCCACCGTCGGCGCCAACGTCCAGTAACATGGCCAATGTCAGCTCTGTAGCTGACCCCGCGGCCGGCCCGGTTTCCACCGGGCCGGCCGTGCGCGTCGGCGGTAACCCGTTCCGCTTCGTCCGCAGGCTCCGCCTCGGCGACATCCTCGCCATCGCGCCATTCATCCTCTTCGCCCTGCTGTTCCTGTTGATCCCGACGCTCGGTCTGGTCGTCGGCGCCTTCCAGGATGGCGACGGCAACTTCACGCTCCAGAACGTCATGGATCTGGGCACACCGCAGATCGTCGCTTCGTTCTGGATCTCGATCCGCGTTTCGGCGGCCTCGGCCATCCTCGGCGCCGGCATCGGGCTGGTGATCGCCCTCGCCATCATTCGCGGCCGCCTGCCGGACGCCATCCGCTCCACGGTGATGACCTTTTCCGGCGTCGCCTCGAACTTTGCCGGCATTCCGCTGGCCTTCGCCTTCCTCGCCACGCTCGGCCGGCTCGGCCTCGTGACCGTGCTGCTGAAGTTCTTCGGCTTCGATCTCTACAAATCGGGCTTCAACCTCCTGAGCTTCTGGGGCCTCACCATCACCTATCTCTACTTCCAGATCCCGCTGATGATCCTGATCATCGCGCCGGCGATCGATGGGCTGAAGAAGGAATGGGGTGAAGCCGCGGCGACGCTGGGCGCCACCAATGGCCAGTTCTGGCGCTATATCGGGCTGCCGGTGCTGTGGCCGAACCTGCTCGGCACGCTGTCGCTGCTGTTCGCCAACGCGTTTGGCGCGATTGCGACCGCTTATGCGCTGACCGGCTCCTCGCTCAACATCGTGCCGATCCTGCTCTATGCGCAGATCCGCGGCGACGTGCTGCACAACCCCGGCCTCGGCGCCGCGCTGGCGCTCGGCATGATCGTCATCACCGCTTTCGCCAACGTCATCTACCTCGTGATCCGCACCCGCGCCGAGAGGTGGCTCAAATGAAGTCGGGCAAACTCTGGAGCTGGATCATCTTCGGTCTCGGCGCCGCCTATTTCCTGGTGCCGCTGCTCGCCACCTTCGAGTTCTCGCTGCGCATCCGCCGCGAGGGCTATACCTTCGATGCCTATACCTCGGTGTTCTCCGACGGGCGCTTCCAGGCCTCGTTCAGCTACTCGCTGATCGTCGGCGTCTGCGCCATCGTCATCGGGCTGTTGATCGTCGTGCCCGCCGCCTACTACGTGCGGCTGCGTGCGCCGCACCTGCGGCCGATCATCGAGTTCATCACCCTGCTGCCGCTGATCATTCCGGCCATCATCCTGGTGTTCGGCTATATCCGCATGTACAACACCTCGTCGCCGCTGCCGCTGCTGGGCACCAACCTCGGCACCGACATCCTCCTGACCCTCGCCTATGTGGCGCTCGCCCTGCCCTACATGTACCGGGCGGTGGATACGGGGCTGCGCACCATCGACGTGCAGACCCTCACCGAGGCCGCCAATATCCTCGGCGCCAACCAGGCGACGATCATCGCCCGGGTGATCTTTCCCAACATCATCGTCGCGGTGCTGTCGGGTGCCTTCCTGACGCTCGCCATCGTCATCGGCGAGTTCACCATCGCGAGCCTGCTCAACCGGCAGGTGTTCGGCGTCTACATGCAGAATGTCGGCGCCAACCGGGCGTTCGAGCCCGCGGCGCTCGCCGTCATTTCGTTCGTCATCACCTGGGGCGCCATGGGCATGATCCAGCTGCTCGCGCGTTTCGCCCCCAAAACCGCTCGTAGGGACTAGATCATGGCCGAAGAACTCCCGCGCCGAGAATTCCTGCGCATCGAAAAGCTCGTCAAGACCTTCGGCGGCAACCAGGTCGTCAAGGGCGTCGATCTCTCCTTCGACAAGGGCGAGTTCGTCAGCCTGCTCGGCCCCTCGGGCTGCGGCAAGACCACCATCCTCAGGATGATCGCCGGCTTCGAGCGGCCGGATTCGGGTCGCATCCTGGTCGAAGGCAAGGACATTTCCGGCCTCGCGCCGAACCAGCGCAAGATCGGCATGGTGTTCCAGGCCTATGCGCTGTTTCCCAACATGAACGTCGCCGACAATATCGGCTTCGGCCTCAAGATCGCCGCCATGCCCAAGCCCGAGCGCGAGGCACGGGTCGAGGAAATGCTGAAGCTGATCGGGCTTTCCGGCTACGGTAAGCGCTATCCGTTCGAACTTTCGGGCGGCCAGCAGCAGCGCGTGGCGCTCGCCCGGGCGCTGGCGCCCAGCCCCCGCATGCTGCTGCTCGACGAGCCGCTCTCGGCGCTCGACGCCAAGATCCGCGTCTCGCTGCGCGAACAGATCCGTCAGATCCAGCGTGAGCTGGGCATCACCACGGTGTTCGTGACGCACGACCAGGAGGAAGCCCTGTCGATCTCCGACCGGATCGTCGTGCTCAACACCGGCAATGTCGAGCAGTTCGGCCAGCCGTTCGAGATCTACAACCGGCCGCAGACCAGGTTCGTCGCGACCTTCGTCGGAACGCTCAACACCCTCAACGCCACTGTCGCCGATGCCGGCGCAAAGACCGTGTCGCTGGGCGGCACCACCGTCACCATCCCGGCCCTCCCCGCCACGGCGCGCAACGGCGAAGCGGTGGCGCTCACCATGCGGCCCGAAGCGGTATCGCTCGCCAACGGCACGGCCCGCGACATCGTGCTCGACGGCAAGGTGGCCGAAGTCAGCTTCCTCGGCTCGGTGATCCGCCTCAAGGTGGATCTCGGCGACAATGCCGTGAACCTCGACACCTTCAACGACCAGCGCACCCCGCCGCCCGCCCACGGCGCCCCGGTCCGCATCGGCATCGCCTCGAGCGACGTGCTGGTGCTGGAGCGGTAGGAGGAGCGGGAGCCCGCTCCAGCCGGTGGCGAGTCTCCGCAACTCCCCCAAACTCGATGTCATCCCTGCGAAAGCAGGGACCCAACTCGCAGCCCGCGCCAGCGTAGAAATGGGTCCCTGCTTTCGCAGGGATGACAGCCGGTGGGTGGGAGAGAGCTTGCCACCGACGCAGCCGTGCCACCTACATGCGCAAATTCCTTCTCCCCCTGCCCCTCCAACCCGCAACAGTTTGACCCGCAAGCCGATTCACCCGCGCGCCATCCTGCACTAAGGTGCCCCGCAAATCGCGGAGCGCCCATGACCACCCCTCTCGTCACCACCGACTGGCTTGCCGACCATATCGACGATCCCGGTGTCGTCCTCGTCGATGCCAGCTGGTACATGCCCGCCGCCAACCGCAGCGGGCGCGCCGAATATCTCCTGAGCCACCTGCCCGGCGCGGTGTTCTTCGGCATTGATGACATCGCCGACAAGACCACCAGCCTGCCCCACATGCTGCCGACGCCCGAGGCCTTTGCCGCGGCGGTGGGCCAGCTCGGCATCGCCGACACCGATACCATCGTGGTCTACGACGAAGCCGGCGTGTTCGCCGCGCCGCGCGTCTGGTGGACCTTCCGCGCCATGGGCGCCAGGGACGTGCGCGTGCTGGATGGCGGCGGCCCGAAATGGCGCGCCGAGGGCCGGCCGACCGCTTCGGGCGAGGAGCATCCGGCCCCGCGCACCTTCGTGCCGCACTACCAGGCTGGCCTGGTCAAGGATTTCGACGCCGTGCTCGGGCTCACCCGCTCGAAGGCTAAAGCCATCGTCGACGCCCGCCCCGGCGACCGTTTTCGCGGTGAAGTTCCGGAGCCCCGCGCAGGCCTCGCCTCGGGCCACATCCCGGGCAGCCTCAGTGTTCCGGCCAGCGACGTCACTGCCAACGGGCAGCTGAAATCGGCAGCGGAGTTGCAGGCGCTGTTCGCCAAGGCCGGCGTGGATGTGACGAAGCCGATCGTCACCAGCTGCGGCTCCGGCGTAACGGCGTCCACCGTGGCGTTGGCGCTGGCCATTGCCGGGGCGAAGGATGTCGCGGTCTATGATGGGTCATGGACCGAGTGGGGCGGCCGGGCTGACGCGCCGGTGGAGAAGGGCTGAGGCGGGCTGACTGCAGGCAGACGGCCCCCTCCCATCCTCCCCCATAAAGGGGGAGGTGCCGCATCGAGTGCTTGGCACGATCGAAGACAGACGCTCGACTCTTCACCTCCCCCTTTATGGGGGAGGCCGGGAGGGGGCCGTCTCTATCAGTCAGCGCCCCTACCCCCGAGAAACCCGCCAGCTCCTCACCTCGAACGGCCTGAGCGCCGCGCCCTCGCCGCGCTCCATCGGCTCCTCGAGAATGCTAAGGCTGTCGCTCAGCCTCCACCCCTCCGGCACCTGCACGGCAAAGTCGCCGCGCCGGCCCGACGGCTCGTACACCCTGAGCACCAGGCCATTGCCATCCTCGGCCGGCTTCAGCCCCGACAGCGCCGCCGGAATCCCCTCGGTGCCGATCGGCTCGAAATGCACCGAGGCGACGCCGCTGGCGGCGCCGGCCAGCATCGGCTGGTTCAGGTCCTCGGCCTCCTCGCGCACCCGGCCCTCGTGCCATTCGCCGGCATGCGGATAGAGCGCGTAGGTGAAGCGCTGGCCGCCCTCGTCGGCCAGCGGATCGGGATAGACCGGCGAGCGCACGAGGCTCAGCCCCAGCACATTGCCCTTGGCGCTGTGCCCGTACTTGGCATCGTTCAACAGCGCCACGCCGAAGCCCGGCTCGCTCATGTCGAGGAAACGATGGCCGGGCACTTCGAACTGCGCCTGGTCCCAGCTGGTATTGTTGTGCGTGGTGCGTTGCACCACCCCATTGGCATGCTCGAACGTCGCATGCGTCGTGCGTACCGCCACCGGCGTCTGCGTCCGCAACAGGCAGTGCCGGTCGTGCCAGTCGATCTCGGTGGCGATGTCGAGCCGCACCCCGTTGGCGTCGAGGCTGTAGGTCTGCGTCACCGTCGAAGCGCGGAAGCGCCGGACGATGCGGATCGCGGCGCGCGCCGGCGTATCCTCGACCACCTTGATGCTCTCGGGGCGGTTCAGCTCGATGCCGGTCTTGGCGTAATCCTCTTCGATGTCCCAGGCGTCCCAGTCGCGCGGCTTGTCCGCCGGGTAAACCCAGAGCTGGTTGCCGCGGCCACTGAGCGCCTCGCGGCCGGTCGCCTTGTGGATGAGGCTGCTGACCGTGCCGTCGGCGCCGATGGTGGCGCAAAGATGCGCGTTCTCGAGCCGCGTCTCGCTGACCGACAGCCCCGGCAGCGGTTCGAGATCGGCCCGCGTGAACACCTTGATGCCGAGAGGTGGCATCACGTCGGCGCTCGAATAATGCGCGCCGTCGGTGGTGGTCACCCGCACCGGCCGGCGGCTGAGCGAGGGGTTTACCACCACCACCGCATCGGCCACGTCGCCATCGGGGATGCGCGCGACGATCGCCGACATGGCCATCTGCTGCCGCGCCAGGGCGCGACCCACCGCATCGTTCAGCTCGCGCTCGGCATCGTCGTAGACATCGGCGATCGAGGACCCCGGCAGGATGTCGTGGAACTCGTTCTTCAGCACCACGCGCCAGATATGCTCGAGGCTTTCCGGCTGCTCCCCGCCGAGCAGCGCCGCGAGCGAGGCCAGCGTCTCGGCAGTGATCAACGCCCGTTCGGCCTGCCGGTGCGCCTTCTTGGTGGCGCTCTGCGTGGTCAGGGTTGCGCGGTGCAGCTCGAGATAGATATCGCCCTGCCAGATCGGCAGCTCGGTCTTCTTGCCGGTCTCGTGCGCCGCCGCGAAAAAGTCCTCGACCCGGCTCCAGCGCGCTTTCGGCAGCACCGGGAAATCCCGAAGCTGCATCTCGCGCTCGACATATTCCGGCGTCACCCCCGCCGCCACCATCGCCATAGCCCACCGCCAGCAGCGACGTCTGGTGCTGCGGCTTCTGCATGAAGTTGCGCCAGGTCTTCAGGATGCTGAGCGGGTTCACCGCCCCGTTATAGCCGTGCCAGGGGTTATTGAACGTGTGGGTCAGCACGCGCGAGCCGTCGATCCCTTCCCACCAGAACAGGTCGGCCGGGATGGTGTTGGTGTCGTTCCAGTTCACCTTGATGGTGAAGAACGAGTCGATACCGCCTTGTTTCAGCAGCTGCGGCAGCCCACCCGAAAAGCCGAAGCAATCGGGCAGCCAGCACACCCGGTGCCTGACCCCGAATTTCTGCTGGAAGTAGCGCTGCCCATAGAGGATCTGCCGCGTCAGGCTCTCGCCGGTGGGCATGTTGGTGTCGGGCTCGACCCACATGCCGCCGACCGTCTCCCAGCCGCCGGCCGCGATCTTGGCCTTGATCTTCTGGAACAGCGCCGGATCGTCTTCCTCGATCTGCGCATAGTAATGCGCCGTCGACTGGTTGAAGCGGAAGCCCGACTGCGCCAGGTACTCGTTGCTCCCCTCCATCAGCGTCACCGCCGTCGAGAAGGTGCGGCGCATCTTCCGCCGTGTCTCGGCATAGGGCCAGAGCCAGGCGAGGTCGATATGGGCATGTCCGGTCAGCGCGATCTCGCCCTGCTGCGGGAAGCGCTGCTGCAATGCGCGCAGCCGCTCGATCAGTTTGAGATCGGCGGCGATGACGCTCTGGCGCTGCGCGTCGTTGAGCGGCGCCGGGTTGTCCTTGAGCGGCGGCAATTGCCAGATCTTCTGCTGGCCGCGCTGCGGCGCGAAGCGCGCCACATAGTCCTCGGTGCCCGAGGGCCAGTCGAGCGCGTAGAACGCCTCCTCGGCCGCTGCGATGAGGTGCGGCACCACCTCGTGCTCCCCCAGTTCCGTCGCCGCTTCATGCACCTGGCTCAAGCGCAGGCGGAACGCATCGACCGCGCCATCGAGCCAGTACAGCCGGGCGTCGTTGAGGTGGGGCTTGCGCACCGGCTCGCCGAAGGGCAGCCGCGCCACCGCCTCCGCCTCGATGCGGAAATCATGCGCCTTGACCGGGAATTCCTTGTGATACGGGTCGTTGCCGAAGCCGACATTGTCGTCGCCATAGATCAGCGTCGCCAGCGCTTCGCCCCCCAGGTCGAGGAACAGCCTTGTCTCGGCGATCGGCCAGCTCGAGGGCACCGATACCCCGGTGGCAAAGCTCTGCACGCCATCGCGGTTCGCCCACGGGGCGCCGACCTCGATCGGCTTGCCGTTCAATGTCCAGCCGCCGACCGGCACGCTCTCGCGCTCCCGCCACCAGGTGAGCTCGTCCAGCCGCACCTTGATCCGGTCCAGCCGCTGCTCGATGGAGAGAGTCATGCGAAGAATCCTTGTTTTGCAACGTTACAAAGTGCGCGGACAAAACCATAACTGGCCGCCGCTCGCCAGAGCGCTTTCGGGAGAAGATGGCGGGTTTTTCGGCCCCTGAGCGCGACCATTCGACGGGCCTCGCTGCATTTCGGCGTTTCCCGCACGGCCGAAAATGCGCATGGATTGTCGGGACCCGCGGGAACGATATCGCGCCCGCACGCCTTCCCCACGGTGCGCCCGCACTGGCGCGGCATCGCGCACCTCGCCTCTGGAGATCGGACTATGACGCTCAAGCGAATGGACAATGTCGGCATCGTCGTCGAGGACCTCGACCGGGCCGTCGACTTCTTCGTCGAACTCGGCCTCGAACTCGAGGGACGGGCCACCATCGAAGGCGAATGGGCCGGCCGCGTCACCGGCCTGGGCGACCAGCATGTCGAGGTCGCCATGGTCCGCACTCCGGATGGGCACAGCCGGCTCGAACTCTCGCGCTTCCTGCGCCCGGCCGTCATCGCCGATCACCGCCGTGCGCCCGTCAATGCGCTTGGCTATCTGCGCGTCATGTTCGCGGTCGATGATCTCGACGACACGCTTGCCCGGCTGGGCAAGCATGGCGCCGAGCTGGTGGGCGAAGTCGTCGACTACCAGGGCGTGTACCGGCTCTGCTACATCCGCGGCCCCGAGGGCCTGCTGATCGGGCTGGCCCAGGAGTTGAGCTGATCGGCAGGGTAAGCCTCCCTACCCGTGGTTGATCATCACGTGGCGGACCGCGGTATAGTCCTCGAGCGCATAGACCGACATGTCCTTGCCATAGCCCGACTGCTTCAGCCCGCCATGCGGCATCTCATTGACCAGCATGAAATGCGTGTTGATCCAGGTACAGCCATATTGCAGCCGCGCCGCCGTCTGCATCGCCTTGGACACATCCCTGGTCCACACCGATGAGGCGAGGCCATAGTCGCTGTCATTGGCCCAGGCGATGGCATCCTCGGGGTCGGTGAAGCGGGTCACCGACACCACCGGCCCGAACACCTCGCGCCGCACGATCTCGTCGGCCTGCAGCGCCCCGGCGATCACCGTCGGCTCGTAGAAGAAGCCGCGATCGCCCGACATATGGCCACCGGCGGTGATCTTGATATGCGGCAGTTCCGACGCCCGCTCGACGAAGCTGGCGACGCGATCGCGCTGCCGCTTCGAAATCAGCGGCCCGATCTCGTTGAGCGTGTCGTCCTGCTGGTTGTAGCGGATCGAATTGACCGCCGAGCTGAGGTCGGCCACCAGCCTGTCGTGGATTTTCGGGCCGGCATAGATGCGGCAGGCCGCGGTGCAATCCTGCCCGGCATTGTAGTAGCCGAAAGCCTTGAGCCCGCTCACCACCGCCTCGAGATCGGCATCGTCATAGACGATTACCGGTGCCTTGCCGCCCAGTTCGAGATGCGTGCGCTTCACCGATTTGGCCGCCGCCTGTAGCACCTTCTTGCCGGTGGCGACGTCGCCGGTGATCGAGATCATGTTGATCCTGGGGTGGTTGATCAGCGCGTTGCCGACGCTGTCGCCACGCCCCAGGATCACATTGACCACGCCCTCGGGCAGCACCTCGGCGAAGACTTTCGCGAGCTTCAGCGCCGTCAGCGGCGTCTGCTCGGAGGGCTTGAACACCACGGTGTTGCCGCCGGCGATGGCCGGCGCCAGCTTCCACGCCATCATCATCAGCGGGTAGTTCCACGGCGCGATCGAACCGACGACGCCTACGGGATCGCGCCGCACCATCGAGGTGTGACCCGGCAGGTATTCCCCCGCGATCGAGCCCTGCATGTTGCGCACCGCGCCGGCAAAGAAGCGCCAGCAATCGACGATCGCCGGAATTTCGTCGTTCTTGACCGCATTGATCGGCTTGCCGCAGTTCAGCGCCTCGAGCGCCGCAAAGCCATCGGCATCGTCCTCGATCGCCTGCGCGATCTTGAGCAGGTAGTTCGAACGCTGCCCCGGCGTCGTCCGCGACCAGCTGGCGAACGCCTTCTCGGCCGCCTGCACGGCCGCATCGATCTGGCTCAGCGATGCCTCCGGGATGCCGCGGATCAACTCCCCGGTCCTGGGATCGAGCACCTGCTCCTCGGTTTCCGTCCCCGCCTCGAAGCGCGAGCCGATCAGCATTTCGGTGTGCATTTTCTCTCTCCCGTAACTCGACTTTCAGTGCATGTGGTCACCCCCCTCCCAGCCTCCCCCACAAGGGGGGAGGTGTGGGCTGGTGAGGGTGGCAAGAGACCTGCCAAAGCCCCGATCGGCACCTCCCCCCTTGTGGGGGAGGTTGGGAGGGGGGCGGCCAAGTGAACCAGCGCCAGCATCACTTCCCCATCCCCGCCACCGTCTGGTCGCCGCCGCGGCTGAAATAGAACGCCAACAGGATCGGCAGCAGCGTCACGATCACCACCACCATGGCGACCACATTGGTCACCGGGCGCTGGCGCGGCCGCACCAGTTCCTCGAGCATCCAGATCGGCAGCGTCTGCTGCTGGCCGGCGGTGAAGGTGGTGACGATCACTTCGTCGAAGCTCAGCGCGAAAGCCAGCATGCCGCCGGCGAGCAGCGCCGTACCGATATTGGGCAGGATCACGTAGCGAAACGTCTGGAACTTGTCGGCGCCGAGGTCCATCGCCGCCTCGATCATCGAACCCGAGGTCCGCCGGAAGCGCGCCACCGCGTTGTTGTAGACGACGACGATGCAGAAGGTCGCGTGCCCCAGGACGATCGTCCAGAACGAGAACGGGATCTCCATCAGGCTGAAGGCCGAGCGCAGCGAGATGCCGGTGATGATGCCGGGCAGCGCGATGGGCAGGATCACCAGCAGCGAAATCGTCTCGCGCCCGAAGAACCGGGTGCCCGACACCGCCGCCGCGCAGAGCGTTCCGAGCACCAGCGCGATCCCGGTCGAAATCGCCGCCACCTGCACCGACAGCGTCAGCGCCTGCCACACGTCGGCCCGGTTCCAGGTCACCTCGAACCACTTGAGCGTCAGCCCCGGCGGCGGCCACTGATAGGTCCGCTCCTCCGACGAGAAGGCGTAGAGAAAGATCAGCGCGATCGGCGCCAGCATGAAGAACAGCCCGGCCCCGGCGGCGAGCTTCAGCCCCCAGGGGGCGCGGGGGCTATCCGCCCGCTCGCGGTCAGAGCGCATCGATGCCTCCCTCTTCACCTCTCCCTTGGGGGAGAGGTCGGCGCGCAGCGCCGGGTGAGGGGGCCTTGCCCCAAGCTCTGTTCCTGCGGCAAGGCCCCCTCACCCCCACCCTTTCCCCCCAGGGAGAGGGGGCGATAGAGCCGCCATGCCCAAGCACGCTAAAGCGCATCGAACGCCCCCATGCGCTTGGCCATCCACAGATAGAGCCCCATGATGACGATCGGCACGACCGTGAAGGCGGCCGCCAGCGGGATGTTCCCTGCCGTGCCCTGGTGCGCATAGACCGCCTGGCCGATGAAGAAGGCCGAGGTGCCGATGATCTGCGGGATGATGTAATCGCCCAGCGTCAGCGAGAAGGTGAAGATCGAACCGGCGACGATCCCCGGCAGCGCCAGGGGAAAGATCACCTTCCAGAAGGTCTGCAGCGGCGTTGCCCCGAGATCGGACGACGCATCGAGCAGGTTCGTGGGCACCCGCTCGATCGCCGCCTGGATCGGCAGGATCATGTAGGGCATCCAGACATAGAGGAAGACGAGGAAGGTGCCGGTATAGCTGATCGACAGCGAATTGCCGCCGATCACCGGCAGCGACAGCCAGGCATCGAGCACTGGAGTGAGGTGCAGCTGCGCGAACACCCAGTTGAGAATGCCCTCCTTGGCGAGGATCAGCTTCCAGGCATAGACCTTGACCAGGTAGCTCGCCCACAGCGGCAGCATGATGCCGAGATAGAACAGCGCCTTCCATTTCCCCCGCGCATAGCGCGCCGCCATATAGGCGATGGGAAAGGCGATCAGCGCCGCAGCCAGCGTCACCGCCGCCGCCATGATCACCGTGCGGAGGATCACGTCGACGTTCTGCGGCTTCAGCAGTTCCGCATAGGTCTTGAGCGTGAACTCGTAATTGATCAGCCCCGAGAACTCGTCGATCGAGAAAAAGCTCTGCAGCAACAGCGCAAACAGCGAGCCGACATAGACGATGCCGAGCCACAGCAGCGCGGGCAGCAGCAGGAGGAAGACGAACAGTTTGGGCTGCCGCCAGAAGCGGTCGCTGAGCGCGCCGAGCCAGCCGCGCCGGTTCGGCAGGATCGCGCTGGAGCTGGTCGCGGCGATCGCGCTCACCCCACATCCTCCATCAGGTGCAGCGCCTCGCGGGCAAAGCCGAGGGTCACCCGTTCGCCATCACCAGGCACGTCGCCGCCCGAAGGCACCACCGCATGGAGCAGCGTGCCGTTGAGCTCGATGCCGAGCCGTGTTGTGGCGCCCAGATAGGAGCGCGACACGACCGTGCCGGTAAGCGCCGCATGCCCGGCGGTCGCCCGGATCAGGTGAATGGCCTCGGGCCGGAGCGAGGCCCAGCGCCGCTCCCCGGCAATGGCCTCGACGAACTCGGGGGCGAGGACGTTGGACGAGCCGACGAAATCGGCGACGAAACGCGAATTGGGCCTCGTATAGATCTGCTCGGGCGTCCCCACCTGCACCAGCTTGCCGAAATTGAACACCGCCACCCGGTCGGCCATCGACAGTGCTTCACCCTGGTCGTGGGTGACGAAGATGAAGGTGATGCCCAGCGTCTTCTGCAGCGCCTTCAGCTCCTCCTGCATCTGCTCGCGCAGCTTCAGATCGAGCGCCCCGAGCGGCTCGTCCAGCAGCAACACCTTCGGCCGGTTGACGATGGCGCGGGCCAGCGCCACCCGCTGTCGCTGCCCGCCCGAGAGCTGGCCGGGCCGGCGCTCGCCATACCCGCTGAGCTTCACCAGCTCGAGCGCCGCTTCCGCCTCCCGAGCCCGCGTCGGCTTGTCGACCTTCTTCAGCATCAGCGAGAACTCGACGTTCTCCCGCACGTTCATGTGCGGGAACAGCGCGTAGTCCTGGAACACCGTGTTGACGTTGCGCCGATAGGGCGGCACGCCCTCCACCGCCTCGCCGAAGATCTGAATCTGGCCCAGCGTCGGTTGCTCGAAGCCGGCGATCAACCGCAAGCAAGTGGTCTTGCCCGAGCCCGAGGGACCGAGCATGGCAAAGAACTCCCCTTCCCCGACCTCGAGATCGACCTCATCGAGAGCTCTCACCGCGCCGAAATGGCGGGAAACGGTCTTGAGGGATACGGCCGAGGTCATGCGTCAGAGAACCTTTGCGTCAACCGGGGAAGCTTCACGGACGGTGAAAAATCCTCAGGGATCGACCGGAGGATTTGCAAGAGCAAATCCCCGGGTGGGTTCGGCGGATTTGCCTTTCGGCAAATCGCCGGGGCGGGAGGATTTGCCGTTGGCAAATCCCCCTGGTGTCACCCCCGCAACGGCGGAACCCACTCGCTGTGGACGCGAGGTTGCGCTGGGCTGCGCCGCCGCGGGAGTGACCGTCGCGGGATGAAGGAAGGGCACTGGCGCGCCATTCCCCGGGCCGGCTAGAGCCCCCTAGCGGCCGCCGATAACCCCGACGTAATCGCTGACCCAGCGGTAATACGGCACGCATTCGCCCTGCTCGCACTTGGCGGTCGGGGTCCGCCAGAAGCGGATCTTGTCGAAATTCTCGTAGCCGTTGGTGGCGCAGCCCTCATCGGTGAGCAGTTCGTTACCCTTGCAGGCTGCCGGCACCGACGGCACCGTGCCGAACCAGGCCGATACGTCGCCCTGCACCTTGGGCGAAAGCGAGTGCTCCATCCACTTGTAGGCGCAGGTGGGGTGCGGGCTGTCGACATGCAGCATCGTGGTGTCGGCCCAGCCGGTGATGCCTTCCTCGGGGAAGGTCGAGGCAACCTTGGCGCCTTCCGCCTTCAACACATTGACCATGAACGGCCATGACGACGAGGCGACAACGCCTTCGTTCTTGAAATCGTCCATCTGGATGAAGGCGTCGTGCCAGTAGCGGCCGACCAGGGTGCGCTGCACGCGCAGCAGGTCGAGCGCCGCCTTGTACTGGTCCTCATTCAGCGCATAGGGATCGGTGATCCCCAGCTCCGGCTTGTGCGTCATCAGGTAGAGCGCGGCGTCCGCCACATAGATCGGACCGTCATAGGCCTGGACGCGCCCCTTGTTGGACTTGCCGTCGGGCAGCGTCTGTTCTTCGAACACCACGTTCCAGCTGGTCGGCGGCTTATCGCCGAACACTTCGGTATTATACATCAGCACATTGGCGCCCCACACATAGGGCGTGCCGTAATGGGTGCCGTCGACGGTGTGCCAGGCGGCGTTCTGCAGGCGCTCGTCGATCGTCGACCACGACGGGATCAGCGCCGTGTTGATCGGCTGCACGCGCTTGCCGGCGATCAGGCGCAGCGAGGCGTCGCCCGAGGCGGTGACGAGGTCGAAGCCGCCTTCGTTCATCAGCGCCACCATTTCGTCCGAGGTGTTGGCGGTCTTCACCGACACCTTGCAGCCGGTATCGGCTTCGAACTTGGTGACCCAGTCATAATTCGGGTCGGTCTCGCCGCGTTCGATATATCCGGCCCAGGCAACGATCGAAACTTCGCCCTCCCCGGCGCCGAGCGATTGCAGCATTTCCTGCGCAACCACCTGGCCGGTGAAGGTCGCAACCATGGTCAAGGCCGTACACGTCTTGAGGATGGATTTCATCGATTTCTCCCTGCTCGGGCAGCGCTCCCAAATGCGCATCAAGCCCTTGCATGGGAGCTTATCGGGCGCTGTGCTATGCGCAAATGCATTCGTCCGGGGGAAGTTATCGGATTTTCCGATAGCAGATGTGTGAGGACGACACCTGACGGCTCCCCTCCCCTTGAGGGGAGGGAAAGCCCGGCTGAGAGTTTAGCGTCTCCCGCATCCTACGGCTCCTGCGCCGCCCTGCCCCTCGGCGCGTTCTGCTGCTGGGCCAGCTCAGGTCAGCGCTCCTGCGCTGACCTCCCTCGCGGTGAATGTTGCTGTTGCGCCAAACCGATGAAATCCCGCGCCGCCTGGGTCAACCGACTGCCGCGGCGCCACACCATCCCCACCTGCACCACCGGCAGCGCGCCGGAAATGTCGCGGCTTTCGATCCGGTCGCCTTCCAGCGACCACGGCCGATAGACGAGGTCGGGCAACAGCGCGATGCCGGCGCCGGTGGCGACGAGGCTGCGCACCGCCTCGACCGACCGGGTGCGGAACGCCACATTGGGCCGTGCGCTGAACGCGGCGAGGAGCTTGCCGGTATTCTCCTCGGTCTCGTCCACCGTCAGCATGATCAAGGGCTCCGGCACGATATCGGAAACCGAGATGATGTCGGCTCCGCCAAGCCGATGCCCGAGCGGCAGCCACAGGCGATAAGGCGAGGTTTCGAAGATCTCGGCCTGCAGCGCCACGCGGTCCCTGAGGTTGGAGATCACCATCACCGCCACATCGAGTTCGCCGCCGATCAGGAGGTGTTCGAGATAATCGCCATTATCCTCGATTGCCGTGACGTTGACCCCCGGATAGGCCCGCCGATAGCGCGCCAGCAGGTCCGACAGCACATAACCCGCGACCAGCGACGTCACCCCCAGCTGCAGGTTGCCGCCCACCGGCGCTTCCGCCTCGCCGAAACTGCGCCGCGCATCCGACACGCTGGCGAGGATGCGGGTGGCGTGGCGGTAGAATTGGTGCCCCTTGTGGGTGATGGTCAGCCCGCGCCGATGCCGCTCGAACAGCGTCACCCCGAGGTCGGATTCGAGCTCCTTGATCGCGTCGGTCACCGCCGACTGGCTGATCGACAGCGACTGCGCCGCCCCCGATACGGTGCCCTCCTCGGCGACCGAGATGAAATATTGCAGCTGCCTGAGGGTGAAAGCCATGCTGCACTAAAGCATTGATCCGGGCGTGGGGCACCCCCTTGCCGCCCGCGCCATCTGCGCTATGAACATCGCGAAACCTTCGGAGGCAAATCATGGGCAGCCGCGCCAACACCCTCGCCGCCATCGAGCGCCGCGTCCGCCGCATCGGCCGGCCGTTCGGCGTCAGCCTGCTGATTGCCGAAAAGCGCAACCCCAAGATCGAGGCGCATGGCGGCTACATGCTGCGCGACGACGATACCTTCGAGATCGTCTTCGGCAATGCCGGCTATGATTTCTCCGCCAGCCTCGAGGAAATCGAGGAGTTCCTGATGGAATCGCGCACCGCCATGCGCGAGGAGATCAAGAGCAAGAAGAAGCGCTAGGGCTCACAGTCGCCCGTCGCTTCGCTCCGGTCGCGCTACACTTCGTTTCGCGATACCCCTCATCCGCCCTTCGGGCACCTTCTCCCACAAGGGGAGAAGGCGATCGCAACTGACAATTGCGCACCTGAACTCCGCACGGAAGGCAGTGTGCGTGCCTTCTCCCCTTGTGGGAGAAGGTGGCCGAAGGCCGGATGAGGGGTATCGCATCGCTTGCGATGCGCGCTTGGAGCGTTTGCGACGAGCGACACCTACCCCCGCAACACCCCCCGCACCCACTCCCGCACCCCACGCACCCAACCCACTGCCGCCCGCCACGCCGCCGTGGCCTTCGCCCAGTCGATCGCCCGGTCGCGCAGCCTGAACAGCCAGCCCAGGAGCTTCGCGAACCAGTCGATCCGCATCAGCGGCACATACACCGCGTGAAAAATCCGCTCGACCACCAGCAGCGACAGCGCATGGGCCAGCAGCAGTCCGATGGTGCCGGTGATGACGTGCCCGGTCCCGGCCCACCAGATGGCGACCACCTTCATCGGCTCGATCACCACGAACGGCACGCCCAGCGCCACCAGCGCCGCATAGGGCGGCAGGCGGCCGAGCCAGTCACCCAGCCGCTGGAACAGCCTGAGCGCGCAGAGCCAGCCGATCAGCGGGCGGAACAACGGAAACAGCAGCTCGTCGAGCAGCGTGTAGATCACCACCGCGACGGTCACTATCGCCCGCCCGACGGCGCGGATCGCCCGCGTTATCGCCCCCTGCTCCGCCATGTTTTCCTCTGCCGCTTACGAAGGCTGGCCGTGCCGAGCTTCTATGCTATCGTCTGATCGGGAAGTTTCTGTGCCTCAGTAGCGAGCGTCCGACCGCATGTCGATCAAAGCCGCGATCTATCACCTGACGCACTACAAATACGACCGTCCGGTCATCCTGCAGCCCCAGATCATCCGGCTCCAGCCGGCGCCGCAATCAAAGACCAAGGTGCTGAGCCACTCGCTGCGGGTGTCGCCGGCCAACCATTTCGTCAACCTGCAGCAGGACCCCTACGGCAACTACCTTTCCCGTCACGTCTTCCCAGAGCCGGTGACCGAGCTGAAGATCGAGGTCGACCTCGTCGCCGACATGACGGTCTACAACCCCTTCGATTTCTTCGTCGAGGAACGGGCCGAGACCTGGCCGTTCGAATATCCCGAAGAGCTGCGCGACGACCTCTCGATCTACATGAAGCCGCAGCCGGCGGGTCCGCTGCTGACCGAGTTCCTGCGTGGCGTCGACCGCACGCCGATGAATACCGTCAACTTCATCACCGCGCTCAATGCCCGGGTGCAGCGCGAGATCGGCTATATCGTGCGGCTCGAAACCGGCGTGCTCGAGCCCGAGGAAACCCTGGCGCGCGCGCAGGGCTCCTGTCGCGATTCCAGCTGGCTGCTGGTGCAGGCGCTGCGCCAGCTCGGCTTTGCCGCGCGCTTCGTCTCGGGCTACCTGATCCAGTTGAAGCCTGACCTCGTTTCGCTCGACGGGCCCGCCGGTACCGACCACGATTTCACCGATCTCCACGCCTGGTGCGAGGTCTACCTGCCCGGCGCCGGCTGGGTCGGGCTCGACCCGACCTCGGGGTTGCTCGCCGGCGAGAGCCACGTACCGCTCGCCGCCACGCCGCATTATCGCAATGCCGCGCCGATCTCCGGCTTCACCAGTTTCGCCAATGTCGAATTCGCCTTCGACATGAAGGTGAGCCGTGTCGCCGAGCACCCGCGCATCACCAAACCCTTCTCCGACGAGAGCTGGGACCGGCTCAATGCGCTCGGCCGGCGGGTCGACGAGGAACTGGTCAAGCACGATGTCCGCCTCACCATGGGGGGCGAGCCGACCTTCGTGTCGATCGACGATTTCGAAGCCGGCGAATGGAATGCCGATGCCGTCGGCCCGACCAAACGGCAGAAGGCCGATGCGCTGATCCGTCGGCTGCGTGAGCGCTTCGCCCCCGGCGGCCTGCTGCATTACGGCCAGGGCAAATGGTACCCGGGCGAGACGCTGCCGCGCTGGACCTTCTCGCTCTACTGGCGCCGCGACAACCAGCCGGTCTGGCGCGACGAGGCCTTGTTCGCCCATGAGGGCGTGCCCACCGAAGCCAGACCCGGCGACGACCAGCGCCTCCTCACCGAAATCGCCGCCAATCTCGGCGTCGGCAGCGAAACCATCGACGCCGCCTATGAGGATCCGGGCGATTGGCTGGTCAAGGAAGCCCGCCTGCCGCCCAATGTCGATCCGGCCAATTCCGAACTGGCCGACCCCGAGGCGCGCGCCCGCATGGCGCGGGTGTTCGACAACGGCCTCAACAACCCCACCGGCTATGTGCTGCCGGTGCAGCGCTGGAACGCCCTGCCCGACCGCAACAACCGCTGGATCACCGAGAAATGGCGGACGCGTCGTGGAAAACTGTTCCTCGCCGCCGGCGACTCACCGGTCGGCTACCGCCTGCCGCTGAGTTCGCTGAAGCACGTCGCGCCGACCGCATATCCGCATGTGGTGCCGCGTGATCCGCTGATCGCCGTGCTCGAACTGCCCGAAGTCGAGGACCTGCTGCGCCAGCCGGTGGAAGTGCGCGTCGGCCACCACGCCCAGCCCTCGACCTTCACTGCCGACCCGACGATCACCCAGGAGATCACCGAACAGGTGCTGGACGAGATCGACTCGACCGTCCGCACCGCCATCACCGTGGAGCTCCGCGAAGGCCGGCTCTGCGTGTTCCTGCCGCCGGTTTCGACGGTCGAGGACTACCTCGAGCTGATCGCCGCCTCCGAGGAGGCGGCCAAGACCCTCGGCCTCCCGATCCATGTCGAAGGCTATGCGCCGCCCTACGACCCCCGGCTCAATGTCATCCGCGTCGCCCCCGACCCCGGCGTCATCGAGGTGAACATCCACCCGGCTGCCAGCTGGGAAGAATGCGTCGCCACCACCACCGCCGTTTATGAGGAAGCCCGGCAGGCCCGGCTCGGCGCCGACAAGTTCATGATCGACGGCAAGCACACCGGCACCGGCGGCGGCAACCACGTGGTGGTCGGCGGCTCGACCCCCGGGGATTCGCCGTTCCTGCGCCGCCCGGACCTGCTCAAGAGCCTGATCCTCCATTGGCAGCAGCATCCGTCGCTGAGCTACCTGTTCTCGGGTCTGTTCATCGGCCCCACCTCGCAGGCGCCGCGCCTCGACGAGGCCCGGCACGACAGCCTCTATGAACTCGAGATCGCCATGGCCCAGGTGCCGGCGCCCGGCGAGGGTCCCGCGCCCCTGCCCTGGCTGGTCGACCGGCTGTTCCGCAACCTGCTCGTCGATGTCACCGGCAACACCCACCGCTCGGAAATCTGCATCGACAAGCTCTATTCGCCCGACGGCCCGACCGGCCGGCTCGGGCTGGTGGAGTTCCGCGGCTTCGAAATGCCGCCCAATGCCAGGATGAACCTGGCGCAGCAGCTGCTGGTCCGCGCCCTCATCGCCCGCTTCTGGCAGGCGCCCAAGCAGGGCCGGTTCACCCGCTGGGGCACCACGCTGCACGATCGCTTCATGCTGCCGCACTTCGTCTGGGCCGATTTCCTCGATGTGCTCGGCGACCTCAGGGACAACGGCTTCGCGCTCGATCCCGAATGGTTCGCGGCGCAGCTCGAGTTCCGCTTCCCGTTCTGCGGCGAGGTTGAGGTCGAGGGCCTGAAGCTGACGCTGAACCAGGCGCTCGAGCCCTGGCACGTGATGGGCGAGCAAGGCGCCATCGGCGGCACGGTGCGCTTTGTTGATTCATCGGTTGAACGGCTTCAAGTGAAACTCGAAGGCCTGAACCCCGGACGCTACCAGGTCACCGCCAATGGCCGCATCGTGCCGCTGACCGCAACCGGCGAGGCCGGCGTCGCGGTGGCCGGCGTCCGCTACAAGGCCTGGCACCCGGCATCGGGCATGCACCCGGTGCTGCCGGTCAACGCCCCGCTGCATTTCGATATCTACGACACCTGGTCGAAGCGCTCGATCGGCGGCTGCACCTACCACACCGCCCACCCCGGCGGCCGCAACTACGAAACCTTCCCGGTCAACGGCAACGAAGCCGAAGCCCGGCGCCTCGCCCGCTTCGTGCCGAACGGCCATACCCCGGGGGCGTTCGTGCCGCCCACCGAGGCCCGCTCGGCGGAGTTCCCGCTGACGCTGGATTTGCGGGTGCCGGTTTGATCTTGGACAGGCACCGTGCCTCCCAAGACCCCCTCTCTTGCGAAAACTAAGGACTTAGCTGCGCTAAGCCCAAGTTTTCGCTTTCTCCCCCGCCAAGGGGGAGACGATCGGTGGCCTCCATCTGCAAAGGAGCATCAGTCGGGACTCTCCCCCTTGGCGGGGGAGAAAGCGATTTCTTAGGTTTAGCCGTTTGGCTAAGCCTTAGAAATCGCAAGAGAGGGGGTCTTGGCAGGCACCATGGTTCAGCCCTTCCTCCCCCAATCTTACCCATTCCCGCCAATTCCCCCTTGCCATTCCACCCGCATCCGCTAGCGCTATTTCCCCATGGATAAGCGGAATCAACGGCAGGCGAGAAAGCGCGGGGCACCCGGCCTTGTCGCCGACTACAAGCTGTTGCCGGGTGTTCCCGACGAGATGATCGATGCCGCCGGGCAGATCCGCCCGGGCTGGCTGCCGCTGATCTCGGCGCTCGACGAGCTGGGCAGTGAGGAATTGACTGGTCGCTTCCAGCGCGCCGACCAATACCTGCGCGATGCCGGCGTCTATTACCGCAAGTATGACGGCGCCGAGGGCAAGGAGCGGGCCTGGCCGCTGGCGCATGTGCCGATGATCCTCGACGAGAGCGAGTGGCTGACCATCACGCGCGGCCTGACCCAGCGCGCCGAGCTGCTCGAAACCATCGTCGCCGATATCTATGGCAGCAACCAGCTGGTGAAGCGCGGGCTGCTGCCGCCCGAACTGATCGCCCGCAATGATGAGTTCCTGCGGCCCATGGTCGGCATCCGCCCGGCGAGCGGGCATTTCCTGCATTTCTGCGCCTTCGAGCTCGGCCGCGGCCCGGATGGCGGCTGGTGGGTGCTGGGCGATCGCACCCAGGCGCCCTCCGGCGCCGGCTTTGCGGTCGAGAACCGCGTGGCGACCACCCGCGCCCTTTCCGACATCTACGGCGCCATGCATGTGCACCGGCTCGCCGGCTTCTTCCGCGGCTTCCGCGATGCGCTCAGCGGCATCGCCACCGACGGCAGGGTCGGTATTCTGACGCCGGGCCAGCACAACGAGACCTATTTCGAGCACGCCTATATCGCCCGCTATCTCGGCTTCAGCCTGCTCGAAGGCGAAGACCTGGTGGTCGACAACGGCCAGGTGATGGTGCGCACCGTCTCCGGCCTGCAGCCGATCAGCGTGTTGTGGCGGCGCATGGATGCGAGCTTCGTCGATCCGCTCGAATTGCGCTACGACAGCCATATCGGCACTCCGGGCCTGACAGAGGCGCTGCGCCGGGGCACCATTTCGATGGTCAATGCGCTGGGCACCGGTATTCTCGAAACCCGCGCCTTCTCGGCCTTCATGCCGGCGCTGTGCAAGGCGCTGACCGGCCGGCCGCTCGAACTGCCGTCCATCGCCACCTGGTGGTGCGGCGGCGCCGCCGAGCGGCGGCACGTCATCGACAATGTCGACACCATGATGGTGGGGTCCGCCTTCGCCACCGGCCTCGCCATCGAGGACCAGCGCGGCACCGTGGTCGGCGGGTCGCTGCCGGCAGCCGAGCGGCAGGCCCTGCTCGATCGGCTCGAAGCCGAGGGTGGCCGGTTCGTCGGCCAGGAACAGGTACAGCTCTCCACCGCCCCGGTCTATGTCGATGGCAAGCTCGAGCCGCGTCCGATGACGCTGCGCGTCTACGCCGCCCGCACCCGCGACGGCTGGAGCGTGATGCCCGGCGGCTTCGCCCGCGTCGGCTCCACCCAGGATTCCACCGCCATCGCCATGCAGCGCGGCGGTCAGGCCGCCGATGTGTGGGTGGTGAGCCGGCAACCGGTCGAACGCGTGACCCTGCTGCCGACCGAAGGCGAAAAGCTGGTCCGCATGTCCTCGGGGAGCCTGCCGAGCCGCGCTGCCGACAACCTGATCTGGCTGGGCCGTTATGCCGAACGATGCGAGGCGACGGTACGGATCCTGCGCGCCTACAACGCGCGCCTCGCCGAGGTTTCCGATCCCGACCAGCCGATCCTCAAGGACACCCGTGCCTATCTCGACGGGCTCGGCGTCGATGCCGCCGAGCCGCTGCCGCCCGGCCTGCTGGCCGCCATCGACAGCGCCGTGCACAGCGCCAGCCAGATCCGCGACCGCTTCTCGCCCGATGGTTGGCTGGCTTTGACCGACCTGCGGAAGACCGCGAGGAACTTTGCCCAGCGCGTCGCGCCCGGCGATGACGCCACCCGCGCCATGACCGTGCTGCTGCGCAAGCTCGCCGGCTTTTCCGGCCTCGTGCACGAGAACATGTATCGCTTCGTCGGCTGGCGCTTCCTCGAGATCGGCCGCCGGCTCGAGCGCGGCATCCAGATCGCCGGCAGCGTCGCCTGGTGCACCAGGAAAGGCGCGCCCGAGGGGGCGCTCGACCTGCTGCTGGAAGTCGGCGACAGCGTCATGACGCATCGCCGCCGCTATTCGGTGAGCGCTGGGGTCAACTCCTATGTCGACCTCCTGGTGCTCGACCCGCTGAACCCGCGCTCCGTCCGCTTCCAGATCGCCGAGCTGCACCAGCAGCTCGAGCAATTGCCCGGCGGCATCGAGGACGGGCACCTGTCCATGGCGGCCAAGGCGGCGCTGACGCTCGATACCGAGCTTCGCGTCACCGAGCCCGAGGACATGACCACTGCCAGGATCAACCGGCTGCGCAACGAGATCGGCAACCTCGCCGGGCTCATTGCCGATGCCTATTTCGTCTGAGGAGGCGAGCCGTGCTCTACGACGTCCGGCTCGAACTGCACTACGACTACAAGGCTTCGGTGCATGGCGATCGCCACCTGGTGCGCGTTGCCCCGGTCTCGATCCCCAATGTGCAGCGGGTCATCGCCTCGTCGCTGTCGTTTGAGCCGCGACCCGAGCAGGAGACCACCTTCGCCGATTATTTCGGCAACCTCGTCACCACCATCGCCTATGCCGGACGGCACGATCATCTCGATGTGCGGCTGACCGCGCGCGTGCAGGTCGAGGATCTGGCGAGCCCGGTCGATCTCTCCCCCACCCTCGATGGGCTGCGCGCCGAGCTGCTGGCGCTCTGGTCGGTGGCGCCGGATTCGCCGCAGCATTTCCTCTCCGCCTCGCCGCGCATCCCGCTCGATCGCGACATCACCGCCTATGCGCGCGCTCTCGCCGCGACCGACCAATCCGTCTATGCCGCCGCCATGGCGCTCTGCCTCAGCATCCACCGCGATTTCCGCTACGACAAGGACGCCACCAAGGTCGATACCGGCCCGGTCGAGGCCTTTGCGCTGAAGCGCGGCGTCTGCCAGGACTTCGCCCATGTGATGATCTCGGGGCTGCGCGGGCTGGGTATCCCGGCGGGCTATGTGTCGGGGTTCCTGCGCACCATTCCGCCCAAGGGCAAGCCGCGGCTCGAAGGCGCCGATGCCATGCATGCCTGGGTGCGCGTCTGGTGCGGCAAACACGCCGGCTGGATCGAGTTCGACCCCACCAACGCCATGCTCGCCGGCCCCGACCACATCACCATCGGGCACGGCCGCGACTATTCCGACATCTCCCCGATCGTCGGCGTGCTGCGCACCAGCGGCAGCCATACCGCCAAGCAGTCGGTCGACGTGGTGCGGGTGGAGTAGAGGGCCACCAGACTCTCCTTGATCCCGCACCGCGGGGCGCAAGCGGATGATGGTTCGGTGCGGGAAGAGCACCCCCCACCCTGTCCCTCCCCCGCAAGGGGGGAGGAGACCAAAACACTGGCGTCAGTGGGAGCGTCTCCCTGCCCTTGCGGGGAGAGACAGCGGTGGGAGACTCTTCCCGCACCGGCCCTTCAACCGATGCCCCAAGCATGCGGGCGCCCTCCGATCACACTTTTCACTTTGCCCCGGAACCAATTGTGGCGAGGCCCCGTTACTAGGGTCAGACGCGCCAAACGAGGCGGCGTGTCTACCGGCCCTCCCTCCGGTAGCACCCATGAAAAAGGAATGAGAGCGATGACCAGACTCGAGATCGCCAACCTGGAACATGCAGCCCGTTCGGCCGTCGTGTGGATCCCTGAAGGTTATGACGGGCGCACGCATTACGGCGCGGTACTGACGGCCATTGTCCCGGCTGTCGGCATTCTCGTCGTCGCGGCAACCCTCCTCCTGTCGATCATCTAGGAGCATCCACCATGACTTTGAGCACGATCATCATCGTTCTGCTGATCCTGCTGCTGATCGGCGCCATACCGGCCTGGCCCTACTCCCGCTCCTGGGGAGCTTACCCCTCCGGTATTCTCGGCGTCGTGCTCGTCATCGTCATCATCCTCGTGTTGATGCGCGTATTCTGACGAGCCCTCCGCGAGCCAAGGTCGCCCCCCTTGCGGCTCGCCATCGCACCCCAGTTCGCCCCCGGACTGGGGTGCACTCTTTTTGGCAAGAGCTGCACCGGATGACCCGGCAACCCGCCGGAACCCTTGCGCCCGCAGCGCGTTGACACCGCATCACATGAGGAGCGACCACCATGGCATCCACCACCGATATGGCCCCCAATCGCACCGCCGCCGCCAGCAAGGCTCCGGCCCGTCGCGCCGCCAACGGCCCGCGTCGCGCTGCGGCGCGCCAGAGCCAGAGCCGCGAGGACGATCTGTCCGCCCAGGTGCAGCAGCTGCAATCCGACCTGAAGTCGATCGCCGCGACCCTGGCGAACCTCGCCGAGGACAAGGTCAATGACGCCCAGAAAGTCGCCAAGCGCGAGGTCAAGAACCTCGCCAGCAGCGGCCAGAGCGCCATCGAAGACGTACAGGACGAATTCGGCCAGCTGGAAAAGCAGATCAAGGACACCATCCGCGAGAAGCCGCTGACCGCGGTCGCCGGCGCCATCGCGCTCGGTTTCGTGCTCGCGGTCGTTTCGAGGTAGTCCCATGCACCTTCTCGCACTGGCCGCCTCGGTCCTGGGGATCGAGGTCGACGAGTTGCTTGAGCACGCCAAGAAGAACGCCATGGCCTGGTCGGCCGTGGCGATCTTTGCGTTGATCGCCCTGGTCTTCGTGCTCGTGGCGCTCAATGCGTGGTTCACCCTGCTCTGGGGACCGATCGTCGCGCCGCTGCTGATCGCCGCCGGCGCGCTGCTGGTGGCGCTTGGCGTCTATGCCGCCATCGCGATCTCCGACGGCATCGCGAGGCGCCATGCCGCCGAACGGCGGAACTCGGCCGAAAAGACCGCCCTGGTGACCACCGCCGCGCTCACTGCACTGCCGCTGGTGCTGAAATCGGACCTGATGAAGAAGGTCGGCATTCCCATCGGCGGCGCCCTCGCTGCCGCTTACCTGCTCGCCAAGCCGGGCAGTTCCCGATCCGGGCACCACAGCAACGGTCACGACCCCGACTGATCACTTCGCCACATTTCGCGGGAACCGCGACTTGAGCTCGGCGTTATCTGGAGCACCTGCAGTTGAAATAAACAGCTGCAGTCAAGGCCAACGAAGCATTTCCAGGAGTGTGAGCTATGACCCACATCAAGCGGAAGATCGTGACCATTCTGACCGACGACCATATCGCAGAGGCTGACAAGATCACCATCCTGCGCCAGCTCGAGGCGGACTCGCTCTCCAAGGAGCGCAGCGCCACCGAGGGCATGATCTCGGTCGACGGCGACGACGGCGAAGATTTGAAGACCATCGAGAACGCCCTGCGCAAGCTGGGCCAGCAGCCGGTCGAAGCAGGCGCGTCGAGCCTCTGAGGGCAATAGTTTCGAGTAGATTGCTCACCCCGCCCGGGATCCCCGCGGCGGGGTGATTGCTTTTGGGATGATGTCGGCGCAACCGCGTCCCCGCGCCCGTCCCCGGGCTGCCTCGGTGTGGCTAGGCCTTGGACCCACCCCGGCTGTCATCCCTGCGAAAGCAGGGACCCAACTATCGACTAGTGCGGGCGGTGAAATGGGTCCCTGCTTTCGCAGGGATGACACCGAGTGTGTTCGGTTCAATGGTGAAACGACCTAGTTCCGTTGCGGACTTTCGGCCCGAGCCTAACGGGCGAGGTGCGATGGGGCCCGCCCATGGAACTCAAGCTGCCTCGATCTCAGGATCCTCGCGCTTGGGCGCGATCTCCACCGCCGGCAGCACCACCTTCAGGCCGCCGGCATGAATCCTCAGGTCGACCCGCTGTTCGAGCGGGATCAGTTCCCCGTCGATCACCGCCAGAGCCGACGCCTTGCGGCGCGGGAAGCTCAGGCTCACCTGCGCCACCTCGCGCTCCGAGACCAGCGGATGCGCCTTCCAGTTGCCGAAGGCCAATGACAGCGCCAGCCGCGCCAGCTCGGCCGGCGGCATGGGTTTGACCACATAGACCCCGAGCACGCCGCGATCGACCACCTCGGCATAGGGGACATGCCCCTCCCCCAGCACATTGTTGGAAACGGCGATCGCCGTGGCCTTGCGCCGGTCGGTGCCCTGCCGGGTGGCGATCTCGGCATCGAACACCGGCGGCCGCGACAGCGCCAGCCCGACGGCCCTGAGGCTCGCGAGCATCTTGCCCCAGCGGCTGTGATAGGTGAGCCCGTTGCGGATGCGCACCAGGCGCGAATGGAGCCCCACCGAGAACTGGTGCACGAAGGGTCGGCCGTTGGCCGTGGCGATGTCGACCGCGCCGATCTCACCGCCGGCGATGGCTTCGAGCGCCGCCGGCAGCTGCAGCGGCACGCCCAGCGTGCGGGCGAACAGGTTCATCGTTCCGGCCGGCAGCACCGCCAGCGCCATCTGGTGGGCAAAGCAGATGCCGGCCGCCGCCGAAATGGTGCCGTCGCCGCCGCCGGCCAGCAGCACATCGGCAGCCGGATCGACCGCGGCGCGCTCGAGCTCCGCCGTCAGGTCGTTCCCGCTCACTGCCCGGCAGTCGAGCGTATGCCCGTGCCGCATGAAGATCGCTTCGGCCTCGGCCATGAAGCCCGGCATGTCCATGGTCCGGAACGTGCCGCCATCCTTGTTGAACACGCCGATGAAATGCATGCCGTTTCCCTCACCCCAACCCGATGGGAACGGCGCTGCGCGACGCCGGTTCCGCTCGCCTAGCCGGCTTCCGGCAGATCCAGCCGCGGCAACTGCACGCTGATCGAGGTGCCGCCACCCGGGCGTTCGCGGTAACTCGGCTCGCCGCCGCCGAACTGCCGCGCCAGCTGCTTGACGATCACCGCGCCGAGCCCGTCCTGGCCGCCGCCGGTGAGGCCCTTGCCGTTATCCTCGACGGTCAGCAGCGTCACGCCGCCGGCCGGACGCTCGAAGCGCACATAGATGATGCCGCCCTCGCCCTCGGCGAAGGCATGCTTGAGCGCGTTGGTCACCAGTTCGCTCACCACGATGCCCAGCGTCGTCGCATCGCGCGCCGGGATGACCATCGCCTGCAGGTGCTTTTCGAACGTCACCTGCTTGCCCGACGGCACGGCGGCCGCGAGGTCGTCGATGACATCGGCGAGAAATTCCGCTGCATCGGTGGTTTCGAGATCGGCCCCGAGCCGCAGCCGCCGATGGGCCGAGGCGATGGCCTGCACCCGCAATTGCGCCGCCTCGAGCGCGGTGCGCACCTCCTCGGACTGGGTGCGCGCCAGCTGCAGCCCCAGAAGCGAGGAGACGGTGGCCAGCGAATTGCCGATCCGGTGGTTGGTGTCCTGCAGCAGCGTCTCGAGCCTCGCCCGCTCGCGCTCGGCATGGCCGCGCGCCTCTTCGGCCTCGACGGTCCGGGCGCGCACATGCGCTTCCAGCTCCTCGTTCTGGCTGCGCAGCAGGCTCTGCTGCTCCGACAGCGCCGCCACCTTCCTCTGCGTGCGTGACAGCAGCGCATAGGCAAGGATCGCCGCCGCCCCCAGCGCCGCGAGGATCGTCACGATGGTCAGCTGCCGGTAGAGCTGCATGCGCCCGTTGCGGTCGATCAGCTTTTCGTCTTCCTCGCCGATCACTTCCTGCAGTCCGCTGCGGATCCGCTCCATCAGTTGCTGGCCGGTGTCGGAGCGCAACAGCGCCAGCGCCTCGGCGCTCTGACCTGACGACATGAGCTCGATGGTGCGCGCCATCTCGGCCCGCTTGGCATCGAGATCGGGCACCAATGCGTCGATCCGGGCCTGCTGCGCCGCGTTGTCCCCGAGCAGCGCCAACAGGCTCTGGTAGGTCTGGCTCAGATTGCCGATCGCCACGTTGTAAGGGGCGAGATAGGCCTCGTCGCGCGTGATCAGGTAGCCGCGTTGCCCGGTTTCGGCATCGACCACCGCCAGCATCAGTTCGCGCGCCTGACGCCGGATCTCATAGGTCTTGGCAATGTCGGCGAGCTGGTTGTCGACCGTGCGGACCAGATAGAGCGACGCCGCCACCGCCACCAGCACCAGGGTCAGCGAGGCGAAGATGGCCACGCGCCGCACCATCCCGCGCCGCCGTGGCCGGGCGAATTCGGCAGATTGGGCGCTGACGTCGAGCATCAGGATGCCATCCTCGTGCGGAAGCGGTGCGACGCGAGTCCGGTCGTGCCCCCCGGACCACCCATCGAGAGCACGATGATAGCTAGGCTGGCGGGGTGGCAACAATGCGGCTCGTTCATATCAGCGGGCGCCTGCCTTCCCCCAACCCGCTCCAGCCGGCGATCTCGGCCAGCGCATCGGCATCGAGCACTTCGCAGGCCCGGTCATGCCAGCGGATCAGCTGCTTTGCGGCAAGCTTGCGCAGCGTCTTGTTGGTGTGGACGATCGACAGCCCCAGTGTGTCGGCGACATGCTGCTGGGTAATCGGGATCAGCTGCCGCGAACCCTTGACCTGCCCCACCTGCTGGGCCCGCTGGTAGAGGAAGGCGATCAGGTAGGCAGCACGCTCCATGGCGCTGCGCCGCCCGACGCTGAGCAGGTTCTCGTCCAGCATGCGCTCCTCGCGCGAGGCGAGCCAGGTGACGTCGAAGGCGAGGCCCGGGTGGTTCTCGAACAGTTTGGGCAGGTTGTCGCGCTGGAACACGCACAGCACCACCGGCGACAGCGACTCCACCGAGTGCTCCATCTCGCCGATCACCGACCCCTGCAACCCGACGAGGTCGCCGGGCAGCAGGTAGTTGAGGATCTGGCGCCGCCCATCCTCCAGCGTCTTGAAGCGGAACGCCCAGCCCGACAGCAGGGTGAACAGCTGCGCGCTGTGCGAGCCCTCGGCGAGGATCATCGAGGCCGGTTCACTCACCAGTTCGCCGCGCTTGAAACCGCTGACGAACTTCAGCTCTTCGGCGGTGAAATCGCGGAAATGCGCGTTGGCGCGCAGCGGACAGGCTTCGCAGGGGATGCGTCGGACAGTCGAAGTGGAGGCCACGGTCGTACTCACGGCAGAATTCCCCCGCAGCATGTCGCCGGGCTGGCCGCGCGCAACCGATAACTGGCCGCCCGATTGCCTGACGTCATGTCTTTGTTAAATGACCCCAGGGCCCGAACGCCCGACGATGCCCCCCGTTTCCACAGCGTCATGGACACAGCATCGATGCACGGCCTGCACATCCTCCTCGTCGAGGAAGAATATCTTATTGCTGCCGATATGGAGCAGACGCTCCGTGCTGCCGGGGCCGAAGACGTCACCATCGTCGGCGATATCGATACCGCCGCGACGTATGATTTCTCGGACGTGCAGCTCGCGGTGATCGAGGCCAAGTTCGGCAGCGCCAACGCCGTGGCGCTGAATGACGCGCTGCGCGCGGCCGGTGTGGCCGTGGTGGTGACCTCCGCCGACCACGCGGTCCAGGCACTGTTCACCGGTGCAACTCCCCTCCAGAAGCCTTTCGACTCCACTGCCCTGCTCGCCGCCTGCGAAGCCGCCCGTCGCCGCGACCCGTCATTGGCCGAACCCGCCTAGCTCGCCCGCCGGATCAGGCTGCGCCTGCACAACGCGCCGGGCTCGGCTCGAGGCCCGGCCAGCGGCTCTCATCGTATGGAAGCGGGGATGGCACGGCCCGGTCATCCCCGCAGCAATTCAGGTAAAGCGCGGCAGCGTCGTCACCTGCGCCGACACCGAATCCGGCCCGTAATCGCCCTCGCCCGTCACCTTGAGCACTTCCTGCAGCTTGCTGCGGGCGCGGCTGACGCGGCTCTTCATGGTGCCGACCGCGCATTTGCAGATCTCGGCCGCCTCTTCGTAGGAAAAGCCGGAGGCGCCGATCAGGATGATCGCTTCGCGCTGGTCGTCGGGCAGCTTGTCGAGCGCCGCCTTGAAATCGCTGAGGTCCATGATCCCGTATTGCGCCGGGTGCACGGCCATGCGCTCGGTGAAGGCGCCGTCGGTGTCCTGCACCTCACGGCCGCGCTTGCGCATCTGGCTGTAGAACTCATTGCGAAGGATGGTGAACAGCCACGCCTTCATATTGGTGCCCATCTCGAAGCTTTCCTGCTTCGCCCAGGCCTTCATGACGGTGTCCTGCACCAGGTCGTCCGCCTTGTCGTGGCGCCCTGAAAGCGACACCGCGAACGCCCGGAGGCTGGGCAAAGTGGACAGCAGCTCGCGCTTGAAGCTCGGCTTTTCGGCTTCCATGGGCTACTCGCCCTTCGCGGTTTTGGTCTGCTTGCTCTGCTGCTCGACAGTGTCGAGCTGTTCCAGCAGGTCGATCAGCTTGGAGGGAATTTCTTCGCTTTGTACGGCTCCGTAGAGCGCCCGCAGCTTATTTCCGATGTCGGAGTTAGGCCCCAGTCCATCGTCGCGGCGGCGCCGCACCATACCCAAATCATTCATTGTTGTTTTGTCTCGCATAAACCCTTCGCCCCACAGCAGGATCTGACGCCCCATACTCCAGCCGCGGGAAGCTAAATGCGCCGCGACAAAAAAAGTTCCAGATATTCGGGAACCAAGTTTTCAGCATGTCGTTCTCATCCATGGTAAGCTCTAAAAGCGTCACGGGAGTAGAATTTCAATGTCGCTATCCACGCGGATCGCACCGCATCTTCCCTATCTGCGTCGTTTCTCGCGGGCGGTCACCGGCTCGCAAACCTCCGGTGATGCCTATGTCGCGGCAACGCTCGAAGCGCTGATCGCCGATCTCTCCATCTTCCCGGAAGCGAGCAACGACCGCATCGCCCTCTACCGGCTCTATTCGGCGCTGTTCTCTAGTTCGGCGATCCGCGTTCCCGAGCCGACCTCGACCTTCCCCTGGGAGTCGCGGGCGGCGGCCAACCTCGCCAATCTCGCGCCACGCCCCCGGCAGGCCTTCCTGCTGGTTGCCGTGGAGGGCTTCAGCCACGGCGAAGCCGCAGAAATCCTCGATGTGTCGTCCGACGAGTTCGCCGACCTCCTGTCGCAGGCCTCCGCCGAGATCTCGCGCCAGGTGGCGACCGATATCCTGATCATCGAAGATGAACCGCTGATCGCCATGGATATCGAGCAGATGGTCGAGGGCCTCGGCCATCGCGTCGTCGGCATCGCCCGCACCCACAAGGAAGCAGTGGCGCTCTACCACAAGACCCAGCCGCGCATGATCCTCGCCGATATCCAGCTGGCCGACGGCTCATCCGGCATCGATGCGGTCAACGATATCCTGCACGCCCATCCGATCCCGGTGATCTTCATCACCGCGTTCCCCGAGCGGCTGCTGACCGGCGAACGTCCGGAACCGACCTTCCTCGTCACCAAGCCGTTCAACCCGGACATGGTGCGCGCGCTGATCAGCCAGGCGCTGTTCTTCGACGAAGGCTCGCGCGCCGCGGCCTGACCCTCCGGACGCCCCTCCGGATCTTGAGCCGGGCTCTGCCCGGCTCTTTTTTGTTTGTCGGCCGGTCGGAATTCGCTTCCGTCAAAGGCAGAGAGCCCTCCACGGGAACCCAAACTCCGCCCGGTCGTTACTCCCCCGACAGATCAATGGAGTAACAAGAATGTTGCAATACGCACTGCTCTTTCTGGTCATCGCCATCGTCGCGGGCGTGCTGGGATTTGGCGGTATTGCCGGCGCTGCCTCGGGCATCGCCCAGCTTCTGTTCTTCCTGTTTCTGGCCTTCCTGGTCGTCTCGCTGATCATCGGCCTGTTCCGGCGCGCCTGACGCGCCAGAGTTTACTCGAACCGTCCCAGCCGGGTCCGCGGTTCGAGGTGGCAACGGCCCCATCCGCGTGGATGGGGCCGTTAGCTTGTCCGATGCGGCCGGGCCGACAGGAGCGCCAACTGGTCCGCGCCGGATTTTCCTGCCATCGCTGTCGAATCCCGCCTGTCTGGTTCGATTAACTGAGAACCCCAGGCAGTCCCGAAGGAGCAAGCCATGACCCAGTATCTCGTCGCCATCCACCACCCCGACGATTTCGAGCCGTTCTCCGAGGACGAGGCGACCCACCGCGACATCAGCGCGCTGAACATCGCCATGCAGGCCGAGCGCATCGTGGTGTTCGTGGGCGGGCTCGACCGCGCCACCGAAGCCAAGGCGGTGCGGCGCAAGCCCGGCGGCGACCTGCTCGTCACCGACGGGCCCTATATCGAGACCAAGGAGCATATCGGCGGCTTCTGGGTGCTCGAGCTCCCCAGCATGGAGGCCGCGCTCGAGTGGGGCAAACGCGCCGCCATCGCTTGCCGCGCTCCGGTGGAAGTGCGGGCGTTCAACTCGCTGGAGAACCGGGACGCAGTGCGCTGAGGGACTGGCACCGGCCGCGCCGCAGCGCCCCCTCGCCCCTCTGGGGAGATGGGACGCAGTTTGCACCCGCAGCACCTGCCCGGGAATCAAAAAGCCCCGCCGAAGCGGGGCTCAGTCTTCTGGCGATCAGGGCGCCTAGTGCAGGCGATTGACCCAGTCGTCGACTTCGCGCTCGGCCACTTCCTGGGCCTTGCCGTAGCGTTCCTGGATCTTGCCGCTCAGCTGCTTGCGGTTGCCCTTGATGATGTCGAGGTCATTGTCGGTCAGCTTGCCCCACTGGGTCTGGACCTTGCCCTTGAACTGCTCCCAGTTGCCTTCAACCTGGTTCCAATTCATCTGCAATCTCCTTTTCTGCTGAAATGAGCCGCCGTGGCCGGTGGCCCGTGTTGAACTAACGCGTCCTGTCCGCGTGAGTTCCGCCAGCCAGTCAAGTTTGCCCAAAGGTGCGGGTGAACCACTGCCTCGGTTCCGCAAAACCCTTGCCAGCCGTCGCCGCATTGGATTTGGTGCAGCCGATGCAGAACTCCCTTGCCCCTCCGGTCGTCGAGATCGCCGACCTCCACAAATCCTACGGCCCGCTGGAAGTGCTGAAGGGCGTCTCGCTCACCGCCCGCCAGGGTGAGGTGGTGGCGCTGATCGGCTCCTCCGGCTCAGGCAAATCCACCCTGCTGCGTTGCATCAACATGCTCGAAGTGCCTGAAGCCGGCACGGTCAAGGTCGGCGGCGAGGAGATCGCGCTCAGCGGCAAGCCGCCGCACCGCAAGCCCGCCAACGAGCAGCAGATCCGCCGCATCCGCTCCGAACTCGGCATGGTGTTCCAGTCGTTCAACCTGTGGAGCCACATGACCATCCTCGGCAACGTCATGGAGGCGCCGCTCAAGGTGCAGAAGCGCGCCCACGCCGAAGTCGAGGCCGAAGCGCTGGAAATGCTGGCCAAGGTCGGCATCCGCGACAAGGCCGCGAGCTACCCCAGCCAGTTGTCGGGCGGCCAGCAGCAGCGCGCCGCCATCGCCCGGGCGCTCTGCATCAACCCCAGGGTGATGCTGTTCGACGAGCCGACCTCGGCGCTCGATCCCGAGCTCGAAGTCGAGGTGCTCAGGGTGATCAAGCTCCTGGCCGACGAGGGCCGCACCATGATCCTCGTCACCCACGACATGCAGTTCGCCAAAACCATCGCCGACCGCGTCATCTTCCTGCACCAGGGCCGGATCGAGGAAGAAGGCACTGCCGCCGAGGTATTCGGCGCCACCCGCTCGGCACGGCTGAAGCAGTTCCTCAGCGCCGCAGGGCATGGCTGATCGCAGCCCGGCCGCTTCAGTCGGGCGCGCCTGCAACAATTCGCAAACGATTGACCGAACGGTAAAAAACGCTAGCGTTGCCATCCAGGCGCCGGCCGATTGGAAGGCGCAACCAGTGCGCCGGTGGTGAGACCGGCCATCAACGCCGGCCAAGACCGGCGGCAAACAGGAGAGATCATGAACAAGCTCATTCTCGCGGCGGCAGCCGCTGCCTTGGCGATGCTCGCCAGCGGCGCCAATGCGCAGGCCGTCCGCATCGCCACCGAAGGCGCCTATGCGCCGTGGAACTTCCTCGATGAAGCCGGCAAGCCCGCCGGGCTCGATGTCGATGTCGGCACCGAGGCCTGCAAGCGCGCCGCGCTCGACTGCACCTTCCAGGTCAACGCCTGGGATTCCATCATTCCCAACCTGGTCGCCGGCAACTACGACGTGATCATCGCCGGCATGTCGGTCACCGACGAGCGCAAGGCCTCGATCGACTTCACCGACGAGTATTTCCCGCCCGATCCGGCCCGCTACATGGTGCGCGCCGGCACGGTGCTGGATTTCGATAATCTGAGCGGCAAGAATATCGGCGTGCAGGGCGGCACCATCCATGCGGCCTATGCCACCGAGCATTTCGGCGCCAGCAACACCGTCAAGTCGTTCGACAACGCCGACCAGGCGCTGGCCGACCTCAATGCCGGCAATGTCGACGTGATCCTTGCCGACGGCAACTACATCACCGAGGTGGTCGCCGGCTCGGGCGGCGCGCTCGAGAAGGTCGGGCCGGAACTGGTGATCGGCGGCGGCGTCGCCATGGGCCTGAGGAAGGCCGACGACGAGCTGGAAGGCAAGCTCAACGCCGCGCTGGCCGAGATGAAGAAGGATGGCACGCTCGACGCGCTGATCATCAAGTGGTTCCCTGACAAGGTGGGCCCGATCTACGCCGGCGGCTGAGTTCAGACGGGGCGGGCTTCGACCCGCCCCGGTTTGCTCGAGCCCGGGGCATGCTCGATTTCCTGCCGCAATGGATGAAGGACGGGATCGGCGACGATCTGCTGTTCTGGTTGGGCTATTTCACCAATGGCAAGCACCTGAGCTGGTATGCCAGCGTGCAGTACACGCTGGCCGCCGCGCTGTTCGGCGCACTGGTGGCGCTGCTCCTCGGGCTCGCCGGCGCCGCCGCCCGCAATTCGCGCTTCCTGCCGCTGCGCGCGCTCGGCGCGCTCTACATCAACATCGTCCGCGGCGTGCCGGACGTGCTGTTCTTCCTGTTCTTCCCGCTCGCCTTCGAGCAACTGGTCGAATGGATCCGCGCGCAGTCGGTCTGCACGCCTGAATCGCTCGCCGCCAATGCCGGCCGCTGGCCGCCCTGCGATGCCGCCAACTGGTTCCTCGGCACCCCCGAATACCTGGCGCTCGCCTGCGTCTCGCTGGGTATCGTCTACGGCGCCTTCGCCGCCAACGTCATCCACGGCGCGATGAACGCCGTGCCGCGCGGCCAGCTCGAAGCGGCGCGCGCCTATGGCTTCAGCGCCACCCAGGTGCTGTGGCGTTTCCACATCCGGCAGATGTGGGTCTATGCCCTGCCCGGCCTCTCCAATGTCTGGCTGCTGCTGGTCAAGGCCACCTCGCTGCTGTCGCTGCTGCAGATCGCCGACATCGTCTTGTGGGCCGATCGGCTCGGCTCGCCCAATTTCACCCGCTCCGCCGGGCTGGTGCACCCCGACTGGCGCTGGGGCTACTACCTGGTGCTGCTGGTGTTCTACATCCTCATCACCTTCATCTCCGAGAAGGTGTTCGCCGCCATCACCCGCTGGGCCAGCCGCGGCATGGCGACGGCCGGGGGCGCGGCGGCATGAACGAGTTCCTCGCCCCGATCCTCCACGACATCGGGCTGATGGCGCGGCCGGCGCTGTTCAACCTCTATTTCGCCGTGGCCTCGATCCCGCTCGGCTTCCTGTTCGCGATCTTCTTCGCCCTCGGCAAGGCCTCGCCCAACCGGCTGATCTCGGGCTTCTGCCGCGGCTATATCTACGCCTTTCGCGGCTCGCCCTTCTTCATCCAGCTGTTCATGTTCTACTCGCTGGCGCTGGCCTTCAACCTGAGCCTGTGGAAGCCCTGGGGCATCGACTGGTTCGTGCTCAACCCGCTGATACTGGGTCCGGTGATCCTGACCCTCAACACCACCGCCTACACCGCCGAGATCTTCTACGGCGCGCTGATGACGGTGCCCAAGGGCGAGATCGAGGCCGCCCGCGCCTATGGCATGAGCGGAGCGCAGCAGTTCCGCTCGGTGATCTGGCCGCACCTGATCCGCCTCGCCTGGCCGGCCTATACCAACGAGGTGGTGTTCCTGTTCCATGCCACGGCGCTGATCTACTTCACCCTGCCGGTCATCGGCGACCAGAAGGACCTGATGAACATCGCCGGCGAGCTGTTCGAACGCGACTACAATGCGGTGCTGCACTTCTCGGTGGCGGCGCTGTATTTCCTCGCGATCTCACTCGCGATCTTCCTGGTGTTCGGCATAGTGTACCGCCGCCTGACTCGCCACATGCCCGGGGCCAGCCGGGTGCGCTGGAGCTTCAGCCGCTTGTGACGAGGTAACCTGTTGAGCTTTGAACGCAAAACCGTGCCGCTGCGTGGCGATACCCCCGGCGCCAGCACGGATTTCACCTATTACGTGATCGGCCCCGGCGACGCGCCGGAAAAGGTGCACCTGCAGGCGGCGCTGCACGCCGACGAGCATCCCGGCACCATGGTACTGCACCACCTGCTGCCGATGCTGCGCCAGGCCGACGACCAGGGCTTGCTGCGCGCTCGCTTCACCGTGATGCCGCTGGTCAATCCGCTGGGCATGGCCACTTTCTCGCTGCGCCGCCATATCGGCCGCTACGACGCCAATACCGGCATCAATTTCAACCGCCGCTGGCCCGACCTGTTCGCCGCGGTGCGCACCCAGCTCAACGGCCGCCTGTCGGACGACGAGCGCTTCAACGTCAACCTGATCCGCAAGGCCGTTTCGAACTGGATCGACGCCCAGCAGCCGCGCAGCGCCAACGAACAGCTGCGCCTCCTGGTGCTGAAGGAAGCCCATGACGCCGAGTTCGTCTTCGACCTCCACTGCGACGACGACGCGCTGATCCACATCTTCACCTCGCCCGAGCTGATGCCCGAACTGCAGGATCTCGCCGACTGGCTGGGCGCCGCCGCGACGCTGACCGCCGCCGACAGCGGCGGTGGTTCGTTCGACGAGGTGCTGCCGCAGCTCTATCGCAAGGTGGCCCTCGCCAATCCCGGCAAACCCGTGCCGATGGCGAGCGCCACCGCGACGCTCGAATATCGCGGCCAGGCCGATGTGTTCGATCATTTCGGCGCCGACGACGCGCGCCGGCTCTGGGGGTTCCTGTGCGAGCGCAACCTGATCGACGCCGATCCGGGCGAGCGCCCCGCTTCGCTCTCGGAAGCTACCCCGTTCGATGCCACCGAGATCGTCCGCGCCGACCGCCCGGGCCTTGTCGCCTATCGGGTCGAGCTGGGCGAGCGGGTGAGCAAGGGGCAGCCGGTGGCCGACCTGATCGCGCTCGACGGCCCCGAGGCCTATATGGCGCGCACCCCGATCCTCGCCGGCACCGACGGGCTGGTGCTGTCGCGCGCCATGGCCAAATATGCCCCGCGCGGCGCCGGCATCATGAAGATCGTCGGCAAGGCCGTGCTCGGCAGCCGCAAGGGCGCCTACCTGCTCGAGGATTAAGGCGATCGGTCTGCGGCCTCGCAGACTGCGCCATCGTTCCTTCCGCTCCGCGCCGGGCTTAGTGGCGACGATCAGATTTCCTTCAGGTATCTGACGATTGGCCACTGAACATACCCAGCTGCCTCATAAGTACGTCGAGCCGAACCATGCCCAGCGTCTCCGGTCGTTTCAATCATGACCATACTCATGCCGGCGTCCTTGATGACGCTTTCGGCATGCCGCAGCAGTCGATTTGCGATGCCCTGCCGCCTTGCCTCCGGCGAAACAGCCAGGATGTGGATTTCCCCCATCCGGTCCTTGGGGGCGATCCTCAGGCCGACAAAGCCCACCAGCTTTCCGTCCAGCGTCGCGACCCAGATGCCGTCCGGCTCGTTGGTGAGCAAAGCGGCAACATCGGACGTCTGCCTGATCTGCCAGCCGTCAGGAAAGAAGGCGTCATAGGCAAAGGGCGGAAGCTGATCGAGGCCCTCGCGGTTGAGGACCGACGCCCATGCCGCAGCGGTGAGGGCAAGGACGTCGCCGCGAAGACCTTCATGATATGGCAGAATGCGGAACTCGTTCACCGTGCTAAGCCCTCCGTAAGACAGCTTCTTCGGAGTTCGCTCCCGCATCGTCAAGCCTCGGCGGTCCCCGATGAGAGATGGCTTCGGCCGGCATGCTCAGGGTTTGCGACCTTGCCTCGAGCCAGCACGGCGCCGACCTGCTCGATACCTGTGAGAGACTGAGAAATGATCGATCTGAGGCGCAATAACGGTGCGCTGACCCTCTATGCCACCCACCGGCAACCGCCGCGCGCCATGTGGCTCGCCGGCGCCGTGGTGGTGTCGGCGCTGCTCTATTTCATGCTCGAGCAGCAGATTGCCGATCCAGCCTTTCGCCTCGTCTCCGCTGCCATCTGCATCGCCGCGCCTTTGGTCGCCGCCGCGGTGCTGTACCTGCGGCCGCACAGCACCAGCGTCGTCACCGCATTCGACCCCAAAGCCCGCCGCATCCGCTCCGAACAGCGGCACGACCGTGGCAAGGACGTGGTGCTCGAGTTCGGCTTCGAGGAGGTGGCGGCGCTGAAAGTGGCCGAGGACAACGCCGAGCGCCCCCGCAACGATGTGCTATCGCTGACGCTGACGGATGGAAAGAAGGTCGTGCTGGCGCTGAAGTCGCGGCAATACACCGAGGGCGGCGAAGGCCAGGACCTGCGCAAGGTTGCGGCGTTCATTCGCAGCGAGATGGGGTTGCCGGAGGGGTAACGGGTGCAGCCTGGCACCGCTCCTGCTCCCCCCCCCTTTGAGGGGAGGGGAGCAGGAACTACCCCGCCCAGGGCTGCCGCACGCTGCGCACCGTCTCACCCGTCCGCGCCGCCTCGTGCATCAGCAGCGACAGATACTGGTCCTGTGCGCCCTCGGCATACGGGTACGGTCCTGCCCCTTGCCCGCGCGCCATCTCGCCCATCCGCTCCATCGCCACCGCGATGGCGATCTCGTCGTCCATCAGCCGGGCATTCGGATAGGGCATGGACCACACCACCTCGTCGCCGCACAGCATCGCTTCGAGCGCGTAACCGAACAGGTTGCCGTAGCGGCCGGATTCATTGCGGGTGAAGCTCCGGGTCAGCGGCTGGCCATAGACCGGCATCACCCGCGCCTCGAGATCGGCGATCTCGCCGCGTTCGCCGCGGATCACCACGCGATGCGAATGCACCGGCGAGCGGTACTGCACGTCGGTGAAATCGAACAGCCCCAGCCGATCGCCGAAATCGAACTCGCCCAGCGTCTGCCGGGTGGTGACGAAGCGTTCGCTTGCGGGCCAGCTGAAGCGGTTCGGCCCCTCCAGCGCCCGCGCTTCGAACAGCTTGCCGCGGATCACCGCGTCCTCGAAGCCGATGCCGAGGAACTGCCGCATCAGGCTGACGCCATGATAGCCATGCGCCGCCGAGACGCGGGCGAAGCTGACCTTGCCGAGCCCGCCATTGCCGATGAGCCGCAGCCGCGCCGCATGCAGCGGCTGGAACAGGTACTGCTCGGCGATGTGGAGCCTCAGCCCGGCTTCGACCAGCCGCCAGATCGCGACCATGGTTTCGAGATCGAGCGCCGCCGGGGTTTCGCACAGCACCGCAAGGCCAAGCTGGTGCAGCTCGGTGAGGATGGCGAGATGCGCCTCGGGTTTCACCGAGAGCACCACGAAATCCGGCTCCGCCGCGGCGAGTTCGGCATAGCCCGCAAAGGCCGGTGCGCCCCATTGCGCCGCGAATGCCGCGGCTTTCTGCGGGTCGCGCTGCACTACGCCCACCAGCTGGAACCGCTCCGGCAGCTCGCGGGCGATGCGCGTGAAGAACTCGGCGCGCCAGCCGCCGCCGATCAGGCCGAAGCGGATCGGCGCCATCAGGCGCCGAGCCCGAACTCGCGGTGACTGAGCGCCGTCATCACGCCGCGCAATTCCGCGAGGCCCTTGAGCCGGCCGATGGTCGGATAGCCCGGCTGGGCCCGGCGGCCGAGATCATCGAGAATGTCCTGCCCATGGTCGGGCCGCATCGGGATCTGCGCGTCCTCGCGTCCCTCGCGCTTCCGCCGTGCTTCCTCGGTGAGGATGGCGGCGATCAGCGGCACCATGTCGGTGCTGCCGTTGAGGTGTTCGTCCTCGTAGAACGAGCCGGAAATGGCGTCGCTCTCGCGCCGGACGTTCCTCAGATGCAGGAAATGCACCTTCGGCCCGAACTCGCGCATCATTTCCGGCAGGTCGTTGTCGGGGCGTGCCCCGAGCGAGCCCGAGCAGAAGGTCATGCCGTTGGCCGGGCTGTCGACCGCGTCGAGAATGTACCGGTAGTCGGCCGCCGTCGACATGATGCGCGGCAGGCCGAGCAGCGGGAACGGCGGATCATCCGGGTGGCAGCAGAGCCGCACCCCGACTTCCTCGGCCACCGGCACGACTTCCGAGAGGAAATCGACGAAATGCCGGCGCAGCAGGTCGGGCGAGATGCCCTGGTACTCGCTCAGGTGCGCCCGCACATCGTCGAGCGTCATGCTCTCGGTCGAACCGGGCAGCCCCATGGTCACGTTGCGCGACAGCTGCTGCTGCGCCGCATCGTCCATCCCGGCGAAGCGGCGCGCCGCCTCGGCCACCACTTCGGGCGCAAAACTCTCGGCCGCTCCGGATCGCTTCAGGATGTGGATTTCGAACACCGCGAAATCGTTGATGTCGAAGCGCATGCAGGTGCCGCCATGCGCCACCTGGTAGCGCAGGTCCGTGCGGGTCCAGTCGAGCACCGGCATGAAATTGTAGCAGACGGTGCGAAGTCCCGCCGCCGCGACATGGCGCAGGCTCTGCTTGTAGTTGGCGATGTGCTCGCGCCACGCGCCCTTCTGCTTCTTGATATCCTCCGAGACCGGCAGGCTCTCGATCACCTCCCAGGCGATGCCGGAGGGCGAGCCATCCTTACGCTGCCGGATCTGCTGCTGGCGCTTGCCGATTTCCTCGGCACTCCACACCACCCCATTGGGCACGTGGTGCAGCGCGGTCACCACGCCTTCGGCGCCTGCCTGCACGATATCGTCGATGCTTGCCAGGTCCGCCGGACCGAACCAGCGCCACGTCTGCCTCATTTGGCCTCTCCAACAGCGCCAGGAGGGGAAAGCTCTGCGACTTTTCCGCCTCGAAAGCGCGACAACCGACTGGCTTCGAACATTTCGCCGTTCAATGAAACGGCAAAATGCTCTAGCGCTTCCAACCGCGCCAACCGGTGCTAGTATGGCAGCGTTGGGGGAGTCAACATGACCATTGAACTGGAGCTGGTAAACCAGCCCGTGATCGCCGGAACGCGGCAGGTTTCGATGAGCCAGCGGGTCTATGATACGGTCCGCAACGCCATCGTGCAGCTGCAATTGCGGCCCGGCCACCTGCTCTCGGAAGCCGAACTCGCCCGCCATATGGGAGTGTCGCGCCAGCCGGTGCGCGAGGCCTTCATCAAGCTGGCCGAAGCCGGCCTCGTCGAGGTGCGCCCGCAGCGCGGCACCTTCGTCAAGCTGATCTCGATCCGCGAGGTGCAGAACTCCCGCTTCATCCGCGAGGCGATCGAGCTGGCGGTGGTCCGCAAGGCCGCCGAAAAGATCAAGCCATCAGGCATTGCCGAACTGCGCGAGCTGGTCGCGGCGCAGCGCGTCGCGCTGGCCGGCAAGCTCATCGATTTCATGCGGCTCGACGACGATTTCCACTGCGCCATCGCCGCGCATGGCGGCGTCGAGCATGCCTGGCGGCACATCGTCAGCCTCAAGGCGCAGCTCGACCGCGTACGCTTCCTCGGCTTTCCGCAAGCCACGCCCCGCCCGCAGGTGATCGCCCAGCACACCGCCGTGGTCGACGCGCTCGAACGCAACGACGACGACGGCGCCGTCTCGACGATGCACCTGCACCTCAACGAACTGGCGCCCTCGCTGCCCAAGCTCGCGGAAGAACACGCGGATCTGTTCGCCGAGGAATAAGGGTTTGGACGCTGACCTCTCCGTGATCCTCCCCCGCGTGGCGGGGTCCGGATGAGCGCCGTCGGCGCTCACCGTTGCGGGGACCGCCCGAAGGGTGGTGGAGGGGGCAGCAAGAGTCGACTGTGGGTTTGGCCGCCCCCCTCCACCAGCTTCGCTGGTCCCCCTCCCCCGCCACGCGGGGGAGGATAAAGGAGAGGCCGGCGCAAAGCCCCCCTCAATCCATCGCCGCTTCCAGCAACTGCCGATAATCCTCAGCCGTCGCGAGCCGCGGATTGGTCGCGTGGCTGTGGTCGGCCAGCGCGCGCTCGATCACCCAGTCGAAATGCTCGTCGCGTACGCCCAGCCCACGCAGCCCAGCCGGGATGCCGAGGCGTCGGTTCAGCGCGTCCAGTTCGAGCGCCAGGTCGGTGGCCGGTGGGAACCCCATCGCCGCTTTCAGCCGGCCCAGCTTCTCGCCGATCTCGGGCCCGTTGAAGCGCAGCACCGGCGGCATCAGGATGGCGTTGAGCGTGCCGTGGTGCAGCGACACGTCCTTGAGCCCGCCCAGCGCGTGGCTCAGCGCGTGCACCGCGCCCAGCCCCTTCTGGAACGCCAGCCCGCCCATCAGCGCGCCCATCATCATCTCCGAGCGCGCCGTGGCGTTGCGCCCGTCGCGGCAGGCGGTCTCGAGCTGCCGCCAGATCCGCCCTGCCCCATCGAGCGCGATGGCCTCGGCCGGCGGGTTGACCCGCGGCGAGCAGAGCGTCTCGATGCAGTGGCTGAGCGCATCGAGCCCGGTCGCCGCAGTGAGCCCGGCCGGCAGGCCGTAGGTCAGCACCGGGTCGCAGATCGCCCGCTTCGGGATCAGATGCGGCGAGATGAAACCGAGCTTGCGGCCATCCTCGAGCGTCAGCAGCGCCGCGCGTCCCACTTCGGCGCCGGTGCCCGCTGTGGTCGGCACCGCGATCAGCGGCGCCACCGTGCTGCCGATCCGCTCCAGCCCGCCATAGATCATGGCATATTGTTCGAGCGGACCGGGATGGGTGGCGAGCAGCGCCACGCCTTTCGCGAGGTCGATCGGCGAGCCGCCGCCGATCGCGACGATGCCGTCGCAGCCCTCGCCGCGATACTGCTCGAGCGCCGCGATCACCGCCCCTTCGGTCGGGTTTGGCGGGGTATCGAGAAACACCGGGGTTTCGGCCGGCAGGTGCGCCAGCGCCTCTGCCACCAGCCCGGCCGCGAGGATGCCCCGATCGGCGACCAGCAAAGGCCGGTTGAGTCGGAACTCCTCCACTGTCTCGGCGAGTGTCGCCAGCGCCCCGGCGCCGAACTCGATGCTCGTCAGGTAGTTTATCCGCGCCATCAGCCTATCCGTTCGCCAGTTCGATCAAAATGTCCGCGTGACAGGGCGTTCCCGCCTTGCACCAGCAGGCAAGGTTATGTCCCCCGAGTTCCGCCCGAATGACAGCCCGCTCCGGCGGCGCGCCCGGCGACAATGCCGGGTCGAGCGTGCCACGCAGCCACTGCCCGCAGAGCTCCACTGCCTTGGCCTGCGCTTCAGCCCGATCGAGGCCGTAGCGGCTGGCCATCTCGTCGATGGTGAACGGGTTGCCCCAGCGCCCCGGCCGGGTGATCAGCTTGGCCGGCAGCCCGTTCAGCGCCAGCGAGGTGGCCATGAGGTTGAAGCCGGCCCGGCGCGACAGCTGCAGGCGTTGGGGGCGAGGCATCACCGAAGCTCCTTGTCGTAGACGAATTTCGGCATTTCGAGCTTCCACACGATCGCCGCGACGCGCAGCGCGAAGCCGATGGCGATGGTGCCGAGCACCAGGAGGTCATGCGGCAGCTCGAGCCAGCGGCCCAGATAGTAGAGCGTGCCCGAGATGATGGCGACGGTGGCATAGAGCTCGGACGAGAACACCAGCGGCACCTCGTTGCACAGCACATCGCGCATGATGCCGCCGGCGATGCCGGTGATCATCCCCGCCACCACCACGATGATCGGCTGCTGCCCCATTTCCAGCGCCACGTTGCAGCCGATGATGGTGAAGGCGGCCAGCCCCAGCGCATCGAGCAGCAGGAACGGCCAGCGCAGCGCCGCCATGTAGCGGGCAAGGCCGATGGTGACGACGGCCGCGGCGCAGCAGATGATCAGCAGATACGGGTTGGCGACCCAGATCAGCGGATAATGCCCGAGCACCAGGTCGCGCGCCGTGCCGCCGCCCAGTGCGGTGACGCAGGCCAGCACGCAGACGCCGAACCAATCCATCTTGCGGCGCCCTGCCGCCAGCGCAGCGGTCATCGCTTCCGCGGTGATCGCGACATAAAAGATGATCTGCAGCAGCATGGCGCCCCTCGGGTCTTGCCCGGCAGCGACTAAAGCAGACGAATCGCCCCTGGGGCTAGTTGGCCTTCGGGGTGATATCGTCGGTCGACTGGATGGTGATCACCCTGACGTCGAAGGCGGCGCAGGCATCATCCTGGCAGATGCCGTTGAGCCAGACCTGCCCGTTGCCGTACATGATGCCGTCGGCATTGACGAACAGCGTCTCCCATTTCTGCTTGAGGATCGCATCCTTGATATCGCCGGTGATGACCACGTCGTACTCGGTCTCGAACTGGTCGGCATCGTTGATGGTCAGCTCCTTGCCGCCGACATTTACCGTGATCGGATAGGACACCCACTCTGCGACCCCGGCGGCATCGTCATTGGCGACCGCCGCATGGATGGCGTCGAACGCGATGTGGTAGGGCGCCGGATCGCCGAGATCGGCCGTCACGGCGGCATCCACTTCGGCCCCGGTCTGCGCCACGGCGGGCACGGCGCCGAGCGCAACAGCGAACAGGGCGGCGACAGCGAGCTTCAGCATTCTCGTAAACTCCTGTGAACGGGGACGATCCGCCAAACCATTGATAGCGCACACTATCGGCAAACGAACAGCTGGCAGGATAGCTAAAAATGCGCCGGCCGCCGAGCCCTTGCGCCGCCTGGAGGCGCCGGCCTAGCCAATATCGATGCCGAGCCGGGCGAACGCCGCGGCGACGACGGCCGACCTGGTCGAACGGAAGCGATCGCGACTGTAGCGACGCGCCAGTTCGGTATCCCTGCTCCCGGCTGCGGCGCTCAGCACGATGCCATGTCGGGCGGCCCAGCCACGATCGACCTCGTAGCCGAGCTCGACCAGCTCATCGTCGATCGCCCCGCCCTCTTCCAGCTTCTCCTGCAACCTGTCGGTGTGCTCGGTCCACTTTCCCCGGTTGCTGCGATCGATCGGGCGAACCCCGTTGAGCGCCAGCTGCGACGGACCGGACACGGCGCCGCGCCGGTGGAAATCGGAGAACCGGCCCGTCATCCTGAGGAATGGAAACCGCTCGGCGATCCGGTGCTGCACCTCGTCGGGATCGGCGATCAGGTCCTCGTATTTGAGCCACAGGAAGCGCGGGTGATCCTGAAACTGGCGCACCAGCGCCCAGCCTTGCCTGAACCGGCCGATAGAGGTGTGCATCCAGTAGTCGTCAGGTTGGCTGCCATGCTTGCTGATCACCGTATCGCGCGGGTCGCGCACCATGCAGATGGCGTGAAACCGCGGGTCGAGTTTCAGCCGAAGCCCCAGATAGCGCAGGTCCTGCGGTGTCTTGGTGAGATAGACGCCCCGGCAACGGCGCAACCGGTACAGCCGCTCCTCGTGCTCGGCCGATCGTTCGATCTCGAAACAGAGCCGCATGCACTCGGCCAGCAGGGTCGTTCCGGTTCGCGGGTTCACCCCGACGATGTGCAAGCGGTGCATGGTCCCTCGCCATCCCCTGATGAAGCGGCGCTGATAGCAGCGGCAATCCCGGCCGCCAAGCCGAAGAAGGAGACTCCGGGCGCTGCCGGAGATGGGCTGGTGACAACCCTCCCCCGGCCCGCTACCCCTTATGGCCAGAGGAGAAATTGACCCAATGACCACGCATCGCTTCGTCGCCACCGAATGGCACAATGTGCTGGGCACGCGCCCCCCGGCCTTCACCATTGCCTCGGGCGATACCGTCATCACCGAGACGCTCGATGCCTGGGGCTTCGACAAGGACGGGGTGCAGCGCCAGCCCGGCCCCAACCCGATGAACGGGCCGATCTTCATCGAGGGCGCCGCGCCCGGCGACGCGCTGAAGGTCGAGATCCTGCGCATGACGCCCAATCGCGCCACCGGCTGGACCCGCTCGTCGCTGGCCGGCAACGTGGTCGATCCGGAATCGGTGCGCGAACTCCCGTCGCGTGAGGCGGCCAACTGGTCGATCGACCGCCAGGCCGGCACCGCGCAACTGCAGCCGCCGGTCAAAGGGCTCGAGCATTTCGTGCTGCCGCTCGAACCGATGATCGGCTGCTTCGGCGTCGCGCCGAGCCTCGGCCAGGCCTTCTCCACCGCCACCAGCGCCGAGAACGGCGGCAACATGGATTATCGCGGCTTCGGCCCGGGCGCCACGGTGTGGTTCCCGGTGGCGGTCGAGGGCGCGCTGTTCTTCCTGGGCGATTGCCATGCCGTGCAGGGCGATGGCGAGATCGTCGGCACCGGCATCGAGACCAGCTACGAGGTCGAGGTGCGGCTCAGCGTCGAGAAAGGCCGAAAACTGGTGTGGCCGCGCGGCGAAAGCGCCACCGAAATCTTCTCGGTCGGCAATGCCCGCCCGCTCGACCAGGCCCTGCAGCATGCCACCAACGACATGTTCAACTGGCTGTGCACCGAGTACGGGCTGAGCAAAACCGCCGCCAGCCACCTGATGGGCCAGGTGGTGCGCTACGAGGTCGGCAACGTCTACGACCCCGCCTACACCATGGTCTGCAAGATCCCCAAGCAGTGGCTGCCGAAGACCTGAACCCAACGTGACGCCGCTCGACCGCATCGCCATCATCTCCGACATTCACGGCAACCTGCCGGCGCTGGAAGCCGTGCTGGCCGATATCGCGGCGCGCGGCATCACCCGCATCTACGGGCTGGGCGACCTCGCCGGCAAAGGCCCTGACGGCGCCGCGGTGATCGACATTTCGCGCCGCGTCTGCGTCGCCACCGTGCAGGGCAACTGGGACGAGAGCCTCGCCAATGCCGAGCCCGACGCCACCGTGGTGTGGCACCGCCGGCAGCTCGGCCCGGCGCGGCTGGCCTGGCTGCGCGAGCTGCCCGGGACGGTCGATTTCCGCCTCAGCGGCCGCCAGGTCCGGTTGTTCCATGCCTCGCAGCGCGGCGTCTATCACCGGGTGCGCCAGTATGACGGCCACGACGCCCACCTTCAGATGTTCGACAACACCGATTTCACCGGCCATGGCGCTGTGCCCGACATTGTCGGCTATGGCGACGTGCACACCGCCTATGTGAAGAGCTTTGCCAACAAATGCCTGTTCAACGCCGGCAGCGTCGGCAACCCGCTCGATCTGCCGCTCGCCTGCTACGCCGTCCTCGAGGGGCACTTCGACAGCCCCGAAGCTGGACCGTGGACGGTAAGTCTGATCCACCTGCCCTATGATGTCGAGGCGTCGATCCGGCAGGCCGAGGCCTCGGGCATGCCCGACCTCGAGCACTACATCAACGAGCTACGCACCGCCCGCTATCGCGGCCTGACGCCGAAGCCGGCGCCGGTGGCCGGGTAACGCGTACCGTCACATCGGAGGCTACCGCTCCACCCCCTCCCGGCCTCCCCCATCAAGGGGGAGGTGTCGGGCCGGTGGATGGGGCTGGATGGTGCCATAAACTCCGAACGGCACCTCCCCCCTTGTGGGGGAGGCTGGGAGGGGGGAGCCACGGGCACCGACTGCAGAGTGAACTCCCCCCTACCCGCCGATCTTGCCGCCCAGCTCATCCTCGATATGAATCCGGATGATCTCGTCAAAGCTCTGCTCGGCCTTGAACCCCAGCCCAATGGCCCGCTTGGCGTCAAAATTGCGCGGCCAGCCGGCGACCATCGAAATGATCTTGGGGTCCGGCACGTCCTTGATCAGGCTCACCGCCTTGTCGCCGGCAACCCGGCGCAGCGCCTCGATCTCCTCGCCCACCGTGGTCGAGAGGCCCGGCACCGACAGGGTGCGGCGCCAGCCGAGCTTGGTGGTATCGAGCTCGGCCGCATGAGTGAGAAAGCCGATGGCGGCGCGTGGGCTGGCGAACCAGTGGCGCACATCCTTCGACACCGGCAGCACCGCCTCCTGCCCGACCAGCGGCTCGCGCAGAATGTTGGAGAAGAACCCCGAGGCTGCCGCATTGGGCTTGCCCGGCCGGATGGTGATGGTCGGCAGCCGGATGCCGACGCCGTCGACAAAGCCCTTGCGCGAATAATCGTTGAGCAAGAGCTCGCAGATTGCCTTCTGCGTGCCGTAGCTGGTGAGCGGAGTGTTGAAGAACTCGTCGCCGATGGCTTCCGGGAACGGCGCGCCGAACACCGCGATCGACGAGGTGAACACCAGCCGCGGCAGGTACGGCGCCCTGAGCCCTTCCTGGCGGATGGCTTCGAGCAGGAACCGCATGCCATCCATATTGATGCGATAGCCCTTGTCGAAATCGGCCTCCGCCTCGCCCGAAACGATCGCCGCGAGGTGGAAGATCAGGTCGGGCCGCGAGGCGATCAGCTTTGCGGCTTCACCCGGCATGGAGACGTCGGAAACCACGGTCGTCACGTCACCGTTGAACGCGATCTTTGCCGGCTCGACCACATCGGTGAGCGTGAACTTGCTGATGGCCTTGCCGCCCACCTGCCCCGACTTGAGCAGCGCAGCGGTGAGCTTGCGGCCGATCATGCCGGCCGCCCCGATGATCAGGATATGCATGGAGTCTCCTCGGATTTTTGCCGGGAGATTAGCGAGTGAGCCGCGCCGCGCAAGCGCTGCTTTTGGGGAAGGCGTACTGCCGTGGATGCTGCCCCACCCCACCCAGCTTCGCTACGGCTCCGCCTAGCTGCGCTACCCTCCCCATCCTAGCGGACGCGGTAGCGCCGCGGGGGAGGGAGACGATAGGACCGAAGCTGGCAGTCGGGTCTCCCTCCCCCTTGTGGGGAGGGTAGCGCAGCTAGGGCCAGCGGCCCGTAGCGAAGCTGGGTGGGGGTGAGCCCCACGCTCCAGCCCTCAGCACACCGTATTGAGCCGCTCCACGCACACCCGCACCACCTCGTCCCCCGGCCGCTTCCACCAGTTATCCCGGCTGAAGATCTCGACTTCCTGCGGGCCGTGATAGCCGGCGGCTTCGATCATCGCGCGGATGGCCGGTAGGTCGATCACCCCGTCGCCCATCATGCCGCGGTCGAGCAGCATGTCGGTGGTCGGTACCAGCCAGTCACAGATGTGGTGGGCATAGATGCGCCCTTCTCTCCCCGCCCGGGCAATGGCCGCGGCGAGCTTGGGGTCCCACCACACGTGATAGACGTCGATGGCGACGCCGACCCCCTCGCCCAGTTGCGCCGCGATATCGAGCGCCTGGTCGATGGTGTTCACGCAAGCCCGGTCGGCCGCATACATCGGATGCAGCGGCTCGATGGCGAGCGGCACGCCCGATGCACGGGCATGCGGCAGCATCGCGCCGATGCCATCCGCCACCATCTGCCGGGCCCCCGGCAGGTCGCGCGACGAGCCGGGCAACCCGCCCACCACCAGCACCAGGCAATCGGCCCCGAGCGCCGCCGCTTCATCGATGGCGCGGAGGTTGTCGTCGATATTGGCCTGCCGGCCCGCAACAGTTTCCGCCGGGAACATACCGCCGCGGCAAAGGCCGGTGACGCGCAGGCCATTGGCCTTGACGATGCCGGCAGCCTCGGTGAGCCCGACCGCCGCCACCTGGTCACGCCAGGGCGAAATGGCGGTAACGCCATGCCGGAGGCAGTCATCGACCATCTGCGCGAAGCTCGACCCGTTGCGCAGGGTCGCGAGGTTCATGGAGAGTTGCTGGGTCATCAGAATGGCAAGGCCGATAGAGATGGCCCCCTCCCATCCTCCCCCACAAGGGGGGAGGTGCCGCCCTGTGGGCCTGGCACCATCGAGCCACAAACTCGACTCTGCACCTCCCCCCTTGTGGGGGAGGCCGGGAGGGGGCCGTCTGTCTCAGTCAGCACCACCTCAAACCACCCCATGCACAGCCAGCACCCGTTTCATCCGCTCCACCGCCAGCGCCGGATCGGCCAGCACGCGCGCCTTGTCGGCCAGCCGGAACAGTTCGCTGAGATGCTGCAGCGAGCGGGTCGATTGCTGGCCGCCGATCATCGCAAAATGCTCCTGCAACCCGTTGAGATAGGCGAGGAACACCACGCCGGTCTTGTAGAAGCGGGTGGGCGCCGCGAAGATGTGCCGGCTGAGCGGCACCGTGGGTTCGAGCAGCTCGAAGAACTCGTTGTCGCTGCCGCGGCCGAGCGCCGCGAGCGCTGCCGAGGCGGCGGGGGCGATGGCGTCGAAGATGCCGAGCAGCGCATCGGAATGGCCGTGCTCGTCCCCGGCGATCAATTCGGCATAGTTGAAATCGTCGCCGGTATACATCCGCACGCCGGCCGGCAGCCGGCGGCGCATGGCGATCTCTTTCTCTTTGCTCAACAGCGAGATCTTGATGCCGTCGACCTTGTCGGCATGCGCCGCGATGACGTCGAGGCACACGTCCATCGCCGCGTTGTGGTCGGCCCTGCCCCAATAGCCCTCGAGCGCCGGATCGAACATTTCGCCCAGCCAGTGGAGGATCACCGGCTGCTTCACCTGATCGAGGATGCGGCCATAAACCCGGGCATAATCGTCGGGCGATTTTGCCGCGACCTTGAGCGCGCGCGACGCCATCAGGATGATGCGGCCGCCCTCGCCTTCGACATACCCGACCTGCTCCTCATAGGCGCGGATCACGTCATCGATGCTGACATCGGGCCCCGGCGCCAGGTGATCGGTGCCGGCGCCATAGGCGATGAGCGCATCCGAGCGGCCGCGCGCCTCGGCCTGGGCGCGGCGGATCAGCTGCTGCGCATCCGCCCAGGTGAGCCCCATGCCGCGCTGCGCCGTATCCATCGCTTCGGCGACGCCGAGCCCCAGGTCCCACAGCCGATGGCGGAATTTCAGCGTGGTGTCCCAGTCGATGGCGGGCGTCAGCCATGGGTCGTTGCTGGCCAGCGGATCGGCCACCACATGCGCCGCGGCATAGGCAATGCGCGGGAAATCGCTGGCGGCGTGTTTTTCGAACGGGATCGGCGTGCCGTTGAGGCGGTAGGTTTCGAGCGTCCGGGAAGGTGTCGGAAGAAGGAGGTCAACCATTGGCAGACGGCCCCCTCCCGGCCTCCCCCACAAGGGGGGAGGTGAAGAGTCGAGGCTGGAGCTCGATCATGCCTGCCACACAGGGCGGCACCTCCCCCCTTGTGGGGGAGGATGGGAGGGGGCCGTCTGTCTCGGCTATCATCGTCAAATCCCCAACGCCGGCACATCCAGCCAGCGCCGTTCCTTCCAGCTCTGCAGCCCGAGCATGGCGAGCTGCACGCCCTTGGCGCCAGCCTCGAGCCCATACGGCCACGGCGCATCCTCGGCGACGTGTTTGAGGAACATTTCCCACTGCGCCTTGAAGCCGTTCTGCGCCGGCCAGTTATCGGGCACTTCTTCCCAGTTCTCGAAGAAATCGATGGTCTGCGGCTGGTCGGGGTTCCACACCGGCTTGGGCGTGTTGACCCGGTGCTGGCTGAAGCATTTGTGCAGCCCCGCCACCGCCGAGCCATGCGTGCCGTCGACCTGGAAGGTGACGAGATCGTCGCGCCGCACCCGCACGTCCCAGCTCGAATTGATATGGGCAACCACGCCGCCGGCCAGCTGGAACGTCGCATAGGCCGCATCGTCCGCGTCGGCCGTATAGGTATTGCCCTTCTCATCGACGCGCGTCGGAATATGCGTCGCGCCAAGGCAGCTCACCGCCTCGACTTCGCCGAACAGGTTGTCCAGCACATAGCGCCAGTGGCACAGCATATCGAGGATGATGCCGCCGCCATCGGCCTTGCGATAGTTCCAGCTCGGGCGCTGCGCCGGCTGGCCCCAATCGCCCTCGAACACCCAGTACCCGAACTCGCCGCGCACCGAGAGAATACGGCCGAAAAACCCGGCATCCCTCAGCATCTTGAGCTTCAGCAAACCGGGCAGGAACAGCTTGTCCTGCACCACGCCGTGCTTGACGCCGGAAGCCTTGGCCTTCTTCGCCAGCGCGATGGCGGACTCGAGGTCGTCGGAAACCGGCTTCTCGCAATAGACGTGCTTGCCCGCATCGATCGCCCGGCTCAGCAGCTCGGCCCGCATCTGCGTGGTGCCGGCGTCGAAGAACACCTCGTCCTCGGTGTTGGAAAGCACCTCGTCGAGATCGGTCGACCAGCGCTTGATCTGGTGCTTTTCGGCCAGCCGCTGGATCTTGTCGCGGTCGCGCCCGACGATGATCGGGTCGAGCACCAGCCGATCGCCGTTCGACAGCGCCACCCCGCCCTGCTCGCGAATGGCGAGGATCGAGCGCACCAGGTGCTGGTTGTACCCCATCCGGCCCGTCACGCCGTGCATGATCAGTCCCAGCCGCCGCTCGGCCATCCCTCGCTCCCTCGCTCGTGTTTGTAACTACTTGGTTACTTGGATACACGTCGCTAGGATGGAGCGTCAAGAGCGGCCGCCGCGGACTGAACGAAAGAACGATTTTCGTCCGGGCCCGGCGCGGCAGATGAACCGTCCTGTTACACCGGACGGCATGACCGCAACGGCGCGGGGAGTGGGAGCGATGGCGAGCGACGTGGCAGCGGTGAAGGTTCGGCGGCGCACCGCCACGCCGGCACCGGTGCGCCCGCGCGATGCCGAAAAGACCAAGGCCTCGATCCTCAAGGCGGCGCGCGACGAGTTCTGCGAAGAAGGCTTCAACGGCGCCCGGGTCGATGCCATCGCCGACCGCGCCAAGGCCAATAAACGGCTACTCTATCACTATTTCGGGAACAAAGAGGCTCTGTACCAGGCCGTTCTGCTCGACGCCTACCAGGAAATCCGGCGCGGCGAACGCGAGTTACGCATCAGCCAATATGATCCGGTCGAAGCAGTCGACCGGATCATCCGGTTTACATTTCGGCACTTCCTCGCCAATCCGTGGTTTCCGCGGCTGCTCTCTGTGGAAAACTTGCAGAACGCCAAGTTCGTCAAGCAGATCAAGGATCTCGACGAGATCCGCTCGCCCATTGTCGGCGAGCTGCAGGAGATCGTGAAACGCGGGCACGCCGAGGGTACGTTCCGCACCGATGTCGACCCGATGCAGCTCTACATCTCGATCATTTCGCTCTGCTATTTCTACGTCTCCAACATGCAGACCCTGTCGGTGGTTTTCGGCAAGGACCTCAGCCAGTTCGCCCTGATCCAGGATCGCGAAGCGCAGGCCGTGCAGATGGTCGTCGATTACCTCCGCACCCGCCGCTGACCCGGCCACCGCCGCATACCGATTCCCAGCCAAAGCTGCCCCGCGAACGCGATTCTGCCCGGGTTCGGCGCCAGACTGCACCTGCTTGACAGGCCGCACGTCCCAGCCCATGGTTGTAACCAATTAGTTATTTAGCGCCACCAAGAGCGCCCAGAGGGATCGGGTCGGCGTCGCCGCCCGGAGAACCAAGAAGAACTAAACGGGAGGAATCCATGACCATGAAGCTAGACCGCCGTCAGTTTCTGCTCGGCACGACGGCGCTCGCCGCCGCCGCCGGCATTTCGCCTGCCTTTGCACAGCAGGCCCTGCGCCTGATCTTCTGGGGCAGCCAGGCTCGTGCCGACCGCACCTATGGGGTGACCGACCTCTACGCCAAGGACGGCGGCCCGGCGATCGAAGGCGAGTTCCTCGCCTGGAACGATTACTGGCCCAAGCTCGCCACCCAGACCGCCGGCGGCAATGCCCCCGACGTCATTCAGATGGATTACCGCTACATCGTCGAATACGCCAAGCGGAACGCCATTGCCCCGCTCGACGAGTTCGTCGGCGGCGCCCTGAGTCTCGCCGATTTCGACCAGGACCAGCTCGATGGCGGCAAGGTCGACGGCAAGCTCTATGGCATCAGCCTCGGCGCCAACTCGGTGGCGCTGATGATCAACACTGTCGATTTCGAGAAGGCCGGCGTCGAGGTCCTCGGCCCCAACACCACCTATGCGGACCTGACCACGATCGGCGAGGCCTTCAAGTCCAAGGGTGTCGGCAAGGCGGTGATCGCCGACGGCTCGGTCTCCGAGCCGATGTACGAGAACTGGCTGCGCCAGCGCGGCAAGGCGCTCTACACCGCCGACGGCAAGGTGGCCTTCGATGAAGCCGACGCCACCGAGTGGTACAAGCTGTGGGCGGACCTGCGCGCCGCCGGCGTCTGCGTGTCGCCCGACGACCAGGCGCTCGACACCGGCCCGCTCGAAACCACCATGATCACGCTCAACAAGGCGTCGGTGATCCCGTCCAATTCGAACCAGCTGGTGGCCTTCCAGGCCATCAACAAGGACAAGATCACCATCTCCAACTTCCCGCGCATCGCCACCGACGCGCCTGGCGGTCATTATCGCAAGCCCTCGATGTTCTTCTCCATCGCCGGCACCAGCAAGTCGAAGGAAGAAGCGGCGAAGTTCCTCAGCTTCTTCGTCAACGACCAGGCGGCGAGCAAGGTGCTCGGCGTCGAGCGCGGCATCCCGTGCTCGAAGGCGGTGCGCGATGCGCTCGCCCCGACCCTCGACGAGCAGAGCCAGATCGCCCTCAACTTCGTCGCCAATCTCGGGCCGCTGCTCGGCGCCCTGCCCCCGTCTCCGCCGGCCGCCGCCGGCGAAATCGATGCGTCGCTGTTCCGCACCCTCGGGCAGGAAGTGGGCTTCGGCGCCAAGACCCCGGAACAGGCCGGTCCCGAGCTCGTCAAGGGCGCGACCGACATTCTGAACCGCGCGGCCTGACGTCATGACCGCGCCCGCCATGGAGGCCCCAGTCCCCCATGCCGGGGGCGCGGTGAGCCAATCGTGGTGGTCGAGGGTGTGGCAGAACCACGCCCCCGGCTACCTGTTCCTGCTGCCCTGGTTCATCGGCTTTCTCGGCCTGACCATCGGGCCGATCCTCACCTCGTTCTACCTGAGCCTGACCAATTTCGATCTCCTCACGGCGCCGCGCTGGGTGGGGGCCGACAACTATATCCGCATGTTCACCGCGGACCCCAAATTCATCGCCTCGATGCAGGTGACGCTGACCTTCGTCATCTTCTCGGTGCCGCTGAAGCTGGCTTTCGCACTCGGCGTGGCGCTGCTGCTCAACCGCGGCATGCGCGGCCTGCCGCTCTACCGCGCCCTGTTCTACCTGCCGAGCCTGCTCGGCGCCTCGGTGGCGATCGCCATCCTGTGGCGCCAGCTGTTTGCCGGCGACGGGCTGGTCAACGATTTCCTCTCGGTGTTCGGCATCCAGGGTCCGAGCTGGATCAGTAACCCCCGCTATTCGCTGTGGACGCTGATCGTGCTGTCGATCTGGCAGTTCGGCTCGCCGATGATCATCTTCCTCGCCGGTCTCAGGCAGATCCCGCAGGATATGTACGAGGCCGCCAGCCTCGACGGCGCCAGCCGCTGGCGCCAGTTCTGGAAGATCACCCTGCCGCTGCTGACCCCGGTGGTGTTCTTCAACGCCATCATCCAGACCATCGAGGCCTTCAAGAGCTTCACCCCGGCCTTCATCATCTCGGCCGGCACCGGCAACCCGATCAACTCGACGCTGTTCTACACGCTCTATCTCTACCAGGAAGCGTTCGGCTTCTTCCGCATGGGCTACGCCTCGGCGCTGGCCTGGTTCCTGTTGCTGCTGGTCGCCTGCTTCACCGCCTTCTCCTTCCTCACCAGCAAATACTGGGTGCACTATGATGATTGAGGCACCCGTGTCGCGGCGCGTCGAGGGAGCCGCCCGATGACCGTCACCGCCCCTGCCCCGCGCCTGACCGTCGTCACCGACGCCTCGCCCGGAAAGCTGCTGCGCAAGCGCATCCTCAGCGTCGCCGCCCATGTGGCGCTGATCGGCGCTTCGATCCTGATGCTCTATCCGCTCTTGTGGATGCTCTCGGCCTCGTTCCGCCCGGAGAACGAGATCTTCTCGGGCACGCTGATCCCTTCGAGCTGGAGCCTCGACAGCTATTTCCGCGGCTGGAATGGCCTGCGCATCTCCTTCGGCACCTTCTTCTGGAACTCGCTGGTGATCTCGATCACCTGCGTCATCGGCAACCTGATCGCCTGCTCGATGGCCGCCTTCGCCTTCGCGCGGCTGCGCTTCAAGGGGCGGAACTTCTGGTTCGCCATGATGCTGATGACCCTGATGCTGCCCGGCCAGGTGACGCTGATCCCGCAATATGTGCTGTTCCGCGAGCTGGGCTGGGTCAACACCATCCTGCCGCTGGTGGCGCCCAAATTCCTCGCCGTCGACGCCTTCTTCGTCTTCCTGATGGTGCAGTTCTTCCGCGGCATCCCACGCGAGCTCGACGAAGCCGCCATGATGGACGGCTGCTCGGCCTGGCGCATCTACTGGAAGGTGATGCTGCCGCTCTCCACCCCGGTGCTGGCGACCGCCGCCATCTTCACCTTCATCTGGACCTGGGACGATTTCTTCGCCCCGCTGATCTACCTCAACGAGATGAAGCAATACACCGTGATGCTCGGCCTCAGGACCTTCACCGACTCCACCGGCGAAAGCGACTTCGGCGGGTTGTTCGCCATGAGCGTGCTGTCGCTGGTGCCGATCTTCCTGTTCTTCCTGTTCTTCCAGCGCCTGCTGATCGAGGGCATCGCGACGACGGGGATGAAGCGGTGAGAGGTCTCTCGCCCGCCTCGGCACCGCGCTTGCGGCCCCACCCCCTCCCAGCCTCCCCCATCAAGGGGGAGGTGTCGGACCGGTGGATTTGGCTGGATCGCGCGCCACGCACTGAACGGCACCTCCCCCCTTGTGGGGGAGGCTGGGAGGGGGGTGGGCCATGAGCACCGCCGTCGAGAAGAACCTCCGTGCCAACTCCACGCCACCCGAGCGACGGATGTGGCGTTTGCTTTATCCCTTCAGGACCAGCGGCTTCCATTTTCGCAAGCAGGAGCAGATCGGCCCGTTCTACGTCGACTTCGCCTGCCACCACGCCGGCTTGGTCATCGAGGTAGACGGCGAGACCCATTATGTCGACGGCGCTCAGCAACGTGACGCCCGACGGGACGCGTTCCTGCGCGGCGAAGGCTACACGGTACTGCGGTTCACCAATGACGATGTGATGCACCACCCCGAGGGTGTGCACACCCTTGTCGCTGCTGCGCTGGTAGACAGGCCGCAGCGCCCCCGCCCCAGCAGTCGCCCAGAACCATCCAGTCAAGAAGACACGAAATAATGCCCATCAAATTCGCCGCCATCGGCCTCAATCACAATCACATCTTCGGGCAGGTCCAGTGCCTGCTGCGCGAAGGCGCCGAGCTCGTCGCCTTTCACGCCCCCGAGGATGATCTCGCCGCCGAGTTCAGCGAGAAGTTTCCGCAGGCGAGGCGGGTTGCCGACCAGCGTGCCATTCTCGAAGACCGCGGCATCGCGCTGGTGCTGACTGCCGCCATTCTCTCCGAGCGCGCCGCGATCTCGATTGCGGCCATGCGGCACGGCAAGGACGTGATGAGCGACAAGCCGGGGATGACGACGCTCGAGCAACTGGCCGAAATCAAGCGGGTGCAGGCCGAGACCGGCCGCATCTATTCGGTCTGCTATTCCGAGCATTTCGAGACCCGCTCCACCGTGAAGGCCGGCGAACTGGTCCAGGCCGGAGCCATCGGCCAGGTGATCAACACCGTCGGTCTCGGCCCGCACGCCATCCGCAACAACCAGCGGCCGGACTGGTTCTTCGACCGGCAGCGTTATGGCGGCATCCTCACCGATATCGGCAGCCATCAGTGCGAGCAGTTCCTGTTCTTTTCCGGCACCGATACCGATGCCGAAGTGGTGTCGGCCTCGGTGAACAACCGTGCCAATCACAATAAGCCCGGGCTGCAGGACGTGGGCGACATGCACCTCAGGACCCCCACCACCACAGGCTATGTGCGGGTCGACTGGTTCACCCCGGCGGGCCTCCCCACCTGGGGCGACGGCCGGCTCACTATCCTCGGCACCGAGGGCTATATCGAGTGCCGCAAGTATATCGACATCGCCGGGCGGCCGGGGACCGATCACCTGTTTCTCGTCGACAGGCAGGGCACCCGCCACATCGATTGCTCCGATGTCGACTTGCCTTACGGGCGGCAGCTGATCGCCGACATCCTCAACCGCACCGAGACGGCCATGCCGCAGGTGCGCGCCTTCAAGGCGATGGAACTGGCGCTGACGGCGCAGAAAATGGCTGAAGTCGGGACGGTTTGGCAGCAATGAGCAGAGTTTACACAGTCGCCGTAGTGGGCGGCGGCATCGGCAAGAGCCATATCGTCGAGGGCTACGAGCCCAACAAGGATCGCTTCAAGGTGATCGCCGTCTGCGATCTCGACCCGGTGCGGCGCAATGCACTGGCCGACGAGTTCGGCATCGAGCGGCGGGTCGAGAATTTCGACGACCTGCTGGCAATGGACGATCTCGACATCATCGATATCTGCACCCCGCCAATGGTGCACTATCCGATGCTGGTCGCCGGGCTCAAGGCCGGCAAGCACGTGATCTGCGAGAAGCCGCTGGTCGGTTCGCTCGCCGAAGTCGACGAGATCATCTCGCTCGAAAAGCAGAGCCGCGGCAAGCTGATGCCGGTGTTCCAGTATCGCTTCGGCAACGGCATCGAGCAGGTCAAGCGCATCATCGAGGCGGGGATTGCGGGGAAACCCTATGTCGGCACGGTCGAGACGCTGTGGCGGCGCGAGGCCGATTATTACGCCGTGCCGTGGCGCGGCAAATGGAAGACCGAGCTCGGCGGCGTGCTGATGACCCACGCCATCCACCCGCACGATATCTTCACCTACCTGATGGGCGAGCCAAAGAGCCTGTTCGGCCGGGTGGCGACCCGGGTGAATGCGATCGAAGTGGAAGACTGCATCTCGGCATCACTTGAAATGGAGTCGGGCGCCCTCGCCAGCTTCACCGCGACGCTCGGCTCGGCCGATGAAATCAGCCGTATCCGGCTGGCCTTCGAGCACGTCACCTTCGAGAGCGACCACGAGGCCTACAATCCGGGGAAGCTCCCCTGGAAGATCCTGCCGCGCAACGATGAAACCAAGGCGAGGATCGAGGCACTGCTCGCCGACTGGCAGGACGTGCCGTCGCGCTTCGAGACCCAGATGCGCCGCTTCTGGGATGCGCTCGAGGGGCTGGGCCCGATGCCGGTGACGACGCGCGACTCGCGCCGGGCGCTGGAGATCGTCACCGCCTTCTACCATTCGTCCGAAACGCACGAGGAAGTCAGCTTCCCGGTGACCGCAAGCCATCCCAAATACCGCAGTTGGTTGCCGGACGGGTTTCGATGATGCGCCGGTGGCGCCGGCCCCAAGAGGAGAGCATCTGATGTCGACAAGCGTTGTCCTGCAACAGGTCGAAAAGCGTTACGGCGATGTCGAGGTGATCCACGGCATCGATCTGACCATCGATCCGGGTGAGTTCACCGTGTTCGTCGGCCCCTCGGGCTGCGGCAAATCCACCTTGCTGCGGATGATCGCCGGGCTCGAGCCGATCTCCGGCGGCAGCCTCCTGATCGATGGCGAGCGGATGAACGAGGTGCCGGCAGCCAGGCGTGGCATCGCCATGGTGTTCCAGAGCTACGCGCTCTACCCGCATATGAACGTCTACCAGAACCTCGCTTTCGGGCTGGAAACGGCGCGGGTGCCGAAGCCCGAAATCGAGCAGCGGGTGCGGAAAGCCGCGGATATCCTGCGGATCGAGCCGCTGTTGAAGCGCAAGCCCAAGCAACTCTCGGGCGGCCAGCGCCAGCGCGTCGCCATCGGTCGGGCGATCGTCCGCGAGCCCCGGATTTTCCTGTTCGACGAGCCGCTCAGCAACCTCGATGCGGAGCTCCGCGTCCAGATGCGGGTGGAGATCGCCAAGCTCCACAACGACCTCGGCAACACCATGATCTACGTCACGCACGACCAGGTCGAGGCGATGACCATGGCCGACAAGATCGTGGTGCTGCAGGCCGGCATCATCGAACAGGTCGGCGCTCCGCTCGAACTCTACAACCACCCGCGCAACCGCTTCGTTGCCGGCTTCATCGGCTCGCCCAAGATGAATTTCCTCGACGCCAAGGTCGAAGGCGCCGATGGCGCCGGCGCCAGGCTCCGGGCCGGCGGCAGCGAGATCGTGGTGGACCGCAAGGTCGGCGCCGGCGACGCCGTGACCTTCGGCGTCCGGCCCGAGCATATCGGCATCAACGAAGGCTCAGGCGTCGAACTGGCCAAGGTGAAGGTCGACCTGGTCGAGCAACTGGGCGGCCAGACCATGGTCTACACCACCACCGCCGATGGCCAGGCGCTAACCATCGCGGTCGATGGGCAACGACCGCTGGAACTGGGCTCGACGCTGACGGCCTATGTCGATCCGGCCCGGTATCACGTGTTTGCCCAGGACGGGCGGGCGATTTAGCGGTGCCGTCTCAGCCAGGGTAAGGCAGCCACTGCGTCCAGCCTAGCGGCCGGCAGATCTGGATACAGCCCGGAATGGTGCGTTTCGCGCCAGTACGGCCCATTGTGATCGTCGCCTGGATCGAGAAAATCCTCCACGAACCGGCATACGCCGTCGGGGCGCCGGATGATGTCCATTCGCCGCGTGCCGTCCTCGCTGGTAGTGCTTTCAACAATCTCGCCATCGACGTAGCCCATCCTGCCTCCCCCACTGCGGCGTAGCATAGATTCGTGTTTGCACGAGATGGGCGGGCGATTTAGGGGGCCGGAGCGCGTGGCCCCACCCCACCCAGCTGCGCTAAGCCCGCTCCGCGGGCAAGCTGCGCTGCCCTCCCCATCAAGGGGAGGGAGACCCGACCGCGGGGCTTCGGTTCTTTCGTCTCCCTCCCCCTTGTGGGGAGGGTAGCGCAGCTAGGCGAAGCCGTAGCGAAGCTGGGTGGGGATGAGCCCCAAGCGCCTCACTGCCCCGCCAGCAACTCCGCATTGCCGCCGCTGGCGGTCGTGTCGATGCACACATGCCGCTCGGTGATCAGCCGCTCGGCATCGCTCGGTCGGGTGACCAGCGGGATGATCATCCCCTCGCGACGGCTGAGCGCCTGGCGCCACGGCCTGAGGTCCGCGTCGGTGCCGAAATGCATGATGGCATCGACATTCAGCCCCGCTTCGATCGCGGCGGGGCTGAGCTTCTTGTCCAGCCCGCCGATCGGCTCGCCATTGGCGCCCAGCGCTTCGGCGATGCGGCTGGCGCCAGGGGCGACCACCAGCACGCCATTGCCCTGCTCGAGCGCCAGCGTCGCCTGCTGCAGCGCGCTCTGCGTATCGGGCCCGAGGCAGAGCACCACGCCGCGCGGCCAGGTATAGAGCATGTTGGATTCGCCGGTCGGGCCCGGCAGCAGTTCCTGCGCCGGCTCGATCCCCACCCGCTCGATGCCGATCTTCACCTGGTCGACCGCCGCGATGGCAAAGCCGATCGAGAGGCCGGAGAGCGGGTTTACCCCGGTCGAGGGCTCGAACGCTTCGGCCGGACGCCAGAAGCGCTTCAGGTAATTCGGCCCGCCCGCCTTCGGCCCGGTGCCCGAGAGGCCCTCGCCGCCGAACGGCTGCGAGCCGACCACCGCGCCGATCTGGTTGCGGTTGACATAGATATTGCCGGCGCGGATGCGGTCGGAGAGTTCCTCGACCCGCCCGTCTATACGGGTATGGAGCCCGAAAGTCAGCCCGAAGCCCGAGGCATTGATGGCGGTGACCACCGCATCGAGTTCCTCTGCCTTGAAGGTCGCGACATGCAGCACCGGCCCGAAGATTTCTTCTTTCATCTCGGCAATGCCCGAGACTTTGAGCACCGTCGGCGGCACGAACGTCCCCTGCTCCGGCGCCGCCAGCTGGTGCAGCACGGCGTCGCGGGCGGCGAACTCGGCGATATAGGCGTCCATCTTCGCCTTGGCCTTCTGGTCGATCACCGGCCCGATATCGACGGAGAGGTCCCAGGGGTCGCCGAGCTTCAGCTCGTCCATGGCGCCATACAGCATTTCGAGCGTCCGCTCGGCCGCGTCTTCCTGCACATAGAGAATGCGGAGCGCCGAGCAGCGCTGCCCCGCCGACTGGAAGGCGGAAGCGAGGATGTCGCGCACGGCCTGCTCGGGCAAGGCAGTGGAATCGACGATCATGGCGTTGAGCCCGCCGGTCTCGGCGATCAGCGCCGCGCCGGCCGCGAGATTGTCGGCCATCTTGACGTCGATCGCCTTGGCGGTGGCGAGCGAGCCGGTGAAGCAGACGCCGTCGATGCGCGGGTCGGAGGTCAGCACCGAGCCGACCGCCGGGCCGGAGCCCGGCACCAGCTGCACCACGTCCTCGGGAATGCCGGCCTGCACCATCAGCCGCACCGCCAGCGCCGCGATCAGCGGCGTGGTTTCGGCAGGCTTGGCGAGGACGGTATTGCCGGCCACCAGCGCCGCGGCGATCTGGCCGGTGAAGATGGCGAGCGGGAAATTCCACGGCGAGATGCAGGTGAACACCCCGAGCGGCTGGCGCGCTTCGCTCGCTTCCGCCTCGGCGGCATAATAGCGAAGGAAATCCACGGCTTCGCGGACTTCACTCACCGCATCGTTGAGCGTCTTCCCCGCTTCGCGGGCGCAGAGCGCGAAGAACTCGGCGGCATTGTCCTCGTAGAGATCGGCAACCTGCCGCAGCAGCAGGGCGCGCTCGGCCACCGGGCGCGCCGCCCAGCCGGGCGCCGCGTCGCGCGCCGAGGCAATCGCCAGCTCCAGCGTCTCCGGCCCGGCCCCGATGGCATCGCCCACCGGCTCGCCGGTCGCAGGACTGATGATCGAAAACTGCTCGCCCTGGCTGCCGGCGACGAGCGAAGCCGGCACGGCGTGCCAGCGCTTCTCGCTCGGCCGGAACCGGTCCCGATCGGCGAGCAGATAGTTGACCGCCAGCGGGTCGGTCAGGTCGTGCCCGCGGGAGTTGCCGCGGCGCGGCGCGAACAGTTCGGCCGGCGCCCGCACCTTGGCGACGGCGCTTTCCACCGCCTCGAACGGATCCTCTACCACCGCAGCCGCCGGCACATCGCGATCGGCGATCATGTTGACGAACGAGCCATTGGCGCCGTTCTCGAGCAGGCGCCGCACCAGATAGGCGAGGAGGTCGGCATGCCGCCCGACCGGCGCATAGATGCGGGTGCGGGTCTGCTGCTCATCGTGGATGATCTCGTGCAGCCGCTCGCCCATGCCATGCAGGCGCTGGAACTCGAACGCGTCGTTGCCGACCCCGAGCCCTTGTGCCAGCTCCAGCACCGCGGCCACGGTATGCGCGTTGTGAGTGGCGAACTGCGGGTAGATCCGTCCGGTCTTCGACAACAGCCGCTTGGCATTGGCGATGTAGCTGACATCGGTCGCGGGTTTGCGGGTGAACACCGGAAAACCGCCGAGACCCAGCACCTGGGCGCGCTTGATTTCGCTGTCCCAATAGGCGCCCTTCACCAGCCGCACCATGATGCGGCGGTCGAGCGTTTCGGCCAGCGCCTCGATCCAGTCGATGACATGGCTGGCGCGCTGGCCATAGGCCTGTACGACGATGCCGAACCCGTCCCAACCGGCGAGCCGCTCGTCGGCCAGTACCGCCGCGATCACGTCGAGGCTGAGGTCGAGCCGGTCGGCTTCCTCGGCATCGATGTTGAAGCCCATATTGGCGCCGCGCGCCATCATGGCGAGGGCGAGCGTGCGCTCCACCAGCTCATCCATCACCCGCTCGCGCTTCATGAACTCGTAGCGCGGATGCAGCGCCGAGAGTTTGACCGAGACGCCCGGGTTGTCGCGCACCGAGCCGGCGGTGGAACGGGTGGCGAGCACCGCGATGGCCTCGGCATAGGCGGCGCGATAGCGCTTGGCGTCGGCTTCGGTGCGCGCCGCCTCGCCCAGCATGTCGTAGGAATAGGTGAAGCCGTCCTTTTCCGCCCGGCGGGCGATGCGGGTCGCCTCTTCGATGTCGCGGCCGAGCACGAACTGCGAGCCCAGGATCTTCATCGCCTGCATCACGGCGGAGCGGATCACCGGCTCGCCGATGCGCTGCACGAAATTCTTGATGGTGCCGGCAATCCCTGCCCCGCCCTCGCGCAGCACCGAGCCGGTGAGGGTGAGCGCCAGGGTGGAAACATTGACCAGCGCCGAATTGGCGCGGTCGAGATGCTCGGCCCAGCGCGATGGCGCGATCTTGTCTTCGATCAGGTCATCGATGGTGCGGTTGTCGGGCACCCGCAGCAGCGCCTCGGCGAGGCACATCAGCGCGATGCCCTCGTCGGTCGACAGCGAATATTCGGCAAGGAAGGATTCGAGCATGCCGCTCGACTGCGCGGCGCGCACCTTCTCCACCAGCTTGAGCGCCCGCTGCCCGATGGCCGCGCGGTCGGCCTCGCTGAGCGCCGCGTCGGCCTTGAGCCGCGCAATGGTCGGAGCCTCGTCGGCAAGGATGGCGGCCCTGATGCGGCCGCGGAGTTCGTTGAGATCGCCCATTTATGCCCCAGTGCCTGAACTGTGGCACGCGTCGCTGATTTGTGTGGGGAAAATGTGATGGCGGCAACAGGAACTTTAGTGGAGCTAAAAGTCGCTCGACCCTCGATTATCCACCGGTTGCTGCAACCGCCACCTGCCCCGCCTGCATTTCCGTCGCGACCACCGCCTCGTAGGCCGCTTCCATCCGGGCGAATGCCGAGACGTCCGGCGGCGGGGCGCCCAGGTGGATGTGGCGCAGCTCCTGCATGAACTGCTCCCAGAGCAGCGGGCCGCCCTCTTCCAACACCTGCGCGCCGCTGGCGAGATCGGCGGCGGGGTTGGTGTGGCGCAGGCCCCAGCTGCCCATCGCCGCCATCAGCGGGACGAGGTCGATCGCCTTCTCGGTGAGGCTGTAGAGCACCCGCTGCTTGTGCCTGGGGTCGGCGCCGCGCGACAGCAGCCCGTTGGCCGTCAACCGCTTGAGCCGGTCGGTGAGGATGTTGGAAGCGATGCCCTCGATGCTGCCGGTCAACAGCGAACGAAAGCTCCGGCGCTCACCGCCGAACATCGTGTCGCGCAGGATGATCAGGCTCCAGCGGTCGCCGAAGGTCTCCAGCGTGTTGTTGATCGGGCACCCTATGCTGCGGCTATGCATCGAAAACCCTCCACCGAACTGGTTGCAAAATAGAGGTGGTTCCTGACCGAGATCGACTGTTAGCACAGGGGCCGGCGCAAATGCACGCAACCCCTCCGGGTCGCCGCCCCTCGATTGGAGCCCGCCATGGCCAAGCTCGTGTTTGGAATGAACCAGTCTCTCGACGGCTATGTCGATTACATGAAATTTGCGCCCAGCCCGGTGCTGTTCCGCCACTTCATCGAGCAGGCGCGCAGCAATACCGGCAGCCTCTACGGCCGCAAGCTCTACGAGATCATGCGCTATTGGGATGACGAACAGGCCGATTGGGGCGACGAGGAGCGCGCCTTCGGCGCCGCCTGGCGCGAGACGCCGAAATTCGTGGTGTCGAAAACCCTGACCTCGGTCGGCCCCAACGCCACGCTGATCGACGGCGATCTCGAAGCAGCGGTGCGGGGTCTGAAGGCCGCGCACGAAGGCACCATCGAGGTCGGCGGCCCGGTGCTGGCGCAGCGGCTGACCGAGCTGGGGCTGATCGACGAATACTGCATCTATCTCCACCCGGTGGTGCTGGGCTCCGGCGACCCGTTCTTTGCCGGCCCCCGCTCGCCATTGCGGCTCAAGAGCAGCGAGCGGATGGACGACGACGTGCTGCTGCTGACCTACGTGCCTGCCTGAACCTGGCCTGGAGGATAGCGATGCTGAGCTGGCAGGTCGGTCGGGTGAAGATCACCCGCATTGTCGAAATGGACCTGCCGGTGCCGGCGGGCGTCATCGCCGAGGCGACACCCGAGGCGCTGCGCCGGATGCCGTGGCTCTACCCGCATTTCGTCAGCGCCGATGACGGCACCCTCAACCTCTCGGTGCATGCCCTGCTGGTCGAGGCGCCGGGCCTGCGGCTGGTGGTCGATACCTGCGTGGGCAACGACCGGCCGCGCGAGTTCACCGGCGGCGAGGCGCTGTCGACGCCATTCCTCGCCCAGTTGGCCGAAGCCGGCTGGTCGCGCGAGGGCGTCGACGCCGTGGTCTGCACCCATCTCGACGTCGATCACATCGGCTGGAACACCATGCTGGAGGCCGGCCGCTGGGTACCGACCTTCCCGCGGGCGCGCTACCTGATCGGACGCGCCGAATACGACTTCTGGAAAGGCGTCGACGAAGCCGAACAGGTGGCGGCGATGGCCGACAGCATCAGGCCGATCTTCGACGCCGGCCTGGTGCAACTGGTCGAGCAGGACCATGTGCTGTCGCCCGAGGTCCGGCTGACCCCGTCGAGCGGCCACACACCCGGCCATGTCAGCGTGCTGATCGCGTCGGAAGGCCAGCGCGCCGTGATCACCGGCGACATGACCCACCATCCCTGCCAGATGGCGCATCCGGACTGGACCCTCGCCGATGTCGACCCGGCGCTGGCCCGGCGCACCCGCTGGCGCCTGTTCGACGCCTGGGCCGACCAGCCGATCCTCGTCATCGGCACCCATTTCGCCACGCCCACCGCCGGGCACATCGTCCGCGATGGCGCGGCCTTCAGGTTCGTGGTCTGAGGCGCGCCTAGCGGCCCGCCATCGCCTTGTTCTCCGGCGGATAGCGGTCGCCCTGCGCCTCGATGCCGGCGAGCGCCGCAGCGATTTCCTCGAGATCGGCAGGCTGCAGCACGAGGTCGGCCGCGCCGATATTTTCCTCCACCCGCTTGAGCTTGGTGGTGCCGGGGATCGGCACGATCCAGGGCCGCTGCGCCAGCAGCCACGCCAGCGCCACCTGCGCCGCGCTGACCCCGAGCCGCTGCGCCAGGTGGCTCACGGCATCGACGAACACCTGATTGGCGCGCCGGTTCTCGGCGCTGAACCGCGGCTGCCTGCTGCGGAAATCGTCGGCGCCGAACTGCTGCTCTGCCGTGACGGTGCCGGTGAGGAACCCCTTGCCGAGCGGCGCGAAGGGCACGAAGCCGATGCCGAGTTCGTCGAGCAGCGGCAGGATGTCCTGCTCCGGCGCGCGATACCACAGCGAGTATTCGCTCTGCAGCGCCGTCACCGGCTGCACCGCGTGCGCCCGGCGGATCGATTGCACGCCGGCTTCCGACATGCCGAAATGCCGGACCTTGCCCTCGGCGATCAGCTGCTTGACGGTCCCCGCGACATCCTCGATCGGCGTGTCCGGGTCGACCCGGTGCTGGTAGTAAAGATCGATATAGTCCGATTGCAGCCGCTGCAGCGAGCCTTCCACCACCTTGCGGATATGCTCGGGCCGGCTGGTCGGCTTCCTCGCAAAGCCGGCGCTGCCCTCGATGTCGAAACCGAACTTGGTGGCGATCACCACCTGTTCGCGCACCGGTTTCAGCGCCTCCCCGACCAGCGCTTCGTTGGTATAGGGCCCGTAGACCTCGGCCGTGTCGAAGAACGTCACGCCCTTGTCGAACGCCGACCGGATCAGCCGGATCGCTTCGCCCCGCTCCATGGCCGGCCCGAATGCCGCGCTCATCCCCATGCATCCCAGCCCGATGGCAGAGACCTCGAGGCCGTCACGGCCGAGCTTCCTCATCTGCATTTTCGTCTCTCCTCGCTGTCTTGGATATCAGGGGTCACGCCTCGGGGATGACGCGGCCGAACTTTCGAGCGTCACGTCCTCGGGGTTCGGTCCACCGCGCTGGGTGGTGTCGAGCGCGTCGATGGCGCTCAGCTCGTCGGCGCTGAGGTCGAAATCGAACACCGCGAAATTCTCGGCGATACGCGCCGGCCGAACCGATTTGGGGATCACCGACCGACCCTGCTGGATGGCCCAGCGCAGCATCACCTGCGCGGCGGATTTCCCGTGGCTGCCCGCAATGCCGAGGATCACCGGATCCTCGAGCGTACTCTTCGAGACCCCGGGCGATAGAAGGTGATGCCGCCGATCGGCGCCCAGGCCTGGGTGACGATGCCGCGGCGCGCATGGAGCGCCTGCAGCTGGCGCTGCTGGAAATAGGGGTGCACCTCGATCTGGTTCACCGCCGGCACCACCTGGGCCACCTCGAGCAGCCGCTCGAGATGCGGCGGCATGAAATTGCTCACCCCGATCGCCCGCACCCGGCCATCGGCCAGCAGTCGCTCCAGCGCCCGGTAAGCGCCGAGCGTGCGCTCGAAAGCGCTGGGCAGCGGCTGGTGCAGGATCAGCAGGTCGATCTGGTCGATGCCGAGCTTGCCGGCGCTCTTGTCGAAGCTGTGCAGCGTCTCGTCATAGCCATAGTCGCTGATCCAGATCTTGGTCTCGACGAACAGCTCGTCGCGCCTCAGCCCCGACTGGCTGAGCGCTTCGCCGACGCCGCGCTCGTTGCCATAGGCGGCGGCGGTATCGACATGGCGATAGCCGACGCGCAAAGCCTCGACCACCGCGGCGGTGGTCTCCTCCGGCGGGGTCTGGAACACGCCGAACCCCAGGGTCGGCATGGCGACTCCATTGTTCAGCCTGAGTGTCGGGATGGGCATGGCGGCTCCTGCAGCAACGATGTGTCGAACAGATAAGGCGCCGCCATAGCCTCGATTAGTCGTTGAATATTCCATGCGGCTATGAAACCTGTTCATCAATGCAGAACGGACAGCTCAGCGATATCGTGGCCTTCCTCGCCGTGGCGCGGGCCAGGAGCTTTACCCGGGCGGCCGGCGAGATGGGCGTTTCGCAATCGGCGCTGAGCCACGCCATCCGGCGCCTGGAAGACCGGCTCGGGCTTCGGCTGCTGACCCGGACGACGCGCAGCGTTTCGACCACCGAGGCGGGCGACCGCCTGCTGGCCGAAGTGGGGCCGCGCTTCGAGGAGATCGGCGCGGCGCTCGAGGCACTTGGCGAGCTGCGGGAGCGGCCGGCCGGCACCATCCGGATCACTGCCAGCGACTACGCCGCCGAAACCTGCGTCTGGCCCAGGCTCGCCGCGGGCTGCCGGACTATCCCGATATCCATGTCGAGCTGGTCAGCGACAACGGCTTCGTCGATATCGTCGCTGCCGGTTTCGACGCCGGTGTGCGTCTGGGCGAAAGCGTCGAAAAAGACATGGTCGCGGTGCGCATCGGGCCGGACCAGCGCCTGGTACCGGTGGCTTCCCCCACCTATCTCAACCGGCACCCGGCTCCGGCCACCCCGCAGGAGCTGGTTGGCCACCGCTGCATCAACCTGCGGCTGATCGGCAGCGGCACGCTTTATGCCTGGGAGTTCGAGCGATACGGGCAGCCGCTACGCGTTCGGGTCGACGGCCAACTGGCTTTCACCTCGATCCGGCTATCTGTCGATGCGGCTTGCAACGGCTACGGCATCGCCTTCGTGCCTGAGGCCAGCGTCGAACGCCAGGTCGCCGGCGGGCAGCTGGTGCAACTGCTCGATGACTGGTGCCCGCCGATCCCCGGCTTCCACCTCTACTACCCCAGCCGCCGCCAGCACGCCCCGGCCTTCCAGGTCGTGCTCGAACTGCTGCGGCACCGGGGCTAGCCGATCAATCTTGCGGCCATCGCCGATGGCCGCGGCGCAGCTGACAGGCCGGCGCGGAAAACATACCCCCACCCCTGTCCCCTCCCCGCAAGGGGGAGGGAGACGCCATCACTAACGCCAGTGTTCTGGTCTCCTCCCCCCTTGCGGGGGAGGGACAGGGTGGGGGGTATGTTTCCCACCGATCTATCCACGCCAAATACCACAGCCCTGCCCCGAGGCTGGAACGCTGTCGCCTTTCCCCGCCGCTTCAGAACTCTTCGTGGGTGCGCGGGTCGCCGTCGAACAGCCGGCCGTCGGGCCGGCTCAGCGCGTTGATGGCGGCCATGTCGGCATCGTCGAGCTGGAAGCCGCCGAGCTCGAGGTTCTCGCGGCGGCGCGACGGGGTGGCCGATTTGGGGATCGGCAGCACGCCGAGCTGCAGGTGCCAGCGCAGCACCACCTGCGCCGGGCTGCGGCCGTGCTTGTTGGCGGCGGCGACCACGGCCGGCTCGGCCAGGAGCCCGGTGCCCTTGCCGATCGGCGTCCACGCCTCGGTCAGGATGCCGCGCGCCTTGTCGGCGGCGCGCTGCTCGGGCTGGTTGAAATAGGGGTGCAGTTCGATCTGATTGACGCTCGGCGCCACGCCGGTCTTGTCGATCAGCTGGTCGAGATGCTCGGGCAGGAAGTTCGACACACCGATCGAGCGGACGAGGCCGCGCTCGCGCGCTTCGATCATCCCCTCCCAGGCTTCGACGAACAGCTGCTGGCTCGGGTTGGGCCAGTGGATCAGGTAGAGATCGAGATAATCGAGACCGCTGCGCAGCAGCGATTCCTCGATGGCCCAGGTGACGTTCGGTTTCTTGTGGTGCCGGCCGGGGAGCTTGGAGGTGACGCGGATCTGCTCGCGCGGCAATCCCGACATGCGGACGGCTTTGCCCACCGCCCCCTCGTTCTCGTAATTCACCGCGGAATCGAGCAGCCGATAGCCCTCCCGCAGCGCTTCGGCCATGCCCTCGGCCCCGGGGATGCCGCGCAGCGCATAGGTACCGAGCCCCACCGCCGGAAGCGTAGTGCCGTCATTGAGGGTGTGGTCGGGCAGTGCCGGCATCGCGAATCTCCGTGGTTTTCGCGTGACATAGAAGAGGAGCGAAGGCGGGAGCGCCATCCCAAAGTGGATGAGGTACGCGGGGCGACTGCAGTCGAGCCCCCTCCCCCGCAAGCGGGAGAGGGTCGCCGACTGCACCTGCAGCGCTGCGCCCTAGGTCGCCTTCCCCACTGCCGCGCCGGCATTGTCTTCGGCATTGTCAGGCAGGTCGTCGAAGCTCGAATAGTTCATGGTGTAGAGCTTGGAGTAGAGCCCCTGCTTTTCCATCAGCTGGTCGTGGTTGCCGCTTTCCAGCAGCTCGCCGTTCTGCAGGACGATGATGCGGTCGGCGCCGCGGATGGTGGCGAGGCGGTGTGCGATGACGAGGCCGGTGCGGCCTTCCAGCAGCCGCTTCAGCGCCTTCTGGATCAGCATTTCGGTATAGCTGTCGATATTGGCAGTCGCCTCGTCGAGCACCAGGATCTTGGCATCGGCCACCAGCGCCCGGGCGAAGCTGATCAGCTGGCGCTGGCCCAGCGACAGGTTGCCGCCACGCTGCTCGAGCCGGGTATCGTAGCCATCGGCCAGCGACATGATGAAATCATGCGCGCCCACGGCCTTGGCCGCATCGATCACCTGCTCGCGGGTGGCGCTCTCCTTGTTGTAGCGGATGTTCTCGATCACCGAGCCGGTGAACAGGAACGGCTCCTGCAGCACCATGGCCACCTGTTCGCCCAGCGAATCCTGGGTGACGTCGCGCACGTCGTAGCCGCCCACCGTCACCGAACCGTCCCACACGTCGTAGAAGCGGTGCACCAGCGACATGCAGCTCGATTTGCCTGAACCGGTAGGGCCGACAATGGCGACGGTCTCGCCCGGGTTGACCCGGAAGCTGACATTGCGCAGCACCGGCAGCCCCTTGCGGTAGCCGAAGGTGACATCCTTGAACTCGACCGAGCCATCCATCCCCGCGGTCAGCGGGAAGGCATCGGGCTTGTCCTCGATATTGACCGGCACATCGAGCACTTCGACGATACGGGTGCCCGACGACATGGCGCGCTGGAACACCGAATACTGCATGGTAAGCGAGCGGATCGGATCGAAGAAGCGCTGGATGTAGAACAGGAACGCCACCATGACGCCGACATCGAGCTCGCGCCCCAGCACCATCTGGCCGCCGACCACGATGACCGTGGCCATGGAAATGCCGGTGAGCGTATCGACGATCGGCACCATCACCTGGGCGAACTTGGCGGCACGAAGATGCGCCTTGAGGTTGGCGCGGGCCTTTTCCTCGTAGAGGTCGAAATTGACCTGCTGCCGGTCGAGGCTCTGCACCGTGCGCACGCCATTGATGCCTTCGGCCAGCGCGCCATTGGCCGACGAGTTGGTGTGGTGCGCCGCCATGAAGCTGACCTTGGCCGGCGGCAGCCAGAACAGCCGCACGATGAACAGGATCGGCATGGTCGCCATGGTGATCAGCCCGAGCATCGGGTCGAGCCACAGCAGCACCCCCACGATACCGAACAGCAGCACGATATCGCCGACCGAAAGCACCGAGGTTTCAAGGAACTCCTGCATGGAGTTCACATCGCCCATCAGGCGCGACATCAGCCGGCCCACCTCGGTCTTGTCCATCCAGCCCAGCGACACGCGCTGCAAATGCGCGAACATGGCGCGGCGCATGTCGAACAGCACGTTCTCGGCGGCCTTGCCCACCACCGTCTCCTGGATCCAGGAAGCGACGAAGTTGATGAGGATCAGCCCGGCGAACCCGACGATGCACCACAGCAGCACCGAGCGGCCGCCGCCGCCCTGCGCCATGCCGTTGTCGATGGCGTAGCGGATCACCAGCGGGAAGGCGAGCGAGGTGAGGGTGAACACCAGCACCGCCGCGACCGACAGGTAGATCTGGCTGCGATAGGGTTTGACGAAGGCCCAGATGCGGCGAACGATCTTGGGATCGTAGGCCTTGCCGAACACCTCTTCCTCGCGGTCGAGGCTGGAGCCGACCACCGCGCGTGGCGGGCGGCGGTTGCGATCTTCGCTGTCGTCTTCGGTGTTGAGCGTTGCCTCGGTCATTCGGCAGCCTCCAGCTGGTCGTCGCCAGGCTTCACCTGGAGGTCGTAAAGGGCGCGGTAGCGGCCGCCGAGCGCCAGCAGTTCTTCATGCGTGCCGCGCTCGACGATCTTGCCTTCGTCGATGAACAGGATCTGGTCGGCATGCATCAGCGATGAGAGTCGGTGCGAGATGATGAGGGTGACGCGGTCCTTGGCGAAGCGTTTCATCGCGGTGCGGATGCGCTGTTCGGTGCCGGCATCGACTGCGGCGGTACTGTCGTCGAACACCATCACCGCTGGCCGCAGCATCAGCGAGCGCGCGATGTTGAGGCGCTGGCGCTGGCCGCCCGACAGCGACACGCCGCGCTCGCCCACGATGGTCTCGTAACCGGTGGGCAGCCCGATGATGTAGTTGTGGAGCTGCGCATATTCGGACGCACTGGCGATGCGCGCGCCCTTCGCCCACGGATCGCCATAGGCGATGTTGTTCTCGATATTGGTGGTGAACAGGAAGCTGTCCTGCTGCACCACGGCCACCGCCTGGCGCAGGCTCGCCAGCGTCACCGCGCGCACGTCCTGTCCGTCGATGGTCACCCGCCCGCCGGTCACGTCATAAAAGCGCGGGATCAGGTGGGCGATGGTCGATTTGCCCGAGCCGGGCTTGCCGACGATGCCGATGGTTTCGCCCTTCCTGCCCTCGAACGAGACGCCGGCCAGCACCGGGCGGAATGGCGCCGACGGATAGGCGAAATCGACATTCTCGAACCTGAGCGTGCCCTCGGAAAGCTTCAGCGGCTTGGCGCCGGGCTCGTCCCGGATCTCGATCTCGAGGTCGAGGAAGGCGAACAGCCGGTTGCCGCAGGTCGAGGCGCGGGCGAACGAATTGACCAGGAGGCCGAGCTGGCGCACCGGCATCTGCAGGATCGTCATGAAGGTGAGGAAGGCCGCGAGCGTGCCGACGGTCATCTCGCCCGAAATGACGCGCTCGCCGCCATACCACAGCACCAGCGCCATCGAGACGAAGAAGCTGATATTCATGATCGAGGTCGAGTTGACGCGGATGTTGACGCGATCATGCGCCAGCTTGAGCGCCGCATCCGAGGCCCCGTTGTACTTCTTCATCTCGTGCCGCGCGCCGGCAAAGGCCCGCACCACGCGGATGCCGCCGAGATTTTCCTCCATCACGCGGCTCAGGTCCTGCAGCCGTTCCTGCAGCATCAGCCAGGTGGCGCGCAGCTTCAGCTGGGTGATCGAGGAATTGACCGCCACGAACGGCGCAAAGCTGAGGGCGAGCAGGCCCAGGATCCAGTCGGTCGAGATCAGCATATAGGCGCCGACCCCGATCAGCGTGCCCAGCAGCACCACGCGCAACAGGCCCGTGGCAAAGAACATGCGCACGCCTTCGAGATCGAGCATGCCCACGGTGATCAGGTCACCGGTATGCACCTTGTCGTGGTAGGAAAAGCTCAGCCGCTGGATCTTCTCGTAGACCGCGAGCCGCAGCTCATAGGCCGTATGATGGCCCACCGCTTCGCCGAAATAGTTCATCGACATCGTGAACAGGCCGCGGAACACCGAGACCACCAGCAGGATCACCGCGATCGTCCACAGCGCCTCGGCGGCGCCCACCCCGCCATCCAGCACACCCTCGGCGCGATCCACCGCCTGGCCCAGCAGGAGCGGCGTCCACAATTGCAGCGCCGACGAGATGAAGCACGAGAGGATGGTGATGATCACCATCCAGGGGTGACGCCAGGTCAAAACCATGATGCGCCACAGGGTGGTCAACCCCTTACCCTGCTGTGCGGCGACGACATGTGACATTGCATCGCCAGGCGAATAGGCGCTGCGCGGAGCATTCGAGCTCAATTTAAGGGTCCAGACATAAAGCTTTGAGGGCCTGCCCTCGCCGAAATATTGGCGGACAGACTCGGCCCGGTAGAACCAGAGGAAGGCCTCATCTCTTGCGCTGATTTGCGTTCTGTTCAAGGCAGATATGCTGATGCGACAGGGTACTTTCGTATCAACGCCGCAAGCCTCGGCCATGATGTTGCACGAATGCAACCTCTCCCAATTCAGGACGTTGAGGGCGAAATGAATCGCGAGCCCGACATCCCCCCTGGCCGAGCCCTCCCCGCCGAGGATGACGCCTTCCGCGAGGCGGTGCGCAAGACCGCCTATTTCCTCTGGGAGCAGGATGGCCGGCCGCACGGCCGGCACGAGGAATACTACCTCCGCGCCCTCGACCAGCACCGCCGCGAGCGCGAATATGACCAGTGGCTGGAGGACGAGCCGGACAGCGACTGAGGCGCGATGCCGGAGCTGCAGTCGCTAGACTGGCATACCGACGAAAACGCGCGAACCGTCATCGGTGGGGATGGCCTCGGTGAGGCGGTAACCCGACGCCGCAAACAGCGCTTCAAACTCGGATCGGGTCCGCTGCCGACCGGCAAACAGGGTCATCATGATGACGTCGAGGAGCTTGCCCCAGTTCGGGCCATCCCCCTCGCCCACATCGGCCTCGACCACCAGCAGCCGGTTGCTCGGCGCGGCGCGACGGCGGATGGTCTTGAGGATCCGAACGCACTCTTCGTCGCTCCAGTCGTGCAGCACTTCCATCAGCAGCGTGGCATCGCCGGGCGGTACGTCGTCGAAAAAACTGCCGCCGACAAATTCGACGCGTTCATCTGCCCCGAGGGTTGCCGCGGCGGCCACCACGTCCGGTCGATCGAAGAGGATGCCGTGCACGGCGGGATTGGCCGCGAGGATGGCCCGCAACAAATGGCCGGCGCCGCCTCCGACATCGACCACTCGCCCAAGGCCGGAGAAGTCGTAGGCGTTGAGCAGACCCGCAATCTGCGTGTGGGACTTCGCTGTCATTGCGGCGTCGAATAGGCGGCCGTCTTCGGCGCTGGCTTCGAGTTGGCTCCACATCGTGCCCTCCCCAACCGCCGGCTGGCCGGTCCTGACCATGTGCGTCATGTGTTCGGGCAGGCGCCAGCTCCTGATCGTCGCGGTGTTCCGCACAAATGGCCGAAACGAGGTCGGGTGGGCCGTGGCCAGCCGTTCCGAAGCAGGCGTGTGGTAAATCCGGCCGCTCGCCAGTCCTCCTTCGAGCCGGAAGATGCCACGTGACGCGAGCAAGCGGACGACCCGCGCAAGCAAGTCCGGCTTGGCACCGACCCGCTCCGCCACATGCGCAACCGGCGCACCGTCCGCGCCAACAAAATCGGCAACGCCAAGCTCCGCCACCACATGCAGAGCCCGCGCAACGAAATGCCCGTCATTGACCTGATGAAGAAGTCCGGTGATCTGCGCGTCGTTCATTTGAGGCGCCCCTGTCATAATCGATGCAATGGCAGCCTATCACGCGTCCCGACCGAAGTTTAGTCTTTCGTACGACTCCACGCCGACTCGAACAACTGCCATTCGCGCACGAAATACAGCAACCGACGTCGGCTGGACTGCGCACGGCCGGCACGAGGAGTACTACCTCCGCGCCCTCGACCAGCACCGCCGCGAGCGCGAATACGACCAGTGGCTGGAGGACGGGCCGGACGGCGAGTGAGGCGGCGCGACCGCGCTACGCCACCCCGCCGCCTTCATGGTCTACTGCCTGGCGTTTGCCCGATGAGAACATGATCAGCGCGAAGACCGGTTCGCTCCCCAGCGCCCTGGCCCAGTGCCGCACATTGCGCGGGATGCGGATGGTGTCACCGGCGGCGAGATGCACCGTTTCCTCGCCCAGCTTGTGCTCGCAGGCGCCCGAAACGACATAGAGGAACTCCTCGCAATTGGGGTGCGAGTGCAGTGGGTTGCGTTCGCCCGGCTTGATCAGGCAGGTGCCGAAGGTCATCTCGGTGCCGTCCATCGACTTGTCGGTGATCTTCCAGTTGAGTTCGCCCCAACCGGTTTCCACGCGCTCGCCATCCGCGGCGCGGGATACGAAACTCTCGATTGTCATGGGTAGGATACTCCTTGCGCTCAGAGGGAAGCTGAGACGCCTTCCTTGGTGTTGGCGTAGAAATCGTAGAGCTTCATGATCTCGAGCGCGGTCGCGAGCGTGCCCTTGCTGATGGGCTTGCCCTCGAGCACGGCCTCGCAGAAATGCAGCACCTCGGGCACGTAGCCGAGCGTGAACATGTTGTTGTTGTAGAGCTGGCCGAGCGAGAATTCCGGCTCGTAGATCAGCGCCGCGTTGTCGTCGGGCTGGATCCAGCTGGCGGCCCGGCCATAGCTGGGCAGCTTCGCCTTGCGGTAGTGGATCAGCTTGACGCTGTTCTCGACCACCGCGTTGGCGCCCTCGCCGATCGCCTCGATGCGCTCCAGCGGGCTCGACCCCGAGGCGCCGGCGGCGAGGTGCAGCGTGCCGATGGCGCCCGATTTGAAGCGCAGCATCGCAACGGTGGCGCCATTGACCGGCTCCCACTCGAAACTGGCCCGTTCGATCTCTCCGCCCAGATACGAGAGGATCGCGCCGGGATGATAGATGTGATCGACGAAGCTCTTCATGGCATTGAGGCTCAGCCGGTCGGCGGCAGGCGGCAGGCTCTGCGGATAGCGCACCACCAGCGAGGAGAGGCGTCCGAATTCCGGCGCGCTGATGATGTCCTTGAGCTTTTCGATCGCCGGAAAGAACGTCTTCTTGAGCCCGGTCATGATGGTCCTGCCGGTGCGCTGGCTGGCCGCTATCAGCTCTTCGATCTCGGCCCGGCTGGCAGCGGTGGGCTTTTCCATCCACACGTCGGCGCCCGCCTCGATTGCATCGATCGCCAGTTGCGTTGCCTGCACCCGGCCCTCGGGAGTGTAGGTGGTGACGATGAACACCACTTCGGGCTTCTCCGCCGCAAGCATCGCCTTGTGGTCGGTATAGGTGCGCTCGGCGCCGAACACTTCGGCGAAGCCGTCGGCCCGTTCCTTTGAAAGATCGCAGATGGCGACGAGGTCGACCGGAGCATAGCGGAAGGTCGGGTAGACGTTGCGATAGGCGTGCCCCCCTGCCCCGATGAAGCAGGCCTTCAGCCGCCGCTGGTATTCGAAGTTGTAGCGGATCTCCCGCTGGACGTGATGCGGCATGGGTCAGCCTTTCAATGCGCCTTGGGTGAGGCCTTCGGTGAAGCGCCTCTGGGTGAGGATGTAGAGGATGATCACCGGCAGGAAGGTGATGACGGTGCCCGAGAACACCAGCCGGAAATCGGTGTTGTAGGTCGAGGCGAAGCGGACGAGGCCGAGCGGCAATGTCTGGTTGCCCGGGCTGATCAGCATCACCAGCGGCAGGAAGAAATCATTCCAGGTGGAAAGCGCCGAGATGATCAGCAGCGCCGAAATGGCCGGTTGCGACAGCGGCAGGAACACCCGCGTCAGGATCTGGAAATGGTTGGCGCCGTCGATCTTGGCCGCCTCGGTCAATTCGTTCGGCACGCCCATGAAGAAGCTGCGCATCAGGAACAGCCCGAACGGGATGCCGTTCGAGACCTGCGCCAGCGTCACCCCCCAGAGGCTGTTGATCATTCCGAGGTTCGAGAGCAGCTGGTAGAGCGGAATGATCACCGCCTGCACCGGAATGGTGAGCCCGAAGATGAAGGCGTAGAACACCCACTCGCGGCCGGGAAACCTGATCTTGGCCAGTGCGTAGCCGGCCGGGGCGCAGACCACGAGCGTAAGGGTGACAACGCCCAGCACGTTGATGAGGCTGTTGCCGATCAGGCTGCCGAAATTGCCGATGTTCCAGGCATCGATATAGTTCTGCCACATCAGCTGGGCCGGGAACGAGAACGGGTCGCCGCGGCCGATCTCGCGTTCGGTCTTGAGGCTGGAAACGATCAGCCACAGGAATGGTCCGACGATGACGACCAGCACCGGCAGCAGCATCAGCACGGCCGGCAGTTCGGAAGGTTTGCGTCTGCTCATGCTGCCTGCCTCGCGCGCCAGCGGTTGAAAGCCACGGTGATGACGATGGCGAGCAGGCTCATCAGGATGCACAGCACCGCGGCGAGGCCGTGGTCCTGCGCCTGGAAGGCCAGCCGGTAGATGTAGGTGGTGATGATCTCGGAGGCGTAGAACGGCCCGCCATTGGTCATCACGAACACCGTGGCAAAGCCCTTGAGGCCGTTGATCATGGCGAGCGAGATGACGAAGGTCATCACGTCGCGCAGCCCGGGCAAGGTAACGTTGCAGAGCTTCTGCCAGCCATTGGCGCCGTCGATCTCGGCCGCCTCGTAGAGGCTCTGGTCGATATTCTGCAGGCCCGCGATGAACAGCAGCATGTAGAGCCCGAACCCCTGCCACGAGCTCGCGACGTTCACCGAGAACAGCACCAGCAGCGGATCGCTGAGCCAGCCCTGGTTCCAGCTGCCGAGCCCGATCTGAGTCAGCGCCGTGCTGATCAGCCCGTAGAACGGATCGTAGATATTGGCCCAGATCACCCCGACCACCGCCAGCGATACCAGGTGCGGCAGGAAGAAGGCGGTGCGGAAGAACACCCGGGTGCGGCTCAGCCGGCTGACCGCCAGCGCCAGCGCCAGGCCGAGCCCGCCCGCCAGCACGACATGGTAGCCCAGCCACAGGAAGGTACGGCCCAGGCTCTGCCAGACGATCGGGTCGTCACCGGCCCTCAGGTAGTTGTCGAGCCCGACAAAGCTGGCCTCGGTGTTGAAGCCGCCCGAATTGGTGAAGCTGATCCACACCGTGAACAGGATCGGCGTCAGGCTGAACAGCCCATAGAGCGCGATGGCCGGCAGCATCAGCACGAAGGCCGCCCCGAACCCGTCGCGCGAGCCGTCGCGGCGGCGGGCCGAGGCAGGCGCGCGGAGATCCGCGGCATCGGCGGTGGTGGTCAGTCTGGTCATCTACGGTTCCCGTTGAGACAGACGGCCCCCTCCCGGCCTCCCCCATGAAGGGGGAGGTGCAGAGTCGAGCGCTTGGCGAAATGGTGCCGATCGCACCGGCGGGAGGATGGGAGGAGGTCGTCCGCTTCAGTCAACACCTCACGGCGCCGGCATCTTGGCCTGCAGTTGCGCCATGCCGTCGGCTGCCGAGACCTGGCCGCCGATCAGTCCCTGGATCACCTGGAAATAGGTGTCGGTGGCCGAGCCGGGGACATAGACCGAGGGGTTGTACCCTACCCCCTTTGCGGCGGCGGCGAACACATCGACCATCACCGGCACCACCGGCTTGATGCCGGGCATTTCGCGCGGCGAGATCTGGTTGCCGGTCGGATGCTCGGCGCGGTAGCGCATCACTTCATCGGAGAGGATGAAGTCGATCCACTTGGCCGCCAGCTCGGGTTGCTTGGAACTGGTCGGGATCATCCAGCTCCAGCCGATACCGCCGGTCGGCTTGCTCTCGCCCTCGATGTCGGAGGGGATGGTGGCAAAGCCCATATTGTCGAGCGGATACTCGCCGGCCCGCGCATTGCCGATGAACCACGGCCCGCCGAAGAAGATCGCGGCGCGCTCGTTGATCCACATGCGCATCGCGCCTTCCTGGTCGAGCCCGGCCATCTGCGGGCTGATGAAGCCCTTCTTGGCGAAATCCACGACCCGCTCGGCGCCGAGCAGCGGCTCCGGATCGGTCCAGGGTTTCTTGCCCGACACCACCTCGCCCATGACGGTCGAGCCGGCGGCAGCCTGCAGGAAATTGCCCATCAGGTGGCCGCCATTGGCGCCGTTGCGCGGCCCGACGGCGAGCGGCTCGAGGCCGGCATCCTTGATCTTTTGCAGCAGCGCTTCGAAATCGGCCCAGCTGCCGCCGATGCTCCAGCCGTGCTCGGCGAACATGTCCTTGTGGTACCACAGCCCGATCGCGTCGATGCCGTCAGGCACCTCGTAGATCTCGCCGCCGAACTGGCTGGAGAGGATGTCGTAGAGCCAGGGGAAGATCTTGTCCTTCCAGCCCATGTCCGAGTAGTGCGCGGTCAGCGGCTGGATCAGCTTGGCGTTGACCACCGTGCTGACCCGCCCGATGCCGGAATTGGTCAGCAGCACGTCGGGCCCGGCATTGGACTGGATCGCTGCCTGCACGGCGCCGTTCGAGATGGTGCCGGTGGGCGGCATGTACTCGACGGTGACGCCGGGATTGGCCGCCTCGAAATCGGCCTTCAGCTTGTTCCACAGTTCCGCCACCAGCGGCTGCGCCAGCTGGTCGGTGGCCCACACGGTCAGGGTCTGGGCCTGGGCCAGGCCGGGCACGGCGAGCAGTCCGGCAGCGCCAAGCGCTGCGGCCGAAGCCATCAGGGTTCGTCTCAACATGGTTGGTCCTCCTCGTGTTGTCGCGCCGGTTGACCGGCGTCGTCGTCTGTGTCGGGCGGTACTGCCCTAGCGCCGAGCCGGCTTCACCTCCTCGAAGCGGGCCAGCACGGTGCGCTGCACGTCGGAAATGTGAGCGTGCATCAGCGCCACGGCGGTCTTGATGTCGCGGCGCCGGAAGGCGGCGAGGATGTCGTCGCGCTCGCGCGCCGCATCCTCGGCAAAGGTGTGGCTCTCGTTGGCGATGGTGCGGCCGATCTGAATCTGCAGCGCCAGCCGGCTCAGCGTCTCGATCAGCGCCGCATTGCCGGAGAGCTCGGCGATGGTTTCGTGGAACTCGCGGTCGGCCTGACCGTAGGCCACCATGTCGTCGGCCTTGAGCGCCGCAACCGCCTCATCGAGGATGCGCTCGAAATTGGCGATGTGCCGGTCGCTCATCTGCGGCACCGCCAGCTCGACCGCAAAGCACTCGAGGGTCTTGCGCAGTTCGTAGAGATCCTCGGTTTCCTTCTTGGAGAAACTGCGGACGAAGAAGCCGCGATACGGCTTGATCTCGATCAGCCCCTCCTTGCTGAGCGTACCCAGCGCCTCGCGAAAGGGCGTGCGGCTCACCTGCAGCTTTTCGGTCAGAGCCTTCTCATCCAGCGGCGCGCCGGACGGCAGCTCGCCGGAGACGATCATCCTGACGATCTCCTCGTAGATGCGTTCGCGCAGCGTCAGGTGGCGGGGGGCGTTCATTCGGGCTCCATCGGCCTTTCGTTCGATGGCCATATGTATGCAATTCTCGAAAGAATATACAATATGGAAAATGCACGTTATGCCTATTGCATACGATGCCGGCGCCAAAGCCGCCGGAAACGCCCGCAAATGCTGGGAAAGGGAGGGAAAATGGCCAAGGTCTATGTGGTCGGAACCATGGACACCAAGGGGGCCGAGCTGCGCTACGCGGTCGAACGCGTCCACGCCGCCGGAGCCGAGTCTGTACTGGTCGATGTCGGCACGCAGGGCTCCGGCGCGGCCGGCGACAAAGGCGCCGAGGTGAGCGCCGCGCAGGTCGCCTCGCACCATCCGGGCGGTACCCACGCAGTGCTCGGCCTCACCGATCGCGGCGCCGCGGTCTCGGCCATGGCCACGGCGCTGACCCGTTACCTCGCGACACGCACCGATATCGGCGCCGTGCTCGGGCTGGGCGGCACCGGCAATACCGCGCTCGTCACCGAAGCGATGCGCTCGCTGCCGATCGGGCTGCCCCGGCTGATGGTCTCGACCGTCGCCTCAGGCAACACCGCGCCCTATGTCGGCCCCAACGATCTCACCATGATGTACTCGGTGGTCGACGTCGCCGGGCTCAACGCCATCTCGCGCCGGGTCATCGGCAATGCCGCTCATGCCGCCGCCGGCATGGCGCTGAACACCCCGCCGGTCTCGGGCACCGACAAGCCCGGCCTCGGGGTGACCATGTTCGGCGTCACCACCCAATGCGTCACCATGCTGCGCGAGGCGATGGAGCCGACGCACGAGGTCTATACCTTCCACGCCACCGGCACCGGCGGCCAGTCGATGGAAAAGCTCGCCGATTCCGGTCTTGTCGCCGGCCTGATCGACGTCACCACCACCGAGGTGCCCGACCTGCTGGTCGGCGGGGTGTTCCCGGCCACCGAGGACCGCTTCGGCGCGGCGATCCGTACCGGCCTGCCCTATGTCGGCTCGGTCGGCGCCGTCGACATGGTCAATTTCGGCGCCCGCGACACCGTCCCGCCTGAGTTCCGCGATCGCAAGCTCCATGTCCACAACGCGCAGGTGACGCTGATGCGCACCACCCCGGACGAGAACCGCCGCACCGCCGAGTTCATCGTCAGCCGGCTCAACCGCATGCCGGGGCCGGTGCGCTTCCTGCTGCCGCTGCGGGGCGTCTCGGCCATCGATGCGCCCGGCCAGCCGTTTTACGATCCGGCCGCCGACCAGGTGCTGTTCGACACCATCCGCTCGGGCTGGCAGACAGCGCCCAACCGGCACCTGGTGGAGCTCGACCTCCACATCAACGATCCCGCCTTCGCCGCTGCGTTGGCTCAGAATTTCCGCGAACTCTCTCCCGCCTGAGGCCGTTACCATGACCACACTCTCCCGCCAGCACATTCTCAACCAGCTGCGCCGCAAGATCGCCAGCGGCCGCCCCATCATCGGCGGCGGCGCCGGCACCGGGCTCAGCGCCAAGGCCGAGGAAGCGGGCGGCATCGACCTGATCGTCATCTACAATTCGGGACGCTACCGCATGGCCGGCCGCGGCTCGCTGGCCGGCTTGATGGCCTATGGCAACGCCAACGATATCGTCGTCGAAATGGCGCACGAGGTGCTTCCGGTGGTGCGCCACACTCCGGTGCTCGCCGGCGTCAACGGCACCGACCCGTTCCTGATCCCCGACAAGTTCCTCGACGAGCTGAAGGCGCTGGGCTTTGCCGGCATCCAGAACTTCCCCACCGTCGGGCTGATCGACGGCGTGTTCCGCGCCAATCTCGAGGAGACCGGCATGAGCTATGCGCTGGAAGTCGAACTGGTGGCGCGGGCGGCGGCCAAGGACATGCTGACCACCCCTTACGTGTTTTCGAGCGAGGACGCGGTGGCGATGGCCAAGGCCGGCGCCGACATCCTCGTCTGCCATCTCGGGCTCACCACCGGCGGCTCGATTGGCGCCGAAACCGCGCTCGGCCTCGACGATTGCGTCGACCGGATCGACGCCTGGTCGGCCGCCGCCCGGGCGGTCCGCGACGACATCATCATCCTCTGCCACGGCGGCCCCATCGCCATGCCGGAGGATGCAAGGCACGTTCTGGCGCGCACCCAGGCCTGCCACGGGTTTTACGGCGCAAGCTCGATGGAGCGCCTGCCCACCGAACGCGCCATCGCCGACCAGGTGTCGATGTTCACCGGGCTCGAACTCGGCGCGGCGGCGTCCTGATCAGCGTCTGATCCGCCTCTGGCCTCTCGGTGATCCTCCCCCGCCACGCGGGGGAGGACCACGGAGAGGCCGGTGCGCAAGGCCATATGCAATTGCTCCCGGCTGGAGGGGTTACCGACACATTGTGCCGGTAACCCCCGGCGAGGTCGGCGGGGTCACGCGTTGTGCATGGTGGGACGCGCCACGATCCCGCCGGTCGCGTCGACGCCGTCAGGCGCCGTCATTGGCCTCGCCGTCGCCGTCACCCTGGTCCTGGCCATGCCCGCCAGGGCCGTCGTCCTGGGTTTCGCCATCGCCATCACCCTGGTCGTCCGAGCGCGCTTCGCCGGTTTCGACCACCGCGCCGGTTTTGGCGTCGACCACATAGTTGGTCTCGGCGCCGTCGGTGCCCATCAACGTGACGGCATAGACGATGGCCGTGCCCTGCCCTTCGAGCGTCAATTCCACGACCTTGCCGGTGCCGAGCTTTTCCACCGCGGCAATGGCTTCGCTCGCCGTGACGGTCGCTCCCGCAACCGCCGATGTCTCGGCGGCCTGGTCGTTCTGCTCGGCGTGTGCAGCACCGCCGACGAGCGAGGCGGCAATGAGGATTGCGGCCGCAAGGTTGGTTCCGAAAGTCATTTGCTACTCCTTGTTGGGCCAAGAGGCGCCCTTTGGCGGAGCGTTGGTAGCGGCGGGGTTTGTCGATGGCCTGTCCGAACCCTTACGGTTCTGTATGCTGGGGTCGATCGTCCGGCGCTCAGAGGGCCGCTGCGTGGCGCGGAAAACTCACCGCCACTACCAGCCCCGGCGCATTGTCGCGCAGCGTGACGGTGGCGCCGTGGAGATCGGCCACCGCCTTCACCAGCGACAACCCCAGGCCGCTGCCGGGCGTGGTCCGGCTCTTTTCCACCCGATAGAGCCGGCGGAAGACCTTGTCGCGCTCCTCTGCCGGAATGCCGGGCCCATTGTCGGCGACCGAGAGCTCGACCCGCCCGTCGTCCACCCGCCCGCTCAGCGCGATGCTGGCGCCGGGCGGACAGTGGCGAATGGCGTTTTCCACCAGGTTGGCCAGCATCTGCAGCATGAGGTCGCGATCGCCGCTGACCGGCGGCAGGCCATCAGGCGCGGTGAGCCGCAGCGTCTGGCCGTGTTCGACGGCCACCTCGCCATAGGCGTCGGCGATCCGCTCGAGGATGGTGCTGGGGGCGACCGAGGTGAAGCGGGCACGGCGCGCTCCCGCCTCGATCTGCGCAATGCGCAGCAGCGCATCGAAAGTGGCGTTGATCCGCACGCCCTCCTCCTGCGCCTGGCGCAGCCAGGCGGCGACGGGCTTGCCGGCCTCATCGGCCTCGATGGCGCTTTCCACCGTGATCGCCAGGCGGTTGAGCGGCGTCTTCAGGTCATGCGCGATATCGACGCTGACCTGCCGCATGCTTTCGACCAGCGCCGACAGCCGGTCGAGCGCGCCGTTCACCTCCCCGACCAGCGCATCGATATCGTCGCCCCGTCCGGTGGTGGCGATGCGCGCCGTCAGTTCCCCCCGGCCCACCCGATGCATGGTCGCCGCGATGCCGTCGAGCCGCCGCTGCCCGCGCGCCGCAACCACCACGCCGGTGACGAGGATCAGCGCCACCAGCAGCCCGCCGGCCCAGGCGAGGCTCACCAGCGTCAGCCGCCCGATCGCTTTGGTTTCGCCATAGCTGGAGCCGACCAGCAGGGTATAGTCGCCCACCTCGCCGCTGAAGATGCGATAGTCGTCACTATTGTCGGTCACCCCCAGCGCAGCGGCGCCCACGGTCGCCCAGCCGCTGCCGGTCGGCACCATGGTGATGTTGCCGGCCAGCACCGCCCCGGCCTTGTCGGTCAGGGAGTAAACCCGTTCGTGCCGCAGGGTCGCGCCCGCGTGGCTGCGCACGGCATCGGCGAGATCGGCGACGTCGTCTTCGCCATAAGACTGGCTGATGATGGTGAACGCGTCGGTCACCGTCTGGTCCACCCGCGCCGCCAGCTCCTGCCGGATCAGTTCGAAGGCGACGAACCCGGCAATGGCCAGCGCCACGAGGAAGGCCGCGCCGAGCAGCACCGTGAGCCGGAACGGCGTACTGCGCAGGAAGTCGCTACGCATGCATGCTGTATCCGGTGTTGCGCACCGTATGGAGCAAGGGGCGGTCGAACGGCTTGTCGATCTTGGCGCGCAGCCGGCTGATATGGGTCTCGACCACGCTGGTCAGCGGATCGAAGTGAAACTCCCACACCCGCTCGAGCAGCATGGTGCGGGTCACCACCCGCCCTTCGTTTCGCATCAGGTATTCGAGCAGCGCGAACTCGCGCGGCATCAGCTCGATCTCCTGCCCATTGCGATGGCAGGTGCGTCGCACCAGGTCGAGCTCGAGATCGAGCACCGCCAGCTTGACCTTTTCCGAGCCGGCCTGCGCCGGCGGCCGGCGCGCCAGGGCATTGATCCGCGCCAGCAGTTCGGAAAAGGCGAAGGGCTTGACCACATAGTCGTCGCCACCCGCCTCGAGCCCTTCGACACGATCGTCGACGCCGCCGACCGCCGTGAGGAACAGTACCGGGGTCCTGACACCCGCGCCGCGCAACGCCTTGACCAGCGACAAGCCGTCGAGCCCCGGCAGCATGCGATCGGCGACGATCACGTCATAGGGCTCGCGCATCGCATGGGCCAGCGCATCCCGGCCATCCTCGAGCCCATCGCAGACGTGCCCGGCCTGCAGCAGCCCCTTGCGGATGTAGTCGAAGGTCGCCCGGTCATCTTCGACCACCAGAATACGCATGCGGATGTCTCCAGGGCCGGCAGCAGAAGCGGCCCGTCACGGGCCGTCTCCGCTGCCGGACACTATAGAAAAAGCGGAACGCGATGGCGAACATTGCTCGCCATCGCGCCTCCATGGCCAGCCCTTAGGCGCGAGGGTCGGCCTGGAGCAGCGGGTCGGCGGGCTCGATCAGCTCGCCGCCGCGATTGGCGACACTCATATAGGCGACGGTGGCGGCGATGATGCCGAGGAAGATCAGGCTGGTGACGATGGTGCCGAGGCCGAGCCCGCCATATTCGAGCGGCTGCGACAGCAGGTCGCCGAGCGAGGCCCCGAGCGGCCGGGTCAGGATATAGGCCAGCCAGAACGCCAGCACCGCATTCAGCTTGAACGCATAGTGGACGACGGCGATGGCCGCAATGACGATGGCGAACAGCACGGCCGTCATCAGGTAGCCGACATCGAGCTTTTCCGCGACGAGGTCCCCCGCCGCGGTGCCGAGCGCGAAGGTGAACAGGATCGCCAGCCAGTAGAACGCCTCGCGCCGGGTGGTGACGATGGTGTGGATGGAGAGCGTCCGTTCGCTGCGATACCAGAGCGCAAAGGTCGCCGCGAGCAGCACGGTGCAGGCGACGGTGGTGACTTCGAGCGGCACGTGCAGGTTGTCGACCAGGTTGTCGGTCAGCAGCGTGCCGACGACGCTGATCAGCACCACGGCGATCCAGTACCACACCGGCACATAGCGCTTCTGGGCGAACTGGATCACCAGCGCCAGCACCAGCACACCGGTCATGATGGCCGAAGTGAGCGGCAGGCCGAGGCCGAGGTTGAGCGCCAGGTAGTCGGCGGCGGTCTCGCCGACGGTCACCGCCATCAGCTTGATGACCCAGAAATCGACGGTGACGCGCGGGACGCGGTTAAAGGCCGCGGGGAGAGAAGCAGGCATTTTGGTGCATCCTTCGGTTAGCCGAGCAACGCATAGGCGTCGGCGAAAAAGCCGTCGGCGCGCTTGTCGTCGTCGGCATTGCAGCGCTCGAGGCCCTTGCCCAGCAGCTGGTCGTACTTGGCCTGGTCGGTCGGCGTCCGGCCGGCAGCGGCGGTGCGCAGGGTTTCGAGCGCCACTTCGCAGGGCAGCGGGCTGCCATCGGCATTGCTGACGGCAAACGTCGCCGGCATGGCCGCGGCGACGCTGGCGCCAGCGCCGCCATTCGGATCATCGAGCACGGCGATAAGGCCATTGAGCGATTGCACCACCGCCGCCGGATCCGGCGAGCCGGCACGCAGGCCCTCGATCGCGGCATCGGCGGCATGGTCGATCCTGGTCCACTTGTCGACGCTCAGCGGACGGAGCGCCGCGGCAGCCTTGTCCCAGGCGGTCTCGAAATCGGTGATGCGCTTTTCGGCGCCGGCAAGGTCGCCGCTTTGCGCGATCCCCAGCGTGTCGGCAACGATGGTGTGGAAGTTGGTCATGTCGCCCAGCTCGCTGCTGGCCGCGGCCAGCACCGGCAGGGAGAGCGCGCCGAGGCTGAGGGGCGCGGTGGCGATAGCAAGGATGAGCAGAAGGTTCTTCATCAGGGGCTCCGGGGGACGGATCAGGCGGATCGACATCCGCCGCCCAACCATCGCGTCGACGCCTCACAATGCCCTGTCGCCCGGCTTACAGTTCCGTAAGCTTGTCGGGCCGCGCACCAGGCGACGCGCCCTGCCCGCCGAAACGGGGCCTGACCTGTTGCCGAAGGGGACCTGGAGCATTTCACCGTTTGCCTGGAACCACACTCGGTGTCATCCCTGCGAAAGCAGGGACCCATCGGTCAGCTGGCGCGGGCGGTGAAATGGGTCCCTGCTTTCTGAGGGATGACAGCCGTGGGCGGGGCCAAGGCCGAGCCACACCGATGCAGCCTAATCGTGAAACGCTCGAGCTAGCCGCGCCGCCGGTCGGTGGGCAGCGAGAGGCAGAACGTCGACCCCCGGGGGTCGCTCGCGGTGAGCGTCAGCTCGCCGCCATGCTGCCGCGCGATCTCCCGCGAAATGTGCAGTCCGAGGCCCGAGCCGTTCGAGGTCTGGCCGGCGACGCGATAGTATTTGAGGAAGATACGCTCGCGGTCGTCGGGCGGGACGCCGCTGCCCTGATCGGCGACGACGATGCGGGCCGCGCCGGGGTCTCTCGACAGCGCAACCGTCACCGGGCTGCCCTCGGGAGAATATTTCAGGGCGTTCTGGATCAGGTTCAGCACCGCAATCTCCAGCAGGTTCCGATCTCCCTTCACTGGCGCGGCCTCGCCATAGGCGAAGCTGACCCGCCCCGCGGCATCGCTGTCGGAGCCCACTTCGACGGCCTGCAGCACCTCGTTGAGATCGAATGTCGCCCTGGCGCTGAACGGCGCCTGCCAGCTGTCCAGCCGGTCGCCGGCAAAGACATTGTCGATCAGCATCGACATGCGCTTGACGGTCCGCTGGATCTTGGCGACGCGCAACCGCACGTCGCTGTCGCCTGCAGCAGGGGCCAGCGACAGATTGTCGGCGGCTGCCGCGACCACCCCCAGGGGCGCCCGGAACTCGTGCGAAACCAGGGCGACGAAGTTCCGCTGCTGGGTGCGCAGGCGGTCGAACGCCATCAGCACGAAGCCGACATAGCAGACACCGCCGCCTACGGTGACCGCGAGGTAGAGCCAGGCCGTGACATCTGGCTCGAGGCCCGCGGCGCCGGCCAGGCGCAGAAGGTTCGCGGCGAACTCACCGATATTGCCGGCAAGTGCGAGCGCCGTGCCGCCGACCACCACGAGGCCACCCGGGCGCAACGGATGGCGCAGCACGGTGAGGACGATCAGCGCCACCGAGACGATCTGAACCAGCGCTGTCGCAATGCCCTGCACAGGGCGGTCCGGAGCAGCCAGCGCCAGCATGGCACCTGCACTGAGCACGACGATGGCGACGGCGGCCCGCCAGGCCGGCGGCTTGCCGTAAAAGACGCGAACGCCCTGCCACGCCCCACAATAGGCGATTGCGAACAGCCAGCTACCGAACGCTGTCGCGGCTTCCGAGCCGCCCGCCGTGCCAATGGTCAGGACGATCGTGCCGGTCGCGTGCGCGGCCAGCGAGCCCAGCCAGTACCTGGTCGCCGCAAAAGAACGATACGCCCACAGCACGCCGGCAAAGACGATCATCAGGATGGTGGTGTTCAGCAGGGCGACAATGTTGAGCGTCGCAACATCGAGCGTCATGCCATCGCCTCATCAGGCGATCCGGCAAGCGCGGCCGGCCCATCTACCGGTTCGCGGAGAAGCCTCCTCGGGGCGAGGGAGAAACGCACATGTCGTTTGGGCGGCATACGAGATCGGTGGTCCGGGAGAATATCGGCGGCTGGCCGCTTCATCTATCTTGTTGATGACAATGGAGAATATGTCCATGGGCCAGAAGTTCGAAAGTCGAGCCATGTCCAGAGCAGGCTTGGTGCGGCGGCCGCGGCGCTGCCAGTTTGCCATGGTTCTGCCGGGACATACCGGGCTATAGCTGCGGCTCCCGCAAACCCGGGCCTGCGGCCCGACCGAAACTTCAGCTGGAGTGCGCCGTGCCTCGCCTCGCCCCCTCGCCTCTGCACCCGGCCGCCGATGCGGCGACGATCGTCGGCATCGATGGGGGTGGCAGCAAGACGCTGGTCGCCAGCGCCGACCGCAACGGGCAGGCGATCCGGCTGCAACGGGGTCGCGGCACCAGCCCGCTCGAAAGCCCGGGCTGGCGCGAGGCGCTGGCCGAACTGGCGCGGCCGTTCGCCAGCGCACCGGGCCTCGCCGGCGTCGCCGCGGCGTTGCCGGCTTATGGCGAGGTCGATACCGCCTCGGCGGCGCAGCAGCAGGCGATCGGCGAGCTGTTCGGCGCGGTGCCGCAGCGCCTGCTCAACGATGTCGATGCTGCGCATCTGGGCGCTTTTGCCGGCGGGCCGGGTATCCTGATTCTCGCCGGCACCGGCTCGATGGCCTGGGCGCGCGATGCGGCCGGCGGCTCGCACCGCACCGGCGGCTGGGGCGATGTCATCGGCGACGAGGGCAGCGGCTACTGGATCGGCAGCCGGGTGCTGGGTGCGGTCAGCAAGGCGATCGACGGGCGCGCCGCCCCCACCGGCCTGGTCGACGCGGTGTTCGAGCGGCTCGGCCTCGCCTCCGGCGACCAGATGGACCGGCTGCTGGGCTGGGCCTCGGGGCTCGACGCGCCACGCATGCAGATCGCCACGCTGGCGCCGATCGCCCTGAGCCGCGCCGAGGCGGGCGACCCGGCGGCGAACGCCATCATCGATGCGGCGGCCGATGAGCTCGTCCTCCACATCAGGACCCTCGAACAGCGCCTCGACGCCCCGGCCATGGCATGGAGCTTCGCCGGCGGGCTGTTCGCGAGCCCGGCGCTGCAGCGCGCCGTCACCGCACGGGTCGGCCGTCCACCCACCCTGCCCCGGCTGCCGCCGATCGGCGGCGCCCTCCTCGCCGCGGCCCATCACCTCGGCTGGTCCACCGACGAGGCCTGGCTCGACACCCTCGCGGGCACGCTGCGAACGCTGTCCGAAGCGATCAGCGAGGCAGCGGACTAGCCACCCCGTCCTCGACCAGCAGCTCCGCGGCTGCCGGGTGGCTCAGGAAACCGCCGGGGCTGGCCGTGGGACCGTAGGCGCCCGATTGCAGCACCGCGACCAGTTCATCGACGCCGAGCGGCGGCAGCGTCACGGTTCGACCCAGCGTATCGAGCGGCGTGCAGAGCGGGCCGACGACGCTGACCGGCGGCCCCGCCGGCTCGCCCAGCCGCGTCGGCGCGATGATCGGGTAGTCGCGCTTGATCACCTGGCCGAGATTACCCGAAGCGGCGAGGTGGTGGTGCATGCCGCCATCGGTGACGACGAAACTCTGGCCGCGCGAGCGCTTGCTGGCATTGACCGCCATCACATAGACCCCGGCCGGCCCGGCGAGGAAGCGGCCGGGCTCGACCACCACGCGGGTGCCCGGCGGCACGCTGCGGGCCAGCGCCGGAAGGCCTGCCGCGAGCGCTCCGAGATCGAGCGACCGATCGCCTTGGAAATAGGGAATGCCGAGGCCGCCGCCGAGATCGACCGTGGCGAGCGGCTGCCCGACCCGCCCGGCAACCTCGCGCGCCAGCTTCAGCCCGTGTTCCCACTGTGCCAGCAGCACGCCGGCATCGAGCACCTGCGTGCCGGCGAACAGATGCAGCCCGGCGAGGCGGAGATGTGGGCACCCGCCGAGCGCCGCCAGCACCTCGCCCAGCTCCTCTTCATCGAAGCCGAACGGCGAAGGCTTGCCGCCCATCCGCATCGCGCCACCCTGTGCCGCGGCCACCGGGTTGATGCGCAGCGCCACGGCTATGGTCCTGCCGAGGGCCGTGCCGATGGCCTCGAGCCGCTCCAGTTCTTCAAAACTCTCGACATGGATTTCGCCGATGCCGCCGGCAACCGCCTCCTCCAGCTCGGCCCGGCGCTTGCCGGGGCCGGCAAACAGGATCTGCTCGGGCGCTGCGCCGGCCGCGCGCGCCCGCCGATACTCACCGATCGAGGCGATCTCGACCCCCGCCCCCTCGCTGAGGAACAGCCCGATGACCGGCACCGCCGGGTTGGCCTTGACTGAATAGTGGATCGCGGCGAAGCCATCGAGCGCCTGGCGCAATGCTCGATAGCTGCGCCGCATCACCCCCGCGTCATAGGCAAAGAACGGCGTGCCGAAGCGGCGTGCCAGTTCGCTGACCGGAACGCCGCCGATGACCAATTCGCCGTCCGCGACCTCGAAATGCTCGGCAACGAGGGCCGTGGCGAGATCGGCGCCGCTCATGCCGAGCGCTCGCGCAACAGGTGCGGATAATCCACCTTGCCGTTGGGCGTCGTCGGCAGCATCGCCACCAGCTCGATCTCGCGCGGCACCATATAGGCCGGCAGCTTGTCGGCGATGGCGGCGAGAATGGCCGGCGGGCTGCAGCCTTCTGCCGATGCTACCGCCACGGCGTGGACGCGCTGCCCGGCCGTGGCGTCGGGCACGCCGATCACCGCCACCTGGCGGAAGGCGCCGGTCGCCATCACCACCTCCTCCACCTCGGTGGGGCTGATGCGGTAGCCCGAGGATTTGATCATCGCGTCGGCGCGGCCGACAAAGGTGAGAAAGCCTTCCTCGTCCTCCACCACCATGTCACCCGAGTAACAGACGATGGCGCCGCCGCGCTCGGCCGGGGTGCGTGGATCGGGACGCAGCACCCGCGCCGTATCCTCGGGGCGGCGCCAGTAACCGAGCGACACCGTGGGGCCGCGATGCACCAGGATGCCGGGCTCGCCCGGCGCGGCGCGCCGCCCCTCGGCGGTCACCGCGAACACCTCGGTCTCGGGGATGGCGCGGCCGATCGAGTTGGGCCGGCGGTCGAGTTCCTCGGGCGGCAGGAAAGTGGAGCGGAACGCCTCGGTGAGCCCGTACATCAGGAACACCCGCGTGTCGGGCAGGAGCTCGCGCAGCCGGCGCAGCGTTTCGGTCGGCACGGCGCCGCCCGAATTGGTGACGTAGCGCAGTGTCGTCAGCCTGGTGCGGGCCAGGAGCGGCGCGCCGCGGGTAAGGATCGCCCAGACCGTCGGCACGCCGGCGAGCCCGGTAATGCCGTGCCGGTCGATGGCGCGGACGATGTCGTCGCCCAGCCGGAAGGTCAGCAGCACCAGCGTGGCGCGCTGCTCCACCGCGGTCAGCAACTGGTTGAGCCCATAATCGAAGCTGAACGGCAGCACCGAGAGGATGCGATCGGCGGCGGTGATGCCGAGATAGGTGCGGACGATCCGGCAGCCGGCCACGAGGTTGCGATGGCTCAGCATCACCCCCTTGGGTTTGCCGGTGGAGCCCGAGGTGTAGAGAATGGCGGCGAGGTCCTCGCCGATCGCCGCGGGGCGCGGCAGCGCGCCATCGGTCTCGCCGATCTCCTCGACCGTCACCACCGTCAGGCCCGGCAGCTCTGCGCGCGCGTCGGCGAGCAGCGGCGCCAGCGCCCGGTTGGTGACGACGATCCGCGCCTCGGCATCGGCGACGATGTGGGCGACCTGGATCGGCTTCAGCAGCGGGTTGATCGGCACGAACACCGCATCGGCAAGGCTGCTGCCGAAAATGGCGCAGCACTCCTCGAGGCATTTCGGCAGGAGGATCGCCACCCGGTCCCCGGGCAGCACCCCCGCCCTGCGAAACGCCGCGGCGTAGTCTCTGGCGCGGCGGCGCAGCCCCTCGAAGCCGAGGCTGCGCTCGCCGTCGATGACGGCGGGCTTGTCGCCGGCATCGGTGCCGTCGAGCAGGTGGTGAACCAGCAGCGGTTCGGCGCTCATGAGGTCCCCCGCTGGTCGACGAAGGCGGCCAGCCGCTCGGGCGTGGCGAGGTTCTCGGGGGTGAAATCGCCATCCTCGAGCGCGATGCCGAAACGCTCGCCGAGGAACATCATCAGGTCGAGCATGCCGAGCGAATCCACCGCTCCGCCGGCCAGCAGCTCGGTTTCCGGCTTGAGATTGTTGAGCGTCGGGAAGCGCTGGCGCAGATAGGCTTCGATGATGGCGTAGCTCTTGGTGGTGTCGTCGATCATGCTGGCCCCGGGGTTGCCTGGTGGATGAAGGTGAGTTCGGTGTAGCTGTGGTCGATCGCGTCGGCCGGCAGTTCGCCGCTGGCGAACACCCGGCAGCGCGACGGGGCGTGCAGCGCGCCCGGCCAGGTATCGGCGCGGTTCGCTTCGATTTCGAGGAACATCCGGCCCTGGCCGACGAGGAAGCGGGCGACGGCGCCGCGATGAAGCTGCAGCCGGCCCAGATTGGGGCAATAGATGAGCCGCACGCCCGGCACACCGCGCAGCCGCGTGGGCAGGAAGATCAGCGGGTCCGCCGCACCGCCCTCGCTCAGCAGCGTCGCGCAGACGAGGCCCATCGCGGCGTGGTCGGCCAGCAGCTGATCGCCCGCCTGACGGTCGAGACTGAGCCGCGCCGGTGATGGCCGGAAACTGTCGAGCCGGAAACTGTCGAGCAGAGTCGGCACGATCATCGACCCCCGAACCCGCCTGGCAAGGCCGAGGCGCTCGTTCAGCGCCTCGACGTCATGCGTCGGGCTGAGATCGGTCACGAGGTCTGCCGCCGCAACCGCCGCGCGCAGCATCAGGGGCGCGAAGAACCGGGCGCGCTGGTCGACATACCAGCTCGAGAGGTTGAGCTTCCGCCCGGCCGATGCGGCGCCGCCCGGGCTGTCGAGCGTCAGCAGCACCCCGACATCCTGGCCCTTGTCGACCAGCAGCGTGCCGATCGGGCCGGCGCCCCGCGCCTCGCGATAGGCGCTGAGGGCCTTGAGCAGCCTGTTCCAGAACCCCGGGGGGCGTTGTGGGAAGCCGCGACACAGCACGGCCTCCGCGCGCCCCAGCGCGCCTGATGTGATGATTTCGATCTGCATGGCCAATCCGGTCCGGTCGCGGCGTGCGACCGGCAAGACCAGGGGGCGACGGGCGCCGGCCGCTGGCGACTGGGAAGGCGCTCGGGCGACGAGCGCGGTGACGGGCGGGCGGAAACCGCCGCGGTTCAGCCGAGCCGCTTGGGCGGTTCGTCCGGCAGGAACAGCAGGATCCCGACCACCGCCTTTGTCCGGGCGGGGGCCCAGGCGGCGAGCCAGAGCGGCGCGAGGCCTGTCGACACCATCTCGGTGAGCAGCGGCGGCGTATCCGGCACGAGGTCCGCGGTCCCGCTGAGGCCGGCACAGCCCGGCAGCCCGACGCAATCGCTGCCCGAAACACTCGCCTCGACCAACGCTGCCGCATGGAGATCAGGCGCCGATACCGGCGCGGCCGCAACTGCGCCGACCAGCAGCAGCAACGACACGATGATCCACAAATAGAGCCTCGCAAACATGCATCGAACTATTGCGTTGTCGCGGGCGCCCGACAAGCAAAGGCTGGCGCAATGGTGAATGCCGGACCGGCCGCGGCGATGCTATCGCGGCGTAAGCCTCACTGCTGCTTCAACCGGAAGTCGATGCGGAGCAGGCCATTCGCCTCGCCCACCGTCGCCTCGACGCCGTAGACGGCGCTGATCCGCTCCGCCGTCAGCACCTCGGCCGGCGTTCCTGCCGCCACCAGCCGGCCCTCGCAAAGCATGGCCAGCCGGTCGCAATAACGGGCTGCGAGGTTGAGGTCATGCAGCGCGGCCAGCGTCGTGGTGCCGAGCCGGCCGATCAGCTCGAGCAGTTCGAGCTGGTGGCGGATATCGAGGTGGTTGGTCGGCTCGTCCAGCACCAGGAACTCGGCCTGCTGCGCCAGGGCGCGCGCCACCAGCACGCGCTGCTTCTCGCCACCCGAGAGGCTCTGGAACAGCCGCCCGGCGCAGTGGCGCATCGCCACCTGCCCGAGGCACCGCTCGACCAGTTCGTGGTCTGCCGCGGTATCGGTGTCGAGCAGCCGCTTGTGCGGGGTGCGCCCCATCATGACGATTTCGTCGACGGTGAAATCGAACTCGCCCATCCGCTCCTGCGCCACCACCGCCATGCGCCGCGCCGCCTGCCGCGCCGAGACCTTCCAGACCTCGTCGCCGAGGTGAACGATCCGCCCGGCCGAAGGCCTCAGCACGCGGTAGATGGTACGCAGCAGGCTCGATTTGCCGGAGCCGTTGGGGCCGACCAGCCCGACGAACTGGCCAGGCGCCACGTCGAGCAGCACCTGGTCGACGAGGCGCCGCCCCTCGATCTCCACCGAAACCCCATCGACAATCAGCTGGCTCATGCCGCGTCCTTGCTTCGCCAGCGCTGCGTCGCCAGCATCCAGATGAAGAACGGGCCGCCCAGCAGCGCGGTGATGACCCCGGCCGGCAGCTCGATCGGCGCAAAGCTCATGCGCGCCGCAACGTCCACCCAGATGAGGAACACCCCGCCCAGCAGCGCCGCCACCGGCAGCACCCGTCGATGGTCGGTGCCCACCAGCATGCGCACGACATGCGGGATCACCAGCCCGACGAAGCCGATGGCGCCCGAGACCGCGACCATCACCCCGGTGAGCAGCGACAGCACGATGAACAGCCTGAGGCGCAGCCGCCCCACATCGACGCCGAGCGTCGCCGCCGTCTCGTCACCGACCAGCAATGCATTGAGCTTCCTGCCGCTGAGCGCCAGATAGCCGGTGCCCATGACAAGCACCGCTGCCGGCAGCCCGAGATCCGACCAGGCGGTGCCGCCGAGGCTGCCGAGCATCCACTCCATGGCGGTGCGCGCCAGTTCGCGGTTCTCCGAGGTGAGGACGATGAGGCTCGTGAGCCCCGACAGCGAATAGCCGCAGGCCATGCCGGCGAGCACCAGGCGCAGCGGTGACAGCCGGCCGCCCGCCACGGCGATCAGAAACACCAGGACGAACGAAACGACGGCGCCGGCAAACGCTCCGGCGGAGACGGCATAGATGCCGAGAAAGCCCAGCCAGCCGCCGCCCAGCACCAGCACCGCGCCCACCGAGGCGCCGGACGAAACGCCCAGCACATAGGGATCGGCCAGCGGATTGCGCACCACGGCCTGCATGGCGACGCCGACCACAGCCAGCCCCCCGCCCACCAGCGCGGCGAGCAGCACGCGCGGCAGCCGCAGCATCCAGACGATGTTCTCCTCGGCGGCGCTCCACATCCCGGTACTGCCGCCGAGCTTGGCCCAGGCGATGTTCCAGACCGTGAGCATCGAGAGGTTCACCGGACCTATGGTTACCGCCAGCGTCACCGACAACGCCAGCGCCGCCGCCAGCCCCGGCAGCAGCAGCGCCAGCGGCATGCGCAACAGCCGCTCCCGCCAGCCGGCGGGCGCGGCGATCGGAGCCATCGTCACTCGAACAGCTCGGGATAAAAGCCCGCCGCGAGGGTCCGCACCGCGTCGGGATTGCGCACCCCTTCGAAGGCCGACGGCAGCGGCAGCACCACGAAGCGGTCGTTCTGGATCGCCGGCATGCTGGCGAGCGCCGGGTTGTGCTTGAGCAGGGCGATCTTGTCGGCGGCGCTGGTCTGGCCGTAATCGTTGATGACGATCACCTCGGGCGCCCGCGCCACCGCCTCTTCCCAGCTGACATTGGACCAGGTCTCGTCGAGGTCGGCGAACACGTTGACCCCGCCGGCCAGCGCGATCAGCTGGGTCTCTAACGCTTTGCCGGTGGTATAGATGGCGTCCTGGCCGCTGTCATAGACCAGCACCTTGACCGGCGGCTTGCCGGCCTTGGCGATGGTCGCCTCGACCTCGCCGATCTCGCCCCTGATCCGCTCGATCAGCGCGCCGGCCGCGGGCTGGATATCAAAGATCTGCCCGATATTGGCGATGTCCTCATAGACGTCGTCCATCGTCGCGCCCTTGATCAGCGTGCCTTTGACGGCATAGGCGTTGATCCCCAGTTCCTTCAGCTTTTCGACCGGCGCCACCGCCGTGTCGCGATAGGCGCTGAGCCGCCCGAAGGTGAAATCCGCCCCCGTGGCCAGCACCACTTCGAGCGAGGGCGACCCGGTGCCGTCCGACAGGATCGGGATCGCGTCGTACTCGGCCTTGAGGCTGTCGAGGATCGGATGGTTGAGATAGGCGGTGCCCACCATTTTTGGGGCGAGCCCCAGCGACAGCATCAGTTCGGTGACGTGGCCGTTGAGCGTCACGGCGCGCTCGGGCGCCTTGTCGAACACCAGCGTATTGTCGCCGTTCTGGATGGTCAGCGGATAGATCGTCGACTGGGCGAGGGCGATCGCGGGCGCCAGCGACAGCAGCGCTGCCCCGAGCAACAGGGTGAGCTTCATGTTGGTTCTCCTGGGATGTGCGGGATGGGATCGAGCGCGGCGACCCGATGGACGATGAGATCGGCAACCGGTTCGTTGCGGCCGACGACACTGGCGACGAAACGGGCCACCGCCTCGCGGTCGGGCAGCCGGTACCATTCGCCGCGCGGATAGGCGGCGAGCAGCGGCCCCTGGTTGCAGGGATAGAGGCAGCCGGTGGTGGCGACGAGGCACGCGCCGGCGAGCCCGGAGGCGGTGAGCGCCTCGGCCAGCGCCAGCTTGAGGTTGGGGGCGCCGCGGAACTGGCAGCGCGGACCGGTGCAGACGAGGAGGTGATGCCGGAACGGCGGCGGCTTGTCCCAACCCGGCTTACCGAGGCTCGGCCGCTGCGCCGCGATGGGCTCGGCCGCATCGGCTGCCGCGATCGCCGCCGCGACGATGGCGGCGATCACCTCGTTCCCGACCGCCTGGTCCGGCCCCAGCAGCAGGCGTACCGGCGGGCCTTGGCGCTGCTCGCGCCAATGGGCGAGCACACCCGGCAGCCAGGCCGCGAGGCTCTGCGAAAACGGCAGGCCGAGCGGCTGGACCAGAATGGTCCGGCAGCCCTCCGCCGCCAGCGCGTCGAGCACCTCGCCCAGATGCGGGCCACTGCCCTCGAGCCGAACCAGCCGGGTCGGCAGCGGCGTTGCGGCGCTAACGGCTTCGGCCAGCTCGCGCTGCCGCGCCGCACTCAGATGTTGTTGCGAAATGCAGACGATGACGGCATCAGGTCGAGCCAACGTTCCCTCTCCGGATCGGAGAAGGCCAAGCTGTCGCCAATGCCACGGAACCCGTGCCTGGTCTCATGCGCGCCCCCTGCCGGGGCACCTCGCCCGGCTACTGGTCTTTGCGCTCGGCAGGTCTCCTGGCTCGCGGCTCGGATGCGATCGACAGCCTTCCCGCCCTCTTGAAGGACAGTGGCGATGTGCCGGTCACTTGCCGCTTACAGTTGCGAGGGCAGCCACGGTTTTGGCCCCTGATGGGTAATCCGCACCGTGTTCCCTTTTAATCCGCGCATCTGGCGGAACCGAAAGCGGCCGAGGCTTTGCAGATTCCGCCTCGTCGCGCAAGCCGATGCCGGCTTCGTGGGGCGCGGGCGCCGGGTGGCGGCCCCGCGCGCCCTGCGCTCAGGCCTTCACATACTGGTCGTGCCGGCGCAGCCACTCCATCCCCTCGGCTTCATTGCGCCCTTTTGGCGCGATATCGAGCATCGCATAGGTGCCCATCATCACCTCTACGCCCCGCCCGAAGGTGGAATAGGTGCGGAACACCGCCCCGTTCTCATCCTTCAGGAAGGCGCTGACGCCCGGCCACTCTTCGCCGGTCTCGTCCCACTCGCCGAAGTTGTAGTCGATATGACCGCTGGCGACCTCCTCGGGCGTGAAGGTGACGCGGAAATCGCGGTTGAAGCTGTTGCCGTGCGATGACACCCAGCGGAACGACCAGCCCATGCGCTGCCGGTAGCGCTCGATATTGGCAAGCGGCGCTCGCGACACGGCGAGCATGGTGACGTCATGGTTGGCGAGGTGCAGGTTCATGCCGTCGGTGTGGTCGGCCATGAAGGAACAGCTCGGACACCCCTGCGCCCAGCCCGGAGCGAACATGAAATGCTGGATGATGAGCTGCGAGCGCCCGTCGAACAGCTCGGCCAGCGTGCGTGGCCCTTCCAGCGTGTCGAACACATACGGCTTGTCGACGCGCAGCCAGGGCAATGCGGCGCGCTGGGCGGCAACCTCGTCGCGCAGGTGGGTGAGCCGTTTTTCCGCCTTCAGCAACTCGCGCCGGGCGGCCAGCCATTCGTCATGAGAAACTACAGTATGCGACATCGTCAGTCTCCTTTGCTGCGGTTGGGGGATGACGCGTTTGACGGGGCAACCCGACAACCGCCGCAGCCATGGCGATGGTTGGAAGACGCCTGAAGCATCATCGTTCCGTCGCCACGCTGCGGGGTCAGAGGACGATAGGCCGTCCGCGGAGCCGGACGGGAGTTACAAATGCGACGCGATAGCTGTCCCCGCCTACACGGCGCTTGCCAGCAGCGTTGCCGCCGCCGCCAGCTCGGCGACGTCGCGGATCAGCTCGAGGCGGCCGTCGGACAGCGTCGCCAACGGCACCCAGCGCGCCTCGAGCGCGTCGTCGCCCGCAACCGGCTCGCCCGCCTGCCAGCGGCAGAGCACGGCAATCAGCACATAGTGGCTGCGAAGCCGCCCATCGGCGTCGTAGTCGAGGGCATCGAGGCTGGCGAAGGCCAGTTGAGGCGTTGCCCGCACGCCGGTCTCCTCGAGCAGCTCGCGAGCGGCCGCGGCGTGGATTGTCTCGCCGGCCTCGATCTTGCCGCCCGGAAAGCCCCAGAGTCCGGCATCGGGCGGGTTGGCGCGGCGCACCAGCAGCACCTCACCGCCGCGGATCACCACCGCGAGGACGGCGGCCACCGGCCGCCCGACAGCCGGGCCGATAGTGGTCACGGCTGCGGCTCGAGATATTGGTTGGTGTAGTAGCCCGACAAATCCGGCAGGCTGGGCAGCGGGTTGCCGTCGCCATCCTTCAGCAGCCCGGCCGCGTAGAGAAAGCGCCCCACCGCTTCCATCTTGGTCGGGTCGATCGTGCCGACGGCGCCGTCGGCGCCCTTGAGGTAGTGCCCGTCGATCAGCGCCGCGAGCGAAGCCCGCACGAATTCCCGGTCGAGCGCCGCGTCGGGATTGGCAGCAACAAGGATGTCGGCCGCTTCGTCCGGATGCTCCACCGCATAGGCGTAGCCGCGCTGGGTCGCGGCAATGAAGCGTCGCGCCGTCTCGGCATGGGCATCCAGATAGGCGCCGGAGCTGGCGATGAAATTGGTGTGCTGGTCGGGCACGCCATAGTCCGCGTAGCGGAAGGCGCGCTGCGCCGGGCCGTCGCGCTCGGCCTTGACGCCCTCCCAGGTATAGACTTCGAGGGTGAAATCCACCGTATCATTGGCCAGCGCTTCGTAGGCCGAGGTGCCCAGCGTCACCGTCTCGAACTCGCCCTTGCCGCCATCGTTGCGGATGATCGTGCCGATCAGCGCATTCTCCCAGCCGCTGCCGAAGCCGGCATAGAGCTTGCCGTCGAGGTCGCGCGGCCGGGCGATATCGCTGCGGTCGGCCTTGAACACCAGGCGTCCGGTCTCGGTCTGCACCAGTGCATAGGCGGCCACCAGGTCGGCGCCGGCGCTGCGCTGGGTGAACAGCCCGATCGAGCCGACAATGCCGAAATCGGCGACCCGGTTGGCGATCAGCGTCGCGGCAGCGGCATCGGCATAGGGCAGGATTTCGACCGCGAGACCGGCCTCGTCGTAATAGCCCTTGGCCGCGGCGACGAAGAGCCCGATGTGGTTGGTGTTGGGCGTCCAGTCGAGCGCCACACTGACTGGGGTCGCCTGCCCCAGCGCCGGTGCGGCGCCCAGCGTGATAGCCACGGCGAACGCGGCCAGGAGATGATGGTTCGGCAAGGTCATGGCTCCAGTTTGAACAGTTCTGCGAGGATTTCGGCTTCGAGCGCTGCCAGCGCCGGGCTGCCGGTGGGCGGGCGCGGATGCGGGAACGGCACCGCGAACTCGCGCAGCACCCGCGCCGGCCGGCGCGACAGCACATAGATGCGGTCGGAAAGCTGCACCGTCTCGCGCACGTCGTGGCTGATCAGCAGCACCGTCCAGCCATGCCGCAGCCGCATCTCGGCCAGCCAGGCCTGCATGCGGGCGCGGGTCAGCGCATCGAGCGCGCCAAGCGGCTCGTCGAGCAGCAGCATGCCGCTCTGCTGCGCCACGGTGCGCAGCAGCGCTACGCGCTGTCGCATGCCGCCCGAGAGCTGCGCCGGATAATGCCCCTCGAAGCCTGCGAGCCCGAACTCCTCCAGCAACGGGGCCACCAGCCGGCGCGCCGCGGCGCGGCGCGTGCCCCGCACCTCGAGGCCAAGCGTGGCGTTGTCGAGCACCCGGCGCCAGGGCAGCAAGGCGTCGCGCTGCGGCATGTAGGCAAAATGCGGATCGTTCGCGGCAAGCGGCTGCCGGTCGACCAGCATCTGCCCGCGGTCCGCCGTGAGCGCCCCGATCAGCAGCTGCAGGATGGTCGATTTGCCTGCTCCGGACGGACCGAGGATCGAGACGAACTCCCCGGGCCGCACCTCGAGGCTGACATCGTCGAGCACCTCGACGGCGCCGAAGCGCTTGCCGACCGCTTGCAGTTGCAGGTGCGGCGCCGTCATGGGGTCCGCTCCGCGAGGCGCGTCCAGGGCATGGCCAGCCGCTGCAGCAGGCTTGCCGCCCCGAACAGCAGCAGCGTGATGCCGGCGCTGACGAACACCGCGGCCAGCACCAGATCGGGGCGGAAATTGTTCTTGGCGTTGAGGATGTAGATCCCCAGCCCATGCCGCGAGCCGGCATATTCGGCAAAGATCGCCCCGACCACCGCATAGGTGATCGAGATCCTGAGCCCGGCGAAGAAGTAGGGCAGCACCGAGGGCAACCGCGCGAGGACGAAGCGGCGCCGCCGCGTTGCCCCCATCGAGGCCAGCAGGGTTTCGATGTCGCGGTCGGTGGCGGCATAGCCCTCGACCAGCGCCACCAGCATCGGAAAGAACGTCACCAGCGCCACGAGGACGATCTTGGGCACGAGGCCGAAGCCGAACCACAGGACGATCAGCGGTGCGATGGCGACCAGCGGCAGGGTCTGGCTGATCACCAGCACCGGGAACAGCGCCCGCCGCAGCGGCCGGCAGAAATCAATGAGCACGGAGAAGCCGAACGCCGCGACGAGCGAGGCGGCGAACCCCAGCGTCGTCGCCTGCAGCGTCGCGAGGCTGTGCGTGGCGAGGCTCTGCCACTGCCCGAGCCCCGCGGCAACGATGCGCGACGGCGCCGGCAGCACGGTCGGGGCGATGCCGGAGAGCTGCACATAGGCTTCCCAGGCCACGAGCAGGCTCAGCACCGCGGCGATGGCCGGGCCGGCATAGGCAAGCAATCGCGCCGCGGGGCGCCAAAGGGCAGATCGGCTGGACATGTCGAGGCTCAGCCGAGGCTGGGGCTGTTGGCCGAGACCGTCAGGTCGATCGTCACATGGCCCGCGGGCGGCCCGAACCGACAGAACGCCTGCTCCAGCGTGCCGAACAGCGCGCCCGCGTCACCGCTCAGCTTGGTGGCGAAGTGCTTGGAGCGCTCGAACGTGCCCGAGGCCTTGAGGAAGCCGATGCAGCCATAGATCTCGTCCATGTGGTCGCCCTGCCCCATGACATAGAGCGAGAGCTGCGCCACCCCATGCACCCCGGTCTGGGGCGCCGTGGCCACCGCCGCCATGGCGGCGGCATGGCGTTCGCTGAGCGGCGCCACCGGCCCATCGAACTGCGGCGAGCTGCAGATGGCATCGTCGGGCTCGCCCGGGCAACCGCGGGAAATGGCCGCCGACAGCACGCAATGGACGCCGGTCCGGCTGGCCGCCGCGAACAGGTCGCGCATTGCCGGGAACAGCACTTCGGGTGCTCCGACCAGCAGCGTCGAGATGTCGTCGGTCTCGATGCGCAATCGATCGCGGTAAGGATCGAGCGCCCCGAGCGCGCCGACGATGACACCGACGAAATCGCCGGTCATGGGATAAAGGGAAATCTGTGCGCCAGAAAACATCGGCCCGCCTCGCTCCGCTGGTATTACCCAGATCAGCTTGAGGGTCCAAAGGCTTGCCGCCTTCATCTCAGCCCCGGCAGATACGGAGCACCCCTGTGGATTTGCGATCGATAGCAAGCCCGGCGATCGAGCGCAAGGCGAACGGCCTCGATCAAAAGTCCTATCCGGACGGCTGCCACCGGCTTGACTGCCTCTGGCCGCCGCCGCACCGGTGGTGGTCGCCTTGAAGAGGAGCGCACCTATGGCCGAGACCCTGTCGCTGACCCTCGACGGCGCCGCCATCACCGACATCCCGTCCTTCTATGACGAGATCAACCGCGTCTTCATGGCGGGCGAGGACTGGCGGCTCGGCCCCAGCCTCGATGCACTCGACGACCTGCTCTATGGCGGCTTCGGCGTGCTGCACGGCGTCGACCGGGTCGTGCTGGTCTGGACCGATATCGAGCGCAGCCGGCTAGCCCTCGGCATCGAGGCGACCCGTCGGCACTATCTCGACAAGCTCGCGCAACCCACCCGCTTCGATACCGAGCGCATCGCGGCGGACCTCGCCGCGCTCGAACGCGGCGACGGCCCCACCTATTTCGACATCATCCTCGAGATCATCGCCGGCCATCCCCAGATCGAGCTGCAACCGGCCTAGCCGCGCCCGATCCCGTCCGCCGGCACCATGCTCCTGCCGGCCCGCAACTTCTTCCACAGCGCAGCCGGAGCGATTTTAAAACGTTTGCAATCATCCTGAAAACGTTTAAAAACTCGCACAAGCTCAGGGAGGAGCGCACGTGGCAGGTTTGACACTCCGCGAATTGGCGGCGCGGCTCGACATTTCGGTCGGCACGGTGTCCCGCGCGCTCTCGGGCGATCCCGCCATCGCGCTGAAGACCCGCGAGCGTGTCACCGAGGCCGCCCGGCAATATGGCTACGTTCCCAATATGGCGGCCCGCCAGCTGGTCTCCGGGCGCTCCGGCTTCGTCGGCTTCGTCATGCCGGTGCGCGGCCCCAACTTCATCGATTCCTATCTCGGCGAATTCCTCACCGGCCTCGGCGAAGGGCTGGTCGAGCATGGCATGGACCTGTTCATCGCCACCGTTCCGGCCGGCCGCTCCGAGCTCTCGGTGCTGCGCCACGTCGTCGAATCCGGCCGCGCCGACGGCGTGGTGGTGCCGCGCATCGGCGAGGCCGACGAGCGGCTCGCCTATCTGCTCGAGCGCAAATTCCCCTTCGTCGCGCATGGCCGCATGCTGGACTCCTCGGCCGCCTTCAACTGGCTCGATGCGGACAGCGTCTCGGCCTTCGGCGAGATCTTCGACCTGCTCTACGATCTGGGCCACCGGCATTTCGGCCTCGTCTCGATCTCCGATCCGATGACCTTCCGCCACCTGCGCGAGCGGGGCCTGCGCGATGCGATCTCGCGGCGCGGCGACCCCAATGTCATCCTCGATGTCGCGAGCGCCCCGCGCTTCGATCGCGGCGCCACCGTGGCGGCGGTCAATTCGCTGATCCACGCCGAGCGCCGGCCGACGGCGATGATCGGCCTGTTCGACGAACTGGCGCTGACCATCATGGAAGAAGCGTCGCGGGCCGGATTGTCGATCCCGCGCGACCTGTCGGTGGTGGGCTTCGACAACATCACCGCCGCCGCCTATGCGCCGCCCGGCCTCACCACGTTCGAGGCCCACACGCGGGAATCGGCGCGCGAGATCGCCGGCATGCTGGTCACCATCATCGAGAAGAAACCGGCATCGCCGCTCACCAAGCTCATCGCGCCCAAGCTCGTGGCGCGGGCCAGTCACGGACCGGTCCCCGGACCGGTCGGTAAGCTCTAGTTCAACAGGGAGGTAACAAGACGTGAAACGCACACTCAAGACTCTCGCCGTCGCCGCGCTGGCGATCGGCCTCACCGCCAGCACGGCCAGTGCCCAGGTGCTGTTCTGGTCCAACCAGGCCGTACCGGTCGAAGAGACCCAGAAGATGCGTGAGCAGGTGCTCAAGGCATTCCCCGGCGGCGTAGACTTCCAGCCCCAGGAGCCGGGTCCGTTCATCACCCGCATCCAGGCCGAGACAGAGGCCGGCAGCGGCGCCATCGGGGTGGTCGGCGGCCTTTATGGCGATCTCGCCAATTTCGCCGACAGCTGGGTCGATCTTTCCGATGTCGACCTGAGCGGCGTCACTGTCAGCCCCGCCTTCATGGAGCTGGGCAAATTCGGCACCGCCGAGCAGAAATTCCTGCCCTGGATGCAGGCCAATTACGTGATGGCCGCCAACAAGCAGGCGCTGCAGTACCTGCCCGAGGGCGCCGACATCAACAACCTGACCTACGACCAGGTCATCGCCTGGGCCAAGAACCTCGCCGAGCAGACCGGCTCGCCGAAATTCGGCTTCCCGGCCGGCCCCAAGGGGCTGAAGCACCGCTTCTTCCAGGGCTTCCTGCTGCCCGCCTTCACCGGCTCGGAAGTCACCAAGTTCCGCTCGGCCGAAGCCGAACAGGCCTGGGGCAAGTTCAAGGAACTCTGGCAGTACACCAACCCGGCTTCGACCAATTACGACTTCATGCAGGAGCCGCTCCTGACCGGCGACGTGTGGCTGGCGTTCGACCACATTGCCCGCCTGTCGGAAGCCTTCAACCAGAAGCCGGATGATTTCGTCGCCTTCCCGGCGCCGTCGGGTCCGAAGGGCCGTGCCTTCATGCCGGTGCTCGCCGGCATCGCGGTGCCGAAAAGCGCGCCTGACGTGGCCAAGTCCAAGGAGCTCATCAAGTACATGATGCAGCCCGAGCAGCAGGTCGCAACGCTCCTCGCCACCAACTTCTTCCCCACCACCGACGCCGCGCTGCCGGCCGAACTGCCCGCTTCGGCCCGTGCCCTCGGCCCGGCCGTGCAGGCCATGACCAGCTCGCCCGACGCCCTGCCGGCACTGCTGCCGGTCGGTCTCGGCGACAAGGCCGGCCAGTTCAACCAGGTCTATATCGATGCCTTCGAGCGCATCGTCCTCGCCAACCAGGATGTCCGCCAGGTGCTCGATCAGCAGGCCGAGACGCTGCGCCAGCTGATGGTCACCACCGGCGCGCCGTGCTGGCTGCCCGACGCCCCGTCGGAAGGCCCCTGCCCGGTCGAATAAGACCCCTGCCACCTCCACTGCCCGGGGCTTCGGCTCCGGGCGGCCCCGGCCCCGCGACGAGGCGGAACGATGAACAGCAAGACATTGCCCTATCTGCTGCTGGCCCCGGCGACGATTTTCCTCGTCGTCTTCTTCCTCTGGCCGTTCCTGCAGATCGCCTGGCTCGCCTTCACCACCGAAGGCGGCTTCACCATGCAGCATTTCCAGACCATGGCCGGCAACTGGAAGTTCTGGCCGACCTTCTGGAATACGGTGATCCTCGCGGCCATCGTCGTGCCGCTGCAGCTGGTCATGGCGCTGGCGATGGCGCAGGTCGTCGCCAAGCTCAAGACCACGCGCAACACCATCCTCTACATCTTCACCATCCCGCTCGGTCTCTCCGACCTCGCAGCCGGGATCATCTGGCTCGCCATCTTCGAGCAGTCGGGTTTCCTCAACTCCATGCTGGTGGGGCTGGGCGTCGTCGATAAGCCGATCCTGTTCCTCGGCTACCAGAACCTGTGGGTCATCTTCATCGCGGTGATCCTCGCCGAACTCTGGCGCGCCACCGCCATCGTCATGGTCATCCTCGTCTCCGGCATGGGGCTGATCCCCAAGGAATATTACGAGGCGGCCGAGGTGTTCGGCGCCGGGCCGTGGAAGCGCTTCGTCAAGGTGACGCTGCCCATGCTCAAGCCGTCCATCCAGACCGCAATGATCCTGCGCACCATCGCCGCGTTCGAAGTCTTCGCCGTGGTGGTGGCGCTGGGCGGCACCACCCTGCCGGTGCTGGTCGGCGAGACCTTCAACTGGCAGTTCGCACTCAACGACCGCAATGTCGCCGCCGCCTTCGCGCTGGTCATCCTCGCCATCTCGATCGCCGCGACGCTGGTGTTCCTGCGTGTACTGCGCACCCCCAAGGGAGCCACGCTATGAGCGGCGCCGTTGCGACTGCCGACAAGCCGCGCGCCGTCTCCGATATCGGGGCGGCCGGCAGGTTCCTGTTCTGGGCCGGCGTGGTGCTGCTCTGCGCCTGGGTGCTGGTGCCGATCTACCTGCTGGCGGTCAACACCCTGTCCTCGCCGCAGGAGGTCACCGCCTTCCCCAAGACCGGCGTGCCCAGTTTCGACCTGGGCTCGATCCAGTTCTTCCTCTCCTTCGAGGGCGTGCTGAAAGCGCTGTGGAACTCGGTGCTGGTGGCGGTGCTGACGATGATCCTCTCGATCGCCATCGGCGCCCCGGCCGGCTATGCGCTGTCGCGCTTCGAATTCCCCGGCAAGGCGACCTTCCGCATGCTGGTGCTGATGACGCGCGCCTTTCCGCTGCCGCTGCTGGCGCTGCCGATCGCGGTGATGTTCATCCGTATCGGCCTCGACGACACGCCGATCGGGCTGGCGCTGGTGCACACCACCCTCGCCATCCCCTTCGCGGTGCTGATCACCTTCTCGATCTTTTCGGGCATTCCGCTCGAACTCGAGGAGGCCGCCTGGACGCTCGGCTGCAACCGGCTGCAGGCATTCCAGCGGGTGGTGCTGCCGCTGGTGCTGCCCGGCATCACCGCCTCGGCCATCTTCGCCTTCACCATCTCGTGGAACGAGGTCTTCGCCGCCTCGGTGCTGACCGTGCAGAACCGCACGCTGACGGCGTTCCTGCTGCAATCGCTCTCCGTCTCGCCGCTGCACCTGCGTTTTGCCGGCGGCGCGGCCCTCGTCATCCCGGCGCTGATCTTCATCTTCGCCGTCCGCAAATACATGTTCGCGATGTGGGGCATCGCCAACCGTTAAAGCGGGATCGGACCTCATCGGTACGATCCTCGCGACAGAAAGAAAGGCTGAGCCCGCCATGGCTGAGATTCTCATCAAGGGTGTCGCCAAGAGCTTTGGGTCCTTCACGGCCCTGCACTCGATCGACCTGACCATTGCCGACCAGGAGTTCATGGTGCTGCTCGGCGCCTCGGGCTGCGGCAAGACCACGCTGTTGCGCATCATCGCCGGCCTCGAAAGCCCGACCCAGGGCGAGGTGTGGATCGGCGGCAAGCGGGTCGACCAGTTGCCGCCGCGCGAGCGCGGCATCGCCATGGTGTTCCAGAACTACGCGGTGTTTCCGCACCTGACGGTCTACGAGAACATCGCCTTCGGCCTGCGCATGAAGAAGCTGCCGCAGGCAGAGGTCGATACGAGGGTCAAGCGCACCGCCGAGCTGATGCATATCGAGCAGCTGCTGAAGCGCTATTCCGGCCAGCTCTCGGGCGGGCAGCGCCAGCGCGTCGCCGTGGCCCGCGCCCTGGCGATGGAGCCCGACGTGATCCTGATGGACGAGCCGCTGTCCAACCTCGATGCGCTGCTGCGCCTCGAGATGCGCGCCGAACTGAAGGGCGTGCTCGCCAATTCCAAGACCACCACCATCTACGTCACCCACGACCAGGTCGAGGCCATGTCGCTGGCCGACCGCATCTCGGTGATGAATGGCGGCCATATCGTGCAGGCCGCCTCGCCGGTGGAAGTCTACCGCAATCCTGCCGCCCGCTTCGTCGGCAGCTTCATCGGCAACCCGCCGATGAATTTCCTGCCGGCGGCCCGTAACGGCGATGGCCGCTACCAGGTGGCCGGCATCGCCCTCGATGGTCCGTCGAGCGGCGGCGCCAAGCTCGAATTCGCCATCCGCCCCGAGGATCTCACCATCGCCGCCGGCGGCCTCAAGGCCACCGCCCGGGTGATCGAGCCGCTCGGCGCCCATACGCTGGTGACCTCCGAGGTCGACGGCAAGCTGTTCCGCGCCGTGCTCGACAGCGACCTCAAGGTGGCGCCGGGCGACGAGCTCAGCCTCGTGCCCAAGCCCGACCGGGTGCGCTGGTTCGACCCGGAGACCACCAGGGCCGTCAACTGATGTCACCGCGCTCCGCGCTCGCCGCCAAGGCCATCGAGGTGCTGCGCGAAAATGACCGCGGCAGCTACACGGTGCCGACCAAGGGGCTCTATCCGTTCCAGTGGAACTGGGATTCCTGCTTCACCGCGCTCGGCCAGAGCCATTACGACATGGACCGGGCCTGGACCGAGGTGGAGACGCTGTTCGCCCATCAATGGGCCGATGGCATGGTGCCGCATATGGTGTTCCACGAGCCGGCGCCGACCTATTTCCCCGGCCCCGACGTCTGGGGCACCGGCCAGACGCCGCCGACCTCGGGCATCACGCAGCTGCCCATTGCCGGCTTCGCCATCCATCAGCTGTTCCGGCGCAATCCCGACGCCGGGCGCGCCCGCCCCCTGCTCGACGGCCTCGACCGCTGGCACGGCTGGTTCTATCGCACCCGCGATCCCGGCCGCACCGGCCTCGTCGCGGTGATCCATCCCTGGGAGTCGCGTGACAACACCATCGACTGGGACGAGGCCTTCGAGCGCGTGCCCACCGACGGCGTCATGCCGTACGAGCGCAACGACCTCAAACATGCCGACCCGGCGACCCGCCCCACCAAGGCGCAATACGACCGCTACCTGTGGCTCGTGCAGCACTTCCGCAGCCTCGGCTGGGATTCGACGCTGACCCACGATGCCTCGCCGTTCCAGGTCGTCGATCCCGGCTTCAACGCCATCCTGATCCGCTCGTGCCTCGAAACGGCGGAGCTTGCCGATGCCCTCGACGCCCCCGAGATCGCCGCCCGCCACCGCAACTGGGCCGAACAGGGCCTCGTCGCGCTCGACGGGTTGTGGAGCGACCGGCACGGCCAGTACCTGCCGTTCGATCGCGTCGGCGGCAGGCTCAGCGAAAGCCCGTCCGTCGGCGGGCTGATCCCGGTCTTCGCTCCGATCCCGGCGCTTCGTGCGGCCGCCCTCGCCAGCACCATCGGCAGCATGGGAACAGCGGTCCGCTATCTCGTCCCCAGCCACGCCCCATCCGATCCGCGCTTCGATCTCAAGCGCTACTGGCGCGGCCCGGTCTGGCTGGTGTGCAACTACATGATTGCCGATGGCCTCGGCCGCGCCGGCGAGGTGGCGATGGCCGAGCGCCTCACTGCCGACAGCCTGCGGCTCATCGAGCAGTCGGGCTTTGCCGAATATTACGACCCGCGCGACGGCACGCCGCTGGGCGGCGGCCGCTTCTCGTGGACTGCGGCCATGGTGCTCGAGTTCCTCGAGCCGGGTCCGGAGGCCGGGGCGTGACCAGCTTCCTCGAGCGCTGGGCCGGCAAGGCGAGCGCGCTCGCCACCTTCGGGGATTCCATCACCGAGGGGCTGACCATTCCCGAAATGCCGGCGCGCTGGGCCAATCGACTTGCATCGCGGCTGGGCGCGCGGCTCTACAACCGCGGCATCAGCGGCACGGTGATGCAATCCTCGCCCGCCGCCGGCGGCGCGCCGCGCGACCATAACGGGCATGGCCGCTTCTACCGGGACCTGCTCGGCGCCGAGCGCGGCGACGTGCTCGCCATCCTCTATGGCACCAACGATGCGCGCTATGTCGGCGCACCTCACAGTTTCGGCGCCGCCGGCTTCGTGCGCGACTACCGCGCCGTGCTCACCGGGCTGATCGCCGCGGGCTACCTGCCCGAGGCCATCGCCATCGGCAGCCCGAGCCATCTGCCCGATGCCGGCTTCGCCGTCGGCAGCGACGGCTTTGCCGGCCAGAGCCGCGAGACCTACCAGTCCTTCGTGCCGCTGGTGCAGGCGCTGGCCATCGAGTTCGGCTGCTTTTACGCGCCGGTCAACGAACGCATGGCGGCCGAAGGCGGCGATGCGCTCATCCTCCCCGACAACGTGCATCCCAATGCCGCCGGCCATGGCCGGATCGCCGACATTTTCGCCGGCGCGACGCGGCTCTAGACCCCCAGGAGTACCCCCCATGACCCAGCAAACCGAGAAGATTTACGAGCACGCTCTCGAAGTGCTGAAGGAAAACGACCAGGGGAGCTACACCATCCCCACCAAGGGCCTTTATCCCTTCCAGTGGAACTGGGACTCGTGCCTGACGGCGCTGGGGCAGTTCCACTACGACGAAGCCCGCGCCTGGACCGAGATCGAGACGCTGTTCGCCAACCAGTGGCCCGACGGCATGGTGCCGCATATCGTCTTCCATGTGTATTCGGACGGTTATTTCCCCGGGCCCGATGTCTGGGACACCGGGCGCCCTACCCCGACCTCGGGCATCACCCAGCCGCCGGTCGCCGGCTTTGCCATCAAGCGCCTCTACGATCGGGCCACCGACAAGGCCGAGGCGGCGAAGCGCGCCCGCGCCCTGCTGCCCCGGATCGATGCCTGGCATCGCTGGTTCTACGACATGCGCGACCCCGGCCACGAAGGGCTGGTCGCCATCCTCCACCCCTGGGAGTCCGGCCGCGACAATTCGATCGACTGGGACGAGGCCTTCGAGCGCGTGCCCACCGATGGGGTCGAGCCCTATGTGCGCCGCGACACCCAGCATGCGGACCCGGCGCATCGCCCGACCAAGGCGCAATATGACCGCTACCTCTATCTGGTGCAGCTGTTCCGCTCGCTGGGCTGGGACAACACCCGGCTGCACGACGCTTCGCCGTTCAAGGTGGTCGATCCCGGCTTCAATGCCATCCTGATCCGCTCGGCCACGGACCTGGCGGCGCTTGCCGACGAGCTGGGTGAACCCGAGATCGCCGCCCGCAACCGCGCCCGCGCCGAAGCGGGCCTCGCCGCCCTCGAGACGCTCTGGAGCGAGCCGCACGGCCAATATCTCTGCCGCGACCGCGTCACCGGCCAGCTGATCGACTCCGCCTCGATCGGCGGCATCCTGCCGGTCTTCGCCGCGGTGCCCAAAGCCCGGGCCGAGGCCATCGCCCGGACCATCGAGAGCTGGGCCGCCGAGGTGAAGTACATCGTGCCCTCGCACGATCCGGCCGACCCGCGCTTCGAGCCCAAGCGCTACTGGCGCGCCCCCGCCTGGCTGGTGATGAACTACATGATCCAGGACGGGCTGCGCAGCGTCGGCGAGACGGCGACCGCCGATCACATCGTCAGCTCGAGCCTCGAACTGATTACCCGCTCCGGCTTTGCCGAGTACTATGATCCGACCACGGGCGAGCCCTGTGGCGGCGGCCGCTTCACCTGGACGGCGGCCATGGTCATCGAGTTTCTGGAGGCGGCATGAAGCTCCTCGCCATCGGCGCCCACCCCGATGACATCGAGATCCTGATGGGCGGCACGGTTGCCGCCTTTCAGGCGCAGGGCGACGAGGTGGTCGTCGCCATCGCCACCGACGGCGCCAAGGGCGGCACGCTCGCGCCGGCCGAACTCGTCGAGATCCGCCGCCGGGAAGCGGCGGCGGCAGCCGGCGTCTTCGGCCTCGCGCCGGTGATGCTCGGCTTCCCCGATGGCGGCTTGCGCGCCGATGCGCCGGTGATCGATCGCATCGCCGATTTCATCCGCGCCGAGCGGCCGCAACTGGTCATCACCCACGCGCCGAACGATTATCATGGCGATCACCGCGCCCTCAGCGATGCGGTGCGCATCGCCACCAACATGGTGGCGCCGGTGCTGTGGATGGAAACCATCATGGGCGTCGGCTTCGTGCCCACCCACTATATCGACATCACGCCCCATATGGAGCTCAAGCGCACCGCCATCCGCGCCCACCAGTCGCAGGACCCCGAGCGGTTCGTGCAGATGGCGGAACTGGGCGGGCGCTACCGCTCGGCCCAGTGCAATGCCAATGAGGGCTATGCCGAAGTGTTCCGCTTCGAGCCGGTCTTCCCCTTCGGCGACCCCCGCAACCTGCTGCCCCCCGCCCCCGGCGTGCAGCCGGTGCGCGATCGCGGGGCAGGTAAGGCGTAGGGCCGTCACCGGTAAGTTCCTCCCCCGGCAGAGACCGATAGGCCCAGCTGTTTTCAGGCCCACTCACCGGCGTCATTCCCGCGCAGGCGGGAAGTGGGATGCTGCAGCGCCGGTGGAGGCTGAGAGACCGCACTGGGTCCCCGACTTCGCGGGGATGACACCGAGTTTGGGGTGCAGTCGGGTGCTCGCGTCACACCCCCTGCTCCACGCGCCGCGTCGTCAGCGTCAGCAGTCCGGCGATGGCGATCACCGCGACGCCGACAATGGCGAGCGTGTCGGGATATTCGGCGAAGAACAGCGCCCCGGCGGCCATGGCCCAGAACAGCTGGCTGTACTGCGCCTGCCCCAGCACATTGGCCGGCGCCAGCCGGGCGGCCAGCAGCAGCGCGAACTGGCCGAGCGCCGCAAAGCCGCCCGAGATCAGCATCAGGCCGAACTCGGGCATGCTCGGCGGCACGTAATGCGTGGTCATCACCGCGCCGGTGAAGGCAATCCCGGCGAGCTGAGGGATGACCAGCAGGCTGGTGCGCCTTTCGGTGCCGGCAATGCGGCGCAGCACCGTCACCGTCACGGCGATGCAGATGGCGGTCGCCAGCGCCGCCAGATGGCCGAACTCGACGGCGCGGAGCCCCGGCCGGATCACCAGCAGAACGCCGCCGAAACCGAGCGCCATGGCGAGCCAGCCACGCCAGCTCACCCGTTCGCCCAGCAGCGTGATCGAGAACAGCGTGACGATGAACGGCGACATGAAGATCAGCGCATAGGCTTCGGCGAAAGGGATCGAGGTGAAGGCGACGACGCCGAAGATGCCGGCGCCGATGCCGCTCAGCGAGCGGAGCGCCACCAGCCGGGGGTGGCGGACCTTGAACAGGTCGCGCCAGCGTTCGCCGCTCGGCCGCATGAACAACATGGCGATGCCGGCAAAGACCGAGACGAAGAAGCCGATCTCGAACACCGACAGCCGGTCGGCGCCGACCGCCTTGATCACCGCATCGCCCCAGGCCATGGCGCCATAGGCGAGAAAGCCGAGCAGGACGCCGATATTCATGGTGCGATGCGGAACAGGCGGGACTGGTGCGGCCGCAGGCGGACGAGGATGCCGCCGCCGTCTGCGTCCACCGCAGCGCCATCCTCGGTGACCGCGCCGCGCGCACCGACGAGGTCCCAGCCGATCAGCCGCTCCGTCGCCGCATCACCGCTGTTGAAGACGTTGACCAGCACGCTGCCATCGGGCCGCCGCACCCGCTGCACCAGCAGCGGATCGCCTTCGCTCACCGCCATCGGCGCGCCGGTCGGCGCGCTGCCGACGCGATAGCGCAGAGCGGTCTGGCCCAGCAGCGGGAACTCGCAGGCATAGGGAACGCCATCGGCTGCCAGCTCCGCCAGGAGCTTTCGCCGCGGTTCCGGCACCTCGTCGAGCTGGTCCGACGTCATCAGCACCCCACCCGCCAGCCCGGCGAACAGCGCCAGCGACTGCACCTGGTCATCGCTGAGATCGTGGAAGCGGTCGCGCAGCAGGATGCAGTCGGGATCGGCCTGCCACAGGATGCCGCCGGCAAAATTCCGCGCCGTCTGGTCGCGCAGCAGCGACTCCGCCGAATAATGTCCCTTCCAGCTCACCCCGATATCGCGGCCGATCCGCATGGCATCGACCAGGCCGACCGGCGCCCAGAGCGGCGAGCCGCAGAGCAGCCACTGCGCTTCGCCGATCTCCTCGCGGATCAGCCGGGCCATCTTCATCCAGATGGCGATGCGGCTCAGCCCGTCGATGTGCCACCGGGCTTCGTCCGGCCCATAGATCGAGCCGATATGCATGAAGTCGGTCTTGAAGTAACCGCAGCCCCAGTCCCTCGCCCAGGTGCGGAACACCTGCCGGATATAGGCCTCGGCTTGTGGATGGGTGACGTCGAGCACGTAGTATTCTTCGCTGCGCTTGTGCCAGCGGAATTCGCCGTAAAAGGTCATCGGCGCCAGCGGCTTGCCGGTCGTCCGGCTCTTCACCACCCAATCGGGATGCGCCGCATAGAGCTTTGAGCGGTTGCCCACCATGAAGGGCGCGATCCACAGCCCGGGCGTAAACCCCTTGTCGCGCGCCGCATCGAGCACCGGCTTGATGCCATTGCCGAACTGCGGCTTCAGCTCCAGCCAGTCGCCCATTTCCGGGGTAAAGCCATCGTCGACGAGGAAGATGTCGAATGGCGCCCGCGTCTCGTCGCGAAACCGCGCCGCCGCATCGAGATGTTCGCGGAGCACCGGCTCGCCGATCGAGGCGTAGAGATTGTACCACGAACACCAGCCGCTGAGCCGTCGCTCGGGAAGCCGCGGCGACAGCGGCGAGGCCTCGGCCACCAGCCGCGCCCAGCGGCGCAATGCGGTCTCGACATCGTCGTCGGCGAAGACCACCAGCTCTTCGGTGGCGATCTCGCCCGTATGCGGCACCCGGTCGATCAGCGTCTCGATATCGAGGCCGAGCGGGCCGGTAATATCGAAGCGGAAGCGCGACTGATAGCGGTCGTGACGCAGGAAGCCGATCACCGTCGCCCCCGCGCCACCATGCGGCAGCAGCGCCGTCATCGCATAGCCATTGGTGAGCTTCGGATCCGCCTTGGCCACCTCGCGCGCCGCGGCCGGCTCGACGAAGAAGCTGCCGTCCCAGCTCATATAGCCGTTGCGCAGGTATTGCCGCACATTGCCGGCACTGAGCCGCAGCCCGAGCGCGTCGATGCGTCGCTCGCCGACAAAGCCGTCGAGCACGACGCGCAGCCGCTCGCCGTTCCGCTCGAGCCGCATGCGGCTGCCATCGCCGAGCCGCCAGGCGCCGTCGGCTTCGACCGTATGCGCCGGCACCACGCCATCGAGCAGCGGCTCGAACCCGTGCAGTGCGATCACAGCGCCACCTCGCGCCGTTCGTCGGCAGCACGACGCGCCGCCAGCACCATCTGCAGCGTCGCGAGTCCATCGCTGAGCGGCACGCGTGGCGGCCGCCGGTTGGCGATGGCATCGCGCAGGTCGGCGATCTGCGCCACGAACGGGTTGGTGGTCGCCGCCACCCGCTCGCTCGCGACCTCGCCCGCCGTGCGGACGATCTCGGCCGTATTCCAGTCGGCAAACAAGCCCGTCGCCCGTTCGGCGACGATCTGCCAGCCCTTCATCCAGCGGCCCGGCACGGCGATGTTGGAGGCATGCAGCACGGCGATGCGCCCGTCGTCATAGCCGAAGATCATCGCGCTCATGTCCTCGCTGCTGTAGCCGGGCGTGCCGGCGTGACCGAAATTCGCCGACCGCGCCACGACCGAGCTCGGCATTCCCATCGTGCTTCGCTGCAGGTCGACGATGTGGATGAGCTGCTCGACCATCTGGCCGCCCGACATGTCGCGGTCCCGCCACCACGGCGCGTGCAGCGCGTTGCAATGAAAGCTGCCCGAAAAATGCCCGGCGCGTCCGGTCTCGCCGGCCGCATCGAGCGCAGCCCAGCGCTCCACTGCCCCACCGAACCGGTACATGAAGCCGCAGGCGGCGATGACCGTCTCGGTGGCATCCACCATGGCCCGCGCCCGGCCGAGCTCGAGCGCGATCGGCTTTTCCACGAGGACATTGATCCCGACCGCGGCGATCTGTTCCACTTCGCCGTCATGGGCTCCCGGCGGCAGCGCCACGATCACCAGGTCGAGCTCGGCCTCGCCCAGCATCCGGTCGAGCTGCGCGTAGGCGATGCCACCATGGCGGGCGCTGAAGGCCTCGGCGGTCTCGAGGCGTCGGCTGGTCGAAGCGACCAGTTCGGCCCCTTCGACGGCGGCGATGGCGTCGGCATGCCGTGCGGCGATGCCGCCAGTACCAAGGATGCCGACCCTCATGACGACGCCCCGAAATCCAGCACCGACTGCAGGATCGCCGGATCGCCCTGGTCCAGCCGTGCGAACAGTGCCGGCGCCTCGGCGAACGGCACGGTGTCGGTGATCAGCGGCAACAGGTTGAGCCGTCCCTCATGCTGCAGCCGCACCGCCGTCTGCCACAGCCTGAGCTTGCTCCAGCGATGGCTGGCCTCGGGCGCCACCCCCGAGATCTGGCTCGAGATCAGCTCGATGCGGTTGTGGTGGAACTCGTCGCCCAGTTGCAGGCCGCGCGCCTCGCCCTGGAAGAACCCCATGGCGACGACGCGGCTGGCATAGGCCACCGTCCGCATCGCCTCGGCGAGCGCCGGCGCGGCGCCCGACACCTCGATGCAGATATCGGCGCCGCGACCACCGGTCTCGCCCTTGATCGCATCGGAGATCGACCCGGCGGTGGGGTCGAGCGTGCGGTCGGCGCCCAGCCGCTCCGCCACGGCGCGGCGGCTGGCGACCGGGTCGACGCCGACCACCGTGGCGCCCGAGGCCCGCGCCGCCTGCAGCACGATCTGGCCGGGCACGCCCAGGCCGAAGACCACCACGAGATCGCCCATGCGGATGCGCGCATCATGCACGCCGTTGAGGGCCACGGCGCCGATATGGCTGAACATGCCGATGCGCGGATCGGCCCCATCGGGGATTTTCCGGTCGGCTGCGTCCGCCTCGGCCATCACGTGCATGGTGCGGTGGCCCCAGGTGCCGAATACCCGGTCGCCGACTTTCACCCGGGTGACCGCCGCCCCCGCCTCGACGATTTCGCCGGCTTCCTCGTAGCCGAGGTTGCGAACCGGAAAGCTCCAGCTCGGCGTCTCGGCGTCGCGGAACACCCGGTTGGCGAGGTCCCATTGCCGGTTCATGAACGGCGAGGTGCCGCGATACTGGCTGAGTTCGGTGCCGGCGCTGATGCCGGAGAACAAGGTCCGGATCCGGACCTCGTTGGGTCCCAGCGGATTGACGGACAGCTCCTCGAACGCCAACTGCCGGACGGCAGTCAGCATCAGGCCTCGCTCGGTCACGAATTCCTCCCACTCGCCGATTCTGGCGATTGCAAACGTTTAAAACGACTATATCGAGCAAGTTTGCGGAAGGCGAGAGGGTGTTTTCAGCGGCCAGCAAAGCCCGCTTGCCAGCGGCGCGGCTTGAGGCCAATCTCCACCACAGGGGGCGATCGGGCACGACAACCAGGAGATGAAGCCATGATCGTAGACCACGAGGATCGTGGCGCACCGGATGCGCCGCGGCGGCTGAGCCGCCGCAGCGTGCTGCTGGGCTCGGCCGCCGGCTTTGGCGCGCTGGCGCTTGCTGCCTGCTCCCCGGCCGGCATGAGCGTCGCCGACGCGCAACGGGTCTATGGGCCGAGGCCCGACGAGCGGTTCCCGATCCCGGCTGTCAACGTCAACAAGATCGATCCCAAATACTATCGCCGCACCGTACGCTACGACAGCAAGGAGGCGGTGGGAACCATCATCGTCGACCCGCGCAACCACTATGTCTACCGCATCGAGGGCGATGGCTACGCGACCCGTTACGGCGTCAGCGTCGGGCGCGCCGGGTTCCTCTGGAACGGCGATGCCTATATCGGGCGCAAGGCCGAATGGCCGATCTGGACCCCGCCCAAGGAGATGATCGAGCGCCAGCCGGAAGCCGCCAAATATGCCGGCGGCATGAAGCCCGGCCTCGACAACCCGCTCGGCGCCCGCGCCCTCTATCTCTACCAGAACGGCGTCTACACCCTCTACACGCTCTACAGCACCAGCGTTCCCGAATCGATCGGCAAGGGCGTCTCGAGCGGCTGCATCGGCCTCATCACCCAGGACATGCTCGACCTCTATGACAAGACCCCGGTCAACACCAAGGTGATCGTGCTGAAGGCCTGAGCACGACGCCGCCTCGTGCGGCGGAGGTCCGGTTGTGGCCCGAACCGGTCGTTCGACAACGGGCCTTATCGAAGCCTAGTTCACTCGCTTGTGCATCCACAGAGAGGGCGCGAAGTGCTTCGGGTTCGTCCTGACTCGCAGTGCGACTTTTGACACCATACCAACCAGTAGGTATGGTCGTGGTATGCACGAGTCACGTCTCAAAATTCTGAATGCTACGCTCAACGTCGTCCGGGAGAAGGGCTACCATGCCACCCGCATAGAGGATGTCTGCGCCGCAGCTGGCCTGACGAAGGGCAGCTTCTTTCATCATTTTTCCAGCAAGGAAGAATTGGCCATCGCCGCGGCCGCCCATTGGGATGTGGTCACCGGAACACTATTCGCCTCGGCGAGCTACCATTCCGCACCGGAGCCGCTCGACCGGCTGCTGGGCTACATCGAACTGCGGAAAGCCCTGCTCACCAACACGATCCCCGAGGCCACCTGCTACGCCGGCACGATCGTGCAGGAAGCCTATGTGACGCATCCCGCCGTTCGTGCGGCCTGCGCCAACAGCATCGTGTTGCACGCGCGGACGCTCGAAACGGATCTCGAGGCGGCAATTGCCCGCAGCGACTACAGCGGCGAACTCACAGCCGAGAGCCTCGCACTGCACACCCAGGCGGTCGTGCAAGGCGCGTTCATCCTCGCCAAAGCGCTGGACGGTATGCCCGCCGCGCTCGACAGCCTCGATCATCTGGCTCGCTACTTCCGGCTGCTCTTTGCTGTGCCGGCGAGACGGGGCCGCAAGACGATTTCGAAGGAGAAGTAAGATGCCCCATGTCACTTCTGCGGACGGCACGAGGATCGCCTACGACCGGAACGGCACTGGCCCGGCGGTGATCCTCGTCGGCGGCACCCTGGACGACGGCGCTGAGAACGCACCGCTGGCCCGGCTCCTTGCCGACCATTTCACGGTCTACAATTACGCACGACGTGGGCGGGGCGCCAGCGGCAATACACCGCCATACGCCTTGGCGCGGGAGGTGGAAGACCTCGACGCGCTGATTGCGACAGCCGGCGGCTCAGCTCACCTGTATGGCGCCTCATCTGGCGGCGCCCTCGCGCTGGAGGCTGCGGCGGCAGGTTCGGCGATCGACAAGATCGCGGTGTGGGATGTGCCGTACGTGATCGGGGACGACCAGTGGCCGAGGTTCAATCAGTACCTCGCGGACACCCACGAGGCAGACAATGCCGGCCGGGACGAGGAGCTCCTGGAACTGTTCATGAGGCTTACCGGCGGACCCGACGCGGACATCGCGGCTTACAAACGGTACCCGATCTGGGCCTCGTCCGTCGCGCTCGCCCACACGCTCGTCAAAGACGCTGTGATCCTCAATGACTACAAGATCCCCACGAACCGACTTGCCCGCATCACTCAGTCGGTCCTGGTGACCACCGAGGGTCCGACCACCGAGCCCCAGTTCGCAGGCCTGCCGATCGACTTCTTCGACCGCGCCGCGAAAGCGATAACCGCTGCGATCCCCCAGACAGAACGACACACGCTCGACGGGCAAGGACACGTCGTCGCCCCCGAACTCATGGCCCATGTGCTGAAGACGTTCTTCAACCGGTAACCCGTCGACTGATCATGTCACGAGTGTGGGTCGCTTCGGAATGCAGGCCAATCGGCCACGTCAGCATCGGGTCGGTGAGCGGCCTCCGGACGACCGCTCCCGGCGCGAAGCGGCCTCTGCCGCTCCGATTGCGTCAGCATGCACGCAAGATGATTAGACGAGCGCGAGAGCCGGATGTTATCAGGCGGCATGATTTCGCCACAGCCCGGCGCCGGTCCAGTTTCATCCGCCATCGCCATCAGCGTTGACGCGCTCAGCGCGCGATATGGCGGCAACACCGTGCTCGACAACGTGACCCTCGAGATCCGGCGCGGCTCGAGCTTTGCCCTGCTCGGCCCCAACGGTGCGGGCAAGACGACGCTGCTCAACATCCTCTCGACGCTGCGCCGCCCCGATGGCGGCAGCGCCCGCGTCGCCGGCGCCGACGTGGTGCGCCAGCAGACGGCGGCCCGCCGCTCGCTCGGCGTGGTGTTCCAGGACTCGAGCCTCGACGACCGGCTGACGGCCTGGGAGAACCTCGAGTTCCACGGTCTCGTCTACGGCATGGCGCCACGCCATCGACGCGAACGCAGCGAAGCCGTGCTGGCATTGGTCGAGCTCGAGGACTGGCGCGACGAGATCGTGCGCAGCTTTTCGGGCGGCATGCGGCGCCGGCTCGAGATTGCCCGCGCCCTGCTGCACGAGCCGCAGATCCTGTTCCTCGACGAGCCGACGTCCGGGCTCGACGCCCAGACCCGGGTGCGCATCTGGCGCTACCTCGACGAGTTGCGGCGGACCCGCGACCTGACGGTGCTCACCACCACGCACTATATCGAGGAGGTCGAAGGCGCCGACACGATCTGCATCATCGATCGCGGCAGGATCATCGCGGAAGGCTCGCCCGAGGCGCTGAAGGCCGAGCATGGCAGCCGCTGGCTGCACCTCACGCCGCGCGATGCGGCGGCGCTCGAGGCGATCCGGGCCGCGCGGCCCGATGCCCAGTTGCTCGGCGCGCATGGTCTCGCCCTGCCCGCCGATGACGGCGCCCGAACCGATGCTTTCCTCACCGCGTTCCGCGACCGGCTCACCGAGGTGCGCTTCCAGGACCCGACGCTCGAAAGCGTGTTCCTGTCGCTCACCGGCCGCCAGCTGCGCGATCGCGCCGACGACCGGCACAATGCCGACAAGGCCGCCGGCCGGCGCGGAGGGCGGCGATGAACGGCGTCGTCATGGCGCTGCGCGGCCTTTACGGGGTCTGGCTGCGCGAAATCACCCGCGCCACGCGCGATCGGGCGCAGCTCATCGGCGGCATCAGCCGGCCGCTGATCTGGCTACTGATCCTCGGCGTCGGGCTCAACCCGTATTTCCGCGGCGAGGTCTATGGCGAAGTCCGCTTCGTCATCCCCTATACCTACCTGCAGTTCCTGTTTCCCGCCGTGATCGTCCTCAACATCATGTACACCTCGATCCAGTTCGCGGTGTCGGTGATCTGGGATCGGGAATTCGGGTTCCTGCGCGAAGTGCTGGTCTCGCCGATGCCGCGCTGGCTGATCCTCCTCGGCAAGGTTCTGGGCGGCGCCACCGTGGCGACGCTGCATGGCGCACTGGTGCTGATCCTCGCCCGCTTTGCCGATGTCACGCTGAGCCTCGACCAGGTGGCCGTGGCGCTGGCGCTGATGTTCGTCCTGGCCTTCGGCCTCACCAGCTTCGGGGTGATCCTCGCCGCCCGGGTCCGCAGCTTCGAGGGGTTCGGCGTGTTCTCCAACACCGTGATCCTGCCGCTCTATTTCACCTCGTCCTCGATCTTTCCCCTCGATCCGGCGCTGACCCGCGCCCAGCAGGCGGTGACCTATCCCGAGTGGCTGGTGTTCCTGGTGCAGATCAACCCCATCACCTACGCGGTCGATGCGCTGCGCGGCGTGCTGATCAACTTCAACCAGTTCACCCCGGGCTGGGGCGTCGGGGTTATCGTCGGCATGGCGGTGCTGTTCTTCGTCGTCGCCATCATCGATTTCGCGCGCCAATGAGCGCCGTCCGAAATCGCTGGATCCGGCCGGCGGTCAACCTGCTGATCGTCGTGCTGGCACTAACCGCACTCAGCTACCTGCCGCCCGATACCTCGCTTGCCGATCGGCAGAAGAGCGGCGTGCTGAAGCTCTGCGTGCCGCCCAGCTACCCGCCGCTGGTCACCGCCGATGCGCAGCAGCCCGGCTTTGACATCGAGCTTGCGGCAAAGCTCGCCGAGCGCCTCGGGCTGCGGCTCAACGTCAACAGGCTGAGCTCGATCGGCACCGACTTCAATCCGCGCAACTGGTCGCTGACCCGCGGCCAGTGCGACATCATCGCCGGCGGCGTCGCCGACACCGTGCAGACCCGCAGCTTCCTCGAAACCATTCCCACCCCGATCGAAACCGGCTGGGTGGCGCTGTCGAATACCGGGCAGCTTCCCGCCGCGGGCGGCTCGGTCGTGGTGCTGCCCGGCACCAGCGGCCTCGACCGGCTGCAGCTGTCGGGCTGGCTGCGTCGGCAATCGCTGCAGGTGATTCCCGCGCGCTCGCCGCAGCAATTCGTCGACGTGCTGGCGAGCGGCCGCGCCGCAGCCGGCATCACCGAGCGCTTCCTCACCGCCGGCATGGCCCTGCCCTCCGGCAGCCGGACGTTCTGGCTGCCCGACGCGCAGTTCCCGCGTTTTCGCATGGCGCTGGGGCTGTGGAAGGGCGACCAGACGCTGAAGCGTGCCCTGCTCTCGGCCTTGCAGGCGACCGAGGCGGCCGGCGAGCTCGAGGCGCTGGAATCGCGCTATCATGTTGAAACCATTGGAAAAGCGCCGTAAACGCACGACGACGATTTTGGTTCCATCACTAAGTTTTGCTTCACTATGACGAAAGTCGCATGGGCAGCCGAACCGATTACGCATTTTGTGAGATTGAGTGATGGCCGCTGAAATGTCAGTTCCCATAGACGACGCGCAGAATGGGCTCCACTCGTCCCGTTCGGCGCGCCAGCCCATTCTCGGGAGTCGAAAATGCCCCTAAAGATTACGCACCTCGCGATCGTCGCCCTGACGGCCGCGTTGTCCGGTGGCGTTGCCCATGCCGGCGGTTTTACCGCCGACCAGGCAGCTGCCGGCGAAACTGCCTACAACTCCAACTGCGCCCAGTGCCACGGCAAGCAGCTCGAAGGTCCCGACGCTCCGGGTCTCGCGGGCCCCGACGTGATGCAGAACTGGGCCACCGCCGGTGGATTGTACGATTTCATCCATGTGGCCATGCCGCCCTCGGCGCCCGGCCAGCTCGGCGACGAGACCTATCTCAACATCATCGCCTACATCATGAAATTCAACGGCGCCCAGCCGGGGGACGAACCCATGACGGCCGATGCCGACAAGCTCGCCGCCATCTCGCTGCCCGAGGAAACCCAGGCCGGTGCTGCGGCAGCCGCCCCGGCGACGGAAACCGCGCCCGCCGCCACCACGGCCGAAGCGGCTCCGGCGGTTCCCCAGGCCTTCACCTGGGGCCAGCAGTTGCCCGGCGGCCCGGCCCCTGGTGCAGCGGCGGCTCCCGCCGCGACCACTCCCGCAGTTCCGCAGGCCTTCACCTGGGGCAAGAAGCTCCCCACCGTCGCCGCGCCTGCTGCCAACTGAGTTATCTGGCGCACTGATGTGTGCCGCTTTTAGGAGGTCTCGATGAAAATCGAACTTTTGAAGTCCGTGATGGTCACCACGACCGCGCTGGCATTGTTTGCCGGCCCTGCTTTCGCACAGAATGCGACCACGCCCGCTGCGACCGCGCCTGCCGCGACGGCGCCCGCTGCCGATGCGGCAGCGGCGACGCCCGCCCCCGAGGCGACCAAGAACTACGTTCCGGTCACGGACGACATGCTGGCCAATCCGCCCAAGGAAGAGTGGTTGATGTTCCGCGGGAACTACAACAACCAGGGCTACAGCCAGCTCGACCTGATCAACAAGGATACCGTTGGCAAGCTGCAGCTCGCCTGGGCCTGGCCGATGGCCGAGGCCGGCATCCAGGAAACCGCGCCGCTGGTGCATGACGGCGTCATGTTCCTGCAGACCAACAACAACATCGTCGAGGCGCTCAACGCCAAGACCGGCGACCTGATCTGGCAGTACCGCCCGACGCTCGCCGAACTGCCCGCGTCCTGGAGCTACCAGATCAACCAGGCGCGCCGGCAGAAGAACTCGATCGCCCTCTATGAGGACAAGGTCATCCTCACCACCGTCGACGCACGCATCGTCGTGCTCAATGCCAAGGACGGCAAGCCGGTGTGGGAGAAGCAGGTCCTCGATACCCAGAAGGGCTACAGCTACACCGTCGGCCCGCTGATCGCCGACGGCAAGATCATCTCCGCCATCTCCGGCTGCTCGATCGCCGGCACCGCCGGCGGTTGCTACATCATGGCGCACGACGTCAACACCGGTGAGGAGCTGTGGCGCTTCAACACCATCGACGACCCCAACAACCCCAAGCAGGGCGAGAGCTGGGGCGACGTGCCGCCGGAAAACCGCTGGGGCGGCACGCCCTGGACGACCGGCGCCTATGACCCGGCCACCAAGACGACCTTCTGGGGCATCGGCATGCCCGGCCCCTATTCCGAGCTGATCCGCGGCTCGGGCGAGGGCAGCGTGCTCTACACCAACTCGACGCTCGCCATCGACGTCGAGACCGGCAAGCTCAAGTGGTACTATCAGCACCTGCCGCGCGATAACTGGGATCTCGACAGCCCGTTCGAGCGCATTCTGGTCGACCAGGACGTCGACGGCAAGACGCAGCACCTGCTGATCACCGCCGCCGGCAAGAACGGCATCGTCTTCGCCCTCGATCGCGATACCGGCAAGTATCTGTGGCACAAGGACACCGTGAAGCAGAACGTGGTGACCGGCGTCGATGCCGACGGCACCGTGCAGATCAACACCGACCTCATCTCCAAGGCGGTCGGCGAAGAGCACCTGGTCTGCGCCTCGGTTTCGGGCGGCAAGCTCTGGATGACCGGCTCCTACAGCCCGCTCACCAAGGCCTACTACGTGCCGCTGACCGAAGCCTGCAACACCGTGGCCCCGACCCAGGTCGAGTTCACCGCCGGTAACGCGGTGGGCGCGGTCAAGTTCGGCCCGCGCGTGCTGCCCGAGGGTATCACCGATGCCGGCCTGCTCGACGCAGTCGACATCAACCCGACCCAGGGCGACCACAAGTGGCAGTATCGCAGCCGTCCGTCGATGACCTCGTCGGTGCTGGCCACCGCCGGCGGCCTGGTGTTCGGCGGTGACGCCGCGCGCAACATCAACGCCTGGGATCAGGAGACCGGCAAGGTCGTCTGGTCGCAGCGCCTGAACGCCCCGATCGGTGGCTATCCGTCGACCTACGAGATCGATGGCGAGCAGTACCTCGTGGTGCCGACCGGCTACTCGAACGCCGCCAGCTCGATCTCCTCGGCTTTCCCGGAGATCCCGCTGCCGACCGGTTCGGGCAACTCGATCTTCGTCTTCAAGCTGCCCAAGTCTGCCAGCTAAAGAGTCGGCCAGCTAAAAGCCGGCCGGATGTTCTGATCGGAACGAATGGGAAAGGGGCCGTCGGCCCCTTTCCTTATTAGGAGACCACCATGCTGCTGAAATTGCTTGCCCCGGCGCTGCTGCTGTTTTCGACCGGCGTCGCCCTGGCCCAGACCTCGGGCGTGCCGCCCGAAGAGTTCAACAATACCCGCCGGCAGGCCGGCGACTCGATCCAGGTCTGTTTCGACCGCACCAGCCTCGGCCGCCCGTTCGACGAAGCGGTCGCCAAGGCGCTGGGCGATGCGCTGTTTCTCGAGGTCAAGATCATGGAAGGCTTCGGCGGCTTTCCCCTAACCGGCGATGGTTTCATGGACGAGCTCAACCTCGCCATGAACAATGACTGCGACATGTTCATGGGCGTGTCGGTGTCGCCCAATACGCCGCTCTCGGACAGCTTCTCGATCACCCGCCCCTACGCCACCATTCCGTTCGTGCTGGCGGTCAAGAACCCCGACTGGAAGCGCCTCGGCGACATCCCCAAGGATCAGCGGCTGGGCACCGCCATCGCCAGCATGGGCGAGATGAACTACATCACCTGGGCCCAGCAGCGCAGCAAGCCGGACCGTTGGGTGCGGCTGCCCTATGCCGACCCCGAGCTGATGGCGACGCGCGTGCTCGACGGCACCATCGCCGGCATGATCCTGTGGCAGCCGGTGCTGGCGCGCCTCCAGGCAGAGCGCCCCGAGGCCGCTGCCCTCCACATCATCGCCAACGATCCGATCCCCGACTCCGAAACCCGCGTCGGCGCGCTGGTCTCGAGCCGCAACGGCTTCCTCAGGAGCCAGATCGACCAGGCCATCGACGCCCTCGTCGCCGACGGCACCATCGACGGGTTGCTCAAGCAGTTCGGCTATGAGGGCCACGCCGGGGAATAGCCCAAGTGCACCGGCCTCTCCGTAATCCTCCCCCGCGTGGCGGGGGAGGGGGACCGCCGAAGGCGGTGGAGGGGGCGGCAAGAGTCGCCGGCTTGGGCTCCCCCCTCCACCAGCTTCGCTGGTTCCCCCGGGGTGAGGCCCCTGGCCTCATCCCCTCCCCCGCCACGCGGGGGAGGATGGCGGCACCGCCCGTGCCCTCCTAAACCCTGCCGACAAAACTCAGGTACGGCAGCGCCATGCCCCCCAGCGCCGGCACCAGCCCGGCCACCACTGCGGCGGTGACCGCGGCGAGGCCGAGCGCCTGGTAGCGCGGCAGCCGCCGTCCCTGCTCCGGCCACACCGCCTGCCAGATGCCTCCGGCGGTGAGCCCCGGGACCGGCAGCAGGTTCAGCAGCACCGATCCGGCGGCGACCAGCTGGAACTGGCCGACCACGTAAAGCACCACATAGGCCCCGCTCTGCGGCAGCAGTAGCGCCAGCGGCCGCAGCAGGTCTGCGGCCGGCACCAGCAGGGCCGTCAGCGCAAGCCCGCCCAGCACCACCGCCACGACGCACCATCGGCCGAGCCGGTTGCTTCCTGCCTCGTAGCGCAGCGGGCGGGCCCAGCCCATGGCGAACAGCACGCCCACCGCCAGTCCCCAGGGCGACAGCTGCACGAACGGATTGGCCGACAACCTGCCATCGAACTCCGGCCGCCGATCGCCCAGCAGCCGCGCCAGCCCAGCCAGCAGCACGCCATGCAGCCAGGCGAACAGGATGACCGCGCCGATCCGCGATACGATGTCACTCATGCTGAGGTCGCGCAGCAGCGTCATGGTTCTCTCGATCTGCACGGGCCGGCAGGCGTGCGCTTGTTCACGCCTTTTGGAGCATTTCACCGCTTCTCTGAATCGGTGCAATGCTCCAACTCTTCGATTTGGTCGCGCTTTCGAACCGGAAAAGCCTGCAACTTTTCCTGAAGGCGCTCCAGCAGAACCGGCGTGGCTGGCTCACGCCGTTCGCTTCGCCGCAATCCGCCGCCACAGCCGCTCTACCACCACCCCCACCGCAATGCCCAGCCCGCCGCCGGCGAGTTTGACCACCAGGTCGAACACCCGCCCGTGGCGCGACACCGAGACCAGTTGCAGCGCTTCGAGCGCGATGGCGGCGCCCAGCACCACAGCGAGGATCAGCCACAGATGTCGTGGATAGGCCAGCGCGAAGCAGAGGCCCACCGCCGCAAAGGCGAGGAAGCGCTCGATATTGGGCGAGGCGCCGGTATTGGGCCGGAAGCCGATCGGCGCCAGGGTGACGAAGGCGATAGCAGCCAGCAGCAGCCAGGCAACAATCGGCAGGAGCCGGACCGAACTCATAGTGAACCTCGCTTCGTTACCCATCTCACTCAGACTTTGGCTGGAAGTACAGCACGAGCACCGCCGCAGCGAGCACCACCTCGCCGACGATTATCGCCGGCGTCATCGCAACCCAGAAGAACCAGAACTCCAGCATCCTGCCGAGCGGCCACTCGTCTACCAGCCGTGGGCGCCTCGGTGGCCACGCCAGCTGGAACACATCGGAACTGTAGAACGCCTGCAATACCGCCCCGCCTATGGGTATCGGGAGGATGAGCGCGAGCGTCGAGATTCTGACAAGTGACAGCTTCCGCAGCACATGCCCGGTCATCTTGCCGATAAAGGGCACGGCAAGAAGCACTGCGCCGATGACCACTGGAATGGCAAAGACTCGCAGCGCCACAAACTGATAGCCGACATCGCGAGAGTATCGCTCCGCCAGGAGGTCGTAGTTTCTCTGCAAGCCGGCCAGAAACGTATCCCCTGTTGGATACTGTTCCAGCACCCAGGGGATGCGGACATAAAATGACACAATGAAGAGTGCGACCATGACGGCGACAAAGCCCACAACGCTCAGCAGCGCCGTCCGTCTTTCCATCTCTCGCATCACTTTGCCCCGAGTGCGCGGCGCATTGGCCGCTCCGGATCAGACGGCGTTGCGCCGCGTCTTGGACGAGAAAACCGTCAAGACGATGATCCAGCAATCGAGAAAGATCGACCAATTGTCGATGTAGTAAAGATCGTGTCGCGTGCGGCCCTCGATCTGCTCGAAGGTCGAGGTTTCGCCGCGATAGCCGTTGACCTGCGCCCAGCCCGAAATGCCCGGCTTGATGCGCTGGCGATGCGCATAGCTGGCCAGCTGCTCGCCCAGTTCGTCGTCGTGCACCAGCGCATGCGGGCGCGGACCGACGAGGCTCATCTCCCCGCTCAGCACATTGATCAGTTGCGGCAGTTCATCGATCGAGGTGCGGCGGATGAAGGCGCCGATGCGGGTGATGCGTTTGTCGCCGACCTTGGCCTGCGTCATCTTGCGGCCGGATTCGGTCACCGTCATCGAGCGGAACTTCCAGATATGGAAGGTGCGGCCGTTGAAGCCGCGTCGCTCCTGCCGGTAGAACACGGGCCCGGGGCTGTCGAGCTTGATCAGCAACGCCACGACCGCGAACAGCGGGCTGAGAAAGAGCAGCCCCAGCCCTGCCCCGGCGATGTCGAACGCCCGCTTGGTCGCCACCGCCGCGTCGCTCATGGGCTTGCGCAGCGACCGCAGCGCATTGTTGGGGCCGAGCGGCACCACGTCGAGGAACTTGAAGCTGACATTGTCGGTGGCCGGCACGGCGACCACGTTGATGGCGAAGCGCTTCAGCTCGTTGGTGAGCCGTTCGAGCCCGTCGAGATCGCCGATCTCGCCGACGAACACGATGAACTCGGCGCCGTGCGACACCCAGTGCCGGGCGAACTCGACCACCGCGCTTTCCTTGTAGATGCCGTCGGCATCCACCGCTTCTTCGAGATACAGCGTGCCGGCGAGCCGGTAGCCGGTCTTCCACAGGTCGCCGTTGACGAGGAACCGCACGGTGTCGCTGCGGCTGCCCACCACCGCCACCTTCTGGAACTGCAGCCGACCGGCCCGGATCCGGGTGGTGACGGCGGCGTAGGCGATGGTGCGGGCCAGCAGCAGCGCCGGCACCCCGAGGACGAAGGCAGCGATCAGCGAGACGCGCGACAGGTCGTCGGCGACGCCGACGAAGAAGGCGCCGAACAGCGCGATGGCGAACGCCCCGGTCCAGCTGAGCACGCTCTGCACCAGCGTGGTGTGCGGCGGCTGGGCCCGATCGAGGAACTGGTTGGCCGACACCGCCGAGAACACGCCGTAGAGCACGCCGACCACGGCCGAATAGATGCCGTAGAGCCCGAACGGGATATCGACGGCGGCCACACGCAGCACCAGGCCGTGATAGAGCAGCGCCGGCAGCAGCATCACCACTGCGGCGAGCGCCCCCTCGCCCAACCCGAATGCCGTGCACAGGGCGGCCTGGTTGGCCACTACGCGTCGTGCCTTGCGCCGCTCTACGCCCTGGTATCCAAGCTCGGTCTGTACCACAGCAAATTGCCTCAAATTGCTGGCGATACAGGAGATTCCCCGCCTCGCCGTTCAGCCACTGCACTATCACGGCGACCGCTCCCGCCCCAAGGGCTAGGTTAAGCTGCGGTTAACACGTAGGGCGCAGCCGCCCGGTTAAGGATACCGGCAGTTCCCGCCTCGACGCTGCGCGCCGCCATGTTAGGGAAACATTAACCCATGGCGCGAACCCAAGCGTGACGAGACCCACGTGACCACCACCCAACCCAGAGCAGTGGCCATTCTGGCGGCGAACCCGGCGTTCGCGGCCATCCTCAGCCGCGCCCTCGAGCAGGATGGCGGCTACCGCGTGGCCAGCTTTTCGAGCGTCGAGATGCTGACCACGTTCCTCCGCATCTCGCCGGTCGATGTGGTGGTGCTCGATACCGACCTGCCCGGCGCACCGGCCATCGATATCGCCCGCGGGCTGCGCAGCCACCTGAAGCTCGCCAGCAGCGCCTTCGAGATCGTGGCGCTGACCCGCGCCGCCGTTGCCTTTCACCGGCCGCTGCTCGCCGCCGGCATCGACGCCGTGCTGGAAAAGCCGGTGACGCCGCAGCAGCTGCTCGCCACCATTGACGACCTGGTCGAGATCGAACGCGCCGTCGCGGTGCAGCACCAGGCGGTGACCCAGCCGGTGACCATGGTGCGCGCCTTCGAGCCGAAGCCCGTGCCGGCCGAACGGGTCGGCAACGTCATCCCGCTGTTCGGCGAGGGCCGGGTCCGGCGCTGAGGCGCCACCTCCCGCTTCGCTTCCCATCCGCCAGGGCTGGACGATCCACCATGCGCACTGGCAAGCTCGCCGTTCCGGCATCACCCAGGCTCAACCATGTTCGTCGTCCAGATCTACCTGCCGCTTGAACTGCCCGACGGCGCGGGGGTTCCGGCCCGGGTGTTCGAGCGCACCAAGGCCGAGCTGACCGATCGCTTCGGCGGGGTGACCTCGTTCCTGCAATCGCCGGCCGAAGGCGCCTGGAAGCCATCCGGCGGCGAGCCGATCCACGACCGGATCGCCATCTTCGAAGTGATGGTGGCCGATGTCGACACCGCCTGGTGGCGGCACTATCGCGAGGCGCTGGAAGCCGAACTGCACCAGCAGCGCATCCTGGTCCGCCTGTTCCAGGTCACCGTGCTCTGAGCGGGGCCGGTGCGGCGGGGTCGCTGCGAGTTGTGGACGCGCGACAGACCCCGCCGGCAACCGGCGCGGCGGTCCGGCTGCACCAATTAGCTACGTATGGCCGGCCGAGGAGTTTCAGTTGGCCTTGAGCAAGCCCTCATAGGCATCGCCGATCCGCTCCACCGCGAAATCGGCTGCCCGATGCGCAAGCAGCGCCGCATCGGTCGGGGCATCCAGCATCGCCGCCATCGCCGCCGCCAGCGCCGCCGCATCGCCCACCGGGGTCAGCGTGCCGTAGCGACCATCGGCGAGGATTTCGCGCGGGCCGTGCGGGGCGTCGGTGGAAACCACCGGGACACCGGCGGCCATGGCTTCGATCAGCACGTTGCCGAAGCCCTCGCTGGTCGAGCTCAGGACGAACAGGTCAGCCGCCGCATAGCATGCAGCCGGATCGTTCACGTAGCCGGCGAACAATACCCGCGAACCGATTCCAAGCGCTTGCGCTTCCGCCTCCAGCTCGGCGCGCAGCGGGCCATCGCCGAACAGCACCAGCCGGGCCGGGCGCACCTTGAGCAACGCAGCGAAGGCCCGGAGCAAGGTCTTGTGATCCTTGACGCCCACCAGCCGTCCGGCGGTAGCGATCACCGGTCCAGAGCCCAGCGCCGCGAGTTCGGCTTGCCAGGGGTAGGCCTGCGGCCGGAGGTCTCCCCCCGGAGGAAGCGGATTGTTGATCACGACGACCTTGCCCGGATCGACGCCCCGCGCCGCGATATCGCGCCCCACCCCGGCGGAAACCGCGATCGCCTTCGTCGCCCGCGCCGCGACCAGCCCGGAAAGCAGTACCGCCAGCTTCGAGCCGAAATCATTCGAGGGAATCGACGCCGCGGCGTGAAAGCTCGGAAAGAACCGGGCGCGGCTGAAGCCGAGGCCGAGCGCCAGCGTGGTGACGAGGTTGGCGAATTCGGGGGCGCTGAACACCGCGTCGGGCTTGAGCCGGCGGTAGAAGCCGGCGCTGCGCATCAGCCCGGCCAGCGTCGCCGGCTTGCCGAAGCCATCGCCGCGGATTGAGATGCCGAGGTCGACCAGGTGCACGGCGTCGGAACGGAGCGCCGCATTGGGGCCCTCGCCGTTCCAGGTGAACAGCGTCACCTCGTGGCCGCGCCGCGCCATCTCATTGGCCATCAGCACGAACACGCGTTCGGCGCCGCCGCCCCTCAGGCTGGGGACGTGGAAGACGATGCGGCTCGGCATCGGGTTCAGGTGGTGGCCGAAGCGGTGCGCCGGCGCGGCGGCTTGCGCATGTCGCCGATCATGCCGAACAGCATGGCGAGCAGCATGCCGACCACGAACCCGCCCACAGCCCCTGCCCCCAGCATCACCACGGTACGCGGCGGCCACGAACGGGCGGCCGGCGGCACCGCGGTGGAGATCACCCGCACATTGGTGGTGTCGAGCTGCTCGCGCTCGGTCACCTGGCGGGCGCGGCTGAGGAACGCCTCGTAGATCGTCGACTTCGACGTCGCGTCACGCTCCAGCTCACGCAGCGTCACCAGCGCCTCGTTGTCGCCGAACACGCTGGTCTTGAGCTCGTCCGCCCGGGCCGAAAGGGCCGCGGCGGCGGTCTTGGCCTCATCGAGCGATACCTTGGCGGCGGCCACGATGCGGCCGATTTCCGCTTCGAGCTGCGCATTGACGGCGCTGAGCTCGGTGTTGAGCCTGACGATGGTGGGGTGGCGCGGGCCATAGACCATCGACTGTGCGTCGAGCTGCTGCTTGAGCGCTCCGGCGCTGGCGCGCAGCGTGGTCAGCGCGCCCGAAGCCTGGGTGTCGGCAGTGGTGGCGTTGCGGCCGGCGGCCACCAGTTCGTCATAGCTCGACTGCGCGGTGATGACGCGCGACTGCGCCTCCACAACCTGCTGGTTGAGCTGCGCCATGGTCTGGGTGTTGACCAGCTCGCCCGAACTGGTGGCGAGGTTCTTGTCGCGCTTATAGGCCTCGACCTTTTCCTCGGCCTGCTTGACCGAGCTCTTGAGTTCGTCGAGCCGGTCGTTGAGCGCCGCGGCGGTGCGACCGGCGCCGTCGGCTTCCGCCGTCGCCAGTTCCGCCTTGAACGCATCGACGATGGCCGACGAGATCATGATCGACTTGTCGGGGGTCTCGGAGGAGACGCGCAACGTCGCAACGAAGGATTTTTCGTCGGCACTGGTGCTGACACGGGCGCTGAGCGCCGCCAGCGCCGCGAGCCGCGGGTCGGCCGGCTTCTCGTCCTTGCTGGAACCGAGAAGGCTCGAGAGCAGCCCCGGGCCGGTGCCCGGATTGTAGAATTCCTTGTCGGCGACGAGGTTCAGTTTGTCGACGACGCGCGACAGCACATTGCCCGAGGTCAGCACGCGCAGCTTGCTGCCTGCCGTCATCACCGCATTGTCGACCTGCCCCGGCTGCTGGAACAGATCGTCGCTCACCACCTGCAGGTTCGCCGGATCGATCAGGATGTCGGTGGCAACGGTGTATTTGGGCGGGCTCAGCACTGCATAGGCGCCGCCGGCCACCGCACCGATACCGGCCAGCGCCACCGACGCGAGCAGGCCCTTCCTCAACCACACGAACAGGCGCCCCAGGTCGAGCTCGAGGAAATCGCCGATCTTGCCCAGCGTCACGGTTTCCACCGGCTCGGGCTGCGGCCGCGGCGCCTGCGGCGCCGGCGCCACCGCGTCATTGGCCGGCCGGCCGCCAAGCCGAGCGAAGGCGCGCGCCCCGGAAGTGGCGCTCTGCGGATGCGGCCCGTCGGTCAGCAGGGACATGGTGTTACCATCTCGTTTCGAAAGTGGCCTGTCGTTAGGGCTTTATATACCAGTGCCCGTCCGACGCTTCCGGAATGGGGTTTCTTGGTAAATCCCCGGGCTGAGGCGCGGCCCGGATCGGCTCTCACCCGCAGCTGTCGATCACCTCGAGCCGGCCCGACCGCGACAGCGTGTGGATGCCGCTGCGGGCCCAGGCCGCGCCGGGGGCGACCGGGCGAAGCGGTCCGAACTGCACGTCGTCGTCGCTCAGCACCAGCAGTTCGGCGATGCCGAGGCCGCCGCCATAGGTCTCGGTGCCGTCCTGCAGCGGCAGGAAGGTGCGGCCCTCGGGGGTGACGATGAACGGCCCGCCCGGCCGGGCCGCGCGACGATCGATGAGGATCGGGTTCATCGGATGCGGCGACCAGGGGCCGGCCAGCGCCCTGGCGGAATAGACCACCATGGTGTCCGACGCGCTCCCCATCCCCCGCTGCTCGGTGCCGATCAGCCAGAAGCGATCGTCGCGGATGAGCAGTGTCATGTCGTTGAGCTTCCGGCCGGCAACCAGCACCGCTTCGCGCACCCAGGAATGCGGAAACCGCTCGGCCCGATACAGCACCAGCTCGTTGCCGCCGCTCGACTCGGGGATCATGTAGACCTCGCCGTCATGCGCGAAGACCTGCGGGTAGCTCAGGTGATGCGGCTCCTCGAGCACCGCCCGCGGCGTCTCCATGCTGCCGTCGGGGCGACACTCGGCCACCGAAATGATGCCGCGCCCCAGCGCATAAGGATATTCCTCGACGAACAGGCACAGCCGCCCCTGCCATTCGAAGACGAACGGATCGGCATAAAAGCGTTGCCCGTCATCGGCGAGTTCGGTGAACGCCGGCCCCGGGGTCGGCGAAACACCCGTGGTCTCGGCGAGGCCCGGCCCTTCGATCAGCCGATGCGCGGTGCGCCAGTAGAATGGCCGGCCGCCGCCGAGCCGGCCCAGCGCCCGGCGGCCAAGACCGGCCAGCAGGTGCGGCAGGTAGCGCCAGGCGAGGTCGCGGCCCTGCCGTTGCGGCGCCGGCGGCGCCGGCTGCGCCATCGGCAGCAGCCTGCCGGCGGCAAAGCGCTTGACGCACATCTCGAGCAGCGTCACCGCCCCGGCACAAAGATCCGAGGCGGCGCGGCTCAGCCAGACACGGTCGCCGATCATCGGTCGCGCCGTGGCGACGGCGACGCCGTTGAGGCGCGCCGTCAGCACCGGCCGCACGCCGCCTGCCAGCATCGCCGCCAGCCCGGCCGACAGCCCGCGCTGGCCGTCGAAATCGACTGTCAGCACCGGCGCATGTCCACGCGCGCTGCACCCGGTCAGATCGATGGTGAGATCCGCACTGCCCGCCGCCTGCCGCGGCGCCGGCGGCGGCGCCGGCAGCGCCAGCGATTGCGGCGCCCGCCCGCGCTCGAGGCTCAGCAACAGGTCCAGCGCCCTGCCCTCACGGTGCGCCACCGGAACCTGCTGCACCACCAGCCGGGCGCCCATCGCCTCCAGGCGCTCAAGCAACGCCTGATGCCAGGCCCGCGGCGTTGCAGTATCCACAATGATTAAAATTGTAATCAAATTAACAACATCGCGACTCTGCCTCGGCGCCGCTGACATATCGCGATGTCGAGCAGTGTACAAATCCAGAAATCGACATCGGTAAACGCGATTTCGGTGTTAATCATAGCTTAAGAGTTAAGGCGACCGCAGGGCAGTGGCGCGATATGAGCTGCAGGACGCGTAGGTCACACGCGAACACTTTGCAGTGCGGTGCGATATGAACTTTCATTCTCCTCCCGAGCGTCCCCGGCGGCAACGGCTGCTCATCGTCTTCGGCACCCGTCCGGAGGCCCTGAAATGCTTCCCCGTGGCGCAGGCGGCGCTGCAGAGCCCGCATTTCGACACCCAGATCTGCGTCACCGCCCAGCACCGCGAGATGGTCGACCAGGTGATCGCGCTGACCGGCATGCCGGTGGATTTCGATCTCAATGTCATGTCGGCGGGCCAGACGCTGTTCGACGTAACCTCCAGGGTGCTGCTCGGCATGGCCGAGGTGCTCGACAAGTCGAAGCCCGACATCGTCATGGTGCAGGGCGACACCACCACCGCCATGACCGCAGCACTGGCGGCGTTCTACAAGCGCATTCCTGTGGCCCATATCGAGGCGGGGCTGCGCAGTCACAATATCGACAGCCCCTTCCCCGAGGAGCTGAACCGGCTGATCGCCGGCAATATCGCCACCTGGCATTTCGCCCCCACCCCCGAGGCGCGCGAGAACCTGATCGCCGAGGGCAAGGACCCGGCCAGGATCTTCGTCACCGGCAACACGGTGATCGACACGCTGCTGCATTTTTCCGGGGCGCTGGACGAGGACAAGCTGCTCAGCGCCGAACTCGCCGCGCGCTTCCCCTTCCTTGATTCAAAGCGCAAGCTGATCCTCGTAACCGGCCACCGGCGCGAGAATTTCGACGGCGGCATCGAGCGCATCTGCACCGCGCTGAAGGTGCTGGCGACGCGCGGCGACGTGCAGATCGTCTACCCGGTGCACCCCAACCCCAATGTGCGCGGCGTCGTCAACGCGGCGCTCGCCGGGGTGCCCAATATCCACCTGATCGACCCGCAGGATTACCTGCCGTTCCTCTACCTGCAGAAGCAGAGCTACCTGGTGCTGACCGATAGCGGCGGCGTGCAGGAAGAGGCGCCCTCGCTGGGCAAGCCCGTATTGGTGATGCGCGAGAATACCGAGCGCCCCGAGGGCGTGGCGGCCGGCACGGCGCGCCTCGTCGGCACCGATATCGAACAGATCCTTTTCAACGCCAACCGCCTGCTCGACGACCCGGCCGCCTATCGCGGCATGGCCGAAAAGCACAACCCATATGGCGACGGCCGGGCCAGCCTCCGGATCGTCGAGGAGCTATCGCGGCATGTCTGAGATCAACGCTACTGCAATCAAGACCGTTTCGGTCATCGGCATGGGCTATATCGGCCTGCCGACCTGCGCCATTTTCGCCAGCCGCGACCTCGACGTCATCGGCATCGACGTCAACCCGGCAGTGGTCGAGAAGGTCAATCGCGGCGAGATCCACATCGTCGAGCCCGATCTCGACGGGCTGATCCAGAAGGTGGTGGCCAATGGCCGGCTGCGCGCCGCGACCACGCCGCAGCCCGCCGATGCCTTCGTCATCGCCGTGCCCACCCCGATCACCGAGGACCACAAGCCCGACATCAGCTACGTGCTGTCGGCGGCGCAGTCGATCGCGCCGGTGCTGAAGCGAGGCGACCTGGTGGTGCTGGAATCGACCTCGCCGGTCGGCACCACCCGCAAGATGACGGCGCTGCTCGCCGAGCTTCGCCCTGACCTCAGGTTCCCCAACGCGCATGGCGAGGATGCCGACGTGCTGGTGGCCTACAGCCCCGAGCGCGTGCTGCCGGGCAAGGTGCTGAGCGAACTGATCAACAATGACCGCTCGATCGGCGGGCTCTCGAGGCGCTCCTCGGCCCGCACGGTGGAACTCTACTCCACCTTCGTCGGCGGCGACCTGTTCATCACCTCGGCCGAAAGCGCCGAGCTGGTGAAGCTGACCGAGAACGCCTTCCGCGACGTCAACATCGCTTTCGCCAACGAGCTGGCGGCAGTCTGCCAGGATCTGAGCCTCAATGTCTGGGAAGTGATCGAGCTGGCCAACCGCCATCCGCGCGTCAACATCCTGCAGCCCGGCCCCGGCGTCGGCGGCCACTGCATCGCGGTCGACCCCTATTTCATCATCGATGCCGCCCCCGACAGCACGAGGCTCATGAGTTCGGCCCGCCGCATCAACTCCGACCGGCCCTTCGCCGTGGTGCGCGAGATCGAAGCGGTGCTCGATCCCACCCGGCAGCAGACGGTTGCCTGCCTGGGGCTGAGCTTCAAGCCCAATATCGACGACGTGCGCGAGAGCCCGGCGGTCGAGGTGGTGAAGCTCCTCGCCGACCTGCCCAATATCCGGCTGGTGGCCGCCGAGCCGCATATCCAGGCCCTGCCGCGCGAGCTCGACGGCAAGGGGATCGTCTTCACCGATGCGCTGAGCGCCATCGACAAGGGCGATATCGTGGTGCTGCTGGTCGACCACCGGCAGTTCTCGCTGATCGACCCCGAGGCCCTCCGGGACAAGGAACTGGTCGATACCCGCGGCCTGTGGACCTGGCGCAAGGCCAGGAAGCCCGATGCCCGCATCGAGGGCAAGAAGGCCCGCGAGGACCGCCAGCGCGGCTTCCCGCTCCGCCGCGTCACGGACCGCGCCGCATGAGTACCGAACAACCGAGTTGGCGCGAGCACCCGCTGCTCGCCGCACGGCGCCGGGATTTCCTCGGCTCGCCCATCCATGTCGTGACCATGCCCGAGACGCTGGCCCTCGCCAACGAAGCGATGGCCCGCCGCCAGCCGCTGCACCACACCGTGGTCAATGTGGCCAAGCTCGTGAACATGAAGCAGAACGCCGAGCTGCGCGAAGACGTGGCCAGCGCCGACCTGATCAATGTCGATGGCGCCGGCGTCGTCTGGGGCGCCCGGCTCTGCGGCGTCACGGTGCCCGAGCGGGTGGCGGGGGTCGACATCATGACCAACCTGTTTGCCCTCTGTGCCCGCAACGGCTATCGCCCCTACCTGCTGGGCGCCGAGGCGCACGTGCTGCAGGCGGTCGACATGCAGCTCGCCAAGGACCATCCCGAGCTGGTGGTCGCCGGCATGCATGACGGCTATTTCAAGCCCGAGGACGAGGCGGCAGTGGTCGAAGCGATCAATGCCAGCAAGGCCGACTGCCTGTTCGTCGCCATGCCGACGCCCCGCAAGGAGCGGTTCCTCAAGCAGTATCGCGACGTCTTGACCCCGAGCTTCGTCATGGGCGTCGGCGGCAGCTTCGACGTCTATGGCGGCAAGGTCAACCGCGCCCCGGTGCTGGTGCAGAAGCTCGGGCTCGAATGGCTGTTCCGCGTCGTCCAGGAACCGCGCCGCCTATGGCGCCGCTACTATGAGACCAACACGGCTTATGTCGGCCTGCTCTGGCGCGAACTGCGCCAGCGCCGCCGCTCGGCATGATCCGCGAAGGTCTGGGGGGAGCGAAGGGCCTGCCGCTGAAAGCGGGGGGCCCTTCTGCTTTTGCGAGACCGCCCGCTGCTCGGCGTCGCCACCGGATGGTGGCCGCCGGCAGGCCGCAGTCTAGCGCCGCGGCGGCGCCTCGCTGAGCAGCTGGCGCATCGAGGCCATCACGGCTTCGTGGCGATAGGGTTTGCCGAAGAACACGCTGCCGTCCGGCATCTCGCTGATCTCCACCACCCGATGGCCGGAGGTGACGATGATCTGGATCGGGGGGAAGCGGTGCCTCACCGCGGCGGCCAGCTTCAGCCCGTCCATGCTGCCGGGCATGTCGATATCGGTGAACATGATGCGCACGCTCGGCTGTGCATCGAGCACGATGATCGCCTGGTCGGCATTGGCCGCCTCAAACACCACGAACCCCTCGCGCTCGAGCTGATCGGCGATGTCCATCCGGATCAGCGCTTCATCTTCGACAACCAGCACTGATACAGCGTTCGTCACGGCAACACCTCTGATGGGCAGGTGACGATCAACTCCCGGCGGCCCCGATCGATCCGTATGGCGCAAAAGACGTGAACACAATGACTTGCGCGCCGGCGTGATCCTTTTAGCCTGCCCTGCGTTAAGGCTGAAGCGCCCAACCGCCCCTCCAGTCGGAGCCTCAATGACTGTTATTACCCGCAATCATGTCGTCACGGCCGGAGCCGGCCTTCGGCCCATGATTTTCGCGCATGGCTTCGGCTGCGACCAGAACATGTGGCGCCTCGTCGCGCCGGCCTTCGAGGCCGACCATCTGACCGTGCTGTTCGATCACGTCGGTGCGGGGAGGTCCGACCTTGCCGCTTATGATGCCGGCAAATATTCCAGCCTCGACGGCTATGCCGACGATCTCGTCGAGATCGGTCGGGCGCTCGGCGTCACCGGCGGCGTGTTCGTCGGCCATTCGGTCAGCGCCATGATCGGCGTTCTGGCCTCGCTCAAGGCGCCCGAGCTGTTCGAGAGCCTGGTGCTGGTCGGGCCCTCGCCCCGCTATATCGATGCCGACGGCTATTTTGGCGGCTTCACCGCCGCACAGATCGAAGAACTGCTGGCGTCACTGGCCGACAACCACATGGGCTGGTCGGCGGCCATGGCCCCGGCCATCATGGGCAATGCCGATCGGCCGGAGCTGGGCGAGGAGCTGACCAACAGCTTCTGCCGCACCGACCCGGCAATCGCCCGGCAATTCGCCCGCACCACCTTCACGGCCGACAACCGCGCCGACCTCGGCCGGGTGACGGCGCGCACATTGATTCTGCAATGCAGCGACGACATCATCGCGCCCGAGGCAGTGGGCGCTTATGTGCGCGACAATATCCCGGGCAGCGAAATGAAGGTCCTCAAGGCCACCGGCCATTGCCCCAACCTCAGCGCGCCGGCCGAAGTGATCGCCGCGATCCGGGATTTCATCTGAGCGATGCCAGGAACGGCAGACGACGACCTCGAGGATCTCTACGAGAACGCCCCGTGCGGCTATCTCTCGCTCGGCCCCGATGGGCGGATCGTCAGGTCCAACCAGACCCTCTCGGGCTGGCTGGGGCTGGCTCCCGAGCAGCTGCGCGGCAAGCGCCTGCGCGACCTGCTCAGCATTGCCGGCCAGATCTTTTACGAGACCCATTTCGCGCCCCTGCTGCGCATGCAGGGCTTTTTCGACGAGGTGGCGCTCGACCTGGTGCGGGCCGATGGCAAGCCGCTGCACGTCCTCGCCAATGCAGCCGAGCGCCGTGATGCGGAGGGGGAGCTGCTGTTCACCCGGGTGACGCTGTTTCGCGCCACCGAGCGCCGCCGCTACGAACGCGAGCTGGTCGATGCCACAGAAACGGCGCAGGCCGAATCCCGCCTGTCGAGGGGGCAACTGCTCGCCGAACACGAGACGGCGGAACTGCGCGAGCAGTTCATCGCCGTGCTCGGGCACGACCTGCGCAACCCGCTGGCCGCGATCGATGGCGGCACCAACCTCCTGATGCGCGAACCGCAAAGCGAGAAATCGCAGCGCGTCATCGGGTTGATCCGCGGCAGCGTGCTGCGCATGAGCGGGCTGATCGACAATGTCATGGATTTCGCCCGCGGCCGGCTGGGCGGCGGGCTGCAGCTCAACCGCAGCAGCAAACCGCTGGCGCTGACCCTCGAGCAGGTGGTGGGCGAGTTGCAGACCAGCTACCCCGAGCGCCGCATCGAGCTCAACGTCGATCCCGCCGCCCAGCTCGCTGCCGATCATGCGCGGCTGGCCCAGATGTTCTCCAACCTGCTGGCCAATGCCATCACCCACGGGGCGATCGATCAGCCGGTGCGGGTCGACGCGGTGCTGGGCCCGGGCGAACTGCAGCTGGCGGTGGTCAATGCCGGCCCGGCCATCCCGCCGGCAGCGATGCAGCAGCTGTTCCAGCCATTCTATCGCTCCAACCCGCACTCGCGGGTGCAGGGCCTGGGGCTCGGACTCTACATCGCCTCGCAGATCGCCGTAGCGCATGGCGGGCGGCTCGACGTGACATCCGACGCGACCGAAACACGCTTCACCTTCCGCATGCCCCTGGCGGACGGGCCGGCCTGAGCCAAACGGCCGACACGGTTCTGGAACGCCGATCGGCGGGACCGCTCCGCTTGGGCTGTGGTCGGCTCGCGGTTACGCCATCCCCAGCTTCGCCCGCACCTTGCCTGCCAGCGCCCGCGTCTCCGCCGGGTGCAGCAGCGACTGCAGCCCGAGGAACACCAACCCGCCGGCAACGCCGCCGGCCATCAGCTTGAACAGCGGCCAGGCATCGCCGAGCAATGCGCTGGCGATCCAGGCGGCAATGCCGGTGGCGGCGGCGACAGCCAGCGACATGCCGAGGTCGGCCCAGGGCACCGGCACCGGGGTCAGCCGATGGCTGACCGCCCAGGCGGCGCCCATCCCAACCAGCGTGCCGCCGGCCAGCGCCAGCGCCGCGCCGATCTCGGCATAGGCCGGGATCAGCAGCAGCGACAGCGCCACGGTGGCGACCGAGCCGGGCGCCAGCGCCACCATCTGCAGCCAGGGCTTCTTGTGGGCGTGAAAGACGTTCTCGAACACGAAGGCCGAGAAGTTGGCGAACAGCACGCTGAGCGCGATGATCGGGAACAGCAGGCCGAGGTTGCGCAGGTAGTCGGCGGGCAGCAGCACCGCGCCGATCTCGGTGCTGAGCGCGGCGAGCATCGCGACGACCGGAAAGGTAAGCCGCGCCATCATCGCCATCTGCTGGCCGAGGAACCGGCCGGCGGCCGCCGGACCCTCGTGGTCGAACCGGCTCACCAGTTCGGGGAAGGCCCCCATGTTGATGGCGGTGGAAATGGTCTCGATCGGTTGCCGGGCCAGCGCATAGACCGCCGCGAACACCGCCACCGCTCCGGCATCGTAATAGAGCTTGAGCAGCACCCGCTCGGCGCTGTTGAGACCGAAGCTGACCAGCGCCACCGCGATCAGCGGAATGCCCAGCGCGAACAGTTCGCGATGGGTGAAGCGCGACGGGCCGATCACGGTACGGCAGCTGGCCAGCAGCAGCGCGATGCCGCCGGCGATGAGCACGCCGAGGCTCGAGGCCAGCGATACCGAGAGGAACGTATCGTGGAACAGCAGGATCGCCGCGACCGCGAGGCTCAGCTGCAGCACGGCGCGCAGGAACTCGAGCAGCGAATAGGCGGTGTGCCGCTGCTGCATCTGCAACAGCGTCAGCGCGAACCGGCTGAGCGCGCCGACCGCCAGGTAGGTGCCGACGGCCAGCGAGAACTCCACCCAGCGCTCGGGTGCGATCAGCAGCGAACCGCCAACCGAGACCACCAGCCCGCAGAGCGTCGTCACCACCAGCACGCGTGCCGCCAGCCGGACGCTGCCGTGACTGATCTCGCCCTTGCCGCCCAGCCGGAGCAGCGCGATGCGCAGCCAGCTGCTGACGGCGGAGTCGGTGAGCTCGCCCACCGTCACCACCAGCGTCAGCAGGCCATATTCGGTCTGGTCGATCAGCCGCGTCGCGATGATCAGCATGAGCAGCGCCGAGAGGCGCGTCAGCAGGATCGCCGGGGCATAGATCAGGGTCGAGCGCAGCAGCACGGGATTGGTCACCTTCCCCCCAAGGGGTCACCACCCCCAAGGGGTCACTACCCCTACGGGGATGTTCTTCATCTTCGCTTAACCCTTTCACCCCCAGCCCGACAGCGCTTTGGCTCGCGGTGGTGAATCGCAGCAATTGTATCGAGTTGTCGTGGGCGTGACGCCGGCCTCCGATCCTCCCCCGCAAGCAGGGCAATCGCCTATGGGGCACCGACAGTGGTTGGAGGGCCTTCTCCCCTTGTGGTCAGCGGACGAGGGCGAAGCCCTCGCCACGAGGTGGCCGAAGGCCGGATGAGGGGTTCTCTCCGCGTACTCAGTCGCCCGTCGCTACGCTCCGCTCGCGCTACACTTCGTTGCGCGGACCCCTCATCCGGCGCTACGCGCCACCTTCTCCCGCAAGGGGAGAAGGCAAGAGGTGCCCGTCGCCGACATATGCGATTGCCCTGCCCGCAAGGGGTAGGACACCAGAACACCGCCGTCAGAGTTGGCGTCTCCCTCCCCCTTGCGGGGAGGGGACAGGGGTGGGGGGACGTTTCCCGCACCAGCCTACCGATCGCCTTGCATCCAGATGCGCCGGCCCGGTGCCCCCCGGCCGTAAACCCTTATCCCAGCCTTTGCTTTCCCCCGGTCCCAGCCGGCGCTATGGCTCACCCATGCTGCAGCGCCACACCCCATCGCGAAGCCTCGACGTGCTGGTCGCCACCCCCTCGGGCGGCACTGGCCAGGGTGGCATCGACCGGGTGATGGGTGGGCTCGGGGACGAACTCGAGCGGCAGGGCGGCAGCGGGCTGAATGTGCGCTTCGGCACCACCCGCGGCCCCGGCCATATCGCATTGTCGCCGCTCTATCTGGGCGGCTTTCTGCTGCGGATGATCGGGCTCAGGGCCGTGGGCAGGCTCGATGTGGTGCACATCAACCTGGCCAGCGCCGGCAGCACCTATCGCAAGCTCCAGATCGCCCGGCTGGCCCGGCTGCTCGGCGTGCCCTATGTGCTGCACCTGCATGGCGGCGACTACCCCAATTTCTGGAAGGGCGACGACACCGCACTCAGCCGCAACATCCGGAAAATGTTCGCCGGCGCCGCGCGGGTCATCGTCCTGGGCGAAACCTGGCGCAGGTTCGTCATCAGCCGCGCCCCCGAAGTGACTGACGCCGTTGTGGTTCTGCCCAATGCCGCAGCGCAGCCGAGCCTGCCGCATACCGGCGGCGGCGAGACCGCGCACATCCTGTTCCTCGGCCGCATCGGCGACCTGAAGGGCGTGCCGCAGCTGGGCGAAGCGCTCAACCGCATGCAGCACCTCGAGAACTGGCGGGCGACCATTGCCGGCGATGGCCATGTCGAGGCGGCGCGCGCCAAGGCCGCCGAATACGGGCTCGCCGACCGCGTCGCGCTCCCCGGCTGGGTGGATGGCGCGCGGGTCGCCGAGCTGATCGCCTCGGCCGATATCCTGGTGCTGCCCTCGTTCACCGAGAACCTGCCGCTCTCGATCATCGAGGCCATGGCCTCCGGCCTCGCCGTGGTGGCGACGCCGGTCGGGGCGGTGCCCGATATCGTCCGCGACGGCGAAACCGGGCTGCTGGTGCCGGTGGGCGATGTCGAGGCGCTGGCGGCGGCGCTGACCCGCCTGGTCGAAGACCCGCCGCTGCGGCAGCGGCTGGGTGCAGCGGCGCTGCGGCTGCACCGCGAAAAGCTCGATCTCGCCCCCTATGCCCGCGCCGTGGGCGAGGTGTGGCGCGCCGCGGCGCGTTAACACTAAGGTAACCTTTCAGTTCCCAGTTTCCATCCCCGGGACTACCACGTTCCAGCGCGTCGCGAGCTTCGCCGACACGCATGGGAATGCGGCAAATGACCTATGACGTCGCCAGCGCCGTCAGCAGCGTGTCTCCGGTCAGAACCGGAGACAGCAGGGGGGCGATCGGTATTCAGCTGGTGGCTGACCAGGATCGCTGGGACAGCCTCGTCGCCGCCTGCCCCACCCCGCATCTGCCGCAGGGCTTCGCCTATGGCGAGGGCAAGGCCGCCAGCGGCTGGACCGTCCGGCGCGCCCTGTTCCACGAGGGCGGCCGCCCGGTGGCGATCGCCACGGTCCTCGAACTGCGCCGCTTCGGCCTTCGCCTCCTCAATCGCGTCAACCGTGGCCCGCTGTTCCTCGAGGCCACGCCGAGCCCGGCCGATATCGTCGGCGTCTATGCCGCGCTCCGCCGGCGCTGGGGCCGCATCTGGACCGCGCCGCTGCTGATCGCCCCTGCCCTCGGCTTCGGCGCCGGGAGTGACGCCCTGCTGCGCCGCGCCGGCTACCGGCTGCGCCATCGTCGCTCCTGGCAGTCGGGCCGCATCGACCTCACGGTCGGCGAGGCAGCACTGTGGGCCGGGCTCGCCTCGACCTTCCGCAACCGCGTGCGCAATGCCCAAAAGGCCGGCGCCGAACTGCGGATTTCCGGCGATGCCGAAACCTATGAATGGATGCTCGCCCGCCATGCCGAGAACATGGCCGAGCGCGGCTTCTCCGCTGCCGGCCCCGCGCTGCTGCGCGCCCTGCGCGACGCCGCGCCCGAGGATGTGCTGGTGTTCCAGCTATGCGATGGCGGCACGCCGGTCGCCGGCATGTCGGTGGTGCGCTTCGGCACCCACGCCGAATATCACGTCGGCTGGTTCGGCCCGGAAGGCCGCCGGCTCAATGCCGGCAATTTCCTGATGTGGCAAATACTGCGCGAAATGCATCGCCGCGGCGTCGAGACCTTCGATGTCGGCGGCCTGAAGCCCGGCGATGGCTATACGCGGTTCAAGCAGACGATGAAGCCGGTCGAGTACCAGCTCGCCGGCGAGTGGATGAGCTTCTAGGGGATCGCCTGCGATGGACCGGATCGATGCGGCGCGCAGCGCCGAGTTGGTGATCTCGACATGGGCCCGAGCAATGCGGCGCGTAGCGCCGAGGGGGAACTGAAATGAGCCTGATGGATGTGGCGCGCGGCGCCTATGTGCGGAGCCCCGAAGTGGTGCGGCGCTCGCTCGCTCCGCTGGTATCGCTGGTGCCGACCAGGCTGAAATTCGGCGGCAATTATCGCCAGTGGCGCGAGCGCATCGCGCTGGCCAGTGCCGACCCGGCCTATGCCGCCGAGCAGCATCTCACCTCGCTGCGCGCCATTGTCGGCCGCGCCCACGCCTTGAGCCCGTTCTATCGCGAGCTGATCGAGAAGGCGCTGGGCAGCGGCTTCGATGCCACCACGCTCGAGCTCGCCGATCTCAGGCGCCTGCCGATCCTCAGGAAGGAAGAGTTGCGCCAGGCCGGCGAAGCGGCGCTGACCGTGCCGCGCAACGAGGCCGACCGCGGCGACACCAGCGGCTCGAACGGCGAGCGTCCGTTCACCTTCTATCTCGACAAGGATCGCAGCGCCCGCGAGATGGCCTTCGTCTACGACAACTGGAGCCGCATCGGCTTCACCGAGAAGACCGGCAAGATCGTGCTGCGCGGCTTCGGGCTGCACCCCAAGGGCACCAGCATTTCGCAGTGGGAACCGGCCTTGCGCGAACTGCGGCTGTCGGTGTTCCCGATGACGCATGACGACGTGCGCAGCTATATCGACCTGATCGACCGCCACGAGCTCGAATATCTCTACGGCTACCCCTCGGCGATCGAGCTGATGTGCCGGCACATGTGCCGCATCGGCCGCATGCCCAAGCGGCCGCTCAAGGGCATCCTGCCGATTTCCGAGCCGCTCTATCCGCACCAGCGCCGCATCATCGCCGCCGTGTTCGGTGAGGTGCCGATCGCCAATTTCTACGGGCTGAGCGAAAAGGTGCTGTTCGCGCGGGAGATCAGCAGCGACGGCTTCTATCAGTTCGACCCGCTCTACGGCCATGCCGAACTGGTGGATGAAGACGGGCAGCCGGTCACCGAAGCCGGCCGGGAGGGCCGCCTCATCGGCACCGGCTTTACCGGCAGGAGCATGCCGTTCCTGCGCTATGATACCGAGGACCGCGCCAGCCTGGTGGAACTGCCCAATGCCGGCAACGGCCAGCGGCTGACGGTCGAGCGGCTGACGCCGCGCCGGAAGCCCGATTTCCTGGTCTCGGTCGATGGCAACCGCGTCGTTACCATCGACTTCACCCCGGAGAACCCGCGCTATTTCGAGGGCATCGAGGAATACCAGTTCTTCCAGGATCGGCCCGGCCACAGCACCATCCGCTACATCCCCACCGCCGATGGCAGCGAGGCCGATGCGCTGCGCGTCGCCACCGGCCTGACCCAGCGCACCCACGGCAAGATCCTGTTCACCGTCGAGCAGGTGGAGCGCCTCGCCGGCGGCCGCGCCGGCAAGCGCGCCTTCATCGACCAGCGGCTCGATATCTCGCAATATTGATCCGGCGGGGCGCCTAGCCCCGCCGCCGACTTTTCCGCGTTGAAAGCGCGACCGGATCAGCGTTCTGGTGGCGGGCAGCCGCACAATCTCGGACCCCGACCATGCCCGTCTTCGCTTCCACCGCCCTGATCTATGCCGGCGCCGCCCTCGCCGAGATCGTCGGCTGCTTCGCTTTCTGGGCCTGGCTGCGCCAGGGCCAATCCCCCGTCTGGCTGGCGGCGGGCATTCCGGCGCTGCTGCTCTTTGCCTGGCTGCTGACCCTCGCCCCGGCCGACCATGCCGGGCGCGCCTATGCCGCCTATGGCGGCGTCTACATCGTCGCCTCGCTGGTCTGGCTCTGGGCCGCCGAAGGCACCGTCCCCGATTTCTGGGACCTGTTGGGCGGCGGCCTCGCCCTCCTCGCCGCCGCCATCATCCTGTTCGCGCCACGCGGCTGAGCCCCTCTAGCCGCCCTGCTGCTGGGAGACGATGACCGCCCGCCGCGGCACCAGCGCCTCCACGGCGACGAACACCGACACGGCAACCAGCCCCAGCGCCACAAACACCCAGAGCGCACCGCCGACGCCGAGCGCGCCCATCGCCACGGCGAGCAGGAACGGAGCGATGGCCGAGGCGACCTGCCGGGCAGACGAAAGCCAGCCGAGCCGGGCGCCATAGCGATCGCGCCCCAGCAGGTAGAGCGGCAGCGCTCCCGAGACGATGCTGGTGAGCCCGGAGCCGAGGCCGAAAAGCACCGCGAACACCACAGCGCCGGGCAGCGACTGGGCCGTGGCCAGCAATACCGCGAGACCGGCCGGCAGCAGCGCCGCGGCGATGACGGCGAGCCAGGTCGCCCTGAGGTCGCGGCCGACCAGCATGTTGACGAGGCGGCTCAGCACCTGCGCCGGCCCGAACAGCGTGGTGATCACCAGCGCGCCGGCGCCGAGGCTGAGCCCCTGGATGATCGGCATGATCTGCAGCAGCACGCCCGACAGCACGAGGCCCTCGATGGCAAAGCCCGCCATCATCAGCCCCAGCGCCAGGTTGCGCCGTTCGGCCGGCAGAACGCCCGCCTCGGCCACCGCGTGCGGCGATGTGCCGGCTGTCTGCCCGACAGCGACGGAGGCCCGGCGCGCCAGCCAGAAATGCAGCGGCGCACAGACGACGAGGTTGAGTGCGGCGAAGACGAAATAGCTCCCCCGCCAGCCGAGATGCTCGAGCAGCACGGCCGTCAGCGGCCAGAACAGGGTCGAGGCGAAGCCGGCGATCAGCGTCAGGTAGGTGATGCGCCGCTGCGCGCCCTGGGCGCCCGCCTGCACCAGGGCCGCGAACGCCGTGGCATAGAGCACCAGGCTCGACGCCATCTCCATGCCGACGAGCGCCAGGGCGAAACTGTAGCCGTCCCACGCGAGGCCCGCCGCGCCCAGCAGCAGCGCCGCCGCCACCGACCCAACCACCATGGTGCGGGCGGCGCCGAACCGGTCAGCCAGGTGGCCGGCCCAGGGCGCGAGGAGCCCGCCGGCCAGCAGCGCGAGGCTCAGCGCCCCGAACACCCACTCGGGCGGCCAGCCGAATTCCACGCCAATGGCCGGAGCCAGCACGCTGAAGGCATAATAGAGCGTGCCGTAACCGATGACCTGGGTGGCGCCGAGCGCCCAGATCATCGCGGCGGAACCACGAGACGACATCGGGACTCCAAGGTCAGGCGGATACGACGATGGGCTTGCTGACGGCTGCAGCCCCGCAGCCGCAGCCGGCTTCGCTTTCGGCTTTCGCGACCTCGTCGGCAACACAGCATGAGCTGGCCGCGAGCGCCGGACCGTCGCAGCAGCCGGCGCCGCCTGACGAGGCCGGCGTGACGCTGCAGACCCCGGTTTCGGGCAGCACCAGCTGCACCTGGCGGGCCGCCGCCGGGTCGCCGGCGAGTTCGGCGACCACAGAGCGGGCCTGCTCGTAGCCGGTGGCCATCAGGAAGGTTGGGGCTCGGCCATAGGATTTGGCGCCGACGATGTAGAAGTCGGGTTCGGGATGGCTGAGTTCGACCACCCCATGCGGCGGTACCGTGCCGCAGGAGTGGAGATTGGGGTCGATCAGCGGCGACAGCGCCGGCGGCGCTTCGGTCGCCGGGTCGATGCCGACGCGCAGTTCGCCGAGCAGCTGCAGGTCGGGGCGGAAACCGGTGGCGACGATGACGCGGTCGACCTCGAGAGTCAGCGGCGCATTGCCCAGCATGCCACTGACGCTGACCCCATCGGTCGAACGATCGAGCCTCGTGGCAGCGAAGGGCGCGAGAATCTCGAGCCGCCCGGCTTCGATCGCCGCGCGGGCCCGCAGGCCCAGCGCACCGCGCTCAGGCAATTGGTCGTTGAGACCACCGCCGAGCAGCCGGTCGAGCCGGTTGCGCCGGAGCGCCCAGAGGATCCTGGTGCCTGCGGCCCCGACCTCGAGCTCCAGCAGCGCCAGCGCCGCGTTGATGGCCGAATGCCCGCCACCCACCACCAGCGTGGTGCGGCCGGCGTAATCGGCCCGCTGCGCCCCCATCACGTCGGGAATGCCATAGGCGATACGGTCGGCGAGTTCGGCTTCGCCGCGTACCGGCAGCCCGTCGACCCCCATCGGGTTCGGCCGGGTCCAGGTGCCGGAAGCATCGATCACGGCCCGCGCCAGGGTGGCCTGCTCGACGCCATCCGCATCGCGCCAGCGGATCTCGAACGGCGTCGTCTCGCGGTTGCGGCTCGACACCTTGTCGAGCCCGCTCCGGGTGATCCCCGTCACCCTTGCGCCGAGCCGCAAGGCCCCGGCGATCGCAGGGACCGCAGCGAGCGGCCGCAGGTAGCGCATCACGATCTCGCCTCCGGTCGGCAGAGCGGTGGGCTCAGGCGCCTGCCATCCCTCGGCGGTGAGCAACGCCCGCGCCGCGGCATCGATATTGTATGCCCATGGCGAGAACACCCGCACATGCGACCAATCGAGCAGCGAAGCTCCCACCGAGGCGCCGCGCTCGAAAATGATCGGTGTCAGCCCGCGGGACACCAGTTGCGCCGCTGCGGCGAGGCCGACCGGGCCGGCGCCGATGATCGCGACCGGAAGCTCCGTATTCTTCATGATTCCATCCTTCTAGAAAATTAGAACTATAAGGCAAAAAAAGGGGCGACCTAGGCCGCCGCCTCGCTCGACGCCGGCACGCAGGTGCCCGCTTCATCGGCGCAGCACTCGTCGGCGAGAAAGCCGAGCAAGCCGTTCATGCTGGCATAGTTGGCGCGACAGATCAGCGTCGTCGCCTGCCTCTCCTGGCTGACGAGGTTGACCTCGACCAGCTTCTTGATGTGATGCGACAGCGTCGACGCCGCGATGTCGAGCTTCAGCTGAAGCTTGCCGACCGGCAAGCCGCTGCCCCCTGCCCGGACCAGGGTGCGGTAAATGTTGAGCCGGGTCGGGTTGCCCAGCGCTTCGAGCTGAGCGGCTGCTGTTTCGATGTTCATGGAAATAACATAGGCAGGCGTCCGGACCTGTCAACCCTCATTCGACGATCATGGAAATACCGTCACAAAAGCTTCACTTGCGCCTCGGCAAATATATCGATAAATCCGGATATATGGAAAACACCGATGCGATCGACGTCTTTGCCGCCCTCGCCCAGCCCACCCGGCTCGACGCCTTCCGGCTGATCATGGCGCATGAGCCGCATGGTCTGCCGGCCGGCGAGGTGGCGCGCCGGCTCGAGGTGCCGCAGAACACCATGTCGAGCCACCTGGCGGTGCTCAGCCGCGCCGGCCTGATCAGCGCCGAGCGGCACAGCCGCTCGATCATCTATCGCGCTGAACTCGACCGAGTGCGCGAGGTGGCGAGCTTCCTCGTCAGCGATTGCTGCGGCGGCCGCCCCGAGCTGTGCCAGCCGCTGGTTGCCGAATTCACCCCCTGCTGCACTCCGGGAGCCAGCACCAATGCCTGCTGACCGCATCTACAATGTCCTGTTCCTCTGCACCGGCAACTCGGCCCGCTCGATCCTCGGCGAGGCCATGCTCAACCACGTGGCCGGCGACCGCTTCCACGCCTATTCGGCCGGCAGCACGCCAAAAGGTCAGGTTCACCCGATGAGCCTCGCGGTCCTGCAGGGGGCCGGCATTTCGACCGAGGGCCTCCGTTCGAAAGCCTGGGACGAGTTTGCCGGGCCCGGCGCGCCGAAGATGGATTTCGTCTTCACCGTCTGCGACAACGCCGCGGGCGAGGCCTGCCCGGTCTGGCCCGGCCAGCCGATGACGGCGCATTGGGGCATTGAAGATCCCGCCGCGGTCGACGGCCCGGAATTCGCGAAACGCGCGGCCTTTGAGGACGCGCTTGGTTTCATGCGCAACCGTATCGCCGCCTTCGTCAACCTGCCGCTCGAGAGCATCGACCGCATGGCGCTGGGCAGCAAGCTGCGCGGCATCGGCGCCATGGATGGCAGCACCTCGAAGGCCTCGGGCGCCGTATGACCGACCATCTCCGGCCGCTCGCGGCCGAGGCGCTGGGCACGGCGCTGCTGGTAGCGACGGTGGTCGGTTCCGGCATCATGGCCGACCGGCTGACCGACGATGGCGCGCTCACCCTCCTCGCCAACACCCTGCCTACCGGCGCCATGCTGGTGGTGCTGATCCTGACGCTCGGCCCGATCTCCGGCGCCCACCTAAACCCCGCGGTGTCGCTGGTCGCGGCACTGGGTCGGCAGTTGCCCTGGGGCAGGCTCGCGCCTTACGTGCTGGCGCAGTTGGCGGGCGGCGTGACCGGCGCCATTCTCGCCAACCTGATGTTCGAGCTGCAGCCCATCGCGCTGTCGAGCACGCCGCGTTCCGGCCTCGGCCAGTGGATCTCCGAGATCGTCGCGACCTGCGGGCTGCTGCTGGTCATCGGCCTCGGCCGGCATCGCCGCAACGATACCGCCTGGGCCGTCGGTCTCTATATCACTGCCGCCTACTGGTTCACCGCCTCGACATCGTTCGCCAATCCGGCGGTGACGCTGGCCCGGGCGCTCACCGACAGCTTCACCGGCATCCGCCCCGCCGATGTCCTGCCGTTTGTGGCCGCGCAATTGCTGGGCGGCCTGCTGGCGTTTGCGCTGGTGCGATGCTTGCGCGCCCGGGCTGCACCCTGACCGCCTGCATTCAGCGCCCTCCCCCCGACTGCCCTATAAGCCCAGCGCTCCCAGCATCTCCTGATCCGGCACCGCCGGTCCGCTCGGCGCGATCACGCTCATCCCGTAGGGGTTGGCATACTCCCAGATCGCCCACGCAATCCCATTGCCCTCAGCCGCCTGCCGCACCGCAGTGAGATAGCGCAGCCGATCGGCATTGAACGCTCCCATGCGGCCATCCGGGCTCATCAGGATCGCGCCGAACTCGCCCATGAACAGCCGCTCGGGCGGGATGCCGTTGGCCCTCGCCCAATCCACCGCCTCGCCGATCCGCGCCGTGACCTGCGCCTCGCCCCAGTTCTCGGCGAAATAGGCCTCTACCGCACTTTGCACCGCCGCGAGATTGCGCGCCTCGTCGGCCGCGCTGAGCCCGGCGGCCATCATATGCGCCTTCAGCATTTCGATGGTCAGTTCGGCCGAACCGGCGCTGGCCGGCCACGGCAGGCCCGAGGCGAAATCGCCGGTATTGTCGGAGCGCTGATGGGTAAAGCTGTGCGGCTCGTACATGTGAAAACTGTAGAGCAGGTTGGCATCGTCGAATTCCGGCCGGATATCGGTGAGGCCGGTGACGCTGCCGCCGCAGGCGCCGGTGGCAACGATGGTGAGATCGGAGCTGACGGCGCGGATCGCCGCGACCGTCCCGGCCATGATCTGCTGCCAATCCTCGCTGCCCGAGGCATCGCAGGGATAGTGCGCCGGCTCGTTATAGGGCTCGATCGCCACCCGGTCCGCGCCGAGCGGGGCGAGCATGCGCGCCACGTCGGCAACCATGGCGATATAGTCGGCGATGGCGCCGGAGCCGGCCGGTCCGTTGACCACGTCCATGCCGTATTGCGGCACCTGCGACACCGAGTGGAGGTTGAACACCACCTTGAGGTCGGCGCCGAGCAGCTTGCTCACCGCGTCCGAAAGCACGGCCAGCGCTTCGGTCCGCCGCTCGCCCTCGGTAGCCAGCAGCGGCCCCGGATCGACCGTCAGCCGCACATAATCGAAGCCCAGCGCGCGGATATCGGCAAGCGGATCGGTGGCCGGCCAGTCCGCGGCAGAGCGCCCGCCGGCCAGCCATTCGTCGATCGAGCGGTAGGGCGGCCAACGATAGCTGCCATCTGCGGCAAGCGGCGACCAGTTGAGCCATTCGTGGATGTTCACCCCGCGCTGCAGCGGCAACGGCGCCGCGCTTGCTCCGCCCGCCAGCAGCGCCAGCATCAGCACCATAGCCTGCCCGATCAGCCGCATCGCCTTCTCCCCGGTTGCGCGCCGATGTTAACCGCATGCGGCGAAAGCCGGGTTTCAGGCGCACCGAAATCGCCCCCTATGGTGTATCAGACGTCAAACCCTGGGAGCGCCGATGAAGCTCGGCTGGTACATCAACCGACTGCGCAGCATGGAGCCGGCCGAGGTGCTGCACCGCCTCGGGGAGGCCGCCCGCAAACGCGCCTCGAAGGGCCGGCACGAGGGCTGGGCCCGCTACCCGGCCGCCGACGCCCTGCCCACCCTGCCCGGCCTGCGCGATCGCCTCGCCGCCGCCGACCCAACGACCCGCGCCACCATCGCCGCAGCCACCGCCGCGACGCTTGCCGGCCGCTACCGCGCCCTGGGCCGGGATTGGCCCGAGCGCCAGCCCACGGACCTGTTCCCCGAGGCGCTGTGGCGCTTCGACCCGGTCACCTCCGGCGCCTGGCCGGGCGCCGAGGCCTATGCGCCCGAGATCGACTTCCGCCACGATGGTCGCCGCGGCGACGTCAAATATGTCTGGGAGATCAACCGGCTGCAGTTCCTCGTGCCGCTCGCCGCCGAGGTGCTGCTGGCGGATAACCGCGCCGCCCTCGCCGCCATCGAGGCCGCCCTCGCCAGCTGGCACGCCGCCAACCCGCCGTTCCGCGGTGTCGGCTGGGCCTCGGGCATCGAGGTGGCGCTGCGCGCCGTCAGCCTCCTCGTCGTCGCCAGCCTCGCCGGCGATCGGCTGAGCCCCGCGGCACGACGCCAGCTCGGCGAAATCCTCGCCGCCAGCCGGTTCTGGCTGCCGCGCTTCCCATCGCGATTTTCGTCGGCCAACAACCATCTCGTCGCCGAACTGGCCGGCGAATACCTGCTCGGGCTCGGCCTCGGCGCCGAGCCGCAGGCCACCCGCGCCGCGCTCATCGCCGAGATCGACCGCCAGATCCTCTCCGATGGCAGCGGCGCCGAGCAGACCCCGACCTATGCCGCCTTCACCGTCGAGCTGGCGCTGCTCTCTGCCTTCGCCGCCCGCGCCGCGGGCACCCCGTTCCCCGAAACTTTCGACAACCGGATCAGCGCCTTCGCCGGCTTTGTTGATTGGCTTGGCGAGCCCACCCCCAGTCTCGGCGACGACGACGAAGGCCGGGTGCTGACGCTGGGCGACGAGCCCGACTATGCCCGCTCGGTCGCCGCGGCCATTGCCGGCTTCCTCGGCATTGCCGGCATCGCCCCGGCGCCGGGCGATCTGCGGGCCGCCGTCTTCGGCGCCCCGCCATCGGTGTCGGTCACGCCCGCGGGCCTCACCAGCTTTCCCGAAGGCGGCCTCACGGTGTGGCGCGGCCCGCTCGCCGGGCACGCCGCGACGCTCACTTTCGATCATGGCCCGCTCGGCTATCTGTCGATCGCCGCGCACGGCCATGCCGACGCGCTCTCGCTGACCCTGGCGCTCGACGGCCGCCCGGTGCTGGTCGACCCGGGCACCTGGCTCTATGGCTCGGGCGGCAAGTGGCGCGACTGGTTCCGCGGCACCCCCGCCCACAACACGCTGAGCCTCTATGGCCACAACCAGAGCCGCATCGCCGGCGCCTTCAACTGGTCGGACAAGGCCAGTTCGCGCTGGCTCGGCCCGCTGCAGGCCAGCCACGACGGCTACCACAAACTGTTCGGCGTGACCCACGAACGCCGCATCGCGCTCGCCGCCGATGGCTTCGATATCGTCGATCGCCTCGTCGGCGGCACCGAAGAGGCCGAGCTGGCCTTCCAGCTGGCGCCCGACCTTACTGCGACGATCGACGCCGATTCCGTCCTTGTCGCCCGCGCCGGCACCCCACTGCTGGTGCTCCGCTTCCCCTCCCCCGCCATCGCCGTGGCCCGCGGCGGCGACACCCCCGGCGCCGGCGGCTGGGTCGCCCCTCGCTTCGGCGAAAAGCTGCCGGCGGACCGCATCACCTGGCGCGGCAATGTCGGGCCGGATGGCGTGGTGACCAGGGTTCGGGTGGTTAGCTGAGGGCGACGATTATTTCACCGGCCGCGCCCCCACGCCCCCTCGCCCCCTTGGGGAGAGGGCCGGGGTGAGGGGCGCCAAGCGCGCCGGACTTGACCGCTGATCTGGTGCCGGAGGCGGCGGCACTGCCGGTGTGCTTGGCTACCCCTCACACTGACCCTCTCCCCAAGGGGGCGAGGGGACGCGAGACCACAGACGGTGCGCACACCTCCCCCGCCACCATCGTCCCCAGCATCTGCATCGCACCGCCCACCAGCGCTTGACACCCACCCCCGCCAAACCTAAGAAGGCGCCGCGCATAGCGCCCCGCCAGCGGTTCGTACCGCTCGCACCCGGGGCGGAGTAGCTCAGTTGGTTAGAGCAGCGGAATCATAATCCGTGTGTCGGGGGTTCAAATCCCTCCTCCGCTACCACTAATTACCCCAAGACCCATGGCCGGAACTGCCCGCCGCCTATCAGGGCGCCCAGCTTGCCTTCGACGCGCAGATGGTGCCACCGGCTCCGTCGAGCCGGGGCTTTGCCTTTTACGACTATCGGGCCATCGCGAAAAACAGCCACACCGCGCCGAGCGCTCCGCCCAAGATCAGCGCTATCGCGATCCATGCGAAAAGCGCCCCCCCCCAGCCATGCCGGCCCCTAAGCATTTGTCCCCCTCTGATCATTGGAAGGAGCGGACCCTGAGCGCGCGGAACGGCCGCCAAAGTTGGTTATCGGCACTAGTTTGGATAATTGCTTTTCCATTGATCGCCTGCCCAGTTTGTCGATGGCCCCGCCGATCGCACGGGGCGCACCGTCTCAAACCTGCTGATTTCGGCGCGACATTCCGCTCCGAATGGCAGCTGGGTCTATCTCGTCGTCAACAGCTGACATAGCCAGGCGGATATCATCCAGCGCCACCGTGACGCCCCGAACGCACCTGAAACCAGGCACTCCGGCAACGGCATGCACGTCGGACCCCCAGAATGCCAGCATCCGCTTCTTTCGGCTGGGCGCCACGGCCGGGTCTTGAACGAGCTCGCGAGGATGGTTGTAGCCGATCAGATCAATGTCGGTGATTTCATCGTCATCATCCAACGGAGGCGGCGTAGTGGCTATGAATACCGTGTTGCTGCGCACTCCGTCGACCTCCCAGCCGATCGCCAGCAGGCCGGCCCGCCGGGCCGCATCGACAAGCGCACTGCGCGCCACTTCGCTGTCAACGTGGCCGTCGACCGCAGACTGGCAAAGCGCGCGAGCACGCCGGAAATGCGCCGTTCGCGCTTCGGGCCAGTGCAGGTCCAAATACTCCAGCGCTTCCCAGGCGCTCCGGGCCTGGAAATTGCCGATGTGGTTCATCTTCAGGAATACAGGTTTGGAAAAGGGCCGGTGTCCCATCACTTCCTCCGATCGTCTGAAACAAGCAATGCGGTTGCGCCGCAAGCGCGATCTAGGAAGCCACTCCGGCGTGTTCAAGGGCAGGGTCAACGATGCCGTCCTGCTCTTGTTTTGCGCCCCTTGACAGCTTGCCAAGGTTACCTAAATCGATCCTGCCAGCCGCCGAACGGGGCTGGCGCAGCGGGGTAGCCTCCACTCGTGGGGCCGTCCCTCGTACCTATGTTGCTCTAAGGAGAATGTGGTTATGAGAACCTTCGACTTCACACCGCTCTATCGTTCTACCGTCGGCTACGACCGGCTGTTCGACATGCTCGACAGCTCCATACGTCCCGAGTGGCCGCCCTACGACATCGAGAAAATCGGCGACGACAAGTACCGCATCAGTATGGCTGTTGCCGGCTTCGCTCCCGACGAAATCGAACTGACGCAAGAAGGTAACAGCCTGCTCGTTTCCGGCGCCAAGAAGCAGCCGGAGACTCAGCAGCAGGAGTTCCTGCATCGCGGCATTGCCAACCGGAGCTTCAAGCAGACGTTCAGCCTTGCCGACCACGTGAAGGTCGCCGGCGCGGCATTGGAGAACGGGCTGCTGGCCATCGACCTGTTCCGTGAGGTACCCGAGCAGCTGAAGCCGCGGCGTATCGCCATTGGACCCTCGGTCGGAACGAGGCCCGGGGAGCAGAAGCAGATCGGTCAGGACCTCAAGTCCGCCGCCTGACGCAGGAACCGCCATAGGTAGCCTCCCGGTGACACCGGGGGGCGCTTTTGCGGAGCATGAGCATGAGCAGAACATACTACCCATCCGACGAATACGACAGTTACGAACTGGAGCAGAAGCGGGAGAAGCGCCGTCGGCGTTTGCTAAAGCGGCTGTGGAGCGATGACGACGATGACGCCGCCCCTGCTGCCCCAGTAGCTGACCAGCTACCTAAAACTCCGCCTCTGGGCGCGGCCCAAGCCGCTTAGGGAGGGCCAGATGCATACTATGGACCAGCAGTCCAGCGGGGCAAGCTCGGCACCCCTTTTTGACTGGCAGCTTGACGTTCAGAGGCTCGAGCGAGAAGCCAAGGCGGCCTTAGCTGCCGGCCGGCGCGACCCGTGGACCACCATCGAAGCAGAGTGTTCACTGGACTTGATCGAGGCCGAACTGGTTGCACTACGGGGGCGTGATCCTCGGCAGGTGTCGGACAGCATCATTGAGCTACGAAGCTGGAAATCCCGCGTAGAACGCGTCCTCCGAATGCTGGGTTCGCTTGACGAACCAGAGTGAAGCACTCCCGGCCCCCAAGGGGCCGGGAGTAGATTTGAGACTGGTGCCATGCAGGACTACGACCTTCCCCAGATCGCGATCGATGAGATGGTCCGTTTGGTCAAGGAGGCCGGGACACCGATAGAGGACCGGCCCGAGTTCAAAATTCTGTGGGACGAACGCCTGATCATGGGCGGCGACAAGAAGCGCGTCCACATCACGCAGCGAGGCAAGAACTGGCTACAGCGGCGCGGCTTAATCGCCTGACCCGCCTTTTCCGAACCACCACAGCCTACTTCTCAAAGAACGTGAAGGTACGGCTACTCGGTGTGGCCTTGCTAGCTGGCATCTGCCTGATCTAGACTTCGCCATTGACCTAGATCGGCTCCAACTGGCCCCGGCTCCATAAGGACCGGGGCTTTGTTTCCAGCGCTTCGGCATGTCACATCGAGGCTACCAAGGCATGGAGCCCGAACATATCAACCAGGCTAGGCCGATCGAGGCGCCGAGCTCCATAGCCAGTACCCCGACAACGAAAAGCCATTGCGTTGCTTCTCCCCTGCGCCGATTCAAGGCCGCCCTAACATGACGAGTTCGAAGTTCAGCTTAGCCGTAAATCGGTGCGCCTTTCCTTCCCTGACGCGTATTCGAAAGTCAGCAACTTCACCGTTGCCGGGCAGCTCTTCCCTGGCCATATCGAGCAGTGCCATAATCGCCTGGTGCCGGGCCAGCCGTTCGCTGGGGCAGTCCATTCCGAAATCATCTCGCGCCCACACACTTCCGTTGAAGATATCGAAGTAGTATCGCATTCTTTAAACCCACGTGACCCCATCCTAATGACTTGGGCGGGTTAGGGTTTCCATGGATATGGAGAATTGATCGACTGCGGCTTCGCGACGGAAGTGTGCGCAGGACTGCTAGCTCGGTTCACAACACCAACCGGCTGGTGATCTCCCACAACGCGACGATGTCCATTACGTTTCCCAGCTCGTCGGCGATGGTAATCAGCCGGCCGCTGTGCGAGTTCGGCGCCCACAATCCCGAGTCAATAAGCTCGGCGATGACCCGCAACGCTTCGTGGCGAGCAGCGAGAATTCCGTCGCACTCGATACCCTCACTGTCAGGGATCGATTGCTCCCGGTCAGAAATATGCAGGTAGAATCGCGACATGTGCTTCGCCCACACCGGGAGAGATTGCAGCCTCAGCAGATTATTTTCAACTTTAGAACTTATTGCTCTGGTTGCATCGGCGCGGGCTACGATGGCCCCCTATTGCGGAAGGCCCCCCCACCCAGCGATCAATGACGGGGCCAATTGATTCATCCGCGGTGCCCAGATGCCCCTCACCTTCCAGACGGTGATGCCGATCCTCTTGCTGATCGGCTCCAACGTGTTCATGACCATCGCCTGGTATGGACACCTGAAGTTCCCGAGCATGGCGATGTGGGTGGCGGTGATGGCCAGCTGGGGCATCGCGCTGGTGGAATACTGGCTGGCGGTGCCGGCCAACCGCATCGGCTACGGCGCCTATACGGCGGCGGAACTCAAGACCATCCAGGAAGTGATCAGCCTCACGGTATTCGCCGGCTTTGCCGTGTTCGTCCTGGGAGAGAAGCTGACCTGGAACCATGCGGTCGGCTTCGGGCTGATCTTTGTCGGGGCCTTCTTCATCTTCCGCGGGCCGCTGAAGTAGCTCGGAACCTAGTCACATTCAGTAAGTTGACAACCCTCAGCGCGGCTCGCGCCAATCAAGCGAAGAGGGAACTCACATGCCTAACGAGAAAACGCTCGACGACCTGTTCCTCGATACCCTCAAGGACATCTACTACGCCGAAAAGCAGATCGTGAAAACGCTGCCCAAGATGGCGAAAGCAGCTACGGCTCCCGAGTTGAAGGCCGGATTCGAAAAGCACCTCGAGGAGACAGAGGGGCACGTGGAGCGGCTGGAACAGATCTTCGAGCTTATCGGCAAGCCTGCCCGCGGCAAGACCTGCGACGCCATCCTCGGCATTATCGAGGAAGGCAAGTCGATCATCGAAGACTTCAAGGGCACGCCGGCGCTGGATGCGGGCCTGGTGTCAGCAGCGCAGGCCGTCGAGCACTACGAGATTGCCCGCTATGGCACCCTCAAGACCTGGGCCCAACAGCTTGGCATGACTGAGGCGGTGAGCCTGCTCGATGCGACGCTCAAGGAAGAAGTCGCCACGGACAAGAAACTGAGCCAGGTGGCCGAAAGCAACGTCAACCGCAAGGCTGCCTAGAGCCAAAGCAGATGCGGCGCTGAGTCAGGCGCCGCATCTATTTATTTGTTTCAGTTCGGGAACTTGTTGCCTCGCCGCAGACTATCCGCCACCGATGCAATCTTTTCGTTTTCTGCCGCGACGGCGTCGTGGATGGCGCTCTGAGCGAGGGGAGGGTGATCGCTTACGAGCAGTGCAACACGTAACAGGCGGTCCCTGCTATCGATGTGCAGTTGGATGGCCTTTTGCGCGTTCTTGCTTTTTACGTCGATCATCTTTGATCCTCATCGGATCTTAACTCTTGGACGAGAATTGTGAACAGCCTCTGAAACAGACCGAGGGGACCTTGGTAGCAGGGCAAGGTACCGACTATCAGAGGACGCTACCGTTCTCTCTTCACAGCGATACGTCCCCAATGATCATAGCACCGTCTGTCAGGTTCGCCGGTCGGTTGACCGAGCGAGAGGCGGAAGTTATCGACCTCGTCGTCCTCGGTCTGAAGAACGATGAGATTGCCGCAAACCTGCGAATTGCACCGAGGACCGTGGAGGTCCACCGGCTACACGCGATGCGCAAGCTCCAGGCGGAAGGAATCTGCCAGTTGATGTGGCTGGCTCTCACCGGCCGTGAAGCACCGGCCTCATGGACTGAGCTCTACTTTGGTGAAGTCGACACCGACCAGGGCTAGTCACTGGTGGTTGCCATTCACCACCAGACGCAGCTGGTCAATCAGTCGCCTGAAGGCTGCGTCGACGTCGCTGATACGACTGTGCTCCGGCTCCCCCTTGATCGCAGTCTGGAACTCGGTGTGCCGCCTGCGCACCTCGGCAAGCAGTGCCCCTGCCTCAAGCCGCGCGAGACGCCGATCCTCGTCATCGCTGTAGGGTGAGCCCGCCTGCTCCCGGAGTTGTGCCGCCCTGCCGTTCCAGCCCATCAGCACTCCGAGAAAAGGCTTCAACGTCGATTGAGCACGACGAAGCTCCAGCACATCGAGCTGTGTATTCCGGCGCGTCGCAGAGAACGAGTTCTGCAAGAATAGATCTCCTTCCGAAGGTAGCGGTCAGTTTCCAAGGCGCGCGTTCGGCGCTGTAATCATCGTTGCAACAGCCGCCAGCAGGTCATCGTCGCTGAAGGGCTTCGCCATCACCCGCGCATTTGGGAAATGCTCGTGCACCTCCTCAAAAGAGGCGGCCGTGCAGAAAATGTGTGGGACACCAAGCTGCTGAAGTCGCGCAACGAGGCCGTCTGAACCGCCGTGCTCAACACGGAAGTCGATCAGCGCAAGGTGCACCTGACGAGCTGCCAGCACCTGCAGCGCTTCTTCCGAGCTGGTCGCGATAACAACCGCGAATCCGGACTGAAGCAGCGGCGCCTCGATCACCGAGGCAATAAGATAGTTCGTTTCCACGACCATGGCCGTGGCGCTGGTTGGTTTGTCGGTCATGTTCCTGCAAACGCTGGAGGATGATCCCACCGGATGGTGGATCGGCAGGCTCAATGAGTTTTGCCAGGACTCCCGGTTGCAGCAATGCTTTGCATCTGCGCGCCCGGTCAGACCGCAGAATAGGCACGGTAGGAGGTGGGAGCACTTAACTTTGACATGTGCGGGAATGAGAGGCCGAGTGACGCCTGACAACAGAGCTCGAGACCATGGGGCGCTACTGGACGGCCGTCCGATCGACAGGAACCGAGATCACAACGCATCGGTGCTCATCGCAGACCTCAATCCAGCAGCGGTGGCGAGTTATGTCGATTTCGCCCTCGCGCAGAAGCTGCGCGGCATCATCCAGCGCCCACATCCAGGCTTCTTCGAGGCTCGACAGCGCTACGCCGACCTGATCCACGAAGACGTTCTCATCGCGTCGAACATTGAAGTAGTAGTGGGCCACGGCTCTGAGTAGGACGGTGGTTCATCCAAGGCAAACCGTTCCCGAGTGAGTCCAATGAGCTACTGACTGTCTATGGGTGAGGGCTCCAAGAACCTCTCGAACGTCAGCTGGAAGATGAAAGCGGGCTGTTGTCCCAGCCGCACACTGATGGCCATCTCCGTCGATTGGGCATCCAATTGCATCAGTTCGTAGGCAAGCTCTGTCAGCGCCAGGAGCGCGTGATGACGTGCGGCGCAATCACTCGCACAATCCCACCCGCGGTAGTCGCGCGCCCAGTGGTCGCCAGTGAAAATGTCGAAGCAATACCGCATACTAGGCTCCCCACAGGCATACAGACGCTGAAGCGGGAACTTGGTTGCAGAGATTGACGCGCTAGCATGCGACGAAGCGATCAGTATGTTGGGGATCGATGTTTTGGGCCCCGGCATAGATCCGGCCCCCGGGCGGAGGGAAGCGTTGCTCAGAGGTCGTTACGGGATTCGTTGGATGATTGCCGCGTGGGCGGCCACCGTGGTGGTGGTGCTGGCGGCAAACATATACCTCGTCGCCAGCGCGTTGCCATTGCTGCGGAGCTGAGTTGCTATTTCCAGCCCAGAAACAGTCCTATCGGTGTCACCACAGCAGCGATAACCAGTAGCCAGTACACCAACCCGACGAATGTGTTCGTCACTTGAGCAGGCGATCAAGCGCTCCGAGGTAATCGACGACCGCGGGCATGTCGCGGATATCGTCCATCTCAATCAAAAAAGCTCGTCGTGCTTGATCGATTTCGCTTCTGAGGGCGGCTAACTGATCGTCTCCGGCGGCAAAAGCCTCGGCAGATTGGTGCCGATAGGCACCTAACGCTCGGATCTGAAGCGTCTTGCTTCTCCATCGTTGAAGGTCGGCCCAATGGTGAGCGACCCGTTGCCTGGCGAGCTTTCGCTGCACGCCAAATGGCGTGGTCGACGGGCGCGTTGATAACGACTGTTCTTGCTGCACTGGCCAAGCCTCCCTTATTCGCCTCGAACGCCGAAAGCGCAGCATGGTTCCCGCCCACCCGGTGTGCTGGAGCAGGTCGCTGACCTACAACGCCTCGTCGCTTGCCTTCTTCTCGGACAGGCGCATAGCGTCCTGAACTCCATTCACAGGGAGTTCTCCAATGTCCGAGAAACGTTATGGCGCGCCTGGCGGCGCGCACAGCTTCAGCATCGTGACCACAACAGTCGAAGAAGCGACGGCGCACGCTCTCGAGATACGAGCTCGCGACCGCGCCATCGAAGGCTCAAGCGCTTGGCGGGAGGATCAGCGAGTAAAGGCCGCGATCGAGAAAGCCAGGAAGGCCAAGGAGCGGCGACGGGCCCTGAGGCCCTACGACTTCGGCTAGAACAAATCCTGCTGCGCCGGAGGGGCAGGCAAGTTCTCCTCCGGCGGGTCTTCCTTGTTCCCGATCGAGACGATCTGCAGCACGCCATCGGGAAGTGGACGCTGCAGCTTCTGCGCTTCCTCCCACGGGGCCGTCATCCAGATCTCGATCTCTTCCGGCGTCCTGAGGATCACCGGCATGGCGTCGGGGTTGGCGACCGCGACGACATTGTTCGGATCGGTGGTCAGGAACGCGAACAGGTCGGTGGTGATCATGCCCTCCGAGGTCTTCCGGACGCTGGTCCATTGGGGCGCGAAGATGCCGGCGAAGAAGGCGAGCGGCCGGTTGTCGTCGAAGGCAAACCAGGTGTTGCCCAGCTTCTTGCCGTCCGGACCAATCTCGCTGCTCACCTCGGCAAAACTGGTAAAGGGCACGATGCAGCGGAACTCCGGCCCTAACCATCGTTTCCAGTGCGCGCTCTTGGTGTTCCGCACATTGTGGGTGCCGCGGTCGGGTTCCATCCGCACCAACTCGGCGAACTCCTCGGCGGTCAAGTCGCGGCCCTGCTTCTTCGCGATCCTGTCGGCTCGATCCTGCGCTTGCTTGTACAGCGCCTGCGATGAGGTGGGCAGGCCCCATCGCAGCTTGATCAGCTCGCGGAACCGCGGTTGGTTTCGGATGATCGGGGCCAGCATGTCCGGATAGACACCGGTCTGCGGCGCCAGGTTGCCGATATTGGCCGCCACATCGAACCGGAAAATGGTCTGCACCATCTGGCGGATGGCTTCTACATTGGTGGTGATCGAGTAGGCGTGACACATGGCGGGCCCTTTCGCTGAGGACGCTCATCAGCGGAATGGCGAGAACCCTAAGGCCTGGGCTAGAAACAATGAAGCCCCGGCAGCTTGGGGGTGACCGGGGCTCCACCGTGCTGCAGGACCATTGACGCTGAAGTCCCGTGGCGAAAGAGGACGGGGGCGTCCTTAACCCGCAGCGCTCGGATTATGCAATCAATGCAAGACTCCACGAACGGTTCCAAACCTGGTTGTGCCATCGCATCGAACGCACGTAACGTGTGCACGGGGAAATCGCCGATATCGCAGGTCCGTTATCAAGTCGGCTGACCCCATCACGCTGCCCCGCCCCCTCACCGCACCAGCGCCGGCCGCTTCGCGTCGAACGTCCACCCCTCGTGCAGATACTGCATCGCCGCTGCGTCGTTTCGGCCCCCCGCCGGCAGCGAGCGGTAGAGGGTGTTGGCCTGTTCGAGCGCCACCTCGTCGAGCTCCACGCCCAGCCCCGGCCGCTCCGGTACCCGCACTTCGCCGCCCCGGATCAGGGGCGGCTCAACGGTCAGGGCCTGCCCGTCCTGCCAGATCCAGTGCGTGTCGAGCGCGGTGATGGTTCCCGGCGCCGCGGCGCCGACCTGGGTGAACATTGCCAGCGAAATGTCGAAATGATTGTTCGAGTGCGACCCCCAGGTCAGGCCCCAGCGGGCGCAGAGCTGCGCCACGTCGATCGAGCCCTGCAGCGTCCAGAAATGCGGGTCGGCCAGCGGAATGTCGACACTGCCCAGCACCATGGTGTGCTTGAGCTGCCGCCAATCCGTCGCGATCATGTTGGTCGCCGTGCGGATTCCGGTGGCGCGGCGGAACTCCGCCATCACTTCGCGCCCCGAATAGCCCTGCTCCGCCCCGCACGGATCCTCGGCATAGGCGAGGTCCTGCTTGATCGCGCTGCAGACCGCCACCGCCTCATCGAGCGACCAGGCCCCGTTCGGATCGAGCGTGATCCGGGCGCCCGGAAACTGCCGCGCCAGCGCCGAGATGGCCTCGGCCTCCTCGGCCCCGCGCAGCACGCCGCCCTTGAGCTTGAAATCGCGGAAGCCGTAGCGCGCCTGCGCCGCCTCGGCCTGCCGGACGATGGCCTGGGGATCGAGCGCAGCGAGGTCGCGCACCCGCTCCCAGTCGTCGCCCGATGTCGCCGCGCGGTACCCCAGCGGCGTGCGCGCACCGTCGCCGACATAGAACAGGTAGCCCAGCATCGGCACGGCGTCGCGCACCTGCCCCGATCCCAGCAGCTCCGCCATCGGCACGCCGACGAACTGCCCCATCAGGTCGAGCAGCGCGCACTCGAGCGCCGCCACCGCATGCACGGTGACGCGCAGGTCGAAGGTCTGCGCCCCGCGCCCACCGCTGTCGCGGCCGGCAAACGCCTCGCCGACGCGCCGCAGCACCGAGCGGTATTCCCCGATCGGCCGCCCGAGCACCAGGTCGCGGGCCTCCTCGAGGGTGCGGGTAATGGCTTCGCCGCCCGGCACCTCGCCCAGCCCGGTCTGCCCATGGCTGTCGGTCAGGATGACGATGTTGCGGGTGAAGACCGGCGCATGCGCCCCGCTCAGGTTGAGCAGCATGCTGTCCTGTCCGGCCACCGGCACGACCCGCATGCCGGTAATGGTGGGCGTCGAATGTGTCACAGAGATATCCTGTCTTGCCAAACTCGTGTTCGGCCCATGGCCGAAGCCCAGCCAACGGCCGCATGACGCCAAAACCGGTGGACCCGCGCCGCAATAACCTGCTTCACGCCCGAATGCCGCCTGTCGCCGGCAACCGGGTTCCATCGAGGCAGCACCGGAGCTGCAGGCCAGTATGACGAAGCGCGCGCGAAAGCCAAGCCGCAGCGCCGGCCACCCGGGCCGCCCGTGGCTGGACCATGTTACTGCCCCGCGCCCCGCGGAGCGCTCTTCTGAGGGAACGGCGGCGGGGTTGCGACGTTAGGTGCCATGCGGGGCGACTTGGGCAGTCCCCGGTGTCGCGACATCCGGATCGACAACACAGCCATGCGTCAGGCCAAGTATCACATCCTGCTCAACCCCAACTCCGGCGGCGCCATGCGCCTCGGCGTGACCGCCGAGCGGCTGCACGAGCTGTTTGCCGGCCGCGACGAGGCGGTGAGCATCGACGCCGACAGCGATCGGCCCTTTGAGCAGCGCCTGCGTATCGCCCGCAACAGCAACGCAGAGTTCCTCATGGCGGCCGGCGGCGACGGCACGGCGACCGGACTTGCCCAGGTGGCGATGGAAACCGGCCGCTCGTTGGCCGTGCTGCCGCTCGGCACCGCCAACCTGCTGGCGCGCGACCTGGCCATCCCCGTCACCATCGAGGAGTGGTTCGCGGCCCTCGACACCATGGTTCCCCGCCGCATGGATGTCGGTGAGGTCAACGGCCGCATATTCCTGCACAAGGTGGTCATCGGTGCGGTACCCGGCATCGCCGCCGCGCGCGAGCATCTGCGCGGTCGTGGCGACCTCGCGGCCAAGCTCGGCTTTCTGGGCCATTTTGTCCGCCGCCTGTCGCGTATCCGGCGCTTTGCCGCCGAGATCGCCACCAGTTCCGGCGAGCCGCGCATCGAGCGGGTGCAGTCCATCGCCATCGCCAACAACGATTACGCCGAGGGCCTGGGCAAGCTGTTCCAGCGCCAGCGCCTCGATGGTGGCACGCTGAGCCTTTACCTGCTTCGGCACCTGAGCGTCGCCGATGCGCTGCGCCTGGCGGCGGAGATGGCCCTGGGCTCGTGGAAGAACGACGATGTGCTGGAGATCGAAAACGTCCGTGCCGTGGTGGTGCGAACCCGATGGCTGCGCATCCGGGCCATGATCGACGGCGAGATCGACACCCTGGCGTCGCCCCTTCGTTTCCGCATCCTGCCATTGGCCCTGTCGATACTGGCCCCACCGGTTTCCACCGACACGGACCATCCCCTCGAGGCGACTTGAAACATGCGTATCTGCCATCTCTCCGACCTGCATTTCGGGCGTCACGAAAGGCGACTGGCCGAAGGGCTGGCTGACGACCTGAAAGAGCAGCGCCCCGACCTGGTCGTGGTGAGCGGAGACTTCACCCAGGTTGGGTCGGAAAAGGAGTTTCGCGCCGCAAGGGCTTTCCTCGACACGCTGCAGACACCGGTCTTCGCTGTGCCGGGCAATCACGACGTGCCGGCGCAGAACCTTCTCCGCCGCTTCATCGACCCCTACGGACTCTACCGGCGCTATGTCGCCACCGATCTCGAGCCGTTCATCGAACTGCAGGGGGTGGCGATCGCCGGGATCAAGACCTCGCGCCGCCTGCGGGCCGGCTTGAACTGGGCGCATGGCGCCATCAACCGTCGCCAGCTCGAGGCGCTCGAGCGGCGCTTCGAGGCGGCTTCTCCTGGCGCCCTCAGGGTCGTCGTGGCGCATCACCCGCTGATGCAGCCCGAGACCATCGGCGAAAAGCCGATGCGCCTCGTCAAGCGGGCCGACCTTGCGCTCGAGACCTTCGCCCGCCTCGGAGTGAGGTTGGTTCTGTCAGGACATTTCCACCTGTCCTATGTGCGCAAGCACGAGGGCCCGGTGACCGAGGGCTCGCCCACCGGCCTGCGCCGTGCGGCGCGTGCGCCGATCCTCGTCGCTCAGGCGTCCTCGACCATTTCGACGCGCCTGCGCGGCGAACCCAACGGCTACAACCTGATCGACATCGAGGGCGGCAGGGTGACCGTCACCGTGCGGGACTGGAGCAACGCCGGCTGGCTGACCCGCGACACCGCGTCCGGGTTTTCCGATCCGGTAGGCGGGCCGGTGTCCTAGCTCTGGTTCGTCATCGCGGCAGCCTCTGCAGGCACCGGATCGAACCTGCCTGTTCCGGGCGCCCTCCACCCCGATGGCTACATCGATACACATGATGTTAACGCGACATTTCTGAACCTCGGCTAGCCTCGCCGGGTTCGCCAGCCGTGCTTCGCACCGCTCCATCCAACCCAGTCGGATGCCCCAGTGAGTTCCTCCTCGGCCGCGTTTGACAGATTGCCGACCGAGGCAGCGCGCCGTGACAACGCGCTGTCGCTGCTGCTGTTTTTCTGCACCGCCTTCGCCTTCGTGCTGCGCATCGGCTTCTCGTCGGAGCTGATGAACCTGTTCGTCTCCTATACGATCGAGGCCGGCGCGTTCTACGAGAAGCTGCATTTCGGCACTTACGCCGTGTTGCTGCTGGTGCCGGTGGCGCTGTTCAGCCGGCCGTTCCTGCTGCAGGGCGACGAGATCGGCAAGTTCCGGGCGCTGGTGCGCTACAGCGCGCTGCTGCTGGCGCTGGTGGTGTTCATGTTCGTCACCGGGCGGGCCGGCTCGTCGGTGCTGCTGATCGACACCTACCTCGTCACCGGCGCCGCCGGCCTGATCATGCTGGCGCAGAGCCCCGGCGCGCGCCGCCTGCTCGGCGATGTGACGCTTGGGCTGCTCATCCTCAGCGCCGTCATCGGCACCGTCGAGGCGCTGACCCAGCAGCGCATCATGCCCTATAACGCGGTGGAGCTGGTGTTCCGGCCGGTCGGGCTTTCCGACCATCCGCTGGCGCTCGGCGCCACCTGCGCCACCGCCGTGGGCTTTGTGGCGCTGACCCGCTGGCGCGTCTGGATCCGGGTGGCCTGCATCGCGGTGCTGTTCATCGGCGCCGCCGCCTCCGGCGCCCGCATGGCGCTGGTGGTGACGGTGATCGAGATCTTCGCCCTCATCCTGCTGGTGCCCTGGCCGCGCCTGTCGCCGCGTCACCAGCGCCAGGCCAAGCTGTTCGTCGTGCTCGCCACCGCCGGCGGCGGCGCCGTGCTCACCGCGGTGCTGCTCGCGGCGGGCCTGCTCAGCCGCTTCACCAGCACCCTGTTCGACGAGAATTTCTTCGTGCGAGTCAGCATCTACGACGTGTTCAACTATGTGAGCTTCCAGCAGGTGATGTTCGGCATGGATGGCGCCGAGCTGGTCCGGATCGTGCAGCAGAAACTGCACATGCCCACCATCGAGAGCGCCCAGGTGGTGCTGGTGCTGCTGTTCGGCCTGCCGCTGGCGCTGCTGTTCGCCTGGCTGGTCATCGCCATGCTGTGGCGCATGCTGCGCTATGCCCAGCCCGCCGCCTGGATCGGCGTCGCCGCGACGCTGGCCGCGGCGCTTTCCAACAACACGCTGTCGTCCAAGACGCCGATCGTCATGATGATGATCGTCCTGGTGCTGGCCTATAACAGCAACGGCATCAAGCCCGCGCCCGACAAGCCGGCCTAGGCCCGCTGCCGCCCGCGCCCGGACATTAAGGACGATTCGACGACAGGCAGGCATCCGGCGCGCTGCTCTGGCATCTTCCGGCCGATATTGGGATTGTTCCCGAGGACGCGATGCTTTCGGATTTCATCGATCTTGTTGCCGCCAAGCTGGTCAACGCCGTGACCGGCGAGAACGGCATCACGCTGGCCATCCTGTTCGCCACCGCGTTCTTCAGCGCCCTCATCGCCTACTGGCGCACCGCCGAGCACAAGTCGTTCGGCGATTTCTTCAGCTTCGCTTTGCCCAAGGAGGTGATCATGCACCCCTCGGCGCGGGCCGACCTGATGTTCTACATCACCAAGCGCCTGATCATGCCGGTGCTGCTGATCCCCGCCGGCATCGTCTTCGTGGCGCTTGTCGGCTATGGCACCAACCAGCTGATCAGCCTGGTGCTCCAGGTGCATGGGCCGCTATTCGCGGGCCAGACGCCCTGGTGGGTGCTGGTGCTGTTCACCCTGTCGATGCTGCTCGCCTACGACGTCTCGTATTACCTCTACCACGTCGCCCAGCACAAAATTCCGTTCCTGTGGGAGCTGCACAAGGTGCATCACTCGGCCGAAGTGCTGGTGGGCATCACCAAGGATCGGGTGCATCCGCTCGACGACCTGATGAACCGCATGTGGGATGGCGTCATTCCCGGCATCTGCTTCGGCATCTGGAGCATCATCGCCCTCGACCCGGTCGAACTCACCGTGTTCGGCATCAACGTCTATGCCATGCGCAATCTGCTGATGATGGATTTCGTCCGGCACACCCACTACAAGATCTCGTTCGGGCCGCTCGACAACTACATCCTGTCGCCGCACTGGCACCAGCTGCACCACAGCGCCGACCCCCGCCATTACGACAAGAATTTCGGCCTCTTGCTGTCGATCTGGGACCGCATGTTCGGCACCGCCTGCGTCCCCGACCCGGACGAAGACATGAAGTTCGGCCTGCTCGACCGCGACAAGGACGACTACCAGTCGCTGTTCGGGCTCTATCTGCTGCCGCTCAGGAAGATGGCCGGGCACGTGGCCGGCTGGTTCGGCCGCCGGCGCCCGCCCGCCAAGGAGCCGACCCAGCCATGAATGCGCACGCCCCGATCGAGGCGATCGCCGCCGAGCGCTTCGAGATCGTCGACAGCGACCAGCGGCTCGCCGCCATCGAGCCGGCCTGGACGGTTTTGTGGCGGCGCGGCCCCGGCCTCGTCTTCCAGAGCCACGCCTGGGTCGAAGCCTGGTGGCGCACCGTACCCGGCCGCGAGCGGCGCCAGTTGCGCATCGGGCTGATCTGGCGCGGCGAGGAACTCGCCGCCATCCTGCCGCTGGCCATCCAGCAGCGCCAGGGCCTGCGCTTTCTCGAATGGGCCGCCATCGACTGCACCGACTATCCCGATCTGCTGCTCGATCCGCGCTGTCCGACGGATGCGGTCAAGCGGCTGTGGCAACAGCTGCTGGCAGCCGGCGGGTTCGACCTCTATTTTCTCAATCGGCTGCGCCCCGAGGCGAAGTTCCGCGCCATCCTCGATGCGCCGGAAGGGCTGCGCCTCGCCCCCAACCGCCGCACCGAGCGCTGCTCGCAGGTGGTGGGCGATTGGACCGCCGGCAGCCAATGGTTCGACCAGCACTCGAAGAAAACCCGGCAGAACTACCGGCGCGGCGTGAAGGCGCTGGAGGAGAGCGGCGAGCTGGTGTTCCGCCTGCTGCCGCTCGATGCGCCTGCGACGCCGGTGCTGGCGCGGCTCGGCGAAATGAAGCGCCAGTGGCTGGCCAATAGCGGCCGCGTCTCGCCGCTCTACGATGTCGGGGCTCCCGCCCTCCCCGCCCTGGTCGATGTGCTGGACAAAGCCGGCGCGCTGCGCATCTTCGTGCTCGAATGCAACGGCGAGACCGTCGCCATCTCGGTCAACTTCGTCCAGAACGGCACCCTGATGGCGTTCCTCACCAGCTATGATCCGAGTTTCGAGCGCGGCTCGCCGGGCATGGTGCTGCTGATGGATTATGTGCAGTGGTCGATCGACCAGGGGCTCGAGGCCGTGGATTTCCTGTGCGGCGAAGAGCCGTTCAAGGAAAAGTTCGCCAGCCGCTCGACGCAGCTGACCTCGGTCATGGGCCCGCGCACCCTGAAGGGCCGGGCGGCGATGCTGATCGACCGCCTCCGCCACACCTGGCAAGCGCGCGTCGCGGCACGGAACGAGGCCACGGCTGCCACGCCGGCCGACGCGTAAGCCGCCTCACTGCCCCGAAATCTCGTAGCTGCGTCCCGCCTGCGCCGTCCACGCGTGCCGTTGCCGCCCGCTCGCCGCGCCGCCGGCCGGGCGGGTGGCGACCGGCCCGGATGCATCGGCGACACTGAACGCCCCCTCGGGCAGCTCGACGGCGATCTCGCCGTCGCTGCCCGCCACAAGCCGCGCCGTAACCAGCTTCCCCTCTCGCCAGGTGACGCTCGCCCGATGCCCGCCGCGGCAGCGGATGTCGCGGATGGTGCCGGCCGTCCAGCTCGGCGGCAGCGTCTTTAGGAGGCTGATGGCGCCCTCGTGGCTCTGCACCACCAGCTCGGTGAGCCCGGCCACCGCGCCGAAATTGCCGTCGATCTGGAAAACGTTCCCTTCGGCCCAGCCGTCATGCGGGTGGAGCACCAGCAGCGCGCGCGAGGTGAGCTGGTCGAGCAGGCCGTGAATGGCGCGCTCGGCCAATTCACGATCCCTGAGCCGGGCAGCAAGGCAGAGCACCCAGGCCTGGCTCCAGCCGGTATAGCCGGTGCCGTTGTCGAGCCGCAGCTTGAGGGCCCGGCGCACCGCCGCGAAGGCCTCCGGCGTGCCGGTCTCGGTGATCCGGATGCCGGGATAGAGACCGTAGAGATGCGACAGATGCCGGTGCCCGAGCTCGGCCGGGGTCTTGTCGTCGTCCCATTCCAGCAGGTTGCCGGCGGCGCCGATCAGCGGCAGGCGCAGCCGGTCGAGCGCGGCGCGGCCCCGCTCCGCCAGCGGCTCGGCCGGATCGGCGAGCCCGACGAAACTCTCGAGCGTTTCGCGGATAAGTTCCTGGTCCATCGCCGTGCCCTGGGTGATGGCGACCTTGGCGGCGCCGACGACAAAGCTGTGCTCGGGCGAGGTCGAGGGGCTGGCGACCAGCGCCCCGGTTTCGTCCTCGACCAGCATGTCGAGCGCGAACGCCGCGGCGGCGCGGAACACCGGCAGGGCGATGTCGCCGGCAAAGCCCGGCGCGGCATTGCCGTAGTCGAGATGGTGCTGCAGGTGCGCCGCCATCCAATAGAGCCCGGCCGGCCAGTTCGACCATTGCGGGATGCCGGGCACCGGCGCGGTGAAGCGCCAGAGATCGGCATTGTGGTGGGCGGTGGCGCCGGCCGCGCCGTAATAGCGCTGCGCGGTGCCTGCGCCGGCTTCGGCCAGCTCGCGCGTCAGGCTGAACATCGGGCCGCAGAGCTCGGCGAGACCGGCCGCCTCGGCCGGCCAGTAGTTCATCTGGGTGTTGATGTTGATGGTGTAGTTGCTCGACCAGGCCGGGCGCACATCGACATTCCAGATGCCCTGCAGGTTGGCAGCCTCAGTGCCCTCGCGCGAGCTGGCGATCAGCAGGTAGCGGCCGAAATGGAACAGCAGCTCGGCCCGCTCGGCTGCCGGCCCGGAAGCGCTGAGGTCGAGGTCGACGCGGTCGAAATAGCGCCGGTAATCCTCGCTATGGCGCGCCAGCAGCGCGTCGGTATCCTGCGCCAGCGCCTTCGCCACCCGGGCCTGCGCCGTGCGCACCAGGGCGGCGAAATCGGCGCTCGGGTGCTGGTCGTGGCCGCGAAAACCCGATGCCGCCGAGGCGACGAGCCGCAGCCGGTCGCCATCGCGCTGCAGCGCGGCGACCACCGCATAGCCCATGCCCGCGGCCACCGTCTCGTCGGCGGCGGGTGGCGCATCGTCGTAACGCACCGGCGCATCGCCGGGCACGTAGTTGGGCAGCACGTGCAGCGGCACGCGCGCCGTCGCCACCAACCACACCGTGCCGTGCTCTTCCGAAATGGTGATTTGCGTGTCCGGGTGCGCCGGGCGGAAGGCCAGTTCCGCCGCGGCCATGGCCCGCACGCCCTGCCCGGAAGCCACCGCCACCAGCACGCCATCGGGATTGGAAACGAAGCTGTCGAGCCTCACGCCATTATCGCTGCCGTAAACCGTGCTCGCCACCGCTTCCCCTAGATCCAGCCGGCGCCGGTAGCCCGAAGCGTCGCTATCGGCATAGCTGAGCTCGATCGCGCCGAGCGGCTGGTAGGATTGCGTCCAGGCCCTGCCCTGCAGCGCCCGGCCCAGCTCGTCTGCCTTGAGGTAGTCGCGCCGGCCGATCGCCTCGCGCAGGTCGGCGATGAGGTGCGCCGGCCCCGGGCCCGCTTCCGGCATCAGCGGCCCGCCCGACCACACCGTATCGAGGTTGAGATCGAACCGTTCGGTGCCAACGCCGCCGCGCAGCGTCGCGCCCAGCCAGCCATTGCCGACGAGGAAACTGTCGATGAACCCCTCGGCGGGCGTCTCGAGGTCAAGGCAATAGCGGGGCATTGGTCGGGTCCTCGGAAACGGCAGGTGGCGTCAGCGGGCGCCGGTGGTGATGAGACGGCGGGTCGAACCGCGCAGGATAATGTCGCAGTTGAGCGTGATGGTGTGCGGCTCGTGGTTGAAACCGCGCTCGGAGAGGCGCGAGGCCATGATCGAGCCGATGGTCTCGGCAATCTTGGCCACCGGCTGGGCTACCGCGGTGATGCCGGTGTCGTGCAGCTGAAACAGCGGCACGTCGTCGAAGCTGACCAGCGAGAGGTCCTCGGGGACGCGCAGGCCGTGCTCGCGCAGCAGGCGCAGCGCCCCCACCGCCATGTTGTAGTTGCAGCAGTAAAGCGCCGTCGGCGGCTCGGGCAGCGACAATAGCCGCAGCATGCCCGAATAGGCGTCGGTCTCGCTCCAATGCGTGTCGAGCACGTAATCGGGGTTGATCTCGATGCCGCGCCCCAGCATCGCCTGCCGATACCCCTCGAAGCGCTCGCGCCCGGTCCAGTCGGTGATGTTGCCGGTCAGCACCGCGATGCGGCTATGCCCGATATCGAGCAGGTGCGTCACCGCGCGGAAGCTGGCGGCGCGGTTTTCCACCAGCACCCGGTCGACCGGCAGGCCAGGCCAGCCATTGTCGTAAAAGATCACCGGCGTACCGTTGCCGATCAGGTCGAGGATGCGCTCGTCGACATCGTTGCGGCCATCCATCACCAGGCAATCGACCCGGTGGGCGACGAAAAAATCCAGCGCATCGGCGACCGATGCCGGGTTGGCGTCGTGGCAATAGGTGAGGAGCGCCCGGCCGAGGCTGCGCATCGACCGGCTCAGTTGCTCCAGCACGGGAGCGTGGAACTCCGACAGCGAGGGCACCATGAAGCCGACCGTATTGGTGAGGTCGGCCTTCATCGCCGCGGCGATGGCGTTGCGCCGGTAGCCCAGCTCGCCGATCGCCTGCTCGATCTGCTGGCGGTTGCCGCGCCGCACCGGGTGGCCGTTGAGATAGCGCGACACCGTGCCGATGGCGACGCCGGCCCGCTCGGCCACCTCGACGATGGTGGCGTGGCGCCGCCTGCCGCTCTCGCTGTCGTCGGCGTCGTTCAAACCGTCCCCTCGAAGACCAGCGCGGTATGGATGCGAAGGCTCGGGAGCCGCACCTCGACGCGATCGCCGCCATTGCTGAACGGCACGTCCTCCCCCGTCACAGCGTCATAGACGCGTGCCGGCGTGCGCGGCAAGCGCACCGAGGCGGTCACCGCCCCCAGTGTCGGGATATCCTCGATCATTTCCATCACCCGGGTGCCGCCATCGCCGGTGGGCACCGCCTTGCCGCGCACCTGCGGCGCGCCGTAGAGCAGATGCAGGATATGGCGCTTCTGTTCGGCCTGCTGCGTCAGCGTCGCCCGGCCCGAAGAGGGCAGGTCGGTGACGATGGCGCGGCTCGGCAGCAGCCGGTCGAGCAGCCCGCGCACCAGGTACTTGTACAGCGGCTGCCCCATGGCGTGGTACATCGAAAAGATCGGATAGGCGATGTAGCCGATGCCGCCCTTCACGGTCACCGCCGCCCCCAGCGAGGCCGCCGCCGGATCGTCCGGGGCGTGCTGGTGCGAGCTGAAATGCTTGTAGCTGCGGTTGAAATAGGAGGGGCCGATCTCCGCCAGCACCTCGGCGCCCTCGGCCACGATTGCCTGCCCTGCCCCGTACATGACGAAGGGCGAGCGGGTGAGCCCGGCATCGAGCCCGGACGCGGCGCGGATATAGGAGGGGGTGAAGCCGACCGCGCCGGTGCTGCGGATGCCGGCATCGACGGCAAAACTGCCATCCAGGTTCAGCCCCGAAGTGCCGGTGAGAATGAGCTTGCCGCCCTGCTCGAGATAGGCCCTGAGCCGCGCGGCGAGCCCGGCATCGGCAGGGATTTCGTCGGGCAGGATGATGAGCCGGTAGTCTTCGAACGCCGCCGACGGATCGATCACGTCGAACGGCAGCTGCAGCTCCTGCAGCATCTGCGCCGCGCCATCGTCGCTATGGTTGTTGCGCGCCCCCACCGGGTGGAAATACTCGGCGGTGAGGATGGCGACGTCGGAGACCTGCCGCGCCCCTTCGAGATAGGGCTCGAGCTTTTCGATCCGGGCATAGGCCGGGGCGATCGAGGCATAGGTATCGGGGTTGATCGACCCATCCGGGTGCAGCTGGTCGCCGACCAGGCACTTTACCCCCAGCGCCACCATCTGCGCCGCTTCGAACTCCAGCGCGTCGGGATGCTTGAAGCCGCCGAACTCGCCCCAGCTGGTGTGGAACTTGCCGGTATGGGCCACCATGTCGAGCCCCAGCGTCGCCGCATAACGGGCGCTCGAGGGGAAATGGTCGTAGCCCCAGCCGCCGGTCGGCAGGCTTTCGAGCTCGAGATGGGTATAGGTCGAAAAGCGCTGCGGCCCCTGCTTGTGGATGTGGCCGCAATTGTAGAACACCCGCAGCCCGGGGAACTCGGCATTGAGCGCCGCACTGGTCTCGGCGCGGAAGCGCTCGTTGACGGCCTCGTCGTTCTTCAGCCGGTCGGCCGGGTTCTCCGGGTCGAGCCCCTGCTCGGCCATCGTGGCGAGGCACTCGGCGCACACGCAATCGGGGGTGAGCACGATGTCGAAGAAGATGCCCGGGGTTTCGTAGTTGCGGGCCACCTCGCGCGCCTGTTCGAGCAGTTCGGCGCGATAGGCCGCGTGGTTGAGGCAGAGCGTGTGCCAGCCGGCCGTCAGCTGGCTCGGATCGAACCGGTTCTGCGTGGCGCTGCGCGCCCGCCATTCCGGGTGGATCCGCGCATTGCGCTCGTCCCACTGCACCGAGATGTAGATCGGCGCCTCGATATCGGCGGCGCTGAGCGCCTTGACCATGTCGCCCATCAGGTCGGGCCGGGCGAGGTTGGGGTGCGGCGCGCCGACCGTGGTGGGGTAATACGACCAGCCGTGATGGCACTTGGCGAAGATGGTGATCGAGTTGACATGCGCCGCTTTCAGCGTCCCGACGAAATCCTCGGGGTCGAACGCCGAGCCGATCCCCGGAATGTGCTCCGAGGTGTGGAAATCGAGGTGGATCTGGCGGTAGCGCAGCGGCTTGTTGGTAGCGGGCATGACTATTCCTTGGCGCCGGACCGGGTTTCGGCCCCGGCGGCGAACTGGCGTTGGAAGACGAGGAAGACGATCAGCGGGACGATGGTGGTGACGATGGCCGCCACCGAACGCAGGTCCCAGTTGACTTCGTAGGTGCCGGAAACGCGCGTCAGCATCACCGGCAGCGGAATATTGGTCCTGAGGTAGAGCATGGGCAGCAGCAGCGCGTTCCAGGTCCACAGGAACTGCAGGATGCCGACCGCGAAGATCGGCGAGGTCGCGTTGGGCAGCACGACATACCACAGGGTCTGGATCGGCCCGCAGCCGTCGATCCGCGCCGCCTCGACCAACTCCTTCGGGAAATCCTCGAGGAAGTTCTTCACGAGGAAGATCGACCAGGCAAAGCTGAGGCCGACATAGGGAATGAGCACCGCGAGGATATTGTCGATCAGCCCCAGTTCGCGCCACAGCTGGAACAGCGGGATGATCACCACCTGCTGCGGCAGCACGAACGCGTTGATGATGATGATCAGCAGCAGCCGCCGGAACGGGAATTTGAGGAAGTGGAAGGCATAGGCGGCGGCCGGGGTCAGCAGCATGGTGGCGACCGTCGCGATGGCCGCCAGCTGCGCCGTGGTCCAGAACGCCTGCGCCAGCGGGTACTGGTCCCAGACCTTGAACCAGGCGTCGAGCGTGAAGCTCAACTGGTCGAGCCGCCACCAGCCGAGCGCCACTTCGCTCGGCGGCCGGATCGAGGTGACGACGATGCCGAGGATCGGGATCACCCAGATCGTGGCGATGACGCCCACCACCCACACCGTCCATTGCGGAATCCGGCCGATCATCTGGCACCTGCCGTGCGCTGGATGATGGCGGGAACCGAGATGATCAGCACGGCGGCCAGCAGCACCACGGTGGCGGCGGCGCCATAGCCGAGTTTGAACTGCGTCATCGACTCCCGATACATGAAATAGCCCACGGTTTCGGTGGCCCGCACCGGGCCGCCGCCGGTGATGATGTAGATGATGTCGAAGGCGCGCAGCGCTCCGAGCAGGTTGATGAAGATGGCGACGCGCACCCCGGGCAGCGACAGCGGCATCATGATCGAGGCCATGATCTGGCCGGGCCGCGCGCCATCGAGATAGGCTGCCTCCAGCACCGTGCGGGGGATCGCCTGCACCGAAGCGAAGCACAGCATCAGCGGCAGCCCGACCCCGCCCCACGACGCCGCGACGATCAGCGCCCACAGCGCCGTATTGGGATCGCCCAGCCAGGGGTGGGAGAAGCCGGGTGAGAACAGGCCGATGACGGTATTGAGCAGCCCGCCGGCGTCGGGGCGAAAAATCCCGATCCACATATAGCCCGCCACCGCCTCGGAGATGCCGAAGGCGGCAAAGATCATGACGCGGAACACCAGCGTCCGGCGCGGCGCGAACGCACACAGCATCGCCAGCAGCCAGCCCAGGCTCACCGAGATCGCCGTCGTCGCCAGCGTGAAGATCAGCGTGGTGGTCAGGGTGTTGCGGAAGGCCGGATCGGCGAACAGTTTCAGGTAGTTGCCGATGCCGATATATTTCGGCTTGGCCAGCCCCTTGATGTCGAAAAAGCTCAGCCGGATGGTGTCGATGAGCGGAAACACCACCGCGATGCCGAACAGCACGATCACCGGGGCGATCAGCAGCCAGGCGGCCGGCCAGTCGCCCAGGCGCCAGCCGCCGCTCGCCCTGGGGGTAGCGAGCAGCTTGCGCCGCTCGCCACCCCTGGGGGAGACCTCGTTGGCCGTGGCGCCCTTGGCGCTGTCGGCAACCGTTTCCTGCATCAGTAGGCGTCCGCCGCCTTGGCTTCGATCGCGGCGGTGACCGCGTCGATATTGGCGTCGGACGGGTCCTGCAGGAATTTCTGCAGCTGCACCCGATACTCGTCCACCAGGTCGCCCGGCAGCAGGTCGCCCAAGACGAACTGCACCTTGGAGGCCGCGACCGCCGCCGTCGCGGTCTGCTGGGCAGGCCCGAGCAGCGCGGGATCGGCATTCTTGCTCGGCGAGGCATAGCCATATGCGGCGAGGATCTTGGTGGCGTCGGCGCTGACCATGTAGCCCATGAACGCATCGGCGGCGGCCGGGTTGGCGCCGTTGGCGGTCGCCAGCAGCTCCTTGGCATCGACGCTCGACGTGTCGTCATGGCCGAGGCCCAGCGCCGGGAACTGGAAGATGTTGTAGTCGACGCCTTCCTTGAGCTTGTAGTCGTTCAGCGCCCTGGCGTTCATCCACATGCCGATGAGCAGGAAGTTGCCCGCATCGGCCTTGAAGATCTGGTCGGCCGACCAGTCCCAGTCGCCGGCGAACATCTGCTCGGGCGTGCCGCAGCAGCCGGCCTTGAGCAGCTCGGCATATTTCTTCAGCGTGGTTTTCACCACCTCGTCGGTCCACGGGATTTCGTGCGCGGCGAGCTTGGCCGCCGCCTCGACCCCGCCGGTGCGCAGCAGCAGCGTTTCGAACCATTCGCCATGCGCCCAGTACTTGCCGGGCATCGGGATAGGGGTGGCGTAGCCCGCCGCCTTCAGCGTGGCGATCGCGGCGGTGAATTCCTCCCAGGTCTTGGGCACCGCGACGCCGGCCTTCTCGAGCTGGCTGGTCTTGTACCAGATCCCCGAGCGGTCGCCGTAGGTGTACTGGATGCCGTAGGTCACCCCATCGGTGCTGCCCAGATCCTTCCACGATTGGTCGAGCACCTTGTCCCAGCCATTATCGGTCCATTGCTGGTCGATCGGCCTGAGGATGCCGGCATCGGCCATTTCCTTGCGGAAGGCGGGCCAGGTATTGATGATCAGATCCACCGTCTCGCCGCCCAGCAGCGCCGTGCGGATGCCGCCGCGCGCATCGCCCTGCGCGGTGATGTTGAGCTCGCGGATGCTGACGCCGGGATGCTTGGCGATGAAATCGGCTTCCAGCTTCTGCCACAGCTCCGCATCGGTGCCGCCCTGCCACTGCAGGATGACGAGCTCGCCGCTCAGCTCCTGGGCAAAGCTCGGCGCTGCGCTCAGCAGCAGCGCCAGGCCGGCGCCCGCCAAGAGGCCACGTCGACGGATTCCGGGCTTTGGTGCACTCATGGTCATAGATTTCCTCCCTGCTTGATCGCCGGCCTTGGGGCCGTTTCCCTCAATCAAGTAAGTTGAAACGTTATCATCTAAGTTGCCGATCGCAAGCCGCCCAGCCCACTCGACACCTGAAACAATCTTCTAACATGTTAGTCTTGAGGCTCTAATGCCTTGAACTTGCTGCGCTTAACGACATGCATCCAGAGCAGTCGAGGCAGCGGAAACCGCGGTGACAGCGCCTTGCAACGCAAGGGGCTGAAAAGAAAAACCAACGGCGCGGGGATATGGAAGTAGCGGTCCAGGTAGTGCCGTGACGCGGGTTCAGCTCAATCTACGCGTCGGCAAGGCCGGTCGCCAGCGCTGCATGGTCGTCCTCGTGCCGAGACGGCCGCTCGCGGCGGCGCGACATTGTTCTGCAAAAGCCCTGAAACCCTTGAATTGGCGGCGCTGGCGGAACATGGTCGTTCCTGACGGGGCGCGCTGCAGGCGCCCCGGGGGATTGTCGATGCGACGCGCCGCACCATGAGCGACTACCAGGCCAAGCCACCTCGCGGGATCGACGCTGTCGGCGCCTCCGAGGAAGGCGCCAGCGTCTATGAGCTGATCCGCGACGACATCATCTCGGGCCGCCTCAAAGCCAATGCACGGCTCGTCGTCGCCGACCTCGCCAAGCGCCACCATTCCTCGTCCAACCCGGTGCGCGAGGCGCTGCAGCTGCTGCGCGGCGAGGGCTTCGTCACCTTGGTGCCCAATCGCGGCGCGCGCGTCAGGGCCATCGACCAGGATTTCGTGCGCGATATCTACGAGATCGGCGTGGCGCTCGAGCCGCGCTTCACCCGCTGGTTCGTCCGGATGGCGACCCCGGCCGACATTGCCGGGCTCGAACGCCTGCAGCAGGCCATGGAGGCCAATGATTTCGCCGATCCGGTGCTGCACAGCGATCTCGACACCGAGTTTCACACCCTGATGTACGAGCGCCACTACAACCGGCTGGCCACCGAGATCTGGTGGAAGAACCGCGAAGTGCTGCGCGCCGTGACCCGCGGCTACAACTTCACCCTGGCCCGCCGCGCCCAGCTGATGCGCGAGCATCGCCGGCTGATCGAGCTGATCCGGCAGGGCGATGCCGATGGCGCCGCCGCGCTGATCGAACAGCACGTCGAAGGCGCCGGCCAGCACGTGCTGGAACAGCTGCGCGCCTCGACGGCAGCGCTGGCGGGGTAGGCCGCTTGCGCCGCGCCAGCAGTCGGCGCGCCCTCTCCCGTTTACGGGGGAGGGGGGACCAGCCGACAGGCTGGTGGGAGGGGGGAGCCACAAACTCTGGCCCCTGCCCTCGCCGCCCCAGTCCTTCCGTGGTGCCTGAATCGCCCCGTAGGTGCGCGTCCCCCCGCGATCGATGCGTGGGGCTCCCCCCTCCCACCACGCTGTCGCGTGGTCCCCCCTCCCCCGCAAGCGGGAGAGGGCGCGCCGACTGGACGATTCGAGAAGACCGATGGAGCAGCCAGCGCCCCCCTAAACCCGCACCCGCCGCCCGTCGGTCCGTTCTTCCAGCCGGCTGCTATCCGCCCGGCGAAGCCGTTCGTCGCTGAGCTGCAGCAGGTCGTTGGCGGGCTTGAGCTTGCCGGCGCCGGCATCGTCGGCCGACAGCACCGAGGCCTTGAGCAGCTGCGAGTACGGGTGCTCGGGCGCATCGAGCACGGCGCGGGCCGGGCCCATTTCGACCACCCTGCCCTTCTGCATGATGATCAGCCGGTCCGAGATGTAGTAGGCGGTGGCGAGGTCGTGCGTGATGTAGATGACCGAGACGCCGAAATCGTCGCGCAGCGATTTGAGCAGGTTGACGATCGCCATGCGCAGCGACGCATCGACCATCGATACCGGTTCGTCGGCGATCAGCAGCGGCGGGTTGGGGATCAGCGCCCGGGCGATTGCCACGCGCTGCAGCTGCCCGCCCGACAATTCGTGCGGGAAGCGGCCAGCGATCTCGGCGAGGCTGAGCCCCACCTTCTGCAGCGCCCCATCCATGGCGGCCTCGATCGCCGCCTTGTCGCGCGCCCCGAGGTAACGCCGCGCCGTCGATTGCAGGTAGCGATCGACCCGCTTCAGCGGGTTAAACGCCTCGAACGGGTTCTGGAACACCGGCTGCACATTGGCCATGAATTTCAGCCGGTCGGCGCGGCTGTCATGCTGCACCGGCTCGCCGCGGAACAGGATGCTGCCGCTGCTTGGCCGCTCCAGCCCCAGGATCATGCGGGCGAGCGTCGTCTTGCCCGAACCGCTTTCGCCGATGATGGTGAAGATCTCCGGCTTGTCGGCGGCGATGGCGAAACTCACCTCGTCGACGGCGCGCACCTCCTGGCGGCCGAGAATGCCGCCCATCTGGAAGCGCTTGCCGACATTGGCGACTTCAAGCAATGCGCTCATGCGGCAACTCCCACCCGGCCGTGCCCCGGCACTAGCGGCTCCACATCGCCGGCGCGCCAGCAGGCGCTGCGGTGATCGGTGCCGACAGCCACCAGCGGTGGCACCTCGGTCTTGCACTTGTCGATGGCCAGCGGACAGCGCGGATGAAAGCGGCAGCCGGCCGGCGGCGCCGCGAGGCTGGGCGGCCGCCCTTCCAGCGCCGGGCGCTGCGTCGTATCACCGATGCGCGGCAGGCTGGCGACCAGATGCGCCGAATAGGGGTGCCTCGGCGCGGTGAACAGCGTGCGCGTCGGCGCTTCCTCGACCAGCCGCCCGGCATAGATGATGCCGATGCGGTCGGCGATATTGGCGTGCACGCTCATGTCGTGCGTCACGAAGACGATCGAGGACCCCATTTCGGTCTGCAGGTTCTTGATCAGCGACAGCACATCCTTCTGCACCACCACGTCGAGCGCCGTGGTCGGCTCGTCCGCGATGATGAAATCGGGCTTGCACACCGTCGCGAGCCCGATGGTGACGCGCTGCCGCATGCCGCCCGAGAGTTCGTGCGGATAGGCGTTGAGCACGCTTGGCGACAGCTTCAGGTGCCCCAGGTGCTCGATCACCCGCTGGCGGAAGGCGCTGCCGGACAGACCCAGCGGCCGGGCGGCGAAATCCTCGAAAATGCGGCCGATGCGGCGCACCGGGTTGAGCGTGCTCATCGAGCCCTGCATGACGTAGCTCAGGTGCCGCCAGCGGATGGCGTCGATCTCGGCCGGTGTCGCCACCGTCACGTCGGTCGCCATGCCGCCGAAATCATAGGTGGCGCTGCCCGAAATGACGCGCAGCGGCGGGCGGATGGCGGCTGCCAGCACCCTGATGAAGCTGGTCTTGCCCGACGAGCTCTCGCCGGCAATGCCGTAGACCTCGCGCCGCTTGACGTTCATGCTGATGCCATCGACGGCGCGCACCTCGCGGTTCACCCCGAAATAGCTCATCTGGTAGTAGGCCTTGAGCGCCTCGACCTCGAGAATATTGTCGGTCATGGCACTAGGCTCCCATGCGGCGCAGCCGGCTGCGCGGATCGATATATTCGTTCATCGAGACGGCGAGCAGGAACAGGCCGAGGAAGGTGATGACGATCAGGATCACCGGGATCACCACCCACCACCACACGCCCACCACCATCGCCGAGTGCGAGTTGGCCCAGTACAGCACCGTGCCGATGGTCGGATTGTTGATGTTGGTGAAGCCCAGCACCGCCAGCGTCACCTCCATGCCGATCGACCACAGCATGTTGTTCATGAAGGTCGAGAACACGATCGGCATCACGTAAGGCAGGTGCTCCTCGAGCAGCACCTTGCGGGTGCTCATGCCGGCGAACACCGCGTGGCGGGTGAACTCGCGATGCTTCAGCCCCAGCGCCACCGAGCGGATCAGCCGCGCATCGAACGGCCAGCCGAAGCAGGCCATGATCAACGCCATGGTGAAGCTGTCCATGTGGTTGCGTAAGACGAAATAGAACAGCACCAGGATCGGGAAGATCGGCACGGCGACGAAGATGTCGTTGATGAACATCAGCACCCGGTCGACCCAGCCGCCCAGATATCCGGCCGTCAGCCCCACCGCGATCGAGATGATGCGGCTCAGCACCGCCACGGTGATGCCGAAGATCAGGCTGTTCTTGAACGCCGCCGAGAGCTGCCAGAACAGATCCTGGCCGCGGGAATTGGTGCCGAACCAGTATTGCGCCGAGGGCGGCTGGTCGGGAATGGCGAGGTAGATCTGGCTGGGATCGACCGGCGAGAAGAAGCTCAGGCCGGCGAAGATCGCCACGATGCCGACGAGGATCAGGCCGATGGTGAATTCGGTGTTGTAACGGATGAGGTCGCGCAGAACGGCAAACATCAGGCTTTACTCCGCCCGGACGCGCGGATCGAGCAGCGGGTGCAGCAGATCCACGATGAAGATGGCGAGCGCCACGGCGGCGATGGAGATGGTGCAGACGGCCAAGACGGTCGAATAGTCGCCGGCATTCACCGCATCGACGAGGAGCGACCCCATCCCCGGATAGTTGAACACCTGCTCGGTGATGACCGTGCCCGAGAACACCCCGCCGATCACCATGGCGAGCGCCGTCACCTGCGGCACCAGCGCGTTGCGGATCACGTAACCGCCGACGATCGTGTCGCGGCGGACGCCGGCCAGTTCGGCATAGGTCACGTAATCCTCGGTGACGATGTTGGAGACCAGCGCCCGCATGCCGATGAACCAGCCGCCCAGCCCCACCAACACCAGCGACAGCGCCGGCAGCAGCGAGTGCTGCAGCACCGAGAGGATGAAGGGCAGCGTCCAGCCCGGCCGCACATCCATGGCGAAGCCGCCCGAGATCGGCAGCACCGGCCACAGGTACCCGAAGACGATCAGGATGATGAAGGCGACGATGTAATAGGGGATCGGCTGCAGCCCCATGGCGAAGATGCCGAAGGCCTTGAGCAGGCGGCTGTTCTGGAAATAGCCGGCAAGCCCGCCGGCGAGATTGCCGACGACGAAGGTGATGGCGGTCGAGCTCAGCAGCAGCCCCAGCGTCCAGGGCAGCGCGCGCAGCACCAGTTCCATCGCCGGCGTGGGGAACGCCATCAGCGAGGCACCCAGGTCACCGCGCAGCAGCCGGGTCCAGAAGTTGAAATACTGGGTGAGCACCGGCTGGTTGGTGCCGAACATCTCGGTCAGCGCCAGGCGCGTGGCCGCGATCGCCTCGGGCGACAGGTTCGAGCGCGCCGAGAGCCGCCCCAGCACCTGCTCGACCGGATCGATCGGTGACAGATAGGTGACGACGAACATCGCCGAAACGCCGAAGAAGATCACCGCCAACAACTGGATGAACCGCTTGGCGGCGAACCACAGATAACCTTGCATATGGACTCCTCGCCCCGGGACGGCCGCTTGATCGTCCCCCGCCCGCGGCCAACGCATGGGTCGCGGGGGCTCCTACAGATCGGGCTGACGCACGCTTGCTGGCGGCAACGATCCCGCGTTCTGATGGCGCCTCGAACAGCTCGAGAGGCCACCAGAAGGCGGGGGAGCGCGGAAACTGCCGCGCCCCCTCACCCTGGGAGAGTGGTCAGCCAGCCACGGGGCTGATCTGGGTGAAGATGTAGCGCCCGTTCGACCAGTTGGTGACCGGGTTGGCATACGGGTTCTCGGCATTGGGCCAGCCGGTCCAGTAGCGGTTCGACTGGATGGAGAACACGTTGTAGGCCATGATCGGGATGTTCGGCATCTCTTCGAGGTGCAGCTTGACGAACTCGTGGCCGTACTCGATGCCCTTGGGATCGTTGAAGTCGATCTTGCGGATATTCTCGATGATGGCGTCGAGCCGCGGATCGGTCCAGCGCATCCAGTTGCGGTCGGGCTGCGATTCACCGGGCTTGGCCACATAGGCCGAGTGGTAGCTGTCGAGGAAGAAGCTGAGGTCGGGGTGACCGCCCCAGGTTTCCACCGCCCAGGCGATGTTGGTCTCGTAGTTGCCGACGCGCTGCCGGCCCCACGGATCGCTGTCGACCTGTGCCGTCGCCTGCACGCCCGCCTGCGACCACATCTGCGCGATCATCACGCCCAGCCGGTTGATCACGCCTTCCTGCGGCACCATCAGCTCGAAGGCGAACGGCTGGCCGTTGGGCATCATCCACTGGTTGCCGTTCTTGGTGAAGCCGGCTGCCGTCAGCAGCTCTTCGGCCGCCGCCACATCCTGCTTCCACCAGCCGTAACCGAAGGCATTGCGCACCGCGGTCTCGTCGGTCGGCACGGCATCGCCGAACTGCGGACGCACCATGTCGGCGATCTGCACCCCGATATTGGGATCGTACGGCTTGATTTTGCGCGTGCCGGTATCGACCTCGTAGTTGATCAGGAAATCCTGCAGCGGCGCATGATAGTCGCGCGGATGCGTGCCGGTGGGCGGAACCGAGATGGCCGAGAGCGTCGCCGCGCCGCGATACGACGCCATCGACATGGCCCGCGCATCCAGCATCAGCGCCAGGGCCCAGCGCACCCGCTTGTCCTGGAACTTCTCGTTCTGGTGGTTGAAGATGATCATCGGCAGGGTCGGATCGGGATGGGCATAGGGGAAGCCCGGGAACCAGCCCTGGATCTGCTTGTCGTCCTTGACCACCGCGAAGGTGCCTTCCGGCGTCAGGTCATGCACCATGTCGAGGTTGCCGTTACGGATCTCGATCAGCCGGTTATCGGTGGTGATGTTGTTGCGGTAGATGACGAATTTCGGCTTGGGCTCGGCGATCATGCCCAGCGCTGTGCGCTGCCAGTCCTCACGCTTCTGCCAGATATACCAGGTGCCGTTCGGATCGAACGAGTGCAGCGTATAGGGCCCGATGCTGACTGGCGGGTTGGCGTCATAGGTGAGGATGTCCTCGACCTTCTCGTAGACATGCTTGGGCATGATCCACGCCGCCGTCCAGCGCACCGAGAACAGCGCATGGAAGCGCGAGTTCGGGGCATTGAGCTTGAAATGGACGGTGTATTTGTCGGGCGCGGTGACCTCGGCGACCTGGGCGCTGAACGCGCCATTATAGGGCGTGCCGGGCGTCGCCTTCTGCTTTTCGACCGTGAACACCACGTCGTCGGCGGTGAACTCGACGCCGTCGCTCCAGAAGATGCCCTGCTTGAGCTTGACGGTCATCTCGGTGAAGTCGGCATTATACTGCCACAGGTCGTCCGCAAGTGAGTTGTAGACGGCGTTCTCGCTGGCCCCTTCGATGCCCGCATCGGGATCGATGAACCACAAGGTATCGGTGGTCAAGTTGTGCAGCCCGTTGCTGGTGCCGTTGCCGGCGCCGACGGCCCACAGGTTGAACCAGGCCGGATTGCGGATGATCCCTTCGGGATTGTGAACGATGACCGTTTCGTTGCGCGGGAACTGCGCCAGGTCCGGAGCAGTGCCCCCGGCATCCTGCGCAAATGCCAGGCCATTGGCGGCAACGGTAAGGGCACCCACAGCGGTGCCCAGCAAGAAGCTGCGTCTATCCATTTTCTCTCCTCCCCAAGGCGAAGGCGCCTGTCGCGCCCCCTGTCCCGAAAGCGCTCCTCCGCTTTCGGGCGCCATCCTATCCGCGAAGACCCCCTTGTCAACTTGTGTTTCGATGTACATCGGATAATCTAATATGAAAGACAGGGGCGATGAGGTACGTGCGTCGCTGCGTCGCAAGGGACCGCAAGCGCCCGATAGACGTCGGCCCGAACGGGAGGAATATGCTTATGCTTCAGTATATTGACGGCGTTGCCGGACTCAGAGCGACAGGCCTCCGGCATCACCTGGGCGCCGGCCGTTCATGAGCATCGACCGTCTCGTTGATGATCCGGCACAAATTGATGTATACCGGACATGCGGGTTATTATTGGCGATCGTACCAATCCGCCCGGTTCACTCCGCTGCGCTGAGCCGCATGACGATTTCCTGGTCGTGATGCCCGAAGCCGCGGCCGAATATGTTCACCCCACCCGGATGCGTGGCATTGGCGGCGACGCCGATGCGCAGTCGAATCGGCTGCGCCGGCTCCAGTTGCAGGTCGGTCAGCGCCACCGGGGAAATCCTGATGCCATCGAGAAACGTGCCGGACGCGGTCACCCGCCAATTGGTCAACTCGCCATGGTCGGAACCGTAGCGCCCCCAGCCCTGTCGCGGCCCGACCTTGCGATACCGGCTGGTTCTGGGGGTCCAACTGCCGATTTCGGCCTCGTTGACGCTGACCGAAATCTCGCTCGGCCATTCCGGCGAGGTGCCCGGCGCATCCGAGCCGAGCTCCATCGAGAACTCGAGCCCGGTGACCGGCCCCTCCGATCGATAGGGAAAGCGGTATTCGACGAAGCCGCCGGTGAACCACAACAGCCCCGCCTTGACCCGCGCCGGATCGAGAAAGGTATCGGGCATGTCGATAAGCCCGATGACGCCATCGACAGAACGCAGGCCACACGGCGCGCTCACGCTGAAGCTCGTATAGAGCCCCAGTGGCACCGACGCCTGGAACAGCCCACCTGCTTGCACCCGGTACACCTCGTTCGCGACCAGTCCGGCAGCGACGCTAACATGAGCTCACGGGCTCGACCACGGATTGCGTACAATCTGACAAAATGTCTACGCGATTTCCACTCAATCTGCCCCTGTATGTGATCCATATCAACTGTTGAGGTAAAGAGCGGCACAGCCGCTTGCGCCTTTCCCGCCACGGAACCCACCAATGACCCCGGCAAGCCCCACCTGGACCGCCGATAACGGCGACGGCACCTTCACCAACCCGCTGTTCTACGAAGAGTTTTCCGATCCCGACATCATCCGGGTGGGCGACGTCTGGTACATGACCGGCACCACCATGCACTGCATGCCCGGCCTGCCGGTGCTGCGCTCCACCGACCTGGTGAACTGGACCCTGCTCTGTTACGCCTTCGAGCGGCTCGACCTCGGCCCGGCCTTCCGGCTCGAGGGCGGCGAAATCTACGGCCAGGGCATCTGGGCCCCGTGCCTCCGCTATCGCGACGGCACCTTCTACATCTTCTCCAACGTCAACGGCCAGCAGACTCAGATCTTCACCGCTACCGACCCCGCGGGCCCGTGGACACGCAGCGAGGCCGAGTACAATTACCACGACCTGACGGTGTTCTTTGACGATGACGGGCGCGCCTATGTGGTCTGGGGCTATCGCAACTTGCGGATCGCCGAACTCGACCAGAGCCTCCGCCGGGTCCTCCCCGGCACCGAGCGCGAGCTGCTGCCACCCGACAGCCTGATGGGCGAAGGGGCGCATTTCTACAAGGTCGACGGCAAGTACCTGATCACCAGCGCCTGGTTCGCCGGGCCGATGCGGATGCCCTGCGCCCGTGCCGACAGCCTCGACGGCCCCTGGGAGATCAACCCCGCCATTTCCATCGACGAGGATTTCGGGCTCATCGAAGGCTACCGCATCAAGGGCGCCGGCATCCCCTTCACCCTCGAGCCGCCGTTCGAGCTGGTGCCGCCCAATCCCGCCGCCAATGGCCGGCTCAACCTGCACCAGGGCGGTATCGTCGATACCCCCGATGGCGCGTGGTGGGGCTGGTCGATGATGGATTACAATTCGCTCGGCCGGCTGACCTGCCTGTCGCCCGTCACCTGGCAGGATGGCTGGCCGTATTTCGGCCTACCAGGCAATCTCGGCCGCACCCCGCGCACCTGGGTCAAACCGGCCGGCGGCGCGCGGTCACCTGCCGCCCTGCCCTGGCCCGAACGCAGCGACGATTTCGACCGCGACACGCTAACCCCGCTCTGGCAGTGGAACCACGTGCCGGTCGATGCCAGCTGGTCGCTCAGCGAGCGCCCCGGCTACCTGCGGCTCCATACCCTGCCGGCCAGCGATTTCTGGTGGGCGAAGAACAGCCTGACCCAGCGTGCCGTCGGGCCGCTCTCGACCGTCACCGCCGAGCTCGATGGCTCCGGCCTCGCTCCCGGCGATGTCGCCGGCCTCGCTTTGCTCGGCATGCCCTGGCGCTGGGTCGGGCTCGCCCGCACCGCGGCGGGCTACGAGATCCGCGCTTTCGACTACCAGACCGGCCGGACCGTCGCCGTGCCGGCGCCGGGTGCACGCGTCTGGCTGCGCGCCGAGTGCAACTTCCTCACCGAAGTGGCGAGCCTGAGCTATTCCGCCGACGGGCACAGCTTCACCCCGATCGGCGAGCCGGTGATCATGGTGTTCCAGCTCAAGACCTTCCAGGGCATCCGTTATGCGCTGTTCGCCTATAACGAGGCCGGCCGCCCCGGCGGCCATGCCGATTTCGACCGCGTAGAGGTCGACGAGCCGCATCCGCGCGGCCTGATGCAGCCGATCCCGGCCGGCAGCACCGGCACTCTGGTGCTGGCCAATGCACCTGCCATCGGCCTCGGCGCGGCGCTGGGCAGCGTCATCGGCTCGACGCCGGAACCGCTCGGCATCGAGGCGGTCGGGCTCGGCCGCGTCGCTTTGCGCCATGCCGGCGGCCTGTTGTCGGTGACAGCAGGCGGCGTGGTCACCGTCGGCGGTCTCACCGGCGCAGCGACGCAGTTTCAATGGATGGAGACCCCGACCGGCGAAGTGACGCTGATGGCGCTCGCCACCAACCGCTTCCTCCGCATCGCCGCCGATGGCGCCGTCAGGGCAGACAGCCCCGGCCCCCGCCCCGACGGCGCGGACGGCACCCGCTTCCGCTTCGTGGCTGCCGGCTAGGGCGCCCGGCAACGGTCGGTCCCAGCGGCCGCCGGTAGCTCCCCTCCCCCTTGAGGCAGGGCAATCGCATATGGCTTTGTGCACCGCACTCTCAGTGCTCCTCCACCGTGAAACGGGGGAGGGGGACCGCCGAAGGCGGTGGAGGGGGCGGCAGGATTCGCCGGTTTGTGGGGCCGCCCCCTCCACCAGCTTCGCTGGTCCCCCAACGGTGAGCGCCGTACGGCGCTCATCCGTGACCCCGCTGCGCGGTGGAGGAGCACGGAGAGCCTGGTGGTGCGATTGCCCTCCCCCTTGAGGGGAGGGGCTGGGGGTGGGGGTGGTGAGGGACGCTCGGTGGCTGACCACCCCCTCCCTCAATCCCTTCCCTCCCTGGCGGGCACTGCGAGAGTTCGCGCCGCCGGCCGCCCCTAGCGGCCGGCCGGCAGCGGACGGGTGGCGCGCCGCGGCTGCGCCTCGCAATGCGCCCGAAGCTCGGCCCAGCGGGCCAGGAGCCCATCGGCCGCGGCGCGCTGCCCGGCATCGAGCCCCCGCAGCCCGCGCAGCAGGCTGATCTCGGCGCCGCAGACGATGGCGATCTGCCGGAAATCGGCCTCGACGCCGAAGGCGGCACGCGTCCAGCCCTGCAAGCCGACCCGTGAATTGGCGATCCTGACATCGAGGTCGCTGCCATAGAGGCGATTGTTGAGGGGCTTGGAGGTCGTCAGGTACAAGCGTCGCTACCGGTCGGTTCGCCAGCTGACGAGAACGGTTCCGAACCATCCGCCGGCGCTGGAAATCAAGGCATCGCCACCCCGCGGCGGCGGCCAAGAGCTACGTCGCCGCGGCCGGCCGAGCGAGAGCATTATCGTACCCAATCAAAGCATTGGCGCCGGCCAGGCAGGTCGGCCTCGCGCCGGCGCCGTGGGCTCTCGCCGCGGGCGCGGAAATCGTGCCACGATGGCGGCAGCGGTTCTGTCGGGGGCAACATGTCTGAAGCAATTGTCAGCAGTTCGGGGCGCCCGCCGGCTCTCCGGCAGGTCCTGGCGTCGCCGCTCTATCGCGGCTCGGCCCTAGCCCTGTTCCTTGCCGGCATCGGCGCCTCGGCGGCGGCGCCGCAGATCGTCCTGTTCCTCGTCCGCGATCTCGGCGCGCCGCTGCCGCTCGCCGGGCTCTATTACCTCACCAGCCTCGCCGGCCCGATCGCCGGCTATCTCGTGGGCAGCTATTCCGACCGCACCGGCAACCGGCTGACCCTGTTCCGGCTCTGCGCGCTTGCCGGCTTCGTCGGCTGGGCGCTGATGGCGCTGTCGACCGCCATCTGGGTGCCGTTCGTCGTCGGGGCGCTGATTCTGGCCTTTTCCAACGCCACCTTCTCGCAGCTCTTTGCCGCCGTGCATGACGAGCAGGTCGCCAATCCCGGCGCGCGCAATGACAGCGTCGTCGCCATCATCCGCATGGCCAACACCGCCGGCTGGGTCATCGGCCCGGTGATCGGCGCCTGGGTCGCCGCGAGTTTCGGCTTGCGTCCGATGATCTGGCTCACCGCCATCTGCTTTCTGGCCCAGATCGCGGCGCTCGGAACGCTCGGCACGAAACCCTCGGAGACGGCCAGCGCCGAGGCGAAGCCGGCTCCGCGGCGCGGGCCGGGCCTCGTCGAGATGCTGCCGCTCCTCGCCTTTACCGGCCTGTTCGTGCTGGTCTATGCCGGCGAAGCCATCAAATACGGCTTCCTGCTGCTCTATATGGAAGAGCAGTTGCGGCTCGAGCCGGCGGTGCGCGGCGCCGTCATCGGCATCCAGCCGCTGATCGAACTCATCATCATGCCGTTCAGCATCGTGCTGGCGCGCCGCGTCGGCATCCTCAACCTGCTCGCCATCGGCGCGCTGTTCGGGCTGGCCGCCAATCTCTGCTTCGCCCTGTGGGCCGACGTGGTCGGCATGTTCGTGGGCCAGATCCTGATGGGCGGGGTATGGGGCTTCTTCATGGTGCTCGGCATCATCGTCGCGCAGCGCCTGCTGCCCGATGCCGTGGCGACCGCCTCGGCCATCTTCATGACCTCGACCGCGCTCAGCATGGCGCTGGGCGGCCTCGCCGGCGGCCTCGGCGTCTCGACCCTCGGCCTGCCCCACGTCTTCTTCATCCCCGCCGCCTGCGCGCTGGCAGCCGCCATCGGCCTCGCCATCATGGCGCGACGCTATCGGTTGGAGTGAGGCAAGGGCCGCAGGCCGAAGGCTCCAATACCCTAACGGTATCTCAGCGTGGACCGATGGCCCGGCTCACCAGCAGGCTGAGGCGCGAACTGCCCTCGACCAGCTGACCGGCCAGCACGTCCCGCTCGCTGATGCGGGCCAGCATAATCTCGCTGGGGTCCGCCCGGCCGTAGTCGTAGAGGACGCCGATGCTGCCATCGGCGAACTGGCAGATGTCGGGATAGGAGCAATCGCGTTCCGCCCGACCTTCGAGCAGCAGGCCCCCTTTCCAGCTGCGACCATCATCGTCGGAGAGGAATGCCGTGAGGTCGCGGCGCTTGGCGGTGGCGGTGCCGACCTCCGTACCATGCTTGACCAGCAGCAGGTTCCCCGATGCCAGCCGCCGGATGGCGTGCCGGGCATTGATGTGGCCGATGGCGCTCCTTGCCGGTTCGCTCCAGCTCGCTCCGACATCATGCGAGCTCGACTCCCAGATGCCGGTTTCGCTGCGACAGCTCATCCAGACTTCGCCACCGGCGCGCTCGATGAGCACCGCTTCGTCGAACTGCGGACGCGGGATCGACACGCCGCCGCGCCGCTCCCAGCTCTCTCCCTGGTCGCGCGACACGAAGACATTGGACATGCGGAAGGGATCGAGCTCGGGATAAGGGTTGGGCTCGATGGCGAGCACCGTCGGCTTGATCTTGCCGCGGTCCCACAGCGAGACCGGCAACAGCCAATCGCCGGACGAATGGACGATCGGCTTGTTGAGGCTCATGCCGAAGCCGATGCGGCGCGGCCCCGTCCATACCGGCTCCGCCGCATCGGGGTTGTCGCAGCGGATGCACCAGTTGCCGCTGCGACCGTCGAACTGCTCGAAGCCCTGGTCGAAGAACAGCCAGAGCCGACCCAGCGGGTCGGTCCACAGGTTCCCCACGATGATGCTGACCTTGAGCCCCGAGGGATGGTCTGGCGGATCGATCACGAGGCGCGGCTGCGACCAGCTCTCGCCTCGATCATCGCTCGAGGCGACGACGAAATAGGCGTTCGGATCGTCGCCGCCCGACACCCAGGCCGCCCACAGCCGGCCGCCCGGAGTAACGTCGGCGCCGATCACCATGTTGTAGTTGCGGACCCGGTCGAGATAGGCCGAGCCGGGCTGCGTATTGATGAACGGAGCCCGCAGCAGGTCCTGGCTGATGGCGCGAAAGTCGATGGTCACCTGAGGCTCCGCTTACTTTTCCGCCCCGCCGGTGAGCCCGGAGATGAACTGCTCCTGGGCCACCAGATAGGCGATGATGACAGGGGTGGTCGCGAGCACCGCGGCCGCGAACAGCTGGTTGTAGAAGGTGGTCGAGTCGCGCCCGAACAGGTTGTAGAGCCCGACGCTGACCAGCGTGGTTTCCGGCGAGTTCGCCAGCACCATGGGGATCAGGAACTCGGCCCAGACGGTGATGAAGGTGAGGCAGGCCGCCGCCCCGATGCCCGGCAGGCTCACCGGCATGATCACCGTGAACAGCACCCGCCAGCGCGATGCGCCGTCGATCACCGCCGCCTCGTCGAGCGATACCGGAATGGCATCGAACTGGCCCTTGATGATCCACAGCGCGAACGGCACATGCGTGGCGGTGAAGATGAGGATCAGCCCGGCATGGGTGTTGAGCAGGTTCAGCTGGTTCATCATCAGGTAGTAGGGGATGATGGTGACCCCGCTGGGGATCAGCTGGCAGACCAGCAGCCCGACCATCACCACGTTCTTGCCGCGAAAGCTCCAGCGCGAGAAGCCGTAGGCGGCGACCGACGCGCAGCAGATCACCAGCACCGTCGTCACCAGGGTGACGATTATCGAGTTGACGAGAAAGCGCGGGATCTGGGTGCGCGTCAGGATGTCGAGATAGGCCTGGAGGCTGAACTCTTTGGGAAAGAAGCTCGGCGGATAGGAGAAGATCTCGCTCTGCGGCTTCAGCGAGCCGAAAAACGCCCATGACAGCGGCAGCATCACCACCAGCACCAGCAGTGCATAGGCGCTGAGGCCGACGAAGCGCTGCCAGGGGCGCGGACGAAGCGGGGCGGCGATCATTGGCGGGACCTCAGCACACGGACGTAGAACACGGTCATCATCAGGTTGAGCCCCAGCATCAGCACGGCGACCGTGGAGGCGAAGCCCGCATCGAGCTGCAGGAAGCCCTGGCTGTAGAGCATCACCGAGAGCACCTCGGTCTGGTGCGAGGGGCCGCCGCCGGTGAGCCCGAACGGGATATCGAGATGGTTGAGATTGCCCGAGGTCACCATGATCAGGTTGATCAGCAGCACCGGCTTCATCAGCGGCAGCGTGATGTTGAAGAACGCCTGGCGCGGCGTCGCGCCATCGACCACCGAAGCCTCGTAGATGTCGCGCGGAATGGTCTGCAGCCCGCCCAGGAGGATGATGATGGTGAGCGGCAGGCCGCGCCACACCAGCGCGCCGATCATGATCGCCATGGCGACGGGCGGGTTGGAGAGCCACATCTGCCCCTCGGCGCCGAAACTGTTGACGATGGTGTTGGCGATGCCAAGCCGGCTGCCGTTGAAGATCTGCTGGAACAGCAGCGCGATGACGATCGACGGCACGATCCAGGGCAGCACCGCGATCGAGCGCACGGTGCGCCTCAGCGGCAGGCGCTGGTTGAGGATCAGCGCGATTGCGAAACCCAGGACGATCTGGATGGCCGACACGCCGATGACGAACACCACGGTGTTGCCCAGCACCATCGGCAGGAACTCCCAGCGCAGCAGCCGGGCATAGTTGTCGAGGCCGACGAACTTCCAGTCGACATAGCCGAAATTGAGGTTCGTGAAGCTGATGAAGATGCTGTAGAGCGCCGGATAAAGCGTCAGCGACAGCACATAGGCGACGGTGGGGACGATGAAGGCCAGGTAGGGCCGGCGGCTGAAATAGCCGACGACATCCCATCGGCTGCGCCGTCGCGCCTGCCTCGCTTGCGTCGTGGTCATGGTCTCGCTGCTCATCGCCCGTCGGCGGCGGCCGTTGCCGGCCCCCGCCCTCCCCGCTCAATACGATCCAGTCTGCAACAAGGCGGTGTCGCGGAGTCCCCGCGAAACCGCCGCTCAGCCTCAGCCGCCCAGCCGCGCGTAGGCATCCATGGCGATGGTCCTGGCGTTGTCGACCGCCTGGGCCGGGGTGACGCGCCCGGCGATCACGTCGGCCATCTGCCCGGTGATCGCATCCTTGATGGCCGGATAGATCGGGAAGATCGACCGCTCGCGCAGCCGCGGATCGTTCTGGATGACGTAGAGCTGCTGGAACAGCGGATCGTCGGCGAAGGCCGGCGTCGTCTCCCAGATCGAACGCCGGATCGGCAGGTGTCCCTGGATGGCGTTGAGCGGAGCCAGCTGGGCCGGGTCGAGCATGAAGCGCACGAAGCGCTTGGCCGCATCGGCCTTGACCGGGTCGGTGGTGTGAATGGTGTAGCCCCAGGCGGCGAGCAGCGGCACCGGCGTGGCCCCACCCGGCAGCGGCAGCTTGGAGGCGCCCAGGTCGCCCTTGATATCGGGAACGTCGGCGTAGAGCTGGTTGATGAACGAGCTCGAGCTGCCGATGGTCAGGGTTTCCCCCGAATAGAAGAACGGCCGCTCGGCAGTCTCGTCCATGCCGCCGACATCGACCGGCATCAGCCCGTCGGCCACCAGGTCGCGCCACATCTGCATCACCTGCTCGAGCTTTTCCCGGTTGGGGGACTCGAAGAAGTTGGGCTTGCCGGTGGCATCATGGATCTCGGCGCCGAGCCCCAGGATCTGCGGGAACATGTAGAGCATGGTGAGCTCGGACATGTTGGCCGGGAACATCACCGCGCTTTTCTTGCCCGAGGCGATGGCCGCCTTGCCAAAGGCGACGAACTCGTCCCAGTCGGTCGGCGGCGCCTCGTAGCCGAGCGCCTTGACCTCGCTGGGCCGGTAGAAGATGCCGCGCCAGGAATTGTAGATGTAGAGCGAGCGCAGCGCCCCGTCATGCGTGGTGGCCTCGATCACGCCCGGCAGATAGTCGGCCTTGGCGGCATCGTCGAGCACATCGTCCATCGGCTGCAGATAGCCGCCGGCATGCAGGCGCGGGATCCAGAACGTATCCATCACCCCGACATCGGCCAGCCGGCCCGACGAGGCCTTGGTCAGGATTTCCTGCAGCGCCTCGGTGCTGCCGGCATGCGGCTCGAGCTTGAGTTTGACGTCGGGGTTCTCGGCCTCGAACTTGGCCCAGGCCGCCTTGTAGGCATCGGCGACCGCCGGGTTGGTGGCGCCCGGCGAGAAGTTCGGCGCCGCGATCACGCTGAGCTCGACCTGCTGCTGGCCGAACGACAGCGTCGGCGCCAGCACGGCGAAAGCAGTGGCCAGCTTGCCGAAGCTGCGGCGGGTTAGTGTGGTCATGGTCATGGTTGTCTCTCCTCCCTCAGAAATCACGCGACCGATGTCTGGCCGCTTTTGTCGCTGCCGGTGCCCGGCACCAGCGATATGCTGAGCCCGGCGCCGCGCAGGTAGCGCGCGTAGAGCGCATTGGCCGCGCCGGCATCGAGCCCCGGCCGATAGGTGGCGGCATCGCGCGCCAGCGCCCCGGCGGCCGCGGCGATGGTCTCGAAAGCCCCCAGATGCGTGGCGCCGATGGCGGCGAGCCCGATCGTGGTGAGCTCCGCATCGGCCATCACCGTCACCGGGCGGCCCAGAATGTCGGCCTTGAGCTGCGCCAGCGCCGCCGAGCGCGACAGCCCGCCGGCGAGCCGGATGCCGCCAACCGCTGCGCCGCAGGCCTCGATGGTGTCGACGATGTGCCGCAGCGACAGCGCCAGCCCGGCATAGATGGCGCGCGCCAGGTCGGCGCGGCTGGTGCCGATCGAAAGTCCGGTAATGCTGCCGCGCGCCCGCGGGCGCCATAGCGGCGCCCGGGCCCCGGCCAGGTACGGCACGAAGACCGGATCGCTGTCCGGGCGGATCGGCGCGGCGAGCGCCAGTCGATCCATCTCCTCGATCGAGAAGGCCAGCGTCTGGCGCGCCCATTCGATGATGCTGCCGGCCGCCGCGGTAGAGCCGCGCACCAGCCAGGCCTCGCCGAACGGCACCGAATAGATGCGGTCGTCGCGATCGATGATGCGCCTCGGCGAGACCACGCCGAACGAGGTCACGGTGCCCGAAATGTCCAGCGCGTCGCCCGGGGCGCCGATGCCGCTGCCCAGATAGGCGCATTTGCTGTCGAAGGTCGCGGCGATCACCGGGACATCCGGCCAGCCGAACCGCTGCGCCAGCGGCGCGACCAGCGACCCGATCGGCTCACCGACTGCAACCGGACGCCCGAACGGCACGGCGGCGGTGCCGAGCCGCTGCCGCGTCGCGGCGTCATAGAGGCGGAGCGCGGTATAGGCGCTGAGCGTCGCCCGGCCGGTCAGCACGAAATTGAGCCAGCCGGTGGCATCGAGCAGATGCACCGCCCCGGCGAGGCTGGCGGCCGCTTCGCGCCGGAGCCGCAACGCATGCGGCAAGGGATCGGCGATGGTGAGGCGCGGGACCTTCGCGCCATCCGGCAGGGCCGCGGCCACCGTCTCGAGATCGGGCTCGGAGCGGGCATCGTTATACATCACCGCCGCGGCGATCGGCTCGCCGTCGCCGCCGACCGGGATCCACCCGGCGAGCGGCGCGCTGGCGACGATCACCGCCGGGACGATTCCCAGGGCCGCGGCCTCGCCGAGCCCGGCAAGCAGCAGGTCGCGCCACTGGCGAGCATCCTGCTCCTGGCGCACGCCATCGGTCGTGGTGTCGACCGGGCGCTGGACGCTCCAGTGCCGTCGGCCGTCGGTGCCGATGGCCGTGACGCGCAGGCTTTGCGTGCCCAGGTCGATCGCGAGGATCCGCGGCTCGCTCACGGCACGGCTTTCAGGTTGGCCGCCGGTCGCAGCGCCTCGAGCGCCGCGGCGCTGGCGCGCATGCCGTTGCCGATGCTGCCGCGATCGGAACCGAGCGCGATGAAGGTGTAGCCGAGCTCGAAATATTGCTGCGCCTGCTCGGCATTGCGGACCAGCACTCCCGCCGATTTGCCGTGCCGCCGCGCCGCCGCGGCCACTGCGACCACCGCCTCGCGGAACACCCCGGTCAGCTCGTCCGAAGCGACGCCCAGGTCGACGCCCAGATCGGTCGGGCCGATGAACAGCGCGTCGATCCCGTCGACGGCGGCAATGGCCTCGGCCGCAGCGACGCCGCGCCGCGATTCGATCTGCGCCGTAAGGATGATCGAGGCGTTGGCCTCCCTCAGATACTGTTCGTAATGCGCGCCGTAACCCGAGGCGCGGGTGGTCTGGGCGGCGCCGCGCACCCCCAGCGGCGGAATGCGGGCAAAGGAGACGCAGCGCTCGGCATCCTCGAGCGAGGAGACATTGGGGATCATCACCCCATGCGCCCCCAGGTCGAGCACCCGCTTGAACACCGAGGCGTCGATCGAGGGCACGCGAACGATGCCGGCTACCGGATAGGCATGGATCGCCTGCAACTGGTGCAGCAGGTCGGAGAATTCGGAGGTGCCGTGTTCGAGATCGAACAGCAGCCAGTCGAAGCCGGCGCCGGCGGCGATCTCGGCGGCGATCGACGACCCCAGGCTCAGCCAGCCGCCCGACAGCACGCGGCCCTCGAGCATCTGCTGGCGAACGCGGTGTCCTGCAGCAATCGAAGCGCTCGCCGCGCCGGCATGTCTGGCCATGTCTCCCCCTTGGTCGAGGATCACGCTTACCGGCGATTCTGATCGTTTGCAATACGTTTATGATCGAAAACGAACATTAGAGCGATGATCAGTAGCGATGATGTTCGCTATCGCGCGAATTAGGTGATATCGGAGCGAGATAAGTCTCGACAGCGATGCGGCCCAGCGTCTAGGCATCGCTTCGGCAAGAGGAGGCTCTCGTGGTGGCGCTCAATCCCCGGCAGCAGACATTGGTGCAACTGGCGCGCGAGCGCGGCTACGTGACGGTCGAAGAGCTGGTCGAGCGGCTGGCGGTGACCCATCAGACGGTACGCCGCGATATCAACTTCCTCTGCGACGAGGGTATCCTCTCGCGCTTCCACGGTGGCGCCGCCTTCCGCTCCAGCGTCTCCAACCTGCCCTATGAGGCGCGGCGCGATACCATGTCGGACGAGAAGGGCGCCATCGCCCGCGCCGTCGCCGCCGACATCCCCGACCACTCCTCGGTGTTCATCGATATCGGCACCACCGCCGAGGCCGTCGCCGGGGCGCTGATGGCGCGCAACGGCCTCAGGGTCGTCACCAACAACATCAACGTCATCAGCATGCTGGCCAAGAAGGACGATTTCGAGCTCGTCGTCTGCGGCGGCTCGGTGCGCAACCGCGACCTGGCGGTGGTCGGCCAGACCACCACCGATTTCGTCGGCCGCTTCCAGCTCGACTATTCGATCATCGGCGTGGTGGCGATTGCCGCCGACGGCAGCGTGCTGGATTTCTCGGTCGACGAGGAGCCGCTGACCCAGGCCATCATCCGCTGCGCCCGCAACTCCTTCGTCGTCGCCGATCGCACCAAGTTCGGCCGTCACGCCATGGCCAAGGTCGCGCACCTGTCCCAGGTGACCGCCCTCTATGCCGACACCCTGCCCGATGCGAGCTGGCACAAGCGCCTCACCGACAGCGGCGCCACCATCCGCCTGGCCGACGAGGTTTCGCCGCTGCCGCAATGAGCCGCCCCGGCGCCGCGTAAATGCGAGGCGCTCAGTGCAGCCCCGAGGCTGAAACGTGTCGCTCCCGCCAGCGCGCCGGCGTCACCCCTTCCCAGTCGCGGAAGGCGCGATAGAACGAACTGGTGTCCTGGTAGCCGAGGAGATAGGCGATCTCCTCGGTGCTGGCGCCGCTCGCCAGCATTTCGCGGCCCAGTTGCTGGCGCGCCGCCTCGAGCAGCAGCCTGAAGCTGGTGCCGGCGTCCGCGATGCGGCGTTGCAGCGTGCGCTCGCTCAGCCCCAGCGCCTCGGCGACTTCGGCCAGTTCCGGCTTGCCGCTCGCCAGCCGCCGCTTCAGCACGATCTTCACCTGCTCGGGCAACGCGCTCTGGGCATCGATCTCCTCGAGCGCCGTCGACAGCGCCGGGGTGAGCATAGCGAGCAGCTCGGGGTTGTGCCCGGCAAAGGGCCGGTCGAGGTCCGCGGCATCGAGCACGATGCGGTTGCGCTTGGCCCCGAACCGCAGCGGCGCGCCGAAATAATCACGGTGCGCCGGCGTCGCCGGGCCGGCGCGCACCATTTCCACCCGGCGCGGCAAGATATGGCGTCCGGTGCCGCGCCGGGCCAATTCGACAATCGCGGCGAAGGTCACGTCGGCGGCGGCATCGGGCTCTTGCCCCACCGCATGCAGCCAATCCACCGTGACCAGCGCCTCGCCGCCCTCTTCCACCACGCTCAGCTCCTCCGGCGTGCAGAGCCGCTTGAAGCGCGCCAGCCGCTTGAGCCCATCGCGCAGGTCGCGGGCGAAGAACGCCGACATCGTCGCCGGCGGATGCACCGCCGTATCGGTGGCGATGGTCATGTGGATGCCGATCGCCGGATCGCCCGACAGCTCCTCCACCGCCCGCCAGAGCGCGAAATACTGCGCTGTCGTCACCCAGGCCTCGTCGGCGACATGCAGCGCCGCCGGCAGCCGCGCCTGTCTGAGCAGCGCCGCCGCGGGGATCCCGGCGCGCTCGACGGCGCGCCAGAAGGCCTGCGGGATCCGGCATTTATCGACGGGGAGCCTGGTCATTTCGAATCTCCGCCAACAGCTTACATCTGGCTCTTGATGATCCGGTCGAACATGCGATCGCCCAGCCACTGGCGCATCCAGATCATCGGCCTGGCATAGGCGCCCACGGCATAACGCGTCCGCGGCCGGGCCGTCGCCACGGCCTTGGCGACAGTGCTCGCGACGATGTCCGGGTTGGTGCCGCGGTTCTGGCGGTAGCTCGCCTGCATCGACTTCGCCACCCCCTCGGCGAGCTTCGCATAGGGGCCGGCGCCGGAGCGCTCGAGCATGCCCCGCCCCGCCGCATCGCCGAAGCCGGTCTCGATCAGCCCTGGCTCGACGATCACTACCCGGATGCCGAACGGCTCCAGTTCGAGCCGCAGGCTGTCCGACCAGCCTTCCAGCGCATGCTTGGTGGCATGGTACCAGGCGCCCAGCACGGTATAGATCTTGCCGCCCATCGAGGTGATGTTGACGATCGTGCCGGCCCCGCGCGCCCGCATCGCCGGCGACAGCAGTTGCGTCAGCCGCGCCGCGCCGAACAGGTTGACCTCGAACTGGTAACGCGCCTCGTCCATGGTGATCTCTTCCACCGGCCCGTAAAGGCCGAAGCCGGCATTGTTGACCAGCACGTCGACCCCGCCGGCCTCCGCCAGGATCGTCTCGACCCCGGCGACGATCTCGGCATCGCGCGATACATCCATGCGCAGCGGCCGCGCCCCGAGCCGGGCCAGGTCCGCCATCCGCTCGACGTTGCGCGCCGCCGCATAGACCTGATAGCCGTCGCCGATCAGCCGCTTCGCGATCGCCTTGCCCATGCCCGACGACGCGCCGGTGACCAGCGCTGTTTTCTGCCTGTTGCTTTGCATCTCTGCCTCACTTGCTTCAATGCCGATGAGACTAGCGAGCCGGGCGCACCCCGCCTGTGGCGGATCGCGCCAACCTATCGGCAGGATGCGCCAATGAGGTGGCGGCGCGCGACAGGCGAGCCCGCGGGGCCGAAGTGGAACGAAAGCCTCAACCCTTTGGCGGGTTCTGTTCGTGCAGACTGGCCCCCGGCACAGGTGGCAGCCAGTGCTCGCGCCGAACCGTCCACACCTCGAGCATCGGCTTGATGTCGTAGGGCGCGTCATCCAGCGTGCCGAGAAACACTTCGACGCCCTCGTCCCACAGCCAGAACAGCCGTGACCCGCAGGTCGGGCAGAACTGCCGGGAGGCGTGGCTGGCCAGCTCGCCGGTCATGCTGAACTGGCTGCGATGCCAGTTCGCCGTCGCCGAAAACGCCGACCCCGTCAGCTTGCGGCAGGTGCTGCAATGGCAGAGCCCCGCCACATAGGGCTCGCCCCGCACTTCGTAGCGCACCGCCCCGCAGAGACATCCCCCGCTCCGCACGATCTCGTCTGGCATTGGCTGCTCCCATTGGCCGTCCGCGGCCTATCTTACGGTTTCGCCGACCAGGCGAAACCCTCTGCGGCGCGGCTACGGCGAGGGCCGGCGCGAAGCCGGCGGGCGGACCTGCGTCCCATCGCCTCGCTCACAAATCGAGGAAATCCTCCCGCGCCGGGTGTGACCTCCGGCCCGAGGCGACTATGGTCGCGCCGACCAAATCAAGAAGTAGCTTCATGTCCCAACTCGACACCCGCATTGCCGCCCAGATCGCCACCGAGATCGCCGCCCGCCCCGACCAGGTCCGGGCGGCCGTGGAACTGCTCGATGGCGGCGCCACGGTGCCGTTCGTGGCGCGCTACCGCAAGGAGGTGACCGGTGGCCTCGACGATACCCAGTTGCGCCTGTTGGCCGAGCGGCTGACCTATCTGCGCGAACTGGAAGCCCGCCGCGCCGCGATCCTCAAATCCATCGACGAACAGGGCAAGCTCACCGTCGAACTGACCGCCTCGATCACTGCCGCGGCCACCAAGGCCGAGCTCGAGGATCTCTATCTGCCGTTCAAGCCGAAACGCCGGACCAAGGCCGAGATCGCGCGGGAACGCGGCCTTGGCCCGCTCGCCGAAGCCATCCTCGCCAATCGCAGCGCCGACCCGCTGGTGCTCGCCGAGGGCTACATCACGGCGGAGGTGCCCGGCACCAGGGAGGCGCTCGACGGCGCCCGCGACATCGTCATCGAGGGCCTGTCGGAAAACGCCGCCCTGCTGGGCCAGCTCCGCACCCATATGCGCGACAAGGCCATGCTGAGCGCCAGGGTGCTGAAGGGCAAGGAGGAGGCCGGGGCCAAGTTCTCCGACTATTTCGAGCATTCCGAACGCTGGAACAAGGTCGCCGGCCACCGGGCGCTCGCCATGATGCGCGGGCGTGACGAGGAATTTCTCAGCCTCGAGATCGAGGTGGATGCCGACGTCACCGACCCGGTCAAGCCCGCCGAGCGCTTCGTTGCTGCCGCACTCAATGCGCAAGGCCATGGCGCCGGCGACAAATGGCTCCGCGAGGTGGCGGGCTGGGCCTGGCGCACGCGCCTCCGCCTGTCGCTCTCCATCGACCTGATGGTCGAGCTGCGCGAGCGCGCCGAACTCGAAGCCATCGGCGTCTTCGCCCGCAACCTCAAGGACCTGCTGCTGGCCGCTCCCGCCGGCGCGCGCGCCACCATGGGGCTCGACCCCGGTATCCGCACCGGCGTCAAGGTCGCGGTGATTGACGCCACCGGCAAGCTCCTCGACACCGAAACAATTTACCCCTTCCCGCCCCGCAACGATGCGCTGGGCGCGCAGGCTGCCATCAAGCGGCTGATCGAAAAGCACGGTGTCGAACTCATCGCCATCGGCAATGGCACCGGCAGCCGCGAGACCGAAAAGCTGGTCGCCGACCTGATCGAGCGCCTCCCGGCGCCCAAGCCCACCAAGGTCATCGTCTCCGAGGCCGGCGCCTCGGTCTATTCCGCCTCGGAGCTCGCCGCCGCTGAGTTCCCCAATCTCGACGTGTCGCTGCGCGGCGCCGTCTCCATCGCCCGTCGCCTGCAGGACCCGCTGGCCGAACTGGTCAAGATCGAACCCAAGGCCATCGGCGTTGGCCAGTACCAGCACGATGTCGACCAGTACCGCCTCGGCCGCTCGCTCGACGCCGTGGTCGAAGACGCGGTGAACGCCGTGGGCGTCGACCTCAACACCGCCTCGGCGCCGCTGCTGGCGCGCATCTCCGGCCTCGGCCCGTCCGTCGCCGAAGCCATCGTCACGCATCGCGACGCCAATGGCCCGTTCCGCTCCCGCAAGGCGTTGCTCGAAGTGCCGCGGCTGGGCCAGCGCACCTTCGAGCAGAGCGCCGGGTTCCTGCGCATCACCGGCGGCACCGAGCCGCTCGATGCCTCCTCGGTACACCCCGAAGCCTATTGCGTCGCCCGCCAGATCGTCGCTGCCTGCGGTCGCGACCTCAGGAGCATCATGGGGGACAAGTCGGCGCTGGCGGGCCTCGATCCCAAGCGCTTCGTCGATGACCGCTTCGGCCTGCCGACCGTGCGCGACATCCTCGCCGAACTGGAAAAACCCGGCCGCGACCCCCGCCCCGCCTTCAAGACCGCGACCTTCGCCGAGGGCGTCGACGACATCAAACACCTCAAGCCCGGCATGCTGCTCGAAGGCACTGTCACCAACGTCGCCGCCTTCGGGGCGTTCGTCGATATCGGCGTGCATCAGGACGGGCTGGTGCACGTCTCCCAGCTGGCCGACAAATTCGTCAAGGACCCGCACGAGGTGGTCAAGGCCGGCGACGTGGTGAAGGTCCGCGTCGTCGAAGTCGACGTCCCGCGCAAACGCATCGGCCTCAGCATGCGCAAGGAGATCGACACTTCGGCCCCCCGCGACCGGCCCCGCGACCCGCCGGTACGCGCCAACCAGCGGGTACCGAAAGAGGCGCCGCGCAGCACTGGGTCGTTGGGGGATATGCTCAGCGAGGCGATGAAAAGGAAGAAGTAGAAGGCGTCGCAGCCACAGGGCTATAGCATGTGGAGCACCGACAGTAGTTGGATGGCATTCTCCCCTTGCGGGAGAAGGTGCCCGAAGGGCGGATGAGGGGTATCTCTCCGCGCACTGGATCGCTCCTCGCTACGCTCGGATCGCGCTACACTTCGTTTCGCGTACCCCTCATCCGGCGCTGCGCGCCACCTCGCGGCGAGGGCTTCGCCCTCGTCCGCTGACCGCAAGGGGAGAAAGTAAGAGGTGCCTATCGCGCTCATATGCGATAGCCCTGCGCTTGCGGGGGATCACACCGCCCCTGCTCATAACCGTGCTAAAATTTTCGCGCGGGCGCAGAACAATGGACGACGTGACTAGATGTAACGAAAGGGCGGGGTGCACATGCCGCGTAATCGTTTGGTTCAGCTCCCCTTGCAGTTGATGCGCCGTTGGCCAGGTCCGAAGGTCGCTCGCTGGGCGAGTGCCACCATCGCGGTCTTTCTGTTCTGCGGACCGTCCTATGGCCTGACGCTGACTTGCAGGGTTGGCAGCAGCAACGTTGGCCCCGAGCGAACTTACATCCTCGAAATCGATGATGCTGCCGAGTCTGTGGTCGCAGTATCGGCCACAACGTCGCGTCATTTGCGAATAATACGGCGCATCATGACAGATGCCAGGCGGGCCCTGGTTTTGGACAATGGCCGCGTTGAAGCCACGCTGGTCCTCTGGCCGCAGACGAGGCTAGAGATTCCACTTGATGGACGCCTTACTCAGATAGATCCTTGCTGGTCGTCCTGAGTTGCCCGCAACTCGCCTACCCTACCTCCCCGCCCGCTCCCCAAACACCGCCGCCAGATACGCCATCGTCGCGAACGGCATCACCTCACCCACCCGCGCCAGTCGCTCCGGCGTGTAATACCCCGCCTCGTGCAGCAGGTTGAACGCGCCGATAGTTTGCCCGCCCACGACGATCGGCAGGTTGGCGATCGACTCGCAGCCGAGCGACCCAATCAGCTGCCAGTCGGCGAAATCCACCGCGATCGCTTCGAGGCTGAGCGCGGTGTAGATCTCCTGCCGGCCGATCAGCGTTGCCGTCCACTGGTTGTCGGGGATCGGCTTGAAGCCGCCCACCGCATAGGCCTCGGCGTTCTGGGTGTAGAGGCGGCGGAGCCGGCCCGCCGGCACGTCGAACAGCGTCGCCGTGGTGAGCTTGCTGCCGATCGTCTCGCCGATCAGCCCGGCGACGAAATCGAACAGCGGCTCGGTCGAACCCGGCCGGCGCACCAGCTCGAGGAACGCCGGCCAGTGCTTGTCGAGCGCAGCCATCAGACCGTCCAGAAATCGCGCAGCGTCGAGGGCGTGTGCATGTTGCCGTAGAGATAGGCCCAGAACTCGGTGCGCCTCTCCTTGGGCACCTTCTCCCACACTGCATGCGTCGAGGTATCGCCGCACCAGTAGCCGTAGACGAACGGCGCCCTGAGGCCGTGGCGCAGGAAGGCGATGCGGTTCTTCGCCGTTGCCAGATCCTGGTAGCCGGCCTCGGCGATGATCGGCGCCACCTCCTCGTGCGAGCGGCCCTCGGCATGCAGCATCCAGGCGGCGTTGCAGCGCAGCGCCGCGCGCAGCCGCTCGAGCGTCATCCCCACCACGTCCTCGGGGGTGTTGATCCAGTCGAGGAAGAACCAGCCATTATCGGCAATGCCTTCGAACAGCGCACTGCTGGCCGAACTCGTCACCACCTGCGCGCCGTCGAGCGGCATCTTGCCTTCGGCGACATAGCGCTGGCGCAGCGCCATATGCACCAGGTGCCCGGGAAACGCCTCGTGGCAGGCGAGATGCTTGATCGCCGAGCGGGTGAACGGCATGGCGAGGTTGAGCCGCATCTTGCGTTCGGGGAAATCGCAATAGGCGGTGAACGGCACGTCGTCGAGCCGCACCGGCTCGAGCCATTCGTCGTTCATCAGATACATCATCTCGCTGGTGCGCCGCTGCGCCTCGCGGGTGACATCGCCCATCACGGCCAGCACCTGGTCGGCCGGCACCAGGCTGTCGGCTTCGAACCGGCCGACATCCTCGGCCAGCGAACCGCCGCGATAGCCCAGCTCATCCAGGTTCTCGCGGATGGTGTGGCGGTAGCCATCGAGGATCTCGTCGCTCACCATCTGGGTGTCGACCCGCATCTGCCGGCGCAGCCGCTCGGCATAGGAGATCTGCCGGCCCTCGAAGGTGTCGAGCAGCGCCAGCAGCGAATCCAGCATTTCGGTGAGGTAGGCGCGGCGCAGCTCGCTCTCGGCCTCGCCGGGAATGCGCGCCTGCAAAGCTTCCAGCCGGTCGCGCGCCTCGCCATAGTTCTTGAGCGCATAGGGCTCGACCTGCGCCATCGCCACCGGGATCAGCCCCTCGCGATCGAGGAAACTCTGGGTGCGCGGCACATCACGATAGAGCCGGTCGAGGCCGGCGGTCAGCCGTGCCAGTTCGAGTCCCAGTTGCATGCTCATTCCCGCTCCTTACCCCCTGGTTGACATAGCAGACTAGAACACCATCCGTCGGCCCGCCGCCAGTGGCCCAGATCGACTTTCGTTCAATGCGGCCGGCAGATACCGAGCCAAACCGCCGGCAAGTCCCTGATATCCCCATGTTTTGCATGACATTTGGGCAGCGGCGAGCACCTGCATGTATTTTGTACGCACCCGATTGTCATCCATGAAAGGGGGCGCTACCGTCATGGTGTATCAGGTGGATAGAACACGTGTTCTCGATCGACGCCAACAGCATCGACAAGTCCCTGCCCGTGCCGGTCGGCACGCAGCTCTATGGCCTGCTGAGCTATGCGCTGTCGTTCGGCGGCATCGCCCATGGCACCCGCCTGCAATCGGTGCGCCAGCTCGCCGCCGAGCTCGGCATCGCGCCGATGACCGTGGCCCAGGTCTACCAGCGGCTGCGCGATGCGGGCCTCGTCGAAATGAAGCACGGGCTCGGCGCCTTTGCCGTTTCCGACATGAAGAAGCGCGGCTCCGACAACCTGCCGGTCTCCTCGCTCCGGGCCGACATCGAGGTGCTGATCGGCAAGGCCGAAAAGCTCGGGCTCTCCACCCTGACGCTCACCTCGATGATCAACGCCCAATCGCTGCTGCGCCGCCCCAAGGCGGGCCTGAAGATCGTCTTCGTCGCCATCTTCGAGGGGCCGGGGCGCGATTACGTGGCGCAGCTGAAGCCGGTGCTGGCGACCAACGACCAGATCCAGCTGATCACGCTCGATTCCCTCAGGGTCACCGAAGAACTGCGCCGCATCAGCACCGAGGCCGACATGGTCCTCACCTTCCTCCACCGCGAGGCCGAGGTGCAGGCGCTGATCCCCGAGGCGCGGGTGCTGGGGCTGCGCTTCATCCCCTCGATGCGCACCCGCCAGGCGCTGGCCGGGCTCGACCCGCGCACCCGCATCGCCGCGGTGACCTATTTCGAGGAATACATCGCCATCATGCGCCCGAGCGTGCGCGAGTTCGCTCCGCACGTTTCCGATATCCGCGTCACCTGGCTGTCGGCGCCCGACCTCGGCGAGGTCATCTCGCAATGCGACGCGGTGATCTTCGCTTCAGGCGCCGACCATGTGGCCGATCTGGTGCAGCCCGGCGTGCCCTGCTTCGAATACCGGCATGCGCCGGATCCCGGCGCGCTGGAGGGCGTGCTGGTGCCGCACCTGGCGGACCTCCGCCGGGGCAAGATCGCCGTCAACGAGACGGCGCTGGAGGATGGCAGCGTCGGCCTCGACGCCGCCGCAAGAGACACGGCGAACGGCTAGCCGCTCGCCGGACAAAGACGACTTCACACAGGGGAACGGGAATGAACAAACTTCTATTGCTGACCACCGCCATCGTGGCGCTGGGGCTGGGGCCGGCGACTGTCACGCTGGCTCAGGACAAGGCTATCGTGATCGGCACCGACGTCGATGCCGGCACGCTCGATCCGCGCCTGACGCGCGACACCACCGCCTATCGCGCCGCCGACCTGATCTATGCCGGCCTCGTGCACCTGACCAGCAAGCTCGAGGCGGTGCCCGATCTCGCCGAAAGCTGGGAATCGCCCGATCCGCAGACCTACATCTTCAAGCTCAGGCCCGACCTCAAATTCTCCGACGGTTCGCCGCTCACCGCCGATGACGTGGTCTATACCTATGAGAGCGTCATCAACCCCGATTTCAACGCCCCCGACCGCGCGCTTTACAGCCCGATCAGCGCCATCGAGGCGGTCGACCCGCAGACGGTGAAATTCACCCTCTCGGCGCCCTATGCGCCGCTCCTCAGCTATCTCGACAAGGGCATCGTCTCGAAGGCGGCCGTCGAAGCGGGCAAGGACCCGGCCACCGATCCGATCGGCGCCGGCCCGATGGTGCTGAGCGCCTGGAACCGCGGCAGCGACATCGTGCTGAAGGCCAACCCGAGCTATTGGGGCGGCGCCCCTGAAGTGACCGACGTCACCGTCAAGATCATCGGCGACAACTCGGCCCGCGCCCAGGCCTTCGAGGCCGGCGATCTCGACGTCATCCAGTCGCCGCTGTCGCCCAACGATATCGCCCGACTCAAGGCCGATGACCGCTTCGGCAACGTCATCACCGCCGGCCTCGGCGTCACCTATATCAACTACAACACCAAGGATCCGGTGCTGGCCGACCCCGGCATGCGCCAGGCCTTCTCGATGCTGATCGACCAGAATTCGATCGTCAACGACATCTACCAGGGCGTCGACGAGATCGCTTCCTCGATCATCCTCCCCTCCTCCTGGGCCTATTCGCCCGACATCAAGCAGCCGACCTTCAGCGTCGAAGGCGCGGTGGCCAAGTTCAACGAACTGGGCTGGAAGGATTCCGACGGCGACGGCATCCTCGACAAGGACGGCAAAAAGCTGACGGTGACGCTCTCCACCCACAGCGAAGATCCCAACCGCGTGCAGTCGGTCGAACTGACCCAGGCGCTGATGCAGTCGGCGGGCGTCGACGCGCAGGTGCAGATCACCGACTGGCCGTCCTTCTCGACCAACTACGTCCAGAAGGGCCTGCACCAGATCGCGCTGCTCGGCTGGCTCAACATCGTCGACCCGGACCGGCTGCTGTTCGGCCAGCTCTCGACCGGCGGCTCGACCAACTGGGGCGGCTATTCCAACCCCGAAGTCGATAAGCTCCTGCAGGAAGGCCGCTCGTCGCTCGACCAGGCGGCGCGCGCCAAGGCCTACCAGGCGGCGGCGACCATTCTCGCCTCGGACCTGCCCTATTTCATCATCTCCGACCAGGGCTACCAGCTGTTCTACAAGAAGCCCTTCCCGGTCGAAGTGCAGGCCACGCCGCGCGGCAATTTCCGCGGCCTCATCGGCATGGACGAATAAGTCCCTGCCCCTCCCCCGGCCGGCGTTCCCTCCCAGGCGCCGGCCGGAACTCTGGTTTTCGGACCGCTGCCGGTGGGCTCCCCTCCCCCTTGAGGGGAGGGGTGGGGGGTGGGGGTCCATCGGTGATCACAGAACCACCCCCACCCCCAGCCCCTCCCCTCAAGGGGGAGGGGAGCCAGACACCGCGGATGAATCAACCCATCCGCGAACCGACATAGACGTCTGAATTTACTGCGCTTTCCATGAGCGCATCGAGGAGATGACATGAGTTTTTCGCAGCGCCTCGGCGCCGATTTCTACACCCGCGTCCATCGCGATATCCGCGCCCGCATGGCCGAGACCGGGGTCGACCTGCTGCTGCTCGATGCCAATGACGACGTCATCTACACGACCGGCTTTTCGCACTACACCACCGAGCGGCCGGTGGTCTTCGCCATCAGCCAGACCGGCGCCTGGCTGCTGCTGCCGCGGCTCGAACAGGGGCATGCAGCGCACCAGATCATCGCCGCCGAGCCGGTGATCTATTTCGAGTTTCCCGGGGTCGACAAACCCTTCGACGTGCTGGCCCGGGCGCTCCCCGCGCAATCGGGCACCGTCGCCCATAGCTACGGCATCGCCTTCGGCCGCATCGCGCAGATCGCGGCGGCCTTCCCCAATGCCAAGGTCGTGCCCTCGAACATCGTCCAGCAGATGCGGCTTCGGAAATACCCCGAGGAGATCGTGCTGCATCGCGAGGCGGCCCGCATCTCCGACGAGATGGTGCGCGCCGGCGTGGCGCTGATCGGCGAGGCGCTGCGCGGCGGCGGCGAACTGCCCAGCGAAATCGCCATCGAGCAGCACGTGTCGCGGCACGCCATGAACATCATGTATTCCGAGCATGACGAGCTGATGCTGGTGCAGGGCCTTGCCTCCGGCCTCGTCTATTCCGGTATCCGCTCGAGCTTCCCGCACGGCATGCCCACCGGCAACCCGGTGAAGCGCGGCGAGAGCCTGATCCTGTCGCTGGGCTGCCGGGTCGGCGGCCGCGCCGCCGAAAGCGAGCGCACCTTCTTCATCGGCGAGCCCTCGGCCGAACAGCAGCGGCACTATGGCGTGGCCTATGAAGCCCAGAAGATGGCGACAGCAGCGCTGATCGCCGGCCACACCTGCGCCTCCTCGGACAACCTGGCGCTCGGCTATATCCGCGACCAGGGCATGGCCGAGAACGCTTTGCACCGCGTCGGCCACGGCATGGGCATCATGTTCCACGAGTCCCCGTGGATCGAGGCCGGCGACCAGACCATCCTCGAGCCCGGCATGATCGCCTCCAGCGAACCCTCGATCACCATCCCCGGCTTTGCCGGCTACCGCATCGCCGACACCGTGCTGGTCACGGCGGAAGGCCCCGACAGCATGACGCACTACCCGCGCAAGATCGACGAGATCGTCATCGCATGAGGTGGGCGGTTCAGCATACGCACCGGCCTCTCGGTAATCCTCCCCCGCGTGGCGGGGGAGGGGGACCGCCGAAGGCGGTGGAGGGGGCGGCAAGACTCGCCGCCTTGGACTCCCCCCTCCACCAGCTTCGCTGGTCCCCCTCCCCCGCCCCGCGGGGGAGGATCACTGCGAGCTCAGCGCACGCGCCCCACCTGCCCCAGGTGTCGCGATGCTAGCCTATGTCATCCGCCGCCTGCTGCTGCTGATCCCGATGGCGGTCGGCATGATCGTCGTTACCTTCGGCTTGCTGCTGCTGGTCCCCGGCGACCCTGCAGCCGTGCTGCTCGGGCCCGAGGCGTCGCCCGAAATGATCGCCAACCTCAGGCGCACGCTGGGGCTCGATGACCCCTGGTATGTGCGGCTCGGCGCCTATTTCTGGCAGCTCATGCATGGCGATCTCGGTCGCTCGATCTTCCAGAGCGCGCCGGTCAGCGAGATCATCGGCGGCCGCATCGGCGCGACCATCGAGCTCGCCGTGGTGGCGCTGCTGCTGGCGACGCTGATCGGCGTGACGCTCGGCGTCCTCGCCGCGGTGCGCCAGGGCTCGCTCATCGACACCGTGACCATGCTGCTTGCCCAGCTCGGCGTCTCCATGCCGGTCTACTGGCTGGGGCTCCTCCTGATGCTGGGCTTTGCCGTGCAGCTCAACTGGCTGCCGGCCATCGGCCGCGGCGCGCCGATGCTCGACGCGATCGTCGCGGCGCTGAGCGGCCGGCCACAGGTGTTGTGGGATTCCATCCTCCACATCCTCCTCCCCGCTCTGGCGCTCGCCGCCAATTCGGCGGCGATCATTTCGCGGCTGGTGCGCACCTCGATGCTCGAAGTGCTGCGCGAGGATTTCGTCCGCACCGCCTATGCCAAGGGCCTGCGCCGGCCGCGCGTCGTGGTGCGCCATGCGCTGCGCAACGCGCTGCTGCCGGTCCTCAGCGTCATCGGGCTGCGCTTCGGCGCCCTGCTCGGCGGCGCCGTGCTGGTGGAGATGATCTTTGCCTGGCCCGGCCTTGGCCAACTGACCTTTTCGGCGGTGTCGCAGCGCGACCTGCCGCTGATCCAGGGGATCGTCTTGACCTTCGCGCTGATCTTCGCGCTGGTGAACCTCGTCGTCGACCTGCTCTATGCGCTGGTCGACCCGCGCGTGCGGCTGGGATGAGCGCCATGCGGATTCCAAAGCCCCTGCGCAATCCTTCGCTGGTGATCGGCGGCCTGATCATCCTCACGCTGGTGTTCCTCGCCGTGTTCGCCCCGCTGCTCGCGACGCACGGCGTCGACCAGCCCGACATGCGCAACCGCTTCTCCCTCCCCTCCGAGGTCCATTGGCTGGGCACCGACAACCTCGGGCGCGACCTGTGGAGCCGGCTGATCTTCGGGGCGCGCATCTCGCTCTCCATCGGCATCATCTCGGTCACCGTCGCGGCGCTGATCGGCACCAGCGTCGGGCTCGCCGCCGGTTATTTCGGCGGCTGGGTCGATATGCTGCTGATGCGGATCACCGATGTGTTCCTCGGCTTTCCCGCCGTGGTGCTGACCCTTGCCATCGTCGCGGTACTGGGGCCGGGCATCGTCAACATCTCGGCCGCCATCATCGCCGTCACCTGGACCGAATATGCCCGCGTCGTGCGGGCGACGACGCTGGTGCTGCGCGAGCAGAACTATGTGCAGGCCGCCAAGGCGCTCGGCGCCAGCTGGCCGCGCATCCTGTTCATGGAAATCCTCCCCAATACGCTGGGGCCGATCATCGTCCTCGCTTCGCTCGGGCTCGGCACGGCGGTGATCATTGAATCGGCGCTGAGCTTTCTCGGCTTCGGCCTGCCGCCGCCGACCCCGACCTGGGGCTGGACGCTGTCCTACGGCACCCGCTTCATCCGCGACGAGCCGTGGCTCTCCATCATCGCCGGGGCCACCATCATGGTGACCGTGCTCGGCTTCAACCTCTTGGGAGACGGGCTGAGGGACATCCTCGATCCGCGCCAGCTCACCCGCGCCAAGTGACACCAAGCAAACGTAACACCAAGAAAACGCTTTAACGGACTAAGGACGACAAACGATGGTCAAGCAGATCAACAAGCTGAGGCCCAAGTTCACCACTCATGCCGATGGCAGCGATGCCGTGCTGTTCATCCACGAACTGGTCGGCGAACAGGATGGCCCGACGGTCGGCATCTCTGCCTCCATCCACGGCAACGAGAATGCCGGCTCGCAGGCCATCCTCGATCTCTACCGCATCCTCAAGGACATGCCGCTCAAGGGCCGCATCCTGCTGCTGCCGGTCGCCAACCCCAAGGCCTTCGCGGTGAACCACCGCTTCACCCCGCTCGACGAGCTGAACCTCAACCGCGAATTCCCCGGCGATGATCGCGGCAACTATACCCAGCAGCTCGCCTTCGCGCTCTCGCGTGACTATTTCGACAAGCTCGACGCCAATATCGACCTCCACTCGGGCACCGATCGCCCGACCGTCGACTATGTCTACATCTGGAGCGACGAGGGCCTGTCGCGCGCCTTCGGCTCGAAGTTGCTCTACCGCCCGACCACCGGCAAGACCGGCACGCTCTATTCCGGCACCACCAAGACGGTGACCATCGACCGGCGCCCGGAAATGAAGGTGACCACCATCGAGCTCGGCGGCGGCATCGTCGACCAGGGCCCCTATGTGAAGCGCACCGTCGACGGCATGCTCAACCAGCTGCGCTATCTCGGCGTCATCGCCGGCGACGTCGTCGCTCCGCCCAGACAGGTGGTGGTCGGCGAGCTGGTCGGCATCCGCCCCAAGCATGGCGGCTGGCTCGAGCCGCTCTGCCCCGCCAATGGCGAGATCATCAAGGGCGGGCAGCTGCTCGGCCGCGTCGTCAGCCCCTATGATTTCGAGACCATCGAGGAGATCCCCACCCCGTTCGAGAACGGCATCATGGTGATGCAGCACCTGAGCCGCAACCTGGTGGAAGCCGGCGATTACGGCTTCATGGTCGGCAATCTCGACGGCGCGGAGCAGTAACGGGTGGCGCAGTTGGCGACGAGCACGGTCGGCGCGGCGATTGCCGTAAAAGACCTGGAGATCCGGATCCGCGGCGATCGCGGCTCGTATCCTGTCGTAGCCGACATGGCGCTGACCGTCGAGCGCGGCGAGACGCTGTGCATCGTCGGGGAGTCCGGCTGCGGCAAGTCGATGACGGCTTTGTCGCTGCTCCGCCTGCTGCCCGACGCCGCGAGCGCCAGCAAGGGCAGCATCGAGATCAATGGCGAGGATTTCCTCGCCATGCCGGAGCGCCGGGTGGAAGACCTGCGCGGCGTCGAGATCGCCATGATCTTCCAGGAGCCGCTGACCGCGCTGAACCCGGTGCTGACCATCGGCGAGCAGATCGCCGAGTCGGTGCGCCGGCACAAAAAGCTCGGCCACAAGGCGGCGATGGCCCGGGCCATCGAAACGCTGCAGCTGGTGCAGATGCCCGACCCGGCCCGCCGGGCGAAGCAGTTCCCGCACGAGCTTTCGGGCGGGCAGCGCCAGCGCGCCATGATCGCCCTGGCGCTGGCCTGCGACCCGAAGATCCTCGTGGCCGATGAGCCGACCACGGCGCTCGATGTCACCGTGCAGGCGCAGATCCTCGGGCTGATTTCCGACCTGCAGAAGCGGCTCGGCACCGCTCTGGTGCTGATCACCCACGACCTCGGCGTCGTGGCGGAAGTCGCCGACCGGGTGGTGGTGATGTATGCCGGCCGCCGCGTCGAGGAAGCCAGCGTCTACGACCTGTTCGAGCACCCCATCCACCCCTACACGCTGGGCCTGATGGGGGCGATCCCGCGGCCGGTCGCCGGCCGGCCCGCCACCGAGCGGCTGGTCGATATCGCCGGCACCGTGCCGCCGCCCTGGGACCTGCCCAAGGGCTGCGCCTTCGCGCCGCGCTGCCCGCGCGCCTCGGCCCGCTGCCATGAGGAACGGCCGCCGCTCGAGGAAAAGCGGCCCGGCCACTTCGCCGCCTGCTGGGAGCATGTCGATGCCTGATACCGCTCTCCTCTCGGTCGACGACCTCCAGGTGCATTTCCCGGTCCGCTCGGGCGTGTTCCAGCGCCAGTCCGCCACCGTCAAGGCGGTGGATGGCGTGAGCTTTTCGATCAAGCGCGGCGAAACCCTGAGCCTTGTCGGCGAATCCGGCTGCGGTAAATCCACCACCGGTCTCGCCCTGCTCGGGCTGGTGAAGCCGACCGGCGGCCGGGTGCGCTTCGATGGCGCCGAAATCGGCAGCTTCCGCCGCCGCGACCTCAAGGACTATCGGCGGCGGGTGCAGATCGTCTTCCAGGATCCGTTCTCCTCGCTCAACCCGCGCCGCCGGGTGCGCGACGCCATCCGCGTGGCGCTCGATATCCATGGCGTCGGCAGCCGAGCCGAGCGCGACGCCGAAGTGGCGCAGCTGATGGCGCGCGTCGGGCTCCGGCCCGACCAGGCCGACAATTTCCCGCACCAGTTCTCGGGCGGCCAGCGTCAGCGCATCGGCATCGCCCGGGCCCTCGCGCTGAAGCCCGACATCATCGTCTGCGACGAGCCGGTTTCGGCGCTCGACGTGTCGGTGCAGGCGCAGATCCTCAACCTTCTCGCCGACCTGCAGCGCGACCTGGGCATCGCATACCTCTTCATCTCGCACGATCTCGGGGTGGTCGAGCACATCTCGCACCGAGTGGCGGTGATGTATCTGGGCAAGATCGTCGAGATCGCCCCCAAGGCGCTGCTCTTCGCGGCGCCGACCCACCCCTATACCGAGATGCTGACCCGCGCCGCCCCGACGCTCGACCCACGCCACCGCCACAGCTTCAGCGCCTCGAGCGACGACGTGCCGAGCGCCATCAACAAGCCGAGCGGCTGCCCCTTCCACACCCGCTGCCCGCTGGCCACCGAGCTCTGCAAGACCACCGAGCCGGCGCTGACCGAACGACCGGACGGTCGGCTGGCGGCGTGTCATCACAGGTAGAGAGGTCCTCGCAGGTGGCGACAATTTTCCTCACCAGCCGGTGCGCACAGAGCACCCCCTCCCCTGTCCCTCCCCCGCAAGGGGGAGGGAGACCAAAACACTGACGCCGGTGTGAGCGTCTCCCCCCCCCTTGCGGGGGAGGGACAGGGTGGGGGGTACCCTTCCCGCGCAGAACCATCCCAAGCTACCTGCCCTAATTACATAGAGAGTTATCTCCGATGCCTCAGACGACGCTTTTCACCAATGGCCGCGTCCTCGATCCCGCCGCAGGCGTGCTGCGCGAGGGGTTGGCCGTGCTGGTGCGCGATGGCCGCATCGCCGAAGTCGGCGCCGGTATCGCCGCCCCGTCCGACGCGCGCGTCATCGACCTCGGCGGCCGCACCCTGATGCCGGGGCTGATCGATTGCCACATGCATGTGGTGGCCGAAACGCTCGACCTCTGGGGCAACATGATCGCCCCCTCCTCGCTGGCGGGCCTCCGCGCCGCGCGCGTCATGGAAGAGACGCTGCAGCGCGGCTTCACCACCATTCGCGACCTCGGCGGCGCCGATCACGGCCTCGTCCGCGGCATCGAGGAAGGGCTGATCGACGGGCCGCGCATCGTCATCTGCGGCAAGGGTCTCACCACCACCGGCGGCCATGCCGACTTGCGCAAGCGCACCGACGACCGCCCCGGCATGATGTCGGACCGGCTGGGCTCGATGGGCTACATCGCCGATGGCGTCGATGCGGTGCGCACCGCCTGCCGCACCATGATCAAGGAGGGCGCCAACTTCATCAAGGTGATGGCCAATGGCGGCGTCTCCTCGCCCAACGACCCGATCCACTCGATCCAATATTCGCGCGAGGAAATCCTCGCCATGGTCGAGGAAGCCGAGAATGCCGGGCTCTACGTCTCGGCCCATGTCTATACCGACGCCGCCATCCGCCGCTGCGTCGAGCTCGGCGTCCACTCGCTCGAGCACTGCAACCTGATCAGCGCCGAGACGGCGAAACTCGCGGCCGAAAAGGGCTGCATCGCCGTCCCCACCCTCGTCGCCTATGACGCGCTGTGGCTCGAAGGCAAGGCGCTCGGCCTCGGCCCGGCCGAGTTCGAGAAGATCGAGGTGGTGCGCTCGGGCGGGCTCAACTCGCTCGCCATCATGCGCGACGCGGGCCTGCCCATGGCCTTCGGCTCCGACCTCCTCGGCGGCTTGCGCAAATACCACTGCATGGAGTTCGAGCTGCTCGCCAAGGTGCTGACCCCGGCCGAAATCATCCGCTCCGCCACCACCGTCGGCGCCGAGCTCTGCCAGATGACCGAAGAGATCGGCACCATCGCCGCCGGCGCCCATGCCGACCTGATCGTCGTCGACGGCGACCCGCTGACCGACATCACCCGCTTGCAGGACGATGGCGCCCACATGCCGCTGATCATGCGCGGCGGCGAGCTGTTCAAGGATCGGCTGTAAGGCAACCGCCAGCCTACCGCTCCGCGCCGCTCCAGTGGGGAGCGGTGACGATCGGGCTCGACCTTCCGCGGCCTAGAGGTGGAAATCACCCGCCGATTCCGGCTGGTAGATCAGCCTGCCGATCTGCAGGTGCCGGGTGCGCTCCGACACCACGCAGTCGACGGCGTCGCCTTCCCGGTACCCGAGGATCGCGGCGCCGACATCGGACAGCACCGACAATTTGCCGGCGCGCTCGTCGGCGTCCTGCGGATAGACGAGTGAGACCTTGATCGCCTCGTCGTCGAGATGCAGCGCCACCTGCGAGTTCATCGTCACCACATTCGCCGCGATGCGCTGCGCCGCCACGACGGTGGCGCGTTCGATCTCGTGTTCGAGTTCGACCATTGCCGGGCCCTGTTCGAACGCGATCAGGTCCTGCAGCCGGGTTTCGTCCAGGTCGGTGATGTGGATGTCGCCCGCCTCCGCCATGACGCCTTCGCGCAGCAGCCGGCGATAGCGGCCGGCGCTGATCGACAGCGATCTCAGCGTTGCCGTCTCGCTCACGCCGAGGAAACCGCAGCGTTCGAACGCCTTCAGCGAGCCCGTATTGTCGGGGTGGATCCGGGCGATCACGGTCTCGGCCCGCATCTCGAGAAAAGCCAGCTTCAGGCCGGCGCGGATGGTGCTCGAGCCGATCCGGCGGCCCCAGTTGTCATGGTCGCCGATGACCAGCACCATTTCGCAGTCGCGGCCCGTCTTGACCAGGCGCACGAAGCCGACCGGCGCATCGTCACGGTCGTGGACCATGAAGAAGCGCCCGCCCTGATTGAACAGATGCGTCAGGATCGGCATCTGGGTGCGATCGATCGCCTCGGCGATCGATCGCGACACGCTGCTTGAATCGCTCAGGTAGCGGGTGACCCGCTCGTCCTCCAGCCAGTCCATCAGGATCAATGCATGCGTCCGGGTGATCTCCGGACGCAACGAAACAAAAGGCCTCTTCATCATCGCCACCTTGGTCGCAAGAATGAAAGCCTGTCACGGCCAGGGCCGTGCTGGTTCTTTCGGGTCAGTGCTGCAATTCGGAGTGGGCAGCTTAGCAAAGAGCAGCCGGTAAAGGCCAGCCATCCGCGCACCCCGGCAGCAGCCATGCGGCCCGGCTGTCTACCGACCTGCCTCGTTCCACAGCAGCCGGACCGGCGCTTCGTCTTCCTCGATGGTCGAGAAGCGACCGATCGGATCGAGGAAATAGTTGTCGGTCTGGTCGTCATTGACCTTGCTGACCTCGCCGACCAGCACCACCCCACGCCCCTGTTCACCGTAGAAGCGGTGGTACAGCCCCGGGGGAATCGTCACGCCCTGACCGGGCTCGAGCCGGAGCTGTTCCCAGGGTTTGAGGGTGGTGGCGATGCCGTCGACCAACACGGTCAGTTCGCGCTCGATGACGGCGCCGTCATCGTCGGCGGGACAGAACTCGATGACCAGCACGCCGCCGGCCCGGTTGATGATGTCTTCCATCTTGGCGCGATGCAGGTGCGAGGGCGTCACCTGGCCCTCCTCGACCACCAGGAGCTTCTCGGCATAGGTGATCTCCCCCTCGCCGCCCACGATCCCGTTGCGCAGGCAGAACAGCACGAGGCCGATCTCATCGAAGCGTCCGGAGCCGAAATCCGTGACGTCCCAACCCATCTGGTGGCGCGTGAGATAGCGCGCCGTTTCCGGGTCCTGGCGGAAACTCTCTGCCGTCCAGCGCCCCCAGACCGGCAGCGTCCAATGGTGCGTCGCGAGCAGGTCTTCGGCCCCACGGATCGCCCGGTTGATTGCAGAACGCTTCATGCTTTCCTCCCCTGCGTGCCTCGCTCAGGCGGCGAGCGTCACGCGCCCGGCCGGATCGGCCGGAAAATAGATGTTGCTGAACCAGTGTAGCCCGCCCGCACAGCCGATCTCCACCAGACCATGGTCGACGAAGACGTCGATGTCCAACGGGCCGGCATGGATGATGTCGATGGTGAAGTCCGTGGCGAAGCCGCGCTCCGGTGCGATGGCCGGATGAGCACCGCGATTAATGGTGACCGAACAGGTGTCGCTCGCAGTGCGCCTGACGGTGAAGACCGGATCGGCCTCCCCGAACAGCGACAGGGTCAGTTCGTCGCCGACCTCTCCGGCCCAGCGATGCGCGAACCGATAGGCGGCGGACGGCGGGGTTGCGGGAGCGCCGGCCGCGACCGACAGCGCGTCGAAAGCCGCCTGCACGGCCTCGTCGACCCGCTGGCCGAGACGCAGGCCATGGGGCGTTTCGATCAGCGTCAGGCGGCGCGGCAAGCTCATGCTGCCGCGGAAGTCTTCCGATGGGGTGTGGTTGGCATATAGCCAGTTGCTCATCCAGGCGACAGCGAGCGGATCTTCGCCGCTGAGGCCGGAAAAGCTCTGGGTGGCGTAGTAGTCGCGGCCCCAGTCCATGAACAATTCCGTTTCGGCGGAGTGACGGTTGCGGAACACCCGACCGTCGAAATCTCCGACGAAATACTGCGTCCCCGATCCGCCTGAGATATGCCCCTGGCCAAGCCCGACCACCAGGATCCACGCCTGCTCGCCACTGCCTTCGACCGTGATCGGGAACAGGTCGGGACACTCCCACGGCCCCGTGCCATGCCGGCCTTCGCTGCTGCCGAACTCGCTTTCCGCCTGCCAGTTCAGCGCGTCGGGCGACGAGTAGATGCCGATCGACTGGCCATGCGTGACCACCATGATCCAGCGCTGGGTCGCGGCGTGCCAGATCACCTTGGGGTCACGGAAATCGCGCGGCCCCGGGGTTGGCAGCACCGGATTGCCGGCAAATTTGTGGAAGCTGGTCATGCCGCGATCGGCGATCGCGATGGCCTGGTCCTCGACATAGGGGCTGCCATCCCGGTGGGCGGTATAGAACAGCAGGATCGCGTCGTCCGCAGCGAGCTCCGGCGCCACCCGTCCTTCACGGGCTGCGACGGCGCTGCCCGAAAAGCACTGGCCGCTCGCTTCGGGATAGAGCGCGATGGGCTGCTCGGTCCAGTTGGCGAGGTCGACGCTCGTCGCGTGCCCCCAATGCATCGGGCCGTGCACCAACCCATGCGGGTTGGCCTGGTAAAACAGGTGGTAGAGGCCATCCACCCGCACGGCGCCGTTGGGATCATTGATCCAGCCGGCCTGGGGCGAAAAGTGATAGCGGGGACGCAATGGGTTCATCGGTGGCCTCAATAGGGGTTGGACGGCATCATGTCCCAGATTTCGAGGCTGGTCAGCTTGCCGCCCTCCCCGGCGGCAAAGGCAGCAATGCCGTTGCTCGCCGCATCGGGGTAGATGCGCCTGGTAATGGCCTGCCGATCGTTAGCGAAGACTTCCACCACCGAACGATCGATGAGGACGCGCAGTCGCAGCGGCTCGCCCGCCTCGAGCCTGAGCGGACCGGCTTCCCGGATCTTGAGGCCGAGGCCGCTGCGGGACGAATTGGTCGTATCGACGAACAGCTCGCCCTTTTGTGCGTCATAGCCGACGATTGTCGTCTCGCTGCCATCGGCGGACCGACGCACTTCGAGGCCGACGCTCGATGCCGCGGCGACATCGAAGGCCGCCTCGATGTCGATCGTGTCGCCACCGGCAATGTTCAGCTCAGCATGGCCGGTGAGCGCCAGGGGACTGGCCGAGCGGGCATTGTAGCGCAGCTGCTTCAGCTCCTCGACCGGCCGCATGCCGAGGCGCAGGTCATCGCGCAGCCACAGTTCGCGCGGCACCGCGAAAACGCCCGACCACCCGGCGGCCTTCTCGGTCGCTTCGTCCCACTGATCGAATATCCAGGCCCACAGGATGCGCCGGCCATCGGGCGCTTCCATGCTTTCCGGCGCGAAATAGGTGTTGTCGACCCAGCTCATGCGCTCGTGCACTTCGGGGTGGAACTGCTCGTTCTTCCAGTCGCCGACGAAATAGCGCGTGCCGTGCTCGTGGCTGATCCCCATCAGCACCCACTTGTCGCCCAGCTTGAAGAAATCGGGGCACGAGACGTCCTCGCGGATGGTGGTGCCATCGACGGTATGGGCGAACAGGTCTCCCACATAGCTCCAGTCGTCCAGCTCGGTGGCCTTGAAGATGGCGGGCTGGGTTCCCCCGAAAATGGCATAGTAGGTATCGCCGTCGAGCCAGCCGTGTGGATCCCACGAGGCATAGGGCAGCTTGGCCGATTCCCGCCACTTGTCGGGCGCTTCCACCGGGACGATCGGATTGCTCGGCAGTTTGCGGAAATTCTCGAGCAGCGGCTCGCTGCTGGTGGCGATGCAGTTTCCGACCTTCACCCCGTGGTAGAAGATCGACACTTCGCCATTCTTGTCGATCATCGCGTTGCCGCTGAAAATGCCCTCTTCCGGACTGTCGGGGGTGGGCAGCAGCCAGGGCTTGTGATGGCGCCAGTGCAGCAGGTCCCGGCTCGAGACGTGCCCCCAGTAGTGCACGCCATCATCCTGGTAGATATAGCCCAGATGGTAGCGGCCGTTCCACCAGATGGCGCCGTTCGGGTCGGCCGGCTTGGCGTAATCCTCCGGCACGACGAAGTGGAAGGTTGGCCGGAACGGGTCGGCCAGCATATGGAGCCGCAGATTGCGGGCGGTCTTGATCTGCTCGGCGGCGATGGTCATTGGTGCAGCTCGTGGTGCGGTGCGTGGGATTGGATCATGCCGGCGAGGCGGAGCTCGGCGGCGAAGTGGCAGGCGACGAAGCGGCCCGGCTCGAGCTCCCGCCATTGCGGGATTTCGGCCTTGCAGCGTTCGGTCGCGTAAGGGCAGCGCGGATGGAAATGGCAGCCGCTCGGCGGATTGATCGGGCTGGCGATCTCGCCGCTGAGCCGCTTGCCGGAACGCTCGCGCGTCGGGTCGGTCATCGGCACCGATGACAGCAGCGCCTCGGTATAGGGGTGCAGCGGCCGATCGATGATGGCGCGCGTCTCGCCCAGCTCCACCATGCGGCCCACATACATCACGGCGATCCGGTGGGCGATGAACTCCACCACGGCGATGTCGTGGGCAATGAACATGAAGGCCAGCCCGAAGCGCTGCTGCAGATCCTTCAGCAGGTTGAGGATCTGCGCCTGAACCGAAACGTCCAGCGCCGACACGGCCTCGTCGCAGACGATCAGCCGCGGTTTGCAGATCAGCGAACGGGCGATGCCGATGCGCTGCCGCTGGCCGCCGGAAAAGGCGTGCGGATAGTGGTTGAGGTGGCGTTCGCCCAGCCCGACCAGTTCCAGCACTTCGATGACCCGGCGACGCGCTTCGGATCGCGACACGCGCTCGTTGTAGATCAGGGGTTCGGCGATGATGTCGAACACGGTCATGCGCGGATCGAGCGAGGAGTACGGATCCTGGAAGATCATGTGGAAGTGGCGCCGCAGCTGCCGCAGCTGCCGCTCGCTCAGGCGCGCCAGGTCGACCCACTCGCCGGTGTCGAGCTTGAGCTGCACCGCGCCCTGGCTGGGGTCGATGGCGCGTACGATCGAACGCCCCAGAGTCGATTTTCCCGAGCCCGACTCCCCCACCACCGCCAGCGTCTCGCCGGCATTGATGTGCAGCGACACGTTGTCCACCGCCCGGATGACGGGAGCGTTCCTGCCGCCAATGCCGGACCTCGACACAAACTGCTTCGAGACCTGCTCGACCCTCAGGATCGCATTGTCGTCAGAGGCTTGACCACTCATCCTCGGCCTCCTTTTCATCGCTGAGCAGAAAACACCGCGCCCAGTGCTCGTCGTCCACCTTGGTCAATGCCGGGATTGCGGCATCGCAGACGCCGGCCATGGCGCTGGGGCAGCGGGTGAAGAAGCCACAGCGCCGCGGCGGATCGACCGCGCTGGGGACGCTCCCTTCAATGACTTCGAGGCGCTCCACGGGCCGCCCCGGATGGGGGATCGAGCGCAGCAGTTTCTGCGTGTAGGGGTGCTTGGGATCCTTGAACAGCCGTTCCGTCGTGGTGGTCTCGACCACCCGGCCCAGGTACATGACGTAGACGCGGCTGACATTCTCGGCCACCACCGCCATGTTGTGGGTGATGTAGACGATCGACATCCCCAGCTCGTCCTGCAGGTCACGCATCAGGTCGAGGATCTGCGCCTGGATGGTCACGTCCAGCGCCGTGGTCGGTTCATCGGCGATGACGATCTGCGGGTGGCAGATCAGCGCCATCGCGATCATGGCGCGCTGCCGCATGCCGCCCGACAGCTGGTGCGGATACTCGTCGATCCGCACCTCGGGATTGGAGATGCCGACCCGGCCCAGCATGGCGATGACCCGTTCGCGGATCTGCGCCTCGGAGAGCTTGGTGTGCAGCCGCAGCATCTCGCCGATCTGGAAGCCTATGGTGTGGACCGGCGAGAAGCTGGTCATCGGCTCCTGGAAGATGATCGAGGCATCGTCACCGCGCACCGAGCGCATTTCGGCGGAGTCGGGGTCGAGCGAGAGGATGTCCACCATCTCGCCCTGCTTGCGCCTCAGCACGGCATGACCGGCGACGATCTGGCCGCGGCCCCGCACCAGTTGCAGCATCGATTGGGCGGTAATGCTCTTGCCGCAGCCGGATTCGCCGATAATGCCGACCGACTCCGCCTCGCCGACATGGAAATCGACGCCGTCGACGGCTTTCAGGATGCCGTGGTCGAGGAAGAAATAGGTCTTCAGCCCTTCGACCTTCAGGCGTGGTTCGGACGATTTCAGAGAAGCGCTCGGGGTCATTTGGCGTAGGGGTCTGCGGCATCGCGCAACCCGTCTCCGATGAAGTTGAACAGCACCACGGCCGCCACGACGAAGGCGGCGGGCCACAGCAGCCAGACATAGTTGCTCAGCACCACCACATCCTGCGCCTGCTGCAGCAGCGAGCCCCAGCTGACATCGGGCGCGCGGATGCCGATGCCCAGGAAGCTGAGCGTCGTCTCGCCCAGGATCATGAACGGGATGGCGATGGTGATGTGCACGATGAGGTAGCTGGTGAAGCCGGGAATGAGATGCCGGGTAATGATCGACCAGCTGCTGGCCGACGAGATGCGCGCCGCCATCACATAATCCTCTTCGCGCATCGACAGGATGCGTCCACGCACCACGCGGGCGAGGCCGGTCCACCCGACGAGCGACAAAACGAGGGTGATGGCGAAATAGGTCTGGATGCCGGTCCATTCCGCCGGAATGGCCGCTGCCAGCGCCATCCATAGCGGGATCTGCGGCACGCTCATCACCAGCTCGATGGTGCGCTGGATGATGACGTCGACCTTGCCGCCGACATAGCCGGAAATGCCGCCCAGCGCGACGCCGAGCACGAAGCTGATGAGCACGCCGCCGAAGCCGACGAACAGCGATACCCGCGAGGCATGCACGATACGCGAGAACAGGTCGCGTCCCAGATTGTCCGCACCCAGGAGGAAGACCGGTTGCCGGCTGGTGGTGCCGAACAGCTTCACCGACATCGGGATGACGCCCATCAGCAGATACGGGTCGGTCTTCGGAAACAGCACGACCGGGTTCATGTCGGCATTATCGGCAACGATCAGGTCGTACTTGAAGGTCTTGGGGTTAACGCGGGTGCGGCTGTCGAACACGTAAGGGCCGACAAAGCCACCATCCGGGGCGAAGAAGTGGATGGCCGAAGGCGGCGCGAAAATGTGCTGGCGGGAGCGCTCCTGCGGATCGTAGGGCGCGATGAAATCGGCAAGGATTGCAACCACATAGAACAGGATCAGCAAGTAGAGGCTGACCATGGCCAGCTTGTGCTTGCCGAACTTGGCCCTCATCAGCTGCCATTGCGAGGCGCTGTAGAGCTGCTCGGCCCGCTGACGGCGCCGATCGCCGCCGGTGGAGTACTGGGCCATTAGCCGATCGATACGATCCTGCACCTTTTTGGGGCGCGGCGCCGGGGCGCTGGTGGTGGTGTCGGACATCTCCCCTACTCCATCCTGATGCGCGGATCGTTCAGCGCCAGCAGCAGGTCCGAGATGAAGGTGCCGAAAACCGTGAGCACGCTGAGGATCATGACGATGCCTCCGGCCAGGTACATGTCCTGCGTGATGCTGGCCTCGAGCAGCACCGGCCCGATCGTGGGCAGGTTCAGCACCTTCGACACCACGATCTCGCCGCCGACCACGGCCGGCAGCATCCAGCCCAGGGTGGACAGCAGCGGGTTGATGGCGATGCGGAGCGGATAGCGCAGCACGTTCGTCATCTCCGGCACGCCCTTGGCCCGCGCCGTGGTCACATATTGCTTGTTGAGCTCGTCGAGCAGGGTGGCGCGCAGCACGCGGGTGATGGTCGCCATGCCGCCGATCGTCAGCACCAGAATGGGCAGCCAGACGTTCTTGAGCAGGTCCAGCACCTTGGCGAGCGACCATGGCGCTTCTCGGAACGGCGGGGAGAAGAAGCCGTTCACCAGCCAGCCGGTGTTCTGGTAGACGACGAACATGATGCCCAGCGCGAGCAGGAAGCCGGGAACGGCGAGCCCCACGAGCCCGATCAGGGTCAGCGTATGGTCCCAGACCGAATACTGCTTGACCGCCGACAGGATGCCGAGCGGCACCGCGAGCAGCCAGGTGAATGCGATGGCAGTCAGCGACAGGATGATGGTGCTGGGCACGCGCTCCATCAGGATGGCGGCCACCGGGCGATTGTAGCGAAACGAGCTGCCGAAATCGCCGGCGAAGACGATCTTGCCCATCCACAGCGCGTATTGCTCGGGCATCGACTTATCGAGCCCGTACATGGCGCGGATGTTTCCTTCCTGTTCGGCGCTGACGACGTTGCCCTGCAGGCGCAGGTTATTGACGTAACTGTCGACATAGCTGCCCGGCGGCAGCTGAATGACAATGAACGAGACGATCGAGATCGCGATCAGGAACGGGATCAGTATCCCGAGGCGGCGCAGGGCGAATTGCAGCACTTCGACGACGCTCCGGTTCGATGTTTGAGGGGGGACCGGACGCTGCATGCCAGCGCCCGGTCGTGCACTTTCGTCAGGTCTGGAACCAGAGCCCTTCACTCGACAGGTACGAGTCGAGCTCGTAGGGCGCCCCTTCGTTCTGCGTATTGCGCAGCCCGGCATGGACGACGTTCGGCACCACCTTGAGGCCCGACACCGGGAACAGCACGTAGTTGTCGTTGAACCACTGCATCATCTTGGCGTACAGCGCCTTGCCCTGTTCGGACTCCGGCGGGTAGGCCTTGCGTTCGGTGTGGATGTCGTAGAACTCCTGGATATATGCAGGCGGCTCACGACCTTCCTTGCCCTGGGTGATGTAGTACTGCCAGGTCATCGGCGACCACGGCCCCTTGTGGCTGGGCAGATAGTCTTCCGAGATACCGCCCTCCCACGCCGTCCCATCGTTCCAGAACAGCGAGGCCTGGATTTCGTTGGCGGCCTTGCGCTGGTTGAACAGGCCGAAATCGATGCCCAGCGGGTCGATCTCTACCCGGATACCGACAGCTTCGAGCTGCTCCTTGAGCAGTTCGGCGACCGGCGGAAAGTCCGACGAAGCCTCGGAGAACGACAGGCGCAGCACGAAGCGCTGGCCATCGAGCCCAAGTCGGAAGCCCTCGCCATCGCGCTCCGACATGCCGATCGCATCGAGCAGGCCTTCGGCTTCATCGGGATCGAAGCTCTTGGTGGTGAGGAACGGCTCGCCGAACATGCCGTAGAATACGGAGTCGTTGATGTCCTGCGGGTCGATCGCCAGACCGATGGCGCGGCCGAAGCGGCGCTCCGGATCCGCCACGAGCTTCTGCCAGGCCGAGTCCGCCTTGTCGTATTCGTAGTCGTGGTTGAGAAACAGCTGGATCGGGTAGTTGAACGAGCCGGTCGTGAACACCCGATAGCCACCGGCCTCGGCGTTCTGCACATAGACCGACATCTTGCTGAGCGGGGCGTCGGTCTCGACGGCGAGGTCCACCTGGCCGGCCAGCGTCGCGTTGACCTGCGCGTCGCGATCGGCGGCACGGTTGTTCACGATGCGATCGATATAGGGCAACTGCTGCCCCTTGCCGTCGACATGCCAGTAATAGGGGTTGCGCTCGAACACCGTGCGCTGCTCGGAATACTCGGTCAGCACCCAGGGCAGCAGCACCGGCATGCCCAGCGCGGCCGCCGTGCCATACTCCCAGTGCGGCGGCTCCTTGAGCTTGAGCAACTGCGACCAGCTGTCGATGGCATTGGCCTTGAGCTGTTCCTCGAGCTTGGCGGGGTCGGCGTATTTCTTGTGGAACTGCTTGAAGTAGTGCGCCGGCCGGAACAGCAGCTCGTAATTGGGGATCCACGAGTTGAGATCGGCAATGAAGAAGCCATACGGCGCCGAGAAGGTCAGCTCGAAGCTGTACTCGTCGATGATGTTGAGCTTTGCAGGGCCCATGGTGGAATTGCCCTGCGTGAACAGCTGGGCCGGCCACGCCCGTCCGACTTCAGGATCCCCGTAGATGTCCTCGAAATGGAAGCGAACGTCCTCGGTGGTCACCGGCTCGCCATCGGACCAGCGCAGGCCCTTGCGGATGGTGAACTTGAACACCGTGTAGTCGTCCGAATGCGAGAAGGCGCTGACCACGTTTGGCAGCGACGCCTCGGTGGTCTGGCCCGGCGAACGCAGGATGGTGCCGCCGCCGCCGAGGAACGTGAACGGCGTCGGGAACACCGAAGCGACTCGCAGCTCCCCGCCGAAAGACCCGTCTTCCCAGGTCTGGAACTCGTCCTGCAGCAGGATGCCCTGCCCGACCTTGAAGACTTCCTCCGGCAGGCGCTCGTCGAGCGGCGGAAGCTGCCCGGCGGCCACCTTTTCCGCCAGCATCGGCGACTCTGTGAAACCGCGTGCAGAAGCCTGCGCCAGTGCCAGTGATGGACCCATGATGCTGGCAAAAGCCAAGCCGGCACCGGAGAGGCCCGCTGCCTTCAGCAGCGCCCTCCGGCTGATATCAGCCGTCATTTTCTATCTCCTCCTGTGCCCCTTGTCGGAGCAAATCCTCCACGTCCCGGCTTTGCAGGACCATGCGCCCGTTGCCAGCAAAATATTGGCTCTGCACACGTGTGCAGGCTATGACAATGTGCTAAGCGGGGTCAAGTGTCGAGTTGGCGGAACGTCTATGGTAGCGGTATGGGGATGAAGGACACCAAGAAGAGAGCGGGTTCACACGACGTTGCACGCCTCGCCGGCGTGTCGCGTTCCGCGGTGTCGCGCGCCTTTACGCCCGGCGCTTACATCGCCGACGAGACGCGCGAGCGGGTGATGGCGGCGGCGGCGATGCTGGACTACCAGCCCAACGCCATCGCCCGCAGCCTCAGCAAGAACAGCTCGCGGCTGGTCGGGATCATCGCCACCGACCTTGAGAATCCGTTCTACTCACAGCTGCTGGTGCACATGAGCACCGAACTGCAGGCCAATGGCTATGCCGTGCTGCTGATGGTATCGCGCTCCAGCCACATCGATGACTACCTGTCCAAGCTGCTGCAGTACCAGGTGGACGGCGTCATCGTCACCGCGGCGACCCTGAGCTCGAGCATGGCCGTGGCGCTGCAGCGATCAGGCCGTCCGGTCGTCCTGGTCAACAACTACCTGCGCGATGGCGGTGTGAGTTCGGTGAGCAGCGACAACTATCGCGGCGGCCGCATGGTCGCCGACCTGCTCGTCGAGGCAGGCCGCAAGCGCATTGCCTTCATCTCGGGCGAAGCGAACACCTCGAGCGGTCGCGATCGCGGGCTGGGGCTCAAGGACCGGCTGGCCGAGCTCGGCATGACCATTTACGCGCAGGAGAGCGGCGAGTACCGGCATGCGGAGGCCGCCGAGGCCGCGCGGCGGCTGCTCTCGCTGTCGCCCCGCCCGGACGCGCTGTTCTGCGCCAACGACGTGATGGCGATCGCCGCCCTGATGGTTGCCCGCAGCGAATTCGGGCTGCGCGTCCCCGAGGACCTGTCGGTCGTCGGGTTCGACGATTCCGACGAGGCAACCCGCCAGACCTTCGGACTGACGACGGTGGATCAACACCTCGACGACATGGCGTCCAAGACCGTCTCGCTGATGCTGGCCACGATCTCCGGCGACGAAAAGAGCGTCCAGCACGTCGTGGTGCCGGTCTCGCTCGTCTATCGGGCAACGCACTAGAGCGCGCCAGGTCCGACGTCGTGGATCAGATTGGTCGGGAACCCCGCTTCCGCGAGGCTCGTCCAGGTGATCGAGCGCCTTGCCGCCTCAACCGGGGATCACCACCCGACCGTGCTCCGCGCTTTCGAGCGCAGCCTTCACCAGCTTCAGCGAGTTCAGGTTCGCGGCGGCGTCGTTGATCGGCGCCGTCCCGGTTTCGATAGCGACAAGCAGCGCCCCCATGGCGCCGGCGAAACCGTCGTTGAACCACTGCCCTTCCAGCCTCGGTACGGCAACGCCTTCGGCGAGATAGAGGCGAACCGATTGGACGCCGAGGTCTGGTCCGATGCTGCGCAGCGTGCCTTTCGTGCCGGTAATGGTCGTCAGGTTGTGCGGCCCGTGAGCCGCCGCGCCATCGAACACCAGTGACGCCTGCCCGCCCGGAAAGCCGATCATCGCCTGTGCCAGAAGTTTCGAGCGCACCGACTGCCCGTGCGCCCGCGTCCCTGTCGCGTAGACGCTGCCGGCGGTGTCGCCGATGACGCTGGCGACAAAATCGAACCAGTGGATGGCGAAATCCTCGAGGATGATCTGGTCGATGTCCTCGAACGGCGTCCCGCCGATCCAGCTGTGATCCCATTGCAGCTGGGCATGCACGCCGATCACTTCGCCGATCAGCCCGGCTCGCACCGCCTCGCGCATATAGGACATGTAGGGCGCCCAGCGGCCGTTCTGGTTGACCGCAAGAAACACGCCCTTGTTCGCTGCCAGCCTGACCAGGTCGGCGCCGACCGCCAGATCCATCACGAACGGCTTTTGCGACAGCACATGCTTGCCCGCCTCAAGCGACTGCCGGATCAGTGGCGTGCGGGCTGCAGGGTGCAGCGCCAGGTCGAGCACCGGGATCGCCGGGTCCTCGATCAGTTCGCCGGGCTCGTCGGTGATCCGGGCGCCCGGGTAGAACTCATCTCGCCGCATTTCGGCGCGCGACAGCGAGCGATCGCAGATCGCGACGACGTTGAAACCGCTGGCGCGATAGGCGTCGAGATGCGCCGCGCTGATGCCTCCCGCCCCGATCAGCCCGATCGGCACCGACCGGTCGCGAGGCATGGGAGGCCGATAGGGCAATTCCGGCGCCGCGATCTCGGCGAGGTTGCCGGCAACCAGGGCATAGCTGTCCTGGGACGGCGCATCCTTGCCGCCGCTCACTGCAGCAACTCCAATGTGCGGCCCAGTCGTGCCGAGGCGACCGCGGTATCGATGATCCGCTGCGCCGTGCGGCAGAGCGTCGGGTCCAGGGGGCCACCGATCGGCTGCTGGCCCTGCTTGCAGTGCAGCACATACTCGACCGGGTTGCGGAACGGCGGCTCCAGTCGATCGACCGGGACATTGGTGATGGCGCGCTGCGAGCGGGTCTGCAGCCCGACATGCGGCTCGAAGTCATAGCTTGAGATGGTGCCGGCGCTGCCGACGATGACGAAGCCGCATTTCGGCTGCGGTTGCAGGGTCCAGGGGTCGGTGAAGGTGCCCCATCGCGTCTCGTATTTCGACAGCCCCGTATCATATCGGCAGACGGTGACCGAGTGCTCGTCGACTTCGAGGCCGGCACCGCCGTGAACCACCGATGTGACCGTCTCGGGCGCCTTGCCGTCCATGAACCAGGTACCGAGCGTCACGCCATAGCCGAGATAGTCGAGCAACGAACCGCCACCCGCCGCCTTGCTGTACCACCACGAGCTCGCCTTGCCCTGCTGAACCGCCGCGTCGGACACTTCCACCTTGTCGGCCAAATGATAGAGCGGACCGCGATTGCCGTCGTAGAAATGCACTTCCAGCACCTCGCCGATCACCCCCTCGTCGATCAGCCGCTTCGTCGTGGCGTGCGTGGGATACCAGCGCAAGGGCCAGTTGATCGCGAGGCGCGACCCGGATGCCGCCACGGCGGCGAGCATCCGATCCGCATCGGCGAGGTTGGCGGCGAACGGCTTCTCGACGAGAATATCGACCGCCTGCCGCGCCACCTGCTCGACGGCGACGGCATGGTCGGCTGTGGCGGGGCAAAGGATCACCAGATCCGGCCGCGCGCTCGCAAGACACGCCTCGACATCGGTGTAGACCTGATCCGCCCTGAGGGCGAAATTCGCTATCGCGCTCTCCATCCTCGAGGTGTCACGGTCGCAGACCGCAACGATCTCCGCATCGGGATGTTCGTGCGCCATGCGGAGCAGGTCGCCCATATGCATGTGATCGAAATTGATACCGGCGATACGCCACTTGCTCATGGTCACTCCTCCTCCACCCGGCTCGGTCGATGCTCTGCATAGAGCTGGTTGAGCGCGCCGATCAGTCTTGCACTCGGCGGACGCCTGATCGCCGCGTCGCGCACCAGCTCGGCGGCGCGCTGCTGAAACTGCATGTAGCCATTGTGGCGGGGCCGGACGTATGCCTGCTCCAGCGTCTGCAGCGTCTGCGTATAGAACTGCCCCCAATCGGCATTGACCTGCAGATCGGTCCAGGCGGCGCGACGGCTCGGTTGACCGGCATGGTTAGGGATGAACTCGACCTGCGCAGCGCTCCCGAGCAGCCGCCGCAAATGCACAACGAGGCCGTCGGTGGGCTGGCAGCGCCCGGTGAGGGCAATGCCGGTTCCCCCCAGCACCGAGCCGAGCGGCCCACCCGCAGCGACACGCGGGGGGTTGTGGAACGCCAGGCGCGCGGCGCGGTCGGCCCCCGCATAGGTGACGTAACCGAACACCAGCGGCGCCAGCACGATGTCGGCGCTGCCCGAGAGGCGTTCCAGCAGCCCGATCGGGTTGTCGTCGCGGCAGCTCGCCGGGCTCAACGCAGCCAGCTCGTAGAACAGTTCGATGGCCTGCCTGCCCGGCGTGTCGGCAAGGTAGGTTTCCGATGCGCCGGGTTGGTCGCCGAACGCCAGCGCCATCGAGGTGAGGGTCAGCAGCGCGTGCGGGCCGGCCAGCGACAGCGGCACCCTGCCGGTGCGGCGGGAGAGCTCTCCCACCTCGCTCCAAAGCACGGGCACCGGTCCATCCAGCAGGTCGGGGCGCAGGGCCATCACCTGGCTGGCGGCGTCGAGCGGCAGCGCCCAGTGCTGGCCATCCAGTTTGTAGCTCGACAGGCACGCGCCCACCGTGTGCCGGGCGATATCCGCCATGGTGGCGGGCCCGAGGATCCCATCGAGCGGCTGCAGCACGCCCGCTGCCACCGCCTCGCCCAGATGCGGATGGTCCAGCACGATGATGTCGTAGCGTCCGCAGAGATCGGCAATCGGATGCGACTCGAAGCCTTCCAGCGGCTGCCGCTCCCAGGCGATCTCGACGCCATCCGTTTCGCCCCATTGGCGCGCCGCGGCCTCGAGCGCGACATAGCCGCGAGGATGATCCCAGGTGAGCCCTCTATAGCTCACAGCATGGTCTCGCTCACCGCACCCGAGCCGATCAGGCTGTCGACCTTATCGTCGGCAAAGCCGGCTTCCCTGAGGATGTCGCGGCTGTGCTGGCCGGCCAGCGGAGCGCCGAAGCGCACGTCCGACGGCGTCTTCGAGAACCTGATCGGGAAACCCGGCGCCTTGATGGGCCCTTCGGTCGGATGCTCGTACTCGACGAAGGTGCCGTTGTGCCGGATCTGCGGGTCGTCGACGAGCTCGGCATAGCCATAGACCGGACCCGCCCAGACATCGGCGGCGCGGAACAGCCCCAGCCACTCCTCGGTGGTCTTGTGCTTGAGCCGCTCGCGCGTCCTCGCGAAAATCTCGTCGCGCCGCTTCCAGCTGTCGATTTCGTCGTTCATCGTCAGGAACGCGTCCTCGCCGATCACCGCACCGAAATTGGCGAGCGAGGGGAACGCCACGATGATGTAACCGTCGGCGGTGGCAAAGGCGCCGTAGGGGGAGCGGATATAAGCATGGGCGTGCGGTTCGGCCGAGCGCGTCTGCGCCTTGCCGCCGACGGTATAGACCGACAGTTCCTGCATCTGCAGGGTGGTGATGGCATCGAGCATATTGACCTGCACCAGTTGGCCCTCGCCGGTGCGCTCGCGATGCAGCAGGGCGGCGAGCACGCCTTCGAACGCGGTATAGGCGGTCACCGCATCGACGAGGAACTGCCCCGCCGCCAGCGGCGGCTCACCGGCCCGGCCGGCCGACAGCATGGCGCCAGACATGCCCTGCAGGATCAGGTCCTGGCCGGGATTGTTCACGTAGGGGCCGGTTTCGCCATAGCCCGACATCGAGACGTAGACGAGTTTGGGGTTGATGGCGCTCAGCGTCTCGTAGTCGACGCCCAACCGCTTGGCGACGCCGGGGCGGTAGTTCTGCAGGAACACATCGGCCGTCTTGACCAGCTCGAGCAGCACCTGCTTGCCGTCGGCATTCTTGAGGTCGACTGCCAGCGAGCGCTTGTTGCGGTTGAGCGACAGGAACGAGACGTTGATCCGGTTGCCCTTGATGCCGCCCGCCGAGGTGTGGCGCTGCCACTCGCCGCTGGTCGGCTCGACCTTGATGACGTCGGCGCCCAGGTCGCCAAGGCGCTGCGCCGCGAACGGTCCCGCCATGGCGATGGAGCAGTCGAGGACACGATAGCCGGTGAGAATGCCCATGGCGGGGTTTCCTTATGAGGAGGTTCGTGAGCCCTGCCGGAGCGGGCGGAAATTGTAGGATGGGTGCGGATAGGGGTCGGCTGGCTGCCGGGCGGCCCCGACAATGGCCGCCTCGGCCGCCGCGATGGCCTCGGCGTCGGGGAGGATCGACAGCACCGTGTCGTAGCGGCGCGTTTCGCCGCCTTCGAGCATGATGGCCTCCCCACGCCGGCGCGCTTCGGCCGCGCCGAGCACGTGATGGGTCGAGGGTTCGATGCCGACGGCATAATGGCCGGCCTGCAGGTCCTGCCACTCGTACATGCAGGGGAACTGGTCCTTGCGGGTGGTGACCTCGAAGCCGATGCCGAGCCGGTCGTTGACCAGGGCGACAGAACAGAGCCCCTCGGCATCTGCCGCCAGTTCGTGCTGCCAGACCTGCTCGTAGAAACCCGCCTGCGGCCCCCCCAGCGTGTGGTAGCCGACCCCCTGGGCGCGATAATTGTCGCCGTCATGAGCGGCCCAGACCACGTCGGCGATCGGCGCCAGGTAACGCGATCCGGCATCGAGCACCGGGTGCCCCACATTGATGTGGTAGCAGTACATGTGCGGCGTAGGGTTGAAACCGCGGTTGCGCACCACGTCGCTGAGGTGGATCCGGTTGGTGCCCACTTCGATCTCGATCCGGCGCACCAGTTCGAGATCTTCGGCGAACACCGCCGCCTGCGTCATTACCCCCTCGGCCCACAGAAAGCAGCGATCGCCCTCCCAGCGCTCGCCATAGCCCGAGAGGCGGCCGGGGATCGTGCTGATCCGCCCATGCACGGTATTGGTGATGCTCTGGCGGGCCGGATAGAAATAGTGCTCGGCCGGCGCCTCGTCGGGGAACAGGATGTGGTCGAGGCCGCAGGTCACCAGCAGGCCGGAGAACGAGCGCTGCCAGGCAAAGCCGTGCTCGCCTTCGTACTCGTGCAGGCCCGGGTGGCGGAAGCCGCTGGGCGAGTGCCAGCCGATGGGCAGGCCGCGATACTCGCAGGTCGCGATATCCATCGCCCGATCCACCAGCACGCTGAACATGAGGCCCGTGCCCGAGCGGAACTCGAGCATGCGGATGCCGCGCTCCAGCCCATCGGCCAGCGTCGAAAGGCGCACGCCGGCGAACTGGCTCAGCGATCCGGCCAGTCCCGCCACCTCGCGGCGGCTGAACTCTCGTCCAAACAAGGCGACCATGGCGCGGCTCCGAACTACTTGCGGCGGAAGATTGGGGCGCGCTTCTGCTTGAAGGCGGCGCGCCCTTCGGCGGCATCGCTCGTCGCAAAGCAGATCGCCTGCAGGTCGAGCTCATATTGCGTGGCCTGCTTTGCCGGCATGTTCGCCGCCGCCTCGACATTGAGCTTGGCCATTTCGGCGGCGATCGGCGCACGGGACGCGATGGTCTCGGCCAGCGCCATGCTGCGCGCCATCAGTTCGGCAGGCTCCATCACCTCGGACACCAGCCCCCAGGCCAGCGCCTTGCCGGCCGGGATCGCGTCGCCGCTCATCAGCATCAGCGAGGCGTTGGAGGTCCCGGCGGAACGGCTGAGCAGCTGCGCCATACCGCCGCCGCCGATCCAGCCCAGCTTGATCTCCGGTGCGCCGAACTGAGCCGTCGCCGCGGCCAGCCGGATATCGCAGCTCAGCGCCATTTCGAGCCCGCCTCCGAGCGCATAGCCGTTGATGGCTGCGATCACCGGCTTGCTGATCCGGCGCACCGACATGCAGTAATCCTCGCGATTGCGGAAATTCCACGCATCGTCGAACTCGTCGAGCTGCCTGATATCGGTCCCGGCGCAGAAGGCGCGCTCGCCGGCACCGGTCAGGACGACGCAACGCACCTCGTCATCGGTATTGATCTCGGCCACCAGCGCCTCGAGTTGCCGCGCCATCTGGCGCGACACGGCGTTCAGCTTGGCTGGCCGATCGAGGGTGATCTGCAGCACCCGCCCCTGGCGCAGGGCGGTGATGCGCCCATGTTCGGTGTCGCTCATCGCACTCTCCTCACGCCATCATCCAGCCGCCATCGACGCGGATCGTCTGGCCGGTGATGAACCCGGCATCGGGCCCGAGCAGGAACGACACGAGCCCCGCGAAATCCTCGTTCGTGCCGCGCCGTTTCACCGCCTGCTGGTCGAGCACGAACTGCGTGTACTGCTCGGGGTCGGGGTGGATCTTTTCGGCATCGGTGGGGAAAGCCCCCGGCGATACGGCGTTGGCGGTGATGCCGAACGGCCCCAGATCGCGCGCCCAGACCCGAGCAAGGCCGATAAGCGCGCCCTTGGCTGCGACATAGGCCGACAGATTCCTGTAGCCCGTATCGAAGGTGATGCTCGAGATGTTGACCACCCGCCCGTTGCCCGAGGCCTTGAGCCCGGGGAGACAGGCGCGCAGCAGCGCCACGGCGCCACCGACATTGACCGCCTGCACCTGCATGAACAGCTCGTAGGGCAGGTCCTCGGTGGGCATGCTGGGATAGATGGCGGCGTTGTTGACCAGCGCATCGGGCGCGCCGTGCCGGGCAATCGCCTCGGCCATCCCGGCCGCCACCGCGTCCTCGCCGGATTGATCGAGCACCACGAAGTTGCAGCGCTCCTGCGGCAGCCCGGCCTCTGCGATGGCCTCGCACAGCGCCAGGCCCTTCACCTCGCTTACGTCGGTCGCAAGAACGCGCGCCCCTTCGCGCAGCAGCCGCAGGCAAAGCCCGGTGCCCAGGCCGCCGGCCGCGCCCGAAATCACCACGTGCCGACCAGCCAGCGCACCCATTTTCATCTACCTCGGAATCGGCCGCGACGGCTCATTGTGTTCGTGCCGAAGCTATGAAAAGGATTGATGGGAGCCAATCACATGGCACATCAGATTCCATCAGATCAGGATGCGAGATGAAGGCAACGATGTTGGATATTTCGGCGGCGTGCGGGCTGTCGACCGCCACGGTTGACCGGGCCCTCAACAACCGTCCGGGGGTTTCCGCGGCCAACCGCCAGCGGGTGCTCGAAGCGGCGCAGCAGCTCGGCTATCTGCCGACGATGGGGGCCGTCACCCTGCCCTCCCGGCCGGCGCACCTCGAGTTCATGCTGCCGATCGGCGGCAATGCCTTCATGGTCGACCTGGCGGATCACCTCGAGGATTTCTGCGCCCGCCTGCCGCTGGTCTCGCGATGCACCATCCACGATATCGAAGGGACGTCGCCGGACCACCTGCAGCGGGCGATCGACAAGCTGTCCGAAACCGTCCACGGCGTCGGCGTCATTGCCCTCGATCACCCCAAGACCCGCAACATCATCCGTGAGATCGTCGAGGGCGGGGTTCGCGTGGTCACCATCGTGACCGACGTTCCGGCAGCCCCCCGCTCCGCCTATGTCGGCATCGACAACCGCGTTGCAGGGCGGACCGTCGCCCACCTGTTCGGCCGTTTCCTGCAGGGTAAGGGCCGGCTGGCGCTGTTGACCGGATCGCGCGTCTATCGCGGTCACGAGGAGCGCGAGATGGGTTTCCGGTCAGTGCTTGCCGAGGAGTTCCCCGATCTCGTCGTCTCCGAAGTGCAGGAGATCAACGACCAGCCCGAAACCAGCTACCGCGCCGCCAGCCGGATGCTCGAGGCGAAGGAGCCGATCGACGGCATCTACTGCATCGGGGCCGGCCGATCCGGTGTGGTGCGGGCGCTGTCGGAAGCGCACCAGGGGCGCCGGCCATATTTCATCTGCCACGACCTGACCAAGCTGACCCGCGGCTACCTGCTCAACGATCAGGTCGACGTGGTCATCGACCAGAATGCCCGGCTTATCGCCGAGCAGTCGGTGATCCAGTTGCTCGGCTCGATCGCTGCCTCGGCGCCGTTCCTGACCCGCAAGCTGATCGAACCCCGGATCATCTTCAAAGAGAACATTCCGGCGATGTGAGAAAGCAGCAGGCGCACCCGGTGCACCCGCCCCTTTCCTAGGCCTCCAGCCGGACTTCGACGGGCCGGCTGGTCTCGGCGCATGCATAGATCGCCGACATCACCCCGAAATTGAACGCCAGGCGCGCCTCGGGCAGGATCACGCTCCGCCGGCCCTCGATCCGGGCGGCGAAGGCCAGCAGGGGCTGGGCGTGCACCTCCTCCCAGCCGAACTCGCCGAAGCGTTCGGTTCGGCTCTCGATCTTGCCGCCGACATCGACATGGTGGGTCAGCGTCGCGATGTTGTCCTCGAAGGGCGGGCACCACTGCCAGGTGAGGCCACCTTCGGTGCCATCGACATTGAGCGTCGCCTGCGGTTCGCCGTGCAGGCCGTTACCGCGCTCATAGTCAAAGCTCACCCGCGACCCATCCTCGAGCGTCAGCGTCATCGACGCGCCGGCATGGGTCTCGATGCTGATCGGATGATCGGGCGGATCAATCGCGGTCCTGGGCGCCGCGAGCCAGGCACTGTGGACCTCGGCCGCCACCGGACGCAGCACATCGAAGAACATGGTGAGGTCGTAGACACCCCAGTCGAAAATCGCACCGCCACCGCTCTTGTCCTTGTCGAGGAACCAGGTGCTCGAGGGCTGATACTCGATGCCCGGGCGCGACCGCGGGCGCCGATTGACGAGGCGGGCGTGATAGGGCCTGCCGATGCCGCCACCGGCAAGCAGCCCGCGGGCGCGCGGCAAGGCGTCGCCGACAAGAAAGCGCACGCTGCAGTCGCCCAGATAGACCTTGGCCCGCGCGGCTGCGTCGCGAATGGCGTCGAACTCCGCCATGGTTCGAGCCACCGGTTTTTCGATCAGCACATGCCGGCCCGAACCAATGGCCTCGAGGGCGGCATCCTTGTGCAGCCAAGGCGGCACCGCGACGACCACGATGTCGCGGCTCTGCGCCGCTGAACTCGCGAGCATCGCGGTCGGATTGTCGAACAAGGTCGCCTGCGGGAAGGCCGCGGCGAAATTGGCGCGCGCCGTCTCGAATGGATCGGCGGCGAAAATCTCCACCTCGCCCAGTCGCTTCGCGGCCTTGGCGTGCTGGTGGGCGATCGCCCCGGCGCCGATGAGAAACAGTCTCCAGTTCATCATGGACCTCAGTTGATGGCGATTTCTGAGAACAGCGGCTCGAGATAGGCGATGCTGCGCGCATTGGCTTCGGTGCCCGAGAGCTGCGCGGGCGTGCCGGCCTCCATGGCCAGTTCCAGCACCAGGTGCGCCTTGACGCCCCGCGCCACCAGATGTGCGGCCAGCGCGCCGAAGTCGATGTCACCGGCCCCGATATCCTCGGTCCACACACCACCGGCAGATTGGCGCAGGTGCAACAGCCCGATGCGCGCGGCATAGAGGCTGACGATGTCCTCGAGCGCGACCTGGCTGTTCTCGGCGCCGCGATAGACCCAATGCACATCGAGGCAGAGCCCGACTGCGGCCGGGTCGGTATTGACCATCATGTGGTGGAACTCGCGTGCCCCGCCTTTCATCTCGGGATCATGCGTGTGGTAGAGCAGCCGGCTGCCGGCGGCGGCGAGCTGCTGGCCCAACGCCTCGATCGCCGCGCTCTGCGTCCGCAGCTGCGCATCCGATTTCAGCGCCCCGCCCGGCAGCGGATCCGGGTTGAAGATCAGTTGCCGCACCCCGACCTGGCGCAGCGCCGCGGCGACCTCGAGCGCGTTGGCGCTTGCCGCAGCGGCGAGGTCGGGCTCATGGAAGGCGCCGAACACATAGGCTGAACGCATGGCGAGGCCCTGTCGCGCTGCGGCCGCCGCAACGCCCTCGACATCCTCGGCCTTGCGGAAGGAATGCTCCCAGCCGCTGATGCCCGCCGCCCTGGCATCAGCCATGGCCCTTTCAACGCTCCAATCTTTGCCGTCCCGGCGGGCGAGGAGCGTCCAGCCATAGACATTGGTGCCAAAAAACATACGAAACTCTCCGTGCTGTGGGCCCGTCAGAGACGGTGGCCGATGGTCTTGTCGAACAGCGAAACAGTGGCGGGCGCGAAGCTCACCGGCAGTTCACCGGAAAGGGATCTGGCCAGTGCCGGCGGCACCCGCACCGACATCCGCTGGCCACCCACCTCGCACCAGGCAAGGCTGTCGGCGCCGAGCGGCTCGATCAGCAGGAGCTGGACCGTCAGCCGCCCTGCTCCACCCCCCTCGCCGATGCTCAGTTGCTCGGGGCGCAGGCCCAGCACCACCTCGAGCCCATCCTTGGGAGGCGCGGCGAATGGGTAGCCGGTGACCTCGCTGCGACCTCCGGCATGCTCGACGAACACCCGGCCATCCTCGACCCGCAGCTCTCCCGCCAGCTGGTTCATCGATGGCGAGCCGAGAAAGTCGGCGACGAACAGGCTGGCCGGCCGATCGTAGAGCTCTTCGGGCGGACCGAACTGCTCGATCACGCCGCTCCGCATCACCGCGATCTTGGAGGCCAGCGTCATCGCCTCGATCTGGTCGTGCGTCACATAGATGAAGGTTGCGCCAAGCCGCTCGTGCAGCGCTTTGATCTCGACGCGCATTTCGGTGCGCAGCTTGGCGTCGAGGTTGCTGAGCGGCTCATCGAACAGGAACAGGTTCGACTTGCGCACCAGGGCGCGGCCGATGGCGACGCGCTGGCGCTGGCCCCCCGAAAGCTGCCCCGGCTTGCGGTTGAGCAAGGGGGTGAGTTGCAGCACCTGCGCCGCCCATTCGACCCGCTGGTTGATCTCGGCCTTCGGCGTCCGCGCCACCTCGAGGCCGAACGACAGGTTCTGCCGGGCCGTCATGGTGGGGTAGAGCGCGTAGGACTGGAACACCATGCCGATATTGCGCCGGCTGGGCTCCTGTTTGGTAACGTCCTGGTTGTCCAGCAACACCTGGCCGCCCTGCAGGTCGTCGAGCCCGGCAATGGCCGAAAGCAAGGTCGACTTGCCGCAACCGGATGGGCCGAGCAGCACGATGAACTCGCCCGACTGCACCGACAGCGAGACATCCCGCAAGGCGTGATAGGTGCCGTAATAGCGGCTGAGCTTGTTGAGTTGGACTGTGGTCATTTTCCTATCCCTTGACCGCGCCGGCGGTGACGCCACGAACGAAATATCGGCCCGAGGCGAGGTAGAGCAGCAGCGGCGGCAGTGCGGTGATCAGCGTTGCGGCCATGTTGACGTTGTACTCCGGCACCCCGATCTGGGTGCCCACCAGCCCGGCCAGCGCCACGGTCATCGGCAGGTTTTCCCGGCCGGCGAAGATCAGCCCCAGCAGGTAATCGTTCCACACCCCGGTGACCGACAGGATGGCGGCCACGATGATGACGTTCACCGACATGGGCAGCACGATGCGGAAAAAGGTCTGGAAGAACCCGGCCCCGTCGACGCGTGCCGCCTTGATCAGCTCGGCCGGCAGCGAAATGTAGAAGTTGCGGAAGATGAGGATCAGGATCGGCAGCCCGAACAGCACATGCACCAGCACCACGCCCGCCAGCGACTGGTTGATGCCGGCGATCGAGAACATGCGGACCAGCGGATAGAGCATCACCTGGTAGGGCAGGAAGGCGCCGAGCAGCAGCATGGCAAGGATCTTGCCGTCATGCGGCACCCGCCACTGCGCCAGCGCAAAGCCGTTGAGCGCCGCGACGAACAGCGAGATGCCGGTCGAGAGCACCATGATCTTGACCGAGTTGAAGAAGCCCGGGCTGATGCCGGCGCAGTCGCGCCCGATGCAGGCCGTTCCCCAGGCCTTGGTCCAGGCCGAGAAGTCCAGCGCCTGCGGCAGCTCGAAAATGCTGCCGCCACGGATCTCGTCGACCGTCTTCAGCGACGTGGTGACGATGACGAAGAACGGGATCAGGAAGAACGCCGCCGAGATGATCAGGAAGGCATAGATGCCGATCCGGGCAGGTGTGAGGTGGCGGGTCATGACTTGTTCCCTTGCTCGGGTTTGGCCCCTTGGTCAGATTGCGAGCGCTTGCGCAGCCGCGTCGCCACCGACGACAGCACCAGGAGCGCAATCACCGTCAGCAGCATGAGCACCGCCGCGGCCGAGGCCCGCCCGATGTTGGCGCGGTCGAACAGGTGGTCGACGACGAACTTCGCCGGCAGGTCGGTGGAATAACCGGGACCACCGCCGGTCATCGCGACGACAAGGTCGTAGCTTTTGACCACACCCATCGCGAGCAGCACGATGCAGGTCAGGAACACCGGCAGCAGCATCGGCAGGACGACGCGCCGGTACATGGTGAACTTGGGGATGCCGTCGACCCGGCTGGCCCGCCACAACTCGCTGTCGACCGATTGCAGCCCGGCAAAGATGATCGCCATCATCAGGCCCGAACCGTGCCACACCGCGGCAATCACCAGCGTGAAGATCGCCAGTTCCGGGTTGTTGAGCAGGTTGAACTTGAAGCCGCTAAACCCAAGTCCCTGAACGAAATACTCAAGCCCCGTCGTCGGATTGAGCACCCAGCGCCAGGCGAGGCCGGTGACGATGAACGACAGCGCGATCGGGTAGAGAAAAATCGTCTGCAGCACGTTCTTGGCCCTGACGCCCTGGTCCATCGCAATGGCCAGCAGCAGCCCGAAGGCGAGGCAGGTGAACATGTAGATGCCGCCCAGCACGAACATGTTGCGATATGAGACGTGCCAGCGATCCTGTTCGAACAGCTTGAAATACTGCTCGAGCCCGATGAACTTGCCGGTCGGCAGCAGGCCTGACGAAGTGAAGGAAATCTGCAGCGTCCACAGCATCGAGCCATAGACCCCGATGGCCGTCAGCAGGATGGTCGGGACCAGCACCAGTTGCGCGACCCGATGCGGCCGCAGAGAGACAATGGACATTCTTGGCCCCTGACACGGCGGATGAAAAGTGGGGCGGAGCCCTTAAGGCCCCACCCCGCCCGGGAGGGTCTGATCAGCTGTTGGCGCTGAGGATGCGGCCATATTCGGCCGCGCCGTCTTCCGGCGTGATCGAGCCATTGGCCCAGAAGTTGTTGAGATAGTCGGTCAACAGCCCGCGCACTTCCGAGCCCAGCACGCCGGTGGTGTAAGGCGCGCCCTTGCCGTCGCGGACCGCCTCGGCGGCCAGCTGCGAGCAGGCCGAGAGGCCGGAAATATCGGCATCGGTGCGCGCCGGGATCGAGCCCTTCTGCACCGAGAACGCCGTCTGCACCGCCGGATCCATCATCGTATCGATGAAGATGTCCTGGCCGGCCTCGCCATCGGGGGTATTGAGCTTGGGGAACTGGAAGCCGGTAGCGCCGACCATGACGATCGGGCTGCCCGGGGAGAGCGCGCAACCCCAGTCGGTATCATAGACCTTGCCCATGTTGCCCAGTTCCGCACCGGCCCAGCTGCCCATCACCTGCAGCGCCGCGCGCCCCTCGGCGACGAGGTTTAGGGTGTCGTTCCAGCTGCGGTTCGGCGCCCCGTCATCGGTGAGCTTTGAGAGTTCGCGGAGGATCCGGAACGCATCGACCAGTTCGGGCGCCATGGTCGCGGTTTCGTCATGGGTGACGAACAGGCGATCGTAATACGGGGCTCCCTCGCCCAGCACGATGGCGTTGAACAGCAGGTTGATCTGCCAGGCCTGCGCGCCCATCGCCAGCGGAATGAAGCCGGCTTCCTTCAGCTTGGGCGCCTGGGCGAGAAACTCGTCCCAGGTGGTCGGCGGCGTCAGCCCGGCCGCGGCGTAGACCGGCTTGGAATACCACATGAAATTCTGCGTCTCGAAGGCCACCGGCAGGGCGTAGATCGCCGCATCGTCGGTGCCATCGGTGCCCATGGCGAGCGCATAGTCGGGCACCGAGTCGAGATAGCCCTTTTCGCGGGCATAGCCGCCGATATCGCGCATCACCCCCTGCGCGGCCAGTTCTGCCGTCTCGGTCCCCATGCCGAGGAACGACACACCCGCCGGATTGCCACCGGCCAGGCCCGTCGCCAGCAGCGCCCTTGCATCCGAGCCGCCGCCGGGGGTGGCGACATCGACCCATTCGCCGCCGCGTGCCGTCACGCCATCCGCCAGCACCTTGATCGCCGCGGATTCAGCGCCGGCGGTCAGCCAGTGCAGAACCTCGACCTTCGGAGCCGACTGGGCGAACGCGGTACCACTCATCAACACGGCGCACAGCACGCCGAGACCAATCTGTTTGGACATCTGATTTCCTCCAATCGCCCGGTACAGCGCAGTCCTCTACGGCGGCGCACCGGTCCAGAAGCGTTTTCGCCTCTCGGACCACAGGGCTATTGGCCGGCGATGATGAACTCAATCATCGAACCCATCAGATCACATCACCAAACCTGCTGAAACCGATCCCGCGTTCAGCTCAGCGCGATCGCGTCTTCGAGCACGCGAAACGTGCCGGTCGGCCTGACCCGGCCGGTGAGCCCGGCATTGAGCGACGAGGTTCGCTGCGCCGAGCCGGGTTGCCCCCTCGCTCGACCAGCCGGGACTGGACTTGTATCGATGGCGAGCCCAGAACATAGCCAGTTTCGTGATCGTCGCTCGGCGGTCGCGGGTTCCCCCGGGCCTGTTCGGCCGGCGAGGTTGCAGCATGACGTCATCTGTCTCGATGCTGGATTTTGCCCCTGGCGCGCCGGGCATCGAGCCGCGCTGGACCTCGAGCGCCAAGAGCGGCGTCGGCACGGCGCTGTCGCTCCATTCGCCGGTCTGGTTCACCCTGAGCCACGGCGTCGTCAACGAAGTCTATTATCCGCGCGTCGACAGCGCCTGTACCCGCGATCTCGAGCTGCTGGTCACCGGGCCGGATGGCTATTTCTCGGAAGAAAAGCGCGACTGCACCAGCACGACGCTGCATCTCGAGGAGGGCGTGCCGGCCTTCCATGTCACCAACCTGGCGCGGGATGGCCGCTACCGCATCGAAAAGCAGATCGTCTCCGATCCTGCTCGCCCCAGCCTGATGCAGCGCATCACCTTCACGCCGCTGTCGGGCGCGCTGGACGATTATCGGGTCTATGCGCTGCTGGCGCCGCATCTGGTCAATGCCGGCATGGGCAACTCGGCCTGGGTGGGCGAGCAGCGCGATATCACCCTGCTCTATGCCAGCGGGCGCTCGCGCTACCTGGCGCTGGGCAGTTCGCTCCCCTGGCGCAGCCGGTCGGTGGGTTTTGTCGGCAGTTCGGATGGCTATCAGCAGTTGATCCACGCCGGCCGGCTCGAGCCGCAATACCAGCGCGCCGACGATGGCAATGTCGCCATGGCCGCCGAGCTCGGCCTCGGCCCCGATGGCAGCGTCGAGCTGGTGCTCGGCTTCGGCCAGTCCGAGACCGAGGCCGGCGCCAATGTGCTGGCGAGCCTGCGCGGCGGCCTCGATCGCGCGCTCGCCGACTATTGCGCCAACTGGCGCGACTGGCAGAACGGCCTCGTCAAGCTCGATCGGCCCGAGCCGGGGCGCATCAATGCCTACCGCGTCTCCACCGCGGTGCTGGCCAGCCACCGCGCCGCGGATCGGCCGGGGGCGGTGGCGGCGAGCCTTTCCATCCCCTGGGGGACCAGCAAGGGCGACGACGACATGGGCGGCTACCACCTGGTGTGGCCGCGCGACCTGGTGGAAACCGCCGGCGGGTTCCTCGCCGCCGGCGACCAGCGCGAAGCGCTGAACATCCTCGAATACCTGCGCCAGGTGCAGCTCGCCTCGGGCCGCTGGGCGCAGAACATGTGGCTCGATGGCCGCCCCTACTGGCGCGGCGTGCAGATGGACGAGTGCGCCTTCCCCATCCTCCTCGCCGACCTGCTGCGCCGGCACGGCGTGATCGAGGGCTCGACGCTCGAGCGCTATCTCCCGATGGTGCGCCGCGCCGCCGGCTACATCGTCGCCAACGGGCCGGCCAGCCGCCAGGATCGCTGGGAGGAAGATGGCGGCTACAGCCCGTTCACGCTGGCGGTCGAAATCGCCGCGCTGCTCGCCGCCGCTGACCTCCTCGGCGACGACCCGGCCGCCCGGCACCTGCGCGAGACCGCCGATTGCTGGAACGAGCAGATCGAGAACTGGATCTATGTCGGCGATGCCGACCCCGCGCTCGGCGTCGCCGGCTACTACGTGCGCATCGGCAATGACCTCGCCACCGACATCGCCGATGCCGGCTCGGGCGTGACCGTCATCCGCAACCAGGTGGTCGACAGATCGACCCTCCCCACCCGCCAGGTGCTGAGCCCCGACGCGCTGGCGCTGGTGCGTTTCGGCCTCCGGGCGGCGGACGATCCCCGCATCGTCGATACCGTCACGATGATCGATGCGACGCTCAAGGTCGAGCTGCCGCAGGGACCGCTCTGGTATCGCTACACCGGCGATGGTTACGGCGAACACGAAGACGGCTCGGCCTTCGACGGCACCGGGCGCGGGCGCGCCTGGCCGCTGCTGGCGGGCGAGCGCGCCCATTACGAGATCTGCGCCGGCCGGCCCGATGTGGCCGAGAGCCTGCTGCGGACGCTTGAGGCATCGGCCGGCGACGAGGGGCTCCTGCCCGAACAGAGCTGGGATGCCGACGACATTGCCGAGCGCGAGCTGTTCCGCGGCCGCCCCTCGGGCAGCGCCATGCCGCTGGTCTGGGCCCATGCCGAACACATCAAGCTGTTGCGCTCGCTCGCCGATGGCGCGGTTTTCGACCGGCCGCCGCAGACCTATGCGCGCTATGTCGAGGCGAAGACGCCCGCAACGCTCCGCATCTGGCGGCCCGACAATGCCATCACCCACCTGCCGGCCGGCAAGATCTTGCGGCTCGAGCTGCCCGCGCCGGCGCTGGTGCATTGGGGGCTCGACGACTGGACCGCCGCCACCGACCTCAACACCCGCGAGAGCGGGCTGGGCACGCATGTCGCCGATCTCGAGATATCGTCGCTGCAGCCCGGCCGCTCGGTGGTCTTCACCTTCCTGTGGCGCGACGACGAGCGCTGGGACGCCGCGCGGTTCAGCGTTGCGGTCGGTTGAACCGGGGCAAAGGAGCCGGATATGCACCAGGCCGTGATTGGGCCGGAATGGCTGGATGCCGCTATGCTTGGGCGCCCGGCGGCGGCCCTCGCCTTCGGCACGCGTAATGGTTTCAGCGGATGGCAAAGATGAGCCCCCACCCTGCCCCGGCCGACCGGTCCGACGCCCTGGTGGTCTTCGGCGTCACCGGCGACCTGGCGCACAAGATGATCCTGCCCTCGCTCTACCAGATGGTGCGGCGCGGCCATCTCGACGAGCCGATTGTCGGCGTCGCCTTCGACGACTGGGATATCGACAAGCTGGCCGAGCGCGCCCGCGACGGCATCGTCAGGCAGTTCGGCAGCGTCGACGAGGCAGTGTTCGCCCGCTTCAAGGCGCAGTTGCGCTATGTCAGCGGCGACTACAAGAACGCCGACACCTTTGCGAAGCTGCGCCAGGCGCTCGCCGGCGCCGCCCAGCCGCTCTACTACCTCGCCATTCCGCCCTCGCTGTTCGGCACCGTGATCGATGCGCTCAAGGCCGCCGGCATCGCCGGCAATGCCCGGCTGATGGTGGAAAAGCCCTTCGGCCACGACCTGGCATCGGCCCAGGCCCTCAATGGCGTGCTGCACCGCGCCTTTCCCGAACCGGCGGTGTTTCGCATCGACCATTTCCTCGGCAAGGAAGCGGTGCAGAACCTGCTCTATTTCCGCTTCGCCAATGCCTTCCTCGAGCCGGTATGGAACCGCACCTATGTCGAGAGCGTGCAGATCACCATGGCCGAGGATTTCGGCATTGCCGGGCGCGGCAAGTTCTACGACGAGGTCGGCTGCATTCGCGACGTGATCCAGAACCACCTGGTCAATGTACTGCTGCTGCTGGCCATGGAGCCGCCGGTGACCAGCGCTTCCGACGATCTGAGCGACGAAAAGGTGCAGGTGCTGAAGGCGATGCGGCCGCTCGGCGAAGCCGATGTGGTGCGCGGTCAGTTCGAGGGTTATCGCGACGAGCCGGGGGTGGCGCCGGACTCCCAGGCCGAAACCTTCGCCGCGGTGCGCCTGTTCGTCGATACCTGGCGCTGGAAGGATGTGCCGTTCTACATCCGGGCCGGCAAGCAGTTGCCGGTTCGCGCCACCGAAGTGGTGGTGCGCTTCCGCAAGCCGCCGATCGCCCTGTTCGACGATGTCGAGGGCGCCGCGCCCAATTATGTGCGCTTCCGCGTCGGCCCGCAGGTGATGATCGGCATCGGGGCGCGGCGCAAGGCGCCGGGCAGCGACATGATCGGCGAACCGGTCGAGCTCGACGCGCTCGACGACACCACCGACGACATGCTGCCCTATGAGCGGTTGATCGGCGATGCCATGGCCGGCAAGCGGCAGCTCTTCACCCGGCAGGATGCCTCCGAGCTCGCCTGGCGCGTGGTCGATCCGGTGCTCGCCCGCCGCGCCGATCCCGCGCCCTATGCCCCGGGCAGCTGGGGGCCGGCCGCCGCCATGGCGGGGTTCGAGCCGCCCGGCGGCTGGGTCGATCCCGGCCGCGAGGGAGGAACCGACAATGGCCGATGACACCCCCACCGTCCTCGCCATCGATATCGGCGGCTCGCACGTCAAGATCCGCTCGAGCGCCGGCGGCGATGAGCTGAAGGCCGTTTCCGGCCCGACAATGAACGCCGCCGCCATGGCCGACGCCATCGACACGCTGGCCCGGGGCCTCGCCTTCGACGTCATCTCCATGGGCTATCCGGGCCCGGTAGTGCACAACCGGATCGTGAGCGATCCGCATAATCTGGCTCCCGGCTGGGTCGGCTTCGACTTCGCCGGCCACTTCGGCAAGCCGGTACGGATCGTCAATGATGCGCTGATGCAGGCGGTCGGCAGCTACGAGGGCGACCGCATGCTGTTTCTCGGTCTCGGCACGGGCCTCGGCGCCGCCATGATCGTCGACAATGTCGCCCAGCCCATGGAACTGGCGCACCTGCCCTATCGCAAGGGCCGCACCTTCGAGGATTATCTCGGCGAAGCGAGCCTCGAAAAGCGCGGCCACCGCAAATGGCAGAAGCACGTGTTCCGCGCGGTCGAGCAGCTGACGGCGGCGCTCGAGCCCGACTACGTGGTGATCGGCGGCGGCAATGTCGCCCGGCTCGACCACCTGCCGCCCAAGGCGCGGCGGGGCGACAATGCCAACGCCTTCAAGGGCGGCTTCGCCCTCTGGCTCGACAAGACGCTGGTGGTTTAGGGCGCCCACCGCTCCCCACGCGGCTTGCCCACCCACCGGATGTCATCCCTGCGAAAGCAGGGACCCATCTATCCACCTGCGCAGGCTGCAAGTTGGGTCCCTGCTTTCGCAGGGATGACACCGCGTTTCGGGTGCTGCCCGGTGGTAAATTCGCCGATGCCCCCCCGGCGCAACCGGCGACGGCGGCAACCGGCCGCCGTCGCCGGAGGCTGCTACCAGCGCAGCACGCAGACCGAGTGCGGCGGGATCTCGACATAGCCATCCACCGCCGACAGCGTTGCGCGGCGCGGCAGCACCGCTTCGGGCTGCTCGACGCTGTTATGGCTGTCGGGCGTGTCGCCTTCGAGGATTTCGGCCTCGAGCGTCCCCTCGAGCGGGATGCCGTCGAGCTTCAGCAGGCACCGCGCGCTGGCGCTGGGGTGGCGGTTGCTGACGATGGCAGTGTGGCCGCTCTCGTCGGCGGTGACGATCGCATCGACCGCCGCGACCGATTTGCCGTTATGCGCGAGCGGCGTCGCACTGACGGCGCTGGCGACCACGTTGGCGCGCAGCGCCTCGTGATACATGCGCAGCACGTGGAAAGTGGTGCGTTTAACGATGCCGTCCTTATGCACGAAAATCGGGCCGCGGGCGTTCACCGTGGGCGCGATATTGGCCATGGTCACCACATCGGCATGCCTGAGGCAGGCATTGAGGAAGGAAGCGGAGAACACCGCATCGGCCATGGTGTAGGTGGTGGGAATGTTGTTGCGCTCGCGGGCCGCCAGCGCCTCGGGCGAATTGCCGCCCGGGTGGTGCCAGCCGCGCAGGTTCCACTCGTCGAAGGCGATCTTCACCCGGCCGGTAAAGCCGGCCGTGGCGATGACGTGGCGGGTCTGCTCGATCATCTCCTCGGGGTTTTCCGTCGCCATCATGCAGGTGAGGTAGTCGCTCACATTGTCGACGCCGTGCAGGATGTCCCAGTAGCCGTGGATCGACACCAGGTCGAGATAGCGGCCGGCATGCTTGAGCAGCGCCAGCGTCCACTCGGCATCGGGCACCGCCGAGGCGGAGAGCACGATCTCCTCGTCCACGGCGCGCATCATCTTGGCGGATTCGGCGACATAGGGGCCCCACTCCGCCACGGTCTTGGCGCCGATCTGCCAATCGCCATAGCTCTCGTTGCCGATACCCCAGTATTTGACCGCATAGGGCGCGTCGTTGCCGTTGGCGCGGCGCTGGCGGGCATAGCGGGTGTCGCGCCAGCCATTGGTGTATTCCACCCAGTTGCACATCTCTTCGGCGGTGCCGTTGCCGCCATTGGTGCAGATATAGGGTTCGACCCCGGCCTTCCTGCACCACTTGATGAACTCGTCGGTGCCGAAGGTGTTGGGCTCTTCGACCCGCCAGGCCTTGTTGTAGGACGGGATGCGCTCGGGCCCCACCGCCTCGTACCAATGATGGTCGGACACGTAGTTGCCGCCCGGCCAGCGCATGATCGGCACGCCCAGTTCGCGCACCGCGGCGAGCACGTCGGTGCGGAAACCATCCTCGTCGGAGAGCGGTGAGCCCGGCTCGTAGAGACCGCCATAGATCTGGGTATGGAAGTGCTCGATGAAGTGTCCCAGGATCATCCGGTCCCAGGCCTGGTAGCCGAAATCGCGACTGGCATTGATGGTCGCTTGCACCCTTTGGTTGGTCATGTCTTTCCTCGACGACATAGGTCTGGTTGTGGGCCCGGCGCGGGTCTGCGCTCAGCCCTTGGTGGCTCCGGCCGTCATCCCGTCGATGACGCGGCGGTTCAGGAACAGATAGAGCAGTACGGTCGGCACGATCGAAACGACGATCGCCGCGAAGGTGGCGCCGAGATCGGTCTTGCCATACTGGCCGACGAAATCCTGCAGGCCCACCGGCAGCGTTTTCAGCGCCGGGCTGGTGAGGAACGTGTTGGCGAAGACGAACTCGTTCCAGGCGAACATGAAGTTGAACACCGCGATGGTGACCGTGGCATTGGTCGACAGCGGCAGGATGATCGAGCGGAAGATGCGGAAGGTGGAGGCGCCGTCGATGGTCGCCGCCTCGATCAGCGTGTCGGGGATGTTCCGCATGAAGCCGGTATAGATGTAGATCGCCATCGGCAGGTTGAACGCCACCTGCGGCAGGATCAGCGCCCAGTAGGTATCGCGGAGGCCAATGCGGTTGAAGGCCAGAAAGGTCGGCAGCAGCGCCACGAATACCGGGATCATCAGCCCGATGAGGAAATAGGCCAGCACCTTCTGCGCCCCGGGAAAGCGCAGCTTCTCGATGGCGAAGGCGGCCGGCGCGGCGAGCGCCACCGTCAGGACGATGGTGAGCAGCGCCACCAGCGCGCTGTTGCCGATATATTTGAGCAGCGGCGAGGTGGCGAAGGCGCGGACATAATTGCCGAAATCGATGCTGGCGGGCAGCGCATACATCGGCGTTCCGGCGAGCTCAGCCGGGGTCTTCACCGAGGCGATGCTGATCCAGACCAGCGGCAGGAGCTGCACGACGAGGAAGAAACCGACGGCGAGCCAGGGCAGCAGCTGCCAGGCCGAGCCGCGGCGGGTGGTGGCGGCGGTCATGTCGCGGCCCTTTCCGAACGAAGGGCCCAGCGCAGCGCGATCACCACCAGCAGGCACTCGATGGCGAGGAACACCGCGATGGCGCTGCCATAGCCGAAATTGGAGGAATTGAAGAGCGACTTGTAGAGATAGGTCGAGACCAGCTCGCTCGAAGCGCCGGGCCCTCCCCCGGTGAGGACGAACGACACGTCGAACCCCTTGAGCGTGCCGCTGACCACGAGGACGATGGTGACCGCGATGGTGGCGCGGATCGCCGGGATGCGAACCAAAAGCAGCTGCTGCAGCCAGTTGGCGCCATCGACCAGCGAGGCATCGAGCATTTCGCTGTCGATCGAGATCAGCGCCGAATAGTAGATCGCCATGTAGATGGCGCAGAACTTGTAGGCATCGACCAGCGTGACGATCAGCAGCGTCAGCCTGGGCTCGGAGAGGAAGGCGGCCTTGTACTGGCCGAGCCCGACCGCCCCGAGCAGCGCGTTGACCAGCCCCTCGGGCTGCACCGCCAGCACCTGGCCGAAGATCTGGGCAATCGCCACCGACGACACCACCGCCGGCACGAAATAGGCGACGCGGATCAGGTTGCGGAACCTGCGGATGGCGAGCAGCGACACCGCCATCGCCATGCCGGCCAGCAGCTGTACCACCGAGCCGACGACGCTGAAGAACAGCGTGTTGAAGAACGCCTCGACGAACACCTTGTCGCGCAGCATCTGCAGGTAGTTGCCGAAGCCGACGAACACCTGCTTGCCCAGCCCGTTCCAGCGCACGAGGCTGAGCGACAGCGACCACAGGATCGGGGCGATCACCAGCGCCGTGAAGACCAGCAGCGCCGGCAGCACGAACAGCCAGGCGGTAAGGGGTTTTCTGACCATTGCAACCTGTTAGCGGGCGGAGACAGGGCCAGCGCATGTGAGCACTGACGGTGGACGGAGAGCCTTCCCCCCTTGTGGGAGAAGGTGCCCGCAAGCGGCAGACGGCCGAAGGCCGTCTCCGCGGGGCGGATGAGGGGTCCGCGCAACGAAGTGTAGCGCGACCGGAGCGTAGCGACGGGCGATTGAGTACGCGGAGAGATACCCCTCATCCGGCCTTCGGCCACCTTCTTCCACAAGGGGAGAAGGCAAGAGGGGGCAACCACGGCCATGTGCGATTGCCCTGACGGCCGCGCGGTGGAGGACGACGGAGAGTTCCGCGACTTCGATATGTCCGGTGCGTAACGCCATGTGCGACAGCCTTGGGGGGTAGGAACCCCTCTCGCCGCGAGCGAGAGGGGCCGGCGTCTCGAAGCCTTTGGGAGGGTGGGTGGTCTACCGGCTCGAGACGTATTGCTGGATCGACGTATCGATCTCGGCGGCGAACTGCTCGGGGGTGATTTCGCCCAGCGCCAGCAGCTGGCTCTGCCGATAGAGGACGTCGACGGTATTGGCATCGAGCTTCACGTCCCAGACCTTCACATAGGTCCCGACCTGCTCGATATCGCTAAGCGCCCGCTTGTAGATCTCGGCCAGGTCCGGACGGATGGTCGGCTTGATCGAGGGCATGAACTTGTTGTCGTAAAGCGCTGCATCACCGAAATTATCGGCGAGGAACTTCAGGAACTCCTTGAGCTCCGCCGTATCCGAACCGGCCTTGATGGCAGTGCCGATGCCCGAATGGGCGTAAAAATCGGTCGGCTTGGTGGCGGTCTTGCCGTCGATGACCGGCAGGGTGAAGAACGCCACGTCATCCTTCAGCGTGCCGTCCGGGTTGGTCATCGTGCCGATTTCCCAGGTGCCCATGTAGTAGATGGCCGCCTGCCCGCTGGTGAACAGGTTCAGCGCGTCGGTGTAGTTGGCGGTGGCGAACCCCTGCTGGAAACAGCTCGAGCCCATGTCCTGGAGGTATTTGGCGGAGGCGAGCCCGACCGGCGAATTCATCTGGACCTCGCCGGCCTTCAGCTGCTCGAGGAACTGGTTGCCGGTTTCGCGGAAGGCCGGGAACGACAGGTAGCGATAGATCGGCCAGCCATCCTTGCCGTCGACCGAGACCGGGGTAAGCCCGGCGGCCTTAAGCTTCGAACAGGCGTCGAGTATGCCGTCGAGGGTCTTGGGCACCTCGATGCCGGCCTTCTCGAACATCGAGGGGTGGTACCAGAAATACTCGGTATTGGCCTCGAACGGGATCAGGTAGAGGCTGCCATCGTCGAGCCGCTCATAATCGAGCGCGAACTTGTAGAACTTGTCGGTGATCCCGACCTCGTCGAGGATCGCCCCGACATTGGCGACCAGCCCATTGGCGACGATATCGGCGAAATAGGGCTCGGCATCGGCATCGAACAGGTCGGGCAGCTGGTTGCCGGTCGCGAGGATCTTCACCTTCTGCAGATAGGCCGGCCGATCGGGGATCGCCTCGACGGTGATGCCGAAATCGGGATGCGTCTGCTTGAACTTTTCGGCCACTGCCAGCACGGCTTTCACCGTGCCGGAATCGGTGCCGCGGGCGGTGAGCCAGTTATAGTTGGCGGCCGCTGCCGGGCCGACGAAGCTGAGCGCAGTAGCGCCGACAAGGGCGATGCCAAGAGCGCGCCCCACGCTGAACCTGGTGATCATGAACTCTCCTCCGGTCGGTGCTCCCGACCATTCCGTGTTTTGCTAACACGTGTTAGCATTTGGCTGCTTGCAGAGCACCCAACTGGATGCTACAGCCAACCAGTCGCTGCTCATACGTGTTAGCTATCGAGAAGGCGATTTCCTGTCAAACGGAATCCGTCCATCTCCAGGTCATGACAAAAAAGCCCACCTCCACCGATGTCGCCACCCTGGCGCAGGTTTCGCGCAGCGCCGTGTCGCTGGTGCTGACAGGCCGGGCCAACGCCGCCCGGCTCAGCAGCGACACCGTCGAGCGCGTGCTCAAGGCCGCCGAGGCCTTGCACTACCGGCCCAATGCCTCGGGACGGAGCCTCGTGCGCGGCAAGACCGACACCATCGGGCTGATCATCCGCGATCTCGACCTGCTCGATGTCGATCCGGTGCTGTCGCTGCTGCTCAGCGGCATCGTGCATCGCTGCCGCGCCGGCGGCTACCAGGTGCTGGTCGAGACGGCGCGCGGCAATGGCGAGGGCGACCCGTTCGGCGAGCTGATGGATTCGGGCCGCATCGACGGCATGATCGTCGAAAACGCCGACTATGCCGACCCATCGCTCAGGCGCCTGATCCAGTCGGGGCGCCCGGTGGTGGTGTTCGGCTCGCAGGGGCTCGACGAGGAAAACGCCGTGGGCGGCGGCGAGCACCGTACCGGCGAAATGGTGACCGAGCACCTGATGGCGCGCGGCCGGCGCCGCATCGCGCACATCACCTATTCGAGCGAGGGGATTTTTTCGGTCGACCAGCGCCTCGCCGGCTATCGCACGGCGCTCACCACGGCCGGCCTCGTTGCCGACCCGCGCCTCGTGGTCCATGCCAATTTCTCGATGGAGAGCGGCTATCGCGCCATGCAGCAATTGCTGGCGCTCGCGGAGCCGCCCGATGCGGTGTTCATCGGCTCCGATGCGGTGGCCATCGGCGCCATGGCCGCCATCACCGATGCCGGCCTGTCCGTCCCCGCCGATATCGCCGTCGCCAGCGTCGACGATATCGAGATGGCCCGCTTCTGCCGCCCTGCCCTCACCTCGGTGCCGATCAACGCCCGGCAATCGGGCGCCGAAGCCGCCAGCATGCTGATCGACATGATGGAGGGCAAAAAGCCCGAACCGAAACGCCCCGGCCCGGGGCCACAACTGATCGTCCGCGCCTCGAGCGGCTGAATATCGGAGCATTTCAGCAGATGACCCGAACCATCCCGATGTCCCCCTCGGGGCTCTGTCGCAGGTATCCCCTCATCCACGGTGTCACCCCGGCGCAGGCCGGGGCCCATCCTGAGATGGTGAGGTCCTCGCGCAGAACCTGGGCATCTCAGGATGGGTCCCGGCCTTCGCCGGGATGGCATCGCGTGCTTGGCACCGCTGGCGGCAAACTCACCCCAGCCGGCGGCGGAGCCTGACCAACAAGTTCAAGGGAGTAGAATTTTGAGCCAGTATCATCCGGTACGGTTTGTCGATGTGCGTCTCGAGGGCAGCTTCTGGAAAGAGCGGCTCGATACCGTGCTGGCGACCACCATTCTCAGCCAGCACCGGCGCCTCGACGAGAGCGGTGCGCTCGAGCAGCTGAAACTGCCCAAGCCCGTGCCGCCGCTGCGCCATCCGCGCGGGGCCAACGGCGTCACCGTGCACGTGTTCTGGGATTCCGATGTCGGCAAATGGATCGAGGCGGCGAGCTACGCCCTGAGCCACCGCCGCGACGCGGTGATCGAGGCGAGGATCGAGGCGATCATCGACGATTTCGAGCGCGCGCAGGAGCCCGACGGCTACCTCAACAGCTTCTATACCGAGCGCGAGCCCGAGAACCGCTGGACGAACCTCCGCGATAACCACGAGCTCTACAATGCCGGCCACATGCTCGAAGGCGCCATCGCCTATTACGAGACCACCGGGCGCCGGCGCTGGCTCGACATCATGGAGCGCTTCATCGCGCTGATCGCCAAGACCTTCGGCACCGGCCCGGGCCAGAAGCGCGGCTATTGCGGCCACCCCGAGATCGAGCTGGCGCTGGTGAAACTCCACCATCTGACCGGCGAGAAGAAGCACCTCGAGCTCGCCAGCTATTTCGTCGACGAGCATGGCCGGCAGGACCCGCATTACTACGACGTCGAGCTCGAGGAGCGGCGCCGCCGCGGTATCGACAACCAGCTCTATGCCCATGGCGACTACAAGTACAACCAGGCCCATATGCCGCTGCGCGACCAGACCAAGGTGGTCGGCCACGCTGTGCGCGCCATGTACATGTACGCGGCGATGGCCGACCTCGCGGTCGAAAACGGCGACGCGGCGCTCAAGGCGGCCTGCGAGACGCTGTGGGACGACGTGATGATCACCAAGATGTACGTCACCGGCGGCCTCGGGCCCTCGGCGCACAACGAGGGCTTCACCTACGATTACGACCTGCCCAACCAGACCGCTTATGCCGAGACCTGCGCCTCGGTGGCGCTGATCCTGTGGGCGCAGCGCATGCTGCATCTCGATCTCGACGGCAAATATGCCGACGTGCTGGAAACCGCGCTCTACAACGGCGCGCTCAGCGGCCTCAGCCGCGATGGCGAGCACTATTTCTACGCCAACCCGCTCGAAAGCAACGGCTCGGCCAAACGCTGGGAATGGCACCCCTGCCCCTGCTGCACCATGAATGTCAGCCGGCTCGTCGCCTCGGTCGGCGGCTATTTCCTCTCCACCGCGCCGGACGGCCTCGCCATCCATCTCTATGGCGGCATCTCCGCCAGCCGCGAGGTCGCCGGCACGACAGTCGCCATCCGCGAGCAATCCAACTACCCCTGGTCGGGCGATATCCGCATCAGCCTCGACCCCGAGGCGCCCACCGCCTTCGACCTCAAGCTGCGCATCCCCGGCTGGGCCAAAAGCTTCAGCCTCAGCGTCAACGGCGTGCCGGTCGAGGCAGCGCCGGTGAATGGCTATGTCACCCTGCACCGCACCTGGACCAGGGGCGACACGGTGGCGCTCGACCTGCCGATGCCCGCCGAACGCGTCTATGCCAATCCAGGCGTCATCATGGATATCGGCCGCGTCGCCCTGCAACGCGGCCCCCTGGTCTACTGCCTCGAGGAAGCCGACAATGCCGGCGGCGCCGTGCAGCGCCTGAAGCTGCCGCGCGATGCCGAGCTCGAGGCGGTGCGGCGGGCCGATCTGTTCGATGGCATCGTCACCCTCACCGCCCCGGCCCGCGCCATCGAACCCCAGGATTTCACCGCGCTCTACCGCACCGCACCGCCGCGCGAACAGCCGGCGAGCCTCACGGCCCTGCCCTATTACCTCTGGGCCAATCGCGGCCAGGGCTCGATGGTGGTGTGGATCCCCGAGGCCTGACGGCATACGGAAGCGCCGGGGCAGCGATGCCCCGGCGCGCCCTCGACAGGTCCTCTGGCGGCACTCAGCTCCTGAGCAGCGTCGCGAAGGCGCGGAGGTCGCCGACGAAGAACTCGGGGTCCTCCCAGGCGGCGAAATGGCCGGCCCGCTCCATGTCGTGGAACTGCACCACGTTGCCGGCAGTCTGCCGGTCGGCCCATTCGCGCGGCAACCGCACCCCGCCGGGGATCGGCACCTCGGTCGCCACTGCCACCGGCACCCCGGTATTGCTCCCCTTGATGGTCGGCGGCTGCATGGCGTTCGCGCTGTAGATGCGGAACGACGACGCCGCGGTCTCGGTCAGCCAGTAGATCATGATGTTGGTGATGAGGTCGTCCCGCCCGAACCGTGCATCGGCCTCGTCGCCGACGCCCATCCCGGCCATGAAGCTCATGATCCAGGCGGCGAGGCCCACCGGCGAGTCGTTCATCGCGAAGGCGAGGCTTTGCGGCTTGGTCGCATGCACCAGGTTGAAGGCCCCATGGGTGAAGAACCACTGCTGGATCGCCCCGGCATAGGCCTGCTCCGGCGGGCTGAGGGCGGCGAAATCCGTGCTCTGGTCGGGGTAGCCCACATCGGTCACGTGATAGCCGAGCAGCACCTCGGGATGGCGCTGCGACAGCGACATGGAAATGATCGACCCGCCATCGCCGCCGGCGGCGATGAACTTGCCGTAGCCCAGCGTCTCGGTCATCAGCCGGGCGAACAGGTCAGCGACCTGGTCCATCGGCAGCGCCACCCTGCCCGAAAAGCCGGTGCCCGGAATGGAGGGCACCACGACGTGGAAATCCTCCGACAGCTTTTCGATCACCCGGTGGTAGCGGTAGAACGAATCCGGCCAGCCATGCAGCAGCAGCAGCGGCACCGCGTTCGGATTGCTCGAGGGCCGGTGGACGAAATGCAGGTCCACGCCGTCGAGTTCGACCTTGAAGTTGCCGAGCGCGTTGAGCCCGGCTTCGGCCTGCCGCCAGTCATAGCCGTTGATCCAGTAGTCGGTCAGTCGCTTCAGATAGTCGAGGTCGGTGCCGATCGACCAGCCCGCGTCGGCAGGCGCATCGGGCCAGCGGGTGTGCTCGAGCCGGTATTTCAGGTCGGCCAGCTGGGCATCGGGAATGGCGATCTTGAAAGCGGTGGGGGTCGTCATGGCGGTCGTCTCCTCTGCAGGCGCAGGCCTGGACATGAAGCCGGCAACGAGGGCCGAGGCTGCGAGGGCCTTGGAAAACTGACGGCGGTTCATCTCTCATCTCCACGCGTTGTTGATGGGATGAGCCTAGGGGGAGGCGCCGCGCCGGGATTGGAAAAATCCGACAATCATCGGCCCGCGCAGCTGGCTGCGCACTCCGACGGCGTAGTGAGAACCTGCCGTCAGTGCGCAACCACCGGAACGGTGCGACGCGATCGTGAAAATGCGCTGGCTGGTGCCTGATGAGGCGCGACCGTTACGGGTTGAGCAGGTGGCTCAGCACATCGTCGGCACGCATCTTGGCCGGATTATAGGCCATCGTTTCGAGCTTGCCGTTGGGCAGCTGGACCGTCACCTGGTGCGGGCCCGTGCCATTGGGCTCTTCGGATATCCCGGTCGTCTTGGTCAGCACCCAGAGCCACTTGTCGCGTTCTATGGGAAGTTTCGGTTTGGCCATCGATCGAACTCCTTCACTTCGGCCGCCGCGGCTGGCTTCAAAACAATGCGCCGCTGCGAGGCGGCTGCCGCGGTGGTGACGCTGCGGCAAGTCGCGGCTGTCGTAACGCTCGCCTCACGTCATGCAACATAGCGTCCTCGTCGGACCGAGCCCCTGTTGCGCTGGGCCCGCCAGCCGGCTGCTTGAGGCCACCCAAGCGCCGGCTGCGTCTATCAGGGCGGAACGCCCGGTTATCGCGACGAGGCCGAAACCGCGTCGGCGACGGACCCGTCGTGATAGAGCAGCACACGCTCCTCGTCGCCGTCGGGGGTCAGGTAGGAAACCTCCGCGAAGATGTTTTCCGGCTCGCCCAACAGATAGAGCCTCGTCCGCGTGACGCGCTCGGCCGCGGCGATGGGATGGGCGGCAATCGTACGCACCGGCTTGCCGAAGGCCCCTCCCCCGCTGGCGCCGATGTACCGCGCCACCTGGAAGGTGAAGTGAATATCGCCCATCTACGCTTCCTCGCGAACGGCGGCGCCAGGCAGTTCCCTAGAGGTCGTCGCCAATGCGCCTCGCGCCGATAACGCATCGGACGAACCCTCTGAACCCTAGGGCGAGCACGTCATAGCTGCGTGATGCCGGCACTCGGACAGCGTGATTTACTCGTGATTTATTGTGCCAGCTGCTAGGCTTCACCCTGCAATAGAGCAGTGAGCGCCACCGCCTGTGACTTCGCCCGAGCTAGATCTGAACCTTCTGGGGCCCTTCGAGGCACGGTTTGCGGACGGGCGCGTGGCTGATCTCAGGCTGAAGACGACGCGCCTGCTGCTGTCCTGGCTGGTGCTCCGTCCCCGCCAGAGTGGCAGCCGCGAAGAGATCGCGGCGCTGCTGTGGAGCGAGCGCGACGAGACCCAGGCCCGCCAGAGCCTGCGCCAGACCATTGCCGTGCTGCGGCGCGCTCTCGGCGCCGAGGGCGGCGAGGTGCTCGAGGTCGACCGCGAGACGCTGACATTCGCGCCGGGCGCGGTGCGGTCGGACGTCGCGCTGCTGCTGGCGGTCGGCGCCGACAGCGCCGTCGAAGATCTCGAGCGCGCCGTCGCCCGCTACCGGGGAGAGTTCCTCGAGGGCCTCAGCCTCCGCGATCCGGTCGGCCAGCAATGGCTCGAGGCCCGGCGGGCCGAACTCCGCGCGATGGCGACGCGGCGCTTCGAGTGGCTGCTGGCGGCCTATGAGCGGGCCGGACGACATGAGGACGCCGAACCTGTCGCCTCCCGCCTGATCGAGATCGATCCGCTGGTCGAGGCGGGGCATCGCGCCCTGATCCGGTTCCACCTGGCTGCCGGACAACGCGCCCTGGCCGTCCGCCAGTACCAGCGCTGTCGCGATATCCTCCTGCGCGAGCTGGGGGTCGAGCCGGCCGACGAGACCAAGGCCCTGCTGCGCGGCACGGCCGGACCGGCGCCGGCCAAGCCGGACGAAGCGGCCATCGTGCGGGAGCAACCCCTCGGCCGCACCCAGCAGGCCCATAACCTGCCGCGCCAGATGACGTCGCTGGTGGGGCGCGACCGGGAGGTGGAGGAGGTTCTCGCCCGCCTCAGCCGATATCGGCTGGTGACCCTGACCGGGCCCGGCGGGGCCGGCAAGACCCGCATGGCCGTCGAAACCGGCTTCCGGCTCGCCGGCGGCTATGCGGATGGCATCTGGCTGGTCGAGCTGGCCTCGATTGCCGATCCGCAGCTGGTGGGGGAAGCGCTGTGCGGCGCGCTTGGGGTGCCGGTGGCCGGCGATCGCGCCGCCGTCGAGAGCGCCATCGCGCATCTGCAGCAACGCGAGGTGCTGCTCATTCTCGACAATTGCGAGCATCTGGTTGCCGCCTCGGCGAGGCTCGTCGAAATGCTGCTGGGCGCCTGCCCGTCCGTCTCGATCCTCCTCACCAGCCGCGAGAGCCTCTCGGTTCCCGGCGAAAGCCTCTATCGGGTGCCGAGCCTCACCTACCCGGCCCGCACCGAGGCGATCGAGCCCGCAGTGGCGGGCGGTTACAGCGCCGTGCAGCTATTCGTCGATCGCGCCGCCGCCATCATCGAGGGGTTCGCGCTCGATGACGCCAATGCCGCGGCCGTCGCCAGCATCTGCAAGCAGGTCGACGGCATCCCGCTGGCCGTCGAACTGGCGGTGGGACGCCTCAAGATGATGGGCCCCGACTGGCTGGCCGCCAATCTCAGCGCGTCGTTCCTCACCCTGCGCCGCTCCAGCCGGGCCGGCCCCAAGCATCACCAGACCCTGCGCGCCATGCTCGACTGGAGCTATGACCTGCTGGCGGTCGAGGAACAGGCGCTGCTGCAGCGGCTGGCCGTCTTCGCCGGCGGCTGCTCGCTGGCCTCCGCCATGCGGGTCGCCAGCGGCGCGCCGATCGCCGAGGACGAGGTGTTCGACCTGTTGTCCTCCCTCGTGGAAAAGTCGCTGGTGGCGGTCGACCTGACCGAAGCCGAGCCGCGCTACCGGCTGCTCGAAACAACGCGACGCTACGCCCTCGACAAGCAGGCCGAGACCGGCGAACCGGGGCGCCAGCGGCAGCTGACCGACTATCTGATCGATCGGTTTACCGAGGCCGGCGAAAGCTGGCCGCGAACCCCGACGCTCACCTGGCTGGGCCGCTATGAACCTGAACTCGACAATGTGCGCGCCTCGCTCGAATGGGCCTTCGGGCCTGAGGGCGAGGCAAGCCTCGGGGTCCAGCTCGCCACGCTGAGCCTCCGGCTCTGGGACGAGCTGTCCTTGTTCCGCGAACGCGCGCGCTGGAGCGAACTGGCGATGCAGCGCATCGACGACACCGCCCCGGCCGCCATCGCGGCGCGCCTCCATCTGTCGCGGACATCCAACAGCGCGCATGGCGACTCGTCGGGCTTTTCCTACGCCGAACAGGCGGTTCGGCTTTTCCGTGCCGCCGACCGCCCGCTCGATCTGGGAGAAGCCCTGGGCCGCGCCGGGGCGGCGCTGCTGACCATGGCGACCATCGGTCAGTCGCTGCCCTACCTCGAGGACGCCCTGAAAGTGCTCGAGCCGCTCGGGCCGACCAAGCCGCTTGCCAGTTGCCTCCGCTCCAAGGGGGTGGCGGCGTATCTGGGGGGAGACGTCATGGCGGCGCGGACGCTGATCGGCCGATCCATGGCCGTGTGCCGGAGCGTCGGCGATTCCCGCGGTGTCGCCAGCGCGCAGATCGCGCTCGCCGAAATGGACTTCATCTCCGGCGAGGTGGCGAGCGCCATTGCCGGCATCCAGCGCATGCTCGGCGGCGCCGACCATAACCGCCGGCAGGCCACCCTCGGCCTCGCCAACCTCGCCTCGTACCTGCTCTCGGACGGCAATGCCGCGCTGGCCCGCCAGGCCGCCGGCGAAAGCCTGCGCGAGGCGCGGGCCCTCGGCTGGCCGGCAGCCATCGTGCGCGCCGGTGAACACCTGGCGCTGGTCGCCGCACTCGAAGGCGAGGCCGAGCTCGCAGCCCGGCTGCTCGGCTTCACCGAAGCTTTTTACGCCAAGGGCAGCGCCAGCCGGGAATGGACCGAGCAGGTCACCCACCAGCGCCTGGTGACGGAACTGTCGATGCGCCTGTCACCGGCGCGTCTCGGCGAGGCGATGGCGGAAGGCGCCGGCTGGAGCGAGGCGCAGGCCATCGCGGCCGCAAGCGCCATCGGCCACGGACCGCACCCGCGGCGCTAGCGGAAAGTCACGCGTCGAGCAGCGGCCAAACCTCGATAACGCCATGCGCCACCGCGCATGGGGATTTCGACGCCAGTTCGATGGCCTGTTCGAGCGTCGCCGCTTCGATGATGCCGAAGCCGGCGATCGGCAGCGCTGCCCGCAGATACGGGCCATCGGTCGTTTCCGTGCCGCGGTCTTCGGGATTGCGCACCTGCACCGGCTTGCCTGCAATGCCCATCAATGCGCCGGCCGCCACCAGCTTCGCGTCATGCCGATGCGCGGCGTCGCGCATCGCGGCCGGCGTGCGCTGGTAGCCGGCTTCGTCGCCATACCCTATCGTCACGAATTTCGGCATCTGCTTGAACTCCGGGCCGGTGCAAGTGAGAGAAGCTGGCGCTCCCTCACGCTCGGCTCGAAACGTCGCTCCCTGCAGTGTCGTTCCAGTTGCCACGCAGACAGTGCGCGCGCTGCGAGCCTTTTGCGGCCCCGCTGCCGCTTTCAGAGTTTCGCGAAAGCCGAGGTAAAGCCCTTGAGCGAAAGCTGCAGGCGCACCGCCTCGCCGTTGCCCGCCTTGACGCCGAAATTGATGATGCTGCCGCCCTGCAGCGCCAGCACCAGGTTGGCGGTCAGTTCGAGCGTGGCATAGCTGCCGTTCTGGTCGGCAATGGTGATGGGGACCCTGGTCGGCGCGCCGTCATCGATGGAAATGTCGACGCCTTCCTGCAGCAGGATGCCATGCGGCAGGTTGATGCGCATCAGCGCCGCGGCGTCGGGGCTCGGCCGGAAGATCGTCGCCGCGATCAGCCGCTGGTTGCTGTCCCTCGCCACCAGCACCTGCGTCATGGTGCAGGCCATGGTGTCGCTGCCGGCCTGGTTGGAGCAGGTGATGGCCCATGGCTGCACCATCTCGTTGCCGGCCGGCGGCGCACCCCCCTGCTGCGCGCTGGCCGGCCCCATGACGAGGGCCAGCAGCAGCACCATCAGGCCGCGGCGCCGGGCGGCGAAACGCCTCTGCCTCGCCACCCCGGTCAGAACTGGACCCGCGCCTTCGCCGCCACCCCATAGCCCTCGAGCTGGTCCGAGAAGCGGGCATCGAGGGTGAGGGACGCGTCGAACGTCGCGTTGCCGTCGAGCGCCCGCGAGATCCCGACGCCGAGGCTCGCTTCCCCCACCAGCCCGGGCTTGGCCGACACGAGGCCCTGCGTCGTGCCGAACTGGTCGGTGAACACCGAGGTCGAGGCATCGGCGAAGTCGTTGTAGAGCGTGCCGGTCACGAAGGGTGTGACCGCGGTGAGCTGATCCTCGAGCAGGAAGGTCTTGCTCAGGGTGCCGCCGATAAAGCCCACGAGGCTCAGCGAGGCGTCGGGCGCCAGGGTCTCGCCGTTCTGGAATTCGAGCACCGAGGCGGTGGTCCGGCTGATCGAGAAGCCGGCTCGTGGAGTCAGGTCGACTTCGCCCAGCGACAGCGCGTAGCTCGCCGAACCGCTGAGCGTGTAGCGATCGGTATGCAGCCCCGCATCGACCAGCCCGTAGCTGGCATTGGTGTTGCTGAACGTGAAGTCGGTCGCGTCGTAGCGCGCCTGGATCTCGGCGGAGAACTGGTCCTTGGCGACGCTCGCATAGACGCCGCCCGAACCCTGCTGGACGTTGGCCGTAGTGGTCGAGGGCACCGTGCCGCCGATGTTCTGGGTGGTGGTGCCGGCAACGAAGCCGCCGAACGCCCCCAGCGCCACATCGACGCCGGAACTGCCGACATTGTCGCACGCCACGTCGAGGCCGAACTGCGCGCCGCCGAAGCTGAGATCGACCCTCGCCGAGCCAGCCGAGGAGCCACCGGCGTTGAAGGTTTCGGCCGTGCCGGTCGCCGCGCCGCCGAGGCCGCGTCCCCAGGCGCCGACGCCGCAATCGCTGCCGGGGACATTGCCGATCGACGTCAGGCCGGAGCGGCCGGGATGATCGAGCATGGCGCCGATGGTCGACTGGGTGAGCGACACCGCATCGGTGATGCCGCCCAGCACCCCCAGGTCGGCTTCCGCATGGACGTAGAGATCGCCGCCATTCTCGATCAGCGTGAAGTTGACGAGTCCGACCGAGGTCAGCCCGCTGGAGCTGAACGCGCCGTCATAGGTCGCGGCATCGTTCTGCACCACCAGCACATCGGGGATCAGCCGCGCCACGCCCAGGTTGTCGAAGGCATAGGTGGTGTTCGCGCCGGCCGCGACCGAGGCCACGTGCAGCAGGTCGGTGGCGCCGGTATCGAGGTTGATGTCGAGGTTCACCGTGCCGGTGCCCGACAGCACCCCGGCGGTCAGCACGTCGCCGGTGAGGTTGTTGGCCCCGAGCGAGACGACGCCGTTATTGCTGAGCGCCCCGATGGTTTCGCTGCCGCGCACGTCGAACAGGCCGGTGCCCGAGACGTTGACCGCTGCGGTATCGGCGAGCGAGGTGCCGTGGGCGATGAACGAGCCGCCGGTGATATCGAGCTGCGATGTGCCGGTGAGCGAGCCGGTGACATCCAGCACGCCCGCACTCACCGTGGTGATGCCGGCATAGGTGCTGGTGCCCGAAAGCGTGAAGGTGCCGCTGCCCTGCTTGGTGAGCCCGCCGTTGCCGGAAATGACGCCGGCAAAGCTGGTGGAAGTGTTGGCGCCGCCGGTCGTCAGCGTCTGGCCTGCCGCGATCTGCACATTGCCGCCGCTCGCCCCGCCGCCGGCGAGCGAACCGATGGTTTCGCTGTCGGTCACCAGCAGGTTGACCCCGGCGGTGTTGTCGAGCACCACCGCGCCGGTATTGCTGATCGCCGCGCCGTTCTGCAGTTCGAGCGTGCCGCCGCTGACCGTGGTGGTGCCGCCATAGGTGTTGCTGCCGGTCAGCGTGAAGGTGCCGGTGCCGGTCTTGGTGAGCCCGCCGCTGCCGGAGATGACGCCGGCAAAGCTGGTGGAAGTGTCGGCGCCGCCGGTCGTCAGCGTCTGCCCCGCCGCGATCTGCACGGTGCCGCCGGTGGCGCCACCGCCCGCCAGCGAGCCGATGGTTTCGCTGTTGGTCACCAGCAGGGTGACGCCGGCAGTGTTGTCGAGCACCACCGCGCCGGTATTGCTGATCGCCGCGCCGTTCTGCAGTTCGAGCGTGCCGCCGCTGACCGTGGTGGTGCCGCCATAGGTGTTGCTGCCGGTCAGCGTGAAGGTGCCGGTGCCGGTCTTGGTGAGCCCGCCGCTGCCGGAGATGACGCCGGCAAAGCTGGTGGAGGTGTCGGCTGCGCCGGTCGTCAGCGTCTGCCCCGCCGCGATCTGCACATTGCCGCCGCTCGCCCCGCCGCCCGCCAGCGAACCGATGATTTCGCTGTCGGTCACCAGCAGGTTGACCCCGGCGGTGTTGTCGAGCACCACCGCGCCGGTATTGCTGATCGCCGCGCCGTTCTGCAGTTCGAGCGTGCCGCCGCTGACCGTGGTGGCGCCGGTATAGGTGTTGGTGCCCGACAGCACGAGCGTGCCCCCGCCGGTCTTGGTGAGCGGCCGGGCTCCGCCGGTCTGGGTGATATTGCCCGACTGCTCGGCTGCGTCGCCGGTGTCGACATCGAGCGTGGTGTCGTTGCTGTTGAGCAGGATGGCGCTCGCGACCAGCGCGCCATCGGCGTAGTGGATCTCCGACCCGGTGGTGGTGATCTGCACGATGTCGCCGGTGGTGACGTTGCCCGCAAGGTTCAGCGTGCCGCCGAGTTGGATGTTGCTGATGGCGCTGGTGAGGTTGAGCGTGCCGCCATCGATATCGAGGCTGGCGCCGGTATCGACCCGGACGACCCCGGTAATGGTGCCGCCGGTGCCGGTGATGCTGTTGCTGCCGCCAGTGAAGGTGATTGCGTTGGCGCTGCCGCCGCCCGAAACGCTGCCCGGCGTGGTCAGCGCGACGGCGATGCCGGCGCCCGTAATGCCGGCCCCGCCCGCGCCGTTGACGCCGCCGCCGAGCTGCCCGGAGCTACCCGCGCCACCCAGCCCGCCGGTGACGGCCGCATTGACATTCACCGTGCCGCCATTGGTGGCGATGATGCCCGCGCCTCCGGCGCCGCCGTTGCTGCCGGCCAACCCGCCACCGCCCGCGCCGCCCTGCCCGCCGGTAATGGCCGCATCGACATTCACCGTGCCGCCATTGCTGAGCAGGATGCCGGCGCCACCGGCGCCGCCACCGCCGCCGTTGAAGGTGCCGCCGCCGCCCGCGCCGCCCGCGCCGCCGGTGAGGACAGCATCGATATTGGCGGTGCCGCCATTGCTGAGCACGACGGCATTGCCGCCGGCCCCTCCGCCGGCGCCATTCACCCCGCCGCCGCCCGTGCCGCCCTGGCCGCCCGAGGTGGCGCCGCCAATAGCGCGAAGATCCGGCCAAAGTCGGCCTCCATCCGGTCGGCGGCGCGGTTCAGGACGGTCGCGCGGTCGGCCGGAGCGGCGGCCCAGGGTTCGGCCAGGCGGAGCGCGGTGTCCACATCCGGCGCTGCGGCAAGGGTGACATGGCCGACAATGGCTCCGGTCGCGGGGTTCAGCACGGCCTCCTGCAACCCACCGACCGCGCGCCCGGCCAAACGCGGGGCCGCGTCGAACTGCGTCTCGGCAAAGGGCGCGCGGGCGGCCTCGATCCGGGCGAGATCGGCGGCATCGGTCAGATCCCACCCTTGCGCGTTTGCACGCGGCACAAAGAGTTGCGGCCCGGTTGCCAGACCCGGGTTCGGGATGGCCAGTGCCTCGCAAGCGGTCAGCGGACAGGCGGCGACCTGCTCTGGCGGCACTTCCTCATCGACGATCTGGTTGACGAAGCTGGAGTTGGCACCGTTCTCCAGAAGGCGGCGCACCAGATAGGCCAGAAGATCGCGATGCGCACCGACCGGGGCATAGATCCGGCAGCGGGTGCCCTGATCGGTCAGCACGATGTCATGCAGCCGTTCCCCCATCCCGTGCAGCCGCTGGAATTCGTAGTCGAGCGGCGTCACCCCATCGGCCCGCGCCATGTGCAGGATTGCCGCCACGGTATGGGCGTTGTGGGTGGCGAACTGCGGGTAGATGCGGTCGGTCAGCCCCAGAAGCTTGCGGGCGTTGGCGATGTAGCTGACATCGGTCGCCTGCTTCCTTGTGAAGACCGGGAAGGAGGTCAGGCCCAGGACCTGCGCCCGCTTCACCTCGGCGTCCCAATAGGCGCCTTTTACCAGCCTTATCATGATCTTGCGGTCCAGCCTTGTGGCCAGCGCATGCAGCCAGTCGATCACCGCCCCCGCGCGGCGGCCATAGGCCTGGACCACGACGCCGAACCCGTCCCAGCCCTTCAGCGCGGGGTCGGACAGCGTGGCCTCGATCACTTCCAGAGAGAGGGCCAGACGGTCGGCCTCTTCCGCGTCGATGTTGAAGCCAAGGCCCGCCGCCTTGGCCAGCGAGGCCAAAGCCCTGACACGAGGGACCAGTTCCTCCATCACCCGGTCGCGCTTGGCGACCTCGTAGCGCGGATGCAGCGCCGACAGCTTGACCGAAATGCCGGGATTGGTGCGGATGTCATTGCCCTTGGCGGCGCGGGCGATGGCGGTGATAGCGCGCGAGTAGCTGAGGTGATAGCGCCGCGCGTCGGCTTCGGTGCGCGCCGCCTCGCCAAGCATGTCGTAGCTGTAGGTATAGCCTTTGGATTCAAGCTCTTCCGCCCGGTCCATCGCCTTGTCGATCGTCTCGCCCAGCACGAAATTCCGGCCCATTTCCTTCATCGCGCGCCCCACCGCGGTGCGGATCACCGGCTCGCCCAGGCGCTTCACCGCGCCGCGGAGGACGCCCGCGATGCCGCCCTGCGGTTCGTCCAGCACCTTGCCGGTCAGCATCAGCGCCCAGGTCGAGGCGTTCACGAGGCTCGAGGCCGACTTGCCCAGATGCCGACCCCAGTCCGACGGGGCGATCTTGTCCTCGATCAGCGCATCCATCGTCTCGGCGTCGGGCACCCGCAGAAGCGCCTCGGCCAGGCACATCAGCGCGATGCCCTCGTCGGTGGAAAGCCCGTATTCGGCAAGGAACACCTCCATCAATCCGGGCCTCGCGCTTGACCGGATCCGGCGAACAAGGTTGGCGCCCTCGGCCACAATGGCGGCGCGGGCGGGCGCGTCCAGCGCGGCCTCGGCCAGAAGACGGCGGACCAGCGCGGCCTCATCGGCCAGGGCTTCGGTTTCGATGACGGACCAGGCGGAATCGGCTGACATGGGGCACCTCACTTTCCGCCCAGCATATACCGAAAAGGACAGGCTGAATTCCCGAAGCTTCTGTGATATGCAGGCGAAATGTTGCGTTTTCGGGGAATGTGCCATGCCAGATGACCGCGCCGATCTGGACCGTTTCGACCTTGCCATCCTGCGCGTCCTGCAGACCGAAGGCCGGATTCCGGCGGTGGAACTGGCGCGGCGGATCGGGTTGTCGAAGTCGCCCACACAGGCGCGGATGAAGCGGCTGGAAGAGATCGGGGTCATCACCGGCTACCGGGCGATCCTTGACCCGATCCGGATGGGTCAGGCGCATGTGGCCTTTGTCGAGGTGCGGCTGTCGGACACGCGGGAGGCGGCGCTGACGGCCTTCAACCGCGCGGTGCTGTCGGTGCCGGAAGTCGAGCAGTGCCACATGATGGCGTCAAGTTTCGACTATCTTCTCAAGGTGCGCACCGCCGATATCCAGTCCTACCGAAGGGTGCTGGGCGAGGTGATCAGCGCGCTGCCGCATGTCGCCTCGACCTCGACCTATGTGGCGATGGAGGCGGTGAAGGAAGTCTTCTGAACATCCCCCCGCAAGCCCTTGCGGACGCAGGATTAATCCGGGGTGTTACCGGAAGGTGAAGCGTCTGGCATCTGTCTGGCATGCGTCTGGCATGTGTACAGACGCGAGGCGGGCCGCCGGGCGGTTAACCATGGCTGGCGAATCGGTTTGCCCGGGCTGCCCCCCACCCCCATCCCCTCCCCACGAGGGGGAGGGGAGGCGCAGGGTGCCGCCGGGGGGCAAAGCTGGCCGAAGGCCGGGACGCGGGGGTGAGACGCGGCACCGGCTTTGCCGGGGCGAAAACGGTCCGGTGGACCGTTTTCTGCGTCGAATGCCCGAGGCCACTGCCGAGGGCCGGGAGGGAGGGCGCGGTCAGATTTGCTTTGGGCAAATCTGACGGGGCGGGTGTGGTAAGTTACCACCCACCTAACGTTTAATGCTAAGGTTGAAAGGCGCGAAGAAAGTAGTTTGTGCAGACAATATAGGCGGCGCAGAATGTGACTGCCTGCCATCTGTAGACTTGAAACAGGCCTCTGATTTCAACGTGCCCAACAGCAGTAAATCCCTGAAAGGCTAATCCCGCTCCAAGCAAAACCACGCTCGGCCAAATCGAATATTCCCCTCCGAGCGCACTAACATAGGCAAGCATGAAGGCCGAGAGAGCAGGGGTAATCAATGAAACCTCTAGCCTTCGTTTCAGTGTGGAAGCTATTGCCACCAAAACAAATATGTAAACTACGATGAAGCCGCAGATGGGCATCAGATAATCAAAAGTGTCCCACAGATATTGGATCATTGAGACACCCCCACCTTCCGCGAGGCTAACATCCATCCGCATCTCCGGTTCTGCGCCGACATTTTTCAGAGAATTCCAAGAGTCTTGCCCTAAACTGACCAAAGTCCTTCTTTGCCTGATCCAGCTCAACCAGGTAAATCTCTTCTAGAAATCCACCACATAGAACTCCGGTAGATTCCGCAGTGAAATATTTCAAAGGTTCAAGCTTACTCTTGCATGCACGATTAAGATAGTCGCTTGCATAGTTCTTGAATTCGTCCAGTCGATCAAGATTGTTTGCGCATTGGTGCGCGATGCTAACCGAACTAAATGCTGTGACAATGACATTTCCATTCATTGCCTGAAAGCAGCTCCTATGCGAAAAGGTTAGATCCGCTTCAAAGGCCCTCTTGTAAAGGACTGCTGGATAGCTGCTTCGGTAAATGCTCGAAAGGTCAAACCGCCGATCTTCAGACTGAGCCAGTCCCATAGTAACTGAAGTTGCAAAGATAATGAGTGGTGCTACCATCCATTTGCATATCTGCCTAACGTGGCCCATCCAGCACTCCAAAGAATTAGTTCAGCGACTTTACGTGCTACACCTCAAACATCCAACTCCTCCACAAACCGCGCGTTCTCCTGGATGTACTGGAAGCGCAATTCCGGCTTCTTGCCCATCAGGCGCTCCACCAGGTCGGAGGTGTCCCCCGGTTCGTCCTCGTCGATCGACACCCGGATCAGCTTGCGGGTCGCGGGGTTCATCGTGGTGTCCTTCAGGTCCTTGGCGTCCATCTCGCCCAGACCCTTGAAGCGCTGGACGTCGATTTTTCCCTTGCCGCCGAGGCCCTTGGCGAGCCACTCCTCCTTCTCGGCGTCGTCGGAGACATACATCCGGCGCGGGCCTTGGGTCAGGCGGTAGAGGGGCGGGCAGGCGAGGTAGAGGTGGCCCTTGTCGATCAGGGGGCGCATCTGGGTGAAGAAAAAGGTCATCAGGAGCGAGGCGATATGCGCGCCGTCGACGTCGGCGTCGGTCATGATGATGATCTTTTCATAGCGCAGGTCGTCGAGGCGGAACTTGGTGCCCATGCCGGTGCCGAGCGCCTCACAGAGGTCGCGGATTTCGGCGTTTTCGTTGAGCTTCGCCGAGGCCGCGCCGAGGACGTTCAGGATCTTGCCCTTGAGGGGGAGGAGGGCCTGCGTCTCGCGGTTGCGGGCACCCTTGGCGGAGCCGCCGGCGCTGTCGCCTTCGACGATGAAAAGCTCGGTCCCCTCGCGGTTCTTGGCGGAGCAGTCGGTGAGTTTTCCCGGCAGGCGCAGCTTCTTGGTCGCAGTCTTGCGGGCGGTTTCCTTTTCCTCACGCCGCCGCAGGCGTTCCTCGGCGCGGAGGACCAGGAAATCGAGGATCGCGCCTGCCGATTTCGGGTCGGCGGCGAGCCAGGTGTCGAAATGGTCGCGGACAGCGTTTTCGACCCATTTGGCGGCTTCCTCGGTGGAGAGCCGGTCCTTGGTCTGGCCGACGAAGCTGGGTTCGCGGATGAAGATCGAGAGGAGCGCGCAGCCGCCGGTGAGGAGGTCGTCGCGGGTGATCTGGTCGGCCTTGCGGTTCTTGACCCGCTCGCCATAGGCGCGGATCCCTTTCAGGATCGCGGCCCAGAACCCGGCCTCATGCGTGCCGCCTTCGGGGGTGGGGACGGTGTTGCAGTAGGAGTGGAGGTAGCCGTCCTGCGCAGGCGTCCAGTTGATCGCCCATTCGACCGAGCCGGGGACCTGGTATTTCTCTTCGAAGGAGACGCGGCCGGCGAAGGGGCGTTCGGCGTAGGTGGTGACCTTCTTGAGCGACTCGTTCAGGAAGTCGGCGAGGCCGCCGGGGAAGTGGAAGGTCGCCTCTGTCGGCGTATCGCCGTCGGGGAGGGCGGATTTCCAGCGGATCTCGACGCCCGAGAAGAGATAGGCCTTGGACCGCGCCATCTTGTAGAGCCGGGCGGGTTTCAGGGTCTGGTGGCCGAAGATCTCGGGGTCGGGGTGGAAGGTGACGGTGGTGCCGCGACGGTTGGGGGTGGGGCCGAGTTTCTGGATCGGGCCCTGGGGGATGCCGCGGGAGAAGGATTGTTCGTAAAGCTCCTTGTTGCGGGCGACCTGGACCACCATCAGGTCGGAGAGCGCGTTGACAACCGAGGAGCCGACGCCGTTGAGGCCGCCGGAGGTGGAATAGGCCTTGTTCGAGAACTTGCCGCCGGCGTGCAGGGTGCAGAGGATGACCTCCAAGGCGCTTTTGCCGGGGAACTTCGGATGCGGGTCGACCGGGATGCCGCGGCCGTTGTCGCGGACGGTGACGGACATGTCGGCGTGGAGTTCGACCTCGATCCGGTTGGCGTGGCCCGCGACCGCCTCGTCCATCGCGTTGTCGAGGATTTCGGCGACCATGTGGTGGAGCGCCCGTTCGTCGGTGCCGCCAATATACATGCCGGGGCGCTTGCGGACGGGCTCCAGGCCTTCGAGGACCTCGATCGAGGAGGCGTCATAGGTGGTTGCGGCCTGGGAGAGAAGGTCGTTCGGCATGGGGCATATCCTGCTGGGGCGTCAGGCATTAGAGCACTCAAGGGGGGAGAGGCGCAAGATGTGGGGTCTGGATCGGGCGGCCCTGTGGCCCTAGGGTCATGGGCAGCGAAGGAGGATGTGACATGCGGGTATTGTTCACGGGCGGGTCGGGCAAGGCGGGGAAACATGTGGTGCCTTACCTCGTGGAAAAGGGCCACAAGGTCATGAACTTCGACCGCGTGCCGCTGGGCCATCCGGGGGTGCATGACCTGGTGGGCGACATTTGCGACGCGGGCCAGGTCTATTCGGCGATGCGGACCCATGCCGGCTACGAGGAGATGGAGGACGGGGCGGCGCAGTTGTTTGACGCGGTGGTGCATTTCGCGGCCGTCCCCCGCTATGGGATGGTGCCGGATACCGAATGCTACCGGGTGAACACGGTCGGGACCTACAACGTCATCGAGGCGGCGCTGAAGATGGGCATTCGCAAGGTCATCATCGCGTCATCCGAGACGACCTATGGGGTGTGTTTCTCGGACGGCGTGGTGGACCCGAAGGTGCTGCCGCTGGAGGAGGATTACGACATCGACCCGATGGACAGCTATGGCATGTCGAAGAAGGTGAACGAGGTCACGGCCCGCAGCTTCCAGCGTCGCTTCGGGGCGGATGTCTATGCGCTGCGGATCGGCAACGTGATCGAGCCGCATGAATATGCGACCTTGTTCCCGCCGTTGAAGGACGACCCCGGGCTGCGGCGGCGGATCACCTTCAGCTATATCGACGCGCGCGACCTGGGGCAGATCGTGGACCTGTGCCTGAAGAAGGACGGGCTGGGGTTCCAGGTGTTCAATGCGGTGAACGACGAGAACGCGGTGCCGCAACCGAACTCGGAGCTGCTGCCGCGCTTCTTCCCGAACGTGCCCTTGTCGCGGCCGGTGGGCGAGCGGGAGGGGTTGCTCTCGAACCGGAAGATCCGGGAGGTGCTGGGGTTCAAGGAGGAGCACAACTGGCAGAAGTATGTGCGGTGAGGCTGGCGGCGGACCGGGGGGCTGTCTGCCCCCCGAACCCCCCGAGGATATTTGGAGAAGAGAAAGCCGTTGTGTCAGAGGCGGCGCGTTAACGTTAATGCGACCCTAATGCAGAGTTGATGCTGATTGGGTAGACCTCTGTCTGCCGAAAGGGTGGTGCGAGGGACACTCTGGTGAGAAGCATTAGCGTTAATGCGGTGTTTACTCGAATCGGCGCAGCATGGTTGGGCGGTACAGGCGGGGACGCCGATGACCGCGAAGGGAAAGACACCCCGCGGCTTGGCCTGGCCTCCCGCGCGGTGTTGACGCGGTCGTTCAGAGATGTGTGTTTTGCTCACCCGCGAGCCTTTGGGAAAGGCCCAACTTTCTGGTGCCGGTCATTGTGCGCATGCTGGAATGGACGACCCCGCAAGGCAGGCTCGCGCGCAGTCATCGTCGCAGGCCGACGAGTTGGCCAGGGGCACCCAGTGCGGATGCTTCTATTGCTGCCAAGTTTTCCAGCCCACGGAAATCGAGGATCGGTGCGACGACGGGAACCCTGCGCTCTGTCCGAAGTGCGGAAGTGACTCGGTCCTCGGCGACGCGTCAGGCTTTCCGGTCACATCGCCGGAGTTTCTCCTGAAGATGAAAGCTTTCTGGTTCCAGGAATGAAGTCGTCCATAAGGTAACGGCGCAAGGCTTTCCCTTCCGCAAATATCCCACGGGGGGTGCGGGGGGTGTGAAACCCCCCGCTCCTGTCGGCGCGACAGGGGAAGGGGTCGCCGGTCCGGGCACCGACGAGAAGACGAAGGCGCGACGCGGGAGGTTCTGCCGGGCCTCAGATCACCGCGACCTCGACGACGGCGCGGCCCTCGGTCACCCGGTCGTAGTGGAAGGGTGACAGGTCCAGCGTGCGGTAGCCGCCGTGGAGGATCCATTCCGCGGTGGCCCGTCCCATGGCCGGGGATTGTTGCAGCCCGTGGCCGGAAAAGCCGTTCAGGAACAGGAAGTTCGCGACCTCGGGGTGTGGGCCGGTCACAGCGTTCTGGTCCAGCGTGTTGTAGTCATACTGCCCGGCCCATTCGCTGATCACCTTCACCCGCTCGAAGGCCGGGATGCGGGTGGCGATGGCGGGCCAGATCTTGTCCAGCCAGAGGTCGGGGTCCATGGTGAAGTCGGTCGGGTCGGCTTCGGGGTCATGGTCGGCGTGCCCCCCGGCCATGTAGGTGCCCCCGCCCACCTCGCGCACGAAGGCGCCGGTCGGGTCGATGGTCAAGGGCAGCGGCCGGTCCAGCGGGGTTTCGGCCTGGATCACCCAATTGTAGCGCTTGCGCGGCTCGATGGGCAGGGCGATGCCGGCCATTGCGGCGATGCGCGCGCCCCGGGTGCCTGCGGCATTGACGACCGTGCCACAGGCCACCCGACGACCGGAGGCGAGGCGCACCGCCGTCACCCGACCCTGCCCCATCTCCAGCCCCGTGACCTCATCGGCCAGATAGTCCACCCCCGCCTCGCGCGCCTTGCGGCGGAACCAGTCAAATACGGTGTAGCCGTCGAAATAGCCCTCGTCGCGGGTATTGAGGCTGCCGAGGATCAGGTCGTCCACCATGTAGAACGGGAATTCGGTCTGGATCTGCTCGGGCGTCATGAGCCGTGTGCCCGCCCCCGCCGCCGCCTGAACCTTTTGGCAGGCGCGCAGATGGGCGGCGAAATCGGGCGTGTCGGCGAGGTAGAGATAGCCGAAATTCTGGATCTTCAGGTCGGGGATGCGGTCATCCCCGCCCATCCGCTGGCGCAGGGATTGCACGAATTCGGCGCCGAACTGCGAGATGCGGATGTTGAGTTCGGTCGAGAACTGCTGGCGGATGCAGGAAAAGCTTAAGCTGGTGGCGGCCTTCTCATAGGTCGGGTCGCGTTCGACAACGAGGATGCGGCCGGAAAAGCCCATCTCGGTCAGCCACCAGGCGGTGGAGGACCCCATGATCGCGCCGCCGATGATGACGACGTCATAGTGATCCCTCTTGGGTTCCGCCAGAAAGCCCTGCTGCATCGTCGTCCCCTGCCCTGTCTGTCGCGGTTTAGCGCAGCTGGCGCAGGCGGTAAATCGGGGGTTTGGCGATCTTTCCCTGCCGCTCTCCCATCCAGACCCCCTCCCCACAGAGGGGAGGGGAGGCGCCCATGGCTGCAACCGCGTTGCCTGCCACAGCCGGGTGCCGGGGCTAAGCGCGGGGGCGCGAAAATTCTTCGACGAAGACTTTTCGGCGGCGGGAGGATGGTCAGCCGCCGTGGCTGTGGCCCGAATGGTCCATCGCGCCGTGGCCGCCGCCCATGCCGACGGGCGGGTCGATCTGGAATTCGATCTCGACCCGGCCTGCGCGTTCGAAGACCAGCACGCCCTTGTGCATCTCGCCTTCGGTCAGCGTGCCTTTCAGGCCCATGAACATGATGTGATAGCCGCCATGTTCGAGGTTGACCGTCCCGCCGGCGGGAATCTCGATGAAGTCCACATGCTCCATCGTGCCGACGCCATTCGCGTCCACCTTGCTTTCATGCACCTCGACCTTCATCGCGATATCGCTTTCGGCGCCGAGCAGGCGGTCGGCTTCGGTGCCATTGTTGACGATGGCCATGAAGCCCCCGGCGGCCTTTGCGCTTGCGGCGGGCTGCGGGATATGGGGGTGGATGATCTGGATGTCGCCTGCCGTCACCTCATGGGCGATGGCGGAACCGGCCAGCATCAGGGCGGCGGCGGCCAGGGTCAGAAGTCGGGTCATCGGTTTTCTCCTTGGTTTAAGTCGGGAAAAGGGCCCCCTCCGGCACAGGGCCGGAAGGGGCCAGTCAGAGGCCCGAACGGGACGTGGGACGCCTCCCACCATGCGGGCCACGGGAATCATCAGCTGACCAGCCGCTTGAGCGGCGGGATGGTGGTCAGGATCAGAAGGTCGAGAAGGATCACCGCCAGAAGCGCGAGACCCAGCATCGGGAAGGCCAGAGACAGGGCCAGCACGATGAGAAGCGCGCCCTTGCCATAGGGTATTTCGGTCGGGCGCGGCGGGGCGCCCAGACGGGTCTGGCCCGCGGGGCGGCGCTTCCACCACATTACCAGCCCCGAGACCGAGACGAAGATCAGCGCCAGGCAGAAAACGGTGTTCAGCGCCAGGTTCCAGGCCCCGAGGTCGCCCTCGTGGAAGGCGATCCCCCAGACCATCATCTTGGCATAGGGCGAATAGTCGGCATAGCGCACATCGGCCAGCACATTGCCGGTATATTGGTCGATATGGAGCGTCCGGTCGGCACCGGGCTTCGGCCCGTCGTTCGACATGCTGTCATGGCTGATGGTCCAGACGCCGGTCTCATCCCCCGGCAGGTTCAGCTGGAAACGGCGGTCAAAGCCCAAGGCAACGGCAAAGGCCGCCACCCGGTCTGCGCCCATGGGCGAGATGTATTGCGTCGCCGCGCTGCCCGGCACGGCGGCCTCGGCTGCGGCCTGCAACTGGCTGACCGGCAGCGGGGCGGTGCCCGGGGTGATATGGGCGCGTTCACCGTTAAGCTCGGTCATCGCGCTGACCCAGAGCATGATGAGCCCGGTCACCGCCAGCATCAGCATGAAGGGGATGGTGTAGAGCCCGGCATAGAAATGCCAGCGCCAGGCGGCGAAATAGAGCCGGTTCGGGGGGGTGGTCTCGGTGGACATGGGAAGCCTTTGCCAATGTGCGAAACGGCGCGGGCCAGCATGGCCCCGCGCGGCGGACATGGGGAAGGCGGCAGGAAGGGGCCGCCCGTCAGGCGGCGGGGGGGCCTTGCGGGCTGTGGCCGGGGTCAAGGACGCGGGCCAGCGCGCGGGTTTCGCGCGGAGCGATGACCGAGGCGACGAAGGCCAGGTCAGCGTCGATCAGCAGGCGCGTCAGAGGCGGCAGATCGGCCGAGGCGGCGATCTGGCAGGCGAGGCAGCTGCCGCCGTGCAGAGAACTGCCCGGCATATCGCCGCAGAGGTCATCCGGCCCGGCGCCCGTCGCCAGAGCGAAGGCCAGCGCCTGATCCTGTGCATCGGGCAACTTGTGCGCAAAGCCGGTCGCGGTCAGCGAGACCGTGACGGCCAGCAAAAGCAGCAGCCGGGACAGGAAGGGGAGCGCGCGTGCGACCATGGGCGCAGAAGTGGACCAATCCATGCCTCGGGTCAACGGGCCGCGGCAGCCTGCGGCATCGGGTCCGGGGGCCGGATCGCCCGGGCCAGATCGCCAAGCCGGTCTGCCAGCGGGTTCGACTTGCGCCAGACCAGCCCAATCGTGCGGCCGGGCCGGGGTTTCGGCAACCGGTCGATGGCCACTGCGGCGGACCTTTCTTCAAGGGGGGCAGCCATCGCGGGGATCAGGGTGACGCCGATTCCGGCGGCGACCATCTGGACGAGTGTGGACAGGGACGAGCCTTCCATGATCTCGCCCGCGGGCAGGCGCGGCAGCTTGCAGACGCTGATCGCCTGATCGCGGAAGCAGTGACCCTCTTCCAGCAGCAGAAGCTGCATCCGGCCAAGCTGGGCCAGCGTCGGCACCGGGTCCTGCGCTTGGGCGGCGGGGCGCACCAGCAGAAACTCTTCGTCGAAGAGCGGGTGTTCGGCCAGCGAAGGTTCGGAGACCGGCAGGGCCACAAGGGCGAGGTCAAGGCGCCCCTCGGTCAAGTCGCGCACGAGGCGCGAGGTCACCGCCTCGCGCGGGTGGAGCGTGAGGTCGGGGAAGCGGTCGGCCAGTTGGCGGATGAGATCCGGCAGCAAATAGGGGGCGACCGTGGGGATGACCCCCAGCCTGAGACGCCCCGCAAGCGGCCCGGTCGAGGCGCGGGCAAGGGCGGCCAGTTCATCGACGCTGCGCAGCACGTCCCGCGCCCGCATCGCGAAATCCTCGCCCAGGGGGGTAAGGCGGATCTGCCGGGCACCGCGTTCGACAAGGGGGGCGCCGAGGATGTCTTCCAGTTCCTTCACTTGCAGAGACAAGGCCGGCTGCGAGATGGCCGAGGCCTCGGCCGCGCGGCCGAAGTGGCGGTGGCGGGCCAGCGCCTCGAAATAGCGCAGGTGCTTGAGGGTCAGTTGAGACATAAGCCCAGATTATCGCAGCGATTGGAAAATGAAAATTCCGTTTATCGCCGCGCCGTGTTACGCCCATGTCATCGCCCAAGCGGACAATTGGTCGCCCTTCCGGATCGGAGGGGAAGCGCCCATGTCGGCAGGGCATCCACAAGCCAGACGAGGAGAGCAAGATGGACGGCAATGACGTTGGACGGTCGGGCAAGTGCCCGGTCATGCACGGCGCGATCACCGAGACCGGGACCACGGTCATGGACTGGTGGCCGAAATCCCTGAACCTCGACATCCTGCACCAGCACGACACCAAGGTTAACCCCTTGACCGGGTTCAACTATCGTGAGGAAGTCAAGAAGCTGGACTTCGAGGCGCTGAAGCGCGACCTGACCGCGCTGATGACCGACAGCCAGGACTGGTGGCCGGCCGACTGGGGCCATTACGGCGGGCTTTTCATCCGCATGACCTGGCACGCCGCCGGCACCTACCGCATGGCCGATGGCCGGGGCGGCGCGGGCACCGGCAACCACCGTTTCGCGCCGCTGAACAGCTGGCCCGACAATGCCAACCTCGACAAGGCGCGGCGCCTCTTGTGGCCGATCAAGAAGAAATACGGCAACCGCCTCAGCTGGGCCGACCTGATGGCGCTGGCCGGGACGATTGCCTACGAATCGATGGGGCTGAAGACCTTTGGCTTCGGCTTCGGGCGCGAGGATATCTGGCATCCCGAAAAGGACATCTGGTGGGGGTCGGAAAAGGAATGGCTGACCGACCAGCGCTATCCGACCAAGGAGGACCGCACGTCCTTGGAAAACCCGCTGGCCGCCGTGGTCATGGGCCTGATCTATGTGAACCCGCAGGGTGTGGACGGTGTGCCCGATCCGCTCAAGACCGCCCATGACGTGCGTGAAACCTTTGCCCGGATGGCGATGGATGACGAGGAAACCGTTGCCTTGACCGCAGGCGGCCACACCGTCGGCAAGGCGCATGGCAACAACAATGCCGCGCTGATCGGGGCGGAACCGGAAGGCGCGGGGATCGAGGAAGCCGGTCTGGGCTGGAACGTCCATGCGGCGCGCTCCATCGGCCGCGATACGATCACCTCGGGGCTGGAGGGCGCCTGGACGACGCATCCGACCAAGTGGGACGGCGGCTATTTCCACCTCCTGCTGAACTACGACTGGGAGCTGAAGAAGTCCCCTGCCGGCGCCTGGCAGTGGGAGCCGGTGAACATCAAGCCCGAGGACATGCCGGTCGATGTGGAGGACCCCACGATCCGCCGCATGCCGATGATGACCGACGCCGACATGGCGATGAAGATGGACCCGAAGTATCGCGAGATTTCGGAGCGGTTTGCCAAGGATCAGGCCGCGTTCTCCGACGCCTTCGCCCGCGCCTGGTTCAAGCTGACACACCGCGACATGGGGCCGAAGGTGCGCTACCTCGGGCCCTGGGTGCCGCAGGAAGACCTGATCTGGCAGGATCCGGTTCCGGCCGGTTCGACCGCTTGGGACGTGGAGGCCGTGAAGGCCAAGATCGCGGCCTCGGGCCTGTCGATTGCCGACATGGTTTCGACGGCCTGGGATTCGGCCCGCACCTTCCGCGGCTCGGACAACCGGGGTGGTGCCAACGGCGCCCGCATCCGTCTGGCCCCGCAGAAGGACTGGGAAGGTAACGAGCCCGCCCGCCTGGCGCGCGTGCTGTCGGTTCTGGAGCCGATCGCGGCGGCGGCGGGGGCTTCGGTCGCCGATGTGATCGTGCTGGCCGGGAACGTGGGCGTCGAGCAGGCCGCGAAGGCGGCGGGCTTTGACGTCACCGTGCCCTTCCACGCGGGCCGGGGCGATGCGACCGATGCGGACACCGATGCCGACAGCTTCAGCGTGCTGGAACCGGTGGCCGATGGCTTCCGCAACTGGATGAAGAAGGACTATGCGGTCACCGCTGAAGAGCTGATGCTTGACCGCGCACAGCTGATGGGCCTGACCGCGCATGAGATGACCTGTCTGGTCGGCGGCATGCGGGTTCTGGGCACCAACCACGGCGGCACGGCGCATGGCGTCTTTACCGACCGGGTGGGGGCGCTGACCACCGACTTCTTCACCGGCCTGACCGACATGGCCTACAAGTGGGTGCCGAAGGGGACGAACCTGTATGAGCTGACCGACCGCAAGACCGGTGCGGTGAAGTGGACGGCAACGCGGGCCGATCTGGTGTTCGGCTCGAACTCGATCCTGCGGGCCTATGCCGAGGTCTATGCCCAGGACGACAACGCGGGCAAGTTCGTCTGCGACTTCGTCGCCGCCTGGGTGAAGGTCATGGAGGCCGACCGCTTCGACCTGCGGGCGTAAGCGAGGATCAGGGGCGGTCTTCGGGCCGCCCCCGTTTCCCTATCGTATCAGGGTTGCCGCTTCGGCAATGACCGGAAGCGGCCCGACTGTGGTAGCGAGTGCGCCGTGCCGGGCGCGGCTGGTAAGCCATGTCCGGCACGGCAAGTCCGGGTGTGCAGCCCGGCACCAGACGCCGATCAGTCGGCTTCGGCGATCACGGCCCCCGAACGGACAGAGATCATCTCTTTCGGGGCAAAGACGAAGATCAGCGCGCCGACATAGACGGCAAGGAACAGGGCAACGGCACCGTAGGTTCTGATCGACTTCGGTCGGGACGGCAGAACGTCTGACATGTCGGGCTCCTCACGATTGGCAGCGACTCGGGTCCGATGGCGTGGAAGATACCACCGGATGCGGGGGCGCGGCGTCCCGAGTTTGGCACCCGAGCGGAATTTCTTCCCATGAAGTGCCCATATCGGCGGAAAATCGCTTGGATCATGATGATTTCTGCAGCTGCGAAGGGAAATCCTTTGCGTCGCGGCATGAGAGGGCGACGAAAGGGCCCGGCCAGAAGGTCTGGCCGGTCCGGGGCCGCAAGGGCGGGATCAGTAGCAGATGTACCAGTATTCGCAGTAGCCGTACCAGTCGCACCAGTATTCCCAGTAGCAGATGCCCCGGGTGCGGGTTTCGGCCTCGTCGCGCAGCGTATCGGCCCGGGCAAGGATCAGCGCGTCATCGGGCGCCATGGCGATGGCTTCGTCCAGCACGGCACCAAGATCGATCGGCTTTCCGGCGGATTCGATGGTGGTGCCATCAGCAGCCTTGACCATCATCTGAACGGCGGACAGCAGGGCCAGAGGGTCCTGGTTCGCCCGACCGTAGCTGAGCAGCGCATTGGCGATGGTCAGCGTGCTTTTCGCCTCGGCCGTTTCGACCGGGCTTTTCGCGGGGGCCTCCTGGGCGATGGCGGGGACCGTGGCGAAGGCGGTGAACATCAGGGCGAGGACAGCGAGAATTCGTTTCATGGCAGTCTCCTGAACAGAAATCGGGTGCATGGCCCGGGCGGAAATGCTTGCCCCGGTCGACCCGCAGCCAGCCTGCCTCAGCGCCGGGCGGCGATCAAATGAAATTCGCAGTCATGCATGTCTGCCGTGGCGCGGCAGCCTTTGCGACCGCCGCGACCCTCAGGCGCGGACGCCCGAGAACCGCGTCTGCCAGTCGGCACGCTCTTCATCGGTGATCTTGCGGAAGAGGTTCTCCGGCACGGTGAAGGCGTGGCCTGCGGGCAGGGTGCGGATCGCGGCCGAGACGTCGGTGGGCCAGCTCCAGTCATCCGATCCCATCGCCTTCATCATCGTGGCCGCCGCGTCGGGGATGAAGGGCGCCGAGAGGATGGCGTAGATCCGGATCAGGTTCAGGCTGAGCCGGATGATCGCCTGGGCCTGTTCGGGGTCGGTCTTCACGACCGACCATGGCGCGGCGGATTGCAGGTATTCGTTGCCGATGACCCAGATCGCGCGCAGTTCCGCGGCGGCCTTGCGAACCTCCATCTGCTCCATGTGCCGGGTGTAGTCGGCGATCCGCGCGCCAAGGTCGGCGATGAGGGCGGTCTCCAGCGGGCCGAACTGGCCACCGGCGGGGACTTCAGCGCCGAACTTCGACACCGCGAACTTGGTGACGCGGGAAACGAGGTTGCCGAGGACATCGGCAAGGTCCTTGTTCACGGATGCCTGGAAGTTTTCCCAGGTGAATTCGCTGTCGGCACTTTCGGGGGCGTGGGACAGCAGCCACCAGCGCCAGTAGTCCGACGGCAGGACCTCAAGCGCCTGATCCATGAAGACGCCCCGGCCCTGACTGGTCGAGAACTGGCCGCCGTCATAGTTGAGGTAATTGAAGGACTTGAGGTAGTCGACGAGCTTCCACGGCTCTCCCGACCCAAGGATGGTGGCGGGGAAACTGAGGGTGTGGAAAGGCACGTTGTCCTTGCCCATGAACTGGTAATAGGTCACGTCATGGGCGCCCTTGTCGGTGCGCCACCAGCGTTCCCAGGCGGCATCGTCCAGCCCGTTCGCGTCGGCCCATTCGGCGGTGCCGGCGATGTATTCGATGGGGGCGTCGAACCAGACATAGAAGACCTTGCCCTCCATCCCCGGCCAAGGCTGGTCACCCTTTTTCACAGGGATGCCCCAATGCAGGTCGCGGGTGATGCCCCGGTCCTGCAAGCCGTCACCGTCATTCAGCCATTTCTTGGCGATCGAGGTGGTCAGGATCGGCCAGTCACGCTTGGAGTCGATCCAGGCTTCAAGCTTGTCGCGGAGCGCGCGCTGGCGCAGGTAGAGGTGCTTGGTCTCGCGGACCTCAAGGTTGGTGGAGCCGGAGATCGAGGAGCGCGGGTTGATCAGGTCGGTCGGGTCAAGCTGCTTGGTGCAATTCTCGCACTGGTCACCGCGCGCCGCCTCATAGCCGCAGTTCGGGCAGGTGCCGGTGATGTAGCGGTCGGGCAGGAAGCGGTTGTCGTCGATGGAATAGACCTGCTTTTCGCTGACTTCGGCGATCAGGCCGTTCTCGGCGAGTTTCCCGGCGAAATGCTGGGTCAGCTTGTGGTTCCGCTGGCTGGACGACCGGCCGAAATGGTCAAAGGAAAGGCGGAAGCCTTCGGCCAGTTGCTTCTGCACCTCGTGCATCTCGGCGCAATAGGCTTCCACGGGTTTTCCGGCCTTGGCGGCGGCCAGTTCGGCGGGGGTGCCGTGTTCGTCGGTGGCGCAGATGAACATCACCTCATGCCCCATCGCGCGGTTGAAGCGGGCGAAAAGGTCGGCGGGCAGTTGGCTGCCCACGAGGTTGCCCAGATGCTTGATCCCGTTGATGTAGGGAATGGCCGAGGTGATGAGGATGCGTGCCATGTCTGCGTTTCCTTGAGTCCGGCGCTGATGTAGCCCAAGCCGAGGCAAAGGGCCAGCGGCAGCGCGGCCCTAGAGCCGGGTCAGCATCACGCCTGCGACGATCACCAGCGCCGCCACCGCCTTGCCCCCGTTCATCCTTTCGCCGAAGACCAGCCAGCCGATCAGCACCGCGAAGAGGATCGAGGTCTCGCGCAGCGCCGCCACCACGGCAATCGGCGCCAGGGTCATGGCCCAGATCGACACCGCATAGGCCCCGTAACTGGCCACCGAGGCCACCGCCCCCATGCGCCAGGCCTGCCAGTTGCGCGGGATCACGTCCCAGCCGCGCAAGGCCAGCATGCCGAGGGTGAAGAAGGTGCCATCCGCGACGAAGACCCAGGCGACGTAGGCCGCCGCCGAGCCCGAGACCCGCGCGCCCATCCCGTCGATCAGCGTGTAGGTCGCCGTGGCCAGCGCAGAGCCCAGCGCAAAGGGCAGAAGCTTGCGGTCCTCGCCGCTGGTGAAGACGCCCCGGGCCATGAGAAGGATGCCCGCCGCGAGGACGGCGATGGCGAGATACTCCTGCCCGCTCACCGCGTCGGCCAGGAAGACGGCCCCCACCAGCGCCACGACCATGGGGGCCGCCCCGCGCGCGATGGGATAGACGCGGGAAAGGTCGCCCCGGTCATAGGCATAGGTCAGGAAGAACTTGTAGGCGAAATGGGTGCAGCCCGCCGCGATGACCCAAGGGATGGCCGCCGGGTCGATGGCCGGGGTCAGCATCACCACCGCCAGCCCGATCGGCACCTCGACAATCGACAGGATCACCATCCCGCCGACCTTCGAGGTCCCCAGCTTGATCAGCGCATTCCACAGCGCGTGCAGGAAAGCCGCACCGAGGACGGCCAGGAAGACGCCAAGGGTCAAGGGCGCACCCGTCATGAAAGTGTTACATCACTGGCTAGTCCCCGGCGGGCGCGGGCACAAGCGGGCGGATAGGTCCAGCGGCCCGGTTTCGATAGGATCAGCGCCCGAGGGCTGGCGCCACCCCCTCCCCCCTCATGGGAGGGATGCGGGCCGCTATCGCAGCCGCAGCCGGATCGGCCCCTTCGCGGTGACCGGGTCGACCTCGATCCCGCCTTGGGTTGCCATGATTTCCGGCATCGAGGCCGCGACTGTCCGGACCTGTGCCATGAGCGGCCGCCAGTCCGGGTCGAGCGCCCGCGCAACCTCGGACGGACAAAGGCTTCGGTCGCGCCCCCGTGCCAGCGCCAGATTCAGGATCGCGGCCCGGATATGGTCGGTCACAGGAGAAGCGCCCCTTCGTGGCGCAGGAGGGCGGCCTTGGTTTCCACCCCTCCCGGCGCGGAAAAACCACCGAACCAGTCGGTTCCGGTGACGCGGTGGCAGGGGATCAGGATCGGCAGGGGGTTGGCCCCACAGGCCTGCCCCACCGCCTGCGCCGGGGCGCCCACTTCGCGTGCGATCTGGCCGTAGGTGCGGGTTTCGCCGAAGGGGATGTCGGCCATGGCCCGGCGCACGGCGGCATGCAACCCCTCGCCCCAGTCAAGCGGCAGGTCGAAGCGGGTGAGCCTGCGGTCGAAATAGGCCCGCATCTGCCGGACCGCCTCGTCCAGAAGGGGCGAGCCCGGCCCGCCCCCGCCCTGCCAGTCCAGCCGGACGAGAAGGCCGTCCCGCTCAACCAGAGTGACCGGCCCGAGGGGCGTGGCGCAGGTGACGCTCTTCCCTCCCATGCGGTCGGTCATCGCGGCGCGACGCGGTCTGCCACGGCGAATGAGCGGCCGCTAGCCCAGCGCATCCGAACAGCGCTGGCAGGTGCCGGGGTGCCTGTGGGTGCCCACATCGGGCAGGACCTTCCAGCAGCGCTGGCATTTCTGACCCTTGGCGGGTTGGAACCGGACCGCGACCTCGCTCATCCAATCTCCATCCAACACACTCGCGGCGCTTTCCTGCGAGATGGTGATCGCCGACGTGATGCAAACCTCGGCAAGATCAATTGAGGCGAGTTCTTCATGCGCACTCTCAGCGCTTGGCCAGTGATGCGAGACCATCCCTAGGTACACCACCGGAGCTGCCTCAAGACTTGAACCGATACGCTTCTCTTGGCGAGCAAATTCCAAAGCACCGGTAACGTGACGCCGGACCTCTCGAATTCGCTCCCACTTCGCCGCCAGCGCCTCGTCGCGCCAAATCTCTGGCGTCTCGGGGAAATCGACCAGATGGACGCTGGAGTCCTCGCCCGGGAAGCGTTCCAGCCAGACCTCTTCCATGGTGAAGACCAGCACCGGGGCCAGCCAGGTGGTCAGGCGGTGGAACAGAAGGTCCATCACCGTCCGGCAGGCCCGGCGGCGCAGGGAAGAGGGCGCGTCGCAATACAGCGCATCCTTGCGGATGTCGAAATAGACCGAGGAGAGGTCCGTGGTGCAGAAGGTGAAGAGCCGTTGGAACACGCCCTGGAAGTCATATTTCGCATAGCCCGCGCGGACCTCGGCATCGAGTTCGGCGAGGCGATGCAGCACCCAGCGCTCCAGCTCCGGCATCTCTGCCGGCTCAACCCGTTCGGCCTCCGAGAACCCGGCCAGTGCGCCCAGCATGTAGCGCATGGTGTTGCGCAGCCGCCGGTAGCTGTCGGCCACGCCTTTCAGGATTTCCTTCCCGATCCGCAGGTCCACCGTGTAGTCCGACTGCGCCACCCAGAGCCGCAGGATATCGGCCCCGTATTCGCCGATCACCTCTTGCGGGGCGACGGTGTTGCCGAGCGACTTGGACATCTTCATGCCCTTCTCGTCCAGCGTGAAGCCGTGGGTCAGCACGCCACGGTACGGCGCGCGGCCCTTTGTGCCGCAGGACTGGAGCATACTGGAATGGAACCAGCCGCGATGCTGGTCGGTGCCTTCGAGGTAAAGGTCGGCGATCCCGTCCTGGGACCCGTCCTCGCGGTCGCGGAGCACGAAGGCGTGGGTCGAACCGCTATCGAACCAGACGTCCAGCACATCGAACACCTGTTCATAATCCTGCGGATTCACGATGCCGGACAGGACCTTTTCCTTGAATCCTTGCACATACCAAACATCGGCGCCCTCGGCCTCGAAGGCCGCCTTGATCCGTGCGTTGACCTCGGCGTTGCGCAGAAGGAAGTCCGGCGCATCCGGCCGCGCGCCTTTCCTGACAAAGCAGGTCAGCGGCACACCCCAGGCGCGCTGACGCGACAGCACCCAGTCGGGCCGCGCCTCGATCATCGAGTGAAGCCGGTTGCGCCCGGTGGCAGGCGTCCATTCCACCAGCTGGTTGATCGAGTTCAGCGCCCGCTTGCGGATCGTATCGCCGTAAGTCGACATCCCGTCGTCAAGGCTGCGGTCGATCGCCACGAACCACTGCGGCGTGTTGCGGTAGATCACCGGGGCCTTCGAGCGCCAGGAATGCGGATACTGATGCTTGAACTTGCCCTTGGCGAACAGCGCACCCGCATAGGCCAGCTGCTTGATGACCGACACGTTCGCCGGCCCCTCCTTGCCGTCCGGAGTGATGATGTGCTGCCCGCCAAACAAGGGCAGGTCGGCGCGATAGGACCCGTCCGCCTCGACGTTGTAGGTCATCGGCAGGCCGAACTTCACGCCCAGCTGATAGTCGTCGTCCCCGTGCGACGGAGCCGTATGCACGAACCCCGTCCCCGCATCGTCGGTGACATGGTCGCCGGGGAGCATGGGCACGTCATAGTCCCACTCGCCATTGCCGCCTGCGACACCGCGGAAGGGGTGGGCAAGAGTGGCAATGAATTCGGCACGGACGTAGCAGACCTGCGTGACCGCGGTCACTTTTGCAGCCTTCAAAACTTCGCCAGCAAGCTTACCGGCAACGATGATCTTCTCACCAACTCGCGCGGCGCTACCTTCAGCAACTTCTTTCACTTCGTACAAGACATAGCCAATGTCCTCGTTGAAAGCGACCGCACGGTTTTGAGGAATTGTCCAGGGTGTTGTCGTCCAGATCACAACAGCAGAGTCATGCAGGATAGCCGTGGAGGTCGGGACGTAACCTGGCGACCATTGCACACCGTCTGCGTCGCCAACTGGATAGTCGTCTGGCGTGATGGGGACAAACACCTCACCTGGGGCATTTGATTTTAGCGAAGTCACGGGAAACCGCACCCAGACCTGATGCGAGGTATGGTCGTGATACTCCACCTCCGCCTCGGCCAATGCGGTCTTTTCCACCGGCGACCACATCACCGGCTTCGACCCCTGATAGAGCGAGCCGTTCATCAGGAAGGTCATGAACTCATCAGCGATCACGGCTTCGGCGTGATAGTCCATCGTGAGGTAGGGCCGGTCCCACTTCCCCGTGACGCCCAGCCGCTTGAACTCCTCGCGCTGGACGTCGATCCAGCCTTCCGCGAACTTGCGGCACTCCTGCCGGAAGGCGACGGTGTCCACGTCGTCCTTGTTCAGCCCCTTCGCCCGATACTGTTCCTCGATCTTCCACTCGATCGGCAGACCGTGGCAGTCCCAGCCCGGCACATAGCGGGCATCGCGGCCCATCATCTGCTGGCTGCGCACCACCATGTCCTTCAGCACCTTGTTCAGCGCATGGCCGATGTGGAGGTGGCCATTGGCATAGGGAGGGCCATCGTGCAGCACAAAGGGCGCGCGGCCCGCCGCCCGCTCGCGCAGCCGGTCATAGACCCCGATCCGCTCCCACCGCGCCAGCCAGTCCGGCTCGCGCTGGGGCAGGCCCGCGCGCATCGGGAACTGGGTCTCGGGCAGGAAGACGGTGTCACGGTAGTCGGGAAGCGTCGTGTCGGCACACATGTGAAAGGGTCCTGGGTTCAAGGGCAGGTCGGCCCGGGGGACACCCGGACCAGCGGCAACGTCAGCACACCCGGCGGCTGAAGGTTCAGCCCGCCGGGCCGGTAATTCGCGCGAAGGTGACTGGCCGGATCTGCATGGCGGGCCTTATAGACAAAGCCCCGGCGGCGGTCCAGTGCGGCCCTTCGGCTTGCTTCTTGCCAAAATACTCTCGGGGGGTTCGGGGGGCGAAGCGCCCCCGACAGCCGAGGAGGAGGGCGCAGGCCCGACGACGAGACCGAAGACTTGCGGCTGAAAGCCGCACCGCTCGGACCCTGCCCGGGCAGGGCGACCGGCGAAATCCGATGGACAGCCCCTGCCAGAGCGCTACCCTCATCGGCGGCAAAGGAGATCAGATGAAAGTCGCTTCGCTCAACGTGCTGGGAGAGGATCTGCAGCCCTGTTCGACCGACCCGGTGACCGGCTTCTTCCGCGACGGCTGCTGCAACACCGGGCCGGCAGATCGGGGCATGCACACCGTCTGCGCGACGATGACGGCCGAGTTCCTGGCCCTGTCGAAATACCTCGGCAACGACCTGTCCACTCCGCGCCCGGAATACGGTTTTCCGGGGTTGAAGCCCGGCGACCAGTGGTGCCTTTGCGCCAGCCGTTTCCTGCAGGCGCATCAGGAGGGCGCGGCGCCGAACGTGCGGCTTGCGGCCACCCACCAGGCCACGCTGGCGATCGTGCCGCTTGATATCCTCAAGGCCTACGCGCTTTAGGCGTTCTGCGCGGCCACCTGCGCCGCCACTGGCCGGATGGCCCCATCGTCGCGCATCAGATCGTCGATGAAGAGGCTCAGAAGTTGCGGACGCCCGGTGACGCCTGCCTTGCGGTAGATGGCATTGGTCTGCGCCTTGACCGTGCCTTCGCTGGTCGCGCGCAGCGTGGCGATCTCGGCCGTGGACATGCCCTTGATCGCGAACAGGGCCACGTCACGTTCCGAAGGCGTCAGCCCCCATTCGGAAAACCGTTCCTCCAGAAGGTCCATGAAGGCGGCCGACGCCCGGCGGAGCTGTTCTTCGGCCCGGTGACGGTCGCGCAGCGCCCCGCGCAGCATCAGCCCGCCCAGGACCACGCCAAGGGCCAGCCCGACCGCCGCGCCGATCTCAAGCAGCTCGCGCATCTCCCAGCTGATCGGCGTGGTCCGGATGCCGAGGACGGACGACAGGATATCGGACACGAAGAAGAAGGCGCAGAGCGCCTGCACCACAAGGACCGCAATGATCGGCGCTGCGCGTCGCAAGGATCTACCTGCCAGCCGAGGCCCGTTCGGGCCCTTCCTCAATCGTCATCGTCGTCATCATCGTCATCGTCGTCGTCGTCATCGTCATCGTCGTCATCGTCATCACGACGCCTGTTCGACCTGTCGGACCTGTCGTCGATGATGACCTCTTTCTTCCCGCCCTTCACCGGGATCCACAGATCCCGCAGGATCTCGCCGGTTCGGGGGTTGATGATGATCTCGCGGGTGCCGTCCTTGCGCTTCGCGGTGATGCGGACGCGGCCAAGCAGGGTGCGCTCTTGCACGATCGAGCGGAAGCCCTGCCTGCGCAGTTGCGCAATGACGCTGTCGACGTAGCCCTGAGCGAAAACGGGGCCGGACAGCGTCGCCGCTGCCAGAACTGCAGCCAGGATATCCCGGCGTCTCATCATCTTCTCCTGCTCCAATCCCGGCTGCGACTATGTGCCAATGGGCAGACCCCGGCAAGGCCGGGGTCTGCGCCGAGGTCAGTCAGCCGCCTCAGTCGTCATCGTCGTCATCATCGTCATCGTCGTCATCATCATCGTCGTCGTCATCGTCGTCATCATCGTCGTCATCATCGTCGTCGTCATCATCGTCGTTATCGTCGCGACCGCCCTTGCCCTTGCCGCGCCCCCTGCCCTTGTCATCCTCGAAGTCGCGATCGACCGACTTGACCTCTTTGCCGCTGCGCGTTTTTTCGGTTGCCGTCGCCCGCTCCTGCTCCTGCTTGAGGATCGCGCCGGTCTCGTTGTCGTAGATCACCTCGATCTTGGTGCCATCCTTGACCGCCTCGACCTTGGTCTGGGTCGGGCCTTGCTTGACCTCGACAAAGCTGTAGCCAGCCTCCAGATAGGAATCGGCCAGGGCGTGCGGGTCGATGGTGGCCATGGCCATGCCGGCGGAAAACGCCACCGCCGCGGTGAAGAGCATCAGTCTCTTTCTCAAACGCATTGTCCTCGGTCCTTTCGGCTTTGCGACCTGATCAGGGCATCCGTGCCCCGGCGGTCCGTTCAGGTGGTCTCGCACCAAGTGGCTGGCACGGGCCCAGAAGGACCGGGACGCAACGGAAGGGCCATTGCACCGGGGTTTATCCGGGGGGGCCTAGACCGCCGGTTTGTGCGCCTAAACCCGGGTTTATGCGTGGTCGTCGTGGCGAAAGGGATCTGCGATGCGAAAGGGCCGGGCATCGCCGCCCGGCCCGGATCGCCCGTGCAGCTTGGGGTCGGCCCTCAGACCTTCATCTCGACGCCGAGGTGCTTGGCGACGGTGAAGATGTCCTTGTCGCCGCGTCCGCACATGTTCATCACGATGATCTGGTCCTTCGGCAGCGTCGGCGCCAGCTTCATCACTTGCGCCAGCGCGTGGCTCGGCTCCAGCGCCGGGATGATGCCTTCCAGCTTGCAGCAAAGCTGGAACGCCTCCAGCGCCTCGGCGTCGGTGATGCTGACATACTCGGCGCGGCCCACGTCATGCAGCCAGGCATGTTCCGGCCCGATGCCGGGATAGTCGAGGCCCGCGCTGATCGAGAAGCCCTCAAGGATCTGCCCGTCACCGTCCTGCAGAAGGTAGGTCCGGTTGCCGTGCAACACGCCTGGACGCCCGCCGGTGAGGGAGGCGCAATGTTCCATCCGGTCGTCCACGCCCTTGCCGCCCGCCTCGACCCCGACGATGCGCACCGAGGGGTCGTCGAGAAACGGGTAGAAGAGGCCCATCGCGTTCGACCCGCCGCCGATGGCCGCGACGACGACGTCGGGCAGGCGCCCCTCGCCCTCCTGCTCGGCCAGCTGCCAGCGCACCTCCTTGCCGATGATCGACTGGAAGTCGCGCACCATGGCCGGGTAAGGATGCGGCCCCGCAACGGTGCCGATGCAGTAGAAGGTGTCGCGGACATTGGTCACCCAGTCGCGCAGCGCATCGTTCATCGCGTCCTTCAGCGTGCCGCGACCGGAGGTGACGGGCACCACCTCGGCGCCCAAGAGCTTCATCCGGAAGACGTTCGGCGCCTGACGTTCCACGTCATGCGCGCCCATGTAGACCACGCATTGCAAGCCGAACTTGGCGCAGACCGTGGCCGTGGCCACGCCGTGCTGACCAGCACCCGTTTCGGCGATGATCCGGGTCTTGCCCATGCGGCGGGCCAGGATGATCTGGCCCAGGACGTTGTTGATCTTATGCGCGCCGGTGTGGTTCAACTCGTCGCGCTTCATGTAGACCTTGGCGCCGCCGAGGTGTTCGGTCAGGCGCGGCGCGAAGTAGAGCGGCGAGGGGCGGCCGACATAGTGCTTCCAGAGGTCGTCCATCTCGGCCCAGAAGCTGGGGTCGGTCTTGGCGTGTTCGTAGCGCTCTTCCAGCTCCAGGATCAGCGGCATCAGGGTCTCTGACACGAAGCGCCCGCCGAAGAGGCCGAAGCGACCCGCCTCGTCCGGTCCCGTCATGAAGCTGTTCAACCCGTCTTCGGCCATGGCGCACCCCCTTGTTCAGCACGGATGTAGCGCCAATGGGCCGAGGGGAAAAGCCGGAGTTTTCGAAAACTCCGGCCCGGAGCCTTCAAAGGCTCCGGACCGATTTCTTCGAAGAAATCGGCTCAGCGCAAGATCGGGACGCCGTCCTTCACACCCTGCGCGGCCTGAACGAAGGCGGCGATCTTCGTCGCATCCTTCACCCCCGGAGCCGATTCCACGCCGGAGGAGACATCCACCTGCCGCGCGCCCGTCAGCCGCACGGCCTGCGCCACATTCTCCGGCGTCAATCCCCCGGCCAGCATCCAGGGCTTCAGCCACTTGCGCCCGACCAGAAGCCGCCAGTCGAAGGCGAGGCCATTGCCGCCCGGCAGGTCTGCGCCCTTTGGCGGCTTGGCGTCGATCAGCAACTGGTCGGCGACAAGGCTCATCTCCATCAGCCCGGCAAGATCGCTCTCATCCGCGACACCGATGGCCTTCATGACCGGAAGGCCGTAGCGCGCCTTGACCTCGGCCACGCGGGAGGGCGTCTCGTGGCCATGGAGTTGCAGCATGTCGAGCGGTACCGCCCCGACGATCGCATCCAGCGTCGCCTCATCGGCATCGACGGTCAGCGCCACCTTGCACAGCCCCTCGGGCGCGCCCAGCGCCAGATCGCGCGCGGCCTCCACCGTCAGGTGGCGCGGGCTTTTCGGAAAGAAGACGAAGCCGGCATAGGCCGCGCCCGCCGACGCCACGGCCGCAACATCGGCGAGGCTGCGCAGCCCGCAGATCTTGACGCGGACCGCGTGCATCAGCGTTTGTCCAGCAGCGCCAGCACGTCATCCTGCGCCGGCACCGAGGAGGAATCCTTCAGCACCGCCAGTTCGCGTTCCAGCCGGGCCACCTCGCGCGCCTTCTGGGCGGCAGTGGCGCGGTGGCCGTGTTCGCGGAACCATTCCCAGACGAAGCCGATCAGGACGCCCGCCACGATGCCGCCGAAGATCACCAGAAACAGCGGCACCTCGATGCCCCAGGTCAGGCCGGTCAGCGCCGCGAGATCGCCCGGCAACAGGCGCAGCTCGACAGGGGCACGATTGGCCAGTGCGATGGTCAGAAGGCCCAGGCCCAGAAGGCCGAGAACGATCAGGCGAATGTAGCGGATCATGTGGACGTCACCCCGGGGTTCGGGGCGAGTATCGGCCCGTTCCGACCGGGGCGCAAGGCGGTGGATGACTACTTGCCGTTCAGACGGTCGCGCAGAAGCTTGCCGGTCTTGAAGAAGGGGACCTTCTTGTCCTCGACCTTGACCGCCTCGCCGGTGCGGGGGTTGCGGCCGACGCGGGCGTCGCGGGCCTTGACCGAAAAGGCCCCGAAGCCGCGCAGCTCGACCCGGTCACCCTTGGCCAGCGCTTCGATGATTTCCTCGAAGACCGTGTTCACGATCCGCTCGACATGGCGCTGGGTCAGATGCGGGTTTTCATCCGCGATCTTCTGGATCAGTTCGGAACGGATCATCCGTATGTCCCCCCTCATGGTTCGTGCCCTGGCAGGGGCATCGCCACGCTGTTGTTCTTGGCGGACTATAGCGGCAGGTTTCGGCTTCTGACAAATGAAATCCGGGACTTGGCCCGTGAATGGGAAAGGCCCCGCGTGTGGCGGGGCCTTTCGGTTCAATCGCAGGTGAGGCCTTGGCTCAGTTACGGTCCTTCAGGGCCGCGCCCAGGATATCACCCAGCGAGGCGCCCGAATCGGACGAGCCATACTGTTCGACGGCTTCCTTCTCTTCGGCGATCTCGCGCGCCTTGATCGACAGGCCCAGCTTGCGGGTCTTGGGGTCGATGTTGGTCACGCGGACGTCGACGTGGTCGCCCACCTGGAAACGCTCCGGCCGCTGGTCGGCGCGGTCGCGGGCGAGGTCGGAGCGGCGGATGAACGACTTGGCGCCGTTGTATTCCACCTCGATCCCGCCGTCCTCGATGGCCGAAACAGTCACGGTGATCACCGCGCCACGCTTCACGCCGTCAACCGCATCGGTGAAGGTGTCGTCGCCCAGCGCCTTGATCGAGAGCGAGATACGCTCCTTCTCGACGTCCACTTCGGTGACGGCGGCCTTGACCACGTCGCCCTTGCGGTAGTTCTGGATCGCTTCCTCGCCACGCTGGTCCCACGACAGGTCCGAGAGGTGAACCATCCCGTCGATGTCGTTGTCGAGGCCGACGAACAGACCGAATTCGGTGATGTTCTTGACTTCACCCTCGATGGCCGAGCCGACGGGGTGGGTTTCGGCAAAGACTTCCCACGGGTTGCGCTGGGTCTGCTTCAGGCCCAGCGAAACGCGGCGCTTGGCGCTGTCGATTTCCAGCACCATGACGTCCACTTCCTGCGAGGTCGAGACGATCTTGCCGGGGTGCACGTTCTTCTTGGTCCAGGACATTTCCGAGACGTGAACCAGGCCCTCGACGCCGGCTTCCAGCTCCACGAAGGCGCCGTAATCGGTGATGTTGGTGACGCGGCCCTTGTGGACGGTGCCGATGGCATACATCTTCTCGACGGCATCCCACGGATCGGACTGAAGCTGCTTCATGCCCAGCGAGATACGGTGGGTTTCCTTGTTGATCTTGATGACCTGAACCTTGACGGTCTCGCCGATCGACAGGATTTCCGACGGGTGGTTGACGCGGCGCCAGGCCATGTCGGTGACGTGCAGCAGGCCGTCCACGCCGCCGAGGTCCACGAAGGCACCGTATTCGGTGATATTCTTGACCACGCCGTCGACCACTTGACCTTCGGTCAGGTTGCCGATGACTTCGGCGCGCTGTTCGGCGCGGCTTTCTTCCAGGATCGCGCGGCGCGAGACAACGATGTTGCCGCGACGACGGTCCATCTTCAGGATCTGGAACGGCTGCTTCATGCCCATCAGCGGGCCGGCATCGCGCACCGGACGAACGTCAACTTGCGAACCCGGCAGGAACGCCACAGCGCCCCCGAGGTCGACCGTGAAGCCGCCCTTGACGCGGCCGAAGATCGCGCCATCGACGCGCTGCTCGGCGGCATAGGCCTTTTCCAGACGGTCCCAGGCTTCTTCGCGGCGGGCCTTTTCACGGCTGATCTGGGCTTCGCCACGCGCGTTTTCCACGCGGTCAAGATAAACCTCGACGGTGTCGCCCACGTTCAGGTTCGGGGCCTCGCCGGGGTTTGCGAATTCCTTGAGGTCGATGCGGCCTTCCATCTTGTAGCCGACATCGATGATGGCCTGGCCCGCCTCGATGGCGATGACCTTGCCTTTCACGACAGTGCCCTCTTCGGGGGTGTCGATCTCGAAGCTTTCCTTCAGAAGGGCTTCGAATTCGTCCATGCTTGCTTTAGCGCACATATAAATCAGTATCCTTTTCTCGTGTTTTTGCTGGCCATGCGGTTGGCTCCGCCGGTCTTGGCCCTGAACGAAAAAACACGACCGTCCGGTGAACCGGCGGCGGCATGTCCTGTCAGGATGCGCGGCCTATAGCCCCATTGCCGGGGTGAGGCAAGGGAAAGCGGGGGCGAAAGACCGCCAATCTTCCCCATTTTGGCCGCTTTTCCCCGGTTTTCTTCGCACATGAGCAATGCAGTCCCTGCCCTCGTGCTTGGCACCCTTCTCTGGACCACAGCCGCCGTGATCGCCCACCCGCGCGAGTTGTGGGATGTGGGCGTCTTCTGGCTGGTCTGGCTGGCCGCGATCCTTGTGGCGGGCGCCATGGGGCTGACCCGTGCCAGCAGGCCCTTTCTTGACAGCACGCTTCTCTTCCTGCCGATCCTTGGGGTGCTGACGGTGCAGACGCTTTTGAACGGCGGCAGCGCAAACCTGTTGCCGCTTGGCCTTGTCGCGGTCCTTTTCCTGTCCCTGCCCGCCTGGCTTATGGCGCGGATTGCCTACTGGCTGACCACCGGGCGTTGGTGGTGACCTGAACCCCGGCCTGCGGCGAGGACCGTGGCGATGGTGAGCCGGGCGCGGTCAGGGCCGGGAGAGCCGCGCCTCGACCAGCGCCGAGGCCGCTGCGACCGCAGCGTCGATGGCCATGGCACTGGTGTCGATGACCACCGCATCCGCCGCCGGTTTCAGCGGCGCATCGGCCCGGCCCATGTCGCGGGCATCGCGTTCGCGGACCTCGGCCAGCACCCGCGCCTCATCGCCCCCGACCTCAAGCCAGCGGCGGTGGGCGCGGACCGACGCGCTGGCGGTGACGTAAAGCTTCACCTCGGCCTCGGGGCAGATCACCGTGCCGATGTCGCGCCCGTCCAGCACTGCGCCACCTTCGGCCCGGGCGAAACGGCGCTGGAAGTCCAGCAGCGCGGCGCGCACCTCCGGGATCGCGGCCACCCGGCTGGCGGCCTGTCCCGCCTCAAGCGAGCGCAGGTCATCACGGGCCAGATCCTCGGGTCGCAGGCCCTGCGCGGCCGCGACGGGATCGCCGCCCAGCGCCCCCACGGCGCGGTAGAGAAGCCCGGTATCCAGATGCCGAAAGCCGAACCGCGCGGCCAGTGCCCGGCCGATCGTGCCCTTGCCCGCCGCTGCCGGGCCGTCGATTGCCACCGTGAAGATCACCTTGCCCATCCTCGCGCCCCCGTCGCGCCCTCGTCGCGCCGCCGTCACGCCCCTGTCCGGCGTCAGCTGCCTCCGGCGGGAGTATTTGGAAAAGAGCAAGCCGGGAAGAGCCTTTTGCGCGGCTTTCCGGCGGAGTGGCCGAATCGTCGCCGGTCGACCCCACTCATAACTTTACAAATCTTTTGTGACAGACATCATTCCCGAATGGCCATTCGCGTTCCGCCCGTCGTCATCTGCCTGTGCCTTGCCGCCCCGGCCAAGGCCGCGCCTTGTGAGGGGATGGCGGACCTGCTGGCCTTCATCGCCGACGAGACGGGTTACGCCATCCCCCTGACCTGCCCCGGGGTTTCCCTGTCCCCCGACCTTTCCGCCGCCCTGGCGCTGCGGTCGCAGGTCGGGGCTTTCGTGCCCGAGACGGGCGCGATCCTGTTGGCCCCCGACCTGGATACCGACAGCGCGCTGGGCCGCAGCTACCTGCTGCATGAACTGGTGCATGCCGCCCAGTTCCGCGCCGGCCGACAGGAGGAGGTCGCCTGCGAGGCCGAGCTCGAGGCCGAGGCTTACCGGGTGCAGACCGCATGGCTGCGCAGGCAAGGCGAGTTCCGCGAGGCGATGCTATTGGACTGGGCCGCCGAGGCGCTTGGCCGCTGCGGAACAGCGGCGGCGATGGATTACTGACGGTCGATCTGGGCGCCCAGGCCCCGCATCAGGGGCTCGAACACCGGGAAGGAGGTCTGGATCGGTGAGCCGTCGTCGACCGAAACCGGGGCCTGTGCTGCAAGGCCGCAGACCAGGAACGACATGGCAATCCGGTGGTCGATATGGGTTTTCGCCGTGGCCCCGCCCGGCACGCCGCCCGGGCCAAGCCCGTGGACGATCAGCGTATCCTCGTCTTCCTCGACGGTGACACCGCAGGCCTCAAGCCCCCGGGCCATCGCGTCGATCCGGTCGCTTTCCTTGACACGCAGCTCCTTGACCCCGCGCATCACCGTCTTGCCGGTGGCATAGGCCGCGACGACCGACAGGATCGGGTATTCGTCGATCATCGAGGGCGCGCGGTCGGGTGGCACTTCGATCCCCTTCATGTCGCCGGAAAAGCGGACACGCAGGTCGGCCACTGGCTCGCCGCCTTCCTCGCGGGGGTTCTGGAACGCGATCTCGGCGCCCATCTCGACCAGGGTCAGGTAAAGACCGTTGCGCGTGAGGTTCTGGCTGACGCCGGGGACGAGGATGTCCGAGCCTTCGACGATCAGCGCGGCGCAGACCGGGAAGGCGGCGCTGGAGGGGTCACGGGGCACGGCCACGGTCTGGGGGCGCAGTTCGGGCTGGCCTTTCAGGGTGATGACATGGCCCTCAGCGGTCTTTTCGACGTGGAGGTCGGCGCCAAAGCCCACAAGCATCCGTTCGGAATGGTCGCGGGTCGGCTCCCGTTCGATCACCACGGTCTCACCCGGCGCGTTCAGGCCCGCCAGCAGCACCGCCGACTTGACCTGAGCCGATGCGACGGGCAGCGCATAGCGCACCGGAACCGGGTTCGCCGCGCCGACGATGGTCATCGGCAGGCGGCCGCCCTGACGACCATAAGCCCTTGCTCCGAAAAGGGAAAGCGGATCGGTCACCCGACCCATGGGCCGCTTGCGCAAAGAGGCGTCGCCGGTGAAGGTCGCGGTGATCGGGGTCGTGGCCATTGTCCCCATGATCAGCCGCGCCCCGGTGCCGGAATTGCCGACGTCCAGCACGTCCTCCGGCTCGCGGAAGCCGCCGACGCCGACGCCGTTGACCGTCCACGCCCCCTCACCCAGCCGGGTGACCGTGGCCCCGAAGGCGCGCATTGCCTTGGCGGTGTCCAGCACGTCCTGGCCTTCCAGAAGCCCGGTGATCCGGGTCTCGCCCACGGCCATCGCACCGAAGATGAGCGACCGATGCGAGATCGACTTGTCGCCCGGCACCTCGGCCACGCCCGTCAGTGGCCCGGATTTCCGGGAGATCATCGGTTGCGCGTCGCCATGGCCGGACATTGTCGGTCTCCTCACATTCCGCGCGCCTGATAGCGCAAGCGGCGACGGGGGTCCACGGGTCAGATCAGCCGTTCAGAAGCGCCAGCGCCTCGGCATGGATCGCGGGGTTGGCGGCGGCGAGGATCTGGCCCCCGTCATGCGCCGGGCGGCCCTGCCAGTCGGTGACCACGCCGCCGGCCGCCTCGATCACAGCAATGGGCGCCTGAACGTCATAGGCCTGCAGGCCGGCCTCGATCACGAGGTCGATCTGGCCTGCCGCAATCAGGGCATAGGCGTAGCAGTCGGTGCCATAGCGCACCAGCCGCGCCTTGGGCGCCACACGTCGGAAGGCGGTGGCTTCGTCCGGGGTGCCGACCTCGGGGAAGGTAGAGAAGAGGATCGCCTGCGACAGGGGCCGCGGCGCGCGGGTGGCGAGCGCCGCCTCACCCATCGGGCCGACGACGCGGGCGCGGCCAAGCCCGCCCTCGAAGCGTTCGCGGATATAGGGCTGGTCGATGATGCCGTAGATCGGCCCGGTCTCATCGCGGACCGAGATCAGGACACCCCAGGTCGGCGTGCCGGACAGGTAGCCCCGGGTGCCGTCGATCGGGTCGAGCACCCAGGTCAGGCCGGAGGTGCCGGCGACGGGGCCAAACTCCTCGCCCAGGATGCCGTCATCCGGGCGGCGGCGGGCCAGGACGGCGCGCATCCGTTCCTCGGACAGCCGGTCGGCCGCCGTCACCGGATCGAAACGTTCGGTTTCCTTGGTGTCGGCGGCAAGGTCGCGGCTGCGGAAATGCGACAGGGTCGCGACGCGGGCCACATCGGCCAGCTCGTGCGCGGTTGCGACCAGATCGTCTGCCAGCGTCTGCGGGATGTTCATCGCGCCCTCCTGCCCGATGCAGGCAAGGCGCCTGCCCGGCGGGCGCTAATCGACCGCCGGGTCAAGGTCAAGCGGGGGTCAGGCCGCTTCGGACAGGACGCGCGCCAGATCGAACAGGCGGCGGCGCTGCGCCTCGGGGATCGCGTAGTAGGAGCGCACCAGTTCCAGCGCCTCCTTGTCGGCCATCATGTCGCCCTGCGCGGCGGCGGGAGCCTGGCCCTCGGCCAGACCTTCGAAGAAGAACGAGATCGACACCCCCAGCGCATCGGCGATGTCCCAAAGCCGCGATGCGCTGACCCGGTTCATGCCGGTTTCATATTTCTGAATTTGCTGGAACTTGATTCCGACCTTGTCGGCCAGTTGCTGCTGCGTCATGCCCACCATCCAGCGGCGGTGACGGATGCGCTTGCCGACATGGGCGTCTACGGGATGCTTCATTCTTAACTCCAGGTACGATTTCCATTCCCCTGCCTTCTGATAAGCAAGTTTCGTGCCAAAACCGGTCGGCTCGGACTTTTGCACAGAAAAATCGGCTGGGATGTCAAAACCTGTCCTTTTGGATAGGACGAATTATACAGATGATGAAGACACGGCCCGGTTGTTCGGCGCGACACCCATTGCGGGCCGGGCTCCCCGGCCACTCATCTTTAGGGCGAGTTCTAAAGTGCATTGCAAAATGCAAATATTGCCGCTGATTCGTTTCATTTTGAAAAGCAACAGTTCGCTTTGATCCATCAGACTGTGCCCTGAACGAAAAACAATGTACGCGGGCATCCGATCGTCGACTGATTCTTGCGGAGACAGCCATGCGTGCCTGGCAAGTGGCCGGCCTGGGGGAAAGCCCCACGTTGACCAGCATACAACCGCCGGTTCCGGCACCTGGCGAGGCACGCGTGCGGATCGTCGCGGCCGGGCTGAACTTTGCCGATCTGCTGATGGCGGAGGGCCGGTATCAGGTGCGTCCGTCGCCGCCCTTCGTCCCGGGCATGGAATTTTCCGGCGTGGTCGACGCGCTTGGACCCGGAACCGAGGGCCCGGCGCCGGGCAGCCGGGTGCTGGGCGTCTGCACCGGCGGGGCGCTGGCCGAGATGATCTGCCTTCCCGCCGATCGGATGACGTCCCTGCCCGACAGCATGGACCTGGACGAGGCGGCGGGCTTTCCGATCGCCTACGGCACGTCGCATCTGGCTCTGGCGTGGAAGGCGCGGCTTCAGCCCGGCGAGACGCTGTTCGTCACCGGGGCTGCGGGCGGTGTCGGGCTGACGGCGGTGGAGATCGGCAAGCGGCTGGGCGCGCGGGTCATCGCCTCGGCCCGCGGAATGGACCGGCTGGAGGTCGCAAGGGCCGCCGGGGCGGATGTGCTGATCGACAGCGAGGCCGAGGGCCTGAAGGATCGGCTGCGCGCCGAAGGGGGCGTTGACGTCGTCTATGACGCGGTGGGCGGCCCGGCGTTCGATGCGGCGCTTCGGGCCTGCAGGCCCGACGGCCGGCTGCTGGCCATCGGCTTCGCCTCGGGTCAGGTGCCGCAGGTGCCCGCGAACCTCCTGCTGGTCAAGAACCTCAGCGTGACCGGCTTCTGGTATGGCGGCTATCAGGACCATGCGCCACAGGTCGTCGCCGCCAGCATGGCCGAACTTCTGCGCTGGCGGGCCGAGGGCAGCCTGCGCCCCCATGTCAGTCAGGTGCTGCCCTTCGAGGACCTGCCCGACGGGTTGGAGATGCTGCGCAGCCGCCGCGCGACCGGCAAGGTCGTGATCCGGGTTCAGCAGCAGTAAGCACAGCGCAGTTCGGCCATCAGCATGTCAACCGCCTCGCCCGTCGCAGCCGGTGACCGGTAGAGCGCAAGTTTCATCTCGCCCAGTGGCGGGAGCTGGTTCTCGGCCTCGATGACCTCGGTTCCTTCCGGAATGTTCCCGGCCATCCGGGCGGAGACGGCAAGGTCGGCCGCCACCGTCGCCTCGATGGCCTGCTCGCTTTCGCCTCCGGCGGCGAGGTTCCAGGGAATGCCGGCCGCATCCAGCGCCGCCTGCGCGGTCGGGCGGAAGATGCAACCGTCCTTGAAGCCCAGCCGCAGGGGACGGCGCTGCCAGGCGGTGCCTTCAGGCGCGCCGATCCAGACGAGGGGGCGCGCACCCAGAACCTCGGCGCCCGCGTCGGGCGTGTCCTCGGTGGTGAGGATCACGTCGAAACCGCCGCGCGCGAAGTCTTGCTTGATGGCAATCGTGAAGGACGAGACCAGATTGACCTGCACCCTTGGATAGGTCTGCGCCATCCGCTTCAGGATGCCGGGGATAGCCGGATAGACCACGTCATGCGGCACGCCCAGCCGAATCGTGCCGCAGCACGCGGTGGCGTTGAAGCGCGACAACGCCTCGTCGTTGAGCGCCAGGATCCGGCGGCCATAGGACAGAAGCTGCTCGCCGTCCGGGGACAGCGCCAGCTTGCGCGCGGCGCGCAGGAAAAGCTGCATCCCGAGCGCATCTTCCAGTCGCTTGATCTGCATCGAGACCGCCGATTGCGTGAGGTTCAGGTAGCCCGCCGCCTTCGTCACCCCGCCAACATCGGCGACGGTGACGAAGGAGCGCAGGGCGGTCAGGTCAAGGTTGCGAGGCATATCAAGTATCCTGATGGAACGCGTCACTATCATTCGTTTTCATCATGGATCAGTTTGCCGCATTGTTCAAGGATGAAGATGGGCGCCTGCAATCCCATCACGCTTCAGAATGAAAGGTCCTGTCATGCGCGTTTCCGCCCCCGCCCGCACTGCCGTTGCAGCCCTGCCGCGGCGCCCGCTTCTTGCCCGGTTGTGGCAAGCCCTCGCCGTTTCCCGGTCGCGCCGGGCATTGGCCAGACTTGACGATCACCTCTTGCGCGACATCGGCCTGACCCGCGAGGCAGCAGAGTCCGAGGCACGGCGGAGGGCCTGGGACGTGCCTCTGCATTGGCGCAGCTGAAAGGTTGACAGTTTTCAGCAGCTTTAACGCCGGAAATGCTTGAAATGCGGCGTCGGGATGCCGATATTTCCCGCACGTGGTACGCCGGACCCCCCGGCGTTGCCCTTAGGGACAACATCGGAGGCTAAAGATGGCTCAGTATGAAACGATCCGCAGCGTTGGCGTTGGCGCCCGCGCGCAGATCGACGAGGGGCTTCGCGCCCATATGAACAAGGTCTACGGGCTGATGTCCGTGGCGATGGTGGTGACGGCGGGTGTGGCCTGGGCGGTCGGCACTTCGGACGCGCTGCTGTCGATCTTCCGTGACCCGATCACGCTGCGCCCGAATATCCTGGGCTGGGTGGTGATGTTCGCGCCCCTGGCAATGGTCTTCGCCTTCAGTGCGATGATCAACCGGCTGTCGGCGGCGGCGGCACAGCTGTTCTTCTACAGCTTCGCGGCCGTCATGGGCCTGTCGCTGGCCTGGATCTTCAAGGTCTTCACCGGCGTGTCGATCGCACAGACCTTCCTGATCACGGCAATCGCCTTTGCGGGCTTGTCGCTCTACGGCTACGTCACCAAGCGCGATCTTTCCGGGATGGGCACCTTCCTGATGATGGGCCTGATCGGCCTGATCGTCGCGATGATCGTGAACATCTTCCTCGCCTCGCCGGCGCTGATGTTCGCAATCTCGATCATCGGTGTCCTGATCTTCGCGGGTCTGACCGCCTACGACACGCAGCGGATCAAGACCGAATACATCCAGCACGCGATGGCGGCGGATCAGGAATGGCTGGCGAAGTCGGCGATCATGGGGGCGCTGAACCTCTACCTCGACTTCATCAACCTGTTCATGTTCCTGCTGCAGTTCCTGGGCAACCGGGAATAGGCCTGACCAGAACGGACATGGAGGGGCCGGTCTTCGGACCGGCCCTTTTCATTTGTGACGGGTCAGTCGATGCCGCGGCGCAGGTCGGCCAGCATCCGCACCGCAGGAAAGACGATGCCGGGCGCGAGCGGCACCTCGACCGGATGCAGGGGGCGGAACCCCAGCGCCAGATAGAACGGAACCGCTGTCCGGGTGGACAGGCAATCCAGCCATTCCACCCCGCTCGCGCGCGCGTCCTGCATGACCCGGGCCAAGAGCGCCCGGCCAATCCCCTGGCGGGTCAGGTCGGGATCGGTGGCCACATGGCGGACATGGCCGTGGTCACCGGCGCCATTCGGCCTGTCGGGCCGGCCCGGAGTCCAGCCGCCGACGGCAAGCAGACGGCCCGCGCTGTCCTCTGCCAGAAAATAGGTTCGTGATGCCAGAAGCTCCGGCCTGGCCCGGGCTATCCGAGGGACGGCCAGCACCATGACCGAGGGCGGGTAGTCCGCGGCCAGAAGGCGCGGATAGCTGCGGGCCAGCAGGGAATCGACCGCCGACAGATCGGCAGGGGCGGCACGGCGCAGGGAGATTGTCCGGGTCATCCATGGCAGATGGGTCACCGACGACAAAAGAAAAGGGCCGCGCCCTTGCAGGCACGGCCCCAGGCCGGATCAGGCGGCAAGATTACTTGATCTTGCCTTCCTTGTATTCGACATGCTCCCGCTTCACGGGATCGTATTTCTTGACGACCATCTTTTCGGTCATCGTGCGGGCGTTCTTCTTGGTCACATAGAAGTGGCCGGTGCCCGCGGTCGAGTTCAGGCGGATCTTGATGGTGGCGGGCTTTGCCATGGTCGTTTCCTCTGCATCGGGGAATCCGTATCCCCCGGGTAGAAATCCTTGAAGCCCGCCTTTTAGCCACGGGCGCGGCAGAGTCAACCGCGAAACCGCGCGTCCAGTCGCCCTTTAGCTTCCGTGAGTAGAGGGCACCTGTCCCGCCACTCCATCTGCGTTGATCAGTTCTGCGATTCGAGTTGCAGTTGCGAGCGACACCAGTCTGTTCACCCGAACCAGGGCTAAGTTGGGCGACGAGGGCGACACCTTTATCTCGAAGGAAGGGTCCTCACCTTCCAAGGGTGCCTGAACAGCGTTTGGAAGAAGGTCACTCGGTTGCTTACCAAGCGCACTTGCTAGAGCGCTCAAGCTCTTTTGCGTCGGTAGCGCGACGCCCCGAATATAGGTGGACACCGAGTCCCTGGGCAAACCCGCCTGCCGCGCGAGCTCTGACTGGTTCCATCCGCGAGAAAGCATCAGCTGATAAAGACGACGACCGAACTGCTGTTTGGTCAGGGACTTAGGTGGCAACGTTGAATCGATCACAGATAACCTCCAACCCACTTTGTCTGAATAATGCGGATCATTTTCCTATAGATGTCAACCATCAAGAGCATACTAATTGTTCATTCTGACATACAAACTTCCGCATCGGACATTCGCCCTTTCGAGTTATGGGCTGCCAACTCTCTACAGGGAGAGAAACGAAACGCTTCGCTAACAAGTGGAACCTTGCGTTCCGACATAAGGAAAGGGAGCAACTGCGCGGAGAGCCTGTAAGCCGGATTTTGTCCAAGGGGTTGCCCCCTCTGGATGACCATTCCTCTGCCAACCGTGTCGCCACGGCGGTCAAGCTGCCAACCCGGGCCTCTCGGGCGTTGGCGTCCCTGCGGGCGGTCTCCCCCCGACCTTTCGGCCTTCGGGACCGGACCCCGCGCGAGGCCCCTATTTGGCATTGCTCCGGGTGGGGCTTGCCGTGCCGGTCCGGTTGCCCGTCCCGCGGTGGGCTCTTACCCCACCGTTTCACCTTTGCCACGCATGCGTGGCAGTCTCTTCTCTGTGGCGCTTTCCCTGGGGTTACCCCCGCCGGGCGTTACCCGGCACCCTTGCCAACGGGAGTCCGGACTTTCCTCGGGCCGCATCCTGCGATGCGAGCCGCGGCCATCCGGCCCTCCGCGCGCGGTGGAGTTAGGCGTCCTCGCGTCCGGCGTCAACTGCCAAGCCGCGAAGTCCGGCGGCCAGAGCGCGATCCGTGTCGTCGATCGGCCCGGTCGCCCAGGGGCGGAAGCGGCAACGGAAAGCGGCAAGCAAGATGTCGGGCGCCGCATCGGCATAGCCGAACATCGCAAGATCCCTTGTGAAATCTGCGGGCGGGGCGGGATCTGGCCAGACCGACAGCCCCTGCAGCGCCAGCCGTCGCCAGTCGAAACGCGGGCCGGGGTCGCCCTTGCGACCAGGCGCCATGTCGGAATGAGCGATCACGGCCTGGGGCGGCAGTTCGTGGCGGTGCAGGATATCGGCCAGCAAGGCCTCCAGCGCCGCCATCTGCGGTTCGGCGAAAGGCTCGGCCCCGGTGTTGACCAGTTCGATCCCGATCGAGCGCGAATTCACGTCGTCCGACCCGCCCCAGGCCCCTGCCCCGGCATGCCAGGCGCGCGCGCCTTCATCGACGAGCGAAAGCAGCGTGCCGTCCCGGTCGATGAGGTAATGTGCCGAGACCTCGGCCTCCGGGTCGCAGAGCCGCTCCAGCGCCTCAGAGAGGGTCGGCATTGCGGTGTAATGCAGGACGACCAGACTGATCCGCGCCCCGCCCCGACGCTCGCCGAAATTGGGCGAGGGATGCGTCAGGCTCACTGCAAGGCGTTGCGGAACGGGCGGGGGTCCCAGGAACAGGCAAAGCCGTCGCCGTCCGGGTCAAGGTTGAGCCGGTCACGCTCGGGCCCGCCCTTGGCAAGGAAATCCTGCTGCGCCTGATCGGGCGAGGCGTATTTCCCGCAGGAGGCGTTCGTGTCGCGCAGGCCCATGCCGCTGCGGCGATACATCTGGACGCCCGGCGCATGCGTCGTGGCAAGGGCGAATTCCACGATGTTCGGCCCGGTATCGCCCGGGCGCTGCGGCAGATCCCGCGGTTGGACCACTACATATTCCGCCCGGTTCCGCGCGATCCGCTCGGCATCGCTTTCGATGGTTTCCCGGGCGGCGACGGCGTTGAAGTCCTGCTCGTCCGAGATGCCGACATTGCCGGCAATCGCCGCGACCTCGCCCGATTCCTCGCGGATGCCCGCGGGTGCCCCACCCCGGGGGCGGTTGGAACTGTCGGCCAGCGGCGGCAAGGGCGCCGGGGCGGCAGCGGCAGCAGGGGTGCGCCCTTCGGCCCGGTCGATGGCGGCGGCGGCGGCCGAGGGATCGAACCCGCCACCCGGCGGCAAGACAGGCGACGGCGCAGCCGTCACCGCAGGCGCCGGACGGGCCCCACGAACGTAGCTGTTATAGTCCTGAAAGCCCACGCCCGAACCACGGGTATCGCTGGTCGTCGGCGTGCAGCCAGCCAGAACAATCGCAAGAAGACCTGCGCCAGCGACGGGACCGGGAAGAAAGCGCCTCATTTACTGCCTCGAAAACCTGGATCAGGCGCCCCTTACCACCATTTCCCGGGTTTGGCCACAAAGCCCGCGCGGTCTTCAAGCACATGTGCGTAATTCAGCAACTGCGCCTCTTCCCATGGCCGCCCGATCAGTTGCAGGCCGAGGGGCAGCCCCTGTCCGTCCAGGCCCACGGGAACCGCTACCCCCGGCAATCCGGCAAGGTTCACCGTGACGGTGAAGACGTCGTTGAGATACATCTGCACCGGATCGGCATCCGCCATCTCGCCCAGCCCGAAGGCCGCGCTGGGGGTGGCCGGGGTCAGGATCGCATCGACACCTTCGGCAAAGACCGTCTCGAAGTCCCGCTTGATGAGCGCCCGGACCTTGCGCGCGCGATTGTAATAGGCGTCGTAGAAGCCTGCCGACAGCACATAGGTGCCGACCATGACCCGGCGCTGCACTTCCGGCCCGAAGCCCTCGGCCCGGGTCTTTTCATACATCTCGGTCACACCGTCCCCGGCGGCGAGTTTCGCCCGGTGCCCATAGCGCACCCCGTCGTAGCGGGCGAGGTTCGAGGACGCCTCGGCAGGCGCGATGACGTAATAGGCCGGCAGCGCATATCTGGTGTGCGGCAGGCTGATGTCGCGGACCTCGGCACCGGCGTCGCGCATCATCTGAATGCCCTTGGCCCAAAGCGCCTCGATCTCGGCCGGCATGCCGTCCATCCGGTATTCCTTGGGGATACCGATGACCTTGCCGCGGATATCGCCGGTCAGCGCGGCCTCGAAATCGGGCACCGGGATGTCGGCGCTGGTCGAATCCTTCGGGTCGTGCCCCGCCATGGCCTGCAGCATGATCGCCGCATCGCGCACCGTCTTGGTCATCGGCCCGGCCTGATCCAGCGACGAGGCAAAGGCCACGATCCCCCAGCGGCTGACGCGGCCATAGGTAGGCTTGATCCCGACGATGCCGGTAAAGGCCGCCGGTTGCCGGATCGAGCCGCCGGTATCGGTGCCGGTCGCCGCAAGGCACAGGTCGGCCGCGACAGCCGAAGCCGAACCACCGGAAGAGCCGCCCGGCGTCAGCTCCACGTTTGATCCCTGCCGCCGCCAGGGGTTCACCGCATTGCCATAGCACGAGGTTTCGTTGCTAGAGCCCATGGCGAATTCGTCCATGTTCAGCTTGCCCAGCATCACCGCGCCCGCCTCGAACAGCTTCGACGTCACGGTCGATTCGTATTCCGGCTTGAACCCTTTCAGGATGTTGGACGCGGCCTGCGACGGCACGCCCCTGGTGCAGAAAAGGTCCTTGATCCCCAGCGGGATGCCACACATCGCGGGGGCCTCTTCGCGTCCTTTCAGTCGCTCATCGGCGGCGCGCGCCTGATCGAGCGCGATCTCGGGTGTCTTGTGGACGAAGGCGTTGAGCGCATCGCCCGCGTCGATCGCCGTCAGGCAGGACATGGTGAGGTCAACCGCCGAAATCTCGCCCTTGCGCAGCGCATCCCGCGCTGCGGCGATGGTCCATGTATTCGCGCTCATTCCACCACCTTCGGCACGGCAAAGAACCCTTCGCGCGCATCGGGCGCGTTCTTCAGGACCTGGGCCTGGATGTCGCCATCGGTCACCACATCGGCGCGCCGCTTCAACCGCATCGGGGTGACCGAGGTCATCGGTTCCACCCCGGTCACGTCGACCTCGTTCAGCTGCTCCATGAATCCGAGGATGCCGGAAAGCTTGTCGGCGAGCGCCGGCAGGTCGGCGTCCTCGACCCGGATGCGCGCCAGCTTGGCCACCTTGCGCGCGGTGTCGATGTCAATGGCCATGGGGCCCCCCTTGCGGTTTCGCCCCGTTTAGCCCCGCGCCCCAGCCTTCGCAAGTCGGGCCTTCACAAGCATGTGGCGGCGGTAGACCTCGATCATCCAGCCGAGCATGATGCCGTTCAGGATGTGCCACAGGAAATGCGTCCCCAGGGGCAGCGCATCGCACAAGGGGCCGTCCAGCGTGCGGAAGGTCAGGCTGGCGATCAGGATACCCGCCCCCAGCGCCATGCCCCAGCCGGTGCGCGGAGCAGACCGCGCGACGGCCCAGGCATAGGCAAGGATCAGCGGCGGAATCGGCGCATAGGCGGCGGAGGACCCCAAGGGCAAAACCGCCCCCAGCGCCGCCCCGGTGCCGATGGCATAGGGAAAGAAGCCCGCCACCGCGACCCAGGGCCACCAGCCCTGCCAGCCCAGAAGGTCGCGGGTCGCCGCGTAGAGGTAGAGCAGGATGAAGCCAAGGATCGGCAGCACGTCCATCAGCGCGGTAAGCCCATTGGCATGGGTGTGAAAGAGGTATGACCCCACCCCGATCAGCCCCAGAATCACGCACATCGCCCGCGCCATGGGCAGGCCCTGCGTGCGCCGCCACATGATGAAGGCCGCAATCAGGAAGGCCGCGTTGGTCACCGCGTTCACCGGCTCGGCCCAATAGGCGGGGCTGGTGCGTTCGCAATAGGCGTCGATCGGGTCGAACATGGTTGTCATCCTGCTGTCAGTCGCTGATGGTAGCGCCCTCCCGAAACAAAGCGAAGGAACACCCCATGCAGATCACATGGCTTGGCCATTCCGGCTTCCGCATCGAGATCGAAGGCGCGGTCCTTCTGGTCGACCCCTGGCTGACCGGAAACCCCCTCTTCCCCGCCGGGCGCGAGGATGAGGCGGTCTCCGGCGCGACGCATATCCTGCTGACCCATGCCCATGGCGACCATGCCGCGGACGCGGCGCAGCTGGGACGCAAGCTGGGGATCAAGGTGCATTGCATCCATGAACTTTCCGAATGGCTGACCGGCGAGGGCGCCGATACGCTGGGCTTCGGCAAGGGCGGCACGCTCGACCTCGGCGGGGCGAAGGTGACGATGGTCAATGCCAGCCACTCGGCCAGCATCGATTTCGGGGACGGGGGGCTGTTGCCCGCAGGCTCGGCAGCGGGGTTCATGATCGCGGGCGAGGGCCACACGATCTATGTCTCGGGCGACACCGACATCATGGCCGACATGGCCTGGATGGCCGAATACCACCAGCCCGACATCGGCATCCTGTCCTGCGGCGGGCATTACACGATGGACATGGAGCGCGCCGCCTGGGCCGCGCGGAAGTGGTTCAACTTCCGCTGGGTGATCCCCTGCCACTACAAGACCTTCCCGATCCTCGCGCAGGATGCGACGGCGCTGCGGGCCGGGCTGCCGCCGGGCGTCGAGGTGATCGAACCCGCAGTGCTGGAGCCAATCCGGTTCTGACCCCGGTTCAGACCCCGGTTCTTGCCCAGGCCCAAGAATTTTCGGCGAAGATTCTTGGGCATCCTCACCGCTTTTGCGCAAAGAAGCCCTTCAGCAGTGCCTCCGCCTCCCCTGCCCCGATCCCGTCATAGACCTCGGGGACATGGTGGCACTGGGGGTGGCTGAACACCCGCGCCCCCACCGCCACCCCGCCCGACTTCGGGTCCGCCGCCCCGTAGTAAAGCCGGTCCAGCCGTGCCGCGCTGATGGCGGCGGCGCACATCGGGCACGGCTCCAGCGTGACGTAAAGATCATGGCCCCCCAACCGCTCCGACCCCGCCAGCCGGCACGCCTCGCGGATCGCCAGCATCTCGGCATGGGCGGTGGGGTCATTCAACTCGCGCGTCCGGTTGCCCGCCCGCGCGACGACCTGCCCGCCCCGCACCACCACCGCGCCGACCGGCACCTCGCCGCGCGCTGCCGCCGCCCGCGCCTCCTCCAGCGCGGCCGCCATGAACGACCGGAAGCCTTCGCGTTGCTCTTTCATCTGTCCTCAAATATCCTCGGGGGTCCGGGGGTGGAAAACCCCCGGGGCTGGCCACCCCGCGCCCAAGGATCACCGTGATGGCGCCGAAAGACAAGCTTCCCCCCGCAACGGACGGCCCCGAAGGCGAGCGCATCGCCAAGGTCCTGTCGCGCGCCGGCGTCGCCTCGCGGCGCGAGGCCGAGCGGCTGATCGAACTGGGCGAGGTCAAGGTCAACGGCAAGGTCATCACCTCGCCCGCGCTGAATGTCACCGCCAGCGACCGGATCACGGTCCGGGGCGAGCCGGTGGGCCAGCCGGAACCGCCGCGCCTGTGGCTTTACTACAAGCCCGAGGGGCTGGTCACCTCGGCTTCGGATGAGAAGGGCCGCGACACGGTCTTCGACCACCTGCCCGAGGACATGCCCCGTGTCATGTCGGTGGGTCGGCTCGACCTGAATTCCGAGGGGCTTCTGCTGCTGACCAATGACGGTGAGCTCAAGCGGCGGCTGGAGTTGCCCTCGACCGGCTGGCTCAGGAAGTACCGGGTGCGGGTCAAGGGCAACCCGACCGACCCTGATCTTGAACCCCTGCGCAAAGGCGTGGTGGTCGATGGCGAACGGTTCCAGCCGATGGACGTGAAACTCGACCGCCATCAGGGTGCCAATGCCTGGCTGACCGTGGGTCTGCGTGAAGGCCGCAACCGCGAAATCCGCCGCGCGATGAGCCATATCGGGCTGACCGTGAACCGGCTGATCCGCATTTCCTATGGCCCGTTCCGGTTGAACGAGCTGAAACCGGGCGAGGTGGAGGAGGTGAAGCCCCGCGTCCTGCGCGACCAGTTGGGGCTGGCCGAGGCGCCCGAGGCGGCGCGCGCTCCGTCGCGCTTGGCTGCGAAGCCGCCGGGCAAGGCCGCGCCCGGGGCCGGGGGGCAAGCCATGTCGAAACCCGGCGTCCGGAAGCATTTCAAGACCGGACAGGGGCCGGGCCAGGGCTCGGAAGCCCGGCCCAGGGCCAGCCTTGCGCCCGCGAAGACGGCATCGGCCCGCCCCGTCAAGGACCGCACCGTCAAGGACCGCCCCGCCCGGGAGCCGCAGGTCAACGGACGTCCGCAACCCAGCCGGACCGCGCGCCCGGGCAAGCCGCCCGTGCGACCCGGGCCCGGACCGGCCAAACCAGGAAAGCGCTGATCGCGGCTTCGTCACCAAAACCTGCAAATAGCGAAAGATCGTTGCCGACCCGGCACGTTGTTCGCTGGCAAGGTCGAGGGGCATCGGCTAACCTTGCGAAGGTGACATGCTTGCAGAGGGGAGGCCCATGTCGGGAAGCGGACTTCGGAACCTGTCTCTTCTGCTTCTGGTGATGCTTGTCGCCTATGTTGCCTGGTCCGGAGGCGCATGATGGCGGAACGCTTCGGCGGAAAATATTCGCCCCAGGGCAGCCGACCTCCGGCACAGGCGCCCGGCGTGGCCCCGGCCCGGCCGCAGGGTGGCTGGCGGGCCTCGGTCCTGTTTGCGACCGCCTTCCTGTTTCTGTTCCCCGCTTTTGGCGATGGCCCGCGCGAGATGCTCATGGGCCTGCTGGCCGGGGGACTGATCGTCCTTGCCGCATGGTTGAGCCGTGAAGGGCTGCGCGCCGAAGCCGCCTACAACGCGCGCAAGATCGCCCGCCGCCCCGCCTTTCCGCGCAAGGCGGCCGGGGCGGTGGCGACCGGGGCGGCGCTGGCGGTCGGGGGCCTGATCGCGGACCACGGGCCGGTCTACCCGATCCTCTTTGCGCTGGTCGGCGCGGGGCTGCATCTTGGGACCTTCGGCCTTGACCCGATGACCGACAAGGGGATGGAAGGGGTGGATGCCTTCCAGACCGGGCGCGTGGCCAAGGCGGTGGAGGAAGGCGAAAGGCACCTTTCGGCCATGAAGGATGCGATCCTTCGCGCGGGCGACCGGGCGCTTGAACGGCGGGTCGACCAGTTCGCCACGGCCGCGCGGAGCCTGTTTCGCACCATCGAGGCCGATCCGGGCGATCTGACGGCGGCGCGCAAGTACATGTCGGTCTATCTGATGGGTGCGCGTGACGCGACTGTGAAGTTTGCCGACCACTATGCCCAGACCCGCGATGCAGAGGCCCGGGCCGACTATGAGGCGCTTCTGTCCGATCTTGAAACCACCTTTGCCCAGAAGACCACCACCTTCCTGTCGAACAACCGCACCGATCTTGATGTCGAAATCGCCGTCCTCCGCGACCGGCTGAAGCTTGACCATTGAAGGGAGCCCCCCGATGTCCACCACCGTCCAGTCCGACGCCCAGGCCCTTTTGACCGAAGTCGAAAAGGTCACGGCCGTCATCCTGCCCGAACCCATGGCCGAAGTGGTGCCGCTGGAAACCGCGCCTGCCGACCAGGCCGAGGCTATCCGCAAGCGCATGTCCGAGGTGGACCTGACCAATACCCAATCGATCATCGCCTTCGGCTCCTCCGCCCAGGCCGAATTGCAGGTCATCAGCCAGGCGATGCTGCAGGACGTGAAGAACAAGGATGTCGGCCCCGCGGGCGACAGCTTGCGCAAGATCGTCACCACGATCCGCGGTTTTGCCACCGATGAGCTTGACCTGCGGCGCGAGGCGAGCTGGTGGGAACGCCTCTTGGGCCGCGCGGCGCCCTTTGCCGAATTCGTCGCGAAATATGAGGATGTGCAGGGGCAGATCGACAAGATCACTGCGGAACTGCTGACCCATGAGCACAGATTGCTGAAGGATATCAAAAGCCTGGATGTCCTTTACGCCAAGACGCTGGATTTCTACAACGAGCTTGCCCTTTACATCGCGGCGGGTGAGGCGAAGCTGGCCGAGGTGGACGGCACCCTGATCCCAGCGAAGGAGGCCGAGGTTGCCGCCGCCCCCGAGGCCGATCAGGTGATGAAGGCGCAGGAGCTGCGCGACCTGCGGTCCGCCCGCGACGATCTGGAGCGCCGGGTGCATGATCTGCGGCTGACCCGGCAGGTGACCATGCAGTCCCTGCCCTCGATCCGGCTGGTGCAGGAAAACGACAAGAGCCTCGTCACCAAGATCAACTCCACGCTCGTCAACACTGTGCCGCTGTGGGAAACCCAGCTGGCGCAGGCCGTCACCATCCAGCGCTCGAAAGAGGCGGCGCAGGCGGTGCGTGATGCCAATGACCTGACGAACGAACTCTTGAAATCCAACGCCGAGAACCTGCAACAGGCCAACCGTGTCGTGCGCGAAGAGATGGAACGCGGCGTCTTCGACATCGAGACGGTGAAGGCGGCCAACGCGACGCTGATCGCCACGATCAACGAAAGCCTGGCGATCGCGGACGAAGGCAAGGCCCGCCGCGCCGCTGCCGAGGCCGATCTCGTCAAGATGGAGGCGGAGCTTCGCGACACACTGGCCTCTGCAAGGGCCCGCCAGACTGCCCCCGCAACCCCGACCTGAGGACTGACCCCAGACAATGCGCCTGACCCCGACATGGACGACGCTGGTGGCCGGGACTGCCGCCCTTTCGCTTTCCGCCTGCGTTGCCACGGGGCCAGAGCCCGCGCCTGCCCCCGCCCCTGCCCCGGCGGCGCCGGTGGTTGCCGAACCCACGCCGAAAAGCGCGGCGGCGGCGGCCTATTATGCGCGGGTGCAGCAGACGCTTCTGGCGCAAGGGCTGTTGCGCACCGACGGGGGTGGCAACATCCCCTTCACCGATCGGATGCTGGCCGAAAACTTCCTGCGCATCGCGCTCTTCGACGAATACCGCCGGACCGACCGCGGCTTTGTTCGCGAAGAGACAGCGGGTCGGCTGCGGCGCTGGGAAGTGCCGGTGCGGGTCGGCCTGCGCTTTGGGGCCAGCGTGCCGGCGGAACGGCAGGCCACCGACCGGTCGCGCATTGCCAGCTTCGTTGCCCGCCTTGCCGCGGTGACAGGCCACAGCATCACGATGGACGACGCCAATGCGAACTTCGTGATCCACATCGTCTCGGAGGATGAACGCGAGGCGCTGGGGCCGAAGGTCCGCGCCATGCTGCCGACGCTTTCCCTGGCCGATGTGTCCGGCATCACCAACATGCCGCGCAGCACCTATTGCCTGGTCTATGCCCTGTCCGAGGGCAGTTCAGGGGCCTATACCCGCGCCGTCGCCGTCATCCGGGCCGAACACCCCGACCTTCTGCGCCTGTCCTGCGTGCATGAGGAACTGGCACAAGGGCTGGGCCTGCCGAACGATTCGCCCCGGGCGCGACCCTCGATCTTCAATGATGACGAGGAGTTTGCTTTCCTCACCGACCACGACGAGCTTCTGCTGAAGATGCTCTACTCACGCGAGTTGCGCACCGGCATGACCCTGTCGGAAGCGCAGCCCATTGTCTTCTCGCTTGCGCGCCGCCTGATGGGCGGCGACAGTTGACGCCAAAACGGAGGGTGCCATGGTCTTCGGCTTCATCAAGGGCGAATTCGTCGACGTCATTTCCTGGCTGGATGACACGCGCGACACGATGGTCTGGCGTTTCGACCGGCGCGGTCAGGCGATCAAGATGGGCGCCAAGCTGACGGTCCGCGAAGGGCAGGCGGCGGTCTTCATCCACGAAGGGCAGCTGGCCGATGTCTTCGGCCCCGGTCTGTACATGCTTGAGACCAACAACATGCCGATCATGACCACGCTTCAGCACTGGGACCACGGGTTCCAGTCGCCGTTCAAGTCCGAGGTCTATTTCGTCAACACGACGCGGTTCAACGACCAGAAATGGGGCACCAAGAACCCGATCATGGCGCGCGACCCCGAGTTTGGCCCGGTCCGCCTGCGCGCCTTCGGCACCTATTCGATGCGGGTCACCGACCCCGGCAAGTTCCTGACCGAGATCGTCGGCACCGATGGCGAGTTCACCACCGACGAGGTGTCGAACCAGATCCGCAACCAGATCGTGAATGCCGCCTCCGAGGCACTGGCGCGGTCCGGCATCCCGGTTCTCGACATGGCGGCGAACCTGACCGATCTGGGCAAGATCATCGCTGCGGCCATCGCGCCAAAGGTTGCGGACTACGGCCTTTCGATCCCGGAATTCTACATCGAAAACATAAGCTTGCCGGAAGAGGTCGAAAAGGCCATGGACAAGCGCAGTTCGATGGGTGTCGTCGGCGATCTGCAGAAGTACATGCAGTTCAACGCGGCCGAAAGCCTGTCGCAACCCGGCTCGGCCATGGGCTCGGCCATGGGGGCCGGGATGGGCATGGGGATGGGTGCGGCGATGGCCCAGACCATGGGGCCTTGGGGGGCAGCGCAGGGGGGGCCACAACCCGCCGCCGCCGCGCCGCCGCCGCCTCCCCCGCCGCCTGCGGCCCCGGCCTGGCATCTGGCCGAGAACGGCGCCACGCTTGGCCCCTTCGGCGAGGGTGACCTTGCGCGGCTCGTCGCCGAGGGCCGGTTGACCCGCGCGACCATGGTCTGGACCCAAGGGCAGGACGGCTGGAAAATGGCGGCCGAGACCGCGCTGGCCCGGCTTCTGGACAGCGTCCCGCCCCCGCCGCCGCAGCCCTGACGCCAAGCCATGTCGCAAGAGGAACACCGCTGGCCCTGCTCGCAGTGCGGCGCGCAGTTGCGCTATGCGCCGGGGCAGACCAGCCTGACCTGCGACCATTGCGGGCATGTGCAGCAGATCGCGCCGCAACCGTCGAGATCAAGGGCAAAGGCCCTGCAAGAGCTTGATCTTGCGACAGGATTGCGCGGCGCCCTGCCCGCGGTCGACATGGTCGAGGCGCGGACGACCACTTGCCCCGGCTGCGGTGCGGTGATCGAGATCACGGGCGCGACCCATGCCACGCAATGCCCGTTCTGCGCCACGCCGGTCGTGCTGGACACCGGCACCCAGCGCCATATCAAGCCGCAGGCGCTGGTGCCCTTCGTGGTGACCGAACGCGAGGCGCGCAAGGCCTTGACCGACTGGATGGGCCGGCTCTGGTTCGCCCCGAACACGCTTTTGGAATATGCCCGCAAGGGGCGCGCCATGGATGGGGTCTATGTGCCCTTCTGGACCTTCGACGCGGCGACTGCCAGCCGCTATAGCGGCGAGCGGGGGGAGTACTACTATGAGACGCGGACAGTGCAGGTCCGGGTCAACGGCAAGATGGAGACCCGGCAGGAACAGGTGCGGCACACCCGCTGGTATCCGGCCTCGGGCCGCGTGGCGCGGGATTTTGACGACGTGCTGGTCATGGCCTCGCGCAGCCTTCCGGCCCGGCTGGGCAATGAGTTGACCCCGTGGAGACTTGACGCGCTGGTGCCCTACAGCCCTGAATTCCTTGCCGGATTTCAGGCCGAGGGCTACACGGTCGACCTGCCCGACGGCCATCGCGAGGCCCGCGAGCGCATGGAACGGGTGATCCGTGAGGATGTCCGCCGCAACATCGGCGGCGACGAGCAGCGCATCCATTCGGTCGACACCAGCTGGTCGGCCGAAACCTTCAAGCACATCCTGCTGCCGGTCTGGATGGCGGCCTACAAGTATAACGGAAAGAGCTACCGTTTTCTGGTCAACGGCCAGACCGGCGAGGTGCAGGGAGAGCGGCCCTGGTCGATCTGGAAGATCGGGTTTGCCGCGATTATCGTGCTTTTCCTGATACTTGGCGCCGTCTACCTGGCCGACCCCGAGGCGCTTGGCCTGCCGAAGCCTGACTGGTTGGACTAGCCCTTGCGCGACAGGATCAGCGCCCAGAAGGCATAGGCCCCGGCCGCCACGAACATCGTCCCCCAGAACGGCGCCTGCATCCAGAAGAATTCGACCAAGCCCCAGCCGATGGGCAGCACAACGGTTGCCCAGCGCACCCAGGGCCGGGCAAAGAACGGGTCTTCGGGATCGAGAAACTTCATCGCCAGGTCCCCATTCTGTGGCATGCTGCTGACAGAGAGGGAGGACGACATGCCCAAGATTGTCAAGGATTTCCAAGGACAAACCGTCATCACCACCTTCGAGACCACCCCCGCCATGGCCTTCGATCTGGTCGAGGCGCTGGAGGCGGCCTATCAGGATTGCATCCGCCTTCAGCCGGGGTTCATCGCCGCCGGGCTGCACATGAACGACGCCCGCACCCGGATCTGCAACTACAGCCAGTGGCGCAGTCGCGAGGACTATCAGGCGATGCTGCGCACGCCCGAGATGCGGGAGCGGAACCGGCGCATCAACGAGCTTTGCAAAGGGTTCGAGCCGGTGATGTACGAGGTGGTTGGGGCTTACTGAGCGCCGCGTTAATTCAAGGAGTTACGGGGCGCTTCTCAGGTCTTTTTCCGGTCTTCCTCCTGTCTTCCTTCCGTCTCTACGCGCGGACGGACAAAAGGCCGTTAACCACGGCGGGCGAATCGGGTCTTGGGGCTTGGCAGGTCATGGCTGTCCGGGCTAGCGTGCCGACATGTTCGCCGCCCTGTTTCTGTCGCTCGTCGATTTCAAGACCGTCAAGGCCCCGACATCGTCAGAGCCGTCGCAGGGGGATTGGGTCATGACCGCGCTGGGGGACTGGCTTGGATCTGACACCTTTGTCGGCCTTGCCTTCGTCGCGGGCCTCGGCGCGCTGCTGTGGGTCCTTTTGGCGCGGCGACGGCGGCAGCCCGTCAGAATGGCGCAGCCGTGGCGGCCCGACGGCGAATGGATTCTGGTCGACGGGTCGAACGTCATGCACTGGCAGGACAATCTGCCCCAGATTGACCCGCTGCGGCGTGTGGTGGAGGACTTGAAGCGGCTGGGCTATGCGCCGGGCGTGGTCTTTGACGCAAATGCCGGGTGGAAGCTGTTCGGGCGCTATGTGAACGAGAGGGAGATGGCCTTCCTTCTGGACCTGGCCCGGGAACAGGTGCTTGTGGCGCCCAAGGGAACCCCGGCCGACCCCTACCTCTTGATGACCGCGCGGGAGTTCAAGGCCCGGATCGTGACGAATGACAGATATCGGGACTGGGCCGGGGACTACCCGGAAGTGCAGGACAAGGGCTTCCTGATCCGGGGGGGCCTGCAGGACGGAAAGGTCTGGTTGAAGGGCCTTGGGCCGGCGGCCAACGAAAAGGCATGACGCGGGATCGACCCGAAAGGCCCGCGGGGGGCAGGCAAGCCGCCCCGCAGGCAACCCGTTCCACGACACGTCTTTTGGGGCTGGCGGCCTTGGAACCGGCATTGCAATCAGCGGGGCCGATGTCGCGAAAGCCCGCCGCTCCTATCCGCGCTGCATCGCGGGATGGGTCGCCGCATCATAGATGTCGGGCCCGGTTCCGATCACCTGCGCCGCGCGGCCGACGATCAGCGGGTCGGGCTGGCCCACCACCGCATGGTCCTTGTTCGGATAGTCGATCGTCGACAGGAAATGCTTCATGCAGTTCAGCCGGGCGCGCTTCTTGTCGTTCGACTTGACGATCACCCAGGGCGCATCGGCGGTGTCGGTGTAGAAGAACATCGCCTCTTTCGCCTCGGTGTAGTCGTCCCAGCGGTCCAGCGACGCCTTGTCGATGGGAGACAGTTTCCACATCTTCAGGGGGTCGGTCTCACGCGCCTTGAAGCGGGCGCGCTGTTCCTCGCGCGTGACGCTGAACCAGTATTTGTAGAGCCGGATGCCGGACCGGACCAGCATCCGTTCCATTTCCGGCGCCTGACGCATGAATTCGAGGTATTCGGTCGGCGTGCAGAAGCCCATCACCCGCTCCACCCCCGCGCGGTTGTACCAGCTGCGGTCGTAGAAGACCATTTCGCCCGCCGTCGGCAGATGCGCGATGTAGCGCTGGAAGAACCACTGGCCCTTTTCCACGTCCGAGGGCTTGGTCAGCGCGCAGACCCGGGCATAGCGGGGGTTCAGATGTTCCATGAACCGCTTGATCGTGCCGCCCTTGCCGGCGGCGTCGCGGCCTTCCATCAGGATGACGAATTTCTGCCCGGTCTCTTGCGCCCAGATCTGGACCTTGAGGAGTTCGGCCTGAAGCCGGGCCTTTTCGGCCTCATAGGCGGCACGGCCCAAGAGACGGGCATAGGGGTAGCGACCGCTTTCGAAGGCCTGATGCAGGGGCGTATCGGCCACAGGAAACTTCCTTGGACCTGATTTCCGGGCGGCGGGGTCAGCATCCTGCGAAGCCACGGGCGTCGCTGTCGTCGTCTCGATGGTCTGGCTGTCGTCCATGCGGTCGCGCTCCCTGTCTGACTGATCGCTGTATGTCACGAGACTGACACAAAACCGTGATCCGCGCCTTGACACGGATCAATCATCCCGAAAGCGGTTGGCGGAAGGATAAGGGGCGACGAGGGTCCAGTCCCCGCCGCCCCGGAAGATGAAGAAGGGTCGGATGAAAAGCGCTGTCGCCTATATGCCGCGACGCCCGGCGGATAGCAGGGGCTGGGCCGCCGGTCATACCCCAATTGTGGTAGATGCGGCGATCCTTCAGTCCGCGCCGACCCCCAGCATGGCTTCGACCGCGTCCAGCACCTGGGGCCATTCCGCGAAGAGGAGGAGTTGCCCGGTGCCCGGCAGGAACCGGATGTCGAGGTGCGGATAGTCGGCGGCCAGTTCGCGGATGGTCTGCACGGGCGCCTGCGGGTCCTGGTCACCCTGCAAGAGCAGGACCGGAACGGTCGCGGAGCGCACCAGCGCCGACCAGTCGCGTTCCGACCCGATGCATTCGGCGGTGAAGGCGGCATGGGCCGACCAGTTCCGCGTCATGCAGACATCCGAGCCTTCCAGAACGGCGGCCCGCACGTCCGGCCGCGAGAAGGCGTCCATGTCGGCCGGGCTGCCGCCGTTCACCTGGCGGAAGAAGGCTTCCTTGCCCAGCCGCCGGGCCAGCGAAAAGCCGGCCTGCACGAGGAAGGGCAGAACCTTGGGCGCGTGGCGGGCATTGGCGAGAATGAAGCGCTGCCATTTGTCCATCCGTTCGTACTGGCTGGCCGTGCGGATCGGCAACTGGCAGGCCGCGCCGACGATGCCCGAGACGAGGTCGGGCCGCGTCAGCGACAGGTTCAGGGCATAGCGGAGGTCGGCGCCAAGCGGCACGACCACCGCGCCCGCCACCCCGAGATGGTCGAGGATCGCGGCATAATCCCGGGTCACGCCCGACAGATGGTCGGCCCCTTTCGGCAGCGGATCGGTCCGGCCATAGCCCGCGCGGACCGGCACGATCACCCGCAGCCCCCGGGCCGCCGCCGCGCGTTCGGCCGCTGCCGGCCAGCGGATCAGACCGAAATCGAGATGCATGTAGAGGACCGGCCGACCTGCGGGATCGCCGAATTCGATCCAGGTGAGACGACGACCATCCGGCCCCTTCAGCTCGCGCAGGGGGCGTGGCTCCAGCGCGCCGCGTGGCGCTGACACGGCCTCGACGCCGGTCGGAATCTGCGCGACGTTCATCAGCCCCAACACCACGCGCACCAGTTCGGACTGGCTATGCGTCTCGGTCTTGGCCAGCACCGAGCGCACCTGGGTGCGCACCGTTTCCAGCGACCGGCCCCGCGCCTCGGCGATGTCGCGCAAGGGCAGGCCCAGGGTCACGCCACGGACGATTTCGACCTCGGCGGCGGTCAGCCCGAAAGCCTCTTGCACCGTGGTCTGGAAGCCTTCGGGCCAGACGAGTTCGGTCGAGACGACCAGCGCCAGCGGCCGCGGGCCGCCGCCTTCGACGGGGCTGATCCGCAGGATCACCGGGCTGCCGGAAATGGTCGAGCGGATGCGCAGGGTGGCGACCTTCTCGGCCCGGCGGGCCGCCACCCGGCGAATCACGCCTTGCAGGAGGTCGCGGTCCTCGGGATCGAAGGGCAAGGCCGCGAAGGGACCACCCTCGGCAAGGCCGAAGGCGACCTCGGCGGGCTGATTGCAGGAGTGGATGGTCACGCCGCCGTCACTGAGAAAGGCCGCGGAGCGGGGAATATCGGACAGGACGGTCCGCGTGGCGCTGTCCTGGTTCACGGCATCATAACGGTCGAGGAAGACGGTCGCCCGGTGCAGATGCGCCTCGATCTCGGGGTCTTCGAGAACGATCGCGCTGTCGCGCAGGGGCGCGGTGCGGTCTTCCCAGACGTCCAGCAATTCCTCCAGCCGGATCGGGTCCATCGCCACGTCATAGAGCCGCTCGACGATCTCGGCCCGGTGGTCGCGATCGGCAAGTGAGGCTGCGGTTCTGGACGGCCTGGACTCGGTCATGCCCGAGTCCTGAGCGGTTTGCCGCATCACATCAAGTCTGCGCTGCATCGCGGGCCCCTTTTTCCTGACAGTCAGGCCGGATAGGCTCGTTCCGTCACCGCAGGAGGCACGGATGATCACCCTTTACGGCGTTTTCCGCAGTCGCGCTTCGCGCCCGATCTGGCTGCTTTACGAGCTTGAGCTGCCCTTCACCCATGTGCCGGTGATCCAGGCCTACCGCCTGCCGCAGGCGCGTGCCGCGGATGCGCCGCTGAACACGGCCTCGCCCGAGTTCCTGGCGGTGAACCCGCTGGGCCAGATCCCGGCCTATGTCGAGGACGGGCTGGTCCTGACCGAAAGCCTTGCCATCACCAACCATATCGCCCGCAGCTTCGGCGGCGACCTCGGCCCGCTGACCGCGTCGGAGGCGGCGCTGATCGACCAGTGGACGCTGCTGGCGGTCACGGCGGTCGAGGCTCCGGCGCTGGAAATCATGCTGGTCACGAATGCCGGCGGTGCGGCATCCCCCGAAGGTCAGGCCGCGATCGCGATCGCCGCCGAAAAGCTGCGCCGCCCCCTGGCCCGGCTGGAGGATCATCTGCAAGCCCACAGCCATCTGGTCGGCGACCGCTTCACGGTGGCGGACCTGAACCTGGCGGAATGTCTGCGATACGCCCAGGCGCATCCGACCCTGATCGGCGAATTCCCTGCGTTGCAGGCGTGGCTTGCGGGGTGCCAGTCACGCCCGGCCTTCCGGCGGATGTGGGCGGCGCGGATGGCCGAGCCGGAATAGACCGGGGGCAGCCCCGGGCCTAGCTTCTGCCGCGCCGCTTCAACCGGATCATCAGGTCAAGCACCAGTTTTTGCCAGACGGGGATGGGCGAGGCCCAGACCGCGCGGCGGGCGGCGCGGTCGCGGGCGATATGGGCAGCGTCATCTCACTTCCATTTTCGCGACAGATTGCCGCCGCGCATCCGCTTGGTGCAGATCGGTCTTTTCACGACGACAAAGCGTCCCAGCAGCATCATGTGCAGAAGCCACGGAAAATCGGCGCTGAACTCGCCCGCGTCGTTCAGCTTCAACCCGCCGATGCGGGGGAAGGCCGAGGCATGAAACAGCCCATGGATCGGAACGTGCCATTGCCACGACCCGAGGATCATGCCCTGGCCGCGCGCAAGGGCCGTTGGCTGCACGCCGGTGTTGCGCCCGGTCAGGATGGTCATCGTCCCGTCTGCCTCGGTCCATCGCATGTGGCCATAGGACAGGATGGCGTCAGGTCTTCCGCGCAGGGCCTGGACAAGGGTTTCGACGTAGTCGGCGTCCAGTTCGTCATCGTGAAAGGCGAAGAACATGAACTCTCCGCGCGCCCGGGCCATCAGGTCGTTGGAGTTTCCGACCCAGCCAAGATTGCGGTCGCGCAGGACAAGCCGGACATGCGGGCGTGTTGCCGCCCAGTCGCGCAGGATGTCCGGGGTCGCGTCGGATGAGGCGTCATCGCCGACCAAGACCTCGATCGCCGGGTAGGTCTGGGCGTCGAGGCTGGCCAGCGTTGCATGGATGAAGCCAGCCGCGTTCCAGCTTGGCAGGATCGCGGTGACCAGCGGCGTTTCCGTCATGCGCGATTGCCCCCCGGGACGACTTCCGCGGCCTGAGCCGCGCAAGGCGGCGGCGCCGTGAGTTTGCCGGGATCGAACGAATGCCAGCCATCACGCGATGTCAATCCGCTGTCCCTCCGGCCGCGCAGCCCGATGCCGGGCCCCACGGCATCGAACCCTGGCCCGACTGCCCCGAAACCTTGGTGCCCGCGGCCGGATTTGAACCGGCATGGCCTTGCAGCCGAGGGATTTTAAGTCCCCTGTGTCTACCGTTCCACCACGCGGGCAGCGCCGTCTCGGCGCACCATAGCGGTTTCGCCAAGGGCGGAAAGCCCCGGATTTGACAGAGCGCGCAGAGGGGCTAGGGTCGGGACCGGGAGGTGCCCGCATGGCCCAGACCGAATCCCTGCCGCGCGCGGACCTGCGAGGGGTCGCAGAGGCCAGTCTTGCGCATCTTCTGCGGCTGATCGGGCCGAACGGGCGTTTCGTCTATGCCCATCCCTGCGGCAGGCCGGACGTCCCGCTGGACGGCTACAACATGCTGCGTCATTGCGGAACGCTGTGGTTCATGCTGCGGGCGGTGAACGACCTTGGCCTGCGACTTCCCGAAGCGGACCGACAGGCATTGGCAAAGGGCCTGCGCTACGCGGCGGACAAGTTCGACCGCCCGGTCTGGCTGCCGGGCGACACACTCGCCATGGTGACGAAGGGTGCCGTGAAGACCGGCGGCATCGGTCTGGCGCTGGCGATGCTGGCCGAGGCCCGCCACCTTGGACTTGAGGGGGCAACTCCCAGGCCGCTGGGCGACACCATCCTTGCGCTGGCGGCCTATGGGAACGCACAACGCGAGGGCATGGATTTCCTGCACAAGCGGCAGTTCGCGGATGGCGCCGTCCTGCCCTTCCGCAGCGGCTACTATACCGGGGAAGTGCTGCTTGGCCTGTTCCTGACGGACAGCGCCGATGCAGGGGCGATCGCCGCCACCGAAGCCCTGATGGCGCGGCGCTACGGCGTGGCCGAGCAAAGCCACTGGATGGCCTATGCCGCCTGCGAGGCGGCCGAGCGCGGCCTGGTGGGGGAAGAGAGGCTGATCGGCTATCTGACCGACCTGATCGGGGGGCTTCTGACACAGACCGGCTATCGCGCCCGTCGCCAGTCAACCCCCATCGCCTGCCGGACCGAGGCGCTGACGCGGTTCGTGCTCTTGTGCGACCGCTGGCCGGGGCGGTTCTCGCAGGACCTGCGGCAGCAGGCGCTGCGGGCGGCGGACGAGAACCTGGCCCTGCAGCTGGACTGGTATGGCGAGGGCCAGTTCATCAAGGGTGACGACGACGACAAGGTGCAGATCGACTATATCCAGCACAATGCCACGGCGTTTCTGAACCGTTGGATGTGCCGCTAGAGCCTCGTCGTGCGACTTCGTCTTCTCCTCGGCCTACCTCGCACCCCGGCGAGGAGTGACGAAGTCATCGACGAGCGGCCCCGGTCATTTCTCTGCACCCGACGCCGCGAGCAGCCTGCTGACCAGTTCAAAGCTGTTCCGCACTTGCAGCTTGCGGATCATGTTGGCGCGGTGGACCTCGACCGTCCGGGGGGAGGAGCCCAGCGCCTGGGCGATTTCCTTCGAGGTGAAGCCGTTGACCAGATAGCGCGCGATGCGCTTTTCGGTCGGGGTCAGCGCATCGGCCGGCCCCTCGCCCTCCAGCGGGCGGTAGGTCCAGATCGCCAGCCGCTGCGGATCGTCGCGGTCAAGCGCGGTGCCGCGGCCCTCCATCCAGACCACCTGCCCGTCCTTTCGGCGCATGAAGCGTTCGTCGCGGTAAACCTCGGCCTCGCGCATGGCGCGGCGGGCGCGGTCGCCGATCACCTCGTAGTCGGTCTGGCCGGGGTAAAGGACGCGGATCGACTGGCCCTCAAGGTCGGACGGACGCCAGCCGAAGACCGCCTCGACCCGCAGGCTCGCGCGCAGGATCACCCTTTCGGCCAGAATGAGGGTCGCGTCGGGGGCGTGGCGGAAGGCGAGGCGTTCGGGGTCCATCGGCGGGCCTACGTAGGGGCATACGTATTCTTACGGATGGTGACGGGCTGTGCAATCTTTCAGGATCGGGAGTGACCGGCGGAGAGACCGCCGCAAGGGAGAGCAACATGAACAAGGTATACCCAAGCGCCGCCGAGGCGCTGCGGGGCGTGCTGCATGACGGCATGCTGATCGCTGCCGGGGGCTTTGGCCTCTGCGGCATTCCGGAACTGCTGATCGCGGCGATCCGCGATTCGGGTGTGAAGGGGCTGACGGTCGCCTCGAACAACGCGGGCGTGGACGGGTTCGGGTTGGGCGTCCTTCTGGAGACGCGGCAGGTGAAGAAGATGATCTCGTCCTATGTCGGCGAGAACGCGGAATTCATGCGTCAGTATCTGTCGGGCGAGCTGGAGCTGGAGTTCAACCCGCAAGGCACGCTGGCCGAGCGGATGCGGGCCGGGGGCGCGGGGATTCCGGGGTTCTACACCGCGACCGGCGTCGGCACGGTGATTGCCGAGGGCAAGGAGCACCACGACTTCGACGGCAAGACCTATATCCTGGAACGCGGGATCGTGGCCGACCTTGCCATCGTCAAGGCCTGGAAGGCCGACCCCTCGGGCAACCTCGTCTTCCGCAAGACCGCGCGGAACTTCAACGTGCCGGCAGCCACTTGCGGGAAGGTCTGCGTGGTGGAGGTCGAGGAGGTCGTGCCGCTGGGGTCGCTTGACCCCGACGCGATCCACCTGCCCGGCATCTATGTGCATCGGATCATTCAGGGTCAGCACGAAAAACGGATCGAACAGCGCACGGTGCGCAAGCGGGAGGCTGTGTGATGAGCGAGGCAAAAGGCTGGGACCGCAACGGCATGGCCGCCCGTGCTGCCCAGGAGTTGCGCGACGGGATGTATGTGAACCTTGGCATCGGCATCCCGACGCTGGTGGCGAATTACATCCCCGAGGGCGTCAACGTGACGCTGCAATCGGAAAACGGGATGCTCGGCATGGGCCCCTTTCCTTACGAGGGCGAGGAAGACGCCGACCTGATCAACGCCGGCAAGCAGACGATCACCGAACTGCCGCAGACCGCCTATTTCGATTCCGCGACCTCTTTCGCGATGATCCGGGGCGGCAAGATCGCCATGGCGATCCTGGGCGCGATGGAAGTGGCCGAGAATGGTGACCTCGCGAACTGGATGATCCCGGGCAAGCTTGTGAAGGGCATGGGCGGCGCGATGGATCTGGTCGCGGGCGTGGGGCGCGTGGTGGTGGTGATGGACCACACCTCAAAGCATGGCGAGTCAAAGGTCTTGCGCGCCTGCACCCTGCCCCTGACCGGCAAGGCCGTGGTCGACCGGATCATCACCAACCTCGGCGTGCTGGATGTGGGCCATAAGGGGCTGCACATCGTGGAACTGGCGCCGGGCGTGACCGAGGCGGAGTTGCGCGCCGCGACCGAGGCGACGATCGTTGACTGAACATCAGGTGATACGCGAGCACGGGGCGACCAAGGGTCGCTTCGTGATCCGGCGGGGCGGCGAGGAGGCGGAGCTGACCTATTCCATCACCACGCCGACGCTGATCATCGCCGACCATACCGGGGTGCCCGACAGCTTTCGCGGCACCGGGGCTGGTTTGGCGCTGGTCGAGGCATTGGTTGCGGCGGCGCGGGCGGACGGGTTCAAGGTCGTGCCGCTTTGCCCCTTCGTGAATGCGACGCGGAAGAAGCATCCCGAATGGGCCGATGTCTTTGTCTGACAGGTCTTTGTCTGACAGGGGCGCTCCTGCAGCCTGACGGCTGTCGTCGCCTGGGCCGGTCCAGCGATGAAAGCCGCAAGGCTTGAAGAGCGGTCCTTAGCCCCCGGTCGAGATCACCCGGAAGACGCAAGGGTCGGTCACCAGTTGCGGCGGCGTCAGGCACAGGCCTTGCGCCACCTGCCAGGCGGCCAGCACCTTCGGCACATAGTCGCGCGTCTCGGCATAGGGCGGCACGCCCTGGTTCGATCTTACCGCGCCTTCGCCCGCGTTGTAGGCGGCCAGCACCATCAGCGGGTCGTTGTCGAATTCCTTGAGCAGCCAGCTCAGATAGGCGACCCCACCCTTGATGTTCTGTGCCGGGTCGGTCGAATCGCTGACCCCGAAGCGACTGGCCGTGGCCGGAATGAGTTGCATCAGGCCCACGGCCCCGGCATGGCTGACGGCATCGTGCCGACCGGCGCTTTCAATGCCGATCACCGCCAGCACCAGCGCGGGCGAGACATCGGTGCCGACGGTCGCCAGCAGGATTTCCTTGCCGTACTTGTCGGCGATGTTCTGCATGTGCTGCATCCGGGGCGCGCGCACGGATTCGCCGCCCGGGCCCTGCGACAGCGCCGCAAGCGCCAGATCATAGCGCCCGCGCACCTCGTGGATACCGGACGGGACCTTGTCCCAGAACCAGGCGTAGGAGGATTTCGGCGCCGGGCCCTTTGGTCCGGCTGGCGCCGCGGCGGGCTGATCCTCGGTCCGGTCACGCACCGGGCGGGGGTCGACCTTCGGCAGCGAGGCCAGATAGCGCGCCTGCTCTTCCGGGTCGATCTGCACGGTGATGCGCTTGCCGGGCTGGCTGTCGCCCACCTTGATGCGCTTGAAGCTGAAATCCTCGGCATGAGCCGCCACAGGGGCGGCCGCGCAGAGAATCACTGCGATCCGTCGGGTGAATGTCCGCATGCGCGGGTGCCTGCTCGAGTTGTTGTTTTGGCCGGAGAATCGCAGCTTCGGGGTCTTGCGGAAAGACCCTTTCGATCTGAATCATGGCATTTTTGCCAGATTTGACCGGAAAACCACGCCCTACAGCAGGCCACTCAAGATAAGGTTAAGTTTTCTTTGCTTTCTTTTCAATTAGTTACGCCGATTTCCCGGCAGTCGACGGATTCCTTCGCTTTCCGGGGGCAATGTCCAAACTCATGCCACGATTGGCGGGCCATATATGCCCATACCGAACGGCGCCGCCTCAGAGATTGGCCAGTCCGCTGCGGTTGACCGAGACCTGCGAACCTTAGAAAAGGATACGACCATGACCAAGTTCTCCGCCTTCCTGAAAGACGAAACCGGTGCCGTGACCGTTGACTGGGTGGTTCTGACCGCTGCCGTCGTCGGCCTGGGCCTGGTGGTCTTCAACTTCATCCGTCCGGCCGTCTCGAACCTGGCCACCGACATCGGTTCGGAAATCGACCGCGCCGGCAGCTGCATGGGTTCGCCGACCAACGCTACCTGCTAAGGCGCACATTGCGTGCATGAATTCCGGCCGCGCCCCGTCCCGGGCGCGGCCGATTGCTTTTGGGTCCGTCGGCTCGGGACGCAGTCCGAAGTATTTGGAACCGATCCCCCGAATTGTCCGAACTCCGCTCAAGTTTTGCCGCAATCGGCGGGAAATGTGCGAAGGAGTTAACGTCGGTCCAAATTCAGATGGAGACGGGGATGGCCAACTGGAAGCGTTTCTTGCAGGACGAGGCCGGCGCAGTCACGGTTGACTGGGTCGTTCTGACCGCCGGTGTCGTCGTGCTGGCCTTCGCCGTCATGCCGCCGATCCAGAGCGCGGTGGGCGATATGGCGATCTACATCCGGGATACGGTGCTGGTCTACCGCGTCTTTCTTCAGCCGTAGCCAGTCGGATCGCAGGAACGCACAGGGGCGCCCGGCAGCTTGCATGCTGGTGGCGCCTTCTGTCATGAAGGGTGCAAAGGTGTCTCGGTGCTTCGGCAACCAAGCGTAGGGGTTAGAAAATGAGAGCAGTCTTCTTCCTGGTACTGGTGGTCGGCATGGGCCTGGCCGGTGCCGCCGTCTACATGATCCAGGACTACATCGCCCAGACCGAGGCCCTGCTGCAGAAGGAACGCGAGTTCAACGCCAGGGCCGGCAAGCTGGTCGAGGTCTATGTCTTCAACAAGGCCCTCAAGTACGGCGACCCGCTGACGCCCGAGGATGTCCAACTGATCTACTGGCCCGAGCGCAACTTGCCGAAAGCGATCTTCCGCGAGCAGACCGAGCTTTTCCCGGAAAACGCCAAGGGTCCGCGCTATGTGATGCGGGCGACCGAAGCCTTCGAGCCGGTTCTTGCAAGCCGCGTGACCGAGCCGGGAGAGCTGGCGGGTCTGACCGCCAAGCTGGAACCCGGCATGCGCGCCTTTGCAATCAAGGTCGGGGTCGCCTCGGGTGTCTCGGGCTTTGTGCAGCCGGATGACTTCATCGACATCTACTGGACCGGATCGGTTCCCGGATCGAACGGGGAAATCACCCGACTGATCGAAAGCTCGATCCAGATCATCGCGGTCGACAATGCGTTCAACCAGGGACAGGCCAGCGGAACTGATGCCAGAACGGTAACAGTTGCCGCCACACCAGACCAGGTCGCGCGCCTTGCGCAGGCCCAGTCGTCCGGCCGTCTGTCCATGTCGCTGGTGGGTGAGGGCGGCGAGGCCGTGACCGAACTTGTCGAGGTCGACAGCAAGCGGTTGCTGGGGATCGAGGAGAAGAAGGTCGAAGAGGTCGAGGCCGAAAAAGTCTGCACGATCCGGTCGAACAAGGGCGGCGAAATCGTCGAGACGGTCATTCCCTGCCGGGACTGACAGCGGCTCAAAAGGTTGGGGGCGCGGCCACAGCATATGGGGCCGCGCCCCTTTCTTTTTCCCACAGCTTGCGCGTGTTGCACGTTATCCACATCAAGAAAACCTTACAACCAACTGATTCTTGCAAAGAAACCTGACCTCGTTCATTGTCGGCTTCATAAGGGCGTTCAAGACCCAAACGAGGCGTGGTCGAAAGGGCAGATCACATGAACATGAAACGAATCCTAGTTGCAGGTTACCTCGGTGCCATTCTCGCATCGACGTCACTGACGCCGGTTTCCGCCGAAGTCCTGCGCGTGATGCAGGGCCAGGCCTCCGGCGCGCTGAACGTTCCGATGAACCGGGCCGTTGTCGTCGAAAGCGACGTTCCCTTCGCGGAACTGTCGATCGCAAACCCGGGCATAGCCGATATCTCGACGCTGTCCGACCGATCCATCTACGTTCTGGGCAAGGCTCCGGGCCGGACGACGCTGACGCTATTGTCGCCGGAAGGGACACTTATCTCGAACGTCGACGTGCAGGTCACGCCCGATGTGGCCGAGTTCAAGGAACGCCTGCAACAGATCCTTCCGGGCGAGCAGATCGAGGTGCGCACCGCGAACGACGGGATCGTCCTGTCGGGCATGGTGTCCTCGACCGCGAAACTCGACCGGGCTCTGGATCTGGCGAACCGTTACGCCCCCGACCGGGTGTCGAACCTGATGGTGGTCGGCGGCACGCAGCAGGTGATGCTGAAGGTGCGCTTCGCCGAAGTGAACCGGAACGTCGCGAAGAACCTGTCCTCGTCCATCGCCTTCCGCGACGGCGGATCGCTGCGGGGCGAAACCGGCACCTATCTGGCCGGCAGCAACGGGCTGGGCGGTTCGCTGACCACCCGCGGCGGTGTCAGCGGTGCGGCGGCCTTCGGTGGCTCGATCGGCGGGCTTGAGCTGGAGATCTTCCTGGAAGCCCTTGAAACCAAGGGCATGGTCCGCACTCTGGCCGAGCCGAACCTGACCGCACTTTCGGGTCAGGAAGCTAAGTTCCTGGCCGGTGGCGAATTCCCGGTTCCCGGTGAGTCGGAAGGCGGCGGCATCACCATCGAGTACAAGCCCTTCGGTGTGGAACTGAACTTCATCCCGGTGGTCGTCGATGGCAACATCATCAACCTGACTATCAACGCGGCGGTTTCTGCGGTCGACCCGACGACGGGCATCGTTGACAGCGACGGTCGTACAATCCCGGCCTTCAAGCGGCGCGAGACCTCGACCACGGTCGACATGCGCGACGGCGACAGCTTTGCCATCGCAGGGCTGCTGCAGGATGACTTCCGCAACGTGAACACCCAGTTGCCCTGGATTGGTGACCTGCCGATCCTTGGCGCCCTGTTCCGCAGTTCGGAATACCAGCGGGCGCAGACCGAACTGGTGGTCATCGTCACGCCGCATCTTGTGACCCCGGTTTCGGGCGCCGCACTTGCCCTGCCGACCGACCGGGTGCGGATCCCGACGGAACGCGAGCTCTTCCTGTTCGGCAATGTCGCAGGGTCGCCCAAGGGCGGTGCTGCGGGCGAAGTCGCCCGGCAGGATTTCAGCACCTCCTACGGCTATGTGATGGAGTAAGACGATGACCGGTACGCTTTTCAAGCTGCTCGCGACCTCGGCCCTCGTCTCGCTGACGGCCTGCGGCACGTCTTCCACCAGCTGGGACCGTGAACTTGGCTCCGAGGTGGACAAGGGCCAGTTCGGCAACGCCACGATGAACAATACCCTGATCCAGACGGGTCAGCTGAGCTATACCGTGGCCCTGGCCGAGCGCTTTGCGGCCGAGGTTCCGGACACGATCAACTTCGAGTTCAACAGCTCGGAACTGACACCCGAGGCGAAGGAAATCCTGCGCAGGCAGGCCAACTTCATCCGCCAGTTCCCGGAAGTCCGGTTCCGCGTCTACGGCCATACCGACCTCGTGGGTTCGGCCGGCTACAACCAGCGGCTTGGTCTGCGCCGGGCCCAGGCGGCGGTGGCCTACCTGACCTCGCTTGGCATCTCGAAGTCGCGGCTTGAGGCGGTCGTCAGCTTCGGCAAGACCCGTCCGATCGTCCAGACCACCGAGCCGGAAGTCCGCAACCGCCGGACGGTGACCGAAGTCTCGGGCTTCGTGGGCAACCACCCGCTGGTGCTGAACGGCAAATATGCCGAGATCATCTGGCGCGACTATGTCCAGAGCGGCACGGCGCAGGGCACCGTTACGGAAACCACGCTGAGCGAATAGTAAGAGCTTGGTGTTCAGGCAAGCCTGAGCATTGCGGAAGGCCGGGCACGGAGCCCGGCCTTTTCGTTTCCAGAACGTGGTGAAATCCTAGAATCAGGCATTTTTAGCCCAAATATCGCCACCATTCTTGACCAACGTCGCACAGCAAGGGAAGGTCGGGGGTCCCCGGTGGCAGGTTTGGGGAAGCCAAGGGCCGTCAGGGAATGATGCCGTTGTAAATCAGTAACTTAGTGCTCCCGCACTGAAAGGACAGAACGCGAGATGACGAGCAAACCGACGGTTCAAAGCGATCCTGCACCGATCCTCGCCTGCACGATTTCGCGTGACGTGCAGCGATTCGATCTTCTGATCGATGACATGGAACAGGAACTGGGCGAAGCCTGGGGCGACCTGAACTTCGAAGATGCGCTTGTCTTCCTCAAGCAGCCCGACAGCACCGGGATGCAGTTCGTGGCCATCGCCGTCGACAGCGAGGACGAAAGCGAGCTGTCGAAGATGAACGACGTGATCAAGGCGGCCAAGGCCAAGAAGATCAAGGTGCTGCTCATCGCCAATCAGGTCAGCCCGTCGGTCCTGCACCAGATGCTGAAACTGGGGGCCGATGACTTCGTGCCCTACCCGCTTCCCGAAGGCGCGCTGCATGACGCGATCGAGCGGCTGCGCAAGCCCGCGCCGGTCATTCCGGAGGGGTTCGACCCGGTGACGGGGGCCTTCACCGGCGCCGCGCGTCCCAAGGGCGACCGGGACGGGGTGATCCTGCCGGTTCATGGCATGGCCGGCGGGGTCGGTGCCTCGACCTTTGCGGCGAACCTGGCGTGGGAGCTGTGCAACATCGCCGACAGCGAGGGGTTGCGGGTCTGCGTCATCGATCTTGACCTGCAATACGGGTCGATCGCCACCTACCTTGATCTGCCGCGCAAGGAGGCCGTGCTTGAAGTGCTCAGCGATACCGGCGCCGTCGACAGCGACAGCCTGATCAAGTCGATGCTGACCTTCAACGACAAGCTGCACGTCTTCACCGCCCCGTCCGACATGCTGCCGCTGGAGATGGTGACGGCAGAGGATATCGGCCGCATCCTCGACATGGCGCAGGCGAATTTCGATTTCGTCATTGTCGACATGCCCTCGACCGTTGTTGCCTGGACCGAGGCGGTGTTGCAGCGTGCCCACGTCTATTTCGCGCTGCTGGAACTTGACCTGCGCTCGGCCCAGAACATCCTGCGCTTCATCCGTGCGCTCAAGGCCGAGGCGCTGCCGCATGAAAAGGTGCGCTATGTGCTGAACCGCGCGCCGAAATTCACCGACCTCAGCGCCAAGGCGCGGGTCAAGCGCATGGCCGAAAGCCTGGACATCGACATCGAGGTGCAATTGCCCGATGGCGGCGAACAGGTGACGCAGGCGAATGACCATGGGCTGCCGATCGCCGAAAGCGCCGGCAAGAACCCGCTGCGCAAGGAGCTGCAGAAGCTCGCCAAGTCCCTCTATGACCTGAACAAGTCCGCTGAAGCCGCCAAGGCCTGATCCAAAGGGGAATGATCCGTGTTTAGCCGCTTCTCCAAGACCACACCGCCCAACCGCCCCGGCACCGCGTCACCGTCGGCTGCCAGCGCCGCCGTCGAGAAGCCGGGCCTTGCAGCCCGCGCGGCGCCCTCTGCCCCGGTGTCGCAGAAGGCCGCAGCCGAAGCTTTGGCCGCCGACCGCGAAAAGAAGCGCAAGGAACGCCTGACCGAACTCAAGGTCGCCATTCACAAGCGGCTGCTGGAGGACCTGAACCTTTCGGCGCTGGAGTCGGCTTCCGAACAGAACCTGAAGCAGGAAATCGCCTCGCTTGCCTCGGAGGCGCTGGACGAGATGTCCGTGGCGCTGAACAAGGATGACCGGCTGGCGCTGAACCAAGAGCTTTACGACGAGGTGATGGGCCTTGGCCCGCTGGAGCCGCTGCTCAAGGACGAGACGATCAACGACATTCTGGTGAACGGCCCGAAGCGCATCTTCGTGGAACGCGCGGGGCGGCTGGAGCTGTCGGATGTCACCTTCCGTGACGAACGCCACCTTCTGCGCATCATCGACAAGATCGTGTCCGCCGTGGGCCGCCGTGTCGATGAATCCAACCCCTATTGCGACGCCCGCCTTGCCGACGGCAGCCGTTTCAACTGCATGATCCCGCCGATCGCGGTGGATGGGTCGCTGGTCTCGATCCGGAAGTTCAAGAAGGACAAGCTGCGGATCGAGGATCTGGTCCGTTTCGGCGCCTTCACCGAGGAAATGGCCGCCTATCTGCAGGCCGCCGTGTCCTGCCGGCTGAACATCATCGTGTCGGGCGGGACGGGTTCGGGCAAGACGACCACGCTGAATGCCCTGTCGTCCTTCATCGACAACCATGAACGCGTGCTGACCATCGAGGACACGGCCGAACTTCAGCTGCAGCAGGTCCACGTCGGCCGGATGGAAAGCCGCCCGGCGAACGTCGAAGGCAAGGGGGCCGTCACCCAGCGCGACTGTCTGCGGAACGCGCTGCGGATGCGCCCGGACCGGATCATCGTGGGGGAAACCCGGGGTGAGGAAGTCATCGACATGCTTCAGGCCATGAACACCGGCCACGACGGATCGATGACCACGATCCACGCCAACAACCCGCGCGACGCGATTTCGCGTCTTGAAAACATGGTCGCCATGGCCGGGATCGAGATGCCGCTGAAAGCGGTGCGCAGCCAGATCGCCTCGGCTGTGAACCTGATGGTGCAGGCCAGCCGTCTGCAGGACGGGACGCGCCGCATGACCTCGGTCACCGAAATCACCGGGATGGAAGGCGAGGTGATCTCGATGCAGGAGGTGTTCCGCTTCGAACGCCTTGGCGTCGAGCCTTCGGGCAAGATCATCGGCCGGTTCAACGCCACGGGTCTGCGGTCCGCCTACTCCGACCGCTTCCGGCAGTGGGGCTTTGACCTGCCCGCCTCGATCTACGAACCGATCATCTGAGGCCCGCGATGCAAATCAGCGCAGCCCCCCTGATCTATATCCTGATCTTCGTCGCCGTCGTGGTGATCGTCGAGGGCATTTACCTGACGGTCTTCGGCAAGTCGATCAGCCTGAACAACCGCCTCAGCCGCCGGCTGACGCTGCTGGAAAAGAACGCCAACCGCGAACAGGTGCTGGAACAACTCCGCAAGGAGATGAACCAGCACCTGAATTCCAAGAACATTCCGCTTTATTCAGTCTTCGCCAAAAAGGCGCAGCGCGCGAACATCGCCTTCTCGCCCAAGCAGTTGATCGGGATCATGGGGCTGGTGTCGGTGCTGGCCTTCTTCATGCTGACGATCATGACCGGCGCGGAACTCGCGATCCGGCTGATCCTCGGGGCCACGATGGGCATTGGCGGGGTCTATTACTGGGTGAACAGCAAGGCCAAGAAGCGGATGGCGCTTCTGGAAGAGCAGCTTCCCGACTCCATCGACCTGATGGTCCGCAGCTTGCGCGTGGGCCATCCGTTCTCGACCGCCATCGGCATCGTGGCCAAGGAAATCCCCGATCCGCTGGGCTCGGAATTCGGCGTGATCGCGGACGAGGCCGCCTATGGCCGCGAAGTGACGGAATCGCTCAAGGCCTTCGCGGAGCGCATGGACAGCCAGGACCTGCGCTTCCTTGCCGTCGCCGTGTCGATCCAGCAGCAGTCGGGCGGCAACCTGGCCGAAATCCTGGACGGGCTGTCAAAGGTGGTCCGAGCCCGTTTCAAGCTGTTCCGCCGGGTCAAGGCGATCACGGCCGAGGCGAAGTGGTCGGGCATGTTCCTGTCGGGTTTCCCGATCGTCGCGCTGATCATGATCAACGTCATAAAGCCGGATTACTATGACGGCGTGAAGGAAACCGCCGCATTCATTCCGGCGGCGCTTTTCGTGATCGTGTTCCTGATCATCAACATCATCTACATGAAGATGATGACCAACATCAAAGTGTGAGGCGGCCATGAACCCGTTCAGCAACATAAACGCGATGCTGGTCGAAAAGTTCGGGCCGCTGGGGCCGTTGATGGCGATCGGCGTGCTGGGTCTGCTTCTGGTGCTGATCGCGCTGCCCACCGTGATGAAACGGCAGCGCGACCGGTTCCGCGAACTGAAGCAGGAACAACCGGGAACGGGACTGCCGGACAAGAAACGTGCCCTGCGGCGGTCCGAGCGGATCGACAAGCTGGAGAAGTTCGCCAAGTTCCTGGAGCCGCAATCCAAGGAAGAACTGTCGGCCGCAAAGCTGCGGATGCTGCGGGCGGGCTATACCTCGAAGGACTCGGTTCGCATGTATCATGCGATGCAGTTCGTTCTTGGCATCACTTTCCTTGTCATCGGCATGATCGTGGCGCTGCTCCAGTCCGCGACCGGCGAGATGTCCGGCACCCAGATGATCATGTATACGATCCTGCCCTGCGCTGCCGGTTACTATCTGCCGCGCTACTGGGTGGATCGCCGCCTCCAGCAACGCCAGACCGAGATCGTCGACGGCTTTCCGGATGCGCTTGACCTGATGCTGGTCTGCGTCGAGGCCGGTCAGTCCCTGGACCAGTCCATCATCCGGGTCGGGAAGGAAACCCGGATCGGCTATCCTGCCCTCGCGGACGAATTCGACATGGTGGCGCAAGAGGTCAAGGCCGGCAAGGAACGTGTCACGGTCCTGAAGGACATGGCCGAACGCGTGGGCGTCCCCGACGTGGCCTCTTTCGTGACGACGCTGGTGCAATCGGCCACGTTCGGCACCTCTGTGGCCGAAGCGCTGCGGGTCTATTCGGCCGATATGCGCGACAAGCGGATCATGCGGGCGGAAGAGAAGGCAAACATGTTGCCGACGAAGCTGACCCTTGGCAGTATGCTGTTCACGGTTCCGCCTTTGCTGGTGATCCTTATCGGCCCGTCCATCCATGGCATGGTGACGATGATGATGCAGATGCGGGCCGGGGGCTGACAGAAGCGGGCGGGAACCCGCGCGACAGGCTAGGGGCAGCGTGCGACCGACGGTGATCTTTCTGCTTCTTTGGCCGTTGGCACTTGCGGCCTGCGGGCCGTCGCCGGGCGTGTCTCGCAATGCGCCTTTCGGGATAGATGCCCGCGGCAAAAGCGTTGACGGTCTGCTCGTCGGCCATCGCCTGATGGAGGCGGGCGAATACGAACTTGCGCTCAAGGCCTATTACCGCTCGGTCAGCGAACACGGGATGAACGTCGACACCCTGTCCGCCATAGGGTCGGCCAATCTGGCCCTTGGCCGCCTTGGACAGGCAGAGCAGATCCTGCGCCGCGCGCTGGAGCAGGATGAGGCTTTCGTGCCGGCGATGAACAACCTTGGCGTTGTGCTGATGGAGCGGGGCGAATTCGGCGAGGCCCGGGTCTATTTCCAGCGCGCCTTCGCCCAGGATAGTGGCCAAACGGACTCGATCCGCGAAAATCTGAAGCTTGCTATCGCCCGAAGCGAGGCGAGCGTGTATGATGGTGTACCAGAAGACAAAGGTGGGTTCCGCCTCGTCCGGCAGGAGAAGGGCAAATACGTGCTTCTCACGCAGCTCTAGGACGGAACCCCGAGCAGTAAGACTAACGAGCAGTTTCAAAAAAGGACGCTGAAGATGCGCCACCCCGGACTTGTTGTGCTGCTTCTTGGCAGCACTGTCGCCTTGTCGGCCTGCCAGAAGAATTCAGACGCCCAGGTCCAGCGCGCGCTGAAGGATGTGAACGTCATCGACGAAAGCAACCTGAGCGAGCTGATGCTGACGGTCGGCGACCCGAACGAGGCGGTTTCCTACTTTGCGCGCGCGTCGCAGCAGAACCCGGACCGGATCGACCTGATGCGGGGCCTTGGCAAATCCCTGGTCCGGGCGCAGAAGCCGACCGAGGCGGTCGCCGTCTGGCGCAAGGTCATCGAACACAAGGATGCGACCCCGGAAGACCGTGTCATGCTGGCAGATGCCCTGATCCGGTCGAACCAGTGGCCCGAGGCCAAGGCCGAGCTGAACCGGATTCCCCCGACGCACGAGACATTCGACCGCTACCGCCTTGAGGCGATGATCGCGGATTCGGACAAGAACTGGAAGAAGGCCGACAGCTTCTACGAGATCGCCGCCGGGCTGACGACAAAGCCCGCGGGCGTGCTGAACAACTGGGGCTTCTCGAAACTGACCCGGGGTGAACATGCCGGGGCGGAAAAGCTTTTTGCCCAGGCGCTGACCTATGATCCGTCGCTGTTCATTGCCAAGAACAATCTCGTTCTCGCGCGGGCCGCACAGCGCAAGTACGATCTGCCCGTGGTGCAGATGACCCAGACCGAACGGGCCGAGCTGCTGTATTCCATGGCGCTGGCTGCGATCAAGCAGGGCGATGTCAGCGTGGGCAAGGGCCTGCTGCAGCAGGCCATCGACACCCACCCGCAGCATTTCGAGGCCGCGGCGCGCAGCCTTGCCGCGCTTGATTCGAACGTGCGCAGCTGATGGTTACCCCGACTGGCGCCCTGATCCTGCTGCTTGCCGTGTTGCCCATCGCGACCTGGGCCTCGGTCAGCGACATGAAGCGGATGAAGATTCCGAACAAGGCGGTTCTGGCCATGGCCGCGGTCTGGCCGCTTCTGGGCTGGCTGGCCGTGCCGACCTGGACCGCCTGGTTCTGGGGCTTTGCGATCATGGCGATCACGCTGGTGCTGCTTTATCTTCTCTATACCACGGGCACCTTCGGGGCGGGTGACGCGAAATATGCCGCCTCGATGTCGGGCATCTTCGTGGGCACGCCGATCGACTGGCTGTTTGTCCTGATTGCCTCCTGCATGATCGGCGCGTTGATCCTGCACCGCATCATGCGCGCCATTCCGGCCATCCGGCGCAGGACGCCGGACTGGGAAAGCTGGGTCCAGCGGCGGTTCTTTCCCTTCGGTCTGGCCCTGTCCCTGATCCTGGTCGTCTATCTTGTTGCCGCCATCTGGCCGCAAGTCTGACACAAGTTACCATTACGACTCAAATCGAAGCAGTCTGCGTCGATTGTCCACGGAGCTTGCCCTATGAACGCTGAAGCCCCGGTCTCGGGCGTCCAACCGCCGCCCTCGCCCCGTTCGCTGGCCGATACGGGCCTGTCCGTCATCATGATGCGCGACATCCTGTTGAAGTCGATGTTCCGCACCAACCAGGACCAGGTCTCGGCCCTGTCCAAGATCGTCTGCCTGCCGGTGCCGCTGGTGCAGGAACTGGTGGACATGGCAAGGGGCCAGAAGCTGATCACCGCGACCGGCACCCTGCACGCCAATGCCGGCAACGAGATGGGCTATGAGCTGACCGATGCCGGCAAGGCCCGCGCGCTGGATGCGCTGTCGCAGTCGGAATACTACGGCGCGATGCCGGTGCCGCTGGACCAGTATACCGTGCAGATCAAGCGGCAGTCGGTGCGCGACATCCGCCTGAACCGTGAACAGCTGATGTCGGGCATGGGCCACCTGATCCTGCCGCCCGACCTGATCGACAACCTCGGCCCGGCCGTGACCTCGGGACGTTCGATCCTCCTCTACGGACCGCCCGGCAACGGGAAATCGTCGATCAGCCACGGCATCCGGGCGGCGCTGGGCGACAAGGTCTATGTGCCCCGCGCCATCGAATATTCCGGCCAGATCATTTCGGTCTATGACCCGATCGTCCATTCGGCCGCCGAAATGGCGGTGGACGATCCGAACTCGCTGCGCCGGACCTCGAACAAGTTCGACAACCGCTATGTCTATTGTGAACGCCCCTCGGTCATCACCGGCGGTGAACTCAGCCTCGACATGCTGGACCTGAACTACAACCCGACGGCGCGCACCTATCAGGCGCCGTTGCAGCTGAAGGCCACCGGCGGCATCTTCATCATCGACGACCTTGGCCGCCAGCAGGAACCGCCGCAGAAGATCGTCAACCGCTGGATCGTGCCGCTGGAAGAAAGCCGCGACATCCTGGCGCTGCAATCGGGCGAAAAGTTCACCGTGCCCTTCGACACACTGGTCATCTTCTCGACCAACTTCCACCCGAACCAGATCTTCGACGGCGCGGCGTTGCGGCGGATCTTCTTCAAGATCAAGATCGACGGGCCGAGCCAGGAGAACTTCCTGAAGATTTTCGCCATGGTCGCGCGGAAGAAGAAGATGCCGCTGGACGAGACCGCGCTCATGCATCTGATGAAGGTCAAGTTCCCGACGATCGAGAACAACTACGCGAACTACATGCCGGTCTTCCTGATCGACCAGATGATCGCGGTCTGCGATTTCGAGAACATCCCCTACCAGATGACGCCGGAACTGATCGACCGCGCCTGGGGCAACATGTTCGTCCGCCAGGAGGAAATCGCGCACTGACGGATCCCTCGTCGTTCGACTTCGTCTCCTCCTCGGCGACAGCGAGGAGTGACGAAGTCATCGACGAGCGAATTCGGTGACGCCCTTTTCCGTGACGATCGCGTCAAGTTGTTGGTCGAAACCGTCGGTGGGAACTTCCTCGACCTCCTGCGCCGAAAAGGCGAAGCCCACCGCCAGCACCGGATGCCGCGCCCGCAAGCCCTCCAGCGTCCGGTCGTAGAAGCCGCCGCCATAGCCCAGCCGATAGCCCCGCGCATCATAGGCCAGAAGCGGCACGATCAGCACCTGCGGTTCCACCCAGGCGCCCTCTTCCGGAATCATTGCCTTGAACGCGCCTTCGACCATCCGCACGCCGGGCGACCATTCGCGGAACCGGAGCGGCTGACCCTTGCCCAGAATCACCGGCACCCCCACCGGCCCCTGGTGCGCCGCCATCGCGGGCAGCGGGTTGATCTCGGTCCGCATCGGCATGTAGCCGGACAGCACCTTGCCCGCGTGGGGCGCCAGAAAATCGGCCAGGATCTCGGCTGCCTGCCCCTGTCCGGCCGCAAAGGCCCCGGCGCGGCGGGCAAAGGCGGCAGTTCTGGCCAAAGCCTTGATTTCGTTCATAACAGCATCAGGGTCGCAAAGCCGAGGAAGGCAAAGAAGCCCATCACGTCGGTCAGGGTGGTGACGAATGTCCCGCTTGCCAGCGCCGGGTCCAGACCCATGCGGTTCAGCGTCAGGGGGACAAGCACGCCCCCCAGCGCCGCGACGATCTGGTTCACGATCATCGCCAGCGCCAGAACCAGCCCCAGGTGCCAGTCACTGAAGATGAGCGTGCCGACCAGCCCCAGGATCAGCGCCAACCCGATCCCGTTCAGCATGCCCGCCCCCAGTTCGCGCAGGATCACGCGGCGGGCATTCGCTTCGGTCAGGTCACGGGTGGCCAGTGCCCGCACCGCCACGGCCAGCGACTGCGTCCCCGCGATGCCGCCGGTCGAAGCGACGATCGGCATGAGCGCGGCGAGGATGACGATCGAGGCGATCGTCGCCTCGAACTGGCTGATCACCAGCGCCGAAAGCGACGCCGTCCCGAGATTCACCACCAGCCAGGGCAGGCGCTGGCGGGCGGTTTCGACCGGCCCGTCACTGACCGATGCCTCGTCGCCCACGCCCGCCAGTCGGAGCATGTCTTCCTCATGCTCTTCGTCCAGCACGTTCATCGCGTCGTCGATGGTGATGACCCCCACCAGCCGACCTCCCGCATCGACAACCGGGCAGGAAATCAGGTGATACTGGTTGAAGATATAGGCCACATCGGCCTCGGGATCGGTGGCCTGGATGGTGCGGAAGCTGTCTTCGACGATCTCGGCCAGCCTGGCCTCGCGGCCAGAGGACAGGATGCGGCCCAGCGTTGCATAGCCGACCGGCTTCATCCGCGGATCGACCAGGATCACATGGTAGAACTGGTCGGGCAGAGACTCCGATTTTCTTAGAAAATCAATGGTTTCACCGACAGTCCAGTGTTCCGGAGCCACCACCGTCTCGCGCTGCATCAGGCGGCCGGCGGAATATTCCGGATAGGCCATCGCCTGTTTCACCGCGACCCGGTCGGCATCTTCGAGGGCTTCGAGGATGATGTCCTGCTGCGGCCGCTCCAGATCTTCCAGAAGGTCGACGACATCGTCGGTCTCAAGGTCGCGGACCGCCTCGACCAGCACCTCGCGCGGCAGGGCCTCGACCACCTCTTCGCGGATGTCTTCCGAGATTTCCGACAGGATGTCGCCGTCGATCTCGTGCGACCAGAGCGCCAGAAGCGCGCGGCGGTCCGATGAGGAGATCTGTTCCAGAAGGTCGGCGATGTCGGCGGCGTGCAGCGGTTCCAGAAGCGCGTCCACCGCCTCGCGGTTGCCGGCCTCAACCGCCTCGCGCACCGCCGCGATGCGGGCCTGGTCCAGCACCTCGTCTTCGGTCTCGGCCAGTTCTTCCGCCATGCGCCCCCCTTTGCATTGCCGCGACCTTAGCGAAAACTGTTTCAGCGAAACAGGGGCGGCGGGCAAATTTACCCTAGGTCGGAATGCCCTTAGTCTGGCCGCATGACAAGGGGACGACGATGACAGATTTGTTGCTTGGCCAGGTGATATGTTATGACGGCGACCCCTTCTGCGAGGGGCTTGGCGCGGCCCGGCCGATCACGCGGGGCGCGGTCGCCATCGCGGACGGGCGCATCCTTGCGGTGGGCGAGGCCGGGGACCTTCGCGCCCGCTATCCGCAAGCCCGCCTGCATGACCACGGGTCGCGGCTGATCTCGGCCGGGTTCATCGACGCGCATGTGCATTATCCGCAGACCGCGATCATCGCGAGCTGGGGCAAGCGGCTGATCGACTGGCTGAACACCTACACTTTCCCCGAGGAGATGCGCTTTGCCGATCCGGCCTATGCGGCCGCGATCGCCGGGCGGTATCTGGACCTTGTCCTTCAGCGCGGCACCACCACGGTCTGCACCTACTGCACCATCCATCCCGAAAGCGTGGATGCCTTCTTCGGCGCCGCCCGCGCCAGAGGCCTGCGCGCTTATGCCGGCAAGACCTGCATGGACCGCAACGCCCCCGAAGCCTTACGCGACACGGCACAGTCGGCCTATGACGATTCGAAGCGCCTTCTGGAGAAATGGCACGGGGTGGACCGGCTGTCCTATGTCATCACGCCGCGCTTTTCGCCGACCTCCACGCCCGAACAACTGGCCGCGCTGGGGGCGCTGTGGCGGGAATATCCCGACTGCCTGATGCAGACGCATCTGAGCGAGCAGACCGACGAAATCGCCTGGGTGCGCGAGCTGTTTCCGCAGTCCCGCGACTATCTGGACACCTATGAGGCGCAGGGCCTGGTGCGCGAGGGTGCCGTCTACGGCCATGCCATCCACCTGACCGACCGCGAACGCGCGCGGCTGGTCGAGGCGGGGGCGAGCCTCGTGCATTGCCCGACCTCGAACACCTTCATCGGGTCGGGCCTTTTCGACATGTCGCTCGCGCAGTCGCTGCGGGTGGGGCTGGCCACCGACACCGGCGGAGGGTCGAACTTCTCGATGCTGCGCACCATGGCCGCGGCCTATGAGGTGGCGCAACTGCGCGGCCAGTCGCTGCATCCGGCGGAACTGTGGTGGCTGGCGACGCAAGGCTCGGCCCGGGCGCTGCATGCCGAAGACCGGATCGGCAACATCGCCCCGGGGATGGAGGCCGATCTGGTGGTGATCGACCTCGCCTCCACCCCCGCCATCGAACAGGCGACCCGGCGGGCCGAGGATCTTTGGCAGCAGCTTTTCCCGACGATCATGATGGGTGACGACCGCGCCGTGGTCGAGGTCTGGGTGGGCGGAAGGCCGATCCTGTCGGATAGCTGAGCCCGTATGGGCAATGCATGAAAGAATCTGTGACGCGGACCGCTAATCCCCTTGCCGGCACCCGACGCGCCGCCTAAGCCCGAAGTCATGAGATTGCTGTTTCTTGGCGATGTGATGGGCCGGTCGGGGCGGACCGCCATCATCGAACGGCTTCCCGGCCTGCGCGAGGCCTGGGGTCTGGATTTCGTCGTGGTCAATGGCGAGAACGCCAGCCAGGGCGCGGGGCTCACCGGCGATCACGCCAAGGCGCTCCTGGCCTCGGGGGCAGACTGCCTGACGCTGGGCGACCATGCCTTCGACCAGAAGGACATGCTGAGCTTCATCGAGCAGGAGCCGCGGATCATCCGGCCGCTGAACTTTTCCAAGGTGGCGCCGGGCCGGGGGCACCGGGTGTTCGAGGCGACGCAGGGCCGCAAGGTGCTGGTGACGCAGGCGCTGGGTCAGGTCTTCATGAAGCGGCCCTTCGACGACCCGTTCTCGGCGCTTGAATCGGTTTTGAAGGCACATACGCTGGGCGGTGTCGTGCAGGCCGCGGTGGTCGACATCCATGCCGAGGCGACGAGCGAAAAGATGGCGACCGGCCATTGGTGCGACGGGATGGCAAGTCTGGTCGTGGGCACCCACACCCATGTGCCCACGGGCGACGCGCAGGTCCTGCCGAAGGGCACGGCCTATCTGACCGACGCCGGCATGTGCGGCGATTATGACTCTGTGATCGGGATGGAAAAGCTGGAACCCCTGCGCCGTTTCATCACCGGCATGGCCAAGTCGCGGTTCGAGCCTGCCGGCGGCGAGGCGACGTTGTCGGGGGTCTTCGTCGAGACCGACGACCGGACGGGGCTTGCCCAGCGGGTGCGGATGGTGCGTGTGGGCGGCCGGCTGGAGGAGGCCACGCCATGAGCGGGCCGGGGAGCAGGCCAGGGACTGGGCCGGGGGTCGGGTCCCCCCCTCCCCATCCCTCCCCCACGCGGGGGGAGGCAGGCGCCCGGCACCTCTGGCAGTCCTTTCTGCCGCGTCGGGTCCGGCACGGGGGGAAGGTCTGATGTTCGGTGTCATCCTGCCACCAGAGATCTTGCCCTGGGTCGCACTGGCGATCCTGGCCGGAATGCTTGCGCTGTTCGTGCTGGAGACCTATCCGGTCGAGGTGACCGCCATCGGTGGCGCGATGGCGATGCTGGTCCTTGGCATCCTGCCGATGGAACAGGCGACGCGTGCCCTGTCCAACAACGCCCCCTGGACGATTGCGGCGATGTTCATCCTTGCGGGTGCGCTGGTGCGGACCGGGGCGCTGGAAACGGCGACGCAATATGCCCTGCGCCATGTCGAGAAACGCCCGGTGCGCGCTTTGGGGGCCATCGCCCTGGGCGTGCTGGCGATGAGCGCCTTCCTGAACAACACGCCGATTGTCGTGGTGATGATCCCGGTCTTCATGCAACTGGCAAAGGCGATGCAGCTCTCGCCCTCCAAGCTGATGATTCCGCTCAGCTATCTGGCGATTCTGGGCGGCACGATCACGCTGATCGGGACCTCGACCAACATCGTGGTGGATGGTGTGGCGCGCGCGCAGGGGCTTGACGGCTTCGGCATCTTCGCGATCACGCCCCTGGGCATTGCAGCCTCGCTGGTGGGCGTGACCTATCTCTTGCTGTTCACCCGGCGCCTTCTTCCCGACCGCGACAGCATGGCGGCCCTTCTGGGCGACCGCGCGCCGATGAAGTTCTTCACCGAAGTCGCGGTCCCCGAGGACAGCCCGATCATCGGCCAGAAGATCAACGAGGTGGCGCTGTTCAAGGCCGACCGGATCCGGGTGGTCGATGTGCTGCGCGGCGATCTGTCCTTGCGGCGCGAACTGGCGGATGTGGTCTTGCAGGCGGGCGACCGCGTGGTCCTGCGCACGCCGATGAGCGAGGTTCTGGCGCTGCAGGAGTCCAAGGAGCTGCGGCTGGTCGACAAGCTGTCGTCGGTGCAGACGGCGACGGTCGAGGTGCTCATTACCCCGGGCTGTCACATGGTCGGCCGCTCGCTGGGGTCGATGCGGCTGCGGCGGCGCTATGGCGTCTATCCGCTGGCGGTGCATCGGCGGAACCAGAACATCGGGCGGCAGCTGGACGATCTGGTGGTGCAGGTCGGCGACACGCTGCTTCTGGAGGGCGCACCGGGCGATATCCAGCGGCTGGCGGCCGATATGGAACTGGTGGACATCTCCACCCCCTCGGAACGGCCCTACCGTCGCGGCAAGGCACCCATCGTGATCGCGGTGATGGTCGCAGTGATCGGGCTGGCGGCACTGGACCTGGCGCCGATCCTGTGGCTGGCCTTCGTTGGGGTGGGTATCGTTCTGGTGACCCGCTGCATTGACGCCGATGAGGCCTTCGGGTCGATCGAGGGGCGGCTCTTGGCGCTGATCTTCGGGATGCTGGGGGTGGGCGCGGGGCTTGAGGCCTCAGGCGCGGTGACGATGATCGTGGGCTGGGTCGCGCCCTCGTTGCAGGGCATGCCGCCGTTCCTGGTGATCCTGTGCATCTATGCGCTGACCTCGGTCCTGACCGAAATCGTGACGAACAACGCGGTCGCGGTGATCCTGACACCGATCGCCATCGGGCTGGCGGTGGAACTGGGCGTGGACCCGCGCCCCTTGATCGTGGCGGTGATGTTCGGGGCCTCGGCCTCGTTCGCGACGCCCATCGGCTATCAGACGAACACGCTGGTCTACGGGCCGGGCGGCTACCGGTTCAGCGATTTCCTGCGGATCGGGGTGCCGCTCAATATCGTGATGATGCTGGCGATGTCACTGTTGATACCCGTATTCTTCCCGTTCTGAGGAGATGAGGCGATGAGAAAGCTGGTCCCTTTGCTGCCCGCCCTGCTGCTGGCCGCCCTGCTGCTGGCCGCCTGTGCCGCACCCGGAACGCCGCAGCCGCAGGCGGCGCGGCTGTCGGCCGAGGTGCTGACGCTGACCCTGTCCGACGGCACGGTCTGCCGGGCCCGCTGGGCCGAGGCCGGGGGGGCGGGGCGGCTGGAGCCCTGCGGGCCGGGCTATGGCTACAGCGTGCGGGTGATCGAGAACCCCAACCTCCTGCGCCAGATCTGGACCGGGCTGACCGGGGCGCTGGGAGCCGAAGGCGCGGTGCCCCCCATGGCCGAGGTGGTGATCACCGACGCGATGGGAGGGGACCATGTCTTCGTCTCGCCGCCACCAGCGGACTAGGCGCTCGCTCGTCGTGCGTCTGCGACTTCTCCTCGCGGCCTGCCCGCGACGCGTGGCGCAGTCATCGAGGAGCCTTTGGGGCGGCTTGGGCTTGCCCTGACCCGCATCGCGGGTATAGAGGAGCGCATCACCGAAATCGGACCGGAGTTGCAGGCCATGGCAGGCCATTCGAAATGGGCGAACATCCAGCACCGCAAGGGCAAGCAGGATGCGATCCGCTCGAAGATGTTCTCGAAGCTGGCGAAAGAGATCACCGTCGCCGCCAAGATGGGCGACCCCGACCCTGACAAGAACCCGCGCCTGCGGCTTGCGGTGAAGGCGGCCAAGGCGGCCTCGATGCCGAAGGACGTGATCGACCGCGCGATCAAGAAATCCCAGATGGGCGACGCGGCGGACTATACCGAAATCCGTTACGAAGGCTATGGCGCGGGCGGGATCGCGATCATCGTCGAGGCGATGACCGACAACCTGAACCGCACCGCCTCGAACGTGCGCAGCTATTTCACCAAGGCGGGCGGCAATCTGGGCCAGACCGGGTCGGTGTCGCATGGCTTCGACCGGCTGGGCGAGATTTCCTATCCCCTGTCGGCCGGATCGGCAGACGACGTGATGCTGGCCGCGATCGAGGCCGGCGCCGATGACGTGGAAACCGACGAGGACGGCCACTGGATCTATTGTCAGGTCGAGGGGCTTTCGGCCGTGTCGGATGCGCTGGAAAAGGCGCTGGGGGAATCGACGGAGTCAAAGCTCGTCTGGCGGCCGCAGACCCGGACCGAGGTCGATCTCGAGACGGCGCAGAAGCTGATGAAGCTGATCGACCTTCTGGAAGAGGACGACGACGTCCAGACCGTGACGCATAATTTCGACGTTCCCGAGGACGTGGCCGCCAAACTTTGATCGCCGCTGCCCCTTGCGTTTTGCGCCCCGAAGGCGCATGTGCAGGGGGCAAAGCTTCTTCTCTTTCGTTCTACTGTCTGCTTCGGCCTTCAGCTTCGATCGCGACGACACTTGGGCCAAGCCACCGCATGCTGCGGGTGGCATCACAGACAGGAGACATCACGATGGCCAATGGCACCGTGAAATGGTTCAACGCAACCAAGGGTTTCGGCTTCATCGCCCCCGCTGGCGGATCGAAGGACGTGTTCGTCCACGTCACCGCGCTGGAGCGCGCGGGCATCCGCTCGCTGCCCGATGGGCAGGCCGTGACCTATGACATCGAGCAGGACCGCAACGGCCGTGAATCGGCTGTGAACCTCGCTCTGGCGTAAGCCTGATCCCTTCGGGGTTCGGACACGGGGGTGGCGCAGGCCGCCCCCGTTTTCGTTTCCGGCCGGATCATCGGCGCCTGACCGTCGGCACATCCCGGGCGAACGCGGGCATGACCTGCATCAAGGATCGACCCGCTGGCATGGCGCATCCTTTCAGGCAGCAACGGGCGGAGGAAGCGGCGATGCAAGGCATCCGGATTGCGCTATTGCTTGGACTGGCAACGGCGGCCTGGGCCGAGGACGAGATCGTGGTCGGCCTGGTGACCGAGGGTGAGGCCCTGTATCAGACGCACTGCGCGGTCTGTCACGGCGCCGGGGCAACCGGCGACGGGCCGATGGCTCCGGTCCTGCTGGTCCAGCCGTCGGACCTGACCACACTGGTAAAGCGGCATGGCGGGGTCTTCCCGCTGGAACGCGTCGCAGCCCGGATCGACGGACGCGACCCGCTGGTATCCCACGGCAGCGACATGCCGATCTATGGCCGTTTCTTCGAGGGTCGCGACGTCGCCCTGCGGACCGAGGCTGGCCAGCCCCTGCTGACAAGCCAGCCCATCGCCGATCTGGTTGCCTGGCTGAAGACCATCCAGCGTTGACCCGGATCAGCCCGTGACAAGCCTTGTCCGGGCGGCGACACGAAGGGCTTCGGTCAGCGGCTTCAGAGCAGGGGCTGCAAGGCGGGTGAACTGCCAGTAAAGCGCCACGTCCAGCGGCGTGTCGGGCAAAAGCTCGACCAGCCTGCCCGCTGCCAGATGCGGGGCGACCATGGTCTCGGGGTTCAGGCTCCAGCCCAGTCCGGCAAGGCAGGCGTCGACAAAGCCCTGTGACGAGGCAAGGCGATGACTGGGGAAGGACACGCGCCCGCGGCCGGGAAACCGTGCGGCGACCCAGCGCTCTTGCAAGCGGTCCTTGTCGGAAAACACCAGTGCCGGTGCGCGTGCCAGCGCGGCGGGCGTGACCGCCTTTGGAAACCAGCGCGCGACATAGGCCGGCGCGGCCGTGGCGCGGTACCGCAACGCGCCGAGCGGGATGGTATCGCAGCCCTGCAATGGCCCCGGGTGGGCCGTGATTGCCGCGACGACCTCGCCCCGTCGCAGCCAGTCCTGGCTGACATCCTGGTCGTCGATGACGATGTCGTAGAGAAACCCCGGCGTCGCGGCCAGCGCCGGGATGACCCAGGTCGCCAGACTGTCGGCGTTCACGGCGATCCGCAAGGTTGCAGGACCGGGGGCAAGACCGGGCAGATCGGCGGCGAGCGTCGTTTCAAGCAAGGCGATTTCGTCATGGTGACGGATCAGCCGAAGCCCCTGCTCGGTGGCGGTACAGGGTGTTCCGCGTCGGACAAGAAGGGTGCCGGCCCGTTCCTCCAGCGCCTTGATCCGCTGGCTGATCGCCGATGGGGTGACGTGCATCTCGCTTGCGGCCAGTTCGAACGAGCCACGACGATGGACGGCAGCAAGGGCGGCCAGCTGGGCGGGATCAAGCATAAGTCTCACTTAATCAACAGCAGAAACATTAACTGGTAGATGCCCGATGCACACCGTAAGTCAAGGAAAACGGAGACCTCGATGCCCGAACGAAACCTGACAGTGCTGTTGCGGACGATGCAGCCCGTCCTGCATCCCGAGCCCTATGGCTTTGCCCTGGCAACCGGGGTTCCGCCGTTCCAACCTTTCGCCACGGTGGCCGAGGCCGAGGGTCTGACGATCGTCGCACCCCTCGCGGCGCTGCGTGACGCGGCGATGACGTCAGACCCCTGGGCGCGGATCAGCCTGACGGTCCACAGCGACCTTGCCGCGGTGGGGCTTACGGCGGCCTTTGCCGGCGCGCTGGCAACGGCCGGGCTGAGCTGCAATGTGATTGCCGGGCTGCACCACGACCACATCTTCGTGCCCTGGGACCGGCGGCACGACGCGATGGCAGCGCTGGCGGCTTTGTCCGATGGTTGAGGCGACGATAGCGGGCTACCTGCTGGCGCTTGGCCTGATCCTTGCGATCGGGGCGCAGAATGCCTTTGTGCTGCGACAAGGATTGCGGCGGGAACATGTGGCTGCGGTGGTGGCGGTCTGCGCGATCTCGGACGCGCTTCTGATCGCGGCCGGGGTTGCCGGGTTCGGAACGCTCAGCGCCCGGCTGCCCTGGTTTGGCGAGGCGATGCGCTGGCTGGGGGTCGCCTTCCTGCTGGTCTATGCCGGGTTGCGCTTCCGCGCAGCCCTGAAGGGCGGCGAGGCGCTCAGGCCCTCGGACGCGACCTCTGCGCCCCTGGGCAGGGTGCTGGCGACCTGCCTGATGCTGACCTGGGCCAATCCGCATGTCTACCTCGATACGGTGGTGCTGATCGGGTCGGTCTCGGCACAATACGCGCCGCATCAATTGGCATTCGGCATCGGCGCAGTCATGGCTTCGTTCAGCTTCTTCACCGCACTGGGGTTCGGCGCACGGGCCCTGGCCCCGGTCTTTGCCAGACCCGCGGCCTGGGTCTGGCTGGAATTCGGCATCGGTTGCACGATGCTTGCCATCGCGGCGGCACTGGCCCTTGGCTGAGCCAGCGGGCGGCGCTACTTGGCGGCGCTATTCGGCAAGTTCCCAGCCGTCAGGGTAGAAATCGTGCTTCAGCGCGATCTCGGTCGCAATCCGCTCGTATTCCCAGATCGCTTCCGGCGTGATCGGGATCGGCCCGATCGAGGCGATCAGCGTATCCCCATCCTTCAACCGGCGGGTCCGGAACCCGGCCAGCCGCAGCGCGCGTTCCAGGGCGGGCCAGCTGGCATCCAGTTCCTCGATGAAGAAGGCATAGTCCACGACCGCCGTCTTGGGCAGGCTGACCCCTTTCGACTGGCGGAAGGTCTGGAACGTCTCGCGACGCTGGGCGGCGTAGTCGTGCGGCATGGGCGGCCTCCTTGCAGGCCGCTTCTACCCTACTCGGTCCGCGTGCAGAAGCCCCGCTCGAAGGCCGCGCCCCAGGTCCAGCCGCTGGCATTCAGCGCCTCGAAGGCGACCGGCTCCAGCTTGCGCTCGCGGCCGTCCTGATAGGCGACCATCTTCCACAGGTCCACGTCGCATTCGGTGGTGAAAGGAGCGCCGCCCGGGTTGTAGAATGTCGAACGGTGGTAGTAGCCGACGACCGTGAACTGGTTGTCCAGATACCGGATCTGGGTGACCGAGCGGCCCTCGGCATCCTCGTCGGCGAATTCGACGACGATCTGCAAGGTCGTGTCCTCGCGGGTCTCGAACAGCTCCAGCGTCTGTCGGGTTGCAAAGGCGCCGAGTTCGATCCCGGGGTTGTCGAGGGACGGATCGCCCACGGCGGGGGGCACCCCGTCGAACGCGTTCCAGATGCGCAGGCCAAGCCGGTCCCGGTTCTGCAAAAGCTGCGCGCGGAAATGGAACCCCTGGTTCGATGATCCGGCCCAGTTGCCGCCAACATCCGAGACAACGGTCTCGGCCGCAGCGGGCAGGGGCAGGAAGAGGGCAAGGGACAGGGTCAGGACGGCAAGCTGGCGCATGGGGGCTCCGGTGTTTTGCTGGCCGCGACCCTGCCCCGGTCCTGCGCGAGGGGAAAGGGCGGGAATCCCTGACGCTACCCGACCAGGTCCCGCGCCAGTCGGCGCTGGCGTTCCACAAGGCGCGGCAGGTCCTGCGTCGTCAATTCCCCGTCGCGCACGACCTGCCGCCCCGCGACGATCAGATGTCGTACCCGAAGAGGCCCGCACAGCACCAGCGCGGCCACCGGGTCCCAGGCTCCTGCCGCCTCGATGCCGCGCATGTCCCAGATCGCAAGGTCCGCCTGCTTGCCCGGCACGATCGCCCCCAGATCGTCGCGCCCCAGCACCTGAGCGCCGCCCAGCGTCGCGATCTCAAGTGCCTCGCGGGCGCCCATGGCATCGGCCCCCCGCGCGACCCTTTGCAGAAGCATCGCCATCCGAGCCTCGGCGATCAGGTTGCCCGCGTCGTTCGAGGCCGAGCCATCGACGCCAAGCCCCACCCTGACCCCGGCATCCCGCATCGCGCGAACCGGAGCGATCCCGGAGCCGAGTCTACAATTCGAACACGGACAATGCGAAACCCCGGTCACGCTGCGGCTGAAAAGTTCAATTTCCGAACAATCCAGCTTGACGCAATGCGCGTGCCAGACATCCGGGCCGGTCCAGCCCAGGTCTTCGGCATACTGACCGGGACGGCAGCCGAACTGCGCCAGGGAATAGGCGATGTCCTCGTCATTCTCGGCCAGATGGGTGTGCAGCATCACCCGCTTGTCGCGTGCCAGCAGGGCGGCGTCCCGCATCAACTCGCGGCTGACCGAGAAGGGCGAACAGGGCGCGAGGCCCACCCGGACCATCGCGCCCGGCCTCGGGTCGTGGAAGGCATCGACCACGCGGATCATGTCATCCAGGATCGCCGCTTCGCCCTCGACCAGCGCATCGGGCGGCAGCCCGCCCGCGCTTTCGCCGATCGACATCGCCCCCCGTGTCGGGTGGAACCGCAACCCGACCTCGGCCGCCGCCGCGATCGTGTCATCCAGACGCGCGCCGTTGGGGTAAAGATAGAGGTGATCCGAAGTCAGCGAACAGCCCGAGAGCGCAAGTTCGGCAAGCCCTGTCTGGGCCGACACGAAAATCTCTTCGGGACCGAACCGTGCCCAGATCGGATAAAGCGTCTTCAGCCAGCCGAAAAGCAGCGCATCCTGCCCGCCCGGCACCGCCCGGGTCAGGGTCTGGTACAGGTGGTGATGCGTGTTGACCAGCCCCGGCGTCACCACGCAGCCTCGCGCCTCGATCACCTCTGCATCACCACGGGCGAGGCCCCGCCCCACCGCCAGGATCACGCCGTCACGCACATAGACATCCGCCCCCGCCAGTTCCTCACGGGCGGGGTTCATGGTCACCACGGCGTCGGCGTTGCGGATCAGAAGGTCAGTCATGGGTGCACCCTTTCGCGCACCCTTCGGCCAGTGGGGGGCAATTTGCCCGGGGCGCAGCCGTCAGAAGGGGGAAGGACACGGGCGCCTTGCCCGTGACTGTACCCCGATCCCCACCCTTGCGGCAAGCCCGATGCCTAGACGTTCGACCAGCCGCCGTCGATCACATGCGCAACTCCCGTGGTGAAAGAGGATTCGTCCGAGGCCAGATAGACCACCAAGGCCGCGATCTCTTCGGCCGTGGCCAGCCGCCCCGAGGGCTGACGCGACAGAAAGGCCGCCCGCGCCGTCTCATAGTCGCCCATGGCCTTCATCCGTTCGCGCAGCGAGGGCGTGTCGACCGTGCCGGGACAGATCGCGTTGCAGCGGATGCCCTTGGCCACGAAATCGGCGGCAATCGCCTTGGTCAGGCCGATCACGCCCGCCTTGGTCACCCCGTAAACCGCCCGGTTCGGCGCCGCGATGATCGAGCCCACGACCGAAGCCATGTTGATGATGTTGCCATTGCGCCGCGCGATCATCCCCGGCAAGACCGCCCGGCACATGCGGAACATCGCCGTCAGGTTCAGATCAACGCTGAAGGCCCAGGTCTCTTCGTCGCAATCGAGGATCGTGCCGTTCGCCACGAAACCCGCGCAGTTGAACAGCACGTCGGGTGTGCCGACCTCGGCAAAGGTCGCCGTGATCGCCTCGGGGTCGCGGACGTTCAGCACCCGGGTTTCGCAAGGCGCAAGGTCGGCCAGCGCCGCCTCGCTGACGTCGGTGGCGATCACCCGCGCCCCCTCGCGCGCCATGGCAAGCGCCGAGGCCCGCCCGATCCCCGCCCCTGCCGCCGTCACCAAGACCGTCTTGCCGTCCAGCCGTCCCATCGCATCCTCCCGTCGATTTGGCCGCAGACTAGCGCGGGCCAAACTGACATGCCAGTTCCCTTTGCGTCCGGTGGGCGCTAGCCTTGGCAGGAAGGAGAGAACGTCGATGATCCACACAATCGAGGCCCGGGGCATCGCCGCCCGCTTCGTCGCCCGGGGCGGCGTGTTGCAGCAATTCACGGTCAGCGACGAGGGCGCGACCCTCGCGCCGCTTCACCACGCACCCTGGGCCCCGTGGGAGGTTCCGGCAGACGCGCCCCCGCACCAATCCTGGCTTGCCGGCGATTTCCTGGCCGCACCGATGGGGCCAGGGCCGGAGGGGCTGCATGGACTGACGGCGAATGGCGACTGGCAGGTGATGCCTGCCGGGCCAGGGACCCTGCGTGCCGTTCTGGAGGGCGCCGTCCGGGGCGCGACCGTCGTCAAGGAACTGTCGCTCTCCGACGATCATCCCTTCGTCTACCAGCGGCACCTCTTCATCGGCGGAACCGGGGGGCTGCCGGTATCGAACCATGCGATGATCTCGGTCCCGAACGGCGCCAGGCTTGCCTTCTCGCGCAAACGCTGGTGGGAGACATTGGCCGCGCCGCCGGAGACCACGCAGGGCCGATCCTGTCTGGCCTATCCGAAACGCGCCGAGGATGCGGCCGAGTTTCCGGGGGCAGGCGGCGAGACGGTGAACCTGCACCGCTACCCCTGGGGCGAGGCGCATGAGGATTTCGTCACCGGGGTCGAGGATCCGGCCTCGCGTCTGGGCTGGACCGCAATCGTGCGCCCTGATGAGGGCGATCTGGTCCTGTCGCTGAAGAATGCCCGCGCCCTGCCCTTGACGATGCTCTGGCATTCGAACGGCGGGCGGGATTATGCGCCCTGGAATGGCCGTCACAGGGGATGCCTTGGGGTCGAGGAAGGCGCGGCCCTGCCTGTGCTGGGCCTGTCGTCACAGGAGGCGCCCGACCCGCTGACCGCCGCCGGTCAGCCGGCACTGCTGACGCTGGACCCGCAAGGCACAGTTGAGCTGCGCCACATCCTCGGCGCGATCCGCTGGCCGTCCGGCCAGTCCGTGGCCGGGGTGATGCTGGAGGGCGATGTCCTGACCGTTACCGGCGACTGGGGGGCGGAACGCAAGCTGCCGATCCGGGGCGGCTGGCTGGGCTTGAATACCGCGGTCGAAGCTGCCCGACCGAAACCGGACTGGGACCTCTGACCGAAGCCTGCGCCGGAATTTTTGAAAATTCCGGACCGGAGCCTTCAAAGGCTCCGGTGCGATGCCCTCAAAGACATCGCTCGCCGCCTGGCCATTACCCGGCGAACCCCGGCTTCTGCGCCCAGGCCCAGGCGTCGCCAATCATCTGGCGCAGGGTCGAGCGCTGCGGCTCCCAGCCCAGGTCCGCCACTGCCCGGGTCGAGGAGGACACCAGAACCGCCGCATCCCCGGGCCTGCGCGCGCCAAGGATCACCGGCACCTCGCGGTTGGTGACCAGCCGCGAAGCCTCAATCACCTCGCGCACCGAGAAGCCCCGGCCGGTGCCGAGGCAGAAGACATCGCTGCCCTTGCCCTCCAGCAGGTGCCGCAGCCCCAGCACATGCGCCTCGGCCAGATCGGTCACATGCACATAGTCCCGCACGCAGGTGCCGTCGGCCGTGGGGTAATCGGTCCCGAACAGTGTCAGCGCCGGGCGTTTGCCGGTCACCGCCTCCAGCATCAGCGGGATCAGATGGGTTTCGGGCCGGTGCTGTTCGCCGATCTCGCCTTCGGGGTCGGCGCCCGCCACGTTGAAATAGCGAAAGATCACATGGGCCATGCCGAAGGCCCGGCCGAAATCGCGGACCATGCCCTCGATCGCCAGTTTCGAACCGCCATAGGCATTGATCGGCAGCTGCGGCGTCTCTTCGGTCAGCATGACCCCGTCCTGATCGCCATAGGTCGCGCAGGTCGAGGAAAAGACGAAATGGCCGACCCCCGCCGCCGCGCAGGCCTCAAGCAGGTTCAGCGCCCCGCCCACATTCACCCGCCAGTAGCGCGCCGGGTCCTGCATCGATTGGCCCACCAGTGAAAGCGCAGCGAAATGCAGGACCGCGACGGGGCGATATTCGGCCAGGGCCGCGTCGATGGCGGCACGGTCCATCAGGTCGCCCCGGACCAGCGGGCCCCAACGAACCGCCTCGGCCCAGCCGGTCGAGAGGTTGTCGAAGGCGACCGGCAGGAACCCGGCCCTTGCCAATGCCTTGCAGGCATGAGCGCCGATATAGCCCGCGCCCCCGGTGACCAGCACTCGTTCCGTCATCGCCCCGTCCTTCTCCGTCACAGGAACTGGATGTCGTCCAGAAGGAGTGTTGCGTCGAATACGCCCCGAATGTCCAGCGTGGCCCCGTCTGCGAATGTGAGCATCAGCCCGGTCGCAGTCACCGTGGCCCCGGCCAGGACCGTTTCCGCCGAAGGCGGATCACCGTCCCAGAAACCGCTGTCGATCACGATCCGGTCCTGGCCATCGGTGAAATCCATGATGACATCATGACCCCCGGTGAAGACGAAATGGTCGGCTCCCCCCCCACCGATCAGGGTGTCGTTGCCGATCCCCCCCTCCAGCCAGTCATTGCCCGCACCGCCCGACAGCCAGTCGTCGCCCGCGCCACCTTCAAGCCTGTCGTTGCCGTCGCCCCCGAGGAGCCGGTCGTTGCCCGCGCCGCCGTAAAGCGTGTCGTTGCCCGAGCCGCCCTCAATGCTGTCATCGCCCTCGTCGCCGAAAAGCCTGTCGTCCCCGATACCCCCGAACAGACTGTCATTGCCCCCGCCACCAGACAGGACGTCGTTTCCAGCGTCGCCCGACAATCGATCCGCGCCCTCGTCGCCGAAAAGCCAGTCATTGCCGTCGCCCCCGACCAGCGTGTCGTCGCCCGCGCCGCCGTAAAGCGTGTCGTTGCCGCCCCGGCCCTCCAGAAGGTCGTTGCCCGCCCCCCCGTCAAGCCGGTTCGCCGCCCCGTCGCCGCGCAGCGTGTCGGCATGGGCCGAGCCCTCAAGCCCCTCGATCCCCACCAGCGTGTCGCCCCGCGCGTCGCCCGTATTGGCCGAGGGCGTCGCCATGTCGACCACAACCCCGGACCCCGCATCCCGCCACGAGGCGATGTCGAACCCCGCCCCCCCTTCAAGCCGGTCCGCGCCGCCCCCCCCCACCAGCGTGTCGTCCCCCTCCCCCCCGTAGAGCACGTCATTCCCCCCGCCCCCGAACAGAAGGTCATGACCGCCCTCGCCGCGCAGCGTGTTGGCCGCCCCGTTCCCCCCGATCCGGTCACCGAAGGCGGTGCCGGTCACCGCCTCGATCCCGATCAGGACATGGCCCGCCGCCCCGCCGCCGTTCAGGCCCGGATCGGACAGGTCGACCTCGACCCCCGCGCCAAGGCCCGCGTAGCTGACCAGGTCGATCCCCGCGCCCCCGTCCAGTCATTGCGCGCCAAGGCCCGCCATCAGCGTGTCGTTGCCCTCGCCGCCGTAAAGCCGGGCATCGCCCGCCCCGGCGTGAAGCAGGTCGTTGCCCGCGCCCCCCACCAGCGTGTCGTCGCCCCCGCCGCCGTAAAGCACGTCGTTGCCCAGGCCCCCGTCCAGCCAGTCGGTCCCCGCCTCGCCCCAGAGCCGGTCATCCCCGGCCCCGCCGTAAAGGCTGTCGTTGCCCGCCCCGCCGAACAGCAGGTCGTTGCCCGCGCCCCCGTTCAGCCAGTCGTCCCCCGCGCCGCCGTAAAGCGTGTCAAGGCCATCGCCGCCCTCGAGCCAGTCGTCCTCCGCGCCCCCGTCCAGCCAGTCGTCGCCCGCGCCGCCGTAAAGGCTGTCGTTGCCGCCCCGCCCCTCCAGCCGGTCGTTGCCCGCCCCCCCGATCAGCCCGTTCGCGCCCGCATCGCCCGAAAGCGTGTCCGCCCCCGACCCGCCGATCAGGTTCTCGATCGAGATCAGCACATCCTGCGCCGCCGCGCCGCTGTTCAGCGAGGCCGTCGCCAGATCCACCCGCAGCGCCGTGGTCATGTCGGCCCAGCTTGCCCAGTCCGACCCCGCGCCCCCGTCCAGCACATCCGCCCCCGCGCCCCCGACCAGCGTGTCGTCGCCCGCGCCGCCGTAAAGCGTGTCGTTGCCGCCCCGGCCCTCCAGAAGGTCGTTGCCCGCCCCCCCGTCAAGCCGGTTCGCCGCCCCGTCGCCGCGCAGCGTGTCGGCATGGGCCGAGCCCTCAAGCCCCTCGATCCCCACCAGCGTGTCGCCCCGCGCGTCGCCCGTATTGGCCGAGGGCGTCGCCATGTCGACCACAACCCCGGACCCCGCATCCCGCCACGAGGCGATGTCGAACCCCGCCCCCCCTTCAAGCCGGTCCGCGCCGCCCCCCCCCACCAGCGTGTCGTCCCCCTCCCCCCCGTAGAGCACGTCATTCCCCCCGCCCCCGAACAGAAGGTCATGACCGCCCTCGCCGCGCAGCGTGTTGGCCGCCCCGTTCCCCCCGATCCGGTCACCGAAGGCGGTGCCGGTCACCGCCTCGATCCCGATCAGGACATGGCCCGCCGCCCCGCCGCCGTTCAGGCCCGGATCGGACAGGTCGACCTCGACCCCCGCGCCAAGGCCCGCGTAGCTGACCAGGTCGATCCCCGCGCCCCCGTCCAGTCATTGCGCGCCAAGGCCCGCCATCAGCGTGTCGTTGCCCTCGCCGCCGTAAAGCCGGGCATCGCCCGCCCCGGCGTGAAGCAGGTCGCCGCCGTCGTTGCCCCAGATCCCGTTCGCCTGCGCATCGCCCCGCAGCGTATCGGCATGGCGCGACCCCTCAAGGTCTTCCATGCTGTAGTAGACATCGCCCGCGGCCTCGCCGGTGTTGTCCGCAGGAACGGCCATGTCGGCGACCAGACCGGCGGGCGCGTCACGATAGCTGATCCGGTCGCGCCCGGCGCCGCCGTCCAGAGAGTCGGCGCCAGCGCCACCGTAAAGGGTGTCGTTGCCCGCACCGCCCCGCAGCGTGTCATTGCCGGCCCCCCCGAAAAGTCGGTCGTTGCCTTCCGCCCCGTACAGAAGGTTGTTCCCGGCATTTCCCGTCAGAGTGTCGCTGTAGCGCGAGCCGCTGACAGCCTCGATGCCGTGATAGCTTTGCCCGGCGCCAAGGCCGCGGTTCTGGTTGGGCGACTGCAGGTTCAGCACCTGTCCCGTCGTCGCCCGCGACAGGTCGATCATGTCGAAACCTGCCCCGCCGTAGATCGTGTCTGCCCCCGGGGTCAGGATGAACCAGTCGTCGCCGTCGGTTCCGTAGAGCAGATCGCTCTGCGCGGTGCCCGTGATCGCCGTATCGGGCGGGCCGGAGGGCGGCGCGTGCCAAAGGCCGACGAAATCGGTCAGACGGAACTGGCCGGGCAGGATCGGCTGACCGTTGGCCGAGCGGATTTCAAGGACCTCATCGCCATAGGTGACCATCGCGCCATTGGCGGTGGCGGTGATCGTCAGTGCGTCCAGCGCATGGATGCGGCCCCAGGCCGACAGGTCGATCTTGTCGATACCGAGCTGAAAGTCGGCGATCACATCGGTGGCGCCGTCGGCCGCCAGCACGAAGATGTCGGCCCCGGCGCCGCCATAAAGGGTGTCCGATCCGCCGCCATCGAACAGGATGTCGGCGCCGCCTCCGCCGAAAAGAAGGTCATCGCCGTCCTGGCCCAGAAGCATGTCGCCTGCCGAAGATCCGGTCAGGGTCGCGCCCTCCGCATCGGCGATCTGGATCGGGGCAAGCGGGCCGGGGTCAAGGGTCAGGCGGGTGATACCCGTGCCTTCACCGGCGACGAAGAGGTCGATCTTGCCGTCGACCACCCTGGCCGTCATCGCGGTGATGTTCTGCAGCGCCAGCCCGGGCACCTGCAGCTGCTGGCCAACCATGACCAGCCGTCCATCCGGCATCAGCGTCATCAGCGTCAGCCCGCCGTCGCTGCCGCCCGCCACGATGAAGACCCGTCCGTCGATGGTGACGGAGGCGATGGCCTGCACCCCGGCAAAGCGGGTGTCTAGCGTGTCGATCACATGATCGGCCACCCGCATTTCGCCGTCAGGTCCGATCTCGACCACGCTGATCGAGGAAGAGCCGGTCGACGCCACGACCAGGTAGGTGACCCCCGCCATCTCGACCACCCGGATCGCCGAAGGGTCGGCGATGCCAAGGCCCTGCGGTACGCCGAGGGTCTTGGGCATGCCGACAGCGCCATTTGCCCCGATGGGAAAGCTGCGGATCACGTCGGCCTCAAGCGACAGGCTGACCAGATAGGTCTGACCGCCCACCGTGACCGTGGTCAGGGCCGAGACATCGACGCCGCCGGGCGAGCCACCCATCGCCCGGGTGCCGATCAGGGTCATGCTGCCGTTCGGGGCGACGGAATAGGCATAGATGGTGCTTTCACCGCTGCGCGCGGCGTAGAAATAGGTGGAGCCGCCGATCTGGGCCACGGTCTGCGCGACAAGCGTGCCGGTCAGGCTGCCCGGCAATTGCAAGGCGGTGCCCAAGGCCCCGGTGCCGCCCAGCCCGTAGGCCTGCACTCCGCCCGAATTCGCCCCGGTGGCCACAAGATGCGGCACACCCCCCACCACAAGCACCTCAAGCCGGGCCGGGGCCGGAAGGGTGACGCCGGGCGCGATCTGACGCTGGTCGACCAGCGTCATCGCCTGATCGACATCAAGCGCCATCAGACCGCCGCCGGCCCGGGTCGCGGTGTAAAGCAACACGTTACCGCCCCGGCTCACCAGCTCCATGTCGGTGATGCCCGAGACAAGGTTCACCGGCGCCGCCGTGAACGTCTCGCCAATCTTGAAGGTATACACCACGGCCCCCCGGCCCTGCGAACACACGGGACCAGTGTGATCGGTCACAGGGTGCCCGCCGGGCTGTCATGGAGGCGCAATCAGGGCATTTCGGCAGAGTTTTCGGCAAAGCCTACCGAACCACCCGCCACGAACCCGGTCGGCAGGTCCTGTCGGGAACGCCAGGCGCCGGGTTCAGCGTCCGACGCCGACATAGGCCTCAAAGCCCGCCTCGCGCACCTCGGCCGGGTCATAGACGTTGCGCAGGTCAGCAAGCTGCGGGCGTGCCATCTTGCGGGCGAGCCGCGCCAGATCAAGGCCACGGAACTCGTTCCATTCGGTCAAGAGCACAAGCAGATCGGCGCCGGCTGCCGCCTGGTAGGGATTGTCGACCCACTTGACGCCGGGTAGCAGCGCCTCTCCCTCATGCTGGCCCTGCGGGTCGCAGACCCGCACCTTCGCCCCCGCCCCCACCAGCGCCGGGATGATGGTCAGCGACGGCGCGTCGCGCATGTCGTCGGTGTTGGGCTTGAAGGTCACGCCCAGAACGGCGATGGTTCGGTCGCGCAGGGACCCGTCGCAAAGATCGACGATCTTGTCGATCATCCGCCGCTTCACTTCGTCATTGACCTTGATCACCGCCTCGACGATCTGCAAGGGCGCGGCGAACTCTTGGCCCGTCCGGGCCAGAGCCTTGGTATCCTTGGGAAAACAGCTTCCGCCATAGCCGGGTCCCGCATGCAGGAACTTGTCGCCGATGCGGCCGTCCATGCCCATGCCGCGCGCGACCGCCTTCACATCGGCGCCGACGCGTTCGCACAGCGCCGCGATCTCGTTTATGAAGGTGATCTTGGTCGCGAGAAAGGCATTTGCGGCGTATTTGATCATCTCGGCGCTTTCCAGATCGGTGTAGACCACCGGGAAGTCGCGCAGCGACAGGGGCCGGTAAAGCTCGGCCATGACCTTGCGCGCCCGTTCGGTCTCGACCCCGATCACCACGCGGTCCGGCCGCATGAAATCATCAATCGCAGCGCCTTCGCGCAAGAACTCGGGGTTCGAGGCCACGTCGAACTCTGCGTCCGGATTGGCCACCCGCACCGCCTCTGCCACCTTGCGGTTGGTTCCGACGGGAACCGTCGATTTGGTGACGACCACCGCATAGCCGGTCAGTGCCTGCCCGATCTCGGCGGCCGCCGCCATCACGTAACTCAGGTCGGCATGGCCGTCGCCGCGCCGGGTGGGCGTCCCGACAGCGATGAACACCGCCTCGGCCCCCGCCACGGCCGCTGGCAGATCGGTGGTGAAGGAAAGCCGTCCCGCCGCGGTGTTCTTCGCCAGCAGCGCATCAAGCCCGGGCTCGAAGATGGGAACCTCTCCTGCCTGCAACCGGGCGATCTTGCCCGCATCCTTGTCGACGCAGACGACCTCGTGACCGAAATCGGAAAAGCAGGCCCCCGACACCAGCCCGACATAGCCCGTCCCGATCATCGCAATCCGCATCGACACTCTCCCGCTGACACCGGCCCAAACCCCGCGACCTTCTGTAGGCACGGGGATCAGGCCTGTCAAACCCGGGCACGCCCGGCGCTCCAACCGGCCTCGTCCGGGCATGCGGCAGAGGCGGGCGGCTCAGGCAGGCGGCTCAGGGCTTGGGAAACCGCGCCTTCACGGCAACAACTGCTCTCAGCCAGTCGTCCCGGTCACATTCGTCGCGCTGCCACTTGAAGAACAGCGGATCGGCTTCCTCGCTGAGCGCCGCCCTCAGGGCAGTGTCGCGCTCTGCTTCTGCCGCTCTCCGCCCCGCCTCGGCATCCGACCGAAGGTCTTCGGGCTGCCGCTCCGGCGCGCGTTCCGACGTCCGCTTTACCCAGGTGCCCTTCGCGGTCCGCCGATGTGCGGCCAGGAACATCAGGTCGTGATCGACCGGTTCCGATCCCTCCCGCGGCGAGGCCCCGATCCAGCCAGGAATTCCGTCTTCGGCAAAGACCACATGCAGCATAGCCACCTCCCTAGTAGTCCGTTTCGATGTAAAGCCCCATGATGGCCATCCCGATCACCGAGGAAGTCCCGCCGACGCTGACCGAACTCCACGGGGCAAGCAATAGCGTGGTGCCGGGCAGGTCGGTCGTCACAGCCCCCGTGGCAGTATCGCCCGAGACGAGGTCGGTCACCTCGTAATGCAACAGCCGCGTCGTCCCCGGCGGGGCGAACAGCGCGATCTCATAAACGGCGGTGCGATCAGCGGTCGGCTTGGGAAATGCTGCGCCAAGATCGATCTTCGTCGCCGAGCCCGCGCCGTCATTGTGCATGAACTGGATGTGCGCGTCCCCCGCGTCGTAGCCCATGCCGCAGAGGTTGGTCAGTGTTGACGGGTTCACATCGGTCGGCGCTGCGGTCGATCCCCGCATTCCGACAAAGGCCCGATGGGTCGATGTCGCCACCCCGGTGGCAGGACCCCAACGCATGACCATGTGGAAGCCGCCCAGTCCTGCCGAAGGTCCGTTGACGGTCCATTGCAGGGCGCTGCCTCTGAAGCCGACCACTGCCGATGTCGAGGCGGTGGTCACCAGCCATTCCTGCCGCCGCATGTAGGTGTGCAGGTTGGTTGTGGCCACGTTGGCCGCAGTCGAGGTGCCGGTTGCAGCGGTGGCGATGCCCATGTTCGTCACCGTCCCGCCGTTGCCCGGCGGCAGGAACAGGCCGATCTTGTTGCGCCCGAAATGCGGGTTCAGCGCCGAGTAGAGGCCGCTTGGCCCGATGAAGGCGGGCAGGATGCGCCCGCCGATCTGGCGCCCGAACAGTTTCACCCCGCCCGCTGCCGGTGCAGCCGGCGGCGCAATCTCGGGCAGGCGCAACTCGTCGCCCTCGATCCGAACGCTGGCCGCTCCGGCAAAGACCCCGGCGTCGTTCCATTGCAGCGCGCCCGAGGTGCCGCCGGGGCTGCCGCCGCCACCCCCGCCCGAAGGCGCCGCCCAGGTGCCATCCGCCCGCAGGAAATTGGTCGTGCCCCCGCCCGATGCCGGCGCAAGCCCCTTTGCCCCGCTGGTGAACGTGTCCAGAAGCGCCGTGGCTTGCGTGCCGGTCAGGTCTTCCGGGTCCCCGGTTCCCGCCGTCGCGCGCCCCTTGATCCGCGCCGAGGCCATATCGGCCAGCTTGGCATTGGTCACCGCATCATTGGCAATCGTGGTCGCCCCGTCCCCCGCGCTGGTCACGTCGCCGCTGTGGTTGGGGTGGGCATAGTTGTTCGCCCCGGTCGCCACGCCGTCCAGCTTGCTCTTGTCGGCCGCCGACATGAACCCCGCCGTGCCGGTGGTGGCCGCCGCATGCAGCGTGCCGCCCGCGCGGTTGCCATGCGCCGTGTCATTGAACCGCGCCGCCGGCAGCGTGCCCGACCCCAGATCGCTGGCCGAACCGCTGGTCGCCACCGCCGCAAGCCCGGTGATGCTGCTTGCGGGCTGCGTCCCCGTATGCGTCGCACGGTCACGCAGGGCCGCGTCGCTGGCGTTCGCCGTCGCCCCGTCCGCCACGTTCAGGATGCCGCGCGCCTGCGGCGCAGTCAGCACTTCCGGAGCCCCGGTTCCGGCCGTGTCGCGGCCCAGAAGGGCGCCGCTCGCCATGTCGGCCAGCTTTGCAAGGCCGACGGCGCCGGCGTCGATCGTCCAGACCGTGCCGCCGCCCGACACGGTGATGTCGCCCTTGTCGCCATCCGCAACACCGCCGCCACCACCACCGCCCACCGGCAGGGTCGCCCCGGCCGAGCGCACCTTGACCTCGCCCGTGGTCGTGTTCAGCCAAAGCGTGCCGTCCGCGGGGGACGCGGGGTCCGCCGCCTGCCCGCCCAGATGCACCGGCTGCGGCAGCGTCACCTCTCCCGAGGCGGCCTCGGCCGTCAGCGCCACCGCCCAGGCAGAGCCGTCCGCGCTGACCTTGACGCTGAAATCGTCGGATCCCGCCGTTCCCATCTCGGCCCGGCCACCAAAGCCGGTCTGGAACAGAAGGCTTGCCGTATCCGCGGCCGCCGCCTTGTTCAGCTTCAGCTGATGCCCCGATCCCGCATGGTTCAACAGCGTCGCGGGCGCACTGACCGCCAGCCGGTTCGTCCCGTCCGGCGTGGCCGAAACGCCAAGCTGCCCAACCGTGAACGGCCCGTCCGACAGGGCGATCCATTGCAGCCCGTTGAAAAAGGCCATCTGGCTTTCGGCCATCACATAGGCCTGCCAGCCGGGCAGCGGCTGGGTGAACTGCCAGCCGGTTTCGTGATACATCGCGATCCGCCCTGCCTGCCCGGCCCAAGGTCCAGTCGCCCCCGGCGCCACGATATGCCGGTCCCCGACCGTGGGCAGCGCCGGAGGCGCGGTCAGGGTCCGGTTGATCACCGCCAGCTGGACGATCAGGTCCAGCGCGACCAGCGCCTCGTTATGGGTGACATGCTTCTGCGCCTGCGCCGGAAGGATCAGGGGCAGCGACAGGATCGTCGTATCGTCGGGCATCAGGAACCTCCGGGGATCGCCTTGGCCCGGGACCCTAGGAAAGCTTCCTCAACACCGCCTGATCACCCCGCGCGCCGCAGGGCACCCGGCGCAACGGCTCGGCCTGGCGCCTCCCCTCCCACCCGTGGGGAGGGGATGGGGGTGGGGGGCCCCTTCAAGGCACAAGGTTCCAGGTGACTACGGCACCGGCTGAGGGGGAATCCGGCCCCGCCGCGCCTCGGCCCAGGTGTTCAGGCTGACCGCCGCCACGATCAGCGCCCCCCCCAGGATCACGAAGGCGTCCACCGCCTCGCCAAAGACCAGGGCCCCCAGCAGGGCGGCCCAAAGGATTTGCAGGAAGGTCACCGGCTGCGTCACCGCCAGGGGCGCCGCCTTGAAGGCCCGCGTCATCGTGTAATGCCCCAGCGTCGCCAGCGCTGCCACCCCCGCCAGCCAGGCCAGTTGCACCCCGTTCACCGGCTGCCAGACCCACAGCGCAATCGGCGCCAGCCCCACGGCCACCGTCACCGACAGCACCGCCACCACCACGCTTGCCGGGGCCATCCCGCTCAGCCGTTTCGCAAAGATGTAGCTCACCGCGAAACAGACCGTCGCCGCCAGCTGCGCCAGATGCCCGGGGCTGACCTCGCGCAACCCCGGCCGCAGCACCACCAGCGCCCCCAGAAGCGCCAAAAGGACCGAAACGACACGCCCCCGCCCCAGCCCCTCGCCCAAGATGAGCCCCGCGATGACCAGCACGATCACCGGGTTCAGAAACCCGATCGCCGCCATTTCCGCCACCGGCACCCGCGCCATGGCCCAGAACCAGAAGATCACCGCCGCGACATGCAAGGCCCCTCGCCACAGGAACAGCGGCCAGATCCCCTCTGGCAGCCGCGTCCCCCGCATCGCCACCAGCGCGGGCGCCAAGAAGGCCAGTCCGAAGGCAAAGCGGAGGAAGGCCGACTGCGCCGCCGGCAGATCGGTGCCCAGATGCCGGACAATCCCGTTGACGCCCACAAAGGCCACCCCGGTTGCCAGCATCCACAGCACTCCCTCGACAGGGCGGCCAAGGTCAGTTGTCTTGCGCATGGCGCGACCTGACCCGAGGCGCGGGGAAAAGGCAAGACGCGCAGAGTATCGCGGATCATCGATCCGACCACGGGCCAAGGGGCGTGCCGTCGCGACAAGCGTCTTTCCCTGCGACAAGGCGCGGTCTATTTCTGCCCCATGTCGACGCTTCCCGCAGCCCTCACCGACTGGTTCGCCGCCAAGGGCTGGACGCTTCACCCCCACCAACAGGACATGCTGGCGCGCAGCACGGACCCCGCCACCCTTCTCATCGCCCCCACTGGCGGCGGCAAGACCCTCGCCGGGTTCCTGCCCACTCTGGCCGAGCTTGGGCCCACCCCGCCCCCCGGCCTCCACACCCTCTACGTCTCACCCCTCAAGGCGCTGACCGCCGACATCCGCCGCAATCTGGGCACCCCCATCGAAGGCGCGGGCCTCAAGATAAGGGTCGAGGACCGCACCGGCGACACCACCTACACGCAAAGAAGACGCCAGCGCGCCGACCCGCCGCACATCCTGCTGACCACGCCGGAATCCCTCGCCCTTCTCCTCAGTTACGAAGACGCCCGCCGGATCTTCCAAGGTCTGCAACGGGTCATCGTCGACGAAATCCACGCCCTCGCCGAATCCAAACGCGGCGACCAGCTCACCCTGCAACTCGCTCGCCTGCAATCGCTGAACCCGAACCTTCGCCGCATCGGCCTCTCTGCGACCGTCGAGGACCCGCCCGCCCTTGCCCGCTTCCTTGCGCCCCGGACGACGATCCTCCAGGCCGACCCCGGCCCCGACCCCGACATCTCGATGCTGGAAACCGAGGCCCCGCCCCCTTGGAGCGGCGGCGGCGGCCGCTATGCGATCCCCGCGATCCTGAACCAGATCACCCGCCACCGCACGACACTCATCTTCCACAACACCCGCGCCCAGGCCGAGCTTTTCTTCCACGACCTCTGGCTTGCCAACACCGAAGACCTGCCCATCGGCATCCACCACGGCAGCCTCTCCCGCGAACAGCGCGAGCGCGTCGAACAGGCGATGACCGCAGGCGCGCTTCGCGCTGTCGTCTGCACCGGCTCGCTCGATCTCGGCATCGACTGGGGCGATGTCGATTTGGTGATTCAGGTCGGCGCGCCGAAGAACGTCAAACGCCTCGTCCAGCGCATAGGCCGCGCCAACCACCGCTACAACGCGCCCTCCAAGGCCCTCCTCGTCCCCGCCAACCGCTTCGAGGTGGTAGAGTGTCAGGCCGCCCTCGACGCCGTCCGCGCCCATAGCCTCGACGGCGAACCCCGCGGCCCGGGGCCAAGGGATGTCCTCTGCCAGCACATCCTCGCCACCGCCTGCGCCGGGCCCTTCGATGCGGGCCACCTCTACGGCGAAGTCACCACCGCCGGCCCCTATGCCCAGCTGACCCGACCCGAATTCGACGCCTGCCTCGACTTCGTGGCCACCGGCGGCTATGCGCTGAAGGCCTACGACCGCTGGCAGCGCCTGAAAGAGACCGGCGGCAAATGGCACCTGCGCGACCCCCGCGCCGCCGCGCTCATCCGCCAGAACCTCGGCACGATCATCGACATCGAGACGCTGAAGGTCCGCCTGCGCAACCACGGCGCGCCCCTGGGCGAGGTCGAGGAAAGCTTCGCCGCCACCCTCACCCCCGGCGACACCTTTTTGATCGGCGGCCAGATCGTCCGGTATGAGGGGCTTCGGGAAATGACGGTGGAGGTTTCGAAGACCCCCGGCCGCGACCCCAAGGTCGCCGTCTTCAACGGCACGAAATTCGCCACCTCCACCCTCCTCACCGACCGCATCCTGCGGATCTTCCAGCAGGAGACCTGGCCCGACCTTCCTGCCCACACCGCCTGGTGGCTCAGCCGTCAACGCGAGGTCTCCCGCCTCCCCGATCCCGCATCCCTACTTCTGGAAAGCTTCCCCCACGACGGCCGCGAACACCTTTGCGTCTACGGCTTTGCCGGTCGAAACGCCCAGCAAACCCTCGGCCTGCTCGTCACGAAACAGATGGAGGCGCAGGGCCTTGCCCCCCTCGGCTTCGTCGCCACCGACTATGCCACCCTCATCTGGGGCCTCGACCCGGTGACAGACCCCGCCCCTCTCTTCGACCTCGCCACCCTGCGCGACGGCCTTGACACCTGGCTTGCCGGCAACGCGGTGATGAAACGCACCTTCCGCGCGACCGCCATCATCGCGGGCCTCATCGAGCGCAGCCATCAGGGCCGCCGCAAGACCGGACGGCAGGCCACCTTCTCCTCCGACATCCTGTACGACACGCTGCGCCGCTACGACCCGGATCACCTGCTCCTCCAGATCACCCGGGAAGAGGCGCTGCGCGGCCTGATCGACTTTTCCCGGATCGAAGCCATGCTCGCCCGTGTCGGCCCGAGGATCGATCTCATCCGCTTAAACCGCGTCACACCCCTCGCGGCACCCCTCTTCTTTGAACCCGGCCGCATTCCCGTGCATGGCGAGGGTCGTGACCGCCTCGCGACCGCTCAGGCACAAGCGCTGATGGCCGCAGCGGGGCTTGCCTGACCGCGCCGTTCTGCCTGACGCCTCTTCCCGATCATGCCTCCGTGAATGTGGCGCGATGGCGCACAACGGGCAGGCGGCAGACGGCAGTTTATGGCAAAATCGCGGCAACCACATCCTCACGCCGCGAAACAAGCCCGCCGATTCGGTCGCGCGCTCCCGCCAACGGAGAGGGTTAAATTATCGTTACTACTTGGGATTGCGCGGCTTTGGTCGATAAGTTTACTGTCTTGCCAGATATTGCCCCTAAAGTTTGAAATGTGTCCAAATAATGTCTAATTACGGCTTAACATTGACAAAATTTGGAAACGCTGGATAGTCAGACACAGGATTGAACGTAACCCTTGCCGCAAGTCGATGAAGACACTGGCAGGGCTGGCAATGCTTGCAACGCTTCGGGTGGCAGGGACAACGCCTGGTGTGTGCGCCGCCGCGAGTGCCTTGGGTAACGCGCGGCAAGACAGGGGTGGGTAATGCGCGACTTGGTGGATGGGCCGGGCCACGTCAGACGTGGTTTGCCGGGACAGAAGACGATTATCGTGGCCGGCGGTGCCGGATTTCTGGGATCGGCGCTCTGCGCCCGGCTTGTTGCAGAGGGTCATTCGGTCCTCTGCGTCGACAGCCTGCTGACCGGATCGACCGACAACATCGCCGCGTTGCAGCGCCATCCCCGTTTCCGTTTCGTCCGGCAGGACATCATCGCGCCCCTCGCGATTTCCGGCCCGGTGGACGAAATCTACAACCTCGCCTGCCCGGCCTCGCCGCCGCGGTATCAGGAAAACCCGATCCACACGTTCCGCACCTCTGTCGAGGGCTCGCTTCAGCTTTTGATCCTGGCCGAACGCAAGCGCGCGCGGATCCTGCTGACCTCGACCTCCGAGGTCTACGGCGACCCCGAGATCACGCCTCAGCCCGAAAGCTATCGCGGCTCGGTCAACACGGTCGGCCCCCGGGCCTGTTACGACGAAGGCAAGCGCGCGGCCGAGACCCTGTTCTGGGAATATGGCGCGCACCGCGGCCTTGAAACGCGGATCGCCCGTATCTTCAACACCTACGGGCCACAGATGAACCCCGAAGACGGGCGGGTCGTGTCGAACTTCATCGTCCAGGCCCTGCGCGGCGAGCCCCTGACCGTCTACGGAGACGGCTCTCAGACCCGCAGCTTCTGCTATGTGGACGATCTGGTCGACGGGCTGGTCCGCCTGATGGCCAGCGGCGAGAAGATGCCGGTGAACCTTGGCAATCCGGGCGAGTTCACGATGCTGGAACTTGCCGAAAAGGTCAGTGCAAAGGTCGGGCGGCACGCCCCCCTCAGCTTCCGCCCGCTGCCGCAGGACGACCCGCGCCAGCGCAGGCCCGACATCACCCGCGCCCGCCGCATTCTTGGATGGGAACCGACCGTTCCGCTGGATCTGGGCCTCGACTGGACCATCGCCTGGTTTGCCCAGCGCATTGGTGCGCCCCTTCGCGGCAAGCCGGTGCTTGTATCGTGACCCCAGGACCCGCCATCCTCGTTACCGGGGGCGCGGGCTTCATCGGCTCGCACACCTGCAAGGCGCTGGCAGAGGCGGGGTTCCTGCCGGTCGCCTTCGACAATCTCTCGACCGGCCACCGCGACGCCGTCCGCTATGGTCCCTTCGTGCCCGGCGACGTGCGCGACGCCGGCGCGGTCGAGGTCGTGCTCCGGCACCACAGGGTCGCGGCGGTCATCCATTTCGCGGCATCTGCCTACGTCGGCGAAAGCATGGCCAACCCCGGCCTCTATTACGACAACAATCTCGGCGGCATGACCGGCCTGATCGCTGGCTGCCATGCCGTGGGGGTCGACCGGATCGTCTTTTCCTCAAGCTGCGCCACCTACGGCATCCCCGACCGCCTGCCCATCGCCGAGACCACGCCGCAGAACCCGATCAACCCCTATGGCCGCACCAAGCTGATCTGCGAACAGATGCTGGCCGACCACGCCGCCGCCCATGGCCTGCGCTACGCCGCTCTGCGCTACTTCAACGCCGCCGGCGCCGACCCCGAGGGCGAGCTTCTCGAACGGCACGAGCCGGAAACCCACCTCATCCCGCTGGCCCTGCGCGCCGCCAGCGGACAGGGTCCGGCGCTTCAGGTCTACGGGACCGACTACCCCACACCCGACGGCACCTGCATCCGCGACTTCATCCATGTCAGCGACCTCGCCCGGGCACATGTTCTGGCGCTGCGGCATCTTCTGGACGGGGGCAAGACGCTCCACCTCAACCTCGGCACCGGGCAGGGCCTGTCGGTGCGCCAGATCATCGCCGGAATCGAGGCGATGACCGGCCGCCAGATGCCGGTGATCTGGGGGCCCCGCCGCCCGGGCGATCCGCCCGCGCTGGTGGCCGATCCCGCCATCGCCTACCACCTTCTGGGCTTCCGGGCCCGGCGGTCGGACCTTCGCACGATCCTTGCCGATGCCGCTCCCGGCTTCGGACTCGTCCCTGCCGACGCCGTTCCATGACCAGCACCAGCACCAATCCCCCGATCACTGCACCGCACCATCGGGCAGTGGGCCCCGCGCCGCAACAGGGCCGGGGTGGGGGCTGGACCGCATCGATCTTCACCCGAAGGCAGAAGACGATCTACCTTTTCCTTTGCGCGCTCTGGGCCGTCACGGTGATCTGGTTCTGGAACTGGTGGCTGAAACCCGAACACTTCGTCGGCTGGCCCGAATTCCTGTTCGCGACGATCCCGCTGGCCTGGATCCACGGCCTCCAGCTCTTCTTCGTTGTCGTCCTGCTGCAAGCATCGCGCACGGCAGCACCGGCGCCGGTGCCCGGGCAATGGCGGGTGGCGATGGTGGTGACCAAGACCCCGTCCGAACCCTTCGAGGTCATCCGGGCCACCCTGACCGCAATGCTGGCGCAGGACTACCCCCACGACACCTGGCTGGCCGACGAGGACCCGACGGAAGAAACCCGCGACTGGTGCGCCCGAAACGGCGTCAAGATATCCTCGCGCAAGGGCGTGGCGGATTACCACCGCCCGACCTGGCCACGCCGGACCCGCTGCAAGGAAGGCAACCTTGCCTATTTCTACGACCATTGGGGCTACCGGGACTATGACATCGTCGCCCAGCTCGATGCCGACCACGTCCCCCAGCCCGGCTACCTGCGCGAGATGGTGCGCCCCTTCGCCGATCCCGCCGTGGGCTATGTCAGCGCGCCCTCGATCTGCGCCTCGAACGCGGCGGAAAGCTGGGCCGCCCGGACCCGGCTGCACACCGAGGCCGCCTTTCACGGCCTGTTCCAGACCGGCTACACGCGCGCTTTCGCGCCGATGTGCATCGGATCGCACTACGCGGTCCGCACCAAGGCACTGCAACAGGTCGGCGGCCTTGGCCCGGAACTGGCCGAGGATCATTCGACCTCGCTCCTCATGAATGCGGGGGGATGGCGTGGCGTTCACGCCATCGACGCCATCGCCATCGGGGACGGTCCGGCAAATGTTGCCGACATGGTGACACAGGAATTCCAGTGGTCCCGCAGCCTGCTCACGCTGCTGCTTCAGCACAGCGGAAACTATCTCGCCCGGTTGCCCCTGCGGCTCAAGTTCCTCTTCGTCTTCTGCCAGCTCTGGTATCCCCTTTTTGCGATGACCTCGGCCATGTTGTATCTGGCTCCGGTCATGGCCCTTGGCTTCGACCTTCGCTATGCCAACGTGACTTACCCGGCCTTCGTCCTGCACGCGGCCCCCGCCGTGATCGTTCTGACGCTGATCGCCTTCCGCATCCGGCACGACGGCTTCTTTCGCCCGCATGACGCGCCGGTGCTGAGCTGGGAGAAGGCCCTGTTCCTGGCCTTGCAATGGCCGTGGGTGTTCTGGGGGTGCGCGATGGCCATCCGGGACAAGCTGACCGGCACGTTCGTCGACTTCCGCATCACCCCGAAAGGAGCCGCGGCCCAGCAGACGCTGCCACTGAAGATCCTTGCCGTCTATACCCTGCTCGCGCTTGGCGCGACCCTGCCAGTGCTGTTCAGCGACGAACTGGCCAACGCCCGCGGTTTCCTGCTGCTCGCGCTGCTGAATGCCGTGCTCTATTCGGCCCTGGTCGTGGTGATTGTCTGGCGCCACCTGAAGGATACCGGTGCCCTGCGCTTCCAGCACCTGCATCAGAGCGCAGCCCAGATCTGCGCGGCGCTTCTGGTCACCGCCACGGTTGTGACCGGCTTTACCTGGCGTGGCGTCGAAAGCCTGCATGCCCTGGCCTTCGGGCTGGAACCTCTGCGGCTGGTCCGCGCAGAATACGGTCTCGCAGGCGCAGGCTTCGAGGCAGCACAACGCATCTACTTCGTCTGGGATCCGGGCTGGATCAACCCGGTTCCCGATTTTGCACGCAATGCCACCGACTGAAGAGAGAAATCATCATGTCCCATAACGCGAATGTTCGTCTTGTGACCGGCGGCCTGGCCATAGCCGCGGTTTCCGCTCTTTCGCTTTCGGGCGGACTCGAAGCCGCGCCGCCCGGCGACCTTCCCTTCGGTGCCTATGACCCCGACGGGTTCTTCGGCGGCGATACCGAGCTGTCGATCGAACATGTCTTCCTGCCCTGGGAGGACGTCAATCTCGCAACCCTGCTCGATGCCGACCAGTATGCGCTGGACCGCAACCGGGCCCTTCTCATCACCATCGAACCCTGGACCTGGACCCGCAGCGAACGCAACACCGCCGAGTTCCTGCGCGAAGGCATCCGCGCCGGATATTACGACGCCAACATGCGCGGGGTCTGTTCGGTCATCGGCACGCTGCAAAGCCCGATCTCGGTCCGCTGGGGTCATGAGATGGATTATGACGAGGGCCATTTCACCTGGGCCGGCTGGGAACCCGAAGACTATATCGAAGCCTACCGCCGCATGATCGACATCTGCCGCGACGAAGCGCCGACCATAAACGTGGTCTGGTCGCCCCTCGGGCTTGAGAATGCCACCGACTATTACCCGGGCGACGATTATGTCGACATTGTGGGCATGTCGATCTTCGGCTACGAACCTTGGGAGGTGGGCATCCTCGGCGGCGCCAAGACTTTCGAGGACTGGCTGACCGAACGCTATGACCGGCTCAAGGGTTTCGGCAAGCCGATCCTCGTGGCCGAAGTGGGCTATTCTGGAACAGAAGCCTATGTAAACACTTGGGAAAATCAGGTTCGCCAACTTCGGCCGGCCATGCCGCTGCTGATTGGCTCGGTCTACTTCAATCAGTCCGAGGTATATCCCTGGCCCGATGGCTACGGCCTGCCGGACTGGCGGATAAACAACCGGACATTGCCGGACAATTCATGAAATCGCCTGCATTCGGGCCGATTGGGGCCTGAAAGTCCGGTTCTGATCCTCTACTGAAGCGCGGCGCAAGCGTCGCGCCCGGTATGGGGATTGTCCGATGGCAAGGGTAAGCTTCCGCCCCCTCGCGGTGGCGGCATTGGTGATTGTGTGCGGCACGCCGGTGCTCGCATCCGAAGACCGCGCGGCGCATGCGGCAAGGGGATTTGACTGGTTCGCAAATGCGTCCAAGCCTGTCTCCAGGGCCGAGGCGATCGCCCGCACGCGGGCGGCCATCCTCAAGGCGCGGGGTCTGTCCAAGGGCGCGACCTGGGTCTGTTCGCCCGCAGGCTCCGGACAAAGGGCCTCTTGTCACAAGGGCTGACGCAGGCCGTCACGCAGCGGCCCCGACAGCCCGTGCTGGCATCTTGCAACCCGGGTTGAACGCCCGCAATCAAGCGTCCTTCTTGCCGACCGGCCGGACGTCCACGGGGTAGCCCCCCGCCCGGATTGCGCTAGACTGGTGGCCGTTCGGGCCAAGGCCCGCCGGATCGGACCATCAGAACCCATGCTCCCCCACGTCTTTCGCGGCCAAAGCCTGACCCTGCTTCCCTCGGGCGGCCTCTTCTGGCCAGCCCGCAAGCTGCTTGCCGTCTCGGACCTTCATCTGGGCAAATCCGAACGCCTGGCCCGCCGCGGCGGCGCATTGCTGCCGCCCTATGAGACGCAGGCGACGCTGGAAAAGCTTGACCGTGATCTCGATTGCACCGGCGCCGAGATCGTCATCTGCCTCGGCGACAGCTTCGACGATCTCACCGCTGCAGGCCGCCTGGACGAGGAGCAGCGCCTCTGGCTCACCCGGCTGATCGCGGGCCGCGACTGGACCTGGATCACCGGCAACCACGATCCCGGCCCGATCGACATCGGCGGCACGCACCGGGCCGAACTGACACTTGCCCCCTTCACCTTCCGCCATATTGCCGATCCTGCGGAAACGGCCGAGATATCAGGCCACTACCACCCCAAGGCCCGCCTTGCCGGTCAGTCACGGCCCTGTTTCCTGATGGACGCGGCCCGCCTGATCCTGCCCGCCTACGGCACCTATACCGGCGGCCTGCGCAGTGACGATCCCGCTCTTGCAGCCCTGATGGCAAAGGACGCGCTGGCCATCCTGACCGGCCCGCGCGTCCTTGCCATCCCGATGCCCCGCTGAAAGCTCATCGGGCACGTCGTGCCCTCTTCGCCATCCCGCGACAAGCGCAGGACCTGCGACGAGGCGTGCAGCCTCAGGCCGTCAGCCCCTCGGGCTCGGCCAGCCCATGCGCCCGGCAGCAGGCGGTCAGCGTATTGGCCAGAAGGCAGGCAATCGTCATCGGGCCCACGCCCCCCGGAACCGGCGTGATCGCCCCGGCCACTTCGGCCGCGCTCTCGTAATGCACGTCCCCCACCAACTTGCCCTTGCCGTCGCGCTCGATCCGGTTGATGCCGACGTCGATCACCGTGGCCCCCGGTTTCACCATGTCGCCGGTAATCATCTCGGGCCGCCCGACCGCCGCCACCAGGATGTCCGCCCGGCGGCAGACCTCTGCCAGGTCCTTCGTCCGGCTGTGCGCAATCGTCACCGTGCAGCTGTCGCCCAACAGAAGCTGCGCCATCGGCTTGCCGACGATGTTCGACCGCCCCACCACAACCGCGTTCAGCCCCGCAAGTTTCCCGTGATGGTCCCGCAGCATCATCAGGCAACCCAAGGGCGTGCAGGGCACCATGCTCTTCTGCCCGGTCCCCAGAAGGCCAACGTTCGAAATGTGGAATCCGTCAACATCCTTTGCCGGGTCGATCCGGTTGATCACCAGTTCGGAATTCAGATGAGCCGGCAGCGGCAACTGCACCAGAATCCCGTGCACTTTCGGATCAGCATTCAGCTGGTCGATCAGCGCCAGAAGATCGGCCTCCGAGGTTCCTGCATCCAGCCGATGTTCGAAAGATGCCATTCCGACCTCGATGGTCGAGGCATGCTTGTTCTTCACATAGACCTGCGACGCCGGGTCCTCGCCCACCAGAACGACCGCAAGGCCCGGCTGCAGCCCCTGTTCCTCGCGCAGCCGCGTCACATGCTCGGCCACCTGCGCGCGCACCCCCGCCGCAAAGGCCTTGCCGTCGATCACCTTGGCCGTCATTCCCGTTCCTCCCCTAAACCGCCGCCGCAAAGGCCGTCCGGTAGTGTTCCATCTGCAGGCGCGTCGCCAGCACCGCGTTCTTCATCAGAATCGCCACCGTCACCGGTCCGACCCCGCCGGGAACCGGCGTGATCCAGCCCGCCACCTCGGCGCAACTCGCGAAATCCGCGTCGCCCAGCGTGCGCCCCTCCACCCGGTTGATCCCGATGTCGATCAGCGCCGCCCCCGGCTTCAGCATCTCGCCCCGAACCAGCCCCGGCTTGCCCACCGCCACGAAGACAGCATCCGCCGCACGGCTATGCACCGCGACCTGCCGCGTCATGTGGTGGCAGACCGTGACCGTGGCCCCCAGACCCATCATCAGGAAGGCAATCGGCTTCCCCACAATCTCGGAATGCCCGATCACGCAGACGTCGAGGCCTTCCATCTTCAGGGGCAGCGTCTTCAATATCTCCACCGCAGCCACGGCGGTGCAGGGGCCAAGCGTCAGGTCGTTGTAGACGATGTTGCCGATCGAGGACGGATGCATCCCCTCCACATCCTTCATCGGATGCACCGCCTTTTGCAGCGCCTTCACCGGGATATGGCTTGGCAAGGGGCGCTGGATGATGATGCCGTTCACCCGCGGGTCCGCGTTCAACCCCGCCAGCACGCCTTGCAACTGCTCCAGGCTGATCGCTTCGGGATAGTTCCGCGCCTCGAACCCCACGCCCGAGGCTTCTGCAGACCGCTGCTGGTTGCGCACATACAACTCGGCCGCCGCCACATCCCCGACCGAGATCGACACCAGCTTCGGCGCCCATCCCGCCTCGGTCAGCCGCGCCGCCTCGGCCCGGGTCTCCTCACGCATCCGGGCCGCAATGGCCTTGCCGTCGATCAGCGTCGCGGTCATCCCGCCCTTACCCCCTTCGCAGACTGTCCGGCCCCAGCTTGCTTTCCTCGCGCGCAATGGACCAATCGATCAGCCGCCGCCACAGTTTCTCTACCAGATCGGGCGGCAGCCCGTAGGTATCGGCATGGCGGCGGACGTTGCGTACCACTTCCTCAACCCGCTCCTCGATTCGTGCCGGCAGGTCGACCCCCGCCTTGATCTCGGCCGCCCGGTCGATGTAGCCCGCGCGTTCCGCGAACAGCCGGACAAGGTCTTCGTCCAGCCGGTCGATCTCGGCCCGGATATGGGCCATGGTCGTGCAGTCGGCGGGCTTGCGCATCATCGTCTCCCTTGGCAAGGCCCCCCCGAGATAAGGGGAAGCCCGCCCAAGGGCAATGCGACCTTAGAACAGCCCCTCGACCTGGCCCGCATCATTCAGCCGGATCACCTCGGCCGAGGGCACCCGGGGCAGGCCCGGCATGGTCATGATCTCACCGCAGATCACCACGATGAAGCCCGCACCCGCGCTCAGCCGCACTTCGCGGACCGGGACCGAATGGCCCGTCGGCGCGCCCCGGACGTTCGGGTCGGTGGTGAAGCTGTATTGGGTCTTGGCCATGCAGATCGGCAGATGGCCATAGCCCGCCGCCTCCCAGGCCTTCAGCTGGTCGCGCACCGATTTGTCGGCCAGCACCTCGTCGGCATGGTAGATGCGCTTGGCGATGGTCTCGATCTTCTGGAAAAGGCCCATCTCGTCAGGATAAAGCGGCGCAAAGTGGCTGGAGCCGCCTTCCGCGAGCTTCACCACCGCATGGGCCAGATCCTCGATCCCCGCGCTGCCCATGGCCCAATGCTTGCACAGAACCGCCTCGGCGCCCTGCGCCGCGACATAGTCCTTCACCGCCGCCACTTCGGCATCGGTGTCGCTGTAGAAATGGTTGATCGCCACCACCACCGGCACGCCGAAGGATTTCACATTGGCGATGTGGCGGCCCAGGTTCGGGCAGCCCTTCTTCACCGCATCGACGTTCTCGGTCCCAAGGTCGGCCTTGGCGACCCCGCCGTTCATCTTCATCGCGCGCACCGTGGCGACGATGACGGCGGCGGCAGGCTTCAGCCCCGCCTTCCGGCACTTGATGTCAAAGAACTTCTCGGCCCCGAGGTCGGCCCCGAAGCCCGCTTCGGTCACGACATATTCCCCCAGCTTCAGCGCGGTCTTGGTGGCGATGACAGAATTGCAGCCATGGGCGATGTTGGCGAAAGGGCCACCATGGACGAAGGCCGGGTTGTTCTCCAGCGTCTGCACCAGGTTCGGCTGCATCGCGTCCTTGAGCAGAACCGTCATCGCCCCGTCGGCCTTGATGTCGCGGCAGTAGATCGGCTTCTTCTCGCGGGTATAGGCCACCACGATGTCGCCCAGCCGCTTTTGCAGGTCTTCCAGATCATTGGACAAACACAGGATCGCCATGACTTCCGAGGCGACCGTGATGTCAAAACCCGTCTGGCGCGGGAAACCGTTGGCGACACCGCCAAGGTTCACCACGATATCGCGCAGCGCGCGGTCGTTCATGTCCATCACCCGGCGCCAGACGATGCGGCGTTCGTCAATCGCAAGCTCGTTGCCCCAGTAGATGTGGTTGTCGATCATCGCCGACAAAAGGTTGTGGGCGGATGTGATCGCGTGGAAATCCCCCGTGAAATGCAGGTTCATCTCTTCCATCGGCACGACCTGGGCCATACCGCCGCCCGCAGCCCCGCCCTTCATCCCGAAGTTCGGGCCGAGGGAGGCCTCGCGGATGCAGATCACCGCCTTCTTGCCGATCCGGTTCAGACCGTCGCCCAGGCCCACGGTCGTGGTGGTCTTGCCCTCGCCCGCAGGCGTCGGGTTGATCGCGGTCACCAGCACCAGCTTGCCATCGGGCTTGCCCGCCAGCGACTTGATGAACTCCTGGCTCACCTTGGCCTTGTCATGGCCATAGGGCAGCAGATGATCCGACGGGATGCCCAGCTTCGCGCCCACCTCCATGATCGGCTTCTTCTTCGCTTCGCGCGCAATTTCGATATCGGTCTTGAAGGCCATGTCGCATCTCCCACGGGGCAGAGTGTTCCGTTTGCGACGTGATACCGGGCCAAAGCCCACATCAAAGGCCGGTTTCCGACCTGAAACCCGCGAAATTCGCCAGAGCCGGTTTCCGATACGAAACCCGCGCCCGGAACCCGGACAATTCGACTAAAATTGTCCTTCCTTTCTGCGCAAATATCCCACGGGGGGTCCGGGGGGTGTGAAACCCCCCGGGGGGCTGCCACAGGCTCACCCCCGCCAGGCCCTTTGCGCCGGCACATGCAACCGCAGCGCATCGCCCAGCCGCAGAACGCCCTCGCGTTCGACCCAGGCCGTCACGCCCCGCTTGCCCTCGGCCGCCCGCTTGAACCCCTTGCCCTGCCCGGGCAGCGACTTCTCGATCGTGACGGCCGGCTCCTGGCAAGGCAGGTTCTCCATGTCCACCACCAGGGTCACCCCGTCCGGCCCCTGCAAGCGGCTCGACGGCGGGACATGGGTGAAATCCGGGATGCCCTCCACCACCAGCGAGGCCCCGACCCAGGCGTAGTCCATTTCCGCCAGCCCCATGTCGCGCGCGACCTCGGCCATCTCCTCTGCGCTGACGATGCACAGCTGCCGGACGTTGCGGATTTCGGTGCACCTGGGATGCTGCTTCATCACCCGGCTGCACGAGGGCCGGGTCAGTCCCGCATGCACCTCACCCTCGTAACCGGCAAAGCTCAGCGGCATCTCCTGCAGGGGCCGGGCGGTGATCACCAGCTTTTCCACCGGCACGGGCTGGTACCCCAGCCAGACAACGCGGGCGGTGATGTCGGTCGGGATCAGGGCAGGCATCGCTTCTCCATCCTCAAAGCCACTTCTTCCAGCGGAAGATCGCATAGGGCACCAGCGCCGACAAAAGCATAAGCCCCAGCGCCATCGGATAGCCCCAGGTCCATTGCAGTTCCGGCATGTGCTCGAAATTCATGCCGTAGATGCTGGCGATCAGCGTGGGCGGCAGGAAGACGAAGGCCACCACCGAGAAGATCTTGATGATGTCCGACTGCCGGATGCTGATGACCCCCAGCGTCGCATCCAGCAGAAAACGCACCTTCTCGGACTGAACCCCGGCCACCTCGCGCAGGGACCGGATGTCCTGCAACAGCGCCTTGGCCTGGCTGCGGGTCGGCTGTCCCATCCGCAGGGGCGACAGGTTCTCCTTGTCCACGGTGATATAGCCCGCCAGCCGCAACAAGGTGCCAAGGCTCTCGTTCGCCTTGGCATTCACGTCCTCGGCCCGGCCGATCTGGCGCAGAACCTTCGACAGGTCCTCGCCCTTGCCCGCGCCCCGGTCGGGCGAGAACAGCGCCTTCGACAGCCCGTCCAGCTGCCGCGCCTCGGCCTCCAGAATGTCGGCCAGCCGGTCCACCACCGCCTCCAGCAGGCCCAGAAGCGCATCGACCCCGCATTTCAGCGCCGTTTCGTGCCGCGAGGCCCAGTCGGCGAAGAAGTCGAACGACCGCGGGCGATGGTAATGCACGCTGACCAGACGATCCGGCAGGACGACGAAGGTGACCGGGGCAATCCCGATCTCGCGCTCGGCCTCGGTCGCCACGACCTGCGCCGTGAGGAACAGCGCGCCCCCCTCGCGGTAGATGCGCGAGGACATCTCGATCTCCTGCATGTCCTCGTGGGTCGGGATGTCGATGCCCAGCGCCGCCTCGACCGCATCCTCCTCGGCCATGGTCGGCGCCTCCAGGTCGATCCAGATCGCGTCGCGCAGATGCTCATGGCTCAGGTCCATCCGCACCAGCCGGCTTTTCACTGTCCTGAATGCCGCGATCACGCCGCTACCCCTGCCTCCGTCCGCCGAAGGCGCAGGGTAGCGCCTGTCGGGCCCAAGAAAAAGGCCCCGCCGAGGCGGGGCCTTAACCTGTCACACTCTGTCACAAAGGCGCCGGTTCCGGCTCTGGTCCCGGTTTCGAGCCCCGCCCCCGCGTCTTCGGGATCGCCGCGATCGAGGCGCCCCCGCCCCCCGTCGAGGCGGGCTTGTCGGCATCGTCGTCGCCACCCAGAGGCTCGCCCGCAATCACCTTGCGGATCTCGTCGCCGGTCAGCGTCTCGTATTCCAGAAGGCCCTTGGCCAGCCGCTCGAAATCTTCCGATTTCTCGATCAGGATCTTCCGCGCGGTCTCATAGCCCTCGTCGATCAGCGCCTTCACCTCGGCCTCGATCTTCTGCTTGGTCTCGGCCGAAACCGAGAAGCCGGCGGTGTTGCCCTGATAGCCCTCATGCGCCTCGGAATAGTCGATGTTACCGATCTTGTCCGACATCCCCCAGCGCATCACCATCGCGCGGGCAAGGCCGCTCGCCTGCTGAATATCGCCCACCGGGCCCGAGGACACGCCCTCTTCGCCATATTTGATGATCTCGGCCGCCTTGCCCGCCATGGTCATGGCAATGCGCTGCTTGGCCTCGTCCTTGTGCATCTGCAACCGGTCCATCTCGGGCAGGCTGACCACCATGCCCAAGGCACCGCCGCGCGGGATGATCGTCGCCTTGTAGACCGGATCGCACTTCGGCAGATTCAGCCCGACGATGGCATGGCCCGCCTCGTGATAGGCGGTCTTTTCCTTCTGATCGTCGGTCAGAACCATGCTGCGCCGTTCCGCGCCCATCATCACCTTGTCCTTGGCCTGTTCGAAATCGACCATGGTGACAAAGCGCCGACCCACGCGGGCGGCCATCAGCGCGGCCTCGTTGACCAGGTTCATCAGGTCGGCCCCAGAAAACCCGGGCGAGCCGCGCGCGATGGTGCGCAGGTCAACGTCCGGCCCCAGCGGCACCTTGCGGGCGTGAACCGACAGGATCTTCTCGCGCCCCTTGATGTCGGGGTTCGGCACATGGATCTGCCGGTCAAAGCGGCCCGGGCGCAGCAGGGCGGGGTCCAGCACGTCCTTGCGGTTGGTGGCGGCGACGATGATCACACCCTCATTCGCTTCGAACCCGTCCATTTCGACCAGAAGCTGGTTCAGCGTCTGCTCGCGTTCGTCATTGCCGCCGCCGATGCCTACGCCCCGCGCACGGCCCACGGCGTCGATCTCGTCGATGAAGACGATGCAGGGCGCATTCTTCTTGGCCTGCTCGAACATGTCGCGGACGCGGGAGGCACCGACACCCACGAACATCTCCACGAAATCCGAGCCGGAGATGGTGAAGAACGGCACCCCCGCCTCACCCGCGATCGCGCGGGCCAGAAGCGTCTTGCCGGTGCCGGGGGGGCCAACCAGCAGCGCCCCCTTCGGGATCTTGCCCCCAAGGCGGCTGAACTTCTGCGGATTGCGCAGGAATTCGACAATCTCTTCCAGCTCTTCCTTGGCCTCGTCGATGCCCGCCACGTCGTCAAAGGTCACGCGCCCGTGCTTTTCGGTCAAAAGCTTTGCCCGGCTCTTGCCAAAGCCCATCGCGCCACCGCGCCCGCCGCCCTGCATCCGGTTCATGAAGAACAGCCAGATGCCGATCAGGATGATGAACGGCAGCCACAGCGACAGAAGCGACATGAAGCCCGACTGCGCCTGCGGTTCGGCCGTCACATCCACGCCCTTGGCGATCAGGTCGCGGGTCAGCGTGTCGGTCAGGATTTCGCCTTGCGGCCGGATGGTGACATAGGTGTTGCCGTCCCGCGACCGGACGACCACCCTCTCGCCATCCAGCGTCACGCTTGCAACCTGTCCGGCGTCCACCCGCTGGATGAACTCCGAGTAGCTGAGCGACCGCGAGGACATCGTTGTCGTGTTGCCGGAAAACAGTTGGAACAGCGCCATGACCAGGATCAAGAGAACGACCCAGAACGCGATGTTGCGTGCATTGCCCAAATCAGGGATCTCCAGAATGCGCCGCAGCCCCCCCTGAGGCTGAAGCGACTTTGAGCCTAAGATAAACTTTTGGGCCTCAGGTTCAATGCACTTGCGGGAAAAGGCACGATGTCATGAAGCCGCACGGCCCAATCGGCGGAAAACCCCGCCAGAGGGGCGGCAAGCAACCGGTCCCCCTGCCAGATTCCGGGGGTCACCAGCAGCACCTCGCGCGCAAGGCCGGTGGCCCGCCAGTCCGGGCACTGCCGCAGGCCCGCCTCTCCCAAGGCGCCAAGTTCCAGCCCCGGACCGCCCGGCCCTTCGGCCGTCCAGCGATGGTCCCAAAGTTCGGTCACCGCAACCCGCGGCTGCACCGCCCGCAGCTCCCGCAGGACGCCGATGATCTTGCCGTCGTTGCGGAACTGGCAGCCGCCCAGCGTGACCGCACATTCGTCGCGGATGTTCATGCTCAGCGCGAAGAGCTGGTCGGCGCGCGGCGGGTGCCGCGACCCCGACATCCAGCGGATGATCCCCGACAACAGCCGGCGCCGCAACTCCATCGGCAGGTCCAGATACTCCGCCCGCCGCATGGCGACCGCCCCGGCACGGCGGGTGACACGGCGGTCAAGAAACCCCTCGACGGTGCCGTCCAGCAGCCAACGCACATCGGCCAGACGATGCATCGTCTCGTTCAGTCGCCGTTCGCCGATGCCAAGTCCGTCAAGGATCTGCAGGGCCTTGCGCATGCGCGCACGGGTGAACCTGTCATCCTCGTTCGTCGGGTCTTCCCGCCATTCCAGCCCGTGGCGGACCAGATAGCCGCGCAGGTCGGCCCGCGAGACGTCCAGAAGCGACCGGGTGAAATCCATCCCGTATTCGTGCCAGGCCGCGCGCATCCCGCACAGGCCATCCAGCCCCGACCCGCGCGCCAGCGCCATCAGGAAACCCTCTGCCTGGTCATCGGCGGTATGGGCCAGGGCCACGCGCGCCAGCCCCCGCGCCCGCGCCCAGCCCGCCAGCAGCCGGCGCCGCGCGTCGCTGGCCGCCTGCATCAGGTTTCCCGTCGCCGGGTGATCCTCCCAGACCAGAATGCTGTGCGCCAGACCAAGCCGCGCACAGACCCCGGCGACAAAGGCGGCTTCCTCGGCGGCCTCGGGACGCAAGCGGTGATCGACGGTCGCGACCTCCAGCCGGTAGCCCAGCTGCGGCACGGCCGAGGCCAGAAGATGCAGCAAGGCCATGGAGTCGCCGCCCCCGGATACCGCCACACCGATGCAGCGCGGGCCGTCCAGCAACACGTCGCCCCGGGACAAACCCGTCGCCGCGCGCAGCAGCGGCCGATCCGCGACCGGCTGCGTGTCGATCCAGGCGGAAAACGCCTCTGCGGCCCCTAGCGGCACCCCAGCCCCTGCATCGCCACGCTGGCCTGCGTCGCCTGGATGCTGCCCGGAAACTCGATCCCGACCGCCGCCAGCGTCTGGCATCCGGCCTCGATCTGGCCCAAGGCACCCAGCGCCTCGCCCAGCTTCAGCACCGAATCCGCCGCGAAAGGCCCGGTCGGCGCCGCGGTATAGGCATCCAGATAGGCCCGCGCCGCGGCCGAGGTCTCGCCCAGCCGGGTCAGCGCCTCGCCGCGCAGGAACAGGGCCTCGGGAACTAGCGGCCCGCCAGGATAGGATTGGGCATAGGTCTCAAAGAGCGCCGCAGCTCCGGGAAAGTCACCCTGACCGAGCACCTCCTTGGCCCGGTCGAAGTCCGCCTGTTCGCTGACGGCAAGCTCTGCCCCACCCGTCCCGGTGCTGACACCGGGGTTCACCACGACCGGCGCCACCGCGCCGCCCACATCGCCACCCAGCGTCGGCGTGGCACCCAGGTTCCCCGGATCGCAGCCCGGGGTCACCTCGCAGAGGCGATATTCCATGTCGCCGATCCGGTTGGTGCCATCCGACACCACCCGGTTCAGCCGCAGCTCCACCTCTTCGGTCCGCGCGGTCAGTCGGGCCATCGTCGCCTCGATCGCGTCCATCCGCGTCAGCGCGTCGCCCCCCGCCGCGCCGCTGGTCATCGCGCCGGTGGTGACCAGTTCCGACTTCAGCGCGTTGAACTCGGCCGCCAGCATCGCAAGCTCTGCCCGGATGTCGGCCAGGGTCTGGGCCCGGTCCTGCGCCACTGCCGGGACGGGCAGCAGCGCAACGACCGCCAGAAGACGGAGGACCCGCATCAGGTCAGACCCCGGCGCCCGCCGACAGCACCGTCACGGCGCGGCGGTTCTGCTGGTAGCAGGCTTCATTCGAGCAGACCTCGATCGGCCGCTCTTTCCCGTAGGAAATCGTGCGCAGCCGGTTGGCCGGCACGCCCTGGCTGATCAGGAAGTTCTGCACCGAGGCCGCACGCCGCGCGCCCAGCGCAAGGTTGTATTCCCGCGTGCCCTGTTCGTCGGCATGGCCCTCGATGATCGCGGCATAGCCGGGGTTCTGCATCAACCACTGCGCCTGCGCCGTCAGCACCTGCCGCGCTTCCGGCGACAAGGTCGACTGGTCCACCGCGAACAGTACCCGGTCGCCGACGCGCTGGTTGAAATAGGCGATCGAGCGCGGGTCGTTCGGGTCGCCCAGACCCGTTGTGTCGATCCCGCCCATGCCTCCGGGCCCGCCCGCGCCACCGGGGCCGCCCGCGCCGTAACGGTCGGGGTTCTTGCAGGCCGCCAGCGCCAGCGCGGCGACAAGCAGCAGGGATTTCACGGCAAGGGTCATGGGATGCATCCTTCTTTTTGGCTCGATTGCGGCCAGAGTATCAGAGTTGCGCCGCCGTGGGAATCGGCGGCGCGGCATGTCTTACGGCAAAAGCGGCGACCAGGCCGGATCGCTGGCCGGGCCGTCCGTGGGAACCTGCTTGAGGTTGCGGCCCGTGATGTCGACCGACCACAGCGTCGCCTGCCCGCCCGCGCCGCTCGTTTCGCGGGTGAACATGATGACCCGCCCGTTCGGCGCCCAGGTCGGACCCTCGTCCAGGAAGCTGGCGGTCAGAAGGCGCTCCTCGCTGCCGTCGGTGCGCATCACGCCGATGTGGAACCGGCCCTGATGCTGCTTGGTGAAGGCGATCAGGTCCCCCCGCGGCGACCAGACCGGGGTGCCATAGCGCCCCTGCCCGGCCGAGATCCGCACGCCCTCACCGCCGGTCGCCGGCATGATGTACAGCTGCGGCGTTCCCGTCCGGTCGCTTTCAAAGACGATCCGGCTGCCATCCGGGCTGAAGCTTGGCGCCGTCTCGATCGAGGGCGCATTGGTCAATTGCGTCAACCGGCCCGAGCCCACGTCCAGCGCATAGATATCGGTGTTGCCGCCGCGTTCGAGGCTGAAGACGATGGTCTGCCCGTCGGGGCTGAAGCGCGGCGCAAAGGTCATCGTGCCGGGCTGTTCCTCCAGCGTCTGGCGCCGCAGCGTCGCCACGTCCATCAAGGTGATCCGGGGGAAACCCGTCTCATAGCTGGTGTAGAGGATGCGGTCGCCCGTGGGCGAAAAGCGCGGGGCCAGCACGATGGTGCTGCTGTCGGTCAGATACTGGACATTCGCGCCGTCGTAATCCATCACCGCCAGCCGCTTGAGCCGCGCGTTCTTCGGCCCGCTTTCGCTGACAAAGACCACCCGGCTGTCGAAATAGCCGCCCTCGCCGGTGATCTTGGAATAGACCACATCGGCCACCTTGTGCGCCATCCGCCGCCAGCCCTGCGTGGTGCCCGCGAATTGCAGCGCGGCACCTTCCAGCGTGACACCGTTGAAGACGTCATAGGCACGGAACTTCACCGTGATCCGGTCGCCGCTGACCGAAACCGCCCCCGTCACCAGCACCTGCGCGTTGATCGCCTTCCAGTCCTCGAAGGCGATCCCGCCGTCGAAACTGGTGATCCGGCTGATATAGGCCTCTTCCCCGATGTTGCGGAAAAAGCCGGTGCCGGTCAGGTCGGCGATCACCACCCGGGTGATATCCCGCGCCAATTGGCCCGCGCCGCCCTCGTCGATGAAGGTCGGCACGGCAATCGGCATCGGCTCGATCACGCCGGGGCCGATCACGATCCGGGGCGGCGCGTTCTGTGCCACGACCGGAGCGGCCATGACCGTCACGCCAAGGACCAGCGCAAAGAGGGTTCGCAAGGCAGTTCTCATGGGTGCTGTCATCGGCCTCATGCTCCGTTTCTTGACTCGTTGCCCGCGCCAGTTGCCGGACATACTGCGCGAGATATGGGGAATTCACACAACATTTCACTGTATCTGACGATCATCTGAACCGCATCCCGTTGGCATCGAAAACCAGATCCAGCACGCGCCAGGTTTCATACTTGCCCGGCGGCAGCGGAATCCCGCCTTCGCTGTGCGTCCGGTTCACCGCGCGACGGGCGATCTGGAACAGCCCGTCGATCGCCGCCTGATTGGGGCCGTTCGACTCCAGCAGCTGGAAATCCGTCGGCCTACCCGACTGGTCGAAGGTGACCCGGATCACCACCATCGTCGAAAGCACATCGGTCGAGGCCGCGCCCAGGTTCCAGCGCCGCGCGATGGCGCTGGAGATGTCGCCCATCTCGCCCCCGGTCAGGGGCGGCCCCTGCGGCAGGTTCTGCCCGCCCGTTGGCGCCCCCGTGGGGGCGGGCTCGCTGGCCGCCTCGGCCAGAAGGGCGGCAATCGCGTCCTCGGTCGCCCGGTCATCGACCGGCTGTTCCCGCGGGGTTTCGCGCGGGGTCTCGACCCGGGCGGTCTCCGGCTCGGGCTGCGGCGCGGGGCGGCTCGGCTTCGCACGCGGGCGGAGCGAGGTCGTCATCCCGGTCGCCTCGGTCTGGTCCCGGTTCGCCTCGGTCAGAAGCACATCGCCCGTCACCTCGGGCGCGGTTTCCTCGGTCGGGGTTTCCTGCACCACCTCGGCCTCGGCGGGTTCCTCGCTTACCGCAGGGGTGGGCGTGTCGGATGTGGGAACCTCCGGCTCCACCTCCACCGGACTTGGCGCCACGATCTCGGCCGCCCGCGGCGCGGGCTGAACTTCCGTCGAGGGCGAGGGCAGCACCTGCTCCACCTCGGCCTGCACCGCCTCGCTGGGCGCGGGCGCCGGTTCCGGCTCGGGCACGGGTTCGGGCTCCGCAACCGGCTCGGGTTCGGGCAGAGGCGCAGGCTCCGGTTCCGGCTCGGGCTCGGGCGCAGGCTGCACCTCGGGCCGCGCCTGCGGCCGCACCGGCGCCGGCTCTTCCTGGGGCGAGGGCGTCGAAGCCGCCTGCAAGGCCGCGAATTCGGCACTCGTCATCATGCTGACCTGGGTCACGATGACCTCTTCGACGGGCTTTGGCGCAAACAGCCAATCCCCGACCAAGACCCACAGGATCAACCCCGCGTGCCCGATCCCCGAAAAGATCGTTCCCGTCTGCATCCGCCTCAGCCGCCCGATCCTGCGTCACCCGCAGCATCAGACGCGGCCCCGCCGCCAAAGCTTGGCCCTTGTGCATCGGTCACAAGGCCAATCTCGTTGAACCCGCCCGCGTTCAGCGCGCCCATGACCTGCGCCACCCGCTCATAGGGGATCGACCCGTCGGCCCGCAGGAACACCTTTTTCGAGGTCCGCTCCGCCGCAATCGCCCGCAACTTGGGGATCATCTCGCCATCGGCCACTTCGGTCGTCTGGATCGCGATGCGCCCGTCCGCCGTGATCGATACCGTCAACGGCTCTTCCTGTTCCGAGGGCAAGGCCCCCGCCGCCGTCTTCGGCAGCTCCACCGGCACACCCACCGTCAGCATCGGCGCCGCCACCATGAAGATGATCAGCAAGACCAGCATCACGTCCACGAAGGGCGTGACGTTGATCTCGCTCATCGCCGCCGACTTGCCCCGGCGCCTGCGGCCCCGACCGCCCCCGCCGCCTCCCGATTTCACCACACTCGCGGCCATGGCTCAGGCGTCCAGCTGGCGCGACAGGATCGTCGCGAACTCATCGGCAAAGCTCTCATAGCCGCCCACGATCCGCTCGCTGTCGGCATTGAGCTTGTTGTAGAAGACCACCGCCGGAATGGCCGCAACCAGCCCGATGCCGGTGGCCAGCAGCGCCTCGGCGATCCCCGGCGCGACCACCGCAAGATTGGTGTTCTGGCTGATGGCGATCTGCTCGAAGCTGTGCTTGATCCCCCAGACCGTCCCGAAAAGCCCAATGAACGGCGCGGTCGACCCCGTGGTCGCCAGGAAACTCAGACCCCGGTTCAGATCCTCGCTCTCGCGCGCGATCGCCACGTTCATCGCCCGGTCGATCCGCGCCTGCGCGCCCGCGATCAGCCCGCCGTCCTGCTTGTGACTGCGCCGCCATTCCAGCATGCCCGCCGAGAAGATCTTTTCCGACTGCCCCTGCGGGTCCGGCCCGATCCGCTCGAAAAGCTCGTCCAGCGGCTCGCCCGACCAGAAGGCCCGGTCGAAGATCGTCGCCTCGCCCCGGGCGCGGCGGAACTGGATGTGTTTCTGGATGATGATCGCCCATGACCAGAAGGACATGACGAACAGCATGACCATCACCAGCTTGACGGTGAGGGTGGCACGGGCAAAGAGGGCGACCATGGAGAAATCGATCTCCTGCGCCATCGCAAGGGTATTGGGTTCCATTCACGCCTGCTCTTGTTGATCGGGCCGATTTGCCGGCGCCGTTACCCGACTTTGTATCAAGATTGGAGGGGCAATGCCAACACAACTGTGTGGGCGGCAGTGATTCGCTGCCCAGCGCCACCCGCTGTCATCGCCGCCCGCGCCTCCTCGTGCGACTGCGTCTTCTCGTCGGCAAACCCGCAAGGCGCGACGGGGGCGCCGACGCCCGTTGCCTTGCGGTCAGTGCATCGGCCCCGCCAGCTTTGCCCGCACGTCCGCCGGGACCCGGGCTGCATGACCATCCTCCATCAGGCAGACCAGCGTGACCTGCGCCACGAAAAGCCGCTCGCCCCCGCGCGTGACCACCTGCTCCAGCCCGATCCGCGCCCCTCCCAGCATGGTCAACGCGGTCTCCACCACCAGTTCGTCGCCGAACTTCGCGGGCCTCAGGAAATCCGCCTCGACCCGGCGCACGGCAAAGACGATCCCTGTCGCCGCCTTCAGCGCCATCTGGTCCACGCCGAGGCTGGCCACCCATTCCGTCCGCGCCCGCTCGATGAACTTCAGGTAATTGGCGTAATAGACGATCCCGGCCAGATCGGTGTCCTCATAATAGACGCGGGTGGTGAAACGATGCGGGGTCATGCGGTCCTCGGTCAGCCCTGGCGCAAGCCTAGCCCGCCCGGCACCGCGCCGCCAGCCGCAGCGCATGGGACGCATCCCGCGCCACCGGCGGCAGCACCGGATCATACCCGGCGCGGATCACCGCCCCGATCTCGGGCCGCAGGATCACCCGCTCGCCCACCCGCGCCAGCGGGGATGAGCCGTCGAAGGCCCGGTCCGACCACAGGACGATGGTCTGCACCGCCTGCGCCAGGGCCAGCGTCTCGGCCTCCATCGCCGCCAGCGCCGCATCCATCCGCAGGAAGACGAAGGCCGCCTTGATCGCGCCCTCCGCGTCGAAGCGGAAAATCCGGTACTGGTTCGCTCCGGCGCGTTCCAGCCGCGCCACCAGCGCCGGCAATTCCGGCACCAGCCGACCTAGGTCCTTCACCTCCAGAAGCTCCGCCCAGTCCCGGAAGGCAAAGACCATCAGGTTCGCCCCCAGTTCCGGGTCGGTCTCGGCCATCTTGTGCCCGGCCAGCGCCACCACCGCCTCGATGGCCCCCTTGAAGACCGCAAGCGAGGCATCCTCCACCCCGAAGACCACCGGCACCAGCGGCCGCCCCCAGCGCGCGAAGAGATAGGCCCCGTCGCTGCGGGTGAACAATGCCTCGACCGCCGCCGGCTCCATATCCCGCCTCCATCGCATCCCCGGCCCGCGCTAGCATCGGGGACAAACCCGACACAAGCCCTTGCTCCTTGCAAAATACTCTCAGGGGGTTTGGGGGCAGAATGCCCCCATCCGCCGAGGAGGAGGGCGAAGGCCCGACGACGAGACCAGGGCCTTGCGCGGCACGCGCGCGATTCACTTGGCGTCAAAGAGGTCCGACTGCCCCGCCCCTTTCGGCGCCTCCAGCCCCAGATGCCGCCAGGCCTTGCCCCCCAGCATCCGCCCGCGCGGCGTGCGCAGGATCAGGCCCTGCTGCAAGAGGTACGGCTCGATCACCTCTTCGATCGCATCGCGCGGCTCGCTCAGCGCCGCCGCGATCGTCTCCACGCCCACCGGCCCGCCGCCATAATTCTCGGCCAGCAGCACCAGATAGCGCCGGTCGGCCCCGTCCAGCCCCAGATTGTCCACCCCCAGCCGGGTCAGCGCCCGGTCGGCCAAGGCGCGGCTGATCCGCCCGCCGGCTTCCACCAGCGCGAAATCCGCCACCCGGCGCAAGAGCCGCCCCGCGATCCGCGGCGTGCCCCGTGCCCGCCGCGCGATCTCGCGGCAGCCCTCGGGCTCTGCCGCCAGCCCCATCAGCCGCGCCCCCCGCGCGACGATCTCGTAAAGCTCGGCTTCCGAATAGAACTCCAGCCGCGTCGGAATCCCGAAACGGTCGCGCAAAGGCGTCGTCAAAAGCCCCAGCCGGGTCGTCGCCCCGACCAGCGTGAAGGGCTGGAGGTCAATCCGCACCGTGCGTGCGGCAGGGCCTTCGCCGATCACCAGATCCAGCGCGAAATCCTCCAGCGCGGGATATAGCACCTCTTCCACCACCGGGCTCAGCCGGTGAATCTCGTCGATGAACAGCACATCGCGCGGTTCCAGATTGGTCAGGATTGCCGCAAGGTCGCCGGGCTTGGCCAGGACCGGCCCCGAGGTCATCCGGAACCCCACCCCCAGCTCCCGCGCCATGATCTGCGCCAGCGTGGTCTTGCCCAGTCCGGGGGGGCCATGGAAGAGCGTATGATCCATCGCCTCGCCACGCATCCGGGCGGATTCGATGAACACCGCCAGATTGGCCCGCGCCTCCGCCTGACCGATGAACTCGGCCAGCATCTGCGGCCGCAGGGCCTTGTCGGTGTCCTCTGGCAGCCGTTCCGGCCGCAGGGTCGGGTCCGAACTCATTTCCGTTTACTCATTTCGGCGCCAGAACTTTCAGCGCCGCCCGGATCAGCGTCGCCGTATCCGCCTCCGGCAGATCACCGGCGACCGTGGCCACCGCCTGCGCCGCATCGCCCTGCCCGTAGCCCAGGTTCAGAAGCGCCGACAAGGCGTCGGCCAAAGCCGCCGCGCGCCTAAGGGCCCCCTCATCAGCCCGTGCGGGCTTCTTCGGTGCGGGGGCGGCGTCCTCGACCACCACATCCTCGGCCCCGGCCTTCGCGCTCAGCCCCACCCCCGCCGCCATCACGCCGGGCGCCTTGGCCTTCAGCTCCAGGATCACCCGCTGCGCCAGCTTCGGCCCCACCCCCGGTGCCGCCTGCACGGCGCGCGCATCGCCCAAAGTGATCGCCCGGCCCACGCCCTCGGCCCCCAGCGCCCCCAGGATCGCCAGCGCCGCCTTCGCGCCCACGCCCTGCACCGTGGTCAAAAGCTTGTGCCACTCCTTCTCCAGCATGGTCGGGAAACCGAACAGCTGCAGCAGGTCCTCGCGCACCACAAGCTCGGTATAAAGCGACACTGCCTCACCCAGCACCGGCAACCCGGCCAGGGTCCGGTCGCTGACATGGACGATGTATCCCACCCCACGCACGTCGATCAGCACATGGTCCGGGCCCCGCCAGTCCAGCCGTCCGGAAATCCGCCCGATCATCCCGCCGCCCTCACCGCCGCCGCCAGCCGCCCCGACGACTGGACATGATGCGCATGACAGATCGCCACCGCCAGCGCATCCGCCGCGTCCGGCCCCGCCACCTTCACCCCCGGCAGATGCAGCCGCACCATGTGGTCCACCTGCACCTTCGCCGCATGGCCCACGCCCACCACCGTCTTCTTCACCGCATTCGGCGCATATTCCCCGACCGCAAGGCCGAACTGCGCCGGCACCAAGAGCGCGATCCCCCGCGCCTGGCCCAGCTTCAGCGTCGCCACCGCGTCCTTGTTGACGAAGGTATGCTCCACCGCCGCCGCCTCCGGCTGCCAGACCCGCAGCACCTCGGTCAACTGGCCGTGCAGCGACAGAAGCCGCATCGCAAGGTCACCCTCCGCGCCATCCGAATGGCAGATGCCGTTGGCGACATGCGTCAGGCGCGAGCCCGCCACGTCGATCACACCCCAGCCCAGGTTTCTAAGCCCCGGATCTATGCCGATGACCCGCATCTTGGTCCTGTCCCTTGCCTGCCCCCAAGGGCTAGCACGAAAAGGGAACATCCGCCAACGGCTTTCCGCAGACCGCCGGTCCGGGGCCGCTGCATTTTGCACTTGCAGAATGCGACCAGCTGTCGCAGAAATCCGACGCGCGCCGCGATCACTGCGGGAAAGCACTGAAAAAGATGAAGAAATTGTGTCCTCAGTCATGCAGCGGCTGCAATGCGGCCATGCTGTAGTGGCGCTTGCTTTGCATATGCAGCACGACTATCTGGCAGGCCATGGAGGATGAAGCCTCCGAAATGAGCAGTTTGAAAACAAGGATGCAAGCCATGGCCGCTGTCGAGACGACCCGCCCGGCGCCCTTTGGCGCCATCACCACCTACCGTGCCATCACCGGCCTTTCCGGCATTTTTGCCACTCTGGCCGCATGGAACGATGCCCGTGTGACGCGCAAGGCGCTGAACAGGCTTTCCGATCGCGAGCTGGACGATATCGGTCTGTGCCGCGGCGACATCGAGTTCATCGGTCGCTAAGGTCGAAAGCCGAAAGCCCGGATGCCGCAGGCGCCGGGCAATGACAAAGGCCGCATCCGCGATGCGGCCTTTTGCATGTCAGGGGTTCTTCGGCACCGCCAGCCCCCACGGCGACCGGTCAGCGCGGCAGCAGCGCCTGCAACTGGCCCGAGATCGCCAGAGTGACCGGGTCGGCATGCATCAGCCATGCGCCCACCGGGTCGAACCCGCTGCCAGCCGCCAGCGCGGATACACGGCTTTCATAGGTCTGGGCCCCGATGTAGTAGTGGATCACCCCCTTGAGGGCGACCCCAAGCAACAGGGCAAGCACCATGGGGCGCAGGAAGCGCAGGCTCGCCCAGCCGCGCCGGGTAGACGCCTTGCGGCCCAAGGTTCCCTTGGCCTCAAAGCCATAGCCCTTGGCATGTGCCTTCTCGATCCGCGAGACGCGGCTGTAAAATTCGTTAAGATTGGGATCTACCCACATGATCGCACCTGACAGAACCACTTCTGCATAAGGCAAGGCTGGTAGATTTTTATGGCGAAATTGCGGCAGGTTGCCAAAGTGGCCAGAGATGTGGCCGCCTCACGGCTGATTGTCCAGAATCTCAGAACTTCTGTAGCACAAGCGTGGACCATTCCCCGATATCGTTGCGGGATTCGAGACGAAGACCCGCCCCGATATAGGCTTCGGTCACCGCTTCTGCCTGCACGACAAGCAGGCCAGACAGAATCGCTCTCCCGCCAGTTGCAAGGCTTTCGGCAATGGACGGGGCCAGTTGGATCAGCGGACCCTTGAGGATATTGGCGAAGATCAGATCATAGGGGGCCGCCGCGCGCAGCCTGGGATGGTCCAGACCCGCGGCCTCAAGGCACTCCACCCGCCCCTCAAGCCCGTTGATCGCGACATTGGCCTCGGCCACATCCACCGCGACCCGGTCGATGTCGCTGGCAATGACCAGGGCCTCGGGCAGCACCGCCGCCGCCGCCATCGCAAGAACCGCCGTGCCGCAACCGATGTCGGCCACCTTTGCCGGACGCCAGCCTTCGCTCAGCAGCCGGTCGAAGGCCAGCAGGCAACCCAGCGTCGTGCCATGGTGGCCGGTCCCGAAGGCCACCGTCGCCTCGATCTGCAAGGGCACCCGGCCCGGCGGCACCTTGTCCGCGTCGTGAGAGCCAAAGACGAAGAACCGCCCCGCATCCACGGGCGACAACTCGCGGCGCACATGGGCAACCCAGTCGACCTCCGGCAGTTCCGACAGCGCAAAGGGCTTCGCGCCGAAGGCTGTCGCCAGCACCTCCAGCATCACCCCGTCCGGCGGTTCCAGGAAATAGGCGCCCACTTCCCACAGGCCCGAGCCGTCCTCGATCTCGAAAACGCCCACGCCCGTCGGTTCCGGCGTCATTCGCTCCATGGCACCGGCCAGGGCCTGCGCGGCTTCCTCACCGGGAAGGGTGGTCAGGGCGGAATAGGTGGGCATGCTCAGGCACTCCTTTGCGCAGGCCTTACGCGCCTCCGGTCAGCCGATCAAGCCGACCGCCACCCCCGGGGCCCGAATTTTCGTCGAAAATTCGCCCGCCTTCAGGCGCGCACGCCCGTCCCGATCGGGCAGGTCACACCCGTGCCGCCCACCCCGCAATAGCCGCCGGGGTTCTTGGCCAGATACTGCTGGTGATAATCCTCGGCGAAATAGAAGGTGGGCGCCGGCAAGATCTCGGTGGTGATCGTGCCCAGCCCCGCCGCCTTCAGCGCCGCGGCATAAACCTCCTTCGAGGCCTTTGCGGCCGCCATCTGGGCGTCGTCATAGACATAGATCCCCGACCGATAGGTCGAGCCCACATCATTGCCCTGCCGCATGCCCTGCGTCGGGTCATGCCCCTCCCAGAAGACCTTCAACAACCCCTCATAGTCGATGACCGAGGGGTCAAAGATCACCCGAACCACCTCGTTATGCCCGGTCAGTTGCGTGCAGGTCTCCTGATAGGTCGGGTTCGGCGTATAGCCCCCCGCATAGCCCACCATGGTCAGCCAGACGCCCGGGGTCTGCCAGAACTTCCGTTCCACCCCCCAGAAACAGCCCATCCCGAACATCGCCTCCGCCATCCCCTCGGGCACCGGTGATTTCAGGGGAATACCGCTCAGGAAATGCGTCTCTGCCGTGGGCAAGGGCTCCGCCCGCCCCGGCAGGGCCTTGTCGGGCGTGACCATTTCCGTGGATTTGCGGGTGAAGAACATGTGCGACCTCCGTTTGCCCCCTGAATATAGGGCAGGGCCCGCCCCGCGCCAGCCTACTCCGCCGCCACCGGCAACCCGCGCGAGAAGACGGTCTCCAGCCCCGGCTCGGGGTGCCGCGGGATCAGGCAGATCAGCCCGAAGGCAAAGAGCGCCATCCCCGCGCCCAAAAGGAACACATGATCGGGCGAGGTCGCCCAGAGATAGCCCAGCGCCGCCGGCAGGAAGACCGCCGCGATATGGTTGATGGTGAAGGCCACCGCCGCCGTGGGGGCAATATCCTTCGGGTCCGCAATCTTCTGGAAATAGGTCTTCAGGCTGAAACTCAGCGCAAAGAAAAGCTGGTCCAGAATATAAAGGCCCCCCGCGATCACCAGCCCCCAGCCGAACCAGTAAAGCCCGCCATAGGCCAGGAACACCAGCGTCAGCCCGATATACTCGAACCCCATGACATTGCGCTCGCCATACTTGCCCAGCGCCCGGCCCATCATCGGCGCCACCAGCATGTTGATCAGGTAATTGACCAACAGCAGCATGGTCATCTCGGACACCTTCATCCCGAACCGCTCGACCATCATGAAGCCGGCAAAGACCACGAAGATCTGCCGCCGCGCGCCCGCCATGAACTGCAGCGCGTAATAGAGCCAATAGCGTTTGCGCAGCACCATATGCTTGTGCTGCGGATGCGGGCTTTGGAACTGCGGATAGGCGAAGGCGGCAAAGAGCACGATCCCCACCGTCAACCCGCCCGACGCCAGATAGACCGTGTTGTAATCCAGCCCCAGCGCATCCCACAGCGCTACGATCGCCCCATAGGCCGCGAGGCTCGCCCCCGCCCCCACCGCCACGATCCGCCCCAGAACGATCGGCGCCCGGGCCTTGTCGATCCATTGCAGCTGCAAGGACTGGTTCACCGTCTCGAAATAGTGAAACCCGATCGAGGATAGAAGCGTCACCACCAAAAGCCCCGTGAACCCGGTAAACCACCCCGTTACCGCCGAGGCCGCCCCCAGAAGCGCCAGCGCCAGCAGCGCCAGCACCTGTTCCCGCATCACCAGCAGCACCAGGATCACCCCGATGGCGAGGAACCCCGGAATCTCCCGCACCGTGTGCAGCCAGCCGATCTCGCGTCCAGTGAACGAAGCCACCTCGATGACGAAGTTGTTCAAGAGCGCCGACCAGGTCGCGAAACTCAGCGGCATCGCCGCCGCCATGAGGTAGAGGAGAGCCTCCGGCCGCCGCCAGGCAGGCAGGCGATGGGTCTCGGACAGGGGCATCAGGCTGGACATGCGACGGACTTAGCGAAAACGGGGACGCAGGCAAACCCCAACCTTGTGCCGGTCACAATCCCGCCCCGCCGCCCGCCCCAGCATAGGGTGCGCTACAGCGCACCATCAGGCCTGTTCAACAAAGGACAGCCTTAGCAGGTTGTCGGCGCACCTTTCTCAACAACTGCCTTCCACTCAGTGCCAAGTGATTGCCTGGCATCAATAGCTTGGCGGCCTTGTGGATCGCCCGACTTGAACATGTGGACTATAACCGCTGCATCCCGCGACCCACCCATGATCGGAGTGGAGTAGGTGTTCGCGTTGAAACCACCATAGCCGTAGGTTCCATACGTTTGCGTGTTATAGCCAACGACCCTTACGTTATCTTGAAACGAACTGTCAGCAATAATGTATCTGTCGAACCCAAGCCGTATAGTCTCGACTGCGGCCATCTTGTTCACAAGCTTCACAGCTCCAGCTTTTCCGCAGGCAGGCGCTGCACTTGCATCAATCCGAATGGTGTTCTGGGAGAGCCTAGAGGTCGTGGTCTCAACACAGCCCGCAAGAGCCAAAACAAGAAGAAGCTTCATTGAAGACCGCATCAGAAACCCCATTCAAAAGGTAGACGAACACACAGCATCAGCCAAAATAGTCCTCATGATGGCGCAAACTGGGCAAGAAATTTCTTGCAGGAAGACCCTCACAAAAAACTCTGCGGATCAATATCCACCGCCAGCCGCAAATCCCTCGGCAGCTTGACCCCCGCCAGCCACTCCGCCAAAGCCGCCTGCAACGGGGCCCCCTTCTCCGCCTTGACCAGCAGCCGCACCCGGTGCCGCCCCCGCACCCGCGCTATCGGCGCCGGAGCAGGCCCCCAGACCTCCGCCCCGATCCGCTTCAACGGCTCCGACCGCCGCGCCAGCTCCGCGCCGAAATCAAACACTGCCGCCACGTCCGGCGAGGACAGGATGATCCCCGCCATCCGCCCATAGGGCGGCACGCCTGATGCCCGCCGTTCCCCAGCCTCCGCCTTCCAGAACGCCTCCTCGTCGCCGCCCAGGATCGCCCGGATCACCGGATGTTCCGGCTGGTGGGTCTGCAGCCAGGCCTCGCCCTTCCGTTCCGCCGTCCGGCCCGCCCGCCCTGCCACCTGCCGCATCAGCTGGAAGGTCCGCTCCGCCGCGCGCAGGTCCGACCCTTGCAGCCCGAGGTCCGCGTCGATCACCCCCACCAGCGTCAAGAGGGGAAAGTTGTGCCCCTTGGCCACGATCTGCGTGCCGATGATGATATCCGCCTCACCGCCCGCGATCCCGGCAATCGCCTCTTTCAGCGCGCGGGCGCTGCCGAAGAGGTCCGAGGACAGCACCGCAACCCGCGCAGACGGAAACCGCGCCGCGACCTCCTCCGCCAGTCGTTCCACCCCCGGGCCCACGGCGGCCATCCGGCCCTCCACGCCACACGAGGGACAAGCCACCGGCACCGGCTTCGTCGCCCCGCACTGGTGGCAGACAAGGCGCTTCTGGAACCGATGCTCCACCATCCGCGCGTCGCATTGGTCGCAGCCGACCTGATGCCCGCAGGCCCGGCACAAGGTCACAGGCGCGAACCCCCGCCGGTTCAGGAACAACAGCGCCTGTTCGCCCCGCGCGACCACAGCCTCGACCTTCCCGGCCAGCGTCGGGGAAATCCACTTGTCCCCCGGCAGCCGTTCGGCCCGCATGTCGATGGCCCGCATCTCGGGCAGTTCCGCCGCGCCGAAGCGGCTCCCGAGGTCCAGCCGCTGGTACTTCCCGGCCTCGACATTGGCCCAGCTTTCCAGACTGGGCGTGGCGCTGGCCAGCACCACCGGACAGCCCGCAATCGCCGCCCGCAGAACCGCCATGTCCCGGGCATGGTAAAGGACGCCCTCTTCCTGCTTGTAAGAGGTGTCGTGCTCCTCATCCACCACCACCAGCCCCAGGTCCTGGAACGGCAGGAACAGGGCCGAGCGCGCGCCGACCACCAGTTCCGCGCCCCCTTCCGAAACCATCCGCCACAGGCGGCGGCGTTCGGTCATCGTCACCCCGGAATGCCACTCGGCCGGCCTTGCCCCAAACCGCGCCTCGACCCGGGTGAGGAATTCGGAGGTCAACGCGATCTCCGGCAACAAGACCAGCGCCTGCTTGCGCGACCGCAAGCATTCCGCCACCGCCTCCAGATAAACCTCGGTCTTGCCCGACCCCGTGACCCCTTTCAGCAGCGTCGTCGAATAGCCCCCCAAGGCGACGGCGGCGACCAGCGCATCCCCCGCCGCCACCTGATCGCCCTCCAGCCGCATCCCCACATCCGCCCGCAAACGCGGATAGGGTGTGTCGCGCGGCGCATCCTCCTCGGCCACCACGCCAAGCTTCACCAGCCCCTTCACGACCGAGGCCCCACAACCTGCCGCCTCGGTCAACTCCCCCAGGGTCACCGGCGCCCCCCGGAACTCCCGCAAGGCCTCCACCACCCGATGCCGCGCCTCCGTCAACTGGTTCGGCACCGCCCCCGCCAGCCGATAGACCCGCCGCACCGCCGCAGGCTCCCCCAGCCCCGGCGTCCGCGTCGCCAGCCGCAGCATCGCCGGCAAGGGCGTCAGGGTGTAATCGGCGGCCTTCGCCAGGAACGCCCGCAGCTCCGCCCGCATCGGCCGCGCCTCCAGCACCCGGCCCACGGGCCGGATGCGGGCGGGATCGAACGACCCCTCGCCGGGCCCCCAGACCACCCCCAGCACGCGCCTCGGCCCCAGCGGCACCTCAACGAAATCCCCGTCGCCGCAGCCCCCCTCCGGCGCGCGATAGTCCAGCACCCGCCCCCCCAGGGTGCCCCCCAGCACCTCCGTGGTCAGCACCCCCACAAGGTCACCCGCCCGATAGACCCGTTCGCCCAAGCTGCAACCTTTCGTTCACCGGAGGTTTGGGGTAAACCCCGCCCCGAGAGCATTCAACCCCCGCGCGGGCATCCCCGCAACCGGACAAGGGAGGACCCCATGAAATTCTTCATCGACACCGCCGACGTCGACGCCATCCGTGAGCTGCACGACCTCGGCATGGTCGACGGCGTCACCACCAACCCGTCGCTGATCCTGAAATCCGGCCGCGACATCCTTGAGGTCACGCGCGAGATCTGCTCCATCGTCACCGGCCCCGTCTCGGCCGAGGTCGTGGCGCTGACCGCCGACGAGATGATCGCCGAGGGCCGCAAGCTGGCCGCCATCGCCCCCAATATCGCCGTGAAGGTCCCGCTGACCTGGGACGGGCTGAAGACCTGCAAGACCCTGACCTCCGAGGGCTTCATGGTCAACGTCACCCTCTGCTTCTCCGCCAACCAGGCGCTGATCGCCGCCAAGGCCGGGGCCACCTTCATCTCGCCCTTCATCGGGCGGCTTGACGACATCAACCTCGACGGCCTTGACCTCATCGGCGACATCCGCACGATCTATGACAACTACGACTTCCAGACCCAGATCCTTGCCGCCTCGGTCCGCTCGCCCAACCACGTCAAGGACTGCGCGCTGATCGGAGCCGACGTCGTCACCGCCCCCCCGAACGTCATCAAGGCGCTGGCGAGCCACGTCCTGACCGACAAGGGCCTCGACCAGTTCATGAAGGACTGGGCGAAGACCGGGCAGAAGATCCTGTAACAAACCCCGCCCCGGGCCTGACCCGGGGCCTCCGCCGATGGAGGTCTCGGCCCCTCCCGCCCCTCCCGACGCCCACCCCAAGCGCCTCCCCTCCCCCTCGTGGGGAGGGGCCGGGGGTGGGGGGCACCCGCCGCACCCCACCCCCCGCACCGACAGAAGGGCCGCGCCCTCCCGCGGGCGGGCGCCGCCCCGCCGGTTCGACGCGCTTTATGGTGCAAATCCTCCCCCCGAAGTTCGGGTGACCACCGGTGCAATGCGCCCTCCCGGGGGGAGGGAGGGCGCGGCCCGGCGGCGCAAGCGCCTTGATTCCGGGCCAAGGGGCGCTTCGAACTGCACCCACCTGCCGCGCACTACACCAGTGTGTTCTGCGGACGGACATAGACGCCGTCGTCCACAGAGAGTTCAGCACCTCACGATACGTGATAGCGGCGAGGAACTAATGTGTATCAAACGGGTTGACACTGCGCAGCCCTTGTTTAGTTATACCTTAACTTACTGCGGGCAGAACACGTTGCGAGATGGCTATGTAAAGATCGCGGAAGGGGCGCACTGCGAAGTGTGGATGCACTCGAAGGCTCTGGAAGAGTTCCGGTCTGCACCGGAAAAGGACCGTGCGCGAGCAGAGAGGTTCATCGATCACATAAGTGAACGCGGGCCTGCACTTCTGAACGACACGCAGTTCAAGCAGGAAGGCCGGTTCCCGTCGGAGACGGGAAAGATCGTTGTTAGCGCCGTCAAGTCCTATCAACTTCGTGTGTATGGGGGGTGGCTGGAAGGTCCTCCTCGTGTCTTTTTGTGCCCAGAAGTAGCAATCAAAAAAACCAACAAGGCAGATCAAAAGCAACTCAAGAGAGTTGCCTCGAAAGTGGGAGAAAAATAATGGCGATCAATAAGGACCTTCTCGGGCCTCAGCATAAGGGTGAGGAAGAGACCTTTGCCATTGAGGCGCTCGTTTTTTCCGTGCAGATTGCGCTGCAGAAAGCGATGCAGAAGCACGGCGTGTCGAATAAGGTGCTTGCCGAACGACTTGGCATGTCTCCTGCAAGAGTATCGCAGATCTTTTCTTCCAATGGTCCCAACTTGACGCTGCGGACCATTGCGAGAATCCAACATGCTCTTGGAGAAGAGTTCGAGTTCTTGAGTAAATCGGATGTTCAAACTCCGAAACCCAAGATGGATTTGAAGTCGTTCACGGTGCTTTCGTTTGATAAGCCGAACCTTGTTTGGCGCGAGGTGCCTGCAAATGATGGGGCACCGAGGGTTCGGGCAAAGGCTGCATAATGGGCAAGAAGAACCAACTGGTCGCTGAAGAGAAGGAGTTCTCGTTCAGCCACGATGAATATAATAAGGTTTCGCGCTCTGCCCAGTTGCGCGAAATCAAGCTTATCGCGTCGAATTATATGGTTCGCCCGGAAGCATTCGCTGCAGCGCAAGAACTCGAAAGCTTGAAAAATAGCTTCTCTGGCGTTTGCACCGACTTTATCTGTGATGCCGATGAGGGTCTTGCTTGGGGTCGTTTCCAATGGGTGGCGGAGATAAAGTCTGGAAGAAGGGCATGCCTTAAGCTTTCTTCTGAATATCTCGTTCTCTACTCTGATGTCCACGACTGTGACGGTCAACATGTAGAGGCCTATTTTCGGAAGGTTGGACGCTTTGCAACCTACCCCTACTTCAGAGCAACCTTTAGTCACAACATCGGTGAAACGGGAATACTATTGCCGCCACTGCCTACGTTGACCGAACGAGTTGACTGACAGAAACTGTCTCGGGTTTCCTGAGACAGTTTCTTGCTTCTCCTTTTCCCCCCTCACCTCACCCAAGGCACCAACCCCTCCCCCTCCGGCCCCCCATCCTCGCCATACTTCCGCTGCAGCAGCTCCTGCATCCGCGCCCGCGCCGGCACCTTCACCGGCGGGCCAGCCTCCAGGCCGATCTCTCGTGCCGCGTCCCCGAACTGGGGTTTCGGCCCGTCGTGCAGCTCGGCCCGCCGCCGGAAATGGGGGATCGTCTCGGCCCCCCGGATCACCCCCGCCAGCCGCGCGTGCATGTAGCTGCGCAGGACGTCGTTGATCCGCGGCCCATACCCCTCGCCCATCGACTTGAAGAACTTCACCACATCGGCCTCCAGCCGCAGGTTCACCTTCACGCCCGCCGACCGGGGGGCGGCTTGCGCGATCTCGTGCCACTCCTCGGGGATGCGCCCCGTCATCTCGATCGTGTTGTGCAGGTCCCATTCCAGCCGGCGCATCACGTCCATCATATAGGTCATGTGGGCGGTCTGTTTCGGGGTCTGTGTCTTCAGTCTGGGCATGGGCGGGCCTCCTTTGCGGCCGCCAGTTTCCCGTCGGTTCGTTAACATTCGCGCAGTCCGGCGTGCGTAGAGACGGAAGGAAGACAAAAGGAAGACGCAAGGAAGACCCGGGATTTCAGCGGTTTGGACCCGGTTCGCCGGGGTTTCGGGGGGGTGTTGCACGCAGCCCACAGCGCCGCGGGCAGTGCCCGAGAAAACCGTCGCAAAGCGGGTGAGCTTCGGCCTATAGTCGCCTGTACCGCATGGGAAAACCGGCTAGTGACATGATCGAACCCGACCTCCGCGCCCAGATCCTCGCCCAGCCCGACCGCGTTCTGGCCGACCGCGACGTGATGAAGGCTCTCGCCGCCGCCAACGACCGCGCCAAGGGCGAAAACGTCATTGATTTGCGTGGCTTAGCCATGCAGCGGCTTGAGAACCGGTTGGAGAATCTGGAGGATACCCATCGCTCGGTCATCGCTGCGGCCTATGACAACCTTGCCGGGATGAACCAGGTCCACCGCGCCGTCCTCCGCCTTCTGGAACCCGCGACCTTCGAGGCGTTCATGACAACCCTCGGCAATGAGGTGGCGCAGGTTCTGCGGGTCGACGTGATCCGCCTTGTGCTTGAAACCGCTGAGGAAAATGGCGGCTCAGACCGCGCCCTCCAGCGCCTTGCCCCGGTGCTTCAGGTCGCGCCGCGCGGCTTCATCCACCGCTACATGACCAATGGCCGCGATCTCGCGCCGCGCCCCCTGGTGCTTCGTCCTGCGACAACGCTCGCCGCCACGCTCTACGGCCCGGCAGCAACCGACATCCGATCCGAAGCGCTGATGCAGCTTGACCTCGGCCCCGGTCGCCTTGCGGGCCTGCTGGTCTTCGGATCGGGCGATCCGCACCAGTTCAAGGCGACACATGGCACTGATCTCCTTGCGTTTTTCCAGGGGGTCTTCGAACGCATGATGCGTCAGTGGCTGAGATGAGCGCGTCTGGGCTGCACCCCTTCCTCTCCCCCGCCCTCGCGGCTGCGCTGGCCGACTGGCTTGCGCAGGAGCGGGCGCTGAAAGGAGCGGCGCGGAACACGGTGCTGGCCTATGCCCGCGACGTAAACCGTTTCCTAAGCTTTATGTGCAACCATCATGGCCAAGCGCCGGGTCTGGCGCAGGTGGCCGGTCTGTCGCCGTCAGACCTTCGCGCCTGGCTCGCGGCGGAACGGGCGCGCGGTCTTTCTGCGCGCTCGCTGGCGCGGGCGCTGTCGGCCGTAAAGGGATTTGCCGCCTGGGCTGCCGACCGCACCGCCACTGACGCAACCACGGTGCTCTCGGCCCGGGGTCCCAAGTTTCGCCGCAAGTTGCCCCGGCCCCTTGCCGAAGAGGCCGCCGCCACGATGCTGACCGAAATCGGCAGTGATGCGCGGGAAGACTGGATTGCCGCCCGTGACATGGCCATCGCGACCCTGCTGTACGGACTTGGCCTGCGCATTTCCGAGGCGCTGTCGCTGACGGGCGCCGATCATCCGCTTCCATCGACGCTTCGGATCACGGGCAAGGGCGGCAAGACGCGAATCGTCCCGGTCATTCCTGCCGCTGCCGAGGCCGTCGCCCGGTACGTCCGGCTTTGCCCTTTTGACCTTTCCGGGCCCGAGCCGCTGTTTCGCGGCGCGCGCGGCGGGCCGGTCAACCCTCGCCTGATCCAGGGCGCGATGGAGCGTGCGCGCCTGCGCCTCGGCCTGCCGGCCACGGCCACCCCCCATGCGCTGCGGCACAGCTTTGCCACGCATCTGCTGTCCGCCGGTGGTGACCTGCGCGCGATCCAGGAACTGCTGGGTCATGCCTCGCTTTCCACAACCCAGGCCTATACTGCCGTCGATACCGGCAGGCTCATGGACGTTTACGAGAAAGCCCACCCCCGGGCCTGACTTGACAGCGCCTTACGGTTGCGTCCCGCGCGGTAATCCGCCATCAAGACCGGATGAGCCCGCGTCTGAAAGCCCTCTGCGTCCACCTTCTCACTGCCTCGGGAGCCGTACTGGCGATGTTCGCCATGCTGGCCGCCGTTCAGGGGAACTGGAGCCTGATGTTCCTCTGGCTGGTTGTTGCGCTGATCGTCGACGGAATCGACGGGCCGCTTGCCCGCCGCTACCATGTCCAGACCAACTGGCCGACCTATGACGGCGTCCTGATGGACCTGATCGTCGATTACCTGACCTATGTGTTCATCCCGGCCTTCGCCCTCTTCCAGTCGGGCCTTCTGCCGGGCTGGACCGGCTGGCTGGCGATCATCGTGATCTGTTACGGCTCGGTGATCTACTTCGCGGATACGCGGATGAAGACCAAGGACAAAAGCTTTGCCGGCTTCCCGGCCTGCTGGAACATGGTGGTCCTGGTCCTGTTCGCCACCAAACCGGGCGAAGCGGTGATCCTTCTGGTGGTGATCCTGCTGACCATCGCCATGTTCACCAACCTCAAGTTCATCCACCCCGTCCGCACCAGCCGCTGGTATGAGATCTCGCTGGCCGTCTGCATTGCGTGGATCGCCCTTGCTGGCTGGGCGGCGTGGACGGACTTTGACGAGGGGCCGGTGGCGAAGTGGCTTCTGGTGCTCACGTCGCTTTATCTTCTGCTGGCCGGCATCGTGCAGCAGATCGTGCCTGAAGGCATCCGCCGGGTGCGGTGAGCCTGTCGTTCTGGGTCACGCAGTCGCCCCGCCCGGTGGCGGGGCCATCGGGCAGATGGGCCAGCGTCTCGACCCCGGACCGGCGGGTCACACGCCAGGTGGCTGGCGGGGCAAGACGCGCCCGCAGGCGGGTCAGGGTCCAGCACGTATCGTCCGACGACAGAAGCGCAGGGCTGGGGGCCGGGGCCAGATGCCAGCGGCTTTCCACCCCCGGCGCACCGCCCTGCCCCGGCAGAAGGATCAACCCCAGGGGCGAGACCGCGCCGTCACGACCTGCCGCCCCGGCCCCGGCTTCGGCGGCCAGATGCAGACGACGGATGGGCGTCAGGCCCGGGGGCGCGGTCAGTTCGGCCACGACCAAGGGCGCGGCGCCCGACCGCAGGGCCTCTTCCATGGCCCAAAGCAGCCCCTCATCCCGCGCGGCACTGACCAGGATCAGCCGGGCGGGATTGGCCAGCGGTTGCAGCCCCGCCGCGTTGAGACGTTCAGGGAGCCAGGCCGGGCGAATCCAGACCACCGGCCCGTCACTGCGCGCCATCACCCCCGCCGCCAGCCCGATCCGCGATGGTCCGCAGAATTCATGCACACGGCCACGGCGAAGGGTCAGGTCGCCCACGAGGGGCTGCAGGTCCTGGGGGCGCAGAGCGGCCAAGTGGTGGATTGGAAGACTCATGGAAAAAGGCTAGCGTGTTCCCTTAATGTTCTCAAGACCAGGCCTTTGCCCTGTCACATATCCGGCCTAGTTTGGGCGCAGACAACGGAGGCGAGATGAAGACCCTGACCCTTGGCAAGACCGGCCTGACGGTCTCTGAGCTCTGCCTTGGCACCATGACCTGGGGCACGCAGAACACCGAAGCCGAGGGCCATGCCCAGGCCGACATGGCGCTGGACCACGGCGTGACCTTCTGGGACACGGCCGAAATGTATCCGGTCAACCCCGTCCGGGCCGAGACGGTGGGTCGGACGGAAGAGATCATCGGCACCTGGCTTGCCGCGCGCGGGGGGCGTGACCGGCTGGTGATCGCCACCAAGGTCGCGGGCAAGGGCCAGATCATCCGCCCTGGCCAGCCGATCACCGGGGCCACCATGCGCGCGGCGGTGGACGCCAGCCTGCGGCGGCTTCAGACCGATTACATCGACCTTTACCAGCTGCACTGGCCGAACCGGGGCAGCTACCATTTCCGCCAGATGTGGCACTATGCCCCGACCGGCACCGACAAGGTGGCCGAGACGGCGAACATGACCGACATCCTGACCACGGCGCAGGCGCTGGTGGCGGAAGGCAAGATCCGCGCCATCGGTCTGTCGAACGAAAGCGTCTGGGGCGCGGCGCGCTGGCTGCATCTGGCCGACACGCTGGGCCTGCCGCGCATGGCGACGGTGCAGAACGAATACTCGCTTCTCTGCCGCCAGTTCGACACCGACTGGGCCGAACTCAGCCTGGTCGAGGACATGCCGCTTCTGGCCTTCTCGCCGCTGGCATGCGGGCTTCTGTCCGGGAAATATGCCGGTGACGTGGTCCCCGACGGATCGCGTCGCAGCCTGAACGGCGACCTTGGCGGACGGATCACAAGCCAGGTCTTTCCGGCGGTTGCGGCCTATCTGGGCATCGCCGCGCGACACGGGCTGGATCCCTGCCAGATGGCGATCGCCTTCTGCCGGACCCGGCCCTTCTCCACGATCCCGATCATCGGGGCCACAACGCTGGACCAGTTGCGCACGAATATCGGCGCCACCGAGGTCACACTTTCGTCAGAAGTGCTGGAAGAGATTGCGGAAACCCACCGCGCCTTCCCCGCGCCCTATTGACAGGGCTTGCGGGACGGACCGGATCGGGGCACATCTCTGGCGCAACCGCAAGGAGCGCAATGCCCCGCCCGAACCGCCTTGTCCTGTATCGTCTTCCGCTGGCTATCGGGCTTGGCCTGCTCCTGCAGGGTTGTCAGCTGTCGCTTCCGGGCCAGGGGCCGGGGGCCTCGGATGTCACGCCGAATGCTGTCACCGGCGACCCGATCGAAGTAACCGCGCTTGATGCCGCCCCGGTCGCACAGACCACCGCCCCGGATCCATCGTCAGCTGTCGCGCCGGTTCCTGCCGATCCTGCCGCCGCGCCAACGAGCAGAGAGGATGCCGAAGCGCCCGTTGCCGAGACCGCTCCGCCTGGGCCGGTGCCTGAGCCTGAGCCTGCGCCTCCGGATGTCAGCATCCCCGAAGCGGCGGCCGAACTGCCGGATGTGCCGAAACCCGAGGCCCAGTTGGCCTGTGAACGGCGCAAGGGTCGCTGGGTGCCCTTCGGCCAGACAGGACAGTTGCGGACCTGCGTCTTTCCCACGCGCGACTCGGGCAAGCAATGCAGCCGGCAAAGCGACTGTGACGGCGCCTGCCTCGCCCGGTCCGGGACCTGTGCGCCCTTCAAGCCGCTGATCGGCTGCCACGAGGTGTTGCTGGACAATGGCGTGCGAGCGACCCAATGCATCGAATGATCCGCGCCCTTGCGTTGATGCTGGTTCTGGCCGCCTGCGCCGCACCGCCGAGGACCGTGGCGGGCTTCCGCAAGACCGAGGTGCCGATCTGGTCGGCGGCCGCGCTGGCGACGGACCAGATCGCCGGTCGCTGGCAACAGGTCGCGGGCTTTGCAGCCCGACCCGGAGGCTGTGACGCAGGCAGCCTTGAGGTCGTGCCAACCGCGGGAGGCTATCTGCTGCGCGGGTCTTTGTGCCTGGATGGCAGGGTCGAGACGCTGAATGCGCAGGCCCGCCCGGCCGGGCCCGGTCGTCTGGCGGTGGCGGGGCAAGAGGATTGGTGGGTCCTGTGGGTGGATTCAGGCTACAGGACGCTGGCCATCGGCACGCCTTCGGGCCGGTTCGGGTTCGTGCTGGACCGGGGTGCCATTCCGCCAGACAGGCTGTCCGCCGCACGCGAGGTGTTCGAGTTCAACGGCTATCTGCCGGGTGGTCTGCGGGCCTTCTGACAGGCGTGCCTCAGGGCCGCTCGTCCCGTCCTTGCGGTCGGTCCTCGCTTCCGGCAGCGAAGTCGCCCGCGAGGGCAGACAGGCGGCTCAGGCAACCCTTTCGCACAGTCGGTCGAGATGCGTGGGCATGTCGCGCGCGCCAACCTCGGCTTCGCGCACCAAGAGATCGAAATGCTGGGTGATGGTCTCCACCCGGGCCGTGTCGCGGAACGCAAGGTAGTGCCGCCCAAGGTAGATCACGGCCAACAGGGGACCAAAGATCGTGACCGGGGCGGAAAAGAGCTTGCGCGCATCGAAGAGGCACAGGCGCAACGATGGGTAAAGCTGGTCGCACAACCGCCGCAAGTGCAGAAGCTGCGCAAGACGCAGATCGGGCGAAAGACCCTCGTAATACCCTGTGCCGGTAGCGAAGGCCGTCAACTCGTGCAGGGGCAGCGCGATTTCATAGTCCGACCCCGCGCCGCGCATCCAGACCAACCGGTCCTCGAAGGCGCCGATGGCCTGCTCGGCGGTGCGGCCAAGCTGCGGTTCGTATTCCCATTCCACCACGCCCCGGATCTTCAGCATGTCGGGCAGGGTCGCCGGCACGTGGCGGATCTTGTAACCCGCCGCCTCCTGGTGCCAGGCGAAGATACGTTCGTCGATCAGCGCCCTGGGCGCTTCGGTCAGCGACAGCGATGCGGCCAGCAGATCGGCGATCGGTTCGGGGCGACCCGACAGGCCCAGAAGCCAGTCGGCGCTGATCCCCAAGGCCCGGGCACAATCGGCAGCAAGCTGGGCGTTCGGCAACCGCGTCCCGGCCTGCAACAGCGCCGAGATGGTAGATCGGTCCACCCCCGTCTGCCGCGCCAGTTCGGCCTGGGTCATCCCACGGGCTGCCATCGCCTCGGCAAGGCGGGCGCGGAAGACGGGTGCGCGGTCGCGCTTGTCGATTTTATCCAACATATGTCACTATAACACACCTAATGCGGGTTCTGGTAGACAATTCCCCGAATTCCGGCCGAAGGGGCGGTTTGCTACGGTCACACAAACGTCATGTCACCGAGGGTCACCTTGCAGACCGCGCCCCGGGCCATCGAATGGCCCACCCTGATCGTCTTCGCCGCCACCTACGCGCTCTGGGCGCTGGCAACCACCGCGTTGTGGGACCTGTCGCCCCCCGTTGCCATCCTGGCCGCTGCCCTGGCGATTGCGCAATTCTCCTCGCTCACCCATGAGGTGCTGCACGGCCATCCGTTCCGCAACCAGACCCTGTCCGAGGCGCTGGTCTTCCCGGGCCTGACGATCTTTGTCCCCTATCTGCGCTTCAAGGACCTGCACCTGAAGCACCACTTCGACCCGGCCCTGACCGACCCCTATGATGACCCGGAGTCGAACTACCTTGACCCCGCCGTCTGGGCGCGGCTGTCTGCGCCGGTCAAGATGGCGCTGCGGTTCAACAACACGCTTTTCGGCCGGATGCTGCTGGGCCCGGCAATTTCCACCTGGGCGCTTCTGACGGGCGATCTGGCAGCCATGCGCAAGGGCGACCGCCGGGTCTGGCTGGCCTGGGCGCTGCATCTGCCGGGGCTGGCTCTGGTCTTGATATGGCTTGCCTGGGCGGCAATGCCGCTTTGGGCCTATCTGGTCGCGGCCTATCTGGGCTGGAGCCTTCTGAAGATCCGCACCTATCTGGAACACCGCGCGCATGAGGCGGCGCGGGCGCGGACGGTGGTCATCGAAAGCCGGGGGCCGCTGTCACTGCTGTTTCTGAACAACAACTTCCACGTCGTTCACCACATGCATCCCGGCGTTGCCTGGTACAAGTTGCCGGGGCTCTATTTCTCGAACCGTGACCATTACCTGCGGCGCAACGACAGCTACCTTTATCGCAGCTATGTCGAGATATTCCGGCACTACCTGTTCCGTGCCAAGGACCCGGTGCCGCATCCGATCTTCCCGGTCGACAAGGGAGGCACGGTCGGGGGCGGTGTCCTAGATAAGGCGGCGGAATTGCGGGACGGACCCGGAATTGTCGAAGAACGGCACGCCGGGCTGATCGCCGCCCGCCAGTAGGGCGGCTACCTCGGCCAGCACGACCTCGGTGATGAAGGGCAGGTCCAGCGCCCGCGCCTTCGGCAGGTCCAGCCAGCTGAGATGCGACAGCTCGCCGGAGGCTGCGCCGAAGTCCTCCGGATCGCCGTCCAGCACTGCGGCATCGGCCAAAAGAAAGCGCGCGTCGAAGCGGCGCGGGCGGCCGGGCGGCGTGATGGCCCGAAACACAAAGCGCAGGGTGCCGGGTCGCGGGTCGACAAAGCCAAGCCCGGTTTCCTCGGTCACCTCACGCAGGGCGGCGGCGACGGTCACCTCGGGCGTCGGCGCATCGGCGGGTGCAAGCAGTGTCATGCGGCGGGCGCAGGCCGCCTCCAGCCAGCCGGGCCGCGGAGCGGCATGATCGGCCGGATCGACGCCGCCCCCCGGAAAGACGAATTTCGACGGCATGAACACCGCCCCCGCCCCGCGCTGACCCATCAGCACTTGTGGCCCCCCGGCGCCGTTCCGGGCCAGGACCACGGTGGCAGCGGGGCGGATCGCGTCAGACATCGGGGCTGTCGCCGAAGCCATGCATCCGCTTGGCCCATTGCAGAGCGACCATCGCACCCTTCAGGCGCGGCAGCAGATACAATGACAAGGCGACCGTGCCCACGGTGAACAGCGCCGCCAGCATCAACGGTTCCGGCCGCCACCGGGTGAAGACGAACATCAACAGCGGCGCCATCAGATGGCCAACGATCAGGATCGTCAGATAGGCCGGCCCGTCATCGGCGCGGTGGTGGTGCAGCGCCTCGCCGCAAACCGGACAATGGTCGCGCACCGTCAGGTAGCCGCGCAGCATGGGGCCAGCCCCGCAGTTCGGGCAGCAGCGCCGCCAGCCGCGCAAGAGCGCGGGGCGAAGCAGCCGGTCATCCTCCAACTCGGGCAGAACGGGGGCGGCGGTATCGGCAGGGCTCATCGCTAAGGCTTTCGAGGAGTGGCAGACAAGGCCGGGACCATAGCCCCGGGGCCCGTGCAGGGGAAAGGGGGCAATGCGCCCCTGTGGCCCGATGTCGCAAAAATCCGCGACGGAACCGGCGGGCTTCGACGTGAGATTGGGCAGAAGGGCCCCGGGATCGGCCCAAGGATGGAGAGAAAAATGTCCGCACCGACAAAGACAACTGTTGTAGCTCTTGCCCTGATCGGCGCTGCCTTCGCCACCGCCGCGTTGGCCGACATGGGGCCGGGGCGCGGCCCGGGTCAGGGCGCGATGCTCCTTGAGATGTTCGACGGCCTCGACTCCGACGGCGACGGCAAGATCTCGCCCGCCGAACTCGCCGCCCACCGTGAGGCGATGTTCACCGCCGCCGATACCAACGGCGACGGGCTTCTGGACCGGGACGAGATCGTCGCGCATCAGACCGCTATGATGGCCGAACGCATGGGCCAGCGCGCCGAGATGATGCTGGAGCGTCGTGACGTCAGCGGCGACGGCATGCTGTCGCTGGAGGAAATGGGCAAGGGTCCGGCCGAGATGGGCTTTGCGCGTCTGGATACCGATGGCGACGGGCTGATCTCGAAAGAAGAGCTTGAAGCCGCGGGCCAGCGCTTCGGCGAGATGCGCAAGAAGCGCAAGCATGGCATGATGGGTTACGGCTGGAACTGATCTGGCTTTGTCCCGGGCGCGGGACAGGCTAGACCCTTTGCAGCATGACCATGGCCTTCGACGCGGAAAGTGACATCTCGGACGAGGCGCTGATGGTGCTCTATGCAAATGGAGACCGTCAGGCGGCGCTGGCGCTGGCCCAGCGTGTCACGCCCCGCATCCTGGCCTATGCCGCGCGGATGCTGGGCGGCGACCGGGCCGAGGCCGAGGATGTGGCGCAGGAAACCATGCTGCGGCTCTGGCGCGTGGCGCGCGACTGGCGGCAGGGCGAGACGAAGGTGACGACCTGGGCCTACAGGGTCGCCACCAACCTCTGCATCGACCGGCAAAGGTCGGCGCGGCGGCGGGGCCAGGTGGCGCTGGAGGCGGCCCCCGAACCCGAAGACGGGGCGCCCAGCGCCGAGGGCCGGTTGCAGGATGCCCGCCGGATGGCCGCGCTGGAGGCTGCGCTGTCCGCCCTGCCCGACCGGCAGCGGCAGGCGGTGGTGCTGCGGCATATCGAGGGGTTGTCGAACCCCGAGATCGCCGCCGTGATGGAGATCGGGGTCGAGGCGGTCGAAAGCCTGACCGCGCGGGGCAAACGGGCGTTGGCCCAGGCACTTGCAGGGCAGAAATCGGCCCTGGGATATGAGGATGACCGCGATGCGGGATAGGGATCTGGACAACCTGCTGGACTTGGCCGCCCGGACGCGGCCTGCGCCCTCGCCCGGGTTGATGGACCGGGTGCTGGCCGATGCGCTGGCCGAACAGGTGGCGACCCCGGCCGCTCCTCGGCCGCCGGTTCAAGGGCAGGGTTGGCTGGGGCGGCTGGCTGCTGCCTTCGGTGGCGGACCCGCCTTGGCCGGTGTCTGCACCTTTCTGATCGTGGGATTTGCTGTCGGCTATGTCAGCCCCACGACGCTTGACTACCTGACTGGCGGGATGGCCGCTGCCGAACCGCTGGACCTGTTTCCCTCGCCCGATTTCCTGTTGACGGAAGGCTGACCCATGACCGAACCGGCAGAGCCCAAGGCTGGATCGCGCGGCATCAAGATAGCCCTGGCGATATCGGTTGCCCTGAACCTTGCGGTCGCGGGGCTTGCCCTTGGCGCCTGGCTGAAGGAAGGGCCGCCCCGCGAAAGAATGTCGCGCGACCTGTCCTTCGGCCCATTCGGCGAGGCCCTGAGCCCGGAGGACCGCAGGGCGCTGCGCCGGGCGTTCATGGACCGCTCCCCGACGTTTCGCGAATCGCGTACGGAAGCGCGCGCCGAGTTTGCGTCCCTGCTGGCGGCCCTGCGCGCCAGCCCCTTTGACCCCGCCGCGCTGCAATCGGCGCTCGATGCGGTCGAGACCCGGATGGCCGACCGGCTGGAACTGGGCCGCGACCTGATCGCCGCGCGGCTGACGCAGATGTCGGATGCCGAGCGCCGCGCCTTTGCCGACCGGCTGGAAAAGGGCCTGCGCCGACGGGCGGGCAACTGACCCTCAGGCGGCGGATAGCCGGTAGGTTACCTGGTTGCGTCCGGCACCCTTGGAGTCGAGCAAGGCAAGATCGGCCTGTTCCACAACCTCGTCGACCATGATCGGCTGCCGCAGCCGGCCGCCGGCGACCGAGACCCCGATCGACACGGTGACCGCGAGGGAAAGGCCAGAGGACAGCCGGATCGGTCGTTCCTCAACGGCCTCGCACAGACGTTCGGCGATGCGCCGCGCTTCGGCCATCGGGCAGTCGGGCAGCACGACCAGGAACTCCTCCCCTCCAATGCGAGCCAGAAGATCGGTTGCCCTAAGGTTCGCGGTCAAGCGCCGCGACACCTCGACCAGGACCCGGTCTCCGGCAGCGTGGCCGTGCTGGTCGTTCACCTGCTTGAAGCGATCAAGGTCGATCACCATCACGGCGAAATATGCGCCCGTTTGTGTGGCGCGGGCGGCGATCGCGGCCAGCTCGGGAAGGGCATGACGGCGGTTGTAAAGCCCGGTCAGCGGATCGACCAGCGCAAGGCGCAGATTGTCCTGCATCCGGGCACGCTGTCGGTCGCCCTGCCGTTTGCGGCGCACAAGACTGCGGGTGCGAAGCGCCAGTTCCGCCGGCGTCACGTCGGGGCCCACCACATCATCCGCGCCAAGGTCAAAGGCGATCGCAGCCTCGTCCCCCACGCCCGAACGGCCAAGGACACAAACCGCCGAATGGCGGGTGGCCTGATGGCTTTTCAGTTCCGACAGAAGCCGCAATGCAGCCGCGCCATCGTTGCTGTCTTCCTGCACGATGAAGACATCCGGAACCCGCGTTGCCAGCGCCGCCTCGGCCAGCGCCTCGGGGCGGGACAGGACGCGCAACTGCCCGCGCAGCATGCCTGCAAGATCGCGCTCCAGCGCCCCCGACTGATCCGCCCGGGCCGCGACGAGCGCAACCGTCGCCGCCGGTTCGAACAACGCGGCCGGGTCTGCAAGCCCCGTCGCCAAAGCACTGTCGGTCGCGAAATCGCATTCGGCCCGTGCGCGCAGAAGATTGCGCACCCGCGCAAGCAGGACCTGATCGCTGGCCGGTTTCACGATCACATCATCGGCGCCTGCCGAGAATGCCGCCAGACGACCGGCATCATCCTTCGTCGCGGTCAGCACGATGACCGGAGTCATCCGCGTGCGCGGGTCGGCGCGCAGGCGACGCAGCACCTCGTGCCCCGACATGTCGGGCAGCATCAGATCAAGCAGGATCAGGTCCGGCCGTTGATCGCGCGCCGCCTCCAGACATCCGGCGCCATCCGCAGCCAGAACCGGCTCATAGAACGCCGCAGAGAACCGCGCCTGATAAAGGATGCGGTTCGTCGCCACGTCATCGACAATGAGGATACGTCCGGTCATTTTCAGCTGTCGTGAAGCCTTCCCCAGTTGGTGAACACTGTGTTACCGGGGTGGTTAAGAAATCCTTTCCAAAGCCGGGCCATGGCGGGAATACCTGACCCGTTCCGGCGGAAAACCGCAGGGAATCGCGTGAAACACCGCAAAGAAGCAGCGCAGTTGCTTGCCTTGCAGGCGCTGGCCTGGATGGCGGCGGACGAGGTGCTGATCGGTCAGTTCCTCGATGCGACCGGCGTCAATCCCGCCGAGTTGCGCGCCCACGCCGGGGACGGGGACCTTCACCTGGCGATTCTCGATTTCCTTCTGATGGACGATCAGCGGGTGATGGCCTTCTGTGATGCCCATTCGCTCCCATATACGGAACCACAGGCGGCCCGCGCCGCCTTGGACCTGAGGACAAGGGGCTTCTCATGATCGACGGACTCTTGTTCGACAAGGACGGAACGCTCTTCGACTTCCGCATCAGCTGGGGCCGCTGGGCTGCCGGTTTCCTGACCGCCATGGCACGGGATGCGGCCCATGCCGAACGGCTGGGGGCGGCCATAGGCTTTGACGCGGCCACCCTGACATTCACCCCGGACAGCCCGGTGATTGCCGCCACCGCGGCCGACATCGCCGCTGCGCTGGCGCCAGAGCTTGACGGCCTGTCCGTCGCCGACCTGACCGCTCAGATCGACGTGACCGCCGGTTCGGCACCGATGTCCGAGGCTGTGCCGCTCAGGCCGCTGTTGTCCGCACTGCGCGCCCGGGGCTTGCGGCTGGGGGTGGCGACCAATGATTCCGAGGCACCGGCGCGGCAGCATCTTGCGGCCCATGGCATCACCGACTGCTTCGACTTCATCTCGGGCTATGATTCCGGTCATGGCCCGAAGCCCGGGCCGGGCATGTGCCTGGCCTTTGCCCACGGCCTCGGGCTTCAGCCCGCGCGGGTGGCGATGGTGGGCGACAGCCGGCACGATCTTCAGGCGGGCCGGGCGGCAGGGATGCGGACCGTGGCTGTTCTGACCGGCATCGCGAAGGCACCCGATCTGGCCGATCTGGCTGATGTGATCCTGCCCGATATCGGTGCCCTGCCCGGCTGGCTGGACTCGCAGAGCGGCTGATCAGGCCGTCGTCGCACGAAAACGACGCTTTTGCGTCGCGCCTGTGGTTCCCATTCGCGGGCGGCTTCCGTCATCTTCCGGCCAAGGCAAGGGAGATGTGCCATGAACGACGAGCCGACCCGCAGAAAGCGCGCCGGGGGACGGGCGGGGATGCAGACCCGCGCGGGCACGGCGGTCATCGACCAGATGCCCTGGCGGATTCCGGTCAACCCGGACCGGCCCATCGAGCCGCTGGACGCCGATGGCGTGCAGAAGGTGCACAAGACCGCAATGCGGATCCTGTCTGAAATCGGGATCGAGTTCCTGAACCCCGACGCGGTCGACCATCTGCGCCGTGCGGGCTGCATCGTGAACGGCACCAATGTCCGGATGGACGAAGCCTTCGTGATGGAGATGGTGGCCCGCGCCCCTGAAAGCTTCACCATCACCCCCCGAAACCCAGCGCGGGAGATCGTGATGGGCGGGAACCACATGATCTTCGTCAACGTCTCCTCGCCCCCCAACGCCTGGGACATGGAACGTGGCAAGCGCTCGGGCGACTTCGAGACGTTCAAGGAATTCATGAAGCTGACGCAGTATTTCAACTGCATCCATGTCGCGGGCGGCTATCCGGTAGAGCCGGTGGACATTCATGCCAGTGTCCGCCATCTCGACTGCCTCTATGAAAAGCTGACGCTGACCGACAAGGTCGTCCACGCCTATTCGCTGGGGGCCGAACGGGTCGAGGACGTGATGGAAATGGTCCGCATCGCGGGCGGGCTGTCCGAGGCAGAGTTTCAGGCCAAGCCGCGGATGTATACCAACATCAACTCGGTCAGCCCGTTGAAGCACGATTATCCGATGCTGGACGGCGCGATGCGGCTGGCGAAACGGGGCCAGCCGGTGGTGGTGACGCCCTTCACCCTTGCGGGGGCGATGGCGCCGGTCACGATGTCGGGCGCGGTGGCCCTTTCGATCGCCGAGGCGCTGGCGGCGGTGGCGCTCTTGCAATACATCGCGCCGGGCTGCCCGGTGGCGATCGGGACCTTCACCTCGAACGTCGACATGAAGTCGGGCGCGCCCGCCTTCGGCACGCCGGAATACATGCGGGCGACGCAGATGACCGGCCAGCTGGTGCGCTTCTATGGCGTGCCAATGCGGGCAAGTGGTGTCTGCGCGGCGAATGTACCGGACGGGCAGGCGATGTGGGAGACGTCGAATTCCCTGTGGTCGGCGGTGCAGAGCCGGACCAACATGGTCTACCATGCCGCAGGCTGGCTTGAGGGCGGCCTGATCGCCAGCCCCGAGAAATTCATCATGGACTGCGAGGTCCTGCAGATGATCCAGCGCTATTTCGAAGAGCCGACCTGGGCCACGACCGAGGGCGACCTTGCCTTTGACGCGATCAAGGAGGTCGGCGCGGGCGGGCATTACTTCGGGGTCCAGCATACGCAGGACCGCTACCAGAACGCCTTCTACGCCCCCTTCGTCAGCGACTGGCGGAACTATGAAGCGTGGCAAGCCGACGGCTCGGTCTGGACGGTGGAACGCGCGCACCGGATCTACAAGCAGATCCTGGCCGAATTCGAGGCCCCGGCGATGAACGGCGACGATCAGGAAGCGCTGCGCCAGTTCGTGGCCCGACGCAAACAGGAAGGCGGGGCGCCAACGGATTTCTAGCGAGGCGCCCTAGGGCACGCCCCCATCTCCGGCCTGTACCAGCTCGATTCCGGCAGGGTCGGGCATGTCTCCGGCGATCTCCAGAATGAGCTTGCGGCGCACCGCCTGCACAAAGCCGTCGCGACCGATGGCCGGCACGACAAAGGCGCCGGGGCCACCGATCAATTCCGTCTCGTAGGCTTCGACCAGCGGGTCGACCGGACCTTCGTCCAGGATCGGCAGGCCATTGATCGTGATCCCTGCGGCCAGAACCGAGGCCCGCCCCTCGGCAATCGTGGCCCCGCTGAAGTTCCCCAGGCTGTCGGACGAAAAATCGATCACCCGGCGCAGACCCATGATGTCGTTCGTCTCGATCAGGCGCTGCCCCTCAAGCAGCGCGTCGCCAATGGCGTTGCGGCCCACAGCCATGCGTGGCGGCGCCAGCAGAGCCAGGGCAAAGGCCTCGGCCGCCTCGGGTCCGTCGATGATGGTCCAGTCGACCACGGTCGCCTGATTGGCGGCCCATTCGACATAGGTCACGGCAATGGACCCGGTCAGGTTCGTCCGGATCGCCGACAACACATCGGGGTGGGTGATCGCCGCGGCATATCCCTGACGCTGAAAGTCGATCTCGGCCTGCGTGATGGAGCCGGAGGCATCGGCCAGAAGCACCAGTTCAAGGTCCACCTCAAGCGCCGAAAGCGGGGTGGCAGGCAGGAAGGTCGCCAGGAAAAGCAGATGGCGCATAAACAAAGGGTATCGCGGGATGCGCCCCCGGCAAGTCGGGAAGGCACCCCCCACGACAAGGTGATCGTCCGGCCTTAGACGTGACGCGTCAGACCGCCGTCGACGCGCAGGGTCTGGCCGGTGACATAGCTGGACTCATCGCTCAGCAGGAAGGCCGCGGCCTTCGCCTGTTCCTGCACCGTGCCGATGCGGCGAAGCGCGGCAAGCTCGCCATACTTGGCCACGTCGAGACTGTCGGTGAACCCGGGCGCAAGACAGTTCATGCGGATGTTCTGTGGCCCATAGCGGTCGGCGTAAAGCTTGGTGAACGACGACACCGCCGCCCGGTAGGTGCAGGAGGCCGGGAACCAGAGCGAGGGCTCGAAGGCGGCATAGGTCGTGACATTGACGATCGACCCGCCGCCCTGCCGTTCCATGACCGGGGTCACCAGGCGCGCCATCCGCAGGACGGATTTCAGGATCATGTCATGGGCAAGGTCCCAGCCTTCGTCGGCGATCTCCAGCAGGTCGCCTTTGGGCGGGTGGCCGGTGTGGTTCAGCACCGCATCGATCCGGCCATGGCTGCGCAGGGCAAGATCGACGATCCCGGCAAGATCAGCCTCGTTCTGCGCGACACCGCGCCGGGCAACGCCGCCCAGTTCTGCGGCCAGCCCTTCACAGTTTTCCGAGGGCGACATCAGCACGACGGCATAGCCGCGGGCATGCATCTCGCGTGCGACTGCGGCCCCGATCCCGCGCCCGGCCCCGGTTACGATGCAGGTTCTTGTGGTCATGGTCATCTTGCCCCCGCGCCCCGTTCGGCAGCATGCACCCAAGGCGAGGCGCCGGGCAAGGCCTCAGGATGCAGCACCGGCATTGCCCTGACCGGGGGGCAGTGTAGACTGAGCGCCGATCGGGCGGGGCAGCATCGGGCGGCGAATGGCGGTAACCCTGAAGGAGGTGGCGGAACGCGCAGGCGTATCGCGATCGGCCGTGTCGCGGACCTTCACGCCGGGGGCCTCGGTCTCGCCCGGGACAAGGGCCAAGGTCGAGGCGGCGGCCGAAGCGCTGGGCTATGCCCCGAATGCGCTGGCGTCCAGCCTGACCACGGGCCGCACCAAGCTGATCGGCCTGATCGTCAACAACTTTCACAACCCGTTGATCCTTGAGGTGTTCGACCTCTTTACCCGCGGCCTGCAGAACCGTGGGCTGCGCCCTCTTGTCGTCAATCTTGGCAGCGATACCGATCCGGAAGCTGCCGTTCGGATGCTGCGCCAGTATTCGGTAGACGGGGTAATCGTCGCGTCCTCCACCCTGCCTGCCAGTTTTGCGGGTCTGGTCAAGACGGCGGGGATACCGGTCGTTCATGCCTTCGGCCGCCCCTCGCCTGCGCCGGAAGTGACGGTTGTCGGGATCGATAACGTGGCCTGCGGGCGCATGGCCGCCGAAGCACTGGTCGCGCGCGGGCATCGGCGGGTGGGCTTTCTGGGCGGGCCTGCGGCCGCAACCTCGACCCAGGACCGGGCATCAGGTTTCCTTGAGAGGCTGGCGGCGTATCCCGAGGTCGCGGCCTCGGTAAGCCATGCCACCGACTACACTTTCGATGCAGGCCGGGCCGAGATGCAGCGCCTTTTGCGTGCAGGCCCGGCCGAAGCCTATTTCTGCGGTGACGATCTTCTGGCGGTAGGGGCGCTGAGTGCCATCGAGGAGGCCGGGTTGAACGTGCCGAAGGACATTGGCCTGATCGGGCTGAACGACATGGAAATGTCGCGCTGGCAGATGATCGGGCTGACCACGATCCGCCAGCCGATCGACCGGATCATCGCGGCGGCGATCGACGCCGTGGTGGCGTTGATCGCCGGCCCCGACCGGACAGCCGAGGTGACGCTGTTTCCCTGTGAGTTGATCGAGCGCCAGACCCTGCGGCCGGTTGTGCTGGCGCCGGAATTTTCGAAAATTCCGGACCGGAGCCTTTGAAGGCTCCGGTCCGATTTCTTGCAAGAAATCGGGCCTAGCGGAACATCGGCGGCCGCGCGTCCATCCAGGCCCCGCCCGCCTTGGCCGAGGCCACCGCCACATGGACCGCCGCCATGGACCGGACCCCGGCCGGCGCGGTCGGCAGACCGTCGCGCGCCTCGCCCCGGATCGCGTCGGCAAGGTCGCAGTAGATGTTCGCAACCGCCAGCGGAAAGCCCTCGGGGTGGGCGATGGCGACGCGGCTGAGGCGCTTGGCGTCTTCGTAAAGCCCGCCCTCGCCCTTTTCGATGATCTGGGTCCGCCCCCCGACGGGCGTGTAGATCAGCTGGTTCGGCTGTTCCGAGGCCCAGCGCAGGCCGCCCGTCTCGCCGAAGACCTGAATGTCGAAGCCGTGCTGCCGCCCGATGGCGACGGATGAGGTCCAGAGCCTGCCCACTGTGCCGCGCGACATGCGGAAGTTGACCATCGCGTCATCTTCCAGCTCGCGGCTGGGTATGGTCGAGGCGAAATCGGCGCTGAGCGTCGAAACCTCATCATCGCAGATGAAGCTGGCCATGTGCAGCGCGTGGATGCCGCAGTCGGCGAACTGGCCGGAAACGCCCGCCATCGCCGGATCATAGCGCCAGCGCACGCGCGGGTTGTCGGCGTCGGTCGCATCGCCATGGTGGCCGTGGCTGAAGTTCGTGACGACAAGGCGCACCTTGCCGATGTCGCCGTTGCGGACCATGGCCCGGGCCTGACGGACCATCGGATAGGCGGAATAGCAGTAGTTCACCGCGCAGATCCTGCCCGCCTTCTGCGCGACGCGGACAATCTCTTCCCCCTCTTCCACCGTCATGGTCATCGGCTTTTCGCACAGCACGTTGAACCCAGCCTCAAGGAAGGCCTTGGTGATCTGGAAGTGGGTGGAGTTCGGGGTCGCCACGGTCACAAGGTCGACGCGGTCGGGGCGATTGCGCTCGCCCGCCAGCATCTCTTCCCAATCGCCATAAGCGCGGTCGGCGGCGATGCCAAGCGTCTGCGCATAGGCGCGGCCCGCCTCGGGCCGGTGGTCCAGCGCGCCCGCGACAAAGGCGAAATGGCCGTCGGCCTGTGCGCCCAGCCGATGCGCCGGGCCGATCTGGCTGCCCTCGCCCCCGCCGATCATGCCCCAGTTCAGTTTTGCCATGATGCCCCTCAGAAGCCGATGGATTTCAGATACTCACGGTTCTTCCGCGCGTCGTCGATGGGATGTACGTCCAGCGTCGGGTCGCAGTCCTGTTCCACCGTGCACCAGCCTTCGAAACCGGCGTCAAGGAGGATCTGGCGGACGGCGGGAAAGTCGACATCCCCCTGCCCCAGATTGCAGAAGATGCCCTGCCCGCAGGCGTCGTAGAACCCGGTGCCTTTGGCGATCACATCGGCTTTCACCTTCGGGTCGATATCCTTGAAATGCATGTAGGAAATCCGCCCGATATGGCGGCGCATGAAACCCACGGGATCAAAGCCCGCATAGGAATGGTGGCCGGTGTCGAAGCAGATCTTCAGGGTGCTGTCGTCCACTTCATCCAACAGCCGTTCAAGCTCCGGCTCGAAGTCGATGAAGCCCGCGGCATGGGCGTGGATACCGACGGTGAGGCCATAGTCTTCGGCGCCCATCTTCGCCACAGTGGCAATCCGGTCGCGGAAGGCGGCCCATTCGGCGGGGTCCATCTGCTCGGCAGCCTCGGGGCGGCCAGCCGTGGGCGCGCGGCGGGGGGAAATGCTGTCGATCAGCACCAGCTGCCGCGCGCCATGGGCAGTCAGCGCCTTGCAGGTGCGGGTGGCGGCATCCATCACCTCGTCCCACTTCGCGGGGTCATGGAAAGGCCGGAAGACCACGCCGCCGATCAGCGTCAGGTCGTTTTCGGCCAGCGCCTCGGCGAGGATCGCGGGGTCTTCCGGCATGTAGCCGATGGGGCCAAGCTCGATCCCCTTGTAGCCAGCCTGCGCGCAGTCCTTGAGGACCTGCCGCCATGGCGGATTGCGCGGGTCGTCTGCGAATTCGACACCCCAGGAGCAGGGCGCATTGCCGATACGGATGGTCATTGGGTCCTCATTGCGGAACGGCGAGCCAGCGGCCCGCGTCGGAAGATTGGAAGGCGGTCTCGACGATCTGGGATACGGCCAGCCCGTCGCGGAACGTGGGCCAGACGGGCTGGCCGGTCTCGATCGCGGTCAGGAAGTCCTTGGCCTCGATGATGATCTGGTCCTGATAGCCGGTGCCGTGGCCCGGGCCTTGGCAGAAGGGCAGGTAATCGGGGTGATACGGCCCGGTCAGGATGCGGGTAAAGCCGCGCGCGGCCTCGGGCCCTTCGGCGCGGTAGAGGTGGACGGCGTTCTGGTCTTCCTGATCGAACCGGATGCTGCCCTTCGTGCCATGGATTTCATAGGCATAGCCCATCTTGCGGCCCGTCGCAGTGCGGCTGATGTAAAGGTGGCCCATGCAGCCAGAGGCAAACCGCAGCATGATCTGGGCGTGATCGTCATTGGTGACGGGTTCGGGGCCAGTCGGGCCGGGGCGGGAGGCATGGACGGTTTCAATCCGGGCGCTCAGTTCCGCGACCGGCCCCATCAGCGCCAGCATGCAGTTGATGGGATGCGGCGCGAGGTCGCCCATGCAGCCGTTGGCCCGGTCCTTGGTGCGCCAGGTGGCGGGCAGCGAGGGATCGGCCAGGAAATCCTCGGTATGTTCGCCGCGAAACCAGGTGACGTCACCGATGGCACCTTCGGCCAGAAGCTGGCGTACGAATTGCGTGGCGGGCGTGCGGACGTAGTTGAAGCCGATCATGTTCGGCAACCCGCTGGCTTCCGCCGCCGCGACCATGGCCTTTGCGTCTTCCAGCGAGGCGCCCAGCGGCTTTTCGCAGAAGACCGGCTTCCCGGCGGCAAAGGCGGCCAATGCAATCGCGCGGTGGGTGGACTGGGGCGAGGCGATGACCACCGCCTGAACCTTGGGGTCGGCCACGAGGTCTTGCCAGTCCCGCGCGGCACGGGCAAAGCCGTAGGCTTTCGCGTAACGCTCGGCCGAGGCAAGGCTGGTCGCCGCGATCACCTCCAGCCGGGGGCGCAGCTTGGTATCGAAGACCGCCCCCACCGCCGACAGCGCCACGGCATGGGCCTTGCCCATGTAACCGCCGCCGACCAGCCCGATTCCGATCTCTGTCATCGTCCCCCCCCGACCAGTATTGCAACCGGTTGCAAAATCTGTATCGTCTCCCCGCACGGCGCGCAAGTCCCGTCAACGGGATTGGTGCCGGATCGGCCGGAGGAGGGCAAGCGATGACCGATACGATCAGGCTGACGGTCGCACAGGCCATCGTGCGCTGGCTGATGAACCAGTTCATCGACATCGACGGGGTCGAGACGCGCATCTGCGGCGGTGGCTTCGGCATCTTCGGCCATGGCAACGTGCCCTGCCTGGGCGAGGCCCTTTATCCCGTGCGTAACGAGTTGCCATTGTACCGGGGTCAGAACGAGCAAAGCATGGGCTTTGCGGCGGCGGCCTATGCCAAATACCACTTGCGCCGCCGCTTCATGTTCTGCACCGCAAGTGCCGGGCCCGGGACGGCGAACCTGCTGACCGCCGCTGCCCTGGCCCATGCCAACCGGTTGCCGATGCTGATGCTGTGTGGCGATACCTTCCTGACCCGCCTGCCCGACCCGGTCCTGCAACAGCTGGAGCATTTCGGCAATCCGACCCTGGGGGTGAACGACGCCTTCAAGGCGGTCAGCCGCTATTGGGACCGGATCACCCACCCAGCGCAGGTGCTGCAATCGCTGCCCGCAGCGCTGGCCACGATGCTCGACCCGGCCGATTGCGGCCCGGCCTTTCTGGGCCTGCCGCAGGATGTGCAGGGCTGGGCCTACGACTATCCGGAGTCCTTCTTCGCCCGCCGCGTCCACCGCATCCGTCGTCAGTCGCCGGATGCGCTGGAGATTGCCGAGGCGGCGGCGCTGCTTCGGTCCGCGAAACGCCCGGTGATCGTGGCTGGCGGCGGGGTGCAGTATTCCGGCGCGGTCGCCGAACTGACCACCTTCGCCGAGGCGCATGGCATCCCCGTGGTGGAGACCATCGCGGGGCGGGCGAATCTCCTGGCGACCCATCCCTTGAACATCGGGCCTTTGGGCGTGACGGGGTCCGACAGCGCAAATACCATCGCAGGCGCGGCGGATGTGGTGCTGGCGGTCGGCACAAGGTTGCAGGATTTCACCACGGGGTCCTGGACGGTCTTTGCCAGGGACGCCCGGCTGATCGGGCTGAACGCCGGTCGGCACGATGCGGCCAAGCACCTGTCGCTGCCGGTGGTGGGCGACGCGAAGCTGGGGCTTCTGGCGCTGGGTGAGACGCTGAACTTCCACTGTGCCCCCTCCGATTGGGTGGAGAAAGCACAGGCCGAACGGCGGGCCTGGGATGCCTATGTCGCCGAGAACACGCGCCCCGGAAACCGCCCGAACTCCTATGCCCAGGCCATCGGCGTGGTGAACGCAGCCTGCCATCCGCGCGACCGGGTGGTGACGGCGGCGGGGGGGCTTCCGGCCGAAGTGACGGCGAACTGGCGGACGCTGGGCATTGGCACGGTGGATGTCGAGTTTGGATTTTCCTGCATGGGATACGAAATCGCGGGCGGTTGGGGCGCCAGAATTGCACAAAGCGAACAAGAGCCGGATCGGGACACGATCGTCTTCGTCGGCGATGGCAGCTACCTTCTGATGAACTCGGATATCTATTCCTCGGTCCTGACGGGGAAGAAGCTGATCGTTCTGGTCCTCGACAACGGCGGCTTTGCGGTCATCAACAAGTTGCAGAACAACACCGGGCAAGAGAGCTTCAACAACCTGATCAAGGACTGCCCGACGGTCGATGCGCCCTTTGCCGTGGACTTCGAAGCGCATGCCCGGGCCATGGGGGCCGTGGCCGAGACGGTGGCGAACCCCGCCGAACTGGCCGAGGCGTTCGGGCGCGCCAAGGCCTCGGACCGGACGCATGTCATCGTGATGCAGGTCGACGCTTACGAGGGCTGGACGACGCAGGGCCATGCCTGGTGGGAGATCGGAACGGCACAGGTTTCGGACAGCGAAGCCGTGCGGGCCAAGCACGCCGAGGTCGAGGCCGGGCGGGCGGGCCAGCGGGCGGGCATCTGATGGCTGACCTGTCGCGCCTTGGTGGTCGGAGCTTCCTGGTGATCGGCCGGGCGGGGATGGACCTCTATGCCGACCCGCCCGGGACGCGCATCGAAGCGGCGACGCGGTTTACCGCGGCGCTGGGGGGCTCGTCGGCCAATATCGCAGCGGCACTGGTGCGGCAGGGATGCCGGGCGGCGCTCTTGACCTGCGTCTCGGACGATGCTGTGGGGCGGTTCTGCCTTGCGCAACTCGACGCCTACGGGATCGACCGGAGCCATGTCCGCAGCGTAGCGGGCGAGGTTCGGAATTCCCTGGCCGTGGTCGAAACGCGGTTGGAGGACTGCCAATCTGTCATTTATCGCAACAATGCTGCCGATTTTGCCATGACTGTTTCCGATGTTGAGGCGGTGGACTATGCCGCCTTCTCGGCTCTCATCACCACGGGCACGGTGCTTGCCGCTGAGCCCTCGCGCAGCGCGGCCTTCCGGGCCTTTGACCTGGCCCGGGCGGCGGGGTTGCCGCTGATCTTCGACGTGGATTACCGGCCCTATTCCTGGCCCTCGGCTGCCGTCGCCTCGGAGGTCTATTCGCGGGCGGCGGCGCTCTGTGACGTGATCGTCGGCAATGATGTCGAATTCGGTTTCATGGCGGGCGATCCCGGCAAGGGGCTGGAGAAGGCCCGCAGCCTGATCGCAGCGGGCGGGCGGATTGTCGTCTACAAGATGGGCGAGAAGGGTGCGGTCACGATCACCCCAGAGGGCGAGTTTGCGACCGGCATCTACCCGACGCAGGCGCTGAAGCCGACCGGGGCGGGGGACAGTTTCCTGGGCGCCTTTGTCGCGGCGCTGGCAAACGGGAGCCCGCTGCGCGAGGCGGTGCTGCGCGGCTCGGCCGCCGCCGCCATGGTCGTCGCCCGCGTCGGCTGTGCCCCCGCCATGCCGACCACGGCCGAGCTTGACGCCTTCCTGTCCCAACATCCCGGCCCGATCTGAAAGGACCGCCCATGCATATTGCCCCGTTCGACAACCACAACCGCGCCATCGTCGATGTAGACGACCCGCAGGTTCCGCTGGTCTATTTCAACCGCATCCGCCTGCGCGCGGGGCAGACCTTCGACTATCGCGTCGCGGGTTACGAGACCTGTGTCGTCCCCGCGACCGGGACGGTGACGGTCGAGACGAGCGGCGAGACCTTCGCGGGCATCGGCAACCGGGGCGCCGATGTCTGGGACGGCGAGCCGGAAGGTGTTTATGTGCCCTCGGGCACCGGCGCGCGGATCACGGCGCTGACCGATACGGAAACCTTCATCGCGGGCGCGAAGTTTGCCGAAACGCTGAAGCCTTTCGCGGTGCGGGCGGCCGAGATCGACCTCGTTCAATACGGGTCGGACGACACCAAGACCCACCGCAAGATCAAGCATATCCTGGGCACGAAATACCACGACCGCGTCGGGCGGCTGCTGGTCAGCGAGCTTTTCACCGTGGGTGCGGGCGGCTGGTCGGGCTTTCCCAGCCACAAGCATGATACCGACCGCCGCGATGCGGACGGCAAGCTGATCGAGACGCGGCATGACGAATGCTACAACTTCCGCTTCCGGCCGGACTATGGCTCGGGGCTGCAGATGCTCCAGCGGGTGGATAATGAACCGGGCGATGCCTATCACGTCGTCGATGGCTCGACCGTGAAGATCGACAAGGGCTATCACCCCTGCTCTGTGCTGCCGGGCTACGAGATGTATTACTTCACCATCCTCGGCGGCCTTTCCCAGCGCAGCCTGACCCAGTATTTCCAGCCGACCCACGCGGCGCAGCTGCACACGATCCCGGGGATCATGGACATGGTGGCCAAGTTCAAATGAGCCGCGCGACACTGGCCGAGGTGCTGGGGCCGGCTCTGGCCGGGGGCTATGCGGTGCCGGGCTTCGTCTGCCTGGGCTGGGAGGATGCGCGGGCCTATGCGCTGGCGGCCGAGGCGGAGCGCGCGCCGGTGATCCTGCAAGCGGGCCCCGGCGCGCGGGCGCATATGCCGGTGGCGGTCTGGGGCGCGATGTTCCGGGTGCTGGCCGACAGCGTGACCGTGCCGGTCGTGGCGCATCTCGACCACGGGGCAAGCTTGGAGGAGTGTCGCGCGGGGCTGGACGCGGGGTTCACCTCGGTGATGTTCGACGGCTCCCGCCTGCCGCTGGAGGAGAACATCCGCCTGACCGCCGACGTGGTGCGACTGGCCCATGCGGCGGGGGCCAGTTGCGAGGGCGAGATCGGCTTTGTCGGCTATGCCGAGGGTGCGCAGTCGCAAGGCACCGATCCGGACGAGGCGGCGCGGTTCGCGGCCGAGACCGGGGTGGACGCGATGGCGGTTTCGGTCGGGAACGTCCATCTGCAACGGCAGGCGGGCGCGGGGCTGGACCTGGGGCGGCTGCGCGCGATCGAGGCGGCGACGGAGGTGGCGCTGGTGATCCATGGCGGCTCGGGGGTGCCGTGGGAGCAGCGCCGCGATCTTGCGGCGGGCTCGCGCATCGCCAAGTTCAACATCGGCACCGAGCTGCGACAGGTCTTCGGCCACAGCCTGCGCAGGGCACTGGACCGCGATCCGGCGCGCTTTGACCGGATCGAGATCCTGCGCGAGACCGAGGCCCCGCTGGCAGAGGCGGCGCGCGGCATCCTGCGCAACCTCGGCGCCTCGGGCCGCGGCTGACCGCATCAGCCCTTGCGGCGGAAGGTCAGGTAATGCGGCACGCGCCCCTCGCGCAGCGCCTTCTGTTCATAGCGGGTCGAGAGCCAGTCCTCCCAGGCCCCGCCCTGCCCCGCCTCGGACACCAGATCGAAGCCGGCGGGCGGCACTTCCTCCAGCGTCTGGCGGACGTAGTCGGGGATATCGGTCGCCACCCGGAACTCCGCCCCCGGCGCGCAGGCGCGGGCAAGGGGCAGCAGATAGCCGGGGGTGACGAAGCGGCGGCGGTGGTGGCGGGCCTTGGGCCAGGGGTCGGGGTAGTTGAGGAAGACCTTGGAGAGGCAGCCGTCGGGCAGGACGTCGAAGAGGTCGCGCACATCACCGGGGTGGATCGCCACGTTGTCGAGCCTGCCATCGCGCAGCTTGCCCAGAAGCATCGCGATGCCGTTCACGAAGGGCTCGCAGCCGATGAGGAAGATGTCGGGGTGGCGCGCCGCCATCTGCACCAGATGCTCACCCCCGCCGAAGCCCACCTCCAGCCACAGGGGCCGCCCGCCGGTGAAGGACAGGTCAAGCGGCGCGCGGGCGGGGTTTTCCTCACGCGTGACCCCGTGCAGGGACCGGGCGGCAAGGCCGGTCTCAAGATCGGCCTTCTGCTGCGCGCGCAGGGTCTTGCCATGGGTGCGGCCGTAGAAGTTGCGGTGTTCACCGGCGTCGGTCATGCGAAAAGCCCCGAGATGATCCGGGGCGCTTCAAGCAGAGCGGGCGGGAAGGGTCAAGGCGATGCCTCCTCGTGCGACTTCGTCTTCTCGTCGGGGTGCGCCCACGACGAGTGACGAAGTCATCGAGGAGCGGCCCTTCAGACCGCCTTCTTCAGCGCCTCGACCAGATCGGTCTTTTCCCAGCTGAAGCCGCCGTCAGCGTCCGGCGCGCGGCCGAAATGGCCGTAGGCCGCCGTGCGCTGGTAGATCGGACGGTTCAGGTCCAGATGCGTGCGGATGCCGCGCGGGGTCAGGTCCATGACCTTGCCCACCGCCGCCTCGATCGCCGCCTCAGGCACGACGCCAGTGCCATGGGTGTCGACATAGATCGACAGGGGCTTGGCCACGCCGATGGCATAGCTCACCTGCAGCGTGCAGCGTTCGGCCAGACCGGCGGCGACCACGTTCTTCGCCAGATAGCGCGCGGCATAGGCGGCCGAACGGTCGACCTTGGTCGGGTCCTTGCCGGAAAACGCGCCGCCACCATGGGGTGCGGCCCCGCCATAGGTGTCGACGATGATCTTGCGGCCCGTCAGCCCCGCATCCCCGTCAGGGCCGCCGATCACGAAGGTCCCGGTCGGGTTCACATGCCATTCTGTCTTCTTCGTGATCCAGCCCTCGGGCAGGACCTCGCGAATATAGGGCTCCACGATCTTGCGGATGACCTTGGAGGTCTGGCGCTTCGAGGTGTGCTGCGTCGACAGCACGATCGACGTGACTTCCACCGGCTTGCCGCCCGCATAGCGCAGCGTCAGCTGGCTTTTCGCATCGGGCCCCAGCGTGGGTTCTGCGCCCGACTTCCGCACCTCGGCCAGACGGCGCAGGATGGCATGGGCATACTGGATCGGCGCGGGCATGAATTCGGGCGTCTCCAGCGTGGCATAGCCGAACATGATGCCCTGGTCACCTGCCCCGTCGCGGTCCACCCCTTGCGCGATATGGGCGCTTTGTTCGTGCAGGTAGTTGTGAACCTTGATCTTTTCCCAGTGGAACTTTTTCTGCTCGTACCCGATGTCGCGCACGCAGTCGCGCACGATGCCGTCGATCCGGCCCATCATGGCATGGGTCGCCTCTTTCGAGGACAGCCCCACTTCGCCGCCGACCACCACCCGGTTCGTGGTGGCAAAGGTCTCGCAGGCGACGCGGGCGTTCGGCTCTTCCCGCAGGAAGGCATCGAGGACGGCATCCGAGATGCGGTCGCAGACCTTGTCGGGGTGGCCCTCCGAGACGGACTCGGAAGTGAAGACATAGTCAAGGCGGCTCATGGGAAGTGCTCCGTTGGGTTCATCCCGCCACGCCAGGAAGCCGTTGTGGGGGAGGTCAAGATGCGCCTGCGTAGACGGCGGGGCGCGGGGCGTCAATGGGCGGTCTTGCGCCGCCCTGCGAAGGCCAGAAGGGCGAGGCCCGCCAGCAACAGGGACAGCGGCCCGTCGCCCCAGCGGGCATAGGCCGTGGGCGGCAGCGCGCCGGGGATGCGGGCATCAAGCGCCCCCATCGTGCCGAAAGGCAAGGCCTCCACCACCCGTCCCCGCGCGTCGACCACCGCCGTCACCCCGGTATTGGCCACACGAAGCAGTGGCAGCCCCTGTTCGACGCTGCGCAGCCGGGCCTGGTCGAAATGCTGGAACGGGCCAGTCCAGACCCCGAACCACGCATCATTGGTGGCCTGCAACATCCAGTCGGCCCGCTCGGGCGCGGCATTGACGAAGCGGGGAAAGATCGCCTCGTAGCAGATCAGCGGCAGCACCTTGCCGAAGCGGCCAAGGTCCAGCACCTGCGGCCCCGGCCCGGCCGAGTAATAGTTGCCCGCCTGCGCGGCAAAGGCCGTCATCCCGAACCAGTCATAGGCCAGATCGCCCAGGGGCATGTATTCGCCGAAAGGCACCAGATGCGCCTTGTCGTAGCGTGCGGCCTCGCCCCCTTCGCCCTCCAGCACGCGCAGGCTGTTGTAAAACCGCCCGCCCTCCTCGCGCTGGATGCCGACGACCACCGGAAGCCCGCCCGAGGCCGCCACGACCATGTCAGCCACCACAGGGGCGTATTCCAGCATGAAGGGCACCGCCGTTTCCGGCCAGAGGGTCAGGTCCGCCGGCCCGCCTTCCGCCGTCAGGTCCAGAAGGCGGTCAAGATGCATGTCCGCAAGCGCCTGATCCCATTTCAGCGACTGTTCCGCATTGGGCTGCACCAGCCGCACGAGGCCCTCGCGCGGCTCGGGCAGGGGCTCGTTCAGCCGCCAGAGCCCGAAGCCGAAGGCCAGCCCCAGCAGAAGCCCCGACCCCGCCGCCCCCCGCCCGCGCCATGCAACCGGCAGGGCAGCGGCCAGCAGGATCAGCAGACTGAGCGCCGACGGCCCCAGCAGCGCCGCGACCTGATCGGCGGGCGTCCCGACCAGCACATGACCCAGCATCGCCCAGGGAAAGCCGGTCAGGATCATGCCCCGCAACCATTCCAGCGCGACGAAAGCCACGACGAACCCAAGCGCCGGCACCCGCGCGCGAACCGCCAGCGCCGCCGCGAGGCCCCAGAACAGCCCAAGACCGACCGAGAGCAGCAGCACCGCGAAGGGCGCCATCCAGCCATGCGTTGCGACGTCGATCAGGAAGGGCTCGACAATCCAGGACAGCGCCAATGCGAACTGCCCGGCGCCCGCCGCAAGTCCCAGCCGGAAGGCGGGCCCGACGCTCGTTTCCTGTGCGACAAGCCAGGTCACGCCCGCCAGCGCCACAAGTGCCACAGGCCAGAGCCCCCACGGCGCCTGCCCCAGAGCCGCCGCCGCGCCAAGCGCAAAGGCAAGCGCCAGCCGCCGCCGCCGGGACAAGGCCGCAGGCGCAATCATTCAGGCAGCGCCCGCCTGGGTATTGGGCAGGCGCAGGCGCAGCCGCTTGATCCGGCGCGGATCGGCATCGACGATCTCGAACTGGACGCCGCTTTCATGCTCGACCACTTCGCCCCGCGCCGGCACACGGCCCGTGCGCAGGAAGACGAGGCCGCCCAGCGTGTCGATCTCTTCGTCCTCTTCCCCGGTGCGAAGCGGCAGGCCAAGTGCGGCTTCAAGCTCTTCGAGGGGCGCGGTGGACTGCGCTAGGAAGACGCCCGGCTTTTCCTCTTTCCACAGCGCGCCTTCGTCCTCGTCATGCTCGTCCTCGATCTCGCCGATGACGGTCTCGATCAGGTCCTCGATCGTGACCAGGCCGTCGACGCCCCCGTACTCGTCGATCACCAGCGCCATGTGGACCCGCTCCTTCTGCATCTTCTGCAGCAGGACGCCCGTGGGCATCGACGGCGGGGCATATAGGATCGGCCGCAAGAGCCGCTTCAGGCTGAAGCGCCCCGTGGCGCCGAACCCATGCGTGAGCGCAAGGTCCTTGAGCAGCACCAGCCCCTGCGGGTGATCGAGCGTACCCTTGTAGACCGGCACCCTGGAAAAGCCGTGCTCGCGGAAGACCTCGACCAACTCGTCCTTGCCGATGTCCAGCGGTACGGCCACGATCTCGGCCTTTGGCACCGCCACATCATCCACCCGCATCCGGCGCAAGGCGTGCAGACCCTGCGGTGAGGGCGCGTCCCCCTTTGCCGCGTCCTCGGCGGTGGTATCGCTGGCGGGGCTGAAAGCGGAAAGAAGCCTGCCGAAAAAGCCACGTTGGCCCTGGTCTGAGGCTGGTTCATCGGTCTCGATCAGCGCGCCCTGCGCTGCAGGAGACCCGTCGGTGCTACTGCCCATCGGTCCTTTGTCCAGAAAGCACCCGTCCGGCGGGTGCGCCCCTAATATGGGTCAGAAACCCCGAGGCTGGCAAGTATCCGCACTTCCAGCCCCTCCATCAGATCGGCGTCTTCCGGGGCGATATGGTCATACCCCAGCAGATGCAGGACAGCATGCACGACCAGATGGGTCACATGGTCGGCCATCGGCTTGCCCTGCTCTTCCGCCTCGCGCTGGCAGGTCTCCCAGGCGATGGCGATGTCTCCAAGGCTTTCGGGGTCCTCCGGATCGCCAGGCTCTGGCGGCACCGGGGCCTCACCCGCGACGTCTGCCCCGCGTTCCTCGGATGGCCAGCTCAGGACATTGGTCGGCTGCGACTTGCCGCGGAAACCGGCGTTCAGGACGGCAATCCGGGCGTCGCTGCAGCCCAGAAGACCGATCGAAAATCCTGCCACCGGCAAGTTCAGACCCGAAAGCGTCGCCCTCGCGGCCCGTTCGGCCAGCGCGGCAAGGCCAAGGCCCTCCCAGCGCGCCTCTTCGATCACCGTTTCCACCAGTTCCATGTCCGCGCCCATAGCCCGCGCCCCCGACCGGCGCAAACAAAATGCGCGCCTGCGGCGCAAGTCTTGTGTCTCGCCTCTGGCCGTTCCGGCCAACCGGCTCGGGATCGCGGGGGTTTCACACCCCCGCACCCCCGTGGAGTATTTGAGAAAGAGCAAATCGAGTTGCTCCTTGCCAAATACTCTCAGGGGGTTCGGGGGCAGAATGCCCCCGTCAGCCGAGGAGGAGGGCGAAGGCCCGACGACGAGAGGAAAGGCTTGCGCGTCAGCGCTCCTTTCGCAAACCGCCGGTCATCCGGCGCTTTCGTCGGTCTCGTAGGCCTCGATGATCCGGGCGACCAACGGGTGACGCACCACGTCCTTGGCGGTGAAGTAGTTGAAGCTGACGCCCTTCACCCCTTTCAGGATCCTCTCTGCCTCGGCCAGACCCGAGGGCACGCCGCGCGGCAGGTCGATCTGCGTGCGGTCGCCGGTGATGACCATCCGGCTCCCCTCGCCCAGACGGGTCAGGAACATCTTCATCTGCATGGCCGTGGCGTTCTGCGCCTCGTCCAGCACCACGAAGGCGTTCGACAGGGTGCGTCCGCGCATGAAGGCCAGGGGGGCGATCTCGATCCGCTTTTCCTGCATCAGCTTTTCGACCTGCTTGGACGGCAGGAAGTCGTTCAGCGCGTCGTAGAGCGGCTGCATGTAGGGATCGACCTTTTCCTTCATGTCGCCGGGAAGGAAGCCAAGCCGTTCGCCCGCCTCGACCGCCGGGCGCGACAGGATGATCTTTTCCACCGCGCCGGAGATGAACATGGTGACGCCCACGGCGACGGCAAGATAGGTCTTGCCGGTGCCTGCCGGTCCGATGCCGAAACCAAGCTCGTTCTGGAAGAGGTTGGCCACATAGGCCTTCTGCGCCTCGGTCCGGGGTTCGATCGGCTTCTTGCGGGTGCGCAGCTCGATGCCGGTGGTGAAAAGCTCGCCCTGGTCGATGCCCACGGCGTCGCCCCCGGGCTGGCCTGAAACGGGACGGCCCATCCGCATCGCGCCGTCGATGTCGCCTGCCGCGACCCCGCGCCCTGATTCGAGCCGGGCGTAAAGCGAGCGCAGCACTGCCGCTGCCTGTTCCCGCGCCCCTTTCTCGCCGATCACGGCCAGGCGGTTGCCGCGTCGCAGGATATGCACCCCCATCTGATGCTCGATCTGGGCGAGGTTGCGGTCGAATTCGCCGCAGAGATCGATCAGCAAGCGGTTGTCGGGAAATTCGAGGATGGTTTCCACGATATCCTCGGCGGTCGGGGGGGTCAGCGCGCTGATGCCCAAAGGGCGCTCCTTATGCTGGGGGCCATGACAGAACTGTGCAGCCGCCTACGCCATCTGGCAAGAAAAACCCGCGGCCGACACAAAGTCTTGTGCAGAAAGGTGCAGCTTTTGTGACATCTGGCTGATTGCGCGGCACCAAGGGGCCCCGGACCGGCCGGGGCCACCATCCCTGCCAGAGGCGATCGACCGATCAGTTGCCCTGTTTGGCGCGGCCCGGACCCGAAACGCGATCCGGAACCCCGGCGGCTGCGGTCTCGTAGACGCCGATCACCGTTCCCGGCGGATACTTGTTGTCGCAGACGGGAAGGCCGGTCTTTGGGTCAAACCGCGGGCTGGCATAGCCTTCCAACCCGTCGTCGATGATCCAGACCTGGCAGCCGTCGGGATCATAGGCGATGGCCGCCTCGCCATCGACCAGGCCAGAGGTGTCGCGGCCAAAATCCTGCGCCGTGGCGATCACCGAATCCGGGCCGCTGTAGGGCCGCGTGCCCTCGAACCCGTCGAGACCGGCGCAACCCGAAAGGGCGCTGCCCAGCACCAGCAGCAGCGGAAGCCGCAACGCAGATCCAAGGGAGAGACGTCCTGCAAGCATGTCCATGGCTTAGCCTTTCTTGCAGAAAACTTCGACGCGGCGGTTCTTGGCCATGCCGGAGGCAGACCCGTTCGACGCAATCGGGCGGGTCTCGCCGAAGCCCTCGACGCTGTCCACGACCGCGCCGACCGAACGGGCCACATCGGCCACGGCCTTGGCGCGTGCCTCGGACAGACCCTGGTTGTAGTCGTCCGAACCCCGGCTGTCGGTATGGCCCGCGATGCTGTAGGAGAAGGCATCCGACTGGCGGAAGAACCTTTCAAGCTTGCGGCGGCCCTCGGCGGTCAGGGTGGCGCTGGCGGTGGCGAAATAGGTGTCGGTGCTGTCGGTCAGGCAGCTGGCCTGCTTCAGGCAGACCGGCTTGCCGGTCTTGGGATCGCGACGCGGCACCATGTAGCCTTCGGTGCCACCATCGGCCCACCAGTGCTGGCAGCCGTCCGGATCGACCCAGACCCCCCATTCGATCTTGCCGGTGATCTGCGCCTCCTGGGCGCTGGCCATCTGACCGGCGACCAGACATCCGACTGCCATGGCCGACGCGAGCGCATGCCGAACCATGCTCGCCCCATTCTTCAAGGCCGTTCTCCCTTGCCCTGTCCACGACCCAAGCGGGCCGCACTGCATCATCTCGCCTTAGAACAGATCGATCCGGGCATCGAGAAGGTCTTCTTTGAGCAGCCTGGACGATTTTCCTTGCGCAACCGCCCGCAAACACAGGTTTTCATGCGAATTTGCAACAGTCAGGTGGCTGACGGCTGACCCGCCACAAGCTCTGCCGCCAGAGAGTTCGGTGCAGAGCCGGTGACCCTTACACGCACCAGTTGTCCGATTCGGCCTTCGGGGTCCGTGACATGCACCGCATGCAGATGATCGGACTTGCCGACCATCTGGCCCGGCTTGCGCCCCGGCTTTTCGTAAAGGACCGAAACCTCGCGCCCCACCATCGCCTCTTGCGCGGCGCGCTGCTGGGCGGTGATCAGGGCCTGCAACTCCTGCAACCGCTGATCCGCCACCTCGGCGGCAACGGGGGCCTTCTCGGCCGCAGGGGTGCCGGGGCGGGCGGAATACTTGAAGCTGAAGGCAGCACCAAATCCCACCGCACGGATCAGGTCCATCGTCGCCCGGAAATCGGCATCGGTCTCGCCGGGGAAGCCCACGATGAAATCCGAGGACAAGAGGATGTCCGGCCGCGCGGCGCGGATGCGGTCCACCAGCCGCAGATAGGCCTCGGCGGTGTGCTTTCGGTTCATCGCCTTCAGGATGCGATCCGACCCCGACTGCACCGGCAGATGCAGGTAGGGCATCAACTGCGGCAGGTCGCCGTGGGCGGCGATCAGATCGTCTTCCATGTCGTTGGGGTGGCTGGTGGTATAGCGCAGCCGCTCCAGTCCCTCGACCCTTGCCAGTTCGCGCAAAAGCCGCGCAAGGCCCCAGGTCCCGTCCGGCCCCTCGCCGTGGTAGGCGTTGACGTTCTGGCCCAGCAGCGTGATCTCGCGCACCCCCTGCGCCACCAGTTTCCGCGCCTCGTCCAGGAGGCGCGCGACCGGGCGGCTGACCTCGGCGCCCCGGGTGTAGGGCACGACGCAGAAGGCGCAGAACTTGTCGCAGCCCTCCTGCACCGTCAGGAAGGCGGTCGGGCCGCGCAGGGCCTTGCGTTCGGGCAGAAGCGTGAACTTGTCCTCGACCGGAAACTCGGTGTCGACGACGCGGCCTTCCGCCTCGACCATGGCGGGCAGGCGGTGATAGGCCTGCGGGCCGACCACAAGATCGACCATCGGCGCCCGGCGCAGGATTTCCTCGCCCTCGGCCTGGGCGACGCAACCGGCAACGCCGATCTTCATGCCGGGCTTGTCCGCCTTCAGAGCGCGCAACCGGCCAAGGTCGGAATACAGCTTCTCGGACGCCTTTTCCCGGATGTGGCAGGTGTTCAGCAGCACCATGTCGGCCTCTTCCACCACATCCGTCGTGACATAGCCCTTCGCGCCCAGCGCCTCGGCCATGCGCTCGGAATCGTAGACATTCATCTGGCAGCCATAGGTCTTGACGAAAAGCTTCTTCGCGTCGGTCATGGGCGGGTCTCCGGGAACCGGGCGCTTCTACCGCGAAACCGCCCTGCCCCGCAACCGACCACCCTTGCATCCCGCCGCCGTATCGCCGAGTCTGCCGCCCGACCCGGAGCCTGAGCCCCATGCGCTATCCTTCGCTTGCCGCCCTGCTTGACGCCAAGGCCGCCCAACTGGCGAAAGGGCCGCTTTCCATCGTCATGGCCGAGGACGAGGTCGAGATCGACAGCACGCTCGCGCATCAGCTGAAATGCGGTTTCCGCGAGGTGGTGCTGCTGGCGCCCGAAGGCGTCAAGGTGACGAACGCGCATGAAGAGCAGGTCCATGTCGTCACCCATGACGTCTTTGCCGAAGCCGCGTTGCCCAATGCCGTGAACGCGATGGTGGACCGGGTAGCGGGCGCCTGGGTTCATTACTGCTACAACACCGAATACCTGTTCTTTCCCTTCTGCGAGACGCGCCGGGTGCGCGAGCTTCTGACCTTCCATGCCGAGGAACGGCGTGAGGCGATGCTGACCTATGTCATCGATCTTTACGCCGGCGATCTGGTGGCGCAGCCCAACGCGGTGTCGCTGTCCGATGCCTGGCTGGACCGGTCGGGCTACTACGCCCTGCCACGCAAGGATGCGACGAAGGACTGGGCGCCCAAGGACCGGCAGATGGATTTCTTCGGTGGTCTGCGCTGGCGGTTCGAAGAGCATGTCCCCTGGGCCCGCCGCAGGATCGACCGGATCTCGCTGTTCCGCGCAAGGCCCGGCCTGCGCCTTTCGCCCGATTTCACGCTGAACGAGGACGAGCTGAACACCTATGCCTGCCCCTGGCATCACAACCTGACCGCGGCGGTCTGTTCCTTCCGCACGGCCAAGGCGCTGCGCACCAATCCCGGCTCGCGCCACGCAATTCAGACGTTCCGCTGGCGCAGCTCGGCGCCGTTCCAGTGGCACAGCCAGCAACTGATGGATCTGGGGCTGATGGAACCCGGCCAATGGTTCTGACCGGCGGAGACGACGGCATTTGAACTTGTCAGTCTGACGTTACGTCATTTCGGGCAAGGAAGGCTGTTACAAATGATACAAATCAGGCGTTTTGCCTTAAGAATTGGCACAGGTGGCATCGCCATCGGTGGGAGTGAACAGTGTGGGCGGGGGCAACCCCGCCCGGTTTCATTGCCCAGTCAGGGCCCAGTCAGGTTGCGTAGCCCGACCCCTCAGGCCTTGCGCAGGCGGATCACCACGTCGACCCGTGAAACGGCCATCCCCTCGGGCACCTTGGGCAGGGCTGCGATCTCAAGTTCCTCAGCCGGGGCATCCGTCAGGCTGTGGCTGTCTTCCCAGTAGAAATGCGGGTGATCGTCGATCCGGGTGTCGAAATAGCTTTTCGAGCCGTCCACCACGACTTCGTTCATCAGGCCGGCATCGCAGAAGGCACGCAGCGTGTTGTAGACGGTGGCAAGGCTGACCTTCTCGCCCGATTGCAGCGACAGGGCATAAAGGCTTTCCGCCGTGACGTGACGGTTCTCGCCGTCGCCGACCAGCAACTCGGCCAGCGCCAGACGCTGCCGGGTCGGGCGCAGGCCCCCCGCCTTCAGCCAGTCTGCCACATGGTCCGTGTCGATCACCTGTCCGTCCTGCGGATGTTACCTATCTTGCATATAGGGCGGGGGATGCCCGAACTTCAATGAAAAACGGTGTCTCGGGCGCTCACTTTGTGGCGAAACCCGATATTGGCGCAGGCGCGCGAAAGCCCACCACACCCGGGACGACCTTGCAGCCACGCTTCCGGCCCGGACGCGCGAGGGCGCCAGACTTGCCACCCTTCCGCGCCGGATGCTAGGGAGAGAGAGGATGACCCGGGGGGACCACAAGGGATGGCGTTGTTTCCAAGTTACTTCGACAAAGAGGCCCTGCTGGCCTGCGCACGCGGCGAACTTTTCGGCCCCGGCAACGCCCAGCTTCCCGCCCCGCCCATGCTGATGATGGACCGGATCACGGATATCTCGGAGGACCGGGGCGAGCATGGCAAGGGCCATGTCGTGGCCGAGTTCGACATCACCCCGGACCTGTGGTTCTTCGACTGCCACTTCCCCGGCAACCCGATCATGCCGGGCTGCCTGGGCCTTGACGGCCTGTGGCAGCTGACCGGCTTCAACCTCGGCTGGCGCGGCTGGCAGGGCCGCGGCTATGCGCTGGGGGTGGGCGAGGTCAAGCTGACCGGCATGGTCAGGCCCGACAGGAAGAAGCTCACCTACTACGTCGATTTCACCAAGGCCCTGCAAACCCGCCGCCTGACCATGGGCGTGGCGGATGGGCGCGTGGAGGCGGATGGCGAGGTGATCTACCTCGTCAAGGACATGAAGGTCGCGCTCAGCGAGGCGTGAGCCGATCTTCGCAGAAGATCGGTACTGCCCGGGGGTACGAGTTTTCTGCGAAAACTCGCTGTCGCTCTGCCAGCTTCGCAGCGCGCTGCCAACCACCTTGCCCCCTCCCCCCCTCTCCCGTAAACAGTCCCTCAAGCCATCAAGGGAGGCCCCATGCGCCGCGTCGTCATCACCGGGATCGGGATCGTCTCGTCCATCGGCAACACCGCCGCCGAGGTGGAGGCCAGCCTGCGGGCGGGAAAGTCCGGCATCGTCTTCGCTCCCGACTATGCCGAACACGGCTTCCGCTGCCGGGTCCATGGCCAGCCGAACATCGTTCTGGAAGACCACATCGACAAGCGCGACCTGCGCTTCATGGGGGACGGCGCGGCCTATACCTTCATCGCTATGGATCAGGCGGTGAAGGACTCAGGCCTGTCCGAGGCCGAGGTCTCCAACGACCGCACCGGCATCATCGTCGGGTCCGGCGGGCCCTCGACCAAGTCGTTCTTCAAGGCCCACAACATCGTCCGCGAAACCGGCGCGCCGAAGCGCATCGGCCCCTTCGGCGTGACCAAGGGCATGTCCTCGACCGTCTCGGCCTGCCTTGCGACGCCCTTCAAGATCAAGGGCGTGAACTATTCCATCACCTCGGCCTGCTCGACCAGCGCACATTGCATCGGCAACGGGGCCGAGCTGATCCAGATGGGCAAGCAGGACATCGTCTTCGCCGGCGGGGGCGAGGAGCTGGACTGGACGCTTTCCTGCCTCTTCGACGCGATGGGGGCGATGAGCAGCAAATACAACGACACCCCCGACCGTGCCAGCCGCACCTATGACGCCAACCGCGACGGGTTCGTGATCGCGGGCGGCGGCGGGGTCGTGGTGCTGGAGGAACTGGAGCACGCCCTGGCGCGCGGCGCCAAGATCTATGCCGAGGTTACCGGCTACGGCGCCACCTCGGACGGCTACGACATGGTCGCCCCCTCTGGCGAGGGCGGCGAGCGCGCGATGCGCCTTGCCCTGTCCACCCTGCCCAAGGACCGCAAGATCGACTACATCAACAGCCACGGCACCTCGACCATGGTCGGCGACGTGACCGAGGTCGAAGCCATCCGCCGCGTGTTCGGGCAAGGCTCCACCCCGCCGATTGCCTCCACGAAGTCGCTCACCGGCCACTGCCTCGGCGGCGCGGGGGTGTGGGAGGCGATCTATTCGCTCATCATGATGAACGGCAATTTCATCGCGGCTTCGGCCAACGTGGAAACGCTGGACCCGGGCCTCGACCCGTCCGAAATCGTGACGACGATGCGCGACAACGTTCAGATCGACAGCGTTCTGTCGAACAGCTTCGGCTTTGGCGGGACCAACGCCACCCTCGTCATGTCCAAGTATCTCGGGTAACTCATCATGGCAGACCTCATGAAGGGCAAGCGCGGGCTTGTCATGGGCGTGGCGAACGAACGCTCCATCGCTTGGGGCATCGCCTCGGCGCTGGCTGCCGAAGGGGCGGAGCTGGCCTTCAGCTACCAGGGCGAAGCCTTCGGCAAACGGGTGCAGCCGCTTGCGGCCAGCGTGGGGTCGGACCTCCTGATCGACGTGGACGTGACGAACGAAGACAGCCTGGACGCCTGCTTTGCCGAAATCGGCCGCCGCTGGGGCAGCCTTGATTTCGTCGTCCATGCCATCGCGTTTTCGGACAAGACGGAACTCACCGGCCGCTTCATCAACACGACCAAGGGCAACTTCCTGAATTCGATGAACATCTCCTGCTTTTCGTTCATCGACATCGCCCGCCGGGCGGAACCGCTGATGCCGCAGGGCGGATCGCTGATCACCCTGACCTTCCAGGGCTCGAACCGCGTCTCGCCGAATTACAACGTGATGGGCGTCGCCAAGGCAGCGCTGGAATCGGCCACCCGCTACCTGGCCAATGACCTCGGCCCCCAGAAGATCCGCGTCAACGCGATTTCGCCCGGCCCGATGAAGACGCTGGCCGGGTCAGCCATCGGCGGCGCGCGGGCGACCTTCCGGCATACCGAAGACAACGCCCCCCTGCGCGCCAATGCGACCCTTGAGGCCATCGGCGGCACGGCAGTCTGGCTGTGTTCGGACTATGGCGCCTGCACCACGGGCGAGATCGTCCATGTCGACGGCGGCTATCACGCGCTGGGCTTCCCCCAGGCCGAGAACCTCTGACCCGCCCCTCCTCGTGCGACTTCGTCTTCTCGTCGGCTTTCCGACGCGAGGAGTGACGCAGTCATCGAGAAGCGCTTCCGTGGGTCCCTACGGACGAAAGGAGGGAAGGTGGAGCGGGCGGCGGGAATCGAACCCGCGTCTCTAGCTTGGAAGGCTAGGGTCTTACCATTACACAACGCCCGCGTTGGACCCCGTAGGTATGCGGACCAGACCGGCACGTCAAGGCGGCATCCCCGTGAGCGGGAAAGTTTGCGACGGTCAGGACAGACCCAAAGCCGCACAGGGTCGGTCGGCGTTTGGTGCGTGTCGTTGCCCTGCACTTCGGGGCGCATCCGGTCAGGGTCCCGCGTCCGGGCCGCCCGATCGGGCAAGCTCTGGGGCACCCCCATCAAGCAGGGCGGCCAGAAGCGGGTTCGGAAAGCGCCGGTCACGGGTGACGGCAAGGAAAGACTCCGCGAGACCGTCAAGCTTGACCGCTTCGACCAGCAGTCCCGAAGACAGTTCATCCTGCACGACGATCGGCGGAATGACCGCAAGCCCGGCATCTTCGCGCGCCAGAAGCCGCAGCATGGCCATGTCGTCGACCTCTGCCGCGATGGCGGGCACCACACCAAGGCGGCTGGCCAAGGCATCGAAGGCCTCGCGCAGGGCGGTTTCCCGCGTGGGCAGCACGACCGGCGCGCGCGACAGCAGGTCGGCCAGCCCCCAGGGGCCGGGTCCAAGCCGCGCCGGCGTGCCGATCAGGCTGACCGGTTGTTCGGACAGCCGATGCACCAGCCACGGGCTGGCGGCATCGCGGGGCGGGGCGAGGTTCGTCAGCACGACATCCAGCGCCGTCGCCCCGAGGCCGCGCAGAAGCTCGGCCTGGCTGCCCGAGCGCAGCACCACCTCGACATCCGCGCGGCCGATCAGCGGGCGCAGGAATTGCAGCTGGAAGTTCCGCGACAGTGTTGCCAGCGCGCCGACCCGCAGCACCTGCCTGCTGCGGCCGGTCTCGCGCAGGGTGGCGGTCAGGTCCTCGGCGGTACGGAAGATCGCCTCGGCATGATCCAGCGCGATCCGGCCCGCCTCGGTCAGCACCATGGCACGGCCGCGCCTTTCGAAAAGATCATGGCCAAGTGTTTGTTCCAGAGTGCGAATCTGGGTGGACAGCGCCGATTGCGACAGGTTCAGCCGCCGTGCCGCCGCCGTCAGCGAGGCGTCGGTGGCCACGGCCCGGAACAGGCGCAGGTGATGAAGGTTGATCTGGGCCATCGTTCTGTTTTCTGAATTGATCTTGCAGATAATATGAATTTTTCTGGCACACATCCAGCCGCTATCTACATCTCCGCATCCCATTCCCATGCGGAGATCAGACCATGGACCCCTTGTCGCTTGCCCCGCAATCGCTTGCGCCGCAGTCGCTTGCCCCGCTCCCGCTGCTTGCTGCCGCGATTCTGGCCGCTCTGCGGCCCGGCCGCCGTCCTGGCGCCGTCCCTGCCATCGCCGAAGGGGCCGCCCTTGCCGCATTGGCCATTGCCGCGGCGGGGGGGCTGTGGCTGTTCCTCGTCGGGCCGGCCGTCCTTGCGCTGGGGTCGGGGCTGGGGCTTCTGGCGCTGCGCCTTGACCCCGTCAGCGCGACGATGGGCATTCTGGTCGCCTTCGTCGGCTGGATCGTAGTGCGCTATTCGCGCCGCTACCTCGACGGCGAGGCGCGCGAGGGGCGGTTTCATGCGCTGATGCTGGCCACGCTGGCGGCGGTCCTCGTGCTGGTGCAGGCGGGCAGCCTTGTGGTGCTGGTGCTGGCCTTTGTGGCGACCGGCCTTGGCCTGCGGCACCTTCTCCTCTTCTACCCCGAGCGGGCCGAGGCGCGGCGGGCGGCGACCAAGTTCTCTCTGGTCTGGGGCGCGGGTGACGCGGCGGTGATCCTTGCGGCCCTGCTGCTCTGGTCCGCCTTCGGCACGGCCGACCTTGCGGCCATCGCAACGGCGGCGGCTGCGGGCCTGCCGCTGGCGGCACAGGGCGCGGTGGCCCTGCTGGTGCTGGCCGCCGCACTGAAGACCGCGGCCTTCCCGCTGCACGGCTGGCTGACCGAGGTAATGGAGGCGCCGACCCCCGTCTCCGCCCTTCTGCACGCCGGGATTGTCAACGCCGGCGGCTTCCTCTTGATCCGCATGGCCGAGGTGGTTCAGGCAAGCCCGGGCGCCATGGCGGCACTGGTGATGATCGGGGGGCTGACGGCGCTCTTCGGTGCCGTGGTGATGCTGAGCCAGTCGGCCGTGAAGACCGCGCTTGCCTGGTCCACCGTGGCGCAGATGGGCTTCATGCTTCTGCAATGCGGCCTTGGCCTCTGGGCACTGGCGCTGCTGCACATCGTGGCGCATTCGCTGTACAAGGCGCATGCCTTCCTGTCCTCGGGCGGCGCGGTGCAGGCGGTCGCGGCGGTGCATCGGCCGGGGCCGGCGGCCGTGCCGGGCCCGGGCGCCGTCGCCCGCGCCTTCCTGATCGCGGTCGTCCTTTATGTGGCCGTCGCGGCAGGCTTCACCGCGGTCGCGGGCGAGAAGTCGGCACAGGCACTGGCGCTTGGCATGATCCTGGTCTTCGGCGTTGCCTATCTGGTTGCGCAGGGTCTGGCGGATGCCGCCCCCGCCGCGCTGACGCAGCGGACGGCGGCAGCTTCGGCGGGGGCTGCGGTCGCCTACTTTGCCTTCCATCAGGCGGCCTTCGCGCTCTGGGGCGGGGTCCTGCCGCCGGTCCCGGCAGCCGGGGCGCTGGAATGGGCGCTGATCGTGCTGGGGCTCTTGTCCTTCGGTCTGGTGGCGGTGGCTCAGGCGCTGTTCCCGCTCTGGGCGCATCACCCGGCGGCGGCGGGCCTGCGCGTGCACCTGGCGAACGGCCTGTACCTGAACGCGCTTCTCGACCGCCTGATCGGCGGGCTGAAGACGCCCAAGCCCCTCTGACCTCCTGATCCCCCAAGTCCTGACCCCCCAATTCCTGACCCCAAGTTCCTGACCCCGATGGAGAGCCCCATGTTCCTCAAGCCGATCGACATCGCCCCTGCCCGGATCGCGGGCCTTCTGAAGGCCGCCGAGGCCGCGGCGCGCGCCATCCCGCCCGCCTTCCCGCTGTCGGCCACGGTCGCGGTCAACCCCTTCCTTGGCCAGACGGGCGAGGATCTGGCGACCGCCGCCGCCCGCCTTGCCCGGGTCGCCGGGGTGGCGATCACCCGGCCGCGGGCCGAATTCGCGGCCGAGGTCGCAGCAGGCCGGATCACGGATGACGATCTTGCCGCGGCGCTCCTGGCCTCGTCCTCGCCGGTGAAGCCGGCTGACCTTGCGATGCTCAAGGCCAAGCTGGCGGTGAACGCCCCTGCGCCCGCGGCCCTGCCGACGGTGGGTGACCTTGCCGCCGCCGCCACGGGCACCGACTGGCCTTCGGTGATCGCGCGTGCCTTCGGCCTCTGGGCCGCAGGCCGCTTCGACCGGGGGCAGGCGCTATGGGGACCTGCTCCGGGACAGGGCGCCTTTGCCGCCTGGCGCGACTGGGCCTTGCATGACCTGACGCCCGAGATCGCCGGCCTCAAGGGCTTCTGTGCCCATGTCGCCGCCGTGCCCGACACCGCCGAACGCGCCATCCTGCGTGCGGCCGAACGGCTTGGGATCACCGAGGATGCGGCACCCACGGCCTTTCACCGGCTGCTGATGGACCTTGGCGGCTGGGCGCAGCATGCGCGCTGGCTCTTGTGGGAGGCGGAGCTGAAAGGCGGCAGCGATGCCACGATCACCGACCTTCTGGCGATCCGGCTGATCTGGGAAGAGGCGCTCCTGGCCCTTGCGCCGCAGGTGGCCGAGCCCTGGGCGCAGACCCTTGCCGCCCATGCCGCCCCGGTCGCGCCCTCGCCCGACCAGGTGATCGACGTGATCCTGCAAGAGGCAGCAGAGCGGGCGCATCAGCGCGGGCTTGCCGCAGCGCTGACCGGGCCGAAAGCGCAGGCGGGGCGCCCCGCCATGCAGGCCGCCTTCTGCATCGACGTCCGGTCGGAAGTGTTCCGCCGCGCGCTGGAGGCGCTGGACCCCGGCATCGCCACCATCGGCTTTGCCGGCTTCTTCGGCCTGCCGCTGGCACACCGCGCCCATGGCACCGACGAAACCGCAGCCCATCTTCCGGTGCTTCTGAACCCCGGCCTCACCGCGACCAGCCACGCCGACCCGGCGCTGGAAGAGGCCACGCGGATCACCGCCCGCACCGCGCGCGCCTGGGGCCGGTTCCGGCAGGCGGCGGTCTCCTCCTTCGCCTTCGTCGAGGCGGCGGGGCCGGTCTATGGCGCCAAGCTGGTCAGGGACGCGCTTGGCCTGCCCGGCAAGGCGGAAATCGCCCCGGCACCCCGGATCGAGGGCGGACTCTCGCCCGAGGCCAAGGCGGCCACGGGTGCTGCGGTCCTGAAGGCGATGAGCCTGACGGCAGGCCACGCGCGGCTGGTCCTGCTGCTGGGCCACGGCGGACAGGTGACGAACAACCCGCATCAAAGCGCCTATCACTGCGGCGCCTGCGGTGGCCAGACCGGCGAGGTCTCGGCCCGGCTGCTGGCCATCCTCCTGAACGACCCCGAGACGCGCGCGGGCCTGCCGGCGCATGGCGTCGACCTGCCAGCCGATACCGTCTTCGTGGCGGGCCTGCACGACACCACGACAGATGCAATCACGCTCTATGACGACACGCCCGCACCGGACCACGGCACCGACCTTGCCACGGCAAGGGACTGGCTGGCCCGCGCCGCAAGGGCCGCGCGGGCCGAACGGGCGCTGCGCCTGCCCGGGGCGACGGCGGCCACGGTCGCGGCGCGTGCCCATGACTGGGCCGAAGTGCGCCCCGAATGGGGGCTTGCGGGCTGCGCCGCCTTCATCGCCGCGCCCCGCGCCGTGACCGCCACGGCAGACCTGCAGGGCCGGGCCTTCCTGCACAGCTACGACTGGCAGGCCGACGCGGGCTTCGGCACGCTGGAACTGATCCTGACCGCGCCGGTCGTCGTCGCCAGCTGGATCAGCCTGCAATACTACGGCTCGACCGTCGCGCCCGCAGCCTTCGGCGGCGGCAACAAGCTGATCCACAACGTCGTGGGCGGCATCGGGGTGGTCCAGGGCAACGGCGGTGTGCTGCGCCCCGGCCTGCCCTGGCAGACGGTCCATGACGGCGAACGTGCGGCGCATGAACCGCTGCGCCTTTCGGTCCTGATCGAAGCGCCCGAAGCCGCCATGACCGAAATCCTTGCCCGCCACGCCGGCGTGCGGGACCTGTTCGACAACGGCTGGCTGCATCTCTTCGCGCTGGAGGGCGGACGGATCGCAAGGCGCTATCGGCCCGGCCTGGTCTGGGCGCCGGCACACGATCTCGCCCAGGCGGCATAGGGCTCCGGCCCGGGCGGGTCGTCTTCGGAAAGAGGCACGACAGGGGGGTGGCGCGATGACTGCCGCTCCCCGCATCCCGGCGGCAGCGGGTCGCCCGCTCTGGCCGGTTTCGGCAAGGGCCGGTTCCTCCGATGCGGCACCTCTAGGCGCCTGTCCATCCGTCGCCGATCGGCAGCACCCTGCCGAAGGGTGGCGTCGGGGCAGGAACCGGCACCGCCCACACCACCGGAAATCCTGGACCGTCCGGGAAGGTCGCGTCCAGATCGGTAAGCACGACAAGGATCGAGGGGCGCAAACGGGCGGCCTGATCGAAAAGGTCGGTGAAATCCGTGCCGCCGCCGGTCCGCATCTCCGGGCCACCGGCATCCGGCCGGAAAGCGGGATCGAGACGATGGTTCAGATGCACCGTCTCATCGAAGGCCATCAGATGCACCTCAGCCCCGGTCCGGCGGGCAATGCCCCCGGTTTCGGCCCAGAACAGCCGCAGGGTCTGCGCGTCGATCGAGGACGATGTGTCCAGCCCGACCACGATGATCGGCCGATGGCCGGTGCGCCGGTAGCCCGGCTCGAAGACGGGCAAGGGGCCACCGGTTCTTTCGGCCTCGGCCAGACGCGCGATGAAGGGGCGCGAGGGGCGCGACCAACTGGCCCCGGGGCGCTCGGCCAGCGCCCGGGCCAGCAGACCCCGCAACAGCACCTCCCATGGCACCGCATCGGGCGACAGGTCGGCCAGGATCGCGCCCAGCCGCCCGATGCCGGAACCCGCCTTCCGCCCCGCCTCCAGCGCCCGCAGGATCTGGTTGCGCCAGTCCGCTGCCGACTGGGCGGGTCCGTCACCCTCGGGCGGGCCCGCGCGCAGGTCATCGGAAAAGCCGCGCCTCTGCGCCCAGTCGCGCAGGCGCCTTGCCCGGTCGGGGTCGCGGTGCAGCGCCATGGCCAGCCGGTCGGCGTCCCAGCGTTCGAGGGCGGCGACGGGGCCGGGCTCGGGCATCCCGGCCTCGGCCAAAAGGTCGGTCAGCAGGACGGCGGGCCGGGGAATGGCATGACCGGCAAGGACCAGCGTCTCGTTGATGATGCCATCTGCGGCCAGCGCATAAAGCGCCGCATCGAAGCTGTCACCGAGGCGTTCGGCCAGCCCGGCCGAGCGCGCCGAATGCCGCAGCGCCACATGCAACACATGATGCGCGACCAGCCCGACCTGTTCGGGCAGCGCCATGAGGTCAAAGCCCGGCCCGTAGCTGATGACCTCGCCCTGTGTCGATGTCGGGCCGGTCCCGTCGCGGTGCCGACACCAAAGCGCCAGCACCGCCAGCGCGGCATCGACCTCTCCCAGATGGGCGATGGCCTGCGCGGCGCGGGCCGAATGCGGCGTCACGGCAGGCCCATGGCACGCCGGTCGGCGGCATAGGCGGCATAGGCCTCGGAAGCAGCAAAGGCATCCTGCCAGCCCTGCGCCAGCGCCCGCCCGATCAGAAGCTCGAAGCCGAAGCTGGCCAGTTCGCCCGTGGGCAGACCCCCGGCGGCAAGGCCCTTGTGCCCGCGCAGGTCGGCCAGGATCTCGATGGCGGCCGGCAGCCTCGCGCGATCAACCATGCCGACCAGCCCGAAGACCAGCGCCGTCAGCCCGTGCAGCGTGCCGGGGTAAAGGGCCAGGCGGTCGGCGCGCGGCGTGGCCAGCATCTCGTCGATCCGGACGGTGGCGGCGATCTCGTCCGCCAGCAGCGCGAATTCGGCGGCCACCGCCATCCCGACCGTGCCCGCGATCATCACCTGCCGGGTCGCCCGGTCCGAAACCGACTCCATGATCCGGCTGACCCGCGTCCAGCTGCGCGGCGTGCAGGCGATCATCTGGCCCCGGCGCAGGCTGTCCTCGGTGGTCTCCAGCAGGTCCGGGCGTGTCCGGAGGAAGGCGGCCACGGCCGGATGGATTCCGGCCGGGATGGCATAGTTCGCCAGCCAGTCCTCGGCACTGGCCTGCACGATCATGTGGATCAGCCGGTCGCTGAGCGCGCTGCCCATGTCATAGGCGATCGCGCCATCCTCGACCCGGTTTCCCGCCGCCACGATCATCACGCCTTGCGGCAGACGGTGGCGCCCCACGCGGCGTTCCTGCAAAAGCCCGTAGACCGTGGGCTGCAATGACGGCGCCGCCGCCGTCAGCTCATCCAGAAACAGGATCGCAGGGGTTTCGCTGTCGGGCAGGTCCTCGGGGCGATACCAGACCGTTTTCGCGGCAGCATGATCGTAATAGGGCAACCCGCGCAGGTCCTGCGGTTCGATGGTGGTCAGGCGCAGGTCGTAAAGCTGCGCGCCGATCCTTTCGGCAAGGGTCTGCACCAGTTCGGTCTTGCCCACGCCCGGGCGGCCGTGCAGCATCCACGACGCCGTCATCCCCCCGGACCGCTGCGCCTCCCAACCGGCCTGCAGCACCCGCAGCGCCTCTCCGGCCGAGACGGTGGTGGCGTTCACGCTCATCTTGCCGCCGCACCTTCCAGCAGGGCCGCCAGCCGGGCATGGGCCGATACGGCACGGGCCTCCTGGGTGACCTCACGGATATAGAGGGTGTCGCGGTGGTTCACGGCCAGAAGATCCCTTTCGCTGAAATCCACGTCGAAAAGGGCGCCCAGCACCGCGCGATCCTCGGCATCAAGGGCCATCACATGCGGCCCGGGCAGGTCGGCCTGCACCGAGACCAGCGTCAGCGGCGGCACCCGCGCCAGTTCCGACTGCTCGACAACCAGCCGCAACGCCCCCTCGCGCAGATCGTGCCGGGCGGCGATCCGCCTCAGGCAGCCGCGCGCGCGGAAGGCCAGGGTATCCAGCCGCCGGGCTGCCTCGTCCGGCCCGACCAGCGCCGCCCGCGCCCTTGGCGTCAGGCGCAAAAGCTTCAGTTCCACCAGCAGGACCAGCATCACCATCAGCGCCGGGGCCTGCATGACCGGAATGGCAAGGTCCGCCATCATGATCGGGCTGACCGCGAAGGGCAAGAGCGTGACGACATAGCGCAGGACCTGCACCTCCAGCAGCAGACGCCCCCAAAGCCGCACCCCTGCGCCCCGTGGCAGGACGAAGACCCGGCCCAGGACTTTCTTCGGCAGGCTGCGCGTTTCAAGCACGCCCGGGTTTCGCAAGGTGGCATCGGTCAGGATCAGCATCAGATATCTTGGCCTTTCCAGCCTAGCTAGGACGACCGCCCCCGTTGGCAAAGGCCCGAATGATGGCCGGCCGGGTGCGACGGCGCCTTGGCCGGGCGCGGTTCGGACAGTTTTTCTTGACGGATCGGGATTCGGCTGGCTTCATTGAATACACATTCAATCGAGACCCTGACGACAGCCATCCTCGCTTGTCGCCCCGGCACCCCGAGCAGGGCCCGGACGACCTGCCATTTCGCAAAGGAGTGCCATGCCATGGACGTCATCGACCATCTCGCCGCCGTCAAGGCCGGGAAACTCAGCCGCCGCGCGTTCAATCGCTCTCTCCTCGCCGCCGGGGTGGGCGTGCTTTCGACGCCGTTCCTGCCGCGACGCGCCTCGGCCCAGGGGGCACAGGGCACCTTCTTCACCTGGGGCGGCTATGACATCCCCGAGCTGTTCGTGGACTATCAGGCCAAGCATGGCGCCTTGCCGAACTTCGCGATCTTCGGCGGCAGCGAAGAGGGCCTGACCAAGATGCGGGGCGGCTATGTGGTGGATGTGTCCCATCCGTGCAACTCCAGCGTGGTAAACTGGATCGCGTCCGGCCTGTTCCAGCCGATCGACACCTCACGGCTGTCGAACTGGGCAGATGTCATGCCCGAACTGATCGACATCGAAGGCAATATCGGCGCCGACGGGCGCCCCTGGCTGGCGCCATTCGACTGGGGCCAGACCTCGGTCACCTATCGCACCGACATCTTCGAGCTTGAGGGCGAGGAAAGCTGGGACATGCTGTGGGACACGCGCTACGCCGGGCGGCTTGGCTCGCTTGCCTCGGGCGGGGATGCCTGGTGGTGCGGCGCGATCAAGGCGGGGGTCGATTTCAAGGACATCGCCACCGACGAATCCTTTGACAGGATCGCCGCCGTCATGCGCGAACAGCGCCCGCTGATCCGGGTCTATACCGATGACACCTCGTCGCTGGAACAGGCGCTGTCCTCCGGTGAGCTTGCCGCCGCGATGACCTGGAACAGCTCTGCCACCTTGCTGAAATCCGAAGGCGTTCCGGTCGAATTCGCCAAGCCGAAAGAGGGTGCGCTGACCTGGGTCTGCGGCGTGATGATCCACAAGGACGCACCGAACCTCGACAAGGCCTATGACATCATCGACTCGCTGCTCAGCGTTTCGGCCGGCGAGTTCATGATCCGCGATTACGGCTACGGCCACTCCAACCGCAAGGCCTTCGACGCCTTCGATGAAGCCACATTGGCCGCACTCGGGCTCAGCAAGAACCCGTCCGACATCCTTGACGCGGGGCATTTCCAGATTCCCCAGACGCAGGAATGGGAAAGCCGGATGAACGAGCTCTTCGAACTGATCAAGGCCGGGTACTGACGGTATGGTCGTCGGGTCGTCCGGGCCTTTGCGCGGCGTCGTGGTGCGGGGCGGCCAATGAGCCTTGCGCATCAGGAGGGCAGTCGACGTCGTGCCCCGGGCTGGCTTGCGCGCCGCCTGCATCGCAGCGAAACCCTGAGCGGCTGGCTTCTGCTGTCGCCCACGGCCCTTGTCATGGCGGTGGGCATCCTTGTGCCCACCTCCATCCTTCTGGTCATGAGCTTCTGGTCCCGGCAGGGGCTGGATTTCGACACCACGCTCACCACGGCGAACTACGCCCGCGCCGCCTCCGAACCGATCTTCGGCGCCTTCCTCATGCGGTCGTTCTGGATTTCCGGGCTGGCCACCCTGTTCACGGTGCTTCTGTGCTATCCCATGGCCTATTATGTGGCCTTCCACGTCCATCGCAACAAGATGCTGTGGATCGTGCTCATCACGCTGCCCTTCTGGACCAGCTATCTGCTGCGCGTCTTCGCCTGGAAGGTGATCCTTGGCTATGAAGGGGTCATCAACTCGGCGCTCCTGAGCCTTGGGCTGATCGACGAGCCGCTGACCTTCCTGCTCTACAGTCAGGCGGCGGTGGTCATCACGCTGGCCCATGCCTGGGCCGCCTTCGCGATCCTGCCGCTCTATGTTTCGCTGGAAAAGATCGACCGGTCGCTGCTCGAGGCGGCGACCGATCTGGGCGACGGCCCGGTGCGGCGGTTCCTGCGGATCACGCTGCCCCTGTCCCTGCCGGGGATCATCGCGGCGACCTTCCTGATCTTCATCCCCACCACCGGCGACTACATCACCCCCGCGCTGATCGGCGGGCCGGACGGGGCGATGATCGGCAACCTGATCCAGCTGCAATTCGGCGCGGTGAACAACTGGCCGATGGGGGCCGCGCTGTCAGTCATGCTGATGCTGTGGGTCGCGGCCGTGGGCGTGGCCTTCCTGATCGTCACCCGCATCGCCCGAGCGAGGCTGGCATGAACGACGGCTCCTACATCCAGCGCCCGAACCGGCCCCTGCAGATCTATGCGGCGCTGTTTCTGATCGTGCTTTACGTCCCGATCCCCTTCCTGCCGCTCTTCAGCTTCAACGCATCGATCTATGTGCGCTTCCCGCTCGAGGGGTTCACGACCGAATGGTATCGCCAGCTTTTGCAGCGGGATGCGCTTTGGGCAGCCCTGCGCAACAGCCTCTATGTGGCCTTCACCGTGTCGCTGGTCACCACGGCGCTCGGGGTGCTGGCGGCGCGGGCGATCACGCGCTACCGGCTCCCGGGGCAAAGCGCCATCGTCACCTTCATCATGCTGCCGCTGGTGGTGCCGGGCATCATCCTTGGCGTGGCGCTCCTGGTGCTGATCAACCGCCTGGGGGTGCCCCTGTCGCTTTACACCGTCACGCTTGGCCATCTGATCGTCTGCCTGCCGTTCTCGGTGGCCACGCTCCTGCCGCGCTTCGAGGGCTTTGACCGCTCGATGGAGGAAGCCTCGGCCGATCTGGGCGAGCCGCCCTGGTCCACCTTCTGGCGCGTCACCTTTCCGATCGTCTTTCCCGGGGTGGTCGCCAGCTTCCTTCTGACCTTCACCGTATCGTTCGACGAGTTCATCATGGCCTTCTTCCTGTCCGGCACCGACCCGACCCTGCCGATGTACATCTGGTCGCAACTGCGCTTCCCGCGCGAGTTTCCCTCGGTCCTTGCGCTGTCGTCCATGATCCTTTTCGCGTCCTTCCTGCTGGTGTTCCTCGCGCTCTGGATCGGCCGGCTTGGCGCGGTCGACACCCGGTCGATGGGGCGCGCGGAATGACCGCCGGGGACGCCATGATCTCGGTCCGCAATGTCGGGAAATCCTTCGGCAGCTTCCGCGCGATCGAGGATCTGTCGCTCGACATCGCGCCGGGTGAGTTCTTCACCCTCCTTGGTGCATCAGGCTGCGGCAAGACCACGCTTCTGCGGATGATTGCCGGGTTCGAGGGCACCAGCGCGGGGGAGATCTTCATCGACGGCCAGCCGATGTCGGCGGTGCCGCCCTATCTGCGCCCCGTGAACATGGTGTTCCAGAACTACGCGATCTTCCCGCACCTGAACGTGCGCGACAACATCGCCTACGGCCTGCGCCGCCTTGGCCTGCCCCGCGCCCGGCAGGATGCCATGGTGGACGAAATGCTCGATCTGGTGGCCCTGCCCGGCTATGGCACCCGGCGCGCGCATCAGCTGTCAGGCGGCCAGCGGCAGCGCGTGGCCTTGGCCCGCGCGCTGATCCTGAAGCCCAAGGTGCTGCTTCTGGACGAACCCCTTGGCGCGCTGGACAAGCAGTTGCGCGAACAGATGCAGCTGGAACTGCGCCGGTTGCAGCGCAGCATCGGCATCACCTTCGTCTTCGTCACCCATGACCAGGAAGAGGCCCTGACCCTGTCCGACCGCATCGCCGTGATGGCGGGCGGCAAGATCCTGCAACTCGACAGCCCGAACCGGCTTTATGAAGCACCGCGCACCCGCGAGGTCGCCGCCTTCATCGGCAACATGAACTTTCTGGAGGCCCGTGTCATGGCGCGCGAAGCCGGTCGCGTGCGGGTCGAGGTGGAAGGTCTGGGCCCTTGCGACCTGCCCGAGGATCGCATTTCAGCGCCGGTCGGTGCCAGTCTCTGCCTCGCCATCCGGCCGGAAAAGCTGGTAGCCCATGCAACCGAACCCGCCGACGCCGCCACTGTGCAGGGCCGCATCGAGGCGACAACCTATCTGGGCGAACGCAGCCACCTGCATGTCCGGCTCCCGGGCCGCTCGGCGTTGCTGGCGGTGTCCGCGCAGAACACCACCCTCCAGCGCGACGCCGCCTCGCCCGAGGGCAGGCCCGTCTGGCTGAGCTGGGCCAGGGATGCCCTCGTCGTTCTGGATCAGGACTAGCGACATGACCGCACAGACCGTGACCGTCGCCGCAAAAGGACGCACCGCCCCGAAAGAGCAGCGGCGGCAGGAACTGATCGCCGCGACGATGGAGACAATCGCCGACCGCGGCCTTGCCGGCACCACCCTGGCCGAAGTGACCGGGCGGGCCGGGCTTTCGCTGGGGCTGGCGAACCATCACTTCAGCTCCAAGGAAAACCTGCTCACCGCCACTTTGCGCCATCTGGCCGAGGAACTGCGGGCCGTCTGGATCGCCCGGCAGGATGACACGCGCCTGACCGCCGCCGAAAAGCTGCGCGCGATTGTCGAAAGCATGTTCGATCCGGCCATCTGCACGCCGACCAAGATCGCCGTCTGGTTCGCTTTCTTCGGCGATGCGCATTACCGCAGCGTCTACCGCGCCATGGTGGCCCAGTTCGATACCGAGCGCAGCGACGTGATCGAGGCGCTTTGCACGACCCTGGCCCGTCAGGACGGCCGCGGCGACATCGACGCCCACGCCATCGCGCAGTCGGTCGAAAGCCTCGCCGACGGGTTGTGGCTCAGCCTGATGCTCTATCCGGCCTGGGTCAGTCCAGAGCAGGCCATCGACCGGATCATCGATCTGCTGGCGATGAAATTTCCCGATCATTTCCAGTCCACTACCGGGACGGGCCCGGCTGACGCCCGATGACACGCGGCCTGCTGACACGGAGGGCATTCATGGCCGGCATCACCGCAAGCAGCGCCGCCATCGGTACGGCCCGCGCCTTTCCGACCGCGCCCGACGTCGTGGTGATCGGGGCCGGGGCCGCCGGCATCGCGGCAGCCAGGGCCCTGATCGCGGCAGGCAGAAGCGTCATCGTGATCGAGGCGGCAGACCGGATCGGCGGCCGGGCCTTCTGCGAAAGCGCAACCTTCAGCCAACCCTTCGACCACGGCTGCTCGTGGTTGCAGGGGCCGGCCAGCCTGCCGCATCTGGACCTCGCCCGGGCAAGGGGCTTCGGGCTGGTCGAGGCGGGCAGCGCAGGCGAAGCGCTCTACTCCGGCATGAGGCGGGCCACGGCGGCAGAGCGGCGGGCCTATGAGCGCAGCTGGGACCGGATCGAGGCCGCGCTGGAAGCGGCCGAGGGGCGCGACGTCGCGGCATCGACCGTCATCCCCGCGGCCCTTCCCTACAGCGCTGCGGTGCAATCCTGGATTGGCCCCATGGACCACGGCGTCGATTTCGCCGATCTCTCCACCGCCGACTTCAACGCCTATGCCGAGCTTGAGGCCGACTATCTGGTGCGCGAAGGCATGGGGACCCTCGTCGCGCTTCTGGGCGACGGGTTGCCCCTGCGGCTCGCCACGGCGGCAACCCACATAGACTGGTCGGGCGCCGGTGTGCGGGTGGAAACCACAGCGGGCACCCTTGCCGCCAGCGCCTGCATCGTCACTGTCTCGACCGGGGTTCTGGCCAGTGGCGCGATCCGCTTCACCCCCGATCTGCCGACCGACCGGCAAGAGGCGCTGGCCGACGTGCCCATGGGCCTTCTGGAAAAGGTGGGCCTCATGTTCGACGGTGCGCGGTTCGGGCTCTCGGACAACGGTATCCTGACCCAGCTTTACGATGGCCCCGTGCCCGCCCCCGCCTGCCAGTTCCTGACCTTCCCCACCGGGCATGACTATGTGGTCGGCTTCGTCGGCGGCAGCTTCGGCTGGGACCTTGCCGCCGAAGGACCCGAGGCCGCCATCGATTTTGCGCTCGGCGAATTTGTCCGGGCCGTCGGCTCGGACGCGCGGCGCCATTTTCGTGGCGGTCACTTCTCGGGCTGGGGCCGGAACCCGCTGACCCTGGGGGCCTATTCGGCCGCGCGCCCCGGCCGCCACGCCTCGCGCGCCACGCTGGGCCAGCCCCTTGGCGACCGGGTCTTCTTCGCGGGCGAGGCCGTGGCGGGTGACCACATCGCCCTGATGTCGGGCGCCCATCTCAGCGGCGCGCGTGTCGCCCGCGCGGTGATCGCAATGCTGGACGGCAGTCAGGCCTGCAACAGCTGCGACGCCCGCCACCAGCGCCTGCGCCGGTTGAAGCAAGAGGACAGCCCATGACGCTCCACGACAAGCACGCAACCCGGCGCGACCCCCGCTTCGACATCCTGTTCGACCCGGTCCGGATCGGCCCGGTCACCACGAAGAACCGCTTCTATCAGGTGCCGCATTGCAACGGCATGGGGCATGCCTATCCCTCCTCAATGGCCGAGATGCGCGCGATCAAGGCCGAAGGGGGCTGGGGCGTGGTCTGCACCGAACAGGTGGAAATCCACCACACATCGGAACTCTCTCCGGTGATCGAGGGGCGACTTTGGGATGACGCCGACCTGCCGGTCTTCCAGAAGCTGACCGAAAAGATCCATGCCCACGGCGCCCTTGCCGGGATCGAGCCCTGCTATGACGGGCTGACCACCCCCAACCGCTACAGCCGCGAGATCCCGATGGGCCCATCGGCCCGGCCCGTCGCCTATCTGGAGCCGGTGCAGGGCCGCGCGATGGACCTGACCGACATCCGCACCCTGCGCCGCTGGTATGTCGATGCCGCGCGGCGGGCGCGGCGGGCGGGGTTCGACATCATCTATGTCTATGCCGGGCATGATCTGAACGCCCTGTCGCATTTCCTGTCACGGCGCTGGAACGACCGGGGCGACATCTACGGCGGCAGCCTTGAGAACCGGGCACGCCTCTTGCGCGAGGTGCTGGCCGATACCAAAGAGGCCGTGGGCGACACCTGCGCCGTGGCGCTGCGCTTCGGCGTGGACGAGCTTCTGGGCGCAGGCGGGCTGACCTCGGACGGCGAGGGGCGCGACGTCGTCGAGATGCTGGCCGAAATCCCCGACCTTTGGGATGTGAACATCAGCGCCTGGGAAAACGACAGCATGACCGCGCGCTTTGCCGGGTCGGGGTTTCAGGACAGCTATGTGTCCTTCGTCAAGCGGGTAACCGGAAAGCCCGTGGTGGGTGTCGGCCGCTATACCTCGCCCGATGCGATGGTTGCGCTGATCCGCTCGGGCGCGCTGGACCTGATCGGCGCGGCGCGGCCCTCGATCGCCGATCCCTTCCTGCCCCGAAAGGTCGAGGAAGGCCGGGTGGAGGATATCCGCGAATGCATCGGCTGCAATATCTGTGTCTCGGCCGATTTCCATGCCGTGCCGCTGCGCTGCACCCAGAACCCCACGATGGGGGAAGAATGGCGCAGAGGCTGGCACCCCGAACGGATCGCGCCCCGGACCGCGGATGAAAGCGTGCTGGTGGTGGGCGGCGGCCCCGCCGGGCTTGAGGCCGCGCGCGCTCTTGGCCAGCGTGGCTACCGGGTGACGCTGGCCGAGGCGGGCACGGCGCTGGGCGGGCGGGTCGCGGTGGAAAGCCGGTTGCCGGGGCTGGCGGAATGGCGGCGGGTGACCGATTTCCGCAGCTACCAGATCGGCCAGATGGCCAATGTCGCGACCTATCTCGACAGCCCCCTGACCGCCGAACAGGTGCTGGAATTCGGCGCCGACCATGTGGTGATTGCCACTGGCGCGCGCTGGTGTCCCTCGGGGGTGGGCCGTGCGAATACCGCGCCGATCCCGGTCACGGGGGCAGCGCCGATCCTCACCCCGGACGACATCTGCGCCGGTGCCATTCTGGAAGGCCCGGTCGTGATCTTCGACGACGACCACTACTACATGGGCGGCATCATGGCCGAAGTGCTGCGCGCGCGGGGGCTGGAGGTGACGCTGGTCACCCCGGCGCCGGATGTGTCGAACTGGACGCACAACACCCTGGAACAGGGCCGCATCCAGAAGCGGCTGATCGAGGCGGGCGTCCGTATCCTGCCCTTGCATTCGGTCGTGGCGCGGGACGCGGGGGCGGCGACGCTGGAATGCGCCTATACCGAACGGCAGCACCAGATTGCCTGCGCCACGCTGGTCATGGTCACCATGCGCCGGCCGGTGGACGCCCTGTTCCATGCCACCCGCGCCCTGATCGAGGCCGGGGCGGCGGGGCCGAAATCCCTGACCCGGGTCGGCGACTGCCTGGCACCCGGCACCATCGCGGCGGCCGTCTATTCCGGTCACCGCTACGCCCGCGAACTGGGCGAGGCCCCGGCTTCGGGCGTGCCCTTCCGCCGCGAACTTCCCGCCCTCGCCACCGATTGAAGGAGCGCCCCGGATGGCCCGCGACCCCCGCTACGACATCCTGTTCCAGCCGGTCCGGATCGGCCCGGTCACCACGAAGAACCGCTTCTACCAGGTGCCGCATTGCACCGGCATGGGCCATCTGCGCCCGCATACCCTTGCGGCGATGCGCGGGATCAAGGCCGAGGGCGGCTGGGGCGTGGTCTGCACCGAATACAACTCCATCCACCCCAATTCCGATGACACCCCGGGGGTCTTCGCGACCCTTTGGAACGACGACGACATCCGCGCCCACCGGCTGATGACCGATGCGGTCCATGCCCATGGCGGGCTCGCGGGGGCCGAGCTTTGGCACGGCGGCGCGCGCAGCCCGAACAACTTCACCCGCGAAGTGCCGATGGATGTGGTCAGCCTGCCGAACCTTGCAGGCCACCCGATGCAGACCCGCGCCATGGACAAGACCGATATCCGCAACCTGCGCCACTGGCACCGAAAGGCGGCTCTGCGCGCGCGAGATGCAGGTTTCGACATCGTCTATGTCTACGCGACCCACACCTACCTGCTGTCGAATTTCCTCGACCCCCGCGTCAACACCCGCAGCGACGAATACGGTGGCAGCCTGGAAAACCGCACCCGTCTGGTGCGCGAACTGATCGAGGAAACCAAGGCGGCCATCGGCGACCGCTGCGCCGTCGCCGTGCGCTTCAAGGCCGATGACACCATCGGCGCCGATGGCCAGCCCGAATTCGGCGAACGGCGCGAGATGTTCGCCCTGCTGGCCGAACTGCCCGACCTGTGGGACATCAACATCGCCGATTACTCGCTGGAAATGGGGGTCTCGCGCTTTACCAAGGAAGCGGCGCTGGAACCCTACATGTCCTGGGTCAAGTCGGTCACGACAAAGCCAGTGGTGACGGTGGGCCGCTTCACCTCGCCCGACACCATGGTGTCCCAGATCCGGCGCGGGATCACCGACCTTATCGGCGCCGCCCGCCCCTCGATCGCCGACCCGTTCCTGCCGCGAAAGATCGAGGAAGGGCGGCTTGAGGATATCCGCGAATGCATCGGCTGCAACGTCTGCTATTCGGGCGACAGTCTGGGCGTGCCGATCCGCTGCACCCAGAACCCGACGATGGGCGAGGAATGGCGCAAGGGCTGGCACCCCGAACGGATGCGCCCGAAGGGCTCGGACGCGCGGGTGCTGATCGTCGGCGCCGGTCCCGCCGGGCTGGAGGCCGCGCGGGCCGCAGGCCTGCGTGGCTATCATGTCATGCTGGCCGAGGCGACGCGCACCCTTGGCGGCCGCGTCGCGCGTGAGGCGACCCTGCCGGGGATGAGCGAATACATCCGCGTCCGCGACTACCGCGAACAGCAGCTCTTGAAGCTGCCCAATGTCGAGATCTTCCGCGAAAGCCGCCTGACCGCTCAGGACATCTTCGACATCGCGCCGGATCACGTCGCCATCGCCACCGGGGCCAGCTGGCGGCGCGACCGGTTCGACGGCAAGACCTATGTGCCCGTGGCAACAGAAGGGGCCACGATCCATACCCCCGATGACATCATGGACGGGCGGCTGCCCGAAGGCCCCGTGGTGCTGTTTGACGGCGACAACTACTATCTGGCCGGTGTCCTGGCCGAACGGTTGCGCGCCGCCGGGCTTGCGGTGACCTATGTCACCGAATCCGACAGCGTCTCGGACTGGGCGGGCAACACCTCGGAACGCTGGCGGATCCGGACTCGCCTGATGGAGGCGGGCGTCGCCATCGTCACCGCCCATGCGCTGACCCGCTTTGACGGGGAAAGCGCGACCCTGACCTGCGACTATACCGGCGCCACCCGTGACATCCCGGCGCGCGGGGCGGTTCTGGTCACCCAGCGCGCCCAAAGGGACGCGCTTTACCACGAGATCCTCGACCGCGTCGGCGGTGCGACCGACAGGCTGCCCTTCACCCTGCGGCGGATCGGCGATTGCGAGGCCCCGGCGATCATCGCCGCGGCAGTCTATGCCGGGCACCGCTATGCCGAGGAACTGGACACCACAATCGATCCCGATGATCCGCTGCGCCACGATCGTCCGCAGGTCGGCGCGGTCCTGCCGGCCGCCCCCGGTGCCCCCGCGCCGGGCCAAGGGCGCGCGGAACCGGCAACGGCTGCGGGCCGGGACCCGGCCTATCTGGCCACGCTCCTGCGCTATTACGAGGAAGAGGTCGAAGGCGAGGCATGGTTCCTGGCCCTTGCCGAACGGATGCCCCTGCCCCGCCAGAAGGAAAAGCTCCTGCTTCTGGCCGAGGTCGAACGGCGCACCGCCGCAGCCGTCCGCCCGCTGATCGACCGCTACGGACTGAGCCCCGCATCGGACGCGGTCCTTGCGGCCAAAGGCCGGGCCGAAGCCGCCGCTGCGCCGCAGGACTGGGGGCAGCTGATTGCCGGGATGATCCGGACATTCCCGGACTACATCCCCGCCTTCGAGGCGCTGGAACGGATGGCCCCACCCGCCGATCGCCCGCTCCTTGCCCGGATGACGGCCCATGAACGGGCCGCAATCGCCTTTCTGGAGCATGAGCTCAGGGACGATCCGGACAGCACCGCCCCGCTTCTTGAGTTCCTGTTCCCGCCCCATCCCGCCTCACGGGTCGCCTGACCATGGTCGCAATCCCGCTGCCCGGCGCCATCCAGCCGCCCCCCGATGCCCCGCCCCCCGATGCCCCGCCCCAGGAAAGGCCAAGCCGATGACCGAAGACCCCCGCATCATCCGTCTGGAACCGGATGGCCCGGCCGGAACCGGGCTGCAGCCCATGGTGCTTGACGCCAGCGGTTTTCAGTCCGCCGTGCCACGGCAGAACATCCATGTCTATTTCTCGGATCCGGCATTTGGGATGACTGTCGGCATCTGGGACACGACCAGCATGCAGGAAGTCTTCGGACCCTACCCGGGGGACGAGTTCATCGTGGTGCTCGAGGGCGCTTTCGCGATGATCGACGGCACGGGCCGGGGCACGCCCGCCCACAAGGGCCAAAGCGTCATCTTCCGCAACGGCGCCCCGCTCAGCTGGATGCAGCCCGGCTATCTCAGGAAATTCTTCATCCTGCTCTTCGATCCCGCCGCGCCGGTGCCGCAGATCGTCGATGGCCGGGCGGGGGTTGTCGTCCTCGACCCCAACATGACCCTGACCGACGCGGATGAAACCACCCGGTCGGAAAGCGGCGCGAAACAGCGCGACCGCCTGCTCTTCACCAACGACGCGGGCACCATGACGGTCGGCCTGTGGGATACCGAGGCGATGACCTCAGAACTCTTTGCCTTTCCCAACCATGAATTCGTGCAGGTTCTGGAGGGAACGGTCGAGATCGGCAGCGCCGACGGGACGGTCCAGACCTTCGGTCCGGGGGATACCTTCTTCATCCCCAAAGGAACGCACACCCGCTGGCATGTGCCGGGCTACTTCCGGAAGTATTATGCCGCCGTGACCCCTGCCGCCTGACCGCTCATCCCCGCCCGACCGTGCAGGCGGGCCGCGCTTGCTGACCCCAAAGAGCGTCGCGATTGGCCCTCACCCTTCAGGCCGCAATCGGCTCGATCAGCCCCGGCCCCGTGGCGCGGTTCGAATTGACCTCCACCCCGACCCGCCAGGGCCGGGTCAGCACGCCTTCACCCGAGGCCCGCATCAGGACGGCCGCCCCATGCCCGGCCTCGCCCAGCCACAAGGGCCAGTCCGCGCGCTCCACGACCACCGGCTCGCGGTGGTGGATCGCGGCCATGCCCGGCCCGGCCTCGGTCGATACGATGGCCACCGTGTCCATGTCCCCCCAGCGTTGCCAGACCCCGGCCAGGGCCATCGGCTCACCATCGGCGCGGGTGAAATACCAGGGCAGCCGCGCCCCGCCTTCGCCCTCGCTCCATTCGTAGAAGCCCGAGGCCGGGACCAGACAGCGCCGTGTCCGCACCGCCTCGCGAAAGGCGGGTTTCGTGGCCACGGTATCGGACCGCGCGTTGATGATCAGCGGCCCGTCGTTCGGCGCCTTGTACCAACCGGGGATGAACCCCCAGCGCATTGCGCGCAGCCGCCTCTGTCCTCCCTCCGAGGTGACCGCGACGACCGCATTGGTCGGACAGACGTTGTAGTTCGGCCCCACCGGCAGATCGTTGCCCGGCACGGCATCGAACAGCGCCGCCAAGGCCTCGTTCGGATGGGTGATGGTGAAACGCCCGCACATGGATGCAAGGCTAGCGCGGGCCGACCGCCTGCGAAAGCCCCGTCCCGGACGGGCGCTTGCCTGCCCGCGCAGCGCAAGGCGGCGGGGGCCGGGGTGCGCTGCCAACCGCGATCCGGGGCGGCTGGGCGGTCCGGCACCCTGTCAAAATGCAACACGGCGCACCGAAGTGCGCCGTGTCAGTTTTCGCAGGCCCGAAAGAGCCCCTTGTCGCGTCAGGCCAGCGCCTGACCTGCGGCCTAGCCCCGGTTCGGTCCACGACCGGGGGGCGGCCCGCCCGGGGTCGGCCCCGTGCCCTGGGTCGGGCCCGTGCCGCCGCCTTCGTTCCCGGTGCCGTTCCCGCCACCATTCCCGACGCCGACGCCGCAGTTGCCACCGCAGGGGTTGCCGCCGGGGGCCTTATCCTCGACGGGCGTCTCCTCCGGTTTGGTCTCGGGTTCCTCCGGCTTGGTCTCGGGTTCCTCAGGCTTAACCTCGGGCTCCTCCGGTTTGGTCTCGGGTTCCTCCGGCTTGGTCTCGGGTTCCTCCGGCGTGATCTCGGGCTCCTCCGGCTTGGTCTCGGGTTCCTCCGGCGTGATCTCGGGCTCATCCGGCTTTTCGTTGATGTCCGGTTTCGGACCGGGCTCGGGCGCGGGATCCACGCCCGGCTTGGTCGGCTTCTTCACCCGTGAGGTAAAGTCAGCCTGTCCCTTGATCAGCCCACCGTTACAGGTCGCATCCGCCCGATAATAGGCGTTGGAGTTCTGGATCCGGATCATTTCGCAGACTTCAAGGCGCGTGGTGTCTGCATTGGCAGAAACCGCGATCGCCGCGAAGCCGCATGACAGCAGCAGTTTTTTCATTTTCCTTACCTTTCGGTTTTCTTGGTGCGGCGCTTTTGACGGGTCGGAAAGGCCCCGGTAGGGCAGCATTAGGGTTAAGCGTCGGTTAATTCTTGACGGCCATAAGGCACCCACCACTACAGGTTGTGTCATCAACCGGCTTCCAACGGCGACGGATTGACCCCGGGGTCGCGAACGGGCAAAACCGCGCCATGCTGTTGCTCAAGATCTTCCGCCGCCCCGAATGGGATGCCTTTCGCGCCGCGGGGCACACGCTGGGCGCCCCCGTGGATCTTGCGGACGGCTACATTCACTTCTCCACACCGGCGCAGGTGGCCGAGACGGCCGCGAAATGGTTCGCCACCGAAAGCGATCTGGTGCTGGTGGCCTTCGACGCCGACCGGCTGGGTCCGGCGCTGAAATGGGAACCCGCGCGCGGCGGCCAGCTTTTTCCGCATCTTTACCGGGCCTTGCGGATAGAAGAGGTCGTCTGGGACAAGTCGCTTCCCCTTGGCGCCACCGGCCATATCTTCCCCGAGGGCCTGCTGTGAGCCTTGTGGAACGCGCGGGTCTGGCCCTTCTGCACCGGCTTGACCCCGAGCGTGCCCATGCCCTGTCGCTGGTCGCGCTGCAAACCGGGCTTGCGCCCCTGCCCGGGCCGGTGACGACGCCGCGCCTCGCCACAACACTTGTCGGCATGCCCTTGCCCAACCCCGTTGGCCTTGCTGCCGGATATGACAAGAACGCCACCGCCATCGGGCCACTGTCCCGCGCAGGCTTCGGCTTTGTCGAGGTGGGCGCCGCCACGCCCCTGCCCCAGCCCGGAAACCCCAGGCCGCGCCTCTTTCGCCTGACCGCGGACCGCGCCGCGATCAACCGCTTCGGCTTCAACAACGACGGGATGGAGGCAATCGGCCAGCGTCTCGCCGCCCGCGCGCGGACGCTGGTTCCGGTCGGCCTCAACCTTGGCGCCAACAAGACCAGCGACAACCGCGCCGAGGATTTCGCCCGCGTCCTGGCCCACTGCGGCCCGCATGTCGATTTCGCCACGGTCAATGTCAGCAGCCCCAACACCGAAAAACTGCGCGATCTGCAAGGTCCCGCCGCCCTTGCCGCGCTTCTGTCCGGCGTGATGGAGGCCCGCGCCGCCCTGCCCGCGCCGATCCCCGTCTTCCTGAAGATCGCCCCCGACCTGACCCCGGAGGATCTGGCCCAGATCGCCGAGGTTGCGCTGGCCTCGGGCCTCTCCGGCATCATCGCGACCAACACCACGCTGGCGCGCGACGGGCTGAGATCCGATGCCCGCGACGAAGCTGGCGGCCTTTCCGGGGCGCCCCTCTTCGAAAGGTCCACCCGGGTCCTGGCGCAATTGTCGCGGCTGACCCAGGGCAGGCTGCCCCTGATCGGGGTGGGCGGCATCGGCTCGGCCGCGGATGCCTATGCCAAGATCCGCGCCGGCGCCTCGGCCGTGCAGCTATATACCGCCATGGTCTACGACGGAATATCCTTGGTCCCCCGCATCGCGCACGGTCTGGACCAGCTTCTGGCGCGGGACGGATTTGCCAGCGTCACCGAGGCGGTCGGAACCGGCCGCGACGCCTGGCTCTGATCCTCGGCGCTACTCGGCCGCGACCGGCGCCGGGTCGGCCAGCGCCACAAGGTCGAGCATGATCCGGTTCAACTGGAAATCCTTGGGCGTGTAGACCTGCGCCACGCCCATGGCCTTCAGCGTCTGCGCATCGTCGTCGGGGATGATGCCGCCCACGACCAGCGGGGTGTCCGACAGGCCCGCCGCCCGCAGAAGGTCAAGCGTCTCGCGGATCAGCGGAAGGTGGCTGCCCGACAGGATCGACAGGCCGATCACGTCCGGGCGCTTGTCCTCGGCCGCCGCGACGATCTCGGCCGGGGTCAGGCGGATGCCGTCATAGGTGATCTCCATCCCGCAGTCGCGGGCGCGGGCGGCGATCTGTTCGGCCCCGTTGGAATGGCCGTCGAGGCCGGGCTTGCCCAGAAGGAGCCGCAGCGGGCGGCCGAGCTTGCGGGCGACCTCGGCCACGGCCTCGCGGACCGGCTCCAGCCCTTCGGTCCGGTTCGAGGGGTTCTGGCTGACCCCGGTGGGCGCGCGGTATTCGCCGTAAAGCGACCGCATCGCCCCGCCCCATTCGCCCGTGGTGACCCCCGCCTTGGCGCAGAGGATCGAGGCGGGCATGATGTTCTGGCCCCCCTGCGCCGCCTGCCGCAGCGCGGCGAGGGCTTCGGCGACCTTCCGGGGGTCGCGGCTTGCCCGCCATTCGGCCAGACGGGCGCATTGGTCGGCTTCCGCCTTCGGGTCGGCCTGCATGATTGCGCCGTCGCCCGTGGCGAGGGGGGAAGGCTCCGTCGTGGTGAAGCGGTTGACCCCGACAACAGTGGTTTCGCCGGTCTCGATCCGGGCAAGGCGGTCGGCGTTGGCCTCGACCAGACGGCCCTTCATATAGGCAATGGCCGCGACCGCGCCGCCCATCGCGTCGATATGGGCCAGCTCCTCCAGCGCGCCGGTCTTGAGTTCATCGACCTTGCGCTCGATGGCAGGGTTGCCGTCGAAAAGGTCGTCATATTCCAAGAGGTCGGTCTCATAGGCCAGGATCTGCTGCATCCGAAGCGACCATTGCTGGTCGAAGGGACGCGGCAGGCCCAGCGCCTCGTTCCAGGCAGGAAGCTGCACGGCGCGGGCGCGGGCGTTCTTCGACAGCGTCACGGCCAGCATCTCGATCAGGATGCGGTAGACGTTGTTCTCCGGCTGCTGTTCGGTCAGGCCAAGCGAGTTCACCTGCACGCCATAGCGGAAGCGGCGGAAGCGGGCGTCGGTGATGCCGTAGCGGGTTTCCAGAAGCTCGTCCCAGAGGGCCGTGAAGGCGCGCATCTTGCAAAGCTCGGTCACGAAGCGGATGCCGGCATTGACAAAAAACGACATTCTGCCCGCCATGGCGGGGAAATCCTCGGCCGAGACTTTCACTTTCAGATCATCAAGGACCGCGCAGGCGGTGGCCAGCGCGAAGGCCAGTTCCTGTTCCGGTGTGGCACCTGCCTCTTGCAGGTGGTAGGAACAGACGTTCATCGGGTTCCACTTCGGCAGGTGCTTGCCCGTGAAGGCCGCGACATCGGTGATCAGGCGCAGCGAAGGTTCCGGCGGCAGGATATAGGTGCCGCGCGAGAGGTATTCCTTGATGATGTCGTTCTGCACCGTGCCTTGCAGCTTCGACACATCCGCGCCCTGTTCCTCGGCCACCGCGATGTAGAGGGCCAGAAGCCAGGGGGCGGTGGCGTTGATCGTCATCGAGGTGTTCATCTGCTCCAGCGGGATGTCCTGGAACAAGGCGCGCATGTCGCCCAAGTGGGCCACGGGGACGCCGACCTTGCCAACCTCGCCCGCCGCGCGCGGATCGTCGCTGTCATAGCCGGTCTGCGTGGGCAGGTCGAAGGCGACGGAAAGCCCGGTCTGTCCCTTGGCAAGGTTCATCCGGTAAAGCGCGTTCGAGGCCGCAGCCGTGGAGTGACCGGCATAGGTGCGGAAAAGCCAGGGTTTCTCGGACATCAGGGGCCTCACGACTCGGGCGGGTAATTTTATTGCGTCAAGGCCGGCATACGCGACAGATCATGCCAATGTCAATCGCTGCGCTGCGGCGATGCTCCTCGTGCATCTTCGACGCCTCGTCGCGGGGCCTTCCCGAGGCGTGACGAAGTCATCGACGAGGGTCCGGCTTTCGGGCAGGGTGAAGCGATGTTCGATACGGTAGAGCTTCCGGCATGGCTGCTGATCCTGATCCTTGGTTTTGCCATGGTCAGCTTCGCCACGCATTTCCTGTTCCCCTCCGTCCGCTGGTTCTTTCGCCGCCGGGCCGAACGCGCCCTGTCGCAGCTGAACGCCCGGCTCGACCGCAAGATCGACCTGTTCAAGCTGGCGCGGCGGTCCGACATGGTGGCGCGGCTGGCCTATGACCGGCAGGTGGTCGAGGCGGCAATGGCCCATGCGGCGGAAACCGGCGTGCCGGGCGAGGTGGCCTTCGAGAAAGCCCGCCGCTATGCGCGCGAGATCGTGCCGGCCTTTTCCGCGACGGTCTATTTCGGCTTTGGCACCGGGGCCGCGAAATGGCTGAGCCGCCTTCTGTTCGAGGTACGGGTCGGGCGGGTGGACGCGGAACTGGCCGAGCTTGACCCCAAGGCCACGGTGATCTTCGTGATGAACCACCGCTCGAACCTCGACTATGTGCTGGTGACCTGGCTGGTCGCGGAACGCTCGGCCATCAGCTATGCGGTGGGGGAATGGGCGCGGGTCTGGCCGCTTTCGGCGCTGATCCGGTCGATGGGGGCCTATTTCATCCGGCGCGGCAGTCACAATGCGCTCTATCGCAAGGTCCTGGCGCGTTACGTGCAGATGGCGCGCGACGAGGGGATGACGCAGGCGATCTTCCCCGAAGGCGGGTTGAGCCTGAATGGCCAGGTGGGGACGGCGCGGATGGGCCTGCTCAGCTATATCGTCGAAGACTTCGACCCGGCCGGGCGGGATGTGGTCTTCGTGCCGGTGGGCCTCGCCTATGATCGGGTGCTCGAGGACCGGGTTCTGGTCGAGGCGGCGGCCTCGGGCACGCGGCGGTTCCGCAATCGGCCGGCCTGGGTCGCGATGTATGCCGTGCGCTTCCTCTGGGCGCGGGTGCGGGGGCGCACGAAGGGCTTTGGCACGGCGGCGGCAGGTTTCGGCCCGCCGCTGTCCTTGCGTGCCCATCTGGCCGCAGGTGGCACGGTCGAACAACTGGGCGCCCGGCTGATGGGCGCGATTTCCGCGGTGGTGCCTGTCCTGCCGGTGCCGCTGGTGGCGCGCGCGCTGGGCGAGGGTGTGGCCAGCCGTGAGGAACTTGTCGACCGGGTCACCGCGCTGGTGGCTCAGTTGCGGGCGGCGGGCGCGGTGCTGCGGCTGCCCTCGGAGGCGGCGACCTTGCTTGACGAGGGGCTGGACCCGCTGATCCGGCGCGGGCTGGTGGGCGAGGATTTGCAGCCCGTGGCCCGCCATCGCGCGCTTCTGGCCTTCTATGCGGCTTCGGTGCCTGAAATCCAGGTTCCGCCGCAACGCGGCAGACATAAAATTACAAATTCAGCATTCATACTATTGCAAAGTTGCGCGGCCAAAGATTATCTGCGTCGCAGAGGCGCGGCGATTCTGCGGCGCGGCAACCATCTGGAGGCTCTGTTGGCTTTGGACACGCAAACCGCACCCGCAATCTATGACGCTCCGAAGAAGGACCTTTACGAGCTGGGCGAGATGCCCCCGCTGGGCCATGTGCCCAAGCAGATGTATGCCTGGGCGATCCGGCGCGACCGGCACGGCCCGCCAGAGCAGGCCATGGTGCAGGAGGTGGTCGATACCTGGACGATCGACAGTCACGAGGTGCTGGTCCTGGTGATGGCGGCGGGCGTCAACTACAACGGCGTCTGGGCGGGCCTTGGCCAGCCGATCAGCCCCTTTGACGGGCACAAGGCCGACTATCACATCGCAGGCTCGGATGCGGCCGGCATCGTCTGGGCGGTGGGCGACAAGGTCAAGCGCTGGAAGGTCGGGGATGAGGTGGTGATCCACTGCAACCAGGACGACGGCGATGATGAGGAATGCAACGGCGGCGACCCGATGTTCAGCCCCACCCAGCGGATTTGGGGCTACGAGACGCCGGATGGCAGCTTCGCGCAGTTCACCCGGGTGCAGGCGCAGCAGCTGATGCCGCGCCCCAAGCACCTGACCTGGGAGGAATCGGCCTGCTATACGCTGACGCTGGCCACCGCCTACCGGATGCTCTTCGGGCACGAGCCGCATGACCTGAAGCCCGGGCAGAACGTCCTGGTCTGGGGCGCCTCCGGGGGCCTCGGCTCCTATGCGATCCAGCTGATCAACACGGCCGGGGCCAATGCGATCGGCGTCATCAGCGACGAATCGAAGCGCGATTTCGTCATGGGACTTGGCGCAAAGGGCGTCATCAACCGCAATGACTTCAAATGCTGGGGGCAACTGCCCAAGGTCAACACGCCGGAATACAACGACTGGCTGAAAGAGGCGCGGCGCTTCGGCAAGGCGATCTGGGACATCACCGGCAAGGGCGTGAACGTCGACATGGTCTTCGAACATCCGGGCGAGGCGACCTTCCCGGTCTCCTCCCTTGTCTGCAAGAAGGGCGGCATGGTGGTGATCTGCGCGGGCACCACCGGGTTCAACTGCACCTTCGACGTCCGCTACATGTGGATGCACCAGAAGCGCCTGCAGGGCAGCCACTTTGCCCATCTCAAGCAGGCGGCATCGGCCAACAAGCTGATGGTCGAGCGCCGCCTCGACCCCTGCATGTCCGAGGTCTTCCCCTGGGCCGACATCCCCAAGGCGCATACGCTGATGTGGAAGAACCAGCACAAGCCCGGCAACATGGCAGTGCTGGTGCAAGCGCCCAGAACGGGTTTGCGCACCTTCGAGGACACGCTTGAGGCGAGCTTGGGTCGATAACCTTCAACCATTAATCACTGGTTTACCCACCGGGGCGTAACTGAGCCTGAGCCGGGCAGCCGATGCCGTGCCTGTCCTGCCGTTGCCTGCGGCAGACGGGGCGGCGCGCTGCCCGGCGCAGACATTCGTCCCGAGGGGGTCATGCAGCACGACTGGATCTTCGACGTTCTCGCAGACTTGCGGGACTATGCCAGACAGAACGGTCTGACCGATCTTGCGCTGAAGGTCGAGGACGTGCTGGAGATCGCCCGTCGCGAGATTGCCGAGTGTCGGGCAGACCCCGCCTTGCCACGGCCACGGCGGACACATTGACGGGGCCGCCGGGCCTACCGCTTTCCGTGGCAGACGGTTATGGTCATCCGATGCATCCCCCTGCCCTGCAATTCTCCGACGATCAGGCCGAGGCCTATGACCGCCTCGCCGCCGCCTTCCTCGGCGCCGGGATCGACCTTGCCGAAGGCCAGCTTACCCCGATGGCCGAGGGGCGGACATCCGTTCTGGCCGTGGTGGGCAAGGCGGGCTCGGGCAAGACGATGCTTCTGGCCGAGCTTTACAAGGGGTTGAAAGCCGCCGGCGTCGACATCGTCTCGGGCGATTACGAGGGGCGCCGGCGCAAGGACCGCCGGACCCTCGCGATCCTCGCGCCGACGAACAAGGCGGCCAGCGTCCTGCGGCTGCGCGGTGTGCCCGCGACCACGATCCACCGCATCCTCTACACCCCGGTCTACGACCCGGAATACGAAAAGATCGCCGAATGGCTGGCCGGAACCGGCACGCGCCCCACGGTCGAGGGGCTGACCGACCTCGCGCTCGACCGGGCGCAGGCCTTCTACAACCAGGTCGCCAGCATCCCCGGAGCGCTGGCGGCGGCAGGCCTGAAGGGCAGCGATTTCATCAAGGGCTGGAAGCGGCGGGAAGAGCCGCTGGACCTGGGCTTCGTCGATGAATCCTCGATGCTGGACGAACGCCAGTTCGACGACCTGCGCGAAATCTTCCCGACGCTGGTCCTGTTCGGCGATCCCGCACAGCTTGCCCCCGTGGGCCAGTCGGGCGAGATGGTCTTCGACCGGCTGTCCGAGGGGCGCAAGCTTGTCCTGCACCGCATCCACCGCCAGACCCAGGACAACCCGATCCTCGACCTTGCCCATGCCTTGGGCGACGACCGGCTTGGCTTCGAGGACTTCGAGGCCATGGTGCAAGAGGCCGCGCGCACGGATGACCGCGTGGTCTGGGCCGAACGGGTCGAGGCCGGGCTGATGGCGCGCTCGCCGGTCCTCGTCTGGCGCAACGCGACACGGGTCCGGCTGATCCAGGCCTTCCGCGCCGCCTATGGCGCGCCGGAAGACCAGCTTCTGCCGGGCGAACCCCTGATCTGCGACGGGATCGAACTGCCCCTGAAGCACCGCAAGAAGCGGATCGACCTTGAGGCGCGCGGCCTGATCAAGGGCGCGCAGGTGATCTATCTCGGCGAAGGCAACCGCGAAGGCTTTGCCCGCCTGCATGTCGTCGGCGCCGAAGAGCCACAGGTCTCGGCGGCCTCGATCATCAAGATCGAGAAACCGGACGAAGAGGAACCCTTCATCCCCCATGCCGCCCGGATGGGCGCGGCCTTCCTGCACGGGGCGGCGGTGACGATCCACAAGGCGCAAGGCTCGCAATGGGACGCGGTGCAGGTCTTCGCCCCCGACCTTTACGCCGCCGCCCAGTCCGGCCGGACCGAGGCCGGGGTGCCCCTGTGGAAGCGCCTCGCCTATGTCGCGATCACAAGGGCGCAGACCCGCCTTCTGTGGGTCGTCCGCAACCGCCTTGCCCGGCCCACCGAGCCCCTCTCGATCGACGACCTCAAGCGCGAACCCGCCCCCCTCAGCCTGACCGAGGCTTCCCCTTCCGACGCGGGCGCAGTAAGTTAGCCCGACAAGAAGGAGCGTCCGATGGCCTTGGTATTCGTCCAGTTCCGCTGCACCCCCGGCATGACCTATGAGGTCGCCGACGCCATCTGGGACCGCGAGGTGGTCAGCGAGATGTATTCCACCAGCGGCGATTACGACCTGATCGCCAAGGTCTACATCCCCGACGATCAGGACGTGGGCCATTACCTGTCGTCCAGGCTCTTCGACATCCCCGGCATCCAGCGCACGCTGACCACGATGACCTTCAAGGCCTTCTGACCCCGCAGACCCGCCATGCTCCGCCCCCTTGCCCTCCTCCTTCTCGCCAGCCCCGCCTTCGCGCAGGACGGCGCCTGGCCGCCCGAGTTCAACCGGATCGTCACCGAATCCGCCGGCTTCTGCGAAGGCGCGTTCACCCTTGCCGAAGGCACGGTCACCCGGATCGACCTGAACGGCGACGGCACGCAAGACTGGCTGATGGACACCGCAGGCTTCACCTGCGCCGATGTGGCCTCCTATGCCTGCGGCATCCTCGGCTGCACGCTTTACACCGAGATCGACGGCGTCATCGGCCTGCTCACCCTGCACGGTTGGGAACTTGTCACCGACCGGGGCGACACTTTCCTGACCGCCCTCGACCCCGAGGGCCAGCCCCTCCGCTACCGCTGGACCGGGACCGACTGGGAACAACCCGACTGACGCTTCGGTTGACCCACATCAATCCCGCGCTGTCCCGCCTTTGCTAGCCTGCCTGCATCATCCTTGGCAGGAGCGCCGCCCATGTTCGACCGCATCCGTTCCCTGATCCGCCGCCTGCACGAAGCCAGCGAGGTCGAGGCCCTGACCGACCGTGACCTTGCCGATCTGGGCATGACCCGCGCGCAGTTGCACGACTTCCTGCGCATGCCGCAGGACGTCGCCGAGCGTGTGACCGCCATGGGCGCCATCTTCGGCCTGCCCGAGGCCGCGCTCAGGCGCGACCACGCCCAATGGGTCGAGCTTCTCTCCGTCTGCGGCCATTGCGCCGATCGCGGCGCCTGCGCCCGGGTGCTTCAGATGGGCGACATGGCCGACCCGGCGGCCATCGACTTCTGCGGCAACCGCCGGACCTTTGCCACCCTCTCACCCCGGGTGGCCTGACCTGCAAGGCAATCGCATATCGGGCGGGTTCATGTCCTGAGGTCAATCACAGGCACCTCCCCTCCCCCTCGAGGAGCGGGGATGGGGGTGGGCGCCCGCGGATCGGTCCGCCAAGCCCGCCTCCCCGACCCTACCTGCGCGAGGAAGTGAAGGCGCAATGCCCCGCCCGCGGCGCAAAGGCGATTGCCCCGCCTGACGCCAAAGCCCCCTTGCGCTGCCCGCCGCGCGCCGCCTTAATGCGCGGAATGCCCGCCGCTGTGCCCGACACATGCCAGACGCGGGGCAGACGCAAAGCAGACACGGAAAAATGCGGAAAATCAGCGGATTAACCCTGATTTCCGTAGATCGAGGGAATCATGACTGTCCACATCGGCGCCAAGCCCGGCGACATCGCCGAAACCGTCCTTCTGCCCGGCGACCCGTACCGCGCCCGCTGGGCGGCGCAGACCTTCCTGACGGACGCGGTTCTGGTCAACGAAGTGCGCGGGATGCTGGGCTATACCGGCACCTGGAAGGGCCACCGGGTCACCATCCATGGCTCGGGCATGGGCATGCCCTCCATGTCGATCTACGCCAATGAACTGATCCGCGACTATGGCGCCAAGACCCTGATCCGCATCGGGTCCGCCGGCGCCCTGCCCGAAAGCGTGAAGGTCCGCGACGTCATCCTTGCCCAGACCGCCTCGACCGTAGGCTCACCCTCGCGCACGATCTTCAAGGAATTGAACTTCGCCCCCTGTGCCGATTTCGACCTGCTGTCAAAGGCTTATGCCGCCGCCACTGCCAAGGGCACCCCGGTCCATGTCGGCGGCATCTATTCCTCCGACACCTTCTACGACGAACGCCCCGACCTCTGGAAGGAACTGACCCGCCACGGCTGCCTCGGGGTCGAGATGGAGACGGCCGAGCTTTACATGCTCGCCGCCCGCCATGGCGCCCGGGCCCTCGCCGTCCTGACGGTCTCCGACCACATCGCCACCGGCGAGGCGCTGCCCTCGGACCAGCGCGAAACCAGCTTTGGCGCCATGGTGGAGATCGCGCTGGAAGCCGCCCTCGGCTGACACTCGAACCGGAGACGCCGCACATGGCCACGCGCCGCACCCTATTGCTGATGGCCGCAGCCCCTGCCGTGGCGGCGGTCGGCTATATCACGCTGCCCGGCGAGCCGGCCGGCCCCAGGCTCGACGCCGCCGAGGCCTTCCGCCGCGCCGAGGCGGGCGAGATCCTGCTCGTGGACATCCGCACCCCCGAGGAATGGGCCCGGACGGGCAGCCCGACCCCTGCGCACCGGCTGGACATGCGGCGGAAGGATTTCCTCGCCGCCCTGGCCGACCTCGCCGGCGGCGACCCGGCCCGCCCCATCGCGCTGATCTGCGCCACCGGCGGCCGGTCGGCGCGGCTGGCGCGGGCACTGGAACAGGCGGGCTTCTCGCAAGTTCTCGACGTGGCCGAAGGCATGCTCGGCTCCTCCGCCGGGCCGGGCTGGATCGCCCGTGGCCTGCCGCGCGTCTCCGGCTGAGCGGCGCTTGCCTCTTGCATCCGGGCCACGGGGCGGCTTTCCTGCGCCGACCTGACCGGAGTTGCCCATGTCTCACCTCGCCCCCCGCCCCTGGGTTCCCGCCTTCTGCGAGGCGCATGTCCAGCACCTTGCCGCCCGGGCCGCGATGCCTTCGGCCGAGGTCGCGGCCCGGATCGACCAACTGATTGACCGAAATCAGGAAATCCACGACCGGGATTGCTTCAACCTGAACCCCGCGACCAATGTGATGAACCCAAGGGCCGAGGCGGCTCTCGCCCGCGGCCTCGGCTCGCGCCCCTCGCTGGGCTATCCCGGCGACAAGTATGAAATGGGGCTGGAAGCCATCGAGGAGATCGAGGTCATCGCCGCCGAACTCGCCGCCGAGGTCTTCAATGCCACCCACGCCGAAATCCGCGTCGGCTCGGGTGCCCTGGCCAATCTCTACGGCTTCATGGCGCTGGCGAAACCGGGCGACAGCATCATCGCGCCCCCCGGCAGCATCGGCGGTCATGTCACCCACCACGCCGCAGGCTGCGCCGGGCTTTACGGGCTGACGACCCATGCCGCCCCCATCGACGCGGATGGCTATACCCTGGATCTCAAAGGCCTCGAAGACCTCGCCCACGCTGTCCGGCCGAAGATCATCACCGTCGGCGGCAGCCTGAACCTCTTTCCGCATCCCGTGGCCGAGGTCCGCAAGATCGCCGATCAAGTCGGCGCCAAGGTCCTCTTTGACGCGGCCCATCAATGCGGCATCATCGCGGGCGGCACCTGGGCCAACCCGCTGACCGAGGGCGCGCATCTGATGACGATGTCGACCTACAAATCCCTTGGCGGGCCTGCGGGCGGCCTGATCGTGACCAATGACGGCGCCATCGCCGAACGCCTTGACGCGATTGCCTTTCCGGGCCTCACCGCCAATTTCGACGCCGCGAAATCGGCGGCGCTCGCCCTGACGCTGCTGGACTGGCGCGACCATGGGGCGGCCTATGCCAAGGCCATGGTCGACCTCGCCCGCGCCCTTGCGCAAGAACTTCTTAACCTCGGCCTGCCAGTCTTTGCGGGTGACCGGGGCGCCACCACCTCGCACCAGTTCGCGGTCGAGGCCGCGGCTTTCGGCGGCGGGCAGGCGGCATCGAAAACCCTGCGCAAGGCAGGTTTCCTCGCCTGCGGCATCGGTCTGCCGATTGCCGAAGTGCCGGGCGACCTGAACGGGTTGCGTATCGGCACGCCCGAACTTGTCCGCCGCGGCGTCACCCCCGCCGACGCACCCGCCCTCGCCGCGCTGATCGCCGAAGCCTTGCGCTCCAACGCCCCCGAAACCCTCGCCCCCCGAACCCGCGCGCTGCGCGCCCGGTTCCAGGGCCTGCATTATGTGACGCCATGAGAACCCGCCGCCTTGGCCTTCACGGCCCCCAGGTTTCCGCCCTTGGCCTTGGTTGCCTGTCCTTCGGCGGCATCTTCGGCCCCACGACCGAGGCCGAAAGCCTTCGCACCCTTGATGCCGCCTGGGACCACGGGATCAATTTCCTTGACACCGCAAACGGTTACGGCAAGGGCCTCAGCGAGACCGTCATCGGCATCTGGCTGAAGACGCGCGGCCACAAGCCCCATATCGCGACCAAGGCGGCCTTCACCGACGACCCCGCCCGCCGCATCGACAACCGGCCCGAACACATGCGCTCGGAACTGGAAGGCTCGCTGAGGCGGCTGGGCGTTGACCATGTCACCCTCTTCTACGCCCACCGCCACGACCCCCAAATCCCGGCCGAAGATCTTGCAGGTACGATGCAACGCCTTCAGGAAGAAGGGAAAATCCTCGGTTACGGCCTGTCCGAGATCGCCCCCTACACGCTGGAGCGGGCCCATGCCGTCCACCCGGTGATGGCGGTGCAAAGCGAATATTCCCTCTGGACCCGGCAGCCTGAGCTGGGCCTGATCCAGCGCTGCCTGCAGTTGGGCGTGGCTTTCGTGCCTTTCTCGCCGCTCGCGCGCGGCGTCTTCGGCACGCCGATGGCGGACCCTGCGACTTTTGCCGAAGGCGAATTCCGCACCCGCATCCCGCGCTTCTACCCGGAAAACTGGCCGCACAACCTCTTGAAACTGCAAGCCTTCCACGCCATGGCCCGCGCCCGTGGCTTTGACCCGGCGGCACTGGCCCTGGCCTGGATCCTCGACCGCAGCCCGCATCTGATCCCGATCCCCGGCACCCGCTCGGCCCAGCATCTGAAGGCCTGGATCGATGCCCCCGAGATCGACCTCGACGACGACGACCGGGCCGAGATCGACCGCATCCTCCCCGTCGGCTGGGCTTGGGGCGACCGCTACGACGACCTTCAGGCTGCGACCGTGGAACGCTATTCCTGACCGCTCCTTGGCCCTTGCGGGCCGCATCGCAGGCGAAGAAGCCCGTCAGGGCTGATGAGCCGCCCCGTGACTGCGGTCATAGGCGTTCGGCAGAGGTGGGGCCCAGCCAAGGGGCGGTGCCTTCGGCTTGAACACCTGCACCAAGAGCGGATGGCAGGCCGCCGCATCCGAGGAATGTTCCGCCGAACAATCCCCGCCAGGGCAGGCGGACAGCGCGCCCAGAAGGTCGATTTCCGCCATGAATTCAAGGTAGTCGCCCGGTCGCACCGGGCTGGCCTTCATGAAATACTGCCCGGTGTCGCGGGTGAAGCCAGTGCACATGAAGACGTTCAGCACGTCATGCACATGCAGCTCTGCGGCGGCAAGCGGCAGGCCGGTATGGGCGGCCACCGCCCGGGTCAGGTTCGAATGACAGCAGTGGTGGTACGGGTCCCCGCCCGACAGAAGCGCATGGGTATAGGGGTCGCAGCGGGTGCCGATCACGTCATGGACGCTGCCACCAAAGGCATCGAACCCGTACCAGTCCAGCGTGTCGTCGGTGATCGTCGCCATGGGGCGCAGATGCGGCAGGCAGGACCACATCCGGTCGCCGGTGGACAGGTGCGTGCCATGCAGCGCCCGGGTCTTGCCGGAAAAGAACCGCTCGCCCAAGTCATTGACGGCAAAGAGGTTCAGATCGCCCACCTGTGGCCCTTCGACACTGACGATGCGGAAGAAATGGCCCGCAGGCACCTCGAAACACCGCCCCTCGCGCGCCGGGACCAGCACTTCCGAAACGAGGCTCCAGCCCTCGCGCGCGGCGCGGTAGCTGGCAAGGTCAGGGCGCGGCAGGCCCTCCACCGGATAGCAGATCACCGGGGCCACCGCCTTGCGCAGGGCGGCATCGGCGGGGGCGGGGTGGTCGGGGTGGTCAGGCTTCATCGTGGCTCCGCTGTTCGGACGCCTCAGCCGCGCCCGTGCGGGGCATCATAGTCAAGCACCGGATTGATGGGAATGATCCGGTTCGGATTGATCGTGTCGTGGCTGTAGTGGTAATGGCGCACGAAGTGATCCACCTGCACGGTCGCCGCGACCCCGGGCCATTGATAAAGCTCGCGCGTATAGGCCCAGAGGTTGGGGTAATCGACGATCCGGCGGCGGTTGCATTTGAAATGCAGGTGATAGACCGGATCAAAGCGGATCAGCGTCGGGAACAACCGCCAGTCCGCCTCGGTCAGCCGGTCGCCCATGAGATAGCGGTTCCGGCCCAGATGGTCCTCTAGCCAGTCCAGACTGTCGAAAAGGTCGCGCACGGCCGGATCATAGGCGGCCTGCGTGGTGGCAAAGCCTGCGCGATAGACGCCGTTGTTGACCGTATTGTAGATCCGGGCGTTGACGGCCTCGATCCCCTCACGCAGGTCTTTGGGCCAGTAATCCTCGGTGTTCCCTGTCACAGCGTCGAAGGCCGAATTGAACATGCGGATGATTTCGCTGGATTCATTGCTGACGATCGTGCCCGTCGCCTTGTCCCATAGTACCGGAACCGTGACGCGCCCGGTCATGTCGGGCGTGTCGCGCAGATAGACGTCGCGCAGGAAGGGCAGGCCGAAGAGCCGATCCCCGGTCGTGCCCGGGAAGCCGGTCGCAAAGGTCCAGCCGTCGGACAGCATGTCGGGATGCACGACCGAGACGTCGATATGCGCCTCCAACCCCTTGATCGCACGAAAGATCAGGGTGCGATGCGCCCAGGGGCAGGCCAGCGAGACGTAAAGGTGATAGCGCCCGCTTTCCGCCTTGTAGCCGCCCCTGCCCGTCGGCCCCGGCGCGCCATCGGCGGTGATCCAGTTGCGGAACCGGGCCACGCTGCGTTCGAAGGCGCCGCCGGTCGACTTGGTGTCATACCAGACGTCCTGCCATTTGCCGTCGACCAACTGGCCCATGCTGCGCTCCTCTTGTTGCCCAAGGAAGGTAGCGCCTCATCCCCGCACAGACCACGCCATCAGCGCCAATCAGCCCTGCACCAGCGCACATCCGGGCCCGGGGTCAGACCACCCGCTCGACCATCATCTTCTTGATCTCGGCAATCGCCTTGGCCGGGTTCAGCCCCTTCGGGCAGGTCTTGGCGCAGTTCATGATCGTGTGGCAGCGATACAGCTTGAACGGATCTTCCAGCTGGTCCAGCCGTTCGCCCGTCGCCTCGTCCCGGCTGTCGATGATCCAGCGATAGGCGTGCAACAGCGCGGCGGGCCCGAGGTAGCGGTCCGAGTTCCACCAGTAGCTGGGGCAGGACGTGCTGCACGAGGCGCACATCACGCATTCATAAAGCCCGTCCAGCTTCTTCCGGTCCTCGATCGACTGCCGCCATTCCTTGGCCGGCCGGTTGGTCTTGGTCTCCAGCCAGGGCATGATGCTGGCATGCTGGGCGTAGAAATGCGTGAGATCAGGGATAAGGTCCTTGATCACCGGCATATGCGGCAAGGGGTAGATCTTCACATCGCCCTTCACCTCATCCAGCCCATAGATGCAGGCCAGCGTGTTGATCCCGTCGATGTTCATGGCACAAGACCCGCAGATCCCCTCGCGGCAGGAGCGGCGGAAGGTCAGGGTCGGGTCGATCTCGGTCTTGATCTTGATCAGCGCATCCAGGACCATCGGGCCGCAAGTGTCCATATCGACGAAATAGGTATCGACCCGGGGGTTTTCCCCGTCATCGGGGTTCCAGCGGTAGATCTGGAACTTGCGGACATTCTTGCCCTCGGGTTTCGGCCAGGTCTTGCCGGTGCGGATCTTGGAATTCTTGGGCAGGGTGAACTGAACCATGGATCAGCCTTTCAATGGATCGCCACAGAAGCGGCAGGGTCGGCGGCCATCGCCGCCGGCGGGTCAAGGTCAAGGTCGGCCAGCATGTCGAGGTTCTCGACAGTCTGTGCGCGCGAGGTCGGGTTGGCGGCCGTCCAGCCGTCCAGATCAATCCGGATGGCGGCGCGATAGGCGGCGTCGTCCCAGTGTGGCCGCAGGTCGATGCCAAGGCCCGCGAAGACATGAAACAGGATTTCGACATCGTAGAGCGCAACTTCCAGATCAGAGCGACTGCCGCGCGTTTCAGTCGCAGACCCCAGCCGCGCCGCCAGCACCTGATGATAGGCAAGCCGCGTGCAGCGCGGCCCGAGCTGTGTGCGCGCCGTGTTGCGCAGCGAGCGCCGCCGCAGGACGTGAATCTCCTGCCGGACCCGGCCGAGCAGGGTTCTGCCATGCAGGGCCGATCCTTCCGAGAACACCAGAAGTTCGGCGCCAGCATAAAGCGACAACTGATCCCTGATCGACATCTGGCCCGGGTCCATGACCAACACGCCCAACCGCGCCAGTAGCCCCGCCAGATAGGCCTCGCCGGCATGTCCGCCCCGGCCGGACGCCACCATCCCGGCCCGGGTCACAAAGACCAGCCGGTGTGGCTGGTGCCGAAGACTGTTCAGCCGTGCTCTTTCTTCCAGAATATCCAGATAGTCCGGCGAGGTCGGCACCCCGCCCAGCATCTCGCCCTGGGCCGCAACCCGCAGTTCGCGCACCAGCAACGGCCCGGTCACCAGATGCACCCGGTGGCGTGGCACGCCGTGCCAGCTCAGTACATCCCAGACATGCGCCGGAATGTTCTCCGCGTCCACACCCGGCTGGATCGTGAACAGGAAAACGTCTTCCGGCCGATCCCGCACCGATTGCGGCAAGCGGGTCAGATGCTCGGCCACAAGGTGACCGAACTGATGGATCAGATAGCCCCCCCAGACTGCGGGCTCATCAAGCGGGGTGGTCTGGGCGGGCGAGGGCGGCAGACGGTCCGATGGCCTGCCATCCCGACAATGCCGCGCGCGGACCTGCGCATCGAAGTAATGCCAGATGGGGCCACCCGTGGGCACCGATCGCCGCGCCTTGCCGACCGGGACCACGGCCACATCGCGAAACAGTTGCATGGGGGGCAGAGCGGCCATGCCTACCCCTTCCAGCCGGGCATCTGGTAAAGCGGCCGCGACGGCGGCTCTCCCGACTTCTGCATCACGCAGGTCTCGAATACCGCAGCGGGGTCACGCCCCATCAGATAGTCGCTGCTGACTTCCAGCGAAAACCCGCCCGCCGCCTTGCCGCCAGAGCCGACCCCGACACTCACCTCGCCGCGGGGCTGCTGCGCCAGCCGGGCGCGGTCAAAGCACTGCCGCTCGGCCTCGGCTACCGACATCGGTCCGCAGGCGGCAAGCAGGGGAAGAAGGACGAGCAAGCGCTTCATGGGAAACTACCGGATCGGGGGCACGCCATTGGCGGCAAAGCAGGACTGGGCCGCCGGACGCAGCGCGATGTTTCGGATATTCTCGACCGTCTGGGTCCCGGCCTCTACGCCGATGTCGCGGGCCAGAGCCCGGGTTTCGGGCATGCTGGCAGCGTTCAGGATGCAGTCGGTCGCCGCCTGGGCCGGACCGGCCGGCATGTCACGGTTCACCACCGGAAAGACCACATCCGCCGCCGCCCGGCGCATGGTCTTGTCGGCCATCTCGGCCGGGTCACAGGCGGCGAGCAGGGCAAGTGTGGCAAGGGCAACCGTCACCCGCATCATGCAGTCCTTCCTGAGAGGGCCATCGGCTTCAAGGCAAGTCCGGCCATGGCGTCGCTGGTCTGGCGTTTGCCATGTCCAGAAAGACTGTCGTCAGAGAGCGCCACGCCGTCAACCCGGGCCCGCGCACAGTTTGGCGAGGTCACAGACCTCCACCCGCGACACGGTCGAGGTGCCGGGCTGGGACCCGGACCAAAGGCACGGAAATCATCCGTCAAGCCAGCCCGCGCGGGGAAAGGTTGCTCACGATCCGTCATCGGTGGCCGAAGTCCGCGCATCACGTCAGACCTCTCCCGTGCGGAAAAGTTGCTGCGATTTCTCAACCAGCGAGGCTACTCGCGCCCTGTCCGCTCGGTCCAGACCCAGGCCATTGAGACGCCGGATGAATTCCAGAGAGGCCGCGGAAATCGAAACATTCGTCGGCCTTGGTACGGACAATGCGTCGATCACGGCTGCGTCTATACCGGCAAGTTCAAGCACACGTCGCCCGACGTAACCGTAGCGCGCGGCCTCGTCCTCCATCGGCAGTACGGTCAGCCGGTCACCCAAAGCCGATCTGAAGCCGGCCACCATCTTCTCCGGCACGCTGAGGTCGGCGTGTTTGGCAATCCAGGTGGCATAATCATCTGTAGCGCCCATGAGCTTGACAGCTTGATTGTAGCAGCTATCGCGCCATTTTCCCGGTTCGCGTGTGTAACAGATATAGTGAAGGTCCCAACCAGCCAGTTGCGCTTCGATTTCCGCAAGGATCTGGGCAGGCCCAGCCTCGAATTTCGCCGAGAACACGGTCCGGCTGAAGACGCCGAACATGTTTTCGTCCGAAACGATGATTGTCTTTTCCGGCATCCCGGCCATGGTCCGGCGCAAGGCCGCCACCGCTGCCAGCACGCGTCTACGGTCGCCATGGCCCTTGCCCGATATCATCTCGGCCCCGACCTTGCGTAATGCCAAGGTAAGGCCGTCGCGCGCGGACACGGCAATATCAGGACCGAAAGCGCTGCGGTTATTCTTCAGAATGCCATGGAAATGGCTGGTCGCAGTTTTCGGGGGGCCGAAATGGAAAATCACCCGTCGCGGTGTATCCGATATTGCCTTTCTTCCCCACAACAAGCCCTGATCTCCTTGCCACCGCGGCTCTAGAACTTCCGCTCCGCCGGAGCAATTTTCTTCAGCGGGATGCCGCCCTCGGCCTCGGTCGTCAGGGGGGTGGTCTTCACCGGGCGGTAGTCCAGCGTGACCTTCGCGCCCTCGACCCAGGCCAGCGAATGCTTGCGCCAGTTGGCATCGTCGCGGTTCGGGTGATCCTCATGCGCATGCGCGCCCCGGCTTTCGGTCCGGGCATGGGCGCCATAGATCGTGGCCAGCGCGTTCGGCATCAGGTTGGTCAGTTCCAGCGTCTCCATCAGGTCGCTGTTCCAGACGAGGCTGCGGTCGGTGACGTGCAGGTCGTCCATCTTGGCGGCTATGGCGGTCATCTTCGTCTCGCCCGCGGCCAGAGTTTCCTCCGCCCGGAAGACGGCGGCATCGGCCTGCATGGTTTTCTGCATCTCCAGCCGCAATTCGGCGGTGGGGACGGTGCCCTTGGCGTGGCGCATCGCATCGAAACGCGCCAGCGCCTTGTCGACCTCGGCCCGGTTGGTGCCCGGAACCGCGCTTTCGCGGTCAACGACCTTGCCCGCGCGGATCGCGGCCGCCCGGCCAAAGACCACGAGGTCGATCAGCGAGTTCGAGCCCAGCCGGTTCGCGCCATGCACGGAAGCACAGCCCGCCTCGCCCACCGCCATCAGGCCCGGGAAGATAGCGTCCGGGTCTGCGGCGGTCGGGTTCAGCACCTCGCCCCAATAGTTCGTCGGGATGCCGCCCATGTTGTAATGCACCGTCGGCAGCACCGGGATCGGCTCTTTCGTCAGGTCCACGCCGGCGAAGATGCGCGCGGATTCCGAGATGCCCGGCAGGCGCAGCTCCAGCGTCTCTTTCGGCAGATGGGAAAGGTTCAGGTGGATATGGTCACCTTGCGCACCCACACCCCGACCTTCGCGGATTTCCAGCGTCATGCAGCGGCTGACATAGTCGCGCGGCGCGAGGTCCTTGTAGTGCGGGGCGTAGCGCTCCATGAACCGCTCGCCATTGGCGTTGGTCAGATACCCGCCCTCGCCCCGCGCGCCTTCGGTGATCAGGCAGCCACTGCCATAGATGCCGGTCGGGTGGAACTGCACGAACTCCATGTCCTGCAAGGGCAACCCGGCCCGAGCAACCATCCCGCCGCCGTCGCCGGTGCAGGTATGGGCGCTGGTCGCCGAAAAATAGGCCCGCCCGTAGCCGCCCGTCGCCAGAACCACCATCTTGGCGTTGAAGACATGCATGGTGCCGTCGTCCAGCTTCCACGCCACCACGCCGGTGCAGGCGCCGTCGGTGATGATCAGGTCCAGCGCGAAATACTCGATGTAGAATTCCGCATTGTTCTTCAGCGACTGGCCATAAAGCGTGTGCAGGATCGCATGCCCCGTCCGGTCGGCCGCCGCACAGGTGCGCTGCACCGGGGGGCCCTCGCCGAACTCGGTCGTGTGGCCGCCGAAGGGCCGCTGGTAGATCTTGCCCTCTTCGGTACGGGAGAACGGCACGCCATAATGGTCAAGCTCGTAGACCGCCTTGGGCGCCTCCCGCGCGAGGTATTCCATCGCGTCGGTGTCGCCCAGCCAGTCCGACCCCTTCACGGTGTCATACATGTGCCATTGCCAGCTGTCCGGCCCCATGTTGCCAAGGGATGCCGCGATGCCGCCCTGCGCGGCGACCGTATGGCTGCGCGTCGGAAAGACCTTGGTCACGCAGGCCGTGCGCAGGCCCTGTTCGGCCATGCCCAGCGTCGCGCGGAGGCCCGCGCCGCCGGCGCCCACGACCACCACGTCGTAATCATGCGTCTCGTAAGGGTAGGCAGTCATGTCAGATCCTTCAAAGCGCGATGCGGGCCAGGGCGAAGAGGCCGGTTGCCGCGATGACCCAGGCAAGCGAAGTAGCGAAGATGATCAGAACCTTGCGCGTCGTGCCGCGGGCGTAGTCCTCGATCATCACCGTCGCGCCCATCGCGAAATGGCGCATCCCGACCACCAGGATCAGCGCGGTCACGATCGCCGGGAAGGGGCGCGCGAAGGTGGCCACCACCTCGGCCCGCGTGCCCCCTAGGGCCGAGCCGAAGATGTAAAGCCAGGCCGGCACCAGGAAGGCCAGCCCCACGGCGCTGACGGTCATCGCCCAGTGGTGTTCGGTTCCGGTCCCGGCGGCACCCTTGCCCTCGGCCCGTTTGCGTGCGGTCAGATAGCGCATCGCAGCCCCCTTTACTGAACCAGAAGAATGGTGATCACGGTCAGCACGACCGACCCGATGATGCAGGCCCAGCCCAGTTTTTCCGCCGTCGGAACATCCAGACCATGGCCCGCGTCATAGTAAAGGTGCCGCAGACCGGCGAGGTAGTGGTACCACACCCCCCAGAGCGCCGCCGTGAAGACCAGATCGCCGAACCAGCTGGTCGCAACTGCGTTGGCCGCAGCGAAGTAACTGTCGGAAACCGCCGCCGCCAGCAGCCACCAGACCGCCAGCGCCACGGCCAGGATGATCCCGTTGCCGGTGATCCGGGTCAGGATCGACGACACCGAAGTCATCTGGATGCGGTAGATCTGAAGATGCGGCGACAGGGGGCGCTCTGCACGCTTGGCGTCTGCCATGGGTCGGTCCTCACGTCTGGCGGCACGGGCTTTCCGCCCAGCGCACGGCTATCGTTCGACCCTCTGCATAGCGTGGATTTCGCCCGTGTCACGCGCGAGAATGCCGCAGATGCAGGATGTTTCCGCTATCTGCGCAGATTTTTCGTCTTTGTGATCACGGTTTTGAAAACCGTGATCACAAGATGACCGCAGCGTCAGCTCAACGCGACAACAGCGTCGAATCCCAAGTCAGGGCAAGGCCGAAATGGCTGCTGCCATAGTCTGACCCGTCATAGTAGCGGAAGTCGATTGCCGTGGTTTCCCCCAGCGCATAGGTTGCGCCCAGATCCCATTCCCGCTCGCTGCCGAAGCCTTCGACCTGATAGATGCCGAAGTTGCCGGACAGTTCCAGCGCATTTGTTGCCGACCATGCCGCACCGACATAGATGCTGTTGAGGTCGGATTGCGGGTCATGCGCAAGGTCAAGCGACGCCGCAACCGGACCCAGAGGCATGCCCAATCCCAGGGTATACTCCCCGCAGCACTCGCCCCCGTCATTGGGATAATAGTAGCGGGTGTAACCGATGTCGTAGCTCAGCCCGCCAGCGGTCTCGTTGCGATAGCCGAGGTAAAGGTCCACCTCGTCCAGAAGATCGTCGCTGGCCACCTGCCCCCAGATGCCGACGTAGAAGCCCATCGCCGCGCCCTCGATGTAGCCCGAGAGATAGGCGTTCGACCTGCCCCCTTCTTCCTTGTACTTGTATTCCAGCTTGGCCCCGCCCAGAAGCTCGAACCCCTGGGCCCCGGCCATTCCCGCCGTCAAAGCCAATACCGCCACGCCTGCGATGATCCGCATGCCACTGCCTCCTTTGTTGTTGTTGGCAGTGATTCTGACACAACCGGGCCGCCGGCTGAACCCCCGGATCGCAAGATATTGCGTTTTTCTGGCAGAAACCCGCCGCCTATCGCGGCAGAAGCGCCCAGTAGTCCAGGTCCAGCAGCACCTCGGGCAGGTATTTTCCCTCAGCATCGCGCAACTTTCCGACCTCGCCCCGGGTCGCCACCAGCCGCAGCCGCAGCGCGCCCACGCCGGGCACGGTCGTTTCGGCACCGTCCAGCACTTCCGACCAGGCCCGGACCGTATCGCCCGCGAAACAGGGATTGACATGCGCGCCTGCGTTCAGCGCGACGATGAACTGCGCATTGGCCAGCCCGTTGAAGGACAGCGCCCGGGCCAGGCTGATCACATGCCCGCCATAGATCAGCCGCCGCCCGTCCTCGCGCTGGCCCACGTCGAAATGCACTTTCGAGGTGTTCTGCCAAAGGCGCGTGGCCAGCATATGCTCGGCCTCTTCCACGGTCACGGCATCGACATGGTCGATCACCTCGCCCACCGCATAGTCCCCCCAGCGGTGATGCTCTCCCGCAAGATCAAAATCATAGCGGCTGAAGTCCAGCCTCTCCGGCACCACCAGCGCCTCCGGCGCCACCACGGGCGCCAGCTCGGGCACCTGAACCGGCACCGTGACCTCGCGCCGCCGTTTGCGGACCAGCACCCAGCGGACGTAGTCCAGCACCACCTCGTCGCGCTGGTTCAGGCCCTTGGTCCTGACCCAGACCACCCCCGTCGCCCCCGATGAGGTCTCCTTCAGCCCGATCACCTCGCTCTCCGACCGCAGCGTATCGCCCGGCCAGACAGGCTTCAGCCAGCGTCCCTCGGCATAGCCAAGATTCGCCACCGCGTTCAGGCTGATGTCCGGCACGGTCTTGCCGAAGACCGTATGGAAGGCGATCAGGTCGTCCAGCGGGCTGGCCGCCAGCCCGACCGAGCGGGCGAATTCGTCCGAGGAATGGACCGCCCCCCGCGCCGGATAAAGCGCGTGATACAGCGCCCGCTCCCCCTGCCCTACCGTTCGCGGCACGGCATGGCGGATCACCTCGCCCAGAGTATAATCCTCGAAGAACCGTCCCGGATTGGTCTTCATTGCTCGCCCAGCTTCAGATCGGGGTGATAGTCACCCGGCACCTCCTTCACCACCGCCTGCCCGCAGCGCATCACGCCGTTGGCCGCGTCGAAGGCATAGGTTGGGCCGCCATGCAGCTCCCAGCCCTTGTTCAGCGCCGCCGTCACCTTGTGACAGAACTCGGACGTGTCATCCGCACTCAGGAACCGATAGAGCTGCATCTTCCCCAACTTTCTGACAATTCGACTAAAATTGTCATTCCTTTCTGTCCAAATATCCCACGGGGGTGCGGGGGTGTGAAACCCCCGCTCCACCCTCAGCCATAGGGCCAGACCCCCAGCCAGTTGTGCACCCAGGCGATCGCGCCGAACACCACCACGGCCCCAACGACTGCCCCCGCTTCCTTGGCCATCGACGCCGGAGCCGGAGCCGCCGGGCGCGGCACGGCGCGGTTGATCAGGATCACCTCGACCACGGCCCAGGCCAGAAGGCCCCCGAACAGGATCACGCTGGCGAGGTCCCCGTTCACCAGCAGATGCGCCACGGCCCAGGTCTTGACCGCCGTCAGCTGCGGATGCCGGATGACGCTCGTGATCCGCGTCTTCATGCCCGATGCCGCGTAAAGATAGACCGCCAGCAGCATCAGAAGGTTGTTCACATGGGTCAGGAAGCCCGGCGGATACCACAGGTCGACATGCTCCACCCCCCGATACCCGATGACCATCAGCACCAGCCCCGCCAGCACGCCGACGGTCACCAGCCCCTTCCCGGCCTCTCCCATCGCGGCCCGGCGAGCGGGTGCGAGGCGCTTGAAGAGATGCGCGGCGATCCACAGCGCCAGCCCCAGTACGATCCAGATCATTGCTGCCCTCCGAACGGTTGCGGCGCCACCTTGGCCCTATTCCGTACCGGCTGCAATCGGTCGGGATGCGATCGCCTCGGCCTTCTCGATCAGCGCTTTCGCGGTTGCCACATGCAGGTTCTCGACGATCCGGCCATCGACCACCGCCACGCCCTCGCCCTTGGCCCGCGCCTCGGCATAGGCGGCAATCTGGCGGCGGGCGAGGTCCACCTCGACCTCCGACGGGGCAAAGACCGCGTTCGCGATCTCCAGCTGCGCGGGGTGAATCAGCGTCTTGCCGTCAAAGCCCATGTCGCGGCCCTGCTCGCATTCGGCGCGCAGGCCGTCCTCATCCCGGAAGGCGTTGAAGACGCCATCGACAATCACCTTGCCTTCCGCACGGGCCGCCAGCAGGCAGGTGCCCAGCGCCGCCATCAAGGGCAGCCGGTCGGCGCGGTGCCGCGTGCCCAACTCCTTGGCCAGGTCGTTCGTGCCCATCACCATCCCTTCCAGCCGGGGATGTGCGGCAATGGCGGCGGCGTTCAGGCAGCCCCGCGCCGTCTCGAGCATCGCCCACAAGGGCTTGGCCACCCGGCCCGCCACCGCGTCCAGATCCTCCGGCCCATTGACCTTGGGCACCAGCACCGCATCCACGCCGGAATGGGCGGCAAAGGCCAGCATGTCGGCCGCGCCCCAGGGGGTTTCCAGCCCGTTCACCCGCACGATCCGCAGCCGACCGCCAAAGTCGGCCCTCTGCAGTTCGTCGGACAGAAGCGCCCGCGCCCGCACCTTTTCTTCCGGCGCGACCGCATCTTCGAGGTCGAAGATGATCGCGTCGGCCGGCAACTCCCGCGCCTTTTCCAGCGCGCGTTCCTTTGAGGCCGGGATATAGAGGACTGACCGACAGGGACGCATGCGACTCACCTCCGCGCAAGATTCTTGCGCTTGAAAGCACGGATCAGACACAAACGGCAAGCCCATTCTTGCCGCGGTGCAGCGAGAACGCTGCGTTAACCGCGTTTCAGGCTCTCGGCCCCAGCCTTCCCGGCACCGCAACCCCTGCAAAAGGCCGTTCCATGACCCAGCCCATGCTTGCCCTCTCGCTTGGCTTCGGCGGCGTGATCCTTGCCACCCAGATCGCCTTCTCCGCCCCGCACTGCGACACGCGCGACCGGGTGACCGCGCTGCTGGCTGATCGCTATGGCGAGACCCGCCGCGCCATCGGCCTCGCCGGGCAGGCGGTGGTTATGGAGCTTTTCGCCTCGGACGCGACAGGGACCTGGTCGATCACCATGACCCTGCCCGACGGACAGATGTGCCTGATGGCCTCGGGCGCAGGGTTCGAGACGGTCACGGAAGAGCTTCCGGCGCGCGGGGAACGCATCTGAAACGCCCCGCTCCCCCGTCCTTGCGGTCGGTCTTCGCTCACCCCACCGCGAAGAGCGACCGCAAGGAAGCGATGAGCGCCCCATGCCCAGCCGAACCCGCAAGAACCGGGTCACATCAGCCCACGCACGCCATCCCAGATCAGCTTGACGGAAATGAGCAGCAGCGCCCAGGTCACCAGACGGAAGAACAGCCGCTCCGGCATCAGCCGCACCAGCCAGACCCCGGCGAAGACCGCCACGACCGAGGGCAGCGCCAGCACCGCCGCCACCTTCAGGTTGGCGGGGTTCAACTGGCCGAGCGCGTAATAGGGCACCAGCTTGACCGCGTTGATCACCGCGAAGGCGATCGTCGTCGTCCCGGCAAAGACTGCCTTCGAAAGGCCCAGGGGCAGGGTATAGACCTGATAGGGCGGCGCGCCGGCATGGCTGACGAAACTCGTGAACCCCGCCAAAGCGCCCCAGAAGAGACCAGGGCCCACCTCGGCCCGCTTCGGCTCCACCACCGCAGGCCGCCGCACCAGAATGTTCAGCGCGAAAGCAAGGCCGATCAGCCCCACGACCAGCGTCACCGCCGCTTCGGGCACCAGGCTTGCCGTCGCCCAGCCGACCCCGATCCCCACCACCGCGCCCGGCAGCACGATGGCCAGCACCCGCCCGTTGAAATGCCGGCGGTAGGCGTAAAGCCCGAAGACGTCCGAAACCACATAGACCGGCAACAGAAGCCCCGCCGCCATCACCGGGTTGATGACCAGCGCCAGCACCGGCACCCCCAGCATGCCCACGACCGGGACGCCGCCCTTCGACATCCCCACCAGCGCCGCCGCGATCATGGCCGCGATCCAGAATCCAGCGTCTTCCATCTGTCCCTCCGCCGGGGTTACCGCTAACGCCCTTTCTTCGCGGCCGGAAGCGACGATTTTCCGCATACAATTGTATACCGAAACGCATTCCGGTGCTGGACAGACCGATTTTTAAGGGCTACGCCTCCCCCCGATTCACCCGTAACAGGAGGCTCTCATGGCCAGACCCAAGATCGCCCTCATCGGCGCCGGTCAGATCGGCGGCACGCTTGCGCATCTGATCGCGCTCAAGGAACTGGGCGATGTCGTCCTCTTTGACATTGCCGAGGGCACGCCGCAGGGCAAGTCGCTGGATATTGCGCAGTCCGGCCCGGTGGAAGGCTTCGATGCGGCCCTGAAGGGCACCAACGACTATGCCGATCTCGCGGGCGCCGATGTCTGCATCGTCACTGCGGGTGTCCCGCGCAAGCCCGGCATGTCACGGGACGACCTCCTCGGCATCAACCTGAAAGTCATGAAGTCGGTCGGCGAAGGCATCAAGGCCAACTGCCCGAACGCCTTCGTGATCTGTATCACCAACCCGCTGGACGCCATGGTCTGGGCGCTGCGCGAGTTTTCGGGCCTGCCGCATGAGAAGGTCGTCGGCATGGCTGGCGTCCTTGACTCGGCCCGCTTCCGCCATTTCCTTTCGGTCGAATTCAACGTCTCGATGAAGGACGTCACCGCCTTCGTCCTCGGCGGCCACGGCGATACGATGGTGCCGTCCGTCCGCTATTCCACCGTCGGCGGCATCCCGCTGCCGGACCTAGTGGCGATGGGCTGGACCACGCAAGAGAAACTCGACGCCATCGTCCAGCGCACCCGTGACGGCGGCGCAGAGATCGTGGGCCTCCTCAAGACCGGCTCGGCCTTCTACGCCCCCGCCGCCTCGGCGGTCGAGATGGCCGAAGCCTACCTCAAGGACCAGAAGCGCCTTCTGCCCTGTGCCGCCCACGTCAAGGGCGCCTACGGGCTTGACGGCATCTATGTCGGCGTCCCGGTCATCATCGGCGCCGGCGGGGTCGAGCGTGTGGTCGAAGTGAAACTCGACGCGTCCGAGCAGGCGATGCTCGACAAGTCCATCGACGCGGTGAAGGGCCTCCTGACCGCCTGCAAGGGCATCGACCCCTCGCTCGCCTGACCAAACCCTTGACGTGACACTATCCTTCAAAGACCCTCGGAGCATGGTTCCGAGGGTCTTTTCATGTCGCTGCGTCCCGCTGTCTTCCTCGTCCGCCTCCCCCTTGCCGAATCCGCAAACTGGCCCCGCGCGCGCAGCTGGATGGGCGGTCTGCCCCGGCTGGGCGAGCGAGACTGGCCGCACCGGCGCGGCATGGCGCTGCATTTCCTGGCCCAGATCGACCTTGGCGACCTTGCCCGGCTGGCCCCGATCAGCGGCTTGCCGACCAGCGGCAGCCTCGCCTTCTTCGCCGATCTCACCGGCTGGCAGCAGTCGCATGTGCTTCATGTGCCGGGCGACCAGATGGCGCTGCCCGAAAGCCGTCAGCCCACCGATACACCGGTGCCTTACGGGACCGAGAACTGGCGGAGCATGTATCGCCCCTATGCCCGGATTGCCGATATCCCCCGTGCCCTGCCGCGCTGGCCGGTCGAACTGCGCCGCTCGGACCTCGGCGACGATGCGGCCGAGACCAAGCTCAAGGCCGAACTCGCCGCCACCCATCCCCCGGCGCAATTCACCTTTGCTGCCTCGCTTCTGAGGAATGAACTGCCGCATGGCCAGAAACCCTTCCTCTGGCAGGCGCTGCACATGATGGTGGAGGCCTGGACCGGCGATATCGCCGGGAACGAGGCCGAACAGGCGCGCCACGGCCAGCAGGCGGCGGCTCTGGGCGAAGGGCTGGCCGCCCTTGGCATTCGGCTAGGCCCGGATGAGCCCTGGCGCAAGCTGGTGACGTCAAAACCCGATGACGCGGTCAAGGCGGCGCTTGGCGCACGCGCGCCCGTGCCCGCACGGCCGCCGCAGGCCGACCGTCCGCCGCCTGTCACCACCCTTGGCCGCATCTTTCGCGCGCTGCAGCCGAAGCCCGAACCCCAATCGTCCGCGCCCTCGGTCCCGCCGCCGCCCAGCGCCGCCCTGACGAAACAGCTGGCCCAGTTCCACACGGCGCAGACGGCCGCCGAAAAGGCCGGGGCCACCGCCGCGCGCATCCGCGCCTACCTGCCCCGCTTGCAGGCGATGGTGCAGGGAAAGGACCCGCTGGCGCCCCTGACCGCGACCGATCTCGCCACGCTTGAGGCGCTGATCCACGAGTTCGGCGACCGCCCGACGCCGGAAAGCTTCCCGAAATACATGGCCACCTACTGGGGCGGCCCGAACCTTGCGACCGACCTCCTGCTGTGGATGGCCCGGGGCGACGCCGCCCGCCGCCAGCTTTTGCCCGAACCTGCCCGGACGCTGATCGACCAAAGCTATCTCGTGCCCACGAAACAGGCCCCCCTTCACCGTATCTTCGGCCGTGGCGCAACGATCCAGGACGGCGCCGGGCGGCCCAAGGGCGGCATCCTGCTCTTGCAACTCGGCTGGGACCCTTTTGTCGACCTCCATCTCGGCGACGCCGGTGCCCTCCAGTTCTGGATCACGCCCGAGGCTCTGGCGGCGCGCGACTTCAACTCTGTCATCCTCACCTCCGAGACCCAGTGAGCCCTGCCAGGGTGGCGGGCCGCGCGGGCCCGGCTTTGGCCTGACGAGGCCCGTGCCGATACACCCCTTGCCCCGCCGACCGGAATCCGGCATCCCGATCTGAAGACCCCTTCGCCCGGAGCGCCCCCATGGACTATTCGAAATCCGGCAACCCAAAGGGCGCCCGCCGCGCCCCACGTGGCCCCGACCATGCCCAAAAGGGTGCGCCCAAGGCCACCACGCCGCCGCGCGAGAGCAAGGAAGACCTCCTTGCCCGGATGAAGGCCGCCGCGCAGGCCAAGAAGGATAGCGAAGGCTGAAGCCGCTCGCCTCGCCCTACCTCGCCCCCGGCTTCTACGACGAGGCCATCGCCAAGGGCCGTCACCGCGACATCGTGGGCGGCCGCTGGGATGAAACCGCCCGCGTCCAGATGCAGGCCTTGCTGGGCGAAGGCATGACGCCCGAGGACCACCTTCTCGATATCGGATGCGGTGCGCTTCGTCTTGGCCACAAGGCAGTTCCCTACCTGCGACCCGGCCATTACTGGGGCACCGATGCCTCGCTTGCCCTGATGCTGCACGGGCGGCTGGTCGAGTTGTCGGACCCGTCGCTCCTGCCCGAAGGACATCTGATCGAGGACTCCGAGTTCACCTTCCCCGGTATTCCGGACCGGATCACCCTGGCCATCGCCTTTGGGGTCTTCACCCACCTGCCCGCCCCGGCGCTGACAACGGCGCTGGGGAACCTGCGGCGCTTTCCGAAGCTGCGCGCGGTCTTGTTCACACGGTTCAGCGCACCCGAGGGCGCCGGCGCCACCCGGCAGGCCGATGGCGTCGTCACCCACCCGGACCGCCCACCCTATCACCTCAGCGAGGATGCAACCCTCGCCCAGATCCGCGCCGCAGGTTTCACCCCCGGGCGCCGACCGATGCTCCTGCCGCGCGGTCAGGTGCTTTGGGCCGCGATCCCGCCCCAGACCCCGTAGGTCTGTCGCATGTGCGCGATGCAGGCCAGGTTGGCCTCGTTGCGGTCCGCACCGTCAAGCTGGGCATGCATCAACGCCTGTGTCGCCGAGGTTGCGACCAGAGTGCGGACTCGGTTCAGCGAGATATCGGCCCAGATCGCGACACCCCGCCGCGCAAAATGCCCCGACAGCCAGATATCGTCCACCGCCCACAGGACCGGTGGTATGTCGTAGGCAAGGTCGTCCAGAAACTCCGGCCGGATCGAGACGCCGCAAAAGCCAAGCGCGATATCGGCATAGCCCGACCGCGCAATCTTGCGGAACGGAAACTGAAGCCGATCCGGCCCACGATTGGACCTCAGCATTGCTGCCAGCAGACGCCGAAGCTGATAGGACAGCTGCTCGCGCGAACGGGGCGCACGCAAGGCCTGGGGCTCCGGCAGGTCGGGATTGGGACTGCTTCCCATGAGGCGCAGCGGCACGCCGAACGCGCAGAGCACGTCGTCGGGCCGCTGGCGGCGCAGCGCCAGCACGCGACCGGCCCAGTCGGGCGCGAAGACGTGGTCGTCATCCACATAGCTCAGTTCCACCCCCTGCCCCCGCCAGGTCCGGGCGGCGGGCAGGACCTTGGTGGCCGGGCCAAGGTCATCGTCCACACGAACGATGGTCACGCCCTCCGGAACCTGCGGCAAGGCCCCGCCCCATTGGGGAAAGCGGCGATAGCTGCGCGGGATGTACAGCTCCACCGCCTCGGGCCGCGACCGCTGCCGGACCAGCGCGGCAAGGGCGGGGCCGATCCGGTCGAAGCGGGGCGGAATGGTCGACAGGCTGATCACATGACGCATGGCGAACTGGTAAGTGGCGTCAGGTCGGCTGTAAAGGATGGCTTCCGGATATCCCGACTTGTCGCGCGCTCGGCAAGGTCCCAGTCTAGAGTTGTAACCCGAGGAGGCCCAGAATGCGCGCCATTGTCCTGACCCTGATGCTTGTCGCCGGTCCCGTTGCGGCCGAAACCATCTCGGAAGAGATCGCCCGAACCGGCATTGCCGCCACCGGCGCACGTCTTGCCACCTTGCCCGAGCCCAGCAATGAAGAGCTTTTCGCCCTTGCGGGCCTGCGCTTCCTTGGCGGGGTCGAGGCAGCTCTGCAACTGCGTTGGCAGACCGGCATCCGGGCGGACTGGTCGGAATTGCCGATCCTGCGCCTGCCCATCCCGGAAAATCCCGATGCCCGGCCCTTCGCCGCTGCGGACTTCACCACACTCATCACCAATCTCGACGCCGACATGCAGGCCGCCCGCGCAGCGCTGGCCGATCTGGGCGACCGGCCCGTTTCGCTGGACATCCGGCTGGCGGACCTCTGGTTCGACATCAACATGAACGGGACACGCGAAGAAGGCGAAGGCGTCGATTCGGTCGCTGGGCTTCTGGCGGGTGGGCGCATCAGGGGCGTGCCGGTCATCGACCCGGTGATCCGCTTCGACACCGCAGATGCCGCATGGCTTTCGGCCTATACGCATTTCCTGTCGGGCTTCGCCACAACCGTGTTGGCCTATGACCCGGAACCGGCGATCCAGCGGGTGATCGACAGTTCCACCGCGATCTACGCGCTCTGGGGCGACACCCCGCCCCCCAATGCGATGGACATGATGTTCGGCCGTCAGGTCGACCGGCTGGCCATGGTGCTTCTGGCCTTGTCCCAGAGCCCCGACAGCGACCTCGCCGCAAAGGCCCACGGCCATTTCCTTGCGATGATCGCCGAAAACCGCCGCTTCTGGGCGTTGGTGGAGATGGAACCCGACAATGACCGCGAATGGGTGCCGAACGACCGGCAGACCTCTGCCCTCGGCTTTGCCATGCCCCCAGGCACCGGCGCGCGCTGGCAGGCGGTTCTTGCCGATGCCGAGGCGCTTCTGACCGGCGAAAAACTGATCCCGCACTGGCGCTACGGGGCCGAGGCCGGGATCAACCTGAAGAAGATGTTCGAGAACCCGCCCCCAGTCGACCTTGTCACCTGGATCCAGGGCGAGGGCTTCCTGCCCTATGCCGAAAAGGGCGAACGGATCAGCATGGACTCCTGGCGCGACTTTGAACGGCTGGTTTCGGGCGATGCGATGCTCTTTGCCATCTTCCTGAACTGACCGACGGAGGGCGAAATCCTTCGCAGGATTCTGCAGATTTCTTCCGAATGTCCCGGTTCTGTCCGCCCTTGGCGAATCATGCAGAGCGGCAATGCAGCAACCTTGTGATCACGCATTTTCCACTTGTGATCACGCATTGAAATTGCGTGATCACAAACTGCATTTTTCCAGCCACTTCAGCGCTAACAGACGGAAATCCGCTTAGGAAACGGGCGGCATTCATGCGATGAGGCAGCCAAGTTCACCAAAGGACGGGGTGCCGCGCCATGAATATCCACGAATACCAGGCCAAGGCGCTTCTGCGCAGCTACGGCATCCCGGTCAGCGACGGCCGCGTCGTGCTGAAGGCCGAAGAGGCCAAGACCGCGGCGGGGGAACTTGATGGCCCGCTCTGGGTCGTCAAGGCGCAGATCCATGCCGGGGGCCGCGGCAAGGGCCATTTCAAGGAACCCGAGGCAGGTGAAAAGGGCGGTGTCCGCCTGGCCCGCAGCGTCGGCGAGGCCGCCGAGTTCGCCCGCCAGATGCTGGGCCGCACGCTGGTCACCATCCAGACGGGCGAGGCCGGCAAGCAGGTCAACCGCATCTACATCGAAGACGGCAGCGACATCGAAAAGGAGTTCTACCTGGCCTTCCTGATCGACCGCCAGACCAGCCGCATCTCGATCGTCGCCTCGACCGAGGGCGGGATGTCGATCGAGGATGTGGCCCATGACACGCCCGAAAAAATCCACAGCTTCACCATCGACCCCGCCACCGGCCTGCAAGACTTCCACGGCCGCCGCGTGGCATTCTCGCTGGGGCTGACCGGCCAGCAGGTCAAGCAATGCGTCGGGATCGTGAAGAACCTCTACCGGCTCTTCACCGAAAAAGACATGGACATGCTGGAGATCAACCCCTTCTGCGTCTTGAAGGACGGCTCCTTGAAGCTTCTCGACGCCAAGATGGGCTTTGACGGCAACGCCATCTACCGCCACCCCGACATTGCCGCGCTCCGCGACGAGACCGAGGAAGACCCCAAGGAACTCGCCGCCTCGAAGTTCGACCTGAACTACATCGCGCTGGATGGCGAGATCGGCTGCATGGTGAACGGCGCGGGCCTCGCCATGGCCACGATGGACATCATCAAGCTTTACGGCGCCGAGCCTGCCAACTTCCTCGACGTCGGCGGCGGGGCCACCAAGGAAAAGGTGACCGAGGCCTTCAAGATCATCACCTCCGACCCGAACGTGAAAGGCATCCTCGTCAACATCTTCGGCGGCATCATGCGCTGCGACATCATCGCCGAGGGCGTGATCGCGGCGGTGAAAGAGGTGGGCCTCAAGGTCCCGCTGGTTGTCCGGCTGGAGGGGACGAACGTCGAGCTTGGCAAGAAGATCATCAACGACTCGGGCCTGAACGTCATCGCCGCCGACGACCTGTCGGACGCGGCGCAGAAGATCGTGAAGGCGGTGAAGGGATGATCGCGCTCCGCCACCTGATCGCCGCGGCCGCCGTGGCGCTTGCCACCCCCGCCTTGGCCGACCCTGCCATGCTCCGCGTCATCGCGGGCGGGATGGTGATGGGTGACCAGCCCCTTCTGCGCGGCTATGCCTGGTGCATGCTGGGGAACGGCAACCCCGACGAACTGCGCGGACTGCTGACCGAGGCCGGATTTGCCGAGGATCACGACGGCGAAATGGGGGTGACCTATTACACCTCGTCCGACATGCCTTTTGGCATTACCACCTACATGGACGGCGAAATCTGCGACGTGACCTCGGAAACTGTGGGCACGACCGAGGCGCTTGGCGCGCTGGTCGTCATCGCGGGGACTGTCGGTTTCGGAACGCTCAGCGGCGATTGCGAGACGATGCTGCTTGCAGGCACGGTGCGCACCGAGCTGACCTCCTCGGGCAACGATCCGGTCTGCACCAGCGAAACCTCCAGCAACGTCCGCTTCACCTTCGGCGCTTCGGCGCTGGATCAGTAATCTTCGGAAGGAAAAGGTCCATGGCCGTCCTCGTCAACAAATCAACCCGCGTCATCTGCCAGGGCTTCACCGGCAGCCAGGGCACGTTCCACTCCGAACAGGCCATCGCCTACGGCACGCAAATGGTCGGCGGCGTGACCCCCGGCAAGGGCGGCACCGAGCACCTCGGCCTCCCCGTCTTCGATAGCGTCCATGACGCCGTGGCGAAAACCGGCGCCGACGCCACCGCGATCTACGTCCCGCCGCCCTTTGCGGCGGACTCGATCCTCGAAGCCATCGACGCCGAAATCCCGCTGATCGTCTGCATCACCGAAGGCATCCCGGTCCTCGACATGATGCGGGTCAAGCGCGCGCTCATCAATTCGAAGTCCCGCCTGATCGGCCCGAACTGCCCCGGCGTCCTGACCCCCGGCGAATGCAAGATCGGCATCATGCCGGGTTCCATCTTCTCCAAGGGCTCGGTCGGGGTTGTGTCGCGCTCGGGCACCCTTACCTATGAGGCCGTGAAACAGACCACCGACGTGGGCCTTGGCCAGACCACCGCCGTCGGCATCGGCGGCGACCCGATCAAGGGGACCGAACACATCGACGTGCTGGAAATGTTCCTCGCCGACCCCGAGACCCATTCGATCATCATGATCGGCGAAATCGGCGGCAGCGCCGAAGAGGAAGCCGCCCAGTTCCTCGCTGACGAAAAGAAGAAGGGTCGCTGGAAACCCACCGCCGGCTTCATCGCCGGCCGCACCGCCCCCCCCGGCCGCCGCATGGGCCACGCCGGGGCCATCGTGGCTGGCGGCAAGGGCGATGCGGGCTCGAAGATCGAGGCGATGAAATCCGCCGGGATCGTGGTGGCCGACAGCCCGGCTGGACTGGGTGAGGCGGTGTTGAAAGCGATCAAAGGCTGAACCGGACCCGGGCGGGGGACGCCCCGCCCATTTTCCAATGGCGGTGACCCCGCCCCATCAGGAAACGCGCGATGACCGACCAATCCCCCACCGCCGCCTTCACCGCCTCGTCCTTCCTTGACGGGGCCAATGCCGATTACGTCGACCAGTTGGCCGCGCGCCATGCTGCCGACCCGAACAGCGTCGATCCGCAATGGGCGGAGTTCTTCCGGGCCCTCGGCGACAGCGAGCTTGACGCCAAGCGCGCCGCGACCGGCCCGTCCTGGGCCCGCGCCGATTGGCCACCCCAGCCCGCCGACGACCTGACCGCCGCGCTGACCGGCGAATGGGCGGCCCCGCCCCCGGCAAAGGACGCCAAAGCCGCAGGCGCGAAGATCGTCGCCAAGGCCGCCGAAGCGGGCGTCCAGCTTTCGGATGAGCAGATCCAGCGCGCTGTCCTCGACAGCATCCGCGCGCTGATGATCATCCGCGCCTACCGGATTCGCGGCCACCTTGCTGCCGACCTCGACCCGCTGGGCATGCGCGAAGAGACCGCGCATCCCGAGCTTGACCCGGCGTCCTACGGCTTCACCGAAGCCGACATGGACCGCCCGATCTTCATCGACAACGTCCTGGGCCTGACCCATGCCTCGATGCGCGAGATCATCGACATCCTCAAGCGCACCTATTGCGGCACCTTCGCGCTGCAATACATGCACATCTCCGACCCCGAACAGGCCAGCTGGCTCAAGGAACGGATCGAGGGCTACGGCAAGGAAATCCAGTTCACGCGTGAGGGGCGCAAGGCCATCCTCAACAAGCTGGTGGAAGCCGAAGGTTATGAGAAGTTCCTCCACGTCAAGTACATGGGCACCAAGCGCTTCGGCCTTGACGGCGGCGAGGCGGTGATCCCGGCCATGGAGCAGATCATCAAGCGCGGCGGCGCGCTTGGCGTGAAAGAGGTCATCATCGGCATGCCGCACCGGGGCCGGCTGAACATCCTGGCCAACGTGATGCAGAAACCCTACCGGGCGATCTTCCACGAATTCCAGGGCGGCAGCTACAAGCCCGAGGATGTGGACGGCTCGGGCGACGTGAAATACCACCTCGGCGCGTCCAGCGACCGCGAGTTCGACGGCAACAAGGTCCACCTGTCGCTCACCGCCAACCCTTCGCACCTTGAGGCTGTGAACCCTGTTGTCCTTGGCAAGGCGCGGGCCAAGCAGGACCAGATGAACGACACCGCCGAGCGGATCGCGGTGCTGCCGATCCTCTTGCACGGCGACGCGGCATTTGCCGGGCAAGGCGTGGTGGCGGAATGCCTCCAGCTTTCCGGCATCAAGGGCCACCGCACCGGCGGCTGCATCCACATCATCGTCAACAACCAGATCGGCTTCACCACGGCCCCGCACTTCTCGCGGACCAGCCCCTATCCGACCGACATCGCCCTGATGGTCGAAGCGCCGATCTTCCACGTCAACGGCGACGACCCCGAAGCCGTAGTCCACGCCGCGAAGGTCGCGACCGAGTTCCGCCAGAAGTTCCATAAGGACGTGGTCATCGACATCTTCTGCTACCGCCGCTTTGGTCACAACGAAGGCGACGAGCCGATGTTCACCAACCCGGCCATGTACAACCGCATCCGCAAGCAGAAGACCACGCTGCAGCTTTACACCGAACGCCTCGTCGCTGACGGCCTGATCCCCGAAGGCGAGATCGAGGACATGAAGGCCGCCTTCCAGGCCCGCCTGAACGAGGAATTCGAAGCCGGCAAGGCCTTCCTTCCGAACAAGGCCGACTGGCTCGATGGCCGCTGGAAGAACCTCGCGACCAAGGACCTGAACACCTACCAGCGCGGCGAAACCTGGATCAAGGCCGAGGTTCTGGCCGAAGTGGGCGCGGCGCTGACGCGCGTTCCCGACGGCTTCAACATGCACAAGACCGTCGCCCGCCAACTGGAAGCCAAGGCCAAGATGTTCGAGACCGGCCAGGGTTTCGACTGGGCCACCGCCGAGGCACTCGCCTTCGGCTCGCTCCAGGTCGAAGGTTTCCCCGTCCGCCTCTCCGGCCAGGACTGCACCCGGGGCACCTTCAGCCAGCGCCACTCCGGCTGGATCGACCAGGTGACCGAGGAACGCCACTACCCGCTGAACCACATCCGCCCCGGCCAGGCGCGGTATGAGGTCATCGACTCGATGCTGTCGGAATACGCCGTCCTTGGCTTCGAATACGGCTACTCGCTCTCGGAACCGAATGCGCTGACGCTTTGGGAAGCCCAGTTCGGCGACTTCGCCAACGGCGCGCAGATCATGTTCGACCAGTTCATCAACTCGGGCGAATCCAAGTGGCTGCGGATGTCGGGCCTCGTCGTCCTTCTGCCGCACGGCTTCGAGGGGCAAGGCCCGGAACACTCCTCCGCGCGCCTTGAACGCTTCCTGCAACTCAGTGCCGAGGACAACTGGATCGTCGCCAACTGCACGACGCCGGCGAACTACTTCCACATCCTGCGCCGTCAGCTGCACCGGACCTACCGGAAGCCCCTGATCCTGATGACGCCGAAGTCGCTCCTGCGCCATCCGATGTGCGTCAGCCGGGCCGAGGATTTCACCGACGGCTCCACCTTCCACCGCGTCCTGTGGGACGATGCGCAGAAGGGCAACTCGACCCAGAAGCTGAAGGCCGACGACAAGATCAAACGCGTCGTCCTCTGTTCCGGCAAGGTCTACTACGACCTTCTCGCCGAACGCGACGCGCAGGGCCGCGACGACACCTATCTCCTGCGCGTGGAACAGCTTTACCCGCTGCCCACGATCTCGCTGACCCAGGAACTTGCCCGCTTTCCGAAGGCCGAATTCGTCTGGTGCCAGGAGGAACCCAAGAACCAGGGCGCCTGGTTCTTTGTCGAGCCGGAAATCGAGACGATCCTGACCAAGATCCGCGGCAAGACCACGCGCATGTCCTATGCCGGCCGCAAGGCCAGTGCCTCGCCCGCCACGGGCCTGGCCTCCCGCCACAAGCATGAACAAGAAACCCTCGTCGCCCAGGCCCTTGGCCTGAACTGACCGAAGACCGGAGAAGAAGAATGACTGACGTTATGGTCCCCGCCCTTGGCGAATCCGTGTCCGAGGCCACCGTTTCCACCTGGTTCAAGAAACCGGGCGACGCGGTCAAGCAGGACGAGATGCTGTGTGAGCTGGAAACCGACAAGGTCTCGGTCGAGGTTCCTTCGCCCGTCACCGGGGTGCTGGCCGAGATCATCGCCCCCGAGGGCACGACCGTGGCCGCCAACGCCCGCCTCGCCATCGTGACCGAAGGCGCAGCCGCCGCGCCCGCGAAGACCGAGGCGCCCGCGCCGAAGGATGAGCCCGCCCCGGCCCCCGCCGCCAAATCCGTCGAGGACGCGCCCAGCGCCAAGAAGGCCATGGCCGAGGCCGGGCTTTCCCCCGACCAGGTCCAGGGCACCGGCCGCGATGGCCGCATCATGAAGGAAGACGTGGCCAAAGCCACCGCCGCCCCGGCCCCTGCCGCTGCGGCCCCGGTCGCCATCCCCCGCGCCCCCGTCCCCGCCGACGACGCCGCGCGCGAGGAACGGGTCAAGATGACGCGCCTCCGCCAGACCATCGCCCGCCGCCTCAAGGACGCCCAGAACACCGCCGCGATGCTGACGACCTACAACGAGGTCGACATGTCCGGCATCATGGACCTGCGCAACGCCTACAAGGACGCTTTCGAGAAGAAGCACGGCGTCAAGATGGGCTTCATGTCCTTCTTCGTGAAGGCCTGCTGCCACGCGCTGAAGGAAGTCCCCGAGGTCAACGCCGAGATCGACGGCACCGACGTCGTCTACAAGAACTACGTCCACATGGGCGTCGCTGTCGGCACCCCCTCGGGCCTCGTCGTGCCCGTGGTCCGCGACGCCGACCAGATGGGCTTCGCCGCCATCGAAAAGAAGATCGCCGAACTGGGTATGCGCGCCCGCGACGGGAAACTGAGCATGGCCGAGATGCAGGGCGGCTCCTTCACCATCTCGAACGGCGGCGTCTACGGCTCGCTGATGTCCTCCCCCATCCTCAACCCCCCGCAGTCCGGCATCCTCGGCATGCACAAGATCCAGGACCGCCCCGTCGTGGTAAACGGCCAGATCGTCATCCGCCCGATGATGTACCTCGCCCTCAGCTACGACCACCGGATCGTCGACGGCAAGGGAGCGGTGACGTTCCTGGTCCGCGTGAAAGAGGCGCTGGAGGACCCGCGTCGGCTGCTGATGGATTTGTGAGGGGAGTCGGGGCAAGTCTCGACCTACGGTGACTGCCCCTGACCTCAAACCAATGGAGTAAACCCCATGTGGCCTTTTTCGAGGAAGACAAAGACCCAATTGCCTAACATCCTCCCCTTCAAGAGTGGCGAGGCGTTTTTTGAGTATCAGTGCGAGTTCGGCGTCACGGACATAGTGCCGAAACAAGGGCTAGTTGGGTTAGTCAAAATCGTCTCGAAAGAGCCGGGCACTGGTATTCAGAACGTGACACTACAAATTGTATCGCGAGATGGTGGATTTGAGGTTCACTCTCAAACGGCAAGCGCTCGAGGAGACGATCTGCGCGTCGGAGACGTAGTAATCTGGGTGCCACTGGAACGCGATGCACTTCTCGCCGCTGTTTACAGCAATGACGAACGATCGTCGTGGATGGGTCTAGTTGTGGCGAAGGTTGCACCGGAACTGGACCTAAGCACTTCGCAGTTCAAGCTCGTCTGTCGATACGCTTAGCTTGGCACATTGATTGGGTGTGAATTTCTGTTCTCTTTTATTGCGCACCCTACGCCACCCCCACCCCGGACCCCAGATGCCACACCCCACCCCCACCGCCGCTCCCGAAGCGCCTCCCCTCCCCCTCCGTGGGGAGGGGATGGGGGTGGGGGCCCGCCCGCACCGGAACTCCCGCCCCGGCCCCGCGACGGGGCCGCGCCACACCCACCGCGCGACGCCGACCCATGAGATCCCGGGTCACGCCCGGGACGCGACGCCGCTGTCCCGCAGGCTGCGCTACGGCGCAGCACTGATGACCCTCCTCCTCGCCACCCCCGCCACCGCCCAGATCATCCCCACCGGCACCCCCGCCGCCGATATCCTCCTCTCGCAAGCCATCGCCGAACAGCGCCTGTTCCACACCTGTTCGGCCCTCGACCCACGGATCCACGGCTTGGTCACCAAGGCCTGGGCCCAGGACGCCGCCGCTGCCGCCGCGATCCTCGCTGAAATGAACGTCCCGGCCGAGGCCATCGCCGCCTTCACCACCGCCGCCCGCCCCGAAAGCCTCCTGCCTGCCCCCGAGACCCCGTTCGAGGATGTGATGCAGCTTTGCACCTCCAACTCCGACTGGACGACGGATCTGCTCAGCTTCCGCTTCACCGTCCTGGCCCAGCAACTGCCGAAGGTCTTCCAATGACCACTGAGCTTGCCGCCCTTGCCCTCGCAGGCCTGTTGCAGGCCGTGCAGTACACGATCTTCGCCATCCCCGCGAACCGGGAGCTTGGCACCGGCTACACCTCCAGCCCCCGCGACCGCCCGCCCAGCCGCCAACTCTCCACCGTCACCGCCCGCCTGCAACGCGCGATGAACAACCATTTCGAGGGGCTGATCCTGTTCACACTCGCGGTCGTCGTGGTCACCCTCGGCAACCAGTCCACCCCAACCACCCAATACGCCGCCTGGACCTACCTCGGCGCCCGCATCCTCTACATCCCCGCCTATGCCTTCGGCTGGCGCCCTTGGCGCTCTGTCATCTGGGCGGTAGGCTTCTTCGCAACCCTGACAATGATCGTGGCCGCCCTGATCTGACGGCTTTCCCTTCGCCAAATATCCCACGGGGGTCCGGGGGTGTGAAACCCCCGGTTCCCCGGCCCGAACCAAAGGACCGACCAAATGGCAGATTTCGACACCATCATCATCGGCGCCGGCCCCGGCGGCTACGTCGCCGCGATCCGCGCGGCCCAGCTCGGGCAGAAGGTCGCCTGCGTCGAAGGGCGCGAGACCCTGGGCGGCACCTGCCTCAACGTCGGCTGCATCCCCTCGAAGGCGATGCTGCATGCAACGCACCTGCTGCACGAAACCCATGAGAACTTCGAAAAGATGGGCCTGATGGGCGCCGCACCGAAGGTCGACTGGGCGAAGATGCAGGCCTACAAGGATGATGTCGTTTCCGGCAACACCAAGGGGATCGAGTTCCTGTTCAAGAAGAACAAGGTCACTTGGCTGAAGGGCTGGGCCACCATCCCCGCGCCGGGTCAGGTCAAGGTCGGCGACGAGGTCCACAGTGCGAAGAACATCGTCATCGCCACAGGGTCCGAGGCTTCCAGCCTGCCGGGCGTGGAAGTGGACGAACAGACTGTCGTCACCTCCACCGGCGCGCTGACCCTGGCCAAGGTGCCGAAATCCATGGTCGTCATCGGCGCGGGCGTGATCGGGCTGGAGATGGGCAGCGTCTACGCCCGCCTCGGCACCGAGGTCACGGTTGTCGAATATCTCGACGCCATCACCCCCGGCATGGACGCCGAGGTCGCCAAGACCTTCCATCGCATCCTTGCGAAACAGGGGCTGAAATTCGTGCTGGGCGCGGCGGTCCAGTCGGTGACCAAGACCAAGAAGGGCGCCACGGTCAGCTACAAGCTGAAGAAGGACGAGAGCGCGGCGACGCTTGATGCCGAGATCGTCCTCGTCGCCACCGGTCGCAAGCCCTATACCGCCGGCCTCGGGCTTGAGGCCCTCGGCGTCGAGATGGGCCCGCGCGGCACCGTCAAGACCGACGACCACTTCCAGACCAACATCCCCGGCCTTTACGCCATCGGCGACGCCATCGCCGGACCGATGCTGGCGCACAAGGCAGAGGACGAGGGCATGGCCGTGGCCGAAATCCTCGCCGGGAAACATGGCCATGTGAATTACGGCGTCATCCCCGGCGTGATCTACACCACCCCCGAAGTGGCGAACGTGGGCAAGACCGAAGAGCAGCTGAAAGAGGAAGGCCGCGCCTACAAGGTCGGCAAGTTCCCCTTCATGGGCAACGCCCGCGCTAAGGCCGTCTTCCAGGCCGAGGGCTTCGTCAAGCTTCTGGCCGATAGGGAAACCGACCGCATCCTCGGCTGCCACATCATCGGCCCGGCGGCGGGCGACCTGATCCACGAGGTCTGCGTCGCGATGGAATTCGGCGCCTCCGCCCAGGACCTCGCGCTGACCTGCCACGCCCACCCGACCTGGTCCGAAGCGGTGCGCGAGGCCGCGCTCGCCTGCGGCGACGGTGCAATTCACGCCTGACAGGTGCGCTCATCGTGCGACTTCATCTTCTCCTCGCCTGGCGCACCGCCCGCGAGGAGTGACGAAGTCATCGACGAGCAGCCCTAATGCGCGGGCTTGATGAAGGTCCCGTTGCGCAGCTCGGCAAAGGCCTGGCGCAACTCGGCCTCGGTGTTCATCACGATGGGCCCGGCCCAGGCCACCGGCTCTTCGATCGGCGCGCCCGAGATCAAGAGGAACCGCACCCCCTCGGGCCCGGCCGTGACCGTGACCTCATCGCCCGCACCAAAGCGCACCAGCGTCCGGTTGCCGGAAAGGTCGCGGATATTGACCTCCTGCCCGGCGACTTCCTTCTCCAGAAGCACGCCCTCGGGCCGCGCGGCATCGCGGAAACTGGCGGACCCTTCGAAGACATAGGCAAAGGCCCTGCGCCGGGTATCGACCTTGAACACCTTCCGCTTGCCTGCCGGGACGAAGATATCCAGATACTGCGGCTCGGCCGCGATGCCATCGACCGGGCTTTTCACGCCGCGGTAATCGCCGATCACCACGCGAATGCTGGTGCCGTCATCCTCGAACCGCTCGGGCAGTTCCTGCCCTGGAATGTCCTGATAGCGCGGGTCGGTCATCTTCAGCGCGCGCGGCAGGTTGCCCCAGAGCTGGAAGCCATGCATCCGGCCCATCGCATCGCCCTTCGGCATTTCCTGATGCAGGATGCCCCGCCCCGCCGTCATCAGCTGCAGCGACCCCGGCCCGAGGATCCCCCGGTTGCCCAGACTGTCGCCATGTTCGACCGTGCCAGCCAGCACATAGGTGATCGTCTCGATCCCCCGATGCGGGTGCCAGGGGAACCCGGCCATATAGTCGCGCGGATGGTCACCGCGGAAATCGTCGAACAAGAGGAACGGGTCTTCGGCCAGGGGGTCCTGCCCGCCAAAGGCGCGGTGCAGGTGGACGCCGGCGCCCTCGATATGGGGGCTGGCACGGCGGGTCTCGATCACGGGACGGATGGACATGGGATGCCTCCTGAAATTTGGGTTGCCCTGAAGATGGGGCCAACTGCCCCGCGCGCCAAGGCGCAAATACGGGGGTCCATTGTGCAGGAATGCACTAGTCCCGGCCAGACCTCACCTGATCCGCAATGCGCTCGGCAACGGCACCCCAGACCCGGGCAGGTACCTCATGGCCAACCCCGGGCGATACCGCAAGGCCCGCTCCGGGAATGCCCGCTGCGATGGCCTGCCCGTCTTCCACCGGAAGGATCGGGTTCTCCGCGCCATGGACCACCGGCACCGGACAGTCGACATCTTGGAACCGCCCCGTCCAGGCTCCTGCAGAGCAGCCGTCGCATGGTTGAACATGCTCGCCGGGCTATCTGTCCGGTCCAGCACCCGCTGCACCCATCCCTCTTTGCCGCCTCTGCGTAAAGCGCTGCCCCGCTGCCCGCGCAAAGCCGCTCGGTCTCGACCATGAACCCCGCCACAGCCGCCGGGTCCGACCAGTCCAGCGCCCCCAGCCCCGCGAAATGCGCGAGGAACGCTTCCGATCTGCGGCAACGCCGCCCCGTCCCAGCCCGGCATCGAGGCGCTGGCCCCCATGACCAGAATCACTGCCGGATCGACAGTCCTGCTGAAGGCTTCCGTGGCCAGTGTCACGCCTTGCCCGTCAATACGTTGCATCGATCTGCCCTGTTCGGTGTCCAGCCAGCCCCACCCGCTACATAGCGATCACGGGTCGGGCAATTCGCCGATCAACTCGATGTCGAACTGCTCGGAAATCGCCATGATCCGGTCCCAATCTACCTCGTAGGTCGCCGGCAGACCATCGCTGCCCGCGGGGATCGAGATCGCGCGATAGAACTCGCCATGGCGCGGCGTCGTCAGGATCAGATAGCGCGTGTTGTCCGATGCAATGCGAAATCCATGGACAGTACCGGCAGGCACATGCAGGAAGGCCCCGGCGCCGACCGTCAGGCCCGGTGCGGCGTCGATGTAGAAGGTGATCTGCCCTTCCAGCACATAGAACGACTCTACGTCATCGGCGTGACGGTGCAACGGCACGGCCTCGCCGCGCTTCGCCGTCTCCTCCACCAGGCAGAACTGTCCGTTCGTGGTCGCCCCGGTCGCCAGGAACAGAGTGGCCGTCTGGCCCATCCAGCGCACTTCGCTGTCCGCGGCCCCGCCGAGATAGGCGCCGCCATCATGCAGGATGCGCCCGCCACCATTGTCCTGGACCATGGTTAGCCTCCCTGTGTGCGAAAGTGCCTTCCGCAGGCACGACGGCCAGCAAGGCGTTGTGAAAGCCTATCAGAGTCCGGTCCAAAAGGCACGCGGAAGGTCGCAGCCGACGCTATCCCGCCAGATGCCGCAGCCCCTGGGTCACGTCGGTCCTGACCGCAAGCCGCAGCCCCGGCTCATCCCCCGCCTTCAGCGCCGCCAGGATCATCCGGTGGTGCTGGGGCGGCTCGCGGCGCTTCACCCGCGCATAGACCGCCCGCATGGTCGGGCCCAATTGCAGCCAGACGGTTTCGCACATCGCCAGCATGGCCGGGGTCTGGGCGCGCAGGTACAGCGTGCGGTGAAACTCCAGGTTGGTGCGCACATAGCCGACCGCATCGCCCTTCACTGCCGCCTCGGCATTGGCCATGTTGATCGCGGCCAGCCGCTCGATCAGCGCGAAATGGGCGCGGGGCAGCGCGCGGGCGGCCATCTCCGGCTCCAGAAGCGCGCGGATCGCGGCCAGCTCCTCAATCCGCTCCGGCGTCAGCTCGGGCGTCGAGATCCGACCCGAGGACGACAGCGTCAGCGCCCCTTCCGCCACCAGCCGGCGCACCGCCTCACGCGCGGGGGTCATCGACACGCCGAACTGCTTGCCGAGGCCCCGCAGGGTCAGCGCCTGGCCCGGGTCCATCTCGCCATGCATCACCTGCTGGCGCAAGCTGCGGTAAAGCTTTTCATGCGCGGCGGCGTTGGGATCTGGCGGTCGGGTGCTCATGGCGGGCAGGGAACACCCCGCCGGGCGATGGGTCAATCCTGAAAGCGCAGCCGGTGCAGGGCCTGACCCTGCCCGTGCAGCCACGCGCGCTGCGCCTTCCAGCCAGGATAGATCCGCCCGACCACCGCCCAATAGGCCGGCGAGTGGTTCATCTCCACCAGATGGGCCACCTCATGCGCGGCGACATAGTCCAGCACCGACGGCGGCGCCATGATCAGCCGCCAGGAATACATCAGCCGCCCGTCGGGCGAGCATGACCCCCAGCGCGACCGCGTGTCCCGCAGCGCCAGCGCCGAATACTTTCGGCCCACCAGGTCGGCGTAGCGGGTCGAGGCCGCCGCCAGCCGGTCGCGCGCCAGAACCTTCAGCCAGGCCGCCACACGTGGTCCGGCACTGGCGGGATCGCCCGGAACCAGAAGGCGGTCGCCCTCTGCCCGGATCGACCGGCCCGTCCCCGGTGCCAGAACCAGCACCCGGCCCTCGACCGAAATCTCCGATCCGAGTCCAACCGGCCGCACCGCGGATTCGGGCATCCCTTCCAGCGTCTCGCGCAGCCACCCTTCATGCCCCTTCAGGAAGGCCAGCGCCTCGCCCTCGCGCGCGCGAAGTGGCATGGACAGCGTGACCTTGCCATCCAGCCGCGACACCCGAAGCGAGAATCGCCGCGCGCGCGCGGAGCGCTTCAGATGCACCTCGACGGGCGGAGAGCCGGGCAGGATCGCCATGAAAACCCCTTGAAACCTGCGGCGAGGATAGCCATTTCCGGCCGCGCACAAAAGGCTTTGACAGTCGCCTGCACCTGTGGCAAGCGGCGTCATTCCGCCACCCACCACTCAAAGGGACGACAATGCCCAAGGAAGAATGGGGCACGAAGCGCATCTGCCCGACCACCGGCAAGCGCTTCTACGACCTGAACCGCACCCCGATCGTCAGCCCTTATACGGGCGAGGTCGTGGACATCGAATCCGTCCGGCGCAAACTGGCCGCCAGCGTCATCTCGCGCGCTGTGCCCGAGAAGGACGACGACGTCCTGGTCGAGGATCTGGAGGCCGATGACGACCTGCTGGAGGCCGCCGCTGCCGACGATACCGAGTTGGACGACGATCTTCTGGAAGACGACGCCGACGACAACGTCTCGCTCGACGACCTGGCCGATGTGGCCGGCGACGAGGAAGAGGTCTGAGGCCGGCACCGGGACGCGGGGGCACGAATTTTTCCCCTTGCACCCCCGGGCCGCCTGTCCTAGACACCCGGCATCGCGCCGAAAGGCGGGATGCTTCTCTCCGGTGGGGTCATAGCTCAGATGGGAGAGCGCTTGAATGGCATTCAAGAGGTCGGGAGTTCGATCCTCCCTGGCTCCACCAAATAAACCACTGAAAACTAACGAAAACCGCTGATCGCAAGATCGGCGGTTTCGTCGTTTTGCAACATCTTTGCAACATCAGTCGGCACTGCAACGAAAGAGGGCGACGAGTCGCCCCGCCGCCCGTCATGTCATGGTGACCGCGATCAGATCACGAAGTGCTCGCACCCAGCGCGCTCGATGCCATCAAGGCGTTATTGAGAAAGTCGCGAAGACTGGCCAACTCTTCGCGCACCGCCCGATGATGCGCGATCATGGTGAGCAGCGTCAGGTCGTGTGCGTCGTTCGGGTCAAAGCTGAGTCCCCTCACCAGAATGCCGGGAGGTGCCCGATTGGTCATCGCTTCGAGGACGCGGTCGAGATCAGGAACGTAGGTCATGCTGCCTTCTCCATATTGCGTTCGACTGCCTTGCTGATGAGGTCGCGGAGACCGGGCGCGAACATTTCGTGCAGCAGATCGCTGAGCGAGAGGGCCATCCATTCAGTCAGCTTCCAATCAAGGAAGTAGAAGTCACCATCCTTGAGCGAGAAGAATTCAGGGTTGGTGTGTGCGGCAAGGCGCATGGCCTTGACGAATGCGTCTTCCTGAGTTGCCATCGTTTGTGTCCTCTTGGCTGTAGCTGCCGCCTCCTTGGCGACCACCGCCCTTAGACCAAAGGAGAAGACAGATAGCTGTTGAGCAGAATCCGGACGATCTCAACGAAATCGCCGAGGCGGTCCTAACGACGCCGGGTGATGCCCGTGAGGCTTGGCAGGTGATCGGCGCTTGTCTCGCCGCTGGCCGTGACCTGCCTGATTGGGTGAAGTCTTACCTTCGTCGCGTTGCCGGGAACGTCTCTGAGGTTGAGGGGCTCATTGCGCTGCCCTTTGAGTTCTTCCCGGAATCCGAAGACGTTCCGACGCGCCGCAAGAAAGGCTTCTATGACGACTTAGCTGTGTTCTCGGTCATAGAGGGTTGGCGGCTGAAGGCGCATAACGCGGGAAAGAAGCTCTCCCTACAAAAGTGCTTCGCGGACTACGTCATTGAGTGCGAAAAGGGGAACGCCGAAGAAGAGACGGTCAAGACAGCCTACTACAAAGGCCGAGCCATTGCCCAAGGTGAGTTAGACCTTGCGGAAGCGATGCTAAATGCTGCCGATGCGAACGCATGGCCTAGATCGTAGCCCGTGCAGCGACGGTCTAGCCAGAAGCAAGCCAGTGTGGCTTGGGTCGAAACCGTTAACCAAGAAAGCTCAACATCTTGGGCTAGCGCGGTTCGCAGATACCCTCTACAGTAGAAAGACAACAGCAACCACATTCACTGAGGATGTATTATGGCTCGCGTCTTCATTAGCTTTGCAGTCGAAGACATGGTTCTTCGCGGCTTCCTCGTCGGGCAGAAGAACAATGCGAGGACCGCTATCGACTTCACCGACTACTCCGTTAAGGAGCCCTGGGACAGTGCATGGAAGACCAACTGTCGGGCGAGGATCAGAGCCTGCGCGGGCATGATCGGAATCGTCAGTGCGAACACTCCGAAAGCGGACGGCCAACTTTGGGAACTTAAGTGCGCGAGAGAGGAAGGAATTCCTCTAATGCTGATCCAAGGCTACACGGCCCCAGAGAAAAAACTGACGTATCTGCCCACAGAAATCTCGGGATTGAACGTGTATCCGTGGTCCGAAGCGAACATTGTTGCATTCCTAAACCATATTGGATGAGGGGTTGGAATGAAGAAGGCCCTTGTTGTCGGGATAGATCACTATCCTTCGCCCAATGAACTTGCAGGCTGTGTAAACGACGCCGTCGAAATGGCCGCGCTACTCGAAACCAATGGGGATGGCTCGCCGAATTTTGACGTGCGGCGAATGATAAGTAGCGAAGAAACGGTCGATGCAGAAACCCTAGATGACGCAATCAAGGAATTGTTTTCAGGGGATGCGGACGTTGCGCTCCTTTACTTTGCGGGACACGGCATCCTCGACGCTGAAACGAATTCCGGGTTTCTGGTAACGCAGGATGGTAAGAAGCCTCATTGGGGGATTAATCTATCTGCGGTCTTGGAACTGACCAACAAAGCTCATCCCAAGATCAAGTCGAGTGTCATTCTGCTTGATAGCTGCCAATCAGGATTTGCGGGGGAACTAGCAGGTTTGGGGACTGGCGGAAAAATCTCCTACATCGGCACCGGCGTCACCATCCTTACCGCCTGCCACAGGGAAGGCTTTGCGTCAGAAGAGGAAGGGCATGGCTCGTTCACAGGGATCATGCTTGACGGCTTGGCCGGTGCGGCTTGCGATGTGATCGGTCGGGTGACGCCTGCTGCCCTCTACGCCCATGTTGACCAAACGCTCGGTGCTTGGGAGCAGCGCCCGATCTACAAGGCGAATGTTCAGCACTTCATCGCACTCCGTGAAGTGCCGCCAAAGGTTCCGAAAGAAGTACTGCGCCGCTTGCCGAAGTACTTTCCGACCCCTTCTACCGAGTTCAAGCTTGATCCTTCGTTCGAGCCGGATCGAGGCGAGGAGGCAGACAAACTTCGCGACATTCTGGTAGACGACGACAACGTGCAAATCTATCGCGAACTTCAGCTTTGCAATAGGCACGGCTTAGTTGTTCCAACGCGCCATGAGCATATGTGGCACTCGGCAGTTTTCTCGGGCGGTTGCCGCCTAACTGCGACAGGCGCGCACTATCGGCGACTTGCAGAGAAGAAAAAGATATAGGGTGAAGCATGGCTAAAAAGGTCTTCATTTCGCACAAGAACACGGATTCGCTGCTTGCAGCGCGAGTGGCACGCCGCGTTCAGATCAATGGCATCGACACCTATCTCGATGTGATCGACGATGCTCTAGTCAAAGATGGGCCTGACCTCGCGGACTTGCTTCTTGAACGAATGTCAAAGTGCGACCAGCTTATTGCAGTTGTTTCTGAAAGCACCAAAACTTCGTGGTGGGTTCCGTGGGAGATCGGTGTTGGTTCTGAGAAGGGCTTTCGAATGGCCAGTTTCTCGGAGAGCTATGTCAGTTTGCCGAGTTATTTGGAGAAATGGCCAGACTTGCATTCTGACCGGGACGTTGACCTTTTCTGTTCGTTGTCGAGCCGCGCAGATTCGACCATCCAAAGCCGGACGCGGACGATACTGAATGAGGAGGGTCGGATTAACATCCGCAAGAGCGAGGCGGTCGACTTCCACAAGGCGCTTAAGGCCGAGTTGAAGCGGCAACGCTGACAGGCGCAAGGCCCGGTTGACGCGCCGCCGGGATGCCGTCCAAGTGATTGTGCCTCATCAACGGAGGCACTTCTCATGTTCTTCACAAGACGCCCGCCCGCGCTTCCCGCGCGTGACTATCCGCTCGTCCTGCGTCCTGAATGGCTGATCGACGGCAACCCGCGCAGAGGGCGTTTAAACGCGCTTGCCGGTCGAACAGGCGCGACGACTGCACGGCCAAACTGCATGGTCGACAAGGCGCGACTGCGTCGGAAGGCGCTGACGTTTTCAGACATCCAGCGCGTGGAAGACTTCGGCCTGCACCGCGTGCCGCCGGACGTGGCCGACGAGATCATTCTTCTGCGTCTCCTGCGGGATGCTCGGGCAGTTGCGGCGGAATAGTCCACCCGTCCAGCAGCGCGTCGCACAGGTGGTTGTGACGCGCTGCCCTACCCTCGCCCCCGACAGCACGACACCACCGAGCGCTGCGCGATTCTGCTGGGGCGCTCGGGTCAGCCGAAGTAGTTCCTGATCTTGCCGACTTCGAACCGCTGCGGCGCGACATGCGTCTCAGCAAAGAGGGCGAGGCACATGGCAACGAAACGGTCGGCATGGTGTCCGCGCCCGCCACCTTGCAGCGTCAGGTTGCCCGCGCTTGTCGTCTGGAATTCGACCGACTGAATCTCGCGGACGAGCGCATCGCGCTCGGGCAGGTCCGAGGCGATGGACAACGTTCCGTTTTCAAGGCAGATCGCGGCATTCTCAAAGAGAAGGTTCTTCGAGATGCGCACGCGCAAACCGTCGCGGGAGAAGGTCGAACCTGCGGTCATGACGAACGGCGTAGCTGCGACCTTCGCCTGCGAGAACAGCGACTCCAACGGCGCGCCCATCCCGGTCGCATCGAACGAGAAGCGCCAGTTCTTGAGCTTGCGCAGGATCGAAACCGTCCAATCCACAACGTCGGTCGCCTCGGCCAGCTTGGCCGTCTCAGTGTAGACGACGGTGAACTTCGGCGGCGTCAACATTTGCTGCCAGCCGTTGCCGGTCAGGAACGGGCGCGACTCCGCGCGGATGATCGTTAGGGCGGACGGGTCGTCACCGCGACCGCCAACGTCGAGGGCAACGGACAGTCGGCGGAAGCCGATCTTCTGATGCCCGATGCCTGCGGGGTCTGCATTCGTCGGCAAGACGAGCGTGCCGTCGTCGCGTTCGATCAGTTCAAAGGACAAGCGCCTTCTCCTCGTTGTTCAGGGCGCGCAGCAGCGTTGAGTGTGACACCAGCGGATCGCCGCCCCCGGCAAACTGGCATTCGTACTCGCGCTGGAAGCGTTGGGCAGGCGTCACCGCCCGCTCCCGTTCGATTGCGGCCATCAGCTCTGGTTCATCGACAAGGTCGCGATAGTGGCCAAGCACCTTGTGGAATTCGTTCGGTTCGGTCCACCAGCGATAGAAATCACCGTCCTTCCACATCGGCGTGCTGGTAACGAGGAGGCGACCTGTCAGCTTCTTCCGCAGGGGCAGAACAGCCGCAACGTCGTCGTCCGTCAGCAGCGCGGCTTCATCCAAGCAAAGCAGGTCTGCCGTGAACCCCCGCGCGTTCTCCGTCGCGGGCATCGCGAGGATGCGACCTTTGTGGTTCGCTGCTGTGACTTCCGTCTTGAGAAACTGGATGCCGGCGGGCGCAAAGGGATCTGCATCGCGGAATTCCTTCACCCGCAACAGCCATTCCTTGCTCTGCTTTTCGGTCGGCGCGATGCAGACGACCACCTGCCCGCGCAGGAACGCATCCCAAGCCACACAGGCGATGGACGTGCTCTTGCCCAACTGCCGCGTTGCCATGCAGATGACGAGGGGTGCGGTCGAGAGCAGCAATTCCTGCTGGAAGGCGCGCGGGGTCACGCCCATCGCTGCCCGGAAGCGCGCGATGGGGTCGAGAGAGACGGTCAGCCCGCCAAGGAACTTATGCAGATGGGGGTCGAGGAGCATCGAGCACCTTGAGCGTCTGCATTTCGTTCAAAAAGGCCATCTTCGCATCTGGGAACTGATCGAGGACACGCAGGATGATCTGCCGCAGGACGATGAACTGCGGGGACGACCCGAGGTCGATGGTCACGTCGATCTTGGAATTGAACATTCCCCTGATCTTAGCCAATGACTCAAGGGTGTGACGCATTTCCCGAAGCTGGGCGAGTTCGAGCAGTTTGTCGTCGTCCTCGCAATCCTCGATTGCCTTCTTCAAGCGGCGCAGAATCCAGCGAAGGTCGTGGTCAATGTCGTCGCCTTCGGACATCAGGATGCCCGCCGCATCCCGCTTGGCCGCAACGTCCGCCCTCTGCTTCGCTTGGGCGACGAGCAGAAGCTTCTGATCCTCCGGGATCGAAAGAAACCAGCGGCGAACGCTGTTGTCGGCAATCCCGAGGTCTTTGCCGACTTGGAAGTACGACGTTTCGCCCGTGGCAAGAGCAACGATCAGTTGCTCTTGCCGCGACTTGGGCAGTTCGTCCGTGATCTTGTGCCGAGGTGCCATCAGGCGCGCAACTCCGTCACAAGTTCGCCCGCGAGGGGCAAGAGATCGGGAGCGAGGCGGCGTAGGATCGGACGGGCATCATCCCCGAGGAAAGGGTGGACGGCGACCCGCGCGATGAAGTCGGGTTCAGGCGCGGCGAACAGGCAGTCAAGAATTGCGTTCTTGACGACGGCGAAGTGGGTCGGGCCAGGACGTTTAAACGTTGTCTGGCAATAGGCGGTCGCGATGGTGTCGGCCTTGTCGGTGAGCGAAGAAGTCTGCATCCGTCACCGCCCTTCGATGTGCAAAGGCACGCCGCGCTTCTCGGCTTCCGCCTTCGCCGCACGGTAAGTTTTCGGGTCTCTTGCAGCCGCCTTGTCGATGGTGAGAGCAGCGGATTGATCGGGCATCTTGAAACTGCCGCCCTTGAGGCGTTCCTGCAACTGACGCTCCGCTTCCGCGAGCAGCTTGTCCATGTCGGGGGCTTCCGACTTCGCCTTCTGCAAGCGCGAAATTAGGTCGTCGTTCTTCTCCTTGATCCCCTTGATCTGGGTTTCGACGTGTTCCGTGATCTTCGGGAGGATCGCTTCCGCAAGCTTCGGTGCGAGGGCGTCGATGAGCGCCTTTGCCTGCTGATCGTTCTGGTCGTCGGCCATTTGGTTTCCTTTCCGGTGGCGCGAAAAACAAAGGGCGGGTCAGTGCCCGCCCTTTGCGCTTCAACTTCTTCGCGCACCGGGAAAAGGCCGAACCCATCCACAGCGGCATTTTCGGATGGCTCAACCGGAGGCTGCAATGAGAGAACGAGGTGGAGACTGGGTAGAAGCAGGTGCCAACTGCCACAGGCCTTTCCCGACGCACTCGACAAGGCCGCGACGGGCAGCTTCTTCGAGGCGCGAGCGCGCGGGTAGGTAAGTCAGCGCGACCTCATGGCAGACCTGGGTGATCGAGCGCGGGCCATTCTTTAGTGCATCGACGACGCGGGCGATTTCCGCTTCGAATGCCGATTTGCGCCCTTCCTGCCACTTCCGCATTTCCTCGCGGCGTTCTGCTCTCTCGCGGTGGATGGCGTCTAGTTGGTTCTGCCGTTCGAGGTTTCGTCCAAGGTTCACTTTGCGGCGCTGGGCAGCCGCAAGCCATGCAGCTTTGGCACTTTCGGTGTCGCGTTTCCGCGTTTGATATAGGTCTCGCGTTTCTGTGATGGCCACGACACGGTCAAACTTCGAGCCGGGATAGAAGTCTACAAGACAGTCATCACCCTCTAAGAGGGCGATGATTGTCTGCCTCAGTCGATCCGGGTTCTTGCCAGCAGCAAGGCACCAGAATGCTCTAGATTCTGCAAACGCGCCGCTCTGATCGGTCAGGAAACGCACAGCTTCAAGTTTGCCGTCGAAGGTCGGATTTGCATCTGATGCGCCAGATGCAGTAGCAGCCGCTTTCACAAAGAGGTCTTGGACGGCCTGCCGTAGGACGGCCGACGCCAATGCTTCCGAAGGCGTCATTCGGCGGCGATGCCCCCGAGGCGCGGCACGAAGTCGGACATGTCGCCACCTTCTTCTTCGATCTGGTCGAGTTCTTCTTCCGTCGTCCGCGACACGACTTCGCCTTTGCGCAGCGCTTCGACAAAGGATGCCTTGGACATCGCGCCCGCCGTGACAGCTTTCAGCAAAGCCTGCACAAGCTGCGGGTCGATGGGCGAGGCGACCAAGTCTCGATTGAATTCCACCAAGACTTCGCCCGGTTGAACCCAATCGGCGGCCCAAGTCAGCAGCGTGCGAAGTCCCGCCTCCACCTGATTGATGGACGACAGCAGGACCGCGTTGTCGTTCAGGTGGCGCATCGAGGCGGTCTCGGCTGCTTCGTTGCGCCGCTGACCGGACAGGATCATCGTCGCGCCGAGAGCGTTCATCCGGTTCTCTTTGTCGATCAACGCCTGCCGCAAGGAGGCGTGCGCGTCCGAGGGTGCCGCGAGATAGAATGCAGTCGCACCTTCGGGCAGGAACCAGACGGCAGCCGGGCCAATGGACGATGGCCGCTGTTCAGCGTTCAAGTTGCCCGTCACGACCGGCGTCGGCATGGCTGACATCCACAAGGAATGTTCCAAGTTCGCGCTGTTCTCGAAGTGGGCGATATTCACATCGACCAAATCCAGCATCGGCGGCTTTTCCGTGTCGGGCGACAGGTTGTAAGGCCCGAAGATGACTGCCGGGATGTAGGTGATCGGCGCGCCTCCCACGACCGGGATAATGTCGTCCCCAATCTGAACGACTTCCGTCATCTGCTGACCTGATGGGGCGCGGTGCGCCTTGATGTGGAAGCGGCGCACGGTCAGAGCGGGTTCGAGGGTCAGGACGAGGTGCTGCTCTGTCCCCGTGTCCTCCAATTCCTCGTTGAACTCATGCAGACGCAGCATGGTCAACTGCTTGCGACCGTTCATGGTGTCCATGCGCCAGTCGCGGATGTCTTCGGCGGCGAAGAAGGAGATGTAGGGGGTCGTCAGAGGCGAGTTGCCTTCGGCTGGGAAGTCCAGAAGTGCGCAGCAACGCCCGATGGACAGGACTTCGCGCAGGATGTCTTCGGCGAGGACCTGGACTGAGCGACCATCGTAGGAGGCAGACGAGAGCATCGGTTCGAGGCGCGGGGGCAGCTTGACGTTGACGGGCTTGCGGAAGGCGAGACCAAGGCAGGTGCGAAGTGTGGTTTCGGCGACCGGATAGAAATGAGCACCTCTGAGGAAGTTGTTCCATTCGTCAGTCGTCAGGCCAGTCGGGCGGCGAAGATACTGTGCCGCGTTGTCACGCATCGCGTCCTGCCCGTCGAGGGCGTGGCGGATGCGGTCATACTGAGCGCGGCGGCTGTGGTAGGAGCGGTGTTGCAGACGCATGTCGGGCGTTACTCCTCGCCGAGGATGAGCGGGATCAGGTGCGGATACCCTATCAGGAACAGTCCCGGTCCGTGGTGAACCGCAACGCCGTCGCGGCGACGCTCGAGTCGGATTGCGCCTTCGCCGCCGTCGCGCGCCTCAGGGTCGGCGAGGAAGGCGCGGAGGGCGGCAACGAGAGTCGGTTTGGCGATGGGAAGCGGGAAGACGGCGCTCGTGGAGTTTGTGACTTCAAGCAGTTCGCAGGCGGTGGGTGAGGTTTCGCGGAGGGTAACGGGCATGTGGTCGGTTCCTTAGCTGGCGCGGCCCGTGAGGTGAAAGGATCGGGATGCAGTCCGACGTGCGCGTCCCCACGGGCCGCTTGTGTGACAGCCGAGCGCACAGAGGGATGATACGATCCGCGCTTGGGGTCGTCGCGGGCAGAACAAGGTGCTGCCGGGTGTGGTCGCAGGAGAATGAGGTGGAGGCGGTTGGATCGGAGTGGATGGAAAAAAAGTTCTCCACAGGCCTGCCAGTCATGGCAGAAGCGCATAAATAGGAGCAGCCATCGGCTGATGGCACAAAGGTTAACAAACATTGAGGAGTAGCATATGACGACAACTAATTTTGAAGAATGGCTCGCCAACAATGGGCCGGGCAACGATGATGAGGCCTTCCAACTTCATCAAGCCATCGAAGGCGAAGAGGCGGTAGGCGTTTACACGGTCGAGAGGAAGGGACAGCAGGTTTTTTGCCAAGGTGGTGGGGGCGAGTGGCTTCGCCTTGCTACCCCTGATGCTGTAGGCGCCTTCAAGAAGCGCATCGCGAGCTATTGTCCTGACCCTGAAATGGGGTGGGAAGGTTCAGAGGCATTTCGGCGAGCGATGGCAAAAGACGACTGACGGAGGTCGAAGCTCGTCAATCGCAGCAGACGTGATTCTGGGCGGGGTTGAATGTGGTGGGCATCGTCAGGCGGGCGATGCCTTTCACCCCAAGCGCTGACGAGCTGGCTAAGCCGTTCGAATGACGGCAGGGGTTCGATGAACAGCGGAGCGTCGAATGAAGGTGCCGAACGTCGAAGTAAGTGACCTTTTCCGTCCTGCTTTGCGGAAAACCATGCGAAGACGGTGACCTTTTCGATCACCATTTGGGCGATGTTGCAGATGAAACGCGCTTTGCAACATCGCCTGCGCCAATCCGCTTTCCAAAGAATCGGTTAGTAGGTCGGACAATTTGCATCGTCATCAAGTGGTCTGGTTTTGGCGCGGCCCGAAGGTAGAGTGCGATCCGCAGCGGCCCGAGCATTCAGGCAGAGGTTTGGGTGGTTGAAGCTAACTTAGGTGGAGGACGTGCGGCTGCGCGGAGTGAGGGTGCGCCCAAACCTCACCAAGCAATTCGTTGGACGCCTCAGCACTCCCGCCAAAACCGACAGGCATGACAGGGATGACACACAGTTCATCTTAGTAGGAAAAATTAGTTGGTTGGTCGGTCAACATTCACCAACCAACCAACTAATGTTTCGCTATGCCTACAGCACCCTGTTATCCCTGTCATGCCTGCGCGACCCATGCCCAAGGACACCCGACCAATGGCCGAATGCACCTACTACAAAGTCGATGTTAAACTCTTTGAGAGCAGAGCGATGACCGGCGACAGGCAACGTCAGCCGCCGACGCGGATTGAGATACCTTGGTGCCGACACCCGATTTCACCCGTGACGCGGGAGGACACCGCAGTCATCGGTGGAGGGCGCCTGCTACAATGCGGCGGACGGCTCGGAGATTGCCAAATTCCCCGAGACCGCCTTCAAGCTTGGGCCGACGGCGAGACCTGATGCCCCTACCAGCGTTATGAGGTCATCCGTTCGATTTCCTCAGCAGTTACATCCTGCGGCGGGATCAGCAGCCATTTCCGATGCTTCTTGTCGATCTGCCACCCCCGCTTGCGGAGTGCAGGCTTAAGCTGGTTCAACTCCCGGCTTAGGGTCGCAGCCGTCAGAGGCAATCGAGCAAGGTTCATCGACCGCGCCTCAGCCGACTGCCGCATGACCTCCAACAACTCCTGCGGCGTGCCGAGGAATTTCCCGTGCCGCGCGACAGGCTCCTGCATCGCCTCCAAAGCCTGCATGGTAACAGAATCGTCCGCCGCTTCGTCCTGCGCGATTGCCTGCGCCTCGACCATCACTTCGATGAACCAGCCAGGTTCCTTCCCAAGCACGCGCGCTGTCGCCTCGCCAATCGCCCCGAACTCGGCCAGCCGCACGTTGTCCGCGAACTGATGCGGGTCGATCTGCGGCAAGACCTTCAACACTTTCACGACAAGGCCGACGACTGCGCCGAACATGCGGGGTGCCGTGTCCGCAAGGCGCTGCTCGAACTCAGATTCAAGCATCCGCCGTTCAGGCTTCACCAGTTCGATTTCGACCATCCGCGAGATCAGGTCCGCCGCATACTTCGACGGGTCGATGCCGTTGACGATCACTGGGCGGCGCACCCAAATCGAAAACAGGTCGCCGTTGGTGAACAACTGCCGCACCTCAAACCCCATCCCGGTCGTGATCCCGCAGAGTGTGTCCGACAGCTTCGTCAGGTCGGACATGTTTTCGAGGGTCAGGACATAGTTGTGCCATGCGCGGATCAGCACGTCGTCGGGCTTCTCGCCGCCCGGGGCGACCATTGCCGTGACCGGGTCGATCATCGACCGCATCACCCGTGTTGTCGATGTCTTGGCCGATCCGTATTCCCCGATCAGGTTGACGATGGGCGACGGGGTGTCGGGGAAGAACATCTTCACGGCGCAGGCCATGAAGATAGCGAACTGATCGTCGTCCATGTTCACCATCGACCGGATGTCTTCCAAGGTGCCATCGGCATGGCGAAGCGGAAGCTGCCTTGACCGGCGGAACACAACGGGGCATTCGCGGTCGCCGTCGATCAGGTCGATCCCCTCGGCCGAGATGACCAAGACTCGATCCTCAGCATCGCAAAGATCGACGTAGATGTGGGGTCCGACCTTTGCGACCCGTAGATGGACATCTTCAACCGTCTCATAGGCGTGCGCCCGTGCTATGCTGACGACAAGGCCGATCTGCTCTTGACTTGGGGTTACGCCGCTCGCGTAAGCCGCACGGCGCAACCAGTCGCCAAACTCGATCGAGTCGATCCGCAGGACGCGCCGAGGGCCAACTCGCGCATACGCCGTGCCGTCAGGGTCGCGGAACAGTTTGAGTGATCCGACTACGTCATCAAGGATGATCTTCGTCTGGTCGCCCTTACGGTCAAGCTGCACGTCGTCAGGCAACCCGCCGGTGTATCCCCCTGCCCGCGCATACGCCCAGAAAGGCTCCTTTCCACACTTCCCCGCTTTCGTGATGTCCGCCCACTTCTCGAGGACATTCCGTTCGGAGTCGAAGCCGTCAGTTTCCTTCGAGTAGGTCAGCCAGTGATCGCGGCCACCTTCTCCGAAGGCACCGAAGATGTTGAAACCCGCATCGCTCCACGCCTTGTAACCGCCACCGGGGCGCGCCTTCATGAAGGCTTGCAGCGCCGCCGCTTCATCCACCGCCTTCGTGCGCTGGCCGCTCTTGGGACCGGGCTTCTGGGCACGCGCCAACCGAAGGATAAGCTCGCCTCCTTCTTTGAACTGCATTGCCCCAGACTCGTCGATCTCGGTAGGTGTCAGGACGATGCTTTCCATCGCAAGGGGCAGCGCGACCACGGGCCGCTTGCCACCCTTCGGCAGCAACTCGACGTGGTGTTCGACAGCGTAGAGGTCACGCTTTGGGTGCTTCTTCCACACCCTGTCCGTAGCGTGAAACATCCCCTTGCCCTGCCCGTCGTCGGGCACAAACCTTTCATGTGCCCAAGGTGAATGGCCGAGGATGCGGTTGGCTGTTTCGAGGACACCGTTCATCCTCGCGCGAATGCTGTCCATGCGGGCGGGGTTCTCGAACCCGACCCAGACATGGTAGCCGCGTCCGCCGCCTGACCTGACGACAAAGTAAGGGACGGCCATTTCGTGCAGTGCGGCGGCGATGTAGCCGACCCGCTTCCGCATCACAGAGGCATCGTGCGATCCGCCGTGGTCATCAAGGTCGAACACGGCGAAGTGGGACTTTTCGTCCCCGACGTTCATGTTGATCCCGATAGGTTGCCTGCCGTCGAGGTGCGCGCGGATCACGTCTTCTGTGATCTCGCCGTCCTTCGGATAGTACGCCTTCTTACCGTCCTTCCTGTGCAACTCCGAGTAGCCGGGGCCAGCGAGGGCAGCGATCTGTTTCAGTGTGTCCATTTCCATATCTCACTTCCGTGAGATTGGTCCTCAAACTCTGCTTCGGTGTCGCCGGGGAAACCGCTATAAATCGGTTATTCACTCTGCGCTTGCCGACACCGAATGGGGCGAGAACCAATCTCGCCCCTTTCACTTTGCTACCCGATGGGAACGCGCCCACTCGATCAGGTCGTCCCGGTCATAGCGCAGCGTCCTCGCGGTGATGTGCAGGAACGGCGGGCCTTCGCCCTTCTGCCGCCACTCGAACATCACTTCCGGGGAGACGCCGAGGAATTCTGCGGCTTCCGGGGTTTTCATGAGTTTGGGGCCGACGCCGATACGGGTCAGCTGGTCGGCCATCTGGCCAACGGTATCGCGCAACGAGCGCACTTCTTCTGCGAGGTCCATCAACGGAATCCCCCTATCAAAGTTCGATAGAGACGGTGCGCTCCGTTGATATGCGTTCGGTTCGCGCCCTTGACCTAGCCCGCATTCCGAACGCCGCGCGGCTAGGGGATCACCCACCTGAGGTTGTTCAGCGGCTGGTTACGGTCCACGACCCAGAGCAGCCCCTCAAGCAGGTCGAACATAGGTGCCGCATCAAATGGGATCAAGCAGCGTTTCAGGTAGAACTCCGCATTGCTTGAAAATGCGTTCGGCGATCTGGTTGGCGTGATGGTGGGATGCCGATCCTTGGTCGTAAACGTCCTGGACCGACTTCTCCGTGTCCCCTCGCAGTTGGTCGATGATGTAGGAGGGTAGCAATTCCATGCGGGCGGCAGTCGTGAACAGGCGGCGCGTGTCGTGCTGGCGTAGCAGCTTCTTCTGCCGCTTCTTACCGTCAACCGTTTCAGTGATGCTGAGGTGTCCGAGGTCTTCGGCATGGCCGGATTTGGACTCTGCCGGGAATACCCAACCGTCGTGCTGGGGCAACGTCTTGAGGGCAGCGACGACCACCTTCGCGATGGGGAACACACGTTCCTGATGGTTCTTCAAATCGTCGATCTTGATGGTGCCTTTGGCGAGGTCAACGTGGGACCAGCGCAGTTCGCAGACATCGCCCGAACGGATGCCCGTGAACAGCATGACGATCCACGCAACTCTCCTCGTCGGGCTGCTGATCGCGCGGATAAGGTCGATGCAGGGCCACGGCTGGTTCACGTCGAACAGGATGCCGGGTTTCTTCTTGGGCTTCTGTTTGACCTTCAACTCAGCCGCGACGTAGGGCAGACCGCGCAGGATTGAGGCCCGGCGCGATGCCATGCGGATGAGCGCGCAGACGTGTTCCGCCGTCGATACCTTTCCCGCCTTTTCGATGTTGCGGACAACCTCCTCCATCATCGGCAGCGTGACCTTCTCGACGGGCTTCTTGAACAGGTCGGTCAGGTAGGTGTCGATCTCGATCTTGTAGGTGTCGAGCGTCGCCTGCTTCGCCGTGCTGTTCTTGGTGTGTGAGTCGAAGGCATCCCCCAAAGTCTTCACGCCTGACGCCTTCGCGTCCCGCCCGTGGTCGAGTTCCTCAAGCTTGGCGTTGGCTAGGACCAATGCCTGATCGCCCGTCGCGATGGCCGGGAACGCACCGAGGGTGACAGACTTCACGGACGAACCGATGCGCTTCGACAAGACCCATGTCTTCGTCGTCTTGCCGACAGACAGGCGCAGGCCTTTGTAGCCCGTGCCGTCGTGGGAGTAGAAGACGGTGCCCGTTTCCGGGTGTTTGATCTTCGCGATGGACGGGCGTTTCGAGAGGTCAACGGACGGCATGATCGGGCTCCTTTGCAACATGTTTTGCAACAACTGAGGCCGATCATATGGGATCAAGTGGAACTTTGACAACTTGAATTTTGTTGCAAACTGTTGTTTTGCAGGCATTTACCGGATCACATGGGATCAAGCACTACTGGGACCGGACGAATGGCATTCAAGAGGTCCGGGGTTCGATTCCCCGTGGCTCCACCAAAGAGAGACGAAAGCGGGGCGGTTTTCACCGCCCCTTTTTCATGGCCTGGCCTGCAAGGTTCGACGTCACCGGCGGGGTCCCGCTTGACATTGGCGGCAAGAGGCCCCATCTGACCCACCTGTCCGACGCCCGTGCCGCGTGAGCACCGAAAGGCCCGGACAGAGGTTCCCACCATCACGCAGGGGCGCCGCCATGCGGCACGGTCACGGGCATTCGTCCGGGGCGAGGGTCGCGGGCCCTTTGACGTATGGATGAAACCATGACTTCCTTTGCCGACCTCGGCCTGTCGCCGAAAATCCTGAAAGCGCTGGAAAAGACCAGCCTGAAACAGCCCACGCCGATCCAGGTGCAGGCGATCCCCCATATCATGAAAGGCGCGGACCTGATGGGTCTCGCGCAGACCGGCACCGGCAAGACCGCCGCCTTCGGCTTGCCGCTCCTGCATCGCCTCCTCGACATCGGCCACCCGCCCGGGCCGAAACACGTCCGCGCGCTCATCCTGGCACCGACGCGGGAACTCATCAGCCAGATCAAGGACAACTTCGAGGTCTTCACCAAGGGCACCGCCGTCAAGGTGACCATGGTCGTCGGCGGTGCTTCGCTCTTCAAGCAGGCGCAGGCCCTGTCGCGCGGGACCGACGTCCTCGTCGCCACCCCCGGTCGCCTGATCGACCTGCTGGAACGCGGCGACGTCAGCCTTGAGAAGTGCGGCTATCTGGTGCTGGACGAAGCCGACCACATGCTGGACATGGGTTTCATCCATTCCCTGCGGAAGATCGCCAAGCACATCCCGCTGAAGCGTCAGACGCTTCTCTTCAGCGCGACCATGCCCAAGGATATCGCGGAGATCGCCGATACCTACCTGCGCAACCCGGTCAAGGTGCAGGTCGCGCCCCCTGGCAAGCCGGTCGAACGCATCGTGCAGGGCGTCCACTTCATCCCGAACGGCGACAAGGCCAAGCTGCTGGAGGACTACCTCAAGAAGCACCCGGGCGAACAGGCGCTGGTCTTCGGCCGCACCAAGCACGGGTCGGAAAAGCTGGCGAAACTGCTGGCCGCCTGGGGCTTCAAGGTCGGCTCCATCCACGGCAACAAAAGTCAGAACCAGCGCGACCGCACCCTGACCGAATTCCGCGGCGGTGAGCTTGACGTGCTGGTCGCCACCGATGTCGCCGCGCGCGGGATCGACATTCCGACCGTGCGCCATGTCTACAACTACGACCTGCCGAACGTGCCGGAAAACTATGTCCACCGCATCGGCCGCACCGCGCGCGCCGGGGCCGAGGGGACGGCGGTTGCCTTCTGCGCACCGGCCGAGATGGTAGAGTTGCAGGCGATCGAGAAGCTTCTGAAAAAGCCGATCCCGGTGATCGGCGGCGCGCCCTGGGCGGCGGATATCGTCGCGGCGGCGCCGCGTCCCGGGCAGAACCGGGGCCAGCGTCCGCAACGGCCCGGCGGGGCGAAACCGGCCGCCAAACCGCAGGCGCAGCGCCCCGCGGGAAAGCCGGGCGGCTCCCGGCCCCAGGGCGGTCAGTTCACCCCGCGTCGCGGTCCGGGCGGAAAACCCGGCCCGTCGCAGCGCAAGCAGGGCTGATCCCAGCGTCGGCTCGTCGTTGACTGCGTCACTCCTCGCCCCGTCTGCACCGACGAGAAGGCGCAGCCGCACGAGGAGGGTTCCGCCGTTAACCATCTGACAGCACTTCCGTGGCATAAGCTGGCGGTCCGGCCCGTCCGGACGGGTAACGAGTGCGGCGATGCCCCGGCATCGTCTGGTTCCGGGGCCGCCCGCGCCGCACCTCTGCGGCACAGGCGGCCCCAAGTTTCCCGCCCCGACCACGACGCTTGCGGCCTGTCTCTTGCTCGGCTAAGCGGCTGATCCATGGCCAAGCTCTACTTCCATTATTCCACCATGAACGCGGGGAAATCGACCTCGCTCCTGCAAGCCTCGCACAACTACCGCGAAGGGGGCATGGCGACCTACCTGATCACCGCGCAATTCGACAACCGCGCCGGTCAAGGCCGGATCGCCAGCCGCATCGGCATCGGCGAGGAGGCCGATACCTTCGCCCCGGGCGAGGACCTGTTTGCCAAGCTGCAAGCCCGCTTCGCAGAAGGCCCCGTCGCCTGCGTCTTCATCGACGAGGCGCAGTTCCTGTCCAAGGATCAGGTCTGGCAACTGGCCCGCGCGGTCGATGATCTGGGGGTTCCGGTCATGTGCTACGGCCTCAGGGTCGATTTCCAGGGCAACCTCTTCCCCGGCTCGGCCGCCCTTCTGGCCTGGGCCGACGAAATGCGTGAGGTCCGCACGATCTGCCATTGCGGCAAGAAGGCCACCATGGTCATCCGCCGCGGCCCCGACGGGCGCGCGCTGAAGGATGGCGAGCAGGTGGTGATCGGCGGGAACGAAACCTACGTCAGCCTCTGCCGCCGTCACTGGCGCGCGGCGGTCGGCGACTGAACCGGCGCGGGTCGCGCGATCATCATCCCCGCCAGCGCAATCAGCGCCATCCCGGCAATCGCCAGCCAGGTCAGGGTCTCGCCCCAGAGGAGGAACCCCCAGCCGGCCGAGGCGGGCAGGATGACATATTCAAAGACCGACACTCGCGAGGCCTCGGCGATCTGATAGGCCTTGATGATCATCCCCACCCCCAGAAGCGAGCCCGCCGCCTGCACGAAGGTCCACCACAGGAAGCTGCCGCTGGGCCAGACCGGCCCGCGCTGCAGGAACCCCTCGGCCCCTTCGGGCACCGTCAGCGGAACGGCGGCCAAGAGGGCCATCCCGATCAGGCCGATCACCCCCAGCATCCCGAAGAACCCCGCCACCAGAACCTCGGCGCTTTCGCCCGTGCACCATTGGCGGGTGGCGATATTGCCCATGGCATATAGCGCCCCCGCGATCACCGGCAGAAGGGCCGCAAAGGTCGCGCCCGACACCGCCTCGGGCCCCAGCACCATGACCACGCCCAGAAAGCCCACCCCCACCGCCAGAACCTGTAGCGTCGAGATCGGCTGGCGATAGGCAAACCGCTGGATCAGAAGGACAAAGATCGGCGCGGTGAACAGCCCCGCCGCGACCTGCGCCACCGGCAGGAAGGCCAGCGCCCCGAAATAGATCACCATCGCCGCACCATGGATGGCCGACCGCGCCAGCACCGCCCGGGGCCGTAGCGGCCGCAGCCGCAGGCCAAGGGGCAGCGCCACGATCGCCAGGATCGCAAAGGCCATCGCCGTCCGCGTCGCATGGAACTGCCACAGCCCCGCATCCTCGGCGATCACCCGGACGTAATTGTCGGTATAGGCGATGACGCTGGCGTAGATCAGCACCGCGCCAAAGGCCGCCAGGGTCCGGTTCGGGGTCTCGCTCATCGTCGGGCCTGCCTTTCCTGTGCCCCTTCTGCCCGCCCCCCGTTCACGCGGACCGACAGAAGGCGACCCTCCGGCGCCGCTAACGTCGCTTGCACGCGGGGATTTCCGGATGGCCAAGCCGATTGTGGATGGCTTGCGCTGACGGTAAGGTGCCCGGGAACAGCAAAGACCCAGGGGCCGATGACGGCGCTCAAGAAGTATCAAAGGCTGGAATGCTCGGGCCTGTGGCGCGAGACGCCGCAGGACCAGCGCCGCGAGGTGCTGGTGCGTTTCGGCGAGGCGACGCTTATCCTGTCGGACCCGAAAAGCGGCGAGGCGATCAGCCACTGGTCGCTGCCGGCCGTGATCCGGATCAACAAGGGCGAAGAGCCGCCGGTCTTCGCCCCGGGAACCGAGGCCGCCGAAAGCCTGGAACTGACCGAACCCGAGATGATCGCGGCACTCGAGGCCGTACGCGCTGCCGTGAACGCCGCAATCGCCCGGCCCGGTCGGCTGCGCGGTCTGATCTTCGGTGGCATGGCGCTTGTGGTGGCGGGTCTGGGGCTGTTCTGGCTGCCCGGCGCCCTGATTGGTCATACGGCCTCGGTGGTCCCGCCGGCCCAGCGCGCCCAGCTTGGCCAGCGCCTGCTTGACGACCTGTCGCGCGTCACCGGCGCGCCCTGCGACAACCGGCTGGGCCTTCAGGCGCTGGCCCTGCTGGCCGACCGGGTCTTCGGCCCGGTCGACACGCCGATCCTTTATGTCATGCCCGAAGGGGTGGACCAGCCGCTGCATCTGCCGGGCGATGTCATCATCCTGCCGCGCCGCCTGCTCGAACAGGCCAACGGCCCCGAGGCCGCGGCGGGGGCAGCGCTTGTCGAACGCCTGCGGGCTCGCGCCGCCGACCCGATCGTGCCTCTGCTGCGATATGCGGGCCTCGGCGCGACCTTCCAGCTTCTGACCACGGCATCCCTGCCCGACGAAGCGATCGCAGGCTATGGTGAGGCCGCGCTCCGGGCCACAGCGCGTCCCCTGCCCGGCGCCGACCTGATCCGGGCCTTCGAGACCGCGCAGATCCCGGCAACCCCCTATGCGCTTGCGGTCGATCCCGATGGTACGACCACCGGCGGGCTTGCGGCGGGCGATCCTTACAAGGGTCTTTCCCCGGCACCACTGATCCCCGACGAATCCTGGGTCGCTCTGCAGGGCATCTGCGGCGGCTGATCAGGGCCCGATCAGGACCGCATCCTCAAAGCCCTGCGCGATGAGGACCCTTCGGGCCTCGGACGCCTGCTCTGCCGTGTCGAATGGCCCGGCAAGGACGGTCACGAGGCCCTTGCCGCCGGGCGCCGGTCGGCGCGCCGCCGGGTAGCTCAATGCCCGCAGCTTCGCCACGGCCCGGTCCGCATTCGCGGCCTTGCCGAAACTTCCGACCGCGACGAAATGGCCCCCCGCACTGCCCCCCGTGGCCCCTGCCGATCCCTCCAGTGCCGCCACCGCTTCGGACACGCTGCCTGCCGATGCCACAGCCCCCTCCTCCGCCACGGCCACCCGCCGACCGGATGGCGGATTGCCGCAGACCGCTGCCCCCTGCCGCGTCACCCGGGGCACCCAGACCGGCTTGCCGGGCGTGCCCGCCCTGAGGAACATGCACCCCTTGCTGTCCACATACTGCTGCCCGGCATAGTCGGACGGCGGCAGCTCAGCCGGGCGGATCGACTGCGCCAGGCTCGGCCCGGCAAGGAACCCGCCAGCCAGCAGAAGGCCCGCCCGCAGCAGCATCACTTCGTCCCGAACATCCGGTCCCCGGCGTCGCCAAGACCCGGCACGATATAGCCGTGATCGTTCAGATGGCTGTCGACCGCCGCCGTCACGATCGGCACATCCGGATGCGCCTCCTTCATCCGGGCGATGCCTTCCGGCGCGGCCAAAAGGCACAAGAAGCGGATCTGCTTCGCGCCCGCCTGCTTCAACAGGCTGACCGCCGCCGCGGACGAGTTCCCCGTGGCCAGCATCGGATCGACCACGATAGAGATCCGGTCCTCCATCTTCTCGGGCAGCTTGCAGTAATACTGCACCGGCTGCAGCGTCTCGGGGTCTCGGTAGAGGCCCACGAACCCCACCCGTGCCGCCGGGATCAGTTCCAGAATTCCGTCCAACAGGCCATTGCCCGCCCGCAGGATCGACACCAGCGCCAGCTTCTTGCCCTCGATCACCGGGGCATCCATCTCTTCCAGCGGGGTCTCGATCCGGCGGGTGGTCATCGGCAGTTCGCGCGTGACCTCATAGGCCAGAAGCAGGCTGATCTCGCGCAGAAGCTTGCGGAAACTGGCGGTGGAGGTGTCCTTTTCCCGCATCAGGCTCAGCTTGTGCTGGACCAATGGGTGCGACACGACGGTCAGGTGATCCAGCATTTCTCAGGCCTCCAGCAGCTTTCCGATCCTTGCCTTGGTATCGGCGTCACAAAAGGCCGCGTCAAGCGCAGCCCGGGCGATCTTCCGGAATTGCCCCTCGTCCCAGTCGAAAGCCCTGTGCAACTCCTCATATTCCCGCGCCATCGTAGTGTGGAAAAACGGCGGATCGTCGGTGCTGATGGTAACCTTCACCCCCCGCCGGTCCAGTTCCGCAATCGGATGGGCGCGGAACGTGGGATAAAGGCCCAGCGCCACGTTCGACCCCGGGCAGACCTCCAGGACCACGCCCCGCTCGGCCAGTTCATCGACCAGCGCCAGGTCCTCGATCGCCCGCACCCCATGGCCGATCCGCTCCACCTCCAGATCGCGCAGCGCATCGCGCACCGACGAAGGCCCGCCCCATTCCCCCGCATGCGCCGTCAGCCGCAACCCCGCCTCGCGCGCGCAGTCGAAGGCCCAGCGGAAATCCTTGGGCGCCCCCGCCTTCTCGTCCCCCGCGATGCCGAACCCCACGATCCAGTCCCCCGCCGTCTCGGCCGCACAAAGCGCCGTCTCGCGCGCCTTTTCAGGCCCGAAATGCCGGATGCAGGTGACGATCCCGCGCAGGGTCACCCCCATCTCCCGCTCCGCCTGATCCGCTGCCTCCCGCATCGCCAGCAGATACTCCCGCCAGGCCCCGACATCGCGCCCGCCGCAGAAATCGGGCGACAGGAAGGTCTCGCAATAGACCACCCCCGAAGCCGCAGATTCCTCCAGCACCGCCCGCACCAGCCGCGCGTAATCCTCGGGGCTCTGCAAGGCCGAGGTCGCCGCCTCATAGACCTTCAGGAAGTCCCAGAAATCCTTGTAGCGATACTGCCCCGCCGCATCGAAGATGCCGGATATGTCCAGATGCTTCTCCGCCGCCAGCCCCCGGATGAATCCCGGAGGCGCTGCCCCCTCCAGATGCAGATGCAACTCGACTTTCGGCAAACCGTCCATTGTCATCCTTTCTGCGAAAATATCCTCTGGGGGTCCGGGGGGGCGAAGCGCCCCCGGGGGTCGGTCACAGGAAACTCCGGCCCGGACCTTCGTTCGCCACCCCCAGATGCGCCGCCACGCTGGCCCCCACATCGACGAACCCGCACAAACCGACCGCGCGCGTACCGACGCCCCAGCCCACCACCGGCACCCGTTCGCGCGTGTGTTCCGTCCCGCTCCAGGTCGGATCGTTGCCATGGTCGGCAGTGAAGATCGCCAGATCGCCGGGCCGCAACCCGGCGAAGAAGCGGGGCAAGCCCGCGTCGAACCCTTCCAGCGCCCGCGCATAGCCCGAGACATCGCGAGGGTGACCATAAAGCGTGTCGAACTCGACAAAGTTCGCAAAGGTCAAGGATCCGGGCTCGGCCTCGGCCCCAAGCCGGACCAGATGTTCGAAAAGGTCAGCATCGCTCTTTCCCTTGTGCAACTTGCCGATCCCCCGCATCGAAAAGATGTCTCCGATCTTGCCGATGCCGTGCGTCGCCCGCCCCGCCGCCTGCACCCAGTCCAGCAGCGTCGGCGCGGGCGGGGCGATGGCGAAATCCTTTCGGTTCGCCGTCCGCCGGAAATCCCCGCAAGTCCCAGTGAAGGGCCGCGCGATCACCCTGCCCACCCTCCGGGCGTGCAACATGGGCGCAAGGTCGGCACAAAGCTTGAGCAGCCGCTCCAGCCCGAAGGCCTCTTCATGCGCGGCGATCTGGAAGACGCTGTCGGCACTGGTGTAGCAGATCGGCCAGCCCGTCCGCAGATGCGCCTCGCAATGCTCGGCGATGATCGGCACCCCGCTGGCATGGCAGTTCCCCAGGATCCCCTCGGTCCCCGCCAGCCGGCAGACCTCGGCCACCAGATCCTCCGGAAAGGCCGGAACCGTCACCGGAAAATAGGTCCAGTCCCAGGGCACCGGCACCCCGGCCAACTCCCAATGCCCCGAGGGCGTGTCCTTTCCCTTCGACACCTCGGTCGCCGCGCCCCAAAGCCCCTCGGGCACCGCGCCCAGCCCCGGCGCCGAAACGCCCGAGGCCAGCCGCACCGCGGCCCCCAGCCCCAGCCGGTCAAGGTTCGGCATCCGCAACGGACCGCTCCGCCCCACCTCTGCCCGCCCCTCGGCGCAGGCCGCCGCGATGTGGGCCAGCGTGTTCGACCCCGCGTCGCCAAAGGCTGCCGCATCCGGTGCCCCGCCGCAGCCGACCGAATCCATCACGATCAGAAAGGCCCGTCCCTCATCCGCCATCAGGCGATCCTCTTCTGCACCAGAGCCGGTTCCTCCGGCACCTCGGGCACGATCCGGTAGGCCCCTTGCACTGCCGCAACCGCCGCCCGCGCCGCATCCTCGCTTGCCGCATGGACCATGGCCAGCGGCACCCCCGCCCCGGTCTCCTCACCGATCCCGGCCAGATCCGACAGCCCAACCGAAGGGTTCACCTTGTCCCCTTCCCGCAAGCGACCGCCGCCCAGATGCACCACCGCATGGCCCAGCGCCTCGCCATCGATCGCGCCGACAAAGCCATCCGCCAGCGCCGGCACCTCCAGCACCACGGGGGCCGAGGGCAGCCGGTCCGGCCAGCGCTCCACGAAATCCGCAGGGCCCCCTTGCGCCGCCACCATGCGCCCGAAGATCTCCGCCGCCGCGCCCGACTGCAGCGCCTCGGCAATGCGCCCTTCACCGTCCCCGGCATCCGCCGCCAACCCCGCCAGCGCCAGCGCCTCGCCCCCCAGTGCCACGGTCAGGTCCCAGAGCGCGGTGTTGACCGACGTGCCGGTCAGCGTCTCCATCACCTCGATCACCTCCAGCGCATTGCCGGCCGCCGTGGCCAATGGCTGCGACATGTCGGTGATCAGCGCCGATGTCATGCAGCCCGCGCCCTGCGCCGTCTTCACCAGCGCCCGGGCCAGATCCTCGGCCCGGTCCGGCGTCTTCATGAAGGCGCCCGATCCGCATTTGACATCCAGCACCAGCGCCTCCAGCCCCGCCGCCAGCTTCTTCGACAGGATCGAGGCGGTGATCAGGTCGACCGATTCCACCGTCCCCGATACATCGCGGATCGCATAAAGCCGCCGGTCAGCAGGGGCGAGGTCGGCGCTGGCCGCCACGATCGCGCATTTGACCTGGTCGATCTGCGCGCGCAGCGCATCCTCACTCAGCCCGGTGCGGAACCCGGGGATCGCCTCCAGCTTGTCCAGCGTGCCCCCGGTGTGGCCCAGCCCGCGCCCCGAGATCATCGGCACATAGGCCCCGCAGGCCACCAGCGCCGGGGCCAGCAGAAGCGAGGTGCAATCCCCGATCCCGCCGGTCGAATGCTTGTCCACCACCGGGCCGGGCAGGCGCCACGCCAGCACCTTGCCCGTATCGCGCATGCCCTGCGTCAGGGCAACCCGGCCCTCTTCCGACAGCCCTTTCAGAAGCACGGCCATGGCAAAGGCCCCCGCCTGCGCGTCCGTCACCTCGCCCGAGGCCAGCCCAAGCGCGAACCAGCGCAGATCATCGCCCGAAGGCTGGCCACCGTCGCGGAGCCGCGCGATGATCTGGCGCGCGTCGGTCACGTCCGCTCCATATGCGCGGCGGTGAAGACGCCCGGCAGAAGCTCTGCCACCGTCATCACCTTTGCCTTGCCGTCCGTGGTGCACAGCGTGACCTGCACATCCTGCCCCGCGAATTCCGCGATCTTCTGCCGACAGCCGCCGCAGGGCGGGACGGGGTCGGGGCTGTCAGCGATGACCAGGATTTCGGCAATCCGTGTGTCGCCCGCCGCGATCATCGCGGCAATGGCGCCGGCCTCCGCGCAGGTGCCTTCGGGATAGGCCACGTTCTCGACATTGCAGCCGACATGCACCGCCCCACTGGTCGCACGCAGCGCCGCCCCCACCTTGAACCGCGAATAGGGCGCATAGGCCCGTTCCCTGACGGCCGTCGCCGCCTCCAGAAGCGTCATCGTCACCCCCTGCTTGACCATTTGGTCAGAGTGTGAGGCCCCGCCGCGCTTTTCGCAAGCATCGCTCGTCGTGCGCCTTCGCTTCTCCTCGCTGCCCTCCCGACGAGAAGCCGAAGGCGCACGAGGAGGCGTCACAAGACCCGCGTCTCCGGATTGCCCGGCAGCGTCACCTCCAGCAGCTCCAGATCCGGCGTCGCCTCGGAATACCGCGTCGCCATTCCCGGCGGGATGACGAAGGCATCGCCCGGCTCCAGCCGGAAGGGCTCTTTCCCCTCGCCCTCCAGCAGCATCCCGCCCCGCATCACGAAGGTGAAGAGGATATCCCCCTCATGCACCGTCCAGGGTGCCACCCCGGTGGGCCGCGCCACCATGACCGAGGCCACACCCTTGGTCGCTTCCATGATCCCGGTATCCCGCGCCTCGAAACCCGGGATGCGGAAGGGCCGGAACACGCCCTCCGCCCCGATGTCATGCACAAACCGCTGGCCCTCCCATTCCCGGTCCGGGCGGTAGTGGGGCGTGGGCAGTGTCATCTCGTGGTCGATCTCAGTGATATGTTCCGCCGGCACCCCGATCTCCACCACCTGGACGCCCTCGGAATGCAACACCTTGTGGCGGATGCCGGGCGGCTGGATGAAACAGTCCCCGGCATGGATGCGGCGCACGTCGCCCTGATCCTCGTAAAGCACATCCACCCAGCCCGCGACGCAGAAGATCAGCTGAAAGCCCACCTTGTGGAAATGCACCATGTCGGGCACCGGGCCGTCAGGCACCCGGATGTGGCTCGCGATCATCGCCCCGCCCAGACGGCTGGGGATCAGGTCGCGATACTCCATCCCCGCGCGGCCGATCACCCAGGGCGCCTGATCCGCAAGCCGCCGCACGACGAAGGCGTGTTCCGTCGCCGGCGTCACGACCGGCGGGTTCAGCTCGTCGATTTCCACCCGGGTCCCGTTCGGCGCGGTCAACGCCTTCGCCCCGCCCGCAAAGCCCGGATCGTCGGTCAGGATGCGGATCGTCCCCGGCGCCTCTGCCGCCCCCTTCTGGATGCGCAGCCGCAGCCCGTGGCCCGAGACCACCGCCACCTCCGGATTGTCGGCGGGAAAGATCATGTCCAGCCGCATGCCCAGGGTCTTGGTGTAGAAGGGCAGGTCATCCCGCAGCTCCTGCGTCGGCAGTCGGATTTCGGCGCGTATTTCCGTCATGGTCTTCCCCGTGCTATGGCGGCATCGTGTCCGGCGGGCCTGTGATTTGCAAGCCAGGCCGGAAACGGCTTCAAGCGAAGCCGCATTGGCGAAGCGAGAGAGATGGTTTAACGCTGAACCATCTTCGCGGGAGGAACGGATGGACGAGGCTCGGCACGACAACGCGCGGCAGGCGGCGCTGGATTATCATGAGTTTCCAAAGCCCGGGAAACTGGAGATCCGCGCAACAAAGCCGCTTGCCAATGGCCGCGACCTGGCCCGCGCCTACTCCCCCGGCGTGGCCGAGGCCTGCCTTGAAATCAAGGCCGACCCCGCGACCGCCAGCCGCTACACCTCCAAGGGCAACCTTGTCGCCGTGATCTCGAACGGCACCGCCGTCCTTGGCCTTGGCAATATCGGGGCGCTCGCCTCCAAGCCGGTGATGGAAGGGAAGGCCGTCCTCTTCAAGAAATTCGCCAATATCGACTGTTTCGACATCGAGGTGAACGAACCCGACCCGGTCAAGCTGGCCGAAATCGTCTGCGCGCTGGAACCCTCGTTCGGCGCGGTGAACCTTGAGGACATCAAGGCCCCCGACTGCTTCATCGTCGAAAAGCTGTGTCGCGAGCGGATGAACATCCCCGTCTTCCACGACGACCAGCACGGCACCGCCATCGTCGTCGGTGCTGCCGCGACCAATGCGATGATCGTCGCCGGCAAGACCTTCGGCAACATAAAGGTCGTCTCCACCGGCGGCGGGGCGGCGGGGATCGCCTGTCTGGAAATGCTGGTGAAACTGGGTGTGAAGCGCGAGAACGTCTGGCTCTGCGACCTCGAAGGGCTGGTCTACAAGGGCCGGACCGCCCAGATGACCCCGCAGAAAGAGGCTTTCGCGCAAGGCACCAGCCCCGCCACCCTGTCGGACGTGATCGAAGGCGCCGACCTCTTCCTCGGCCTCTCCGGCCCCGGGGTGCTGACGCCCGAGATGGTGGCGAAGATGGCCCCGAACCCGATCATCTTCGCCTTGGCCAACCCCACCCCCGAAATCCTGCCGGATGAGGCCCGCAAGGTCGCCCCTGGCGCGATCATCGCCACCGGGCGGTCGGACTTCCCCAATCAGGTCAACAACGTCCTCTGCTTCCCCTTCATCTTCCGGGGCGCGCTCGACGTGGGCGCCACCACGATCAACGACGAGATGGAGATCGCCTGCATCGAAGGCATCGCCGCTCTCGCCCGCGCCACCACCAGCGCCGAGGCCGCCGCCGCCTATCGAGGCGAGACGATGTCCTTCGGCCCCGACTACCTGATCCCGAAGCCCTTCGACCCCCGCCTGATCGGCACCGTCGCCAGCGCGGTTGCCCGCGCCGCCATGGAAACCGGCGTCGCCACCCGCCCGATCGAGGACCTTGATGCCTACAAGCGCAAGCTCGACGGCTCGGTCTTCAAATCCGCGCTCCTCATGCGTCCGGTGTTCGACGCCGCACGCACCGCCGCCCGCCGCATCGTCTTTGCCGAAGGCGAGGATGAACGCGTCCTGCGCGCCGCCAATGCGATTCTGGAAGAGACCACCGAGGTCCCGATCCTGATCGGCCGCCCCGAGGTGATCGAGGCGCGCTGCGAACGCTTTGGCTTGCCGATCCGGCCCGGTCGCGACTTTCATCTGGTGAACCCGGAAAACGATCACCGCTACCGCGATTACTGGGGCGCCTATCACGACCTCATGGCCCGGCGCGGTGTCACGCCCGACATCGCCCGCGCGGTGATGCGCACCAACACCACCGCCATCGCCGCGATCATGGTGCACCGTGAGGAAGCCGACAGCATGATCTGCGGCACCTTCGGCCAGTTCAACTGGCACCTCGGCTATGTCCGTCAGATTCTGGCGCGGGGCGGGCTGCATCCGGTGGCGGCGCTGTCGATGATGATCCTCGAAGACGGCCCCCTCTTCATCGCCGACACCCATGTCCACCCCGAACCTACCCCGCAGCAGATCATGGAAACCGTGATGGGCGCCGCCCGCCATGTCCGCCGTTTCGGTCTGACGCCCAAGATCGCGCTCTGCACGCAAAGCCAGTTCGGCAACATGGACACCGCCACTGCCCGCCGGATGCGCGAGGCGCTGGAACTCCTGGACGCCCGCGAACCCGATTTCGCCTATGAAGGCGAGATGAACCTGGATGCAGCCCTCGACCAGTCGATCCGCGACCGGCTCTTGCCGAACGCGCGCTATGACGGGGCGGCGAATGTGCTGGTCTTCGCGTCCTCCGAGGTCGCCTCGGGCGTGCGCAACATCCTCAAGGTCAAGGCGGCGGGGCTTGAGGTCGGGCCGATCCTGATGGGCATGGGCAACAAGGCGCATGTGGTGACCCCCGCGATCACCGCGCGCGGCCTTCTGAACATGTCCGCCATCGCGGGAACGCCGGTCGCGCACTACGGCTGACGCCTCCTCGTGCGACTTCGTCTTCTCGTCGGACGGCGCGCGCTGTGCGAGGAGTGACGAAGTCATCGACGAGCCCCCCCGACGACCCCCCGAGAGACCCCCGGCGAATCGTCCCGCCGTCGCCGTTCACCAGGATTTTGCAAATCCCGCCGCACAGCTGCCGGGCCTTTGCAGTACCGCTACACTTTGCAAACTTTAGGATGGATGACTGGCAAATTCTGCAAATCCATTGTGCCCTGTTCCCGGTAACAGCGTTGCAACAGCGCCCCTCTCTGCCGTAACACAGGCGCGAGGAGACATCGGCGGGGGGAGATCGCGATGGGCTACGCGCAAGTATACGGCCAGTGGCAGGCGGACCCGGAAGGGTTCTGGATGGGCGCGGCCGGTGGCATCGACTGGGTGACAAAACCCAGCCGCGCGCTCGACGATGCCCGCGCACCGCTTTACGAATGGTTCACCGACGCCACCGTCAACACCTGCTGGAACGCCGTCGACCGCCACGTCGCCGCTGGTCGCGGCAAGCAGCCCGCCATCATCCACGACAGCCCGGTCACGGCGACCCGCCACGTCATCACCTATGCCGAGCTTCAGGACCGCGTCTCCCGCCTGGCCGGCGCGCTGAAGGCCAAGGGTGTCCAGAAGGGCGACCGCGTCATCATCTACATGCCGATGGTGCCGGAGGCGCTGGAGGCGATGCTCGCCTGCGCCCGGCTCGGCGCGATCCACTCGGTCGTCTTCGGCGGCTTCGCGGCCCACGAACTCGCCGTGCGCATCGACGACTGCACGCCCAAGGCCATCATCGCGGCAAGCTGCGGGATCGAGCCGTCCCGCGTCGTCCACTACAAGCCCCTCCTCGACGCGGCCATCGACCAGGCCACCCACAAGCCCGACTTCTGCGTGATCTTCCAGCGCGAACAAGAGGTCGCCAAGCTGACCGAAGGCCGCGATCTCGACTGGCACGGATTCCAGCACGGCGTCACCCCCGCCGACTGCACGCCCGTAGAAGGCAACCATCCGGCCTATATCCTTTACACCTCTGGCACCACCGGCGCGCCGAAGGGCGTCGTCCGCCCCACCGCAGGGCACCTCGTCGCCCTCAATTGGACCATGCGCGCGATCTACAACTGCGGGGCAGGCGATGTCTTCTGGGCCGCAAGTGACGTAGGCTGGGTCGTCGGCCACAGCTACATCTGCTACGCCCCCCTCATCGCCGGCTGCACCACCGTGGTCTATGAAGGCAAGCCCGTCGGCACCCCCGACGCCGCGGCCTTCTGGCGCGTCATCAACGAACACAAGGTCCGCAGCTTCTTCACCGCACCCACCGCGCTTCGCGCCATCAAACGCGACGATCCGGACGGCAAGCTGGTGCCCAGCCTTCCCACCCTCCAGGCGCTCTATCTGGCCGGAGAACGCGCCGACCCCGATACCATCCACTGGGCGCAGACCCACCTGAAGGTGCCGGTCATCGACCATTGGTGGCAGACCGAGACCGGCTATGCCATCGCCGCCAACCCCCTTGGGATCGAACACCTTCCCGTCAAGATCGGCTCGCCTTCCGTCCCCATGCCCGGCTTCGACGTGCAGGTCCTCGACGAAGGCGGCCACCCGGTCTCGCCCGGCACGCTGGGTGCCATCGCGATCAAGCTGCCCCTGCCCCCCGGCACCCTGCCGACCCTCTGGAACGCCGAGGACCGCTTCCGCAAATCCTACCTGAACCACTTCCCCGGCTATTACGAGACCGGCGACGCGGGCTACATCGACGCCGACGGCTATCTCTACATCATGGCCCGCACCGATGACGTGATCAACGTCGCGGGCCACCGCCTGTCCACCGGCGCGATGGAGGAGGTGCTGGCCAGCCACAAGGATGTCGCCGAATGCGCGGTGATCGGGGTGGCTGACGACCTGAAAGGCCAGTCCCCGCTGGGCTTCCTCTGCCTCAACAAGGGGGCGATGCGCCCGCATGACGAGGTGGTGAAGGAATGCGTGCAACTGGTCCGTGACCAGATCGGCCCCGTGGCGGATTTCAAGCGCGCCGTGGTGGTGGACCGCCTGCCCAAGACCCGGTCGGGCAAGATCCTGCGCGGCACCATGGTCAAGATCGCCGACAGCCAACCCTGGAAGATGCCCGCCACCATCGACGACCCGGCGATCCTGGACGAGATCACTGCCGCCCTCCGTTCGATCGGCCTCGCCAAGGGCTGACACTGGACAGGCCGGGCGCGCTCGGGCAATCTTTGCATTATGCAAAGAGCCTCGCACCCGTCCGCCATCCTGCCCGACGGCTTCGACCCTGACCGACTGCAACGCCTTCTGGACCTTGTCGGCCCCGATCAGGCGCCGATCCTGCTGGCCCAGCTTCGGCTTGACCTCGCAGGCTGCGCCGACAGCATCGCCCGCGCCGTCCCGGGCCCGGACTGGGAAACCCTGCGCGAGGCCAGCCATGTGCTGATCTCGCTTGCAGGATCCGTAGGGGCCATGCGCCTGCATGAGACCGCCCAGGCGCTCAACGCTGCCGCCCATGCCGCGCATCCCGCCGCCCTGGCCGGCCTCTTGCCGCAGCTCCGGGCTGATCTCGACACCCTGATCGCCCTTGTCGAGGCCACCCCGGCACAGGCACCGCGATGAAGCCTCCCACCTCTTCGCACCCGCCGCTCCTGCTGATCGAGGACACGCTGTCCCTGCAGATGATCTATCGTTCGGTCCTGACCGGCGCGGGTTACCGCGTCGCAGTCGCCGGCTCGGCGACCGAAGGGATGGTGCAGTTCCAGACACTGAAACCGGCCGTGGTCCTGCTTGACCTCGTCCTGCCGGACCGCGACGGGTTGCACCTGATGCAAGAGTTCCTGGCCCAGCAACCAGACACCGCGATCATCGCCATCACCGCCAATGGCTCGGTCAATCGCGCGGTCGAGGCGATGCGGGCCGGGGCGCATGATTTCCTCGTGAAACCCTTCGATGAGGCACGTCTGCTTGGCACAGTGCAGAACGCGCTGGCCGATCGCCGGCCGGGACTGACCGAAAACCGCATTGCCCCGCAGACGGAACGGATCACGCTGACCGACACTTCGGGCTTCATCGGCTCATCCGAGGCGATGGCGCGCATCCACGCCACCATCGCCTCGGTCGCGCGCTCCATGGCCACGGTCTTCATCACCGGCGAAAGCGGCACAGGCAAAGAGCTTTGCGCCCTCGCCGTCCACGCCAATTCCGCCCGCGCCTCCGGCCCCTTCATCGCGCTGAACTGCGGCGCGATCCCGCAGGACCTGCTGGAATCCGAGGTCTTCGGCCATATGAAAGGCAGCTTCACCGGCGCGCTTTCCGACAAGCCGGGGGCGGCGACGGCGGCGGATGGCGGCACGCTCTTTCTGGACGAGATCTGCGAAATGGCCCCGGCCTTGCAGACCAAGCTTTTGCGCTTCCTGCAAACCTCGACCGTCCAGCCGGTCGGTGCGACCCGGCCGAAGAAGGTGAACGTCCGCATCGTCTGCGCCACCAACCGCGACCCGCTGGACGCCGTCCGCCGTGGCCAGTTCCGCGAGGACCTCTATTACCGCCTTTTTGTCGTGCCGATCCACATGCCCCCCCTGCGCGACCGGGGCCATGACGTGATCGAAATCGCCGAGGCCGCGCTTCAGCGCTTTGCCGAGGAAGAGGGCCGCAGCTTCCAGGGCCTCGACCCTGCCGTGCGCACGCTCCTGCTGCGCCTGCCCTGGCCGGGCAATGTGCGCCAACTTCTGAACGTGATCCGCAACGTGGTGGTCCTGAACCCGGGCGGATGGGTCACCCCGGAAATGCTACCCCGAGGCCTTGCCGAGGCGATGACCGACCCGGCCAACCTGACGCAGGCGCCAGAGCCGGTCCCCGACCTGCCCGGCACCGACAGCCTGATCGGCCTGACCCTCGCCGAGGCCGAGCGGCGCCTGATAGAGGCGACCCTTGCCCGCCATGGCGGGTCGGTCCCAAAGGCCGCGCGGGTGCTGGACGTCTCGCCCTCGACGCTTTACCGCAAGATCGACGCCTGGAAGGCGCGCGCGTCCTGACCACCCGCTCCTCGATGACTTCGTCACTCGTCGCCGCCCACGACGACAAGCCGCAGGCGCAGGAGGAGTGTGCCCCCCTCAGGTGAACTGCTCGCCGATCAGCCGTTCTTCCAGCCCATGGCCGGGATCGAACAGCAGCCGATGCGTCACCCCCGGCTCGGACCGCACCTCGACACTGGCCACATCGCGCACCGAAGACCGGCTGTCGGCATCCGCCATCACCGGGCGCTTCTCCGGTTCCAGCACCTCGAAACGCACCACCGCGCTTGACGGCAGCAAGGCCCCGCGCCAACGCCGGGGCCGGAAGGCCGACATCGCCGTCAGCGCCAGCACGTCCGAGCCAATCGGCAGGATCGGCCCATGCGCCGAATAGTTGTAGGCGGTCGATCCCGCCGGCGTCGCGACCAGCGCCCCGTCACAGACCAGCTCTTCCAGCCGCTCGCGCCCGTCTACCAGCACCCGCAGCTTTGCCGCCTGCGGCCCCTGGCGCAGCAATGACACCTCGTTGATCGCCAGCGCTTCCGACACCCGGCCCCTTGCGTTTTCCGCCCGCATCGCCAGCGGGTGGATCGCCGTCTCTTCCGCCGCGCGCAGCCGTTCGACCAGCCCTTCCTCGGCATAGGCGTTCATCAGGAACCCGATCGTGCCGCAGTTCATGCCATAGACAGGCAGGCCCCGCCCTTGGGCGGCATGCAGGGTCTGCAACATGAACCCGTCGCCGCCCAGCGCCACGATCCTCTCGGCCACCCGCGCCTCGGCCTGACCATAGCGCGCCACCAGCGCCGCGAACGCCGCCATGGCTGCTGGAGCCTTCGATGCCGTGAACCTGATCCGCACGCATTCCCCTCCACCGCCCGTGCCCGCACTCTTGCCCTCCCGGCCGGTAAACTCAACCCCGCGCCGCGCTCCGACCCGCCGCATCGGTTTCCACTTGGCAAGAATATTTCGCCGCCAACACCGATCATGTCGGATTCTTGCCTTTTCCGACGGCACGCCATGCTCTAGATACCGCCGCACACCCAGGCCCGGAGGACACCCCATGAACGCCCCCCACCGCGATACCGGCTTCTTCACCGAACCACTGTCCTCCCGCGACCCCGAACTTTTCGGCGCCGTCACCGATGAACTCGGCCGCCAGCGGCACGAGATCGAGCTGATCGCCAGCGAGAACATCGTCTCCCGCGCCGTGATGGAGGCGCAGGGGTCGGTCATGACCAACAAGTATGCGGAAGGGTATCCGGGCAAGCGCTACTATGGCGGCTGCCAGTTCGTCGACGTGGCGGAAAACCTCGCCATCGACCGCGCCTGCAAGCTCTTCGGCTGCAGCTTCGCGAACGTCCAGCCGAACTCCGGCAGCCAGGCCAACCAGGGCGTCTTCCAGGCGCTCCTGAAGCCCGGTGACACCATCCTCGGCATGTCGCTGGATGCCGGCGGCCACCTCACCCACGGCGCGGCCCCGAACCAGTCGGGCAAATGGTTCAACGCCATCCAGTATGGCGTGCGCAAGCAGGACCTGACGCTTGATTACGACCAGCTCGCCCAGCTTGCCACCGAGCACAAGCCGAAGCTCATCATCGCCGGCGGCTCTGCCATCCCCCGCATCATCGACTTCGCCAAGATGCGCGAGATTGCGGATTCCGTCGGCGCCTACCTTCTGGTGGACATGGCCCACTTCGCGGGCCTCGTCGCGGCGGGCCTCTACCCCAGCCCCTTCCCGCATGCCCATGTCGCCACCACGACGACCCACAAGACCCTGCGCGGCCCCCGTGGCGGCATGATCCTGACGAATGACGAGGACATCGCCAAGAAGGTCAACTCGGCCATCTTCCCCGGCATCCAGGGCGGCCCGCTGATGCATGTCATCGCCGCCAAGGCCGTCGCCTTCGGCGAGGCGCTGCGGCCCGAGTTCAAGACCTACCAGGCCCAAGTCATCAAGAACGCCCAGGCCCTTGCCGATGAACTGATGAAGGGCGGGCTCGACATCGTCACCGGCGGCACCGACACGCACCTGATGCTGGTCGACCTGCGGCCCAAGGGCGTGAAGGGCAACGCCACGGAAAAGGCGCTCGGCCGCGCCCACATCACCTGCAACAAGAACGGCATCCCCTTTGATACCGAAAAGCCGACGATCACCTCCGGCGTCCGCCTCGGCACCCCGGCAGGCACCACCCGCGGCTTCGGTGAACCCGAATTCCGCCAGATCGCCCGCTGGATCATCGAGGTCGTCGACGGCCTCGCCGCCAACGGCGAAGACGGCAACGCCGCCGTCGAGGCCAAGGTGAAAGCCGAGGTCGAAGCCCTCTGCAAGCGCTTCCCGATCTATCCGGACCTCTGAAGGCAGGGCCGGACGCATCAGCGCCGAGGGATATGCTTCAGCGCTGCGTGCAGGGCACCGAACCGCAGGCCTGAAAGCAGACTTCCAGGCCGATCCACTGCTGGTTCTGATGTGCAGGCAGGATTGCCCGGGGCGCAGGCTTGACCCTGCGCCCCGGTCTTTCTCAGGGCGTCTGATCCATGCCGAACGCGGCATGATGGATCAGCTCGCCGTCCGGCACGTCGCCATTGAAGATCAGGGCCTGAACGAACCGGGGCGGGATGCCAGCCAGTCGCAGGCCCGGATAGGCCCTGAACCCGAACCGACCATAGTAGCCGGGATCGCCGACAAGGGCCGCCCCCTTGCATCCTGCCTGCAACCGGCGGATCGCTTCGCCCATCAGGGCGCTTCCGATCCCCTCGCCGTGCCGCAAGGGCAGGACGGCGACGGGACCGATCAGGCCCCAGCCGGGGACCTCTCCGATCCGGGCCTGCGACGCGGCCAGATAGCCGACCACCTCGCCCCCGTCCTCGGCCACAAGCGACAGGCTCAGGGCCTTCTCCTCCCGCAACCTGTCAATGATGGCTGCCTCGGTTCCGCTGGACTGCGGCAAGAGCTTCATCGCCTCGGTCACCACCTTGCGGATCGCCGGGGCGTCAGTGACGGTTTCATCGCGGATCAACATGTCAAGTTCCCTGATTGTCGAGTTGCGCCCGGACCGAAAGGCGACCGCGTTTCGAGATCTGGTAGGGACCGCCAGCCCGTGACTCGATCAGCCGCTTGCGTCGAAGCTTGTTGAAGACGCTCATGTCGACATCGGAAAGGATCATCCCCTCGCGCGTGACGCAGATGACAGACGTGATCTTGGGGCCGTTCTCCCGCTCGTGAAGGATACGGCCACCCAGTGCCAGAACGTGCAGCGCACGTTGTTCGTTTCGTGAGATATTCATGGAAGTCTCGTGTGAAAGACGTGAATCAACGCCCAAGCGCACATGCGCCCGGCGGCTTCGGTTTCACGCGGCTCTCTGCGACTCAGAGAGCCTTGTCACACAAGCTCTGACATCCAGTCTCCGTGGTCCGGGCAGCGGCTCGCCACCGCGCCCGACCAGAAAGATAAGCCTTGCAGCGACCAATCACAAGGCTTCCACGCAGCACTCACGCAACAAGCGGCCCATGGGCCCCGCTCAACGTCCGACCTACCTGACCCATTTCGCCCAGAAACGCCCTTCCGATGACGCCGCCCCCGGGCCATAAGCGGGGCATGGCCGACCTGCCCGTCACGACGATCCTGCCCGACCTCGCCGCAGCCCTTGCCGGGCGTGGCATGGCCGTCCTTCAGGCCCCGCCGGGAGCCGGCAAGACGACGCTGGTGCCGCTCGACCTTTTGGCACGGGGGCTGGTGTCGGGCCGGATCGTCCTGCTGGAACCTCGCCGCCTTGCCGCCCGGGCGGCGGCCGAGCGGATGGCGGACAGCTTGGGCGAAACGGTCGGCCGGACGGTCGGCTACCGCATAAGGGGCGAGGCGAAGGTCTCTCCCGCCACCCGGATCGAGGTGGTGACCGAAGGCATCCTGACCCGAATGATCCAATCTGATCCGGAGCTTGCAGGCATCGGGCTGGTGATCTTCGACGAGTTTCACGAACGCAGCCTGAACGCCGACCTTGGCCTCGCCCTCTGTCTGGAGGTGCGCGGCGCCCTGCGCGAAGACCTGAAGCTTCTGGTCATGTCGGCGACGCTCGATGCCGCCCCGGTGGCGGCGTTGATGGGGGATGCGCCCGTCATCACCTCGCAGGGCCGCGCCTTCCCGGTCGAGACGCGCTGGTTGCCCCGCCCGCCTGACCCCTCGCTGCGGCTGGAGGCGGTGGTTGCCGGGGCGGTCAAGGCAGCGCTGGCCGAAACCGAGGGCGGCATGCTCGTCTTCCTGCCGGGCGAGGGCGAAATCCGCCGGGTTGAGGCGATGCTCTCGGGCCTGCCCGGCGTGGCGCTGCGGCCCCTGTTCGGTGCGATGGACCTTGCCGCCCAACGCGCCGCCCTGGCGCCTGCCGAGGGGCGCAAGGTGGTGCTGGCCACCTCCATCGCCGAAACCTCGCTGACCCTGCCGGACATCCGGGTGGTGGTCGACGCAGGCCGCGCAAGGCGGGCCCGGTTCGACCCGAATTCGGGCATGTCGCGGCTGGTGACGGAACGGGTGACCAGGGCCGAGGCAGAGCAGCGCCGTGGCCGGGCGGGGCGGGTGGCCTCAGGCGTCTGCTACCGGCTGTGGACCAAAGGCGAAGAGGGCGGGCTGGCCCCCTATCCGCCTGCCGAGATCGAGGTGGCCGACCTTGCAAACCTCGCGCTTGAACTGGCCTTGTGGGGCGGGGCCGACCTGCCCTTCCTGACAGCGCCCCCCGCCGGGCCACTGGCCGAGGCACGGGCGCTTCTGCAAGGTCTGGGGGCGCTGGACGACAAGGGCCATATCACCGCACATGGCCGGGTGCTGGCCGCCCTGCCCCTGCATCCGCGTCTTGGGCACATGCTCGCCGTGGCCGGGCCGGAGGCGGCAACCCTTGCCGCGCTCTTGGCCGAACGCGACCCCCTGCGCGGCGCGCCGCCCGATCTGGCCTTGCGGATGCAGGCGATTGCCCGTCCGGGGGCCGAGGCGGACCGGGGCGTGGTGGAGCGTATCCGGGCCGAGGCCAGGCGGCTGGCCTCCGGGCTGGCCGGCCCCCTCCCCCCTGGTGGGGGAGGGATGGGGAGGGGGGGCTCGGACAGCTATTCCCTCGCCGAGATGGCGGCGCTGGCCTATCCTGACCGGATCGGGCTGCGGCGGAAGGGTGAGGCGCCGCGCTGGGTTCTGTCAGGCGGCAAGGGGGCGGCGATGGCAGCCGGATTGCCGCTGTCGGGCGCGCGGCTGATCGTGGCGACCGATCTAGACGGCGATGCCCGCGAGGCCACGATCCGGCAGGCAATCGCGATTTCCGAGGCAGAGGTCCGGAGGCTCTATGCCGACCGCATCGTCTGGGTCGAGGTCTGCGAATGGTCGCGGCGCGAGGGCCGGGTGCTGGCCCGCCGCCAGGAACGGCTGGGGGCGCTGGTGCTGGAGGACCGGCACTGGGACGCGCCCGGCGATGCCGTGGCCCAAGCTGCGCTGGCGGGCCTGCGGCTTCTGGGCCTGCCCTGGTCGCCCGCCGCGCGGCGCCTGCGGGCCCGGGCGCGGCTGGCAAGGACCGAGGGCTGGCCGGGGGTGGAGGATGCCGACCTCTTGGCCAGCGCCGAGGACTGGCTCTTGCCATATCTGGCCGGGGTGCGGACCGAGGCACAACTGAAGGCGCTTGATCTGGTGCCTGCGCTGCAAGGCCTGCTTGGCTGGGACCGGCTGGCCGAAATGGACCGGCTGGTGCCGGGGCATTTCGAAACTCCCCTGGGACGGAAGGTGCCGATCGACTATGACGGCGAGGTTCCGGCGATCGAGGTGCGCCTTCAGGAAATGTTCGGTGTGACCGTGCATCCGGTGGTGGGCGCGGGCCGGATGCCGGTCAGGATCACACTTTTGTCGCCCGCCCGCGCGCCGGTCCAGGTGACGACCGACCTGCCGCGCTTCTGGGCGACATCCTATGCCGATGTCCGCAAGGACATGCGCGGCGCCTATCCGCGCCACCCCTGGCCCGACGACCCGACGCTGGCAGAACCCACGCTGCGGGCCAAGCCACGGAGAACATGAGCGGCAAGGTTTGCCGGCACGCCTCGCAAGTTCCTGCCGGGGAACCTGGCCCTGCGCCGACCGGCGCGGGTGACCTCATCCGCCCGGCGCGCGTTCCAGCCGGTAGCTGCCTTCCGGCAGGTTCAAGGCGGCGGCAAGGTCGCGGACCTGGCCCAGCGAAAGGGTGATGCGCATCACCTCATCGGTGCGGGGATCGACCTGATCGACGACCACGCAATCCTCGAAAGCGGTGATGGTGACGTCTTCCGTCAGGGGCAGGTCCTCACCCTCGTCGACAAGGGTGATGACGGTAGAGTCGAATTCGTGCTCGATGGTGAACATGGGGCCAACCTAGCCGTCCGAACCGTCGCCGGCAACGGGAATCCCGTCCTGACACCTGCGTGATAGGGGCCTCGCCCAGCTTTCCACGGCGATGCGATTTGTTACTCTCTGCGAACCGCCGTGCGAGGATCGACATGCGCCTTTCCCTGATCGCCTTTCTGGTCCTGACGCTGGCGGGCTGTGTGGCGACACCGCCCACGACCACGCCACCGGTCGCGCCGGTTGCAACGGGGTCGGTCCCGTCGCCACAGGCGGCGGCCGAAACCTTCCTGCGCGTGGTTGCGACGGTTAAGCCCGTGGCGGAGGATGTCTGCCGGACCCGCGGCGTGACCCGGAACTGCGACTTCCGCATCGTCGTGGACGACCGTCCGGGCCAGCCGCCGAACGCCTTCCAGACGCTGGACAGCCGGGGGCGTCCGGTCATCGGCTTCACCCTCGCGCTGATCATGGATGCCCGCAACGCCGACGAGCTGGCCTTTGTCCTTGGGCATGAGGCCGCGCACCATATCGCCGGCCACATTCCCCGGCGGCAGGACCAGGCGATGACCGGAGCGCTGGTCGCGGGCGTCCTGGCCCAGGCCAGCGGGCTCAGCCCCGAAGAGGTGCGCGCCGCCCAGAACCTCGGGGCCGAGGTCGCCGCGCGCAGCTACAGTCGTGAGTTCGAACTGGAGGCCGATGCGCTTGGGGCCGAGATCGCGTTTCTCGCGGGCTTCGATCCGGTACGCGGCGCGGGCTTCTTCGACCGCCTGCCCGATCCGGGCGACCGGTTTCTGGGCAGCCACCCGCCGAATGCCCAGCGCAAGGCGCAGGTGGCGGCGGTTGTAAGGCGGCTCAAGGGCTCTTGATCTGCGTCAAGGAAACCGCCCCGACCCTGCGGCAGGATCATCGCACAGGGTCAGGAGGACCTGGCAATGATCGGATATGCTGAAACCCCGAAGGCATGGTGGCTGACACGCGGCATGGCGCGGATCAGCGGTGTGAATCTGGCCCGCGCGGTGGTCGAGGGTTGGCTGCAGCGCGACGAGCTTGAACATCTCGTCACGCGCTGTGCCGCCTGCACCCGTTGCGAGCTTTGCGAGACCTGGCTGATGAAGTCGGGCAGCGCGCGGTCGATGCCGGACTTCTGCCCCAACAAGACCGAGATCGAGGCGCTGATCGCCTGAAGTTTCCCCGTGCGCGGATATCCTGGCCTCTTCCCTTGGCCCCGCGCCTGCCTGCGGCGCCTGACCCCCCTCCCGGTCAGGCGCCGTTTTTTCCTGCCCTCCCCATGCCATCGGGCCACGTCCTGTGAAATGCTGCGCCCATGATCGTCCTCGAAGATCTCGTGCGCGACCGGGGCTCGCGCTATGCGGCCTCGGTGGGTCCGGTGCGCGACCGGGCCGGGATCGAAGCCTTTCTCGCCGATCTGCGCAAACGTCGTCGTTTTGCCAGGGCCACGCATCACAGCTGGGCCGTTGTGCTGTCCGAGGACGGCCCCCTGAAGAACGACGATGGCGAATCGGGCGCCGGGGCGGTGATCCTGAAGATGCTGGAACGCGAGGGGCTGGTCGATCACATCGTCGTGGTGACGCGCTGGTATGGCGGGGTCAACCTCGGCGGCGACCGCTTTGCCCATCTGGTGACCTGCACAAGGGCGGCGCTGGCGGCCCTGCGCGACGGCTTGCCGAAGCCCGGGTTGCGGGCGTAGCCTGCGCGGGCTGTGGCCGGGGAGGTGAGGGGTGAGCGATCAGAGGCTGGGCAGTCCGGTGCCAGACTGGACCGCGCCACGCAGGCCCGACCGGGAACCGATGGCGGGGCGGCTGGCGCGGCTCGAGCCGTTGAACGCCGATGCCCATGCCTTCGGGCTGCAAGAGGCGTTCCAGGGCCACGATGCGCTGTGGGATTACATGCCCTATGGCCCCTTCGCCTCGGGCTCGGCCTATCACCGCTGGGCACGACAGCGCGAAGAGGGCGAGGATCCGCGCTTCTTCACCCTGATTGACCGGGCGACGGGGCAGCCGGGCGGCATCGCCAGCTATCTGCGGATCACGCCCGAGGCCGGGTCGATCGAGGTCGGCCATATCTGCATCGCCCCGCGGATGCAGCGCAACGCGGCTGCGACAGAAGCGATGTTCCTGATGATGGACTGGGCGTTCCGCGCCGGATACCGCCGTTACGAATGGAAATGCAACGCGCTGAACCTTGCCTCGCGTCGGGCGGCGCAGCGGCTGGGCTTCAGCTTCGAAGGCGTCTTTCGCAACCACATGATCGTCAAGGGGCGGAACCGCGACACTGCCTGGTTCTCGGTCATCGACAGCGAATGGCCCGCCCTGGCCGAAGCCTACCGGGTCTGGCTGGACCCTGCGAATTTCGACGCGGCGGGGCAGCAGCGGGAACGGCTTTCCGACCTGACAGGACTGGTCCGCGCCGCAAGCGACCCTGCCCTGTCGCGCTAGGACCGCAATTCCCGCAGGTGGTTGGCGGGCAGGGACCCGGTCTGAAACGCCCCCTTGCCGGAATTCCTCTGGCAGGCCCTGCCACAGGGGCCGGCCAGCAGAACCTCCCTTATGCCCATCGTCACATTTGCCGGACGCTTCCCCCGCAGGATGAAGCCCGGCAAGAGGCGGTGGCGTTCAAGGCCACCCGGGCAAGACACCCGGGCAGGCGGCGCCTTCGCAGCGCGACGCGCCGTTTTCGGCCGCCACCGCCGCCGGACGCCCCCGACCAGGCAACCGGCCCCCGCCGGGCAGGCGCAGGGGCAGGGCGCGGGTCACGCCACCCGGTTCAGATCGCGCAGACGCTGGGTCAGGATGGCCGCCAGCGCCGTGCGCCCGGCTTCGGTTGCTCCTTGCAGGGCCGCCCGCTCCAGCGCATCGTCGCCCGCCGTTCGGGCCAGACTGCGCACGAAACCCGTCGCATAGCTGGCATCGGACCCGCCGGCGCTGACCAAAGCCGCTGCCCGGGCCAGATCGTCGCGCAAGGCCACGGGATCGGCCATTGGCGCTTCCGGCTCGTCGCCCAGGGGTTCGGCGCCGACCCCGGCTACCAGTTGCCGGATCAGCCGCACCAGCCCCGCAACCGAAGGAATCGGCTTTTCGACAAAGGCCACGGCCCCGGCTTCAAGGGCCGCGCTGCGCCCGTCGGGATCGCCGCTCAGCGCCAGCGCCGGCAGGCCCTGCGCCGCAACCTCGGCAATCAGCGCCTCGCCCCGGCCATCCGGCAGGCCGAGGTCGACGATCACCAGATCCGGCCGATAGCAGGCCAGATGGGCCCGCGCGGCGGCGATGGTTTCGGCGCGCCGCAGCCGCGCACCCGTGCGCTGGCAGATCAGGCGCAGCATGTCGCAGGTCAGGCGGCTGTCTTCCACCGCAAGCAGGGTGAGCCCGCGCAGCGGCAAGGGCACGCTGGCAAAAGAGGAACTCGGCAGTTGCGGACCGTCGGGGGGAAAGGGCATGGCGGCTCTCCTTCTGGATGCCGCAAGCCTGCCCCATGGCCGGTAAACGCCGGGTAAATGCCGCTGCGACCGCCTGACGCTTGCACCGCGCGCGCCGCCCGCCCATAAGCCGGATCAAGGAGCTTGCAAGGAAACCGCCCATGATCGGACGTCTGAACCATGTCGCCATCGCCGTGCCCGACCTGACGGCAGCGGCCGACCAGTATCGCACTACGCTGGGGGCCAGGGTAGGCGATCCCCAGCCCGAACCGGACCACGGCGTGACCGTGGTCTTCATCGAGCTGCCCAACACCAAGATCGAGCTTCTGCATCCCCTGGGCGAAAACTCCCCGATCCTCGGATTCCTCGAAAAGAACCCGGCGGGGGGCATCCATCACATCTGCTATGAGGTCGATGACATCCTGGCCGCGCGCGACCATCTGAAGGCCACCGGCGCGCGGGTGCTTGGCACGGGCGAACCGAAGATCGGCGCGCATGGCAAGCCGGTGCTGTTCCTGCACCCCAAGGATTTCAACGGCTGCCTGGTGGAGCTGGAACAGGCATGAGCATCACCGCCGCCCTCGTCGTCTATGCCGTCACCTGGTTCATGACCTTCTTCGTCGTGATCCAGACCCGGACGGTCACCCAGTCCGACACCGACCATGTGGAACCCGGCACTCCACCGGGCGCCCCGGCAGAAGAGGTGGTGGGCAGGATGGCGCTGGCCACCACGCTCTGGGCAACGCTGATCTGGGCGGTCATCTGCGGAATCATCCTGTCAGGCTGGATCACCATGTCCGACCTCGACTGGTTCGGGCGCATGGCGCGCTGACGAAAAAGGGGGGCGGCGCCCCCCTGGTCCTGCCCCTGGCCTCCGCCTCAGCGGCGGCGATCGCGGCGCGCGCTCATCGGCTGGAAGGCCACGCCGACATGCGCCTCGCAATAGGGTTTGCCCGGAAGCGACGGCAGGCCGCAGAACCAGAAATCCTCGGTCGCAGGGTCGCCGATCGGCCATTTGCAGGTCCGCTCGGTCAGTTCCATCAGCGAAAGCTTGCGCGCCCGCTTTTCCACCTCGCGGACCGAGGCCAGCGCCTCGGGGCTGATCTCGTTCAGGCTGGGCTGCGGCGGCAGCGGCTGGCCGGCCGGGATGATCGCCTTGCGCACGGGCAGGGGCGTGACATTCGAGGCGGGGACAGCGGCAGCAGGCGCAGCCGGGCGCGGCGCCTCGGTCCGCGGCGGCACCGGTTCGGGACGCTGCGCCGGTTCGGCGCGTGCCGCCGCCGGAGCCGGGGCCTCTTCCTCTTCCTCCTTGCCGCCAACGCGGTTCGACAGGCCCAGCCGGTGAACCTTGCCGATCACCGCATTGCGGGTGACGCCGCCCAGTTCCTTGGCGATCTGGCTGGCCGACTGGCCTTCGCCCCACATGCGCTTGAGCGTCTCGACGCGCTCGTCGGTCCAGGACATCCCGTTCTCCACCTGTCTTGTTGACGCGCCATTGTATCCGTGCCGGGCACTGGGCCGCAAGGGCGACCGCGCAAGGTCAGCCCGGAAGGACCAGAACCCGCGCCTCGCCCGGTTTCACGATCGGAAAGGCCGCCCGCCTGCGGGCAAGCGGAAGGTCGGGAAACAGGGCGGCGATCTCGGCCCGCTGCTCGGCGTCAAGTGCGTCCAGACCGGTCGCTCCCGGATGAAAGCTTTCGGACAGGGCGCCATTGGCCAGGATCATCTCGTGACGGTCGAAGAGCAGATGGAAGTAGACCAGCGGCTGCTCGGGAAAGACCTGCCGCACCGTGCCGCCGTTGACCAGCGACTTTGCCGGGATCAGCACCTGATCCTCGCCGAAATAGACTTCGGCACGCCAGTCGTTCAGCAGCATGCGGTGCTGCGGTGACACCATGAGCGGCCGGGTGTTGCCCATGGCGCCGGTTTCGAACCGGATTGGCCGCAGCTCGGGATGCGCCAGCAGTTCGAACATCGAGACCGGCCTCCGCCCGATCCAGCGCAAGGGCTGCGAGCCGTTGTCAAGCGTCGTGACCAGATCGCCCACCGCAAGCTCATCGATGCAGCGCGGGCCTTCGGGGGTTTCGATCATGGTGCCTTGCGTAAAGCAAAGGATCGACGCCCAGGGCAGGGCGTTCTGTCCGGCGTAGGGGCTGCCGACCGCGCCGGAAAGACCGTAGTCCTGCAACTGGGTGGCAGTCTGCTGGTCGGTGGCAAGCGTGATCGTGTAGCTGACCCCGGGAACCAGCGGCTCGGTCCCGATGATGCCGACGTTCACGCCCCCGATGCTGACGACATGGAAGATCAATTCGCGCGGCGGAGTTTCGCTGGTGGTGACACGGATGCGGTATTCCAGATCGACGCGCTGCCCCGCCGTGCCGAACGGGCTGTCGGCGCTGACCACGGGCAAGGCCCCGGCCTCATTGATGGAGGCGTCCGTCATCAGGGGATCGTCATCCTCGACCTTGACCGTGGTGATGGTCGGGGTCGCCGAAGTCAGCGCGAACACCTCACCCGGGGTTCCGACGCCCTGGGTGTTTCCGGGCGCCGTCAACTGAACGCCCGCCTGCCCCGCCGGGCTGGTCACTGTCACCTGGTTAAAGGCGTAGAATCCGAACTGATACGTTGCCATGGGTCATGATCGGGCGCTGCCACGCGGTCAGCCTGCCCTGTTGGTTTCCAGATTCCGTTTTCCCTGTCGCAGAATAATGCGCAAAATTCGACGGAAATCGCACCTTTGACTGAGCAATCATAGCTTTTCTTGGGCCTTGCAACCGGGGCGCGATCCGGGCGCCCCCAGCGACCTGATCGCGTGTGGCATTGCCGCTGGACGGCCTGCCGGCGGAAGGATATACGGCCACGATGAGCAGCCTTGCCCGACGTCTCCGACACCTGCGCCGACGCCGCCGCGTCTGACGACTGCTGTCCCGCGCCATGATGGCGCATGTTCCCCCTCGTTGACTCGCCGCCCGCCCTCGGGCACCCATTGGCCTTGCCGTGCAAAGGACACTGACAATGATCCCCGCCGTTCTGCCCACATACAACCGCGCGCCACTTGCCTTCGTGAAGGGCGAGGGCAGCTGGCTTTGGGCCGAGGACGGGCAGCGATACCTTGATCTCGGCTCGGGGATCGCGGTGAACGCGCTTGGCCATGCCCACCCGGCGCTGGTCGCGGTGCTGACCGACCAGGCGGCCCGGCTCTGGCATGTCTCGAACGTCTACCGCATCCCCGAACAGGAGCGGCTGGCCCAGCTTCTGGTCGACCGGACCTTCGCCGACACCGTCTTCTTCACCAATTCCGGCACCGAGACGGCGGAACTCGCGATCAAGATGGCGCGCAAGTTCCATTCCGAGAACGGCCAGCCCGAGCGGGTGGAGATCGTCGCCTTCGAGGGTGCGTTCCACGGCCGCTCCACCGGCGCGATCGCAGCCGCGGGGTCGGAAAAGATGGTCAAGGGCTACGGGCCCTTGATGCCGGGCTTCGTGCATCTGAAATGGCCGACCTCGGATGCCGACCATGCCGCGATCCGCGCCGCGATCACGGACAGGACCTGCGCCGTCATCATCGAGCCGATCCAGGGCGAAGGTGGCATCCGCGTGGTCCCCGACCAGTGCCTCAAGGGCCTGCGCGACCTCTGCGACGAAACCGGCACGCTCCTCATCTTCGACGAGGTGCAATGCGGCATGGGCCGAACGGGCCGCCTTTTCGCGCATGAATGGGCCGGGGTCACCCCCGACATCATGATGGTCGCCAAGGGCATCGGCGGCGGCTTCCCCTTGGGCGCGGTGCTGGCCACCGAACGGGCGGCCCTTGGCATGACGGCGGGCACGCATGGTTCCACCTATGGCGGCAACCCCTTGGGCTGCGCCGTGGGCGCGAAAGTCACGGAACTGGTCTCCGACCCCGCCTTCCTGGCCGAGGTCGCCCGCAAGGGCGCCCTCCTGCGCCAGGGTCTCGAAAGTCTCGTCGCCCGCCACCCCACCGTCTTCGAAAGCGTCCGGGGCGAAGGGCTGATGCTTGGCCTCAAGTGCAAACCCGCCCCCGCGGATGTCGTCAAGGCAGGCTACGGGGCCGGCATTCTCACCGTCGCCGCCGCCGACAATGTCCTGCGCCTCCTGCCCGCATTGAACATCCCCGACGCGGACATCGCCGAGGCCCTCACACGCCTCGATCAGATGGCATCCCAGCTTGAGAAGGCCGCCTAAGCCCTTTCCCTTCCCCAAATATCCCACGGGGGTCCGGGGGTGTGAAACCCCCGGCTCCACGGGTCCCAAGAAGCGAAACGAAATGAACCACTTCCTCGACATCCACAAGACCGACCCCGCCGACCTCAGGTCCATGATCGACCTTGCGCAGTCCATGAAGACGGCGAGGAACGGGCGGCCGAAAGGCTCGCCCGATGACGAGCAGCCGCTCAAGGGCCACATGGTCGCGCTGATCTTCGAAAAGCCCTCGACCCGCACCCGCGTCTCCTTCGATGTGGGCGTCCGCCAGATGGGCGGCAAAACGATGGTTCTGTCGGGCAAGGAGATGCAGCTTGGCCATGGCGAGACCATCGCCGATACCGCCCGCGTCCTTTCCCGCTATGTCGACCTCATCATGATCCGCACGTTTGAAGAGGCGACGCTCCTCGAAATGGCCGAACACGCCACCGTCCCGGTCATCAATGGCCTCACCAACCGCACCCATCCCTGCCAGATCATGGCCGATGTGATGACCTATGAGGAACACCGCGGCCCCATTGGTGGCAAGAAGGTCGTCTGGTGCGGCGACGGCAACAACGTCTGCGCCTCCTTTCTGCATGCCGCCGGGCAGTTCGGCTTTGACTTCACCTTCACCGGGCCCGAGACGCTCGACCCCGAAGACAAGTTCGTCGCCTTCGCCCGCGAAAAAGGCTCAAGGGTCACCATCCAGCGCGACCCCTTCACCGCCGTCGAAGGTGCCGACCTCGTCGTCACCGACACCTGGGTCTCGATGCACGACCCTGAATCCGCCAAAGAACGCCGCCACAACCAGCTGCGCCCCTATCAGGTGAACGAACAGCTCATGTCCCGCGCCAAGCCGGACAGCCTCTTCATGCATTGCCTGCCCGCGCATCGCAACGACGAGGCGACCAGCGCCGTGATGGACGGCCCGCATTCGGTGATCTTCGATGAGGCCGAAAACCGCCTGCACGCGCAAAAGGCGATCATGCGCTGGTGCCTTGGGGTCTGACCCCGGGCCGTCCGTCCAGGATCAACGCCGGAAGGGCCAGGCAAGCTGGCGCAGGAACTCGGGCGGGACCGGGTCTCCGGCAATTCCGGTCTCGGGCGGCCAGTCGCGCCCCGGCAGGTGAAAGGTCCCGAACAGCCGGTCGATCCAGGGGAAATGCACGGCAAAGTTCTTGTCCACCGGCGCGACCGCGTGATGCCAGTGATGAAAGCGCGGCAGCACCAGAAGCTGGTTCAGGCCCGGCACGTCAAAGCGGATGTTCACATGGTTCAGCGTCGCCTGCACCGCGATGATGACCAGCCAGATGTACAGCGCCTCTTGCGAAAAGCCGATCACCAGCAAGGGCGTCAGGGTCAAGCCCCGGGTGACGATGATGTCCACCACATGCAGCCGCGACCCGGCAAGCCAGTCCAACTGCCGCGACGAATGGTGGATCGCATGGAACGGCCAGGCCCAGCGGATCCGGTGAAATCCCCGGTGCACCCAGTACTGCGCCAGATCGGCAACCAGCATCACGCAGAAGACCTCGACGACCAAGGGCAGCCGGTCCGGGTTCCAGCCTGAAACCTGGGCGTGGACGGTCTGCGCGATCACGGTCGCGGGCAGAAGCGTGAAGAAGGTCATCAGCTCGACCGCGACGTGGCTGACAAGGAAATAGATCCCGTCCGTCGTCCATCCCGGCCGGAAGATCCCCTGATCCCGGTGCAGGGGCAACGCGCGTTCCAGGGGCACGAAGATCAGCGCCAGCAGGACGATGTTCAGCACGAACCAGTCGATGCCCACCCGGAATGGCGCATCCCCGCCCCCGACTTCGACGGCACTGCCTCCGCTCAGGACCGCCGCCATGCAGAAGACGAGGCCCGTCAGGCCCAGCCGTTTCGACGGGCGCAGGATCACGTTGATCGCCGAAAACAGAAATCCCGCCATGATCGCCAGCGCCAGAACCGCGCGCATCGTCTCGACCGGATAGCGGGGGGCGGTTTCGGACAGGGTCAGCCACTGGGGAAAGTGAAACACCAGAACCGCAAGGAAGCTGCCGATGGACAAGAACAGCCCAAGCAGGCCGGAATACCAGCCCGTGCCGAAATGCTTGGGCAGCCGGTCGCCAAGCATGTCCTCGGCCGCCCGGTCAAGCCAGGTCCTCTGCGGTTCAGGCGGCCGGCTCTCGATCATGGCACACCCGGTCGTGCTGCGGTACGCGAAGGCGGGACGTTGTCTTTGGCGGGGTGGAGTGTAAGCCCGGACCGGACGGCCGCGCAAGCGGGCCCGGGCTGTTCTGTCCGGGCCGGGGACCATAGAATGACCGGAACGCCCGGTTTTCCGACAGGTCCCGCCACTCGACCTGTGGCGGCCATCCGGCTAGGGTTCATGCGCAAAGCTCAAGAGAGGCCCCCATGCACCGCCGTTCCGTCGCCGCCTTCGACCGCTTTCTCTTTGCCCTCTCCGCCATCCTCGACAAGGCCGAGGCGCATTGCGAAGCAAGGAAGATCAAGCCCGAGGTGATCCTTCAGGACCGCCTCTTCCCCGACATGTTCCCCTTCATCCAGCAGGTGCAGCTGACCTGCGACTTCGCCGCAAGGGGCACCGCGCGGCTGGTCGGGCAGGAACCGCAGAGCTTTCCCGATACCGAGACCAGCTTCACCGACCTGCGCAACCGCATCGCCGCCACCCGCAACTACATCGCCAGTTTCGAGGCCCCCGCCTTCGTCGACGCCGAAACCCGCCCGGTCCATTTCAAGACCGGGGGCCGTGACATGGTGCTGCCGGGCGAGGAATTCCTCTCGCTCTACACCCTGCCGCAGTTCTTCTTCCACCTCACCACGGCCTACAACATCCTGCGCCACAACGGGATCGAGCTCGGCAAGCGCGACTTCATGGGGGCCGCGTAGGCGCGGACCGCCAAGGCGGGCCCGGCTGGCTCAGGCGGGCTGGGCGCCTGCGGGGGCCAGGCGGCGCATCTCGTCGGCATCTGCGGCGCGCGCGGCCAGAAGCGCCACGATCACCAGAAGTATGGACAGCCCGGCATAGGTCGGGCGGAACCCCATGTGTTCGCCCAGAAAGCCGATTGACGATGGTGCGACCAGGATGCCGCAATAGCCGACCATGGTGACGATGGCGATGGCGCTGGCCGCGGGCAGGCGGGGGTGGTTCCCGGCAGCGGAAAACAGGATCGGCACCATGTTCGCGACGCCAAGACCCGCGACGGCGAAGCTGGCGATGGCCAGCCAGTCCCAGGGAGCCAGCGCCCCGCCCATCATCCCCGCCGCCCCGAGGTAGCCCGAAATCCGCAGCGTCCGGACCGCGCCGAACCGGTTGCGCACGCTGTCCCCCGCAAAGCGCATGATCGCCATGGCACCGGCAAAGAAGGCAAAGCCCAGGCCCGAGACGAAGACATCCGACCCCAGTTCCTTTTGCAGATAGATCGCCGCCCAGTCGAGCACGGCCCCTTCCGGCACCATGGCGAAAAGCGCGAGGAACCCCAGAAGCCAGACATGGAAGTCCTTGGGGAAAAGCCGTGGGCCTTTCGGCGCGGTGGCCTCGGGCTTGGGCATGGGGGCCGAGGGCAAGAGAAAGGGCATCGCGGCCAGAACGATCACCGCCACCACGGCGGCGGTCAGCAGCGACTGTTCCTCCGACCCCCAGGTCGCGATGACCCAGGCCCCGGCCGAGCCACCGAAAAAGCCGCCAAGGCTCCAGAACCCGTGGGAAGAGGACATGATCGCCCGATCCAGCCGCCGCTCGATTTCCACGGCTTGCGCGTTCATCGCCACGTCCATGCAGCCGACCATGGCGCCGAAGACCGCCATGAAGGCGGCCAGCAGCCACAGGTTCGGCGAGAAGACCACCATCGGCAGGACCGGGATCAGCGCCAATGAGAAGACCGACAGCACCACCCGCCCGCCGAAGCGCGCGATCAGCTTGCCGGCGAACAGCATGGCCGAAACCGCGCCAAGCCCCAGGACCAGGATCAGGAGGCCGAGGACGGATTCGGTCACGCCATGGCGCGGCATCAGCAGCGGGATCTGCGGTGCCCAGGCGCCCATGACGAAACCGTTGGCAAAAAACATCGCCGCCACCGCCCAGCGCGCCCGCGCCGCCTGCCCATCTTTCCGCATGATCTGTCCCTTTGGTGTTAGCGCCTGTCATATGCCTGCAAGCGAGCACGCGGAAGGGGGGACGGGTCACATCGGGTTACAGCGCTGCAATGCGCGGCTGGAGGCTGGGGGCTTCGGTTAAGGAAACTGGGGGTCAGGCGGAAGCGCGCGCCCAGCGGCAGGACCGGGCGCAGACCGGGGTGCCGCGCGAGATTGCGGCGGCGATGATGCCGGGCACCCGGGGGTCAAGCCCGACGGGCGGCAGGATACGGCCGGTGAACCCGGCAACCGTCAGCGCGGCGGGAATGTCGTCGCTGACATGTCCACCCTCGGCGGCGAAGAAGGGCAGGCACAGGCGGCCAAAGCCGGACAGGCTAGACAGTTGCGGGTCCTGGTCGATGAAGCCCGCGCGGACTTTTGCCCCGGTCTCATCCGCGATCCGTCCGGCGACATGGACGGCGATGTCCGACGGCGCGGATGACTTGAACGAGCCATGCGCGGCCAGGATCACCTCGCCCCCGCCGCTTTCGCGCGCCATGTCGACGCAAAGGGCATGAACGGCGGGATCACAGCCGAAAGGCTCCAGCACCGTCCAGCCTCCGGGCCCGACCTGTGCGCCGGCCTCGGCCAGTTTCGCGGGAATGTTGACGCGGGTGAACCAGCCGCCCGCCATGAACATCGGAAAGATCACGCCCGCCGCCTGCCCCGCCACCGCCCGGGCCAGCGCGCCCGGCTCGGCCAGGGTCGCGGCGCGGACCTGCCAGCCGGGAAGCTTGGCCGCGACCCGTTCGGCCAGCGCCTCCAGCGCGCGGGCGGCGGGTCCGGGGTCGGAGGGTTGGCCATGGGCGACGATGACGGCATTCTGCATGCGGCAAGGGTGACCCGCCGGGCCGCGCCGTCAAGCCCGGGCCGCAAGAAAGTCCGTCACGGCATCCGCCCGGCGATATACTGCGCGAATTCGAAGTTCGGCCGTTCCAGATGGCTCAGCGACCCCGGCGCGGACAGATCGGCGCAAAGCCCGCGATAGACGCGCTCGACACAGCCCTTGTCCTCGATGTTCACATCATCAAGCAGCGCCTTGACCGCCGCCAGATGGCTTTCGGCCTCGGGGTCTGCGCACCAGTCCGCACTCATCCCGCCGCCATAGAGCACGTTCACATGGCCCGGACCGTCGGGTGTCAGGCTGAGATACCAGAAATAGCCGGGCGTCAGGGTGATCAAGAGCGCAGGGTAGATCGACAAGAGCCAGGTGATCCGCCGCTGGTCGCCCTCAAGCGTGGTGTTCGACGGATGCGCCAGCGTCAGGGGCAGCGAGTCGTTCTTCATGATGTAATGGTAGTTGAAGCTGGGAAAGCCTTCCGGGCAGGTCATCTTCAACAGGTCCACAGTGCCGCCGATCGTGCCTTCGTGGCAGACCGGCAGGTGGTAGCTTTCCATGAAGTTCTCGGCCAGGACCTTCCAGTTCGTCGCCCAGCGGAAGGTCTCGCGGAAGGTCTCGCGATAGCTGGCCATGTCGAGATAGCCGACCAGGTTCTCCACGTCCTTCAGCGCCGCCTGTGGGCTGGGGGCATCGGGGTTCAGCGTGACCATGATCCAGCCCAGCCAGTCTTCCACCCGCACCGGCGGCAGCTTGACCTCTTCCTTGCAGAACCCTTCGTTCAGCGCCATCGCGGGGGCGCCACGCAATGAGCCGTCAAGATTGTAGGTCCAGGCGTGGTAGGGGCAGACGATGGAGCGCACATTGCCCCGGCCTTCCAGCAGCGTGCTCATCCGGTGGCGGCAGACGTTCGACATGCCGCGCAAGACGCCCTCGCGGTCGCGCAGGATGATGATCGGCTCGCCCGCGATCTCCATCGTCAGATAGTCGCCGGGGTTGGCCAGGGCATCGGCCCGCCCGGCACAAAGCCATTCCTTGGCAAAGATGTGCTGCTGCTCGGCCTCGGCGAAATCGGGCGAGGTGTAGACCGATTTCGGCATCGCCCGCGCCCGCTCAAAAGGCTGGGCCACATTGGCGCGCAACTCGGCCAGGGCCGACAGGGCGGGGGCGGACAGGGTGGGATCGTGTCGGGTCATGGGCGCACCTCCTGCCGCATCCTGCGACAGGTGCCGGCGTCTGGAAAGCGCGAAGCCGACATCAGCCGGGGAAATTCCGCCGGATTGCGTCCGCGAAGGCCTCGGCGAGGGCCGGATTGGCCTCGGCCTCGTAGTGGATGCCATCGACGGGCGACACGGCGACCACCTGGCCCGCGTCAAGGAAGGGCACCCCCAGCCGGTCGGCGGCCGCCCTGATCTCGCCCGCCAGCGCCTGCGACTTTGGCCCGCCGCCCGCGAACATCCCGGCAAGGCAGCCGGTTTCCACGATGGGGGGCGGCGCGACCAGCAGCACGCCCGGCGCGGCCCCCTCCGGCCCGCAGCCCGAGGCCTGAATCACCCGCACCAGCCGCTCCAGCGACAGGGCGATGTCCCCGGCATTGACCGAAAAGCGTTCCTTCAGATCATTGGTGCCCAGCATCACCAGAACCACATCCACCGGCCGGTGGCTTTCCAGGATCGCGGGCAGCACCGTCAGCCCGTTGCGATGCGCGCCCTCTACCGGGTCGTCATGCACGGTCGTGCGGCCCGGGTGCCCCTCGGCGATCACCTCCCAGTCGGGCAAGAGCCGGGCCAGCCGCCCGGTCCAGCGATCCTCGCGGCTGTAGCGCGCGGTGAAGCCCAGATAGGGGGCGGGCAGGGTGCCGTGGGTGTTGCTGTCGCCAAAACAAAGCAGGGTGCGCATCGGGTCCTCCGGGTTTCTGGCAGGATGCACCGCTTCAACCCCCAAAATGAAGCGGATTCCGGCCCCGCCACGGCGCCCGAACGCACAAATCCTGATTGACGTACCTCAGACAGCGCCTGATAGTCAGGCAACAGGACTTCGGGAGCAGTCCGTGCGACCTACCGTGAATGATATTGCGCGTGAAGCGGGCGTCAGCCTTGCGACCGTGGACCGGGTGCTGAACGCCCGGCCCGGGGTGCGGGAAAAGACGATTCAGGCGGTGAATGAGGCCATCGCCAAGTTGGGCTATGTCCGCGACCTGACCGCAGCGAACCTCGCCCGCAGCAGGACCTACCAGATGGCCGCGGTTTTACCGGATACGGAAAGCCAATTCATTCAAGGTCTTGCGGGGGCATTGGCCGAGGCCGGGTCGCAAGCCGTAACCAGCCGGATCGACCTGCGCCTGCTGCGCTTTCCGGCCGAGGACCCGCATGCTCTGGCCGCGCTTCTGGCCGGGTTGCCCGCGCGCGGCTATGCCGGAGTTGCCCTGATGGCACCGGAAACCCCGGTCCTGCGCGACGCGGTGCGGGGCTTGCGCGCCAGGGGGCTGCCGGTGGTGGCGCTGGTCTCGGACCTGCCGAACACTGACCGCGACCACTTCATCGGCATCGACAATGGCGCGGCGGGGCGGACAGCCGGCGTGCTGATGGGCCGCTTCCTCGGCGGAGGTCCGGCGCAGGTCATGGTGATCGGCCAGTCGCTTCTGGCCCGCGACATGATCGAACGGCGGCGCGGCTTTGATGAGGTGATGCTGCGCGATTTCCCTGCCATTGAGGTGCTTCCCTCGCTGGAGACCCACGGCTCGGGCCGGCTCTTGCGGCAGGTGGTGGCCGAGACCCTTGCCAACGCCCCCGCTGTGCGGGGGATCTACGCGATGGGCGACGGGCATAGATCCTTGACCCAAACCATTGACGAAATGGGGCTTTCTGGGCAACTGACCGTTATCTGCCACGAGTTGACGCCGCATATGCGGGGCGCGTTGCAGGCGGGAAGCGTGACCGCCGTCATCACCCAGAACCTTGGCCATCTGGCGCGCAGCACCCTGCGCGTCCTCCGCGCCAAGGCCGACAACCTGCCGCTGGACGAGGGGCAGGAACAGATCCGGATCGAGATCGTCCTGCGCGAAAACCTGCCCCCCACCCCCGATTCGGCCAGCGCCAGCGCCGCCGCAGCCGCCTGACCCGGGCTTCAAATCGGTTTGAAACCGGCAACCAGCCATAAATGAGGTACGTTCCTCAAAAACGCTTTACAGACCGCCCCACCCGGGCCTATCGTCACCCCAATTCAAGAAGGCCCGGCATCCGCACGGGCACGCCACAACCATGATCGGGAGGATCGCATGACACGGAAGACACTCGCCGCTTCGGCGGCGCTGGCGCTTGTCTGGGGTGCCCAGGCCAATGCCCAGGCCAATGAACTGACGCTCTGCTGGGCCGCCTGGGACCCGGCGAACGCGCTTGTCGAACTTTCGAAGGATTTCGAGGCGCAGTCCGGCATCAAGATGAAGTTCGAGTTCGTGCCCTGGCCGAACTTCGCCGACCGCATCCTGAACGAGCTGAACTCGGGCGGGCAGCTCTGCGACCTTCTGATCGGCGACAGCCAGTGGATCGGCGGCGCGGCCGAGAACGGCTGGTACGTCAAGCTGAACGACTTCTTCGACGCCGAAGGCATCAGCATGGACGACTTCGCCCCGGCGACCGTCTATGCCTATTCCACCTGGCCGAAGGGCGAGCCGAACTATTACGCCCTGCCCGCGATGGGCGATGCGAACGGCTGGTTCTACCGCAAGGACTGGTTCGAGCGTGAAGACATCCGCGCCGCCTTCCTCGAGGCGACGGGCCGCGAGCTGGGCGAGCCGCAAACCCAGAAGGAACTCCTTGAAATCGCGCAGTTCTTCCAGGGGCGTGAGATCGACGGCAAGACGGTCTACGGCGCCTCGATCTTCACCGAGCGCGGGTCGGAAGGCATCACCATGGGCGCGACTGGTGCCCTCTATGCCTGGGGCTTCAAGTATGAGAACACCCCCGGCAGCTACGACATGGAAGGTGCCGTGAACAGCCCCGAGGCGGTGGAAGCCCTTGAATTCTACAAGGAACTCTACCAGACCGCGACGCCCCCCGGCTATGACAACGCCTACATGGAACAGTCGCTGGACGCGTTCAAATCCGGTCAGGTGGCGATGGCGATGAACTGGTTCGCCTTCTTCCCGGGCCTCTATGCCGACCCCAACACCGGCGGCGACAAGATCGACTTCTTCGTGAACCCGCCGCAGAACATCGCGGCCTCGACGCTGGGCGGCCAGGGCATCAGCGTGGTGGCGAACACCGACAACATGGACGGCGCGCTGGCCTATATCAAATGGTTCGCCGACCCCGAGGTGCAGAAGAAGTGGTGGGCCGCCGGCGGCTATTCCTGCCACAAGGCCGTGCTCGAGGACCCAAACTTCGTCAACACCGCACCCTTCGCCGGTGACTTCCTCGAGGCGATGAACGGGGTGCAGGACTTCTGGCAGGAACCGGCCTATGCCCAGCTCCTGCTTGCCATGCAGGCGCGGCTGCACAACTACATCGTGGCCGACCAGGGCACGGCGCAAGAGGCGCTCGACGGCCTGATCGCCGACTGGACCGAAGTCTTCGAGGACGAAGGCAAGCTGTGATCGCGCCCCGGCGCGGTCACACCCCGGGCCTGACCCAGGGTCTCTGACAGCGCGACGCTTCCCGCCTCGCTCCTCCCCTCCCCCGCGTGGGGAGGGGATGGAGGTGGGGGGCACCCCCTCCCTCTCCCTCCCCCATGCAGGGGGAGGGAAGCGCCCTGCCGCAACCCTTTTGCGCCAGCTCTACCGGATCACCGAATGCCAAACCCCATCGAAGCCGCCGCGAAAGCCACGCCTGCGCCGATTGCGCGCCGGGTCCGCGGCCTTTCGGACCGTGCCATCGCCTGGATCTTCGTGGCCCCCACGATTTTCCTGCTTCTCGCGATCAACATCTTCCCGCTGATCTGGACGGTGCGGCTCTCCTTCACCAACTACGCCGCCAACCGCCCGAACCGCGAGGTGGAATGGGTCGGCCTGCGCAATTATGTCCGGATCCTGAACGACGATGGCATCTGGGCCAACATGCAGACCACGGCGCATTTCCTGGTCTGGACCATCGTGTTGCAGGTCGTCATCGGCTTCACCCTCGCCTGGCTGATCAACCGCAAGTTCAAGGGCAACGACCTGCTGACCACCCTCATCGTGCTGCCGATGATGCTGTCGCCGGCCGTGGTGGGCAATTTCTGGACCTTCCTTTACCAGCCGCAGATCGGCCTGGTGAACTATGCGGTGGAACTGGTCACAGGCATCCCCGCCTCCAGCTTTTCCATGCTCGGCCCCGGGGGGCTTGCGAAATGGTCGATCATCATCGTCGACACCTGGATGTGGACGCCCTTCGTGATGCTGATCTGCCTGGCGGGCCTGCGCTCGATCCCCGACTACATCTACGAGGCTGCCGAGGTCGACCGCGCCAGTAAATGGCGGCAGTTCTGGACGATCACCGTGCCGATGGTGCTGCCATTCCTGATGCTCGCGGTGCTGTTCCGGGGCATCGAGAACTTCAAGATGTTCGACATGGTCGTGCTTCTCACCGGCGGCGGGCCGGGGAACGAAACCCTCCTGGCCAGTATCGACCTCAAACGCGAGGCCTTCGAGAAATGGCGCACCGGCTATTCCTCGGCCTACGCCATCATCCTCTTCGTCACGGTCTTCGGCCTTGCCTCGATCTACGTCAAGGCGCTGAACAAGGTGAAGGAGCGGTGATGTTGTCCCTCGATCCTGCCCCTCACCCCCATCCCCTCCCCACCAGGGGGAGGGGAGCCGCCCGGCTCGCCCGACCTGCGCATCCGCAGCCATCCCGCGCCTCCCGCCCCCCCTTGCGGGGGAGGGCTGGGGAGGGGGGGCACCCCGCCGCCAAGGAAGCCCAACCATGAGCGCCTATTCCGTCACCGAACCCTCGAAAGCCTCGAAATGGGTCGCGGCCGCGCTGGTGGTGCTCTACACCTTCATCACGCTCCTGCCGCTCGTCTGGATCATCTCCACCAGCTTCAAGTCGGGGCCGGACTCGATCTCCTACCCACCGAAGATCTTCTTCGAGCCCAGCCTCGAAGGCTATGTCAACCTTTTCACCACCCGCACCCGCATCGCGGCCGATGACTTCGCGGCGCTCCCCCCGCCCGAGACCTGGTATGACCGCATCGTCCGTGACCAAGGGATGGTCATCGCCGGGCAAAGCCGCTTTGGCGAGCGCTTCATGAACTCGGTCATCATCGGCTTCGGCTCGACCTTCCTCAGCATCTTCCTCGGCACGCTGGCCGCCTATGCCTTCTCCCGCTTCAAGGTGCCCCTGAAGGACGACCTTCTGTTCTTCATCCTCTCCACAAGGATGATGCCGCCCATCGCCGTCGCGATCCCGATTTACCTCATGTACCGCGAGCTTGGACTTTCCGACACGCATCTCGGCATGATCCTCCTTTACACGGCGGTGAACATCAGCCTCGCCGTCTGGCTGCTGAAAGGCTTCATCGACGAAATCCCCCGCGAATACGAAGAGGCCGCCCTCATCGACGGCTACACCCGCTTTCAGGCCTTCCGCAAAGTGGTCCTGCCCCAGGCCGCCACCGGCATCGCCTCGACCGCGATCTTCTGCCTGATCTTCGCCTGGAACGAATACGCCTTTGCGGTCCTCCTCACCTCCGGCAACGCCCAGACCGCACCCCCCTTCATCCCCACGATCATCGGTGTCGGCGGCCAGGACTGGCCCGCCGTGGCGGCCGGGGCGACCCTGTTCCTCTTGCCCGTGATGATCTTCACCATCCTCTTGCGCAAACACCTCCTGCGCGGAATCACTTTCGGAGCCGTCCGCAAATGACCCGATTTTTCGTCGAAAAATCGCCCTCCACGTTTTCGCAGAAAACTCGCAAACCCGGGGTGGCAAGATGAGCGGCTTCCTAAACGGCCTCCTCACCTTCCGCCGCGGCCCGTGGGAGATGCTCGCCACCATCCTGATCGCCTTGGGCGTCGTCATGCTCATGCAGCCCTTCTTCCTCTGGGCCTATACCTGGTCCTTCCTCGTGACCCTGATCGGGACCGTGATGTTCATCATCGTCTCGCATTTCCCGGAGTAAGCCTTGGCCGAGATCGTCATCCGCAACCTGCGCAAGGAATTCGGCGCCTTCACTGCGGTGCAGGGGTCATCCTTCACCATCAAGGACGGTGAGTTCTTCATGCTTCTCGGCCCCTCGGGCTGCGGCAAGACCACCACGCTGCGCATGATCGCGGGCCTGGAACTCCCCACCTCCGGCGAAATCCTGATCGACGGAGAAGACGTCAGCCAGAAGCCTGCCAGCCAGCGCGACATCGCCATGGTCTTCCAGATGTTCGCGCTCTATCCGCACATGAACGTCCGCAAGAACATCGCCTATCCGCTGGTCAGCCAGGGCGTCCCCAAGGCCGAGGTGCAGAAGAAAGTGGCCGAGGTCGCCCGCATCCTGCGCATCGACCACCTTCTGGACAAGGGCGTGGGCGGCCTCTCCGGCGGCGACCGCCAGCGCGTGGCCCTTGGCCGCGCCATCGTCCGCAACCCCAAGGCCTTCATGATGGACGAACCGCTCGGCGCGCTCGACGCCGAATTCCGCGAGATCATGGCCGAGGAGCTGCGCGCCCTTCATGACCGGATGGGGGCGACCACGGTCTACGTCACCCATGACCAGTTGGAGGCGATGCAGATGGGCGACAAGATCGTGGTGATGAACCACGGCGTCGTCGAACAGTTCGGCACCCCGCAGGACATCTACGACCACCCCGCCACGCTCTTCGTTGCCGACTTCATCGGCAGCCCGGCGATGAACTTCCTGCGGTTCGAAGGCGCGGTGCCCGCTGGCGGCACCACGGCGACGCTGGGCGACACGCCGGTCGATCTGCCAGCGCTGCAAGAGGATGCGGCGGGCAAGCTGGTCCTGGGCGTCCGGCCCGAACATGTCGCGCTCTCGGACAGTGCGTCCTTGAAGGCGCGGATCGAGGCGGTGGAATACCTTGGCACCACCCAGATCGTCACTCTCTCCACGCCGCATGGCACGGTGAAGGCGCGCACGCCCTCTACAATGCCCGCAGCAACGGGCGACCTCACCGGCCTCGCGCTCAATACGCCCCGCCTGTCGCTCTTCGACGCCACCACCGGCCGCGCCTTCCGCACCGCCGCCAATGCCGGGGTGTTCCATGGCTGAAGTCACGCTTTCGAAGCTGTCCAAGTCCTATGGCGCGACGCAGGCGCTGAAGGATGTCAGCATGACCATTCCCGACGGTGCCTTTGTCGTTCTGCTGGGCCCGACCGGCGCGGGCAAGACCACGACCCTGCGCCTGATCGCCGGGCTGGACCGGCCGGACAGCGGCGATGTCCGTATCGCCGGGTCCTCGGTCGTGAACGACACCCCCGCCCAGCGCGACGTCGCGATGGTCTTCCAGCAATATTCGCTCTACCCCCACCTCACCGTCCGCGACAATCTCGCCTTCCCGCTGCGGTCCCCCATGATCGCGATGCCCGAGGACCAGATCGCCAAGCGCGTGCAAGAGGTGGCCGAGGTCCTGCGCATCCCGCACAAGCTGGACAACAAGGCCACCGCCCTCTCGGGGGGTGAGATGCAGCGCGTCTCCATCGGCCGCGCGCTGGTGAGGAACCCCCGCATCTACCTGATGGACGAACCGCTCTCCTCGCTCGACGCGAAACTCCGTGCCGACCTCAGGGTGGAGCTCAAACGCATCCACGCCGACATGGGGGCCACCTTCCTCTACGTCACCCATGACCAGATCGAGGCGATGACCATGGCAACCCATGTGGGCGTCCTCGACCATGGCCACCTCGTCCAGTTCGGCACGCCCCGGGACATCTACGAGAACCCGGTCTCGACCTATGTCGCCTCGCGCCTGGGCCAGCCGCATATCAACCTTCTGCCCGCCGACGCCTTCCCCGGGGCCCCGGCGGGCGCCGCGACCATCGGGCTTCGGCCAGAACATATCGTCACCGGCGAAGGCGCCGAGGCCACCATCACCCGGATCGAGCATCTGGGCGACCAGACCCGCCTGCACCTTGCGCTGGGTTCCCATGCGCTGGTGACGCTGACCGACCCGCACAGCACCCTGACCCCGGGCGAGACCCTGCACATCCGCCCGCATAATCCCCTCTGGTTCGACCGCGACGGCAACCGCATCTGAAAGGCTGCAGCCATGAAGCAGTTCATCAACTCCCGCGACACGCTTGTCACCGAGGCCATCGACGGCCTCTTGCGCACCTCCGGCGGCAAGCTGGCGCGACTGGATGGCTATCCGCATATCAAGGTCGTCGTCCGCACCGACTGGGACCGGTCCAAGGTGGCGCTGGTCTCCGGCGGCGGCTCCGGGCATGAGCCCAGCCACGCGGGCTTCGTCGGCCAGGGCATGCTGACGGCGGCGGTCTGCGGCGATGTCTTCGCCTCGCCTTCGGTGGACGCGGTCCTTGCGGGTATCCTTGCGGTGACGGGCAAGGCCGGCTGCCTTCTGATCGTCAAGAACTACACCGGCGACCGGCTGAACTTCGGCCTTGCCGCCGAGCGGGCGCGGGCCTTCGGGCTCAAGGTCTCCATGGTCATCGTCGATGACGACGTGGCGCTGCCCGACCTGCCGCAAGCCCGTGGCGTCGCCGGAACCCTCTTCGTCCACAAGATCGCCGGCGCCATGGCCGAGGCCGGGGCCGACCTCGACACCATCACCGCCGCCGCGACCGCCACCATCAAGGGCGCCATCTCCATCGGCATGTCCTTGGACACCTGCACCGTCCCCGGCTCGCCGAAAGAGGACCGCATCAGCGCCGGCAAGGCCGAGCTTGGCCTTGGCATCCATGGCGAGGCCGGGATCGAGCAGGTCGATTTCGACGGCGCGCGCTCGGCCATGCAGATGGTGGCCGAGAAGCTTTTGCCCCACACCGGCCCCGGCGACCATGTGGCGCTTCTGAACAACCTCGGCTCCACCACGCCCTTGGAGATGTCCGTCCTGGCCGAGGAACTGGCCCGCTCCCCCCTTGGGCAAAAGGTCAAATGGATGATCGGCCCCGCGCCCCTGATGACCTCGCTCGACATGCACGGCTTTTCCGTCTCGCTCCTGCCGGTGGACCACGCGCAGGTGACCTCCCTCGCCGCCCCCGTCGCCCCCCATGCCTGGCCCGGCCTGTCGCCCTTCGGTGCCGTGGCCGTCAAACCCCTCCCCGACGGCCTCGCGCCCATCCAGCCCGTCCCCTCTGCCCATCCCGCCCGCCGCGCGCTGATCGAACGCTGCTGCAAGGCGCTGATCGCCATCGAATCCGACCTCAACGCGCTTGACGCGAAATCCGGCGACGGCGACACCGGCTCGACCCTCGCCGGGGCCGCCAAGGCGCTCCTCGGCGCGCTGGACCGCCTGCCCCTCGCCGACCCCACGCAACTTTACCGCGCCATCGGCATGGAACTCAGCCAGACCATGGGCGGCTCGTCGGGGGTCCTCCTCGCCATCTTCTTCGCCGCCGCCGGCGACGCCTCAGCCTCGGGCAAGACCTGGATCGGCGCCCTTTCCGCCGGGCTTGACCGGGTGATGCAGGTGGGCGGCGCCGCCCCCGGCCACCGCACGATGATCGACGCCCTCGCCCCCGCCCTCGCCGCCCTGCCGGACGGCGTACAAGCCGCCGCCAAGGCCGCCCGCGACGGGGCCAACGCCACCGCAGGCATGACCCGCGCCAAGGCGGGCCGGGCCAGCTATCTGGCGGCCGACAAGCTCAAGGGCCACAACGACCCCGGCGCCGAAGGCGTGGCGCGGCTCTTCGAGGATCTGGCCCGGGGCTAATGGTGGGATCTGGCTTAACCAACCGTTAACCACTCCCGTCCATCCTCGCGGCATGAGATGGCTGTTTCCCCTGATGCTGCTTGCCGCCTGCGGCGCCTCACCGGCGGTCGAGTTCATGGGGGCCACACGGACCGATGTGACCGTGGACGGTCGCAGCTATGCCGTCTTCCAGAAGGGCGACCGGGTTGAGGTGATCCGCCTCGGCTATGCCCGGCGCGGCGAACATCAGGCGATCCGCGCCACGATGATCGAACTGATCCCTGAGGTCACCGGCTGCCGTCTGCGCGACCATACCCTGCAAGGCGACAGCGGCGAAATGCGCGGCTCGCTGGACTGCCCGGCTTGACTTGGGGACGTGAAAGCCCAAGAAGGCGGCAGCCAGGAAAGGGCTGCCATGCCGACGATCGACCTTACCCGGACCCTGCCTGACGCGCGGATCGCCGAACTGCCGAACCCCTATTTCGGCAAGGTGCGCGACTGCTACGACCTGCCCGACGGCACCCGGCTTCTGATCTCCTCCGACCGGATTTCCGCCTTCGACCGCATCCTTGCGGTTATCCCGTGGAAGGGCCAGGTCCTGACGCAACTGGCGCGCTACTGGTTCGACCACACCGCCGACATCGCGGCGAACCATGTGATCGGCTACCCCGACCCGAACACCGTCCACTGCAAGCGCGTCACCATCCTGCCGGTAGAAATCGTCGTTCGCGGCTATCTGGCCGGCACCACCTCCACCTCGATTCTGACGCAGTACAAGGCCGGCCAGCGCGAGATGTATGGCCACCGCCTGCCCGATGGCCTTCGCGACAACCAGGCCCTGCCGCAGGCGATCATCACCCCCACTTCCAAGGCCTTCGACGGCGGCCATGACGAGCCGCTGACGGCCGCGGAAATCGTGGAAACCGGGCTTCTCACCCAAGCGCAATGGGACGAGGTCAGCGCCAAGGCCTTGGCCCTTTTCGCGCGCGGCCAGCAGATGGCGGCGGAACGCGGGCTGATCCTCGTCGACACGAAATACGAATTCGGCACCGATGCCGCGGGCAACATCCTTCTGGCCGATGAAATCCACACGCCCGATTCCAGCCGCTACTGGATCGCCTCGGGCTATGACGCGGCCTTGCGCGATGGCACCCGCCCGCCCAGCTTCGACAAGGATGTGATCCGCTCCTGGGTCGTGGCGCGCTGCGACCCGTACAAGGACCCGATCCCGGACATCCCGCGCGAGATGATCGAGCGGACCGCGCAGGTCTATATCGACGCCTTCGAGGCGATCACCGGTCAGGCCTTCGCCCCGGATGCCAGCGGTGCCACACCCATCGACCGCGTCCGCAGCAATCTGCGCCCGTTCTTCACGATCTGAGTTGTTTGCGCTAACAGTAGCAAAGCTCAAGGGGGACCACGATGATTCTCAGCTGTGGCGAAGCACTGATCGACATGCTGCCCCGGACCTCGACCGAAGGAGAGGCCTGCTTTGCCCCCTATGCCGGCGGGGCCGTCTTCAACACCGCCATCGCCCTGGGGCGGCTTGGCGCACCCTCGGCCTTCTTTTCGGGCGTCTCGACCGACATGTTGGGGGACATCCTGGCCGATACGCTGGCCGCCTCGAACGTGGATACCCGGTATCTGGCGCGGTCCGACCGGCCCACGACCGTGGCCTTCGTCAAACTGGTGAACGGCCAGGCGACCTATGCCTTCTATGACGAGGCGACGGCGGGGCGGATGCTCTCGACCGAACAGTTGCCGACGCTTCCCGGTGACGTCACCACCCTGTTCTTCGGCGGGATCAGCCTGGTCAACGACCCCGCCGCCTCGACCTACGAGGCGTTGCAGGCGCGCGAAGCACCGGCCCGCGTGACCATGATCGACCCCAACATCCGCCCCGGCTTCATCGCCGGGAAGGAAGCCGACTACCGCGCAAGGATCGGCCGGATGATCGCCCGGGCCGATATCGTGAAACTGTCCGATGAAGACCTGCACTGGCTGGAAGGGCCGGGAGACCTGACCGCGCTCGCGCGCGGCATCGTGGCGCGGGGGCCGAAGGTCGTCTTCATCACCGAAGGCGCGCAGGGCGCGCGGGCGGTGACGGCAGCGCAGGACCGTTTCGTCACCGCGACGAAGGTGGCCGTGGTCGATACGGTCGGCGCGGGCGACACGTTCAACGCGGGCGTCCTGGCCGCGCTGCATCAGGCCGGGGCGCTGACCAAGGCCGGGGTTGCGGCGCTGTCGGATGCCACACTGGACGCGGCCCTGTCGCTTGGCACGCGGGCGGCCGCCATCACGGTCAGCCGCGCGGGCGCGAACCCGCCCTGGTCTCACGAGCTGTGAGGGCGGTGCTCCAGCGTGTCACCCGGGCCGAGGTCCGGGTCGGGGACGAACTGGTCGGAGAGACCGGCAAGGGCCTCCTGATCCTCGTCTGCGCCATGGCAGGCGACAGCGAGGCGCAGGCGGAAAAGCTGGCCGCCAAGATCGCCAAGCTGCGCATCTTCAAGGACGATCAGGGCAAGATGAACCTGTCGATCCGCGACATCGGCGGGGGGGCGCTGGTCGTCAGCCAGTTCACCCTTGCCGCCGACCTGCGCGGCAACCGCCCCGGCTTTTCCACCGCCGCCCCCCCGGCCGAGGGCGAGCGGCTCTATCTCCACTTCAGCCGATGCCTGGACCGCGAAGGCGTGCCCGTCGCCAATGGCCGCTTCGGCGCCGACATGGCGGTCAGCCTGGTGAACGACGGGCCGGTGACGATCTGGATCGACACCGACCAGCCCTGAGCGCCGGAATTCGACACGAATTCCGGTCCGGAAATCGTGCGATTTCCGGTGCGATTTCTTGAAGAAATCGCACCGGACGTCTCAGTTGAAGGGATTGCCCGGCGTCGTCTTCTGGATCACATTCCCGCATTCGATCAGCGCGTCGATCGAGGCGCGCGATCCGGCCAGCGAATAGTCCTGCACATCCTTGCCATTCGCCGCCCGCAGATACAGCCGGTTGCCGCGCGCGACCTCCACGATGAAGTCCACACCCGCCTTGTCATCCGGCAGGAAGAACAGGACCGAGTTCTTGTAAAGCTCGGCGTTGGTCAGGTTCCACGGTGCGCGACGGTCGATCTGGACCTGAAGATCGGCCCGGTCGCCTTCGCCGAACTGCCATGCGGTCGAATAGAACTGCAACTGCACCGCACCGTCCGGGAAAGTCCAGATCGAGAAGCTTTCGCCGGGTGCCGAGACCTGCGCCACGCACCCGACCGAGCCATCGTCCCAGCCGACGATCTCGACCTGCCAGTGCTTGTGCTTGAACAGCACTTCCGACTGCTGCGCCTCGACCGAGGCCCCGGTGACCGCCACTGCGGCGGCGGCTAGAAGCGTGCGAATACCCATCGGTCCCGTCCCGTATTGTCTTTCCCTCAGCCGGTTTTACCCCCGGCGAGGATTCAGGCAAATGAATCTTCCTGTCATCTTCGGGGCGATGGCAGGGCATTGACCGGGCAGGTGCAGTCCCATGCCTTCACCCTGAGTTGCGGGCTTGGTCGGCCCACTCCCACGGGTTGCTGAACTGGCCCAGAACGCTTGCCACGGCCGCATCCTCGACCGGGGCCTGCCGGTCCAGCCGCGCGACAAGGCCACGCTTCTTGTCCTCGACCACCTCGCCGACCCGGGCCGGAATCCCGGCCTCAGCCAGCGCCGCGTCATAGACCCGGGTGATCGCCAGCCGACGCAGATCGGGCTTGAAGACCTTGCCCACGGCGGTTTTCGGCAGTTCCGGCAGCACCTCCAGATACTTGGGCAGCGCCGCGCGTTCGTGGATATGCTGGCCGGCATAGGCCATCAGGTCGTCCACCGTGGCCGAGGCGCCCTTGACCAGTTCCACATAGGCGCAAGGCAACTCGCCCGCATGGGCGTCAGGCTGGCCGATGGCACCGACGAAGCCCACCGCCTCATGCCCCATCAGCGCCTCTTCGATGATCGCGGGGTCGATGTTGTGGCCGCCGCGGATGATCAGGTCCTTGGCCCGGCCGGTGATGAACAGGTAACCATCCGCGTCGATCCGCCCCAGATCGCCCGTCCGCAGAAAGCGGCCCTCGGCGAACAGTTCCTTGTTCTTGTCCGCTTCGGTATAGGTCGACCCCTCATAGACCCCGGGGTTCGAGATGCAGATCTCGCCCACCTCATCCACCGCGCATTCGCGAAAGTCGGTGGCGCCCTGGCGGGTCAGGATGCGGACATTGGTATAGGGAAACGGCAGCCCGACCGAACCGATCTTCTTTTCCCCGGCCGGCGGGTTGATGGACACCAGGCAGGTCGCCTCGGTCAGCCCGTAGCCCTCGACGATATCGACGCCGGTTTCCCGCTTGAAGCGGTTGTAAAGCTCGATCGGCAGCGGCGAGGACCCGGAAAACGCGTTCTTCAGGCTGGAGATGTCGGCATTCACCGGCCGCTGCATCAGCGCGGCAAGCGCGGTGGGCACGGTGATCATATAGGTCACCTTGTAGCGTTCGATCAGCTTCCAGAAATTGTCGAATACTCCCTCACCCCGATAGCCCTGCGGTGTCGGGAAGACCACATGCGCGCCCGAGCCGATCATCGACATCAGGATCGGATAGCAGGCAAAGACGTGGAACAGCGGCAGCGGGCACATCACCACGTCGCTGGGATTGAACAGAAGGTTCGCCCCCAGCCAGCCGTTGTAGACCATCCCCGAAAACTTGTGCTGCGCCACCTTGGGCATGCCGGTGGTGCCGCCGGTGTGGAAATAGGCGGTGACGCGGTCTTCCAGCGTGTCGGTGAAGGTCAGCCGGTCGGCGGGCATCCTCGCCACCTCGGCCGCGAAGTCCTTGACGTTGGCGGTGTGCTGCACCGGATTCTTCGGCCGGATGAGCGGTACGATGAATTTCTTCAGCCCCGAAAGATAGGGCACAAGGTCGACCTCAAGCACCGTCTTGACGTTCGATGCGAACTGGACCGCCTCGCTCACCTTCTGCGGCAGGTCGGTCTTGGGGAAGGCCTTCAGCGTGACCACGACCTTGGCATTCGTCTCGCGCAGGATCGCGCTGATCTTTTCCGGTTCGAGCAAAGGGTTGATCGGGTTCACGATCCCCGCCACCGCGCCGGCCAGAAGCGTGACCGCCGTCTCGGGCGCGTTCGGCATGATGAAGGCGACCACGTCCCTTTCGCCGACACCAAGGCTGCGGAACAGGTTCGCCGCCTGCGTGACCTGTCCATGCAACTCGGCCCAGGTCAGGGTGACCTTCTTCGTCGCCGGGCCAGAGAGGAGCTGGTAGCTCAGCGCCGGGCGGCTGCCATGCGCCTGCTTGGCGCTGGTCAGATATTCATACATCGACCGCGCCTGGCCGCGGTTTTCCCAATCGGCCTCGGCCTCTATGGCGCGGATGTCCGCAAGGTTCGCGAAAGTGTTCATCGGTTCCTCCCCTGGCTGCCCGCTGTCGCCGCAGGCTTCACGACAGGTTGCGGGAACCACGCCGATTTGTGAAGCCGCTTTGTCCTGACTGCCGCTTCGGAACGCTGCGTCAGACGGCGCCGTCGGTGAACTGCAACCGCGCCAGCCGGGCGTAAAGGCCGCCCTCGGCCACCAGCGCGTCATGCGTGCCCATGGCCGCGATCCGGCCCTGATCGAAGACCACAATCCGGTCGGCGCGCTTCACCGTCGCCAGCCGGTGCGCCACGACCAGCGTCGTCCGCCCTTCCGACAGCCGCTCCACCGCCGCCTGCACCGCGCGTTCGCTTTCGGCGTCCAAGGCACTCGTCGCCTCGTCCAGAAGCAGGATCGGCGCGTCGCGCAGGATGGCGCGGGCAATCGCCACCCGTTGCTTCTGCCCGCCCGACAGCATCACGCCGCGTTCGCCAAGATAGCTGTCATAGCCCTTCGGCAGGGCGGTCAGGAAGTCATGCGCCGCCGCCGCCTTCGCCGCCGCCTCGACCTCGGCATCCGTGGCATCGGGGCGGCCAAAACGGATATTCTCGCGCGCCGAGGTCGCGAAGATCACCGGGTCCTGCGGCACCAGCGCGATAGCTTGCCGGAAATCGGCGCGCGCCATATCGGACAGCGCGACACCATCCAGCATGATCCGGCCCTGCTGCGGATCGTAAAAGCGCAGCAGAAGCTGCAGGATCGTGGTCTTGCCCGCGCCCGAAGGGCCGACCAGCGCCACCGTCTCGCCGGGCTTCACATGCAGCGAAACCCCGTTCAGCGCGGACGCCTCGGGCCGCGCCGGATAGCGGAAGGTCACGTCCTGAAACGCGATCTCGCCCTTCACCGGGCGCGGCAGGGCAACCGGATGCGCCGGGTCCTGCACCGCGTCATCGGTGTTCAGAAGCTCGACCAGCCGCTCGGTGGCACCTGCCGCGCGCTGCAATTCGCCCCAGATTTCCGACAAGGCGCCGACCGAGCCTGCCACCATCACCGCATAGATGACGAACTGGATCAGCTCTCCGACGCTCATCACATCGGCCCGCACGTCGCGCGCCCCGACCCAAAGGACGCCGACGATTCCGGCGAAGGTCAGGAAGATCACGATCACCGTCATCACCGCCCGCGTCCAGATCCGGGCCTTGGCGCTGTCAAAGCTCTTCTCCGTCACGTCCCCGAACAAGGCCCGCGTCGGAGCCTCATGGGTGAAGGCCTGCACCGTCTGCACCGACAGAAGCGCCTCGGAGGCCGAGCCCGAGGAACTGGCGATCCAGTCCTGATTCTCCCGCGACAGGCGCCGCAACCGCCGACCCAGCACCACGATCGGCACCACGATGGCCGGCACGACCAGAAGCACCAGCCCCGTCAGCTTGGCCGAGGTCAGCAACAGCAGCACCAGCCCGCCGATCAGGATCAGCAGATTGCGCAAGGCGACCGACACCGAGGACCCGATGACCGACAGGATCAGCGTGGTGTCGGTGGTGATCCGGCTCAGCACCTCGCCGGTCAGGATGCGTTCGAAGAAGGCAGGACTCATGCCCAGGACCCGGTCGAATAGCGCCTTGCGGATATCGGCCACCACCCGCTCGCCCAGCCGGGTGACAAGGTAATAGCGCAGTCCCGTGCCCAGCGAGAGCAGCGCCGCGATCACCAGAGCCGCGCCGAAATACTGGTCCAGAAGGGCTGCATCGCCGTCGTTGAAGCTGTCGACCACCCGGCGGACGGCCAGCGGCAGGACAAGGCTGATCGCCGCGGTCAGCACCAGCGCCACGATGGCCAGTCCCACCAGCGCGCGATAGGGCCGCAGGAACGGCACCAGACCGCGCAGCGCGCCCACCCGCTTCGACTTCGGCCGTTCCTCGACCGCCTGCGACGACTCCGCCATCCACCCGCCTCTTGCCGTTCCGGCGACGGGTTTAGTCCGCGCGGCCGCCGCCGACAAGCAGCGCAAACGCGACGAGGGGCCACAGTCCCTGCCCACCCGTCCGACGCCCCTGCACTCAGGCCGTTAGCCCGCGACCTGCACCCCGGTGCCCCAGGCCTCGCATTTCCGCATCAGCTCGGGCGGCAGCGGCTGGTCGGTGAACAGTGTCGTGATCTCGGACAGTGACGCCAGCCGCGCGGGGGCGGACCGGTCCAGCTTGGAATGATCGGCAACCAGGAACACCTGCCGCGACTGCTGGATGATCGCCTTCGACACCCGCACCTCGGCGAGGTCAAAGTCCAGAAGGTCGCCATCCCGATCCAGCGCCGAGACACCGATCACCGCGTAATCGACCTTGAACTGTTCGAAGAACTGGGTGGTGAGTTCCCCCACGAGGCCCCCGTCCGTGCGCCGGAGCGCACCCCCCGCCACCACGATCTCGCAGCCCGGGTTGGCGACCAGCGTGTTCGCCACGTTCATGTTGTTGGTAATGACGGTGATGTTGCGATGGCTCAGCAGTTCGTGCGCCACCGCCTCGGTCGTGGTGCCAAGGTTCAGGATCAGGCTGCAATTGTCCGGGATCGCCGCCGCGCAGGCCTTGGCGATGGCGGCCTTGGCGCCCTCGTTCATCCGCCGCCGCGCCTCATAGCCGATGTTGGCCACCCCCGTCCGCAGCACCGCGCCACCATGCACCCGGTCCAGGTGGCCCGCATCGGCCAGGTCGGAAAGGTCGCGCCGGATGGTCTGCAAGGTCACGTCGAACCGCTGGGCAAGGTCCTCCACCACGACCCGCCCCTCGGCCCGGGCAAGCTCCAGGATTTCGGTCTGCCGGAAGTTGAGCGCCACGTTCCTTTCCCTTCGCTAGCCGCGTTTCCGCTTTCTGCCATGGCGACGCGCGCCTGTCAGCGGATTTCTTGCCTGTGGCAGTGTTCGTTTTTTTGCGTTTGCAGAAAAACTATGCTGCGAGCGCACAATACCCGACCCCTATTGCGCGCAGATGTTCGTTTTGACAAAAAACGCGGCGAAACGAAAGAATGTGGTTGACGGAATCGTGACAGTCGGCGCAGCTTGTGCCCCGGGGGAGGAACCCAAGTGACAAACGGATCGGCAGGGGTCGCCAGCGACCTCTTCATCATCGGCGGTGGCATCAACGGCTGCGGGATCGCGCGCGACGCGACCGGGCGCGGCCTGACCGTGACGCTGGCCGAACAGGGCGATCTGGCGCAGGGCACCTCCTCGGCCTCGACCAAGCTTTTCCACGGCGGCCTGCGCTATCTGGAATATTTCGAGTTCCGCCTGGTGCGCGAGGCGCTGGAGGAACGCGAGACGCTTTTGGTCGCCATGCCGCATATCAGCTGGCCGATGCGCTTCGTGCTGCCGCTCTCGCCCGAGATGCGCTTTGAAAGCGACACGCCGACCTCACGGCTTCTGCGCTGGGTGATGCCCTGGGCCAAGGGGCGGCGGCCGGACTGGCTGATCCGGCTGGGGCTCTTGATGTATGACCGCATGGGCGGCCGCAAGATCCTGCCCGCGACCCGGACCCTCGACCTGACCCGCGATCCCGCCGGGACACCCCTGAAGGAAAAATTCCGCAAGGCCTTCGAATATTCCGACTGCTGGGTGGAAGATTCGCGGCTCGTCGTCCTGAACGCCCGCGATGCAGAGCAGCGCGGCGCCCAGATCCTGACCCGCACCCGTGTCGTCAGCGCCGAACGCCGGGGCGATCTGTGGCACATCACCACCGAGGGCCCGCAGGGGACCGGGCATCACCAGTCCCGCGCGCTGGTCAATGCCGGTGGGCCATGGGTGGAAGACGTGATCCGCAACGTCGCCCGCATCAACTCGTCCGAAGGCGTCCGGCTGGTGCGCGGCAGCCATATCGTGACCCGCAAGCTCTTTGACCACGACCGTTGCTATTTCTTCCAGGGGGCGGATGGCCGGATCATCTTTGCCATTCCCTATGAGCAGGATTTCACCCTGATCGGCACCACCGACAAGGATCACACGGGCGCCCCGAAGGAGGCGCACTGCACCGATGAGGAACGCGATTACCTCCTGACCTTCGCGTCGCAGTATTTCGCCAAGCCCGTCACCAAAGAGGACGTGGTCTGGACCTATTCCGGTGTGCGTCCCCTCTACAATGACGGCGCCAAATCGGCCACGGCGGCAACGCGCGACTATGTCCTCAGCCTCGATGAAAACGGCCCGCCGCTTCTGAACGTCTTCGGCGGCAAGATCACCACCTACCGCCGCCTTGCCGAATCCGCGCTTGCGAAACTCACACCCTTCTTCCCGAAGGCAACTGCCGCCTGGACCGCCCGCGTGGCGCTTCCGGGCGGCGATTTTCCGCATGACGGGGTGGCGGCGCTGACGGCGAAACTGCGCGCGCAATACCCCTTCCTGACCGACTACTGGGCCGGCCGGATGATCCGCGCCTATGGCACCGAAGCGTTCGGCATCTTGGGCGAGGCGAAAACCGCCGAGGCGCTGGGCCAGGACTTCGGCGCCACGCTGACCGAGGCCGAGGTCCATTGGCTGATGGCGCGGGAATGGGCGGTCAGCGCGGCTGATGTCGTCTGGCGCCGGTCCAAGCTGGGGCTGCGGATGACGGCCGACCAGATCGAAACACTTGACCGCTTCATGACCTCCAAGGTCGGGGCGGACGCGCAACGGGCGGTCAGCCCGGCGGCGGAATAGGGGAATGCGATGACGCTGGAGTTGAAAGGGGTCTCACGGTCGGTGGCGGGCAGGGTGCATATCCACCCGACCGATCTGACCCTGCAGAACGGCACGATGAACGTGCTGCTGGGGCCGACCCTGTCGGGCAAGACCAGCCTGATGCGGCTGATGGCGGGGCTGGACCAGCCGACCACGGGCCGCATCCACTGGGAAGGCCGCGACGTGACCGGCGTGCGCGTGCAGGACCGCAAGGTCGCCATGGTCTACCAGCAGTTCATCAACTACCCGGCGATGACGGTCTATGACAACATCGCCTCGCCCCTGAAGCTGATGGGCAAGCCCAAGGATCAGATCGACCGCGCGGTGCGCGAAACCGCCGAGATGCTGCGCCTGACGCCGATGTTGCAGCGCAAGCCCCTGGAACTGTCCGGCGGCCAGCAGCAGCGCTGCGCGCTGGCGCGGGCTCTGGTCAAGGGCGCCGGCCTTGTCCTTCTGGATGAACCCCTGGCGAACCTCGACTACAAGCTGCGCGAGGAGTTGCGGATCGAGATCCCCCGCATCTTCGAGGCCAGTGGCGCGATCTTCGTCTATGCCACCACCGAACCGGAAGAGGCGCTGCTGCTGGGCGGCAACACCGCGACCCTTTGGGAAGGCCGCGTCACCCAGTTCGGCCCCACCCCCAGCGTCTATCGGATGCCCGGCGATGCCACCACGGCCCGCGTCTTCAGCGACCCGCCGATGAACTTCGTGCCCTGCCGGAAAGAGGCCGCCCGCCTGACCTTTGGCGAGGCCGCCCATGCCCCCGCCAGCGGTGCAACGCGCGACCTGGCCGATGGCACCTATCTGGCCGGGTTCCGTGCGAACCACATCACGCTCAACCGCCATTCCGGCGATGCGGTGGAGTTCCGCTGCACCGTCGGCGCGACCGAGATCACCGGATCGGAAACCTTCCTGCATCTGGATCATGGGACCGACCGCTGGGTCGGGCTGGTCCACGGGGTGCATCCCCTGGATGCGGGCATGCAGGCCACGGTCTATGTCGATCCCGCGCATGTCTATCTCTTCGATCACTCGGGCCGCCTTGCCGCGCCTGCCCCTTACGCGATGGCGGTGTGACATGGCCCGGATAACGCTTTCCAACCTTGCCCACAGCTACCTGCCCAACCCCACGGGCGAGGCCGACTATGCGCTGAAGGAAATGGACCATGTCTGGGACGACGGGGGCGCCTATGCGCTTCTCGGCGCCTCGGGCTGCGGCAAGACCACGCTTCTCAACATCATCTCGGGCCTTCTGCGACCAAGCCAGGGCCGCGTCCTCTTTGGCGACCGCGACGTGACCGATGCCGAGACGACCGAGCGCAACATCGCCCAGGTGTTCCAGTTCCCGGTCGTCTACGACACGATGACGGTGCGCCAGAACCTGGCCTTCCCCTTGCGCAACCGCGGGATGGACCCCGCCTATATCGCCCGCCGGGTGGACCAGATCGCCGCCATGATCGGGATGGAGGCGATGCTCGACCGCAAGGCGCGCGGGCTGACCGCCGATGCCAAGCAGAAGATTTCGCTCGGGCGGGGAATGGTGCGCGAGGACGTGAACGCGATCCTCTTCGACGAACCCCTCACCGTCATCGACCCGCACATGAAATGGGAACTTCGCACCCAGCTGAAATCGCTTCACCACGAGTTCGGCCACACGATGATCTACGTCACCCATGACCAGACCGAGGCGCTGACCTTCGCCGACAAGGTGGTGGTGATGCACGACGGCCGCGTGGTCCAGATGGGCACGCCCGAAGAGTTGTTCGAGACCCCGGCGCATACCTTCGTCGGCTATTTCATCGGTTCGCCCGGCATGAACCTGCTGGACGCCGAAATCACCGGATCCGAGGCGCGCATGCAAGGCGTCTCGGTGCCGCTGGGTGCGGCCTATGGGCCAACAACGGGCCGCACCCAGATCGGCGTCCGGCCGGAATATGTGCTGATCTCGGATGAGGGGACGCCCGTCACGGTGAAGCGGGTCGAGGACGTGGGTCGCCACCGCATCGTGCGCGCCGAGCTTCAGGGCCAGCCGCTGAACGCGATCCTGCCCGAAGGCATGGCCGTGCCCGGCACCGATGCCCGCGTCAGCTTTGCCGCAGGCAAGATCAACGTCTACGCAAACGACTGGCGCGTCTCGCCAGCCGAGACCGGCACGGGGGCCTGAGCCATGGAAAAGACCCAGAACAACAAGGCCTGGTTCCTCGTCCTTCCGGTGCTGGTGCTGGTCGCCTTCTCGGCCGTCCTGCCCTTGATGACGGTGGTCAACTACGCCTTCAACGACACCTTCGGGAACAACCAGTTCTTCTGGGCCGGGATCGAATGGTTCGAGGACATGGTGAATTCGTCCCGCCTGCATGCGGCGCTGGGGCGGCAGGTGATGTTCTCGCTCATCATCCTGGCGATCCAGGTGCCGCTTGGCATCTTCATTGCCCTGAACATGCCGAAAAAGGGCTTCTGGGCCAGCCTCTGCCTTGTGCTGATGGCGCTGCCGCTCTTGATCCCGTTCAACGTCGTCGGCACGATCTGGCAGATCTTCGGCCGCGTGGACATCGGCCTTCTGGGCCGCACGCTGCAGAACCTCGGCATCGACTACAACTACACCAACGACCCGCTGGACGCCTGGATCACCGTGATCGTGATGGACGTCTGGCACTGGACCTCGCTCGTCGCACTTCTGTGCTACGCGGGCCTCCAGTCGATCCCGCAGGCCTATTACCAGGCCGCCCGGATCGACCAGGCCACGCGCTGGTCCGTCTTCCGCTACATCGAACTGCCGAAGATGAAGGGCGTCCTTCTGATCGCCATTCTCCTGCGCTTCATGGACAGCTTCATGATCTATACCGAGCCCTTCGTCGTCACCGGCGGCGGCCCCGGAAACTCCACCACCTTCCTGTCGATCGACCTGGCGAAAATGGCCACCGGCCAGTTCGACCTCGGCCCCGCCGCTGCCTTCTCGATCATGTACTTCCTCGTCATCCTGTTGATCTCCTGGGTCTTCTACACCGTGATGACCAACCTCGACCGTGAGGAGAACCGCTGATGCGCTTCCGCACCAATGCGGTCGTGATGACCGTCTACCTCCTGTTCCTGCTGATCCCGATCTACTGGCTCATCAACATGAGCCTGAAGACGAACACCGAGATCACGTCCAGCTTCACCCTCTGGCCGCAGGACCTGACCTTCCGCAACTACATGGTCATCCTGACCGATCCCAGCTGGTACATGGGCTACGTCAACTCGATGATCTACGTCACGATGAACGTGGTCATCACGATCACCGTGGCCCTGCCCGCCGCCTATGCCTTCAGCCGCTACAGCTTCATGGGCGACAAGCACCTGTTCTTCTGGCTGCTCACCAACCGCATGGCGCCGCCTGCCGTCTTCGCGCTCCCGTTCTTCCAGCTCTATTCGGCGATGAACCTGATCGACACGCATATCGCGGTCGCCCTGGCACATTGCCTGTTCAACGTGCCGCTAGCCGTCTGGATCCTTGAAGGCTTCATGCGCGGGGTCCCGAAGGAGATCGACGAAACCGCCTATATCGACGGCTACAGCTTCCCGACCTTCTTCGTGAAGATCTTCATGCCGCTGATCGCAAGCGGCATCGGGGTGGCCGCCTTCTTCTGCTTCATGTTCTCCTGGGTCGAGCTGCTGCTCTCCCGCACGCTGACGACCACCGACGCCAAGCCCATCGCCGCCACGATGACCCGCACGGTCAGCGCAAGCGGAATGGACTGGGGCGTCCTTGCCGCCGCCGGGGTCCTGACCATCGTGCCGGGGGCCTTGGTGATCTACTTCGTCCGCAACTACATCGCCAAGGGCTTCGCCCTGGGGAGGGTGTGATGACCGCATCCCGCTGGACCACGATCTACCTGACCCTCGCCGCGATCATGCTGGCGATCCTCGCCGCGCTCTACGCCGCCGTGCCGGTCAAGGACGGCGCGAAGGAATGGACCGGCCAACTCATCCCCGGCTTCTGGATGGCCTGGACCTTCCCGGTCGCCCTCTTCTTCTGGTGCATCGCGGCGCTTCTGATCGTCATGACGCTGCTCGCCATCCGGTTTCCCGAAACCCCGCGTGTCGGCATCCTCCGGATCGAAACCACGCGCGGCGACCGGCTCTTCATCACCCTTCTGGGCACAGCCTTCATCCACCTTGGCTGGCTCTTCTTTGCGGGCCCCGACGCACTCTGGGGCGCGCTTCTTCTCTCCCTCGCCTATGCCGCAGCGGTGTTTCGCTGGGTCTGACGGGGGCAACGACCGACCCCGGGCGAGAGAGGAGCCTCGCCCGGGCAACAACAACCGAAACGTCTCAATATCTGGGAGGATTGACATGAGACTTCGTTCAACCGCAACCGCCATGGCCCTTGCGCTCATGGCCATGCAGGCCCCGGCCTGGGCCGATATCGAGGCGGCCAAGGCCTTCCTCGATGCCGAGATCGGCGATCTTTCGTCGCTGTCGCGCGCCGAACAGGAAGCCGAGATGCAATGGTTCATCGACGCGGCCGCCCCTTACGCAGGCATGGAGATCAAGGTCGTCTCGGAAACCATCACCACGCATGAATACGAAGCCAAGGTGCTGGCTCCGGCCTTCACCGCGATCACCGGGATCAAGGTCACCCATGACCTGATCGGCGAAGGCGACGTGGTGGAAAAGCTCCAGACGCAGATGCAGTCGGGCGAAAACATCTATGACGCCTACATCAATGACTCGGACCTGATCGGCACCCACTGGCGCTATCAGCTGGCCCACAACCTGACCGACTGGATCGCCGGCGACGGCGCGGCGGTGACCAACCCGAACCTCGACCTTGATGATTTCATCGGGCTTTCCTTCACCACCGGCCCGGATGGCAAGGTCTACCAGCTGCCGGACCAGCAGTTCGCCAACCTCTACTGGTTCCGCTACGACTGGTTCACCGACCCCAAGACCATGGAGGACTTCAAGGCCGCCTATGGCTATGACCTCGGCGTGCCGCGCAACTGGTCGGCCTATGAGGACATCGCCGAATTCTTCACCGGCCGCGACATGTCCTACATCGGTGGCCCGACCTCGGTCTGGGGCAACATGGACTACGGCAAGAAGGACCCGTCCCTCGGCTGGCGCTACACCGATGCCTGGATGTCGATGGCCGGCATGGGCGACGTCGGCACCCCGAACGGCTTGCCGGTCGACGAATGGGGCATCCGCGTCGATGAAAACTCGCGTCCCGTCGGCTCCTGCGTGGCGCGTGGCGGTGCGACGAACGACGCAGCGGCGGTCTATGCCGTGACCAAGGCGATCGAGTGGCTGCAGAAGTACACGCCCCCGGAAGCCCAGGGCATGACCTTCGGCGAAGCCGGTCCGGTGCCTGCCCAGGGCTCCATCGCCCAGCAGATGTTCTGGTACACCGCCTTCACCGCCGACATGGTCAAGGAAGGTCTGCCCGTGATGAACGAGGACGGCACGCCCAAGTGGCGCATGGCCCCCTCGCCGCATGGCGTCTACTGGAAAGAGGGCATGAAGGTCGGCTACCAGGACGCCGGTAGCTGGACGCTGCTGAAGTCCACCCCGATCGACCGCGCGCAGGCGGCATGGCTCTACGCCCAGTTCGTCACCTCCAAGACGGTGGACGTGAAGAAAAGCCACGTCGGCCTGACTTTCATCCGCGAATCCACCATCCAGCACGACTCGTTCACCGAACGCGCACCGAAGCTGGGCGGTCTGGTCGAGTTCTACCGCTCGCCCGCCCGCGTCCAGTGGTCGCCGACGGGAACCAACGTCCCGGACTATCCGAAGCTGGCGCAGCTGTGGTGGCAGAACATCGGCGACGCGATGTCGGGGGCCAAGACCCCGCAACAGGCGCTCGATGCACTCTGCGAAGAGCAGGAGAAGGTGCTGGAGCGTCTGGAACGCGCCGGCGTCCAGGGCGACATCGGGCCCAAGCTGAACGAACCGCAGGACCCGGAATACTGGCTCAGCCAGCCCGGCGCCCCGGTCGCCAAGCTGGACAACGAGGAAGAGACGCCGCTGACCGTCAGCTATGACGAGCTGATCAAGTCCTGGCAGTAAGCGCCAAAGGGGCGGGCGGTGCCGGATAGGTGCCGCCCGCGCCCGATTTCTTCGAAGAAATCGGGCCGGACTTTTCGAAAAGTCCGGCACTCCACACGGCTGGCGTCCCGCCTCGGGCACAGGACAGGATTTCCTTGACGCCCGCGACCAACCTGTTGGAATCGGTTCCACCTCAGCGTTTGTCCACCGTGGACACATCTGACCCCAGGCCTGACCCATGACCCATATTCTTGCCATCGACCAGGGCACCACCTCCTCCCGCGCGATCCTGTTCGACGCCGCGCTCAGGCCCGTCGCACAGGCCCAGGAAGAGTTTCCGCAAGCCTACCCCCGCCCCGGCTGGGTGGAACATGACCCGGCCGATCTGTGGTCCACCGTCGCCGGCACCGCCCGCGCCGCGATCGAGAAGGCCGGGATCAAGGCCGCCGACATCGCCGCCATCGGCATCACCAACCAGCGCGAGACCACCCTGATCTGGGACCGCGCCACCGGCCAGCCGATCCATCCCGCCATCGTCTGGCAGGACCGGCGCACCGCCGACACCTGCGCCGACCTGAAGGCCGCCGGGCATGAGGTGACGATCACCGCGAAGACCGGTCTGCTGCTCGACCCCTACTTCTCGGGCACCAAGGTCAAGTGGCTCCTTGACCATGTCGAGGGCGCACGGGCGCGCGCGGAACGCGGCGAGCTTGCCTTTGGCACCGTCGACAGCTGGCTGATCTGGAACCTCACTGGCGGCAAGGTGCATGCCACCGACGCCACCAACGCCAGCCGCACCATGCTTTACAACATCGCCGAAGGCTGCTGGGACGCCGGGATCTGCCAGCTCCTCGGCGTGCCCATGGCGCTTCTGCCCGAGGTCAGGGACTGCGCCGCCTTCTTCGGCACCACCCGCCCCGACCTCTTCGGCCGCGAGATCCCGATCCTTGGCGTCGCGGGCGACCAGCAGGCCGCAACGGTGGGCCAGGCCTGTTTCTCGCCCGGCATGATGAAATCCACCTACGGCACCGGCTGCTTCGCCCTTCTGAACACCGGGGCCGACATGGTCCCCTCGAAGAACCGCCTGCTGACCACCATCGCCTACCAGCTGCAGGGCCAGCCCACCTACGCCCTCGAAGGCTCGATCTTCATCGCCGGGGCCGTGGTCCAGTGGTTGCGCGACGGGCTCAGGATCATCCGCGAGGCGAAAGAGACCCACCCCCTCGCCGAGGCGGCGGAAGAGGCGCAGGGCGTGATCCTCGTCCCCGCCTTCACCGGCCTCGGCGCGCCCTACTGGCGGCCCGATTGCCGGGGCGCGGTCTATGGGCTCACGCGCAACTCGGGCCCGGCGGAATTCGCCCGCGCTGCGCTGGAAAGCGTCGGCTACCAGACCCGCGACCTTCTGGAAGCGATGCGGGCCGATTGGGGGACCGATGCGCAGGGCGTCCTGCGCGTCGACGGCGGCATGACCGCCAGCGACTGGACGATGCAGTTCCTCGCCGACATCCTCGGCGCGCCGGTGGACCGGCCCAAGGTGACGGAAACCACGGCGCTGGGGGCCGCCTATCTGGCGGCGATGCAGGCGGGCGTCGCGGGCGGACCGGAGGACTTCGCCAAGTCCTGGGCCCTTGACCGACGCTTCGAGCCCGCGATGGACGCCGCCACCCGCGACGCGAAATACGCGCGCTGGGGCAAGGCCATTGCCGCCACGATGAGCGTATGAGCGGGCCGCGCACCCAAGAATTTTCGCCGAAAATTCTTGGGTCCCTCACGCCCTTCGGCATCACCCAACCGGGGCGTATCCTCTTTGGCCGGGGTGAGGCTGCAAAGGCCCCAGGGCTGATCCGGGCCTTCGGGCCGCGGGGGCTGATCCTCCACGGCGCCAACCGAAACCGCGCCGCCTGGTTGATCGACGCGCTGGGGCCCGAGAATCTGGCCCTGCCCTGCGCGGGCGAGCCGACGCTTGCCGATCTGGAAGCTGCTCTGGCCGTGGCCCGCGACCACAGACCGGCCTGGGTCTGCGCGCTGGGTGGCGGCGCGGCGCTGGACTTGGCCAAGGCCCTCGCCGCGCTGATCCCCGCACCGGATGGCCCGATGGAGCATCTGGAAGTGGTGGGCCAGGGCCTGCCCCTGACCGCCGATCCCCTGCCCTTCATCGCGCTCCCGACCACGGCCGGGACGGGGGCCGAGGTGACGAAGAACGCCGTCATCGGCCTGCCGGAGTTGGGCCGCAAGGTCAGCCTGCGTGACGACCGCATGGTCGCGCGGTTGGCCATCGTCGATCCGGCCCTGACCGACCATTGCCCGCGCGCGGTGACGCTCGCCTCGGGCCTTGATGCCATCACGCAACTGATCGAGCCCTATGTCTCGGTCCGGGCCACTCCCTACACCGATGCGCTGGCGCTGCCCGCCATCGGCCCGGGCCTGTCCGCCTTGCGCCGCCTGATGCAGGGTGAAGACGCGCAGGCCCGCGACCGGATGTCGTGGACCAGCCTCTGCGGCGGCCTTGCGCTGGCCAATGCGGGCCTTGGCGCGGTGCATGGCCTGGCCGGCGTGATCGGCGGCATGACCGGTGCCGCGCATGGCGCGATCTGCGGCGCGCTTCTGGGCCCGGTGCTGGCGGCGAACCGGGCGGCAGCCACCGGCCCGTCACGGGACCGCCTCGATCAGGTCTGCACCCTGATCGCCGCCGAGCTTGGCTGCACCGCCGACGACGCCCCCACCGCCCTGCAAGCCTGGGCACAAGCCGAAGGCCTGCCGGGCCTCATGGACCTCGGCCTTGCGCCCGAGGCCCATGCCGAAACCGCCGCCGCTGCACTTTCGGCCTCTTCCATGAAAGGCAATCCGGTGCCGCTGTCCGAAGCCACCCTGCGTGCGGTTCTGCAAGCCGCGTGATCGTCGGCCCATCCGTCAGCCGACCTTCGCAAGCTCGCCCGAAACCTTGACCGGGATCAAGGTGTTCGGCCCGATCCCCTGCTATGCGGAAGCCATACGACACCGGCAGGAGGCTTCACCGATGCGCCTTTTCATGATCCTGTTCTCGATGATCGGCACCGCAATGGCCGGCTCGGGGATCGTGGCCGTCCTGACCCTTGGCTACGGCACGCTCTGGCCCATCGTGACGGCCGCGGCAGCCGGGGCGGCAGCGGCGCTGCCGGTCAGCTGGCTTGTGGCACGCGAGATCGACAGCTAGGCCTCCAGAAACACCCGCACGGTTTCCTCGAACTCGCGGGGCTTCTCGGCGTGCAGCCAATGCCCCGCGCCGGGGATCTTCGCAAAGCGCGCCTTCGGGAACAGCGCCCGGATGCCGTCGCGATGCTCCGGACGCACATAACTGCTGTCGGCCCCGGTCAGAAACAGGGTCGGCCCGTCGAACTGACCAACGGTTCCCGGCCAGCCGACGATCTTCGGCATCTCGGCCTCCAGCACCCCAAGGTTCAGCTTCCAGCGCGGCGGGGTCTGGCGCAGGTCCAGCGATTGCAGGAAGAAGGCTCGCAAGGCCGGATCGTCGATCCGCGCGGCCAGGGCCGCATCGGCCTCGGCCCGGGTGGTGATCCGGCTCAGATCAATCCCCGCCATCGCCTGCGCATTGCGGGTCTGGTCATGGGCATAGGCAACCGGGGCAATATCGGCCACGACCAGACGCCGGATCAGCCCCGGCCGGGTCAGTGCCAGCTGCATCGCGGCCTTTCCCCCCATCGAATGGCCCAGCAGGTCCACCGGACCTCCCAGCGCGCCGATCACCTCGGCCAGATCCCCGGCCATCTCGGGGTAGCCTTGCGTCGGAAAGCGGGGGCTGTCGCCATGGTTGCGCATGTCCACCGCCACCACCTCGCGCCGGTCGGCAAGCCGCCGCGCGATCACCCCCCAGTTCCGGCCCGAGCCATAAAGCCCATGGGCAATGACCAGCGTCGGGGTTTCAGGGCTGGCGGCCGGGTGGCGGATCGTGGCAAGCATGCGCCCTGTCTAGCCCCGTCCCGGGCCGCAGACCAGAGCAGTTGAACCTCGCCGGGCTTGGCCTTAGGGTCGGCAGGCGTTTGGGAGGGTGAGGCATGAGCGCGGTGGCGATCCAGCAGATGGCCGAACGGGTGGCCCAGCTGATGGAAGAGCGGCTGGCCCTTGGCGGGCGCGGCCTTGCGGCCAAGCTGCGGCGTGGCGGGCGGCTCTTGCCCCGGCGCGTGCGCGAAGGGGCCGAACTGCTGGCCACCGCCGCCGAACAGGCCGAGAACCCCAAGCTTCTGGGCCAGATCGACATGGGCGCGGTCAGCGACGCCTACGACGCCTGCGTCCGCCACCTGACCACGATCGACCCGGCCGGTCGCCGGAAGGAAACGCTCGCCAGCATGATCGGCTTCGTCGGCTATGGCATCCTCTTCCTGCTGATCGCGATCTTCGCCGTGCTGATCTGGCGGGGCTTCCTCTAGACGCGCAACGCCTTGGGGCCTTGTCGCGCCTCCAGCCGGAAAAAACCTCCCCGCACCCCTCGCCAAGCCCGCTTCCTTCCGGCACAAAGCCGGAATGGACACCGCAGAGCGCGCCCGATTGATCCGTGACGGCGACCGCCGGGCCCTGGCCCGGGCCATCACGCTGGTCGAAAGCGCAAGGCCCGACCATAGGGCCGAGGCCCTCGCGCTTCTCGCCGCGCTGCGCCCGCCCGGGCGCGAGGCGCTGCGCATCGGCCTCTCCGGCACCCCGGGCGTCGGCAAATCCACCTTCATCGAAGCCTTCGGCCTGATGCTGACCGGGCAGGGCCTGAAGGTCGCCGTCCTCGCCGTGGATCCTTCCTCGGCCCGCTCCGGCGGCTCGATCCTCGGCGACAAGACCCGGATGGAACGCCTCTCGCGCGATCCCAACGCCTTCATCCGCCCCTCGCCCAGCCAAAGCCAGCTTGGCGGTGTCGCGCGCCGCACGCGCGAGGCCGTGGCGCTCTGCGAAGCGGCGGGCTTCGACGTGGTGCTGATCGAAACCGTCGGCGTCGGCCAGTCGGAAACCGTGGTCGCGGAACTCTCCGACCTCTTCCTCCTTCTCCTCGCGCCCGCCGGCGGGGACGAGTTGCAGGGGGTGAAACGCGGAATCATGGAGATGGCCGACCTCATTCTGGTCAACAAGGCCGATGGCGACCTGAAGCCCGCCGCCCTGCGCACCGTGGCCGATTACGCCGGCGCGCTGCACCTCCTGCGCCGCCGCCCGCAGGACCCGCCGGGCTTTCCCAAGGCGCTGCCCGTCTCGGCCCTGGCCGACGAGGGGCTGGCCGAGGCCTGGGCCGACATGCAGGCGCTGGCGGCCTGGCGAAAGGATCACGGCCACTGGGCCGGCAACCGCGCCGCCCAGGCCCGCCACTGGTTCGAGGAAGAGGTCCGCCAGGGCCTGCTCGCCGCCCTGACCCGCGAACCGCAAAAGGGCCTGATGACCAGCCTCGGCGACCGCGTGGCGGCAGGCGAGTTCACGCCCGAGGCCGCCGCCGCCGAAATGCTGCGCCTGCTCGGCCGCCCCGCCTGACCGCGCCCCCACCAGACCCCCGGCCCTGCACTTGCTCCTTGCCCAAATACTCCCGCCGGAGGCATCCGACCCCGGCCACCCGGCCCGCCGTCACGCCCTCCGGGACTGCCGGATTTCCCGCCTGACCGCTTGACGCCGCCGGGGATTCCCCTTACACGCCCCCAATCGAATTCGAGGGCTGGGGATTCCCCGCCTTCCCCCGCTTTTGACGAATCGAAGGAACACCGCAATGTCGCGCGTCTGCGAACTCACCGGCAAGGGGCCGATGACGGGCAACACCGTCTCCCACGCCAACAACAAGTCCCGCCGCCGGTTCCTGCCGAACCTGAACGAGGTCACGCTGATCTCGGACGTGCTGGGCCAGTCGTTCAAGCTGCGCGTCTCGGCCGCCGGCCTGCGCTCGGTCGACCATCGCGGCGGCCTTGACGCCTATCTGGCCAAGGCCAAGGACGAGGAACTCTCGCCCGCCGCACTGAAGATCAAGAAGGAAATCGCCAAGGTCCAGGCCTCCGCCTGATCGCCTTGCCGCGCAGACGGGCCCCGCCTCCGACCGGAGTGCGGGGCCCGTCGCTTTTTCACGGCCCGCCGGACTGGCCCGGACTTTTCAAAAAGTCGGGACCGGAGCCTTCAAAGGCTCCGATGCGATTTCTTCGAAGAAATCGCCTGCCGGGCGGGGTCACATCTATCGCCGGTCAACCGGCGCAATAGGCCTCGGCCGTCCGGCCGAAACTCTTGTAGCGCTCCCAGAAGGCGTCATCCGCCTTGCTCTGCGAGATCCAGGTCGCGTGCGCCGCGTCGGGATCCTTGAAGAACCGTGACGCCCGGCGCTGGTCCGCGCCCGACAGCGTCGCATTCGCCGCCTGCTGGATGCAGCGGCACAGCGGCCGGTTGCCCTTGGCCCGGTCTGACGCCATGCAGGCGCGCTCGATCGGGCCTGCGATTGCCGGAACCGGCATCATCGGAAGACTGGCCGCCAGCGCGACCGCAAGAATGTGAAGTTTCATTCGCTCTGCCTCTTTGCCGGGCCAACGGACACTGCCGCCCTGTCGCAGCCATCCTGTCACACCGGTCGTTTTTCCGTGAACCATGATGCCTTTTCCAAACGTTTTTTTCAACCTTGCCATAGGTTTGGCGAGAATCTGCCGATTTGCGCAAGCCCTCGGGGACCAAGGGTGTCCCACCACAACATCCGGTGTTCCACAGGCCATCCGCTCACGGGACCCCACGCAAACGTGAGACAGCCGGTCACCCGCCCCCGCAGGTCTCACCCGAACCGCTCGTCGCTGACTGCGTCACTCCTTGCCCAGCGCGCCGCTCCATGCGACGAGAAGACGAAGTCGAACGAGGAGCAGCCCCCTTTCGCGGCCTTGCAGGGCAGGCTATACGCGCCCCATGATCGAGCTCGACCGCATCCGCAATTTCTCCATCGTGGCGCATATCGACCACGGCAAATCCACCCTGGCCGACAGGCTGATCCAGATGACGGGCACGGTCGCCGAACGCGACATGAAGGCCCAGCTTCTGGACTCGATGGAGATCGAGCGTGAACGCGGCATCACCATCAAGGCCAACACGGTGCGGATCGAATATCCGGCCAGGGACGGCCAGACCTATATCCTGAACCTGATCGACACCCCCGGCCACGTCGACTTCGCCTACGAGGTCTCCCGGTCGATGCGCGCCGTCGAAGGCTCGCTTCTGGTGGTCGACGCAAGCCAGGGGGTCGAGGCCCAGACCCTCGCCAACGTCTACCAGGCGCTGGACGCGAACCACGAAATCGTCCCGGTCCTGAACAAGATCGACCTCCCCGCCGCCGAACCCGACCGCGTCAAGCAGAACATCGAGGATGTCATCGGCCTTGACGCTTCCGACGCCATCCCGATCAGCGCGAAAACCGGCCTCGGCATCCCCGACGTGCTCGAGGCCATCGTCCACCGCCTGCCCCCGCCGAAAGGCGACCGCAACGCCCCCCTCAAGGCGATGCTCGTCGACAGCTGGTACGACCCCTACCTCGGCGTCGTCGTCATGATCCGCATCATCGACGGCGTGGTGAGGAAGGGCGACCGGATCAAGATGATCCAGACCGGCGCCGTCTACGGCATCGACAAGCTCGCTGTCCTGAAGCCGCAAATGCAGGACATCGCCGAGCTTGGCCCGGGTGAGATCGGCGTCTTCACCGCAAGCATCAAGCAGGTCCGCGACACCCGCGTCGGCGACACCATCACCCACGAAAAGAAACCCTGCGACGCGGCGCTCCCCGGCTTCAAACCTTCCGTCCCCGTGGTCTTCTGCGGCCTCTTCCCGGTCGATGCGAACGACTTCGAAACCCTCCGCGACGCGATCGAGAAGCTCGCCCTCAACGACGCGAGCTTCACCTATGAGATGGAGACCAGCGCGGCATTGGGCTTCGGCTTCCGCATGGGCTTCCTCGGCCTTCTCCACCTCGAAGTCGTCCGCGACCGCCTCGAACGCGAATACGACCTGGACCTGATCACCACCGCGCCCTCGGTGGTCTTCAAGCTCTACATGAAGGACGGCGAGGTCCGCGACCTCCACAACCCCGCCGACATGCCCGACCTCACCTACGTCGACCATATCGAGGAGCCGCGGATCAAGGCCACGATCATGGTCCCCGACGACTACCTCGGCGACATCCTGAAGCTCTGCCAGGACCGCCGCGGCATCCAGCTGAACCTGACCTACGCCGGCAACCGCGCGATGGTCGAATACGACCTGCCGCTCGCCGAAGTGGTCTTCGACTTCTACGACCGCCTGAAATCCGTCACCAAGGGCTACGCCAGCTTCGACTACCAGATCTCTGAGTACCGCGAGGACAATCTGGTGAAGATGCAGGTCCTGGTGAACGAGGAACCCGTCGACGCCCTCAGCATGATGGTCCACCGCGACCGCGCCGAGGCGCGCGGGCGCTCGATGGTCGAGAAACTGAAAGACCTGATCCCCCGCCACATGTTCAAGATCCCGATCCAGGCCGCCATCGGCGGCCGCGTGATCGCCCGCGAGACGCTCAGCGCCATGCGCAAGGACGTGACGGCGAAGTGCTACGGCGGCGACGCGACCCGGAAGAAGAAGCTGCTGGAGAAGCAGAAAGCCGGCAAGAAGAAGATGCGCCAGTTCGGGAAAGTGGAGATCCCGCAGGAGGCGTTCATCGCGGCGTTGAAGATGGATGGGTGAGAACCGACCCCGCGCTTGCGCGGGGTGAAAACAGTCCAGTGGATTGTTTTCAGGTTCGAACGCCCGCGAACGCTTTCGCGGGCGGGTATTGGAAAGGAAGATGGGCAGCATGACAACAAAATCTGCGCAGGACGTCTTGCAGGAGTACGTCAATATTTACGGCAGTGCCGACGGTCCTGTGGTTGCTCGTCTGACAAACGATGTTTCAAATCTGTTTCAGGAATGGCGGACGTTTCTTTATTTTTTCTGTGGCCCATCCGAAAGATTAGAGGTTCTGAATCAAGCATCTGGCCGAACTTCCAGATTATTCCGGAGACTGCTTTGGGACAGCGCGCTGCTACGGATTCGCAGGCTTATTGATCCTGAGATTGACCGAAAGAATAATAAGAATCTTTCTTTGCATAGCTTGGTGAGAATCGCCAAGAAACCTCCATTTGAACACATTCTTAAGACGGATTTCAATGAGCTAGAGGCTAAATGCAAGCCTGCAAAGAAATTTGTAGATAAGTATCTTGCACATTTTAGCAAAGGTCATGCACTAGGCTCCAAGCCAGCCTTGATTCAACGCCAGCAAACAACAGATGCCGTCCGCGCAATTGGCGCGTTTGTCAATAAGTTTCATGCCGCGACCAGAGACACTGATTTTCGCTTTTCACCCTTCACGGCACACAAAGGCGAGTCAGATTTCCTGCTGATGTTGTACCGGGGTGTTGAGTTGACCAAAGCAAGAGATGCGCAGCATCATGAAGATCCATTGCCTTTGCCTGAGTGGATTTTCGTCCCAACCGGAGATTTTGAGTACCCAACGTAGGTCGGGGTTCACCCCGACTCCCCCTACCCATACACCCCACCCCTCACCGCCACACGGACCACGACCACCACCAGCCGCCCGTCCTCGATCCGGTAGACGATCCGCCAGTCCCCCACCCGCACGCGCCAGTGGTCCTTGTGGCCAACCAGTTTCAAGCATCCATGCGGCCTCGGGTTCTCCGCCAGCGCAAGAATTTCTCGCTCCAGGGCGTTCCGCAGGCGCCTGTCCTTGACGGCCCTCAACTGCTTCTGCGCCGGGCGGTCAATCGTGACCGTATAGCGCGTCATTCAGCGGCGTCTTCCCGGCGAAGCTGGGCAAAGAACTCCTCTGCGGAAATGGTATCCTTCGGATCATAATCCGGATCGGCATAGATCGCCGCCACTTCGCGGGCCAGTTCCGCATCCTCCAGCCGCTCGTAATATTCCATCGCCTCGGCCGAGATCAGCACTGCAACCGGCTTGCCATGCTTCTTGATCGTGACATCCTCACCGCCATGCTGGACCTTGCCCAACAGCTCCGCCAGCCGCTCTCGCGCTTCCGATACCGAAACCTCGATCATCGCCGCCCCCATTCTGTACAAAAAGTAATATACGTCATATCTGTACAAAACTCAACCTCACCGCACCCAAGGCCGCAACGCCTCCGGCTCCGGAGCGCCCTCCTCCGCATAGCGTCGCTGCAACACCTCCTGCATCCTCACCCGGCTTGCCTCAACCGGCTTCCCCTCTTCCCCCTCGAACCCCGGCTTCGGGCCGTCGTAGACCTCCCCTCGCTTCCGGTAGTGGTCAATCGTCTCCGCCCCCCGGATCACCCCCGCCAGCCGGGCGTGCATGTAGCTGCGCAGGACATCATTGATCCGCGGGCCATAGTCCGGGCCCATCGAGCGGAAGAACTTCACCACCTCCGTCTCCAGCCGCAGCGTGACCTTGGTCTTGGCCGACCGCGGAGTGGCTTGCGCGATCTCGTGCCATTCCTCGGGGATGCGGCCCGTCATCTCGATGGTATTGTGCAGGTCCCATTCCAGACGCCGCATGACATCCATCATGTAGGTCATCTGCGCGCGCTGGCGGGGGGTCTGTTTCACAAGGTCGGGCATGGGCGGTCTCCTTTGCGACCGCCAGCTTCGGGCGCAAAGGTTAACGTCTGTGCTAGCAAGCGCCCGCCCGACAGATGCCAGACAGATGCCAGACACCGGCTGGCAGGGGGTTTCGGGCGGTTTCGGGCCGTTCGTTAACGCGCGCGGGCGCTCAGTTGCGGCGCAGGATATCTTCCAGCGCGCGACGGGCCTCGTCCTCCAGAGCCTCCTGCGCGCGGCGGATCGCGGCATCGGCCGCCGTCTCGCCAGGGGCGATCTCGATGCCCAGTTCCTGCTTCAGCCGCTCTTCCAGTTCCGCCTTGGCCCGCTCTTCCGCCGCCTTGGCCTCGGCCTCCATCCGCTCGCGGGCAATGCTTTCAAGATCAAGGCGATAGCTGGGACTGGCCCAGGGCCCGGTGATCAGGAGGGGCACCATCACACCCCCCGTCCCGTCATCCGCCGCCAGCGCCGTGGGCCGGAGGCGATAGTCCAGATTGCGCGCGCCAAGCCCGATCCTGCCTGCGCCCGAGGCGGTCAGATAGGGGGCCACCAGCTTGAGGTCGCTGTTGGAAAGCACCCCGCCCTCGATGCTGAAGGTCCCGGCCAGAGCGTCAAAGATCGTCCGCTGCCCCTCGCCCACGAAACCCGCGTCCAGCGTCCGCAGCATCCCCGCAATGTCCAGCCCCCGCAATTCCCCCTTGCCCAGTTCCAGGGCCCCTTCTCCCCGCAGGCTCGCCATGATCGCCGCGATGGAGTTGCCAACCCCAAGGAACTGCACCTGAATATCTCCGGTCGCGATCAGACGGTCCCAGCCGGCAAGGTCAGTCAACAAGGGCTGGGCCTGCATGCCCGCCAGCGACAACCGCCCGCCAACGGACAGGCCACCGCGACCGTTCAGCACGAAGTCTCCGCTGACCTGCCCGCCATAGGCCGCCATCTGGCGGATGTCGAACACGGCGCGGGACCGCTCCAGCGTAATGCGGCCGCTGGTCTCGCCCAGCTTGACCGTGCCTAGGTCCACGGCCGGCGCCGACACCGCCAGATCGGCATCCAGCACAGCCAGGGCGCTGACGTCGATCTCGGCCTCCGACCACCCCTTTGCCGCCGAGCCGCCCGCGGCCTGACCCGCGCCCGCCCCCGCGCCGAAGACGATTGGTCCGGCGGTCAGCGTGCCAGACAGCTTCGGTCGCGCCTCGCCGGGGCGCAAATCGAGGTCGCCCTTCATCTGGTTCTGGTCCGCCAAGATCTCGGCCCCGCGCAGGAAGATCGCGCCGGTGCCGTCCAGCGTCAGATTGCCTGCCACCGTCAGCCGATCCCGCCCCAGCCCCGGCCCGGGCCGCTCGAGGTTGCTGCCTACCAGCCGCCCAAGCGCGGGCAGGTCGGCAAGGTTGGCCGTCAGCGCCCCCTCGGCCGCAAAGGGTGAAACACCTCCCCGCCCGTCAAATCCGATCTTCGATGAACCCGCTGTCACCCCCAGCGTCACGGGCACCACCCGCCCGGCGGCGAAAGCCGAGAAGACGCCGCCCGCAAGATCTAGCGCCACTGCGGTGCCGCTGGAAAGCCCGGTTATGCGCAGAGTGAAGGGCCCGGCATAGTCAGGCACCTTCAGTACTGCGTCCAGATCGTCCAGCGCAATGACCCGGCCTGACTGTCGGTCGTTGAACCGAAGGGTGGCACCACGAACCCGCCCCTCGTCCAGCGTGAACCCGGTCGCCGGCGCCGGAACGGCACCAGCCCCCGTCGCCTCATCCGCACCGAAAACCCAGTTCTCGCGACCGTCAGGCGCGCGTTCCAGATTGATTTCGGGCCGCTCTGCCACCAACCCGGTGATCCGCACCTCTCCTCCGAGGAGGGCGCCAAGGTTCACCCCGACCGAAAGGCCCTCTGCCCGGAACAGGGGGGCCTCGCTCTCGGCCCAGTCGGCATTCGCGATGCTGACCGGCCCGGTCGTGACACCCAGTACCGGCCAGAGCCGTGGCCTGACCTCGCCCTCCAGCGCAAGTTGCCGCCCGGTCGAAGCCTCGAATTTTGCCGACAGTGCCGCAGTTATGCGCTCGGACGGCACCATGGCCAGCAGGCCAAGCGCCATGAGGACCATTAAGGCCAGCCCGACCCCGACCCGGATGATCCAGCGCATGCCCGCCTCCTGGATTTCTTGCTTTGCCCAAAGCTTACGCCCGCTGCCCCACCCTGCCAAGCCGCACCTTGCCCCGTGGCATCAAATGGCCGAGAGGCTTTCCCATCGGCCCGGAAGGCGCGGCCAAGGCCCCACCTTTCCAGCCGAGGCGCATCGCTGTATAGGGCGTCCATGTCCGACAACCCGCCCCTCCTCCGCCCCGACCTTGCCCGCGCCCTGGTGCCCGACACCCGGCGGGACGGCCAGCCGACCATCGGCATGGTCAGCCTTGGCTGCCCCAAGGCGCTGGTCGACAGCGAACGCATCCTGACCCGGCTTCGTGCCGAAGGCTACGCAATCAGCCCTGACTACAAGGGCGCCGATGCGGTGATCGTGAACACCTGCGGGTTTCTGGATTCGGCCAAGGCCGAAAGCCTTGAAGCGATCGGCGAGGCCTTGCAGGAAAACGGTCGGGTCATCGTGACCGGCTGCCTTGGCGCGGAACCGGAGTATATCACCGGCGCGCACCCCAAGGTGCTGGCGGTGACCGGCCCGCATCAGTACGAGGCGGTGCTGGACGCCGTCCATGGCGCGGTGCCGCCCGCGCCCGATCCGTTCATCGACCTCTTGCCCGCGACGGGGGTCAGCCTGACGCCCCGGCACTACAGCTATCTGAAGATTTCCGAAGGCTGCAACCACAAGTGCAAGTTCTGCATCATCCCCGACATGCGTGGCCGTCTGGTTTCGCGCCCTTCCCACGCCGTGCTGCGTGAGGCGGAAAAGCTGGTCGAGGCGGGGGTGAAGGAGCTTCTGGTCATTTCTCAGGACACGTCCGCTTACGGGGTGGACCGCAAGCATGACCTGTCGCCGTGGAAGGGCGGCGAGGTGCGCGCGCATATCACCGATCTTGCGCGCGAGATGGGCAAGCTGGGCGCCTGGGTGCGGCTCCACTACGTCTATCCCTACCCCCATGTCCGCGATCTGATCCCGCTGATGGCCGACCCGGCGAACGGCCTTCTGCCCTATCTCGACATCCCCTTCCAGCACGCCCACCCCGATGTTCTGCGCCGCATGGCCCGCCCGGCGGCGGCGGCGAAGACGCTGGACGAGATCGCCGCCTGGCGCGCGATCTGCCCCGACCTGACCCTGCGGTCCACCTTCATCGTCGGCTACCCCGGCGAAACCGAAGCGGAATTCCAGACCCTCCTTGACTGGCTGGACGAGGCGCAGTTGGATCGGGTCGGTTGCTTCCAGTATGAAAACGTCGCCGGCGCGCGGTCAAACGACCTGCCGGATCATGTGCCCGCGGACGTGAAGCAGGACCGCTTTGATCGCTTCATGGAAAGGGCACAGGCGATTTCCGAGGCGAAGCTGGCCGCAAAGGTTGGAAAAGTGCTGGAGGTGATCGTTGACGCGGTCGACGCGGACGGCGCCACCTGCCGCACCAAGGCCGACGCACCCGAAATCGACGGGAACCTCTTCATCGACGAAGACTTCACGGGGCTGACCCCCGGCGATATCGTTCGGGTCGAGGTGGACGAGGCTGGAGAGTATGACCTGTGGGGGCGCCGAGTCTGATCCATTGACAGGCCCTTGCCGCGCACCACCTCATCCGGACGACTTGCAAGCAGGAGCCAGCCGATGCCCGATACCCCGATTGTCGCCGCCACCACGCCCTACAAGGTCGAGGTCGAAGAGGGAAAATCCTACTTCTGGTGCGCCTGCGGCAAGTCGGCCCGACAGCCCTTCTGCGACGGCAGCCACAAGGATACCGGCATGTCGCCGGTGAAATGGACGGCCGATGCCTCGCGCGCCGTGTTCTTCTGCGGCTGCAAGCAATCGGGCAAGGCCCCGATGTGCGACGGGTCGCACAAGGCCCTGTAATGCGCCCGCGACCGGCAGTCGCAGATGTCTGGCCGCGCCCACACCGCGCGCCATCTGGCCGCTCATGACCAGCGAAACCCGTGTCCTTTACAACGAGACCTGTCCGGTCTGCCGCCTCGAGATCGACGCCTACCGCCGACGCGCAGCTCTGCAAGGCCTGCCGATCCGCTTCGATGCGCTCGACCGGGCCAGCGACTGGGGCTTGACCGAAGATCAGGCCGCACGCCAGCTGCATGTCTGGCAGGATGGACGCATCCTGTCTGGGCCTGATGCCTTTCGGGCCCTCTGGGCTGCCATGCCCGGTTGGCGCTGGCTGGCTCGGGTGACCGGCTGGCCGGTGATCCGCACCCTCGTCGACCTGCTCTACATGCGGATCGCCGCGCCGCTCTTGTACCGCGCGCACTTGCGCCGACAACGGCGCTGATCCCTTACCCCACCAGCACCACGACCCAGGCCACCCCCGCCGCAAGCGCCGCAAGCGCCACGCAGGCCGAGCCGCAGTCCTTGGCCTTCTTCGCCCGTGGGTGCCGCTCGGGAGACACAAGGTCCACCACCTCTTCGATGGCCGTGTTGATCAGCTCCGCCGCCAGCACCAGAAGACCCAAGGCCAGGATCAGCGCGCGTTCGCCCGGGGTCAGGTCCAGCGAGAAGGCCAGCGTCGCCGACAGCACATTCGCCAGCGTCCATTGCCGCAGGGTCTTTTCCGTAGCCCAGGCGGCGCGGAACCCCTCCCACGACCAGATCACCGTATTCGCCAGCCGCCGCGCCTCGGCCCCGATCAGGTTTCGCATGACATGTCCCCCCGTGCCCACTCCGCCTGTCCCCACCCCAGCCTAAGCCGACCGCGAACCGGGGCGCAACGGGCGGCTAGAAGGTGAACCCGGCAGGATAGCTGTGGAATCCGTCGAAGTCCGCCTTGCCCAAGGGAACCCCGGCGGCGCGCAGGGCGGCGTAGCCCATGGTGAGGTGAAAGAAGAAATTCGGCAGGCCGTAAAGATACAGGAACTCGGCCCCGCTCTGCTCCAGCTGGGCAAAACCGGCGGTGTGGCGGATGATCCGATCCTCGGCGCCCTGGAAGTCGGCTGGCCCCATGGCCCCCAGCATAGCCCGCGCTACCGCCAGCCGTGGCCCCAGTGCCTGCGGCAAGTCGGGCACCTCACGCCCCGCCAGCGGGCAGGCGATGCGCAGCGAATATCCCGCCGCCGTGGCGAATTGCTGGCCCGCCGGGAAAGCGTCGGCCACCTGTGCGCCCAGCGCCTCGGGCCCCGCCTTCTCGACCATCTCGGCCACGCGGGCCAGGTAATGACGGAAGACCGGGACCGAGGCTTCGTACATCACATTCCCCCCGCAGGATCAGTCATCGCGGAAACTCCGGCTGGCGGAGCACCCAGCCAAGATAGCCTGCAAGCTCGTCCGCATAGGGTGGCGGGATCGAAAAACGCGCTGGTCCCGACCCAAAAGGCGCCAACCTTTCAATGACTTTGCCGTCGTCCGTCAGGATCATCGTCCGGGGAACATAGTCGCCGTCCGGCGCGACTTGTTCAGTAAGCTCTGCCTCATGGTCGCGGTCCAGAAGGACAAAGACGAAATCTCCGGCATGGGCGACCACGCGCTCGTCGGTGAAGGCCGCCTGATAAGCGCGGCAGTGCGGGCACCAGTCGGTCTTGACCAGCGCCAGAACCAGCTTGCCCTCGGCCGCTGCCTTCGCCAGCCCCATATCGAACGGATACCAGTCGAAGGCGGCATCGTTGAACCGGGTTTCCAGAGGCTCGGCCCCTGCCCCGCCCGTACCAAGGGTCATTCCCAAAGTCAGGGCAGCGGCGCGCAGCATCAGGCCTCCTTCGGCAGGACGCGCAGGCGAAGCTCGCGCAGTTGTTCGTTCGTGGGCTCGCTGGGTGCCCCCATCAAGAGGTCTTCCGCGCGCTGGTTCATCGGGAACATGATGACCTCGCGGATGTTCTGGGTATCGGCCAGCAGCATCACCAGCCGGTCGATCCCTGCCGCACAACCGCCATGCGGCGGCGCGCCGTATTTGAACGCCTTGACCATGCCGCCGAACCGCTTGTCGACTTCCGAGGCCGGATAGCCTGCCACCTCGAAGGCCTTGTACATGATCTCCGGCTTGTGGTTCCGGATCGCGCCGCTGATCACCTCATAGCCGTTGCAGGCGAGGTCATACTGATAGCCCAGCACGTCAAGCGGATCGCCGTCCAGCGCCTCAAGGCCCCCCTGAGGCATTGAGAAGGGGTTGTGCGAGAAGTCGATCTTGCCCTCGTCGGTCTTTTCATACATCGGGAAATCGACGATCCAGGCAAAGCGGAAGCTGTCCTTGTCGGTCAGCCCCAATTCCTCGCCGATGACGTTCCGCGCCTTGCCGGCGATGCCCTCGAAGGCCTCCGGCTTGCCGCCGAGGAAGAAGGCCGCGTCGCCCTTTTCCAGGCCAAGCTGCTGGCGGATCGCCTCGGTCCGCTCCGGCCCGATGTTCTTGGCCAGCGGCCCAGCGGCCTCCATGCCCGACCCATCCTCGGCCTCGCGCCAGAAGATATACCCCATCCCCGGCAGCCCCTGCTGTTGCGCAAAGGCGTTCATCCGGTCGCAGAACTTGCGGCCCACGGGTTCGCCCGATGGCCCCTTGGGCGCGGGGATGGCGCGGACCTCGTTGCCCTCCTGCTCCAGCAGCTTCGCGAAGATCGCAAAGCCCGAGCCGCGGAAATGCTCGCTCACGTCCTGCATCCGGATCGGGTTGCGCAGGTCGGGCTTGTCGCTGCCGTACCATTTCAGCGAGTCGCGATAGGCGATGCGCGGCCAGTCGGCGTGGACCTTCCGGCCCTTGCCGAAATGTTCGAAAAGTCCCTGCAACACCGGCTGGACGGCGGCGAAAACGTCGTCCTGTGTTACAAAACTCATCTCCACGTCCAACTGGTAGAAGTCGGTGGGGCTGCGGTCGGCGCGCGGGTCTTCATCGCGGAAGCAGGGCGCGATCTGGAAATAGCGGTCGAAACCGGCGACCTGGATCAGCTGCTTGAACTGCTGCGGCGCCTGCGGCAGGGCGTAGAACTTGCCCGGATGCAGCCGCGAGGGCACCAGAAAGTCCCGCGCGCCCTCGGGGCTGGAGGCGGTGATGATCGGCGTCTGGAACTCGGTGAAGCCCTGGTCCCACATTGCATTGCGCAGCCAGCGCACCACGTTCGAGCGCAGCATCATGTTCTGGTGCATCGTGTCGCGGCGCAGGTCGAGGAAGCGGTAGGTCAGCCGCGTCTCCTCGGGGTATTCGGTGTCGCCGAAGACCGGCAGCGGCAGTTCCTCGGCGGCACCAAGCACCTCGACCTCGGTCACATAGACCTCGATCTCGCCGGTCGGGATCTTGGGGTTCACCAGGGCGGCATCCCGCGCTTTGACCCGGCCGTCGATGCGGATCACCCATTCGGCGCGCACCTTTTCCAGCGCGGCAAAGGCCGGGCTGTCACCGTCGCACAGGACTTGCGTGATCCCGTAATGGTCGCGCAGGTCGATGAACAGGACGCCGCCATGGTCGCGCACGCGGTGGACCCAGCCCGAAAGCCGGACGGTTTCGCCGACATGGGCCTTGTTCAGCGCGGCGCAAGTGTGGCTGCGATAGGCGTGCATTCTTGTTCCCCTTCCGAGGGCGTAAATTCCATCGCGCCGATACACCCTGCCGCGCGGCCCGAGTCAACCCCGCCACCCCCTCCTCGATGGTCTTCGACCACTCGTCGGGACGCGCCCCCGCGCGAGGAGCGCACGAAGTGCGACGACGAGCCCTGTCTAGGCATGCCAGACCGCCGGGGCCAGCCCGCGCAGCGCGTTGCCGACCCAAAGCCGGACCCGGGGCAGGTCTTCGGCCCTCAGCACCTCTTCCGGGCAGCCCAGTTCCGCCCGCAAGACACCCGGCAAAAGGCCCGAAGACAGCGGCGGCGTCCGCATCCCATCCCCCCGGTCAAAGAAGACCGTGGTGATCGTGCCCTCGCAAACCTCGCCGCGTTCGTTCAGGAACAGAACCTCGTCCAGCCCCTCGGGCAAGGCCGCGCGGGCCAAGTCATAGACCTCGCGTCGGGTGGACTTGACGCGCAGCCAGGGGTCATCCGACGCCAGCCGCGCTGGGGCCAGACCTACCCGCCATTCGGGTTTCGCAACCGGAAGGGGTGCGACTTGCCAATTCACCTGTCCCTGGCGGTCCAGCGTCAAGCGCAGCCGGGCCGGGTGGTCAGGTCCCTGCGGCGCGACCTCGGGGCAATCCCAGCCCAGCATTGCGGCCGACCGCTGCAACCGCGCCGCATGCAGCGCCCAGCGCGGGGCGCGGCTGCCGTCCCACAGGACCGTCTCGATCAGCTTCAGGCCGGGTGCTGCGCCGCCTTCACGAAGCGCGCTTTCCACAGCGCCTCCTCCCATTCGCCGGGGACGGTCGAGCCATGCGTCAGCCCGCCGCCCACGTTCATCGTGATCCGGTCGCCGTCAATCGAAAGCGTCCGGATCGCGACCGAGAAATCCGCCTCCCCGCCGGGAGACATCCACCCCACCGCGCCGCAATAGACGCCGCGCGCGAAGGGCTCCACCTCACGGATGATCTCCATCGCCCGGATCTTGGGCGCGCCGGTAACGCTGCCGCAGGGGAAGAGCGCCGCCATCAGCCCCGGCAGGGTCGCCGGGCCGTCGAGCTGCCCTTCGACAGTCGAGGTCATCTGGTGGACGGTCGAATAGCTCTCGATGGCATAAAGCGCTGGCACCTTGACCGTGCCCACCTTCGACAGCCGGCTGATGTCGTTGCGCAAGAGGTCCACAATCATCAGGTTCTCGGCCCGGTCCTTCTCGGCCGCCCTCAGCTCGGCGATGATCGCCGCATCCTCGGCCGCATCCTTGCCCCTGGGCCGCGTGCCCTTCATCGGGCGGGTGACGACCTTACCCTGCCTGACCCGGAAGAACAGTTCCGGCGATCGCGACACCACCACCGGCCCCACCCCAAGATCGACATAAGCCCCATGCCCCACCGCCCCGGTGCGCCGGAAGGCCCCGTAAAGGCCCAAGGGCGTGCCCGAAACCAGCCGCGCCTGCATCGGGAAGGTCAGGTTGACCTGATAGCAGTCCCCCGCCGCGATATAGTCAAAGACCTTGCGCGCCGCATTGCCATAGGCGCGGCGGCCAACCATCGGCTCGGGCGCGGTCATCCATGTCCTGCGCCCCTCTTCGGCCGCCCGCTGGATCAGCGGGCTTGCCTCATCGGGTCCGTCGAACACCCCCAGCGCCAGCAGGGGGCCCGGACGGCGGCGCGGCATCAGGCGCGCAAGCTTCGGCTCCAGCGCATAGCCGGCCTCATAGGCGACATAGCCCGCGACCCAGGCCCCCTTGGACCGCGCAGCCTCGGCCCTTTCCAGCGCCCGCGCGACCTCGCCCGGCGCATGGGCGGCAATGACCCTGCGCGGCGCCGAAAACTGCGCCGGCCTGCCGCCAGGTCCATGTTCCAGAAGGATCACCGCGCGCCCCCAAGGTCCCGAAACCCCGAGATAGGCCGATCCCGCCCCCCGCGCCAGTGGCTTTCCCGACACCGCCCCCCGACTTTGCGACGGGCTTTGCGACCGAATTTGCGACCGGCCTTCCGCCCCCTCAGATCGGATCGGCCAGATCCAGCCCGCGATACCAGCGCACGATGGCCGCGCGTTCCGTCGGTTCCATCCAGCTCAGGTTGCCCGGCGGCATGGCATGGGTCACGCCGGAGTGCAGGTAGATCCGTCGCGCCTCTGCCGCGATCTGCGCCTCGGTCTCCAGCACCACGCCCTTCGGCGCCCAGTGCAGCCCCTCCCACGCCGGTTCGGCCGCGTGGCACATGCTGCAGCGGCCCTGAACGATGCCGACCACATCCTCGAACCCGGGGGAGGAGGCCAGCCGCAGCGCCTCACCCCGCAGCGCCGCCTCTTCTGGCAGGGTCCGCATCGGAGCGGTGGACAGCCAGGCGATGACCAGGAACAGGATGACCGTCACCCCCCAGGTCCAGTGCGGATTGCCCTTGCGCGCGTGGCGAGTGTTGAACCAGTGCCGGATCGTGACGCCCATCAGGAAGACGAGGCTGGCGATGATCCAGTTGTAGTCCGTCGCAAAGACCAGAGGATAATGGTTCGACAGCATCAGGAAGATGACCGGCAGGGTCAGGTAATTGTTGTGCGTGCTGCGCTGCTTGGCGATCTTGCCGTATTTCGGGTCCGGGGCCCGCCCGGCTTTCAGATCGGCCACCACCACGCGCTGGTTCGGCATGATGATGAAGAAGACATTCGCGCTCATGATCGTGGCGGTGAACGCCCCCAGATGCAGCATCGCGGCCCGACCGCTGAAGACCTGGGTGTAGAACCAGGCCATCCCCACCAGCACGCCGAAAAGGGCCAGCATCAGAAGGTTCTGGTCGGCGTTGACGAAGACCTTGCAGAGCGTGTTGTAGGCCACCCAGCCGAAGGCCAGCGAGGCCATGGAGATGCCGACCGCCTGCCAGACCGACAGCTCCATCACCGTGGGGTCGATCAGGAACATCTCTGCGCCAAGGTAATAGACCAGCGCCAGCAGCGCGAAGCCCGAAAGCCAGGTCGCATAGCTTTCCCATTTGAACCAGACCAGATGGTCGGGCATCTCGCTCGGTGCCACGAGGTATTTCTGGATATGGTAGAAGCCCCCGCCATGGACCTGCCATTCCTCGCCATCCGCACCAGAGGCAAGGTTACGGTCACGGTGCAGGCCAAGGTCCAGCGCTATGAAATAGAAGCTGGAGCCGATCCAGGCGATGGCAGTGATCACATGCAGCCAACGGACCGCGATCTCGACCCATTCCCACAGGACTATCCAGTCGTACATCGCGCATCCTCCCGGCTTTGCTGAAACGCTATCCCGCGCGTGACCTTTCTGTTAATCCATAGAAAGCCCGGATCACTTTCAAGCGGCGGCGAAGAATGTCCTATGTGAACAACATCCGCATGTTCGTCCGCGTCTATGAATTGGGCAGCATGTCCGCCGCTGCCCGCGATCAGCGCACCTCGCCCGCCGTCGCCTCGGCCCGGATTTCCGACCTTGAGAAGCACCTTGGCGTGCGCCTCTTTTCCCGCACCACCCGCAGCCTGCAACCGACCGAGAACGGCCGCATCTTCTATGACGGCGCCCGCCGCGTGCTGGAGGCGATCGACGAGGCCGAGGCGGCGGTGATGGACGTCACACAGAATCCGCGCGGCACGATCTTTGTCGCAGCCCCCCTTGGCATCGGCAGGCGCTTCATCGCGCCCAGGGTGCCCGGCTTCAAGGACCACTATCCCCAGATCGACGTCCGGCTGCGCCTCTCGGACCGCAACATCGACGTCGTGGCCGAAGGCATCGACGTGGCCTTTCACCTTGGGCTTCTGGAGGATTCCACCCTCAAGGTCCGCACCATCGCCGATTGCCCCCGCGTCGTCTGCGCCGCCCCCGCCTATATCGCCCGGCGCGGCATGCCCGCCGACGGGGCCGCGCTGGTGTCTGATCGGCACGATTGCCTGAACCTGCGCTTCCCCGGCGCGCGTGAGTTCCAGTGGACCCTTGTCACCCCGGAAGGCCCGCGCCGGTTCGAGATCACCGGGCCGTTTGAGTCGGACGACGGTGATGTCCTGACCGGCTGGGCTCTGGATGGGCGCGGGATCGTGCTGAAGCCGGTCTTCGAAGTGGCAGATCACCTGCGCGAAGGCCGTCTGGTGCCAGTGGCGGTGGCAACGCCGCCGCTGCCGGTGCAACTGTCCACCCTCAGCCAGCACCGGCGACTGAAGGATCCCAAGGTCCAGCTTTTCACCGATTTCATGGCCGCCCAGATCCGCGACGACCTGCGCCGGGCGGCAGCGTCCTGAAACGGCCTGCTCGTCGATGACTTCGTCACTCCTCGCTGTCGTCCCCTGAACGGGATGGCAAAATCAGCATGCAATCCCCCGACGAGAAGACGAAGTCGCACGAGGAGGCTATCCGGTTAAGGACGACACAGGACCCGACAGGACCGATTCGCAGGTCCCGCCCAACCGGCTCTCCGCCCGGCGCGCTTGAAGAGGGAACGAAAAAGGCGGGGCCGCAGCCCCGCCTTTCGCGTGATCGACAATCCGGTCGCGCCTTACTGGATGCGCTGGCCGTTGACGTAGATCTCGAAGCCCGGCTTAGCCTCGATCTTGGTGGTCAGCTCGTCCGGACCCGCGCCCGGCGACATGAAGGCGCCCATCATCATCCGCGCACCCATGGCATCTTCCTGCGCCATGAGGCCGGTCGCGATGAGCCCGTCGATCAGAGCATTCGCGCCCGTGATCGACACATTCGCCTCACCCAGCGGCATCGGGATGCCCATCGAGTTGTCAAAGGTGAAGGCCCCGGTCCCTGCCAGTGCGGCGCCCGCGACCTTCAGCCCAAGCTCGGTAATGTTCAGCGACTCAAGCGCCGGAATCGGCGGCTCCATGCCCATCTCGTCCGCCTCGATCATGGCGATCAGGTCGAACTTGGTCTTGCCCGAAATATCCACCGCCAGATCCGCCGCGTCCCGTTTCAGCGCGCCGGTCGGGTCCACCAATGCCCAGGCTTCTTCGTTGACGCTGAACTGGCTCAGCTTCATGAGCAACCCGTAATCGCCCGCCACGTCGCCCGACATGACCGGCGTGGTCAGGCCGAACTGGATCGGCCCCGATGTCACCTTGACCGGGGCCGGCATGGCGTCCGAGGTCACGTCAAGCTCAAGCCCGGCCCCGGTGGACTGGACATTGAAAGTGTCCTTGTTGAAGACCAGCGACGCATCGCCCCCTCCGGCCTTGATCGCCATGTTCATCGGGAAATAGGGGCTTTCCTGGTTCATCGAACCGTTCGAGTCGCCCTGCTTGGTGGTCATCGTCAGCGCCAGACCCTCTTGCAGCGCAGTGCCGAAGTCCGACGGCTGCATGATATCGGCCAGTGCAATGGCCGAAGGCATGGTCAGACCGACGGCAAGCTCGACGTTGTCGGTGACGCTCTTCGTGGTCTGCTTCAGCTCCATCATCGGGTCGTCCATGGCCGTATCATAGGCCAACTCGTCGGCCTTGAGTTCCAGCCCGAAGCTGCGGTTCGAGCCGGGTTTGTCGGAGTACACGCCGGTCAGACCGGAAAAGCCGAAGGTGCCGCTGGACTTCACGTCAGGCGCGGGGGTCTCATCGAAGGAGAAGCCCGGAGTGGTGGTGTCATAGACGACGTCAAGCTTTGCCGCGCTGAAATCATAGACCAGACCGCCGGCATCCTCGCGCGCGGTCAGCGTCAGACCGTCATGAACCAGCTTGACCGATCCACTGCCGTAATCCGACCACTCTGCCCCGATGCTGGCGCCGGGTGCGATGGACACGGATCCGTCGGACTGTTCGGTCAGCACCATGTCAGAGATCTTGATCCCTTCCTCGCCGGCCGGCGCGATGGTGACGCCGTTCAACGTGAGTTTGCCGCCGTCCTTGTTCTCGGTCGCAGCCGTGATTTCCACCCCGATCATCGCGGCGGCATCCTTCCAGGACTGCCAGACCTGATCCGCCGTCAAGGCGGCGTGGGCGGTTCCGCCCATCAGCATCACAAATGCGGGCACTGCAAATGTAGTGGTTCTCAGAAACATGCGATTCTCCTTTAAGCGAAATCAGCGACCGAAATACAAAACCCTGTCTGGCGCGGAACCGCAAGTGACGGTTTCACGACCGGTTTCCCCAAGGGCAGCCCCAGCGGTCAGGAACCGCGATAGGTGGAATAGCCGAAGGGCGAGATCAGAAGCGGAACATGATAGTGCTGGCCTGCATCCGGCACGCCGAAACGAATCGGAATTTCGTCGAGGAAAAGAACCCCGTCCCCCGCTTGACCGCTGCTTCGCAGATAGTCGCCTGCACAAAAGACCAGTTCGTAGTTGCCCTCCGTCAAGTCCTTTCCTTCCAGGAGCGGCACATCCGTCCGGCCATCGGCATTGGTGACCACCTCCTTCACCTTGCGATGGCCTTGCCCAGAAATACGATAGAGCATGATCCTGACCCCGGCAGCGGGCTTGCCCTTCGCGGTATCCAGAACATGCGTTGACAGTCGTCCCATCCGATCTCTCCGTTTCGCGCATCACAGCATGAAACCCTAGTCCCTGCGACCCCGCATTGCGCGCGTATGACCTTTCGTGAAATCCTGAAAATATCTGCTGCCATTCTACCCCAATCTCAGCCGACGCGCAGGAGGCTCTTCGTGACCGACCCGGTGAACCGCTACCCCCGAGATTTCCGTGGCCACGGGCCCAACCCGCCTGACGCCCGCTGGCCGGGCGGGGCGAAGATCGCCGTGTCCATCGTGCTGAACTATGAAGAGGGTGGCGAGAACAGCATCCTGCATGGCGACCCCCAGTCCGAGGCGTTTCTCTCCGACATCGCCGGGGCCCAGCCCTGGCCAGGCCAGCGGCACTGGAACATGGAGTCGCTTTACGACTATGGCGCGCGGGCCGGGTTCTGGCGGCTCCACCGACTTTTCGTCGAAAAGTCGATTCCCGTCACCGTCTACGGCGTCACCTCGGCCCTGGCGCGCAACCCCGAGCAGGTCGCGGCGATGAAGGCCGCCGGCTGGGAGATCGCGTCGCACGGCCTCAAATGGATCGACCACCGCGACATGACCGAGGCCGAGGAAGCCGCCCAGATCGCCGAAAGCTTCCGACTGCATGAAGAGGTGGTCGGCGCCCCCCCGCAGGGCTGGTACACCGGTCGCTGCAGCATGAACACCGTCCGCCTGACGGCCGAAACCCGGCGGCTGGCCTGGATTTCCGACACCTATGACGACGACCTGCCCTACTGGCGCGAGTTCGGCGACCATGACCAGCTGGTGATCCCCTATACGCTGGAAGCCAACGACATGCGCTTTGCCACCGCGCCGGGCTACATCACCGGGGAACAGTTCTACCAATACCTCAAGGACAGCTTCGACACGCTTTATGCCGAGGGGGTCGAAGGCCGCGCGAAGATGTTCTCCATCGGCCTGCATTGTCGACTGATCGGCAGGCCCGGCAAGATCGCAGGGCTCAAACGCTTTCTCGACTATGCCCGCGCCCATGACGGCGTCTGGTTCCCGCGTCGGATCGACATTGCCAACCACTGGCGCGCGACCCATCCGCACCAGCGCATCGAACGCCCGAGCCAAATGACCCGAGACCGGTTCGTCACCCGCTTCGGCTCGATCTTCGAACACTCCCCATGGATTGCGGAACGCGCCTGGCATCTTGAACTCGGCCCCGCCCACGATTCCGCAGCGGGCCTCCACAGCGCCCTGACCCGGATGTTCCGGTCCGCCACGCCCGAGGAACGCCTGCAGGTCCTCAAGGCCCACCCCGACCTTGCCGGGAAACTGGCAGCGGCCAAACGCCTGACGCCCGAAAGCACTGCCGAACAGGCCTCGGCCGCGCTGGATGCCCTGACCGACGATGAGCGAAGCCGCTTCCAGCGGCTGAACGAAGAGTATGTCGCCAAGCACGGCTTCCCCTTCATCATCGCCGTGCGCGACAACACGAAGGACACGATCCTCGCCGCCTTCCAGACCCGCATCGACAACGACACCGCCACCGAATTCGCCACCGCCTGCGCGCAGGTGGAACGCATCGCCGAGCTTCGCCTCAAGGATCAGCTTCCATGACCGGCTACTACGCCCCGCCCGGCGGCCTGCCGCCGCAGACCGCCCTGATGACCCAGCGCGCGGTCTTCACCTCCGCCTATGCCTTCATCCCGAAGGGTTGCTTCTCCGACATCGTGACCAGCTACCTTCCCGGCTGGACGCGCACGAAACTCTGGCTCATCGCGCGGCCCATGACGGGCTTTGCCGAAACCTTCAGCCAGTATGTGATGGAGGTCCAGTCGGGCGGCGGGTCCGACAGCCCCGATCCCGAGACTGGCGCCGAGCATTGGCTGTTCTTCACCGACGGCCTCGCCACCCTGACGATCGACGGCACCGGCTATGAGGTGGAGGCAGGCTCCTACGCCTTCATCCCGCCCGCAACCCCTTGGACGCTCTTGGCCGAGGGCGCAGAGCCGACCCGCTTCCATTGGCTGCGCAAGCTTTACGAACCCGCTCCGGGCGTCCCCGCACCACAGGCCTTCGTCATCAATGAAACCGACGTCCCCATCCGCTGGATGCCCGACACCGCCGAACGCTGGGGCACCACCCGCTTTGTCGAGCCCGACGACATCCGCCACGACGCGCATGTGAACATCGTCACCTTCGAACCCGGCGGCGTGATCCCCTTCGAGGAAACCCATGTCATGGAACACGGCCTCTATGTCCTGGAAGGCAAGGCCGTCTACAAGCTGAACCAGGACTGGGTCGAGGTCGAGGCGGGCGATTTCATGTGGCTGCGCGCCTATTGCCCGCAGGCCTGCTATGCCGCCGGGCCGGGGCGTTTCCGCTATCTCCTCTACAAGGACGTCAACCGCCACGCGAAACTGCGCGGCCCCGGTGCCTTTGGGCCTTCCCGATGACCGCTCGTCGATGCCTTCGGCACTCCTCGCTTGGCGCGCATCCCGCGACGAGAAGGCGAAGCCGCACGAGGAGCCGCGCATGAGAACCCTGCGCCCCCTGCCCCTCACCGCCGAAGCCTTCGCCCCGTTCGGCGACGTGCTGGAGGCTACCGGGGACCACCGCCTGATCAATGCGGGCCTCTGCAAACGCCACCATGACCGAGCGAAACTCGACTTCGGCGGCGCCCGCGCGGGCATCTCGATCTTCAACGCCGAACCCCGCGCCCTTCCTTACGTCTTCGACCTGATCGAACGCCACCCCGACGGCTCACAGGCCTTCATCCCGATGACGGATCATCCCTTCCTCGTTATCGTGGCGCCCGATCCGCAGGCAGAGCCGCGCGCCTTCCTGACAAACGGCGCGCAAGGCATCAACCTCCATCGCGGCACCTGGCATGGCGTGCTGACACCCCTGACCGCGCCCGGCATCTTTGCCGTCATCGACCGCATCGGGCCGACCCCGAACCTTGAAGAACACCGCTACGCAACGCCGTGGACGGTCCTGGCCCCCTGATGGGCCCATAACCGCCGAGCACCCGTGGGGCAGTGCAGGCGGCGCGAACATAAACGCCCCAAGGGAAAGGACAGACACCATGACCGCTTCCGCCATCGGAACGCCGGAACAATTACGCGACCCCGACTATCTGCCGCCGCTGGCCCAGGCCGTACCGCTGGGTATCCAGCACGTCCTTGCGATGTTCGTCTCGAACGTCACGCCCGCCATCATCGTCTGCGGCGCCGCCGGGATCGGTTTCGGCTCGGACCAGGGGGCGCTTGGCTTTCCGGACATGACCTACATGATCCAGATGTCGATGCTGTTCGCCGGTATCGCCACGCTTCTGCAGACCATCGGCATGGGGCCGGTCGGGGCGCGACTGCCCATCGTGCAGGGCACCTCCTTTGCCTTCGTGCCGATCATGATCCCCGCCGTGGCGGGCCTCGGCACTGCCGGGCTGGCGGGCCTGATGACCGGTGTCATCCTGGGCGGCATCTTTCACTTCCTGCTCGGCTTCATCGTCGGGCGCATCCGCTATGCCCTGCCGCCGCTTGTGACTGGGCTGATCGTCCTGATGATCGGTCTGGCGCTGGTGAAGGTCGGCATCCAGTATGCCGCCGGAGGCGTCCCGGCAATGGAGGCCGGAATGCGCGCCATTGCCGAGGCCAAGGCCGCAGGCACCGATGTCGACTGGACCGCGATCAGCTTCGGCAGCCTCTCGCAGTGGTTTCCGGCGCTGGTGGTGATCCTGGTTACTCTCGCCATCAAGTTCTTCACCCGCGGCTTCCTCGCCGTCGCCGCCGTGCTGATCGGCATTCTTGCAGGCTATCTCGTCGCGCTTGCCATGGGCCAGGTGAGCTTCACCGCCGTCGAGCGCGCGGGTGTCTTCGCGCTGCCGAACCCCTTCCGCTGGGGATTTGAAATCAACGCCGCCATCATCCTCGGCATGTGCTTCATGGCGCTGGTCTCGGCGATTGAAACCGTGGGCGACGTCTCGGGCATCACGAAGGGCGGCGCGGGCCGCGAGGCGACCGATACCGAAATCCAGGGCGCGACCTTCGCCGATGGTGCGGGAACGGCGGTGGCCGGGGTCTTTGGCGGGCTGCCCAATACATCCTTCAGCCAGAATGTCGGCCTCATCGCCATGACCGGGGTGATGAGCCGCCACGTCGTCACCATCGGCGCACTGTTCCTGATCCTGGGCGGGCTGATCCCCAAGGTCGGCGCCGCGATCAACACCGTGCCGATCAATGTCCTTGGCGGCGGCGTCGTGGTAATGTTCGGCATGGTCTGCGCGGCGGGTGTCAACATGCTGTCCGAGGTCAAGTGGAACCGCCGCAACATGGTGATCTTCGCGACCGCCCTGTCGCTCAGCCTCGGGCTGCAACAGGTGCCGGAGGCCTTGCAGCACCTCGGCCGTACTGCTCAGATCCTGCTGACCTCGGGCTTGCTGCCTGCGGCGACCATCGCGATCGTGCTCAACCTCGTCCTGCCCGAGGATATGGGCGACTGACGCCGGAGTGCGGGGCGCGCGCGTCGCGCGTGCGCGCCCCGCAGCTTTGGCCCGTCTATTTCTCGCGAAGATAGCGTGCGTTCACCCATCCGGTGACCTCTACCCCGCCGGTGGTGCGGATGCGGCACCAGCGGGTCTGTCCCGATTGCTCACAGCCAAGGTTCCGCACCTTGGCGCCCTCGGACAACCGGGCGATCACATCCCCCTGGGTCGATGGCTTGGTCCTTACATTCAACGTGTCGCCTGCCGAAAGCCCGCGCACGAAATAGTACTGGGGAGAGGCCCCTCCACCCCCGGCTCCCGGTGCTGCAGATTCGCGCAGGTAACTGCCCGATACCCAGCCGGTGACATCCATGCCCGTCGTGGACCGGATCTTGCACCAGCGCGCGCCCCCGCTGATCTTGCAGCCAAGATTGCGCACGATCTCGCCGTTCTTGAGCGTGGCCAGCACGTCCGAGCCCGACCGGGGCTCAAGCCTGACCCCCAGCCGTTCATTGCTGGCCAGCCCCGTCACCGACCAGTAATCAGGCCCGCCCGCAAGATCATCATCCGGCGTCGGGACCTTCCCCTCGACCAGAAAGCGGCCCGGAACATAGCCCGACAGCTTGCCGTCCATGGTCGAGACCTCGCACCACCGCGCGCTGCCGCCACCGATGCAAAGGCCCTTCTTCACCCGTGTCCCGTAACCCAGCGTCCCCACCACCGGGAACAGCACCGACGGCCCGCTGCGCAGCTCCACCTTGGCATTGGTGGCGATGTTTCCGATCGTCGTGACCCCTGGGCCGGTCACCGGCTCGGCCCGTCCCGAAACCTGAGCCTCCGCCCGCCCGGCACTGACAGGCTGAAGCGCAAGCATCACCCCCGCAATAAAGGCGAGCAGGAGTCGTGGAAAGCGCAGATCCGGCATGGCGGTATCCTCGATTCGGTCCAGGAGTGGTCATCCAAGGCTACCACATCGTTCTGCCCGTCAAGGCAACAACTGCGGCTTGCCACGGGACAGGCCCCTTGCCCCGCGCACCCGCCACGGTCTACCTTCCGGCCGAACCGAAAGGACCCACCGCATGCATCCCATCGACCAGCGCCTTGCCGAACTGGGCGTCACCCTGCCCGACGCCCCCGCCCCGGCCGCGAACTATGTGCCCTTCGTCCAGACCGGGAGCCTTGTCCATGTCTCGGGCCAGATCAGTCAGGACGAACACGGCCTGATCAAGGGCCGCCTTGGCGAAGACCTTAGCTTCGAGCAAGGCGCCGAGGCCGCAAAGCGCTGCGCGATCTCGCTTCTTGCACAACTGAAGAAGGCCGTGGGCGGGGACTGGGACCGGCTGTCGCGCGTGGTCAAGCTGGTGGGTTTCGTGAACTCCACGCCCGATTTCACCGACCAGCCCAAGGTGATCAACGGCGCCTCCGACTTTCTGGTCGCGGTTCTCGGCGACGCGGGCCGCCACGCCCGGTCAGCTGTCTCGGCGGCATCGCTTCCGTTGGGGGTCGCGGTGGAAATCGAAGCGATCTTCGAGCTGAAATGACCCGCGTTCCCTTGCCGCAGGCCTTCCTGCGCCTGCCGATCGCGCACCGAGCCCTGCATGACCGCGCAGAGGGGCGGATCGAGAACTCCGCCCAGGCGATCAAGGCCGCAGTCGCGGCGGGCTACGGGATCGAGATCGACCTGCAACTCTCCGGCGATGGGCAGGCGATGGTCTTTCACGACGAAACGCTCGACCGCCTCACCGATGAGGCCGGTCCGGTCAACCTCCGCACAGCCGCAGACCTTGGCCGCATCCGTCTGAAAGGTGCGACCGACACGATCCCGACGTTGGCGCAGGTCCTCGCCATGATCGCCGGCCGCGTTCCCCTGCTGATCGAGATCAAGGACCAGTCGCTGACCATGGGCCCGACCGACGGCCGGCTGGAAACAGCCACAGCCGAGGCGCTCAAGGCCTATGCAGGCCCGGTCGCGCTGATGTCCTTCAACCCCCATTCCGTCGCCCGTATGGCCCGCCTGGCCCCCGACCTGCCGCGCGGGTTGACCACCTCGGCTTATGATCCCGACGACTGGGCCCCGCTGCCCCCCGACACCTGCGCCCTGCTGCGCGACATCCCCGACTACGCCGCCACCGGCTCAAGCTTCATCAGCCACGAGGCGCGCGACCTTGCCCGCCCAAGGGTCGCCGAACTCAAGGCCCAAGGCGCGGCGATCCTGTGCTGGACGATCCGCTCGCCGCAGGATGAGGCAAAGGCGCGCGCGGTTGCCGACAACGTGACCTTCGAGGGCTACGCAGCTAAGCTTCCGGCTTGACGTCAGGCCGTCCGATACCAGTTGCTCCTTGCGAAATACTCTGCGGGGGTCCGGGGGTGCAAAACCCCCGGGGCTTCCGCCCCTGGGACCCGCATGGCCGATCTGACCCTGCTTGACAGCCTGACCGAGATCGCGGCGCCCGACTGGGACGCGGTGGCCGCGCCCGAACAGGCGACGGGCCGTCCGATCGACCCTTTCACCACGCATCGCTTCCTCGCCGCCCTCGAAACCTCCGGCTCCACCGGCACCGGCACCGGCTGGCAGGGGCGGCCACTGGTCCTGCGCGACGGAGCAAGGCTCCTTGCTGCCGCACCGCTTTATGTCAAGACCCACAGCCAGGGCGAATACATCTTCGATCACGGCTGGGCCGATGCGCTGGAACGCGCAGGCGGCCGCTACTACCCGAAACTGCAGATCGCCGTCCCCTTTACCCCGGCAACCGGGCGGCGCTTCCTCGGTCCGCATGAGCACCGCGAAACCCTGCTGCGCGCAGCCATCGGCATCGCCGCGCAAAACCGGCTGTCCAGTATGCACACCACCTTCTGCACGGCTGGCGAGGCCGAAGCTCTGGCGGGCATCGACGGCACGCTCCACCGCGTCACCCAGCAGTTCCACTGGGAGAACCGGGGTTATGCCAGCTTCGACGACTTCCTGGCCGACCTTTCCAGCCGCAAGCGCAAGATGATCCGCAAGGAACGCGAGACGGCGCGGGCCAGCGGGTTGACGATCCGCGCCCTGACGGGTGACGAGATCGAACCCCGCCACTGGGATGCCTTCTGGTCCTTCTATATGGACACCGGCAGCCGCAAATGGGGCACACCCTACCTGACCCGCAAGGCGTTCTCCGCCTTTAACGACACCATGCGGAACGACATGCTGCTGGTCCTCGCGTTCAACGGTGACAGGCCGGTGGCCGGGGCTCTGAACTTCATCGGGCGGGAAACGCTTTACGGCCGTTACTGGGGCTGCGTCGAGGATCATCCCTGCCTGCATTTCGAACTGTGCTATTATCAGGCCATCGACTGGGCCATCGCCAACGGGTTGCAACGGGTCGAGGCCGGGGCGCAGGGCGAACACAAGCTGGCGAGAGGCTATCTGCCGGTTGAGACCCATTCCCTGCACTGGATCGCTGATCCCGGTTTCCGCAAGGCCGTGGCGCGCTATCTGGACGCGGAACGTCGGGCTGTTGGGCAGGAAATCGAGGTGCTGACCGCTTATGGCCCCTTCCGCCGCTGCGAGACGCGGGAATAGGCTCCTGCCGCCCCCGACCCCCATCCCCTCCCCACAAGGGGGAGGGGAGGCGCCAAGAGTGTTCCGTTGCGAGAAAGGACAGGACAATGGCCGACCCGCTTTCCCCTGACGACCGTGCCGCGCTTTTGCCGCCCCTTGGCGAAACCGGCTGGGCTGCCGTGCCCGGCCGCGACGCGATCCGCAAGATCTGGAAGTTCCGCAGCTTCTCGGAAGCCTGGGGCTTCATGTCCCGCGTGGCGTTGATGGCGGAAAAGCTGAACCACCACCCGGAATGGCGCAATGTCTACAACGTGGTGGACGTGACCCTGACCACGCATGACTGCCGGGGCCTTTCCCGCCTCGACATCGACCTCGCCCGCGCCATGGATCGCGCCGCGCCTGAGGCCGACATCCAGCGCGACCATGGCGAGCCTGTCAGCAGCCTGTGCGAACAGCGCTCGCGCAAGGCGTGACGCCAAGCGCGAGCAAGCCGCCAAGCCCGCGGCTATTCGGCAGCCGCGGCCGACAGTTGTGACAAGAGGTGCTCGCCCGCCGAAATCTCGCAGCCCGTGCCGGTCTCGGGGTTGAACCGCGTGACGACCCCGTCCTCGACCAGCACCGAATAGCGCTTGGAGCGCGAGAAGAAGCCCAGATGCGGCACGTCGAAGGCCATGCCGATGGCTTTGGTAAAGCTCGCGTCGGCATCGCCCAGCATGGTGATCCCCGCCGCCGTCGCCCCGGTCGCCTCGCCCCAGGCCTTCATCACGAAGGGATCGTTGACCGACACGCAGATGATCTCATCCACGCCCTTGTCGGCAAAGCCCGTCGCGGTGCGGATGAAACTTGGCACATGGGCGGTAGAGCAGGTCCCGGTAAAGGCCCCCGGCAGGCCGAAGATCACGACCTTGCGACCCTTCAGCCGGTCGCCCAGCGCCACGGCTTCCGCCCCCGCGTCCCCCATCTGCAGCAGGGTCGCCTCGGGAAGCCCTTTGCCAATTTCAATCGTCATTCCTTGATGTTCCTTCCTCAGGGCGCGCGTTGCGCCTGTTGCCACTTGGGTTATAGGGTCACGCGAACGACCTTCCAGAGGGGGATGCGCGATGCGCGTGGTGATTGTGGGCGCAGGGCAGGCAGGGGCAGCGCTGGCAGCGAAATTGCGGGCACTTGGTCACGCGGGTGAGATCGTGATGCTTGGTGACGAACCAGCGCCCCCCTACCAACGCCCCCCCCTGTCCAAGGCCTACCTTCTGGGTGAGATGGAGGAAGATCGGCTCTGGCTCCGCGCACCGGAGTTCTGGACGGAAAACGGCGTAGAGCTGCGGCTTGGCCAGCCGGTCGACGCCATCGACCCGGTGGCGAAAACGGTGACCGTGGGGGGCGAGGCCCTGGCCTACGACCAGCTGGCGCTGACCACCGGCTCGGCCCCGCGCCGCCTGCCGATGGCGATCGGAGGCGGTCTGGACGGCGTCTACACCGTGCGCACCCTTGCCGATGTCGATGCGATGCGCGGTGAATTCCAGCCGGGTCGCCGGGTCATCATCGTCGGCGGCGGCTATATCGGGCTGGAAGCGGCAGCGGTGGCGGCAAAGCTGGGGCTTCAGGTGACCGTCCTGGAAATGGCGCCACGCATCCTGCAACGCGTCGCCTCGCCCGAGACCAGCGACTACGTCCGCGTGCTGCATCAGGCGCATGGCGTCACGGTGCTGGAAGCGACCGGCCTTGACCGGCTGGAGGGCGAGGCCCGGGTCACCGCCGCCCGCCTGACCGATGGCCGCGTCCTTCCGGCCGATTTCGTGATCGTCGGCGTCGGGATCACCCCCAACACGCAACTGGCCGAGGCGGCGGGCCTGACCATCGACAACGGCATCGCCACCGACGCGCAGGGCCGCACTTCCGACCCAGCGATCTGGGCCGCGGGCGATTGCGCCTCCTTCCCCCATGCCGGGGGGCGCCTCAGGCTGGAATCGGTCGGCAATGCCATCGACATGGCCGAGGCGGTGGCGTCGAACATGCTGGGCACGAACCAGCCTTACGAGGCGAAACCCTGGTTCTGGTCGGACCAGTACGACCTCAAGCTCCAGATCGCCGGCCTCAACACCGGCTATGACCGGATCGTCACCCGGCAAGGTGAAGGTGATGCTGCAAGTTTCTGGTACTACCGGGGCGACACCCTGCTTGCAGTGGATGCGATGAACGACAGCCGCGCCTACATGGTCGGCAAACGGCTGATCGAAAGCGGCAAGTCCCCCGACGCCGAGGCCGTGATCTCCGCCCCCGACCTCAAGGCGCTCCTCAAGGGATGAGGATCATCGGCGGCACCCGGCGCGGGCTGAAACTGGCCGAGGTGGGCGAGGGCGACACCGCCGCCCATCTCCGCCCCACCTCCGACCGGGTGCGCGAGGCGATCTTCAACCTTCTGATCAACGCGCATGGCAATCCCGTGACCGGCGCCCGTGTCCTTGACCTCTTCGCCGGGACCGGTGCCCTGGGGCTGGAAGCACTCAGCCGGGGCGCGGCAGAGGCGACCTTCGTCGATGATGGCGCAAAGGCGCTGGCGCTGCTGAAAGCCAATATCGCAAAGCTGCGTGTCGAGCCCGAAACCCGCATCCTGCGCCAGAACGCCACCCGCCTGCCCCCGAACCCGGGCGCGCCCTATTCACTCGTCTTCCTCGACCCGCCCTATGGCAAGGCTCTGGGCGAGGGCGCCCTGACCGCGGCCAGCAAGGGCGGCTGGCTCGCCCCCGGCGCGGTGATCGTCTGGGAGGAAAGCACCGCCCCCAGCCCAGCCCCCGGCTTTGCACCCCTCGACCAAAGGCGCTATGGCGACACCATCGTCACCCTTCTGAAAGCCCCCGCATGACCCGCCCCGCCGCCGTTCTTTTCGACTGCGACGGCGTGATCGTCGATAGCGAAGGCCCGACCCTGACCCTGCTGCTGCAGGACCTTGCCGCCCATGGACTGCCGATGACCCTGCACGAGCTGGAGACGAATTTCATCGGCGGCACGATCGAAACCGTCGCCACCCGCGCCCGGGCTGCCGGGGCGCAGCTGCCCGAGGGTTGGGTCGCGGATTTCTACGCCCGCATGTACGCGATGCTGGAAAAGGACGCCCCCCTGATCCCCGGCATCCTCGATCTTCTCGACCGCCTCGACAGGGTCGGCATCCCCTATGCCGTCGGCTCGAACGGCCCGACGGAAAAGATGCGGATCACCCTCGGCCAGCACGGCCTTCTCCCCCGCTTCCGCGCTGTTCTGTCCGCACTGGCCATGGGCAAGCCGAAACCCGCACCCGAGGTCTATCTCGCCGCCGCCGCCGCTTGCGGGGCCGAACCCGGCGCCTGCGTCGTGATCGAGGACAGCCCGACCGGCGCCCGCGCCGCGCTTGCTGCCGGCATCCCCTGCCTCGGCTTCGCGCCCCACGGCCCGGACAGCCCACTGGCCCGGGGACTGACGGAGCAGGGCATTCCCCTCTTCCACAGCCTGGCCGACCTGCCTGCCCTCCTCGACCTCTAGCCTTTCCTGTCTGCCCAAATATCCCGGGGGCATTGGGGGGCAGCGCCCCCCATCAGCCCCGGCAGGCGCCTGCGCGCCTGTCGGGGAGAAAGACTCCGCGGCGCAAGCCGCTCCTTCAGAAACCCGCCCGTGACGCGGCGTAGCGGGTGACAGGTCCGGCGACCCCGGCCATTCTGGCCCGCAACGGAGGTCCCCATGTCCAGCTACCCCCACCTGCTGCAACCGATCACCCTTGGCGCGATCACCCTCAGGAACCGCAGCCTCATGGGCTCGATGCACACCGGGCTTGAGGAAAACGGCGACTGGGGCCGGGTCGCGGCCTTCTACGCCGCCCGCGCCCGGGGCGGCGCGGGCCTCATCGTCACCGGCGGCATGGCTCCGAACCCAGAGGGCGGCGTCTTTCCCGGCGCGGCGGGCCTTTACACCGACCAGGATATCGCCAACCACCGCCGCGTGACCGATGCCGTCCATGCCGAGGGCGGCCATATCGTGATGCAGATCCTGCACGCCGGACGCTATGCCTATTCCCCCGACTGCGTCGCCCCCTCGGCGCTGAAGTCCCCGATCTCACCCTTCCCCCCGCGGGAACTGGACGAGGCGGGCATCGAGAAGCAGATCGCAGACATCGCCACCGCCGCCGCCCGCGCCATCGAGGCGGGCTATGACGGGGTCGAGGTGATGGGGTCCGAGGGCTATTTCCTGAACCAGTTCCTCGTCACCCACACCAACCGCCGCACCGACGCCTGGGGCGGCCCTTACGCCAACCGGATGCGCCTGCCCGTCGAAACCGTGGCCCGCGTCCGTGCCGCCATGGGGCCGGATGCGATCCTGATCTACCGCATCTCGCTGATCGACCTCGTGCCTGACGGCTCAAACTGGGACGAGGTCGTCCAACTCGCCAAGGCGATCGAAGCGGCCGGGGCGTCCTGCCTCAACACCGGCATCGGCTGGCATGAGGCGCGGGTGCCTACCATCGCCACCTCGGTCCCCCGCGCAGGCTTCGCCCACCTGACCGCGCGCCTTCGCCCGGAAGTGACGGTTCCCGTCATCACCTCGAACCGGATCAACACGCCCGAGGTTGCCGAAGCCCTGCTGGCCGAAGGGGCGGCCGACATGATCTCGATGGCCCGGCCCTGGCTCGCGGATGAGGCCTTCATCGCCAAGGCCGCCTCGGGTCGCGCGGCGGAAATCGCCCCCTGCATCGCCTGCAATCAAGCCTGCCTCGACCACACCTTTTCGGGCATGCTGACCTCCTGCCTCGTCAACCCCCGCGCCTGCCACGAGACCGAACTGACCTACGAACCGGCCCAGATCGCCAAGCGCATCGCCGTCGTCGGAGCAGGTCCCGCCGGAATGATGGCCGCCATCGTCGCTGCCCAGCGCGGCCATATGGTCACGCTTTTCGACAAGGCAACCGAGGTCGGCGGCCAGCTCAATCTGGCAAAGCAGGTGCCCGGGAAGGAGGAATTCCACGGCCTGGTAGACTGGTTCGCCACCATGCTGCGCCACCCCGGCATCTCCTTGCACCTGGGCCGGGAAGCGGGCGCCGACGACCTGACCGATTTCGACGAGGTGGTGATCGCCACCGGCGTCGCTCCGCGCGATCCCGGCATTCCGGCGGAACCGGGGGCGAAGGTGTTCAGCTATATCGACATCCTGCAAGGCGCCGATCCCGGCCGCCGCGTTGCGGTGGTCGGCGCAGGTGGCATCGGATTCGATGTGGCCGAGACACTGGTGCACGAAGGCCAGAGCCCGACGCTCGACCCCGTCCACTGGCGCGCGGAATGGGGCGTCAGCGCGCCTTGGGATGATCGCGGCGGCCTGGCCCCCGGTGGCCCCTCGCCCAGTCGTCCCGCGCGCGAGGTGCATCTGTTGCAGCGCAAGCCGGAGAAGCCCGGCCGCAAGCTCGGAAAGACCACCGGCTGGATCCACCGCGCCTCACTTGCCATGAAACAGGTCAGGATGCGCGGCGGGGTGAACTATGAAAGGATCACGCCGGACGGGCTCTGGATCAGCGGAGCGACCCCGGATCAGCCGGAGCTGATTGCCGTCGAAGCCGTGGTGCTCTGCGCCGGTCAAGAGCCGGAACGCGGGCTCTCCGCCGCCCTCGAGTTGCGTGGCATCCCCCACTACCGGATCGGCGGTGCCGATGTCGCGGCAGAGCTGGACGCCAAGCGCGCGATCGATCAGGCCGCCCGGCTGGCCTCCGGGCTCTAGGGACCCCTCGTCGTGCGACTGCGTCGCCTCCTCGGACAGCGCCGGCGAGGAGTGACGAAGTCATCGACGAGCGGTCCCGCGGGGACCGTCGCCGCGCGGCTTCGCGAGGCGATGCGTTTCCCTGCCATGAACGATCCCACACATTACCCCGGATAGGTCGCGCCTTTGCCGCCATCCTGCCCGATTTCCCAGCGACATCTTTCTGTAATCAAAACCGGCGTGTCTGCTGCCACAATGAGGGCAAAAATGGATCGACTGACCGAGATGGAGGCCTTCGCCACTGTCGTGGACCAGGGCGGCTTCACTGATGCCGCCAAGAAGATGGGCATCTCGAAATCTGCCGTGTCGAAACATGTCTCGGCACTGGAAGCGCGGCTTGGGGCCCGGTTGCTGAACCGCACCACCCGCCGCGTCAGCCCCACGGAAATCGGCCTTGCCTATTACGACCGCGCCCGCCGCGTTCTGAACGACGCGGGCGAGGCGGATGCACTGGTGACCAGCATGCAATCGGCGCCCTCGGGTCTGCTGCGGGTCTCGGTCGCCACCGATTTCGGCGTGAACCTCCTGTCGCCGATCCTGGGGGACTTCCTGCTGGAATATCCCGACATCACCGTGAACATGGTCCTGAACAACCGGTATGTCGAATTGATCAGCGAAGGCTTCGACATGGCGATCCGGGTCGGCGATCTGGAGGACAGCTCGCTCCGCGCCCGCAAGCTGACCGAAACCACCAAGCGGATGATCGGAGCGCCGTCCTATTTCCAGAAATTCGGCCGCCCGCAGAAGATTGACGACCTGAACGACCACAAGCTTTTGCACTATTCCAACCAGGCCAACGGCAATGTCTGGAAGATCACCGCGCCCTCGGGCGAAAAGCGGCAGGTGCGATCGGTCGGCTGGCTGACGGTAAATGACGGGCAAAGCCTGCTCAATGCCGCGATCTCGGGCCTCGGCATCGCTTATCTGCCCAGCTTTCTTTATGCCGATGCGATGCGGCAGGGGCTGGTGGAAGAGGCGATTCCCGGCCTGCCGGTCGAAACGCTGGGCATCTATGCGGTCTATCCGCCGGGCCGCTTCACCCAGCCCAAGGTGCGCGCCTTCATCGATTTCCTGGCCAAGCGCTACATGGAAAAGGGTCCCGACAACTGGTGAGCCCTGTCGTCCGGTCCTCCCCTTCCGGGCGCCTAGCGGGTCGAGGTCACGATGACCTCGACCCGTCGGTTTTTCTGGCGGCCTTCCTCGGTCTGGTTTGTCGCCCGGGGGGCCAGGAACCCTACCCCTTCCGCCGCAACCCGCGCCCGATCGGCGCCATGGTCAGCGATCAGCACCTGTGCCACCGTCTTCGCCCGCCGTTCGGACAAGGCAATGTTCGCCGCGAGGCTGCCTGAGGCATCCGTATGGCCGACCAGTGCGATGCTTGCCGTCGGATTGGCCTTCAGCCATGCCGCAACTGCTGCAAGCGAGGCATGGTCGACCTCTGCCAGACTGGCCGAGCCGCTGGCGAATTCCAGATCCTCAAGCACCGCCCGTCCCGAACTGTCCAGCGCCGCGCCAATCCCGGTCTCGGCACCGGCAGGGTCAATCCCGCGGGACACTTCGACTTCCAGATCGATGACCGGCTGCACTGCGCCACCTGACGCGGGCGCCGACGTCGGCGCAGCGCTGACCCGTGTGATCTGGACGTAGGCTGTGAGGGCCGAGCGGCTGACCAGGATCGATACGGCCTCGTCGCCCTTTTCGGCAGCCAGAAACCGGAAGTCACCCAGATCGACATGCATGTCGGGTTCCGGCAGGACCTCGGTCGCATAGCGAAAATCAAAGCCACCACAGGCCCGCGCCTCGCAGTCGAACACAACTGCAAACCCGGCCGCCTCCACCTGGTCACGCAGCGGGGCCAGAACGGCCAGGGTCGTCAGGCCGGGCGCGTCCAGCTTGTAGGCACGCTGGTCCACTGCCCCTTCAAGCTTTCGCGCGGGCAGGTCCTTGCCGTCAAAAGGGGCAACCGGAAGCCGGTAGCTGCCTGGCACTTCAGATCGGTTCGCCTCGGCGATCACCGGCGCGGGCAGTTCCAGCGTCAGCGCCTGCACTGCCGGAGCCATGGCCATCGCCAGAAGAAGCCATGAAGGAAGATATCGCATCACTGCCCGCGCCGCTTTCCGCGATCATTTCATCCGGTAGTGATACTGTCCCACAACTTGCATCCCGATGCGAGCATAGAGCGCACGGGCGGCGACGTTCCGCTCTGTCACGACCAGCGACAGCCGTTCGCAGCCCTGCGTCGCCGCCCAGTTCGCCGCCGCGCGCAGGAGCGTTTCCCCCACCCCCTTGCGGCGCTGGAGTGGCCGCACCTCCAGCGCATGCAGCATCGCCTCTGCCCCGTGACAGGCAATAAAGGCCACGCCGGAGGGCCGGTCCTCGTGCCGGGCGAGAAGCGCGGTCTTCGGTCCCTGCACCCGCTCCATCACCGCAAGTCGGGCCGGACCGATCCCCCCCTCGGCCCAGATCGTGGCCGCAATCGCAAGCGGGGGCCAATGCGCAAAGGCGGCCAGCGGCTGCAGTTCAGCCCCGAGGGCCGCGACCGGTGCCGCATAGGCGACGACCGGATCGACCACACGCCAGCCGCGCGCCTCCAGAGCGGCATCCAGTTCGGCATCGGCCGGGCGGATCAGCACCAGCGGCTGGGCACAGGCCTCAAGCCGGGCAAGATCGGCTGCGGTCCAATCGCCTTCGCAACTGGCGGCTGAGACGCGCTTGCCGCCCCCCGCCCCGTCGCGGAAGGTGAAGGCGCTCTCGCGCCAGACCCGTGCCGGGGGCCACGTGGTCTCCATCACCTGCGACAGGGCCTCGGGCGTCATCCGAAAAGCTGCGTCAGCCGGACCATGGCCGCGTCCACGCGCCCTGGATCCGTGCCGCGGATCACCAGATTGGTGCCATGCGCCCCGTTCTGGATGAAGGGATAGGACCCCATCGACAGGTCGGGAAACTCGGCCGCCAGCACTCCGAACGGGCCGGCAATCTCGCCCTCGCCCCGGTTCACGCGCAGCGATTGCGACAGAAGCGGCGGCCCGCCAGTCAGCTTGGGCAGGACACTCGCCACCATGGCCTGAAAGATGTTTGGCACCCCGGCCATCACATGCACGTTGCCGATGGTGAAGCCCGGCGCGGTTGAGACCGGGTTGTCGATCAGCGTGGCCCCGTCCGGAATGCGCGCCATCCGCTGCCGCGCTTCGTTGAACGGCAAGCCTGACCGGTCGTAATGCGCCTGGAGCAGCGCCATGGCATCTGCACGGTGGCTGATCGCGGCGCCCATCGCCTCGGCCACAGCATCGGCGGTGATGTCGTCATGCGTCGGGCCGATGCCGCCGCTGGTGAAAAGATGGGTGTATCTCGCCGACAAGGCCCGCACTGCCGCCACGATCTCGTCATGCACATCCGCCACCACCCGCACCTCGCGCAGGGAAATGCCGATGCGGGTCAATTCGCCCGCCAGATAATGCATGTTCGAATCGCGCGTGCGCCCGGACAGGATCTCATCCCCGATCACCAGCATCGCGGCGGTTGGATTGGTCATGGCTGAACTCCCTGTTGACCCGGGTATAGCCCCGCCGCCAGCCGTTTCAAACCCCGCCCTCTGGCCAATTCCGCGCAAGGCCCCTATGTAGGGCCGGAAGGAGACCGCCTTGGACGAACAGCGCGCCCGGATCACGAAAGACGGCATCCGCATCTATGAGGATGCGGATTTCGCAGGCATGCGCGCGGCGGGTCGGGTCGCTGCCGAAATTCTGGATGCGGTCGCGCCGCTTGTCGTCCCTGGCACCACGACCGGCGCCATTGATGACTTCATCACTGCCGAGATAGCCCGCCGCGGTGTCACCTCGGCCACCATCGGCTACAAGGGCTACAGGCACGCCTCCTGCATCAGCGTGAACCATGTCGTCTGCCACGGGATTCCGGGCGCCCCGATCCCGATGGGCAAGGGCGAGACCATATCAAAGGATCTGGAAAAGCGCCGCAAGGACGATAGCCTGAAGGACGGCGATATCCTGAACATCGATGTGACGGTCATCGTCGACGGCTGGTATGGCGACACCAGCCGGATGTATGTTGCGGGCAACCTGTCGCCGATGGCCGAGCGGTTGATCCGCACGACCCACGAGGCGCTGATGCGTGGCATCGCCGCCGTCAAGCCGGGGAACACCTTCGGCGACATCGGTCATGCGATCCAGTCCTACGTCGAGGCCAGCGGGATGAGCGTGGTGCGTGACTTCTGCGGTCATGGGCTGGGGCGCGTCTTCCACGCTCCGCCGAATGTGCTGCATTACGGGCGTGCAGGCGCGGGTCCGGTGCTTGAGGAAGGCATGTTCTTCACCATCGAGCCAATGGTAAACCAGCGCCGTCCGGAGACGCATGTCCTGAAGGATGACTGGACTGCCGTCACCCGCGACAAGTCGCTTTCAGCGCAGTTCGAGCATTCGGTCGGGGTGACCGCGACGGGCTGCGAGATCTTTACCCTGTCGCCCGCAGGCAAGTTCCACCCGACCTGGGGCTAGGGTCAGAGGCCCCTCCTCGTGCGACTGCGTCTTCTCGTCGGGCGGACCCGGCAAGGAGTGACGCGGTCATCGACGAACACGGTGCCCATCTTCGATGGGGCCGAACCTAGTCGGCGGTCTCCGCACAATGGCGACGGAAGGCGCGCTTCAGAAGCTCCAGTTCGGCGCGCAGCAATCCGATCTCGGCCCTCAGGTCATCTTCCAGCGGGACTCCTGCGACGATCGTGACCTGCGCAAGCGCGGTATCGCCCAGCAGAATCACGACCGTCTGCACACCTTCGCTGAGCAGCGACGGGGGCAGAGGCACCCGCACCGCAAACTGGCCCGGATGGTCCGGCAGGGGCGTTACCTCAACCCCATCGAGCGCCCGCCCCTGATGGCGGGCCACGATGACCGGCGCTTTCGGGGCTTTCTCCAGCACGCCCTCCCACAGACCATTGGCAAGCCGGGTCTGGGTGAGCGTCGGTGTAAGTGTCATTCCGGCCTCTAAAGTTCCGCGCGCGGGCGGCGGCTGAGCACCAGATCGTGCAAGGTGATCCGGCTCATGGCCATGTCGTTGAAGATCAGGTCCAGCCATGCGCTCTCGATCCGTGATTCGTCCAGCCCGGCATAGGCGAGGTCGAATTCCACGGTCTTCTCCCGACCCTCGCCCGGCAGGCCGCTGACCATCTGGGCCACGTTGGGCCCGTGCTTGACGTTCAGCCGGGCAAAGCCGCGAATGGGTCGATCGCTGTCGACCAACGCGTCGACACGCATCAGGTGCCGCGCCCTCAGCCCCGTCACCCCGGGATCGGGCAGGCGGACATCCAGCGACAGGAAGCTGCCGCGAAAGCCGAAGACCTCGACCGCCAGTCCGAACGGCGCCCGGTCCGCTGCATCCGTATTGCGCACCTGCCGGACCGCAACTTCGCCGAGGGGGCAATCGTGATGCAGGGCAAGGTCCTCACTAACGTCAGTGCGTGTCGCCTCTGCCATGACACCCGGAACCGGAAGCGGGCCGCGCCAGACATCGGCCCGCCAGGACCAGTCGGTGCCAAGCGGCAGGCGCGGCATTCCGGCACCAAGGGGCGGTAGCGTCAACCGCTGGTCTGACTGGTACAGCACCCGGTCGATCTGCCGACGCATGGCCCTGGCCTCGGCACGAAGGGCACGCAGCGCCAACGGCTCCATCTCCGGGGCCGCATCGGCAGCGCTGGCCCAGCGTGCCTGCACCTTGCGCAGGTGCCATTGATCCAGGATCTGGGCCAGCCTGCCGGCCATGGTGCCTTACTGATCCATGTAGACGTGGCTTTCGCCCTTGGCGCCCGGATGCGTCACCGCCCCCCAGCGCGCACCGCCGCAGAGCTTGGCAAACTTGTGGACCGCGCCCGACGTATAAGCCGTCTTGCGTGGCCCTTTCCACTCAGCCTTGCGAGTGGCCAGTTCCTCGTCCGACAGCGCCACCGACAATTCGCCGGTCAGCGCGTTCAGCGTGATGACGTCCCCGTTCTTCAAAAGCGCAATCGGCCCGCCATGCGCCGCCTCGGGGCCGACATGGCCCACGCAGAAGCCCCGCGTCGCGCCGCTGAAGCGGCCGTCGGTTATCAGCGCCACCTTCTTGCCCATGCCCTGACCCGAGAGCGCCGCCGTGGTGGCCAGCATCTCGCGCATGCCCGGCCCGCCTGCGGGGCCTTCGTTGCGGATGACGATGACCTCGCCCTCCTGGTATTCGCGCTTCTTCACGGCTTCGAAAGCCTCTTCCTCGCATTCGAAGACGCGGGCCGGGCCGGTGAAGACCTGTTCGGCCTCGGTCATGCCGGCGACCTTCACGATGGCGCCGTCGGGGGCAAGGTTGCCCTTCAGGCTGACCACGCCGCCAGTCTTGGTGATGGGGCTATTGATGTGATAGATCACCCGGCCATCCGCCTCGCCGCGGATTTCGTCAAGGCTTTCGCCCAGCGTCTTGCCGGATGCGGTGATGCAGTCCAGATGCAGAAGGCCCGCCTTCGCCAGTTCCTTCATCACTACGGCCACGCCACCCACTTCGTGCAGGTCCTTGGCCACATACTTGCCGCCCGGGCGCAGGTCGACGAAATAGGGCGTGTCCTTCATGCAGGCCGCCACGTCGAAGAGGTCAAAGTCGATCCCCGCCTCATGCGCGATGGCCGGCAGGTGCAGCGCCGCGTTGGTGGAGCCGCCCGTGCAGCCGACGACACGCGCCGCATTCTCCAGCGACTTCCGCGTCACGATGTCCCGCGCGCGGATGTTCTTTTCGATCAGGGTCATCACCGCGACACCCGAGGCCTCGCAGAACTGGTCGCGGGACTCGTAAGGCGCGGGGGCCGAGGAGGAATTCAGCAGCGCCAGACCGATGGCTTCCGACACGCAGGCCATCGTGTTGGCGGTATACTGCGCCCCGCAGGCGCCCGAGGACGGGCAGGCCACCTTCTCCATGATCGCAAGTTCGGCGTCGCTGAGGTTCCCGGCCTGATGCTTGCCCACCGCCTCGAACATGTCCTGCACGGTGATGTCCTGGCCCTGATAGCGGCCCGGCAGGATCGACCCGCCATAGATGAAGACCGACGGCACGTTCAGCCGCACCATCGCCATCATCATGCCCGGCAGCGACTTGTCACAACCCGCCAGACCCACGATCGCGTCATAGCAATGCCCGCGCATCGTAAGTTCTACGGTGTCCGCAATCGCATCGCGGCTGGCGAGCGAGGAACGCATCCCCTCATGCCCCATGGCGATGCCGTCGGTCACAGTGATCGTGGTGAACTCGCGGGGCGTGCCGCCGCCCTTCTTCACGCCCTGCTTCACCACCTGCGCCTGCCGGTTCAGCGCGATGTTGCAGGGGGCCGCCTCGTTCCAGCAGGTCGCCACGCCGACCCAGGGCTGGTGGATCTCTTCTTCCGTGATCCCCATCGCGTAGAAGTAGCTGCGGTGCGGGGCGCGCGCCGGACCTTCGGTCACATGGCGGCTGGGAAGCTTCGACTTGTCGAAACGGGGATTTGTCATGGCGGCTCCTCACGCGGCTGGCTTGGCCGGAAGGGATAAAGGCCCGCCCGCAAAGGGGCAAGCCGAAACGCCGCTATCAGTTGCCGTTGATCGCCATCGTGGCCGATCGCATCATCCCGTCCAGATGTAACCGCAGACCATCGACCGCCGCGACATAGCCCGCCAGTGGCTCGTCCAGCGCCGGGACCGTACTGCGCAATTGCGGCGCCGCCATGTAAAGCGCCGAGGCAAGGATCGCCACGGCCATCACCGTCAGGAACCCGCTGCGAAAGCCGTCGCGCCGTTCGGGCCGGGGCGGCTCCTCTGCGGCTTCTTCGGGTTCCTCGACCGGAAACTCCTCTGGCCGCAGAGTGGAGTTGATTTCCTCGACATCAGGGAAAAGGTCCCTGCGCGCCGATGATTTCCCGCCTGCCTCTGTCTCGGACGCAACCACAGGAGTAACCGGCGGAGCGGCATCAAGCCCCAGATCGGCCTGGGTTTCCAGCGGCGCCGCCTCGGCGCGTCGGGCCGTTGCCTCGCGCTCGGCCTCCTCGCGCAGGATCGCAAGCACGGACTCGTCAACGGCATAGCCCGCCGGCCCCTTGAAGGCAGCGGCATCCGCTTCACCTTCGGCCTTTCCCGCCTCCGGGTCAGCCTCCGGGTCCTCATCTTCGCCGGCTTCGGCCTTTACCGGATCTGCTCCCGCTTCAACCTCGGCCTCGCCCGCCGCGGATACCGCTTCGGCAGACACATCCCCCGCCTGCACAGCGCCCTCGACGACAGGGTGGCCTTCGTCCACTGCGAGGGACGCAACCGCCACAGGCTCGACAGGGGCTTCAGGCTCTGCCGCGACGGCGGTCGCCTCGGCCTCGTCAACCGCAACGACCGGAGTCTGCCCGTCGGCCGCCTCGTCAGGAGCTGCCTCGCCAGACGCCTCGGGTTGGGCCTCTGCGGCGGGTTCCGCGGCCGCCTCTGTCAGCTCCAATACCGACCCGGCCGGGCGTGGGCGCATCTGGAACCAGGCATGGCCACAGTTGGCGCATTGAACGTCGCGGCCGGTGTCCGGGATGGCGTCGTCCGGCACCTCGTACTTGGCCTCACAATTCGGGCAAACCAACCGCATATGTGTCCCTCAAAGCCATTTCCCGGCTCCCACTTGTGGTTTGTAACGCTTAATTCCTGTTGTTCCAAGGCTTTGTCGCGCGGTCTTGTGCAATCCTTTCCGCCTGTGCGATGGAAAGCGCAGTCTGGCCGGCACAGTCACCGGCCCGCCGCCCCTGAAACACCAGCCGCCCTGCCCGGAGGAGCGCCATGATCGCCTTTGAGAATGTGGCTTACAGCTACGGCGGCGGCGACCTGCTTGCAGACGTGACATTGCGCCTTGCGCCCGGGTCGTTCCACTTCCTGACCGGGCCTTCCGGGGCGGGCAAGTCGACCTTCCTGAAACTCGCCTATGCGGAACTTCAGCCGACCTCGGGCCGGGTCACCCTCTTCGACCGTGACGTCACCACACTGTCGCGCGATGACGTGGCCCGCACGCGGCGCCGGATTGGCATCGTGCATCAGGACTGCAAGTTCCTCGACCACATGTCGATTGCGGCCAACATGGCGCTGCCCTTCACCGTCTCGGACCGCGAAAGCGACCCGCAGGACATGGACGACCTTCTGGGCTGGGTGGGCCTCAAGCACCTCGCCGACGCCCTGCCGCCGCAGCTTTCGGGGGGTGAGCGCCAGCGCGCCGCCCTTGCCCGCGCCGTCATCGTCGACCCGGACGTGATCCTCGCGGATGAGCCCACCGGCAACGTCGACTGGGAAATGTCGCTGCGCATCCTGACCCTGCTGGTCGAGCTGAACAAGATGGGCAAGACCATCGTCGTCGCGACCCATGACCTGAACCTGATCCGGCAGGCCAAGGCGCAGGTGCAGGCCCGCGTCTTGCGCATCGCCAAGCACCGGGTCCAACTTGCGGGGGCAGATCTGTGAAACCGCCTGTCGCCAAACCGGCCAGCCCCGCCACCCGCGCGCTTGAGGTCGTGCCGCCCTCGGGCCCGACCGCATGGCTTGCGACCTTCACCGCCGGGGCCATGACCTTCCTCTGCGTCTTCGCCCTTGCACTGTCGCTCGCCTCCGGCCGCCTTGCCGACCGCTGGTCCGAGGCGCTGGCCAAGACCGCGACCATCCGCCTCTCCGCCCCGGCGGAGCAGGTCCAGATCCAGACCGACGCGATCCTCGCCGTCCTTGCCACCACCCCCGGCATCGCCAGCTTTCGCGCCATCGACGATGCCGAGACCCGCGCACTCCTCGAACCCTGGTTCGGCCCCGGCCTGCCCATCGAGGCCCTGCCAATCCCCCGCCTGATCGAGGTGGTCGAGGCCGAACCGGGTTACGACTCCACCGGTCTGCGCCAGCGCCTGGCAGCCGAGGCCCCCGGCGCGCTTCTCGACGATCACACCCGCTGGCGCCGCCCCCTGGCCGAGGCGGCCGAGCGCCTGCGGATCCTGGGCGTCCTGTCCATCGCGCTGATCGGGGCCGCAATGGCCGCGATGATCACTCTGGCCGCCCGGGCCGCGCTGGCGACAAATGCCGAGGTGATCCGCGTCCTGCGCCTGGTCGGGGCCAAGGACAGCTACATCGCCCGCGCCTTCGTGCGCCGCTTCACCCTGCGCACCCTGGCGGGCGCGGCGGTGGGTGCCGCCGCCGGCATGGCCGGGGTCGCCGCCCTGCCCGCCGCAGACGCCGCCGGGGGCTTCCTCACCGGACTTGGCTTCACCGGCACCGGCTGGCTCTGGCCGCTGGTCCTGCCGCCCCTTGCCGCGCTGGTCGCCTTCCTTGCCACCCGCCGCGCCGCGCTTTTGAAACTGAAAGAGCTCACATGACCGCCCTTCGCTGGCTCCTGTCGCTGATCTTCGTCGTGCAGATGTATCTGGCCATGGCGGTCATCGCGCTGGCCTTCGCGCCTTGGGCGCTCTTTTCCAGCCGGGGCGCGCGGGCGGCCTGCAAGACATATTGCCGCTGGGTCATCTTCACCCTCCGCGTCCTCTGCGGCACCCGCTGCGAGGTCCGCGGCACCCCTCCGACCGGCGAGGCCGTGATCGCCGCCAAGCATCAAAGCTTCCTCGACATCATCCTGATCTTCAACACCGTTCCGGCCGGCAAGTTCATCATGAAGCGCGAACTGATCTACACCCCCTTCCTTGGCCAATACGCGCTGAAGATCGGCTGCGTGCCCGTCAATCGCGGCAAGCGCGGCGCGGCCATCGCCAAGATGAAAGCCGACGTCGCCAAGGGCACCGCCGAGCCCGGCCAGCTGATCATCTACCCGCAGGGCACCCGCGTCGCCCCCGGCGCGAAAAAGCCCTACAAGGTCGGCACCGGCCTCTTGTACGAACAGCTTGGCCAGCCCTGCCACCCGGTCGCGGCCAATGTCGGGGTCTTCTGGCCGAAACGCGGCATCCTGCGCAAACCCGGCCTTGCCGTCGTCGAGTTCCTGCCCCCCATCGCCCCCGGCCTTGCCATCCCCGAATTCATGGCCCGGCTGGAAGAAGACGTCGAAACCCACTCCAACCGCCTGATGGCCGAGGCGGGCTTCACCGCAAGGTCGGCGCCCAAAGGCTAAGGCGCCTCATCATAAAGGCGTTCGGCACAATCAGCGATGTCGCTTGCATGGGCCATCGCCTCGGGAAATAGCACCAGCGGGGCGTCAGGCTCCTGCCGATGGAACCGGGCAAGCAGGACGGCCGCGTCCCATGCCTCATGGGCGAAGGCAGGTGGCGCGACAATCGCCGCGCTGGGATCGCCAACTTGGTCCTTGAACGGAAGGATCACGCTGTCGAACACCATATCCGCTATCCCGACCGCCATGCCGGGAAGCGCAGCGTCAAGGGCGCGCACCTCACGGATCACCGGGGCGGCGAGCGCCGCTTGTGCCGCCACCTTTTCCATCAGGTCCGGCTCGGCCGTCAGAACCTCGACCAGGCAACCCGTCAGAACAATCGGCGCGTTGCCAAGCTCTCCGGTCACGGTCAGAACATCCGCGGCAAAGCCTTCGGGCACCCGGAAGAAGCGCTTGGTCTGTCGGATCGGCAGGACCGCCTGCATCCGATCGCCCATTATTTCCATCAGTTCGGTCGGCACCTGCGTCTCCAGAATGAGACGGCCAAGGTCGAAACTGTTCTCGCCCATCGACATCGTCCATTCCCCGACCGGCGCAAGCCCGACCATCTGCCATCCCAGGGCATCGACGGTATCGAGGAAGGGAACAGCCAGCGCCTCGGCCTCCAGCACGGTCAGTCGATGGCGCACCGGATCGAGCCGCAGCCGCCCCCGGTCGGTCACCACCACGGCGGTGCAGTTTTCGGCCGGGGCCGATCCGTCACTGCACGACGGATTGTACAGATGCTCCAGCCGGTGCACCCGCACTTCGAACGGCATCCCATCGGGATCTGCGCCGGTATCGGCCGGGATGACCAACTCTTCCAGAAACGAGACGACAAGTCCCATGGGATCGCCGGCATGCAGCCAGTGGCCCGACATGTCGGCCACAGCCGGTTGCGCAAGCCCGGCGCAGGCGGCAATCAGAAACGGATGATACCCGCGCGGAAAAGCGCACATGCAAAATCCTCTCATGTCCGGTCGAAATGCCGCTAGATGGTCCGCTGGACCAGCGATTCAGGCAAGAAGAAACAGGGATACGGGCAAGGTGTCAGTCAGCGGCCTGCCGGGCGGCGTCGGCAGGGGCTAACTCAGCGGGCAATCCGCGACCTCAAGGTCCAGCGCCAGCCGGGCATTGGGCCCGTAACCCAGCCCCGAGACATTGATGTAAAGCGCGCCCGCCTCGGCCCAGACTTCCGTGACATCCATCGTCGTTTCCGCAGGGTCGACGGTCACCTTGTCAAACAGCGCACAGTCGGTGACGAAGCGCAGGACATAGCCGTTGAAGGTGGCCTCATAGAACCGGCCCAGCCCGCGCGGATAGCTCAGCTCGATCCGGTTCGGCCCGATCTCGACCGTGACCGGCACCACGTCGAGGCCCCCGGTCAGCCCTTCCGGCTCCAGCCCGAACTCGACACCGTGGCCGACCGTGACCGTGCGGCCCCGCGCCTGAAGATAGGGCTTGTCGCGGTCGTCCCAGGTTTCGACCGTGAAGGTCACCAGCCTGCCCTCCAGCGTGCCTGCTGCCACGGGGGAGGCAAGGCAGGCTGCAAGGGCCACCCAGCGCATCATGCGAATTTCAGCGCCACAATTCCGGCGAGGATCAGCAGGATGCCGAAGACCCGCATCGCATTCACTGCCTCGCCGAACAGGAAAACCGCCGCAATCGCCGTGCCAATGGCGCCGATTCCCACCCAGACCGCATAGGCCGTGCCCACCGGCAGCGATTTCATCGCCAGCGACAAAAGATAGAACGACCCAAGCGCCAGGACGATGGTTGCAACCGAGGGCCAAAGCCGCGTGAAGCCTTCGGAATATTTCAGCCCCAGCGCCCAGCCCATCTCAAGGCCACCGGCGATGGCAAGGGTCAGCCAGGGGCTCATGCCGCAAGGCCCTTCGACCCCATCTCAAGGAACTTCTGCCGCCGGTCCTTGATCAGGGCTTCCGGCTTCTTGCCGGACAGGTCCTTCAGCATCGCCTCGATCGCCTTGCCGACCGCCTCGATGGTCTCTTTCGGGGCCCGCTGCGCCCCGCCCATGGGTTCCTTCACGATCCGGTCGATGATCCCCAGCTTTTGCAGATCCTGCGCCGTCAGCCGCAGCGCCTCGGCCGCCTCGCGCATCTTTTCGGCGTCCTTCCAGAGGATACTGGCACAGCCTTCCGGCGAGATCACCGAATAGACGCTGTGTTCCAGCATCGCCACGCGGTTCGCCGAGGCAAAGGCCACTGCCCCGCCCGAGCCACCCTCGCCGATCACCACGCTGATCAGCGGCACGCCAATCGCCAGACATTTCTCGGTGGAACGCGCAATCGCCTCGGCCTGGCCGCGCTCTTCCGCGCCCTTGCCGGGATAGGCGCCGGGGGTGTCGACCAGCGTGATCACCGGCAGCCGGAACCGGTCGGCGAGGTCCATCAGCCGGATCGCCTTGCGATAGCCTTCGGGCCGGGCCATGCCGAAGTTCCGCTCGATCCGGGATTTGGTGTCGGTGCCCTTCTCATGGCCGATCACCACCACCGGCTGATCCTGGAACCGCGCGATGCCGCCCATCACGGCCAGATCGTCGGCAAAGGCCCGGTCGCCCGCCAGTGCAGTGTATTCGGTAAAGAGCCCCTCGATGTAATCCTTGCAATGCGGCCGGTCCGGATGCCGCGCCACCTGACATTTCTGCCAGGGCGTCAGACTCTTGTAGAGATCGCGCAGCGCCGCATCCGCCTTGCGGTCCAGCGCCTCGGCCTCTTTCGTCAGGTCCATCCCGCCGCCGGTCTTGGCCATGGCGCGCAGCTCTTCGGCCTTGCCTTCGATCTCGGCGAGCGGTTTTTCGAATTCAAGGTAGTTCATCGCACATCCTTCCCGCGGGCCGTCCCTATATGCCCCCGGCCATGGCATGATGCAACTCGGCAAGATTTGTCGGGCGCGGACGTGCCATCTTGTCCCTGCCGCAAACCGAGGACGCACATGGCCGCCAGCTATCAGGACCGCATTGACCGCGTCATTGCCCATATCCGGCAGAATCTCTCGGGAGATCTGTCGCTGGATTCCCTGGCCGATGTTGCCGCCCTGTCGCGCTTCCATTTCCATCGCATCTTCGCCGGGATGACCGGCGAGACGGTGGCCGAGACCGTCCGCAGGGCGCGGCTGAACCGGGCAAGTCAGCTGCTGGCCGCAACCCGGCACCCGCTGGCCGCGGTTGCGGCCGAGGTGGGCTATCCGAACAGCGACAGCTTCGCGCGCGCCTACCGTGAGGCTTTCGGGCACCCTCCAAGCCAGACGCGGCGCGACGGTGTCATGCCCAAGCCTCTTCTCCCCAACCGAAAAGGAGTGATTCCGATGCACGATGTAACGATCCAGACCCTGCCTGACCTGCGGCTTGTCGCGCTGCCCCATGTCGGCCCCTATTTCCAGATCGGCGAGACCTTCGGCGCCCTGATGCAGAAGATCGGTCAGGTCGGCCTGATGTCCCGTCTGGCCGGACCAGCGCTGGGGGTCTACCACGACGATCCGTCCTCGGTTCCAGCGTCGGAGCTGCGCGCGCATGCCGGGATGCAGCTTGCCGATGCCGCACCGGTCCCGCCGGAGTTCGACGACGTGACCCTCCCCGGCGGGCGCTACGCTGTCCTGACCCTGAAAGGCCCCTATACCGGCATCCCCGCCGCCTGGACCTGGCTTTACGGCGACTGGTTCCCGGCCTCGGGCGAAGAACCGGCCGACCGCGCACCGTTCGAGATCTACCGCAACAGCATGGCCGACACGGCCCCTGCAGACCTGATCACGGAAATCTGCGTGCCCTTGCGCTGACAGGTTCCGGCTTTGAAACAGCAGCGCCCCGTGATCCAAACCGCAAGGCCGGGCCACGGGGCGTGCATCCTCCCATTCGCCGCGCGGGGCCTCCCTTCCCCTTGTGCGCGGCTCTGGTATTCTTTGCAGACTGCCCGGGTTCCGGGCTGCCGCGGGGAAACGCTGCCCGTTCCGCAGGCGGTTTGTCAACGATTCATGACGATCCGGCGATGATTTCCGCCTGTCGCACGATCACCTCGGCCTGGCGCATCGATGCAATGTCCACCAGCCGCCCCTTGTAGACCGCCGCCCCCTGGCCTGCGGCCTTCGCCGCCTCCATCGCTGCCAGGATCTCGCGCGCCTCGCTCACGGCGGCGTCCGAGGGCGTGAAGACCTCGTTCGCCAGCGCCACTTGCTTGGGGTGGATCGCCCATTTTCCCACCATCCCCAGCGTCGCCGACCGCCGCGCCTGGGCGCGGAAGCCCTCGTCATCGCTGAAATCGCCGAAGGGCCCGTCCACCGGCAGCACCCCATGCGTCCGGCAGGCCGCCACGATCGCGGCTTGCGCCCAGTGCCAGGGGTCGGACCAGTATTTTGCGCCCTCGCGGTGCATGTAATAGTTTTCCTGCGTGCCCCCGATCCCGGTGGTCTGCATCCCCATCGAGGCCGCGAAATCCGCCGCGCCCAGGCTCATCGCCTGCAAGCGAGGGCTGGAGGCCGCGATCTCCTCGACATGGGCGATGCCCGCCGCCGTCTCGATGATCACCTCAAGGCTGATCCGCTTCGTCCGCCCCGCCGCCGCCTCGCAGGCGGTGACGAGGGCATCGACCGCATAGACATCCGCCGCGCAGCCGACCTTGGGGATCATGATCTGGTCCAGCCGCTCACCCGCCTGCTCCAGCAGGTCCACCACGTCGCGATACCAGTAAGGCGTGTCCAGCCCGTTGATCCGCACGCTGAGGGTCTTGCGCCCCCAGTCCACCTCGGAAATCGCCCTGATGATATTCGCCCGTGCCTGAGCCTTGTCCGCGGGGGCGACCGAATCCTCGAGGTCGAGGTTGATCACATCCGCCGCACTCGCCGCCATCTTGGCGAAAAGCTCGGGCCGCGAACCGGGGCCGAAAAGCTGGCAGCGGTTCGGGCGGGCGGGGGCGGGGGGTTGCAGGCGGAAGCTCATCGGCGGACCTTCGGGCAATCATGTTTCAACGGATGCTGCGTCTGCGATATATTCTTGCGCGCCGATCCGCAACCCTGATTTCGCAGCCGCAGCAAACCCGCCGCTCATCAAGCCTGTCGGCTTTCTTCGCTTGCGTCCCGCGCGCGGCCAGCGAAGAAAGCCGACAGGCTTGATGAGCGACCCCATGATCACCGTCACCGAAGACAGCTTCCGTCTGGCGCAGACCTTCACCATCTCGCGCGGCTCGAAGACCGAGGCGCAGGTCCTGACCGTCCGCATCACGCGCGGCGGGGTGACCGGCCGTGGCGAATGCGTGCCCTATGCCCGCTACGGCGAAACGCCGGACAGCGTCCGCGCCCAGATCGAGGCTCTGCCCGACGGGATCAGCCGCGAAGCCCTGCACTCCGCCCTCCCCCCGGGCGCCGCCCGCAACGCCGTGGACTGCGCCTTGTGGGATATCGAGGCGAAACAGACCCACCGCCGCGTCTGGCAGCTTGCCGGCCTGCCCGCCCCCGGCCCGGTCGTCACCGCCTACACCCTGTCGCTCGCCGCGCCCGAGACCATGCGCGACGCCGCCGCCGCGAACGCTCACCGCCCGATCCTGAAGATCAAGCTCGGCACCCCCGATGACATGCCCCGGCTTGAGGCCGTCCGTAAGGGCGCGCCCCGCGCCACCATCATCGTCGATGCGAACGAAGGCTGGACGCCCGAGACCTACACCGACCTTGCCCCCCACCTGCTGCGCCTTGGCGTGGCGCTGGTCGAACAGCCCCTCCCCGCCGGGCAGGACGAGATGCTGGCCGAGATCGCCCGCCCCCTGCCGGTCTGCGCCGACGAATCCTGCCACGACCGCGAAAGCCTTGCGGCGCTGACGGGCAAGTATGACGCGGTAAACCTGAAGCTCGACAAGACCGGCGGCCTGACCGAGGCGCTGGCCACCCGCGACCTCGCCCGCCGCATGGGGTTCCAGGCGATGGTCGGCTGCATGGTCGGCTCGTCGCTGGCCATGGCCCCCGCGGTCCTCCTGGCGCAAGGGGCGGACTGGACCGACCTTGACGGTCCGCTCCTTCTGGCCGAAGACCAGCCCCACCCCCTGCGCTACGATGCCAAAGGGGTCCACCCGCCCGATGCCGGGCTTTGGGGATAGGGGGCAGCGATGGGGCTTGCAATCACGGTCGGGCTGCTTGCCGATCTTCTCGGCTCCGACCCGGACGCCGCCGCAGACCTGCGCCAGACCTTTGCCACAACCGCACGCGAACTGGCCGCCGTCGGCCTGCCACCCCATGACGAGCCCGAGGAATGCGCGGTCTGGTCCGCTGACGGCTCCGGCTACACCGGCCTGCACGCCCTGCGCGAAGTCGCCGGGCTGGTCTGGCGCGGCCTGCCCGTTCCGACCGACCACATCCTGACCGGCGAGGCCACCCCCAACGCCGACGCCCTGTTCGACACCGCCGCAGCCGCCTGCGCGCCGGAACGGCGGCAAAGCCTCTTTGCCCGGATCCTTGGTGAAAAGCCCCCCACCCGGCCCGACCTGCCGCCCTTCGCGCATCTGATACTGCATTCCGACGCCGAGGGCTTCTATGTCCCGGTCGATTTCCTCCGTCCCCTGATCCCGATGCCCTTTCCCCCGGGGACGGAATCGCTGTGGCCGCTGGGGTCGGTCCAGCGCCTTGCCGCAGAACTGGACCAGCTGGCCGAAGCTTTGGACCTGCCCGAACCGCATCCTGACCGCGACGAGGTTCTGGAAAGCTGGCTCGAAGGCCCGGCGCCCGGCCCGATCAGCGCGCTGTGGCAGGCCCAGCCGATCGCGACCCATGCGCTGATCCTCCTCCGCCAGGCCTGCGACCGGTCGCTGCGAACCGGCGCCGCCATCGCCTTCACCTGACAGCCAAGCCTTGACCACGCCCCAGCTTTGGCCAAGAAGCGCAGGAAAGCGCGAGGAGGCACCCATGACCCGCACCGTCTATGTGAACGGCGACTACCTGCCCGAGACCGAGGCCAAGGTCTCGATCTTCGACCGGGGCTTCCTGATGGCCGACGGGGTCTATGAGGTGACCAGCGTGCTGGACGGCAAGCTGATCGATTTCGACGGGCACATCCGGCGGCTGGAGCGCTCGCTCAAGGAACTGGAGATGACCTGCCCGATCACCCCCGACGACCTTCTGGCGATGCATCGCGAACTGGTGCGTCTGAACGGGATCGACCAGGGGATGATCTACCTGCAAGTGACGCGCGGCAATCCCGGCGACCGCAGCTTTGTCTTCCCGGACGCTGATCTGCCGGGCACCGTGGTGGCCTTTACCCAGAACATCCCGAACCTCGCAGATGCCCCGGCGGCGAAGACCGGGTTCAAGGTCATCACCCTCCCCGACCTGCGCTGGAGCCGGGTGGACATCAAGACCGTGCAACTCCTCTACCCCTCGATGGGCAAGATGGCCGCCAAGAAGGCGGGTGTCGATGACAGCTGGTTCACCGATGAGGCGGGTGCGGTGACCGAGGGCACCTCGAACAACGCCTATATCGTCAAGGGCAACAGGATCATCACCCGCCAGCTTGGCACCGACATCCTGCACGGGATCACCCGCGCCGCCGTCCTGCGCTTTGCGGCAGAAGCCCAGTTTGAAATCGAGGAACGCCCCTTCACCCCCGCCGAGGCGCAAGCGGCGGACGAGGCCTTCGCGACCGCCGCCTCGATCTTCGTGATGCCGGTGGTCGAGGTCGACGGCGAGCCCGTAGGCAGCGGCAAGCCCGGCCCGGTCGCCACCCGCCTGCGGGAAATCTACCTCGAAGAGATGCGCAAAGCCGCGATCTGACCCATGTCGGCCGCGCCGTTCACCTGTGACGGCTTCCGCCGCGGTATCCGCGACGGGCTGCCGCTGGGCCTGTCGATCTTTGCCTATGGGCTGGGCTTCGGCCTGGTCGCTGCGCAGGCGGGGTTCGGCATCGGCAAGGCTGTCGCCACCAGCGCCGCGATCTACTCCGGCTCGGCCCAGCTGGCGGCGGTGAACCTGCTGCAGACGGGGCAGGCGACGCTCTGGGCGCTCTTCGCCACGATCCTGGTCATCAACGCCCGTTACATCCTCTTTGGCGCGGCCTTGCAGCCCTGGCTCTGGCAGGCCGGGCCGGGCCGCGCCTATGCCAGCCTTCTGCTTCTGGGCGATGCCAACTGGATGCAGACCATGCGCGCGATCCGGGCGGGCGAAGAAGACCGGGCCTACCTGCCGGGCACCGGCGCGCCGATGCTGGCGGGATGGCTTCTTGGCACGGCGCTGGGGGCCGGTGCGGTCAGCATCCTGCCCCGCCCCGAGGCGCTGGGGCTGGACCTGATGCTGGCCTGTTTCGCCACGGCAATGGCGGCGGCGATGGTGAAGGCGCGGGCCGATCTGGTGCCTGTCGTAGTGGGTTCGGGCGCCGCACTTGGCATCGCGCCGATGCTTGGCCCTGGCCCGGCGATCATCGGCGCAGGGCTTTCGGGCGGGCTGGTTGCGGCATTGCTGCACCGGGGGACGGCATGAGCGACGACTTCCCGACCCTCCTTCTGGTCATGGCCGCCGCAGCCTTCTTCTGCCGCGCGGCTGGTTTCACGCTGATGCGGCTGGTCCCGGTCTCTCCGCGGATTGAGGCGGCGCTGCGGGCCACCCCGCTGGCCGTGATGGCCGGGATCGGGGCGCTGGCACTGCAGTCGGGCGGGCTGGCCGAAGCGCTGGCCCTGGCGGCTGTGGTCGGGCTGACCGTCGTGATCGGCAGCGACGTGGCGGCGGCCCTTCTGGGCGTCGTGGTGGTGGCGGTCCTGCGGTGGGCGGGTCTGTAGCAGGCAATGTCTTCGAAGACATCGTGCCGGAGCCTTTGAAGGCTCCGGACCGGAATTTTCAAGATTCCGGCGCTTCGGGGTCGGCCGTCAGACCTTCTTGCCGACGTTTTCTGCAAAGGCCGTCCGGAACGCGGCCTGTTTCGCCGCATCCGCCTCGGTCTGGTGCTGCGCGACCCAGTCGGCATAGGGCATGCCATAGACCACTTCCCGTGCCTCGTCCTTGGACATCTCGATCCCGCGTTCGGCCGCCGCCTCCTGATACCAGCGCGACAGGCAGTTGCGGCAGAAGCCCGCCAGGTTCATCAGGTCGATGTTCTGCACCTCCGGCCGCTTCTCAAGCAGATGGTGCATCAGCGCGCGGAAGGTGGCGGCTTCCAGTTCAATCCGGGTCTGGTCATCCATGGTCAAAGCCCCTCCAGCACTTCGGTCAGGATCGGGGCCAGTCGCCCGGCCCAATGGACCTGATGCGCCGGATCGCCGATCAGGTCGTTCCTGAGTTCAATAAGTGTGTTCATCCGGCCCAAGCGCAAGGCGTGGCGATCAATGGCATCGCCCGGGAGATGACCGGAATAGGGCTCGTTGTCTCCGACGCAAAGGTCGGGCTCGCGCTCCAGCCGCGCGATCAGCGGCTTCGACAGACGCTCATCCAGATGCGAATAGAGCACCCCCACCTGCCAGGGTCGAGGCGGTCGGCCTTTCAGGCAGGGGGTGAAGGAATGAACTGCCACGATCACCCGGTCCGGCCGCAGTGCCGCGAGGCGGGCGTAAGCCGCGTGATAGGGACGATAGAGCCGGTCCAGCCGCTCCTCCACCGCTTTGCCCGCGATGTGGCGGTTCGCGGGGATGATCGTGCCGTCGTAAAGCTGCATCACCAGCGTCGGGTCATCCTCGCCCCGGTTTGGGTCGATGACGAGACGCGAGAAATCGGACAGGATCACCGGGCTGTCGAGCAGTCGGCCCAGCTCACGCGCCACTCCGGCTGCCCCCACATCCCAGGCGATGTGGCGGGCCATGTCCTCCGCCGGGATGCCCAGGTCGCCGCCGTTCACCCAGTCAGGCACGCGGTTCGAGGCATGGTCGCAGGTCACCAGCCAGCGGCCGGGGCGGTGTTCTCCGTCGATGGTGAAGGCCAAGGCGATCCTCCGGGGTCGGCTCATCCCTCCCTTACGGTCGTTCTTCGCGCAAGGCCAGCGATGAGCGCCCGAAAGGAAGCGAAGAGCGGCGGGAAGGCGTTGCGGGACGCATCGGATTGCGCCATAAGGCACGCGGCCCACATGAACCGGAATTTCAAGCAGGAGGATGGCGATGCGCCGCCACCGCAACGTGAAGATTGTGGCCACGCTTGGCCCGGCATCTTCAAGCTACGAGATGATCCGAGCCCTCTTCGAGGCCGGAGCCGATGTTTTCCGCCTGAACATGAGCCACGGCGGTCATGACGACATCGCCAAGCGCCATGAGATCATCCGCCAGGTCGAACGCGACCTCGGCCGCCCGATCGGCATCCTGGCCGACCTGCAGGGTCCGAAACTGCGCGTCGGCGTCTTTGCGAAGGACGCCGAGGAACTGGTCGAAGGTGCCGCCTTTCGCATGGACCTTTCCTCCACCCCCGGCGACGCGACGCGGGTAAACCTGCCGCATCCCGAAATCTTTGCCGCGCTCGAACCCGGTACGACCCTTCTGGTCAATGACGGCAAGATCCGGCTGAAGGTGAACGACTGCGGCAAGGATTTCGCCAATTGCACGGTCGAGGTCGGCGGCACGATTTCCAACCGCAAGGGCGTGAACGTGCCCGATGTGGTCCTGCCGCTGGCCGCCCTGTCGGACAAGGACCGCACCGATCTGGAATTCGTCTGCGAACTTGGCGTGGACTGGCTGGCGCTGTCCTTCGTGCAACGGCCCGAGGACGTGATCGAGGCCCGCTCCCTTGCCCGGGGCCGCGCGGCGATCCTGTCCAAGATCGAAAAGCCGGCGGCGGTGAAGGCCTATGACGCGATCCTGCAGGTCTCGGACGGAATCATGGTGGCGCGTGGCGACCTTGGCGTCGAACTGCCGGTGACCTCGGTCCCCCCGATCCAGAAGCGGCTGGTCCGCGGCGCACGGGCAGCGGCGAAACCGGTGATCGTGGCCACCCAGATGCTGGAATCGATGATCGAATCGCCGGTGCCGACCCGGGCGGAGGTCTCGGACGTGGCGACCGCGATCTACGAGGGTGCCGATGCGGTGATGCTTTCGGCGGAATCGGCGGCCGGTCGGTACCCGGTCGAGGCGGTAACCACGATGGATTCGGTCGCGATGAGCGTCGAAAGGGACACGACCTACCGCGCGATCATCGAGGCCAGCCGCCAGGTGCGCCGCGAATCGGTGGCCGACGGGATCGTCGCCGCCGCGCGCGAGATCGCCGAGGCCACCAACATCAAGGCGATCTGCTGTTTCAGCCAGACCGGCAACACCGCAGCGCTGGTGGCACGTGAACGCCCGCATGTCCCGATCATCGCGCTCACGCCGCTCATGTCCACCGCGCGGCGGATGGCACTGACCTGGGGCGCGCATTGCGTGATCACCGAGCCGCAGGAACGCTTCAAGGGTGCAGTTCTGGCCGCCATTGGCGCGGCGCGGGCCAGCGGTTTCGCAACCGAGGAAGACCAGATCGTGGTCACCGCCGGCGTGCCCTTCAATGTGAAGGGGACGACCAATATCCTGCGGGTGGCTCCCTGCGACGAAAGATTGATTTCGCGCGTCGATCCGGGGTAACCTGACGGCCATCATAGTCACCGTGAGGCGGCATGGACACGGATCTGGTACTGACGATCGGGGTTGTCATCGCCGTTCTGTCGCTGCCGTCGCTGCTGTCCGCATGGGTGGAAAGCCGTGCTCCCCGGGTGGGTGCAATCATGCTGATCGCCGCGATCAGCATGATCATCACGGCTGTATCGGTTCGGCCGGGGGGTTACAGCTTCGAGGAGATCCCCGGCGTTATGCTGCGGGTCTTCGCACGCGGCATCGGCTGAACGCACCCTCTTGCACCTTCTTCCGGCTGCGCCTATAGGGGCGGCTTCATTACCCGCACGGCCGGCCAAAGTGGCATGCCGAGTCGTGCCTGAAACCACGGAGATGGAAATGCCCAAGATGAAGACCAAGTCGGCGGCGAAGAAGCGCTTCAGCTTCACGGCCTCCGGTCGGGTGAAGGCCGGCGTCGCCGGCAAGCGCCACGGCATGATCAAGCGTTCGACGAAATTCATCCGCGAAGCGACCGGCACCATGCTGCTCTGCGACAGCGATGCGAAGATCGTCAAGAAATACATGCCCTACGACCGGTAAGGAGAGCATCAGATGTCCCGCGTAAAATCCGGTAAGGTGACCCACGCCCGCCACCGCAAGGTGATCAAGCAGGCGAAAGGCTACTACGCCGCCCGCTCCACCAATTTCCGCACCGCGACCCAGGCGGTCGACAAGGCCAACCAGTATGCGACCCGCGACCGCAAGGCCCGCAAGCGGTCGTTCCGCGCGCTCTGGATCCAGCGGATCAATGCCGCCGTGCGGCTGTTCGACGCCGACATGACCTATTCGCGCCTGATCAACGGCCTGGCGAAGGCCGGGATCGAGGTCGACCGCAAGGTGCTCGCCGACCTCGCCGTGCACGAGCCCGAGGCGTTCAACGCCATCGCCGGGCAGGCCAAGGCCGCACTGGCCTGATCCGACCTCGTTTGGAACCTTTGATGGCCCCGTGCGTCGCGCGGGGCCTTTTCCTTTGTGGGCCCGGATTAGCATGAGACCTGCGCCCCACAGCATGCGACCGATCCCGAGCCGCCCGTGGCAAAGCAAGACCGAACCGACAGGATGTTCCGGGAAAGTGGCAGGGGCAGCAGGGCTCGAACCCGCGACCTACGGTTTTGGAGACCGTCGCTCTACCAGCTGAGCTATACCCCTACACGCGCCACGGGTTACGGCAGCCGCAGGGGGAGGTCAAGGGCTTCCGTCATCGCTCATTGCATGTGGCGCGGCGCCTGCGCCTCTAGCGCCTCGATGTCACCGGTCAGCAGTGCCGGGACCGCAGCTTGGATCAGGTCGACCGGCCATGCCCACCATTGCAGGCGCAAAAGTCGGGCGACCGTCTCGGGCGGAAGGCGGCTGCGGATGGGCCGTGCCGGGTTCCCCACGACGATGGAATAGGGGGCGACCGGCCCGGCCACCACCGCCCCTGCCCCGATGATCGCCCCGTCGCCCAAGGTCACCCCCGGCAGGATCAGAGCGCCATGACCGATCCAGACATCGTTGCCGACCACCGTGTCGGGCAGACCATCGAATCCGGCCTTGTAGCCCTCGATGGCCGCCGGATCGAAGACCGGGAACGGATAGGTGGTCAGCCCATCCATGGCATGGTTGGCCGAGGCGGTGATGAAGCGCACGCCATGGGCGATCTGGCAGAAGCGGCCGATCACCAAGCGCTCCGGCGCGCCGGGGTACAGATAGGGCGCCAGCCGCGCCGCCCAGTCGTGGTCTGGCGCTGGGGGCGGGTCGAAGTCGTTGGCATAGGTGAAATCGCCGACCGAGATGTTCGGGTGGTCGATGATCCGGTTCAGCTGGACCATGTTCGGATGGGTGGTGCCATCCGGAAACACCAGGGGATGCACGCGCAGCGGGTCAAGAGCCATGCAAGGACCTTTCAGGAACGGTTCAGGGGGAACGGTTCAAACTGTCAGGTCCATTGCTGCCTCCCTTGCGCTTCCCGGTTCCTAGCACCGGATCAGGCGCGACGAAAGGCCGAATGGTCCGCAGCCCATGGCGCGAGGATCGCATCCATCGCGCGTGCCCCGTGGCGCAAGATGGCTTACCACCGCAGGCCCCGCCCGTTGCGCTGTCCGTGCGGCAGAGGACCACGGGGGCAAGGTGCCTATGGGCGCCGCCGCCCGAAAGGAAAAGGCCGCCCTCTCCGGGCGGCCTTTCCGATGCGGGGCAGAGACGTTGCCCGCCCCGCAGCATATCGCGATCAGGCGATGATTTTCGACACGACGCCTGCGCCGACGGTGCGGCCGCCTTCGCGG